>ERZ761607.1-NODE-1-length-962722-cov-17.362287_pt1 | contig 962722 bp, 1029 predicted proteins | sample MGYA00511164_ERZ761607 | MGnify/ENA primary metagenome ERZ761607 (study PRJEB28899, sample SAMN02445080) | bioreactor sludge metagenome | biome: EBPR sludge | place: Australia: Brisbane, Thorneside Wastewater Treatment Plant | collected 2011-06-22 ... | reverse complement strand
TGAGGGGGCCGCAGCAAAAGAGCCCACGGAACTGTTTATCAAAAACACAGGTCTCTGCTAACACGAAAGTGGATGTATAGGGGCTGACTCCTGCCCGGTGCCGGAAGGTTAAGGGGACTGGTTCACGCTAGGAACTGAAGCCCCGGTGAACGGCGGCGGTAACTATAACCGTCCTAAGGTAGCGAAATTCCTTGTCAGGTAAGTTCTGACCCGCACGAATGGAGTAATCATGTGGGCACTGTCTCAGCGAAGGCCTCGGTGAAAGTGCATTGGCGGTAAAGATGCCGTCTGTCCGTACCAGGACGAGAAGACCCCATGGAGCTTTACTACAGCTTTACATTGATCCGGGTTACAACATGTGTAGCATAGGTGGGAGCCTTTGAAGCAGATACGCCAGTATCTGTGGAGGCACAGGTGAAATACCACCCTTGTTGTGATCTTGATCTCACCGTGACCGTTATCCGGTTACGGGACCGTGTATGGTGGGTAGTTTAACTGGGGCGGTTGCCTCCTAAAGAGTAGCGGAGGCGTTCAAAGGTTGGCTAGCTTCGGATGGAAATCGAAGTGATAGTGTATGCGCATAAGCCAGCTTGACTGTGAGGAGGACATTCCAAGCAGAGACGAAAGTCGGAGCAAGTGATCCGCTGTACGTACATTTGTACATGAACGTGGGATCGACAGCGCAAACGGATAAAAGTTACCCTGGGGATAACAGGCTTATAGCGCCCAATAGTTCACATAGACGGCGCTGTTTGGCACCTCGATGTCGGCTCATCACATCCTGGAGGGGGAGCACCTTCCAAGGGTTCGGCTGTTCGCCGATTAAAGTGGTACGCGAGCTGGGTTCAGAACGTCGTGAGACAGTTCGGTTTATATCCGGTACGGACGTGGAAATTTGAGAGGATCTACCCCTAGTACGAGAGGACCGGGGCGGACGAACCTCTGGTGTATCGATTGTGGCCACCTGCCGCATTGTCGAGTAGCTAAGTTCGGAATAGATAAGCGCTGAAAGCATATTAAGCGCGAAACTAACCTCAAGATTAGATTTCTTTATGAGGACACTGAAAGATTATCAGTTTGATAGGTGCAAGGTGGAAGTGCGGTAACGTATGGAGCTGAAGCATACTAACAGTCCCATTACCTTTTTATGACTTATGACTTTCGCATTTATATGCGGTGAGTCATAGGTTTCGGGTTCCGTAAAAGGACCCCGAGCGACAGACTCAACTAGTAATTGGTGTTTATCAAGCATTCGTTTGAATGATCACCATGACGTCAATCTGAAAAGATTCGTACATCACTAAATCCGTGCCACGTGTCATCGACACCGAAGCAAGGTTTGGACCCACTACTGAATGAATAGTAGCCGAAAAGCGTCCCAAACCTTTCTTCGGTGCCCATGGCGAAGAGGAAACACCTGTTCTCATTCCGAACACAGCAGTTAAGCTCTTCAGCGGCGATTATACTGCCACAAGTGGGAAACTAGCACGGTGCCGAATTATAAAAAGACCATCCGAATAGGGTGGTCTTTTTCTAATCTGAAATACCGTCGCTGCACTGTCACGGGTGCGAGCAGGTATTGACATTTCATACTACTTATGCTAGTATCTACCTTAGTAGCCATTCAAAATAAACAGAAAGCACCTTACGTAATGTCAGAACAAGTCTTAGCACACCCCGAACTCGGCCTCATCGCATCCGATGAGATGATCGAAGCGCGCCGCCAGAAGATCGGTAAGAACCAGTTGAATACCGACCGTAAGGCGACGGAACTCGACTACGGCGATCCTGACGCGAAGATCATCGGTGGTCGAGTCGAGAAGTCGATGTTCGATGACGATGATGTCCGTGAGATCGCCGTGGCCGAGCTCGATGAGAAGATGCTCGACCTTGAATCCGCCGACCAATCAAGTCCTGCGACCACCAAGGCTCGTAACGATCTTCGTGACCTGAAGGACGCGATGATATCGCTGACGCGTGAACCTGGCAAGAGCTATTACGGCACGGCTGAGGCTGCTGCTCTCAGGCTGGACGAAGAAGGCCGAAGTGACGCCGCCCAGGTCATGCTTGCCGCCGGTGAACTGTTCCAGGAAGTCAACTCGCGACCGTTTAAGGGCACCGAGTTTACCGCCGAGGAAAACCGAACCATCGTTCAGGCCCAGTTGAAGGCGCACAACGCCCGTGTCCGTAGTAACGAGGCTCGACGAAGCTAAGTTTACTGATAACTACGATCGAATGATGCCACCCCGCGTGGCATCATTTAGTTAAGATACTACGCGGCTGACAACAAGTCGATACAACGGTCTTCGGCACGGTCCAGCTGGGCCAGTATTCGTGTCTTTACCTCATCGCTAAGCTTGGTCGTAACCGTCACGAACTCATAAAAGTCAGGAATGAGAGGTAAATATTTGCCGGCCAGTCGTACGGCGAGCTCGGGGCTCTCGTTGTGCGCCAGTCCGGCGCAGTTATCGATGAAGTCAGACAGCTTGATGATACCGGCTTCTTCATCGATGATCAGCGCCTCGCGTACGTGTTCACAGTACAGCTCGTAGCGTTCTTCGCGGTCGGTGACGTCCGCTGGAATGTCGGGATTGGTAACTGCAAGCACTAGCCTGGCGACACGTTCGCCAAACAGGTCGGCGATGACACCGATGGCACGCTCCTTGTCTGTGGCGTCTGCGGGCATATCCGTGACAGAATCTGGGAATTCGTCGCCGTAGTAATGCTTGTGGTCCTCGACGGTGTCGTGCAAGAGCGCGGCGATCAGCAGGTCAGGCAGCAGGTCGAGGTCATCGACGGCCAGATGGTTCTGGCTGATGATACGCACCGTGACACGCAGGAAGTGCGTCGAATAGGGGTGAATGCCACGATCGTCGTCCTTGTGGGCCTCGATGGCTATCTCCTCCGCGCGGCGAATACATCCGCGGGTCTCGTCGTCCCAGCCCATACGGTCGATCTCGATGGAAAGGCGTTTGCGAAGTCCGTCCTCGCCGAATTCGCGGGTGACATCATGAAGCGGGAGATCACCGAAGAATGGTCTTTTCGACATCTCTAACATACCATTACAGTATCACGGAGTTACGATACGTCAATAGTCTATACTGAATGCATGTGTATGATCTGTTCGGTGGGATACGCTTCGACGGCAGCGGTGGTGGCGATCGCCGCGTCTACGACGAACGTCGCGAAGACCGCCGACGTCGACCCGGCACAGTATTCGACCTTGCGTCAGACCGTCGCGACAATGAGCCTGCCGACGATCGACCAGCCGCAGTGGCTGAAAGAGCAGCTGGCGGCCGAAGCCGCCGCGGCCCAAGCGGCGGCAGGGGCCAAGCGTGCATCGAACACCATGACCGTCACCTATGACGTCTCGACCAGCGGTAACGTGTATGCCAGCCTGTCAGAATTCAAGCTACTCGCCAATCAGACGCTGAACGATGCTCGCGGGTGGGCGCGCATGAACGTGAAGTTCGTCGAGGTCGCCAGCGGCGGAAGATTCAGCCTGGTGCTTGCCGAGGCAAGCCAGTTGCCGACTTTCAGCAGTGGCTGTAGTGCCGATTACAGCTGTCGGGCGGGGCGTTACGTGGTCATCAATCAGGACCGCTGGATGGGCGCCACGTCGAGCTGGAACAATGCCGGCGGTAGCCTACGCGATTACCGACATATGGTCGTGAACCACGAGACCGGCCACTGGCTTGGGCACGACCACGAGCAGTGCGGCGGCGCCGGGCAACCGGCACCGGTCATGCAACAACAATCGATCGACCTGCAGGGGTGCAGCTTCAATCCATGGCCGCTTGCTAGCGAACTTAACTCAAGTCAGTTGGGCATATGAGACATATAAGACTACGACGTCCATCACGTCGAGCGACGATCATCACCGGAGTCCTTGCCGTCATCATCGCGCTTGGAGCATACGGCTGGCTGAGCTTCGATGCCTGGAAAGGGTACGAGCGGCGTCTGACGGCCGAAAAGCAGTCATACGAACGACTGAAGGGTGAAGCCCTGGGCGGAAAAACGATGGGTGCTCGCATGACAGCCCTTCGCACACTCGATGACAAGCTGAACGGTCGATCCGAGCTATGCACCATGCAACCGGCATATGCCTGGCAGGCGAACATCGTACCCGTGTTGAAAGACGGCGTCGCGGAGTGCAGGGCGGCCGTCAAGAAGCTCGACGCACTTGCCGGTCCTCTGGGTGAGCTGCGTGATTATCTGGATGTCGGTATCAAGATCAGGAACTCGCTCGCGTCGCTTGCGCCTGGTACGAGCCTGAACGAGTCCAACTGGGCAGAGCTCGGTCTGAAGCGGGCTCAATCGGTGCAAGCTGAAATCCGCAGGATCGACGGCAAAGGTGATGCCGGTAAGCTTCAACATCAGGCGGAGACCCTGACCGACAGCCTCGTATCGAACTGGCAAGCGCTCATAAAGGCTAATGCCGCCAAGGACAAAGCCGGTTTCATATCGGCTTCAGCGGCGGTCGCCAAAGCGTATGCCGACTTCGGTAGCCTTGCCGATGCCTCGGATACGCTCATCGTCGAAAAGGTGAATGCCGTAACGAGCGCCTACGAAGATTAGCGCGTAAATCATTCCTGTAAGCATCCCAGCAGAATACAAAACGACCCGTCTCGCAGATCGGGTCGTGTTTAGTTTGAATCAAAGTCATGGTTCAAACAGGTGCCTAGTTTCATGATAATTCGCAGTAATCACGAGAACTGTCTCTAATATATAGCACGGTATGCATAAGTGCAATACTTTTTACATAATAAAAATGTCTATGGTAAATATTGACAAAAAGCCTATGCTATGCTATGATGTAATCATACACATGTCATATGTGAGGTAAACGGAGGGCCGACTACTGTTAATTCTGACAGTTGCGCGGCTCTTTATTAATAGAAGGGAGCCATAAAATGGCTGGAACAGTATCTGGTGGCAAGAAAGCTGCCGCAAAAAACTTGGCAAAAGACCCGAACTTCTACGCGAAGATCGGCGCCAAAGGTGGTAAGAACGGCCGTACCGGTGGTTTTGCCGCTAACCCTGAATTAGCCCGCATCGCAGGCGCAAAGGGTGGACGCATCTCTCGCCGACGCAAGGTCGAGACCGCTGCGTAGTCAGCGCGTCACATAAAAAATTACTCCCGTAATGGGAGTAATTTTTTATGTGACGTATCTTAAGCGCTGTACCGCCGTAACTGGCAACTACGAGCTTCGTTTACTCGCCATTTCTTACGACAGGTGACGCATTTGTATTCGTGCTTGGCCACTTGGATGCCACTCGAATCGCAATGTGGGCAGGTACTTCGCTCATGGAGCCAGTCTCGGTAAGTGTCCATGTCGTGATGAACGATTTCGCCGGCAAACGGTACGCCGTACATGTCTGCGAGCTCGACCTTTGCCTTCTGCCAGGCGTCGCGCTCCATGGCGATCAGGTCGATGTCCCGTTCATAGCCCGAGTGACCGAGAAGCGCGTGTCCGAGTTCGTGCAGCAGATGCGCGTCGAGGTACGCGTCGTCCGGGTCATAGGTGATCGTGCGCTTCGATGGACTCCATTCGAAGTGTTCGCCTGCGACGAAGGTGATGTCGCCGTGCGCGTGGCGCAACGTATCAATCAGAGAATCGGTCGAGGGCATGGTAATAACATCCATAAATGACGGCTTCTTCGGCATGGACCGCCGGGACGATCGTCGGCAGGTAGCCGTCGTGCAGGTGTTCCTTCAGTACGGTGTTGACGTGGTCCGCGAACCGGTCGAAGTAGGCGCCTACGCCACCGCCGATGATGACGATGTCCGGCCGCAAGAGGGGCAGTGTCGCCAGCATACCCTGGGCCAAGTTCTCGGCGATGTCATGCCAGGTGTGCGGATCGGTGATCTCGCTTGCTAGCTTATCGTATTGTCGGTGAATGGCCTTGCCTGAAGCGAATTTTTCCCATATGGCGTACGACTCACCGTGTTTGAGCAATATCCGGCCACCCTCGACGCGAGAGAAGACGGGGTGTATCTGACCGTTGACGATGAGTCCGGTTCCGATGCCGGTGCTGACCGTGTAGTAAAGCGATAGGGCGGGGATGTTTTCCAGCACCCTGGTCTCGGCCAGACCAGCCAGGTTGGCGTCATTCTCGACGATGATAGGGCAATCGTAATGGTCCGCCATGAGTTTCTTAATATCGGTGTCGTGCCAGCCAAGGTTGCCGGCCCACCTCATGACACCATCGACGAAGGTGCCGGGCAGTGCGACCGATAGGCAGGTAATGTCTTCACCGTTCGTCAGCTCATCGATGAGCTTCTTAGTCTCGATGACATATTCGGTCACGTCCTTAGGGGTCGGGAACTTGCGTTCGGCCACGATCTGGCCACCGGTATCGAATACCGCCACCAATGTCTTCGTGCCCCCCGTGTCTACCGCTACGATCATTACATTTAGTGTACCAGATTGAACAGGCGTATAATCGACAGATATCAAGTGGGAGTACCTTCGAGCAAGAAAGAGGTGAGACCGATGTCCGATGTGGATGTCATAGGCGTCCAGGTCGCCGCGCTGATGCGTGATGCCGCCGACGTCTACCTGACGAGTTCGTTCCTGCAGCTGATCTGCCTGCCGGAGCGCATGAAGGAACTCAGGGAGGATCTGGAAGACCGGATCCACGAAGCAGCCGACAGCAGCAAGAAGCGGATCATCGATGAGCTGGTCAAGATCGATGCCATCAGGCTGGTGGGAGGACGCTGGGAGCCCACCGATAAGGGCCGCGAGGTCAATCGGCGTCTCGAGCGGGCCGTCAACAGACGGTGACCCGGCAGTACCCGTACCCCGGAACTTCGAGCTGACTGCTCGGTCCCGGGGTACGGGCGTTTTACTTTCATTGCCAAAATTAGTAAGCTATTTCATAAGTAACCTGCGAGGAGAACTGATATGCGAGGAACCAATCAGGGTGGATCATTAGCCGGCTTCATCGTCGTCGGCGTGTTATTGACGCTGGTGCTGGTCGGAGGACTGTACGGGCTGAACCGTTACAACGCCGAAAAAGCCGGCGAGGAAGTCATGACGGAAGAGCAGGCTGGTACCGAAGACACATCGACGGACACGGCCGCCGAGCGTGAACGGACGGCGACCGAAGATAAGAAAGAGACGACGCCATCGAACGGAAGTTCGTCCGCTACTTCCGACCCAGGTGACGCGACCTCGACTCCTACGGCAGGCTCATCATCGGACACGCTTCCGCAGACCGGTCCGACGGACACGCTGTACGCGATCTTCGTCGTCTCTCTTCTGGCATTCGTCGCGACGCACTACGTCCGCAGCCGCTCACACAACTTCTAAACAGAGCCAGGGAAAAGAGCAGCCGGTCCCGAGTGATTTACTCACTCGCACCGCACAGGTGAGAAAAACCGTAGGTTTGTCTCATCAGCGGTAGCGTGTTATAATCTACCCTTAGTCAGGGAGCGCCGACTGAAGCTCATGTAGGTCGGATACCCGCTGAATATCAATTAATACAAGGAGTCTTATTAGACTTATGGCACAAGCCCTAACCATGGACGACCTGCTCGCACAAGAAAGCAGTGTCAAACAACTAATCGCCGGTGAGACCATCACCGGAACCGTTCTATCAGTAAAGAAGCACGAAGTCCTCATCGACCTCGGCGCCCAAGGTGTCGGCCTGGTTCCTCGCCGTGAAGTCGGGTTCGGCCGCACGCTGAACGCGGGTGACGAAGTCACCGCGAGCATCGTCGATTCTGAACTTGATAACGGTTACAGCCTGCTGTCGCTACGCAAGGCTGCCAAGGACCGTGGATGGGAAGAAGTCATCGTCAAGGCGGACGCCGGCGAGATCATCGACGTCACTCCGTATGACGCCAACCGCGGTGGTCTGCTTGTCGAGTACGAAGGAGTCCGCGGATTCCTGCCTGTCTCGCAGCTTTCTGCCGAACACTACCCACGTGTCGGTTCAAGCGACAAGGATGAGATCCTGCAGCGCCTGAACGTCCTGATCGGCAAGGAAATGAAAGTCCGTATCCTCGACGCCGACCGCCGTGCCAACAAGCTGATCTTCAGCGAAAAGGAAGCTATCAAGGACGGCCTGGCCGAGCGATTCGCCAGCCTGAAGGTCGGTGACACCGTCAAGGGTGTCGCTACCGGTGTCGTCGACTTCGGTGTCTTCGTCAACGTCGAAGGAATCGAAGGCCTGGTGCACATCTCTGAGATCAGCTGGGAGCGTGTCAACAACCCGAGCGACTACGTGAAGGTCGGCGACCAGCTCGAAGCCAAGATCATCTCTATCGACAAGGACCGCCTGAGCCTCAGCATGAAGCAGCTCAAGAAGGACCCATGGCTCGACGAAGTCGAGGCTATGAAGCCAGGTACCAAGGTCGACGGAACCGTCACCCGTATCACTCCGTTCGGTGCGTTCGTACAGCTGTCTCCAGCCGTCGAAGCCCTGGTCCACATCAGTGAGATGGGCGCCGGCAGTGACGTCGATCCTGAAAAGGTGTTCACTCTGAACGAACGTAAAGAGTTCACTATCCTGGAAGTCGACCGCGACAACCGCAAAATCTCACTTTCTCTTAAGAAGTAATGTGTACTAACTAACCAGCTCGGCGCTTTATCCGTAAGCCGACCGGGCAGAAAAGGAAGCGCCGATATGGCCGATAAGTCTCAAGAAAAAGCGATCGAATCCACGCAGAAGATCATCCAGGTCGCCGGTAGTATCACCGTCGGCGAACTGGCCGAGCTGCTAAACCTTCCGGTTACCACGTTGATCGGTGAGCTGTTCAAGAACGGCATCATCGCGACCATTAACCAGAAGATTGACTTCGAGACCGCGACGATCATCGTCGAGGAACTCGGCCTCGAAGACGTCAAGCTTGAAAAGAAGGACGTCGCGACCGGCCCGACCCGTGAAGCGCACGTTACTGGCAAGGACGCCGTTGAGCGACCACCGATCGTCGCCGTCATGGGTCACGTCGACCACGGAAAGACCAGTCTGCTCGACGCCATCCTTGACAAGAAGACCGTCGACGGTGAAGCCGGCGGTATCACGCAGCACATCTCTGCCTACCAGGCCGAAAAGAACGGTCGCAAGATCACCTTGCTCGATACCCCTGGGCACGAAGCATTCGCAGCGCTTCGTCAGCACGGTGCCACGTTGACCGACGTGGTCATCATCGTGGTGGCGGCCGACGACGGCGTAAAGCCGCAGACCGTCGAAGCGATCCGTTTCGCCCGCGAAGCCAACGCTAAGATCGTCGTCGCCATCAACAAGATGGACAAGGAAACCGCCAATCCGCAGCTGGTGAAGACCCAGCTGGCGACCGAACACAGCCTTAATCCGGAAGAGTGGGGCGGTGAGGTCATCATGGTCGAGGTCAGTGCCAAGACCGGTAACGGACTCGATAAGCTGCTTGAAAGCGTGCTGCTGATCGCCGATCTCGAAGAACTGAAAGCCGATATCGATATCCCGGCCAAAGGTCTGGTCATCGAAGCGCACATGGAAACCGGCCGCGGCTCGGTCGTCGGACTGCTCGTCGAGCACGGTAAGCTCCACCCGGGTCAGTTCCTGGTGGCAGGTACCAGTTACGGCAAGATCCGTACGCTGCTCGACTTCAAGGGTAAGAACATCAAGGAGGCCGGACCATCGACCCCTGTGACCGTGACCGGCTTCAAGGATCTGCCTCAGTTCGGTGATGAATTCGTATTGGTGAAGACCGAGAAGGAAGCCCGCCAGGCGACCGTCGCCAACCGACTTGAGCGTGAACGTCAGGCTGCCGAGACGAACGTCACCGGTGCCGACATCCTTAAGCTCATGAACCAGCAGCACGAAGCGGCTGACTTCAACGTCATCGTGAAGGGTGACGTGCAAGGCTCACTTACTTCCGTCATCGACAGTCTTCGCCTCATCGATACCGAAGGCGCCGTCACGCTCCGCATCGTCGGTTCCGGCGTCGGCAATATCTCCGAGAACGATGTCCACCTGGCCGCGACCGAAGGCACGGTCATCTACGGCTTCAATGTCGACCTGCCACCGGCGGTCAAGCGCCAGGCGGCACGCGATAAGGTCGAGATCCGTATCTATAAGGTCATCTACGAACTGCTCGACAATGCCAGGGAGAGCATGGAAGCCTTGATCGCTCCGGAGGTCGTCGAGACCCAGACCGGCGGGCTGACCATCAAGGGAGTCTTCCGTACGCTCAAGGATGAAGTCATCTGTGGCGGTGAAGTGACTAGCGGTAAGATCGTTCCCGGCGTGACCGCCCGCGTGAAGCGTGGCGACGAAGTACTCGCCGAGGTCGAAGTCACCAAGGTGCAGCGTAACCAGGTCGAGGCCAAAGAGGTATTCGAAGGTGACATGTGTGGCCTGAGCCTCAAGACGAACAAGAAACTTGTTCTTGAACTCGAAGATACGCTAGAGTTCTTCACCCGTGAACTCGTCAAGAAGACGCTGAAATAAGGTGTAGTCAAAAAAAGACCCGGTTCATATGCCGGGTCTTTTGATAGGGGCGAACATCAGCTCGCTGATTCGGAGGCCTTCTTGGCGGCGTCCTCGTCACGGCGCTTCTTCAGCGCTTCACGCTTGAGGCGGTGCTTACTGACGACTTCGGCAGGTGCTTTCTTGCGTTGGTCGAGTGCATCGATCAGTTTGGTGAATGATGCGACGTCAAGCTCGGTAAGCGGACTTCGACCGGTGCGGTCGAGCAGGGAATCGGCGGCCTTGATCAGGCGCTTGTCGAGCATATCGGGTTCCGAGTAGGCTTCGTGCCACAGGCCGCGTGCCTTGCTCCAACCGGTCTCGTCGTCGTGCATCATCAGCTGTGGGAACAGTTGGCCGTCTTCGGTGCGGCTGTAAAGCACCGAGAACTCCTTGCCAGGCATCGCTACGCTGGTGAAGCTGTCCGATAGTAAGTCGTGTGCATCATCGGATTCGACCACCTCGAACGGTTCAACGACGGTGTCTTGGAGCAGCTCGTTCACGGTCGCGCCCTGTAGTGACATGTCGACGTGACCTAGCTCATAAGCGACGTTCCTTCCGCGGTACGACTCACTCTTGGCACGCTCGGCACTGCGTTTCGATGCCACGCGCGTCGTCGCGGCAGCAGGGTCGATCGCCTCGAGGCCTACCTGATACGCGCTTTCCATACGGTCCATGGCGAACTTGCCCATGGCGCGGGCCTGACCGACGGTAGCGCCGTACAGGTTCTCGCGGCGCTCGGCACGACGATCCTTACGGGCCTGCTTCTTTTCTGCTTTGGCTTCGGCTTTCTCGGCACGTCGCTCCTGTTTACGCTGACGCTTCTCGTGGCGTTTTTCGGCGAACTTGTACTGCGCCTCGAACATCTTGTCGTCGACGGCCTTATAGGCGAGGGAACCGACACCGATAGCGAAGACGACCGCTACCTTACCGAGGTCGAGGGCAGCCTGTTTACGGGCGTCATAGAATTCCTGGGCGTCAGCCCTCAGGTGCTCGTTACGAAGCTTGGCGGTGTATAGTGAGCCTTCGAGGGTACCGTCCGCTTCGGCGTCTGCCAGCGAAGAGATATGGTCGGTATAGTCCGAAAGGTCACGTCGTCGGTATTCGCGCAGGGCTTCGAGATGCGCCTTGGCGATGTCGGTACCAAGCGCGAATTCCTGCATGGCTTCAGCCTGGGCATCGGTCACGTGAGTGTCGACGCGGTCGATTGCGGCTTCTGCTCGGTCGGTGGTCGGCTCGATCTGGGCGGCAATCAGGTCGTCGTACATCGGGGTCGATTCGCCGGTATCGACAAAGTCACCGAACAGGGCGTCGGCCTCGACAGATGGTGACTCGACGGTTCCGTGTCCGGCCAATGTCTCGAGGTGGCTCCGTTTCTGAGCAAGGCGCATGCCATCGGTGGCGACGGATGACGAACGACCGTACGGCTTGGCTCGTTCGGCGTTTCTGGATAGTCGTTCTGAGGTGAGTGTCATGGAAGTGCGATATTTGTTTTTATTGGTTTATGTGTCTAAAAATAGCATAAGCTTAATAAAATGTCAATAGCACGGATACATTAACTTCGGTCGTAACGCAAAGGATACGAAAAAAGACACCTGGCGGTGTCCGTTCGAATGACTGGGCGTATCAGTACTTGTTCGACCATATGGATTACGCGAGGTAACCGTCTCCCGGGTATGAAGCCGGGGACGGTTACCTCGCTAGTGAGATTACTGAATTAGGGTGATCCGTCACCCCGCCGTTCGCTCCCGAAGGGGCTAGGGCGGGGTGACGCGGACCGTCACGAGGTGTAGGTGATGAGGGGGAAGTTGCCCTTCAGCACGACACCTGCTCCGGCCTTCTTGCCCGTGACCACGCCGTCCTCGATGACGAGGGGCGCCAGGATGACCCGCACCATGTCCTCGGCGCATGCGTCACCGTCGATGTCCGTGCAGGACTCGACGCGGACGACAGGCGTCTCGGACGGTACCTCGACCAGGCTGCGCGCCTTGGCGTCGGTCGTGTCCGGCAGTCCGAAGATCAGGACCACACGGGCGTCCGCCAGGTCACCCGAAGGCAGCGTGGCGACGGCCCACGTCCGAGCGTCATCGGCGGTGAAGCCGAGCTCGGAGCGGTGCTCCTTGATCCGCCGGAACGTGCCGGGCGGAACCTGGTCCCAACCGACGACGTCGGAGACGGGGTCGGCGACGGGCGCCTCGTCCGACGGTGAAGCCGAGGGCGACGGAGTCTGCTCCGGCTCGTCCTTGGACTTCTTGTCGATGCGAGCACACCGCTCGGCCCGCTCGTTCAGAGCGGCCATGGCGGCGTCGAGCTGCGCGTCGTCGTTGACGTCGACGTTCAGCTCGCGCTCCAGGCGGTTCCGCTTGCCGGGGCTGTCCTCGTTGACGAGCTCCACCAGCTTGTCGACGGCCGTCTGCACCTGGTCACACGCCGTGTGGCGGGCGGTGTCGGCGGACGACAGATCGATCGAGCTGCCACCGGCGCACCCGGACAGTCCGAGTACGCCGGCGAGGAGCAGGGTGAGGGCGACCGACCCTCGGGTGGGGATGCGCGTCATGCGCACCACCTCCTTTCTGTGAGGGTTGATGGTCAGGGGGTGGTCGTCGGCGCGGGGGCCGGACCGTGGGCGTGGGCCACCGGGGCCGGCTGGGGCGCCGGGCGGTTGACCGAGCGGCAGATCCAGAAGGCGACGGCGACCGTCCAGACGACGGCGAGCAGCATGCCGAGCGTGTTCGCGACGGTGAAGTCGGCGAACAGGCCGCGGATGTCGCCACCCAGGGTCATGAAGACGATCGTCAGGACGACCGCACCGAGCAGTCCGATGACTCGGATCGTGGTGCTGTCGGCCTTGACCGTGGCGATGACCGCGATGATGGCGAGGACGAGGACGATGATGCCGAGGGCACCACCGAGCGCGTCCAGCGCCGGCAGGGCGACGTAGCCGTAGTAGAACCCGTAGGTCCACAGGACGATGGTCAGCACGAAGGCGATGACCTTCAGCGCGCTGACGTGGGTGTCGCTGCGACGACCGCGGAGCCGGTTGAAGCGGCCCTTGATCGTGTCGACGATGTCGTCCCACAGGTCGGGCTGGTTCTGCTGGGTCGGCGCGGGGGCCGGGGTGGGGTTGGTCATGGTGATTCCTTCCTCCGTTGGGGAGATTCGCGAGCGGTCGGGCCGCTCTGACGTTCCATACCCCAACGGGGTGACGGTGGAACGGTAGACGCCCGGCAAGCTCGTTGCCAGGTCTCTACCGTTCCACTCGGCCACGAAAAGGACCATAATTCGTAATCTCGTGTGCGGCGCGTCAGAGTCATAAGGACTCGATGAAGCGCAGCAATCCGGTACTCCTTTAATGGGAATAGTCAGATTGCTGCGCTGCATATATGGCGCATACATACGATAAAACAAGTAGTGATAGTTGCAGTAAGTTGTAAACGACCTCCGGCCTTAAAGGGTTGACGCGCGCTGGCAGACGGTAATATCGTGCCGGCCCACTCACCTTACGACAGGTGGATACATAATAGCACAAACATTAAAATATGTCAAGTATGATGCAACAAAATAACGATACGTAAAGCTAACGCAATAGATACTGTTGCAAAAATTGATTAAATATGATACTATAGTATTATTATGACTATGAACGCCACACTCGAACGGCAGGTGCAGGTCAATCCAACCGAACTCTCTCCAGAGATACAGCTGGAGCTTGCAGAGATCCGTCTTAACAGCGCTCGCACCGAATGGGCACAGGTGTCCTCGAAGAACCGTGACCGAATGGTCCGACGCAAGATCGAAGGCTACAACGACATCCGCGATGAGTATAATTCGGCCGTACAAGAATACGGTCGGCTTTCACGTTCGGACGAAGTAGCCGCCGCCGATGGCGACAGGGAAGCGTTAAGCGGTATCGTCGCCGAATACACCATGCAGGAACATCTGGCACTTCGTCAGGAATCCGAACGATTCACCGACTCGAAGACGATACGGAAGTTCGCCCGTAAGTTCGGTGAATGGATGAACCGAGGTAATATGGTGACCAAGATCGCCAAGGGTGCCGCTGTCAGCGGTGCCGTCGCCGCCGGTGTCGCGATCGCTCCTGCCGGAGTGGCCGTCGCCGCCGGTGTGACGCTCGCCGCCCGTGCCGGTGTCTCGTTCCTTCGCGGCTCGAACTCGCAGCCCGAGCTCCGTGACCTCGGCGAAGGCACGCTTTCGAGCGATGAACTTATGAGCGATGTCTCTCCTGATGACGAACTGTTCGCAGCGATGCAGCAGAAGGCGTCTGACACTTACAAGGTCGACAACAAGGAAGTCCAGAAGAAAGTCGCCAAAGCGACCCGTCGCGGACTCGGACTGGCCGCGTTCACTACCGTACTGGGTGGGACCATGGGTATGGCCGCGCACGGCATGTTCGTACCATCCGCTCATGCCAGCGACGAACTGATTCCTCATGCGCCGGTAGGAATGGATGACGCCACTCATGCGTCCCAGGTGCCGATCAGTGAACTGAATGCCGGTCACGGTCAAGTCGACCTTGTATCCGGTCATGATTCCGGTCTGCAACTATTGACCGACTCGACGACGGATCACGAACCGATAACGCTTATTTCAGGACATGATTCAGGACTTTCGATGATCGATCAGCCGACTCATGGCTCGGTATCACTCATCGATACGCCGACGCCTGACCACGCTTCGGTCAGATTTGCCGATGCATCGCATGGTTCGACCGGTCTGGTCGACCAGCCTGTTGATCACCAACCCGTCCAGCTGCACGATACTCCGGGTAATCATGGTACCACCGACATGGTTCCTTCCGATCACGAAGGCACCGACCTCGTCGGAACGGATGACACGCCGAGCCATGAAGGTACCGAACTTATTCCAGATGACCAGTCGGTCGACCACGACCCGACCCCGATGACCGATACATCCGACCACCAGCCTGTCGATATGGCAGGCCAGACCCAGGACTGGTCCGAGCTGAGTCACGCGGCACGATTCGTCGAACCGGGCGAGGGTGGCTTCCAGACCCTGAAGGAAATGGGAGTACCTGCGGACAAATGGGAATCGATCTGGAAGGATGCCGGTCAGCGCCTCCATGGCCATGGCAAGACCTATCTTATGGACGATGGAAAATGGGGTTGGGACCACTCGATGCGTTTGAACGACAACGACCTCCGTATCATCCGGGCCGCCGCGGCACGCCAGGGCGTCGACGTATAACGATAGTGTCATTTTGCTCCCCGTAGTATACTGGAGTAAACGACGTATAGATAAAGGACATCCATGTTTCGACTCGACGACCAATTCCTAAAAGACATCGGCCTCGACGGTCTGCCTGAAGCGCAGAAGAAGCCGTTCCTTCAGCACATCTATAGCGAACTTGAACTCCGTGTCGGTACCCGACTGTCCGACGGACTGTCTGACGCACAACTCGAGGAGTTCGAGAAGATCATCGACCGCGACCAGGACAAGATCCAAAGCTGGCTCGCTGACCACGCGCCGACCTATATGCAGGAAGAGGCGTTCGCCAAACTTCAGCAGGCGACCGGTCTTGAGGCTAATGACCCACGCCTGGTGGCTGAATTCACCGCTACCAAATGGCTCGAGGTCAACCGTCCTGACTACCGACAGGTCGTCGCCGCGGTACTTGAAGAGCTGAAAAAGGAAATCATCGGTAACCGTGACGCTATTCTCGGTGGTATGAGCGAACAACCGGCTCCTCAACAGCCACAGCAGGTTCCTGATTTTCCTCAGAACAGTGGTGCGCAGCCATCCGCGACGCCCGGAGACGTGCCTGATTATCCGAATCAAGCAGCATAAGGATGACGGGCCAAGCGCCCGTTATTTTTTATAGCCGCGGAGGAATGATTCCGCCGACATGGTCTTACCGGTCGGGCTCACGAGCTCGTCGATACGGAGGTAACGGCCGTCACTGAACGCGATATCGAGGTCGGTCTCGGCCGTGTCGACACTATGCGCCGAAAGGATGATGACGTCGCTACCGAATACTGAGATCCGGGCACGCGGAAAGGCGCGGTAGGCCCGGACGAGCCGTTCTGCCTGGTCGGCGGTCTGCGACTCGGGCTTCAGACGGGCCTCATCCTTGCCGATAAGCTGGCAGTACGTCGCCTGTGACTCATCCTGTCCGGTAGGCGTGAGAGATTCATCGAGAATACCGGGTAGTACGGCGGTAAGCTCCCGGGCGGCCAGCTCGGAGAGTCGTCGGCTGAGTTCCGGCGCGGTCTCGTTGCCGGCAAGTGGAAATTCGATCTGGCGGTAGACCGGGCCGGCATCCATCTTGGCCGATAGCGACATGATCGATACTCCGGTGGTCGAATCACCATTCGCGATGGTCGATTCGATCGGGCTCGGCCCTCGGTATTTCGGGAGCAGGCTCGGATGGATGTTGACGATACCGTGCGGAAACAGGTCGATAAGCTTCTGCGGAACGATGCGGCCGTAGGCGACCAGCACGGCGATATCTGCACCATAGCCAGCGAGTTCGTCGTAGATGTCCATCGGCCGGCGTGGCGTATGTACCGGAATACCGTTAGTTTCAGCAAGCTCGGCTACCTCGAGCACCTTTCGCGTCCGGGACTTCGTACCGGCATCGTTCGCGACGACGCAGACGACATCGTAGCCATCGTCGATGAGGGAGCGGAGCACCGGCGTATCAGTGGAATCGAGGCCGCTGACAAGGCGTTCGTTGCCGAAGAAGACGACCTTGGTCATCGTAGGCTTACTCGTCCGCCCACAGTTCGGCGTTGTCCCTGATGTGCTCATCGTAGTCGAGCGGCTGGAGTTCGCCCTCGTCGTCGAGCGTATAGAACGCGTCGGTCGTATCACGGATGTGATCGATGAAGACGATTCCGTTCGTGTGGTCGATCTCGTGTTGGATGACACGTGCCAGGAATCCTTCGGCTTTGAAACTGATTTCGCGTCCCATGTGGTCGAGTCCGCGGACACGGATCTTGGTATGGCGAGGGACCTTTCCGTACACACTTTTTATACTCAGGCAGCCCTCGTAGTCGGCGACGACGTCGCCTTCGTACTTGGCGATGTACGGGTTGATGAGTACGGTGAACTCACGGTTGCCTTTGTCTTCGAAGTCGCTGCGTACGATTACGACGCGGTCGAGCTTACCGATCTGGACGGCGGCGAGCGCGGCCGAAATCTCGTGCGGACGCGAATCTTCCCAGTCGAGCGCGGCCGAGGTCATCTCTTCGATCACCTGATTGGTGGTGTCGTCGGGGTACCATTTCGAGGATTTCTGACGCAGACGAGGGTCTGGCAGCGTGATGATATCTTCTTTTTTCATTCTCACTATTGTAACAAAGGGAGCGTGTATGTTCCTATCAATACCCCCGATGTTCGGGATTGCGCACATAGATGGTCTGATTCTTGACGTACGAGTAATACGTAAGACTGTATGACTGGCACTGGCCCGTACCTTGATCGAAGCCACTTCCGTCGGGATTCGGCCATGTGGTGATGACATAGCCCTTGGTGCCGTTTCCGGCCGAGCCTGCGCTGCCGGTCAGGCCGGTGATCCAGGATTCCTGTTCCGCTGTCTGAAGTCCATCGAGAGGGATATCAAGTAGCGTTACACCATTTGCCCCGGCGACATCCGTATAACAAGGGTAGTACCCGTTCTTGACTTTGAATAGCTCGAGTTTCTTCTTTATCGTAGATGTCTCGCTCGCTTTCTCGGAGTCGATGGCACGCGCCCTGACTCCGTTGAACGCGACGACCGAGACCGATGCCAGGACACCGATTACCACGATGACGATGAGCAGCTCGACGATGGTGAAGCCATGCTCATTCGTTTTTCCATTGAAAATGCTTTTGGTTTTAATCATTGCTATCACTATATCAAATACAGTAGCGAAGAGGCAGTCGTTCGGCGACTAATTCCAGATACGCCAGCCGCCACCGGTCCCGACGTATACGGCATAGTTATCGAAGTCGCTCGCGTTCAAGCCCATGGCCGCGACGTGGACGCTGGCGCTACCGGATGGGTACTGCGGACTGTTCACGTACGTTCGTACGGTCGGATCGCTCCCCTTTATGTAGTAGGTCGGACCGTTCTTTACCACTGCCATGACCGCGAAATCGGTACCGTCGTCGCTTTCGTAGTAGGTGAAGTTCGAGTTGGCGACCGTGCTATAAGCGGATGTCGTCAGCCGGATGTCGATCGGCTCGAGCGCATCCCTCATCGATCCTGCGATGGCGACCGGATAACGCTGCGTGGCGGAATTGATCTTGTACACCTGCATCTTCTTATAGACGGTGCGAAGATCGCTTTGCACGACACTCTCGTAGCTGCGATTCTGCAGTCCGTTATAGATCACGATAGTGATAGCGGTCAATATACCTATTACGACGATGACGATGAGTAATTCGACGATCGTAAAACCGCTTCTGTTCGTGCCCATTACAGCTACTATAGCAGAGATATAGGGTCGAGCTCGTATTGCCAGTTGCCAGCCGGCAGGGTGGCCGCGATCTGGCGCAGGGTGGCCCTGGAGGGTGATTTCAGCACAAGTTGCCAGCGATACGATCCGCCGGCGCGTTCGTAGAAGGCCGGAGTCGGGCCGAGTAGCTTCACATCGGGCAAGCCTCGGCTCCGGATGTCATCGGTCAGCGCCTTGGCGTTACGGATAGCCGCCGCCTCGGTCTTGTAGGAGCATTGGAGCTTGAGAAGATATGAGAAGGGTGGGAAGTGGCCGCGCCGACGCTGTTCGAGCGCCAGCTCGTAGAAGCCTGCGTAATCCTGTTTCAGGCCGAGGGTTATGGCCGGGTGGGTCGGCTGGTAGCTTTGGATGATGACGTTGGTATCATGACTGCTACGGCCGACGCGACCGATCACCTGCGCGAGTAACTGGAAGGTTCGCTCGGCGGAGGTGTAGTCGGGCAGGCTGAGTCCGGCATCGGCCTGGACCACGGCAACGGTGTGCAGTTTCGGCAGGTCGAGACCTTTGGCGATGACCTGTGTACCTATGATGATATCGATAGAACCGTCGTATAAGTCGGCGTACCGCTTTTCGACGGTCTCCTCGGTCGAACTGTCCCCGTCGAACCTGGCGACGTTCAGCTTGGGAAACAGCCGTCTGACTTCGCTTTCGATCAGCTTGGTACCGATACCCTTGTGAATGATACTGACGTCACCGCACTGTGGACAGCTGGTCGGTACTTTCGAAGTGAAATTACAGATATGACAGCGGAGCTCGTGCTTGTCGGCGTGCAGGGTGAGCGGGACGAAGCACTGCGGGCATCCTGCTTGCCAGCCACAGTTCTCGCAGAGCGTTGTCGGGGCTGACCCGCGCCGATTATGGAATATCAACACCTGTTTTCCTGACGCGGAATCTTGTTCGATCTGAGAGATGACATCGTCGGATAAGAATCTGTGACGCTTAAAATGTGTTCGTTTAGTCATGTCGACCAGTCGCACCGTCGGTTTGTTCGCGTTCGCGTTGGCCAGTTTGTCCATGACGATGATCGGGCATTCATTCTTGTCGGCCAGGTAATAGTCGGCGATTGAGGGGGTCGCGCTACCCAGGACCAGACGGGCATCCGATTTGCTTGCCAGGTAGCTCGCGGCCCTGAGCGCATGATAACGGGGCGATTGTTCCTGTTTGTAGCTCGGTTCATGTGCTTCGTCGATGATGATGAGTCCGACGCTCCGAAGCGGTAGGAACAGCGCCGAGCGTGGTCCGATGACGACGCGAGGCTCATCGCTCTTCAATGCCTTGAGCCACGTCTCGTGGCGCTCGGCTTCCGTCTGACGAGAGTGGGTGAGCAGGATGTCGTGGAAGTGATTCGAGAACTCTGCCACTAGCTGCGAGGTAAGAGCGATCTCTGGAACGAGCACGATAGCCGAACGTCCAGTAGCAAGAGTGGCTTTTACCGACTCAATGTAAACGGCCGTCTTTCCGGACCCGGTGATGCCGTGTAGCATGATGGTTCCTGGGCTGCTTCCGTCGATCACACTGACCGCAGCGCGCTGATCGTCATTGAGTACAAAATTTGTTCGTTCGCGCGAAACGACAGATTGAGAACGTTCTTTTTCGCGTCGTTTCTTTTGTAATCCGGCTGGCAGGATGGTCTGCAGTACGACGGCAAGCGGCGTCGCGTAGTAGTCGCTGAGCCACTGGGCTAGTTCGATGTGCGCGCGCGGAAGCGGCGTCGTTTCGAGGACGGATTCGACGGGCTTGGTATCGTAAGTCGGCTTTGCTGAGAGCTTTCGTATGACAAGCCCGTTCATAAGTTTCTTACCGACACTGATACGGACGAGGGTTCCTGGAGGTAGCGATTCTTCCGACGAGTACGTAAAGCTGTCCGATCCCGCGCGGACGATCTGCGTTGGGGCGACCTCGAAATACTGCATTACATAAGTATATGACAATTTATTTCGGACTTTCGATGGAGCGGCGGTCGCTCCTATATAATGTGATTATGTATTTCGAATCACGCGCTGATGCCGGCATGAAGCTGGCAGCACCGCTGCTTGAACGCTATCGGTACGAGAACTGCGCGGTCGTAGCGTTGACCGACGGGGCGGTATTGGTCGGCGAACAGATCGCCAGCGCGTTACACTGTGTCCTGACCTTGCTTCTTATCGAAGATATCGAAGTTCCCGGTGAATCGATGAGCTTTGGTGGCGTATCAGAAAACGGCGGGTTCACGTATAACGGCATGTTCTCCGCCGGGGAAATAGAAGAGTACACGTCCGAGTTCCATGGGTACCTGGATGAAAAGAAGCGCGAGGCGTTCCAGAAGATCAACCGACTGCTCGGAGACGGTGGGCTGATAGACAAGTCGATGCTTCTCGACCGGACGGTAATCTTGGTAGCGGACGGACTTGATAACGGCGCGTCGATCGACGTGGCCATGGATTTCTTGAAGCCGATCCGCACCGAGCGGATCGTGGTGGCGACGCCAGTGGCGAGTATTCCAGCCGTCGACAAACTGCATATGGCGGCCGATGAGATCCATATCCTGGATGTGAAAGAGAACTTCATGGGGACGGATCATTATTACACTGACAACACCATTCCGTCGCACGAGGAGACCGTCGCCAAGATCAACCAGATCGTCCTGAACTGGCAGTAACAGGCTTGAGTGTCGTTGTAAGATTTGTTACTATAGAAAGAACAACTGCAAAAGTTCTAAACCCGCTGAAGGGTGCTAAGGGAGTATATGTTAGACGTTTTTATTACTAGTCGAGTGCGCCGAAAAATCGTAGTGGTATACGCCAAATACCCTGACTTCCACACCCACGTACGCGGACTTGCCAAGCTAATAAAAGAAGACCCGGGCAACATTCAGCGCGAACTGAAGCGACTCGAAAAAGTCGGTTTTCTGACCAGTGAGAAGCAGGGCAATACCAAGATTTACTCGACGAATAAGCAATTCCCGATCTTCAAGGAACTCCAAAGCATCGTCATCAAGAGCCAGCAACACCAGACTGCACGTACTAAGCGCGGCGCGACCGATATACAGCCGGTATAACGGCGGAGCCTCATAGGACAAACCTACGGTTTTTCCTATCGCTTCGCTTGGCTTTTCCCTTGGCTAACAAAATCTTACGGAAGTGAATTCCGATAAGATTTTGGATTATTTGAAATAATAGAAAGCAATGACTACGAATACGTTATTCGAGAAGATCCTGAACGCGCGGGGACTGAAGACGCAGGCAGAGCGCGACGCGTTCCTGAACCCGAGCTACGACGCGAAGCATGATCCGTTCCTGCTCCCAGACATGCAAGCGGCGGTCGACCGGCTGGTCATCGCCCGCGAAAAACAGGAACGGATTACCATTTACGGTGACTACGATATCGACGGTCTGACGGCCACGACGGTGCTCATGGATGCGTTCAAGAGTTTCGGGTTTAAGCATGTCGATGCGTTCATTCCTAACCGCTTCGTGGAGGGTTACGGCCTGACGGTCGAGGCTATCGATAAGATCGCAAATGCCGGAGCGCAGCTGATCGTGACGGTCGACTGTGGCTCATTGAGCCATGAGCCGATCACGCGTGCCAATGAGCGTGGCGTCGATGTCATCGTGACCGACCACCATAACGTGGCCGATGTGCAGCCGCCGGCCGTGGCGGTCATCAATCCGAAACGCCCGGATCATTCGTATCCGTTCATCGACCTGGCCGGGGTAGGCGTGGCGTTCAAATTGGTGCAGGCACTGCAGACGCGCCTGAAGGGCCTGGCGCCCGGTCAGGAAAAGTGGCTGCTCGACCTGGTGGCGCTCGGGACGGTCTGTGACGTCGTGACGCTCGTCGATGAGAACAGGGCGAACGTCTTTTGGGGGCTGAAGGTCTTGTCGAAGACCAAACGGCCTGGCCTGAAGGCCCTGATGGCAGTGTCGCGGGTCGACCCGGATACCGTGAATGCCCGGAGCCTTGGTTTCGGATTAGGTCCACGCATGAACGCCGCCGGCCGACTCGAGACGGCGCAGATAGCCCTCGACATGCTGATCGCTACCGATGGTATGGAGGCGTTGGAGCGGGCGCAGGAACTCGACGCGCTGAACACCGCTCGACGCGCCGACCAGGACGCCATATTCAAAGCGGCGATCGCGCAGGCTGAAACGTTCGCCGATGACGCCGTGTTGGTGGTCAGCCATGCGGATTGGAATCATGGCATCGTCGGTATCGTGGCCGCCAAATTACTAGAGCGGTACCATAAGCCGACCTTCGTCTTGCAGGAAATGGGCGAGGAGTCGAAGGGGAGCGCGCGTAGCTATGGAGACTTTAGTGCGGCTGATGCCATAAAAAGCGCTAGCGGTATCATTACCAAAGGAGGCGGGCATAAAATGGCGGCCGGTGTGACGTTGCCGACCAAGAATATTCAGGCTTTCAGGGAGCAGGTGAATAAACATTACATCGATATGAAGCTGAAGGACCAGGCTGCGTTGCTGCTGCCGAAAGCAGATGCGGACGCCGATCTGACGGTGGTCGATGAAGTCCTGGTAGGCCTGCTCGCTACGCTGGAGCCGTTCGGAAACGGCAACGCGCAACCGGTACTTGCATCGACGGGCCTGAAGGTCCGACACGTCCGGCGCATGGGTACCGATGCGCAGCATGTCAAACTCGAGGCCATGGCGGCTGATGGCACGGTGATGCAATTACTCGCATTCAACGCACCTGAACATTTTTTCGTCGAGCCTGGCACGATGGTATCGGCCTGGTATCAGCCGGATATCAACGAGTGGATGGGAAAACGAAACGTCGAGGGCAGATTACTGCACCTCGACGTCGAATCGTAGGGTAGGCGGGTTAGTTTCGGACGGACATGTGCGGCACATGGTAGTCGCCGTCGTCATCTTCGACCTTGCCTTCGTACTGGTAGTCAGTCAGGGAGCGGGCGCTCAGGCGGTTGGCTGAGTCGACTTCTTCGAACGACGTCGGTAGGTAGTCGTCTTTAAGGCCGTTCGCCTGATCGAGCAGCTTGCGCTGGATATCCGGGTCGTTCCTGAACGCATCGGCAGCGATCGCTCGGTCTTCACCCTTGATGCCATGTCGGTCCAAGAGGGCCTCGAGTTCATCGTAGGCGGCTTCGTATTCAGGAGAGTCGACATCGAGGGGAGTCGTCTCATCGTCTTCTTCATCGTAGAGGTCAATGCCGTCATCGATCGGGTCTTCGGTGAGCCATTTCGGCAGGCCGCGTCCAAGCTTTCGTAGTCCGTCGATCTGGCGGGCTTCTTCCTGCTCGTTCATGCCTCGAAGCGTGTCGAAGTCATCGAGTGGCTGTTCGGCCGCTTTGACGCGGCGGGGAGCGTAATTTTCCCATTCCTCATCAAAGCTAGGCGCATGAGAAGGGCCACGGTGGCCGTGATCCTGCGTCACGCGGTGGCCACGCGACCACTTGTCACGGGCTGAATCTTTGGCGTCTTTGGGGCGAGGTGAGAGGACTTCTGTAGTCATGCATACTATTATACATAAGCATTATGATTTTGTCAAGTATTATTTCATAACAATACTTCTTGAGCGAAGCGTCATAATCTGTTAGAATACGTTACATATGGTACAAGTAACACGTAAAGACGAACGCGAAGCGAACGAGAACGTTATCCGTCGCTTCAACCGCAAGGTTCTGCAGAGTGGTGTGTTGAGCACCGCGAAAGCGAGCATGCGATTTAGTAAGCCGATCAGCAAGACTGAACGACGCTCAAAGGCAATCATCCGTAAGGCCCGCAAGGCTGACAAGATGGCTAAGATGCGACTCGGAGTCCGCTAGTTGGCGCTTAAGGAGACAATCCAAAACGATCTGAAAGCCGCCTTGTTAGGCGGCGATCGTTTTAGGGGGGAAGTACTACGTAGCTTGAAAGCGGCGATCCTTAACGAGGAAGTCGCCCAGGGGCAGCGCGAAGCAGGGTTACCGGAAGCCGAGGTCGAGAAGATCGTCGCCCGTGAAGTTAAGAAGCGCGCCGAGAGCATTCGCTTGTACGAAGAGAACGGACGTCCGGAACTGGCCGAGAACGAGAAGCTCGAATCGGCCGTGTTGCAGGAATACCTGCCACAGCAGTTGAGCGAGGCCGAAGTGATCGAGGTCGTCGAGCAGACCATCGAAGAAATGGGTGCGACCGGCATGCAATCGATGGGCCTGGTCATCAAATCCGTCAAGGAAAAGGTCGGTAATACGGCCGATGGAGCGCTCATCGCCACTACCGTTAAAAACAAGCTCGCGAACTGATACAATAGAGGCATATGATTATATTCTTTGGACCGACCGGCGCTGGTAAGAGTGTGCAGGGTCAGATGATCGCTGCGCGCCATGACTGGGAATGGCTGTCGACCGGACAACTATTACGTGACAGCGATGACGCTGAAATCATACGGATCCTGAAATCAGGCGACCTGGTCAGCGACGGGATTACCTTTGACGTATTCCACAAGGCGATTCAGGAAGCCAAAGAAGATGGATTCACTAACGTCATCATCGACGGATTCCCTCGCACCAAGGCGCAGGCCGAATGGCTGAGCAAATACATGGCGATGAACGATGAGAAGATCGACCTGGTCATCGCGCTGGAAGTCCCGGAAGCCGAGATCATGCGACGTCTTGAGAAGCGTGGCCGGATGGAAGACAACCCTGAGACGATTGCCAAACGTATGACGATCTACCGTCAGAAGATGTACCCGGTGCTCGGTATCTTCGCCGAGCAGGGAATACGGATCGTGCATATCGATGGTACCGGTACCGTCGGCGAGATCCACGACCGTATCCAAAGCGAACTTGAAGCCGGCGACCTGGCCAAGTAATCATGACCCAGCCCACGAAGACTCCGGAGCAGATCCAGGCAATGCGCGAGTGCGGAAAGATGCTCGCGACGGTCTTCGACGGACTGAAAAAGCAGCTAAAGCCTGGTATGACCGGACTTGAGGCAGACGCCTGGGTGGCAGAGGAAATCGAACGGCTCGGAGCGGTAGCGACATATCGCACGAGCGAGGTCGGATTTCCGAACAGTATATGTATCAGCGTGAACGACGCGGTCGTCCATGGCGTACCGACCGATGAGCCGTTCGTCGAGGGTGACGTCGTCGGATTCGACCTGGTGATCGCCTACAAAGGTATGAAGACCGATTCGGCGTTCACGACCGTCATCGGGCAGCCGGCGAAGGGCGCGGTGAAGCACCTGGTGTCACAGACCGAGCGTAGTCTTTACGCGGGTATCGACGCCATCAAAGGCGACGGCACGCATATCGGTGATATCTCGGCAGCCGTCGAAGGCGTCCTGAGTGACGCGAACCTCGGCATCGTCCGCGAGCTGGTCGGCCACGGAGTGGGGCTTGAGATGCACATGCCACCGGAAGTGCCGAACTATGGCCTGAGGGGAACGGGACCGGTGCTTCGGGCTGGGGATACTATCGCGATCGAGCCGATGGCCAGCCTTGGCGATGAACGTGTGCGCGGACCGCTCGAAGACAAGTGGACCTACGCGACGCGTGATGGAAGTCTGAGCGCGCATTTCGAGCACACGGTATTGATTACCGAAGACGGCGCCGAAATTCTGACGCAGCCGTAACACCTGACATGCGTACATCCGTTTCCATCATGGAGCGGATTTTTCATTTGTGTTTTACCTTGTACCCGCTATAATAATGCTCATGCAAGAAAACTCTCGTTATGCGGTCGGACTCGACATCGGTACGTCGACGATCCGCTGCGTGGTCGCTCATCTCGACGGCGAGGGCGGCAATCCTACGATAGTCGGCGTCGGGACGGCACCGAATTCCGGTATGCGAAAAGGCATCGTCGCGAACTTACAAGGGCCAGCCTCGGCAATCGACGCGGCACTCGGTGAAGCGGAACGTATGAGCGGATACCAGGTCGATTACGCGACCGTCAGTATCAATGGTGCACATATATTGAGCGTGAAGACGGACGGAATGATCGCGGTCGGTGCGATGGATCATGAGGTGAACCGCGACGACCTGCTTCGGATCGAAGACGTCGCGACCGTCGGTAAGATTCCGGCTAATCGCGAGATCCTCGAAGTCGTGCCGCATAGCTACCGGCTTGATGGCCAGGACAACATAAAGGATCCGCTCGGTATGACGGGAACCCGACTTGAGATCCGGGCGAACGTCGTCTCGGCATTGGCGCCGCATCTGCATAACCTGCAGAAGTCCGCCGAGATGGCCAAAGTCGATGCGCACACCATCGTCCCGAGCGTCCTTGCCGGCGCGAAAGCCGTACTGAAGGAGCAACAGCTCGAAAACGGTGTCGCCGTGATCGATCTTGGCGCCAGCACTACCGGTGTGACCGTCTTCGAAGAAGGCGACCTGCAATTCGTCGGTGTCGTGCCTATCGGTGGTGCGAGCATCACGAACGATCTCGCCATAGGCCTGAAGACCGACCCCGAGATAGCCGAAAAGGTAAAAGTGACGCATGCCGTCGCTACCGGCCGTGGCTCATCGCAAGGCATCAGTGTCAAGCAGGGCGATGAGACCTTCAGCTTCGATACGACCGATATCGACGAGATCGTCGAAGCCCGCCTCGAAGAAATATTCGAAGCCGTCGAAGCCGAGCTCAAGAAGGCTGGTCGCGCAGGGCAGCTGCCAAGCGGCGTGGTGCTTATCGGTGGCGGTTCGAACATGAAGAAAATCGCTGAATTCGCCAAAGAAAAGCTCGGACTCGCAGCCCGCACCGGTCATGCTACAGGACTTGGCGGAGCCGTCGATTCCATTGAACAACCCGAGTATGCAGTCGCCGTCGGCCTGATGCTCGTCGATTCTGAAAACATGACGTCTAACAGTGGTAAAAAAGGTGCTCACTCGGCATCTAAGGGCTCGAAGGACGCGGTCAGATCACTCAAAAAAGCAAGCTCCGGCGCACGCAAATTCCTCGGCCGTTTCAAAGTTTAATATTCTTATTCATGGGTGCTATACTTGAAATGAGTAAACATTTTGAATAGGGAAATTTCGAATAATTTTTTCGAGCAGAAGGAAGTGGGTAGCAGTCAATGCCTGAAGTAAAACCAAGTGAAATACAGACATTCGCGAGTATCAAGGTAGTCGGTGTCGGTGGAGCCGGTGGCTCCGCGGTAAACCGAATGAAGGACGCCGGCCTAGCCGGAGTCCAGTTCATCGCCATGAACACCGATGCGCAGGCACTGCACAACTCCAAGGCCGACGTGAAGATCCACCTTGGCAAGGAAGCGACCGGTGGTCTTGGCGCCGGTGCCGACCCGTCCAAGGGCGAGCAGGCGGCCAACGAATCGCGCGAAGAGATCAAGGGAGCACTGGCTGGTGCGGACATGGTCTTCGTCACGATCGGTGCCGGTGGTGGTACCGGTTCAGGTGCCGGCCACGTCGTCGCTGAAATCGCTCGTGAACTCGGCATACTGGTAGTCGGTGTCGCGACGAAACCGTTCAGCTTCGAAGGCGAAAAGCGCCGCGTCAACGCCGAGTGGGCCGTCGCCCAGCTCGGTCGTCAGGTCGATACCATGATCACCATTCCGAACGACCGTCTGCTTCAGACGATCGATCGCCGCACGCCGCTTCTCGAAACGTTCAAGATCGCCGACGACGTACTTCGTCAGGGTGTCCAGGGTATCTCTGAGTTGATTACCGAACATGGACTGATCAACCTGGACTTCGCTGACGTCAAGGCCATCATGAGCAACGCCGGATCGGCACTCATGGGAATCGGACGTGCATCGGGCGACGACCGCGCATCGCAGGCGGCACAGCAGGCCATCGAGTCACCGCTGATCGAAGTCAGTATCGACGGCGCCAAGGGCGTACTGTTCAACGTGACCGGTGGATACGACATGAGCATGTCTGAGATTCAGGAAGCTGCCGAAATCATCACCTCTGCCGTTTCACCGGACGCCAACATAATCTTCGGTGCGACGCTGAAGCCGGAACTTGAAGATGAGCTGATCATCACGGTCATCGCGACAGGCTTCGACAGCGCTTTCTTCGAAGAACAAGCAGCCAGCCTTGACATGCCTGGCACGCAGGCCAGCTTGCAGCAGCCCGTTTCGTCTGAGCCACAGCTCGACGAAAAGATGGTCGAATCGGTCAACCTTGAACTGGATAAGGAAGACCCATCAGCCAGCTTCGCCGATGACACGCCGCCTTCGACCGATATCTGGAACCAACCTGAAGAAGATGACGATGACACGCCGGCATTCCTGCGCCGTCGCAAAAAGAAGAACAAAGATAACGAATAAAGGAGGCTAGCTGATGTCAGCCCCACTTAACATCGGTGACAGCCGAGTCCTCGAATCCCGTGAAGTCGGCGACGGCAAGACCATCCGCCGTCGACGCGAGACATCCGACGGGCGTCGGTTCACCACCTACGAACGCATCGAAAAGCCGAATCTGGCAGTCATAAAGAAGGACGGGTCGCGCGAACTGTTCGACCGCGACAAGTTGGCCGGGGCCATCAAACAATCGGTCGGTAAGTTCTTCTCGAGCGAGGTGGAAGTCGAAGAGATCGTTTCCGACGTCGAAGATTCTATCTACAATGTCGGTGACAGTGAGGTGTTCTCAAAGCAGATCGGCGCCATGGTGCTCGATAAGCTCGAAATGCGTAACCAGGTCGCATACGTCCGATTCGCCAGCGTGTTCCATGACTTCAAGACCCTTGACGACTTCGTCGAGATACTCGCCAAAAGGCAGAAGCAGTAGTCATGAAAGTGGTGGTCGTCTATAAGGAAGTAAGCGATCATGCACGGCCGGTCGAGGATTATCTGCGAGATTTCTCGAAACAGACCGGGAGGGAGATCGAAACGTTGAACCCGGACAGCCCGGATGGCGCCGATCTTTGCCGGACATACGATATCGTGGAATATCCGACCCTCATAGCGTTATCTGATGACGGTCAGATGCAGAACAGTTGGCGCGGTTTACCACTGCCAACGATCAGCGAAGTAAGCTACTATACATGATATGAACCGACTCAAATCTTTCTTTATTCACGAAAACAAGGACCTCAGGGACGATCGCTGGATATTCACCAGCATGCTCGTCGGTGCTGCGCTCAGTCTGCTTGCGGCGTTCGTATTATCGGTAGAATCGTTCCATCTTGCCAAGAACCCCGATACGAGTCTGAGTTGCAGTATCAACGTAGTGCTGAACTGCGCGACCGTCGCGAAACACCCGTCGGCCGAAATGTTCGGATTTCCGAACAGCTATTTCGGCATGATCGCAGAACCGATCGTCATAACGGTGGCGATCGCCGGTCTCGCTGGCATACGGTTTCCTCGTAAATTCATGTTCGCCGCGCAGATCGGGTATACGCTCGGACTACTCTACGCACTGTATCTGCTGAGCATCAGCTATTTCGTCATCCAGGCGCTGTGCCCATGGTGTCTGTTAGTCACGTTAACGACCATTCTCGTATGGTTCGCGATAACCCGTTATAACATCCGTCAGGACAATCTGTTCTTACCAAGGAACATCCAGAAGAGGCTCAAAGGATTCATCATGAAGGATTATGACAAGCTGGTCATGTCGAGCCTGATCGTAGCTATCGTGGCGGCAATCGTAGTGAAGTATGGCGATGGACTTCTTGGGTAAGCTGTCGAAGGTGAGCAATCAGGCCGCAGGTCTGATCATATTCGGTGCCTGGTACGCCTCGGCCGTCGTCACGACGGCGCTGGTCGCGAATATGCACGACAGGCTCATCGCCTTGTTCGCGTGGACGCTCGGTTACGTACTGTTTTTCATGACACTCACGTTCATAGTGGCGTGGAAGATCCGTCGTACCGATGTCGTCGACATGGCCTGGGGACCGGCGTTCATAGTAGCCGCCGTAGCGAGCCTGTTACTCAACGAATATGACGTTCCGTTCGGACTGAACGTACAGACTGTCGTGACCGCACTTGTCACGCTATGGGGTCTACGACTCAGTTACACGATCTTCAGGCGGCTACGTAGTCATCCGGAAGACAAGCGCTACGTCGAGCTTCGAAAGCAGTGGAAAGGTAATCTGGCTCTGAATACGTACCTACGGATATTCGTGACCCAGGCGATCTTGGCGACCGTCATCGCGACCGCCGTCATATTCGTCAACGTGTCGCTTCCGAGTACGCTCGGGCAATTCACGTACATCGGCATCGCCGTATGGGCCGTCGGATTCTTCTTCGAGTCGGTCGGAGACCTACAACTCAAAGGATTCCTGGCTGATCCGAAGAACAAAGGCAAGCTGATGACCGCAGGTCTTTGGAAATACACACGCCACCCTAATTACTTCGGAGAGGCGACGATGTGGTGGGGAATATTCATCATCGCGTTATCGGTGCCATACGGCTGGTTCGGTATCATCACGCCTGTCGTGATCACGTACCTGCTGCTGTTCGTTTCGGGCGTACCGATGACCGAGAAATCGTTCGAGGGCAAGCCCGGCTGGGACGCGTACAAGCGGCGTACGAGCAAGTTCTTCCCGCTACCACCGAACCCGGAACAGTAATCCACGGTACGCTCTATCCTTTGTATAGCGTTTATGCTATGATTACAGGGAAACGAGCCGGGTATGGGTTTAAAAATAAACAAACGACGAAGAATAGTACTATTTTCCGCTAGCGGAGCAGTCTTCGTGGGGCTCGCACTTGCAGCGGCGATCCGCTTGAGCAGCGTCGATGGAACCGTCGAAGCAGCGCAACAGTCGTATATCGTAACGAACACGAATGACAGCGGAGTCGGCAGCCTGCGACAGGCGATATTGGATGCGAATGCAAACTCGACCACGCCGGCAGCACCCCACTCCATATCGTTCAATATAGCTGGAGGTGGGGTCCATTCGATCGCACTACAGACGACACTGCCACAGATCGTGGAGCCTACGGAAATCGACGGCTTATCGCAACCCGGTGCCTCCTGTGGCGATTTAGTGCCGAATTCGGCCGGAGCAAGCAATACTCCACACATACTCCAGATAGAGATCGTATCGAGCGGAGCGGTAACTGGTAGCGCGAGTACGACGCTTAACTTCGCTCAAACCGCGGCAAGCTCGACAGCCACAGGTTTGATACTACGAGGAGGGGCATTTGACTCCGACAGAGACATACGTAGCTACGCGCCAAACATGACGATCAGCTGTAACTACATCGGTGTCGGTTCCGATGGAGTAACCGCTTCACCGTCGTCGATTGGATCAGTCGGCTACGCACGAGGTATCGAACTTTCGTCGACCGCGGATGATGTGATAATAGAAAATAATATCGCCGGTTCGCGTCGTACACCTATCATGATCGAAGGTAACTCGGGCGATCGAGTCGAAGGATCTATCATCAGGAATAATCTGCTCGGTGTCGACGTGAGTATGCAGACCAAACTGCCGACCGATGGAGCATCATCGGGGATATACATGGATCATGTGCTGAATACGAATATCGGCGAATCCGACAATGGAAATGTTATCGGAGGTCAAGTCCAGGGTGTTAGCGTATACAACGACGAATCGACCGATATGAAAGCCAATTATATCGGCACGGCGCCCGACGGCATGAGGGTGAATAACGGTAATGGGGTCTACCTGGGATTCGGATTCCCGCACACCGACATTCGGATCGGAGGTACGACTGTCGGTGAACGCAATATCTTCAGTGGGAATGACAATGCTGGAATTAACGGACGTGGCGATATCGATGGCCTTATCGTCCGCGGTAATTACTTCGGCTTGGCGGCAGATGGAACGACGGCACGCGCTAATGATGCCGGTATCCGTTTGGACGGTAATCTTAACAATGTCGATATCGGTGGCTCGACGTCCACTCAGCGAAACTATTTTACGGGTAACACGACATATGGACTTGAAATATTCGATCGCGATAACGGTACCAATGCTAACAAGGTTCGAGGAAACATCATCGGGCTGGATAGGAACGAAAATACGATGTCCACTCGAACCGAGGTCGGCGTGCGTTTTTACTCAGGTGGATTCACCCTGGGCGGAGATTCGACAGCTGGCGAAGGCAATGTGATCAGTGGAAATAAAGGTAACGCGACGATAATCGGCGGAAATGTCGCCGACGCCGATGAATTGTTCATTTACGGCAATATCATGGGATTGAAGTCGGATGGGGAAACCCCTGCGGGCAATGGACCGTCATGGGTCACAAATGACATAAGGGATAACATAGCAGTACGATTCGGCGGTAACGGGCAAGGTCAAGGTAACATCGTCACTGCCAACGAGGGAATCGGAGTCGTGCTAATAAGCGTGACAGACACCCATGTGGTCGGTAACAAAATCGGACTTACCAAATCAGGACAAGTGATCGGTAACGGGACTACGAATACCGGCGAGACCGGCATCGGTTTGATATACCCTTGGGGGTATAGTTTTTCATCCAATACGGTCATCGATAACAACGAGGTCGCCGGACACCGTAACTATGGCATAACGATGGACCACGCGTTCGACGGGACCATAACGAATAATACGGTATATCAGAACGGTAACGGAATCCGTGTGATGGGTGATGATAGCAATAACAATGTCATCGAATACAACACGATCCACGATAACGAGAATGAAGCGGTTGCGATCTTGAAATACCCCTACGATGGTCAGCCCGTTTACAACGGAAGTGATCCAATCGGAAATACCATCCGATTCAACAGTATCTACCGTAACGGCTCACAAGGAATCGATCTAGGTGGGCAGTCACCCGACGGATTCACGTCGAACGATAACCACGACGATGACAGCGGCGCGAACAACCTACAGAACTACCCGGTCAAGCTGACGATGCGATCTTGTGACGGCTCGTCGCAGGGACCGAGCAGCATCTTCCATTCGACGCCGAACACCACCTTCACGTTAGATTTTTATTCGAATCCGTCATGGAACGCCGGCGAGCCGCTCCAAGCTGAAACATGGCACAGCTCAGTAAACGTCTCGACTGACAGCGACGGGAACGCCCCGCTGAACGTTCCGGGCGGACTGGTGAACCCGACTTACACCGCGACCGCGCCGGATGGTAGCACGTCTGAAATCGGGGGAGACATACTTACCAGCATCAGTGACTGCTCGATGGACATTACGACGAATGATAATTCTGGTTTGAATTATCTTTACTTCAGCTGGGACGGATCCAATATCGCGTCGACAGGCGATGACACATGGAGCGTAAAACGTGGTTATGATGTGACGATATCGATAGATGGGCAACCGTTCGATATCGACCCGAATACCGACTCCAACCACTACTACAGTTTTTCCGATGGTGGTGGTTACGCGTACGGGACGATCGCCGGTGAACTGAGCGAAGGTGGGCACGATGTGACGATCACGCTGACGGATTCCTCGACGGGATTAAGTATGTCGCATACGTTCGTCGACGGACTGACTGTCGATACGACACCTCCACCAACTCCGACGGTGACGAGTAAGCGAACGAACGACACCACACCCGAATTGATCGGAACCGCACCGCAATCCGACTATGTCTACGTGGAAATCTGTACGCAGGATGGTAGCACGTGCTACTACCCGTATGATCCTATCGATTACGACTCTCAGACCGGAAAATGGACGCTCAGCGGTGACCAGGATAATTATGTCTCATATCAATATGATCCAGATCTGGACGACTGGGTGTACAAAGAGTATACCTTGCCTGAAGGTACCTATGACGTCTTCGTCTATTCCTACGATGGTAGTAATAATGAGGCAGTCGACATCACTACGGATGAGCTGGTCATAGATCTGACCGAGCCGGTAGGTACCGCCACGGCCGTCGTTGGCGCACGCACCGCCAGTCCAGAGCTGACCGGCACGGTGGATGATCCGGAAGCGATCGTAACTGCAACCGTCAACGGAAAATCCTTCCGCTCTATCAATAACGGTGATGACACATGGATGCTTTCCGCCGGTGTCATCGATTCCATCACGACCGCCGGAACATATGGTGTCAGCGTAGCGTTTACCGATGAGGCTGGAAACGAGTCCTCCGCGCCGACCACCATGTCGCTGGTCATATTGCCTGGCGTAGGCTCTATAGAGGACAACGGCGGCAAGCCGATCGTACATGGGACGTACGATGCACAGAACAGTCAGCGACTTCGTGTACGCGTAAATAATGTCTGGTATACCCTTGGGACGAATCCCCAGCTGACGACGAGCGGTAACTCATGGACGCTGAACTTATCGAGCTTGTCGACGCCGCTCGCGCCAGGTCAGTACGCAGTCATGGCTGAATCGACCGCGTTGGACGGTGAGGTCATGGGCGACGAGTCAAATGCGACACTGGTCGTGGTGCTAGGCGCGCCAAGTTCCGGCGTCGGAAATACGTTGAACGTTGCACCGTTCATATGGCTACTTGGTGTGGGTGCGCTGATCGTAGCCGCTGCGCGGCTTCGGTCAACGGTAGATTTTTAGCCCGGAATACACTACTATTAAATAAACGCCTGAGTGGTTATCAGCCACGAGTTAACGGGAAGAAATTCTAAGGAAAAGTAGAACCCGTCGGCCCCGACACGACAGATCGGACAAACTGAGTGCTAAGAAGTCTTTCTTGGAAACCGGATGGTACCTCCCTGCGAACAGGGATCCGGTGTCAAAGAAGGGCTTTTTAATTGGAGAAAATCATGGATCAGTATGTCAGGGTCGGTCTCGGAGTATTCGTTTTCAAGGACGGTAAGTTCCTCATGCTCAAACGTGCGGGTAAGCATGCTCCAGGTACATGGTCGGTTCCTGGAGGTTGGCAGGAATTCGGTGAGACGTTCGAACAGACCAGCAGGCGCGAGATAGCGGAAGAGGTCGGGCTTGAGATCGGTAACGTCCGTTTCGGCGCGCTGACGAACAATTTCTTTCCTGAAGAAAACATCCATTCCGTGTCTGTCATGACGATATCCGATTGGGTGAGCGGACAAGAGGCGATCCTTGAACCGGACAAATGCACCGAACTGCGCTGGGTCGACTTCGATTCGTTGCCGTCGCCGTTGTTCCGCGCCTGGGACGACCTGCTGGGCGGTGAATTCCTGCCACGACTCAAAGAAGAACTTGAAAGGAGTAAGCGATGAAATTCAAATCAGGGACACGCCGCCGCGCGCTTGAATACGAGAACGACTGGGTGCAGCGCTGGAAGGCCGACGGAACCTTCGAGAAATCCGTCGAAAACCGCTCGAAAGATGATTCGTACGTATTCTATGACGGACCTCCGTTCATTTCCGGCGTGCCACATCATGGAACGCTTCTGAGTTCGATCGTCAAGGATGCCGTGCCTCGTTACCAGACGATGAAAGGTAAGCGCGTCGAACGTCTGTGGGGTTGGGACGCACACGGTCTGCCAGCCGAACGCTTTACCGAAAAGAAGCTTGGTATCCATTCGCGTCAGGAAGTCATCGAATACGGTATAGAAAAGTACATCAACGCCACACGTGAGAACATGCTTGAAACCTCGAGCGCCTGGGAAGATGTCGTCGACCGTGTCGGACGCTGGGTCGAGTTCAAAGGCGCCTACAAGACCATGGACAAGGATTATATGGAATCTATCTGGTGGGCGTTCAAGACCTTATACGACAAGCAAAAGATCTACGAAGGTGAGAAGGTACTGATGTACTGTACTCTTGACGGCACGCCGCTATCGAAGGCTGAGGTCACGATGGATGCCGGTGCGTATCAGGACGTGACGGACCCGAGCGTGTATGTGAAGTTCAAGCTCAAGTCAGAACCGAAGGCGTTGGGTGATGAAAAGGGTGATGAGACCAAGCCGCTCTACATGCTGGCGTGGACGACGACACCGTGGACCTTGCCGGCCAATACGGCGTTGGCTGTGAATCCGGAGCTTGAGTATGAGGAGCATATCCTTGATGGCGAGCGTGTGATCATGGCTCAGGAACTCGTGGCACAGATCGCGGCGAAGTTCGCGAAAGAGGGCTATGAATACGGTGAAAACCCAAAGTTGGTACGTTGTTTCAGAGGTTCGGACCTCGTTGGTCTCGACTACGATCCGTTGCTCGGTGTCGACCGAGGTGAGAACGCGCACAAGGTTTGGGCTGCCGATTACGTCGAAGCGGAGGCAGGTACGGGAATCGTCCACCTCGCACCGACCTACGGTGAAGAGGACTTCGTGTTGGCCAAGAAAGAGGGGTTTCCTGCCGTCCATGTCATCGATCAGAACGGGTTTTACACCGAGGGTGAATGGCAAGGCAAGAACGTCTGGGAGGTGAACAAACAGATCGCCAAGGACCTGAAAGAACGAGGCGTCGTGTGGAAGATCGATTATATCCGGCACAGCTACCCGCATTGCCATCGCTGCGGCACCAAGCTTATGTACCGCGCGCACCCATCATGGTTCATGGATATCGACGGTCAGCGCGAGAAGATGATCGAGAAGAACGAGAACATCAACTGGTTCCCGGAACACCTGAAGCACGGCCGGTTTGAAAAGACCGTCGAGACCGCACCGGATTGGAATATCAGCCGTGACAGATTCTGGGCGACAGCCATGCCTGTCTGGAAGACCGAGAGCGGTAAGACCAAGGTCGTCGGCAGTTACGCCGAGCTGAAGGAGCTTTCGGGCGTGGAACTCGAAGATTATCACCGTCCATGGATCGATGACGTGAAGTTCACGATCGACGGCGAAGAGTACACCCGTATCGACAAGGTGATGGACAGCTGGTTCGAAGCCGGCTCCATGCCGTTCGCGCAGTTCCATTACCCGTTCGAGAACAAAGAGAAGTTCGAAGCCAATTTCCCAGGTGACTTCATCGTCGAATATATTGGCCAGGTGCGTGCCTGGTTCTACTACATGCATGCCATGAGTATCGCCCTGTTCGGTGAGAATTCGTTCAAGAACGTCATCACTACCGGCAACGTGGCCGGTAATGACGGTCGCAAGATGAGTAAGAGCTACGGCAACTATACCGATCCGAACGAGCTGATGGACAAGTTCTCGGCCGATTCGCTGCGGTTCCTGCTCCTTTCGAGCCCGCTTCTGAACGGCGAGGATTTCGCGCTTCAGGACAAGGAGGTCGGTGATGTCGCCCGTAAGCTTTCGATGATCTGGAACATGTATGATTTCTTTACCATGTATGCCGAAGTCGACGGCTGGGAGTATGACGGCAATCTAGAGGATCCACTTGAAAGTCTGACGAACCCGCTCGACATCTGGATCGTCAGTCGTCTGCATCAGCTGGTCGGGCAAGTCGAAACGAACATGGATGGCTACAATATTCCGGACGCCCTGAGCCCGATATTACCGTTCCTCGACGACGCAAGTAATTGGTATGTGCGCCGCTCACGTCGACGTTTCTGGAAAAGTGAGAGTGATACCGACAAGCGGATGGCATATCGGACCCTTCACTATGTCCTGGTGCGGCTGAGTTATATCCTCGCACCGTTCACGCCGTTCCTCGCCGAGGAGCTATACCATAATCTGACCGGTGATGACGAATCGATCCACCTCAAGGATTGGTGGCAGGGCGGCGGTATCAACGAATTGGAACTCGGTAGGATGAAGGTAGTTCGTGAGCTTATCAACGAAGGATTGAGCCAACGAGCCACCGCCGGAATAAAGGTACGTCAGCCACTCGGTGGAACGGTCGAGATCGGACTACCGTCAAGCTTCAACGCTGGCAGTGATCCGGATGCATGGGACTATGATATCGTCGTCGATTACATGATGACCATCATGCAGGAGTTGAACGTGAAGCCGGTGTTCAATACGGTCACGACGGATGACGGCGAGCACTTTATCAAGCTCGATATGACGATCACTCCTGAACTGAAGCGCGAAGGCCTGATGCGAGAAGTCATCCGTCACGTACAGTCGGCGCGTAAGGTCGCCGGTCTGAACGTCGACGACCGCATACTGCTGTCGTTGTCGTCAGAAGATACGACGCTCATCGAAGCCATAAACGAGCATGAAGAGACCATCATGACGGAAACTCTGACCGAACGCATGGTCGGAGCCGATATGTCGAACCAGACCGCGGTGAATATCGACGGTAGTGAATTGGTCATATCGATTGAAAAAGCGTAACATTACTATATGAAACGACTGTACAAATCGACCAAAGATAAAAAACTCGAAGGCGTCTGTGGCGGACTGGCCGAGTACTTTAACATGGATTCGACGGTTGTGCGCGTCGCATTCGCCGCACTCGTGCTGTTCACCGGCTTGTTCCCGGGCGTCGTGCTTTATATCGTTCTGGCGGTCATCATGCCGAAGGACAGCGCCAAGTAACCTATGCCTTTGCCGTCCGGTCAGATCGTCATCGGTATAGTTCCTAGCTTCGACGAAGGTATCAACATTCCGGCGGGTGGGGACGTCAAGCGCATATACATCCGTCATGAGTACATGAGGAACCTTCATGATGCCGGAGCCGTACCAATCGTTCTGCATCCTGACATGTCGTTCGAATCGATCGTCGAACTCTGTGACGGCATCGTCATATCGGGCGGGGGCGATATTCGACCGGAAACCTACGGCCAGGATCCGATTCCCGATGCCATGTTCGCGCAGGTCGAACGGAACCATGAAGTGCTGAGTATCATACGCTTCGAGGAGCCCGACAGCCGGTTCGAATGGGAGGCTGAACTTATCAAGGTCTGTGATGACAATCAGGTTCCGATACTCGGAATCTGCTACGGGATGCAGCGGCTGAACGTGCATTACGGTGGCACGCTACTTCAGGATATTCCTATCCAACGCCCGGGCAACATCGGACACGACGTGACCGAGCATGAGGTTACGTTCAACCAGGAATTCCTAAGCATGGACGGCACGCATACCGTGGCATCGCGACATCATCAGGCGGTCGATGATCTGGCTGACGGTTTCGAGGCCGTGGCGTCGGCGAGTGACGGCATCATCGAAGCGATGCGTGGGCATGGTCATTTCGGTATGCAGTGGCACCCGGAGTCGGACGCTACCGGTCTGCATGTCTATAAAGCGTTCGTCGACCACTGTCAGAATCAGTAATCTGAGAATTCGCTGAGAAATCTATTGACGCTCGCAAAGTCCAGGGTGTATAACATAAGCAATACTTCGGGTCGAAACAAACACGAGCGAGTGAAACAGACATGAGGTACGCCCTTTTCCACTGAAACAGAAGGAGGTGAGGGCTATGTCCCTCACGGTGCAAGAGCTCGACATCGCCAACATGGTCGAGAGTGAACTGCGTGACTACGCCGCCGGCAACACGCACGTCACCGCCGAGCAGATCGTCCAGTCGTTCAAGAACGCCGCCATCGACCTTCGGAAGAAGGTCTCCCAGCTGCCCGAAGACCTCTGGCAGGTCTTCCACACGTTCGAACAGCGCCCATCCGGCGCCGTCATCGACCTGACGGAGGTGGTCAAGCTGCTCAAGCCCGCGTGACCCGCTCCATCTGTTTCAAAAAGCCCCCGGACCGTATGAGAGTCCGGGGGTGAAACATGTGGAAAGGCTACTTCGTCCAGACCTCGATATATTTTTTCGTATCGAACTTCTTTTCGGCGCCACTTCTCGCCATGAAGCGTATGGTGCCGAACACGCTCCGGTCGAACCATGGCCTGTCATGTAGGCCGGCGATACTCCATAACACGCCGACGTAGCCGTTCGGGTCGCCGCCGTCCAGGTGGTACGTGTCGTTGAACTCTATCGCCCAGGATACGGCGGTAGATGGGGAGTTCGTCCATTCCAGGATCTTCTTGGCCCAATACATGCGCATGTAGCCGTGGATCTTACCGGTCTTTCGTAGTTGCATCTGCGCGGCGTTCCATAGTTCGTCGTGCGTCTGACCATCCTCGAGCTGCTGCTTGGTGTAGACGGATTCACGCGGATCATCGGCATGCTCTTCGAGCGTCTTCTTCGCCCAGTCCTTGGCACCGGCCAGGGTGTCATAATCCTTATTATAGAAGCAGTAATTATCAGCCAGTTCCTTACGCACGACCAACTCCTCGACGAACGAGTTGATACCGTTGGCTTCAAACGAATGCTCGCCGTGTACCGGCATCTTGAATGAGGTGAAAAGTTGCGGCGGGTGAGATTTGGCGTCCATGACATCCAAGACTATTCTGAGTGCCGAGATCTGACCGAAGTGCAGGTACGGACTAAGGTTGCTCTGCGCATCGGCGAGCGCATCGTTACGATCGTTGGCATATGCTTTTAGCCCTGTCTCGATGAAGCTCGAAAGCCTGCGCTTGGCCGCGGCTTCGCCGGAAGTGAATCCATGCTTCGTCCCGTTCTTCGGAATAGTCTCCACTACCTTATCGACTTCCGCCCACGATGCGCCGGCCGGTAACGTACTGAACGTGTGCGGATGCTTCTGTAGCGTCCCAGGGTCGACCGCCCACTGCTCGATAAGCTTATGCAGCTTGCGCCGCATGGTGTGGGCCGCCCATTCCTCTTTGTCGGATGCCACCCAGACAGGCACGATATTGTGCGTATCTACAACCGAGACCCGGCAATCGACGGTCTTGGCTATGTCTTTCTGAGCCTTCCTAGGGCCACGAAGCGGACTGAAGTCGAAGTAAATCGTGCGAGGCTTCAGTTGTTCGGCGAGCTTAGGTACGTTCGTCGTCATGTCACCGATGGTCACGACGAACGGGATATCCTTGTTCTTCAGGTCTTTCTCGACCTGCTTCAGGCCGTCCACCATGAACATGTAGTGTTCACGTCTTCGGTAACCGGTCGATTTCAACAGGTTAAATACTACTACCAACGGCAACTTATGTTCGATCGCCTCACGCTGAGCTTCAAGCAGGGCATGATTGTCGCGGACGCGCTGATCGCGGCTCATCACGTACATGACGCTGGTCGCGTCGGTCGCTAGTGTGTCATTCAGTCGCAGTATTCTCGAACTCACTACTCCTATTTTACCGCTAGACGGACTATACTACGAGCATATGCGCATCGCAGTCATCGCGGCACAGGGAAGATCGGGCCGGGCTTTCGTTCATGAGGCCTTGGCGGCCGGTCATGAGGTCCGGGCAGGAATCCGAGGCGAAAGTCCGTTCGAGCGGCATGATCGGCTAACGACGTTCGAGTGCGACGCGACCGACATCTCTCAGGTCACGAAGCTCGTCGAGCGGTGCGATGCCGTCGTCAGTCTCATCGGCCACGTCAAAGGTTCCGACCCGTTCGTGCAGACGACCGCGACCAAGACAATCGTACGAGCCATGGAAGTCGCCGGTGACAAACGTTTCGTCAGCCTGACAGGTACGGGAGTCTGGGTGGAAGGTGACGGATTCAAGAGGGGTCTTGAAATCCTGAATACCGTCAGTGGGTGGTTCGGTGTCAAGCGGTTCGATGATGGCATTGCTCACGTCAAGGTGCTTCAAAAAAGTCAGTTGGATTGGACCGTCGTCAGGGTATTGCTGCTGACGGACGGAGAACCGGGCAAGTTCCGGTTGAAACCGCACGGCATGGCCAAGGTGCCGACTCCGCGAAAGGAAGTGGCCCGGGCCATCTTACACGTCCTCGAACGACAGTCGTTCGTGCATGAATATCCTGTCGTTTCCAAATAAATAGCCCACGAATCATCGTGCGGGAGCCACGCCTGGTCCAGCCAGGGGCTCCCGCGATCCGCGGGGTGTTCACTTCAGCTCGGTGTGACAGATGTCGTCCTCGTCACAGAGCCACATCTGGTCGTGCGGTCGCATGATGCCGCCGCACCGAGGGCAGATGACCGTGGGATTGAGCGGCTCGCAGCCGACGTAGGTGGGGTGCGAAGCCAGACGTAGGAGTACCGGAGTGCCGTCGTTGTCCAAGCCGATGAAGCCCGGAACGGTCCGGTCTCGGGCGGTGTCGGCGTCTTCGAGGGCGGAATCGATCCGGACTGCGAAGCTACCGTGCTCGCTGATGGCGACGTACAGGTCGCCGCGTGTCTTGTCGATCTGCTGGACGGCCGCTGGCCAAGGTGTAAAAGTGATCATGGCGTCTCCTTGTCGACGAATTCCGAAAGAATTTCTCCCGGAGCCATACGCATATATAATCATTTAATACAACATTAGTCAATGGCGTATTATTGACTTTTTATACTGTTTATGCTATTGTGGAAGTACAAAGGTATAAAACAAATATGTCGTTATTTCATAAACCACAACTCGCGTTCGCAAAAGTAGATCCGTTAGCCGATGGGCTTGGTGACGATATCCAGGTAGAGCAGACCGAGGAAGGTCACTTCGAACTCAAAGAGCAACTGGACATGCGTCTTGCCGATGAATGGGAAGAGATATTGACCGACGCACGAAAAGATCCTGATTTTACCTTCGTTTCCGAAGACTGATTAATCGATAGTGCTATACTTTCTATAGTATGCAAGAACTTACGGATGAACGATTCGACGCGCTGATCACACGGGCGATGGACGAGTTACCGCAGGAATATATCCGCGGTCTGCACAACGTGGCGATCGTCATGGCCGATGAGCCCGACGATGCGCAGCGAGAAAAGCTGAAGCTTCGTCACGGGCATCTGCTCCTCGGCCTATATGAAGGTATTCCGCGAACCGCTCGCACCGGTAACGAGGCCGGGGCATTGCCAGACAAGATCACACTGTTCAAATATCCTATCCTGGCCATGTCTCATGACGAAGACAGCCTGTTCGAACAGATCAAGCGAACATTATGGCACGAAATAGCGCATTACTATGGTCTTGACCACGACCGCATCGACTTCCTGGAACAACGTTCACGCTTAAATTAGCCCCGCCACGTCCAGGTGCGGTATAATAGGGGACATACTACATATCGATTTTGCACACACAAACAGCGAAACGACGTAGGGGAGAAAAGGGTGCGAATAGCGCGAGGTAACCACCTGGAAACGGTATGGCGACATACAAAAGTGTCAGTCATGGTGTTGCTCGCGGCCGCTGCTTCCCTGAATCTTTATAAGACATTGACACCGGTAGCCGGCGCCGAATCGGCCGAAGAACCACCGTCATCGGAACTCGCTCCCGTTGCCGAGCCACCGGCTGAACTACAGCTCATCGACGGCGATCCGCAGGCGACGTCCATGGCTGACCTTCGCCGGGACAATGCCATGCTTTCTTGGACGCCGACCGGAACCGATCAGGACCAGGACACGTATGACGTACGAGTCAGTACCACCTCCGACGTCGACGAGATCAGCGGTGAATTGAAGGCTGCCGAGCAGAAAAGTGACGGATTGCTCGTCGCTCACTATGACATGACGCAGCAGCCGGCCGGCACGTACCACTGGCAGGTCAGGGCATGTCGGGGTGCGATGTTCTGTAAACAGTGGTCACCGGTCTGGACGATGACACTTGATGACGTGGCGCCGGTGTCACCGACGGCCAGCGTCGTCAGCGGCAAGTACGATATGAAGGTCAGGATGATGGGAGCGGGCGAGGCTGGAACGAAGGTAGCGATCACCGTCGATGACACGAACGTCGACGTGACGGTGGCCGATGATGGCACATGGTCTTATGCGTACGAGAAACCCTTCGACTATGGGCGCTATGAAGCATCGGTCACGAGCGTCGACGCCGCCGGTAACGTCAGCGAGCCGACGACGCTGCCGTTCAGTGTGAACGAGCTGTTCGTCGCTTCGCAGATCGTCGCCGAAGAACTTCCGGTCACCCTCGATATCGTACCAGTCGACGAAACGCCTGAGAACAAGGTCTTCAAACTGGATACCCCGAGTGTCATAGATGTCATGAACAGCGCGAAGAAGTTCGATGATACGCCCGTCTCAGCAACCACCGTGTCGCCGCTTTCGACCGACGGTGGAATCGTGCGGCCGAGTGAGAGCGGCTGGCAAGTCTTCGGACTGCCATGGTTCATGTGGGCGGGGTTCGGAGGTGTACTGTCGACGACCTGGCTCCTCTCGACCGGTCGGCTGAGCCGATCATCGATCGGTATCTGATCGCAGGCGATAGGGTATTTACCACCGTGGTGCTATACTTAGGCCAAACTTGAAATCATAAACACATGCCGAAGAAACAAGCTAGAAAAGTCAGCGCGGTCCACCGTGTAAGACGGATCGCCAAGCATGCGGTCGTGCCTCATAAGTGCAACGGACATGATCCGCATGTCATCCGTTGGAAGGTATTGACGATCGTGCTGGCAAGCGTGGTCGCGCTTCAGGTCATGCCAGGAAAACCGGTGGAACGATTGGTGCTCGGCGAAGAGACCGATGTCACCAGTCAACGCCTGCTTGATGTCACGAACGAGCAGCGTTCCAAAGAAGGTGTCGCGCCATTGAGCCTGAACAAGCAGCTGGCCGCAGCCGCTACCGGTAAGGCGAAGGACATGTTCACCAATCAGTACTGGGCACACGTCTCGCCCGACGGCACGACTCCTTGGTACTGGTTCCGAGAAGTCGATTACCGGTACAGTTACGCCGGCGAGAACCTGGCCAAAGGTTTCACGACCTCGAGCAGTCTCATGACCGCCTGGATGGATTCGCTGGAACACCGCGAGAACGTGTTAAATCCGAATTACCAGGATGTCGGGTTCGCGGTCGTGGAAGGATCGCTCAACGGTGAGACGACCAAGTTGGTCGTCGCCATGTACGGGTCACCCATCAGGTCCGGTGGTGGAACGACGCAGACCGTACTCGGCGCCAGCGGTGAGCCGAGCCCGATCGCCCGGATCGGTATGACGCTTCAGTCGATGTCTCCGGCGATGTTAGCGACGATCGTACTGCTCATGGGACTCGCTACCATCTCGCTATGGGCGCACGCCAACCGGAAATATCTGCCAAAATCAGTCCAAAGAAGCTGGAAGCGACATCATGGGCTATATAAGGCCATTTTAACGAGCGGCCTGGTATTGCTACTGATCGCCCTGTACGGCGGTGGTCAGATATGACTATGCCATAATTATTGACATTTATAAACATAAGTGCTATAGTAGAAGTATGGAAGTATACCAACCAGATAACGAATCCGACGCCCCGCTTGAGAGTCCACCTGAGGGCTTCGTTCACGTCGAAGGGCCTTATCGCGATTGGCACAGCAGAGTCGGTCAAAATCCGAGTGCGTTCGAGCGTGTGTTGGCTCGTCACCCCGATGCGGTACTTGTACGCAGCGATCGCTCGCCGAGTTGGCAAGACGCGTATGCTTCGCCTTCGGTAGAGCATGAAGTTTCATCAAAAAGCATAGTCTCAAGATTGCTCGGTAAGTCCGCTATCAAATAGCGAGGTCTCGTGGCAATAAATACCCGGACGGAGAGTCCGGGTATTTATTTTGCATGAATTCATTTGTGTGTTACAATCCGCTTAAGCTTTGTGAGTAGAGCAAAACAAAAAAACTAGCGGGGTATCGCTATGAAAAAATATAGACGGATACGTCTTTTCGGAATCAGCTTGCTGCTGATACTGTCGATGCTATCCACTTTCACTGGCGCGGTCGTCGATGCCGTACCCGGTGATTTAAGCTGGCAGCGGGCAAACATGGGTGACACCGGAGATAATGCAGGGTTTTCAGACATGGCCACGAGTAGTGACGGACGAATAGTAGCTACTTCGGTTGAAACGGATGTATATGTCTCCAAGGATTATGGCACCACCTGGGTTCAGCATACGGTCAACTCTTCGCTCAAAGGTTATTACTATGACATAAGTATAAGTGATGACGGATTAACAATCGTGCTCTCTAATATGGGTGGATTCATGTACATATCGCGTGACAGCGGTGACACGTGGACTCAGCTCACATCGGCGGGCTCGCGGTCATGGACGACGGTCTCCATGAGTGGAGACGGTATGACCATTGTCGCCGGGGTGTCAAACGGAACACTATATACCTCAAATGACTCTGGTCTAACCTGGGCATCGAGGCCAAGCGCGGGCACGGGTTACTGGAATATGGCCACCGTGAGCGCCGATGGTTCCGAATTAGCGGCCGCGGTCTCAAACGGATACATATATACTTCATCAGATTCTGGCGTGACCTGGACGGAGCGTACCGGTATCGGTGTGGCTTATTGGCGTGGGCTTTCGCTGAGCGCTGACGGCGCTAAGCTGCTCGTAGCTTCTAACAACGGGTATGTCTACGAATCAGATGACCTAGGGGTTAGCTGGAATCAGTTTACTAATGCCGGGTTAAGGAACTGGTATGACGTTGCAATAGATAGCGATGCATCTATTATCTTCGCGTCGACAGCGAATAATTTCATGTATGTTTCGACCGACGGTGGTTCAAGTTGGACCGAACGCACGGCAGCGGGTGCCGCATACTGGGATAACATCTCGTTGAGTGGCGACGGATCTAGGGTGATTGCCAGTAAGAATAGCGCGGTACATACGTCCACGAACCTCGGCCTTTCCTGGACGAAGCGGACTGTTGGTAACATCTTTTGGTGGGCCCCAGTGGCGAGTAACTCCGATGGCTCGAAACTATTAGCAGTCCAACAAAGCAACGGTGATATATTCAGAAGCAGAGATGGTGGATCAACTTGGTCGCAGCGTACCGAGCTGAGGTCGGCGTGGCAAGCGGTTGCCACGAGCGCCGACGGAATCCATGCGGTTGCCCTGAAATACTATACGGACAAAATCATGGTTTCTAATGATTCCGGTGATACCTGGTCCGAAAGCTCCACGTCGGGTTCTCGACAATGGAACGGTGTCGCGATGAGCGGTGACGGTAAGGTGATGATTGCGACTGTAGGTGGCGGATATATTTATAAATCCACAGACTTTGGCGCCAGTTGGTCAGAACTGACTTCTGCGGGCTCGAGATCTTGGGGTGATGTCACGGTAAGTCGGGACGGCAGGAGGATCACGGCGGTCGTATCTAACGGGTATGTCTATTCATCGAGTGATTCCGGAACGACATGGACAGAGCATGTGTCGGCTGGCTCCGCGTATTGGTACGGCCTCTCGGCTAGCGCCGACGGTCGTAAGTTGGTTAGTACACATAACAGCACCGTATATACTTCCGACGATTATGGAGCGACCTGGACACAACGACCGGGCGCAGGCTCGTTCGCATGGGAAGACGTCGCCTCTAGCGCTGATGGTACAAGACTTGCCGCATTATCTTACGGGAATTCCATATACATCTCGGACGACTCGGGAGCGACATGGACTGCACAGACAGGAGCGGGGCTGAGATACTGGATGGGAATCGCTATGAACGCTGACGGTTCGAAGATAATCGCTTCTACGGACTACGGCTCGATATACATAGGGTCGACGCAGCCGCATGAGCAAACGGAGTCACTGAAGGACAAACAGAACCCGACGGCTATTGCCCCGGCGATCGCGGGTGCCGCTATGAAACTTATCTCTCCGTCATGCTATAGCTTCGATCCTGCAAGCGTGCGTAAGCTCTCGCCCGATTCCATAGCAATTCCTAGTAAGAACGTTACGAGTCTTGGAGGGATCGGCTTCGAGATAGACTGTAGTAGAGCCGGTGGCGCTTCGCAGCTTTCGATCGAACTCGGCGTGTCAGTACCAGATCTCAGCATGCTCCGCGCGTATAAAAGGAACGCGACAAGTGGAGCCGTAGAGGACGTAACAGCATCGGTGCTATTCGCCAATGTCGACGGACGCACGACGGTGAGTTATCAGCTTGAAGACGGAGGCGCGTTCGATGAGGATGGCATCGCCAACGGCGTAATAGTCGACCCGATCTATATCGGTATCGAAAGCGGAGCTGCCATCGGAGCGCCGAGCACGGGTGGGGGAGCGAATATCGATGTAAGAATACTGGCGATGTTCAGTGTCGTCGCCCTGGCTGCAGGTTCGTTCATTATCCGTCCACGATCTTCATTAAGGCGTTGATTTGTTACACTAATTCCATGACAGTCACCAAAGCCATCATTCCGGTAGCCGGTTGGGGAACCCGCATGCTACCGATTACCAAAGCCATCGAAAAATGCATGCTACCGGTCGGCAACAGGCCGGTCATCGATTTCATCGTCCAGGATCTCATTAAGGGCGGTATCAAGGATATCTACTTCGTCGTCGGAGAAGACAGTACTCAACTTGAGAAATACTATCGTACCAATATCAAATTGAACGATTATCTGCGAAAGAACAATAAGTCCGACAAACTTCCACTCGTCGCCCCTCTATCGGGCGTCGATATTCATTTCGTCACCCAATCGAGCAGTGGCGGGTACGGTACGAGTATCCCGGTCGGACTATGCGGTGAGTATGTCGCTGCCGACGAGTCAGCGGTCGTCATCATGGGAGATCAGTTCTTCCTGAGGGACGACGGTGGTTCGAATGCCGCTGATATCATTTGTCTGGCGAGCGAGCGCGGCGTAAGTGCTGCGTTGTTCGGTGTGCAGGTACCGCTTGATGGTATCGACAGTAGTATCGAAACGGACGTCGAAGGTAACTTCGTACGGATCGTCGAGAAGCCAGGCCCTGGCGAGGCGCCGACTGACTTGCAGAACGCCAGCTTCTATCTTTTCAACAAGTCCATATTCGACTTTGCCAAGACACTTCCTGCTAATCCGAAGCGTGGTGAATACGAAGTCACGGACGCCATCAACGCCTATGTGGCTGACGGCGGTAAGATTGCCGTCGGTAAGACGACCGGTCAATATCTCGAGTGTGGCTCGGTCGGTGGTTGGCTACATGCCAACAACGTCGTCGCCGGAACTACCTGATCAGCCTATCTTCAAGACGCATGGACAGCGCATGTCCGACTGTGCTTATATATGGTCATAAACCATAAGAAATAAACAATGGCCGAAACGATAGAGTCACATTTCGATCAGACGGAACCCGGTAACGACCGTAGACTTGCCGCGTACAAGGATAGGATCGCCGATATGGGCGATGAGGAGCGGGCCAAGCACGATGAGTTCGTCAGGCGCGGGTATGAGGTGCATGGGGCTGACTTTACGGAAATATTGCTCGGTTACGATTCCCCGCGCTACGAAGACGACCCGGAGACGCATCTGCGGACCGAGTCGGGCTACGAAGATGCCGCGCTACCCGAGCAAGAAGCGGCCTCGATCGCTAGCAAAGCTGAAGACCTGGTTGAGCGGACGCTCAGCGACGAGGTGATCCACCGTGACGTCGTCGAAACTCCGGCCGGTCTGATGGAGATCGAAGCAGCCGACCTGGGCGGTGGCGTCGAAATGCAGGCGATGTTCGACGATAACGGTATCGAGGCGCTCGCCATCGAGATCGATGACGGCGACGAGCACCATACGATCGGTGTCGTCCACCCCGAGACCCATCCGAAGATTCGGCTCGACGGGCAACCTGCGGATGTCAGGGAGGTCCCGATCGTCAAGGCGGTCATAGAGGACATCAAGGTCAGGCGGGCGGCCGAAAAGCAGGGCGAGACCGACGAGTCCCAGCAAGGTAAGAAGCTCGAGGCGGCCGATCCCGCGGCCAAAGCCCGCGCCCGCTTCGCCAAGGACTTCATCGGTGCGTATCTGTCGAATCCGTTGACGCGGAATTTCGTGGCGCAGCGTGGAGTCGACCTACGAAGCTTACACACCCGCCTATCGAAGGGTGAGGTGACCATCAGCGAAGCCCAGATAGCGGACATGAAGCGACTGTCGGCAGAAGCACATTTCCGGGGCAGTAACATCTGGAATACGCAGCCGGGTAATCAGTCCATGTTGCAGCGCGCGGCGAATGAAAAGCGCGATCAACTACTCGGAATCATAAAGGAATTGTAAATCGCATCCGGAACCATCGAATCGTTTCGATGACTTCGGATGCGAGGACAGAGAGACTGACCGCGCACCTGGAACTCACGCGACGCTGAGCCGGCGGATCCGGCGTCGCAGCTCGGCCTTGCGTCTGCGGGCGTCCGCTCCGATGGCCTTGCTGATGACGATGATCCGTTCGACCTCGCGCATGCGTCGATGGATGAGGCCGATCTCGAGCATCGGCTGGAAGCGCTTGGCGTCAGGCAGGCACGACAGGATGTTCGTGTTGCCCGAGCCGAGCCTGGTGACATCGAGCCTGAAGTCGTCGAGCGGCACGCTCATAGACAGGCTCATGACTGCCAGGACGGATGCGGCGATCTCGTCGACGTTGAACGCCCGGGCGTACGTCACACAGACCGAATACTCCTCGACGACGACGTCGGTGACGCCAAGGATCACCTTGAGGTCGAACTCCAGATCGGAGCTCAGCACCTGACGGGTGTTGAACCACAAGCTGTGCTCGTCATCGTGAACCTCGATCTCGACGAGAGTCTTTTCAGAATCGTTCATGGGTCTTCTCTCTGTCCGAATTGGTAGCGCTGGTAGGACCAGGGCGATCCGTGCCTAGAGGTGCGGATTTGATTTTTATACCACCCATTCATCGATGAGTCAATTCACGTCAGGCTTGAAAGACTCACTCACATCTGTTAAAATCATTTGAGTTCAATTAAAAGTAAGGAAATCATGAAAGCAGTCGTGAAAGTCGGTGGCAAGCAATACGTCGTCACCGAAAAAGAGACCCTCCTGGTGGACCTCCTCCCGGAAGGAACGAAAGAGCTCACACTCGACGCTATGCTGGTTATCGATGGCGATAAGACGACCGTCGGAACTCCGCTAGTAAAGGGTGTCGCCGTGAAGGCCAAGGTCGTCGAAGACCTGGTCAAGGGTGACAAGCTCCGCATCATCCGCTACAAGGCGAAGAAGCGCGTCCACAAGGAAATGGGACATCGCCAGAAGTACAGCCGCATCCAGATCGCCTCGATCGGATAAGCGGTACGGGCACGGTAAGGACTCCAAAAGGGGTCCTTATTTATTTTTGTGCAGAGTTTCGTTACAGTTAAGCGTAACGATTATACGAAGGAGATACGACGCGCATGGACCAATTCGAAAAAGAGGACTCATCAACGTACGTCCGGCAGGACGCACAGAACGAGGTGACCCCCGTCAATGAAACCCCGGTCGCTCCAACTTCTCCGTCGAAGCCGAAGAGGAGCAAACTCCCGTTAGTGCTTGGCGCGCTACTCGTACTGGCGCTCGCGGTAGCCGGAGTACTTGGGTGGATGTGGAACCAAAGCACCGCCGATGCGAAGGCCAAGACCGATGACCTCGCGCTCGCGAACAAGGAGGTGTCGAACCTACGTAGCGCGCTGAAAGAGGCAGAAGCGCCGGCTAAAGACACTGATACCGAAGTCGATGCGTCATCCGACGAGAACGCGACGATCATCGAGACGGTACTTGCCTACGAAAAGGCTAGGCTGGCGACATCGTCGACGAAGCTTGAGGCTAAGATCGCTAAGAAAGAGTCTCCGTTCGCCGCGGTCACCGTCACATCATCGACCGGCTCAGGCGCCACGGTCACGTATTTGAAACTCTCGCAGGGCCAGTGGGTGATCATCGGTGATTCGACCGACGAGCTGGTGACGCTGAAAGAGGATTTCGGACTGCCTGAAGACCTGTTGACCGCCGACCGATAGCCGTCACCAAAATCCCCGGTATCATCGGGGATTTTTTGTTTCCGCTCGTGCTACAATAGTGGCACTATGGGGAGCAAATAAACAGATGCCGACGGTCATCGCGGTGACGAATCAAAAGGGTGGGGTAGGAAAGACGACGAGTGCCGTCAATATCGCCTATTACCTGGCTAAGAGCGGCAAGAAGACATTGCTCATCGACTTCGACCCGCAAGGTAATGCGACGAGCGGACTGGGTATCGACAAGCAGGAACTCGAGACCGGTACCATGGCCGATGTCATGCTTGAGACCAAGACGCTCCAGGAAGTCGTGCTGAATACGCCGACCAAGAACCTGTCCCTCGCACCGACGACTCCACACCTCGCGAACACCGAAGTCGAGCTGGCCGGCGCCTCGCGACGATTCAGCCGTCTGAAGAACGCGGTCGGGACCACCGGGGATACGTATGATTACGTCATCATCGACAGCCCGCCGTCACTCAGTCTGCTGACCGTCAACGGATTGATCGCCGCACGATACGTGCTCCTGCCCGTCCAGGCGGAATTCTATGCATTGGAAGGGCTTGGGCAGCTTCTTGAGACAATGAAGTTGGTCCGCAAGAACATGAATCCGACACTCGACCTGGTCGGTGTGCTACCTACCATGGTCGACAGCCGCACGACCTTATCGGTGCAGGTGCTCGAGGAAATCAAGAAACACTTCCCGGGCAAGGTATTCAAGAGCGTCATTCCGCGTAATATCCGCCTTGCCGAAGCGCCGAGTCATGGCGTGCCGATCGGAGCGTATGACCGATTCAGTAAGGGTGCACGGGCATACAAGGGCGTTGCGAAAGAATTGGTCGAAAGGATAGGGGTGTAACATGGCAGCGAAAAAAGGACTGGGACGAGGCTTCTCTTCATTGATTCCGGACAATCTGCTCGACGAGTCGTTCGACCCGAGCGCAGGCGACGACCACAAGGTCAGCGATCTTCGTACCATCAAGCTGGTGAACATCACCGCCGACCCCGACCAGCCACGACGTCACTTCGATGAGAACGGCTTGGCCGAGCTGACCGCCAGCATCAAGGAGCATGGCGTGCTGCAGCCGATCGTGGTGATTCCCCACGGCGAAGGCAAGTACCAGATCGTCGCCGGTGAGCGACGTTTCAGGGCGAGCGGTCGTGCCGGTAAGGATTCGATCCCTGCCTTGGTCCGCACGCTCAGCGCGCAGCATAAGCTCGAGCTCAGCCTGATAGAGAATATCCAACGACGCGACCTCAATCCGCTTGAGACCGCGACCGCTTACGCCAAGCTACGGGACCAATTCAATCTGACGCTCGAGGAAATCGGCGTCCGTGTCGGCGGCAAGTCTGTCAGCGCTGTCAGCAATACGCTTCGGCTGTTGAAATTGTCGGACTCGATCAAGCAAGCGGTAGCCAAGGGTGACCTGACCGAAGGCCAAGCCCGACCGCTCATAGGTGTAGACGCGTCAGTCGCCGACGAAGTCCTGCCACTCATCCTCAAGGAACACTGGAGTGCCCGGAAGATCGAAGAATATGTCGCCGATGCCCGACCCGTCGAGAACAAGGTCGGTCGTAAACCGTCTGCCGGAGCGAAGGAATACGATCTGCTCACGAAGCGGTTCGATACGCGTGTCACCGTACAGCAGAACGCCAAAGGTGTCGGTAAGTTCGTGATAGAGTTCAAGTCCGATGCCGACCGCAAGCGGATCGAAAAGCAACTCGGCGCATAAGGCCGAGTTATTCTTTTACGATTTTAGAACGTTCGGATCTTATCGAACGGGAAGATACGGAAACTTACCGGTCCGATGATGTCGAAATACGGGATCAAGCCGAGGCCGTTACGTGAATCTTTCGAGTAGCCTTCTTCACGGTGGTCACCACCGACGAACAACGTGTCGTCCGATACCACGACATCGACGGAACCGTCGGTATACTTGGCCGCCAGGTTTTCACCGCTTTCGTCATCGGGGTTAAAGCCCGCGGGGTGCTCGTCGTTGTATACGGTATACTTACCGTCTTTCACGACGACACGCTCGCCGGGAAATGCGATGACACGCTTGACGATGTATTCTTCGCCGAGCCCGGGGACGTACTGAGGGTTCTTGAAGACGATCACCTGGCCACGCTCAGGGACGTATGATTTGTTCTGCAGCTGGGCGATGGTGACCGGAAGCCGGCTGACGATCAGACGGTCACCGGTGAAGAGCGTCTGCTCCATACTGGGGCCTTCGACGTTGAAGCTCCGAAAGATGAAAGCGTTGATAAACAGCGTACCGATAAGCACACAGACGACGAATACGGCGATGCCGAGGGCGTCCTTAACTGCTTGGTGACGTTCTAAGAAACTGGCGTTCATTAGCATTACTATACACTACGGACCCATCAAAAACCCTTAAGAAGCTCATGGTTTTTTACAACCACTTACAGGGAAATGTTTGGTATAGTGGTGGGAAGAATAGTTATGCGAAAACAAAATTCATCACTCGATGGTTTCGTTCCTCGTCGTGGTCCGACCGTAGGTGGTGGAACTAGTCAGGAACTTGGACGTCCGACACCTGAAGTGCGGGCGGACATCGGTCGTGCCTCGCGTCCGATCACTCAGGACATGCCGACACGTCCGATCGGAATCCGTCGTAATGAGATCGATGATTCGTTAGCGCAGATCCATGACGATGAGCAACCGAAGCAGCGTCGCGGCCTCCTACGACGTAAGCCGAAGAAGCAACGGTCGCGCAGGCAGAAGATCGTCCGTCGTGTCATTATCGCCATCATCGTGCTTCTGGTAGCGATGGGTGCGTTCGTGGCTTTCCGATTCATGGTGGCGAGCAACAACGTATTCCAGGGCAACATATTCGATATCTTCCAGGCCAAGCCGCTGAAGATGGACGAGAACGGACGATCGAACGTGCTGGTGTTCGGTACCAGTGAAGATGACCCCGGTCACGAAGCGGCGTACCTGACCGACTCGATCATGGTCATAAGCATCGACCAGAACAAGAAGGATGCGTTCATGATAAGCCTACCGCGTGACCTTATCGTCGATTACGACACCGATTGTACGTTCGGTAACCAAGGGAAGTTGAACGCCTATTACGGGTGCTACTCGAACCTAGGTGAAGATGAAGCCGCCGGTGCCGCCGCGCTTCAGAAGAAGACGGGTGAAATATTAGGCCTCGACATACAGTACTACGCGCACGTCAACTACACGGTCGTCCGCGATACCGTCAAAGCGCTCGACGGTATAGAAGTGACGATCGAGAGCCGTGACCCGCGCGGAATCATGGACTCTAACTTCGACTGGAAGTGTATGGGTGGCAACCCACGGGCATCGCTGGCCGTCAGAAAGCAGAACTGTCCGCCGAACGGTCACTTCATCGACTATCCGAACGGCAAGGTGAAACTCGACGCCGAACACGCGCTCTACCTGGCGCAGGCACGTGGCGCGTACGCACCGACCTACGGCCTTGAGCAGTCGAACTTCGACCGCGAGGTCAACCAGCAGAAGATCGTAAAGGGTATCCGTGAAAAGGCTATCAGCGCCGGTACGCTTGCCGACGTCGGTAAGGTTACCGGGCTTATCGATGCGCTCGGAAACAACCTACGCACCGATTTCGCGACCGCCGAGGTCCGCACGCTCATCCAGATAGGTCAGGACATACCATCCGACTCGATCCAGTCGTTGTCACTCGTCAAAGAAGGGGAAGAGCTGGTCGGAAGCGGACTCGGTGGAGTAGTACCGCTTGCCGGTTCGTTCGAGTACGCCGAGATCCAGGCGTACATCAAGAAGAACGTCTCGAGCGACCCGATTACCCGTGAAGCCGCCAACATCGTCGTCATGAACGGCACATCGACGGCAGGAATCGCGTTGACCGAGTCCGGTCGTCTGACCGAAGCCGGCTATACCGTTTCCGAGGCGACCAATGCTCCGACGACAGACTACACGACCACGACCATCTACCGTATCAATAAGACCGAAAAGGGTGGAACGGCCAGCGCCCTTGCCAAGCGCTACGGCGTAGAGCTACTGACGACCACTCCGCCGTTCACCGTCGAAGAAGGCGTCGACTTCGTCGTCATCATAGGCACGTCGAGTATCGACACCTCAGGGCGCTAATCCGGTTCGGAATGGTACAATAAGGGCATATGGAGCTTTTGAAGTCTGTCCGTCGCCGCTCGTTCCTGAGTGAAGTCGCCTACGTCATATTGAACATCGTCCTCGCGGTGATGCTACTGGTCCTCGTACTCGTCGTCAGCGTGCCATGGCCGGCACTCGGACTCGTCCTGCTCAGCAAGTGGCGTATCTTCGCCGTCCGCTCGCGCTATTGGGCGGCGAACATCCGTGCGAACATGGTCGATGTCATCGTCGGCATCAGCATGGTGGTGTTCCTGTACAGCGCAGAGGGCGACTTGCCGACCCAGATAGGCCTGACCAGCCTGTATATCGCGTGGTTGTTGTTCCTGAAGCCTCGTTCCAAGCGCGCCTACGTGGCCGCACAAGCCATGGCAGGACTCATCTTCGGTATCGGTGCTATCGTCCAGCTTTCACCGGATCTGCCGGCATCGGTCGTGGTCATCCTCGGTTGGCTCGTAGGATACTCGTCGACACGTCACATTTTGTCGGTGCAGCACGAATCGCATATCAACTTCCTCAGCTTATTGTGGGGATTCGTCGTCGCTGAGATCATGTGGCTGACATACCACTGGACCATCGGCTATCAGGTCGGCAACTCACTGCAACTCGCGCAGGTCGTCATCATCGTCGGCGCACTCAGTTTCCTAGCCGAACGTATCTATATCAGTCACCACAAGAACGGACAGGTCAATTCGAGTGACGTCATGATGCCGGCTCTCCTGACGATAAGTGCCATCGGTGTGGTACTGTTCGTGTTCGGTGGGGCAGCGACGATCTGATCCAAGATTTTAAGTAATTTTTTAGGTAGGTAGGATAAAAGAAATAGTATGGAAAAAAACGACGGCACATCTGAAAACTTGGAACGAAATCATATCGACATGACAGCACCTGATACACTTCCTCAGCCTCCGCATTCGGAGCCGGCCAAGATACCCCGCTCGAAGTATCCGTTATTCGTCGCTAGCATGCTCTGCCTATCGTTAATTGCTGGGTTCGGTGGAGCTGCCGCACAGGATTATCTTTTTGACGGGACATCCGATCTGACCGTTCTGAAGACTGCTACGGAAGATGGCAACAATGCGACGACCCCTGACGAGGAGTCGATCGCAGCGGTCGCCAAAGCCGTCAGCCCAAGTGTCGTGTCGGTGCTGACATCGACGACGCAGACCTCACGGCTCTATAACGGACAGTACGAACAGGAAGGTGCTGGAACGGGCATGATCGTCAGCAGTAACGGCTATGTCATGACCAACAAGCACGTCGTCGACGGTGCTGATAAGGTGACGGTGGTCCTGACTGATGGCAAGAGATACGAGAACGTCGACGTACTCGGTAGCGACCCGCTCAACGATGTCGCGTTCCTGAAGATAAAGGGTGTCAGTGACCTGCCGGCGATCACACTCGGTGACTCGAAGACCATCCGCATCGGTCAAAGTGTTGTAGCGATCGGTAACGCGCTCGGTCAGTACCAGAATTCCGTGACAAGCGGTATCGTATCGGGAACCGGTCGTCCGGTCATCGCTTCGAGTGATGGCACCGCCAATGGCGAAGCGGAAAGTCTGACCGATCTCATTCAGACCGATGCGGCCATCAACTCCGGCAACTCCGGTGGTCCGTTGCTGAACCTGAAGGGGCAGGTGATCGGCATCAATACGGCCATCGCAGAAGACGCGCAGAGCATCGGTTTCGCGATTCCGATCAGTGCCACGAAAGGTCTGCTGAACCATGTCATCAAGACCGGCAAGGTCGAGCGTGCGTATCTCGGCGTGCAATATGTCTCAATCACACCGGCGGTCAAAGAAGAGTACAAGCTGAGTGCGGACAGGGGAGACTATATCACGGCCGACAAAGGCAGTAGCGTGCAGTCGGGCGGACCGGCGGACAAGGCCGGCGTGAAGGACAAGGATATCGTCATCGCGGTCAATGGATCGAAGGTCGGTGAAGTCGCCAGCGTGTCGAGCCTGATTTCAGAATATGAGCCCGGTCAGAAGGTAGAGTTGACGGTGCTTCGCGATGGCCGTGAACTCAAGATGAGCGTGACACTCGGAACCTACCAAGGATAGCCGGCTTATCGAGCGAGTCGTAGCCCGATGGCGAAATCGTCACGGGCTATTTCTTTGAAGCCGGATGTACGAGCGAAGGCTGCGATATCATCAAGCTGACGAGGGTCTGCTTCAAGAAGTAGTAGCGCGTCGGGCTTTGCACGGCTGGCGACCTGTTCGATGCAGCGTTTTATGACGCTCAGGCCACGGTCGTCGGCATATAAGGCTTCGGCAGGTTCATTGGCAAGCTCGGGGGACTGGTCCCAGGAACGGTCGACGTAGGGTAGGTTGGCTACGACGATGTCGGGAGAGTACGGGTAGCCGGCCAACAGGTCACTGACGAACGTCTCGGCCTCGGCGCCGAGTGATCGGAGGTTCCGTTCAGCTATATTGAGCGCGTGCCGGCTGGAATCTACCAAGGCGACGTCCAATTCCGGCAGCTCCAACTTTGCGGTGATACCAAGGCAGCCACTTCCGGTACCGATGTCGACCAGACGTCGATCGACGATACCGGGAAGCGCGCTCGTCGCCGGTACCAGCGACTTGAGCATCGTGATCAGCTGTTCGCTCTCGGGGCGAGGAATCAGCGTCGCCGGTGTCACGCTGAACCGTCTACCATAAAATTCCTTGTGACCGATAATGTACGCCACGGGCACCCGGTCCTTTCGAAGCTCTACGCGAGCGTTGGCGATGTCCTCATCACGCGGACTGACGGGTTCTTCCGGATGAGCGTGCAGGTATGTCCGCGGGTGCTTAAGTGTGTGTGCCAGGATTATCTCGGCATCAAGACGAGGCGAGAGCAGCATGTCGTCTGCCAGCTCGTCGGTCGCTTGTTTCAGCCACTGCGCTATAGTCATATTTACATTATGTCACCTCTTGCGGAATCAGCAAAACATTGACAAATAAGCATAAGTGTGATACTGTTCACCTATGGATAAAGAAACAAAAAAACGATCATCCTCTCCTGAACTCACAAGGCGCCAAAAACTAGCACGTCGCGCCTTACCCGCAATCGCGCTCACGCTGACAGCCGGTGGCGTCGGTGCCAATGCGCTTCATGACAAAGCCGAATATCACGATGTCGGTTCGGTGACCTACCAACTCGGCCAAGGTCAGGCGCCCGCCAATGCGGTCCGTGAGGCGGTCGACAGCATGTCGGTACAGGAAGACGGTGAACCGGTCGTACTCGACGGTGTCGTGGCCGAAGGCCAGGAAGTCAGCCGTGAGCTGCGTGAGCAGACCGGTAACCAGTACGCCCAGCAAGGCGACATGATCGAAGTGACCATATCGAAGAACGGTTTCGGTAACTACAAGGTCGAAGCGGACCCTGCTGAAAAGTAGCAGCATAAGATGAGTCACGAGCAAGAATTCACGAATCGATCCGAGCCCGAATCCAGGGTCGGCGTAGAGACGGGATGGGAGCTCGCACACGCGACTAACACGGATCGTTCGAGCGCCGCGCTTTCCCGTAGGGCTATCGCCCTTCTTCGCTCGGAAGTATCTCAAGATGATCGAGATACGAAACGGGAGGTATATGATGACGCGAACGAATATGCGTCGTTCATGGGGTCGTTAGTGATGAACGGCTCAGTCGCTAGTCAACCTAAAAGCGTTGAAGACCTGAGGTCATACCACAAGACTAAAGCAATCCAGATGATCGAAGGAACTTCAGGGTCACGGGGTGACATACGCGCCGCTCAAACCGAAGCCACGATGTTTGCGGCTCCGAAGGAACACGAGTCACGCAAGCGTGGGTTGTTCAGGCGAAAGTGACATCCTGCTAGACCGAAAGGATTTATGCTTCGGCGTTCTGGGCCTTGAGCTCGCGTTCGGCAGCCTGCAGCTTTTCGATCAGGTCGTCGATATCGCCGTTCATGGCACCGGGAATACCGCTACGGCTGTAGCCGATACGGTGGTCGGTAATACGGTCTTGGGGGAAGTTGTACGTGCGGATCTTTTCGGAGCGGTCACCGCTTCCGATAAGGCTGCGACGTTCGGCGGTCAGCTTGGCATTCTCTTCGTCTACCTTGGCCTGTAGCAGCCGTGAGCGTAGCACGCTCATGGCCTTATCCTTGTTCTTGATCTGGGATTTCTCATCCTGGTTGGTAACGACTAGCCCGGTCGGTAGGTGAGTGATACGGACGGCCGAGTCCGTCGTGTTGACGGACTGTCCGCCATGGCCGCCGGCTCGGTAGACGTCGATCTTCAGGTCGTTGGCGTTTATCTCGATATCGGCTTCCTCCGCTTCAGGCAGTACCGCGACGGTGATAGTGCTGGTATGGATGCGCCCTTGGCTTTCGGTGGCGGGGACACGTTGCACGCGGTGCACACCCGATTCGAATTTGAGGTATGAGTAGGGGGCGTCGCCCTTGATCTCGAAGACGACTTCCTTATAGCCGCCCGTGTCGTTGGCGCTTTCGCTCATCTGCTCGGTCTTGAAGCCATGTGCCTCGCACCAGCGCAGATACATGCGGTAGAGTTCGGCCGCGAACAGGCTGGCTTCGTCGCCGCCGGCACCGGCACGGATCTCGACGATGACGTTCTTCTCGTCGTTCGGATCCTTAGGCGTCAGCATGACGAACAGTTTCTCTTCGAGTTGTTCGAGCTCGGTCTGAAGTTCGGGCAGCTCGATTTTGGCCAGCTCCGCCAGCTCGTCGCCACCGCCGGAGAGTTCCTTGGCTTCGGCAATCTGCTTTTCGAGCGCATCACGACGCGCACCTGCGACCAGCAGCTCATCGAGTTCGCTGAGGCGTCGGTTCTTGCTGCCGAACGCCGGGTCGCTATACGCATCGGGGCGCGACAGGAAATCCGTCAGTTCGGATTTTTCGTTCTCGAGTTCGGTCAGATTGAGGCTGATTCGTGGCATATCTGGTCAATTATACCAGATTGACCGGGGTGTTCCGTGGCTGCGTGGCGGCCGGCTTGCGTCGTACGAATTGTATGGAAGAGATGACGCATGCGATCGATAGGCCGTATACCATCATGCCGAGTAGGTAGGGTAGGACGGCTGAGATTCCTACGATCTGGCCTAATAACGAATCGCCTGCTACGACCTTGCGTTCGCTGAACACCATCGAACCGACGACGGCAGAAAGTGCGACTAAGACGGGAATGAGTATCAGGCCCGCCGCAGTAGATCCAAACACCCATCTGTCGATACTACTGGCGGGATATATATTCTTCTGACCCGAAGAGGCACGGAAGCCTACTAGGGTGTTCAGCAGTAGGACCGCGGCAAAACTAAGAAAGACGGTATTCACGACAGCGCTTATCGTAGTATCGCCGGTATCGTTGAACATAGCCATGAACCCGGCGATCGGCAATACCAGAATGAGCAGCGAAAGTACGATCGCCGATATCAGCAGCGTGATCTTCATATCCGTTTTCTCGTTGCGAGTAGGATGATGCCGACGACGAGGCCGGGCAGCATGGTGGCGACCGAGGCGGTACCTATGAGGAATAGCAGGATGTTGATGAACGTCTTAAGCGGTGATGTGTCCGATTCCATGGAAGATGCGAATACGAAATTGACGACGGCGTATAGGATCAACCCGATGACGAGTAGCGCGGTCGGACCGACGATGCAGATGACGCCCCATACGAGCTTCCGCTTGTTACTCCGACGAAGCTGTTCCGGCGATTGTTGAGGCGCTGTGTGTGGTTGCACGTATCATGTTCCTTTCGTGGATTGGTTACGCTTACTATACCAAAATACCGCCGAAGAACGGCGGTATTTCTTATTCTCGTAACGTGATCAGCTTTCGCTGCTGGTCGACTTTCGAGCCTGTGCGGCGGCTTTTTTCTTGGCCTTGTTGGCAAGCTCGGCCTTTCGGGCCTCGGCGGCTGCCTTGCGGGCTGCGAAGCGATCGACACGACCTTCGGTGTCTATGATCTTTTCCTCGCCCGTGAAGAACGGGTGAGACGCGCTTGAGATGTGCACCTTGACGAGTGGGTATTCGTTGCCGTCTTCCCATTTCACGGTGTCATCGGTCTGCGCAGTGCTCTGCGTCAAGAACGCAAAACCAGCCACGTCGTCGCTAAATACGACCGGGCGATAATTGGTTGGGTGAATACTGCTTTTCATAACTGGCCTATTGTAGCGGATGTCGCCTCCCTTGTCAAAAGGGTTGGAATACGCTAGAATCATACGGTAATCAATTTAACGAAGCACTACTGGCCAATATCCTTCGACTCATCGAAACGCGGCTGGTAGGAAGGGAGAAGGATATCATGGCAGTCGCTGTTGATATGAAGGCTTTGCTGGAAGCCGGTGTCCATTTCGGTCACAAAACCAGTCGTTGGCACCCGAAGATGGCGCCGTACATCCACTCTAAGCGCCAGGAAACGCACATCATCGACCTGGTGAAGACCGCCGAAGGTCTGGAAAAGGCGTTGCCGTTCCTGACCAAGACCGCGGCCAGTGGCAAGAAGGTCCTGTTCGTCGGTACCAAGAAGCAGCACAAGGACATCGTCAAGCTTGCGGCAGAGAACGCCGGTCAGCCGTACGTCACCGAACGTTGGATCGGCGGTATGCTGACCAACACGCTGACGATGACCAGCCAGATCAAGAAGCTGCACGAACTCGAAAAGAAGATGGCTTCCGGTGAGTTCGAGAAGCGCTACAACAAGCTCGAGATCCAGCGGTTCCAAGAAGAGATCGACGTACTGAACGGTAAGTACGGCGGTATCAAGGACCTGTCAGGTATTCCTGGTGCGATCGTCGTCATCGACACCATCGCCGATGCCGGTGCGGTCCGTGAAGCCAAGAACCTGGGTATCCCGGTCGTCGGTGTCGTCGACACCAACGCCGACCCAAGCGTCATCGACTATGTCGTTCCTGGCAACGACGACGCGATCAAGGGTTCGGAACTACTGCTAAGCTACTTCGTAGCCGCGGTAAAAGAAGGCGCAGGAGCAGCTAAGAAGGAGGAAAAATAGTGGCAGTTTCCATCGAAGACATCAAGAAATTGAAAGAACTGACCGGCGTTGGCCTGACCGACGCCAAGGTCGCGCTGGTAGAGGCTGACGGCGATTTCGACGCCGCGCTCGAAGCTATGCGCAAGAAAGGTCTGACGAAGGCCGAGAAGAAGGGTGATCGTGAGACACGCGAAGGTATCATCGACAGTTACGTTCACTCAGGTCGTATCGGCGTTGTCATCGAGCTCAACTGCGAGACTGATTTCGTAGCCCGACTGGATGAGTTCAAGGAACTGGCGCACCAGCTTGCCATGCAGGTCGCCGCCATGAGCCCTCGGTACGTTAGTTTCGATAATATTCCGGCCGAAGATTACGAAGCCAAGAAGAAGGAACTGCTCGAGGGCGACAGCCTGAAGGGTAAGCCGGCTGAAATGGCCGAGAAGATCGTCGAAGGGCAGTTGAAGAAGCACTTCGGTGAGCAGGTCCTGCTCGCTCAGGCCTACGTACTCGATGACTCTATGACGGTCGAAGACCGCATCAAGCAACAGATCGCCAAGAGCGGTGAGAATATCACCGTCGGGCAGTTCAAGCGCATCGAACTGGGCGTCACCGAATAGGTTTCGGACATCACAGACTAAAAGAGCGGCACTCAGGCCGCTTTTTTAGTCACTGTTATTGACTTTTTATACTGTTTATGCTAATATAAAGAAAAGCCCATTAATACCAACATCATGACAGAACTCGCACCTCCACCAGTCGTCGGAACCCATCCTGAAACAGGGTTGTACCATGCCGATCACATGCCGCCCGCCGAAGATCCGGTGTTGCGTACGTTACGAGAGAAGCAGTTGGCGGGCGAGCCGTTGACGATGGCTGAATCCATGCGTGCCGGCCGAGACGTTACCGTGGATAAGATAGGTGATTATGAGCTGCGTCCGGACCATGTTTACCGTACGGTAGGCGAAGCCGGTCTGAAGGCGTATATGGAAACCGGCATGATCGTTTCGCCGGGTGAAGATGACGATGAGTTCGAAGTCGGTAATAATCATGGGATCGACTGGTATCTCGGCGCCGTCGCGCTCAAATACGGCACGGTTATCCTTGAGGCTCCGGCCGACCCTGCATATTTCCAGCCTGCCTTACATCAGGGTCATGCGCTCGCCAAGGACCCACGGGTACGACACATGAAATCTTCCGGACGCAGGAATCCTGTGCCGTTCGACAACGTACGGGTCATCTCGACCGGACCCGCTACTGCTGACACTGCTGATCGGACGTGACGTTCACGTATACCGATGATCGGGCCAATTCCTCGGAGTCATCGGATAGCTCTTCGCCGGCATTGATCGCCAGTACTTCCGACACGATGATGGCGTTCCTGTCGACCCCGGCAGAGACGAGCGTATCGCTAATAGCGTTCACACGGTTCTGCGCGGCTTCTTCGGTATCGTTCTTCGTATAGCCGCCATCGATGGTCACGACGATCGGTTTGTCGCTGCCGCGTGCCGCGTAGAACGAGCCGATCCGCCTCAGGACCGTCTCGTTAGCTTCGTCGATATCGAACGAGCCGTTATCGAACCGGAGAGTGGCTGCATAGAATGATTCGCTCGGCGAGAATGCTGCATCGTCCTGGAACTCCATACCGCTGATAGCCTTATAGTCATCCGTCGTCAGGCATACCGCTGACGTGGCGGGTGTCATGAGCGTCAAGGCACCGAGTATGACGGCGAGGACCGCTATGACTCCGCCTCCGATGATGACCGGCTTCTTGGAGCCGGTGGGCTTGGTCGGCATCGGTTGCTCCTGGCTTGGGAGGGAATTGAACCACTGGTTGGCGGGATCGGGTGGTGCCTGCGGCTGAGTAGGAGGATTGTAATCGTACTGTGCCATGGTCAAGCTCCGAACTTCTTCTTCAGTTTCGCGATATCGGCATCCGTCAATCCGATACTCTTCAGGTAGCCTTTGGCGGTGCCGTGCTTGGCACGCATCGTCTGCAGTCCGCTGTTAAGCCATTCGGCTTTTACGCCGCCGTCGATCGGTTCGTCGTTACTCTTCAGGTATTCCTTCATGACCTGGGCGTCGGTAGCCCCGGAGGCGTACATGATCATGGCGACCATCCAGCCGGTACGGTCCTTGCCAGCGGCACAGTGTATCAGGACGGGTCCGCTGGCATTAGCGGCGGCTTTCAGGGCCTTGGCTAACTGGGCGCGGCGAGTCGCATCGGTGACCATGGGAGCAGTGTCGAGGATGCCGTCGATAGGGATATTGATGTTCTTGACGCCAGGGAAGTTCTTGTCGGGCGCGGCATTCGACTGGGATGCGGTCCGCAGGTCTATGATAAGCCCGCCTTTCATGACTTCCGCGAGTTCCTGGACGTCCTTCGGCCCGACGCCACCAAGGGCCATCGAACGGTATAAGGTTTCCTTCTTCAGTACGTTACCACCGGTACTGACGGCCGCGTCACGCATGTTGCGAACATTGATGTCCTCGATGGTGGCAGGTTTATTGTTGCCGGAGCCGCCGCCTCCGCCACCGTTACCACCTCCACCACCGGAGCCGCCACCACCGCCGCCAGGCGTGGTCGTCGTGCCACCACCGCCACCGCCGCCGGAACTTCCGCCGCCACCGGTTTCGCTGAAGACGCCGCCAGGAACGATGAAGTTGAGACCTGACCACATGAGTGCGAACGCGATCAGTCCGATGACCACGTTAGTGATGATACCGTTGGCTTTTTGGATCTGGGCGGCTTTGTCCTCGGCGGTGACGTACATGATCGCGCCGTAGACGATACCGCCGACCGCCAGGATACCCACACCTGCTGCCATGACATTCAGGACCATGATCAGGAGCCCCCAGATACCGTTGTCTTCGATGTCGCCGGAGTTCTTGGCGTCGCACTTTATCAGGACGGTCTCGACACCACCGCAATCATCTCCTTCGACGTTGGAGGTCGCGACGACTTCTTCTTCGGTCTCTTCGCCGAGGTCGTTGACGTCCTTCTTGATACCACCATGGGATGCGCAGGCCTTTTCGCGGTCCTTATTGGTCAGCTTGTCCTTCGGATCGGCCGCATCCTTATACACGTTCTGCGACGAGTCGTCCTTACAGATGATCGTTTCGGCTATCGGGCGATACCCACCGTTCTTGCGACAGGCGTACTGGTAGTCCTTGTCATCGAGTTTGCCGGTGTCCGGTTTCATGCTTGGTAAGGCTTGGACGCTCTTGCCGTCCTTACATTTGACGGAAGTGCCGGTAGCAGGGTCGGCAGATGCATTCGGCGAGAACAAGAACACGCTGCCCAGCAGTAGACCCGGTAGTATCATCCAGGCCGCGGCGAAAGAGCGGATTGTTTGTTTTTTGCTCATTACTACCCACACGATACGACGAAACGACCGGTCGCGCAATAAGCGCGAGCATTACTTCATTGCTTTATATTAATTATGATTGTATAATCAGCGGATTGTATCCGTACTATCCGATTGGAAGCAGGTGAATGCAATGACCTTCTACATCATTCTCATCGTCGTCGTGCTGGCGCTGATCGTCGCGGCGTACGCCGCCTGGCGCACGTACGACACCAGGCGGAAGACCAACGCCGCCGAGGAGCAGGCGTACCGGTCCAAGATGAACGCCGTCAGGGCGTGGGTCGTCAGCATCATGTCGGCAAGCACGCCACGTGCGGTCATCGACATCGGTGACGGGGAGATCCTGAAGACGCTCGACCACTGGGGCTACTGGCCCGACTGGTCCGACGACATCGAGGGCCTCGACGTGGCCCGGCGCCGCCTCGAACAGGCGCGCCTGGTCGTCCGTTTCGAGGACGCCGACCAGCTCACGCAGCTCGACATGCTGTGCGACTTCCTGTGGCGGACCAAGGTGCCCGACCAGTTCGATCTCGGCTTCGACGCCAACGACGTCGCCGGCGAGATCAACGGTCGGCTCGCCAAGGCGCGGGCCGAGGTCGACGCCGGCGAGTCTGGCGCGGTGCTGCGGTTCAACGTGATCCGTCAGTCGCGTGACTGGAACTTCGTCTACCTCGTGCAGCACGGGGTCGTCCCGCCGGCTTGCCCGGACAACTGGAACGACCTGGTGGTGACGTACTTCAGGACGCCCTCCATCGAGACGTTCGACGGGTTCAACCCGAACCCCGAGGACGGCCGCGTCAGGCTGATGGCCGCCCAGGCCCTCAGGAACCGGTCGCTCGTGCTCGGTCAGGTCGTGCTGGCGTACTGCTCGAAGAACCCCTCGGGCAAGCGGTACCCGTACCGCGATGAGATCGGCGACGTGCTGCTGGCCGAGGTCACCAAGATGGTGCACGCCAAGCACGATGACATGGGCCTGTTCCGTCGTACCGCGACCGACACGGCCTGATCCTGATGTAGAAGCCCCCGTCCGGCCATGTGCCGGGCGGGGGACTTCTCGTTTAAGAGAGCGTTATGACGAGCGCATCCACCTTCAACTCATCGCGAAGGTCGGTGGCGGTGATGATGGTCTGATATCCGGTCAGTGCCGAAATAAGAGCTTGCTCACGCGTGCTGTCGAGCTCGGAGAATACGTCGTCGAGTAAAATGAGCGGCTTCTGACCGCTATGGTGTTCCTGCAATTCTACTTCAAGCAGCTTGAATGCCAGCATGATGGTACGCATCTCTCCACGCGACCCGGCTTCGGACGCCGGATGGCCGTTCAGCGATATGGCGATGTCGTCACGGTGGGGTCCGGCGCTGGTGAAGCCGCGCATCGCATCGCTGCGCCGCGACGACTCAAGCCGGTTGAGCAGTACTTGTTGAAGATTCTCGATGGGGGCATCGATCGATGAATCGTATGAAGCCATGACCGTATTATCGCTTCCGGCTAAGTCGGAGTAGATACGCGACAGGTGTTGATTGGCATGCGCGATGAAGTTCATACGGGCCTTTATGATGGTGCTCGAAAGTTCGGCGAATTTCACGTCCCAGGCGAACAAATGGTTCTGCCAGTCGGATTCATCCATGGCCTCATGCTGTTTCAACAGCTCGTTGCGCTGCAACAAGACACGCGCAAACCGGCTGAGCACGGTCGAGTAGGTAGGGGAAAGCCGTGCGATGATGCCGTCGAGGAAATCGCGGCGTCGTTGCGGGCTGCTGGTGAGCAACCGAAGCTCATCAGGTTCGAACAGCACCACGGGCAACTTATGATCGGCCGGCAGACGCCCGAGCGTCCGGTCACCGACGACGAACTGCTTGGTCTGTTTAGCCTGTTCATCGGTAGCGATGCGGGCGCGTCGTAGTGAGCCGTCATCGAGCTGCAGTTTCATGTCGGCCCGACTGACTCCGTGACGTATCATGTCGCGGTCGCGTCCACGAAAACTGGTGCCACGCGACGTGAAATAGATTGCCTCGAGCAGACTGGTCTTGCCGGAGCCGTTCGGTCCGAGGATCAGCGTGACGCCGGGATGAAGCGCGACGTCGTACAGGTCGTACGTCCGGACTCCGGCGACCGAAAGATGATGAATCAACATTACATACAGTATATCGTCAGGTTGCCGTAAAAACGAAACCCACCACCGGTGCTATACTTGAAAGAGAAGATATACCAATGGAGGCTTAAGACAGAACCATGTTCGACACGAAACATTACCAAGACAAGATGGATCAGGTACTCACTCATTTCGGCGAAGAGCTGAAAAAGGTGCGGACCGGTCGCGCCCACCCCGACATGTTGTCGGGCGTCTCACCGGAAGTGTACGGGCAGCGTATGCCGCTGAACCAGGTCGCCAACGTCACCGCTCCTGAAGCCCAGCAGCTGTTGGTCACCCCGTTCGATCCGAGTAACATCGCCGCCATCGCCAGTGCCATTCGCGACGACCAGACGCTCGGGCTCAATCCGTCCGATGACGGCCGGGTCGTCCGTGTGCCGATTCCTGCGCTTACCGAAGAGCGACGCCGCGAGTTGGTCAAGCAGCTCGGTGAAAAGGTCGAGAACGCACGTATCGGACTGCGACAGGTCCGCCAAGACGCGTTCAAGGAACTCAAACGCAAGAAAGACGCCAAGGAAATCTCCGAGAACGACATGGCCCGTATCGAAAAGGATTTCGACCACAACCTCATGCAGGACTACCAAGCCAAGATAGATGAGATGTTCAAGTCGAAAGAAAAAGAAGTCCTGACGATCTAGTCGGGCTTCGTCTCATTCGGCAGCCGCTTCTCATCACGGGAGGCGGCTCTTTTCGTGTCAGGCCTGTATACTAGTAAGAATGGATTCAGATACTGAACTGCCCAAGCACATCGGCTATATCGTCGACGGTAATCGTCGATGGGCGAAGCAGCACGGCCTACCGACCTACGAAGGTCACTTGGCCGGCTACAACACATTACAAGACGTACTGATCGAGACGCTCGACAGGGGAGTGAAGTACGCCAGTGCCTATGTGTTCTCTACGGAGAATTGGAAGCGTAGCCAGGACGAAGTCGGCCGGCTGATGAATCTCATCCTGAAGATACTGACTTCCGATCTGCACATACTTCAAGAGCGCAACGTCAGGCTTCGGGTCATCGGTAGCCGCGAGAACGTATCGGACAAGGTGCTCGCCGCGATAGACAAGGCCGAAGAAGCGACCAAGGACAACGACGGCGGCACGCTCGCGCTATGCTTCAATTACGGCGGCCAGGACGAGCTGACCGAAGCGGTCAGGAATATAGTGGCAAGCGGAGTCAATGCCGAGGACGTCACGCCGGAGCTTATCGCGGACAACCTGTACGCTCCTGACGTCCCGCCGTGCGATCTGATCGTCCGGACAAGCGGCGAGCAGCGTCTTTCGAACTTCATGCTATGGCGAAGCGCCTATAGCGAACTATTGTTCATCGACAAGAACTGGCCGGACATGACAAAGGAAGACGTAACCGATATACTTGAGGAATATAAGCGCCGCGGCCGAAGATTTGGAGGATAGATGTTGCTGATCGGAATACTCACAGGACTGTTCGTCCTTGTCATATTGGTGGTGATCCACGAGCTGGGGCACGCTATCGTCGCACGCCGTAACGGTGTGGTCGTCGAGGAATTCGGTATCGGATTCCCACCGCGCGCGTGGGCCAGGAAGATCAAAAGCAGCATCCTGGGCAAGAACGTCCTGTTCACGTTGAACTGGTTGCCGCTTGGCGGCTTCGTCAAGTTGCAGGGCGAGCATGATTCGGCCGACGGCAAAGGCGATTACGGCGCGGCCACATATTGGCAGAAGACCCGTATCCTGCTCGCCGGCGTGCTGATGAACTGGTTGGCGGCGATCGTCCTGTTCACGGTCTTGGCATTGGTCGGGCTGCCGAAGATCCTACCGAACCAATTCTCGGTCGCGAGCGACACGACGACGACCGTCGAGCCATTGACCGTAGCGGCCATCGAGAAGGACTCACCAGCTGCAAAAGCCGGTTTGAAGAACGGAGACGAGATCGTACTCGTCGGGGACAACGACGTGCGCTCTCCATCGGAACTCTCACAGGCGACCGAAGCTAACAAGGGTAAGAAGATCAACGTCACTTATTCACGTGGTAATCAGGAATTCACGGTCCCGGTAACGTTACGTGCCAAGAATTCTGCCGAGCAGGGCTACCTTGGCGTGCGTACTACCCAGCAACTCAGTGAGATCCGTGCCACGTGGTCGGCGCCGATCGTCGGCTTCGTCACGACCGTCCAGCTGACCGGCGAAACCTTCAAGGCGCTCGGCACGTTGGTCTCCGATATCTTCCATGGCGATGTCAAAGAAGCCTCGACCAAGGTGTCGGGCCCTGTCGGCATACTGGGCGTCATCTTCCCGCAGATGCAACAGGCCGGTCTTAAGCCACTGTTACTACTGACCGCCGTCATATCGCTCAGCCTGGCGGTCATGAACGTGTTGCCGATTCCCGCGCTCGATGGTGGTCGCTGGTTCACCATGACGGTGTTCAAGCTACTAAAGAAACCTCTTACCAAGGAACGCGAAGAAAGTATTCAGACGGTCGGATTCGTCGCATTGCTCGGATTGATCATCTTGGTGACGATAGCCGATGTCAGCAAAATCATTGGGTAAGATCGGCTACTCGCTCGGACTGACGGTCTGGGTCGTATTGGCGCTGTTCGTCGGCCAGGCGCTCGCCGCACTGCTGATATTCAACGTGCCATTCGCCATTAACTCGGCGGTGCAGACGACCATCGCTGCCGCGTTCGGATATGCGTTCGGACTACTACTTGCGCTCGGCGTACCGGCACTCGCTAGCCGTAAATGGGTCACGAAGAGCACCCTCGGGCTCGACAGGGTACCGAAATGGTCAGACATCGGACTGAGCATATTATCGGTCCTGCCGTACTACATCTTGTCGGGTGTCGTCGTGTATATCGGACTCGAGCTGTTCAAGGTGATCGACCCTAAGGTCGGCCAGCAGATCGCGTTCGATAACCTGACGCTTCAGATCGAATACGCCGTAGCGTTCGTCACACTCGTGATCATGGCGCCGTTCGCCGAGGAACTGCTATTCCGCGGATATTTCCTGGGCCGTATGAAGGAAAAGACAGGCAAGTGGGTCGCACTCATCGTGACGGCATTGGTATTCGGCGGCATGCACCTGATCGGTACCACTCAGACCGGAATCGTGCTGCAGTGGGCAGCCGCGGCTGACACCTTCGCCATGGCACTGGTCGCAGGTTCGCTGCGTCTACTTTCGGGGAGCATATGGGCCGGTGTGCTGCTACACGCCATGAAGAACGCTATCGCGTATTACTTCCTGTTCATCAATCCGTTGCCCCCGTCGTGAAACTAAGGTAGGATTAAAAGGATTATGCGAGTAAGTAAACTGTTCACCAAGACGTTACGTGAGGCGCCGAGCGACGAGGTCGCCAAGAATGCGCAGCTGCTTATTCGTGCCGGTTTCGTATACAAGGAAATGGCCGGAGCATACGCGTACCTACCACTCGGTATACGTGTTATTGAGAAAATAAAGCAAATCGTGCGCGAAGAAATGAACGCAATCGATAGTAGTGAACTGATCATGACTACATTGCAACGCAAAGAAATTTGGGAAAAGACAGGCCGTTGGGACGACGAAGTGGTTGACATCTGGTTCAAGACTAAGCTGGGCGATGACACCGAAGTGGCTTTAGCGTGGAGCCACGAAGAGCCTATCGTCGAAATGATGAAGCAATACCTCAATAGTTACAAAGATTTACCGATAAGTGTATATCAATACCAGACTAAGATGCGTAACGAGAAGCGTGCCAAAAGCGGCATCATGCGCGGCCGTGAATTCGTCATGAAAGATATGTACTCGTTCCACACTACGGCCGAAGACCTTGCTAAGTACTACGAAAAAGCTATCGAGGCGTATAAGCGTGTGTATGATCGCCTGGGCATAGGAGAAGATACGTATGTCACCTTTGCGAGCGGTGGGGCCTTCACTAAATTCAGCCATGAATTCCAGACAATATGTGATGCAGGTGAAGACGTCATTTATTTACACCGCGAAAAGAACATCGCTGTCAACGAAGAGGTCATCGATGATGCAGTAAAAGAGCTTGGCATTAATGCGGATGAATTTGAAAAAGTTAAGACTGCTGAAACGGGTAACATTTTCAATTTCGGCACTCAGAAATCAGAAGAAATGGGCATCTTTTACACTGCTGAGGACGGATCGCAGCAGGCTTTTCACCTCGGTAGTTACGGTATCGGCATCACTCGTGCCATGGGTGTGATCGCCGAAAAGATGAGCGACGACAAAGGTCTGGTATGGCCAAAGAACATCGCGCCGTATCTCGTTTACCTAATTTCGATCGGTGAAAAGGGCAAGGAAGAAGCGGAAAAGGTGTATAAGCAGCTTACGGAAGCCGGTATCGAAGTGTTATTCGATGATCGTGATGAGCGACCTGGGACCAAGTTCGCCGATGCTGAACTCATGGGTATCCCACACCGTCTGGTGGTCAGTGACCGTGGAGTCGAAGCGGGCGAGTACGAACTGACCGACCGTGCGACAGGTGAGACCACGACCGTCACCCCCGACGCACTCATTGACTCATTACGCTAAAACTTGCTATAATAGTAGCTAATGTAAACGTGCTTACTCGCACATGAGGAGCTGTGTTACTACAGTAAATGAACACAAACGGTGCCACGGGGCACCTCTTTATAAGACTATTTTTATAGGACACACGAAACAGGAGTAACCACTATGAAGAAGATGTACCAGATCACTGCCGAAGGTAAGAAAGAACTCGAAGCCGAGCTTGAGAAGCTGAAGGCACGTCGCGGCGAGATCGCCGAGAAGATTGCCGAGGCCCGGGATTACGGCGACCTTAGTGAGAACGCCGAATATGACGCTGCCCGAGAAGAGCAGGGCCTGGTCGAAAGCCGTGTCGCCGAAATCGAGGACATCCTGCTGAACGCGGAACTTATCAAGACGTCACGCAAGTCGACCATCGGTATCGGCAGTAAGGTCGAATTGAAGAACGGCAACAAGAAGGTCAACTATCACGTCGTCGGACCGGTAGAAGCTAATCCGATCGAAGGTAAGATTTCGAACGAGTCGCCGATCGGTGTCGCGCTCATGGGCAAGAAAGAAGGCGAGACCGTCGTCGTCACCACTCCTAAGGGTGACATAAAGTACAATATCGTCGCCATCAACTAATAGTCGATCGTCTGATCCGCGAAAAGGCCCGTATCAGGGTCTTTTTCGATACCGAAGATCGCTTCCTCGGTAGTGACATGCTTACCGTCGGCGTTCTTAGGGACGTCGCGCAGTTCATATTTACGTCGGATCTCGTCCTTAGCCTCTTGAGAAAGGGGAGTGCCGAGGCGTGCGTACGCATCGTCCGTATCGTAAGCCGGTCGCTTTGCCATAGGAACGAACGGTGCCGTCTTGTCGACGATACTGCCACCGGCCTTTATGATCTTATATACCTCGGTGAAGGTACGACCTTCTTGCTGGGCGATGGTGAGTGACTTGGCGAGCGGTGCGACATGGAAATCATTCGTGTCTTCGATAGACGAAAGGATCTTCTGTAGTAAGCCGGTATCTTGAGTGAAGTCCGCGGCCATGCCGAGGTTGGCGATGACGGTCAGCGAATCCGCATCGAGTGTCTCGGTTTCGAGCACAAGGTCGGCGGTATCGTGAATCTTCCGTACCAGGTCGGCGGCGTTAGGAATACCTTCGACGAATTCTTCCAGCCTGTTTTCCTTCAGGCACTGCAGCATACCGGTAACACGCGTACACATGATAAGGTTGTCGAGCTGACGATCGAATTCTTTCTGTTCCATGGCGTCGACCTTGGCGAGGGAGTCATGGATGATATCAACGACTTGTCGGGGAGCATCAGTTTCAACAGGCGAATGGGATGAGGTTCGTTCTAGTGTCTTCGTCATATCGTACCGGTTGTTTTTATTGATGCTATTTCTGTAGTGCAATATACCACAAATAAGTCAAAAAAGCAATAGCTTTTCAGCGTTTTCTCAGAATAGTGTGATTTTTTCGCGGCATTACTGAATTTGCTATACTGATTTACAGATATGGCGACACTTCAAGACTACCGAAATGAACGACTCCGAAAACTGGCCGAACTCAAGGAGCTCGGCTTTAACGCATACCCGTCAGACACGACCCGCACCAACCATGTGAGCGACGTGACCGAGAAGTTCGGCGAACTCGAAGGCAAGTCGGTCACGGTGGTCGGCCGCGTGCTGGGGCTTCGCAAGTTCGGCAAGCTCGCGTTCATCGTCCTAAGCGATCAGTCCGGTCAGGTGCAACTCTTCCTGCACGGCCCGGATGTCGCCGAAACCGATGGCGCCAAGGGTCTGGTGGGTATGAAACACGTCAACCTGCTCGATACCGGCGATTTTATTCAGGCTGAAGGCGAAGTCATGAAAACCAAGACCGGTGAGATATCGGTCGGAGTAAAGAACCTGCGACTGCTTACCAAGGCGCTTCGGCCTATGCCGACCGAGCTGACTAACAAGGAAGAACGATTCCGTCGCCGTTATGTCGATATGAACGTGAATCCGGATGTCCGCGAACGCTTCGTGCGCCGCAGCAAGTTCTGGCAGGCAACCCGCGACTTCTTGAACGACAACGGTTTTACCGAAGTGAACATTCCAGTACTCGAACACACGACGGGTGGTGCCGACGCGAACCCATTCGTTACTCACATGGATGCGCTTAGCGACCAGCCGTTCTACCTACGTATCAGCCACGAACTGCCGCTCAAGCGACTGATCGGGGGTGGGTTTGAGAAAGTCTATGACCTTGGTCCGCGCTTCAGGAACGAAAATTATTCAGACGAACACCTGCCTGAACATATTGCTATGGAATGGTACGCCGCGTACTGGAACTGGCAGGACGGCATGAAGTTCATGGAAGACATGTATAAATCCGTTCTTCAGGAAACCTTCGGCACACTGCAGTTCAAGCTCGGTAAGTTCGATGTAGATATGAGCGGCGAGTGGGAGAAGTGGGACTATGCCGAGACTATTCAGAAGCACTACGGAATCGATGTATACAACACGACCATCGAAGAAGTCGCTGCGAAGTTGAAGGAACACAAGCTCGAGGTAGAAAAGACCGAGAGCATTCCGCGCGGTATCGACAAGCTATGGAAGAACCTGCGTAAAGACGTAGCCGGGCCGGTATGGCTTATCAACACGCCGAAGTTCGTAAGCCCGCTTTCAAAGGCGAGTACTGCTAACCCTGACGTTGTGGAGCGGTTCCAGCCGGTCATTGCAGGGAGTGAGCTAGGTAACGGCTTCAGCGAGCTGAACGATCCGATCGATCAGCTGGAGCGATTCGTGGAGCAGCAGAACATGCGCGACGCCGGTGACGACGAAGCCATGATGTTAGATATCGACTATGTTGAAATGTTGGAATACGGTATGCCACCAGCGTGTGGCTGGGGTTACAGCGAACGTGTGTTTTGGATTTTCGAAGGCGTAACCGCAAGGGAAGGTGTGCCGTTCCCGCAATTGCGACATGAACTCGATGAGACGACTAGGGAATTGTATCCAGAAGCAAACTTAAACTAAAAGCAAGACGCAGTGGGGCGTCTTGCTCTGGCTAGTGCGCTAGTTATCCTCGTGGAGGAAACTTGTCTTTCTTAGGCGGTACGGTATCTGCTGCACGGAATTGTCCGTTTACACCCTGGATGCGCAATTCTCCTCCGCCGTTGGCTCGCATCGTAGTGCGAGTTGCTTTGATGACTTCGGACTGAGTTTTACCAACGAAGCTAGCTCGTTGAGCGTTCTCGCCCTTAGCCTGGTAACCGTCCTTACGATTTCCACTTATGTAGTAGTTCTTAGCCATATGAATACCTCCGATATAGCGCTTATATTTGTAAGATAAGCCTTTTACGCTACACTGAAGATTACGTCAGCTTGCAAAGTTACGTACGGATATCGCCGAAAGGCGATATTTTCGTATAGCGTGAGGACAGACCCTCCTCTGAACTCACGACCCACTTCGCGGGTTCTGCTTTGACTATATCACAACGACTGGCACTATCAATAGCTGAGTGCTAATTATGCGAACTTTTCTATTCGGTATAAGATGATAGTGTATGGCTAACTACAAAGGGCACCTAGTCGGCGGAGCGGTACTCACGGGAATATACACCGTCGGGATTTCGAACGCACCGGTTGAACGGTTCGCTGAGTATGCCCGGGTGCTACAAGACTGGCAGGCGCTTACGGCCGTGTTCGTAATCGGTATGTTGTTTAGCCTGTTCCCAGATGTCGATACGAACAGTAAAGGGCAGGATCTGTTCTATTGGATATTATTCCCGATCGCGGTGCTACTGATTTATTCGGGGCAGTTCCAGGCCGCGGCGTACCTAGGAGTGATAGGAATGCTACCGGTACTCAGCCATCACCGTGGCTGGACACATAAGAAATGGGCCATGATCGTGATTCCGCTACCGATCGTGATCGTGCCATATCTGTACAGCGACAAGGTGCTGGCGTTCAGCCTGGTACTGTACGGCGCCGCGGTCGTCGGCTACTTCAGTCACTTGCTACTCGACGGGCTGATCTGGCGAAAATTCCGCGTTAAGAACTGATTGCACTAGTATTAGTTTGGGTAACTGTTACACTGAGGCTATGAAGCCCCAACGACGCCTGGAAGTAGGGGACAAAGTCCCGGACTTTTGGTCGCGGGATATCGCAGGCAAGGAAGTCGACTCTCGTAAGCTGAAGGACACGACGCTGATCGTGTTCTTACGCTATGCGGGTTGTCCGTTCTGCAACCTGGCCATCTACCGCCTGACGCTCGAGCACAAGCTGCTGAAGAAGCAAGGCTGCAACATCATCGCTTTCGTACAATCCACCGAAGAAAGTATCGAGGAGAATATCATCCAGCAACAGGACACGTTGCCACCGTTCCCGATCATTCCTGACCAACCTCAGGATATCTACCGATTGTTCGGCGTACGACCCAATGCCGCCAAAGCTGCCAAATTCACCGCCAAGAACGCGACCCACTGGGTCGACGCCGTGTTCAAGAAAAAGTTCAAGCAGACGAGTTTCGACGGCCAGGCCTTCATGGTGCCGGCATACTTCCTGGTAGACAAGCACGGTATCATCCGACTGACGAATTACGACGCCAGCTTTTATGAGGACGAAGTATTCACGCCGATTTACGAGCACCTGAACTTCGGTATGGCCTAGGCCCGACTGGTGGGCCGGCACTTACCGCGGTATAATTGAAGTACCAAAGGAGGTACTTCATGGGTAACGCGTACGAAATAGACGGTCAACTGTTTACCAACGTCGGTGAATTCCTTGACGCGGTCAGCCACGAATACAAACACGGCGACAAGGATCTCGCGGTCCAGACACTCGAAGACTATGGTTTCAGCCTGAGCGACATCAACAGTTCGGACCACCAGCCGCACCCGGCATCGGCGAACGACGGCGCGCATGCCATGCAGGACGATAGCGACGACGAAGACGATGAAGATGATAAAAACGACGATGAGGATGAAGAATGATGAAAGCCACCTGGAACGGAACGACGATAGCCGAAGCGGAGCAGGATGACCTGATCAAGATCGAAGGTAACTGGTATTTCCCACCCGAAAGCGTGAACATGCAATACTTCACACCTACCGATCAGCACACCGAATGTTTTTGGAAAGGTACGGCGAGTTACTACACAATCGAAGTCGACGGCGAGAAGTTCGACAACGGTGCCTGGTATTACCACCAACCGATGGAAGGATCGGTCGAACGAGTGAAGAAGGACTTCGCAGATTACGTGGCATTCTACCCACAAGTGACGGTGGCCTGAGGGTCATGATAGAACTCGCGCACATATCGAAGGTCTACGGCAAGAAGCAGAACACGTTCACCGCCCTGGAAGGCATCAATCTTGTCATCGACAGCGGCAAAAGCGTCGCGATCGTCGGTAAATCGGGGAGTGGCAAAAGTACGCTGATGCACGTGATGAGCGGACTGGACAGGGTGTCGGCCGGCACGATCACCATCGACGGACGTGATATCTCGAAGCTGAAACCCAGGGCGCTCGATCACTTCAGGGCGGAGACCATAGGCTTCATATTCCAGTCGTTCTTCGTGCAGGCCAACGAGACATGCCTACAGAACGTCCTGTTGCCACTTGAGATATCCCGCATCGGTCGCGGTGAACGTAAACGTCTCGCACTGGAGGCGCTCGAGGAAGTCGGCCTGGGCGACAAGGTCGATTCACGGGCGGCCAACCTATCCGGTGGACAGAAGCAGCGGCTCGCCATAGCCCGGGCAATAGTGACGAAGCCGGATATCATCTTCGCGGACGAGCCGACCGGTAACCTTGATTCGTCGACCAGCGACACCATCGAGAAGTTGTTATTCGGACTGAACAAGAAGCGAGGCAGTACGCTCGTGATCGTGACACACGATGATGACCTGGCGAAACAATGTGACATGCAGGTGCAGCTGAAAGACGGTAGGATCGTCAAGGTACTGAACGAGACTTCGAAACGAGGTAAGAAATGAGAACGTATGATATCGCGAGGCGTGCCGGACGTGGGCTGAAGAACGCGAAAGCACGTACCGTGTTGACGAGCCTGGCTATCGCGGTCGGTGCGTTCACGTTGACTGCCAGTCTGGCCGCAGGAACCGGCGCCAGGGAATATGCGAACGACCTGATCCAAAGCAACGTCGAACCGGATTCACTGTTCATCGTCAAGGACAAGTCGATCATCGGGCAAGGCGGCGGACAGCAATCCGGATTACGTGAGTACGATCCCGATGTCAGTACGGCAGGGCGGGCGGGCGCGACCGTGAAGCAGCTTAACGCCGATGATATAGCATCGCTCCGATCGAAGAAATTCTTGACCGACGTCAGGCCGATCTATTCGTTGAACGCGGATTACATCACGTTCGATGACAAGGAGGCGAAGTATACGTCCGAGCTAAGTATCTATAATCCGGATGTGCTGAACGAACATGTCGCGGGTAAGAAATACCAGAAAGGCCAGGATCTGAAAGAGGGCGAGGCGGTCGTACCGGAAGATTTCGCGAAAGCGCTCAAAATCGATACTGAAGATTTGGTGGGTAAGAAGGTGTCGGTCTTCGTCTCACGGGACCCTCGGACCATCAGCGAATCTGAAATCAGCCGGGTACTGGCGAGCGAAGGCACCGCGGGACTGGCGAACCTCAGCGCACGTCAATCGAAGCGATACGACTTTACTATCAAGCAGGTCGTCAAGACGTCTGAGCTGTCATTCTCGTTGTCGACCGCGTTGCAGATACCGATAGAGGATGGCACGGCGATCAGCGAGTACGTCACGGAAGGTACGAGCAACTATCAGAAGTACTTCGCCGCCACTGCCAAGGTCGCGAACGGGACCACGCCGGAAGAGGCCAAGGGCACCCTTGAAAAGGATGGTCTGTTCCCGCAGACGGCCGACGACCTGCAAGGCTTCCTGTTCACGATCGTGAACGTCCTACAAGGTATCGTGTTCGGATTCGGTATCATCGCGCTTATCGCGAGCATCTTCGGTATAATCAACACACAGTACATCAGCGTGTTGGAACGTACCCGTGAAATCGGGCTTATGAAGGCGCTCGGCATGAGCGGCGGTGCGGTCAGCAGGTTGTTCCAATTCGAAGCCGCATGGATAGGGTTGCTCGGTGGCGTCCTGGGTGCGGGTGCGGCGGTCGTGGTCGGCACGCTTCTTAACCCGTGGATAACGACATCGCTGGACCTTGGAAAAAGTTCGCTGCTGATATTCGAACCGTTGCCGATCGCGTGTCTGATCGCCGGTCTCGTCATCGTGGCGATGTTGGCTGGCTGGTTCCCGGCCCGAAAAGCCGCCAAGCTCGACCCGATCGAAGCGTTACGGACGGAATAGGTAACTACAGTCGTTTCATATCTTGCTGATGGCGTCGCTCGCCGTAGACTTCGATCGCTTTACGAAGCTGTGGCTTACCAAGGTAGTGCCAGCCATCCGAAGAACGGGGCATCCGGCCGATGAGCCGAAGCAGGGCGGCGTCATCTTCGGCCGGGTTTTCATTGACGCTGAGCATATGGGTCGTCAGGTCCATGTCGAGCGGAGCGGAGGCGTGACTGAGTTCGAGCCACAATCGCTCAGTTCGAAGCTTCGGTGCTATCTTGGCACCCGTCATGGTACGCCTCTCCTGCCTGAGCTTGAGCCAGTCGACACCAGTCGTCATACCGTCGACATCGTTAGCAGTGCGTATGCCGTGCATGGCCAGGGCAGCGCCACCTATGACGACCAGCCGTTCTCGCCGTAGGCCGAACGCGTTAAGAGATTCGTGAACCGCATCGACGGAACGACTGATGTCGGTCGGGTCGAATGAATGGCGGTGTGATCGCATATTTATATAATATCACATTTATGCTTAAAAGTCCATACATACTACCGATAGCGTATAATATAACCAAATGTTAGACATCCGATACATCCGTGAGAACCCCGACAAGGTACAACAAGCCGCTAAGAACAAAGGCTACGACGTCTCGATATCCCAACTCCTCGAAGTCGACGAAGAACGGCGTGAGCTACAGCAACAGGTCGACGCGCTTCGTGAGCGCCGTAACTCCAATGCCGCACAGATGAAAGGTGGCCGTCCGGAACAATCGTTGATCGATGAAGGCAAGCAGATAAAGCTCGAACTCGCGGAGCGCGAAGGCTATCTGGGCAATACCGAAGCCGAATTCATCAAGCTGCTCAAGCAGGTGCCGAACATGCCGACAGATGACGTGCCGGTCGGTGCGAGCGAAGACGAGAACGTCGAGATCAAAGTCGTCGGAGACAAACCGCAGTTCGATTTCGAAGCCAAGAACCATTATGAGATCGCCGGTGCCAAGGGCTGGCTCGACAAGGAACGTGCCGCCAAGGTCGCGGGCAGTCGGTTCGCCTACGTGATGGGCGACATGGTCATGCTGCAGCAGGCGATCATACAGTTCGTCATGAACAGCCTGACGAACGAAGACATCATCAAGAAGATCGGTAGCGATGCCGGGCTGGATATTCCGACCCGACCGTTCGTACCCGTACTGCCGCCACTCATGATAAAGACCGAACCGTACGACCAGATGGATCGCTTGCAACCGAGCGACGACCGTTACAAGATCGAAGGCGAGGAACTTTGGCTACAAGGATCGGCAGAGCACGTGCTCGGAAGCATGCATGCCGGAGAGACGTTCGCCGCCGACGAGCTACCGTTACGGTACCTGGGCTTCGCGACGAGTTTCCGCAAGGAAGCCGGCACCTATGGTAAGGACATGGAAGGCATCATTCGGATGCACCAGTTCGACAAGCTCGAGATGGAAAGCTTCACTAACGGCGCGAACAGCCTGAGCGAACACAAGTTCTTCGTGGCCGTACAGGAATATCTGCTGCAGGAACTGCAGCTGCCGTACCACGTACTGCAGAAGTGTACCGCCGACATCGGCAAGCCGAATGCGCGCGGTATCGATATGGAGGTCTGGCTTCCAGGTCAGGGCAAATACCGCGAGACGCATACCGCAGATTACATGACCGATTACCAGGCTCGCCGACTGAACACCCGTGTTCGCACGGAAGACGGGCTCGAACTGGTTCACACCAACGACGCGACGGCCTTCGCTTTAGGTCGCGCTATGGTAGCGATCATCGAGAATTATCAGACCGCCGAAGGTGACGTACGGATACCGGACGTACTGAAGCCGTACATGGGCGGACGCGAAAAAATCTAGACCCGGAGTGCTATAATTGGAGTACAGAACTTCTAACGAAGGAGGGAACATACATGATCCAATCAATCGCAATCACCGGAGTCAAGTACGACATCGATGACACGACAAAAAAGTATGTAACGCGAAAGATCGGACGCCTCGACAGATTCCTCCCTCGCCATGCACGCAAGAGCGTAACGGCAGAAGTGAAACTCAAAGAAGTCAATCGTGATCACGGCAACAAGTACGAGGCCGAAATCATCCTGCACGTACCGGATAAGCACCTCACCGCCAAAGACTCGACGGTCAATATGCTGGCAGCCGTCGATATCGTCGAAACGAAAATCGCCAATCAGTTGAAGAAGTACAAGGACCTGCACGTCGGTCACACCGGCCGTACCCGTTCCGTACTTTCCAAGTTCAAGCGTAGTTACGCCCGCGAGCAATAGCGCATATCACAACACCGTTATCTTGCGACGTGCTTATGGTATTTGGTACCATGTAAGCACAAGAGTTTAACAGGGAAACAAACACATGACCCAACAGCTAGTCGCATGTTTTTCAGCCGGTGTGTTCATCGCGATGATCTTCACGATCTTTGCTACCATCGTAGTACCAGGATCGATCTAGAAGAACCGGTATGCTGAAAATCAGGAAGAACCATGTCCGGGCGGCCGTCCGAACCATTGCCGTCGTATCGGTCGTAGTAGGCGTGGCCGGTTTCATCGGCGCACATATAAAGGATAGCGCTCCCGCGAGCGCACTTAACATGCGCTTCAGCAAGGTCGGTACGCATCCGAGGTCGTCAGCATTGGTAGATACGGAATATTGGTATGGGCCGCAACTACAGGATCTTGCCGTAAGCGGCGGCAAGCTGTACGCAGGCTACGGCGACTGGGACTCGAACTCTGACTCGTGGGGGCCTTCCACGGGTCGCACGGCACTGGTACCCTTCGACCTGGCGAGCCACACGTTCGAGTCACAGAACGAGATCATGACCGGAAGCGAAGCCATCACGAACATACGTGAGATCAACGGTTCACTTTATGTCCCGACGACCGACCCTTCGATCCATGGTACCGGCGGATATCTGACGAACGAAGGTGGCACATGGCAGCGGGTCGACGCGGTCCCTGACGCGGTCCACGTGTTCGACGTCGCGACTCTGGACGGCAACGACCTGTGGTTATTCGGCAGCCGGGATAATTATCCTCCTGGGGACGGTTCGGTCGCCAGGGCCATGACATGGCACAGTACCGACGGTGGGCAGACATGGAACGAAGCTATATCGGACGGTAGTGAACCGGGCCAAGGATACGGCTACGAGCGATATTACTGGGGTCAGCGTGCGGGGTCGAAACTATTCATGCACGCATCATCGACGATGCCACAGACTCCCATGCGATCGTTCGATGGCACGAACAACGTGACGTACGATAACAGCGTTACCTGTAGCTCGCGCGGACACCTGGTCGTGCAGTTCCTTGGAAAGGTAGTCTGTTCGGAAGGATGGATAGGAGACTCGTATGCTGGAATCGTCTCGATCGATGAGAACGGTGTCGGCACCGACGTGAACTATCCTTCGGGCGGCTACATCAACGACTTCTATGTCGACGGAAGCTACCTATACACGCTCGATAACAGCGGCTTGATACAGCGCACCGACGATTTGCAGAACTGGACCTCGTTCGGCATGTGGGAGGCTCCGAACGACGGGAATTATACGACCGCCACCTCTTTGGCCGTTAGCGGCGATAAGATCTATATCGGTGACTCACGGGCCAACATTTACGAATCAGGAACGACCATCACCGCTGAGCTTGCCAAGAGCGGTCCTGAGACCTGTTTCGAACTGGATCAGAACGGAGTCATCACCAACTACTACGACCGCGAGAACGATAATCCTGCCAATCCTGCGTGTACGCGTAACGTCGTCATACCATCCGAGATCGGTGGCCAGCAAGTGACGGCGATAGGTAGCTATTCGTTCCAAGAAAAAGGAATCCTGTCGTTGAGCTTGCCGTCAGGTATCACGAGCATCGGTTCGTATGCGTTCGCCAATAACGAACTCGGTTCGGTGACTATTCCGAACGGAGTCGATTCCATCAGCTACGGTGCGTTCGCCGACAATCGACTGACGACCGTGACGCTCCCAAACAATCTGACGACGCTACGCTCGAGCGCGTTCAGGGACAATTTACTGACAAGCGTGACGATTCCGTCATCGTTGACAACACTCGACGAGAACATCTTCGCGAATAATTTGCTGACAAGCCTGACGATACCAAGCAGCGTGACCGATATCGCATACGCGGCGTTCGAGAACAATCAGATAGAGACGCTTACGATACCGAACTCCGTTACCTTCATCGATGTGTCGGCATTCGCACACAACCACCTTCGCTCGCTGACATTGCCAAATGGACTCGAAGAGATTCCAGACTACGCATTTTCACAGAACAAACTGAAAGAGGTGACCATACCGGACTCGGTGACGTTCATCTCGCCGACCGCGTTCACCGAGCAGAGTGATATGGAGCCGTTTACGCTCCCTGAGCCGATCGTTGATGATCTCGGCATGTCATCGACACAGGCGGCAGTACCGACGACGTTGCAAGAATATCTTTCCTCCATATGGTATGTCAGGCTATATACCCAGAATCCCGCGAATCCGAACAACCTCACCAGTGAGGCATGGGTGGAACATATCGATGAGACCGCATGCCAGGAGGTCACCTACGACGCCGCGGTCGAATCGGCAGGCGAAATGAATACGTACGCGTGTGGTGGGACGAACTACCAGGCGGCGTGTGCCGATGTCGACGTCAAGGACGCCGGCACGGTCGGCGCGACGGCCGACTGTGGCAACGATCTGACCGGCGACGGTGATTCCGACGACATACTCGATGCGAATTTCGGGGGCCATCTGATCAACCCGGCGTACGTGACGGTGCGTAGTGAGACCGAAAGCGGCAAGGAGCTTGAGGCATCAAAGATGCTGACCGGCAAAAACGGACAATCATATGTCCAGGGATACATGGTAAAGGATGGTCCGGTCCTTCAGCCGAGCGAAGAGGATGACGGTGACGTGATTCCGTTCGGCGTCGGCGCATCCGCAGCCGGTGATCCGAATACGGTCACGTTGTCAGGTAGCTACTACCACGTCGGGCAGACGATCCAGATTCCTGCGTCAGTTCTCAGGGGCTATACTCTGGCTGACGACGGCGATACGCTGGTGAGCATAACGCTGACCGCCGCGGTCAATGAGTACACGTTCGTATACGAGGTCGCAGGCCCGGACGCGCCTGGCGCTCCGAACAGCGGTGCGGGAACCGCGCTGATGATCGGAGTCGTGCTAGTCGCGCTTAACCTGCTTGGTCTGACGGCATTCCTCGCTCGACGCTCGATCGTACGTAGACACGCATAGACCGTCTTCACTAAAACAAGTGTTCACGGTATAATGAGCATAGTTTTGAACTGACTGAAAACGAGAGGGAACCAATGCCAACCATTACCAGGCAATCTGTCTTAACGAAGGTTTTCGGCGATCCACAGAAACGGATCATCAAGGGGCTTGAAAAGAAAGTCGCTGCCGTCAACGCGCTCGAAGACAAGTACAAGAAGATGAAGAAGGCCGAACTGGCCAAGCAGACCGACGTCTTGAAAAAGCGCCTTGCAAAGAAAGGCGTGACGCTTGACGACGTGCTTCCAGATGCGTTCGCACTGGTACGTGAAGCGAGTGACCGCGTACTCGGCATGCGTCATTTCGACGTGCAGCTGATCGGCGGTATGGCACTTCACGGCGGCAACGTCGCGGAGATGAAGACCGGTGAAGGTAAGACGCTGATGGCGACTTTGGCCGCGTATCTGAACGCACTTGAGGGCAAAGGTGTGCACATCGTCACCGTCAACGACTACCTGGCACAGCGTGATGCAGGTTGGAACGGTGAGCTGTTCCATTTCCTCGGCATGAGTACCGGCGCCATCATCAACGACGCCAGCTTCATGTACGATCCTGATTTCGATAACGAGGCTCACGATGACCCTCGCATGCGGAAGCTGCGCCCGATCACCCGTAAGGAAGCCTACGCGGCCGACGTCACGTACGGTACCAACAACGAATTCGGGTTCGATTACCTACGAGACAACATGGTCGACGAGGTCGATCTGCTTCGTCAGCGTGACCTGAACTTCGCTATCGTCGACGAGGTCGATTCTATCCTTATCGACGAAGCCCGGACGCCGCTCATCATCAGCGCACCGGCCGCAGAGAACCCGGAAAGCTATCTGCAGTTCGCTCGCATCGCCGCGAAGCTGAAAGAAGATGATTACATCTTGGACGAGAAACGTCGGAGCGTTTCGTTAAGCGACACCGGAGTCGAACGCGTACAGAAGATGCTCGGTATCAAGAACCTGTTCACCCCGGAATATGTCCGTTCCGTCTACCATCTCGATCAGGCGCTCAAGGCGCAGGTCGTCTTCAGGCGGGATAAGGATTATGTCGTCACGAACCAGGGCGAGGTCGTGATCGTCGACGAGCACACCGGACGTCTTATGCAAGGCCGTCGCTACAACGAAGGACTCCACCAGGCTATCGAGGCCAAGGAAAACGTACCGGTCCTGTCGGAGAGCATGACGTTGGCCACCGTTTCGTTCCAGAACTATTTCCGACTTTACGACAAACTGTCGGGCATGACCGGAACCGCGTTCACCGAAGCCGAGGAATTCCAGCAGATCTACAGCCTGGATGTCATCCAGATTCCGCCTAACCGTCCGATGGCCCGTGTCGACAAACAGGACCTGATCTTCAAGACCGAAAAAGGCAAACTCAAGGCCGTTGCAGACATCATTAAGCAACATCACAAAGAAGGCCGACCAGTATTGGTCGGCTCAGCGAGCATCGCCAAGAACGAACTGATCGCGGAGTATCTGAAAAAAGAGAAGATCCCATACGAGATCCTGAACGCCAAGAACAACGAGCGCGAAGCGGCCATCGTCGAGAAAGCCGGAGAAAAAGGTGCGATCACGCTGGCGACCAACATCGCCGGTCGTGGTACCGACATCAAGCTCGGTAAGGGTGTCAAGGAGCTCGGCGGTCTGGTAGTCATCGGCAGCGAACGACATGAATCCCGTCGTATCGACGATCAGTTGCGTGGTCGTGGCGGACGTCAGGGTGACCCTGGCGAGACACAGTTCTTCGTCTCTACCGAAGATGACCTGATGCGAATCTTCCAGGGCGAACGCATCGCCGGCCTGATGGACCGGCTCGGCGTCGACGAAGAGACACCGATTCAGAACAAAGCCGTCAGTAAGACGCTCGAAGCTGCGCAGAAGCGCGTCGAGGGCTACCACTTCGACACCCGTAAGAACGTTGTGCAGTACGACAACGTCATCAACCGCCACCGCCGTGTCGTATACGTGATGCGACGCAAGATCCTGGAAGGTGACGACATCAAGCCCGAGATCGAACGATTGATGAGCGAGATGGTCCGTGACCTTACGGTGCTACCGACCAAGAATAATCCGAAATTTGAAGAAGAGTTCCACGCTGTATTCCCGGTTAACGAAAAGAAGCTGAAGGCCGTCGGTGAGATCCGTAAGGATAAGGAGCGATACGAGAAGTCGCTGGCACTCGTACAGGACCTATACAAGGCCAAGGAAAAGGAAATCGAGGCCGATACGCTTCGCAAGGTCGAGCGCGACGTCTATATCCAGGTGCTCGACACGCTATGGATGCAACACCTGGAAAACATGCAACACCTGCGCGACGGGATCCACTGGCGCTCGGTAGGTCAGCGTGACCCGCTGGTCGAGTACCGTAGCGAATCGCAGAAGCTGTTTACCGGTTTGCAGGCGACCCTGCGCGAAGAAGTGCTCCGAGCCATCATGCACGTCCATAAGCACGATGCCACCGCCCAGGTAACCGATGACGATCACGAGACCGAACTGACACGTCTGGCCGAACGGGCCGTCGAAAAGGGTGTCAACGAGATCGGTACGGGCGAAGCTAACCGTGATGATGATTTCAAAGTGACGAAACTCAAGTCGGCTAGCGAGGCCGGCAAGGTCAAGAACACCGCCAAGAAGAAAAAGAAGGCTCAGCGCCAGAACAAGAAAAAAGGCCGCCGGTAACTCCGGGGCGTAATATCGACAGTCGGCATAGGGCGGGCGGAAAGAACGAGTAAGTGAAGCACACCACACAGGAAGTACGATTAAAGAACGGAGCCAGGGGCCTATTGGTCGACATTCCTGGTGCCACGGTTATGAGCTTCCAGTTCCAGTTCCGTGCCGGTAACCGCTACGTCAAGAACAAGGACATCTACGAGACCGCGCACATCATGGAGCATATGGCATTCGGTGCCAACGCGCAGTTCAAGAGTGAACATGAGTACGAGGCGGAGTTCACGAAGAACGGCGCGTACCACAACGCGTTCACGAGCGATCTTTCAATGGTATATATCGCCGACTGCGCGGACTTCGAATGGGAGCGGATCCTGAAGCTCCAGCAGGTAGCGATCTGTGAGCCGAAATTCAACAACGCCGAACTCGAAGCCGAGAAGGGCAACGTGCGAAGCGAACTGACGGGGTACCTGAACAACCATAGCCGCGTACTCTGGCCGAAGATACAGCAGCTGCTCGGTGAGGACATACTGACGTTCTGGCAACGCATCCAGACCATCAACAATGTGACGCTCCGCGACATCAAGGAGCACTACAACCGCACGCACACCGCCGACAATATGCGCTTCGTCATCGCAGGCAAATTGCACGGGCGACGCAAGGAAATCGTCCGCATGCTCGAAAGCTGGGAGCTGCAACCCGGTGAACGGTTCGAGGTGCCACGTGATGAACTGTCGAGTGGTAATCCGACCATCATTCGCCGTAAGGAGGCCAGCAACATCACGTTCGGCCTGTCGATGATGGTACCGAAGGAGCTTGACGACGGCGAACTCGAAGCGATGAACTGCCTTGACCACATCCTGACCGGTACGATGCATTCACGCATCTACGGCGCGGCCCGCGCCAAAGGTCTGGCGTACGGCATCTTCAGCGATACGAGCGCCGGCTTTTACGATTCATCCTGGGACTTCGGCGGCCAGGTCAATCACGAGACGGCCGACCAGCTGTTCGATATCATCGTCCGGGAAGTCAAAGCCGTCTGCGAAGGTGGCGTGACCGATAAGGAGCTCGAAGCAGCCAAATCGTATGCGCTCGGCCGTTACCAGATGGGCGCGCAGACCGTCAGTCAGATTTCAGGCTTCTATACGAACCGATACTTCGCCGACGGTGTCGTGAAAGATTATGACAAGGTGCCGGATGCCATACGTGCCGTCACCTGTGATCAGATGATCAGTACCGCCAAGCTGTTCATGGAGTCCAATACCTGGGTACTTGCGGCAGTCAGCCGGGAAGAGAAGGACGAGATCGTCGGCCTCAGCGAGAAGTTCCAGTCAGTATTTCCTTCGTAGGAATTGACATTTTAGTTAAAATTTAGTATAATATACAACATGGATAACGTCCACGAATTGCTGTCTATACGCGAGCGTAGTCAGAGAGTCCGGGACCTTCGTCGTGAATTCGGCGATGCGGCGATACCGAAGGACATGTTGAGTGCCCTCGGTTTCACGTATAGCGAGTCGGAAGACGGCGTATCGACGTTCACTCCGGTCGAACGTGTCGAATCAAGGCGGCTCGAAGAGACGGAGCGTCCCGAGGGTACGTTACCCCGAACGTTGCTTCGACTGGAGATTCCGACCAATGAATCGGTCGGCGTACGGGTGTCGGCCGCCGAGCTGCGCAAGCGGCTGGTGCAATTCAGCGATGAGATCTTCGCGAACGCCCAGATCGGGACCTCGGATGTCACGACGGCTTCCGAGGATATCGTGAACCGGGTATACGGCCCCGACAGTGCGCTGGCTGAACTTCAGCGAGCCTATCCGCACCTGCTTCAACAGGATCCGGACAAGGATATCGTCAAGCAGCGCGAATCGGGTGACAGGGATTACATAGCCCTTGAATACGTGTTGGACGAGCTGACCGCAGGACATGGACTGAACGACGCAGGATTCGATGATTACGCCCGCGAGGCCTCGCTCGCCGCGTACACCCGAAGCAGGGTGAGCGATGAGTTGACGCACTCGATCCTTGGTGGTCTGCAGAAGCTACGAGGAAAGCTGGCGGATGTCGATGAGATCGAGCGGTATTTCGTGCAGGATATGTCACTTCACTTCAACGCCGACCCACGGTTCAACGATTGGACGCCGGCCGAAGACGGCGATATCAATCACCAGGCACGGTACTTCGCCGATATCCTGGCTGATGCGGGATTCCATGAGGCAGCCGTCGCCATGCGATCGGTGCATACGGTCGACGAAGCACGTCAGCTGATCGAAGCCACGCTGCGACATAACGAGCACAAGACGGAGGCCAAGCGGCTCGAAACCTCATGGCAGCAGAAGCGCAGGCAGACGGTCGATGAGGCCGAGATACATCGTCTGAGCGCCGAGCGTGCCGCCAACGATGAGGCGTACCGTCGGGTGATACGTACGGTGCGCGGTTTGCAGGAGCTTCTGGATTTTCCTTCCCGGTATGCAGGAGCGAACCTTCGTTCCATCAAGAAGATGGAGGAAATCCTGCTGACCAAGGCGGCCGCCGAGCCGATCGAACTCGTTCTCGACACTCGACCAGACGCCAAACGTGACGCCAATCCGGGTGAGGTGAGCGGCGATTGTACCGAAGATCGACCGCTGCTGTTCGGAAGGAAATCCGGCATGCATAATGTCAAGGCTATCCTGGACGACGAGCATATCGGCAATCTGTACTTACTCGAGACGGAATCGACCGACGGTGAGAGCGTGTGGCATATCGACGCCATACAGATTCCTGTCCGTCAGATAGACTGGAAGGCTTTTCCTAAGCACCTTATCGACTCGTTGCGTCCGCTCGCCGAGCAGCATGGTGTCACGGGCATCACGTTGAACCAGACGCAATATCTGGTTTCGAACTATGACTACGTCTCGAAGGGGTTCATGGAGTATTTCGGCCGAGGGGATGGTTGGAGGGAGCACGACAGTATGCAGCAGCCCGATGACGCGGGTATGCTGAGCGACGAACCGGACCGGACATGTCGAGTCAGCTTCGATCGCTACGAGCAAGCCGCACATGGCATCGGTTGCAGTCTACCTCAGGGTCGTGAGGACTCCCAGATCTACCTTTGGCGTGGAACTGGCGTTCAGACCGTCGATTGACTATAGTTGGTAGCATGAATATCGCACTCGCAGGCTATGGTACCGAAGGTAAGGCAAGTTACGAATATTGGAATCGGGATGGGAACGTCCTGACGATCGTTAGTGAAAGCGAGGTCACCGACGCACCTGAAGGCGTGGCGACGATCAGCGGCGAAGGTGCGTTCGATAAGCTCGGTGACTTCGATCTTGTTGTACGTAGCCCGGGCATCAATCCGCGTAAGTTACCGTACGGTGACAAGGTCTGGAGTGCCACGAACGAGTTCTTCGAACGATGTACGGCACCGATAATCGGCGTCACAGGCACGAAAGGCAAGGGCACCACCAGTTCACTTATTGCGAGCATACTCAAAGCAGCCGGCAAGAACGTGCATCTTGTCGGGAATATAGGCATGCCGGCATTGAGTGAGCTTGCGAACATTGGGCAGGACGATATCGTCGTGTACGAACTCTCAAGCTTTCAGCTCTGGGACGCGAAAAAGTCACCGCAGATAGCCGTGGTGCTCGGAATAGAACCGGACCATCTCGACGTGCATGACGATATGGACGATTACGTCGAAGCCAAGGCCAATATCCGACGGTTCCAGTCTCTTCAGGATGACTGCGTCTATCATCCGACAAATCAGCTTTCACGCCGGATAGCCGGGGTCAGACTCGCAGGGTTCGATGCGGATCAGTACGGAGGTAGTATCGAATTCGCACATAGGTATGGAGTCAAAGAGGAGGACGAAGTCTACGTAGAGAACGGACACTTCAAGGTGCAAGACCGTGATATCTGTTCCGTCGACTACCTCAAATTACCCGGACGACATAACGTCGAAAACGCCTGCGCGGCGATCAGCGCCGTTTCCAGCCTGATGGACTGGCCTGAGAAAATCACGGACGAGCATGTCAAGCGCGGACTCGAGGCTTTTACCGGCCTTCCGCATCGTCTGAAATTCGTCGCAGAAAAGAACGGCGTGAAATACTACGACGATTCCATCGCCACGACACCAGGATCGGCAATCGCCGCATTGGCCAGCTTCTCTGAACCGAAGATCATCATACTCGGCGGTCACGATAAGGGCGCTGACTATTCCGAGCTCATCGAATCGTGCGCCGAGAGCGCGGCCACCGTCGTCGCGATCGGATCGAACGGTCCTCGGATCGCGGAACTGTGTCGTGAGTCAGGCGTGGCAGTAACGGAAGTCGAAGAGGGTATGGCCGTAATCGTCGAGGAAGCTGCAAAAATCGCCCAGTCCGACAGTGTCGTCATCCTCAGTCCAGCGGCTGCCAGTTTCGATATGTTCAAAGGGTACGCAGATCGCGGTGACCAGTTCGCTGACGCCGTGAACGACCTATAGGTCGAGTAGTTCGCGGACACGCCTTGCAATCGCTTCGGACGGCTCCAGGACCTTCGCGCGATTGCCGGCGGTCTCTACTATTTCCTGCTTAATCCAGTGATAGTGGGTGCACCCGAGTACCAGGATGTCGGCACCATCTTCGATGCTTTGGTTAACGATATCCTCGATATGGTCCTGGTTGATATCGTCGTTCTCTATGAGCGTAGCCCAGTCGCTACAGTCAGGTTCGAGCACGTTGACACCACCGGTGTGGAGTTTCTTCATGGCCAGATACCGCTCGCTTCCGAGTGTGGAAGGCGTGGCGAATACGGCGATGGTACCGGTCTTCGTCAACGCGGCCGCCGGTTTGAGCATCGGCTCCAGCCCTATGAACGGCTGGGTAGGGTGGCGTTCGCGGAGCACGTCGATCGCAGCGGCGGTCGCAGTGTTGCATGCGAGGACTATCACGTCGCAACCGCTTTCGATAAGCGGTCGTATGGCCGCGTCGGTCAGTTCGACGATATCTTCTTTCGTCCGGTTACCGTAGGGTACGTGTTCCTTGTCGCTGACATTTATCATCTCGGCATGAGGAAATTCACGTCCAAGCTCGTAAGCGACCGCATCGCCACCGATTCCTGAATCGAACACACCGATACGCATATCCGTAGTATAGCGCTAACAGGTGGCATTTCACTATTTATCTCGTAGGGATCGAATGATAGACTGAAGACATTGATTAGGGGGCAAACGACAGGTGAATGAACATCCGGCCGTAACGAAGGCGCGAAATTCCGGGGATACATGGGTACTGGTGAGCATGGTTTCTACCATTCTCGTATTGATCGGCGGCTTCCTGCTCGTGACGTTGTTGCTGGCTATCCTGGCGGAAGCCGAAGGCAACACGGAGGAAGGCATCGGAAGCTACATCGTCAGCTTCTTAAGCTACTTCGTATTCGCCGCCGTCACGTTGGTATTCGCGATGGTCAGTATTCGGATGATGCGTCAGATGAATCTCGGTAACGCCCTGCATGTCCAGTACAGCGATTACGCATGGCTACGAGAATGGAGCAAGTCGGTGGCGCAGGACCTGCGTATGAAACCGGTCGAGATATTCATCACGCAGGATCCGGTTATGAACGCCTATGCGTTCGGATTCATGAGTCCATATAACATCGTCCTGAGCTCCGCCACGATACGCTACCTGACTCACGAGGAGCTGAAAGCCGTCGTCATCCACGAAATGGCACACGTGAAATACAACCATACGATCATCGGAACGTATCTCACCGTGTTCCGCGCCATACCGTTCGTCGGTGGACTGTTCGCGTACCTGCTTGATTTCTGGGGAAGGCGTACGGAGCTTACCTGTGATCGCCTGGCCGTTTGCTACCTGCAGAATCCTGAGCTGGTCAAACAGGCACTCATAAAGGTACATGTTGGTCCTGATGCCGCCGCCGCGCATAACGCGCTGGCGCGTAAGTGGCAGGCGCATAATTCCAATAACTGGTTCAACGGCTTCACGCAGACGTTCTCCACGCATCCATTCCTGGTTCGTCGGCTCGCGAACATCGATGAAGCGGCCGTCAAGTTGCTGCCGCCTCCGCCGCCGGTCCATTCGGGTCCCGCTCCGTCGACAACTCCGCTATAATAGTCTTCATGCAACCTCTTGAAAAACGCGCCGCCGCGCTTAAGTCCGATGCGCTCGATGCCATGGAGCGTCTTGACGTCGCGGGAAAAGACGAAGCATTGATGAAACTCGACGAGGAATTGGCCGTGCCGGAAGTGTGGAACAATCCGACGCACGCACAGGAGCTGAGCAAACGGGCGGCCAGCCTTCGGGCGATCGTCGAGCCGTGGCAGACGCTTGAGACCCAGGTGAACGATATCGTCGAGCTGATGGAACTGGGCGACGACTCGATGAAAGCCGAATTCGAATCGCAACTTTCTATGCTGGAATCAGAGCTGGCTCAACGTCGTAGGGACCTGTTGTTCGACGGACCGTTCGATGATCACGACGCGATCATCCGTATCACGTCCGGTGTCGGTGGCACCGACGCACAGGACTGGGCCGAAATGCTGGAACGAATGTACTTGCGATGGGCTGAAAAAGCCGACATGAAAACGACGACGACCGAGCGATCGGCAGGGGAAGAAGCCGGTATAAAGACGTCGGTCATCGAGATCAGCGGGCAATTCGCCTATGGTCGCCTACGCTCCGAGCACGGCGTTCACCGACTTGTCAGGCTGAGTCCGTTCAACAGCGACAATCTGCGACAGACGAGCTTCGCGCTGGTAGAAGTGTTGCCGAGCATCGATGCGCCTGAAGATGTGGTCATCGACGATAAGGATCTGAAGATCGACGTCTACCGAGCCGGCGGCCATGGCGGCCAGTCGGTCAACACGACGGATTCAGCCGTCCGTATCACGCACTTACCGACCAATACGGTAGTGGCGATCCAGAATGAGCGTTCGCAGCTACAGAACAAGGAAACAGCCATGCGGATACTGCGTTCCAAGTTAGCGCAGCTGCAAATGGAACAGCATGCAGATTCACTGAGTGACTTGAAGGCGGGGGAGTCGGCCAATTGGGGTTCGCAGATCCGTAATTACGTATTACATCCATACACCATGGTCAAAGATACACGCACGAAATTCGAGGACAAGGATGCGAGGAGCGTGCTGGACGGCAAGCTCGACGAGTTCATGGTGAGCTACCTTGAATCGTCTGGTGCGTCGGCATCGTAAATGCTATAGTCAGATAAATCATTAGCATAAACGGGACAACCAGATGCCAGACGAGAAGCAGGACGACGTAAACCAATTCGACATCGAGCCTTCGACGACAGCCGATGAATCACTGGTCGTAGAGCACGCCGACCTCAAACATCGCGTCGAGTCTGTCACCACCCCCGATCCTGAACCGGTCCCGACTGCGGTGCCGACCGCTGCTCCCGCTCAGCCCGCTTCTGCCGTACCGGAAGTCGCTCCCGTTCCATCGACCGATGAATTGCCGAAGCCGGGTCCTGGCACTCTGGTCCTGCAGTGGCTGACCTATGCCTTCTGGGGTTGGACCGTGCTGTCCTTGAGCGGCCTTATCCTCATCGTCGTCAACCAACTGCTTGACCAGACCAGAAGCAGGTATGATTCCTACAGCTGGTTCGGTGGCGGTATCGCGTACCTGCTCGCGGCCGTGATCGTCCTGTTCATCATCGCGATCGTCTGCGACATCTTCTATGCCCGACTGGAACGGCGTCACTCGCGCAGCACGGGATCGAACGTCGTCATGATCATCCATGCGGTAATCTTCGCGCTGTTCGCCATCGGCTCGCTGATCGCCGCTGTATTCAGCGTCGTCGGGCTCGCCATAGGTGATGCGACCGATACGTCCGGCCCCGTAGCCGGTATCGTGACCGGCGTTGTCGTGGCACTCATATACGGCGTCACCCTGATCCGGACGCTCAACCCGAAATGGCTCGGGCGAGTCGCCGCGATGTATTGGCTCATCATGAGTACGACCATCATCATTACGGTGATCATGGCTATCGTCGGACCGGCCGCACAGGCCCGGCTTGCCAACCAGGATCAGAAGGTGGAATCCGGCGTATCCGATGTCGTGTATGCGGTCCGCGACTATGTCGATGCACAGCAGAAGCTACCTTCTACGCTATCGGAACTGGACGGTCTGAGCGAAGACACCCAGAAGGTAGTAGATGACGGCAAGATAACCTACACCGCCAAAGAACAGCTCAGCGGCAGCACCAGCTCGGCCGACCTCATTCCGAACGGGTCGGATGGATCGTCCAGCCTGTCATTCGGCCGGTCGTCAAGTACGACTCCGGTGTTCCATTACGAGCTCTGTGCGACCTATGAGACCGAGATCAAGGACGGATACAATTACTCGAGTCGATCTTCGTACGGTTCGAACAACCGGTATGACACCACGGCGAACGTCAGCAGCCACGGCAAGGGCAAGGTCTGCTACGACCTGCAGACCGACTACATCTACTAAGGGTCGTCCACTTCCGTCACACCCTAAGTCTCTTATGCTATAATTGCCGTAAATGATCTTGTTAGATAGGGTAACAAAAACATACGGAAAGAGTACCAACGCGGCGCTTCAACGTATCAGTCTGCACATCGAGCCACGCGAGTTCGTGATTCTTGTCGGTACCTCCGGAGCAGGTAAGTCGACGTTACTGAAGCTGTTGACCCGCGAGGAAAAGCCGACCAGCGGCAAGATCGTCGTCGGGGGCATCGACTACGATACGCTCAAGGACAAGCACATCCCGCTGCTTCGTCGGAAGATCGGCGTTGTATTCCAGGACTTCAAGCTGCTGCCACAGCGGACGGTGTTCGAGAACATCGCGTTCGCGCTGGAAATCGCCGGTATGACGAACCGTGAGATCAAGACGACCGTGCCGAAAGTCATCGAACTCGTCGGTCTGACCGGTAAGGAAAAATCGTTTCCACACCAGTTGAGCGGTGGTGAACGACAGCGCGTGGCGATCGCCCGCGCGGTCGTGCGTCAACCTAAGATATTGATCGCGGACGAGCCGACCGGAAACCTCGACCCGAAGCACTCTTGGGACATTGTGCGTCTGCTCGAAAAGATCAACCGCTACGGTACCACGGTCCTACTGACGACGCACAACGTCGAAATCGTCAACAAGTTGAAGCGTCGCGTGGTCACGTTGGAACACGGCAAGATCGTCAGCGACCAAGCACAGGGAAGTTACAGGCAATAATATGGCGAAGAAGACCATGACAAGCAAACAGTTCGCTCAGAGCAAGCGCAAGCGTAGGCAATGGATCACGTTCATCAGGATGTGTCGCTACGGCGTCAATAATTTTTCGCGTAATGCGTGGCTGACCATCGCCGCGACCGCCGTCATGACCATCACGCTCCTGATAGTCTTCGCGACCTTGGCCGCGCGTAGTACGCTCGTCAGTTCGGTCGATGTGATCCGAGAGAACGTCGATATGTCGATCTACGTCAAGAACGACACGTCCGTCGACGCCGTCAAAAAGATCCAAGGTGGCCTTGAAGATCTCAAGTCGGTCAAATCCGTCAGTTACGTATCGCCGGATGATGCCCGTAAGGCGTTCGCCGTCGCCAACGGAGAAGACACCGATGCACTGAAGGCCCTCAATGAAGCTACCAACCGCTTCCCGGGAACATTCAACGTTCAGCTGGTCGATATCAATGATACGACCGAGCTCCGCAAGTTCACCGAGACCGATAAGACGGTCAAGGAGAGTCTCGACCCGAACCGACCTCCGTCGTTCGCTGGCGACCGACGATCGGCGATCGAGGGGATAGCGCAAGGTGTGGTGTTCGCTGACCGCGTCGGCATCATCGCGACCATCGTGTTCGTCGTCATAAGTTCGCTCATCGTCTTCAACACTATACGTATGGCGATCTTCAACCGACGTGATGAGATCGAGATGATGAAGCTCATCGGTGCGGACAAAAGCTTCATCCGAGGACCGTTCATCGTCGAGGCCGTCGTTTACGGATTTATCGCCGCGCTGCTCGCCACAGGTCTCGGGCTTGCCGGACTTTACGCCGTCAAGGACCGTCTCATCGGTGGTATCGAGATACAGCCGACTATCGACTTCGTCTCAAGCTACCTCGGATTCGTCTTGCTGGGCATGATCCTGCTCGGTGCGGTCATCGGTATTTTCTCGTCGCTGCTCGCCACCAGACGCTACCTGAAAATCTGATTTCCTGCGGCAGGGGAGAGTCTTGACACGTCAACACGCTTATGCTAGGCTGGATTCAGATGAAACTACGGTCCACCACACCAACATCTAGAAAACTGAAGACGCGCGCCGGACTTCTCGTTATCGCTGCTTTCATGGCAGTGGCCACGCCGCTTGCGATGAGCCAGCAGGCGAACGCCGACGATTACGATGCCCGTATCGCCGCCTTGCAGCAACAGATCAACCAGTACCAGGCCGCCGCCAAAGCGCTCGGTGCACAGGCCGACTCGCTACAGCGAACGGTCGACGGTATCAACAACGAAATCTCTCAGATACAGGCGCAGATCGACCTTAACCAGGCGCAGTACGACAAGCTCGTCGTTGAGATCAAGGACACCGAAAAGCAGATCGCCGATAACCGCGACGCGCTCGGTGAAGTACTGGCCGATCTTTCTATCGATGGTAAGATATCTCCGCTCGAAATGCTTGCCAGCAGCAAGAATATCTCTGACTACGTGGACAAGCAGACTTACCAGTCTTCGATAAAGGACGAACTGAAGGCAACCATCGAACGCATCAAGCAGCTTAAGGAAGACCTCGAGAAGAAGAAGGTCCAGACGGAAGAATTGCTTGCCAGCCAGAAGCGTGACCGTGAGGCATTGGATGCCAAGCGTGCCGAGCAGCAGCAACTTGTCAACGAGACCCGTGGCCAGGAAGCCGCCTACGCCAGCCTTCGTGATAAGACCAACGCCGAAAAGGAACGTCTTATGGCAGCACAGCAAGCAGCGATACGTGCGGCCAGCGCACGAAACGGTGGTGTCAGCTTCGTCGGCGGTGGTGATGGTGGATACCCATGGAACGCCGGTAACTGCCCGATGAGCGGCATGTACTCGACCGGCGGTGCCAACGGTAACGGTGGTGACGGCTGGGGCTACGGCTGTAGGCAGTGTGCCAGCTACGCGGCATGGAAAGTCGGTGAGCGCACCGGTGTGATTCCTACCAATCTCGGTAACGCCAACCAATTCCCGGGCAGCCTCTCTTACCGACCACAGGGCAGCACGGCTCGCGCCAACTCACTCGGTGTGATTTCTGCCGGCGCATATGGCCACGTCGTATGGGTCGAGACAGACCCGGATGCCAGCGGCTTCATAACGGTCAGTCAGTACAACGCCAACTACGGCGGCGGATGGGGTAACTTCTCCCGTGTACGTGTCCACCAATCGACGTACGACCGGTTCATCTACTACTAAAATTCCCAGGGGAAAAGAGCAACCAAAGACGCGGATTCATTCCGCGTCTTTACGTGATGAGAAAAACCGTAGGTTTGTCTCATAAGCCGTAGGCGTTATTACACTAGCGCACCTCTAACGGGGTGCGCTATACTTATTGCTAATGGATAAGAAGGTAGAACTGACACGCTTATATTTGGCGGCCGTAGTGCTGCTCGTGCTGATGGTAGGATTCGTCGCCGGCACACGCTCAAATCAACTATATGCACTGGTAGGGCCGGTATTCGGCGTGCGCGTCGAAACAGGAACGCTCGATGACTCGTCGCTCCAGGACGCGTATCAGACGCTTAAGGAGCACTACAACGGTGACATAGATGACGACAAGCTGATCGAAGGCGCCAAACACGGCATGATCGCGGCCGTCGGTGATCCGTACACCGTCTATCTCGACAAGAAGGAAGCCGACGAGTTCAACAAGGAGCTTACCGGTGACATCGGTGGTGGTATCGGCGCGGAAATCGGCGTGCGTAATGGTCAGCCGAACATCATCCGCACATTACCAGACAATCCGGCCGAAAAGGCAGGATTGTTCGCCGGAGACGTGATCATCGGTATCAACGACGAATCATCCGATGGCTGGGACGCGGAGCGTGCGGTACGTGCCATTCGTGGCGAGGCAGGAACGACCGTCAAGCTGACTATAAAGCGTGGCACCGAGACGAAGGAATTCACGATCACCCGAGAAGTCATTAACAATCCCAGCGTATCGAGTGAGCTACGCGGCGACGTCGGTATCGTCACGCTCAGTCGCTTCGACCAAGAGACCGTCAGCCTGGTCCGAAAGACCGTCAACGACCTGAAGAACCGCGGTATGAAGAAGATGGTCCTCGACATGCGAGGCAACGGCGGTGGATACCTCGATGCCGCACCTGGTGTGGCCGGCATGTGGCTGAAGGACAAGCTGGTGGTGAGCGTCAAGGCCAACAAAGGTGGCGAGCAGCGCCTGATGAGCGAAGGTGATGTGCTGCTGAACGGTATAAAGACCGCGGTCGTGGTCAATGGTGGATCGGCCAGTGCGACCGAGATCGTCACGGCGGCGCTGAAGTACCACAAGGTCACCACGGTCGTCGGCGAGAAATCGTTCGGTAAAGGTACCGTACAGGAACTCGTACCGCTCGGTGCCGGCGGCATACTGAAGGTGACCATCAAGCGCTGGTACGTTCCCGATGGCAGTAACGTCAATAAGAAAGGTATCACCCCTGATGAAACCGTCGGATTGACCCAAGCAGATCTCGATGCGGGCAAGGATCCGCAGCTCGAAAAAGCCATCGAAGTCGTCAATCGACCATAACGGTTGTGATAACTACCATTTAACGCTAGAATAGGGGACATATGAACGACAAGAAAAAAATCCTACTCGTCGAAGATGACACGGCGCTTGCCGGTGTCTACCGCTCCCGACTCGAGCTCGAAGGCTTCGAAGTCAAAGAGGTCAATAACGGTGAAGAAGCGTTGTCAGCTGCCATCGACTTCAAGCCAGATCTGATCCTGCTGGACGCCATGATGCCGAAGATTTCCGGTTTCGACGTCCTTGACATCTTGCGCAACACCGACGACACCCGCAATATCCGTGTCATCATGCTGACCGCGCTTTCGCAGCCGAAAGACAAGGAGCGTGCCGAAAGTCTCGGAGTCGACGATTATCTGGTCAAATCACAGGTCGTCATCGGTGATGTCGTCGAACGCGTCAAACACCATCTTGGCCTGGATACTCCATCCGAGCAGCCCCCGGTCGCACCCGTCGCCTCGTAGGCTCAAAAGCATAAGCTTATTGACAAAGTAGCAATAATTTGCTAGTATATGTGTACAACACCATAAAAACACATATATGACAGAACTACACACCACCGCTCCAGAGAAACAAGACGTACCGGCCCGCGAACTTAGTCGTGACGACCTGGAAGTGATCGAACTCCAGGTTCGGGACCGACTACTCACGACCGATTCGGTCGAATCCGCCCGCGAGCTTGCGAGCGAGCTGCTGGTCAGCGTCGGACAAGAACCACTCGCCGAAAACGAGACCCGACGCGTCATGCTCATGAACATCGATGGTGAACCGGTCGAGCAAACGATCGTCGTCGACCCCGAAGATTTCGGTACGGCCGTCCGCTCAATCTCGGAAATGGGTATCGAAGGCTTCGTCGATGAGGAAGCCAGCAACGAAGTAGAGCCGGCCGAGCAGCTTGAGCGCGAGCTTGGCGAAGTCGCGATCGAGGGCGCGGAAGCGGAAGATGCAGAAGACTCGGATGCCGAGACCGAAGCGTCCGGCGAGCCCGAAACCGATCTTGCTCTCGACGAGCTACTTACCGGATCGTCGTGGAATACCATCGGTGATATCGCCGGTCAGCTGCAAAACAGGACACGCGCGGTCGTCCAGCAGCTCGATGAGATGAACATGCTGCTGTCTCGTATCAACTATGACGGTGGAAACACCGCGGCCTACGGAAGCCAGCTGATGCAATCACTTGAGTCGCTCAACGGTCTTGTGCGTGGTAGTTCGCTCGATGGTGATCTTGCCGAGCAGACACGTATCATCCGCGGTAAAGCCGAGGAAGTCGTCGGCGACGTGCTCCGTAAGGAGTCGTCGACTGACGATGATCGCTACAAGGCACGCAAGATCGAGGAAGCCGTCGAAGAGATGAGTACCATCGGTCGGGTCGTCGCTGACGAATACGAGCAGTTCCGCACTACTATGCACCCGCACGGTCGATTCATGCAGAACGTCGAAGAACTGATGCGTACGCCACGTGGATACGAGACCACCATATCGGTGCTGCATTCGATGATAACCGAAGCCAGTGACACGATGAGCATGGCGACCGGACGCCTGTCGCGCATCGAAGCAAGCCTGGAAGATGTCGCACGAGCCCGAAAGGCATAAACAAACATACTAAAAATACCGCGCCGGTTCGGCGCGGTATTTTTAATTCGGTCGATTATTGTACGCTGACCTGCGTGCGAGGCACGGACTTGCCGGTGAAACGGCGGGCACGGACCTTCTTGAACGTGACGACGCCTTCGACGGCGGCGTGGATCGTGAAGTTGCGGCTCATGAACGTACCAGGGCCTGCGACCTTGGTAGAACCGGTCTGGCGGACCAGGACTTCACCGACGTTGACCTTCTGGCCACCGAAGCGTTTGACACCCAGGCGGGCGCCGGCATTGTTGTGGACGTTTTTGCTTGAACCACCTGCTTTGACGTGTGACATAGCTTCTCCTTTAAAGTTTATGAAACAATCTAGTAAATTGTAGCGAAAGACGGCCCCTTAGTCAAGGGGTCGGACATCCGTAGCTCCACTGTTGTTAAACATGAGCGGAAGTTCTATAATTCCGGTAACTAAGTAGGAGACGTGTCATGGCGAACGATAGTGACGAGAACCGAAGCGAAGCAACCGATGTGAGCGAGTCGGCACGCGTCGACAGGGAGCCGCCGACGAACGCTACTGAGCCCGAAGTCACGCACAGCGAAGCTCCCGAACCGGTCGTCGTGATGCCGGCCGAAGGAATGAAGAAGAAATCCCATAAGAAACGGAACATCTTCGTAGCCGTGCTGCTGGTGGTACTTCTCGTGGGTGGCGGCGCGGCCGCGTATTACCTTAACCGACCCGAGCCGGTCAAAGAGCAGGCGACGGTAAAGAAAGAAGCGCGAGCGACCATCAAAGAAGATACGACGGTCGCGGAGGCGCTCGTCAGTGAGATCCGTAATGACATCGGTGGTCAATTGGTGAGTGAAGGCAATACGTCACCACCGTACAAGCCGGACGGGTACGGATATTACGTCAGGTCGTCGACCGAATACGAGGCGAAGGTCGAGCGGATCAAGGACAAGGCCGAGAACGCGTTGCAGGCTATCCGAAACAAGCTGATCGAAAAAGGGTATACCGAATCCGTCACTCAGGACGTGAGTGACAGTGGGATGTATGAAGCGGATTTCACCGGTACGTACGCGCTGTGCTATGTCTATATGATTTCAGGGTTGAACGCGGCCGATCCGAAGGGTAGCAGCGCAGGTCTGACCTGTGCCGACATCGAATCGTACGAGACGACCGCGAAGCAGATGGAGCCGTTCGCTACCGCATACGAGGTCACCAGCAGCTACTCCTCGGCGGAACCTACCTTGTACACCAATCTCAGGGCCAGCAAGAGTTCGGTCAGCGGATATGAGCGGGCGACCGTCGGCATAAGCGGCATCGTCGGAGCGGGTGGGTTCGCCGGACTGTTCTATAAGACGCCGAGTATGGACTGGAAATTCTTCACCGGGACACAGGAGATAGTACCGTGCGACGCATACTCGACCGACGATATCAAGAAAGCGTACCTGGGTGAACCTTGCTACGACCAAGCATCCGACAACCAGACTACCGTCAAGCTGTAGTGTATAATTCAGCCAGAACAAAGCATTAACGGAACAAACATATGAAATTCTTCAAAAGCCTGAAAGGGCAAGCCACGGGATTCCTGGAACAATATAAGCAGAAGGACCCGGCCATGTTCGCCGCCGCACAGCAAGCGGTGGGCGGTCTGTTGATACTCGACGGTTTCATCGGCATCGATAATCCGTTCGCCAACAAGAACCGTCCGGGTATATTCGGTACGCTGGGAGTGATGGCGTTCGCGACCTTGTTCATGTTCGTGCCGACATTTTTCAGTAGTTTGTCCGGCATGGACAAGATGACGGCCGAAACACAGGGGCAGGTATCGACGGTCGGTGCGCCGCAGACCTCGACCGACTCGGACGGTAATCGAAGCACGACCTGTACGTTCGTCGCAAAATACACCGTGGACGGCAGAGCATACGAATCGCCGTCATCCTCCAGCTCGAGCAGTTACTGCCAGTACACGGCAGGTCAGAGCGTGACGATCAATTACAACCCTGAGAATCCGGCGCAGTGGATGGGCGATCGGGCATTCGTCATGAATATGTTGAACATATTCTTCTTCGTCGGCCTGTTCTTCTTCTTGACCGGACTGGTGACGTTCGTGATACGGCTCGTCAGTATCATCTTCGGATGGAAGATCCTGCGCAGCGGTCGCGCGCTCGCGAAGACGTTGCCGAACGGACCGGATCTCGGTGCGACAATCGATGTTATAAAGAAGGACTTCACCAAGATAGTGTTCGGATTCAACGACGCGGCTCCCGCGACGCCGATCCTTCAGTCGCTTTCGCCGACCGCTCCTGTGCTCACGTCTACTGTCCCGACTCCATCGGCGCAAACTCCGGCTCAGCCGACGCCGCCCACCGACCAGGCGCAGCCGAAATAACAAGGCGAGGCTATATTTCTAGACCGGCGAAACTTCGCCGGTCTTACGTTTTACGGATTATCAGTAGTTGGCGTGCGACGACCTGGTCTTCGCGGAAGTAGGTAAGTTGTTTGGTATCGACGGACTCAAGATCCTGCCACTCATAGCCGAGTGATTCGAGCCTCTTGATGACCGGCAGATACGTGAACCAACCGGTGGCGCTCCGCCACGCCGGAACTGCCAGGCAGAGCGGAGTGTCGTCATTCAGTTGGCCATGGATGTTAGTCAGGAATTTGGTAATGATCGAATCGACGACCTTGACGACTTTTTCCAGCTTATCTGGCGCAGGTGGGGCACTGAACGGCTGACCGAGATACGTCTCGGCGACGACCGCGTCTACCGGCGGCTGCCACGTATGCTCGACGGCATCACCTGCCTCGACACGGACCGTGCCTATGGTGTGCTTGGCGGCGAGCCATTCGATGTTCGCCTTCGTGTAGTCGACCATCTTTTCAGACAGGTCGGTTCCGTAGATATCGAAGCCGAGCAAGGCGGCTTCTTGGAGCAGGACGCCGGTGCCACAGAAAGGATCCAGGATAGTTACAGCTCGGTGGCTCTGTCGTGTAACTCCCGAAAGGTTCACCATCATGAGCGCGAGCTTAGGCGGAAGCATGCCGACGAACGCATCACGCTTCGGGCGGCCTTGGTCGCGGGCGGCGAGTGCCGTTATGTTCTGAGTGCCGAGGCTTTCGGCGACGAAGACCGAGCCCTTGCCGTATACGACGATGATCTCGATCTTGTTCTCGGAAAGACCGAGCTTGTTGTGGTGTGACGTGGCAGTCGAGAGTGCCGAGTCGTCGTTCGGAATCAATCGCATGCTGACACCGTGCTTCTTGAGGGCGGACTTCAGTGTCAGGCCGGTGCGTTGCACGTCGCGTGGAGCGATCGTCCGACCGTAGGCACTGATGCCGACGGTCACCTTGCCGTCGAAATCCTTCAGACGGTCGCCGTAGTACTGTACGATCTTGCGGCTTAGCTTACCCCAGTCCGTCGGTTCGAATTCGGCGACCACTTCACCGAGTTTTATGGACCCACCGAGTCGTTGGATATCGGGTGTTTCGCCGGCACTGAACGTAGCCGCGACGTCACCGATGGGAGTAACGGTGCCGAAGACTTGTTCGAGTTCAGCCAAGCTCAGTTCGGGTTGGCGACCAAGCAGGGAAATGTAGGTATTGGAAAGCATTATCACCAGTATACGATGAACGGCCTCTGTCTGTATAATGGATAGAATGTCAGCGAAACGAATAATCAGCTGGATCACTCTGGGTCTTGTGGCGCTTATATTGTTTCTGGCGCGTCATGAACTGGTAAAAGCATGGGAACTTCTTGGGACGGTCAATCCGCTGGTGCTGTTGCTGCTCATTCCATTACTATTGTTCACGTTCTACGCGGCCAGCGAGATAATGTTCACCTACCTGATGGCGAAAGGCTCAATAAAGCCGACGCCATGGTATGAACGGGCGCGTATGGCGCTTGAACTGAACTTCGTGAACCACACATTGCCTTCGGGTGGGGTGAGCGGAATCTCCTATATGACATGGCGGCTCGGAAAGCTCGGTGTCAGTCCCGGCAGGGCTGCGTCTGCGCAGGTCGTCCGGTATGTCGCCGGATTCATCGCGGCCGCGATACTGATCGCCGTGTCGGTCGTGATCGTAACGCTTGACGGTAATATAAACCGTTGGATCATCCTGGTGAGTTCGGCCCTGGTGACGTTCATGATCATCAGTACCATCGGCCTTATCTTCCTGGTCAGCAGCCGTAAGCGTATGCACGCCTTCGCGGATATCTCTGCCAAGATCATCAACCGCACGACCCGTAAGCTGACCCGGGGCAGGAAGCGTACGCTCCTGAGTGAAAAGAAGATCTTCACGTTCTTCGAAGATATCCACGACGACTTTTTGGAGCTTCGCCGTGACTACAAGCTGCTGGTCGTCCCGGTGCTGTGGGCCTTGGCGTTCACCGCGGCCGATGCGTTGTTGTTCGCAATTACCTTTTGGGCACTCGGGACGCCGGTCAATCCGGCTCCGCTGCTGATCGCGTACGTGCTTGCCAGTGTCGCGGGATTCATCGTGGTGACCCCGGGCGGTGCGGGAGCGTACGAGGCGATAATGGTGGCGTTCCTCGCGTCGGCAGGTATCGCCAGCGGTGCTGCCATCGCCGGAATTGTGCTGACCCGCGTGATCATCCTGCTCGTCACTATCGCAGTCGGCTATTTGTTTTACCAAAACGCGTTAGGAAAATATGGAAAACGACAGAGCAGAAATCCGTTTAAGCGTAACTGATTTCGTATCGCTGGTTAACCAGACGTTCGAATACGCCATGCCAAGCGTCATGATCGTCGGTGAGGTCTCCGGCTATAACGTCCGGCAAGGCAAATGGGTGCGTTTCAAGCTGAAAGACGAGCGATCGTCCGTAGATTTCTTCGGGTCGACGTTCCAGATACGTCAGCCGATGGAAGACGGCATGGTCGTGGCGGTACTCGGCCGACCGAAGCTCAGTGACAAATGGGGTTTCAGCGTCAGCGTGCAATCGGTGCAACCGGTCGGTGAGGGCAGTATCAAGCGGAGCTTCGAACTATTGCTCAAGAAATTGCAGGCCGAGGGTCTGTTCGACGAATCGCGTAAGCGGCCGTTGCCGGAGCTGCCGAAAAAGATCGGACTTATCAGCAGTACCCAGGCTGCCGGTTATGCCGATTTCGTGAAGATATTGAACCAACGGTGGGGTGGGATGCAGGTCGAAGTGGCGCATACGTTGGTGCAGGGCGTCCATGCGCCGGGGCAGATTACGCGAGCCATCGAGCACTTCAATCAGTCCGGCGAGCCACCGGAGGTCATCGTCATCGTGCGCGGAGGTGGCGACCCGGATGATTTGGCAGCGTTCAATGACGAAGGCCTGGTTCGCGCCATCGCGGCAAGCCGTATTCCTACGCTCGTAGGGGTTGGACACGAAGTCGATACCACGCTCGCCGACCTTGTGGCGGATGTGCGGGCGGCGACGCCGACGAACGCCGCGCAGTTACTCGTACCGGATAGGCGGGAGTTAATCGAGCGGTCACGATCGATCGTCAGACGACTGATTCCTGCCATGCAGGTCGGCATCGACGGGCACAGACGAGAAATGAGCCTACTGCTCGACGAATCCCAGCGGGCGATAGCCGATACGCTACGCCGCTACCAGGACGAGACATCGGGGATGATACGGTTGCTCCGCCAATACGATCCGTCCGTCGTGCTTGCGCGAGGCTACGCGTTGGTGCGTGGCGATGTCGATATCGGTAAGACACTTACGATCGAACGGAGTAAAGATATAATCGAAGCAGAGGTAACCAATGTCAAAGAACGATGACCAGACGGTAGAACAAAAGATGGAAGCATTACGCCAGCAAGCGGCGTGGTTCGAAAGTGATGAATTTACCCTGGGTGAGGCATCGGACCGTTTCAAGCGGGCGGCGAAGCTGGCCGAAGAGATCGAGAAGGATCTTTCGGAACTCGAGAACACGGTGACCGTACTGAAGAAGTCGTTCGAAGAGTCATGATGATCTTCTGGATCGTCGCCGGACTGATTCTTCTGTTCGGGTTCGTCGTGGCATTCGGTGCGCCCTATGTACCGAGTCTTCGCGGTGAAGTCCGTCACGCGTTCGAAGACCTGTACCCGATCAGTAAAAAAGACTTCGTCGTCGATCTTGGTTCGGGAGACGGGGTGGTGTTGGCCGAGGCCGCAAAGCGGGGCGCCAAGGGTCTCGGGTATGAGATAAATCCTGTCTTAGTGCTTATTTCGAGCCTGCGTCTCCGGGGCAAGGCACGTATCAGCATGAAGAGCATGTGGTCAGCCGATCTGCCTCCGCAGACGACGTTGGTGTACGCCTTCACGGTGACCCGTGACAGCAAGCGGCTTGGACGGTATCTGCAACGACAAGCGAACGAACAGGCCCGGACGATCAAGGTCATGACGTTCGGGTCGATGATCAAAGGCTTTAGGCCGGTGCAAGTACTGAAGGCGCATTCGCTGTACGAGATTTCTCCTCAGGATTCAACTTTGCAGTCGTAAGCGCTTACGGTATAATTCGTCACATGAATACGTCTTCAAACATGGAACGAGGAGCGGTAGGCGCTTCACTTTTCGTCATCATCGGCCTGTCGGTCTTCGTCGTGGCGTTCGCCGGACTTTCGATCTGGGCGTTTATCAACTATATGGACCAGAAGAACAATGTCGATTCCAAGATCGCGACGGCCGTGGCCGACGCCGAGAAAAAGCTTGGTGACGACCTTGAGAACAAGTTCATCGAGCGCGAAAAGGAACCGCTGAAGAGCTTCGCGGGGCCGAGCGATTACGGTACGCTCAGCTTCAAGTATCCGAAGACCTGGAACGTCTACATATCGAACGACGGTACCAAGGGGACCGGTTACGAAGCCTACTTCAGCCCCGGCGCGGTTCCATCGTTGAATTCTACCGGTTCGCGTTACGCCCTGCATGTCGCCATCGTCAATGACAGCTACGAGGAGACGCTCAAGGACTTCGACGCGTTGGTCAAAAAGGGTGACCTGAAGACATCCGCGGCCAAGGCCGGTGATCAGAACGGAACCCGCCTTGACGGTAGCTTCACCAAGGACATCCGCGGTGCGGCCGTCGTGTATAAGATCCGCGACAAAACCGCGATCATCCAGACCGACGCCGACACGTTCAAGCCCGACTTCGACACGCTGATCCAGACAATCACGTTCGTCGAATAACGACTGAATTTTAGTCCGCACCCTGCTACACTAAGAGCAATGAGTAGGAGCGATGACCGATCGGGGAAGGGTGGGGCCTATGACCGTATCACCGGCATCGGTGTCGCGGCCCATGAGCTTAAATCCCCGCTGGTACTGCTTCGACAGCTCTCCCTCGAATTAGCTGACGACCAGCTGAGCGACAATGAGCGGCAGCGCATCATCGAGCAGATGACGCATATCAGCGAAAAGGCGATACGGTTGACCAGCGACCTTACGCGTGCCGAATCGCAGACGGCGTTATTCGAGCTTGAGCCGATTAACCCGCTCGATGTGGCACGTGATGTCCGGTACGAACTTTCGTCACTATATAAGGCGCATGGCCGCAAACTTAACGTCACCCGGATCAATAACTTACCGCCGGTCATCGCCAACCGCGACCTGTTGCGTCGTATCTTACTGAACTTCGCCGATAACGCGCTGCATTACGGTGATGTGAACGGTGCTGTCGAACTACAGGCGCAGCTGCTGAACGAACGCTCGTGCGTACGGATCAGCGTGCGCGATTTCGGACCACACATGCCGCTGTCGCATTGGCGCAAGCTGACGACCACGCTCGAACAGGGCCAGCCGGTGCATGCCCGACCACAAAGCAGCGGGCTCGGACTTTACATCGCGCATGGATTCGCCCAGCGGATGAACGGTAATATCGGAGCCATCCGTCACCAGGACGGCGCATCCTTTTATGTAGAATTACCGGTGTCACACCAACTTTCGCTGCTATGACGCAGCGGGTCGTGGTCGTCGAGGACGACGTGTGGCTGGCAGAGCATTACCTGCGTGTACTACGGCGCGCCGGATACGAGACGTATCATGCCGGCCATGCGTTAGGTGCGATCGATATCGTCGACGATGTCCGGCCGCACGCCATTCTGCTCGATATACTGTTGACCGGAACGACGGCCCTCGCTCTGCTACACGAGCTACGTTCCCATGCCGACTTATCGGATATTCCGATCGTACTGGCGACGAACCTGGCGGACCAGATCTCACTCGAAGACGTATCAAGTTACGGTGTGGTCCGGATTCTCGACAAGGCGACCATGCACCCCGACGACGTGGTGGCCTCGATCCGTGGAGCGATGTTATGAAGACTGTCCGCACTAAGGCCATAGTGTTACGTCGGACGAACTACGGCGAAGCGGATCGGATCGTCCAGCTACTGACGCCGGAGCAGGGTGTCATCAGCGTCATGGCAAAAGGTGTCCGCAAAGAAAAGAGCCGCTTGGCTGGTGGAATCGAATTGTTCGCGACCTGCGACGTGACGGTCGGGACTGGCAAGGGCGACTTGGGAATCCTGACGGCAGCCCGGCTGGAGACGTTCTATTCGAAGATCATGACCGATTACGACCGCTTGCAGTTCGGGTACGACACCATAAAGCAGGTAACCCGAGCCGTCGCGACGGTCGATGAGCCCGCGTTCTACGATCTGCTCGAACAGACGTTCGACGCGTTGAACGACCTGACCATAGACATACGCCTGACCAAGGCGTGGTTCTGGCTGCAGCTGGCGATCCTGCTCGGCGTCGGTATGAACCTGGCGACGGATACGAACGGCATGAAGCTCGTCGAAGACGCGGCGTATACCTTCCAGGAAGCCGATCATGGATTCGCGTTCAATGAGCGGGGTAACTTTACGAGTGACCACATTAAGCTACTTCGCATACTGAGCGCGCAACCGCCTAAGGTCGCGGCTCATGTGGGTGGGGCTGACGAACTTATCAACGATTGCCTGTGGGCTGCGGAGCGAGCCGTCGCCCGTTAAAAGGGGAAAGCCCCGTCACCAGGGACGGGGCAGTCGCGATACTCCTTTCGAGAGGGTGCTGGCAAGCGCGCCAGCGAGTTGAAGTTCCTTGTCGACGACCACGCGGGTCAGTGACACGGCAGTGCCGATCGGACGCCGACGCGCGGCGTTGATCTCGAGCTGACGGACGTGCAGCGCCTGCTTGGCCGTTCCCACCGCGTAGGGCAGAAGGAACGTCACACGGTCATGCTGGTCGCGCAGGCAGAAGTCACCGATGTCGTACATCGCCTGGTCGAGCAGCTGACCGATCGCATCGGCACGGTCGTCGTCGGCTGCCACGCGGGCTTCGAGCTGACAGGCCTTGGTAACCCGTTGCTGACGCTGACCCTTGTGGTTCGGTCGGTCACGATCGTGGTACTCGTCGGCCTTCGCGAACATGGCGAAGGCTTCGTCGAACCGACCGCGACTGACGTGCAGCTTGGCGAAGTCACGGCAGTCACGTGCCGGGCCCAGGGCTTCGGCGGGATCGAACCGTTCGAGCGACTGCTCGAAGAACTCGTGTGCCTTGCCCGGGTCGCCGTGGCGGGCGTACCACTCGCCGATGCGGTGGTAGATCTCGGGGCTCCACGCTGCCGTGGCAGGATTGTTCGGGAGCGCCGCGGCGCGCCACAGGCCAGGGATGTACTCGGCGGTCGACGGAAGATCGAAATCGACCTTCAGGACCTTGAGCGCATCCTGCACGATGCCGCCGTGCGGCTTGATATACGCTTGGGACACGCTTTCTCACACTTCCTCTTCTAGAAAGGTACGGACGAAATCTGATTATACACGCTGACACTGACAAGTTGCTGAAAAATAAGCAGGTCCGCTCCGGAGTCACCGTGAAAGGTGATACCGGAGCGGACCGGGGACCTACTGCCCGTCGTCCAGGAAGTAGGTCTTGGCGCCGCGCACCAGCGCCCAGGCAGTGCGGACCTGGCCGGCGGCCGAGCGGTTGCCGGTGCGGAACACACGGGCCATCGCCTTGGCGGCACGGGCGTCGGCGATCGCCAGCTGGCGGATGCCGTAGGCCCAGACCTTCTCGACGTCCTTGAGCGAGGGCTTGTCCTCGACCGGGAGCGTGTTCAGCTCCTCGAGCAGGTTGGCGATGTCGTCGCCGACCTTGATCATGGCCTCGCGCTTGGCGGCGGTGAACTCCCCGTGGTGCGGGTACTTCTTCTGGTCCCAGCGCTCGAAGCGGATGACTGCGATGTCGTGGCCGTACCGCTTCAGCTGGTCCCGGATGCCGTCGAGGCGTGATTTCAGTTGTGCGTCCATCCCGAAACTCCTTGGCTCTCGTCAAAAATTGGACATGGATAATACCATTATAGCATAAATACAATAAAAATGCAATTTCTGCTATACTTACCCCTAATGAACGACCAACCAAAACTCGAAGATATCGTCAGTCTGGCTAAGCGCCGAGGCTTCATTTACCAAGGTTCCGAAGTCTACGGCGGACTAAGCGGTACTTGGGATTATGGTCCGTTGGGCGTACAGCTGAAGCGCAACATAATGAACCTTTGGTGGAAGATGTTCGTGGACGAGCGCGAGGACATGTATGGTGTCGACGCGGCGATCCTTATGAACCAGAAGGTGTGGCAGGCGAGTGGTCACGTCGATACGTTCACCGACCCGTTGGTGGAATGCTCGAACTGTAACTCTCGCCACCGCCAGGACAAATTAGAAGACCCGAACAAGTGTCCGACGTGTGGCAAGGAAGGTACGTTCGGCGAAGCCCGTGCGTTCAACATGATGTTCAAGACGAATGTCGGTCCTGTCGACGACGAAAAGTCGATAAGCTACCTCCGCCCCGAAACCGCACAAGGAATCTTTACGAACTACAAGAATGTCGTCGATAGCTTTTACCCAGACCTTCCGTTCGGTATCGCGCAGCAGGGTAAGGCGTTCCGTAACGAGATCAGCCCGCGTGACTTCGTATTCCGTAGCCGAGAGTTCGAGCAGATGGAAATCGAATACTTCGTGAACCCTGAAAAGTGGGAAGAATCGTTCGAGCACTGGATTGAAAAGTGTAAGGAATGGTTCGAAGCACTTGGCCTTCCGAGCGACAAGATTCACGAGCTGGAAGTCGAAGGCGACGACCGCGCGCATTACAGCAAGCGCACCATCGACTTCGAGTTCGACTACCCGATCGGTAAGGAAGAGCTGATGGGGCTTGCGTACCGCACCAACTTCGACCTGAAGAACATCCAGGATAACTCCGGTAAGAAGATGGACTACACGATCAAGGGAACGAACGATAGGTTCATTCCGCATGTCATCGAACCGTCATTCGGTGTCGAGCGCGCACTTATGGCCGTGCTGTGTAGTGCGTATCGTGAAGATGAGCAGAACGGTGAGAAGCGAATCTACCTGGCGCTACCTGAGCATCTTGCGCCGGTTAAGTACGCCGTGTCGCCACTGCTTAAAAACAAGCCTGAACTGGTAGAAAAAGCTCGCGAAGTCTATGCAAAGCTAGCCAAAGAAAACCCTGGCCGCGTGATGTGGGATGACAATGGCAACATTGGTAAACGTTATCGACGACAAGACGAGATCGGTACACCTTACTGCGTTGTTATCGACTTCCAGACTTTAGAAGACGGTACTATCACGGTACGTAGTCGTGATACTACCGAACAGACCCGCTTAGTTGACAGCGAATTGAATGGCTAACTGGACAGATGAATATCGTGAAATCGTAGAATTCTATTGGTGAGAGCCGCAGATCATAGGTCGCTCCAAGAATGATTACCATAGATTCAAATCTTCAGACGACATGTAGGCGAGCGTATCTACCAAAGAAGTAGCGTTGAACCATGTGATGAACATTTTCTTCGCTTTGTTTCCGCTTGATAAACTGAAAATATTTGGATTTGAACCTGGTGCTCGGATGCTTAGCTCGGCTGAGCTCGAAACGTTGCAGCGGGAGCAAAAGAATACGACCCAGCCGGATTTCTTTTCTGTGGGAGACAACGCTAATGTCGCAATCGAGCTGAAAACATCTACCAAAAGTTCGCTCGGGCAATTAGAAAAATATGCGAAGTTCAACGATAGCATAGGTGTGCTATCAAAACCTTTGACGATTCACATGTTGACACCGTATGAAGCTACGAAGGTCTTTGCGGATCAGGTATCGACGTTCAAAGCAGCTGACATACGGTATGTTAGTTTCAAACAGTGGTACGCATTTCTTGAGGAAATTGGGACATCAAATGAAGTCGAGCGGAAACTCGTAGATGGTATGGCAGCCTACCTACATAGTTATTTTGGAGATATCACAAATGGTGATTGAAGAAATAGTTACCACCTGGGGAATGGAGTATAGAGTCAAAAAGATGTTCGGCGGCGTGGCGTATATGCTGAACGGCAATATGGCCTGCGCGACGTTGAGTACTGGCGAATTGATCATCCGCACGCTCGACAAAGACAAGCCGGAGCTGTTAAATCGCGACGGCGTGTCGCAAGCGTTCATGAAAGGCCAGGACATGGGCAACTGGGTGTCTGTTGACCCGGAAGCGCACGAACAAAGACGAGCTCGCCGAGCTGATGGCATTCGGCCGCGATAAGGCACTGAGTTTGCCGCCGAAGTAGATACGAACGGACCTGATAATTCCTGGCTAGCGGTGCTATACTGACCGCATGCAACCAAGAATAATCGTAGAACAAAAAATAACCGCGTTCGTAAACAAGTATAAGATTCTGGCTCCGACCCCACAGGGGACGGCCGGGCAACTTGTGGCACTGGCACAGCAGAAGCGCTTAGCGTTCAAAGAAAAAGTGACGTTCTATAGCGACGAGCAGAAGACCATGCCGGCATTCACGTTCCGCGCCGAAAAGGTCATGGACGTGCATGGCCGTTATTTCGTCGAAGATATGCAGGGTAACGTGATCGGGATGTTCCGAAAGGAGTTCAAGAAGAGCCTTTTGGTGAGTAGCTGGGTACTGATGGACGGTGCCGGTAACGAATTGTACCGCGTACGCGAGAGCAACGAAGTCATCGCGGTGTTCCGACGATTCGCCGGGTTCATTCCGATCGTCGGCGATTTGGTCGACCTGGCCATGAACTTCTTCAGATATCACTTTTCGTTCATCGACCTGGCGACCAACCAGGAAATCGGGCAATACAAGAAGACGACATTGTTTCGCGACCATTACAGTTTGAGCCTGACCGACGAAGCGTGGGGCAGGTTGGACTGGCGTGCATACGCCGCCATGGGTGTGGCGCTCGACGCGTTGCAATCGCGCTAGGTAAAATCTTCGCCAAATGAAAAGCCCCTCGGGGCTTTTCGCATGTGTGGTGCGAAAAACCCTTCGGGGTGTGTCCGGGCGACGGCTAGCGGCGGAACTCGGCCCTGCCGCGGTCGTCACCGTGATCGATCTGCTTCATGATGTCGGCGTGCTTGCCGAAGCCGAACATCTCGAGGATGGTGGCCGTGGCATTCGGACCGGTGCCGCCGTAGCCGCAGAGCGGGGTGGCGAAGTGGTACGAGCCACTGGTGCCGACGAGCACGAGACCGTCGAAGCGGTCGACGTAGGCCTGGTGGAACTGGCGTCCCTTGGACTTGAGCCCCTCGGCGAAGTCGATCGCCTGGCCGGTGTAGGTGTCGTTCACCTTGGTGGCCCTGAGCTCGATGCCGTGGTTGCGGAGAGCGACGTACTCTTCCACGTTGTCACCTCATTCTGTCGATGTACGATTGGACTATATAATTATACTACAAAACTTGTAAAAAAGCAATAGCTGTATGAATTCATGACATATGGCGGCGGTAATTCGTTTTACTAATTGCTACAATAGGTATACAAGAAAGAGAGGCAGCAGTGGCAGCGAACCGTCCGAGCAAGTGGCTAAGAATAGGCATACCATTACTATTGATTCTGACGTGGTTCGGAGTTTCCGGCGTGGGTGGTCCATATTTTGGACGCATAGACGAGGTATCTGAGGTCGACCTGACGGCGTTCTTGCCTGAAAGTTCTGAGTCGCGAGAGGTTACCGACAAGCTCGGCAAATTCGTAAGCGATGACACGCTCGCCGCGATAGTAGTGTTCGAAGCCGACTCCAATAAGACGTTGAATGCGACGCAGACTTCGCAGATAAACGATTCGCTGCGCCAGGTCGCGGACGTGAAGGGCGTCGTAGGTGAGGTAAGTCCGCCGATCGTATCGGACGACGGTAAGGCTGCCTTCGCGGTGGTGAACGCCGATACCGAAGAAGGACTTGAAAGCGTGGTCGGTTCGGTCCGTGAAAAACTTGATTCCGCCAAACTCGATGGCGTCAGTCATCACGTGACCGGACCGGCAGGGTTCGCTGCCGACCTGAACGTCGCTTTTGCAGGAATCGACGGTATATTGCTCTTGACCGCGCTCGCAGTCGTATTCGTGATCTTAATCGTGGTGTATCGCTCGGCGTTACTACCGGTCATCGTGCTTTTGACCAGCATATTCGCGTTGAGTGCGGCGATCCTTATCGTCTTCACACTGGCAAAGCTTGGACTGGTGGAGCTGAACGGGCAGGTGCAAGGGATATTGTTCATCCTCGTCATCGGGGCGGCAACCGATTATTCGCTGTTGTACGTCTCGAGGTACCGAGAGGCACTGTATAAGAATGGTCATAGGTGGCAAGCGACCCTAGAGGCGTACAAGGGCGCGCTGGAGCCGATACTGGCCAGCGGTGGCACGGTAATCGTCGGGTTGTTGTGCTTGCTTTTGAGTGATTTGGCATCGAACAAGGCACTCGGCCCGGTCGGCTCGATCGGCGTAGCGATGGCGATGCTCGCGGCGCTGACATTCTTACCGTCGGCATTACTCCTGGCGGGTCGCAAGGCATTCTGGCCGGTGATACCGAAGGCAGACGCGAAATCTCGCACCGCCCACAAGCAGAAGCTTGAAAAAGGCTTCTGGCACAGGACCGGTGAGCTGGTCAAGACTCATCCACGACTGGTTTGGATCATCACGGCGATAGTACTTCTGGTCGCCGCGAGCTTCTCGACACAGATAAAAGCCGATGGCGTGCCACAGAGTCAGCTGATACTCGGTTATAGCGAGGCACGCGATGGGCAGGAAGTGTTGGGCGACCATTTCGCGAGCGGCTCCGGCAGTCCGGCGCAAGTGATCGTGAACGCTGACGTGATGGATGTCGCAGTCAAGGCTATCGACGGCACGGATGGTGTCGACGGCGTATCGGCGGTCGCCGACAATAGCGAAAGCGGCGTGGCACCGCTCGGTAAGGCACGTACGAGCATAGAGAACGAGATTCGGTCGGGTATCGAGCGACAGCGACAGGGTGTGACGGCTGAGGCATTGGCACTCGCGCCATCGACCGATCAGCTGGTCGCCATGGTGTATCCGTTCAAGGATGCTACCGTGGTCGAGCGAGACAACGAAGTGCTACTACAGGTCACGTTGAGCGATGACCCGGACAGCCAGGCCGCGAAAGATACGATTGCTCAGCTACGTAAGAATTTGGTGAAGGCAGGCGTCGTGGGGCAGATTGGTGGTGCGACGGCGGTCCAGCTTGATACGAACAACGCGTCAATCCGTGACCGGGCCATCATCATTCCTGTAGTCCTGCTTGCAATCACCATCATTCTGGCGATACTGTTGCGGTCGATCATCGCGCCGCTCCTGCTGCTGGCGACGACGGTATTGTCGTTCGCGGCAAGCATAGGAGTAGCTGCGGTACTGTTCAATAACGTCTGGGACTTCCCGGGTGCCGACCCGTCAGTCCTACTGTACGCCTTCGTGTTCCTGGTCGCGCTAGGAATCGACTACAACATATTCCTCATGACACGGGTGCGAGAGGAAAGCCTGAAGGTCGGGACGGCCAAGGGCGTGATACGCGGTCTCGTAGTGACGGGTGGTGTCATCACATCGGCAGGTGTGGTGCTGGCGGCGACGTTCGCCGCACTCGGAGTGATTCCGATATTGTTCCTGTTCCAGCTCGCTTTCATCGTAGCCTTCGGCGTACTGCTTGACACGTTGATAGTGCGAAGCCTGCTCGTTCCGGCGATAATAAAGGATATCGGGCCGTTCGTATGGTGGCCTGGGAAGGTGAAGAAGTGATGAAGGAGTTCATGGTCAAATACCACCGTCAGTTCGAATGGGCACTCGGTGTATTCGTGGTGCTGACATCGATTCTAGTATGGCTGGAGACCCGCGAGCCGGCCGAGTCGACGATTACGATTTACGATATCTTCCCGCCGCTCGGGCTGATCGCCTTCGGGCTGATGTGGACACATTTCGTGATGGATGGTGTGCGCCGATTCTTCGGCATCGAAGCTCCGAAGAGCGGGCTATATAAGACGTTGTCGTTCGGCATAGTGTTGGGGCTACTGATACTTCATCCAGGTCTGTTATGGATAGGGCTGTATAACGACGGCTACGGATTGCCTCCGGCCAGCCATGTAGCCGCATACCAGAATCAGCTACTTGCGGTCGGGCTTGGAACGATCGGGCTGATGATATTCCTGGCCTTTGAATTACGTAAATGGTTTTCAAAGAAATCGTGGTGGAAATTCGTGCAATGGGCGCAGATAGTCGGTATGGCGGCGATATTCTTTCACGCCGTGGAGCTGGGTGATGAGCTACGCGAAGACTGGTTCGGACTGGTGTGGGCGTTCTACGGCATAACGCTCGTGGCTGTTATCATATACGTAGAGATCGATAAGGCAAGAAAAGGAGTTCGTCGTGGAAAAAAGGTCAAATAAGGTCTGGGTATGGGTGCTCGTCATCGTCCTGGTGGTCGTCGCGCTGGGAGCCACCGGCTACGCACTACTGAGCGGTACTTCGGAGAAGAAGACGACGGACACGAAGACGTCCGAGCAAGCAGCGAAGACCGAGACCAAGAACACGTATAAGAATCCGGATCCACTGCTACCGACGATCGTCTTCAAGGACGAGGGCTTCACGCAGGCTGAGTACAGGTTTCCGGCAGGAACGGCGATTAAGGTAGACAATCAATCGTCGATGGATATGCAGTTCTCGTCAGACGACCACCCGACACATAAGGACCATAGCGAGTTGAATATGAAGTTGCTCGGTCCTGGCGAATCGGGAACGTTCACGCCACCTGGAAAGGGGACATACGGATTTCACGATCACATAAATGACCAGTTCGAAGGAACGTTGATAATCGAGTAATCCGATGCAGTTGGATTATCGACCTCTCGAGGAGCCGGTCACCGAAGCGATGATCAAGAAATATGCGGCGGAGCATGTTTCTTGGCATACGCCGAAGTTCATCGGTCTGTTCGGGGGTGGTATCTGGTTGGCGTTCATGGTGTCGACGATCGTAGCGAACCTTTCGAGCGGTGGTGGCTGGAACGGCCGCATGGCCGCCATGCTGATTCTGATGACGCTCATCTCGATCGGTGCGGTCGCCGCCTCGCTCGCGCTAACAAGAGCAATCGCTAAGAACGTCGCTCGCATGAACAGGTTCGCGGAGGTCAACGGTGCGGTTTACTCATCGAATATCCCGCCATCAGGCATGACAGGTCTGATATTCGATAACGGACATAGTCGCATGATAACGGAGTCGCTCGCGCTACCTCGCGGTGTCGAGTTCGGGAACTACCGATATGTCACCGGTAGCGGTAAGAACAGGTCGACGCATACGTTCGGCTATGCCCGCGTGGCACTCGGGCGTAACCTGCCCAATATGGTGCTTGATGCCAAACTGAACAACTTCATCGGCACCAGTCTTCCTGATTCGTTCGACGCGTCGCAGAAGCTGAGCCTTGAAGGTGATTTCGATAAGCACTTCGACTTATATGTACCGAAGGATTATCAACGGGACGCCCTGTACGTATTTACGCCGGACGTGATGCAGGCGCTCATTCAGCATGGCCGTCTATTGGACATGGAAGTGGTGGGAAGCGATCTGTTCATGTATAGCAAGAAGACCATAGGGCTGACATCGAAGAATCAACTGCAAGCTTGGATCATGGTCGTCGACGCCATATCATCCGAGCTCAAGGACCAGTCGAAGCGTTACGTCGATGAACGAGCCGTTCAGACACAGTCGGCACTTCCCGTGGTCGCAGTCCAAGGCCAACGTTTGAAGAAAACGAATAATTACACGGTCTTATTGCTGTTCGCAGGGTTCGTATTCGTCGTGTTCGCACCAGGCTTTCTTCCCTCTGAACCGGCGCAGGCGATAGCGATGGCCGGATGGTCGGTCGTTTTTATAGTGGGCCTGGGGCTGCTTATCAGAAGGCTCATCAAGTCGTCGCGATAGCACCGCTGATGGTACAATAAGACGAGTAACGATTAATCTACCAGGGGCTTATGGAATCTGAAAAAACAGAGACGACTGATATTTTTTTGTGGGCGAACCAGACCGATGCGGTCAAGAATGAGTTGACGCTTGAACTGTTCGTGTTCAACAAGAACTACACGCCGTATGCGGTGAACCTATCGAAACAGTTGGACTCCCAGACACGAGCCATGTTCATCTTCGACCTTGTGAACACCGTCAACTTCGGCGCGGGCACCGGTATGTCAGTACGCGATTTCGAACTTTCGGAAGCGGAAGAGAACGTGCTGCTCAGGACGGAGCTTGAAAAGGTCGGACGTGCCGAGACATTGATTCACCTGGTCGAGAAGCAACGCAACGACATCGTGCAATTTTCGGAAACGGAACACGAGTTCAAGCGCATCAAGGGTGTGCTGTTGAAAGCGACGAGACCTGACGGCAAACGATTCTACGTGGCGAAGGCCGTCCAGCAGTCCGGCGTGTTACCAGGGGCGGTAAGCTGGCAACTTTCGGGCGATACGTTCGCACCGTTCGAGCCAGAGGTCGGAGTAAAGCTTCCCAACGACAACCAAGTACTTATCATCGACGGTGACATATTCGTGTTCAATCAGTCGAAGTTCGAAAAACTCTTCCAATACGAATACAAGAAGCAGCTGCTTGCCGATAAGAAGGTCGAAGAGATCCTCGCTGCGTATGAACTGAGTCTGCCGGAAGGTGTCGACCTACAGGCATTGGTACGCGATAAGCCGGGAATCGTAACAAAGCTGCAAAAGCTCGAAGTCGGCGGTATCACTCAGGACCAGGCCATCGACTACGCTGACACCATGCAGCTCGATCTGATGACCGACGATAACAACAAGATCATCATCATGGACGGACGTGACCTCGATATGTTCGTCAACCTCATAAACGAAGACTACATCACCAGTGAACTTACCGGAAAGCGATACGTCATAAAGAGCAAGAAGCTGCTCGACGAAGCCGAAGGTGAGCCGCCCCGCGGTTAGACCCGATGAAACAGAACTTAGCGCTCGCGATAATGAACGACGGTCAGAACGTATTTCTGACCGGTCCCGCCGGAAGCGGTAAGACGTTCGTATTGAACCAGTTCATCAAGCTCAAGAAGTACGAAGGTAAGCATGTGTCGGTCACCGCGACGACCGGGCTGGCCGCATCGCATCTTGGGGGCAGTACGATCCATAGTTGGAGCGGTATCGGAGTCCGCGATGAAATCGGGGCGCATTTCGTTGACGGCCTGAGCAAAAGCCGTCGGGAAATCATTGAGAAGACAGACGTGCTCATCATTGATGAGATATCGATGATGCATGATTTCCGCTTGGATATGATAGATAACATCGCACGGCTGGTACGTCGCAAGGCGGATGTTCCGTTCGGCGGCATCCAGGTGATAATGAGCGGGGACTTCTTCCAGTTGCCACCGGTGAATCGGGCAGATGCCGTGCAGGGCCAGTTCGTCGTATTCAGCAAGGCGTGGGCCGAGCTCGATCCGGCGATTTGTTACCTGGAGGAACAGCATCGTCAGAATGACGGCGATGAGTTGTCGGGAATACTCGACGCCATGCGCGCACGCGACATACGACGTTCGCATGCCGAAGCCCTACTTAAGCGAGCGGAGATAGCACCGCCAGCCGATTCGATCTTTACGGAGCTCCATACGGTCAACATCGATGTCGACAGCCAGAATCTCGCGAAACTCGAAAGTCTGGGCGGCGACGAGATGATTTATCAGCGCACGACGACCGGGAGCGAGAACTATGTTGAAAGTCTGAGCCGATCGGTGTTGGCACCTGCCGACCTTCGTCTGAAACGCGGTGCGCTCGTAATGGCGGTCAAGAACAGCCTGGATAGGAAATACCATAACGGTAGTCTTGGGACAATCGTCGACTTCGATCCGGCGACGAACTATCCGATCGTCGAATTCTTGAACGGCAAGGAAGTGACTATGCAGCCCGATACGTGGGAGCTCCGGGACGGTGACAAAAAGCGCGCCAGCATCACCCAGATTCCTTTACGGCTCGCTTGGGCGATAACGATACACAAGAGCCAGGGTATGACGCTTGACTCCGCATTGATCGACCTGCGAAAGGCATTCGTAGCCGGCATGGGCTACGTGGCGCTCAGTCGTGTCCGCAGCCTTGAGAAGCTATATCTGAAAGGCATCAACAGGATGGCGCTCGAAATCAGTGAGACCGCATATGACATAGATGATCAGCTGCGTACCAAGTCGAAAGCTGATTCAATACGGTTCAAGGATCTTGAGAAGACATTCGATAAGCTCGAGATAGAGAAGATCGCTAAGAAGCCGGCGGCGAACACCGCTTGGTCGGCCAAGGTAGAGAAGATGCGCGAGACATATCCGAACGCCTATCGTCCGTGGACCGACGAGCAGGACGAGACGTTGAAGCAGGAATTTCAGAACGGTAAAAGCTTGAAGCAGCTGTCGACCAAGCTCGGCAGGCACGAAGGATCGATAACGATGCGGTTACAAAAGCACTTCGGTGAAGATGTAGCGGTATAATCGATAGTATGCCTGAGGTACGATTTCCGAAACGGTTCCTGTGGGGCGCATCGACCGCTGCGCACCAGGTAGAGGGTGGTAATCACAATCAGTGGACCGTGTGGGAGCTTGAGCATGCCAAGAGTCTAGCGGCGCAGGCCGAGTATCATTACGGTGACCTTGAGAATTGGGATGATATCAAGCGATCGGCCAAGAATCCTGATAACTACGTGTCAGGCCGGGCGGTCGAACACTTCGCCCGTTACGCCGATGACATCGCGATGGCGAAGAAGCTGAACATGAACGCATTACGGTTCAGTATAGAGTGGTCGCGAATCGAACCGAAGGAAGGGACATGGGACGCGACGGCGATCAATCACTACAAATCGTACGTCAAGGAGATGAAGAAGTCCGGCATAGAGCCGATCATGACGTTGTTTCACTTCACGCTACCGGTATGGTTCGCCGAAATGGGGGGCTTTGAGAAACGGCGTAACGTAAAATACTTCGTCCGGTTCGCAGAAAAGATATTATCCGAGCTCGGAAGTGACATCACGTACGTCATATCGATTAACGAACCCGAGGTATACGCGTTCGAAAGTTATTACTTGGGACACTGGCCGCCGGGAATGCAGAGCAAGCGAAAGCTCATCGAGGTGCAGCTGAACCTGACGTACGCGCATAGGCAGGTCGCCAAGCTTGTCCACGGCATAAGCCGTCGTTATCGGATATCGATCGCTAAGAACTCGAACTACTTTTACCCGGGTGATGACGCGAAACTGTCCGTACTAAGCGCGAATGTCATGCAGTACTTCCAAGACGACATCTTGCTCAAGCGGGTGGCAAAGCACTCTGATTTTCTGGGGGTGAACTTCTATTTCTCGAACAGGGTGTATGGATATCGTGTCCACTCGCCCAACGAGCAGGTCAGTGATCTAGGCTGGGATATGAGTCCTGCAGACCTGGAGCATGCCTTAGAGCGACTATATCTGAAGTATAAGTTGCCGATCATAATCACCGAGAACGGTGTCGCGGACGCGACCGACAAGAAACGTCAATGGTGGATGACTCATTCGATCATGGCGATGCAGCGTGCGATAGGCCTGGGCGTGGACCTTCGCGGATACCTGCACTGGAGCCTGTTTGATAACTTCGAGTGGGATAAGGGCAAGTGGCCTCGCTTCGGCTTGGTCGAAGTGGACTACGATACTATGGAGCGGACAGTCCGGCCGAGCGGAAGACGGTACGGCGCACTAATCAAGAAAGTACGAGGCTGACATGGATAAGATAGGGGTAAAGATTGCGGTAATCGGAGGCGGAACCGGAAGCTTCACGCTTCTGTCGAGCCTGAAGCATTACACGAAGTATGTGACGGCGCTCGTCAACATGGCGGACGACGGTGGGTCGACCGGTATGTTGCGGGACGAACTGGGTGTCCTGCCTCCTGGAGACGTGCGCCAGTGCCTTGTGGCACTTTCGGAATCGGAGCAGGTGCGTGATCTGTTCAACTACCGCTTCGATAGCGGTAGCTTGGAGGGTCATGCGTTCGGCAACCTATTCTTGACCGCTCTCGAAAAGATGACCGGTAGCTTCGCCTCCGCGGTCGAGACCGCCGGTGAAGTCCTGAATATCACGGGCGAGGTGCATCCGGTCACGCTCGATAAGGTGACGCTCGTCATGAAGCAGAAAGACGGAACCGTCACCGAAGGCGAGTTCCAGATAGGTCATGCGGATTTCGGCGTCAGCAAACGTCCGGATATGACATTGATCCCCGATGATGCCAAGCTCAACGAATCGGCCGAGGCGGCGATAATGGCGGCCGACATAGTGGTGATCGCTCCAGGCAACATCTACGGATCCTTGGCGCCGGCACTCGTCGTGCCGGGGATGAGCAAGGCACTCAACGCGACGAAGGCGAAGAAGGTGTATGTATGTAATCTAGTTACGAAGCCGGGGCAGACTGACGACTTCGATGTCGCCGATTTCGCCGACGAAATTGAACGGTTCGGTGCGTTCAAGCTGGACTTCGTACTGTACAACAAGGACACGCCTTCGAAGTACCTGCTTGATCGATACGCGAAGGACAACGAGTTCGGGGTCAAGTTCGACGTAGGGAAACTCACGGCAAAGCACTATAAAGCGATCGGGGGCAAGTTCATATCCGATCAAAGAGTGATGCCGGATGCGAGCGCCGACCCGATCGCGCATACCCGGACGCTGATACGTCATGATGCCGACGCCGTCGCGAAACAACTTATGAGAATTTATTTCCGATGAAGGAGTACGAAATGATGACCCAGCACCATGAAATCGAACCTCGCCACGTAGAAACGATGGCCATCCTGGACCTCGATAGGACGTTACTCAATACGCCGGTGCTCGTAGATATGCTACTGCTGCAACTACATGATCATGGATTCGAGCCGAACGAGGTCAGAACCCATATGGAATTCATCCATAGCCAAGCGGGCGCATCGCTGTCGCTCCGTTCATTCTTCGAGGCGAACTTCGACGACGGTGAATCCCTGTATGCGAGCGTATGGCAGGACATACTTGATCTGGCCAAGGCGGAAGAAGCCCTGCGCCATGAACTGCTGTACGTCGGAACCGCAGAGCTGCTTGATACGCTGGAACAAAAAGACATTCCTTACGCGATTCTGACCTTCGGTAATGAACTGGATCAGTCTTTGAAGCTCAAGCTGACGAGGACGTTACTCGAGCGTGAGGAGGACGGACTGAGCGCGACGATCACCCAGGTACCGAACAAGGCTCGGTGGGTAGAGTCGGAGTGGGTCGAACATGACGGATTGCAAGTGCCTGCGGATATCTACGGGCGTGAGCCGATCGTGGCTGAGAACGTCGTCATAGCGGATGATAAACGCACGAACCTTGAGGCGACTAATCCGAACGTGAAAGGGGTACTGGTAGATAATACCGGAGCGACCGAAGGGGCGATGACGATCGTCGAACTGGCCGCTGCCATAGCGGATGGTGAACACCTGGTCGACCTAGCCCGACATCATGAACCTGCAGCGGCCTGACACTGACAAAACGATACCGCTTGTGCTACTGTTGAATCATGAAAAAGAAAGCACCTCCTGTCGCACCTAAGCGTTTCAAGAAAGACGCAGTCGATCCGAGCGCGATCGCTCAGACCGAACGGGACTTCAAGGATGCGATCCTGACCGTGTCGGTATTCGTGAACCTATTCATGCTGTGCGTATGGGTGGTATTGCAGTCATCCACGCAGTACGACAGGGTGATCGCCAACTTCTTCCTTGATCGTTAACAGGGGAGATAAGTCACATTTTCCACAGTTCTGTGGAAAATAAGCGTTAGCGACACATTCCTTAAAAAAGTACTTGCAAGCATGTAGGCATGAGTATTATGATAAGACCAGTGGAAAAAAGTGGGTATCACCCCACCACAAAAACAAACACAACCACTACTCTACGATAATCAACGCTAACGCTGGTAAAAAAGCAGCGGAAAGAAGGCACCCTTTAAAGCGATAGGTTATTCCAACTACGACGGCTTTCAAAAATTATGAAGCCGAGTGTTGAATACTATCATTCGGGAACTTCGGTGCAGGCTATCGTCCAGTGTAGGACGTTAACAACTTACGAACAGAAACGAAAATACCTCGAGATTACCAATCTGGTGGCGTGGGAAGTGGAATGGGCAACACATTAAACGAGCCTTGAACCTTCCTCAAAAACACACCTCCCAAAACTCCACCTCACACATAAGTCTCTCAATTCTTATTCGGTCCGGTATGCATCTTACACAGATACTTCCACTACAAACCGATAAGAACAACTTATACAAAAACAAACACACCCTGCGAAAACAAACATTCCCAGGCTGCCAGTTTGGTGATCTTGAATCCTTCATTCACGCTCCCCACCGGGGTAGGGTACAATGAGGGGAATGAGTATTAAAGCACATCCACCACAAACTGCTTTACATGTTCCTGTCCTTCTCGAACAGACGTTATTGACACTTGATCCGAAACCTGAGGAATCCTATTTGGATCTGACGGCTGGATACGGTGGTCATTCGGCGGCTATTCTTGAACGGACGAAGCATCCATCTGGCGCCGTATTGGTCGACCGCGACGAGAACGCGATGACCGAGCTGAAGGCACGGAAGGAACTTGAAGGGACCGTCCTGCTTCATACCGACTTCTTGACGGCAGCCAACGGCCTGATAGACGAAGGGAAGCAGTTCGACATGCTACTTGTGGATCTCGGGGTGTCGTCACCACAGCTCGATAGGGCTGAGCGAGGCTTTTCGTTCCAGAAGGATGGACCGCTCGATATGCGGATGGATCCATCACAGGAGACGACGGCTGCGGACATCGTCAACACGGCATCTGAGCAGGAACTGCTGCGCATCATCACTGAATATGGTGAAGAGCACGGCGGATTCGCCAGAAGGATCGTCGCTACGATACGGCGCAACCGACCGTTCACGTCGACCAAGCAACTCGCCGACCTTATACTCAACGAGCATCGCGGTAAATGGCAACGAACCCATCCCGCGACGCGCACCTTTCAAGCTCTACGGATCGCGACAAACGATGAACTGCATCAGGTCGAGGCTCTAATGCCACTCCTACCTCTACTGCTTAACAAAGGGGGGAGAGCGGCAATCATAAGCTTCCATAGCCTCGAGGACCGAATCGTCAAGCGATACTTCAAGGAGCAGGCAGCCGCCGGCTACGAAGCCGAAATGGAAATCCTGACCAAGAAACCGATAGATGGGGCGACTTCAGATGTTCACAACCCGCGATCGAGAAGCGCCAAGCTTCGTGTCGCAGTGAAAAAATAAAACAAAAAAATAGGAAGGGGCAACAAAATGCCTGTCCACATTCCAGTACAGAGCCAGTCGGTCGAAGAAAAAGTCACCGTACGGTTCAACTAACCATTCCGGGATCAGGTCGATCAAAAACCAATCGGCCTGATCCTACCAAAACAAATATAAACACCACCACAATGTCATACACCACCACCTTCAATCAGGGGCAGTACGCTCGACGCCGCGCGGGGATGAACCGCAATCAAAACAGCGTCGCTTTCGCCAGCTCCATCAAACTCGGCCCAGTCACACATACAGTGCTCGTCGCGCTTATGATAACTGTGCTCGGTTTGATATACTTGACCCAAGCGACCAAGGCTACGAGTTATGACTACGAAGCACAGAAGATCGACACGCAGATCGCTGAGCTTTCGGAGGAAAAGACCGACCTTGAAGTCGAAAACGCGCGTCTGACCGCGCTCAGCACCGTCCGTGAAAGTAGCGTCGCCAAGGCAATGACCAAGGCCGAGGCTCCTAGCTATGTCGGCAACTAACAGATAAAAATTATGCCCACCGAATCTGGAACCAATCGTCGGATACGAGTCTTGGCCATCAGCTGCATCGCTCTGATGGCTATCTTCGTGTTCAGACTGTTCCAATTGCAGGTCATCGAGCATGACAAATACGTCGCGCTTGCCCGTCAGGAGCAGGAGAAACGCCTGGTCATCCCTGCGCAGCGTGGCGAGATATACCTGATGGACGATGGTAAACCGGTCAAGGTGGTGATGAATCAGACGGTATATACGATGTTCGTCGACCCGAGCATCGTCGACAAGCCGGACGACGTAGTCAAGGCCGTGCGTGAAGTCGTCGGAGGCACGACGGTCAAAGGTTACGCCGAGCGCGTCAAGCTGAAGGACACTCGCTATCAGGTAATGGCTCGTCAGGTAACTCACCGACAGGCAGAGCTGATTCGCGAACGCTCGCTCAAGGGCGTCGGCTTTCAAGCTGAATCGGCCAGGATATATCCGGAGAAAAGCCTGGCGGCGCAGACGCTCGGATTCGTTAATTTCGACGGTATCGGTCAGTACGGCATAGAAGGCAAGTTCGACAAGGAACTGGAGGGCACGGACGGGTTGCTCCAGTCGGTGACGGACGTCGCGAACGTGCCGCTCACCATCGGCAACAAGAATATCGATATCGCGCCGAAGAACGGGTCCGACATCGCATTGACGATCGACCGTTCGGTACAGGCCTACGTAGAGCAAGCCCTCGCGGACGGACTGAGCCGTACCGGAGCTGACAGCGGTAGTGCCATCGTCATGGATCCGCAGACCGGCAAGGTGCTAGCCATGGCGAACCTTCCGACGTATGACCCCAGTGAACTCGCGAAGATACAGAGCTTCTCACAGGTCAATAACGGCACCGTCGCGACGCCATATGAGCCGGGATCGGTGATGAAGACGTTCACGCTCGCGACCGGTATCGACATGGGTGTCGTCAAGCCTGATTCGACATACGTGAACACCGACTATATCAAGGTCGACGATCGTGTCATTTCTAACGCGTCGAAGGGGCAGACAGGAACGATAACGCTTCAGCACGCACTTAACTGGTCGCTGAACACGGGCATGGTAACGGTGGCTCAGCGACTTGGTAACAACGACACCATCGACTACAAGGCACGCTCCACGATGTACGAGTACTTCCATGATAAGTTTCGTCTAGGTGAACTGACCGGCATAGAGGTGGATGGTGAGGCCCGCGGTCGCATCATCGCTCCGAACGAGGCGGAGGGTAATGCCGTCAGATATTCGAACATGTCATTCGGTCAGGGAATGGACCTGACGATGGTACAGGTCGCCGCCGGCTTCTCAGCGATTGTCAACGGTGGGACGTATCACACGCCAACCCTACTCGCAGGCACGATCGATCAGGACGGTCAGTTGAAGAAGGCCCAGGACAAACCGTCGTACCCTAACATCATCAAGTCGTCGACTTCAGACTCGATGCGGGGAATGGTAGTGACCGCCAGGAACGCGTTCTACGGTGCGAACGACCGGAAAGGGTACGAGATAGGTGGTAAGACGGGTACGTCACAGACCATCGTGAACGGTTCGTACGAGAATGGACAGACTATCGCGACATATCTCGGATTCGGAGGTGATTCGAAGCCTAAATATGTCATAATGGTACAAGTGTCAGGCAAAAATAAAAATCTGGCTGGTAACAAAGACGCCATGCCAATATTCACCGACATATCGAACTGGATGATCGACTACCTAAAACTTCAACCTAAGGCATAACTATGAATCAGCAAGCCACGTATCAACTTCTCACCGGCGACGTCACACAGATATTCCTGATCAGCGTCGGTGCTTTCTTGCTGGCCATGATGCTGACACCGTTCTACACGTTCCTCGCATACCGGTATCGATTCTGGAAGAAGCAGCGTACGACCAGCACGAGCGGCGAGGTCCTGCAGGTGTTCAATAAGCTTCATGCCAATAAGTTCCGTCGTAACATACCGACGATGGCCGGTGTCATCGGCGTCGTCACTATCGCGGTCATCACGTTCGTGTTCAATCTCGACCGCGGCGAGACATTCCTGCCGCTAGCGGCTCTGGTCGCCGGCGCCATCGTCGGTCTGATCGACGACATCATCAATCTCCGCTCCGACGGCAAGGGAGTCGCCGGGCTTCGCTCGAGTATCAAATTCTCGATGATCGTCGCGATCGGCCTCGCGGCAGGGGCATGGTTCTACTTTCAGAACGGCATCGACGGTGTTCATATTCCGTTCGTCGGAACGCTTGTCATCGGCTGGCTCATCATACCGCTATTCGCGTTCGTTGTGACCGCGACTGCCAATGCGGTGAACATATCCGATGGGTTGGATGGCCTGGCCGGAGGGCTGTTATCGCTCAGTTTCGCCGCCTTCGGCGTGATCGCGTTGCTGCAGGGACAGTTGATGCTGGCGGGTTTCTGCTTCACGGTCATCGGAGCGCTTCTGAGCTACCTTTGGTTCAATATCTATCCGGCGAGGTTCTTCATGGGCGATGTCGGAAGCTTCGCGTTCGGGGTCGCGCTCGGTGTCGTGGCGATCCTGACGAACTCACTTCTTCTGCTTCCGGTCATCGGGGTGCTGTTCGTCGTCGAGGCAGGCTCCAGCCTGATCCAGATCCTCGCTAAGCGGTTCTTCAAACGAAAGGTCTTCATTTCGGCACCGATTCACCATCACCTGGAAGCCATAGGGTGGCCTGAGACCAAGGTGACCATGCGGTTCTGGGTAATCGGCTGTATCGCAGCCAGTCTCGGTGTCATGCTGGCGCTCGCCGGAGGCCATATCGTATGGGCCGCTTAGCGATGCGTGGCGTCGGTAGCAAGGCTGCTACCGTTATAAGGAAACATAAACCTGATTACCGGATCGTCCTATATATGGGACTTCTGATGATGCTAGGTCTGGTAGTGATGTACGCGATCGGTCCGCAGCGTGCCCAGGTGCTCAACTCCGCGTATGGCACCGACTTCTATACTGCGACGTATTTTTTCGGGAAGCAGGCGATAAGTCTCGTGCTCGCGCTTGCAGTATTTCTCGTCGTGTCTAAGATTCCGATCAGCTGGTGGCAGAACAACGCGAAGAAACTGTTCATCATAGGTATTATCGCCTCGGTCGTCTTGGCTATCGGCGGCTGGCTCGGACTCGGCTTCGTGCAGTGTAGTCTTGGAGCGTGTCGCTGGTTCGATCTCGGACCGCTCGGCAGTCTTCAGCCTGCGGAGTTCATGAAGTTCGGCCTACTCGTGTTCGGTGCCGGTTTCATCGCCTACAGGGCCCAGCAAGGCGTCATCAACGACTTGTACAAGACGTTGATCCCGCTCGCGGGAATCCTACTGATGGTCGCGTTGTTCGTCATCGTGATTCAGAAGGACATGGGGACGGGGCTGGTCATGCTTGCCATGATGTCATGCATGCTCATGGTGGGTGGTGTGAGCCTGAGGGTTGGCGCAGTCATACTCGGTGCGCTGGTAGGCCTAGGATTACTGATGATCGTCATCGCACCGCACCGTATCGCGCGTATCACGACGTTCCTGCAAGGTGACGACGCATCGGTGTCCGATGCAGGTGCGTATCATATCGCCCACGCTAAGATCGCGATCGGTAGCGGTGGATTCTCAGGTGTAGGTATCGGTAACAGCGTGCAGGCCACGGGCTACTTACCTGAAGCCATAAACGACTCGGTATTCGCGATCATGGGCGAGACGTTCGGGTTCGTCGGTCTGGTGCTGGTACTGCTACTATTCGGGGCACTGCTCATAGGCTTGCTCCGTGTCGCCGATCACTTGAAAGGATTGCACGAGAAGCTCATCGTCACCGGAGTGTTCGGTTGGTTGGCCGCGCATGTGATACTGAACGTCGCGGCTATGACGGGAGTATTTCCATTGACCGGTATCACATTGCCGCTCCTGAGTTTCGGTGGCACCAGCATGATCTTCATCGCCGCTGCACTCGGGTTAGCATTCCAGCTGTCATCGTATACCGTACATTCAACCGTAAGTGAAGGAGAGCGATATGAGGATTCTCGCAGTCGGCGGGGGCTCGGGCGGCCACGTTACGCCAGTCGCAGCCGTATGTAACGAATTACGTAAAGCGAACCCTGACGCCGAGATCCGATTCTGGTGCGATAGGAAATTCTACCAGCAGGCATTCACGACGATGGTAGCGGTCGATGGAAAAGTTACGGTCGAGCCTATCGTCGCCGGGAAGCTTCGGCGGTATCATAAGCTATCGGTCGTACGGCAGCTACTTCAATTCCGTACGATAGTCTTACCGAACGTGATCGACGGATTCAAGCTTCTGATCGGATTCGTGCAGAGTCTCGTAAAGCTCCTGATATGGCGTCCGGATGTCGTCTTTAGCAAAGGTGGGTTCGTGTGCCTGCCGGTCGGTATCGCAGCAAAGGTACTTCGAATACCACTTGTCATCCATGATTCGGATGCGCACCCAGGTCTTACGAGCCGCATATTGTCACGATGGGCCGACGTCATCGCCACCGGTGCGCCGTTGAAGCACTATAGCTATCCTAAAGAGAAATCACACTACATAGGTATTCCTGTAGCCGCGTCGGCAAAACCTTTCAGTGCGACTAAGCAGCGTGACGCCAAGCGAGCGCTCGGATTCGATACGAACGAGCCTCTCGTCGTAGTCACAGGCGGTGGATTGGGCGCGATGGCAATCAACCAGGCGGTCATGAGTGCACTTGATGACCTGCTCCAATTCACTTCGCTGGCACTGGTAGCCGGTAAGGCACATGCCGATGAGCTTAATGAATCCGCAGGCAAACGACCGAACCTTCAGATACACGGATACCTTTCGCCCGATTCCATGCAGCATTTACTCGGTGCGGCGGATATAGTCGTAAGCAGGGCAGGGGCGACGACGCTTTTGGAACTCGCCGCGCTTGCCAAACCCTCGATCATTGTTCCGAACGAGAATCTTACCGGCGGACACCAGCTGAAGAATGCTGCGGTATATAAGCAGGCCAAGGCGATCGTCGTCTTAGACGACTCAAGCCTGAAGCTCGAACCCCTTTCGCTGGTCGATGCGATAAATGCAACGTTACTTAACAAAGATACGATGAAGATGCTCTCGAAGAACATTCATGAATTCGCGAAACCGGATGCCGCGAAAGACATGGCGAAGCTGATCGTCGGAGCGATCAAGTGAAGTTGACCAAAGATAGGGATTCCGCAGAGCCTGGTCGGCGACGGCAAGACGGTATCGATTCCGGGCAGCCTCGCGTGTCGCAGAGTGATCTTTCCAGCCGCTATACTTTCAGGCGAAACCGCACATTGACCGGTAGCTCATCGGCACATGTCGCCAGTACGAATGAGCTGAATGCCGAATTGAGGTCACCGAGGGCACATGTGCACCATCTCACTTCGCTACGTCGACGACTGATGTTCTACTTCGCGTGCGTAGGGCTGGTATCGTTCGGCCTTTACCTACTCGTATCGCAGCTTGTCGCGACGACGACTATCGCTGTCAGTGGCGGGACCGCCTCTGGCACCGACAATGATGCGTACGCGTCAGCTTTCGAATCATATTATGCCGCCCGCCCTGCGGAACGTCTGAGGTTCCTACTAAACGAAAAGGCGTTCCTGTCGCATGTCCAAGCAGTCAGGCCTGAGGTGCAAGCTGTAAGGGTGGAGCCGGGTGCATCAGTCGGAGAGGCATCCATGGTGATCGTCGCTCGTCGCCCTATCGCTCATTGGAGCATTTCAGGCGGCGATCAATACGTCGACGGTGATGGAGTCGTATTCTCGCGTAATTATTTCGATGATCCCGCTCTTCAGATCGTTGATAACAGTGGCCTCCAGACCGATTCAAACCGCCTGGTCGCGTCCAATAGGTTTCTCGGCTTCGTCGGTCGTGTGATTTCTAAGTCACAAGCACAGAATCTAGACATAGCAAAAGTAACCATTCCTGCGCTTACCACACGTCAGGTATCAGTCAGTATCGGTGGGCAAGAGACCGAGTATAAATTATCGGTCGATAGGTCGGCAGGTGAGCAGGTGGAAGACATGGCGCGCATTACGAAGTACCTAGCCGCGCAGGGACTGAAGCCGGAATACGTCGATGTCCGTATACGTGGTAAGGCATTCTATAGATAGGGTGCCCCGCCTCATCGGGAGCTAGTTCGTTTTTTGTTCTAATACGAAACAACGAAAAAATTATATTAAAATACTAAAACTAAAAAATGCAAACAGCAGGGTAGGGACTAAAAGAGTAGGGGGTAATAAAAAACATAAAATGCAAATCTATTGAATGGCAATTCAGTTTGTGGAAAACATATGTGTACGACGTGATCGATCGCGACTCGTCAGCTTGGCGTACAAGTATTGGGTTGGCTTAGAACAAATACCGAATGTACAGTATAAAACCAATGCTTCGGAGGTCTAAGCGGAAATACTACCCTAGTGTAGAGGTATAGTGAATCGTCTATGAGTTGATATATTAATGTCGTAAAAGATATATTGTGCGACGTTAAATCTATATAATGAATATGACTCGTCATACATTCCCTGCTCACGTCCTCACCGGGATTTTCCCTATTTTAAATCCACTTTTTATTATTCCGCCCTACCTGCGCCTACTGTGACATTTTTTACTATCTTTGAATCGGAATTCATAACATATTTCAATTTACATAACTTGATAAACGCTGCCTGAAACGCTGACCACGTATGTTCTATTTATGTTCTATATTCCTGTGTCGAGAATAATACCTGATTTGGCACCTGCATCGTATAAAGATAGTGCTAATGGGCAGCGCGAGGATTCCGACGAGAGTCAGTCTATCGTACGCCTGCATGGCGCTAATACTATGCTTTGTTAACTAAATAAGGTATGTTGGAGTATATGAAGCCGGGTATCCGATCTGACGTCGAGCAACTCGAGAGCGCCCTGGAAGCAGCTGGAATGGCATGGTGGTCCCTTGAATTTCCTAGCGGAGCCCTCAGGTTCTCGCGCTATAAGACCGACACGCTTGGCTATGATGCTAAGGATTTCTTACATTTCACCCATTTTACAGATCTGATTCATCCTGATGACAAGGATGCGGCGATGAAGGCCATGACGGATCATTATACGGGTAAGAAGAATGTCTACGAGGTAACCTACCGCATAAAGGCAAGTGACGGTACGTACAAGAAATTTCGCGACAAAGGTCGGATCGTAGAGCGTTCCGGTGGCACATTCATCGTCGCGGGCGTCGTCGTAGAAGTCTAGCCTCCGATAGTATCAACGAAGTGAGATCTCAGCCGAGCCTTTTTCTGGGAGGCTGCCTTCGAGCTGCTTCGGCTCGGACCGAATGATCCGTGGTCGGTTTGGCTCGGTATTCGATGAAGCGGGGGAGTTACTCCCCTCACCTGACGGTTTTCGTTTACGACTACGGCTACGTTTCTTTTTCGGTTCACCGCTTCCCTCGCCTGACGATGACGTCGGTTGGTGAGTAGGCGGCTTCATTTCTGTGTCCAGACGAGGCTTGGACGCATCCGGCGTCACGACTTGACTGTGGGCGTTGATCGGCCACGTCTTAGCGTTAGGCTGTTGCGGTTGTGCCTCAGGGCCGGCGGAACGTGGCTTGACCAGCTCGGAAATCTCATCTTCGACTTCTGCCCTGCTTCGGCTGTAGTGTCGCCGTGTGTTGTCGATGATAGCCAGGCTATTATCTGCCTGGGCCGGAGGGAGATTGAGCGTGCGGGCGCTGAAGGCAGGGGTCTTCTCTCCCCCGATGACCATATTGATGACGAAGTTACGGTTGTGCATTTGGAGTAAATCGAGCGCTTCGAAATTCGGCTCGAACTGCTTGCTGAGTATCGGAGAGTCGTCGGCGGACACACGGAAACAGATCATCGTACCGACGTTACCGAATACCGCGTCTCGGACCGTTTCAGACATCTGTGAGATATACTGGTTAGCCACCGTGAGGTTCAGACCATACTTTCGCGCCTCGGACAGGATGGTCGCGAATGAATCCGTGGCGAAGTTCTGGAACTCGTCCACGTACAGATAGAACGGGCGGCGGTCCTCGATGTTAGGAATGTCCTGTCGGCTCATCGCGGCAAGCTGGATCTTCGTGACCATGAACGATCCAAGGATGGCCGCGTTATCTTCTCCGATCAAACCTTTGGAAAGGTTGACTACTAGTATCTTACCCTCGTCCATGATTTCACGGATGTTGAACGTGCTCTTCGGTTGCCCGATGATATTACGGATGATCGGGTTGGCCGTGAACGCACCGACCTTGTTGAGGACCGGTGCGATGGCTTCAGACTGGAACTTATCGTTCCAACTGGCGAATTCGACGTTCCAGAACTGGAGCACGACGGTGTCGGTACAACTGTTCAAGACCTCTTTGCGGAACTTCTTATCAGTGAGCATACGAGTGATATCCAGCATGGTAGTGTTCGGGTGGTCGAGCAGAGCCAGAATCGTATAGCGGAGGATATACTCGAGCCTAGGACCCCATGACTCACCGAACATACGCTTGAGGACACCGATGACCTCGGACGATATGTTCGTCTTCTGATTCGGGTCGGTGACCTCGAGCGGGTTGAAGCCGAGCGGGTTCGCGGTGTCGGCCGGGTTGAAATAGACGACGTCGTTGACGCGTGAACCCGGGATGAACTTCATGTTGTTGACCGCGAAGTCGCCGTGCGGATCGATGATCGCGTAGCCATGCCCATGGAAGATGTCGGACAACGCGAAGAGCTCGAGCGTACCTGACTTACCCGCACCGGTCTGCCCGATAATGTACACATGCCTTGAGCGGTCGCTGCGAAGCATGCCGAACTGATGGTTGATGCCACGGAAATTGGTGACACCGAACGCCGAAATGTTCTCATCGATCGCATCGTTACCCGTGATTACCGGAAGCTTGGCCGGAGGTTCGGCCGTCTTGCTGCTTGCCCAGACGATGTTCGGCGTCTCGACATTGGTGTGCGGCAGGTGGAAAACGGAAGCGAGCTCCTCGATGTTCAGGATAAAGCCTTTGTCGGTGAAGAGGCGTGATTTGTATGAGTTCAGGTCTTCCTTCTTGAAACTCGCGTTCGACGTCTTGAAACCGTTCAGGTTGGTCGAGTTGTACTGTTTGAACGTACCGACGAGCGCTTGCATACGCTGCTTAGCACTCGATTCGCTCTCGCCGAGGTATGCCAAACGGATCTTTACCTGGTATCCGAGCTTCGTCGCCTTCTTCTCAACCTCGGAAATGCGTGTCTTGTCACGTTCGGAAAGTTCCTTGGGCTTTCCGTCCTTCCCTTCTTCAGGCGGTTTCCATAGCGCTTCGAAGAAGGTTCCGATCCAACGGAAATCAAGGCCGCTACCGCCGGTCAGCATACCGAACGGATTACCGCCCTTGATGCTCTGTATCCACGCTTCACTTCCCTTGTGCCATTCATCGGCGATCGGTCGAACGAGCACCTGTATCCATAGCTCTTCACCTGTCGATTCAAGCTTGGCCAGGGTGCCAGTGATACCGGCGAGCGGGTCGACTTCGAAACTTTGGAATGTCTTTATGGGAAGGAATTCCGGCCCTGTCACCGTTACTTCGCTGGTGTAGATGACCGAGTGTTGTCGCTCATGACTGACGTAGTCCTCGTCGGCGGCATGGATCTGAACGGTCGGATACTGCGCGTAGATCTGACCCTCGACGAAGCTCTGTAAATCCCTCGGCACCCATACGTAAAAGCGAATCTGTCCGTTGACCGAGGCGATTTCGAAGCTCAGGTGCTCCTGGACCCCCCTGCTCAGTTTGAGCTCGGCCTTGTCGCGCAGGATGCCGTGAAGGCTGGCGAACAATTGTTCGGCAGCGAGTTCTGATTTGTCATTGGCTTTCGGAATCTCGAGTATCAGCAATGAACTTTCCTGGTTCGAAGGTACCTGAGAATCCGGACGGTAATTCCGCCATGTCGCATACAGAAGAATCAATACGATTGGGAGCCAAACGTACCACTGGAGTAAAGTTTCGAATAGAAAAGAGAAAATTGACATGCGTTAGCTCTTCTGCCTCTTATTGTCCCACCCTGATAGCGCTAATGCAACGCTGTTATTTGGTCGGTTCGACGAGTTCGTACGTAGCCTTCGAGACGCGCTTGAACTGAGACTTTGATTGCAGGTTGAGGAGGATTGTAGTCTCCTTCACCTGGCGGCTTTTCAGTACGCGCCTGACGATCTCGTCGCGGTGTAGCGGCTCGCCGGCTTTTCGGAGTACGTCGGAGATGATATCGGCGACGGTACCTTTGCTGTATCCCCAGGTGTCGAGCGCGTAAATACCGCGTCCGATCAATACGAAGCGCTTGTCTTTGATAAGTTCGTTGTGAATGGCCTGTGTCGTGACATCCTTACGCTTGAAGTCGCTTTTCTTGATCGACTTGGCGATATCGCTGAAGTGCATCGGCTTGCCGTTATCGGCGAGGATGACATAGATCTTATCGCGGATGTTCTTCGGATTGACGGTCGGCCATTTGACAAGACCCCATTGGTCTTTTAAGCTAGCAAGCTTTTTAGACGTGCTTGCAAGTGCTCGGACGTGGTCTGGGTGCTCGTGGGACAACTTCTCGTGCAGGTCTTCGATGCCTATGGGCTCGCCATGCTGCTTGACGGTCTTGACGATCTCTTCGACGTGCGACTTGATCTTCTTCTCGTCGGCATGGTCCTTGATACCGATGCTGTGGTGGTAGTCGTCATTCTCGTTGACGACCGAGATGCTCGGAGAGAGCTCGGCGATGAAAGCGACGTGAGAGCGATTCTGGGCGCTCGATTCACCACCGACGAGGTCGTTGGCGATGTCGCCGACGCGTGCGACCCTGCCCTTTTCAGAAAGGTTACGGATGATCGCCCGTTCGACGTCGTAGACGCTCGGGAGCTTATCGCCTTCGGCGGCCAGCTTAAGACGGATCAAGATGGCCTTTTCCAGCTGTCGCACACGCTCACGGGTGATACCTAGCAGCTCACCGATCTGCTCCAGCGTCTCTTTCCGATCGAAAAGTCCGAACCGGCGAGTGATGATTTCACGCTCACGGTCCTGTTCGATGACACCAAGGATATCATTGACCGCCGTACTGAGACCGGTTGACATATCTGCTTGGTTAGATTGTTCCATCGTACACTTTTCCTCTCGGCGTTTATGTAATTATTAACGATATTAAGCTCATTATAAAACAATGTATTTATAATGTCAAACACATTATTCGATATGACTAATTATAGCATATTCTAGACGCTTATGGTAAATGATATTTTCGCTTAAAGCAAGAGCGAATCGATGATTTTTATTGATCTACGATCGTTTAGTTGAACGGCGTCGGGGTTTTTTGGCTGGTGAAGCGGTCAGTAGCTCTTTAGCCTGTTCATGGGTGACCGTCTTAGGGTCGGTATCCTTAGGAACCTTGGCATTCTTTTTGCCGTCCGTGATATACGGGCCGTAGCGACCGTTGAGAACCTTTATGCCGTCGCCGAAATCGGCGATATTCTTCTCGGCTTCGGATTTAAGTTTCGCGTCGTAGAGCTCCAGGGCCTTATCGAGCGTGATAGTGTGAGGGTCTTCAGGTTTGATGCTGACGAACAGCTTGTCGATCTGAATGTACGGCCCGAAGCGACCGATGTTAGCCTTGATGTCCTTTCCGTCCTTCGTCTGTCCGACGACACGTGGCAGTTTGAACATCTCAAGGGCCTGCTCCAGTGTGACGGTTTCGATCCGGGTACCGGCCGGAAGCGGGGCGAACTGTGGCTTGTTATCTTTGTCGTCAGTGTCGCCAAGCTGTAGCATCGGTCCGAATCGTCCGAAACGGGCGAGTATAGGCTTACCGGACTTCGGGTCGGTGCCGACTTCTCGGTTGGCGCCGACGCTTGAGCGGTCGATCCCGCCCGACTTGACGATGAGGTCGTGGAACGGCGTGTAAAAGTCTTTCAGCATCTTGTTGCGATCGAGCTTGCTGTCGGCGATATCGTCGAAATATTCTTCGACTCGTGCGGTGAATCCGTAATCGACGACTTGATCGAAGTGGTCGCCAAGGAAGTCGGCGATCAGCTCGCCGCTCGGCGTCGGAACAAGCTTGCCGCGATCGGCACCGGTCTTTTCGGTGACGACCTCACGCGTCACCGCTGCGCCATCAGTCTTCAGCACGATGACTTCGCGTGGTGTCCCCTCGCCTTCGCCCTTCTCGACGTATCCACGCGTCTGGACGGTGTCGATGATCGTCGCGTAAGTACTTGGACGGCCGATACCGAGGTCTTCGAGCTTCTTGACCAGGCTTCCTTCCGAATAGCGTGCTGGTGGACGGGCGAACGTCTGCCGTGCGTTTGATTCGTTCAACTTCAGCGGATCGCCGCTCGACATCGCTGGTAATATGTCGGCGTCCTTCTTGCTTCCGCCATACACCTTGAGGAATCCGTCGAAGACGATGACCTCCCCCTTGGCCTCGAACACCTCCTGCCGCGAAGAAATGGTGATGGTGACGGTAGTCTTTTCAAGCTTCGCCGGAGACATCTGACTGGCGAGCGTCCGCCTGCGGATAAGGTCATATAATTTTTGGTCGTACTCGTTGCTCGACGCCTTTTCGACAGCCATATCGGTCGGTCGGATAGCTTCGTGGGCCTCCTGGGCGCTGGCGTTCTTGGTCTTGAATTGACGTACCTGTGAGTACTCCTCGCCGAACGTACTCTTAATATATGAGGCCGCCGCCGCGATAGCCTGACCGCTCAGGTTCACGGAGTCGGTTCGCATGTAGGTGATCTTACCGGCTTGGTACAGCTTTTGTGCCGCGGCCATGGTGGCTTTCGATCCGAAGCCGAGCTTCGCATTGGCATCCTGCTGCAACGTACTCGTAGTGAACGGCGTGCCTGGGTTGCGGGTGCTCGGACTTTTGGTCACGTTACTGACGGCGAAATCGGCACCGTTGAGGCTTTCAAGGAAGGTATGAGCCTCGGCCTCCGTGTCGAAGCGCTGTGGTAGTTCGGCTTTGACTTCTTGATCGTCGTGTAAGAACGTTGCAGTGATCTTGAATTGGAACGATCCCTCGAAAGCGCGGATTTCGCGCTCGCGTTCGACGAGCAGGCGTACCGCCGGGCTTTGGACGCGACCTGCCGACTTGCCGCCAGGTACCTTTTGCCAGACGACAGGGCTTAATTCGAACCCGACGATCCTATCGAGGATCTGACGAGCCTGCTGTGCCTGCACGACGTTCATGTCGATGGTACGTGGGGATTCGACGGCCTTTGTGATGGCGTCCTTGGTAATTTCATGAAATACGATTCGTTTCGTGGACTTGGTATCGAGCTTCAAGACCTCGCAAAGGTGCCAGGCGATCGCCTCCCCCTCGCGGTCCTCGTCGGTCGCTAGCCAAACTTCTTCGCTGGCTTTGACGGCCTTCTTCAGTTCGGTAATGACCTTCTTCTTCTCAGGGTCGACTTCGTACTGGGTCAGAAATCCGTTCTTGACGTCGATCGGCGGCGTACCATCCTTGGTCTTCTTGACGATGGAACGTATGTGTCCTATCGAAGACAGCACGGTAAAATCCTTACCGAGGTATTTCTCGATGGTCTTGGCCTTGGCCGGACTCTCTACGATGACAAGATTTCTGCTCATGCTTCCCTTCTACTATATAGACAATGTGCGTTCTGTTGAAGAAGCAACAGTTGCCCATACTACCCGCCAGCCCAGACTTTGTAAACAGCCAATATTTCATGTAGCGAAAACGGTTGTCCTTACTTGCCGGCAAGAGTATGATAGAGGCAGATTCCATCGGTACCAATCTATAAACGGCGCCGAGAGTAATAATAAACAACATGAAAAACGGAGAAATTTCATGACAGGAATGCCAAGACCTACAGCAGACACTAACCCTGTAGGACGGCATGGCCAGATCGGCGTCGATATCTTTTCGCGCGAAATCGATCTGCCTAGGTTCGAGGCCCCTCGACCGCAGCTTGACGAAGAGATGGGCGTGGTCGCGATGACCACGGTCAATCTATCCGAGAGCCTCGGCATGCCGACGCCACGAGCCGAGAAGCCCGATGTCGCACCTGGCTTCTACCTTTGATCGCACGGAAGCGGGACCTCGATATCTATAAGACGGACCGTAGCGGTCCGTCTTTCGTATCGCCACACTATCGCAGTGTCCAGCGATTTCCGCCCAGGGGCTTGATGGCTCCGGAGAGCTCGAGCATGGTCAATGCCGTGCTGAATTCCGTCGCGTCGACCCCCAGTGTACGCAGCATCGCTTCGCCATCACGCTCTCCCTGCGCGATGCATGTCAGTATCGCCGTCTCAAGCTCGTTCTGGCCGAGCGGCAGGATCGCCTGGGCTGAATCCATCGATGGCGCTATGACATCCAAGACATCCCGGTAGTCCGTTACGACGCGGGCACCCTGCTTGAGTAGCGCATTGCAGCCTTGCGAAAGCGGACTGGTGATATTGCCTGGTACGACGAATATTTCCTTGCCTTGTTCGAGTGCCCTTGCGGCCGTATTCAGCGTGCCGCTGCGTGAGGTGGCTTCGGTGATGATGATCGCATCAGCAAGTCCCGCGACGATGCGGTTACGTTCTAAGAAGTAGTATGGCCGGGCATCTTCACCATCGGGATACTCACTTATGATGGCGCCGCCGTGCGCTATGATCGACTCGCCCAGCGCACGGTTCGATGATGGCTGGATGTCGGGCAGTCCGTTTCCTAATACCGCGACGGTAGTACCACCCGCTTCGATAGCGGCCGCATGCGCCAGCGCGTCGACTCCGAGTGCCAAGCCGCTGACGATAATCATGCCGCGTTTCGCCAGATCGAACGATAATCGGTGCGTCACCTCTTTTCCGTAACTCGTCGGACGTCTCGTACCGACGATGGCGACAGTCGGGGCACGTCGCTCGGGTAATTTACCTATGTAATGTAATGATTTTGGAGACTTAGCAATAGTGGTCAGTATCTTTGTGTAATCTGCTTCATCTGGTGATATCGTATTGATTTTCATAGAAAAAGTGTTAAAAGGTATTGACGAAAAGCGTAAAGCGTGCTAATATGGTACATGATTGATTGAATCTGCGAGACCAATCAAACGCACCTTATACCCCCTATTCTAACTTATGTTAGGGTGCGCGCAATGTGCGTTCATGGTATTCTACCCTCCACCGTGAACGACGCTTAGAAAGCATTGTGTGCATACTAATCCCTTTGACCAGCGAGCAACTGCGTATTTACGAGTGGGCTACGCTTGCCCTTTCCGGGTGGGTCGAAGGGTCAAACGGCGCTAGGTGATGCCCACCCTTACCTAGCGCTTTTTGATTGGAAATGAAACCGAGCCCCGACCGTCATGGTCGGGGCTCGGAGCTTGTATCGGCGTCACGCCTCCAGTCGGTTGACCGCTCTGGTGAGCGCATCGAGCTGGTAGTTGCGTAGTGAGTCGAGCCGGGCCACGCGCATCCACCCACCGATGAACGACCCTTGCCTGCTTCGGAGGGTCCGTCCGTCGATACGGTGGGTCAGGTGGAACTGGGCAATCGATTCATCGGCTGCCAGGACGAATATTCCGCGTCCGCCCGAGAGCTGCCATGTCAGCATGCGTTCGGTCTGAGGCTCGTCGTACTGCCTACCGATACCGGATCGTCGTCGACGCACTCCGACGATGATATCTTTCCACTCCGCGCGCTCGAACTGCGTCACGCGCAGCTCCGGCATCTTGTCCATGATTGTGCGCTCAAGTAGGACTGCCGGATGCTCGGACATCAGATGGCTCCTTCCGTGATCCGGAAGTATCCGTCGCGGTGCCGCAGGCTCCACAGCAGGTAGCCGCTCAAGACCCCGTTGGTCAGACGGGTCTGGTAGGCGTTGCCGATCGGGAACCATACGTACACGTTGCCTTTGTCTCGTCCCACCCTGAGTGGGCGCTGGTGAAACAGGCGACCGTCGGTCGAAATGCCGAACCGGTGAATGTTGTTCCTCGCCGGCAAGACGTATAGCTGGACGGGCACCAGGAAGTGCCGCTGCTTGCGCTTGCTGCGTCGCATCTGTCCGTACAGGGTCTGGTACGACCACTGCGCATACACGGTCTCGATGGGCCGGTAAAAGGTCTTGCGGAACTCCAGGCACGGCCCGATCTCCTGCTCGACGGCCACGCACAACGCGGCACGTTCGCCCAGGTCGTCGTGCTCCTGGCCGGGTCCTCGTTCGCCGAAACGGTAATCGCGTGTGGCAAGTAATGACATGGTGACTCCTTGGTTTTCAAGCTCCGATTTCGGAGCGGACATGAGGCGTCGGATGACGGGGTTCGCCGCTCGACGAAATTAGTACTACCATACAATGAATTGACGATAAGGTCCAGATATTGAACGGGCCCCGACCGTGGTTGGTCGGGGCCCTGGAGCCTGTCGCATCATCTTACGCGGTGTCGTCCGATCAGATCGGCGAGCTTCTTGATGTCATTCTCGACCGCAGGCTCGTAGATGTCGATCTCGATCCGCTCCAGGTACTCGGGGCGACCGTCATCGAAGTTCCAGCCGGACCATAGCGATCCGTCGCTGGCGAGTAGAACGACGTCCTCCTCGTCAATTCCGGTCAGACATGTGAAAGCCAGGTCGGGGGCCGCGTGGTGCGCGAAACCGTCGTTCGGCCAGTCATCGTACCACTGGCTCGCCAGTTCGCGCGCACTCCCTAGCATCAGCGTCAGCTGCTTGCGCTTCTTTTGAATGTCGGCGTGGTACCGCCATACGATGTCTGTCGCAGATGCCATGGCCTATCTCCGTTCGATGAGTAGGCTCCGATTTCGGAGCGGGACTGGAAGGGTGTCGAATCGGCACTCGCCGCTCGACGAAATCACTCGTATCCTACATTAAACGGATTGACGATGCAACGGATAGCTGTAATTATATAATCCACATTCATCGCCGCTCGAAAGGAATCAGATGAACGCACCTCCGAGACGAAAGTTCTTCGGTGAACGAGTACCACCGATCCCGTTCTGGGTACTGCTCTCGTTGCTGATCATGGCTTACGTGGTCGACGGCAACAAGTGGCTCCTCGCGGCCATCATGGGGCTCGCGCTCGGTGTCTACGTCGTATGGTCGCGAAAGCACGACGACGGTCGACGCATCAGATACTCCGAAGATGTCATCAAGCGCGCAGGTTTGCGTGAACGCCGCTAGAAGCGGTACCACTACCCGCCCACTTCACGTCGAGCCCGCTCCGTGCAGGGGGCGGGTTTCGACGTTCAGGGGTATGAAATGAAACCGAGCCCCGGCCGTGTATGAGACGGTCGGGGCTCGGAGCTCGTGGGGGTCAGCTGTCGATGTAGACGGGTGCGGGCTGGATATCGAGGATGTACTCGAACGCCTCCTTCAGGCGCATCCGGGTTCCAGCGTCGATCGTTGCGAAGTCGAGTTGGCGCTTGGTGTCACGAATCCCGTCGTGGCAGAGTGTGCGCACATGTCCATACACGGCTCCGCTGCGCATGATCAGGATGCCGCCGAACGAAGAGGCACCGAAGTGGTACTCGTACGACGTCTCGTAGCCACCTCGTCGCCACCCACGACCCGGCACCCACTTCTCACCGACGCTGATGCGGTGAAGGCTGCCGATCGGCCAGCCGAGCTTGTTCATGTGCAACATGGCTCGTGAGTGAAGCTGGACCAGCTCGTCGAGCTCGCTGTAATCCGGCTCCTCGTCATCGAAGCTGTCGACCTCTTCGATGTCGAGCAGCATGAACATCCGTAGTAACGGTATCAACAACAGCAATCGCAGGAACATCCGCTTCTCCCTGATTCTCAAGCTCCGATTCCGGAGCGATGGATGTCGATTCGACTCTCGTCGCTCGACGAAATATGTCGATACTATACCATCGCCTGGCTATCTACGCTATAGTCGTACGTATGTCCGAACCCAGCCGAAAAGAACGCGCTAGCCTGACCCGCCGCCTCAAAGAATTCAGCCGGCATGAAAGTCCGATGTTCATGGATGGTACTATCGACGCCATGAAGACCCAGCAGACATACATGTTCTTCGATCGCACACCGCCCGACATCGACATCAGCGGACAGCTCGATTTCGATGAGACGACCGTCACTCTGGGGTACTACGCGACCAGGTTCATGCGTGATGACGGTAAGAAGCCTGACTACATGTTCCAGGTATGGATGACCGCGTCGCGACTGCTTCATCCACGGCAGCTGGAATTGACCGACGACTCCTGGGAGCGGCTACAATATGCGTACATCGACGAAGATATGTCAGGTTACGTAGAGGATGGTGACCAGATCGAAGGGGTGGAGCCGCTTGAAGCCGATGAGATAAGGGATGAAGTCGTGGCTGAAATCATCGAAGCCAGTGATACGTGTGAATCATATCAGAATATCGCACTGACATTCAGTACTGCCGAGCCGGGTATCTATTCGAGCTATGAGCGTGGTTTCAAGATCGGCGATACCGCCTACGACGTGCTAGCCACCGATGAGACGGAAATGGACGACGGTTGGGAGGCAGTCGATACGGCAGATGGCGACACTCACTACATTCCACCGAAACTTCACCCGGACGAACTTCATATCGCCGACGAGATAGACACCCGGCTTCGGTTCATCGATATCATCCGCGGCGTCGGACTTGATAACGAAGCATCGATGAATCTTCTGACACCGCACGAAGATAAGGCAAAGCAGATGCTGTTCCTTGTGGAATGTATGCGACGCCGACGAATCGACGTCGGTTGAACCTACTCGTGCCTGTGGCTCGTCACCGCTAGTTTGCCGGCGGCGAAGTCTTCTATGAGCGATTGCAACGTCGGCACGATGTCGCGACGGAACCGGACCGCCTCATCAGCCTTGAGCCTACCTAGTACGAAGTCGACATCACCGATCAGCTGGCGGTCCTCATTGGCGACACCGACCCTAAGCCGCATGCTTTCCTGTCCGCCGTGCTGGTTGATCGACTTTACACCATTGTTACCGGCATCACTGCCCCCTTCACGCACGCGCACCGTTCCGAACGGCAACGAAAGTTCGTCGTGGATGATAAGAGTGTCCTCGGGTTCGAGCTTATAAAAGTCGCAGATCGAGCGGTAGCTTTCGCCGACGAGGTTATAGAACGTCAGCGGCCGTGCCAGTAGTATCTTCTCGCCAGCCAGGTTCAGTTCGGCGACCTCGGCCTTGAACTTGTCTTTCTTCACGAATCCGACCACATATTTCAGACCGGCGTCATCTAGGACGTCAAAGCCGACGTTATGACGCGTGCCGACGTACTGCTTACCTGGATTACCGAGTCCGAACACTAATTTCATACCGCTATTATACAAGAGGGGCTCACCCCTCTGCTTGATTCGAAAGTCAATTTCGAATCTACGCTTCTCTCCCTAAAGCTCGCCTTTGTCTCGTTCGGTTATATTGACAAAATTAAGCAATAGTGTTATCATAGAATATGGACAACTTTCACTTCCCCTTTAAGAATGGAGTCCAGAATGTCGGAGTATGAGTCTGACACGCACGTTCGCATCAGTTGGTCGATGGTGGTCATGTACTGCCTCGTCGGCATCATGATCGGCCTCGTCGTGCACTTCAATGACTACCCCGGGACCTGGATCTGGCTGTACAGTCGGATCTTCCTGGGTCTCGTGGTCATCTGCACGGTCGCCATGGTCATCGCCGCCAACATCACCCGTATCAAGGAACGCTCCCCGCGAAGGAGGTGACGGCATGCTTGCCTGGTTCCTGAAGAAGCTCCGGTGTAAGCCGGAGCACGGATACAAGGTCGACGGCTTCTACTGGTAGGACCGCCACGACCGCGGGGACCCCGGATGTCAGCTAGCCGAATCGGCGCTGGCATCCGGGGGTGTTTTATTTCTGGTCTTCTGACTTAGCCTCGTTCAAGGCCTTCTTGTATGCCTTGGTGACCGGCGCCTTGCCCTGTGCGATGCGTTCCTTATTGGATTTGATCTGCTTTTCATCGCGGAACGAGAATTTTATGGGTGTGCCGGAATAATCGTATGTTTCACGGAGGAGTTTTTCGAGGTAACGCTTATAGCTCCAGTGGACGAATTTCAGGTTGCTACCGTGAATGACGAACCATGGGGGCGTGTCATCGGTCTGTACCATGTATCGTAATTTCGGGTGGGTATTCTTGAGCCCGGCCGGCGGGTGCTTGTCGATGGCGCGCTGCAACAGATCGTTCAGTACGCGGGTCTTGGTGGGTTGCTTACGGCGGGCATCTATCTCGACGGCCAGATCGAACAGTTTGGTGACGTTCTGTCCGGTGACGCTCGAAGTGAAGATGAGCGGCGCCCATGGCGTGAATTTGAACGCATAGCCGATCTTGGCGGCGATAGCGTCGCGAGTGAACGGATCCTTGCCCATGCCTTCCGTCTGACCGGTCTTCATGGCTTTCGAGCGACGAAGCTTTTCCTTCTTCGTCAAAGGATTCTTGGCTTCCTCCGCGGCCTTCTTTGCGGCTTTGGCCTCGGCGGCTTCCTCGGCTCGCTCGCGGACTTCTTCCAGGCTGTCCCACTTGCTGACCACGATGACAAGTCCCTTGCCCGCTTCGTCGATGACGCCGGCGAGGCGCTGGTCCAGCTGGGTATTAAGTTCGTTCACGTCCATGAGGAGCATGCATATATCGGACTCTTCGATGGCCTGAAGCGTCCGGAGGACCGAGAACTTCTCGATACCGACTTCCTGCTTGCCCTGCCGACGGATACCGGCGGTATCGAGCAGTTCGAGCGTGCGCTGATTGTAGCGGACCTGGATGCGGTTGATGTCGCGAGTGGTTCCAGCGATGTTGGCTACGACCGCTTGCTGCTTGCCAGCGAGCTTGTTGAACAGGTTGCTCTTCCCGACGTTCGGGCGACCGATCAGCGCGATGCGCAGTACGTCATCGGCTTCACGTTCGATCGCAGGTGGCACGATATCGGCGACGGCATCCAGAACCTCCGAGATACCCGAATTATGCTCGGCCGAGGTGCGGATGATGGTCGAGATACCCAGGCGCCTGAAATCGTCATCCGGTAGACTTTCTTTCAGGTCGGCCTTGTTGGTTATCAGGATAACCGGTTTCTTACTCCTGAGCGCTTTCTTGGCGACGTTACGTTCTTCGTCACCGACGTGCTGGGTACTGTCGACGACGACCAGGATAACGTCGGCGGCATCGGCCGCTTCCTCGATCTGATCCTGGATACTGGCCTCGAACTCATCTTCCGCGACTTTCAGTCCGGCGGTGTCGACCAGCCAGAACTGGGACTCCTTACCATCGTTACGGTACGTCACCTTGCCCAGTACGTTGTCGCGCGTCGTACCGGCTTCCCGGGCAACGATGGCTTGTTGACTTTTGACGAGACGGTTAAAAAGCGAGCTTTTACCCGCGTTGGCACGGCCGATGATAGCGACGGTAGGAAGTTTGGAACTCATAACTTGCCATATTATAACAGAGGTAGCGAAGATGTGCGAGCATAAGCGACTTGACAGTTGAGATCATGCGTTAAATTGCTGTACTATGGAGCCAGTCCTTTCCCAAGTCACCTGATTCTCGTAAGGAGTAGTCTCGATGGTCGGTCACTTTCAAGAGGTATTGCATCGAAGCATGTATGTCCCCGCGATGGTCGCTATGGCGGTACTATGCGCTATCGCCATCGTGGCTGCGCTCGCGGCACGTGATGTCCGGGCCGCCAAGGTATTTACCGTGATGACGTTGCTCTTCGTGGGCATCGCCGGTTGGTTGCAGGCACCGCCGATCAATGCGATCGGTATGGCCATCACGGTATCCGCGGCCGTATTACTGCTCTACCTACTGGTGAGCGGCTGGTTATATGACCGGATGTCGAGCCGATGATGGTCGGGATGACCCCACCTGACCTGGAGTCCGATGATTCGGAGCTCCAGGTCAGGTGGTAATTTTTTATATCGATGAATGAATATAGAGAAAAGATTTACGCGCTCGCCCGGACCGTCGATGAACCGACGCGACGGAGCCTGTTCGAATACGCCCTGTTGCACGCGGAGCTGTCAGTATTGACCGGGGTGGAAAATCCGAGCGAAGCGAGCTTGACGGATATCGCTGCCATCGAGGACCGGACGGATCGTGCACGCGCGAACACGATCGCGCAGAAGATGCGGTGGATCAGTCGTTCGGTCGGCTCATCGCTCTAGGGACTGACGATAGAGGTCTTACCTGCAGGCAAGTCGCCCAGTACGAACGCTCCGAAGCCGGTGCGGTGCAGCGTGGCGACTTCGTAGCCGAGTGCCGCGAAGGTGCGCCGTATCTGACGGTTACGGCCTTCGCTCATCGTCACCGTCCACTCCATCCTGTCATCGTCCATTCGCTCAAGAGCCAGCTTACTCGCGCCGTCACCGATTTCGACACCGTAGTCGGCGATCATCTGCTGATGGAGCGGCTCCAAAGGTGAAGTGAGCGTGACGATGTACGTCTTGACCTTCATGAATTTCGGGTGCGTCATCGTGTGGGCGAAGTCGCCATCGTTCGTGAGTAGCAAAAGGCCCGAACTGTCCTTGTCCAATCGACCGACCGGCTTCAAGGTCGACATCCGTTTCGGAAGCAGATCATAGATCGTCGGGTTCTCGCCTTGGGCTTTTCGGGAGCAGACGTAGCCGACCGGTTTATTGAACGCGATGTACTCGTGACTCGGTGCCGCATTCAACGGTTTACCGTTTATAGCGACGACATTCGCCTCCGATACGCGCGCCCCCATTTGTACCGGAGCGCCGTCGATCGTCACGACGCCGGACGCGATGATATCGTCGGCTTCACGACGTGAAACACCCAGCGCGAGCGCCAGGTGTTTGTTCAAGCGGGTTTCAGGAGACATTACGACTTAGTGTATAGCAAGCTAAGCGGTCGTACGAGGGGTTTCTTCGAAGGAGATGCCGTGGTCCTCCTGTGGGAGAGGTGCCGTCGGAGCGGATGGCGGGGCGACGGTCTGCGGTGCCGGTTCAACCGGAGCTGCCGGCGATGGAATCTCGGGAGCTGGCGGAACGGGAGGTGCGATCGGAGCGGCAGGCGCGGGAGTCGGTGTGACACCGAGTTCCTTGTCCATCAGGCTTCCGATCGGCTCTGATGAGTCGTCCGGCCGTTCGAGCGGCTGGATGATCCTATCGGCCAGGCCTGCTGGTCGAGCCGTCGAAAACGGTGCCGTCGGTTGAGGCAAACTCGTTGACGGTACGGCTGGCTCGACTGGCGTAGGAGCCGGTGCGGGTTGCGGGGTCGCTGCCGGTACAGGAGCGACTGGCGCGGATGCCGGAGTTGCTGCAGGAGCCGGTGCGGCGACGGGTGCTGGAGCAGGAGTGACCGGAGCCGGTGTAGCTACCGGTTCAGGTCGTGGTGCGACGGCAGGCGCCGGGCGTGGTACCGCAGACGGCGCGTTCGAGCCGAACGCATTCTGTGCTCCGGGTATCATCGGAGCGTCGGCGAGGACTTCGTGTACGGTTCTGACCACATCCTCGATACCGACCTGGCTCTTTACGAGATACCGGTCGGCTCCGAGTTGCTCACCGCGAAGACGCTGATCCTCGCTCGAAAGCGCGGTCATCATGATGACCTTGATATCTTTGGTCTCGGTAGTCGATCGCAAGATGTCGAGCATGTCGAATCCAGAGATCTTCGGCATCATGACATCGCTGACGATTAGGTTCGGACGCTCCTTTATGGCCATGGCAAGCGCTTCCTCGCCATCACCGGCACTGACGATGTCGTACCCCTCTGCCAGTAGCCTCACCCCGTAGATTTCGCGAAGACTTTTATCGTCTTCTACCAGTAGTATCTTTGCCATATTGCCCTTATTGTACCTGCATGACTTTTAAATTGCCATACCTCTTATGGTTGATTCGTTTCGCCCGGTCCGCGCACCGGAATCTGCATGGCTGGTCGGGTTGTCGGCGCGTAGGCCGCAGGGTTCTGATCGATCTGTGAAAGCGGAATGTTCGGAACCTGTGGGGTGACGGGTTGAATGGTAGGTGCGATCGGCTGAGGAACAGGCGCCGCGGGCTGTTGTGCGACGGCTACCACCGGAGCAGGCGGCTGAACGGGCTGAGCCGGTTCAGGCGTCACTGGTACCGGAGCGGGTTGCGGAACATATGGCTGCACCGGTTGCGGAGGCAGCGGAGCCTCGATAGGAGCGTCCGGCATGGCTGCATACGATTCTACGACCGGTTTGGTCTGCGAAAGTTCTTCGGCGGCGGCGTTGGCCTCCATCAACCTCAGGGCTTCGGTGTGGTCGATACGCGGTAATTCAAGGGTGAACGTACTGCCCTTCTTGTATTCGCTTTCGACCGATATCTGCCCACCCATGAGTTCGGCCAATCGTCGACATAAGTAAAGGCCGAGGCCCGTGCCGCCGATTTCGCGGGTGTCGGTGTTATCGACCCGATAGAACTTCTGGAACAGGTGTGGGATATCCTCAGTAGGAATACCGATTCCGCTGTCTTGGACGCTAATCCGTACGTGAGTATCGTCACCGCCGACATCGATCAGTACGTCGCCGGCCGGCGTATATTTGACGGCGTTTTCGACCAGGTTGGCGACAACTTCCCGCAGATGGTCGTTATCGACATGCGAGTAATACACCGGCGCGACGACGCGCTCGCTCGATGCACCGACCGAGGCGGGTTTGAACATGAAGCGAAGTCCTTTCTCGACCGCCTTCGGCTTGAGCCCTTCGACGACATCTCCGACGAACTGCGTCACGTCTACGACGCTCGGGTCATTGGTCATACGGCCGTCTTCCGCCTTCGAGACGTCAAGCAGGTCCTGGAACAATCTTCCCAGGTGCTGTGCCGACGCCTGGGCCTTCGTGACGTAATCACGCGCCTTGTCATCGATGGTCGCCGTCGCCGGATTGAGTACAAGACCCAAGTAGCCTTCTATGCTCGCGACCGGTGTCCGCATCTCGTGACTGGCGGTGCTGATGAACTCGGCCTGCTCACGTTCCTCAGCCTTTTCCTTGGTCATGTCACGGAATACCATGATCGCTCCTGTACTCGGAGTACCGATCGGTGAGACGATGAGCGAAAGCAGGACCTTCTTACCGGCTTCTGTCGTCACGGAGAAGTCTTCGGAGTGCACTTCCTGATTGGTATTGAGTACCTGAGCCACCGGGTCGCCGGCTTCGGTAATGGGATTATCCGACTTGTCATTCAGCTTGACCACCGATTTATAGCTCAGGCCGACGGCGTCGTTCTGACCCCAGCCGATGATGCGCTGCGCCGCCGGGTTGATGAGCTGGATGACGCCCGACTTGTCGACCGATACGACACCGTCGTTGATGGCGCCGATGACGGTGTCCGATTTGTTAGCCTCATGACTGAGCTCAGTCGCCAGTTCCTTGTACGCCTTATCGTGTTCGACATCCTTGTCGGATTTCGAATGCCAGATGATGAAACTGGCGATCAGCGGCGCGAGCGATGCGACGGTGGCGATGATCATCGCCTCGGCCGGTACCTGGGTCAGGAGTGCGTACGCATCGTATGCGACGACGAGAAGTAATACGTAGGCGAATCCACGCCAGCCGAACACCCCGGCGAACACGCCCGCGGCGATCCATAGTCCTATGAGCGGCGAGTTCGACTCTCCTGTCGTTACCACTGTGGTGGCGATGGTAAGTGCCAATAATGCATACGCGACGAACGTGCTGTCGCCGATGACTTTCGTAGGTTTGAAATATAGCGCGATGGAGACGAGCAGCGTGAGAGCGGCGATGCCCGCGCTGATAGGACCGACCGGAAATAGGCGGACGAGTTCGCTGCCGGTGATTACGAACGGCAAGCCGAACAGTATGAGCACGACAAGCGAAACGAACATCGTCGTCTCGGTAATACGACGATGCCAGAAGCGCGTCAACGTGATCGGTCTGATAAGACGAATGCCCCCTTTTATTGCTGGCATCATTATGGCAAAAACGGTCATAAAAAGCTATCGCTTTGATCGATTGAGGAGTATGATGATGACACTACGAATAGGTAAAAAGACACAAGCTGTGAAAATCATCGATCGCGCATATAACACCGTCTTCCCTACCCCTCAGCAACTTTGGGAGCGCAACGATGTGAGCTACGATGGCGACATTCCGGTCTTCGATATCGACGTCGATGGCGCTCCGAAGGAATACGGCGTCAGGCCGCTTTACCGCAAGGATCGTTTCAAGCGCACCAAGGTGGGCTCAGCCGTCCTTCTCGGATACACGACCAGCGATGGTACCGAGCGTCTGGTAAGTGTCCGCACGTTGGACGACGCGTATAGAAGCGACGCCGACATGCTTGCGACTACGAGTACCGCATGGACGACGACCGTGCACGGCTATGTCGGGCGACGAGATCGCCGGATCGCACTTGAGACCGGCATCCAGACCGTCAGTATCGGAGCCGAAGGCAGTACCAACGAGCAGTTCATGGGCAGCGAGCAGCGCCGCCTGGTAAGTCTCGCCAAGACCGCCCAGTCCGAGCAGGCCATACTCGCCGACGTCAGCCGATGCTTCGGATTACCGACCAACCACTATGGATTAGGAGATTCACGCGGTGCCATGATCAAACCCGGTCACGCCGTCTATGCGCCTATGTACGGTAACGAAATGCTCTTTACCGATATCAAGGCTCCGTGCGTGCCGGAAAAGCTCGGTCCGAAGGACACGCCGAAGATCGTCGCGTGGCTGGGTGTCGAAGCTCTCGGTGGCGCGAGCGTCGGGATTTCGCTCGCCAAAGAAAACGACCTCGGGTTGCTGCTCGGCACGTTCGATGCCGATCTACGGGCATTACCCACATCGTTCGGCGCCATCATGCCGGCGTTGATGAGCGGTGAAGCCGGAAGACTGGTCGAACTCGCACCGGACGATATGCACGGCCATGTCGTACTGTACGGCCACGACATCCTGTCTCCTGCGGACAGGTGGAACGAATTATATGCGTCGAAGCCTGACATGGCGCTCAAGAACGTACCGCGTGGATCCCATGCTCATCTGTTAGGTAAGATATCGTTACAGATCGACCGCATCCGACGTGCCGAGCAACTTCTGTCAGCCGGACTACCGCTCGATGACATCTATATCATCCGTGGTGACGCTAACGAGAATGAAAAACAAGCCGGGTTACGGCTTGTGGCTGGTCAATAAGATTCCGGCGAGCCGGAACCACCTGTCGAAGATGGTTCCGGCTCGCACTTTGCTGGAAGAAGTCAGATCACGCCAGTGACACGCGGGGCGAGCCGTTGATGATGGCCGTGAGCCGGTTCATGAGGTCGAAGACCTTGTCACGCAGCGACGACTTGTTGAGGGCCGCCGGGTGGTGGTTACTCATCTCGATGAGCTGCCTGACGCGCTGGCGCGCCTTGACGATGTCGAGCTGGAGAGCGCCGTCCTTGATGATCAGGACGCCGTCGCCCTCCAGCATGCGCTGGCCGGTCTGCTGGATCTTGTCGCGGGACAGGCTCTTGTCCATGCGACCGACGAGTCGGCCTCGGCTCGAGATGGGGCCGGATCCGAGGATCGGTGCGGTCACGCCCGTCATGCTGTCCAGCACGGTGTGCATGATCGCGATTTCGTAGCTGTGTTCGCTCACGTTGTTCTTCTTCCGAGTGAAGGTACAGCACTCTCGTGAAACCCGTGAAGGGTCTAACGAAATGAGAATCTCCCGATGAGATTCCCTAAAGCATGTACTTGTTATACTCCTCGACTTATCCATCGTCAACGATTTTCATTGATTTTCATGATTTTTGCACGGAGGTCATACCGTTCATGCTTTGAAATATAATTGACGAGGAGTAAACTTCATACATTAATATTCATGTGTCGACGACACAGGAGGTGATGTGTGTATGGGTACGAAAACATCAACCCGTCTTAAAACAGGTCTGATCGCATTCGCATTGGTACTTGCGCAGGTAGTTATGCCAGTGCAATCAGCCTTCGCGACCGACGGTGGTACGGTCGAGGCTCAACGCGATAAGCAGCCGAAAAAAGTATACGTATGTAAGTACGTCGGTAAACCTGGTGTCGATGAACGCCTTCAGACAGGCCAGAACCCGATCGAGGTAAGTCATAATGCCGTCGGTGATACGCCGGTCGGCCAATATTACGAACCATTCAAGGACGGGCATGATCGTTCATACGTGCTCGGCTACGTCGTAGCCGGCCAGCCTGAGCCATCGGTTACCGACTGCCCTAATGTCGTGGATGTCAGTAAGATCTCTGTAACTACTCTGCCTAACTGCGGACCGAACAACGATACCGTCGTAATCAGTCCTAGCCCGCTTACTGGAGTCACGTACACCCAAGGAGCGTGGAATAATAACACCCTTACGGTTACCGCTACCCTGCAGGCCGGGTACAGCTGGAGCGACGGCACAGTCTCGCCTTCAAAGACATTCACGGTAAACGACGCCGGCACGGTATGTGAACGAGAGGTCCAGCTGCCTACGCCGGTAATGGTTGATCCGTGTGGCCCTAACAACGCCTCATGGGCGACTCAAGCTGCATCGACTGAATACACCTGGTCACAGCAGAACGGCGACCTGGTCGTAACTGCTACCGCTGGGAACTACTTCATGGTAAACGGCAAAAAAGTGTACAGCAATAACTTCGGCAAAGCAGTCGACAGTGGTAAGGAGTGCCCGAAGATCACACCTTGCCGCACGCTGAAGGACACGATTATCGTTTCTTCGAAGGAGCAGTTCGCTGATACCGATGAAAGTCGTTCGAGTGGCAAGTATGAATTCACTAACGACGGAGTGAAGATCTACACCATCGATAGCTCAAGCAACGCGAAAGTCGCTTGGTACAAGAACGTGGATATCGCCATGGGTGACCTAGGTGTGCCTGCGATGGACTACCAGCTTCTGAGCGGCACGCAGACGCCTGGCCTTCAGTTACGAGTCGATTTCGACGGTAATGGCACTGCCGATGGCCTGCTCGTCGGTGAATCCGTATACGGCAACAACTGGTGGCTTACGGGTGGTTCCGCGCAGTTCGCTAGGGATGGTGCACCACATGTGGGTGGTGGTAACGGTAGCCAGTGGTACGGAACGCTCGACGAATGGTACGGCGCATTCCAGCAAGCACGGGTCAAGCAGGTCGGATTCTCCCTTGGATCCGGTGTGCTCGCGAGCGGAGTCCTCAAATCGATGACGTTCGGATGTGTCAAATATGTCTTCAAGAAGACCTATGTAGCAGCGGAACCGGTCATGATCGACAAATGTGGACGCTTGGATGATAAGTTCACGATTCCAAAGAGCGAAGGCGTCGACTACTACGTACTCGGCTTCAAGATCCCTGCAGGAACCTACCCTGTCCTCGGTGGGAGCGTCACTATCACTGCCAAGGCAAAAACTGGTTATATACTGACCGGAAAGACGCAGTGGACATTGAATTTCACCGATGAGAAGTGTGAGCCGAGCGTGGACGTCAAGCTGAAGACATACTGTGATGAGGACGGTCAGATGTTCGACATCAACGTCAAGAACGACACGCGATCATCACAGCGATACCAAGTAGTTATTACCGACAGCGAAGGCAATATCGAAAAGTCCTTCAAGGTCGACGTATCGCTGTTCGGCGACAAGACCGTATCGTGGCTTGCGACCGAAAGCGACACGTACACCGTCAGCGTATACTCCTATAACGACGGCGAACGTGGCGAAGAAGCCCTATGGACGAAAACCGTCAAGACCGAGTGTGCGACCGACGTCTTCACTCCCGAGATCTATAAGGTCGATCAGGACGGATTGTACGTCCCTGCCCGCTTTACTGTCGTCGTGTGCCAATATGACATGCGTGGCAAGGAAACGTGCAAGACATATGAGGACGTCAACTTCGGTATGAACGGCGACTGGTTCGCTAACAACGTCGACTACGACATGTACGAGAAGACCAAGGTCACGATTACCGAGACCTACACTCCCGGGACATGCACGGCTGACGGTCCATGGACATTTACTTGGGACACGAAGAAACAGAACGATGACAAACTTATGATCGATAGCCTGACCTTCAGTGGTGGTAGCCGTCACGATGATGATGGTATGGGTAGTTGGTCGAACGGTTCAAACGTCTGGACGCTGCTGAACCGATGTACTCCTGGTCAAGGTAGTACTGGCGGTACTCCGGTCACCCCGGCCGGCGGTGCGGGCGCACTTCCAGCAGAGCTGCCTATGACCGGTACCGGTGGTACGCTGACCACATGGTTCGCACTGCTCGCGGCAGTCCTCACCTACGGCGCGGTCTATCTGCTTCAGCCTAAGAAGCGCGTCGAAGAATAATAATACTTCGACACTCTCAACACCCCGTGGTGACCCGCGGGGTATTTGATTTCAGAGTATTAAAAAAGACCCATCGGGGTCATGTGTTGGAGAAGCGTGGAGGAGGAATCGCGATGCGATTCCTCCTCCACGCCGGTGATGCGAGAGGACCGCTAGTCCAGGTAGCTGTCCAGCAGCTCGACGATGCCGACCTCGGACGGCAACAGCTTGATCTTCCGGTCAGGGTCGTGCCCCTCCTGTCCTTCCATCGGAAGGATCTGCACCGGAATGCTGATTCGCTGCGAGCTGGCGTGAGCCACGTCGCTGACGGTCAGCGGACCACGCTGCTTCTTGTTCAGCTTGTCGAGCGTGACGTACAGGTCACGAGCGATGGCCATGCACTCCTTGGAAAACGTCTCGACGTTGCCCTCGGGGATTGAGGCCCACTTGCTGACCTTGCCGAACGGAGCCACGTACGGCACGCTGAAGGACGCACCGTTGTGGTCGTAGAGCGGCTGTACGTGACCACCGATCCTCGTACCGAGCACCAGGCCGCAGCCGGGGGTGAACGGCAGGAAGTCGTGGTCAGGGACCCAGTCGATCAGGTCATCGATCTCGTCATGGACGACGAAGAACTTGACGCCGTCACGAACGACCGTGTTGTTGGGCTTGTCGGAGAAGTAGTAACCCGTGACCATGCCTGCGAGCTCCAGCTCGTTCTCGTCGAGCGCATTGGAGATGAAGCCCATGGTGTTACCGCTGAAGACGCCGTCCTCAGCGATGACGATTCGACGACCCTTGGCCGCTTTCTTGAGCGCATGGAACTGGTATGCCAGTGGCGGTCGGCCCGGACGGGGTCCGATGCCGATCTCCACACCATACGAGTTCACCAGGCGGTTGATCTGAAGCGACTCTCCGCGCGCCGGGTACGTGAGCTCGGGGCACGTGCTGACGACCAGCACGTCCTCGTCCGCCCACTCACCGTCGATGAACCCGATGACCCTGGTGGCCAGCTTGTGCATCTTCTGGCGCCTGACGATCTGGCCATCAGGCAGCGCGTTCTGCAGCGCAGTCGCTAGACGGTCCTGCAGCTCGGCGTACACATCGCTGTGATGGCCGGGCGTCAGGATGCCGTCGTGATGGAAGGGCTCGATCTTGTCGACCAGGTCCTCAGTCAGCAGGTAGGTGCCGGCTTTCGCCGGCCCTCCATGTACGTGTCCCATACGGAACCTCTTCTCAGTCTCGAAGTGAAGCGACGACGTCCTGCATGGCGACGACGGTGGAGTCGCCGGTATCCATGCGCCTGACCGTAACGGTCTTGTCCTTGGCCTCGTTCTCGCCGAGCACCAGTGCGTACTTGTAGCCCATGCGGTTCGCGTAGCGGAACTTGTTCCGCACGTTACCGGGCTCCGTGTAGTGGAGCGTGGGCAGGCCGGCCTGCCGGAGCAGGTCGGAGACCTCGAGCCCGTACGGGATCTGGTCGTCGCCGAGCGGCAGCACGACGATGTCGGCCGGGCTCTGACGCGTGACCTCGATGATCCCTGCCTCGCGCAGCTTGTAGAACAGCCGCGTGAGTCCGATCGAGATACCCACTCCGGGCAGCTCGGTGTCGGTGTACAGGCCGGCCAGGTCGTCGAAACGTCCGCCGGAGCAGACGCTGCCGATTTCCGGGTGGTCGTTGAGCACGGTCTCGTAGACGGTGCCCGTGTAGTAGTCGAGTCCGCGTGCGATCTTCAGGTCGACGCGGAACCGGTTCTCGGGCACGCGCTGGGCGCGCAGTGCGTCCACCAGCACGTTGAGCTCGCTCAGACCCTCCTGGAAGAGCGCCGACTTGACGCCGAGGCTCTGGAGCTGCGCAAGGACGTCCGAGTTGTCACCCTCGATCGTCACGAACTGCAGCAACCGCTCGATCTGGGTGTCGTCGAGACCGAGTCGCTTGAACTCCTCGATCAGGTCGGCACGCTCGAGCTTCTCGATCTTGTCGACGAGACGCAGCGCCTCGACCGACTTGTCGGCCAGGTCGATCTCCTCGAAGAACCCGTTCAGCACCTTGCGGTTGTTCACGCGCATGGTGAACTCGCCGAAGTCGAACTTCTCGAAGATCTGGTTGATGATCACCGGGAACTCGGCATCGACGATCGGGCTCTTGGAGCCGATGACGTCGATGTCGCACTGGTAGAACTCACGGAAGCGGCCGGCTTGCGCCCGCTCACCCCTGTGGACCTTGCCGATGTGGTACCGGCGGAACGGAAAGACCAGGTTGGCCTGGTGCTCGGCGACGTATCGCGCGAGCGGCACGGTCAGGTCGAACCGCAGGCTCAGGTCGGTGTCGCCCTTGTTGAAGCGGTACACCTGCTTGGCCGTGTCTCCCCCGCTCTTGGCGAGCAGCACCTCGGACAGTTCGATGTCCGGGGTGTCCAGCGGCGAGAAGCCGTGGAGCTCGTAGGTGGAACGGATGATGCCCAGCAGTCGGTTGAACTCGAGCTGCTCACCGGGTAGGTACTCCGGAAACCCGCTAGGGGTTCGTGGTTTGACTAGCATGTCTAATCCTCTCGTCAATCTGCTACAGGAGCATCGCGAAGCAGTAGATTGAGGCACCTACCGCCTAACACTTCTGTCTGTGCTAAGTAATACTATATTTTTAATAAATTGTAAATACGTATGATCACTTTTCAGCCTCGGTGGCAATCACATCGATTTAATTCAACTATATCATAACGACCTCGCTAAGATTCCGAACTGCTCACGCGTATTGCGAGAATATAAATAATAGTATCTAAAATGTAAAACTGATGGTATGATACTCACATCATGATGCCTGATGAAAAACTCGTGATGTTTGACCTGGACGGCACCGTCATCGATGATACTTACTCGCTGACCAGCTCAAACATGTCCCGCGCCGTCGACTCAGCGATCAAACGGGGGTGGAAAATTGGGTTAAGCTCGGATACGCCATACGAAGGACTACGTCAATGGCGTCGAAGCCTTGGAATGAACGGACCTATAATCGCCGAGCGTGGTGCGGTCGTCGAGCTTGAATCGCGACTCGACTTTGATACGCAGGTGGCAGACGAAATCTCGAGATCGAGGGCGGCCATAGGGGAGCATTTATCCAGACAAGCAGGAACGCTCGTGCTGGAAGGATCCGCTATGGACGTCAAAGCAATGGCGGGCACGGATTTGCCAGCGCATCGACGAATAATCATTATGAATAAACTAAGCAGATGCTCGCTTAGATTTTTTGTCAGGTCGACAGATGAAAATGGCAGTGTCCAGATAGACGACGATACTACCCAGGCCACCATATCCGAACTTGAGAGGTTCTACCCGGACATGAAGGACGCATTCATAGATAACAACCCACGGTTCGGACTGTTCATCATGGCCGAGCGAGGTATTTCAAAGCGAAAAGGACTGGAGACGTTACTCAATGGTGTAGTGCTATCGAGGTGCGTCATGGTCGGTAATTCGCTCGCCGACTTCGTCGGAAACGACCTTGCGGAACAATATGCCGTTGCTAATGCCGACGAAGATTATAAGAAGCTCGTCGTAGTCGCTAAGCAGGAGCTGACTGAGGGTTGTATCGAAATCCTCGACAACCTTGACAAGTCTTGATGTCGGCATTGACTCAGTAGTGAATAACTTGTATGATGAAACAAAGCATTTGAGTTCCAGTCACGCCGGAACGAGCTGAGCGTCAAAATACGCTACGGAAGCCTCCCGTAAATACGGCAGCCGAAATCGCGATCCATCGTAGAGCCGGAAACGAGCGCCTTTACCCAGTAATGAGTATCGGAATAAGGATGGGACCGCGGAAGGTCCTTTTTTGATTACCTTCCGTTCCTTAGAGCAACGACGCAATATATTAAATTGCTAATTCTAAGGAGATCCCGTCATGGAAAAGCAACTCAAGAAAGAAAACCTGAAGATCGCCATCCAGAAGGATGGTCGTCTGACCGAAGAGTCACTCAAGGTGCTTCGCACCATGGGCCTCGACCTGGAAACGTATAGCCGTCGCCTGTTCGCGACATGTCGCAACTTCCCTGTCGAGGTCCTTTTTTGTCGCGACGACGACATTCCTGGCTATGTGAAGAGCGGCATCGCGGACATAGGTATCGTCGGTCAGAACATACTGACCGAAGCCAACATTGAAGCCGAGGAGCTGAGCAAGCCCGGGTTCGGCTACTGTGAATTGGTCATCGCCGTACCGAAGGAATCCAAAGTCCAGTCGGTCAAGGACCTTGCCGGCAAGAAGATCGCCACGTCGTTTCCTAACACCACGGAACGGTACTTCAAGGAGCAAGCCGTCGACGTGGAGATCATCGAGATCGCGGGTGCCGTCGAAATCACTCCTGCCCTTGGAGTGGCCGACGCGATCGTCGACATCACTGCATCCGGTAGTACGCTGGTACTGAACGATATGCGTCGCCTCGAAAGTATCATGGAGACCGAAGCGGTCATCATCAAGACCGGTAAGCAGCTTTCGAAGGACAAGGAAGAATTGATCGCGAAGATGATCACGCGCCTCAACGGCGTCATCGATGCTAAGCGTCTGAAGTACATCATGATGAACGCGCCGAAGGCCAGCTTGGAGCAGATCAAGCAGATCGCTCCGGGAATGGACGCGCCTACCGTCATGGAGCTTACCAAACCCGGCTGGGTCGCCGTTCACGCAGTCATGGAAGAGGATATCTTTTGGGAAGTGGCGAACGGACTGAAAGAGCTTGGCGCACGAGGCATCCTGGTGTTGCCTATTGAGAAATTGATAGCATAATGGAGATGAAATGACGTTACAAGAACTATACGATGTAGTCCTGGAGAGAAAAGCCTCTGCCGACGAAGGTTCGTACACCGCTTCGCTGTTTTCGGACGGGCTTGATAGGATCATTCAGAAAGTCGGCGAGGAGTCGGTCGAAGTAGTGATCGCCGCCAAGAATAACGATGACGCGGACTTCATCGGCGAAGTCGCCGACCTTCAGTATCATCTGATGGTGCTATTAGCCGCCAAAGGCATCACGCCTGCAGACATACAGGACAAGCTCACCGAGCGTCACAACGATAAGACCACGAAAGGACAGAACCAATGAGAAAGTTTCAAATCGGAGTCATGGGCTCCGCAGCCGACCTGCAATACGCGAAAGAAGTCGAGCAGGCGGCGTACGAGATCGGTAAGCTCGTGGCCGAAAAAGACGGCATCCTATTCTTCGGGGCAGAGAAAGATACCGACTCTCTTTCTACTGCTGCCTGCCGTGGTGCGAAAGAGGCTGGTGGCCTTACCGTCGGTATCACCTACGGTAAAGGAAAGGACATCTGGGAGAAGGACGCGGACATCATCATTCCTACCGGGCTCGAGCGTGGCGGAGGTCGCGAAACGGTACTGGTGACCGGCTGTGACGTTGTCATCGCGGTCAGCGGCGGTTCAGGCACATTGACCGAACTGGCTATCGCCTACCAAGCCGATGTGCCTATGGTCGCGCTGAAAGGCTTCGGCGGATGGGCCGACAAGCTCGCTGATCAATACATCGACGCGCGTGAGCGATTGAAGACGTTCGGTGCCGATACGCCTCAGGAAGCCGTCGAGATCGCATTCCGTGAGGCGGCGGAGTATCGCAAGCGAAATGCGTAAGATATTGTTCATCGCCGCCACTCACGGCGACGAACCGATCGGAGTCAACGTGCTGCGTAAGATCGAAAAAGACTTACCCAAGGATGATTTCGGTTACGACTGGATAATCGGCAATGAGCGTGCGTATGAAAAGAATGTGCGGCTCACGGAGGCCGATCTTAATCGCAGCGCCCCTGGAAATAGAGCGAGTACTATCTATGAGGTCCGTCGCGCCGCAGAGATCGTAGCCATAGCCAAGGATTACGACGCAGTCATCGATATACATGGTACCGCGACGGACTGCGGTGTCGTGACGATCGTGCCTTACCCTACCACTGAAAATCTTGACCTCGCGGAATCGACCGGACTTGAGCGGAATGTCGTTTGGTTTTCCGAATCTTCCGTCGAAAGTGGTCCATTGGCACAGCACGTCGGAGTCCCGGCAATCGAACTTGAGTGTGGACCGAAGGACGATTCCGATACTGAAGTGTCGCTAGAGGCGACGGTACGAAATATGATTGAATGTAATTCGGATGGAACCGAAATTCGTAGTTCGCGGAAGCAAACATTCTATGAAGTCTATGGCAAAGTATTGGGAGATAACGATGAGTCTCTCGAAGATTTCCAAGCGACTACTATTAAGGGTGAGACGTTCTTCCCCTTCCTATCTAGGAATGATTACGACAGTGTGACGTGTTATAAGATGAGAACTTTCCGAAGAAAGGACACGGCAAGTCGATGAGCCAGCTCAATGTGGTCTCTAGTAAAGCGGTAGACGTGCTTCTACGACCTGACGGCAGTCGCATCGACGAAATCAGTGGCGGCCCGGCATTCTTCATCCGATCGGCGCTTCAGGAATCCGGGGTAGATTTCACCATTAATGAAGGTGAGAAAATGCAGGTCGAGGTGAAAGTCTACGATCACAAGGAAATCAGTAAGGTGGCGAGGCCTAGTCAGACGCGGAAGCTGAGTGAGATCGACGCCGGTGACTGGTGTATCATATCCACATTGCTCAATGAATGGAGCATCGACGTCGTTCCGAAGTGCGCATTCGTGGATATCCAGGGTTATGTCAGGGACGGTTCAAGATTCGGCGGAAAGCGGAGCTGGCCGATCGACGGAGAGACGTCACGCAAGATTTATTGCCTGAAAGGCACCGCCGAGGAGATCAGCTACTTGCCGGCCGAATTGGTCGAAGATCAAAAGGCTAACCGGATGCTGGTCATCACGGATGGTGAACGTGGTTCAACGATCTACTGCGCCGGTGAGCAAGTGTCGATTCCCGCCGAGTTGGTCGAAAATCTGCCGAACACCGTCGGTGCCGGCGATACGTTCTTCGCATACTTTGCCGCCAGTCTGTACCAAGGTAACGATTTCCGTACCGCAGGTGCATACGCGAGCACTAAGACCGCTGAATTCCTGTCTAAGAAAATCGGTTAAGCCGTTCCTGGTTTCGGCTGGCACTCCGCGATGATAGCATCGACATTATCTTCGAGTACCTTCATCGCGTAGCTGACATAGTCCTTTAACGTCATGTCATGAGACGGTCTTTCCATGATGCCTTTCAGACAACTCAGGTCAGTATAGGGGTAGCCGATCGAGGCATCGATTAGGTCGCTGACAAATATAGGACGGCCTCTTGATCGTTCCAGGGCATCGATAAGCACTATATTGAACGCTAGGTATCGCATCGATGCCTCGTACTGCGCCTCCCGACGCATGACGCTGTCGAAAGGCTTCATGAACGGCAACATGTATGGGTGGGTGTGCTTGGAGCCGTCCTCAAGCGTAGTGACTCTTCCGCCGAACATCGTCAGGTCCCTTGATACCGGGAGTGCCAATCCTTTGGTGCCATCAAGTATCGCTTCGCTGGCAATGGCCTTGGTCAAGTACTCGGTGCGTATGCCGGTTTCATCAAGTACACGCTCGTACCCGTTCCATGAGCCGCCGCTGACGGCGATTCCAACGATGACACGAATATCTACATCGTCCTCCAGACGCTCGCATAACTGACTGATGACTATCGGCAGCGTATCACCGAACGCCACTACGTCGTCGACGAATATGAGTTCTTGTATCGACTCGCCTCGCGTCATCTCCGCGATCACGTCGAGTTGTTGGTCGTAGGATAACTCCGCACCGGTGCGTGTAGTCAGTTTGCCGGAACTATCGCGAGAAAGCTCGAGTCTTCCGACCCTCGGACCGGCCTGGTGTTTGCCTATGTAGCGATCCATGTGGACGACGCCGACGATCTTGTCGGAGCGCCCTAGCTCGGTGTCGACCATAGATTCGATCGAATCCGCTAACGAGCCGGATTCTGCGCTGTAGAATGTGCAGGCCTCAGGCGCACATCCCTTTTTCAAATCCTGAAGCATATCCTCGAGGAGAGTGATTTCTTCACTCGACATGTCAGGAGCGAATATGTTCGCCATGTCTGAGATATCCCGAATCGATATATACGGATACGGTGTATCTATGAGCGTCGGCAATTCCCACCGCTCGGCCCTATTCTGCAAGTGCTCATTCGCCATTTGCATTTATATACCTTACTGAAGCCTGTCCATAAGATAGGCTGCCGCTTCTTGACCGGTGCTGGTCGGAATATCGGGTAAGCTTCGCTCGGCACCACGACCGAAGACGTGCGCCAGGTCGTAGACGATGTCAGCTGCTCCGCCCGTTCCGGATATCGGCGCGACATATATCGGCCGCGCCTCGCTCTTTGGGTCGGAATCGATTTCTTTGGAGCGCTTGATATTGGTCTTCAGCATGGTCGTTATCTCGATAAGCGTTCCGTAGCTTCCGCCGATGATCGTTGCCGCGTCGAGCATATTCACGAAAGTCGGGGTTTCAGTTCCGAACACACCCTCGCCCACGTCCGGAGGCATCGTCTGAATCGCAAGGTCGAGGTGGTCAGAAAGCGAGTATTTTTGCCCTTGATTCGGATAGACGCCGATTGTCGGAACACTGAGTCGTTTGGCGGTCCGGGTAGCGAGTTCAGGAATGCCGCCTTCGGTGCCACCGCTTAGGATCGCTACGGGCTTGTCGGCTAGCGTCCGGATGAACTCCTCGACGATCCGTTCAGCCGTTTCCTTGTCACCTTCCGCGTCGCCCGACATACCGATGACATACGAGATATCGTTGTCTGCTAGGAATTCACGCGTCTTCAACAGGAGCTCGCGTCGATATTCATCATGAGCATCGTTAAAACCTGACCGAGAGAACGTCTCTATCATGATAGATGTATTTTAAAACATTATTTTAATAAAACAAGAGGTACAATAAGGATATGACAGAATTAGACTTTGCAAAATCCGACGGGCTGTTACCTGTCATCGCTCAGGATGTCTCCACTAAGCAAGTATTGATGCTGGGTTTCATGAATCAAGAGGCGTATGAATTGACGCTACGTTCAGGCTATCTCACGTTCTGGAGCCGCACACGACAGGCATTGTGGACCAAAGGCGAGACATCCGGCAACAGGCTTCACGTTAAGGAACTGGCCGTCGATTGCGATAACGATACGCTACTTGCACAGGTGCACATCGAAGGCGATGGCGTCTGTTGCCACACCGGTGCGAAAAGTTGTTTCTTCACGCCTGTCGATATCAATGATCGCTAAGCTCGTCGGGTAACTTTCCGGTGCGAAGATAATGTTCGAGGTAGCTTCTTTCAATCCGTAGCGCACCGTTCGGTTCCACCCGTTGCGCCATGGCTAAGAACGACTCATGACTGATGACCGATTCTCCCATGCGTCGAGCGCGCAGTGCCGCCGTTTCACTTACGACCTGAGCGACTTCTGCGAAGCTATGCAGTGCGACCGCTCCGTACAACCGTAGGCTCGGTCGGTTCGAAGGGTCGATCATGCCCGCCTGCTCGCGCAGGAAATCTTCGTACTCGTAGACTCCCCCACGCTCTTGCCTAAAGGTGTGGGCGAACTGTCCACGATTATAGCCGCTCGAAATCGCGTTCCGAGGAGCGAGCACAAGATTGTCGGTCAGGTACGTCGAAAGTTCTTTTCGCTGAACGTCCGTTATCGAAACCCTGCCATTGATCACATCGATAGGCTCCAGCGGGTCACCGGACACCTCGAACGAATTTTCAGGACCGCCCTGCTCGTAAAACAATCCGTCACGCACTATGTAGGCAGGAATGCCCAGGTCGGCGATAAATCCTGCCGTCGTTTCCGATGGTAGGTCAAGTTTGGCCGGATCCTCGTTCTCGCCGACGTAGTAGTAGACGCCAGCGATATGGTTGGCCCTGACGTTGATCTCGTTATATACCGATCGGCCGTCGATCGCCGCGGCCATCTGTTCCTCGGGACTGACGCCTTGAAGACGGTCGAGGAATATCGAAGTCACCTTGTCGTCGACGACGGCCGTCGTCGCGTCATAAGGGAATGCCTGTTCGACCGTACCCGAACCTATGATCACCCCCCAGCGGCCGTACAGGTTCCTGTCGGTGTCTCCAGGCGAAACCGTCGACGAACATACGATCTGATCCGGCCGAAGCAATATGTCGAATAGGCGGACGCCTTTGAAGTCGACGCCTTGTCTGGGCCGGAACGGGCCGAGGTTTCCGTACGATCTGACGGCACTCACCAGTACTGCGCCGTAGTTTCTCGCGAGCGATTCTACGTCGAAAGCGCGCCAATCTTCACTATAATGAAGCTGATGTTCCAATGATTCACCCATAGGTATAACCAAAGCCAGTTGACTTTATGTAACTATAAAACCTATACAAATAAACGTCAATAGTGACTATGAATCCATCAGGTGCTGGGTGACCGATTCCATATAGCCGTGGTACACCTGGTCGTTTTCGAAGTGAGGTACCAGCTTGCGGATCGCATCGTATCGGCGTTTGGTTCCCTTGCCCAGCCGGTGGCCCTCTTTCAATCTGAAGTCGATCGCTTGGCTGGCTACGATATGTTCTATAGCGAGCGTACTGTAAACGTTTTCGGCTATCGAGCCTGCCTTTCGGGCGCCGATCGTCCCCATGGACACCAAGTCTTCGACGTTCGCGGATGTTGGTATGGAGTCAACGGATGATGGGTGCGCGAGTACCTTATTTTCCGATGCGAGCGCGGCTGTCGTGTATTGCAGGATCATCATACCCGAATTTAGTCCGCCGTTCTCAGCCAGGAATGGCGGTAGGCCGTGGCTGGTGGCAGCGTCTACCAACGATGCGACCCGTCTGTCGGAAACGTTCGCCAGTTCGCTGAGCGCGATCCCGAGCGTATCCATCGCGATCGCGACCGGCTCACCATGGAAGTTACCGCCTGACACGATATGGCGCTTCCCGACTTCATCAGTCAGGATCAATGGATTATCGGTTACACTGTTGATTTCCGTATTCACGACTTTCGTCACGTAGGTGACCGCCTCGTGTACCGCGCCGTGGATCTGCGGAATACAACGGATCGAGTACTGGTCCTGTACCCGGGTCGTATCGACCATCGTACTGCCACTTAACAGTGCGCGCATGTGCTCGGCGACCCGTATCTGGCCGTCGTGAGGCTTGAGCTCATGAAGCTCCTTCATGAAGGCCTTATCGGTCGCCCGCAACGCTTCCGCGCTCAAGGCGGCGGCTTGGTCGGCATGATCGAGAAGCGCGTAGGTATGATGAAGATTCATCGAGGCGATGGATGTCATACACGAAGTGTTGTTGATGAGCGCCAAACCTTCTTTCGCCTCTAGCTCGATAGGCTGAATGCCGGCCTGCTTCATAGCCTTGGCGCCGTCGAGTAGTTTGCCGTCGAATTCGGCCTTGCCTTTGCCTATCAGCACAAGGATCACATGTGAACTCGGCGCAAGGTCACCGCTCGAACCGACAGAACCTTTCTCGGGTACGACCGGAACGACGTTACTGTTCAACATCTCGAGCAATGTCTCGACGACGACCGGTCGAACGCCAGAGTGGCCCTTTGATAGATAATTCGCCATGATCATCATCATGCCGCGCACGATCTCGTTCGATAACGGCTTGCCAACGCCTACCGCGTGAGACATGATCAGATTTTCCTGAAGTTTCCTTACGTCACCTGCCGTGATAGTCGTATTCTTGAACGCGCCGAACCCAGTCGTTATGCCGTAGACGGTCTCGCCGGCTGAGATCGCTTCATCGACGACCGCTCGTGACAAAGCCAGGTTCTTACGTGCCTTAGTGCCTAGTCTGACTTCGTGGCGACCGCTGGCCACGTCCCAGATATCCTTGTAAGTAAGCTGCTGCGAATTGATAGTAAGCACGGTATATGAGCTCCTTCTGATTATGTACATGGAGTATATATCATTCATTCGAAAAAATGGAAGCTACCAGCCGCGACACGTCCTGCGGTTGAGACGTATAATGGATGCATGACCGAAATAACCGACGATCTGATGAGAAAGTTATCCGAGCGGGCACGATCTCACTACATAGACTCGCTACCATATCACGACTGGCGTCATGCCGAAGATGTCATGCGCATCGTCGCGAACATCGCTGACATGTCGATCGATCCTGACATACGAGCGAATAAACAGCTTCTCGTCATCGCCGCCGCATGGCACGACGCCGATTATCATATTGAAGATCTCGGTGCGTACGGAACCAAGGAACGGCGATCGGCCGATTTGATCGCGCGGATGTTACCCGAACTTTCGCACGCTGAACATGAGTTGATCGCGAGCGCCATTATTGATACGACCGTCGAGCTCCATCCTAAGGCCAGCATGTTCGGTGAAGTGTTGCACGCCGCCGACGTCGGTTATTTCGCAGATGACACCGAGCGCTTCATGGAACGACTTCGACTCATGCGCGAGGAATGGGGTTCACCCGACTGGACGACGACCGTCGAACGAACGATCGGTTTCGGCAAATCGGTGATCGCCGAGGCTGAGCGACTGATGCCCAAGATCCTTGCTAAGGAACACGCCGATGCATGGATAGCACGCATCGAGCATAATTTGAACTATCTCGAATCGGAACTTCGAAACGGCCGTCTAAGCGACTAAGACGCTCCGGACTGGTTTTGCGGATCGAAGTCGGCGTTCATCCAGACCGGTTCGAGCTGATTGCCGTCAGGGTCGAGCACTTCGTAGCCAAACATCATGTCTTCGGGAGCTCCCATGTCCACACGGAAGTAGTCGCCGCCGTTAGCTTTGGCGGTTTCTGCGAATGCCTGCACCTCTTCCCTACTGTCGAGCGTCATGGCTATCAGCGTACCGCTTGTCGTGCCGGCATCGATGACCGTCTTGTCGCGCAGGAATTTCGCGTAAAATTCTTTGGTCAACAGCATTATGACGATGTCTTCGCTCCACATCATACTGCGGGCGTTCTCGTCGGAGAATGTCTCGTTCCTGGTAAAGCCGAGGGCTTCGTAAAAGCTGGTCGATCTGTTCAAGTCTGACACCGGTAGGTTTATGAAGATTTGCTTTGCCATGAAATTCCTCCGATCATTATGTCTTCTACCTATTATAAACCCGGGGCATGAAAGCACCCTCCTAGGAGGGGCTTCCACGTATGGATGCGCTCCTTTCGGGAGGGTGTAGTCGGATCTCAGCTGAAGTGGATCTCGTTGTTGACGAACATCGGTCGGCTTCCCGTGTAGAGGAACGGTCCGAAGATGTTCATGAGTTCGTACAGCTGGAACTTCCTGTGTCCTTCCTTGCCGGGGCGAGTGTCGAGCGAGCTCTTCAGTGCCGACTCTGAAACGTTGCTTCTTGTGCGATCGTCCATCTCTGCGTAATGCCTTCGTAGAACGTCCTCGCCTTCTGGCGTCAGCTCCACGAAGACGTAGTGGTTGATGTTGAACGCTTTCATCACATCTCCGAATCTCGAGAAAAAGGAATGATAGTATTTTGCTAGCAAAGCTATATTATGTCAATTAAATCATGCAACTAACTCTTATCGATAGTTGATGAATGACAGTGGAAATTCGATATCGGCTTCACGAAGAAGCTGCATCACTGCCTGTAGGTCATTCTTGCTGCTACTCGACACACGCACGGCTTCGCCTTGAATCTGTGACTTCACTTTAGGAAAGCTTTCGCGAATAAGCTTGGACACCTGCTTCGCCTTTTCACCATCGAGACCGGAAACGAACGGTATTTCTTTTGTCATCTTCAGGTTGCTTGTGACAGTGTCCTTACCTAGGTCGAGTACCTTGGCACTCATACCACGATTAGTCAGGCCGCGTCGGATGATATCGATGATCGCCTCTTGCTGCATATCGCTGTTAGAAATTACCAGGTAGCCTGTTTTGTCTTTCAGCCAGTCTATCTTAGCCGGGGTATTCTTAAAGTCGTAACGGTTTGATATCTCGCGCTCCGCCTGCATGTAGACATTGTTGATTTCTGCTTTGTCATAATCGGACACAACGTCAAAAGAAAAGTTAGCCATGTATAAATTATAGCCCAATCGAATGGCCCGGATTACTTCTTGCGCGCGACGAAGCTGCGGTTATCTTCGCGAGTGCCATGTTTCGTACGTCTAGCAGTCGTTCTATCGGCGATTACCGTCATGCGTCGATCGTTCTTCACGCCTCGAAGAAGTGTGTCGTAGTCGGCTCCTGCAGAGTAACGGCGTGGCCCTCGCGCGACTAAAAGACCTTCTTGGCGCAATAGATCCGGAGCCATAGCAACACCCGAAACAAGTTCCGAGCCTGCCATATGGACACGCGACGCGATGACCATGTCGGCGGCACCTTCGCTGCCATTCTTCAACATGCCGCTCACGTTGGAAGATATACCCCCTGCGAATATCTGCATGTCGTCGGGCGACATACCACGGTGCAGAGCTAATCCTCGCAGGGCCGCCTGTTCACCCTGGGTCTTGACCAGTCCTATCACACCGTAGCGTTCACTACGCACGCCTTTGATATGGTTTATCAACCCTGTCAGCCCTATGCCGTAATCGACCACCCAGCCTGTCTCGATCGAGTATGGCTGCGTGATGCCATCGATATTCATGACACCGTCTTCGATGCCGAATTCTTTTATGCCATCTATGCCCTCGGGATGCTTCAGGTAATACGCACTTACGAACGCACCGGCTTTACGTGCGACCTCAAGTGCTTTGGTATCACCTGCCTCCGCCTGTCTGGCAAGCGTAGGTCGGACTTCGTTCTTAAAGTAGTTTCTCGATTGCGGCGACAGGTCAGGAATCATTTCGGTCGGTGGCATTTCGGTCGTCAGGAATGCGCCGCCGACTCCAGCCATGAACGAGCTTTGTGTCAGTTCGGGTGGCCGGCGAAAGCCATACGCCAAGTAAGCGTCCATAAGATCGTCCAATTCGGTAGTCGATGCCGGCTTCTTGCTAAGATTGATTTTTCCGCTGAATTTTTCTGAGGTCATAAGACATTTACTATAAATTATTTATAGATTTATGTCAATCTGCGGAGACTTGGCTGTTGCGGATTCCCGCGGCTGAAATAAGCCCACCGATAATCAGTAACGTCGCGCAGGCGGTGATGCCGATCTTGAATCCGTTAAGGTCGACGCTCGTTCCGATTAGTAGCCCCACGACCGCCACGGCGAGTAATCCTGCGATTCGAGCGATGGCGTTATTTACGGCCGAACCGATTCCAGCCTGCTTCGACTGAATCGAACCAAGAATTGCAGATGTAAGTGGTGCGACCGTGACACTAAGTCCAAGTCCGAACAGTAAGATTCCTGGCAGCAGCTCGGTCCAGTAATCCGTCGGCATATTCACGCCGCTCATATATAACGTTCCAAGCCCGGCGATGACTGGGCCGGCGGCCATGAACCAGCGTGGCCCGTATTTGCCGCTAAGAGCCCCGAAGCGTGACGACAAGAAGAACATGATTATCGTGACCGGTAGCGATGCCAGGCCGGCAAGCGTCGCGGTGAATCCTGCGACTTGCTGCAGGAAAATTACGAGTAAGAATCCTTGTAGCGCCAGCGCTGCATATATGAAGAATGTGGCTACGTTCCCGACGCTGAAGTTCTGCGATTTGAATAGTCCGAGTGGAAGCATTGGCTGCGTCGCGCGGCGTTCATGTAGCACGAATGCTATGAGTGCGATAATGCCACCTATCCCCGTGCCCCAAACTGCCGGGTGCGTAAATCCAAAATTGCCTTGTTCGATCAGTGCGTATACGATTCCGGCCAGTCCGAGCGCACCGAGCACTATTCCTAATATGTCTACTCGTTTTCGTTCGGCGTGTTCGTCTTCAACACTAAGTCGACTAACAAGAATTAGTGCTACGACGATCGGCAGCACGTTGATAGCGAATACTAATCGCCACGAAGCTAGGTCGACCAAAAGTCCACCGACTAGCGGCCCTATGATGAACGCAATGCCGGTCCAGGCGGTCCACTGCCCTATGGCTTTGGCCTGTGCTGCGCCGGTGTGCGTGCTGATGATAAGCGCGAGCGAGCTCGGTACAAGTAATGCACCGGCAATCCCCTGCAGTCCCCGGGCGATCACCAAGAACTCGGCTGTTGGTGCGACCGCACATAATAGCGACGTAACTAAGAATCCTAGCAGCCCTACGGTCAGAATTTTCTTGCGCCCGAATATGTCGCTTAACGATCCGGCGGCTAATATCAATGAGCCTAATGTAATTAAGTAGGCATTGTTCACCCACTGCTGCGTGAGTAATCCCCCACCAAGTTGTTCACTGATCTGTGGCAACGCTACGCCAACCACCGAGCCGTCAAGGAACGCGACGAAGCTTGCGAGGATTGCTATGAAGAGAACGAGGCGGTATTTAGTCATATGTTCAATATAAAACTTAAATATTCACAGATTCAGGAGCCTAACACGAAAATCGCCGCACCAAGGAAGTTGCTACCGCTCGTAGACATGCCTGCCGATACGGATGACATATCTTTCGTTCCAATGACGTATGCCAGTTGGATCATTCCCGGACCGGCCGGAACCGTGACCCAGTCACCGCTCGACGGTGTCGGGTTCAGCGGATACGTGATGTAGTTAATGGTCGAATTGACAGCCATGATGGCGACCTGTCCGGCTTTAATGGGTTGGCTCGGCACGGTGATGCTGCTGCCGCCCGGAACGTTTGAACCGCTCCAGCCTGCGACCTGTGACGAGCTCGTCGACGGGTTCGACAATCCGCGTACGACCATGTAGCCCATTTCTACGCCCGAGCCATCGGTCGTGAATGAGAGCGCGGTGCTTGACGTGACGTTCGTGACTATCGAAACCCGGTAGATCTTGGAGCCTGAACCGAGCGATTGAGACATGACCGCGTTCTGATTGACGCCATCTACCTTAAGGTAGGCCGTGCCGACGATGTAGTGCTCGGAATGGAAGCTAATGACGACGTCTCCGGCCTGTAGCGCGACGCCAGGAGTCAACGGGTAAGTCGTGTTGGCCGTAGGGTACGAGGTCATGCCACTGGAATAGGCGACCTGTGCCGCTGCTACGGGTCCGTGCCCTGTGCAATAGCCATCGACGTTCGACCCGGACGTGCTGTTGTACATGACGTACTTTTCTTTGCGTGTGACGGTAATGCAGTAGGTGGGGTTCGGGGAATCCGTGCTAGTAATTTGAACGCTGCTGTCTTTCGTAGCGGTGAAGCCAACTCCGTTGTTGAGTTGAGAAGTGGTCGTGGGCATCGTACCGTTGACGGCATAGTAGTTGTCGACCAGCTTATGCACGTTGTTCAGATCCGAGATCATGGCGGCCTTGTCCGCGCGAGCATTGACGCCATTGAATGCGATCACCGTGAGTGCGGCCAGGATAGCTATGATGACGATGACGATCAAGAGCTCGACGATCGTGAACCCATTTTTTTTATTTTGGCTATACATATTCCGCATGGTCAAAGTGTGAAACTGATATGTTCATAGTAGCATACGGCTTATGCTTGGCCAGGAATGAACACGGTCTATGCCTACGAATATGAAATGCGATACACTATGGATGCAGCGAACCGTTCGTTGCTCGTACCTACGGAATCGAAGGTGGTGATCGTATGAAAGGCGCTCTGAAAATCGCGTTGACCGTGCTGGGTATGGCAGCAGTCCTGTTGCTTTCGGTCGTGGTAGTGGTGTTCTGCATCGCGTTCGGCTGGGTCTGGGCACTGCTGGTTCTTGCTGGCAAACGGAAGCTCGGTCCACAGAACATGTGGGGTGACGCGACCGCAAGGCGGGACTTCAGGGTCCGCCGCATTGAGCTGAAGGTCGCCGGAGGGCTGCTTGCCTGCTATGCGGCAGTGACCCTCCTGGCGGCCGTGATGATGCTCATGCCCGGTCCGGCACCGATGACCGGTGGCTTGACGGACTGGGTGATCGGCTCGAGCTTCGTCGTGTCGTTCTCGACGCTCATCTTCATCGGCATGCCACTGGGGCTGAACTGGCAGTACGAGTGGCAGCGGACCGGACGTCTACTGGAGAAGCGCTACGTATCACCGGTGCTGTTCTGAAGGCGTTGACGAAAAAAAGTCCTCTGGCATCGACGACCAGAGGCATTCGCCGCACGGTGGGTCGAGGTTTCCTCCCCGACCGTGCGGCTATTTAATTTATGGCATCATTCGGAGTCGGTAATCCGGAGCGGATTGAACCGAGGGCAAAAGAAATCTCCCCGAGAGCGAATCATCGGGGAGTGTGGGGGTAGGCAATCGACGAAAGATCCGCACGAGGAGCGGCCCGTGGGCTGCTACGACTCTGCTCTTCGATCGAACATCTACCTGGGTTCTCACGCACGCAGGCGCGAGAAGATTGAGAGTGTCGCTCGCCCCGGTGCGGGAACCTGGCGAGCGACTTCCGAGTCATAACCGTGTGTGCACACGGAGCAGTACGAATCGGCATTTCTGTCTTTGGAAACATCGACCGGAGTCTGATGCTTAACAGCGGCAAGGCCCTCTTAGCCTCCCTGACTTGCACGTGTGCTCACACGAAAGACATATCTTGGCTTGCGCCACCCCTTGTCTATCGCAGGCCTTATATTCGGCCAGGGGTCAACACTTCTTCAAGATGCTTCCGGGAGTCTCCCGGACCAGCGATCCGGACACAACCCCGGATCCTTTAGGAAGGGTTGGCGAACGCATTGTACCCCCGAAGGGATTGTGCTGTTCGACTAGTCGGCGGGCGTACTTCACCACACCGGACATAAATACCATTTTACTACATAAATCAAATAATGTCAATACCTACGCAATACGAAAATATGCGAAATAGAAAATGACCCAACCGATAGCTGAGTCATTTTCTATGGTGATCTCACGGGGAATCGAACCCCGATTGCAAGGATGAGAACCTTGTGTCCTAACCGTTAGACGATGAGACCAGATGGTGAGTGGAGTAACTTAGCTTGCTCGATCACTTTTGAATCGAGCGCTTTGCGTCTTGCAGAGACGTGGCCAAATTAACCTCATTACTTTAGCAAATTCCACCCCTGTTGTCTAGCGGTGTCAGTCGAGCTTCTCGATGACAGCGAGCAATTTTTTCGGCGTGATTTCCGCCTTTATGAGATAGCCGTCGGCGTGCTCCTCCATGGTCTGACGGGCCTGTTCGCTCTGGTCGAAGTTGGTCAGTACGATGACCTTCGAGCCGGGAATAAGATCTTCCGCGCCACCACGTAGTATCTGCAGTATCTCGCTTCCCCGTCGCTCTGGTAGCATGACATCGAGCAGTATGACGTCGTACGGTTTGTTGCGAGCGGCGATAAGACCGTCGTTGCCGTCGACCATCCAGTCGACATCGTACCCAGCTTTCTTAAGGCTACGCACGTACATCTCGCCGATGAAGCGGTCGTCTTCGATGATGAGAATAGTTTTTACAGACATAAGCACATTATACGCTAGCCGCGGAACGCTCCATGGTTTTTGATCCAGCCGCTGGATGACCGTTCGATGAACGCCTGGTTATTCGTGGCACCGTTGCCAAGCTTGTCGGCGACCGTGGCATAGATAGGCAGACTGACCGTGAAGGTCGAGCCATGGCCTTCGATACTTTTGACGCTGATCTTGCCACCATTGCTTTCGACGATGGCCTTGCTGATGTATAGGCCGATTCCGGTACCTGCGACGGTCTCGCGCGAACGGTGCGAGCGGTAGAACTTATGGAACAGATTGGCGATGACGTTGGCAGGCATACCGATACCGTGGTCGTTGACCGAAATATCGACGAAGTCGCCGTTTACCGCCGCCGTCACTTCGATAGACCCGCCGTCGTTGGAATATTTGATAGCGTTATCGATGAGGTTACCGAACACCTCGCTCATGCTGTTGAGGTCGGTCGCGACGGTCGGTAGTCCGACCGGAAGATCGACCGATAGCAACCGCTGTTGTGCCGTGGCGCGCATCTGCATGTCATCGGAGATCGTAGCGTAGATATCGGCGACAGTCTGTTCCTGAAGGTGGACTTTCAAGTGTCTTCGGTCGAACCGACTGGCATTCAGTATGTTGTTGACGTAGCCGCTCAGACGATTGGCACTGACGATGAGCCGTTGGAACAATTCTTTTTGATCGTCGCCGTTGGTAGCTGCAAGTTCGTCGTTCAACGTATCGAGATAGCCACGGATGACCGTGATAGGACCGCGCAATTCGTGCGCCGCGAACGCGATGAAGTCCAGATCGTCGTCTTCTGGTTGATAGTCGCCGGTGCGGTCGAACAGCGTGATGATGACTTCGGCTTCGCTCCCCTTTTCGTACGACGCATGGATATCGAACAGCCGACGATCGGGTTCGCCGGTGATCTTATTGGCGATGCGGAGCCAGGCCTTTTCGGCATGGATATCGTGCTCGCCGCGCTCGCTTATCCAGTCTGCGATACTTGGGTCTACGTCGAATATGAGTTCGAGCGACTTCTTGCCATTGCCGTCGATACTGACTGGCGCGCTCTTGTTGGCGTAGATTATCTCGCCGGTACCGTCCAGCATGACGACACCCGTAGCCGTATGGTTAAGCTGGGTCGATATGTCGACCGATGACGCGCTGGCGCCTTCGACTACGGTGACTGCTTTGTCAGATTGGTTGGTCGCCATTTCGTACACCAGCTTGAGTAGCGGTCGTAAGCGGCTGCGGACGAAGTAACCGTCGTTTAGGTTCGGTGCGGGAGCGCTGCTCGGCTCACCGGATACATGGACGAGAGCCATGGATAGGTCCTTCAGTGGCCGCATGGCCATTTGAGTGACGATGAGCGTCAGCACGAATGAGATCACGGTGAGTAGGATGATCAAGGCGATCGCGTCGATGCTCGGCTGAGGGTAAATGATGAGCACGACGCCTACGGTCAGCAGACAGATGACTGACTGCGCACCGATGGCGCGCAGCAACGTCAGGCGGCGGTATCGCGGCCAGAACCTGTTCAGTAGTTCGGCTTCGGATGCGTTTACTGCCATGTCACGTTCCCGCTGCCGTTCGGAATGGCAGAGATCCAGGTAGTGCCACGAGCCAGTGCGACAGGGTTACCGTTCGCGTCGGTGAACTTCAACTGCCCGGCTCGGTCGGCCTTAGTCCAGGTCGCATCGATCGCATGGCCGTTCTGGAATATCGTCGCTTTTCCGCTACCGGTAGTAGTAATACTTTCGCGGTAGCCGTCTTCGAGTACCTTCACCATGTCGACTCGGAGCGCGATGACCACTTTGGCTTGAATCTGGCCACCTTCTCGGTCGAGGTGTGGTGCGCCGGCTTGGGAGCGTGCGTACAGTTTGGTCGCCGGGTCGTAGGCGTACGACGAGTTGTACGTCGGGCCGCTGATGGTCAGATTGATCGAAGTCGCGTCCTGAGTGAGATCCTTCACGTCATCGGCACGGTCGAACGGAATCGGGTTGGATGACACATAGCCTTTGCTCGCATTAAGTTCGTTCAGTTTGGAGAAGCTGGTGTAGACGTTGTGTGGAGCATACCGATCGGTCGCCCGACGGTAATAGGCTGAATTGAAGAACTGGTCGATATCGCGGTACCCCCCGCCGCGTACCAAGGCCAGCGCGGCGGCACTCCCACCGACGTGGGCAACGCTGGCGTTGTACGGCGTCAGCCAATCGACGTAGTACATACGAAGACTGCGCACCGGGCCGATGGTTTCGGGTTGATGCTGCTGGAACACGGTAAGGAAGCGTGTGATGCCGCCCTCGGCGACGGCCTCATAAACGATTTCGGCATCCTTAAGACCCGATTGTGGTCGGGCATCGGGGCTGTTTTCGATCATGATGGCAGTGGTCGGCTTAGTGGCAGCGGCCTCATCGGCGATGACTTCGCCCGTAAGCGGAGAATAGTAGACCGGTTTCGGCTCCTGCTTAGCGACCTTCTTGGTCGTGGCTGCGGCTTGCTTGTGCTCGGGTCTTTGCCACAGCACTGCCATGGTAGTCAGACTACCGGCCAACACGAGACCGAGCGCGATGAACGCATACGTGCGGCGCGGATGCTTATGTAACCATTCTTTCAGGCGCGTGAACCGCTTCTTTTTTAACGAAAAATCAGGCTGCATTGCCCATAGTATAGCAAAGCGCTTATGCCTAGCCTATAGAGTGGATACACGTATCTTATAGCTGTTGGATCGAACGCTGTAGTCGTGCGATGGTCGTGTCTTTGCCGAGCAGGAATAGCGTGTCGTTGAGCTGCGGGCTGAACGGGGCCCAGGTGGTCGCGATACGGATAAGGCTGAACAACGTACCAGGCTTTTGACCGGATGTTTCGAGCAGCCCATTCAGGCATTCTTGGATCGTCTCGTCGGTCCATTCGCAGCCTTGGAGCGTTTCGACCGTCCGTGTCAGCAGGTCACGGAGCTCATCGGTCTCGAATTTCTTGAGCTGCTTGTTGTCGTTGATGAGAGAAAGGTCGGCTTCCGGCTCGGCGAAGAAATAACTGGTCAGCGTCGGAAGGTCGCGCAGCGTCTTCAAACGGTCCTGGGCGAGCGTCAGGACATCTTTCTTATACTGCTCTTCGGCGTCGGCTGCCGACTCGGGCCACATATCATCGACGCGGCTGTACAGTTCATCGACGGAGAGTTCACGGATAAATTGACCGTTCATCCAGAGCAGCCGCTTCTCATCGAAACGGGCACCGCTTTTCTGGACACGCTTCAGGTCGAATTTCTCAATCAGTTCTGACTTGGTGAAGACTTCCTGTTCGGTCCCGTCGTTCCAGCCGAGCGTCGCGATGAAGCTGAGCAAGGTTTCCTGCAGGTAGCCGTCGCGCACATAGTCCAGCACGTCCTTGGCGCCGTCGCGCTTACCGAGCTTCTTGTTTCCCTGCTCGTTCATGATGTGCGGCATGGTGGCAAAGATCGGCGGCGTCGCACCGAGCGCTTCGTACAGGTTCATATAGTTCGGCTGACTCGAGATGAACTCTTGCCCACGGATGACGTGGGTTATTTGCATCTCCGCATCGTCCACTATGTGGGCGAAGTTGTAAGTCGGGTAGCCGTCGCTTTTGATCAGGATGAAATCATCGATGACCTCAGGGCCGGTCTTGAGCGTTCCCATGACTTCATCGTGCCATTCGTAGGCCTTAGGTTCGGACTTGAAGCGAAGTGGGCTCGTGCCGTCCCATTCCGGCGGATTCTCAGGACGATGATTGCGATATAAGAACGGCTTCTTGCTTGCCTGCGCCTGTTCGCGGAAGGCCTGGACTTCTTCGGGCGTGTACGGGTCGGCATACGCGCGGCCAGCATCGATGAGCTTCTGCGCCCACTCTTTGTAGATATTCAGCCTATCACTTTGTTTGTACGGTTCATGAGCACCACCGACATCGAGACCTTCGTCCCACTGAATGCCGAGCAGCCTGAGACATTCCTTGATATGGTCGGCCGAACCCTCGACCTCTCTGTTCTTATCGGTATCTTCCAGGCGTAATACGAACGTGCCGTCGGCGTGCTTGGCGGTAAGGTACGCGAACAGGCCGGTACGAAGATTGCCGACATGCATGAAACCGGTCGGACTTGGAGCGAAGCGAGTGCGGATTTGAGTCATTACGACTAATTATAACAGAGGCAACTACAGTGATGTCGCGATGCGACGGATCTGTTCGTTGGAAAGATTGGCGGTACCTTCGACGGTGTACAGCACGCCGCCGTTAACCCAGGCTGCGTCGGTGCCGTAGGTATAGATTGTCAGGCCACCGTCGTTATACGTAGCGTATTTGCCATTGCTACGTGGGTCGACGTACTTTTCGAGTAATGCGGAGGAGTCCCAGCCGCTACGCGATTGGTTGAGTGAGAACGCGAGCGGACCGGAGTTAGAAGCGAACTGCATGCTGACCTGGCCATCCTGGTAAGCGACAGGGCCGTTCAGCCGGTAGCCGACCGGACGGTATTCAGGGTAGCTGGCATCGATACCCGCTTGGGCGGCGGCGACGCGGACCGACAGATTCGGCATGTTTACGTAGGTAAAGTAGCCGGTGATAAGAAGCACACCAAGACTGGCAGCGGCGACGTTGAAAGCGCGACGCTTCGGCTGCTTTGATTCGGTCGGCGTCTTGGCGTTAGCCAACGCCTGACCGATGGCAGCTTGCTTGATGGCTTGTGAATCGTGCGAGTGAGCCTGGGCAGGCTTGGCGGCGTGCGTATCGTGGGCTTTCTTGACGATCGGGTGGGTCGATGGAGCGATGTCGGCAGGTGCTGCGACCTGTCGTTTGACGGTGAGCGCCTGTGGATCACGCGCGAACTTGCTGATCTGAGCGCTACGTTTCACCGGCCTGCGCATGTCCATGACGACACCGTTCGGACGCGAGACGGCCGTAGCAGTGATTACTGCGGGGGTTGCGACAGGCTTCGAGACATCAGAGTGTACTTTCTTGACGAAGCGACGATTTAACGTTTCGGAGCGTTGATGGCGACGGTGTGCGGGTTTCGCATGGACCGACTGTGCACGAATAAGTTCCTTCTGGACCGCTTGTTCTTGCTTCTCTATCGGAAGACCACTGTGACTGTCGTAGTCGATCCCACCTATCGAGACTACATTTGTTTGACTCATGTCTGTTCCTGTTTTCCCTGTTTACCCCGTTTGTTGTCTCTATGATACCGCTGCCATAAGCAGGTTGCAATACTAAAAATTAAGGTGGACGTATATACTATTGCATATGTATAGAGCGCCTTCGAAACGATCGCAACTTATAAAGCGAGGCCTGGTGTACAGTGCTATGACTACCGGAGTCATACTGCTGGTCACGTTTCTGGTCTTCATCATGCTCGGATACCGGTTCAACCGCGATACTAGCAGCATAGAGCAAGGCGGTCTCGTACAATTCGCATCGCGGCCTGACAATGCCAAGGTCACCATAGGAAGTGCCGTGCTGACCGATCTGACTCCGTCCAAGATCACAGTCAATCCTGGCAAGTATGACGTGAAGATGACCCGCAGCGGCTACCGGCAATGGAATAAGAATGTCGATATACGGGCCGGTGAAGTACTATGGCTCAATTACGCACAACTGGTCCCGGATAACGTAGAAACGAAACAACTTACCAAGTTCGATACGATCGTCGATGCCAAATCGTCACCGAACGGCGATCGCTTCGCCCTGTTGACCGATGCCGCTAAACCGTTGATCACCTACGTCGACGTGACCGGTGAAACGCCCAAGGTGACGACGCTTACCATTCCTACGAACGCACTTCCTGAAGGCAAGACGCCGACGTTCAGTCTTGGCGACTGGGCGAACGATTCCGATCGTATGCTTATCAATATGACGTTCGATGGCGTGACGCAGCGACTCGTCGTAGATCGGCGCGAACCGAATCGGACGATCAATCTTTCGGCGAAATACGAAGCGGACATTTCTGAAGCGAAATTCGACCCGCGCTCAAGCGAGCGCATGATCGTCCGGTCATCGAACGGTGACCTGCGCACCATCGATACGGCCAGTGACGCGTTATCGAGCGTACTCGCGACAGGCGTGACCTCGATGTCGGTGTACGGGAACGACGCCATACTGGTCGTGCAGACATTACCGGACAACGCTCAATCTGTCGGCTATATTTCTTTCGGTTCGAGCGAAGTCAGGCAGATCAAGCGCATCGATTCGACCGAACGCACGCTCGTGGCGGCGGCATCGTATTTCTCTGAGCCGCATGTCGCCATCGCTACCGGCAGCAAGCTCGACGTATACCGACTGAGGTCGTTGCCTTCCAGTCGGTCGACTGATGCGATAAGTATGACGAGCCTGACATCGAGCGTCCTTCCGGCTGCGATCGATCACCTATCGGTCCGGTCGAGCGGACGATTCGTCGTCGCCCAATATGCTAGCGGTGTCCAGACGTATGACATCGAACTATCCAAGCAAACACTGACCTCGTTCAGCGTACCGGTCGCCGAGGAGCTTCGCTGGCTCGACAAGTACCACTTTTACGTGACGAGCGGCACCGACCTTCAAGTCATGGAGTTCGACGGCGGCAATCAGCAGCGGATCACGGCGCTTACGACCCGTTTCGACTCAGTACAATCCGACAATGGTGAATTCATCTACAGCTTCAATGTTCACCCTGATGGTGGCTTCGCCATCCAGCAGAGTCGAATGATACTGAAATAGCGGACTAGCCGCCGAATATCCGCTCGAAGAACGTCGGAGAGTTGCCCGGCATAGCTGCTGAACTGCTGCCACTGTCGACCGGGGCGCTGGCGGCGCTTGCCGGATTTGGGCTGACCTGCTCTGCCGTTATAAGCAGACGGTTGAGCGAGGTACCGAGCGGCGTACAGGTGATGAGCGTGACCTCAGGTTTGGTCGTCGTGTAGACGAGGGCGCTGACATCGGTCGGCTTGACCACCTTGGTCTTGGTTACGTTGTAGGTGTAACGTGTACCTTCGTAGTGGATGTAGAATATGTCGCCCGGTTTCAGACGTTCAAGTAATGCGAACACGAACTTATAACTACCGCCATCGATAAAGTCGTTACTGGAGTGCCCGGAAATGACGGTGTTACCCACCTGCCCTGGCTTGCTGTTGGCGCCAGGAATACCGAACCATGCCACACCGTTCTCCATGGCTTTCAGCTGAGATGACTGGTCGGGCGTCGTATTGTAGTCGACCGGCACGTTGACGTTGATCTTAGGAATGATCAACAACGGTTCTGGCCCGACTTGCAGCGATGCGTTCGGGTCGACGACGATGTTCTGCGGATCGATCTCGCCTGGCGTCACATAGGCTTTGACATTGGCGATGATGACACGGTTGTACTGCAGGAACGAAAACAGTAATAGTACGACGATAGCCGCACTGAGCGGCACGAAGTGTCGGCTGCCGCGAACCTTCTTGGTAGTGGCACGTAATTTTTCGAGCAGCTGCGCACGGAGATCATCGACCGCGTCTTCCCGGCTGATCGTACCTGATTCTTCGGGCAAGGTGGCGAATCCGGTCTTCTCGGCTGCGGCCTTTTCGGAGTAGGCTTGGTGTACCTGACTTACCGCGCCGACGTAGTACTGTTCGTAATATTTCTGATAATACTGTTGCCATGCGGTGTGGTACTGCTGCCATTGATCGGCGTTAGCGGTGTGCGATGGCTCGTGCGTCCTGCGGTAGGTGTTCGGAATCTGGCTATCGGAATTCGTCGGACGTGCGTCGCCGGAGTAGATGGAATCAAGCTGCGTGCGGGCTATGTTAGCAGCGGCCGATTGCCCGGCTGCGTTGTCGCGATGAGGCGGTTGGATCTGACCTCTTGGATCGGATGCCGCCATTTGTCGGTCTTCAGGTCGCATGCGTATAGATTCCCACTTGCATTCATTGTACAATACAGGGAGAATTTTGACAGTTTGGATTGATCTTTTTCTTGTGCCGCGATGGTGGAATCGGTAGACACGTTAGACTCAAAATCTGATGAGCATTAGCTCGTGCCGGTTCAAGTCCGGCTCGCGGTACCAGAAAACGATCAAAGTGCGAGTAAATTATGCGGCGCTAAGTTGCGATGCGAGCCGTTCGTCGTCCATGGGCTCGAGCGCGTCCCATTCGCGACCGGCCGATTGCTCTTTGACCAGGTTGACGACGATATTCTTTGCCATACGGAGCCGGCCCATCTCGTCCGCGTCGAGGCCCGGCGAGCCTGCGGCCAATCGGACGAGCAGATTGGAAATGGACAGATCGAGGTTACCGAATTCCTCCGCTGCCACGACGATCATGTATGGGTCATCGGCAAGTTGCTCATCCTTCTGCCTATTGAGTGACTTCACGGAAATATCATGGCGGTACCCGGTGTCGGTCCTCGGGTTGTAGTAATACTCGTAGAGATCGGTCTGAGCGGCGACATCGTCGTAGGTGGTCGCCGGGACGCATATGCGCGAACTGGTCTGTTCGAAATTTAGGAGTGACGCGACGGTCAGTTCCTGTATGACTCCCCTGACATGCCGGGCCTGGTCGTCATAGCCCATCTCGTGCAGTGCGTCGAGCATACCGAGGTACTCGTTGATCAGCTCGGTGGAGGTGCCTTCGACCCCGTCGCTGAGTCGAGACCTGGTCTCAAGCATCTCGGGGCCGGCCAGCGAATACACGAGTGGTGCCAGCATGCGCTCACGGGCGAACATCGCCGTCGTAAGGATTCGATTATGATCGGTGAACGAGTCGGTGGCGCCACGTTTGACCCCTTTGATCATCGTCATCTTGGCAATATGCTCGACTTCTTTGATCGCATCGTCGACGCTCAGGCGACCATCGCTGATCATGCCGCGGAGATTGTCGATAGCGGTATCGAGGCCGATCGATAGCACGCGCGACTCGTTGGCATCGGCGACAGACCGCTCGTATAGCAAGCGGCTCTGATCGTATCCCTTCGGGGTCGTGCGGACATCGATTTCCATAATCTAGTGATTATACAATTTTTACATGATTTACGCAACACTGCTGACCACTGACGCAAGCGGCTTGTCAGGGTTCCAAAGCCAATAAGCCGCAGCGTCGGTCGCGACGGAACCACGCCATATCGCCATAGGTTCCTGCCATACCTGAGTAACGACTTCGCCTGCCGAGGCGACAACGAGCGTGTCCTTATGTAATGTCAGGATGGTGCATGGATACGTGATGGTGAACTTATGAAGTGCTTCGACCAGCTGCATGAGCTGCATGTTGAAGGTCAGGACCTTCGGGTAGTACAATCCTTGAAACAGCTTTTGGATCTGGGCGAAACTGGCGACGAGTAGCGTATCCGGCCGTTCAGCAAGAAGGCTCGGGTCGTTCTTGACCAGGTCGATCGCGTCGCGTGTGACGGTGAGCTGACCGTCATAGGTGCGAATGAAATCCTCGTATGCCAGCGCGGTCTCGGCGTTACGTCCCGCGTCACCGATGAGCAGTACCTCGCTCGACCACGCGGCTGCGGCACGAAGCTCCGGCAGGCCTTCTTTCGAAAGTCCTCCACTGGTAGTACAGGCCGTGAAGATGACATCGAGCAGCGTCGGTGGAACCGATTTCTTCAGGCAATCCGGTAGCACTACCTTGACACTACCTACCCCGGCGTCGAGCGCGGTCTTATAGCTTTCTGCGACGGCGGCGAAACCCAGCTTGTTACCACCGACGACGAGTAGCTTTCCTGCCTGGTCGCGACGCTCCGGCTTAGACCACTCAAGGTCCGGGTACAGGGGCCTACCCGGCTCTTGTCGTCGCCAATACGCTAGGTCCATGATGACCTATGGCCCGAACGATCCGGTCGAGAAGACGATGATGAGCAACATGATCGGCACGACGAATATGAGGAACAGTACCAGCGGAACGAAGAATGTCAGCCAGCTGAGCCAATGCGCGGCGGGCTTAGTATGACCGGCATCGGTGACCTTGCTGAGCTGCGAGTACAGCACGGCGTTGACACCTGGTTGAAGTACCCACTGCATGACACCAAGCGTGATGATATTCCATAGTTGAATGCCTGAATAGGTAGTGAACCATGCTCCTTTGGTCAGTTCCGCGCTTCGCTTGACCGCAGCGTTGCCACGTTTGCCTTCGGCGAAGAACACCGTTCCGGCCAGCGAATACCGCACCGCCATGATGAATCCCGGCACGATGAACAACAGCGTCCACAAGATCAGTTTGACGGTCACCACGACGTACAGCCATATGTAACTCGCGAGCTCCTTGCCGGTCTCTTTGAGCGCGGTCTTCAGCTCGACGGTCTCACCCTTCGCCAGTCGCGCGCCGGTGTATTCGAGTGCTCCATATAGCCACATGACGACCACGATGAACAGGAACACCGCTGACGCGCCGATGACGCCGGCGACGGCAATGCGACCCGGATCCTGGGCGAAGAAGTCGGCTACTACCTTGGCGTCCCTATCGTCGCGCATACGGACCTGTGACTCGTTCATAGTAGTCGAATTGGCGATATCGATGATATTGGCGATGCCGTTGATCAGGAAATACGCCACGCTGAGCACGACCGCGTATATCGCGACCGACTGCGCGCGCACGAACAGCGACTTAAGGCCGTTCAGGCCTATATAAAACGGGTTGTTCTCGTACGGGACGTCGTGTTCATGCGCCATGGCTCTCCTCTTTTCTATTCGTATGATAGCAAAGATTTCGCGCGTTCAAGTAACTTGCCAGCCTCTGGAGGAGCATTAGTCGCACGAGCACTATTCTGGCTAGAGGCTATGGCGATGATCTGCTCGGCGGCCGCTGTGAGGTCGGTCGAAGTATTGACCACCCAATGATGGTCGTGTGTCTGTGCGAGCGACCATTCGATCGAGCCGATCGCTTCGCGGAGGCGTTTGGTGCGATCTTCGGACATATCCGGAAACCGCTTGGCGAGCCAGCCGGTCCACGCGTCCGGATCGGCGGTAAGGCTGATCGTCACGGTGTGTTCGAACGGCAATGAACGATACCTATCTACGGTACCCGATAGCGTATCGAGCAGATTGAATCGATGCGTGAAGCTACCTACGGTCGTACCATAGATGACGCGTGTCGTCGGATGTTCGAAGTACGTGACTGCCTTGCCTGCTTCACGTAGGGACTTCGCCTCATCTTGACTGATGTGTCGGTAAGTGGACGTCTCGCCGCTCCGCATGGGGCGTGTCACAAACGACTGGACGTAGCCGAAACGGCTATCGAGTCTGGCGACTTCGTGCATGAGCGTCGACTTACCGATGGCGGTCGGCCCGACGATCATGACGAGCGTCTTGTCGCGTAAGGATTCCATATGAGAATCATATCAAAAAGGAAAATCCCCGCCCTGCTCGGACGAGGATGATCCTCGGAGCGTGGGCGAGGGACATGTGTCTCTCAGTCGATTCGGACCAGGCCTGCCTGGTCCTCCTTGAGCCTGACGGCTTTGGTTTCGAGCTCGATGCGTTGGTTGACGACGCGTTGGACCTCGAGCTTGCGCTGCTCCTTGCGGATTTTGCGCTGGTGTCGGTTGTGTCGCCAGTTCTCGCGGCCGTCTTCGTAGAGGACCGTCTCGATTGCGGCGAACACGCCGATGCCGAGCGCTCTGGCGATGTACCACAGCGTGACGACAGGGCTGAGTACGTATCCGAAGACAACGCAGGCTGCATAGCCATCGCTGTGGTAGGTGAACGTCTTGTCACTCAGCAGGTGGTTGACCACTCCGCAGGTCAGCCATGCGAGAGAGGCCATGATCAGGATGAAGAAATCGTTCATGGCTCGAGGCCTTTCGACTAGTATGTACAGACGGACCGGTAGGTTCGTCGATGAGGAAATTATAACACTTTATGACTAAATTTCAATGCTCACCGGACAGTGATCACTTCCCATGACGTCGGGGTGGATCTGCGGGTTCTTCACCTTGCCCGCGATGTCCTTGCTCGCGAGCCAGTAATCGATACGCCAACCGATGTTTCGTGCCCTGGCGTTGGCCCAGTGGGTCCACCAGCTGTATGCGTCGGTCTTTTCAGGATTGGCAGCCCGGAACGTGTCGACGTAGCCGGCGTTCAGGAAGTCGCCGAACCGTTCGCGTTCTTCGTTGGTGAAGCCGTGCTTGCCGACGTTCGGCTTAGGGTTCGACAGGTCGATTTCCTGGTGAGCGACGTTCAGGTCGCCGCAGAACAGGACCGGCTTGGTTTTTTCGAGCTGCTGGACGTAGGCTAGGAACGCCTTATCCCAGCTGTCGTAACGTAGGCTTAGCCGCGACAGGTCGCCTTTGGAATTCGGCGTGTATACGGTGACAACCCAGAAGTCCTTGAATTCGGCGGCAATGACTCGACCTTCGTCGTTCGGACTGCCGTACGTGTCGCCGGTCACCTTATATTCGTCGATGATGTCCTGCGGAAAGCCATCCTTATATTGCAGCGGCTTCTCTTTCGAGAAGATGGCCGTACCTGAATAGCCTTTCTTCACGGCCGAAAAGAAGTGTTCGTAGTACGGTAGATCGAGCTCGAACTGGTCGCGTGACGCCTTGGTTTCCTGAAGGCACAGTATGTCAGGGTCGTGCTCTTCGATGAATTGTTGGAATGAGCCTTTGTTCAATACGGCGCGGATGCCGTTGACGTTCCATGAGTAGAGTTTCATATGTCCTTAGTATAACAAGGAGTCATCACAACGATCTGGACTACGCACCATCCGGTGATGCGAACTACGGAGTGTTGTGCGGTGGGGCGGAGTCCTTTCGGAAACCGCCCCACCGTTCACAAGCGATCATTCACTCGGCGCCGTGAAAGCGCCTACTCGGTCACGAGGCCTGGCGGGACTCGAACTCGTCCGCGACATCACCGAGGCACTTGGCCAGGTTGACGTCATCGAGCGACTTGAGGTCCTCGACGCAGGCCGAGAGAGTCGGGTTCTCACCCTCCTCTTCGGAGTCGATCGGGTTGATCTCGTAGATGGTCGGCTTGATGTCGACGTCCACGGGGACCACGATGCGGTACACGACACGACCGTTCAGCTCGGCGTAGACCTGCCACGTCTTGTCGTCGAGCGGCAGGAACTCGGCCAGGTAGCCGCCGGTGCCTTCGTCGAAGAAGCTGGGACGCTTGATGTTCATGGCGTCCCGGACACTGGCGTCCATGTCGGAGAGGCTGGCCACCCGCGGGTCGTCGTCGTTGAGGACGTAGACGCGCAGCTGGTTGAGCTCACCGGACACGACTGAGTCGGCCGCGATGATCGAGTAGGCCACGATCCGCTGGTTGTCGCCACTCCGCTGCTTGAGCGGGGTGACCCAGTAGACGCGACCGTCGGTCTTGTTGCGCAGCAGGTACTCGCTGTCGTTGCCATCCTGGGTGGACTCGTTCACGGGCTCGTAACCGAAGCTACGGAACACGCTGTTGCCGAATCCCGAGATCATGCCCATCGACTCTCGCTGCTCAGCAGCGAGAGAAGCCGGATAGACCGGGCCCGGGAAGTCACCCTGCTTGACGTCCGTGACGTGCGTGAACACCGGCTGGCCCGAGGACGAACCGGTGATGGTCAGCACGCCGGCTGCGCGCATGGCGGTGCGGTGGCGGAACGAGATCTGCTCCTTGACCGGGATGACGATGATCGGCTGACCGTCGTCACAGTAGGCCCAGCGGTCCGAGTCGTCGTAGAACAGGTTGGTGTACCTGTCTGCAATCTCGTCGCTGAGGTTGCGTCCCCAGCGTCCGTTGAACGCCTTGTTCAGCTCGTACTCGCCGTCGAACTCGCAGGTGGTTGGGTCGCCGGAGCCGTCGTAGGTGAGAACACCATAGACGGGCTCCTTGGAGCTGCCATCGCGGATGGCGGTCCAGGCACCCTCGCCCTCAGAGCCGTAGGTGTAGCTGAGCGTGTCGCTGAGCAGCTGGGTCCGGTTGTTGCCGGAGCTGCTCCGCTTGATGCGGATCTCGGCACCGGCCAGTGAGGCGGTGCGGGCCTCCCAGTCGAAGTCGGCCATGTTGCCCTGCTGGATGCAACCGGGCATGTCCTCCTGCGCGAGCTTATCGCACGTGTCGGACTGGGCGGTGGCCTTCTCTTCCAGGAGCCTGAGCGACACCGGCATGTCGTCGAGGTCGTTGACCACGAAGACGGTGCCGTCGGCGTAAGCCGCCGAGTGGTCGTTGAGGTCGCCGATCCACGTCGCCACCGAGATGACGATCAGGATGCCGGCGACGACACCACCCACGATGCTGACCCAGTTCTCGGTGATGACCTGTCGAAGGACGAAGGCCCCGATGGCGACGAAGACGCCGGTCATGAAGTAGGCGTTGTCGGTCCAGTGCGCGACCGAGAAGAACCCGTCCGGCATGAACCAGCGCTCGATGGCCACCTGGGTGAACCACTTCCACTGACGGGCGGTGATGTCGATCCAGTGACCGAAGACGAACCAGTACGCCAGGCCGAGGATGGCCAGGACGACGCCGGTGATGCTGACGGGCAGCACCCAGCTACGGTTTGACGAGGTTGACATGCGGTTTCCTTACTGTCGAGGTCGTTGGAGTGAATGAGGTCTTGTGGTGCTATCGGTCGTCGATATGTATCAACGAGCAGTAGCACCACAGACCGGTTGCGTTGTGAATGTGCGGCATCGAGAGTTTAATCTTGATAACCAAAAGCTATTATAGCAAATTATACTAAATTTGTCAATAGTATGCATAAGGAATATGACTAGTATGACTTCAGGGTGCGTCTGAGGTCGCGGGCTTCGTCGCGGGATTTGATAGTCTGCCGTTTGTCGTGGAGCTTCTTGCCCTTACCAAGCGCGATGACGAGCTTGATGTACTTCTTGTCGGTCAACAGCTTGGTGGCGACGATGGTCATTCCCTGTCGCTTACGGGCGGCGAGCGCATCGATCTGTTTGCGACTAGCCAGAAGCTTACGGGGTTCCGTGTCGACGGTGCGGGCCTCGCCGCCCTTCTCGTTCAGTTTGAGTGTGAAACTGGCATTGTTCAGCCATAATTCGTCGTTCCTGATGGTGACGAACGACCCTTTGAGCTGGACGTGTCCGTCGCGTGCGGCACGCACTTCCAGCCCGGTAAGGCTTAGTCCGACGACAAGATCGTCTTCCAGGGCGTAATCGAATCGGGCCCGTCGGTTGACGATCTGCTTGTTCGACTGCTTTTTGACGACTTTCTTGGCCATGGTCACCCTATTGTAACAGATACCGACCATTGACATAAACAGTACAAAATGAGATAATCAGAAGATAGATCGTTCCCTTCGTTGTGGGGCGTATCGCCCTTGTCATAGATTGGTGGTGTAAGCGTGGAAATCGATTCCTTTTTCGACTGGGTCGAGAAGAGTCGTGCACAGTCGCTGATGTACCTCGCGTTCTTCATGGTCGCGGTCGCTTCCTTCTTCGGTGGCACCGCTGCCGTGGAGGCGGGTGCGTGGCCATTGCTGAGCACAGGAATGTTCGTGCTGGCGGTCATCGGAACGGCCTCGCTGAGGTTCTTCCCCGAGAAGACCTTGGACCGTTCGTTCCTCGACCCGTACGTCATGTCATGGGCGTTCGTCATCGGTGGGAGCTTCGTCGTGCCTACCGTGCTGTGGTTCGCGGGTCGTGGGCGCTCGACTGCGTCGCTGACAAGCGAGGAGCAGGGCCGTACGTTGCTGGCTTCGATCGCCATCGGGGTCATCGTCATGATCGTCTTCCGCCGATTCGACAGCGAGCGCTACGAGTCCGTCGGATGGGGGTCTGCCCTGTGGAGTCCGTCGAAGGTCTGGGTCGACTTCGTCGTCGTTCCGGTCGCGTCCGCGATGGTCGCCTGGCTGATGCTTCCGCAACTGGTGCTTCGCCTGCTCGGTGAGCCCGAGCGTGCCGGCACGGGCGGAGACACGTTCATCGCTTCGCTCTTCCTGCTGGTGCTGCTGGCGATGGTGGTGATCGATGCCATCAACCCGCCCGACCCGCGTCGCCAGCACTGCCGATGGAACTGGAAGACGTTCTCGCGGGACTACGCGAGCGTCAGCTGACAAGGTAGCCGCCCGAGAACCGCCGAACAGGTGGTGATCGGGCGGCTTCGTCAATTTCAGACATATTTGTTATAGTCAGTAGAAGTGAGTACTACCCCGGGGCTTCCAACTTTGATCACGTTCGACGGCGAAGCCCGTAGCGGCAAAGGTACTATCGTTCAACGTACTAAGGACGCCCTTCGCGACGAATATGGCCGGAAGGTCATGCTTATCGACGCCGGTCAGGTGTTCCGATGCCTGGTGGTCGCCGCGACCAATCGGAACGTCGACCTTGATGATGCTGCGGCGATCGACGCGTTCCTAAGTGATGACGAATCGGCGGAAGCCTGCGTGCAGTTCGTGAAGGCGGTCTACCATATGGAAAAGATCGACCGTGATGCATTGCTGTACACCAATGACGTCAGCGTTAACAGCGCTAAGATCGGTGCCCGCCCCCTAAGCCAGGCGTTCAAGGATTCGCTTTTGAAAAAGTGGTTGCGCGACGCGCGTACCGAGGGATTCGGCGTGGTTTTGCTCGATGGTCGAGCGCTCGAGGAGACCGGTACGATGCTTGAACGCGAGGGACTGTGCGATTTTAAGATAGGCCTGTACTTCGTGTGTGACCCTGTCGTCGGTGCCATGCGGACGCTCGGCTTCGCGGCCAAGCGCTACGACGGACTGACGAGCGATGAGCGTTCGCAGGTCGACCTGCTTGTCGCTCAGATAAACGCGCGCAACGCGGCCGATCGGGACCGTGATGTCCAGCCGATCGTTGCGCCGACCGACGCACAGACTATCACCCTTCCGAACGATGCTGATGTGAGTGACGATGCGGAGCGCTTCATGGCGATCGTCGACACGAGCGCCTCGATGAGCAAACAGGATATGTCACGGCCGATCATCGACCTGATAGCGCGCCGGCTTGATTATTGACATTATAGCCAAAAATTAGCATAATAATTCGACGCACCTCAACATCGATGCTAAGGAGGTGGCCATGGCGGCTACCAAAGAAAAGGCGCTCATCGTCCTGCCGGGCGTACTCGCTCACTGTCAGCAGTTCGCGAGACCGCTGGTACTCGAGGACATCACCGAGAACGTGGTGTACCTCGACTACGACGACCGGAACTTCAACCCCGCTCTCGAGATCGAGAACATCGTCCACTCCATCGAGGCGTGGCACGGTGAGGGACTCGACGTCACGCTGTTCGGCTGGTCGCTGGGCGGTGACGTAGTGCTGTTCGTGATCGAGCGGCTGCTGCGAGACCACCAGGATCTCGACGAGTGGTTCGACGCGGTCGTGCTGGATGCTCCGTCGGGACTCGAGACACTCAAGCAGGTACCCGGCTGGTTGCCGGAGAAGCTGATCGTCTCGCCCATCGGCAGCGTCATCTTCACGTTGGTCGGCTGGATCATCCTGCTGATCAACCGCATGGGTGTCGGCCTGCCTAAGGATGAGTTCATCACCCGCCCGGATGCCCGTTCCATGAAGCACATGTCGGGTCGCAACAACTTCTCGAACGTGGAGTGGAAGTCGTGGGTCAAGCAGGAGTTCAAGCGCAGTCTGCGGGGCCACCGGGTCAAGCCGTGGCGGCAGCAGATCCAGTGGATGGTGAAGATCGTCATAGACGGATCATTCGACCGGGCACTCAAGGCCTGTGATGGCCAGCACATCGCGTACGTCGCCTGCACCAAGGGCAACGACGTGATCGAGCAACCGCTCGCGGCGACACGGTGGGTCGCTGCCGTCTACACCATCTGGACGCTGGAGGCGACCCACGCCGGCTTCCTGCAGATGCAGCCCGAGTGCAAGCAAACCCTCACTCCCCTGTTGGAGTGACCGAGATGAGAGGTGCGAGGCCCGTGAGTAATCACGGGCCTTTCGCATGTCTCAGGCTGCGAGCTTTTCGCAGGCCTTAAGAAGGACCTTGGCAGATTCGGTCCAGCTGAAACGATCGACGGCGATGTGGCCGTTTTTTATCCGACGTTCACGCTCGGTCAGCTCGTTCAACGATTGGACGCCACGCGCGAAGTTCTCGGCATCGTTAGGGTCGGCGAATATCGCCGAATCATCGCCGGCTATCTCGCGGAAGAACGGCCGGTCGCTGACGACGGCCGGTACGCCTAATTTGAGTGCCTCGGCGAGCGGCAACCCGTAGCCTTCAGCACGCGACGCACTGACCATGATGGCATCGTCCGCCAGTAGAGCGGTATATTCCTCGTCACTGACACCGTTGTGGAATACGACTATGGCGTTGGGTGGGATGAGCGCCTCGAGTTCGGCACGTCGCGCCACTGACACCTTACTACACAAGTGGAGCGTGCGCCCCGGCAGGAATCTCATCATCTCGATCAGCGTCTCGGCATTCTTGTACGGTAAAAGTGTTCCCATGAATACCAGGTTCTTCGGCGGTGCCTTCTTCTGTGCGACCGGAGACTTCAGCAGCGGTGCAAGGTCACGTGCCGCGTTGCTGACGACGATGAGCGGCCGCTTGGTCAGTCTGGCGTGAGCGATCTCATCCCGACTTGTCTGGGATACGGTCGCGACGATATCGGCACGGTTCAGTACCAGTCGTTGTGGCCAGTACGCCAGATGATACAGACGCCACAGCGGTCGTACTAGTCCCTTGGCCACCGGTGGTGGCAGGCGATGCTTGTAATAGATCATGTCATGTAACGTCAGGATCAGCTTGAAGCGGCGTCCTATGCTCCCCATGGTCTGTAACGGGCTGAACACGACGTCGGGGCCGTACTTGTTCAACGCCATGCTGGTAAACGGCTCTTTCCACGAATCGACCGAATGGATCTTTACCGCGGAGCTGCCTTCGGGCAACATCGCGGCCTGCGCGTCGCTTGAAACGATGAACGTCACGTCGTGTAACTTCGCGAGCGGAAATGCTAGCTCGGAAGAATAACGGCTGATGCCGTCGTGATAGTCGGTGCGTATATAACGTGCGTCGAAGAACAGCTTCATCTACTTCTTCTTGGTGTGAAGGTTATGCCGGGAGCGCAGGAAAAGTACGATGCCATACCATAACGCTACGACGAATACCGCGCCTGCCGCGGCCGACAAGGCGCCCTCGCCCAGTGCAGGAATTATCAGGTCGAATCCGAGTATATGGAACATGTTCATGACGGTAAGGTCACCGGTGAGTAGTCCGTTGAAAAAACTGATGGCGAGGTGGCTCGACGCCAACACCAACATGGTGTAAAAAATCGCTTTTCCTTCGGGGTCGGAGTGGCTGGCGAGCTTCTTCATTACCGTATTTTAGCATGGCGACGCATGGTATAATCGGTCACATATGCGCATACTAATCGCGAACGATCAGCACTGGCCAATGAAGAGCGGCTGTGCCCAGGCATCGCGCACCCAAGCACTCGGATTATCGAATCTCGGCCACACCGTCATGGTTTTGGCACCATCGGCACCCGACCGAGACGACGTCGACTATGACACCAACTACGACATACTTCGTGTACGTTCGTTCAAGTTTCGCAATAACCTCCGGGTCTCGGTGCCGCTTGACCGCGAGATGCGGCGCGTCCTCCGTGAGTTCCAGCCGGATGTCGTGCACGTCCACACGCAACTTTCACTCGGTCTTGCTGTGTTACGTGCCGCGACGGCCATGGGCATTCCTGTCGTAGCTACCAACCATGTGATGCCCGACAATATCATCCAGAACGTCAGGCTGCTTTCGAGTCTGTCACGGCCGGTCAGCTATATCTGGACCGAATACGGTAACCTGCTATATCGCGGCGCCCGGGCAATCGTCATGCCAACCGCTTCCGCCCTGCAACTGTTCAATCTCGATCGTATCGAAGCGCCGGTCCTGGCAATCAGCAACGGTATCAACCTTCAGCGGTTCGTTCCCGAGCGCGCACCGAAGTCACTCTATGATAAATTCGAGATTCCGAAAGACAAGACGATCATCTCGTACCTTGGCCGGCTCGATAACGAAAAGCACATCGACGTCGTATTGGCGGCATTCGCGCACTTGAAGTCCGAGGGCTACGAGAACGTCCACCTGATGCTGGTAGGCGCCGGCAACGCCGAGAAAACATTGCGTCGACTGGTATCTTCGCTCGAAATCGAAGACAGCGTCACGTTCACCGGCTTGGTGACGGACGAGGACTGGCCGTTACTGCATCGTATTAGCGACATCTATGCCATGCCGTCGCCGAACGAGCTACAAAGTATCGCTACGCTCGAAGCCATGGCATGCGGTAAGCCGATCGTATCGGTCGATGCCGGCGCGCTGTCCGAGCTTTGCCATAACGATGAGAACGGCTACCTAGTGCATGTCGATGATACCAAGGGCTTCACCCGCGCCTTCAAGATGCTACTGGACCGACCGGAGCGTATGAAGGAATTCGGAGTCGAGTCGCGACGTATCGCCGAAACTCACGATGAGAAGATCGTCATGCCTCGGTTCGCGAAACTATACGAATCGATTATTTCAGGTGAGCCCTTACAAGGCTGGCAAGCCGATCAGGCGTCTCGTAGTGTGCCAAGTGGCCGACGTTCGGAATAATCTTTAATTTGAACTTCAACACAGTAGCGGTCGACTTCAATATACGAAGCGGTGTCACCATATCCTTGTCCCCGTTGATAGCCAGTACGTCGAACGGCGTAAGCTCGCTGGCATAGTCGACGAGTCCCCGCGCGGTGATATTACGGTGTAATTTTCGGTAGTAGTCGATGCTGGATATATAGTCGAGATTGTCCAGGTGGTGCGCGTCGATACGCTGACGCAGCTCCTTGTCCTTCGTCGTCCAGATCATCTTGGTGGCCATGGTACTTAGTCGCTTGCTCTTGACGATGCGCTCGCCTATCCTCGGCGTCTTGCCGACGGCGTAATGTAACTGCATACCGAGTACGCCGAGCGCGCGTGAATCGAAACGACCGACCTTCCGGGCCACCGGACTGATAAAGACGGTCTTCTTATTGAACAGCTCCGGGCGCTGCTTCAGCATTTCGGCCGCCACCAGCGTCCCCATGGAGTGGGACACCAGGTATGGCGGGTCTTTGAGCTCCAGCGCTTCGACGAACCGGTTGGTCAGCTCGGCGATATGCTCGAGTGTCCAAGGCTTCTTGGGGAGCGTGCTGATACCGCAGCCCGGAAGATCGGGCACGATGACATGATAATCGCTCAGTAGTGGTGAGATGTACTGGAAGCCTTCGTGCGAGCCGGTAAAGCCGTGAATCAGAAGACAGACCGGTTTCTTACGGTCGTGGTACGTCCAATAGGTGACATCCATACGCTCCTGTCGCATACGAGAAAGTATAGCAAATGAAAAGACCCCTCGCTTTCTGTGGCGAGGGGTTCCGGGAGGGTGCTTAGGGCACCCTCCCGGGAATCGGAGTCAGGGCTGGAAGATGGACGGGCTCCACTGCACGCGCAGTCGTGCACGCAGACTTGCCATGGCATCGAGCTTGACGTACATGTCGTGCTCGTCACGTGGCATGCGATAGGCCTGGATCGGCGCATCGTACAGCTTCTCGAGAAGCTCTACGACATCGAATTCCAGGTTCGCGCCTTCTGAGACGGGGTCGCTTTGCGGCATCCAGCTCACCGCGACATAGTCCAGATAGATCCTGATGGCGGTGCGGAAGTCCGTATCGGGTGCCGTGGTGACCGCGGCCTTGATCACGGCGACGATGTCGTCATTGAACTCCCGCGGAATCTCTCGTCCGCAGTAGAAGCGAGTGATCCACTGGCCTGCGACGCGTTGCTGGTCGACGTACACGCCGAAGCCTGCGGGGGGATCCGGTGGATCCTTGACCTGCTTGAACGGATTACGCGGTAACCCCATTGATTTCTCCGATCTGAAAGAGCGAGCCGAGTAAAGACCTTTATTTCATTATATAACATTAGTATAAATAAGTCAATTTCATGCTATCATTAACAGATATGATCGCCGATATCTCCATTTCCGAAAAGTCGTTCGGGCCTAAGGTCCTGATGTCCGGTGTCAAGTTTTCGGTCGATGAGAAAGAGAAAGTCGGCATAATCGGGCGCAACGGTGTCGGTAAGAGCACGCTGTTCGGCATGCTCGCAGGTCTGGACAAGGACTTCGAGGGTGACGTGATATTCCGCCGAGGCGTGCAGGTGGTCAGTACCGCACAGGAGCATCACGACATGGGCGACACGACCGTGCTGCAGTACGTTCTTGCCGGACTGCCCGAGTACAAGCATCTCAGCCATATCATCGAGACGTACCCTGAGACCATGGGGGATGACATGAAGATGATCGCCGAATACACCGATGCGCTCGGGCGCTTCGACGACAAGGGCTTTTACCAGATCGAAGGCGACATTGAACGCGAACTTGAGACGTTCCAGCTGCCCGACATCGCGCATCGGCCGTTCGCTTCCCTTTCCGGCGGGCAGAAGCGACTGGTCGAAGTCGTCAAGATCATGCATTCGAAGGCCGACCTGGCGCTCATCGATGAACCGACCAACCACATGGACTTCGTGGCGAAGAAGCAGTTCATCGACTGGATGAACCAGGCACCTGAAGCCATGCTTGTGATCACTCACGACCGAGACGTGTTAGAGCAGGTCGATCGCATCATCGAACTCAAGGACGGGGGTAGCCAGAGCTTCAAGGGAAACTACGATGCGTATCTGAAGCAGAACGCACATTCGACAGGTACGGCCATGAACGAATTCGAGCTGGTCGAAAAACGCATCGTCAACCTGAAGCAGAAGGTCATCGACTATCAGCGCCTGAAAGAAAAATCCCGTAACCCGCAGACGATACAGAAGTTCAAACGGTTGGAGCAGGTATCACGTGCCGAGTTGGCCGAATTACAGGCCAAGGAAAAGCCGACATTCTGGATAGACAAGGAATCGGCTGAGAATTTGAACTATAAGGTGGCCGGGCAGTACGCCAAGTTCAAGGCGCGTAACATCAAGATGAACATGAAGTCGGATGATTCTCGGTCCAGTCATGTGCTGGTCAAGGCATCCAAATTGAGTCTCGGGTACGACGCTCCCCTGTTCGATGGCGTGACGATCGATCTTCGCGAAGGTGAAGCCGTCGAGCTTCGTGGTCGCAACGGTGCCGGAAAGACGACGCTTATCAAGCGGCTGCTCGGATCTGACGAAGCGACGCTGTTCGACGGAGAGCTGTCGCTTGATCCGAAGGTGCGTATCGGCGTGTACGAACAGGAAGTCTCGCCGGAATACTTCGACATGCCGCTCAAGGCTGCCGTCGAACAGGTATACGTTGATCGCAAGCTGCAGATCAACGAGACGAAGATCCGAAGCCTGATGCATGACTACTTATTCACGGAGACTGACGGTCATATTCCGGTCGCCAAGCTTTCCGGCGGGCAGAAAGCCCGTCTGCAGATCATCGCCATGCTTTCGGGTGACCCGCAGCTGCTTATCCTTGACGAACCGACGAACCATCTCGACCTGCCGAGCATCGAGGAACTCGAGACGGCGCTCAAAAAATATGCCGGAGCTATCCTGTACGTCAGTCACGATGATTATTTCCGTCGCGCCGTGACCGCGGAAGTAGTCAAGGTCGGCTAGCTTAGGGCTCGAACACCACCGGACGCGTTCCGGTTCTTCGCAGCTCCTTCCAACCGACCCAGCTGACGGAGTCGCCGTGTTCTCGGATGGCGTCGATTCGTGCCTTAGCCCGTGCGCTCGGTGGATTCCCGAGATTACGCCTGACATCGGCCTCGCTGAAGGTCGCTGGTTGGCGCGTCCGATACCATCGTTCCGCCGCACCGCCGCGGGACGTATCTTCCCAGGACAGGTCGTGGGCTACCGCCACGAGATTCGCGCACGAGACCTTACCTAGCTCTATGCCGCGTGAACGTAATTTGTCGAGCTTAGCCGCCCAGTCGAGCCGGTCGCTCAGTACGGAGAGGTCTTCGTATTCCATGAAGTATGCGTTCAGGTCGTCACATATCGCGAGTACGTCCCGAGCCGCTACGATCTCATCTTTCGGTACGTCATGCCTGGTCGCGAATTCTAGCGCGTACTCGGCGATTCTCGCCTGGACGTCTATGGCGTCCATACGGACATCATCGGCCAGTATGAGATCCAGTGGGTCTCGGCTCGCATTCCTGAACGTATCGGTCTCGAACCCTTCGCTGATGATCCGGTTGAACGGAACCTGGCCATGCTCCATAAGTCGGAACACGAGCGATGTCATGTCGAACTTCCTCGGAATGACCCAGTCGGACATGTTGCCTTCACCTGTTCGGATCTCCACCCTTCCAGCGCCGCGGTATCGCAACCCTGTCTTCTTACCGTGCTTGGTCAATTCCCAGCTCCTGAAATCGATCGCTTCGGCTTTTTGCGACAATCTGTATCCGTCGTCCGCGACCATGCCGGCACCGGTCCATACGATGCGTGTCGCAAGGTAGGCTTCGAGGAACGGTCGGTAATATGCGAGGGCTTCCGAACTCAACCCGGTCTGGTAGGTCTCGTGATGCCCGGCCGAAAGATTAGGCCACTGGATGATCGTTGCGCCATCCCTGCGGGTGCCCGCTGCCATGCCGTAACCCGTACGCTTGTAAACTGGTAGCCGACGTTCCGATTCGGAATCATCGACAAGCGCACCCAGGTCACGAACGACGAACTGACCAATCCTCTCATGAAGCAACACCTGACTTCCGCTCATGCATTCGGGTGACGCGTATTCCAGCAGGTCTCCATGGTCGATATACAGACGCGCACCGTTCTTGAGCCAGACTTCGTCCTCATGATTGGCGAACGCGATCAACCTGGGGTCGACCGTCGTGGTGAGGTGTCCGGCAAGCCCGGTGGTATATTCCGTCTCGCTGCCCATCATTCGCCGCGGAGTATCGTAGACGAACTCACTCATCTTCTTTTGATACGCTCTCATAGTCTATCAGCGTACCCCCGTGGCCGTACGTCATGCAAGCAGTAGCGTGTAGTAGTTTTAGCTTTCGGTCGAGTCGAAATATTCGGCTAGGTCATAAATCGTCATCGGTGTTGGCATGCTGCCGACGTCAGATTTCAACAAGTGCCGTTCCGTGAGATGGTCGATCGCCCGCATCAGCGAGTCCGCGTCGATGCCATACGCCGCCTCGAGCAGCTCGGTGTCGTGCATGTTCAGCAGTAACTCAGGAAGCTGCTCTGCCGAGTTCCGACGCACCAGGTCGTAGTCAGCGATGACTTTCCAGGTGTCGCGTATCGTTTCTTCAGGCGTCATACCACCGAGCACGATGGTCGATGTGCATGTACGTCCTCGACGGTGCCGCGGCGTATCGAGCGCATGCCGAGCGATGCCCCACAGCGCGATGAGTTCGGATGTCAGTTCGGTATCCTGACGGATCTCTGGAAAGAATGGTAACTCCAGTTCGACCCGAGCATGACCGGTCGCGTATTGCTCACGGCCACGAGATCCGACGTATAGCCGAGCACCGATGCCTGATGTTCCGACAGATATGGCAAGCCCCCCGCTTCCGGATTCGTCTCTTTCGATAGCCACTATATCGGTCGGCCGGGTTACCTCGGAGCGCAGCAGTTGGGCGTGTATCTGTGTCATGTCGGCTTTGGCCGAGCCTACCTGTCGCCTTGGCATGTAGCCGAGCATGCCAACGATCGTTCGAGGAGAATCGCCGTCCGCGGGATAATATGTGACCTCTCCGTCGCGCACGATACCCGTTTCATCCGAATCGTCGATCAACAGACGGGTCACCTCTTTAGAAGAAACGACCCTGCCAAGTCCGACAGGATCGTTAATAAGTACTGTCACGTCACCTCGAATAAGGATATTCTCGTCGACGAAGTGGCGTGGCAGCTCATGGCTCATGCGCTAACCATACGACTGCGCCCAGATGTACGCAAGCGTAAGCCGATTACGACGCAGCTGGAACGAGCTGGTTCTTGTCGAGTGCGGCCTGAAGTGCCGGGCGGTTGAATCCGAGGATCATCTCGCCTGCGATGTCGGTAACCGGGACACCGGTGAAGTTGCCGCCGAGCTTGTCAAGGAGTTCCTTGTTCGCTTCTTCGTCTTCCTCGATGTTCTTGCTGACGTATTTGACGCCGAGCTTGTCAAGCCATTGCTTTTCGGTCGCGCAGAATGCGCACCAGGTAGTGCTATAGACGGTGACGGTTGCTTGGTCGCTCATATAAGATTCCTTTACGTTAGTTTCGTTACTATACATTATACACTAAATCCGTTTTCAGCGCATTTTCGCTGATGTAAAACGACGGCCTGGGTGATACCATAGACATAATCGTTATGGAACGAAACATAGGTAGGAGCTTACGGGCAGGATTCGCATTACCGACGGTCATGATAGCGTCGGTAGTGATGCTCATGGTGCTGTTATCGGGTCTGACCGCATCGAGTTCGTTGAGCGGTGGAATCCGGGCACAATACGACAACAAACAGCTTAAGTTGGCCGTGCAATCCGGCGTCGCCATGATGAACATGTGTATGGCGAAGAGCTACAACCTCGCCACATGGACTGCCGCCAAACCGCTCAAGCCGAACACCGATTGCAAAGGCGACCCGGTTTCCGGCGCCGCACAATACGTGCTGGACACCAGCACGCTGAAGACTTCGTTCGAAGTCGGCGAAGTGACGTTCGAGAACGGCGCTCAGCGTACAAGCGTCATCGGCAAGCTCGATCGGTATCGAAGTTCATCTTCTACCCCAGTCGCTGCGACGGTGACCGACACCCGGAATATCGTGATCGGCGCCCAGAGCGGATTCTCGAATGTCACCTTCGGCTACTGTGCGAGCTGTGGCGCCGGTGACGGAGCCCAGCTCGCGGTCGTGCTGGCTACCGGCGAGGTGAAAGCGCTCGGTCAGAACGATAACGGACGATTAGGCGTCGGGGCTATCGGTAGCAGCCCAACCCAGCGTACAGTGGTATTACCAGGTGGTGAGCGTGGGGCTGCGGCATTCTCGAATTTCCTGTCGATCGGGCGGCAGCTATCTATTCTGACCGTATCCGGAAAAGTATATAGCGCCGGGAGTAATGAGTACGGCCAACTTGGGAATCCGGCGAGCGGAACGACGAATCCTATAAGCACCCCCGTTCAATTCGGAAGTTATGGCAACAGTGGTCAACCGACGGCCACCTACGCCGGGATGAGTAATTACGCGACGTATGTGATGGCAAGTGATAACAACATATATTCAGCCGGATCATGTGTCAATGGCGTGCTCGGATGGGGGTGCAGCTCGGGTACGAGCGCAACGCCGGGCAGGGTCAACCTGCCGACCCCGACATCTGACACGAACACCCAGCCTCAGAACGTCAGCTCATCGTCGTCTTCAGCCGACAATATGGTCATCGACCGATTGAACGTGTACACGCGCATGAAAGGCGGCGCGGTGTACGGGTGGGGCATCAATGACTACGGGCAACTTGGAACAGGAAATACCACCCAGGCGAACAGCCCGGTCCGACTACAGGCGCTGAGCAGTACAGGGTCACCGTACATCAATGCGACGCAACTATCATTCAACGGTACTGCCATCTATGCTCTTGATGGCAGCACCGGACAGGTATGGGCAGCAGGTTCCAACGATCAGGGTGAGCAACTCGGGGCGGGAGTGCCCATCAGGAATAACTCGACCGGTACCTGTATGAGGGTGGACCCGTCAACCTATTACCTCGTCATGGCTGCGTGTAACGGCGGTGATGGGTGGCAGTTCCTAGAATGGTGGCCGGATCAGACGCTACGTTTCAGGACGAATTCGGGTACGTTCGGTCCGACCGATTCGATGCTATGTGCGCACGATAGCGGTGCCGGTGCCGTCGTGCACATGGGAACATGCGGTGCCTACGGGCCTACTGCTAATATCTATGCGCATAATTCGACAGGAACGATCACGGCCGCATCCGGATGTATGAATATTTCGGGAAGTAACGTCATCATGTCGACTTCATGCGGAGGAACCGTCAACCAGTGGACGCCGCTCAACAATCCATACATGCGTCCGGTCCCTCGCCCGCCATACGACTCGACCCTCGGGCGCAATCCGAAATACGTCAAAGTGACGACGGATAACAGGACTACGGTACTGGTCGACGAGAACGGTGCTGCCTGGGCGGCCGGTGGTAATAACCGAGGTCAAATGGGAACAGGGTCGGCACGCAGCCTGTTGCAGCCGATGCTCAAGCGCGTCATACTTCCAAACGGCTCGAAGGTTGTCGACGCTTATGTGACCGAAACTATGCCGAACATCCTGACGGACGGGGCCAACCTTGCATCGTACAATAACGCGTACTTCGTACTCAGTGATGGCAGCGTGTACGGCGCCGGTGCGAACAACCACGGACAGCTCGGCAACAAGGTCGCATTGCCCGGCCCCGATGCGGTACTGACTCCGGTCAAGATGGAACTTCCTCCTGGTGTCCTTGCCCGATCGGTCCAGTCCGGGTTCGGTACGACCGTCGTCATATCCACGACCGGTAAGGTCTATACGATGGGAAATAACTCCAACGGTCAGTTGGGCGACAATTCAGTGGCGTCAAGCTCTGAACCGAAAGCGAACGCGTATACCAATCAGCGCGGGAACGTCACGTACTGAACCTCGTTAATCTATAAGGACTCAATCCTTCGTGGAGCTCAGGTGCCACCCGGAACAGTACGGGCATTGATACGTACGAAGTTCAACGTTTATATCGAATATTCCCGCTTGCTCGATGGCCCTTAGCGCTTCGGACTCACTCTTGAATCGTCGCTTACGTGAGCATGGGACATCCGGCTTGAACGGCGTATGCTTGACCGGCTGATGTTTCCTGGGCATATGGTACAGACTCCGACTTTCTGCTACTATATATAGTGTACATGAGAGCGCCAAACGACACACCGAGCGGCACTCCGGACGAACCGCCGAAGCAAGACTCGACGGTTCTGTTATTGCTCGGTACTATCGCCGACACGACCTGGAGGATGTTCGTACCGATCGTCGGTCTCCTGCTTCTTGGAGTATGGATCGATAAGACGTACGGAACGTTACCGTGGGCGATGATCATCCTGCTGATCGTGGGGATCATGGTCGCCGCCGAGCTCATACGACGACAACTTAATACCGTGAATAAGAAATGATGAACCTGACTACATTCGCTGCTGCCGACCTTCATATCAGTCTCGCTGCCGAGAAGGTATTTTCTATCGGCGGGTTCCACGTCACGAACGCCCTGCTACTTGGCACCATCGGCGTCGTCGTGATGCTGGGAGTGCTGTTCTATGTCGCATCGCAGGTCAAGAAGGGCAAGAGTAACAGACTCGTCCAGCTTATCCAGTGGGCCTTCGAGAGTCTGCTGTCGCAGTGCGAGGACATCATGGGTTCGAAGGAGCTCGGTCGTCGCATCGCGCCTTTAGCCATGACGATCTTCTTCACGGTCCTGTTCACGTACTGGATCAGCGTGTTGCCTGGTGTCGGCTCTATCACGATTCACGGAGTACCACTGTTCCGTGGACTTCCGGCTGACCTTAATTTCACGTTCGCACTCGCTATCATCACCATCGTGACAGGTCAGATCTATGCCATTCGTCACCACGGATTCTTCGGCAATGTCGGCCGATTCGCGGTCAATCCGTTCAAAGACCCTATCGGCTCGTTCGTCGGTCTTTTGGAATTCATCGGTGAGTTCTCGCGTATGGTCGCGTTGAGCTTCCGACTTTTCGGTAACGCGTTCGCCGGTGAGGTCCTGCTGCTCGTCATCGCGGTCCTGACGAGTTACTTCGGTGCCATCTTCCTTCCTCCGTTCATCGCCTTCGAACTGTTCATCGGTTTCATCCAGGCCTACGTGTTCTTCGTACTTACGCTGATATTCACTTCCCTCGCCCTTGTCTCACACGGCGACCATTCAGACGACCATTCATCCAAGAAACCGCATGTCGAAGGTGCCGCACCAGTGTAGCCCTAAGGTGGAATGGTATAATTTAAGGTAATTAAAACAAGGAGTAACTACTAATGAACGAACTAGCATTTGGACTTGCCTACGCATTGCCAGCACTCGGTGCCGCCATGGGTATCGGTTTTATCGGTGCCGCGGCTCTTAACGCTCTCGGCCGGAACCCTGAAAAACTGTCCGACATCCGTACCCTGATGATCACCGCTATCGTCTTCGCCGACGCCCTGGCCATCATCGGTATCATCGTCGCCGTCATCGCCACCATCATCGCCTAAGGTCCTCTAAGTTTTGATGGAACGAATATTCACACAATTCGCAAGCACAGCCGAATCTGCAGAAGAGAACGGTGATCTGCTTACGAGCCTCGGTATCGACTGGACGCTGCTGATCGTCCAGCTGGTCGCGTTCCTGATCCTGGTTTGGCTGCTCGGCAAGTTCGTCTACCCGATCCTAATCAAGACGCTCGATGCCCGTGAAGCTAAGATAGAAGAAGCTGGCAAGGCTGCTGAAGCAGCCGAGAAGAAAGCCGAAGCTGCCGAGAGCAAGATTGAGGATACGCTGAAGCAAGCTCGTGCGGAGGCGGCTGATATCGTTGCTACCGCCAAGAACGAAGCGACCCAGATGATCGAGAAGGCTGAAGCGAATGCCAAGAGCCGCTCTGAGCGGATCGTCGCAGAGGCGCACGAAGATATACGAAAAGACGTACTTGCAGCTCGTAAGACGCTCGAAAAAGACACGATCAAGCTGGTCAAGCAGGCTGCCGGCCTCGCCGTTTCGGGCGTCGCAGATAGCAAGCTCGATGACGCGCTGATCAAAAAGTCCGTGGAAGGTGCGAAGCGCTGATATGGCCAAGCTTTCACGACGTAAATTATCCGGTAACGCCGCGGCTCGACTGGTTAGCGGCGAGTCTAAGAAAACGGTCCTACGCGACGTGGCCGCATATCTGATCGATTCCGGTCGAAAGGCCGAAGCGACACTGGTGGTACGAGACATCGAAGCGATGTTGGCTGATGCAGGTACGGCGATCGGCACCGTAACGTCCGCTCGCCCGTTATCGAAAGGATCGCTATCGACCGTCGAGTCATTCATCAAGCAACACGACTTGGCTATCAAGCAGGTGGTGCTTCGTGAACAGATCGACGAAAGCCTGATCGGTGGCATCAAACTCGAGCTACCAGGTAAACAGCTGGATGCGAGCGTGAAAGCTAAATTAGACATGATTACGGTGTAGGAGAACGTATGGCAGAATTACAAGTTGCAGAACTAAGCAAAGATCTCCAAGCGGCAATCGCTGGTTTGGAAAAGAAAGAAGGCCTGACTTCAGCCGGTGTCGTTATCCGTGTCGGTGACGGCGTGGCGTGGATTCACGGGTTAAAGGAAGCTGGTTACAGCGAGGTGCTTCAGATCGATTCCAAAGGTGGCGTCGTCGAGGCATTCGCGCTGAACCTGATGGAAGACGAAATTGGTGCCGTCATCCTTGGTGATGACAGTCAGGTTTCGGCCGGTGATACGGTGCGCCTGAAAGGCGAACTTTTGACCGTTCCTGTCGGTGAAGAAATGCTCGGCCGCGTAGTGAACCCACTTGGTGAACCGTTAGATGGTGGCCCGGCTATCAAGACGAAAAATCGCGGACTCGTAGAGCGCGAAGCAATCGGTGTGAACGGTCGTAAGCACGTGCACGAACCTATGATGACCGGAATCATGTCTATCGACGCCATGTTCCCTATCGGTCGTGGTCAGCGTGAGCTTATCATCGGTGACCGCCAGACCGGTAAGACGGCTATCGCCATCGACACCATGATCAACCAGGCTCGCCAGAAGACCGGCGTGGTGAACGTATACGTCGCTGTCGGTCAGAAGCTTTCGAAGATCGCTCGCCTCGTTGAGCGCTTAAAGGCCGAAGGCGTGATGGAACAGACGATCATCGTCGCGACCGGCCCAGCCGACTCAGCCTCTATGCTGTACCTTGCGCCATACGCCGGAACCGCCATGGGTGAATACTTCCGCGACAAGGGCGAACACGCGCTGATGATCTACGACGACTTGACAAAGCACGCCGTCGCGTACCGCCAGATGTCACTCCTCCTTCGCCGTCCACCAGGACGTGAAGCATTCCCTGGTGATGTGTTCTACCTACACTCTCGCCTTCTGGAGCGAAGCGCCAAAGTATCGGACGAGCTCGGCGCAGGTTCTTTGACTGCGCTACCTATCATCGAAACGCAGGCCGGTGACATTTCTGCCTATATCCCTACCAACGTCATTTCGATCACCGACGGCCAGATCTTCATGGAGACCGACCTGTTCAATCAGGGCATACGCCCTGCGATCAGTGCCGGACTCTCGGTATCTCGTGTCGGTGGTGACGCTCAGACCAAATCGGTCAAATCAGTCGGTGGTGGCTTGAAGCTCGGCCTCAGCCAGTTCCGTGAACTCGCCAGTTTCGCGCAGTTCGGCTCGGACCTGGACGAAGCGACCCGTAACCAGATCGAGCGTGGTCAGCGCCTCACCGAGCTGCTGAAGCAAGCCCAGTACCAGCCCATGGGTATTTGGGAACAAGTCGCCAGCATTCACGCTGTTAACAACGGTTTCTTCGACAAAGTTCCTGTCGCAAAGATCAAGGACGCACAAGGTGCGCTGCTGACCAAGCTATGGACTGATAGCAAGACCGAGATGCGTGAGCTGAACAAGGGCGCAGAGAAGATCGAAAAAGATAGCCCAAGCGCCAAATTGATCGAAAAGGCTGCGAAATCCGCAGCGAAGGGCTTCGAGGATTAAGCTCATGTCTGAACTGCATCCGTCTCCCGAGAAAGTAGAGATTGAAGCGGCTTCTGAGGATGAAGTATATAAATTCATGCTCCATTTCGCTGACCGACATGGAGACGATAACGGATCGAATGACCATACACGAGCAGGTGTGGCAGCCATGATCGCTGCTGAACAAGCTGGTGATGTAGTGACGCTGAATGACAAATGGAGTCTAGCTACGAACGCCTCGATTCAACACCTGTTCTTGAATGAGCTGGTCGAAAACGTTCGAAGTGGCAAGAAAGAGCTATCGAAGGCGGATTTCGATAAGTATTACGATACGTTGTGGCGTATGCACGAAATGAGGACCGGCAATGCCTAGCCAGCGTCAATTAAAAGGTCGTATCCGCTCGGTAAAGAACACCAAGCAGATTACTAAGGCCATGCAGATGGTCGCGGCTTCGAAGATGCGCCGTGCGCAGGAGGCCACCAAGGCGACTGCACCATATACGCAGACCGCTCGTGAAATCCTGGCTCATCTTGCTGAACAAGGTGAAACCAAGGATCACCCGCTATTCCAGGCACGCGCTGTCAAGAGTCGCTTGCTAATCGTCGTCGCGAGCGATAAGGGTCTGGCCGGTGCATATAACTCGAATGTGGCTAAGCAATACGTCCGTGAGCTGATGGCAGATGACAAGGCTGGCATCAAGACCAGCACCATCGCGATCGGTCGTAAGGTCACGTTATTCGCAAGCCGCTTGAAGGATGCCGAGATCGTCGGCGCATACGATGATCTACCTGATAACTTAGAGGGTCATGAACTGCGCGCAGCCCTCGACAGCGCGTACAAGCTGTTCGTCGACGGTGATGTCGATGCTGTCGACTTAGTGTATACGGATTTCGTTTCGAGCGTGACGCAGGTCGCGAAGACCGAGCGTCTACTCCCTGCTGGTAGCGTGGATGCTCCCGAAGGTGACGAACTTCGCGAAGCGTTGTTCGAACCGGATGCTGAGACCGTGCTCTCAAGCGTCGTGTACCGACTTGTGAACGCGCAGCTGTTCCAGGCATTCCTTGATGCACGCGCCAGTGAACACAGTATGCGCATGATGGCCATGAAGAATGCCACCGATAACGCTAGTGATCTGATTGATGACCTAACACTTGCCATGAACAAGGCTCGCCAAGCGGCGATTACGCAGGAACTTGCCGAAATCAGTGGTGGTGCGGAGGCGATGAAATGAGCGAACTACTGAAAACGGTACTGGTAGACGATCCCGAATTCGGAATCGTCGCACAGGTCGTTGATGAAGACGGTATATTTGCCGGCTTCGACGTTCCGCGCGAGGATATCGAAGCGCTTGCTGATGAATCCGGCTTAGAGGGCCGTGAGCGCAATCTTCTCGACATTAGAACATCCCAATTTTATGCGGATGCCGTTCACAGAGGCTTCTGGGAAAGGCGCATGGCCAGAGAGGAAGATTCAGGCGCCAATGAGCGCGGAGTGATTAGATCCGATGAACAATCCGACGAAGGCGTACGCGACGACATAGCAAGAAGAACGATGAGATATCCCGAGAATCAAGGAGGAAATGATGAGTAAAGATACAGGAACGATAACCCAGGTGGTCGGTGTCGTCGTCGACGTTGAGTTCGACGGCAAGCTGCCGGCGATCTACGATGCACTCAAAGTGCAGCACGGCAAGCAAACGGTAACCCTTGAAGTCGCACAGCACCTCGATGAGCGCAGCGTACGAACCATCAGTCTGCAAAGCACCGATGGTCTGAAGCGTGGACAATCGGTCGAAGCGACCGGTGCCCCGATTTCGGTACCAGTCGGTCCTGAAACTCAAGGCCGCATGTTCAATGTGGTCGGTGAACCGATCGACGACAAGCCAGCGCCGAAGGGCAAGACTGCTCCGATTCACCGCGACGCGCCTTCCCTGGCAGAACAGTCGAACAAGGCCGAAGTACTGGAAACCGGAATCAAGGTGATAGACCTGATCGCACCACTCACCAAGGGCGGTAAGGCCGGACTCTTCGCCGGTGCCGGTGTCGGTAAGACGGTCCTGATCCAGGAACTTATCAATAACATCGCCGCCTACCACTCCGGTAACTCAGTATTCGCCGGTGTCGGTGAGCGTACCCGTGAAGGTAAGGACCTGTACGAGGAACTTGCTGAGAGCAAGGTGCTCGACAAGACCAGCCTCGTGTTCGGTCAGATGAACGAACCCCCTGGAGCTCGTCTGCGTGTCGCGCTATCGGGCCTCGCCATGGCTGAAGATTTCCGTGACGAAGGTAAGGATGTGCTGCTGTTCATCGACAACATCTTCCGTTATACCCAGGCCGGTGCCGAGGTGTCTGCCCTGCTTGGCCGTTTGCCGAGCGCCGTGGGCTATCAGCCGAACCTTCAGCAGGAAATGGGTCTGCTCCAAGAGCGTATCACTTCGACCAAGAAGGGTTCGATCACGTCCGTACAGGCCGTGTATGTACCCGCTGACGACATGACCGACCCGGCGCCAGCGACGACCTTCGCCCACCTGGACGCGACCATTAGCATGAACCGTGCACTGACCGAAATCGGTATCTACCCTGCCGTCGACGTCCTTGATAGCTCATCTACCTCACTTGACCCGGAAGTCGTCGGTGACCGTCACTACAAGGTCGCTCGTGAAGTCCAACGCACCATGCAGGAATACAAGGACCTGCAGGACATCATCGCCATCCTCGGCATGGAGGAACTGTCGGATGCTCAGAAGCAGACTGTCAACCGCGCCCGTCGCTTGCAGCGATTCTTCGCACAGCCGTTCCACGTCGCCGAGCAGTTCACCGGTAACAAGGGTGTGTACTGTAAGCTTGAGGACACCATCAAGGACGCCGAAGACATCCTGGCTGGTAAGTACGATGCTAAGCCGGAAAGCTGGTTCTATATGGCTCCTGGTCCGTTAAGCGAGAAGAAGGACTAGTGAAGCTCGAACTCGTCACATTAACGGGTATCAAGGTGGACCAAGAGGTCTACGAAGTGATGCTGCCGACAGCGGCAGGGCCGATCTCGGTGTTCGGCGGCCACGAGCCGCTCGTGAGTATCGCGGTGCCCGGTGCCATCGCCGTGCGCCATTCCAAGGCCGATAGCGATTCGAAGCTCGAATACTTCGCGGTATCCGGTGGCGTGATCGAAATCACCGGATCACGCGTTCGTGTACTCGTTGATGAAGCGGATCACGGCGATGACATCGTCGAGGCCGAGTCGAAGGCGGCACTTGCCAAGGCGTTGGATCTCCAAAAGAACGCCAAGACTACCGTCGAGTTAGAAAAAGCTACCCAGATGGTCGACCGACACCAGGTCCGATTGAACGTCGCCGGCCTACGTCGCAAGCAACGTCGTTAATTCCACGTCGTATAAACGGTTGTCATTGCCAACGCGAAGAGTAGAATTATCTTTGGTTATCAATAAAACTAACAAGGTGATTATATATCGTGGAGCGTGCCATGACAGCTATTGAATATGACAAGACTATCGAGTTCATCGAACTCGGCGAACTGGCCGAGGGTGCGATCGAACCGCGCAATGATCAGCAGGAGCGGCTGACAGAATTCACCGACCGCGTCGGTTCAGGCGAGTTCCATGTCGCGACAGACGTGCGCATACCGGTCGGCTGTATCGACGGCCGCTGCGGCTGTACGCTCAAGCCCAATAGCGCAGGCGGCACAGAAACGTTCATGGTCGCAGACGACCTGACGAACAAGCAGTTCAGGGCCAACGACGATTCGACCGCCGGTGCGTATGCGAACATTGTCAGATACCTGCGAAAGAATCGGCAGCCCGTGGGTGGTCATGACGATAGCGGGCGTGACGATCGGACGACCGGCTGCGGTGCTAACGACAAGTTGCCGCAGATGTACGACATGATTGCCCGGAAGGGTGATGCCATCCGAGGGCTCGCAGAATCCATTGGTGTAGAGATTTCTGATGAGATGCACGCGACGATCGTAGCTAATGCCAGCGGGCGAACATCGTTCAGTATTGGACCGGAACTACTTTCGTGCCTTGAAGATGATAATCACGACTGTGTCGATCATCTTCGCGGCTCACACAATGAAGTGCTCGCCGTCATCAATCTGCGGGCCGGCACCACGCTCGATCGTGATGCGCTCGAGGCTGAGTTCGGTGATAATTACGAATCCTTCAACGTCGATGCATGGTCGTTCGGTGAGGCTGCCAATTTGATCTCAACGAGCAGTGACAGTCCTGAGCAGCGAGCCAAGATCGCCGCGATGGCTTATTATAATTTGGCCGCCGCACTCGTGCTGGGCGGTCCTAAGCTACGCGTCGTCGTACTCGACTAAATGGCAGTATTCAATAGTGCACGGACTTCGTCCGTGCTTTTACTATGCATCAGTTTATCGCGCAGTTCGGCGGCGCCGTCGAAGTCACGTATGTATATTTTGAAGAATCGCTTCAGTGTGTCAAACGGTCGACCTGTCAGGTGCGCGTACTGATCGTACATGTCCAGGTGATACCGTAGCAGATCGATCAGTGTCCGTTTCGACCGTGGGTGGGTGTATTCGATCTGAGTTCCTTCTTTGTAGGCGGCGTATTGCACGCGCCAGTCGGTCGTTTCGGCGAAGCAGAACGGGTCCTTGAACACACCCCGGCCGATCATGGCACCGTCGACGCCGGTCTCCTCGATCAAGCCGAGTGCTTGAGCTCGGGTTTCGATGTCACCGTTGATTGTTAGAAGCGTGTGCGGTGCGACGCGGTCTCGTAACGCCTTGATGGCGGGAATCAGTTCGAAATGCGCGGGTACCTTACTCATCTCCTTCTTGGTGCGGAGGTGGATAGTCAGGTTGACGATGTCCTGTCTCAGGATGTGGTCAAGCCATGCTTCCCATTCGTCGACACGACTGTAGCCTAGTCGTGTCTTCACGCTGACCGGCAGACCGCTGCTTTTAGCGGCGGAGATCATTTCGGCAGCGACTTCAGGAATACGGATCATGCCAGCACCACCACCGCTCTTTGTGGCCGATGAATCCGGACACCCCATATTGATATCGATGCCGTCGAAGCCAAGCTTGGCGCAGTGCGCCGAAAGCAGCGCCATAGCCTCGGGTTTGCTGCCCCACAGCTGCGCGACGATCGGACGTTCGTCGCTCGTCTTGATCAAGCGGCCGCCTATGGCTTTATCACCGGCGGCAGCCCAGCCTGTGGCATTGGTGAACTCGCTGAAATAAAGATCAGGCGCGGCAGCCTTGCTGACGACCTGTCTGAACACCACGTCAGTCACCGCTTCCATGGGAGCCAGTATCATGAACGGTTTCGGTAGGTCGTGCCAGAAAGACATGTCGATCACGCGCCGTAGGTCAGGTCGCCAGATGCTACGTTCAGATCGATGAGATCATCGGACGTAGGGATCGTGACAAGTTTCTCAACGCCGGTCTGACCGAGTATGGCGATACGGCCTTTGCCTAGTACTTCAAGATGCCCGGTCTCGGGATCGATTACCTGCGGATAGTTGATGATTTCAGTCATATGTTAACTCCTGGTGTGTGAATGTTGGACATGTCGTCATTACGAGTATACCCCGTAAAACAAAACATCTCACAGATGCCACGAACGTCGGTTCATGATGTCTGTGAGACGGACAGGAAGAGTGTTGCTTGTTCCCTGTCCACTCATGCGGGCCGCTCAATTGTTCTTGAGCTTCTCGCAACCTTGGACGTGGCCCAGGCCCTTGCACCCGCCATAGCAGGTTCCGGTGCCGCCTCGGGCCCTCGCCGAAGTGCCGTGGCACTTCGGGCAGCAGCCGTTGCAGTCCTTGCCGTAGATCGCCAATCGAATCACCTCCTTCGAGGTTTCGTAGTAAGCCTGCTCCGGAAATCCCGGTCGCAGGCGAAGCATGTGGGCCTTGGATGGGCGTTTCGCGCATATCGGGGTACGCTAGCGCCCATCCAAGGGTTGGACGCGGGCGCGCCTGACGTATCCCGCGCTGGGGAACCGCCTATCTCGTAGGCTTCGGTCTGGCGCGCCCGCTGGCGCGTACGTAGCGATGCTACGAAGTCGGGGCGACCCCGGGGCCGTGGGGTGGCACCCGGGGTCGCTATCGGACGGAGCGGTCCGTTTGCCTCCCATATAACCGGGAGTGACCGCTAGAACGTCCTCACCGCCACTCAAACGTAGCGTCGCCCTGGGGGTGGGCATTGCTCGCGAGTGGAGGTCTTAACACTCTTCCTGTCATTATAGGTGCGTCAGCCGGTTCCCCGTCTGATGCATTCCCTACTCTACCGTAAATTACACTTTTCGTCAATACTTGCCGGCGCATATGTCGGCTTCGAACTGCAACGTTCCCGTGTACGTCTGCGGGTAATCGCTTATGTCCGGTAGTTCGAGCGAACAGATGAGTCGGAAGACATGTTCGACCAGCTCCGCGAATTCGGCCATCTCCTGGTCGTCGAACGTAAGATCGAGACTGAGGATCTGTCCGCTGGTCGTCGGTTCGACGAACTGTAGTACACCACTCGTCACCGTATAATCGGCGAAGTCACGGGATCGTTCGACGAGCAGCTTGTAGAACATGAGCTGTTGACGATATTTATGCAACTTGAGTTTCTCACCGTCGGTCTTTCCTTGCCAGCGCACCGATGCCGAACCTGTCTTGTAGTCGGTCACGACGATCGACTTGGTGTCGGTGTCGATGTCGACCAGGTCAAGTGCTCCTGTCAGCGTCGCGTCACCTACCCTGCTCTGCTGATTGGCGAAACTCATCTCGACCTTCTGTGATTCGGTGAACGAATCGTAGTTGGCGCTGAGGAACGCGGTCAGGCTGGTCTCTCCACGCTGTGAGTATGCCTGGAACTCGTGGACCGGCAAATGATACCCCGCCAGGGCTTTCTCGAAGTCCTGCAACACGTCTTCGACAGGCTTTCGCTTACCGTTCGCGCTCAAGTGGGAATGGGCGCGCTGCAGAGCCGAGTGGATAGCCGAGCCGTAACGGGCGCTCGACGCCTTGCTGGTCGGAAAATGAAGTAAGTTGTTAACGAGGAAATAGCTAGGGCCGCCCCGTGTTATGTCGAGGAATGACGTCAGATGTGTGACGCTCAGTTTGTAGCCTTCAAGCGCACTCGAAAGTACGCGCTTCATCGAATGGTTCTCAAGGGCGACATACGGCTGGTACCATTCCTGTCGCAGCTCTTCGACGACGGCCTTGGTGTCATCGGGCTGTTCGTGCTCATTTATGTTCCAGTCGTCGTTAACGAGGAAACTTGCGGGTAACAGGCCTCGGCCGTTCTGGTCGGTCTTGGCGAAGCTGATATGAAGCGAGTTCTTGGCACGGGTCATGGCGACGAAGAACAGCCTGAGCCGTTCGTCGAGAGAGTCACCGCTTGGCCGGATCGGCAAGTTCTCGGGATAGCCTATGAGACGGGACCTGCTTCTTACCTGCTCTCCCCATGATGTATCGACCGCACCGACGATGTAGACGTGGTCGTATTCGAGGCCTTTGGATTTGTGTGCGGTCATTAGGTTCACGGCACCGACTGATACATCCGACCTGATACGGACGCTGGTGATGGCGCTACCAAGTCGTTGGTGTAGCTCGACGAATTCGATGAAACCTTCCAGGCTTAACGGTTCGTTCGGTCGGTACTGTTGAAGCTTGGAGCGCACCGTACGCAACGACTCGAGGTACACGACGTACCCATCGGGGTCCGAGGTCTGGTCGTCGAAGAAGTACGGATATAGCGGTGAGTGGAACATGCCGTCGGAGCGATCCTCGTTCGGGTTACCGACCATGATGTCGATCAGACGCTCGGTCGGGTCGGTGGTGCTTAGGCGAACGAGTTCATTCAGCCAATCGAACATAGGCTTGAACGTAGGTGTCACGGCCATCTGTTCGAGCCAACTGCCGTGATGCTTATGCGCGTTCAAGCTCAGCCTCCAAAGGTCTTCGGTGTCGTACCCCCATGCCGGGTGAATGACGAGTTCAGGAAGTAAGGCGTCGGCTTCACCGATTTCACCGGCGGCGAGGTGGCAGACCACGTTCGACAGACGTATGAGTTGGACGATGACGTCGGACTCGAGCACGTTATCACGGCGTTCATAATTGACTGGGATACGTTCGGCTGCCAGGTACGGCAAGAGGTCGATGAGTTCGTAGTGGCGGCGTGCGAGCACGGCTATGTCGGAAGGCTCGACTCCCTCGTCGATCTGAGTCCGTATGGACTTAGCTACTTCACGTCGTTCCTGTTCGATGCGTCCATAGCTCGTCAGCGTGACTGATGCGTCCTTGGGTTTACGGTGCGCCGATAGCGTCTTGTCGACCTCGTCGATATACTGCTCAAGACGGTTACCGCCCTGCACGATGACGCCACGGGCCTTTTGTAAGATGATATCGGCCGAGCGGTAGTTGTCGGTCAGCGTGATGATCCTGACCCCTTCATAGCGGTCACGGAACCCGAGTATGTTCCCGACTTCGGCGCCCTGAAAGCTATAGATGGCCTGGTCGTCGTCGCCGACCACCATGATATTCGGCGCGTCTCCGCTCGGCGTGCTAGTCAAATTGTGAAGTATACGGGCCTGCGCGAGGTTCGTGTCTTGGAACTCGTCCACCATGACGTATAGATATTTTTCCTGCAGGTTGAAGCGCAGGTCCGCAAAGACTTCCATGGCATGCACGACACGAAGTACCATGTCGTCGAAGTCATATAGCTCTTCCTCTTGCATCTTCATGAGGTACTGGTAATACAGGTAGCTGACGGCGCGGAGCTTGCGGGAGCGCTTTCGGTCCTTGAAGACGAATGCGCCCTCCTCATCCTTTTCGAGGTGGGCATTCTTCCAGGTAGTTATGGGTTTCGTCGACCCGGTTTCCTCTGCGGCATCGACGGCATGAGCCAGACTCAGCGCGAGCACGTTCGACAACGGTGCGATCTCCGGGGGCATATCGATCACCTCCGCGGCGGCAAGTTTGGCGGCAATCGGCGCGAGCGCGGGTAGTGTCTTCATGGATATACGGGCCGAAAACGCATCCTGCAGATCGGTCTCAACCGAGTCGAGCACGCTATCGTTCGAATCCAGCACACGGAGTAGCTCCTCATTGGTCAGACCGCTCTTTTTCAGCTCGGATATGGTCGTCAACGTGTCGGAAAGATGCGTGTACTCGTCATTCATCTTGCCGGACAGCGGGTTGGAAAAGTCGAGTGAATCGAATATCGAGCGCAGCAGCTCATATGAAGACAGGTCAGACGCCGGCCGGAAGTCAGCGCCATGGTAAAAGTATTCGCCGTAACGATTGATGATCTCGGTACCGAAACTATGGAACGTATGAATGGCGACCTTGTAAGCGTCCGGGCCGATGATTTCAGACAAGCGTTTTCGCATGGCGGTCGCGCCACTTTCGGTGAACGTCAGACATAGGATGTTCTCGGGGAGCGTGTCGGTCTTTCGCAGTATGTTGGCGGCACGCATACTGAGCAGTTCGGTCTTGCCGGTTCCGGGTCCGGCCACGACCATGAGCGGCCCCTCGATCATGTCGACCGCCTGACGCTGCCTGTCGTTCAACTTCTCGTATCGTGATGCGAAATCCACTACCTCATATTGTATCAGTCTCGAACCACCGTCAAAAACACCATGTACGGTGTTACAATAACAGCATGAATGAAAGTGTCTATGACGACATGGCGCTTGAGCAGATCGCGAAAAGCCGCTTCGGCATGCAGATCGATATCGACCATGTGATCGTGCGGGCGATTCCTGTCAGCCGCGTGGCGACCGCTACCCTGCTATTGACTACAAAAAAACAGCTTCTGCTGTACGTGAACGGTAATTCGAAGCTGCTACTGTCCGATATCAAAAAGATCGTCAGTCGGATGGGATTGGTGGCGGAACTGTACATGCCGCCGAAAGGTCAGCCGCACTACTTCGATGATATCGGCGCAGAAAAATTCAAAGCCGTCTTCCCTGGCCGTAGTAATCCGTCAAAGCTTGATCTGCAGTATTACAGCACGCTGGCACCGTACAATCCGGCATTGGTGCAGATATCGGAAGTGAAGCTCGGTGAGATAAAGCAGTTCGACACCGATGCACGTGGGCAATGGCGGGTCGTCGCACGGTTCGCTTACCGGCGAATAAAAGCGATATAGCCTACGAGGCTATGGCGCACCAGTCACCCCGGTAGCTCTTTCCCTGGATACTCGGGTATACGCGCCATGTGGTCCACCAGTTGGTATCGGTGTAGTTCCGGTACATAAGGAAGTATGCACCGTACCCGTTCTCGTTGGCACTCCCCGATTCCGTGAAGTAGTACGTGCAGCCGCTCGTGCCTGGCGGAGCCTTGTAGGTCAACCTCGCGCCGTTCGCCGCCTCCGTCGCGGTACGGGTCATGTACATGATATAGCGGCTGGATCCATCACCGGCCGGAAGCTCGCATTCACTACTGCCGTTCATGGTACAGCAGAGACCGCCGCTGACGGCGCACGGGACGAACTTGTACGTGCCTTTTTGAAGCACATCCACATTGACGTTGAGCGTGGAGGCGATGGATTTGTACTGGGTATCGGTGAGGCTACGACCGTTGCCGCCCCCCGCCAATGACGCCGCGGACGGGTACTCGTTATTCACCGAATAGTATCGTTCGAGCGCGGACCTTAGGATACTGACTTTCGACTGGGCGTCAGAGTTGCGATTCTCCTCGAGCAGCGCCGTCGCGCCGAATGTGGACATGGTCACGAGGATACCGAGAACGGCGATCACGACGATCAGCTCAGCTATTGTATATCCGCGCATCATTATGGGCTAAGTGTACCCGTTGATGGGTCGGGTGGCAAGTGATGCTTATGGTTTCTTGTCGAGAATGACGAGATGCTCGATGTGCGGTGTCGCCGGGAAGAAGTTGTAGCCGACGTGATGCCGGATGCCATACGACTCGGCGAGTAGCGCTACGTCGCGTGCTTGGGTCACGGGATTACAGCTCAGGTAGACGATCCGGTCCGGCAGTACTTCGAGTAGCCGTGCGACGACGTCGGCGTGCAGGCCGGCACGGGGCGGATCCAGGATGATATCGGCGTCCGCCACGATGTACTCGAGCGCGGATTCGCTGGCGGCACTGGCGATGACCGCGCTCGAGCCGAGTTCGCTGACGTTACGTCGCATTTCACGGACGGCGGCCTCGTCAAGTTCGACGAGCGTCGTCTGCTCGGCACCGATCGTCAGACCGATCGTCCCGACGCCGGAGTACATATCGACGGTCTTCGGCTTCTCGAGCCACCGCTTCATGTCCTCGAGCGCACGCTCGTACATCGGTACGTTCACCTGAAAGAAACCTTCGGTGGCATACGCGAAACTGACGCCACGGATATCATCGGTCAATCCGACGCACTCGAACTGCTTCAGCAGTTCCGTGTACCGACTGGCGGGGCTTCTTGGATCCGAATAGATGACCTCACCACCGAGTGCGTCGAGCGAGGCGTTGTCGTCGTCGGTGATGTATTCGAATTCGCGGTCCTTGACGTACAACTGCCATACGCAGACCCCGTTCTGATTCGAGCGGATAAGCAGCGTCTTGAGGCTACGGCCTTCGATGCCATTCCTGCGTAGCGCGTCGCGGATCTGACGTGCCAGCACGTTTATTTCTTCCCGGGCCAAAGACGTGCCGTCGACAGGAATCTTGCCTCGGCCGCCACGTGTGAAAAAAGCCAGCTCAAGCTGGTTCGTATCGTAGTCCCAATAAAAACTGAACTCCACCTTGTTGCGATAGCCATAGCGGACGCCGTCGGTCTTCACTTCGATGGCGTTCGGCAAAACGATATCGTGCAGCTCGAAGGCCTCCTCGATGAGCGCGGCCTTATAATGCGTCTCAGCTTCGGCATTCATCATCTGCCATGGACTGGTCGATATGAAGCTACGAGGGTCTTTCGGCTCGACACGTTCTTTTGAAGGCGTGATGACGTCGACTACCCTGCCTTCGGCAAGTTTGGAGCGTTTCTTGGTAATCTGCACGTCGACGGTCTCACCCGGTAGACCGCCCCAGACGAACAACTTCCGTCCGTCCGGGTGGGTACCGAGTGACTGACCGCCACCGACGATCTTTTCAAGGGTAGTTTTGACGATAGGAAACGACTTCACTGAGTATCGATTGTACTAAAGCTGGTTATCGCTTGTCGATGAACGTGAAGGCCGCACCATGAGCACCACCACGACCGGTCCGGCCGATACGGTGGACATAGTCCTCATAGGTAGCAGGCGTGTCGAAGTTGATGACATGGCTGACATTCGGGATATCGAGGCCACGGGCAGCGACGTCGGTCGCGATCAACACCTTGACCTTGTTGGTCTTGAAGGCGTTCAGCGCGCGCTGACGTTGGCTCTGTGACTTGTTGCCGTGGATGGCTTCAGACGGAATGCCATCTTTGCTCAGGTGTTCGGCAAGGCGCTGGACGCCGTACTTGGTTTCACCGAAGACGAGGACTTTCTCGAACTCATCCTTGACCAGCATGTCCCGAAGGATCTCCTGCTTGTGTAACTTGTCGGTAGCTTCGATGATGTCCTGTATGACGTGATCGGACGTCTCACCTGTCCGCACCGAGACGGTCTCAGGATCTTTCATGAAATCATGGATTAAGCCCTGGATGGTCGGGGTGATGGTCGCCGAGAAACAAAGCGTCTGACGGTCCTTCGGAAGCAAGGCCGCGACCTCACGGATATCGTTTATGAATCCCATATCGAGCATACGGTCGGCTTCGTCCAGGACGAAGTGACGGATGTTGTCGAGACGCAGGGCGCGTCGTTGCAGCAGGTCCTTCAAGCGACCAGGCGTACCGATGATGATATGCGGTTGTCGCTTAAGTTCGCGGATCTGACGGTCGATGTTCGTTCCGCCGACGACTACCGTGCTGTAAATGCGCATGTCAGGCGTGCTGAAGCGGCGGGCTTCGTCGTTGATCTGCTGGGCGAGTTCGCGGGTCGGAGCCATGATTAGTACGCTGCCGCGTTCGGGATTAGCGACAAGATGGGTCAGGATCGGCAGCAGGAACGCCGCCGTCTTACCGGTTCCGGTGTTCGCGAGACCGATGACGTCACGTCCATCAAGGACGAACGGGATCGCCTGGTCCTGGATGGCGCTCGGTGCTTCGAAGCCGATCTTGGCAAGATTAGTCTTGACGATGTCGGCGAGCGCGAAGTCGTTGAACTTGTGCGTCGGCACGTAGACGTCAGCTTTGGCGATGCTCGGCGTCAGGTTGACGAACTTCGACGGGTGGATGTAGGCCTTACGATTGCCTTTTGCGCGCTGCGGGCGTCCGCCACGCTTACCGCCGAAGCTGGCACGGTTAGTATTTGGGCGCGCACGAAAAGTGCGTGTTTTTGATTGAGACATGAAATCCTTTCGTTCACGTATTTAATCGATGAACGATCGGAATGTTTCTATAAGAGTGGATCTAACAGATAGATTACGGTATTCATCCAGGTGTATTTGACACCTTATAATTTCATTGTAGCATAAGTTAATTAATTTGTCAATGACGGCTATACTATCAGGTATGAATAAGGCTGAGATTCGCGAACGGTTGATCGAGCTTCGTCGTGACATGACGGAAGACGAGGTAGTCGCTCGCAGCGCCGAGGTCCTGGAGACCTTGAAGTCGGCCATCGACTGGAGCGTTGTTCGCTCGGCCCATGTGTATCGGTCTGTCGATTCCTGGAACGAAGTACGCACGGTCGGTGTCATTCGGTGGCTGAAGTCGGAACATCCTGACATGAGCGTGACGGTCGGCGAATCGAGCCGAAGCGCGCCAGCCCCCGAAACAGACTTCGATGTCATCCTCGTACCGCTACTGGCGTTCGACGCGTCGTTGAACCGGCTGGGATTCGGCGGCGGTTGGTACGACAGATTCCTTGCCTCCCAGTCTGGTGCCCTAAAAGTCGGCCTGGCCTACGGGCTACAGCGCGTGGACACAATCAACGTTCAGCCCCATGATATTCCGCTAGATATGGTTTTGACGGACTCAGGGGCGGTTACGAAATAGGCATACCACCGGTCACGGCGATTATTTCAGCCGTGACATACGACGCATCCTCACTGGCAAGGAATACATACGCGCCAGCAAGCTCGGCTGGCTGACCCGGTCGACCCATAGGTGACTCCTGTCCGAACTTCACAAGCTTCTCCATCGGTTGCCCGTAACTCGGTTGTAATGGCGTCCAGATAGGGCCCGGTGCGACGGCGTTGACCCGGATTCCCTTTTTTACCAACTGACCGGCCAATCCTTTAGTGAAGTTGGCGATTGCCGCTTTCGTAGACGCATAGTCTAGCAACCCTTCCGACGGCTCATATGCTTGGATCGATGTGGTGTTGATGATCGACGAGCCGGCAGGTAGATATTTCATCGCGGCTTTGACGATCCAGAACATGGCGAAAACGTTCACGCTAAACGTACTCATAAGTTGTTCGGTGGTAAGCTCGGCGATGTCATCGACGTGGATTTGTTTACCGGCATTGTTGACGATGATGTCCAGGCCGCCGAGACCGCGTGCGGCCCGTTCGACCGCGTCGATAGCAAACGATTCTTTCGTAAGATCTCCGGCAATCTTGACTACCTTGCGACCAGCCTCTTCTACTAACCGTGCCGTCTCGTCGGCATCGGCTTGTTCGGACGGCAGGAAAGTAATCGCGACGTCGGCTCCCTCCCGTGCGTACGCGATCGCGACTGCTCTTCCGATGCCAGAGTCACCACCGGTTATAAGTGCTCTGCGCCCTTCGAGTCGCCCATGTCCGATGTATGATTCTTCGCCATGGTCGGCTTTGGGTTCCAGTACGTCGTCTAATCCCGGTTCGTCTTGCCGCTGCTCTGGTATATCAAGAACCGGATATTTTTTCGTCGGGTCTATCAGATTTGTCATTATTTCCTCCTAATCTTTCGCATGCCATTTGTCATCGTCACCTTTTTCGTACTTCTGCTTAACGGCGGCCCAAGCTACACGGTGGGCTACTTCTTCCCTGTTACCACCTTTCTTGCGGTCGCTCGGATCCTTATACTCTTCCCACGCACCATTGAAGGCTTCCTTGTAAATATCTTGAGCGTGAGCTGGCAATACCTTAGTCACGTTTTGTGGTAAATCGCTGCGACTTGAGTACGGCATGTTCCTCCTTTATCTATATTCTGGGTTATTAAATCCCCAGCGCTCGCCATCATCCCATTTTTCAGGAAGGTTGCCTTTCGTCGGAATTCCCCCGGCGTCCTTGAGTAATTTGGCCATGTGCATGAGGTTGTACGTCAGGAACGTCAGGTTGCGATTGGTAAAGTCACTTTCGGGGCCACCGGAGCCGTCGTCAAGGTAGCTCGGACCCGGCCCGATCGGACCGATCCAACCGGCGTCGGCGTCGGGTGGAATGGTAAATCCGACATGACCTAGGCTGTACAGGATATTCATTGCGCAGTGCTTTACCCCGTCCTCGTTTCCGGTCAGTATGGCGCCGCCCACCTTACCGTAGTAAACGTACTGTCCTTTTTCGTTCAGGTCGGCCGAATTCGAATATAGACGCTCGATGAGCAACTTCGTCTGGCTGCTGTTGTCGCCGAGCCAGATAGGCCCAGCTACGACGACGATGTCGGCCTTCTTGACCCGTTCGAACAGCGCCGGCCAATCGTCCTTGTCCCAGCCGTGCTCGCGCATGTCGGGCTGGACGCCGCTGGCGATATCGAAATCGATGGTGCGTACCACTTCGACATCGATGCCGTTAGCCTTCATCAGTTCTACGCTAGCCTGGAGTAGCCCATCCGTATTACTGACCTCGGGCGATCGTTTGAGCGTGCCGTTGAAGAACATCGCTCTAAGTCCGTCAAATTCTGCCACTAGCTGTCTCCTTTTTATTCGTTACTAAGAATCAGTGTACGTCCAAGATGCCGGACACGACTGTGATAATCTTCACCAACAACGAGAATGACGCCCGAAAATGGGCGCCATATCGTCGATGGGCTTGTTTACGCGCTCATACTGAGCAGTGTCCATAGTCCACCGTGGTTGTCACTTCGCAGCCTGAACTGCGAGCGGCCGTCCGACAAGGTCAGTATCTGACTTGCCAGGCTACCGCGCTTCACCAGACAGCTCAATCCCGAATCTACGAAGTCGTAGGTCCGCCCTTCGAACTCTATCTGGCGCGGGTACGCGTTCAGGTTCTTCTTGAACCCGAGCGCCGTGACGTGTACCGGTTTGTTGATGGTAATGTTCTTCATATTCACTCCCAGTCTCGCCGTAAGGCAAGAGCTAATGTTTGGTAATTAGCGAACGGGTTTTGGAGTTTGGAGCAAAATCAGAAAAGACGAACCGACCGTTCAGGATTCATCCGTTTACTGCGTTTACTTGAATATATAGGCAGACTTTCGAATGCCGGTTTGTTAAAGCTTGCCCGTGGAAAGCTTACCGAAGTAAACAGTACGAACATAGCTATACATAGTATACGCGCTTATGCTCGCCCCTGCAAAGTGAACAGGATTTCACTTCTTGGTGGATTTCGAAAGCAAGCTGGCGATATCGTTCACAAGGAACAGACTGACGTCGTCCTTTGTCTTACCTGCCGAGTGGAACGGCGTCGAGATGGTGTTTATAAGGATGAGCATGTAGATCAGGATGAAACTGATGAGACTGACGATCAGAAGTCCGCCGTCGACGTTGGTAAGTAACAAGGTAGCGATGACGAGTACGACGATCGAGCGCGCGAGTATAGTAGCAGAGGGAATGAATTTTATGCGCTGTATGTAGCTGACGCGCTGCCGAGCGCGAAGGAGCGTGGTCTGTTGCTGCTTAAGTTTGACCACGAAGTTCGGTGGCACTCCGGCCGATTCCATCTCGGCAAAATACTTGTTAAGCCCCCGTATGTCGACACGACTATCATATGACTTGGTGCGTACGTCTTTCGAAAATCCTTCGGCGACATTCGAGAGCTGTTCCTTGAACCCTTTCAGGTCGAACTTCGGGTAACTGGCATGGACCGCTTCGGCATCGAGATACATGTCTTCGATATTGGCGGCGAAGTCGGACGGTATACGTTCCGATTCCTTATAATCGGCGATAGTAGCCGATAACAGGAAGCCGATGACGAACGTCGCCGATGACACGACCGCCGAATGCAGAGACCCGAGTTCGATCGGGCGCAGGTCGAAATAGATGAAACAGTATTTGATGACTGACACTACGGCGGTAGCGGCGAGTGACAATAAGAGCACTCTGAAAAGGGTGAATGTTGATAGCACTATTGATAGTATAGCATCGGTCGTCTCCCCTCTCCACCCCTGGAAGCTAGGCGCCGTTTATGCTATGATGACAAGCGTCTAGCGATGTATTGGGGCGTCGCCAAGTGGTAAGGCATCGGTTTTTGGTGCCGACATTCGGGGGTTCGAATCCCTCCGCCCCAGCCAAGAAAAATGACCAGCGTAGCCTGGTCATTTTTCTTGCTGACAAGCTCATGCTTGCGGATGCATGACGACGCGGTAATAATTGGCCTATCAAATAACAGGAGCCTGCATGAGCTATCGAAACGAATTCTATTTGGTCAGACACGGAAAATATGGCGACGACTGGAACCTGGACGCTACCGGGCGCGAGATTCACGCACCGTCGGCGCGTGACCAGCTGCTTGCCCGTGGGCTGGGCTCTGGGGCGGTATTACTCTCATCGGATGCGCCTCGTGCGGCACAGACCGCCGAGATCATCGGGCGTGGTCTAGGTGTCCAGCCTGTATTGAGCCGGTTGATCAACGAGGCCGGTAACGAGGCGTGGGGCGTGCAGGATCTCGACGAGGTAGTCGAGGGTGCGCTCAGGGCCGCCGACATAACGCTTGACGAATCTTCCCAGGAACTTGTGGTCGTCACGCATGCTCCGATGGTAGCTATCGCCAAGGGCGTACCGATGAAAGAGATAACGTTCGGCGAAGTGTTCGCCTATCAACGGCACAGCTGGAATAATCCCGAGGCTCCCAAGCAACCATAAGGCACCATCGAGCGAACCTATCTACCCTGCCGCTACGCTCAACGTCGTTGAGCACATCGGGAGAGAGGGTACGTCGAGGCCGGATAGCCTCGACGTACCCTTTTTGTCCACTGCTTACATGGACGTGGCTCTACCTTCGGGCCGGGATCAGGAGGCGAGCTCCAGGATCTTCTCCGGCACCTCGGGCGCAGGAAGCTCAGCGATCGGCGCGCGCGCCGTGCTGACCAGCTCGATGATCTGAGCGTTGGCACGCTCGCCGGACGCGTTGATCAGGGTCACGCCCTGCACCATCGCATCCTCGATACGGGCCTTCTGCTCGTAGAACTCCTTCGCGGCGAGGACGATGCCCTCGTTCTGCGAGACCACCGACTGGGCCATCTCCATCATCGTCTCGGGACGCGTCGAGGGAACGAACGCGGCACGGGCGACCTGGGGGATGATCTCGCTGGAGGCCTGGCTGAGCTGACTGAGGGCGCGGTCGTTGGCACTTGCGGCCGCCGTACCGACGTCTCCTGCCTGCTTGGCCTGCAGCATGAGGCCCCATGTCGCGACGGTCTGCTTCATCACCGGGATGGTGAGGTTGATGAGCAGCGAGATCCGCTGCTCCAGACCGTAGCTGACGCGGCGGATGTTGCGCACCAGCGCCGACATGGCGTAGGCCACGAACAGACGCTGCACGAACTCGCTGATGCGCATGTCGAGGTCCGTCACGAACTCGGTGGTGTCCGACGCCTGCTGGTCCTTCTGGCGACGCTCCGTAGAGCCGGCCGGCAGGGCCTGGGCCTCGGCCATCAGCCGCTGCGCAAGCTGGTGCGCGTCGTCACGGATCTGCTCCATGACGGCGATGGCACCGATGAGCTGGATGATGGCCTTCTCGTTCTCGCGGCGCAACTCGTCACACATGATGACGTTGCGCTTCATGTTCTCGCGGTGCTTGACCAGCTTGGCCGCGCACCTGTCGAGACGCTCCTCGACGTCGAGCGAGTCGTTGTAGAGGTCCTGCAGCAGGTCCCGGCCGAGCTGGAAGAACTCCGAGATGCCGGCCATGAACTTGCGCATGTTGTCGAAGGCCTCGGCCATCTTGGCGTTGTTCGGGTCGTACTTCTTGCCGAAGTTCCGAAGGGACTTCTCCATCTCGGTGATGATCGCCTCGACCTCGGGCATGTCGAGCTTGCGCTGACTGGCCGAGATCTTGGAGACGCTGGCGTTGACGCCGTCGAGCGCCGACAGACCGTAGTCGCTCAGCACGCTGCGCTCGTCCAGCATCTTCGGCAGAAGCTGCTGCGCGATCGCGCGGATCTGCTCGAGCTCGGCCTCGGTCAGCGACGAGCGGGCCGAGAAACGCTTGAGTGCCGTCGGCGAGCTGACGTCGACCTGGGCGAGCCTGGAGCTCGCGGGGCCGGAGTCGGCGGTGTCGACGCCTTGGATGGCGCCGAAGTCGATGCCGAGCGGCTGGATCTCAGCGGTCGTGGTGGTCATGAGTTTCCTCTTCTCGTGTCTTCAGGATGGGTGTGTCATTGCGGACGGTGGATTCGAGCATCCGGGTATTGACGCGGAACTCCGTGTAGGCGTCCGACGTCACTTCCCTGATGTTCTGCTGGACTCCGGTGAGGTAGCCCTCGATGGAGCTACGGGTACCGGCGATGGCCGCCTTCGGATCGGAGTGATCCTCGGGGAAGCGATCGACGTCCAGATAGAACTTGATGACGTTCAGGACGTTCCGCAAGTGCTCCTCGTAAGCCGACGTCAGCTCGTGGATCCGGTTGCTACGCTTCTCGCGCAGCCGCCAGAAGAGCCGGCCGGTCGTGTCGAGGGACTTGAGTACCGTCGACCTCAGCGCACCGTCGTCGATCTGGTCCGCGAGGGTGCGGATCCGATCGGCGACCGGTGTCAGGTCGGTCGGCATGTCTTGCTTGTCTTCTTCCTTGGTGCGCTGGGTCGCGGCACGGTTGCGGACGATCGTTCGGACACCGACGGCACCTGCGGCGATGAGCAGCAGGATCCCTCCGATGATGCCGACGACCGGCAGTCCGTCCGACCCGCCCGACTCAGGGTCAGGCTTGGTCGACTGTTCCTGTGACGCGACGGCGTTCACGAAGTCGGTCAGAGCGTCGCTCGTAGACGAGTTACTCCGCTCGGCCTCGTTGGCCAGCTGTGCGGCCTTGCCCGACGGCAGCACGCGCGAGCCTGCCTCGAGATCGCTGCCGATGACGACCACGACGGTGTCGTGATCGGTCTGGGACGCGAGCTGACGCATGAACTCGGTGACGCTGCCACCGGTCTCGTCGGCGGCCCTTGCGGGCAGCACGGCGATGCCGATGTCCTCGGCCTCGGCGATGGAGCGCAGAGACTCGAGGGTGCTTTCACTGACGGAACTGGCCGTCGTGGCGACATAGATGACACTGTCACCTTGCAAGCCCTGCACGGCCTCTTCCACGTAGCTGGGCTCATCAGCCATGGCAGGCGATGCGCTCAACGTGAAGAGACCCATGACGAGGGTCGATACTACCACGCTCATTCGCATGGCATCCTCCTTCCAGGGGTAGGTAGAGCCGAATTGTTAGCGATGCCGGTTGGCATGACGAGGGGGGGTCGTAATCCCCTCATGTAAGACGAGCGTATAGGTCATCTTGCATGAAGTGATTAGGGTGTGGCGGAGCTCGTCGAAGAGCTCCGCCACACCGGGTGACTAGAAGTTGTTCATCACACTGCCGAAGATCAGCTTCAGCCGCCTCGGGTCGGAGGCGTCGAAGACCTGACCGCCGGAGGCCTCCGCGATCTCGCTGAGCGCCCCCTTGTCGGCGGAGCCGTACACGATCGGGAAGACCCGGACCTGCAGCGGGTCGCTGCGCTCGGCCGGTCCTCGGAGGGCCCGCTTGAGCTCGTCGAGATCGACACGGGAGTCGGTGTCCTCACCGTCCGTCAGGACGACGATGGCGTTGATCCGACCTTCCTGCGCACGCGCCATCATGTAGTCGAAGGCGGTGTCGATGCTGTCGTACAAGGGAGTTCCCTCCTTCGGCGTCAGCTTCTTGATCTCCTGGGCCAGGGTCTCCTGACCGCCGGCGAGCGGGGTGACCGGACGCAGTTCGACGACGTTGTCGCCGACCGAACTCTTGATGCCCGTGGTGAAGACCCAGACGCCGAGCTCATCCGTGGGACGGAAGTGCCCCAAGGTGCTGACGGCGCCGTTGATCGCTTCCTGCATGCGGCTCTTGCCGGTGCCGGAGTCGTCACCCATCGATCCCGAGACGTCCATCAGAAGCAGGACGCTCGAGGGCTTGCGGATCTCTTCCCACTGGTCGAGCGCGGCCGAAACTGTCTCGACCGAGGGCTGCTCCAGGTAGGTCACCGGCTTGTCGGGGTTGGCGCCGTACTGGGCCGACACCAGGCCGGTAGCCGGGATTTTGGGGTCGTACGAACGGAATCCGTAGTCACCCAGCAGCTTCTGTGCCTCGTCGGTCAGCGCGAACTTCTTGAAGGCCTCGGCGGCCGTGCGCTGCTCGTCGCTCACCCATGAAGCCGTCGTGCCAAGCGCGACGATGGGATTGTCGCTGACGAGCGACCCCTCCTTGGGATAGACGGCCACCAGCTTCTCGCCCGGCGGTACCAGCTTGGTGTCATCGGTGATGACGCTACTGGTGGGGTTGCCGAGGTTGTAGTTGATGACCGACGTCTCCTCGACGGCGACGGCCGAGACGTAGTTCAGCGGTTGGCCGTCCTGGTCCCGGTCGTACACCCGCTTGAGCACGTTGCCGGTCGTGTCACCGTAGTGGATCACGCACGACTCCAGCTCGCGCGAGAAGTCCGCGCCCTTGGCGACGTCCTTGGGCGACAGGCCCTCGGTCTTGCCGGACGCGGCGTAGTTCTGCATGAGCAGGACGTTGAGGCCGGTGGTCGACGTGTTGGGGTTCGTCTTGCCGAGCTTGAAGTCACCCCAGAGACCGGATGCACCACCGAAGCTGCCCCACCCTTGCGGGTTGAGACAGAGGTCGTTCAGGTCTCCGAGGCCGAGGTCCTTGCCGGGCCAGCCCAGTGTCTGGGCCATCTGCTCGGGCATCGCGATCACCACGGGCGTGCGCGCGAACGACACCGGGTCGGGTACGAGATTCGCACCCTGCGAGTCAGCCACCTGGGCTACCCACGTCGATGACGCGGGCGACCAGATGATCGGTGCCGGCGCCGTAGTCTGGTCCTTGGGCCACTCCGCCTTCAGAAGGCGGGCGGCCTCACCGGACGAGACGCTGTACGGCAGGATCTTGGCGCAACTGCTGAGCGCCTTCGCCTCCGCAGAGTCCTCGAACCTGTTCGCCAGATCCGTGAACAGGTTGACCTTCTCGGGAGACACGGCGGCATACACGGGAGTGCAGTCGCCGGTGTATCCGAAGTCGCCCTGTCCGTCACCGGATGGATCACCGGTGTCGGTGGACGTGCAGGCTGCGAGGAGCAGCACCGCCGCGGACACGATCGGTATGAACGGTCGGAGCTTCATTGTCACCTCACTAAGTCAGGTTGTGTGATTGTCAAGCTTCATCTATCTCGGTACGCGGGATAGTCGAGTAATATTTGACTACAAATTCGCGTAAAAAGCAATGGCCAATGCTTCGAGCGCGTACATGTCTGACCGGGGTAACATCCATCATCTGCTTTACAGAAGCTTGCTCAAGTAATAATTAGCTGGTTTAATATGCTGTATCTCGATGACTGACGTCATCGAAGGACCTTCTCACGATCGGAACGATCACATGATTCGGATTCCATTCACTACGTGGAGCGTCAGCTGGCATCTGCCGGCAGTCGTCCTTGCCTTCACGTTCCTGGCCGACACCTGGTGGAAAGGGCTGGTCGGCGCGCTGGCAATGTTCGCCGCGACCTGGGTGATGCTCTGGGGAGTGTGGATTGTCATCGTCCTCATCGGCGATGGCAAGAAGCGCCGTCCAGGAGAGAGCCTGCGTAGTCTGTCACGGCGCGTGAGTGCCGACCTTGACAAGTACAGGGCCGGCAAGCAGAACGCCCGCCTTGAGAATGACCTGTTCTGGGGGTACCGCTATGTGGTGCTCGACTGTGGTCACATCGCCCATGACCGGTACATCGACGGCATTCCGAGCGAAGGCGATGAGTTCTGGTGCTGGGGCCACCGCCGGTTCGGTCCGGCCCAGTTGCAGACGGTGCGTAGCGTCGACTACCTGCCGCCTCAGGACCACGACAAGGCGCTTGTGATCTGACGTATACCCCTATGTAGCGTCGAGTCTCCATTCGGGATTCCGCTGCATAGGGGTGTTTTTTATCTCCGAACGAACCGGATATGGTTGACCGAAATGCCCGTATACATTTTGATTATCATAGTACCGGATCCGGTACGGGACATTTCGACTTAGGAGGCTCCAGTGACCGCCGTCTATGTTTTCATCGGGGTATTCGTCGCGTATCTGAACATCGACGCCGCGTTCGAGTTCATCGACGAAGGCCTTCGCGCCATTCCGCCACACGAGCGCAAGCTGACCAAGTACCGCTGGGTACGTGTGCTGATGTACCTCGGCGGATGCGTCACCATCATGGTCGTACTGGTCGGCTACGGAGTGAAGCGGCTTCTGGCTGCCTCCAAGCGAGTCGGGGTCATGACCGCGAAAGCCGTCTTTTCGGACCTGTACTAGTCGGGACCCTTCACGATGATGTCGAGCGAGCCGCTCCATCACGTGAAGGGTATTTTCATGCCCGATGAGTGCACGAAATTGACTATACTTACTTAAAGTGCTATAATAGTAATATATCCACGCATTCGTGTGGACGAGTCCGCCTCTGCTCACTCAGAGGTCGAAGGAGGCAGCGATGCCGATTTCCAAGGCTGAGGCCGAGTCCAGGGCCGCCGACCCGCATCTGTCGGTCTACGAGGAGTTCTGCGAGAGGATCGACAAGGCCATCAAGGCGAACGCCGATCGTGGTGGCGGCGGTGCGGTCATCGTGGCCAACGATCGCACACCACAGGCGATCGTGTACCGCGCCCTCGAGGCCTACGCGAAGCTCGGCTGGACATGCAAGTACGAGGTGGATCCACGCGACGGGGACTACATCGCGCTCACCTGAGTCCGATCCGTCTCACCACCCTCATCCGAGGAACGCGCCCTACCGGGCGCGCCTCGGGTGAGGGTACTTCAATATATAGGTGCCGTAATCATGAGCGTGATAAAATGAAGCAAAATCAGGTAAACAAGGAACCTCTCATATGAACCCTCAAGACCCGAACCAACAACCACAGTACTCCACTCCGACACCTCCCCCTGTCGCGCCCGTCCCGGCTCCTGCCGCACCGCAGGTTCCCGGTCAGCTGATCACCCGCTCGTGGCCAACCAACGATGACCCGGGCAGCGGATTCGCCCTAGCCGGCGCGCTCGTCGGCTTGCTCGTCACTCCGCTCATCGGCCTTCCGTTGCTCATCGTATCGGCCAAGAAATCCAAGGCGGCCGGGTACAAGAATACGCTCGTGACGGTGCTGATCGTCCTCGAAGCGATCTTCTGTGCGGTCGGTATCCTCGCGCTTCTCTTGCTTATCATCCTGGCAGCGGCCGGGACGTCCAGTAGCGGATACTAGTCGATAGATTCCGGGTCAAAATAAAATATGCCGGACAGAGAATGATTCTCTGTCCGGCTTCCCTTCTTCACGGCGTCGGACCGTGGACCATGAGGTGCATGAGATCGCGGATCTCACGAAGCGTCTGACTTTGCTCACGGGTCTCGACCAAGATTTCCTGGAGCGCGTCGACAACCTCGTCCTGCTGTCCGATTTCCTGTCGTCGATTCCACTCCCAGATGGCGATGATGGCCTCGACGTCCTTGACATCCTTGAACTGTCGGCTTTTCGGCGGTTCCGCTTCGTCTTCTCCGAGCAGCCACAGCGTGTTGGAATTGCGGAAGAACGTCTGTTCCCAGAACGTGCGCTCGGGGGTGGTCAGGTCGTAGTCGTTCAATCTGAACGGATCCGGCGGACTGTCCCGCATACCGAACGGGTACAGCCACCACACCCCGGCTTGGCCGACGTACATCGTGCTGCTTCGAGGGTCGGGGACGCTCAGTGGCCGTTGTCGCCACTCCATCCAGTACCGGAGCGCCAGTAGCACGACGACTCCGAGACCGACGAGCCACAGCACGAACAGGCCGAATCGCGCCAGGCCACCGTCTACGACGCCGACCAGAACGACGGCCGGCACGATGAAGATGGCGAGCGAGATCGGAAGCATCGCCGCCTTGAAGAAGGACTTGGCGTGAAGAATCTCGAGGTACGGCGGGGGCATCGGGTCGTTATCGACCGGCTGCATGATCGGCGGAGAATCGTCCACCGGCGTAATGGTGGCGAGCGTGTCGTCATCTTCATCATCGGTGGGCATGGTCGGTCCTTTCGTAAGAGGGGCTACCTCGGACCACAAGGTCGTAGTCGAAGTCTGACATTCATAGTACTACATTTGCATTTTTTGCAACTCTGAGGAGTGCGATATCCACTTTAAGATACGGAATACGCGCTTTTTGTTGTTGATTTTTTCAAAGGGGTGCTACACTGAGGAACAAGATCATATAAAAACGTGCAAGAGCAAACACAAAACGCCCTAACGTAAGATAGATTGTCATCCGATCTTAACTTAGCGGTCGCGCTCCAGCTACATGTTACCTATTCGTGCCACCAGGTTGAGACCGGACGAGAATCCGGGTCTTTTTGGCGACCTGCCGGAAGGATAGTCCGCTGGAGCTTGTTATCGGCTCGTGGACACGAGTACCTTAATAAGTTCTACAGATGAAAGAAGGTGAAGGAATGAGCACGCCTCATCCCTCCGCTGGACAGTCTCGGAGAGTCGCGGGCCGCCCCTCGCAGGGTCCCTCGACGGACACCGGACGTCCCGCCGTGCGCAAGATCGGAGATGGCACCGTCAAGAAGTCCTCTCCGCGTATCGACAAGCCGAAGAAGGTCCGGGTGCCGCTGAGTGAGCGGCTCCCCTCGGGCGTCTACGACAACCGGCCGCGCTACAAGCGCTTCGTGCTTCACTGGCTCTACTTCTGGGCGTGGGCTCGTCTCGGCCTGTACCGGCTGAACCGTGTCCCGACGCCCAGTGTGTCGCTGCGTGAGCAGTTCGATCGCAACGACCAGATGCTGTTCGATCTCGGACAGCGCAAGGAAGGCTTCGGTGCCGGTGCCAACTCCAAGGGAGGTGCCGGCAAGACGCCCTTCTGCGCCTGGGTCATCGTGACGGTCGACCACCACACCAAGAAGAGCACACTGCTCCTCGAGGCCAACGAGAACGCCGGCAACGGCGCCGCGACCCTGGGTGTGGACCGCTCCGACACGCTGACGCTCAGGTCCTACCTGGCCAGCCTGGATTCGTTCGACAGCCACGACGCGCTGGACGGTGCCCTCGGGCACCACCGCCACACGTCGACCGCCGTCATCGCGTCCGACCCGAACTCGAACCTGAGGATCACGGGAAAGAAGTACGTCGAAGGGGCGCTCAACGCCAAGCGGTGCTACCGTTTCGTCATGCAGGACCTGGGTAACGGTCTGGGCAACCAGGCCAACCTCGGCGCCATGCGTGTCGCGACGGTCCCGTTCGTGGTGGCGAGCGTCGCGAAGCCGACGTCGTTCACCGACGCCGACTCGACCTACGCCGCCTACCGCGACCGCTACAAGCTCGAAGAGAAGATGGTCGACAAGGCCATCCCCGTGTTCCTCGGTGTGAAGCGACGCCAGCTGGCGAAGCTCATCGAGCAGCACGGATTCTCCTTCGACACCGACCGGATCCGTCTGGTCTCGTTCGACCGCTACATGGCACGTGAGAACGTGGTCGACCTGCGTAAGCTCCGGCTGCGCACCCGGGTCGATCTGCAGTACGTCGCGATCGAGTGGCTCGAGAAGTCACCGGACGTCGACGAGCCCACCATCGTCGACGTAGACCTCGAGTTCGAGGTCTACGAGGACGACACGGAGTTCGATGAGACCCCCTCGTCAGGTGCGATCCTGCGAGAACTGTGACGCACACCCGTGCGTATGAAAGGAAGGAACCACCATGAAGTCCATCTTCATGTCGGGTGTCTCGGCGCGGGTGAAGCGCTGGTTCAACCCGATCTTCGTGCTGGTGACCGTGGGCATGCTCACGGTCGCCACGGCGCCGTCGGCGTCGGCAGCACCCTGCATCAAGACCAACGACCTGTTCAGCAAGCCGCTGGACGGGCCCCTGGGCCAGCTCGAGGGCGCCTTCGGTGGCATCCTGATGCCGATCGTGTACTTCGTCCTGGCCGTCATGGGCGTCTGGGGCGTCATCACGGTCGCTCGCAACAAGGATGCCGCCGGCACGCTCAAGGGCATGGTGGCGGTCGCGGCGATCCCGTTCGGGCTCATCGCGCTGCTGCTGCTGGTCCGCAACCTGTTCTCGGCGCTCAACGGCTCCTGCTGAGCCACGCTCACTGAGAGGTGAACATGATGAACGTTTTTTCGGGACGTGTTCACCTTCTCAGTGAGTACGTCGTCACGCGATACCCTGACATCGTCGTCATGGGTATGAAGGACTGGATCCGCGATGGGTTGCTCGCCGGCCTGAAGAAGGTCGGCGAGTCCATCTCCAACGGGTTGAGCGATGCATACACGTTCTTCCTCGAACTGACCATCAAGCTGATCATCGGCTTCGGCACCCCGCCGGCGGACGTGTTCGTCGACGGGCCGCTCGGACTGATCCTCGGCGGAACCTATGGTCTGGCGATCCAGATCATGAGCCTGCTGGTCACCGCGACGGCGGTCATCGTCGTCATCGAAGTCGCCAGGCGCAAGGAATCGGTGCGCGGTGCCACGAGCATCGTCAGCATCTTCGGCCTGGCAGTCTTCGGCGTTCTGTTCTACCCGGTCTACAGCTTGCTCGACGGGTTCGTCCGTGACGGATCCGTCGCCATGCTCGAAGCGTTCAACTCCGCGACCGAAGAGAAGTCGCTGCTCGAGAATCTGACGGCCATCGCTTTGCCGGGTAACCTGGTGGTGGTGGCGCTCGTCAGTTTCCTGGGCATGCTGATGCTGTTGGTTGTGGCGCTCGAGCTGATCGTCATGAACCTGGCCATCATCGGCCTGGTCCTGTTCTATCCGCTCAGCTTCGCCTTCCGGCAAGCTGGCAAGGTAGGGCTGACTCAGTTCAGACTGGCCACGGCCGGACTGCTCGCGTTGCCTGTCTCCATGCTGCTGATGACATTCTGGCTCTGCCTGGGTGTCGCGGCGGTCAGGTTGACCGACAAGCTTACGTCGGGCGCTGCCGAAGGTGTCGCACCGATGGTCGGCGTGTTCATGACCCAGGCAGGTACGTTCCTGTGCCTGCTCTCGCCCATCGTGGTGATGGGTCTGTTCTACCAGCGTGCGGTCAGGGTCATCAACAACCTCGACAGCAAGGTCCAGGCCGGACTCGACAACATCACGGTCCCCGAGGTCAATGCCAAGGTGATCGAGGAGCAGAGCGCCGAGCACCGGCACCGTATCCTCCACAGCCTGGAGGGTGTCGGAACCCACGCCGCACAAGGAGTCAGCGACGGTCAGGCCGTCAAGGATATCGCCAAGACCTACGTCGCCACCGAGGTGGCGAAGAAGGCGGCGGCATCCGGTAATCCCTATGTCGCGGCCGCGGTCGCAGGATGGGGGCTGTACAAGACGGTCAAGGCGGTCAAGTCTACCGACGGAGAGGAGGTGCACGATGAGTGACACCACGACGGCGATCTACGAGATCGACGAACACAAGGTCAAGGGCACGCTGATCCAGGGCTGGACCGTAGGCAACTACGTCGCGCTCGGTCTGAGCGTGTCGCTGGTCGTCCTCTTCGCGGTCTGGCTGCACATCACCGGACACGGCTTCCTGTGGACGGTGGTCCTGATAGCGTTCCTGCTGCCGTTCAACTGGATCAGCGAGTACGACAAGATCTATGCCGAGATCCTTCGCGGGATCAACGGCGTGGTCATCGGCCGAGTGCTTCACGGCATGCTGTGGTACGGACCGGATGAGCGGAAGGATCTGGTCGAAGGACGCATCGCGCGCTTCGTGCGTGCGAGGTTCTACGACCGGCACCCCCCGTTCCAGGTCACACTGCAGTCGGTCGTCGCCCTCGGCGAGACCTACGGCGTCCTGAACCAGACCGATTCGAACATCGGCCACATGTACCTGCGCGCGGACGGAAGTCTGTACGCAGGTCTGGATCCGGAAGCGCGCCAGATGGCTCACAAAGCCCTCTCTCTCGCGCTTAACCGGTTCTTCGGTCGTATGGACGGCGATGTCGGAATCTCTCAGGTCCGGGTCACCCGACCCGCCGATCTGACCATCCTGCCGCTGACGCAGCGGGTGGCCGGTAACCCGTTCATGATGAAGCCCGACTCGTTCAAGCTCCCACCGGAGCGGGAACGGTTCTTCGACTGGCAGCGACGCAACTTCGAACTGCTGGCCCCAGCCGCCATGGACAACGGCGCCGCGGAGAACTGGGAGCTTTTCGTCGTCACGTTCAAGTGGGGACAGGAGTCCTCCCGTGCCGACAAGGGCAAGATGAGCGAGGAGGAGCTGTACGACCGTCCGCTGATCGATCTGGGCCGCGCCCTGCTCGAAGAGGTCTCGAACCTCGAGCGGCTCGGACTTCAGAACCCGAGGATCATGGGTCCTGCCGAGCTGGCGTTCTTCATCCGGTCCTGTCTGGCTCCGTTCGAACTCGACAAGTACTACCAGTCGAGGCGCGAAGGCGTCATCCCCCTGACCGACGACGAAGTGTTCTATGTCAGCCAGGAGATGATCGACGACCATCCCGAACTCTGGGGACAGGACGACCTGAACAGCATCACCAACCTCGACGTGTGGCCCGTCCGCGAAATCGAGGTGCTCCACGACCGGATCCGTCTGGATGACTCGTGGTTCATGGTGATCAGGGAAATCCAGAAGGCCCGGCTGGAGGCGACCGATACGGCCCAGGCGGTGCACTACACCATGCCGTTCAACTCCTGGGACAGTTTCGCGGAAGTCTGCGAGAAGGTCTCTGGAGAAGTCGAGACGCGGCAGATCATGTTCCAGGAGAGCGCCCGTCAGTCGCTGTACCGGATGATGAACCGGGACCGCGTCGTCGAGCACCCCAAGCACCGTCGTCGCCGTCTCAAGTACGAAGAGGCCATCAACCGGGCTTCCGCGAACAGCATCAACCAGCGGTACCACCGCATCAGGGTGCTGTCGGCGCCGACGTCGGACAAGCTGGACACGCAGCTCAAACTGCTCCGTTCACGCGTGGCGCCGCAGGGTGTCAGGATCCGGCCCGTCAAGGGTCGTGCCCGACTGATCGACGGCGTGATCACCGGCCTGCTCGGGGCCAACCGTCTGTAGGACAATCCGAACGTCCCGGGTGCGAGCGTATGCTCGCACCCGGGACGCCCATCAACATTTGATCGGATGACCCAGCTCATCGCTGGATCGGCTGCTCAAGTGCTGTTGTAATGACGCACGGCACATTGACATCATTGGCAAACGACAAACAAACAGAGGAGGTGGGCCTAGTGCCTATCAAAGCCAAGGCATTCTCGGGGCCGACGCAGCATCTGACGCTGTCTCACCCCTTTTTCGCCTACAAGAGCAAGCTCGACGCCGGGGTACCTATCGGCATCGATGTCGAGACCAAGGCGCTCGTCCTGTTCGACCCATGGTGGTTGAAGCAGTGTGGTCTGATCCACTCCACGCGCGGCGCGTTCATCGCCGACAAGAGCTTCGGCAAGTCCACGGCTCTGAAGATTCTCGCGCTCCGCCTGAGCATGCTCGCGGCGGGATACGACGATCCGCGTCTGTGGATCAACGACCACAAGACCGAGGGCGACCGCATGGAATATTCTCGGATCGCCAGTCTTACCGGTGCCAAGGAATTCCGCATGGCGAGCATGGGTGTCAATCCGTTCGACTCCCGTCTCTGCCCGAACCTGTCCAACCTGATCGACATGGCCATGTTGCTGTGCTCGTTCGCCGAGGACGGGACGAAGATGGCGCCACGCACCAAATTGGCGCTTCGAGCGGCGGTGTTCCGCATGTTCAAGGGGAATAAGCTGCTGTGGTCGCCCAGCGTCCTGCTGACGATCGCAGCCTCGCTCAACTCCAACGATGTCCGGGCCTATGTCCGTGAAGGGCGCGATCTGCTCCAGCGCGAGCACGAGGCCCGAATGGAGCGACTGCAGGCGCTCGACCTCAACGAGGTCGAGAAGGCCGAGGCGCTGTCACAGGTCGAGAACGAGTTCAAGTCGCTCCTGTACAGGGACATGACGCTGGACTTCGACGGCATCGCCGCCGAGTCCACTAACGTCTTCGCTACGCTGGATGACGTGTTCTCGGGTGCCGACGCCGGTATCTTCGGCGACAGCAGCAGTCTGTACGACATGTACACCCAGCACACGGTCAATCGCATCTGGACCGGCTTCACCCCCCGAGGTGAGCGGATGATGCGTGCGATTGACGGCAAGATCAGCATCTACGGCATCGAGAACCACCAGCTCGACCTGGTGCCGCACATCAACCTCGACGACGAGGCTCACAAGTCGATGAGTAACCCGGAGAACGCCGCCATCATGGCCTATCTGAGCAACATCGGCCGGTCCGTCCGTACCTGTCACCTGTCCGCGTCGCCGCGCCTCAACGACATGAGGCACGGTAACATCGGCAGCCGGCACTGGGAAGACGGCCAGACCGTCGTCGACGGACTCGGTTTCCTGGCCGTGTCCAGACAGCCGAACAATCCTGCCATCCTGGCGGAGATCCAGGAGCGTGCGCGCCTCACCAATACCTGGCGCGACGCACTGACGGAGCTTCCCAGGTACACGTTCCTGTTCAAGCTCGGTCAAGAGGTCGAGCCCACCGTGGTCAAGATGTTCGCGACCCCGCTTGAACTGGCCGAGATTCAGACCGATGCGGCGTCCGAAGCGATCCTTCGGCGCCCCAACCTGGAAGACGCGGACGACCTCCGCTACTACGCCAAGCGCAACGGCGTCATCTTCCTCGGAGAGGAGGCGGTATGACACGCAAGCTGTCGAGCGTTCACCGTGTCGGCATCTTCGCCATCGTGTTCGTTCTCATCCTCGCGGTAGCCTTGCTGCTGTGGGGGAGGAGCCGACCGGACGATGTGCCGGTCACCGACGAGCGAACCGTGACGACGGCGCCAGTCCCTGAGGCGTCACAGTCTCAGGGACCGGTGGTCGCGGTCGAAGACCCACCGGAGCTGGTCGCGACGAAAGAAGCGATCGACCGTCGGCTGGAGGACTTCGTCGCGACGTACTACTCCAGGACGCCCCGGATGTATGTCGGTGGCGATGGAGCCGTGCAGGAACGCTTCGTGCGTCGTGTCTCACCGTACTTCGCCCAGGGTGTCGCCGCTGAGTCCGCAGTGCCGGACCTGCAAGGCGATTCCCTGGCGGCCATGGTGAGGGATGGCAGATCGTTCGTGGCGATGATCGACCAGATGTCGGTCGTCGGCCATATCGGGGATGACGGATCATCGGTCGAACAGACCATGGACGTCGTCCTCGTGGACATGTCGACGAAAGAGGTCGTCCGGACGGTCGAGGTCGTAATACGCCTCGAAGCGTCCGGGCAGACCTGGCTCGTCGTCTATCTGATGGATTCCCAAGTCATGCCGTAGGAGAGGTGGTGATGGGCATGTTCCGTAAGCTTTGGATCACCGGCGTAGTCATCGTCGGTCTTTTGATCAGCGCGTTCTTCGCGGTGCTCCTTGGCGTCAACGAGCTGGAGCTGCCCGAAGACTGCCCGACCGCGGTCACCTCGGAGTCGCGACTTACCGTCAAGGGAGAAGCGATTTCCCAGGAGCAGATGGATAACGCTGTCGTCATCGTCAGCCAGGCCATCGAAAGCGATCTGACCGTCCGCGATGCCGAATCAGGTATCGAGGGTGCGATCCAAGAGTCGGTACTCGGCGAGGAGCTTGACTCCTCTACCAGTTCGAGCGCCGGCCTGTTCCATCAAATCGATGACTGGGCTCCGCTGAAGGTCCGTATGGATCCAGAGCAGGCAGCCTACATGTTCTTCAACGGTGGCCAGAACGGCCAGCGTGGGCTGAAGGATATCGAGGGTCGCGAGACCATGACCCGTGGCGAAGCCGTCCAGGCCGTCCAGGGGTCCCGTTACCCTGACGCCTACGACAAGTGGGAGTCGGAAGCGATCGCGATCGTCGCCAGCATCCTCGGCGACGAGGGCGAGCAGAGCTGCGAGGACGACGAGGACCTTATCGAGCTGATGGTCCAGGCGGCGCTAAGCCGCGTGGGTGGGCCGTTGTCGGCTATCGAGTCCGGGGGCGAGACCTTCCGGGTCGCGACCTTCAACGTGCTCGGCTCGAATCACACCAGCGGCGAATCGGCCATGAACCGAATCGCTGACAGTGTCCAGCTCATCAGGGACCAGTCGATCGCTGTCGCCGGCTTGCAGGAACTGCGACCGGATCAACGGCGGCGGTTGCTCGAACTCGTCGGCTCCGACTACGCCATTTACCCGGACACCCCGGTGTACGGCGAAAGTCAGCTGGCGGTCAATTCGATCATCTGGGACACCTCGGTGTTCGAGTTGGTCGACGCACGTCCGACGCCGATGCCCTACTACTTCGGTGGTCAGAAGCAGGACATTCCGCTGGTCGAGCTTCGACACAAGGCCAGCGGTACGGTCATCACCGTCGTCAACACGCACGACCCCGCCAAGCCGAAGAACGCGCGTCTGCGTTACCTCGATGCGATGGCGCATGCGGAGCTGGTCGACACGTTGACCGCACAGGGAGCGAAGGTCTTCTTCACGGGAGACTTCAACTCCGGGTTCGCGCTTCGAAGCAAGAACAACGTCACCTACCTGAACGATCGTGCGAACCTGACCTGGTGCATCATGACCAAGTCGGGTGCGATCGTGAACGGCTACGACGACCTACGTGGAAGGAGCGGTTGCCCGTCGAGCACCAGCGATGAGATGGGCGTGGGTCCCGTCGATCACGTCTTCGTCCCGACGGACGGCGTGTCGACCGTGGACTTCGCGGTCGTCGACGCTAAGTCGGCGTCGGATCACCCGTTGGTCTACGCCGAGGTATCGTTCGACGGTACCGAGCCGAAGGCCATCCGGACGTCGGCGCAGTTCGTCAGCTGGGCCGGTCGGCAGGCCGGTCTGACCCTGCCGTCGACCTTCAAGGAGCTCGCGAATTTCGAGGGCTCCGAGGAAGACGGGTTGACTGGTCGGATCATTTCGGCGGCCGACATCGCCGCCGGAGAACCGCTCGAGCGTGGTGACCTGGTCGCCATGAAGGGCGGCACGATCGGCATCTACACCGGCAGCGCCGTCGCGGGTTCGACCTTCAGGGTCGCGACGTGGAACATCAAGGTCGGCGAGGGTTACCAGGCCCGTGTCGACCGCGCGCATCAGCTCATCAAGCAGTACGGACTACAGATCATCGGCTTCCAAGAGGTCGAGAACAAGGCTATGTTCGATGCCCTGGCTTCATCGTCAGGACTCGGAAGCGGCTACGCCATCTACCCGGAGAACCCGAAGGTGGTCGCCCATGGCTGGATCGGTGCGCGCCCGATCGTCTACGACTCCACACGTTTCGAGAAGATCGATGGGGGTTCGTTCTCGTTCCCTCGCATGCACCTCGATCACCCGGAGAAGCAACCTGTCGATTTTCCTTGGCTCCGGCTGAGGGACAGGGTCACAGGCCAGGACGTCGTCGTCATGAACGTCCACTTCGCGGCGTTCAAACGATACGCCAAGGAACGGTACGAGTCCGGCCTTTCGACGGTCGAATTCGTCAAGCAGCAGGTCGCCGATGGCACCGCAGTGGTGCTGACCGGAGACTTCAACGGAGGGTTCTATCCCCGGATGGACTCGCCGAACCCGACGTACCACGGGCTGCGTGAGAACCTGGCATACTGTCAGTTCACGAAGAACGGACTGATGAACAACGCGGTCGACCTGGCCGAGACCGATGACCGGTTCGCTCCGGGAAGCTACTGTCCGCGCACCCAGGCGGACGGCGGTCACACGGTCGACCACATCTACCTGTCGAACCAGCTCGGTGTCCCCGCCGGAGCGATCGGCAAGATCACCGGGACATTGTCTGACCACCCCTACGTTCCGTACGCCGACGTGCAGGCGGTCGGAGCGCAGGTCGATGATGGCGAGAAGACGCTCGGCACCTACGTCGGCGTCTCGGCTGACGGCAAGCGTGTCGCGCTTCGCTCGGTCGATCCCAAGAAGATCGATCACGCGGTGCGCCTGAGCGTCAGCGGGTCGGGTGCCGCGGACGGGGAATGGGTCTTCCCTCTCGCGGCCGGTACGTACAATTACAGCAGTCCGTACGGACCGCGGAGCCTGGGTGGCGACGACTTCCACAACGGTGCCGATTTCGGCACCCAGGGAGTCGAAGCACCGCTCGTCGCCATGCACAGCGGCAAGGTGATCGCCGCCACGTACCAGGGTGCGTGGGGCAACTACCTGATGGTCGAGACGGACATCCCGGTACCGGGCATGCCCGGGTCAACCTACAAGTACATGTACGCTCACATGTCCAGGTACGAGTTCGGGCTGACGCTCGGCGCGAACCTGACCGCCGGTGATCCGGTCGGTAACGTAGGCAACACCGGAAACTCCCGAGGTGAGCATCTTCACCTCAATATCTGCACCTCGATGGACTGCCTCAGCGGCGACCAGGTCGGGTCGATCGATCCGATCCCCTTCCTGGAATCCGTCGGGATCGTTCCTGAAGGTGTCGGCTGACCCAAGGCTGACATCAACCAACCCCTATGATTGTTCGGGGGCTCCGAATCAATCCGCCTTGGCCGGGAGCGTTTCCCGGCCGTTTTCATGTCCTGATGACGAACGCCCGCCACGAAATCGTAGCGGGCGCGGTTGAACATACCCTGCATAAAGTGCGATAGCAGATCATGACCTGCCATAGAGGTCGGCCCGGCCTGCAAGGTGGCTCGGTACAAATATCTTTCAACGGACTTCGTGTATACGATTCATGTATCGTGGCATATCTGCGCCATATCATCGAAGGATGAACGCCTTCTGGCCTAGGTGGCCTCCTGAAGGACGAAGTGGTTTCGTAGCATGATGCTTAAGAAAAACGTTTGTTAATATTTAATATAGCACACATATTTAATTTTGTCAATAGTAGATGTCGCAGTCATAAAAGCGCACCGTTCAGGGTGGGCATGAACGGTGCGCTTGATACGTGGTGGCAAGGTCGAGAGATGCGGACGAGGGTGAGTTGACGGGAACCGAGCTTACTACCCCATTCGATGGTCTCTTTGATGGTGCGGCCGAGTAACGTCTGGCCGAGTGGGCTCGATGCCGATATGCGACCGTCAGAAGGATCGGCTTCGATACTGTCGACAAGTTGATACTGGATGACACGGCCACTGGTATCGATCAGCTCGACGACCGAACCGATGGCGACACGGATGGCATCGCGTTTGCGTGGGTACAGCTGGGCCTTGTTCAGGTAGAGCTGCTTGTCTGAAAGCTGACTCTCGACGTTCTCGAGTTCGGCTAGCTTTTCTATGCGGGCAAGTCGCTGGTCGTGGCCGTCGGTCTTATCCAATTCGCGTAGTTCCGCGATGATCTGACGCTGGGAGCGCTCCAATCGGCTGACGGCTTTCTTCAGTTCCTTCATCCCTTTCTTGCTGAGTAGGATGATCTTCGGTGTGGTAAGGGTCGCTTGCATGATTTTCCTCCGTTTAGATGTTTCACACGGTGATTCTCGTACCGTATGGCTTCACTATACGACCGTATTCTGAAGATTATCTGAAAAATTTCACATTTTTCGAAAATAGCACGAAAATGTTAACGGTTATCGCTGATAACAGGGATAACGACGGTGAACGAAGTCGTCTTGCCCGGCTTGCTCGCGACCGAAATGGTCCCATCGTGCAGCGTGACTATCTTGTGCGCCAGCGATAAGCCGAGTCCGTAGCCATCCGGCCCGTAGGCAGAGGATCGTGAACGCTCGGAGCGGTAAAAGCGTTCGAATATCTTGTCATATTCGTTCGCATCGATGCCCTTGCCGGCATTCGTGATCACGATGCGGCAATTCCTTCCGTTTGTACTGAGCGCGACGGTTATCGGCGATGACGAAGGGCTGTATTTGTTAGCATTGTCGAGCAGGATACGCATAAGATCACCGAGCATCGACTCATTGCCATCGATGACGACCGATTTCTCCGGATGTCGGATCTCGATCCTCTCAGCCGACAGTTTCAGGCTTCTGGCGGCATGCCTCACTACTTCGAGCATATCTACCCGGTCGGATTTGTCGATGTCGACATAGTCAAGCCGTGATAGCTGTAGGAGCGACTGCGATAGGACCGTCAGCTTGTCGACTTCCTCGAGGTTGCTCTCAAGCAGTTCACGGTAATCCGAAATCTTCATCGAGCGATCGCGCATCGCTACCTGTATTTCGGACTTCATTATGGCGAGCGGTGTACGTAGTTCGTGACTGGCATCCGACGTGAACCTGGACTGTGCCTCATGGGCTTGCTCGATCGGCTGGAGCGTCCGTCGGGCGAGTAAGAACGAACCGATACCCCCGAGCCCGATGACGGCGAGGTTCATGTAAAGCAGGCCGACGAATATGCTGGCTTTTGCCTCTTCTGTCTGGTTGGCCCGTACCTCGCTCAATGTTACCGGTCCGGGCAACACCAGCGTCTGAGAGCTACCTTCCGCGCGAATCTGCAGCCGCTCAAGCCTGTTGCTTATCTCCGATGTCGAAAGCTCGAAGATGATGAAACTGAATATCAGACAGATGGCGACGAGAATGATGAGATACCAGGCGGTGAGCTTGAGCGTCGCGGAGGCGAACATCCGCCTCATTTCTTGTCGTCCTCGATCTTGTAACCGAATCCTCGGACGGTCTTGATAAGCCCTTTGCCTTTGAACGGTTTATCGATCTTGGCGCGTAGGTATTTTATATACACCTCGATAGTGTTCGGTAAGATGTCGGCATCGTAATCCCAAACATGCTGCATGATCGTATTCTTAGAAAGTGGCCGGTTCTTGTTGCGAAGTAGGTATTCGAGCAGGCCGAATTCCTTGGACGTCAGTTTGATCTCACTGTTACCGCGTTTGACTTTGCGTTTCGCGGTATCGAGCGAAAGGTCGTCGGCATCGAGAATGGTCGATTGGGTTTCGGCGGGACGTCGAAGTAGCGCACGCACACGGGCGAGTAACTCGTCCAGGGCGAACGGCTTGACCAGGTAATCATCCGCACCGGCGTCGAGGCCTTCGGTCTTGTCCTCGGTACGACCTAACGCAGTCAAGAGTAGCACGGGTGTCGATATCGACTTTTCACGCATTGCCCGGACGATGCCGATGCCGTCATACTCTCCCGGGAGCATCCGATCTATGATCATAGCGTCGTACGGTTCGGTGGTTGCCATGGCGTAGCCGTCATCGCCATCGTTCGATACGTCTACCGCATAATGTTCCTGCTCGAGCGCCTTCTTGAGTGCTCGTGCGATCTTGTGTTCGTCCTCAACGACTAGTATGCGCATGAATACTACCCATTATACAGGCTTGCGAACGAGCGCTTATGAGTACTTCGACGACCACGAATGCATCTGTAGAAGGATAGGCATGAGATCGTGGCCCTTCTCGGTAAGCTCATATTCGCATCGGGACGGCGACGTCGGACGCTTGACGATGATACCTTCGTCCTCGAGCTTCACGAGTCGCGCCGAAAGCGTGCGCGGATTGATGTCGCCGGTCATGTCCTGTAGCTGACAGAAGCGCACGGTCTGCTCAGACAGGAAGAATCGGAGGAGTCGGGGTGTCCACTTGTCGCCGATGATGTTGGTCGCGGCATCGACCGATCCGATCTCATCTTTCATTGATTAAACTATACATTGTCTAGCGTGCTTCGTCAAAACGTCCGACAGATTGTATACTCGTGAATATGAAGCATGCCGTCCATCGTTTCGACCAACAGGTCACCCGGTCCGTCACGACGATCTTCGGACAGTCGACCAGGCCGTTCTTCGAGTTCATGACGATGCTCGGCGACCCTCTGGCCATAAGCCTCGTGACAATCGGTATCATCGGATACGGCATACTTGCATCCAGTGTCCAAGTTGCGCTGACAGGCACTATGATTCCCGCGACCGTCGTAGCGGGAGCGTTGTTGAAGATGTTGTTCGAACGTGCACGTCCGATGACGGAGTACGCGATGAACATGCGAATGAAGACATTCAGTTTTCCAAGCGGGCACTCGAGCGGCTCGACGATAACGTTCGGCATACTGGCGTACCTGGCGTTCATGCTCGTACCCTCACCCGTTGGTAGTATCGTCGGAGCGATACTCTCCAGCATTCCGTTCTTCGTCGGTGTGTCACGTGTCTATCTTGGCGCGCATTTCCCAAGCGACGTACTGGCAGGGTGGGCATTGGGTGCGGCCGCACTGACCGTCGTACTATTCTTCATACGACCCTTGGTCTGACGTATCGCGCGATACCGGTCAGGACAAGCTTGCTAATAGTGGTACAATGAGCGTATGAAAGTTACCATCGACTCCCCTACGCGTACCTTCGTCCGTTTCTGGCTCGTACCTGTCGGCCTTCTGGTCGCGGGCATGGCTATCTACAGCGCACGCAGCGCGCTGATAATCCTCGGTACGGCGTTGTTTTTGGCGCTCGCTCTCAACGCTCCGGTGACACGCTTGGCGCGCGTGCTGCCTGGTAATAGCCGGGTGCTATCGACGGCTATCGCGTATGTGGTCGTGGTCGCATTGATCGGTGCGTTCGCGTTCCTTGCGGTACCGCCGATAATCGAGCAGACGGCCAAATTCATCCAGACGATACCCCAGCTCGTCGAATCGGCCCGAGAACAATGGAATGGCCTGAATGGCCTCATCGATCAATATAACCTGCACTCACAGCTCGATCAGGCGACGACTTCCGTACAGCAAAGCGCCTCGGGATGGGCGTCGAGTTTCGGCAGTAACGTCCTCAGCGGCATCGGCTCGCTGTTCGGCTTCGTCACCGCGGCCATCTTGGTGCTCGTCCTGTCTTTCCTGATGCTCATAGAGGGTCCGGGTCTGCTGCAGAAGCTCTGGAGCCTGTATACCGACACCGAACGTCGCGACCTTCATCATGGCGTAGTCCATAAGATGCACGCCGTCGTTTCCGGCTATGTGACCGGTCAGCTGACCGTGTCGGGACTCGGTGCGTTTTCTGCCGGTCTCGCGGTGTTCATCCTGAGCTTCTTTTTCAACATACCGAGCAACCTTGCAATACCCGCGGCTGCGATCACCTTTATACTGTCGCTGATCCCTATGTTCGGTGCGACGATCGGCGGCGTCCTCATTACCAGCCTTCTGGCGTTCAACGACTATCGTGCGGCCATCATTTACGTGATCTTCTTCGTCGTATATCAGCAGGTCGAGAACAACTACATCTCTCCTACTATCCAGTCGAAACGACTGGAGCTGTCTGCGCTGACCATCTTGGCGTCGGTCACGATCGGTCTGTACCTCTTCGGTATCGCCGGTGGTATCATATCGATTCCGGTCGCCGGGTGCCTGAAAGTACTGCTGGACACGTATCTCGAACGCGCGCGGCTCGAGCGCAAAAAAGCGTCGCGACCACTCGCTAAGCTCACCAAGAGCGTCCAGGAATCCTAGTCGGCGTATACCCAGACTGAGCCCGAAGCGGTATCTTTCACGGCTATGCCGTGTTCTAGGATTTCATCACGAAGTGCGTCCGATGCCTCGAAATCCTTCTGCTCCCTCGCGGTACGGCGCCGTAGGATGAGACCTTTGAGCTCATCATCGATATCCGGCGTCTTCGACATCAGATCGATACCGAGTAGTTCATGGATACGTTCGAGAAGCTGGACCAGGCTGCTGCGGTTGATGTCGGATAGTTCAGCCGCTTCGATGCGAGTGAACGCCTGGTCGATGACCATCAAGGCTCTCGGTGTGTCGAGATCGTCTTCGAGGGCTTCGAGCATGGCACCTGGCGCTACCCGGACCGCAACGGACTTATTGTCATCCGGCTCGATGGTCGCATGAGTCTGGTGACGCAGTGCGGCTACCGATTTCCAATTGCGAAGACGGTTGGATGCCGCGTCGAGGATCGACCAGTCGAAGTTACCCTCCGTGCGATAATGCTTGGACAACGCGACGATCTTGAACGCATCGATATCGTAGCCTTTGTCGATGATATCTCCGAGTGTCACGATATTCCCGAGTGATTTGGATATCTTCGTACCATCGATCTTGATGTGATTATTATGAAGCCACGTGTGGGCGAACCGGAGCCCGGTCAAGCCTTCGGATTGCGCGATCTCGTTGGTGTGATGTACCGGGATGTGGTCGATACCCCCCGTATGGATATCTATCTGGTCACCGAGCGTCTCGCGGGCGATGACCGAGCACTCCAGGTGCCAGCCAGGGAATCCTTTTCCCCACGGACTGTCCCATTCCATGTCGCGGGCACTGTCTGGCGGGCTCGACTTCCAGATGGCGAAGTCGGTGACCAGACGTTTGCCGTTCACGGCTACCCGTTTGCCTGCTTCGAGCCCCGCGACATCAAGCCGTGCCAGCTTGCCATAATCCTGAAGCTTCGAAGTATCGAAATAAAGTCCCTCGCCATCGATCATGTAGGTCAGGCCTTTCGCTTCAAGTCCCTGCGCGAATTCGATCTGCTTATCGATGAGATCGGTGGCCCGCACCAGATGCGTAGGCCGCACTAAGCCAAGAAGCTCGTAGGCTTCATGATCGGCGATAGTGATGTACTTCTCTGCAACATCCCAGGCCGTCTTGCCTTCGGCTCGCGCGCCCTTTTCCATCTTGTCCTCTCCGTCGTCATCATCGCTCGTCAGATGTCCGACATCGGTGATGTTCTGTGTTCGTTCGACGCGGTATCCTTTGGCCTCAAGCGCCCGGACAAGCACGTCCCAATAGATATACCCGAGCCAGTTACCGATATGCGGCTGCGAGTAGACGGTAAGACCACATGTGTACAGACGGATATGACCGTTCTCAATTGTTTCGAGCTCATCCTTCTGACCGCTCAGGGTGTTATGAAGCCGCATCATGGCTCCTAAGTGCGTCTTCCGTGGCTTTTATAAGCTCCTGAAGCACCGTGTCATACTGTTCGTATACCCTGAATCCGGCTGCGTACGGATGACCCCCACCGCCGAAATAGCCGGCGATCGTCTCGGAAATCGGGATGTTGGATCGCAGTTTGCCGGTCGCCTTCGTGTCAGGATATGTCTTGATGGCGACGGCCACTTCCACATGTTCGACGAGTCGCATCTCATCGAGGACCAGTACGCTCGGGTTGTATTGGTCACTATATGCCTGGATGTCCTCCCATGGGATATGAACGACGGCAAGCTTTCCGTCGAGGTAGTATTCGATCCTACCTATGAGCTCACCCTTGTAGCTGAGTATCTCAGGACTTTTCTTCATGAACTCGCGCCGACGTTCTTCGATGGTGGCGACATGCGCCCCGAGTTCCGTCAGGCTCGCGGCGATCCGGTAGCTGGCAGGTGATACCGTCTGGATGCTTAGCCCGAGACTGTCGGCAAGCTGGGCCCCTAGAAGGTGCTCGGCCGCCTGTCGGTTCATCGTCCACCCTGCGTCATCCGCAAGCCGATAAATCACTTCACTGGTCGAAATCGCATCTTCGAACAATGGCGTGCAGTCGAAGCTCAGTGTGCTCTTCGTCGTATGATGGTCGATGACGATGACATCGTGTGATTCAAGATAGTGTCGCACGCCAGGAGTTTCAAGTACCTTTGTGAGCAGCACGTCCGCCGACGTGTCGACGACGATGGCGATATCGGCGGTCGTATCGAATTCCGACACGACCCTGTCCCAGCCTGGAAAATAGCGGAGGTATTTCGGCACCTCGACCGGACAATACATGACGACGGTCTTGCCAAGATCGCCGAGGATTTCTTCGAGCGCGAGGCTGGAACCTAAACTGTCGCCGTCCGGATTCTCCGCTTGGATGATGAGCACGCGCTCAGCACTGTCGATAAGTTGTTTTACCTCTTCGTACATTGCCCTCATTGTAGCAGAAAAGCAAACTGCCCGCCCCAGATACGGAACGGGCAGATTGCTATGCGGGTTCTACGTTCTGGCGGCGGGCTGGTGCCCTCGATCACGGCTCGATGGTCTCGATCTGAAAGCTGACGGGCGTTCCACGCAGCGTCACCCTGTATTCCCTGTTGGCGGGGCTTCCGTAATGCACGGTCGTTCGCACGGGGCGGCCGACAGCAAGCACGGTTCCTGCGTCCAGGATAACGACGAACTCCTTCAGCGTCGGTGGTCGACCGCGTCTGCTCTGTTCATGTGATACGACCTCGATCTTGTCGCGGATCTCTTTGGGCCACGTATCCTGGCCCAACTTCAGTCGAAGCTCGCCGAAGCGATGGCGGTACGGACTGAACCGAAGCCGTGCTCGCGTCGACATCCTCACGATCACGGAGTCATCGGACGACGCCGGACTCGTCAGGATCACTGACGGGGTGGTAATGACTTCGAATGGCACGCCTTCACCTTCTTTCAATCGGGGGCGATAGTATGATGATGTCAGATTATTGAAGTAACGTCAATCAGATGCTACGGCGACCTTCGAGGGCATGACTCAGAGTGATCTGGTCGGCGTATTCGAGGTCGACGCCTACCGGAATACCCCGTGCCAATCGACTCATGGCTACATCGATGCCAGCATCTTTGATATATTTCTGTAAGAACAAGGCGGTCGATTCACCTTCCACGGAAGCGTTGGTAGCGATGATAAGTTCCACGACCGAGTCATGTGAGATTCGCTCAAGTAACTCAGGAATATGGAGCTGTTCAGGACCGACGCCGTCGATCGGAGATATGGCTCCCCCGAGCACATGGTAGGTGCCCTTGAAATGTCCCGTACGTTCGAGAGCGACGATATCGAGCGGTTCTTCCACGACCGCGATCAATGTCTTATCTCTCCCGGAATCCGAGTATAGCGGGGATACGTCTTCATCGGAGTCGATGAGCGCGAACGTCACAGGGCACTGTTTGACCCTTTCGTGCACGGACTGCATCGCCAGAGCCATCTGTCTGGCCGTCCGAGCATCCGATTTCAGTAGATAGTAGGCGTACCGCTCTGCGGTGCGTGCACCTACCCCAGGGAGCTTTCCGAGCTCGTCGATGAGGTCCGTCAATGCCTTTGGTAAGAGCTGAGTAGCCACCGGCCGATCTACATTCCTGGCAGGTTCAGGCCACCCATGAGCGGTTTCATCGTTTCGGCAGCGATCTCCTGTGCCTTAGCAAGTCCGTCACGCACCGCGATCTTGACCCAGTGTTCGAGTTCTTCGATATTCTCTAGGTCGACCATTTCCGGATCGATCTTGATACTCTCGATTTTCAGCTCTCCGGTGACCCGCACGACGACCGCCCCTTCACCTGCTTCCACTTCGACGATCTGTTTCTTCAGGTCCTTTTGCGCCTTGCGCAGGTCATTCAGCATCTTCATCTGGTCAAACGCCATAATAGAATTTTCCTCTCATTTAAACTCGTTCTAGTATACGCCAGAATCAGTTGTTTTTGTAGAGGTAGAAACGATCGGAGTCCTCGACGGTGCGTGCGACTATGATATCGCTTGGCAATTTTTCGACTGACTTCTTCAGGTCACGCTCAACGATAGAAAGCGGTGCGAGTGAAACTTCGGCCGGACTGGTGGTGACGCTCACCTTCTGCACGTATCGCTGATGCCGCGCGAAGCTTTCATAGAATTCCTTGCTCCGTTGGCTGACGACCAACTGAACGGTCGCATTGTCGTCAAGCGACTTCAATTTCGCCGCTAACAGCGGAAGATCGTAGCTATATGATGAATAGACGGCGCGGTCGTAGTGGAGCCCGTAGACGTACCGATCGATGCTAGAGACTACCAGTCCGACTACGAGTACCGCGAGAGGCAGCAAGCCGAATACCCGGGCGTAAGGATTACGCGGGAAGAGCCGGTACCATGACCATATGAGGTAATCGACAGCCAGGGCTATCAGTAGGAGTACAGGGATGAACGTGATGCTGACGAATCCCGGATTCAGGCACACCAGTGGAATCAGGAAGAGCAGCCAGAAACTGATGATATAGCTCTTAGCGGTGTATTTGGCACTGAAGAGCCGATACAGACCGAGGCCGATGAGAAGTACGATGCCAAGTCCGTAGACCGGTGTTATGACCGAACCGGTCGTCGGGTTCGCGAAGCTGATGTAGTTCCGCAGCAATGTCCCGGCGTTCGACGTGAAGTTCGAGATGTTCTCAGAGAATCCCAGCAACGTCCGTAGGATACTCGGGTCGTTGAGGATACCAAGCACCAACGGCGAAATGATGACCAGGAAGACGATCGTTCCGAACGCCACGACTACCTTGGGAGATTGTTTGAACAGCAGGTGCCGCGCATGTGGATGGATGAGTGACGTCAATACCAAGGCTATCAGCACATAGAGATTGAGCGGCATGTATAGGCTGATACCGGCGAGTACGAAGCCCGCGATGATCCATAACTTGGCGTAGGCGCTCCGGCGCGCGATCATCGATGCAGCGATCAGGATCATCGTTGTCAGGAATATGTACGCGATTCCAGCCTGACCCGCCTGCGCGGACAGAAGGAACTGGTTCGTCGTGACGGCTATCATGGCTGCGATGATCGCGACGTTGCGGTGATACCATAGGTTCAAGAGGTATAACATACCCAGTGCCGAGGCGAACCCGAGTATGATGGACGGCAGCTTGATGCCGAGGATGGAGATGCCGAACAACGAGATTGTTCCCGCCTGGAGCAGCCGGTACGGAAGGTATATCAGCTCTTCGGGCTGAAGGTTGAACAGCATGGCGGGGCTCAGGTTGTCGCTGACGAGTGCCGAGCGCATCTCGGTTCCGGTCAATCCACCCGGAAGGTAGAATCCGGCGACGAGCAACATCGTGGCCATGGCGGCGGCAAACACGAAGTAGGCCAGAAGATACCTATAGCGGTAAAAAGCGAATTTCTTCAGTCGTTGCCTCACCATCGTTGTGACTGATTATATCACCCGTTCGTCGACGTGAGTACGATTACTCATCATGCTTACGATCGAGTGACATGAAGCGCAAGCGCTCAGGGTGGAAGTAGAGTCCGACCTCTCCGACCGGTCCGTTACGGTGCTTGGCGACGATGAGCTTGGTGATATTCTCGACCTCGGGGTTATCGGGCTCGTAGTAGCCTGGTCGGTAGATGAAGCTGACGATATCGGCGTCCTGTTCGATCGATCCAGATTCACGGAGGTCCGATAGCATCGGAATCTGTGGACTACGCTGCTCGACCGATCGCGAAAGCTGTGACAGTGCGATCACGGGAACATTCAGCTCTCGAGCGATAAGCTTGAGGCCACGACTGATTTCCGAAACTTCCTGTACACGGTTATCAGTGCGGCCGGAACCCTGCATGAGCTGGAGGTAGTCGACGATGATCAAGCCGAGCGGACTATCATGCGAGACGCGTCGCGCTTTGGTACGCATTTCGAGCACCGAGAGCCCCGGCTGGTCGTCGATGAAAATCGGTGCCTCGGCAAGTTCCCCCATGGCTTCTGACAGCTTCGAGAAGTCATCGTCGCTCAGGTTCCCCGTCCTGATGTTCCAGGCATCGACCCCTGATGCATCGGCCAGCATACGGTCTACCAGCTGCTCCTTGCTCATCTCGAGGCTGAAGAACAGCACCGGCTGCTTCGCGATGGTGGCGACGTTGTATGCGAGGTTCGTAACGAACGTCGTCTTACCCATGGCCGGTCGTGCGGCCAGGATGATAAGGTCGCTCCGTTGCAAACCGGCCGTCATATTATCGAGGTCACGGTAGCCGGTCCTGATTCCGCGTAACTGGCCCTTGTTCCGGTGAAGCTCCTCCATACGGTCGAAGCTATCGGTGAGGATATGTTCAAGGCTGACGACGTCCCCTTTCAGGGATTGATCCGATACGCTGAACAGTTCCGCTTCTGCACGACCGAGCAGCTCCTGAGTGGTCGTATCTTCGTCGTAGCCGAGTTCCGAGATGTCTGCGCTCGCTTTGATGAGCCGACGTCTGACCGCCGTCTCGGCAACGATTTCGGCGTATGCCGCGGCATGAGCCGCAGTCGGGACATACGTAGTCAGCTCGGTAAGATAGGCAGACCCGCCTATGGCTTCGAGCTCTTTCTTCCGTTTCAATTCATCGGTCAACGTCAGAAGGTCGACGGGTTTGTGCCGTTCATATAGACGCATCATGCCATCGAAGACGATACCATGCCGTTTGTCGTAGAAGTCTTTCGGGTTGACGTATTCCGTGACATCGGCCAGCACTTCATCGTCAATCAGAACTGCACCGAGCAGACTCTTCTCGGCGTCTAAACTTTGTGGCGGGACCTTGCCCGCCTGAACTTCTTTGGTTGCCATAATCCTACGCGTCTTCGACGCTAACCTCTTCTCCTCCACCCATGATAGCAGCTACTTGCGCGGCATGACTATCTTTGAGCGGCTTAGCGCTCGCGACGGTCTCGATCTCGAAATCGTAACCAAGTTCAGTGAGTGAATCGGCCAGTAGCGTCTTATATTTCACGTCATCGAGTTTTTTCTTATAGAACGCACTCTTCGTGTACAAACGAAGAGTGCCACCGTCGAGTTCCGGCTCACATTTCGCTAAGACGCTGTATATCGCCACGTGATGAGTCCTGACATGTGAAACAAGCTTGTCCCAGTCGAACGGTCCGGTAGGCTCCGCGACGGCCCTGTCCTCTCGAGGCTGTGGTATGGCAGCTGAAGCTTCTTTATTCGGGGCTTCCTCGACGACGGCTTGACGCTTTTTTACGGGTTTCGGTGCCGGCACGCTCTTCGCGGCCACAGCGGATAGTGGCTTCGGTATCGACGCCAGGGCAGTGCCGGAACGATTGAAAAGACTGAGCGTCGTCAAAAGTTTGAGCTCCGGATACTGGGAACGCCCCACTTCGAGTAACTTGTCCAGAAGTTTGGCGAATGCCGGCTCTTCGGCAAGCTCGGCGCGTAGCATGTCAGCGAGCTGAGATGCGGTCGTGCGCGGCGGGACCCCCTGTGACTCGAGTTTTCCGAGCATCGTATTGATCTCGCGGATATCACCGGTCCTCGTGCTTTGAAGCAACCGCTTGAGCGTGTCAGATGACACAAGCCCGAGCGAAGTGGTCACTGCCTTCACGTCCAAAGCAATGCCACCTGCGCCGCTGATGAGCTGATCGAACAGGCTGACACTATCCCTGAAACTTCCATCTGCATGCTTGGCTACGAGTTTCAGGGCATCGTCATCGACGGTGATGTTCTCGGCCTTGGCGATTCTTTTCAGATTCTTAATGATGCCTGATTCGGTAGCGCGACGAAACGTATGACGCTGGGTCCGGCTGATGATCGTTTCAGGGACCTTGTCGATGTCAGTGGTCGCCAGAATGAAGACGACGTGCTCAGGTGGCTCTTCCAATGTCTTGAGTAACGCGTTGAACGCTGCCTTGGACAGCATATGGATTTCATCGATGATGTAGACCTTACGTCTAGCGCTGACCGGTGCGATCTGAACACGGTCGCGAAGGTCACGTATATCCTCTACGCCGTTATTACTAGCAGCATCTATCTCGATGATATCGAGGTGTGACGAATGTTCGTCGTAGGGCAACTGATTGATTTCGTATGCCAGTATACGTGCGATGGAAGTCTTGCCGACACCGCGTGGTCCGGTGAAAAGGTACGCATGTGCCGTCTGGCCTGATTTTAGAGCATTCGTAAGCAACGTGGTGACATGCTCCTGTCCGACGACATCATCGAGTGACCGACTTCTATACTTTCGATACAATGCCGTTGCCATCAAATGCTCCTCCAACGCGTCATGGTCATAATTATAGCCGTTTTGCATCCGCACGTCCGTTGTACTTTTGCCGGGCATGGTATACTTCATGACACTATGCGTTCACATGAAAGACACGGTGGACTACGGCGGCTGACTCCCGTCATCGCTATCCTTGGGGTCGTGTCTCTCTCCGCCTGTCGATCGGATTCCGATCCTGACCGGGATGTGAAAGCGTCAGTCGGTCCGTCGTTCGACTGTACCCGAGCTAATTTCTTCCAGGCTACCGGCACTGACGGCTACGTTCGCGCGGAGGCAGTCAGGGACGGTAAACCCGTGGCGCTCGATTCGATCACTATATCGGTGCCTGGTATGGAGTATGAGGAAACGTTCGATTTCAACGGCGACGGTGTCGCGCTCATAGACCGCGCCCGTCCTATTCCTCGAATTGCCGGCGAGATCACGCTACGAGGTGTGCTTGATGGCGAGTCCGACCTATGTACGACTGATTATGAGCCGTTCCGCGAGCTCTACCAGCCGGAAGCTGAGGAGTATACTGAGCGCTAGATTATCCCGCCTTCGCGCTGATAGCAGGCACCACACAGCGAATCATATTCGACGGCGTCCTCACCATCGATCGCTACCTGTTCACCCGAAAACACGTATGCCCCGTTGACTTTACGCGTATTGAATTCCGCTTGCGAGCCACAGAAGCACATCGTCGGGAGTTTCTCGACGTTGTCGGCCACCTCGAACAGGCGCTTGCTCCCAGGGAACATCTTGGTCTGGAAATCAGCTCGCAAACCGTAGCATATGACCGATATATCCTTGTTCTTCGCTACTCTGAACAACTGGCTGATCTGGTCTTCGCTCAGAAACTGCGCCTCATCGACCAGGATTACCGCGGTGTCAGGGAATTTCGCTATCGCGGATTCGATATCGAGATCATGACTGGCCAGGATATCGGCGTGTCGCTCGTACCCGGCACGAGCGACGATCTTATCATCACCTTTCGTATCGACCAACGGTTTTATCGTGACGACCTTGAGACCGCGCTCGGTATAGTTGTAGGCGGTCTTGATGAGCGTATCGCTCTTACCGCTGTTCATCGCCCCGTATTTGAAATGTAGTTTCGCCATTATCTCCTAGTATAAACGAAAACCCCGTCGTCTATTGACGCCGGGGCAGCTAAAACATGGTCGTTCTTGCTATAGCGCTGCTTCGACGGCCGCCCAGGTAGCATCCTGATTTTCGGTCGGCACGATGATCGTGACCTGATCGCCGACATTTATACGGAAGTACGTGACGCTGGCGAGCAGAATACGGTATTCCTTACCGTTGGCTTCTACGTAGTAGGCGCCGTCGTGCTGCGTCAGCGTACCGATGACCTGGGTCCGATCGACCGGGCCGATCTGCTTATAGATGAAGCTGCCGTCGTCGGCGATTGTCAGCTTAAGGATGTCTCCCTCGACGAGCTTCGACTTGGAGGCGTAGTTGGCTGGCACCGGATATTCCTTGCCGTCAGGGCCGGCCATCTTCTGTCCGTCGAAGACACCCTCGACGACCTTGCCGCTGACATCGTCACGACTGCTGGTCGGAGTGACGACGTGACCGTCGTCTCCGATGATGCTGATGAGTAATTCTTTTGCCGCGGCGATGTTCGTCTCGGCATCGGTGATAAGCGACCGAAGCCGTTTCACCTGTTTTTCTGGTAATTCAGACATATAGCTCGCAGTTTCCTTTGTCTGTGTTAATTGCAGTAGTATCAAGTCCCATTATATACCATTCCGTCCGTTCGTAGTCAACGAGATTTTTATCCACACGGTTTTAAGGGGTCAGAAATAAATCGTTGTATTTTCAGTCCGACAAAAAACCGCCCCATCGCTGGAGCGGCTATTGTCATACAATGTGGTCGTTGTCTGATGACTAGCTGAGTTCGACGGTTGCGCCGGCTTCTTCGAGCTGCTTCTTCGCAGCTTCAGCTTCGTCCTTACCGATCTTTTCCTTGACTGCGGCAGGGGCGCCGTCGACGATAGCCTTTGACTCACCTAGTCCAAGACCGGTGATTTCCTTGACAGCCTTGATGACGGCTACCTTCTGGGCACCAGCGTCTTTCAGCGTAACGGTGAACTCGGTCTTTTCGTCTTCTGCGGCACCTGCGTCACCGCCAGCGGCAGGGCCAGCGACTGCGACGGCAGCAGCGGCAGGTTCGATGCCATATTCGTCCTTAAGGATGTTCTTCAATTCGTTTACTTCGAGTACGGTAAGCTTTGTCAGCTCTTCCGCGAGTTTCTTTACATCAGCCATTGTATGACTCCTTTATTCTTCAAAAATTAACTTGTTGCCTTAGCTTCCACACCGTCGAGCAGTGCGTGAAGGTTGCCTGAAAGCGCGTTGGTGACGTCGTGTACCGGGCTAAGCAGCTGGGCGACGACTTCGGCGATGAGCTGGTTCTTGCTTGGCAGACCAGCCAGTGCCTTCACGTCGTCCGCGCTAAGTACCAAGCCTTCGTCAGAGAATCCGCCGACGAACTGCAAAGCAGGGTGCGTCTTAGCGAACTTATCGAGGACCTGTGCCGGAGCGACTTCGTCATCGGCACTGATCGCGTAAAGCAGCTGACCCTCAAGGGCTGACGTATCAGTTTCCTTGTAAGTCGCGACTTGGCTCAAGGCCACGCGCACCAGACGGTTCTTGATGACCGTGATGCTGACGCCGGCCTCACGAGCCACGGCTCGCAGTTCCTGCAGGTCAGCGACGCTGAGATCCTTGTACTGGGCGTAAACCGTCAGTTTCGAGTTCTCGAGCCGTTCGGTCATCTTGGCAACTAAAGCTTGTTTTTTATCACGGGTGATTGCCACTAGATAAACTCCTTCTACTTTAGTGATTGTTCGACCACATTGTTAATGAGCTCGACATACGTTATGAGGATGAATATAAGGGTTATATCGCCTCGGTAGCGGATTAAGTCCCGTTTAGGACGGCTACTGTCTTCGGTAATGTCTGGAATGATCATAGCACATCTCGTCGATCAGCTCAAGGGGTTAATATTGCATGTGCTTACCATTTGTGCTATAATAGAATTTTAGTGAATGCATGCAACCACAGGCCCAGTCCGGAGCGTCGTGGTCGGCCGGAGCGATTCCTTGATGATACCGATCGGACATATACCCTCGAGGAAACGCTCGATATACCTTTGAACCTATCTCGTATGCCGTACGAGGTCAATTCGATGTCACCGACACCACTCGATCCTTATAATATTACCGTTCACGGGGTCGAATACGAGTCTGCCGCGCTCGAATACATGCAGGCCGAACTATACCTCGCTACGAAGGACCTCGTCGGTACGCATCCTCGCCAGCTCGAGAACGCCGAAGGTGAGATCGAATTCCAGCACCGCCATCGCTCGCAAAAGAATGACGAAGCGATGACGAGATGGCGCGAAGCCGCCGCTACCGATCCCGGACGAACGGTCCTGTCACACGCGGAAGCCGAAGGCGTACTTCAGGTTCGCGCCGGCATGAGTAAGATGGGTGCGGTCGTCAGGCTGTTGGCTCGCAACCCGGAGATGGGTGCGATAGAGATATCGAAAGCCACCAGACCGTTTTGCGGAGTCGCCTATCAGCTTGCACGAAGCGCGACGCTTGCCTCGATCGTGACGTTTTCAGAAAGTAGCGGCACCGACCTGATATTTTCCGATACTCCGCCATATCGTTCCATCGTGGATGAACGACACAGCGCGCTGATTCTTAAATCTAGCATTGCGCTGGCTTCGGTCGACGGTGTCGATCTTGAGATAAAAGGTCGCGAAAGCGCGATAGTCTACAACCCAGTTGCTGTTCCGGCCATACCGGAAGCCCAGGTCAAGCTGATCGCGGGCACCGAGGTCGCGATGGTGCCGATCGACATCACCAGCTACGTCAGCGTGGCAAATCCACGATCGCTCTGATTTCCTGCTGGATATCGTCGATCGATCGGAGTTTACCGTCATCATCCATACATTCGATTGCTTCGAATTCCTCCGGATACAGCTCGCACAACTCTTCGTAATTTCGTTTGGCAAGTTCAAGATGGGTCGCGTCCGATTCGTGAATGTCCCGCTTCATCTCGGTATATGCGCGCGTCGACTTCTTATCGACGTTCTGCTGCGAGATGTCCGCCGGTACCAAAAGTACGATGTTCTTATCAGGGCGCGGGAATCCCAAGACGTCATATTCGGTCGTCATGGTGCGTTCGTAGAATGCATGGCGCTTAGCTCGATCGGCAATCTTTACCCCCTGGTGAGCGAAATTCGATGCGATCGAACGGTCGGAAATGACGATACCGTTAGGTTTTCGGATATGTTCCTTGATCTGCTGGGCCGCACCGACACGGTCGATAGCGTACGCGAGGCTGGCCAGCTCCGGGTGGATGAGGTTCGAATCCGATCCATAGGCGCCGTTCAGATACTGCTCCACGTAGTATGCAGACGCCTCACCATACCGCGGGAAGCTCAGCTGTAATACGTCGAGCGATGCGTCCTGTTCAAGATATTCGACGAGAAGCTTGGTCTGCGTGCCTTTGCCTGAGCCATCTCCGCCTTCGATCGCGATAAAAATGCCCATTATTTCGTTCCGGGTGCCAGCCCGTCTATGACAGGAGCCGCGACCCGGCTGTCCTTGTATGCGCGCGGCAACATATCTTCAGGTTTCCAGGTCCGTTTCAGCTCATCAAGATCATCGGTATGCTGGTACTTGCCACTCATGCCTTTGCGGCCTTCGGCGTAGCCACCTTCGACCGGTCCGGTGTGATGAAAGATCAACTGACCGACCCGCTCACCTACCGGCAGCACGACGCTTTCGTGCATGTTCAGATTGTAGATCTCAAGCGTGATGCGGTTGATGTAACCAGGGTCGACCCAGCCGGCATCGAAACAGACGGCGACACCGTTACGACCCCAGCTCGATCGACTTTTGACTTCACAGGCACCACCATGCGCCCGGATGCCGACGAACTCGTGGGTGTGCGCCAGGATACGCTCACCTGGCTGGAGGACGATGATCGGATGGTCCTCCGGAATGTTGGCGAACGGCTTGACTCCGTTCTTGTCACACCACTCCTTATGAGGAATCGCTTCGAGCGGACCTTTGAAATAGCGGGACACGTCGGCCTCATCGAACGGATTGTATACTCCGGCCGCCTCCGGCTGGAATTCCTGTTTGTAGAAATAATGACCTAGCGTGAAATCAAGGCTGGCTTCGGACACATGGTTCTGATTGAACGGTACGCAGACGATCGTGCCCTCATCAATCGCCGTCCGGATCTCGGTGTTGCTGTATACTCCCATAAACTAGCTGTTATTGTAGCACAGCTATTTCGTGAGGATGAGGTGACCGTGCAGGTGCGCCATCGACTTGCTCCGGTTAGTGTCCGAGCGTATGTAGAACGAGTATCCCTTCATGTCATATTCGCGCATCAGCTCTATCAACTCTTGGGATTCCTGCACGGCCAACGAGTTAGTATCCGTTATATGCCGCTTCGGTACGATCATCAGGTGATCCGCCACACCGCGCCCGTCCCATCTCGAATACGGAAACATATTGCGCAGGATCGTCAGAGAGCTATGCGTGCGCACGACCTGATCGGTATCTTCTTCGATGGCACGACAGAATCCGCACCCTTCAGGGTTATTTTTCATGTATCGTTTGTATCTGAGTTGGTTTTTGAGGTTTCTCGGTGACATCATCCACCAGAGTACCATGTTAGAATTGAAACAATGAAATCAATAATCGTAGCAGTCGACAAGAACAATGGCATCGGGGCTAAGAACGATTTGCTCTGGATGCGTGACCTACCTGACGACCTGGCATATTTCAAGCGGATGACGACCGGTTCCAGTGTGATCATGGGGCGGAATACCTACAATAGCATGGGTCGGCCGCTTCCGAATCGTGAGAATATCGTCGTCAGCCATCGTCCGGTCGGAGACGAACGTGTGCTGACCGCCAGCAGCCTCGAGTCTGCCTACGCGCTCGCACGCTACCCCATATTCGTCATGGGTGGCGGCAGGATATATGCCGATGCGATCGACGATATGGATCGACTCTACGTGACGCATGTAGACGCTGATTTTCCCCAGGCGACAGTCTATTTTCCGGTCATCGATACCGCGAAGTGGAAAGAGGTCTCGCGCGACCATCACTCATCCGATGAGCGTAACAAATACGATTTCGATTTCGTCGTCTACGATCGTGTCTCGTGACGACGTTTGCGGAGTATCTCGCGCGCCGCGTACTTCTCAATGACGTCGATACTCAGAATGATGAATACGAATATCAGTGCCAACACGGCGATGGCCGGTGCCGTGCTTACCTGACCGACGCTCGCGAGCGACAACAGCTGCATCAGAGTCGTGAACAATACTCCACGCACGACCGCGTTCAATATGATCGCGACCAGCGTCTGATCGCCGAGGCTCGTAAGCATGTCGTCCGTATACCGATTGAACACGAGTTTCATGGCGCTATGGTATAACGAAAACGATCAGACGGCAATGGGTGCCCTAATAGGTGGGTCAGGATCGTATCCGTCGAGACGGATGTCATCGAACGTGAAGTCGTCAATATTTTTCACGTCAGGATTCAGCCATAGCGTCGGCAGTGCCTTGGGAGTGCGGCCCAGCTGCTGTTTCACCTGCTCGAAATGGTTCGAATAGATATGGGTATCGGCGAGCGTATGGACGAATTCACCCTGCTTCAATCCGGTGACCTGAGCGATCATCGCCAGTAGGAGCGAATACGATGCGATATTGAATGGCACACCGAGGAACGTATCGGCCGACCGCTGATAAAGGTGAAGACTGAGCTTTCCTTCTGCGACATAGAACTGGAAAAGGCTGTGGCATGGGGGTAGTCCACCGATTTCTACGATCTCATCGATCTCGGCCACGTTCCACGCGCTCACTATCATGCGACGTGAATCGGGTGTCTTCCGGATCATCTCGATGATATTGGCGATCTGATCGATGTGCCCACCTTTGCCATCAGGCCATTTCCGCCACTGCACGCCATACACAGGACCGAGGTCACCCCACTTCTCCGCGAACTCGTGGTCGCTGGCTACATTGCCGATGAACTCCTTCATCTGCGCTTTCCAGTCAGGGGAGTTCACTTCTGGAATAGGAAGCTCGTTCTTCTGAAGGTACGCCTTGAACGGCCATTCATCCCATATGTGGACGTTGTTCTGGGCGAGATACTCGATGTTGCCGGTACCTTTGAGGAACCATAGGAGCTCGTGCACCACCGAGTTGAAGTACAGTTTCTTCGTAGTGACGGCCGGAAACCCGTCCTGGAGGTCGTACCGGACCTGTCGACCGAACACGCTGCGCGTCCCTGTCCCCGTACGATCATTCTTATCGACGCCATTATCAAGGATGTCCTGTAATAAGTCCAAGTATTGTTTCACGTTATTCCCCTTCGTTACTTCAAGCATAACAAAACGCCCGCGACTATGACTAGAGCGGGCGTATTGAAATCGACGTGAGACTAGCTGACGACGTTCTCGACCTTGATACCAGGACCCATGGTGGTGCTGATACTCGTCGACTTGACGTACGCGTTCTTCAGGCTCGACGGCTTCTGCGCCTGGAGGCTATCGAAGAATGCACGAGCGTTCTGCTGCAGCTTTTCGGCGCCGAACGACACCTTGCCGATACTCAGATGAACGATCGCCTGCTTATCGACACGGTACTCAACCTTACCGGTCTTCGCTTCGGTGACGGCCTTGGCGACATCGGTCGCGACAGTACCGCTCTTCGGGTTCGGCATAAGGCCACGTGGACCGAGCAGGCGAGCGTACTTACCAAGCTTCGGCATGTACTGTGGAGTGGCGACAAGGATATCGAAGTTAAGTTCTTCTTTGTCGAGCTGCGCGATGAACGTTTCATCGCCGACGATCTCAGCGCCGGCCTTCTTGGCGGCGGCGTGGTCGCTTTCGGGGGCGAAGACGGCGACGCGCACGGACTTACCGGTTCCATTCGGCAGACTTACGGTAGTACGGATGTTCTGATCCGCCTGGCGTGGGTCGACACCGAGTCGCACGTGGACCTCGACGCTCGCATCGAACTTAGACGGGTTCGTCGTGACAGCGAGTTCAAGCGCGTCGATCAGTGTATAGACCTTACCGGCTTCGACAAGTGGTGCTACCTTTCGGTAGCCTTTACCGCGGCGCTCCAGTCGTGAACGTACTTTCGGAGCGGGTCCTTTCTTGCGGACTTCTTCGACGTCAGATTGGGCCGAAGTGTCACCGGCTTCCTTGCGAGCCTCCTTCTCGGCCTTCTCCTCGGCTTCGCGGAGCGACTTCTCACTTCGCTTACCCGCCTTCGCCGCTGTCTTTTCTTCGACTACGATCTCAGCTTCGGCGTCGACGGCACCGGCGGTAGCGATGGCGGCTTCGATTTCGGCGATCGTGTTCTTATCTGAAACTTCAAGCTTCAGTTCTTGAGCTCGTTCAAGCAATTCGGCTTTCTTAGCCATAGAATATGATCCTTTCTGTGGTACGAACGGCCTAGGTAGTTCCCTAGCACCTCCCAACATTGATATTACTTGATAACATTACCATATAAGCGACGGAAATGGAAGGCGTACGACCGTATCTATGAGGCGGACTTCGAAGCTCTGATGGAGCTGAGAATCGATGATCCTACGATGACGAGTCCGGTCACGCCGGCGATGAGTTCGGGGATATCGAAGAAGATTCCGGCCAGCAGCACCGCCGCAAGCACACCTATGGTGTAATGGGCGCCATGCTCGAGGTACCGGTACGCATGTAAGACCCTATGCTCGACCATGTAGATCGTCAGGCTTCGCACCCACAATGCTCCGATACCAAGACCGACTGCGATAAGTATCACGTCTTTAGTGACCGCGAACGCACCGATCACACCGTCGAAGCTGAAACTTGCGTCGAGAACTTCCAGGTATAGGAACGACATGAAACCGGCCATACCGCTTTTGAGGACACCGGCTTTCGCGACCTTTTGCTTTCGGGCGAACAATTCCGCGAGGCCATGGATAACGATATAGGTCATGATTCCGATAAGTCCTGCGACAAGGGTCTCTCGAGGTTCCGGATTCGTAGGCAGAAGCGACAGCACGGCTAGTATCGTGAGACTGACGGCCGTGTATAGCCACCACTGGCTCATGTTCTGAAGCGGCTTCTCGATGAGATTGATCCACCGGGTTTTTCTTTGGGCGTCGAAGAAGAAATGCAGACATAGCATCGTCAGGAACATGCCCCCGAAAGCCGCGATCGAGATATGAGCCTCATGCAGTTCTTTCGCATAAAGTTCCGGCTGGTTGATCGTCAGATCGATCACATCACCTACCGGCAGTCCGGCCGTGATGGCTACGATGACGATCGGAAACACCAGACGCATACCGAAGACGGCGATCAATATACCGACCGTAAGGAATATCTTACGCCAGAATTCACTGACTCCGGACAAAACCTTCGCGTTGATGATCGCGTTCTCGAAGCTGAATGTGATTTCGACGAGTATCAGGACGCAGGCGATAAGAAGCGCTTCAGGTCCGAGCAGCCCCGCGATGAACGCGAGACTCAATACCGTGATAAGTCCGCTGATGAAAAATATTCTTACCGGGTGCATTCTAGAAGACGTGACTGACATAGTGTAGGTAGTATACCGGTTTAGCTTAGACTGTTCCACTCGCACTGTGCGGGGTGGTACACTAACCCCACATGGACATCCAATCACAGCGGCACCGAACGGTTCGACGTCGAATCAATCATAAGCTTTTCGGGGCACATTGGTTCGTAGCCGCGCTCGAGGGCGTCGAAGGCGGTTTCGCCATCGGTGCCAGTATCGTCGTCGCGCTTAGCCTGGCCGGGCTTGACCGGCACCTCCTGCTTATCACGGCGATCATCGGTATCATCGTGAGCGGCTTCAATAGTGCGAGTGTCAAATACAGCTCCGAGCACTATCTCGATGAGCTCGATGGCCGCGAAAAGAAAAGCCGTCTCAAACACTACTTCGTGCCTGCGGCAATCGAGTTCACGTGCTATGTCGCCATCAGCCTTCTGACAGTGCTTCCGCTGATCCTGATCGAGCTGACACATGTGGCGGTCGCATTATCGGTACTAACCACGCTCATCCTGTTGTTCATCGCAGGGTTGCTTCGCGGATCCATGCTACGCATGAACGGCCTGCGCGACGGACTGGAGACCTCGCTCCTCGGTATAGGTATCATCGCGGTCGGGCTTATCAGCGGCCTTGTCACCAATTCGCTCTGACAGTAGTTCTGCGGTATACTGAAATACGAATGTCAACATACAAACTCGTCGTCGTTTCTAATCGACTGCCTGTCAGCGTCGTGAAGAAAGACGGCAAACTCGAATTCGAGTCAAGCTCCGGTGGTCTGGCTACGGCCATGTCTTCCCTCGATCAATCCGATCGTATCTGGGTCGGCTGGCCGGGAATCGCTTCCGATGATCTGACCGACGACGATAGGCGCGTCATCCATGAGGAACTCTCTAACCATGGCTGCTACCCTGTCTTTCTGACCGCATCGCAGATCGAACTGTTCTACGAAGGATTCTCGAACGACACGCTGTGGCCGTTGTTCCACTATTTCCAGTCCCTTACTCGCCATCGGAACGAATATTGGGAGGCCTACCAGGCGGTCAATGAACTGTATGCCGAAGCGGCCTCCGAAGTGGTCGATGGGTCGGGTTCGGTGTGGATCCACGACTACCACCTCATGACGATGCCAGCCATGCTTCGCGCGCGAGTGCCATCGGTATCGATCGGATTCTTCCTGCATATACCGTTCCCATCTTTCGAAATCTACCGGCTATTACCGCAGCGAAAGGAGATATTGAAAGGGCTTCTCGGGGCCGACCTCATCGGCTTCCATGTATACGATTACGCGCGCCACTTCCTGTCGAGCTGCCTACGGCTACTCGGCATCAATAGCCATCATGGGTTGATGGAATACGAAGGCCGTACGATCAAGACCGATGCGTTCCCGATAGGCATCGACTATGAAAAATTCAGATCGACGCTCAGTGAGCCGGCAACCAAGGCTTCACTCAAAGCGCTTGATGATATGTACAATGATATGAAGCTCATATTGTCGGTCGATCGGCTGGATTACAGCAAGGGTATCCCCGAACGCCTCGAGGCGTTCCGGATATTGCTCCATGATTACCCGGAGTGGCGAGGTAAGGTCCGCATGCAGATGGTAGCCGTCCCATCACGCACCGAAGTCAAGACATATCAACAGCTACGCGATCAGATCGAGCAGACGGTCAGCCGGATCAACGGTGAATACGGTACAGTCGATTGGGCGCCGATCTCGTACCAGTTCCAGAACCGACCGTTCAATGAAGTGGTAGCTTTGTACGCCGCCGCGGATGTCGCGCTCGTCACGCCGATCCGCGACGGAATGAATCTTGTCGCCAAAGAATATGTCGCATCCAAACAGGGACGGCCAGGCGTGTTGATACTAAGTGAGATGACCGGTGCGATCGACGAACTTCCTGAGGCCCTCAGTATCAATCCTTCGAACACGAAGTCGGTTGCCGATACCATGCACCGCGCGCTGACAATGAGTAAGAGCGAGCAGATCCGACGGCTCAAGGACATGCAGCGGCGTCTGAAATCGTATACGGTACAGGCTTGGGGCGCCGATTTCATGGACGACCTCGAAGCCGCCGGCGGTAGTCGCGAACGCTCGAACCGAAAACGTATGACGATCGAATCTCATGATGATCTTATCGATGCATATAAGAACGCCGATCGCCGGCTCATCGTTCTCGACTACGATGGGACCCTGAAAGACTTCGTCACCAGCCCGCGTGCGATACTTGCCAAGCCGTCCATCAAGCTACGCAGGATCCTGAAGCGATTGGCCGATGATGACCGTAACGAAGTCGCGATCGTCAGCGGGCGACCGAAAAAGGCACTTGAACGTTGGTTCAGAGGCATTCCGATGACACTCATAGCGGAGCATGGCGCGTGGAGCCGGTATGATGGCAAATGGACCAGTGCCGATACTGACTTCAAAGCCGTGAAGAAACGTCTGCGTCCGGTACTCGAAAAGTATGTTTCACGCACGGCAGGCGCGGAAGTCGAAGAAAAGGACTACTCATTGGTGTGGCATTATCGTAACGTCGCACCTGAACTTGCCTACGTGCGTGCGGGAGAGATGAAACGCGAGCTGATCGATATGCTCGACGGAGATGAAGTCGGCGTACATAGCGGCGACAAGGTAGTCGAGATCAAACCTAACGATATCAATAAGGGATATGCCGCCAGCGAACTCGAGGCCATCTACCCGGCCGCTTTCGTGCTGGCCGCAGGCGATGATTATACCGACGAGGACATGTTCCGTGAACTTCCGCAGGAAAGCTTCACTATCAAAGTCGGGCCCGGTGATACCCGCGCGCGGTACCAGATCGGCAGCGTGGCCGAAATGACCTCGCTCCTCGAAGAGCTGTCGCGACATTCATAGAATACAGAATGCCCGTCGCGTAGCGCGAGGACATCCTGTTGAACGGGTCACTCATACGCATGCGACGGGCTACAGCACCATGTTCACGATTCCGCTCACGAGCAGAACGACAAGGTAGGACATGGTGACGACGGCAACGACGCAGACGATCATGAATCCGATGGCGAACATCTCCCCCGCCATCTTCTTCAAATCGGATGTTTGAAACAGTCTTGCCCGGTCCGATCCGGCGCGCGGTCGACGGGACTCCGGCTGGCCAAGAACCACCAGGGCGGATATATAAGACGTCATGTCATACGGGCTGATCGTGCCGGCTTCGTACTCGTCCGCCAGTAGCGATACGAGCTCGGCCGCCCTGATACGTTCGGTCTGCATTCGAATCTCCTTACGGGTCGACGATATATAATTTATACCATATAAAATACAGAGCGTCTATACGACGCCCTGTATTACGGGTCGAGCATCCTATTCGGTGACTTCGACGCCCATCGATCGTGCCGTACCGGCGATCACCTTGATACGACCTTCTTCGTCGATAGCGTTCAGCTGGTCTTTCTTGGCTTCCGCGATAGCAGCAAGCTGAGCACGAGAGATCTTGCCCACCTTTTCAGAGTGTGGCTTACCACTACCTTTTTTAAGGCCGATCGCTTCACGGATCATATCGTCGACCGGCTGGCCGAGAGACTTCCATGTGAATGATCGGTCTTCGAACACTTTCACGTGCACGATGACGTCCTTGCCCATCAGGTCCTTCGTAGCGTCGTTGAACGGGTTGATGAAATCCATCATGTTCAGGCCCCATTGACCTAGGATCGACCCGACAGGTGGACCTGCGGTCGCACGACCGGCTGGGATGCGTAACTTCAAGTTACCGATAACTTTTTTAGCCATTTATAATTTCCTTTTTAGAATTACTGCTAGTTAGTTGAAGCATTTAGCAGTGCGTAACTGCAATATTATATCACTACTTAGAGCTCTGTTCAAGCGTGCGGAATGCTTCGGACGCCTGAGCGGGGGTTATCGTGCCGCATTCGACGGCGGCCAGTATCTGACGCTGCTCGGCCGAGTACCCGCTCCACGCGTCGACGCCTTCGCCGGACGAACCGAGTGCACGTTGTGCCATCATTCGCGAACGTTGCTCCTGAGAGTACACTAAGTCCTCATGCGTCCACTCCATGGTCATGCCTCGCAGGGCACCGTATTCGGCTCCGCCCGCCATATCAGACCTTCTTTACCTGCAATGCATCCAGCTCTACGGGCGTATCGCGGCCGAACATACTGACCATCACACGGATCTTACCCTTGACCGCATCGATCTCGGAAATAGCTCCATCGAAACCTTTGAACGGACCGTCGGTAATCGAAACCACTTCGCCCGGAGTAAAGTCGATGTGGTGCTTCGGATCCTCGACACCCATGCGCTTCTTGATCTTGCTGATTTCGCCGTCAGAGACCGGAGTCGGCTCGGTACCGCTACCCACGAACCCGGTCACACCTGGCGTGTTACGTACGATGTACCACGTCTCATCGGTCAGCTTCATCTCGACGAGAACGTAGCCTTGGAAGATCTTGCTTTCGACGACCTTGCGCTTGCCGTTCTTGATCTGGATCTGCTTTTCCTTCGGCACCATGACGTCGAAGATCTTGTCGGCCATGTCGACCGCATTGATACGCTGTCGAATACTGTCGCCTACTTTTTCTTCATAGCCGCTATAGGTGTGTACGGCATACCACTGTCTGGTTGAATCGTATCGGTTCTTGCTCATTATATTATTTTCCTTACCTCAAAATTTGTTCGAATACGTATTTGAATCCTGCGTCGAGCAACGTGATGAAGACGACGAAGAAAGCCGAGAATAGCAGTACCGCGCCCGTCAGCCCCCATGTTGCCGAACGGGTCGGCCAGTGGACTTGACGTAGCTCTGCCCAGGCGCCTTTGAAGTAACCGCCGATCTTACCGAACAGGCCATACGAGCGCTGCGGCTTGACCACATCGGCTTTCGCAGGCTTCTTGTTAACGGTAGCTTTTTTTACGGCAGGTTTCTTGCCGTCACTTGCGGTGATGCGGGTTACCTTGGTCGTTTCCTGGTTTTTCGCCACGTCGTTCTGCTCTCCCAATTAAATAAGTCTGCTTGCGTGCAGACTGTCAATAGTCACTATATCGCACCACTGTTAGACTGTCAATGTGGTCTGGTACAATGATGGTAATGTTTACCGCCGCGCTACTTTCGCTATCGACCGCCGCTATCACACTTTTCAGCGTGAAGGTGGCAAAAGCGTTGCACCAGTATCGATACGTTCCTGTCGAGGCTCGGAGCGATACCCCGAGCGTGTCGGTCTGTATCGCCGCGCGCAATGAGACGCATGCGCTCGCCCAATGCCTTGAGCGCGTCTTGAAAAGTGATTATGAAAAGCTTGAGATCCTCGTCCTCGACGATAGTAGTACCGATGATACGTCGCTTATCATCAAGTCCTTCGCGAATGCCGGTGTCAGGTTCATCGCAGGCAAGCCTCTGCCGTCCGGGTGGCTCGGGAAGAATCATGCATACCAGACGCTTCTCGATGAGGCGAGCGGTGAATATGTCATGTTTCTCGATGTCGATACGACATTGAAGGTGACATCCATACGACTCCTCGTCGATATGGTCCTCGCTCATAACGTCTCGATGATCTCTACACTACCACGCCGCGAGGATAGTCACAGGGCGAGTGCGATACTCGGTACCATGCGCTATGTCTGGGAGCTTTTGATAGGATCGAAGTCTCGGCCACCGGCCGCGAGCGCATTATGGATGGTGAAGAAAGACTCGCTATCAGCCGAAGGCATCGGACTCGCGCACTATGGCATGTCCGTGCGCCCCGAACGACATCTGGCACGCCAGTTGCACAAGACTCAGCAGTACATGTATGTCGTGAGCGCACCGACGATGGGCGTCGGTTTCGAGAAGCATCTCAGTTCGCAGCAACAGACAGCGACGCGCCTCTACTATCCGATCAGCGGTCGAAGTTCCGTAGGTTTCATAGCCTCGCTGCTGTTTCTCGTATCACTCGTCATTCCCGCGATACTTACCATCCTGTTCATCTTCATTCAGTCAGACTCATGCCTCGGCACCTGGGCGATCGTACTTCTGCTCGCCATGACGATTGTCATGTCCTTCATCGCAAGCAGGACGTACGGCCGTGTCGGTCGGCCTGTCCGCGTGCTTCTATGGCCGCTAATCATCGCTCAGGAAATCTTACTTCTCGTCATGAGCTTCATCGCGTACCGTTTCGGAACCGTCACATGGAAAGGGCGCCCGGTCGAATCCGGACCAAGCCACGCGGACGCGCTGAAGCTGGACAGCTAACTGGCACTCGGTAGTCTGAAGCCGAACGTCGAGCCGTGGTTCAAGCGACTTTTCAATTCGATGACCGTATCCATCTTCTTGGCTAACTTTCGCGTGACGTATAGCCCGAGCCCGGTGCCGCTCGTTTCACGTGTCCGATAATCTTCGGATCGATAGAACTTATCGAACACCTTCGCCTGGTCGGATTTACTAATGCCGATGCCCGTGTCCGACACCTCGAAAAAGACGTTCCCATCGTGCTTGGTTATCTTCAAGGTGACACTACCCTCACGCGTATACTTGATAGAGTTGGTTATGAAGTTTTGCAGAAGCTCATGCAGGTAAAGTCTGCTTACCTTGACCGAGCCGATATCAGGCGCTAGCTCCAGATTGAAGTGCAAACCGGCTTTCTCGGCCTCGGGGTGGTACTCACCGTATAAACCATGTGCCAGTTCTGCGACATCGATGACTTCGGTTTCTGCCGAAACGCCACGCTCAGCCCTCGATAACGTACTGAGATCGTTCACCATACGAGCCAGGTAGATCACCTGCTCATGTGCCTCATCCAGGCTTTTTCGGAGCATCGCTTCATCCCCGGAATGTCGTTCGAGCATGAGCTGCGCGTTGCTGATAGTACCTTCGGCGACGGTAACTGGAGTACGAAGTTCATGGCTGACGACACTGATGAATTCGTCACGCTCTTCCTCAAGGCTTTTGACGCGGGTGATATCGCGTGCGATCAATATGAATCCGCGGCTTGCGCCCGAAGGGTCGCCTGGTGAATAACTTCCGCGTATCGGAGCATACGTCAGTCCTAGCCTCATGATGTCGTCTCCCGTACGCATGCGCAGCGTATCGTCGTTGGTGACCGACCTGGCGGATTCGATCTTTTCAAAAAGTGGCACGATGGCACCCGCCTCGTCTTCCAGTCGCAGGACCGTATCGAGATGCTTGCCTTCGATACTGGCGTTCGTGTCGAGCAAGTTCAGTCCTGCTGCATTGAACAGACGGATGACACCTTTCGCATCGACGCTGAAGACCGCATCAGCCAAATTGTTCACGATCGTCAGAATCTGTTCGTGATCGGATCCACCCTTTTCCATATGACCCATTATAGCGCTAGATGCCTGGATTATACCGCTTAAGTTGCTTGCGGTGCACCAGATACTCGATATCGACCCTGCCCACCTCTTTCCAGAACCGTTCGGAGTGATCGAGATGCTTCGTGTGGGATAGTTCGTGTATCAGGACATAGTCGATCAATTCGTACGGCAGGTTCATGAGCGCGATGTTCAGACTGATCGCCTTCTTGCTGTTGCAGCTACCCCAGCGGCTGCTCGCATGGGTAAAGCGGAGAGATGTATATTCGAACCCGTATGTGTCCGCAAGATACCGTATCCTGTGTGGCAGATGGTGTTTCGCTTCCCTCCGAAGTATGGCCAGGATGTGCGTACGGACCTTGTCGATCGTCTCAGGATCTTCGAGCGAATCGCCCGGAGCAAGACTGAGTAGCAGCTGGTTTCCCGATCGCTTCACCGAGCGTGTGGGAGCGCTCCTGATAAGAAGCGTGTGGCTTTTACCGATCTGCATGCCGTCGGACAGCACCAACTTAGGTCTCGAGTCGAGCAACGTACGTAGCTCATCGCGTGATCCGGCAATCATCCTCCGTATCATGAACATCGGCGTGTAAGACGGAACCGAGATCCGGAGCGTACCGTTCGGTGCGACCGTAGCCTTCATCGAGCGTGACGAGGATGTTTTCCGGACGGTTATCGTTCCGAATTCCTTATCTTCAAGTGTCGGCACGCGGCGCTCTACCTGACGATGATCTGGCCACGAGCAGGGGCCGATCGAGGTGGCGTCGGATTGTCAGATTCACCTCTTGGGACCACTAACTTTTTCAAGACCGCTTTCGCCTGCGTCGCGAAGGTATGCTTCCCGCTGATGACGAGGGCCTTTTCGCTTGGATGCGGCTGCGAGAATGCGCGCATCGTATCGCGATACGTCTGGTCATCGATACGGTGGGCCCGGTATGTTCGGCTCATGGCGGTATCAAGATCGACCTGCACCCATACGAAGAGCGGTACGTACCCAACCGACTTCAGTCGTTTCACGAGTTCGGTACGTCCGCTACGCGAAGATTGCGCCAGCTCGATGACGATCGATCGACCCGTCTTGGATAGCTCATCGGTCATCGACCCCATCAGCTCACCCGCAGCCGCTTCATCCCGTGATAAATCAGAAAACATCGATTGCTCCAAGAAAGGCGCCTTGAACGTGTCAGCGAATTTTTTCGCGAAGAACGTCTTGCCGCTTCCTTGAATGCCGACGACTATCAGGGCGTGCGGCTTATCGAGTTGCAGTGGCTTCATATGAAGCTAGTATAGCAAAAGCTCCAAGATATTTCTTAATAATCGGAGTCGCTACCGAGCTCCAGAAGAGTTTTGACGAGCTCACGACGATTCAGATGAGACGTCTCGATCTGGTTGTGCTGGGCGATGACATAGCCTTGGATAAGCTGTTTGAGGTAAAGCGCGTCCTTGCGCCAGAAGTAGTCTATCTCATAGTGGTCGGTCGAGTTCATGACACGGCTTGATACGGTCAGCGACCCGAATATCGGCCCGGTGCTGCACGCTACGTTGAGTACGTCTTCTATGCGGATACTGATGACGCTCGACGACCAGAAGAACGTGCGCTTCGTCAATGTCACTTTCGTTCGATCCACGGTCACGCTGTCCGGAAAAAGATTGATCGGTAATATGACGGTCTGAGCGCTCGCCAGGAGCTGATGCGATTTCCGGACGATCTTTCGAAGACCCTCTCGTGGATCCAGCGTACGGGTATCACGTTCCTGATTCTCTCGAATGCCTTCAGAGGCTCTCGCGGTCACGCTGCCCGGTCGTTCATCCGATCGCACGTCATCGCTATCCCGCGACACGGGTTCTTCTTGTCGCCGTGCGAACGGTTTCGATCCGAACAGCATCCGATCAGGGTGAAGCGTGGAGATGTCCTGCTTCAGGAACTCTTTCGTCACGTCATACGTTCGCGTCGCGAGCCCGCCCATCTTTCGGCTCTGTCGCATCAGGAGTTCATATGGGCTCACCTTTTTTGAGCCAAAGCCATCGGAGAGCGGTATCTGGTTAAGAGTTTTATCTTCGTCCATCACATGCACCTCCGTCTTGTGTATATATTGTACCACTCGTGTAGTGGCATATACAACTTTGTTTTACTCAGTGTATCGATTGAACCTGAAGATTAGCTGATAGACATCTTATGATTTTTGAAGATTGGCCTCGCTCGGATGCCTGAGTGTAACGCGCTTGTAACCGTTAGGGTCTTCGTAGCCCATGTCGTTGGTCCTGGTCAGCACCACCTTGTTTTCGTAGACCTCCTTGAGCGTGCAAGGATACCACTGCTTATCGGATTCATCGTAGTACTGCCAGAGTCCCTGCAGGAACGTCAGGCCGTCAGTCCGAACGATATCGGATGCTTCCTCTTCGGTCTCGACCCTGGTGATGGTATAGCCGAAAATCGTCATCGCGGCCCATGAACCGGCAATTCGAGATACGAATCCCACCAGTTCACCGTTTTCGCCACGTAAGATCGGCTTCATTACATCTGCAGGCATCAGTCGACACGCTCGCTTTGCTGCGTATCGAGTATCTTCCGCTGAATCTGCTTCAATCGGGTCTCGTCCATCGCCGGACCTTCGGCCGTCGAGAAGTAACCGTGGTATTCTTCAGTGAACTCAGTGTGGTCGCTCCAGACATCGGTCTGACCAGCGAGTGAACCATGCAGTGGGAACAGTTTCGCGTGCACGTGCGCGACACCCGTACCCTCGAATACCAACGCTACCCTATCTACTCCAAGTGATCGTTCAAGCAAGTCCGCCACGTGCTTCGTCGCAAGCAGGAAGCGTACGTATAGTTCGTCGTCAAGATTGAATACGTAGTCGCCCGGATTTCGTTTGGGAATGACCACCGTCAGACCTGGTGTATTCGGAAACGGCGTCAGGAATGCTAAGAACTCTTCGTCTTCCCAGACCTTATAGTTAGGTATCTCGTCACGGATTATCTTGTCGAATAAGGTTTCAGGCATCTTTCTCATTATACCGCGCTGGTCAGGCGAGTCACAGGACACCGTACCCTACGAAGCCCGGTTCTTCGTCCGCCTCGTGCGTCTTAACCCGTATTCCTCCCGGTTCGTTACCACCGACCGTCGTGATCGACCCTTCTTCGTTCACGCTCAACACGATATTGACGTGCTGGCCGAAGCTGTTGGGGTTGTCGTAAAGCACAAGGTCTCCTGTCTTGGGACGATAGGCTTCACCATCGTTCAGTCGGCCACTGTCATTGAGATAGTCCCGAAGCGTATACGTACCCGGGATTCTCCAGGAACCTGAATTCGGATTGCTAAACGGTACGCCCGCGGATTTATACACCCAGCTCACGAAATCGGCACACCACGGCTCATCGGTGCCTTCGGAGTATTTGCGATAATCAGGTTGCGCTTTAAACTCCGCTTCTACGATCATGACGATCGAATCTTGAGTAGGGCTAAGTTCGGATCGGTCGATGTCTGGAAACTCCTCACCCTGCGACGAAATCGCGACAGAAATCAGATGAGGAACGACGTTTATTTTAGAGAACCACAGCAAGTACCCAAGAAGGACCATGCTGGTGACGATAACTAAGACGGCAATACGTTTCCTTTGCACGGCCTTACTATAACAAAAGACCTCCGAAGAAGTCCTTTACTACGCTGAAACTTGGCAGGAGCTCGCGTTCCGGAATATAACTTCTACAGATGAGCTGGATTTTGAGGTTTCTGAATTGGAAGTTGTCTATGGGTAGAAATAAAACAACCCCCTATATAGTGGAATCCAAACGGACTCGACAGTATATAGAGGGGTATCGCATCGGTGCGTCAGAGCTCGTAGTCCCAAGCACTGCTACCATCACGCACAGTGACCTCGCCGGTGTAAGTGCCGCCAACGCACGCAAGCTGGAAGGCTACACCGTGCAGGATGGCAATGTGGTGCCGAGGTGGATCCATGCGTACTCTCAGGAGGAGACTGTGAAAGTCGTCATAGTTTCCCCGTCCATGGAGATCCAGCGTACGAGAGCTGCATCCGGCCAAGGTTGCCGATTCGATAGTGAACCACACTGCCTTTTCGCCATCCTTGGTCTGCTCCCACTTCTTGCCCGTGTAGGCGTTGAATGCCTCACGGATCTCTTGGGCAATAGTTCGTCCCAGGCTGTGCCTATTGGTTGTTGCGATAGCTTCCAAGATAATCACCACCTTTATTTGTATGACTCGGAGCTTAATATATTAAGGCACTTTAGGATTCGAGATGCAAGCATAACCAAAACAAAAAGTCGACAATACGTCGACTTCATGTTCTGGCAGGGGCACGTGGAATCGAACCACGATCCTAGGTTTTGGAGACCCATATACTAACCGTTGTACTATGCCCCTTTGCTCCGTTGAATTGTACCAGATTCAAAGGGATAGAGCTACTTGCTCTGCTGAACGCGGACGGCACGACGGAAGCGTCGCTCGGTATCAGGATCGGCATATCGGACGATCGGGTCACCTTCGAGCACGCGGTCCTTCTTTAGGGAGCGTCCGTTTTCCTTCTGCAACTGCTTGACGAAATAGTTATCAATCAGCCATTCACGACCAGGCACGGTCTTACCCTGTACCGTCAGCATCCATAGTTCGTCGGTGTATTTGATCGTCTCGACGACTTTCAACTTACCTGCGACGGTCATGTGTCCGGTCGGAAGCTTCGATATGGCACGCCGGATCAATGCTTCGCCGGCTTCCTTATCGCTGACCATGACATCGACCGCCAGGGTTCTTACACCGTTCGGAGTGACGTGTACGGCGTCGATCTTTTGATTATGGATATAGATGACTTCACCGCTCAATGAGCGTATCTTCGTAGAGCGTAATGTCAGGCGCTCGACGACCCCCGTGACATCCCAGAACGGTTCGATCTTGACGTAATCCCCGACAGTGAACCATCGTTCGATGATGATCGTCGCGCCAGCGGTAATATCACGCAGGACAGGCCCGAGCGTCTGGCCAGCTACGACGATGAACACGGCGCTGGCACCGATGGCCGCGGCACCACTGCCGCCGATCGCCTTGCTTTCGACAGGACTGAGGATTCTCCAGCTGACATACGCGACGACTGCGACGATGACGACGCGCACGACTGCCACGATCACCCCGAGATACGTTTCGACTTGCCGTAGGCGCAGCGCTTTCGTGGCGTCCGACTCGTTATCGGACCTGACGGAAACGCGCTGAGCGATGACGATGATGAATTTCGCGACGAAGCGACTCAACCAATAACTGATCACCAAGGAGGCGATCAATATAAGCACTGAGCGGTACGGGTTCGCCTGCGTCAAAAACTCTATGAGCTCGTTACCGGCTCGTTCAAAAAAAGCATCATTCATACGGTAGTTCCTATTGTAGCGAAAGATCAGCACCAATCAAGGGGTAGATACCTCTTGAAAAAAGCATAAGCGGACGGCTATAATACAGGCAAGATAACCGTAGGGAGGCCGAGCGTGTCGTGCGTACGACACTCGGAGGGTAGATGAACATATTGATGCTTGGGTGGGAACTTCCTCCGCATAACAGCGGTGGCTTAGGTGTCGCATGCTACCACATGAGCAAGGCGCTGGCGCTCGCCGGCTCGGACATCGACTTCGTGCTACCGTATCAGGCGCACCACCCCGATACCGATTTCATGAGCGTGCACGCCGCGACCGAACTCAAACCGCTCGAGCGTAACGGTCTTGGCGCCTACGACAGTTCAGGCGTCATTGCGGATGCCCTGCATCGCAAACCTGGTGAAGCCCTCCGTGATATTCGTGACGTGCAGGCGAGATACGTGGAATTCGTCGAGGAGTTGGTCGGACAGAAGGTTCCGGACGCGATTCACGCTCATGACTGGCTGACGATAGAGGCAGGGGTCAAGGCCAAGGAACTTACTGGAGCGCCGCTTATCGTGCATGTGCATGCGACCGAATTCGACCGGGCCGGAGAGCATTATGGCAATCCGCTCGTACATGAGATTGAAGAGCAAGGATTGCTGATGGCCGATCGCATCATCGCCGTGTCAGAGATAACCAAAGGACTGATCGTCCACCGATACAGGATTCCGGCCGACAAGGTGGAGGTAGTACACAATGCCTTCGACATCGGAAGCATGGAAGATTACGACTACGACGCTCAGACATATCGATATCTCGAGCATCTGAAGTCCGAAGGATTCACCGTCGCAGCGACGATCACCCGGTTTACCGTTCAGAAAGGACTGATTCATCTTATGCGTGCGGCCGCCAAGGCGTGTCAGAGGTATGACAGACTGGTATTCCTCTTCGCCGGCGATGGTGAGCAGCGCGACGAGCTGCTTCGTCTATCCGCCGATCTCGGAATCGCCGACAAGGTGTTCTTTACGGGTTTCATCCGTGGTCAACGGTGGCGGGATGCCTACACCGTCGCCGACATCTTCGTGATGAGTTCGGTGTCTGAGCCATTCGGACTGACGGCGCTCGAAGCGGCGCACCATGACAATGCCCTGATCATTACCAAGCAATCCGGCGTCGGCGAAGTCCTGTCGAATATCTTCCGATATGATTTCTGGGATGTCGACCGTCTGGCCGACCAGATGATCGCGATCGCAGCTTCACCCGCCTTGAAACATGAACTGAAGCGAAACATCAGACATGAATATGTGCGGATTTCGTGGAACGACGTAGCGACTCGATGCCTATCGATGTATGAACGATTGAGGGTCGTCGCGGCATGATGAACAAAAGCGTCGTACTATATCTTCACGTCCACCAGCCTTGGCGCCTGCGGGACTATTCGGTGTTCGACACCGCGCATAGTCACGATTACTTCAATGACGACAGCACTACCGACCGAAACAATCGTAAGGTCTTCGAGAAGGTCGCAGATAAATCATACCGTCCGATGAACGCACTGCTGAAATCCCTACTCGAGCGACATCCCGATTTCAAGATATCGCTCAGTATCACTGGGACGTTCGTCGAACAGGCCAAGCTGTTCGCACCCGACGTGCTCGATGACTTCAAATCCCTTGTCTCGACCGGGCGAGTCGAGATCGTCGGTGAAACGTATCACCACTCCCTTGCCTTCTTCTACTCGCAGGCGGAATTCGAACGACAGGTTTCCCAGCACAGACAGATGGTCAACCACGAATTCGGCGTCGACACTACCGCGTTCCGCAATACCGAGCTCGCGTATAATGACCAGCTTGCCGCATGGGCCGATGCGTCCGGCTATACAGCCATACTTGCCGAAGGCTGGGACCCGGTCCTGAGTGGACGCTCACCGGCGAAGCTCTACCGGCCACCTCAGGCGAAGGACCTCCGGTTGCTGGTGAAAAATTATCGTCTGAGCGACGATATCGCGTTCCGCTTCGGTAATAAGGATTGGGAGCAATGGCCGCTCGATAGTGGCAAGTACGAGCGTTGGCTCGATGCTGCGCTGCAAGACGGCGATGTCGTGAACCTGTTCATGGACTACGAGACGTTCGGCGAGCACCAGTGGCGGGATACCGGAATCTTCGATTTCTTCAGCGATATCGTCAGGCGCGTTTCAGACTCCGAGAACATAGCGTTCAGGACCGTCACCGAAGCAGCCGCGCTTCACGAACCAGCCGGAGAACTGTCGATGCCGCACACGGTGACCTGGGCCGATACCGAGCGTGACCTGACAGCGTGGTTAGGAAACGGTATGCAGCAGGAGGCCATGAGATACCTGTACGGACTCGAGCACGACATACTGCGCTCAGAAGATACCGTGCTTATCGGGGACTGGCGTAAGCTTCAGACTTCCGACCATGCGTACTATATGTGTACCAAATGGTTCCGCGACGGCGACGTTCACGCCTACTTCAGTCCGTATGAGTCACCGTACGACGCGTTCCTGTATTTCATGAACGCGATCCGCGACCTCCGTTATCGGTTGATGGCCTACCATTCCAGTTCTCACGGAGATTTTTAGCATGGCCCGACCAATCGTCCTATCGAACGGCGAGCTCCATGTCGGATTGAACAAGTTCGGACTGGTTCATGACTTTTATTTTCCCTATGTCGGACTCGAAAATCACTGCGCCGGAAAGGACCTTCGCCATAGGGTCGGCATATGGGTGGATGGTCAGCTCAGCTGGCTCGATGACGGCTCGTGGGACATACGATCCTGGACCGCAGAAGGTGCGCTGATCGGCCACACCCGCGCGCACAGTCATAGCTTGGATATCCTCATCGAGTTCGACGATACCGTCGATGCTGAAATGAGTGCATTCCTGCGGAATATCCATGTCGTCAATTTATCCGACATGAAGCGTGACGTTCGCCTGTTCACCCATCAGGCGTTCGCCATCGGAGATTCACGGAGTAACACCGATACCGCGCAGTTCCTGCCGGACTCGAATGCCGTGCTTCATTACCGCGGACGTCGGGCATTCGTCATCAGTGGACGTGCTGGCGAAGTTCCTTTCGACCAACACTCCATCGGTCTGTTCGGCATCGAGGGTCGTGAAGGCACGTACAGGGATGCCGATGACGGTGAGTTAGCTGGCGCAGCGGTGGAACACGGTCGGGTGGATTCCACCATCAGGTTCCGTCTCGTCATGCACGCGTTCGACTCACGTCGCGTCCATTACTGGATCGCAGCCGGTACCTCCACGCGCGAGGCGTTATATGTCCATAAGTCCATCGAGGACAACGGTCTCGACGCATACCTTCATTCGACTGCGCTATGGTGGCACCGATGGCTGGAGCCGGCCCGTGCAGCCAGTGCCAAACTGAGCGTGAAGGAGCGTAAGCTGTTCTTGCATAGCGCGATGGTCGTCAAATCACACATCGACAAACGTGGCGCGGTCATCGCCAGTACCGATACGACCATGCTCAACTACTCTCGCGACGCATACGCCTATTGTTGGCCACGCGACGCCGCATACGCATTATGGCCCCTGATCCGTCTCGGATATGTCGCCGAGCCGCGCCGATTCTTCGAATTCGCACGACGTGGATTACATCAGAACGGCTACCTTATGCATAAGTACCAGGCAGACGGAGCGCTTGGCTCAAGCTGGCATCCCTACGTCCACGGCGACACGACAGCACCACCGATCCAGGAGGACGAGACGGCGTTGACGCTCTTCATGTTCGGTCAATTCTACGATGCTCACAGGGATCCGAAGCTGTTGGCCGAGTTTTACGATGGCTTCGTAAAGCGGATGGCCGATTTCATTCTCGGCTATATAGATGAATCGACCGGCCTACCACGTCCGAGCTACGACCTTTGGGAAGAGAACTTCATGAGCTTCACCTACACGACCGCCACGGTGTTCGCCGCGCTTCAGTCCGCTGCCGGGCTCGCAGAGGCGGCTGGCGACGAAGATTCCGCGGTGAGGTGGCGATCTGCCGCCGACGATATCCACGCGCACGCGCACAAACATCTGTATAACCGCGAACGTAATTATTTCTACAAAGGCATCGTATCCGGTAGCGAGGGCACATGGCGAGACGCGACAATCGATCTGTCCGCCTTCTTCGGCGCGTATATGTTCGGCTTATTCAATTTCGATAGTGACGAGATCATCTCGGCCTTTGAGACGATCCGCTCGTCGTTCATGAGTGACGGTCAGGTAGGGCTGCCGCGATACGAGAACGATAACTATCACAGGAACGCCGATACCGGACGTGGCAATCATTGGTATATCGCATCCCTGTGGGTCGCGCAGTATGCGAATGAGACCGGGGATGTCGAGCTCCGTGACCGAATCCTCGAATGGATTCATGACACGCTCGATGGCTCTCAGATGCTCGCCGAGCAGCTGAATCCACAGACCTCCGACCCACTTTCAGTCTCACCTCTCGTGTGGAGCCACGCCGAATACATGGCTACACAACTCGATATCGTCGACAAAGGGAGCGGAGCGTAATCATGGCTAAACTATCCTCCTTGGTGCCGCGGTCACTACTGCCTTCGACGCAGGCTACCAAGCGGCTCATCACCGATTTCGCCGAGCGTTCCGGAATGGTATATTTCGGCTATGTCAGCCAGCGTAGCGACGACCACCATATCGTCCGCGGCCTTACCGTCAGTAACCGGCATGTCGATGATCACTACTGCATAGGAACGTACGAATCCTATGACGTGATATTCGTCGAGCGGTCGGACTCACTCCGATCAGGAAAACGTCATGTCTGGCACATACTCGAATTCGACCTGAAGACGAACGTCGATCTGCCTCATATGTTCATCGGCTCAGCGAAAAGCGGCTTCGGGTTCCATGAGCTCCTGGCGACCAAATACCCCGCCATGACGCCGGCAGGACTTGGGACCTTAGGCGCGTATCCGGATAACTTCACGTCCCATTACGATATTTATGTCCGTCAGCAGCACGCCGTCACGGCCGAGCGGCTCATCACGCCCGAAGTCGCCGAGGTCGCAGCCAGCCACTTGAAAGGCCTTGTCATGGAAATCACAGAACAGTCACTTTACGTATACTCGGAAAAACCCCATCTGTCAGCGGAATTGCTCGACTCGATGTTGTCCGGTGGATCGTGGCTCGCGTCACAGATAGATCAAAATAGCCGGTCGTTATAGACCGGCTATTTATCAGACTCCCAGATATGCTACCCTTTACGGGCTTTGACTTCGTTACGTCCCAGGTTCTTCTTCGTCTCAGTGTACGTCGCGTGCTTGCGAGCAATCGGGTCGTATTTCTTCACCGATAGTTTCTCGGTCGTGTTCTGGGTGTTCTTTGTAGTGTAGTAGGTACGGTGACCGGTCAGATCGCTGACCAGACCGATTAATTTACGTTTCGTATTCTTCTTTGCCATTTCGTTCTCGCTTAAAGATTTATATTAGCTCTTCTTATCATTATAGCATAATTCGATGAAAAATGCTAGTGGTCGATGCATGGAGCCACGATCGGGGGTCGAACCCGAGACCTCATCCTTACCATGGATGCGCTCTACCAACTGAGCTATCGCGGCACACTACCGATTAACCTTGACAATTTTAACAGGGATGAGCCTCGCTGTCGAGGGTCAGTCCAAACAGTATGTTCCGCCGACTTCGAGCATCGCCGACACGGCGTATGAACGTGGTGTAGAACTCGCTCCCTGGCAATCGGATCCTGGAGAGTATACGATTTCCGTTTCGACGTCCGCAAGGTATGACTGCCGGAATTCGGCGCTGTTGAATTGCTCTACGGTCGGCAGGGCTCCTTGATGGTTGGCGCTATAGGTATTGATCGCGCTACTGGCGATACCCACGTCGTTCTTGACCTGTACGTCACGCTGACCCCGTTGTAACGACGGCAGAGCGATGAAGATGAGCAGAAGCCCCACGAGACCGATGACGATGCCCAGCGCACCCATTACGATGCCGGCGATCGCCATACCTTTCCCGACGGGACGCTTGGCCGCGATGAAGCCGGTCACCACTGCAGCGATGCCGACCGGAACGCTGACAACAGCCGCGATACCGCACAGCAACGCGGTGATTCCGAGGACCAAAGAAGTCACGCTCATCGTCTTCGATCGTGCTGGCTGCCGAACCGAAACCTGTGGTTGCTCCTGCATATCTCGAATCACCTAGTTCAGCGGAATGTTGAATACCGTACCGCTACCCATGTAGGTCGGCAACTTTCCATCCCATTTTTCAATCGCTTGCTTCTCAAGATAGTTATCGGTCAATGTCTCGCTTTGGGCACGCTGCGCCTCGGCATCGGTCCTTGCGGCGTCAAGATTGAACTTAGCGCGTTCAGCATTCTGCTGTGCCACCTGCTTTTCTTCGATCGCCTTCGAGAAATTCTCGCTGAACTTGAAGTCGACGATACTGAGTTCGCTGACACGGATGCCGAACGGACTGAGGCGCTTCACCAGTTCCTGTTGCGCTTCGGCTTTCAGCTTGCTGCGTTCGGTGATCAACTGCGATGCCGTGTATTTGGCGCTGGCCGCTTTGAAGATCTCATTGATAGCAGGCGTCACGATCTTGTCGACGTAGGTCGAACCGATCGTCTGATGTATCTTGCTGACACTACCGCGCTCAAGTTGGTAATTGAGCACGATCTCACTGCTGACATCCTGCAGGTCCTGACTGGCCGCCGCACTGAGGACGGATTCTTTCTGGACCTTTATGTCGTACACGGTCACATCGTTGATACCCCACGGCAAGACGAATGAAAGACCTTCGCTGAGCTCTCGGCCGGTCACGCGCCCGTACTGCGTCACTACTCCTACTTGCCCCGTGCCGACCACACGGATAGATGTAAGCAGCGTAATGGCCACCAATACTCCGAAGATGAGTGATAGGACTAATTTCTTGTTCTGTAACATCGGCGTACGTTCCCCCACGATTTGAGCTGTTTTCATGTCAGTATAGTAATCCACCGGACCATGTTTGTATATAAAAATACTCGCATGTAGCGAGCATCAATATGGTACCGGAGGTAGGACTCGAACCTACGAAGCTAAAAAGCGGGAGATTTACAGTCTCCTGTCATTGCCACTAGACGACTCCGGCATATGAATTGTAAACTTGGAGCCGCTTCACGGATTCGAACCGTGGACCTACTGTTTACAAAACAGTTGCTCTAACCAGCTGAGCTAAAGCGGCATACTGAAAGATTATAGCCGAACAGAGGTGTTTATTCAACCGCCGTCTGTCATCATGTCTCCGAACAGCATCAATCCTATCATATACAACGTGCAAAGTCCGACGATGATGATGAACGACCGAAGAACCAGCTTCATCATTCGTTACATGACGACTTTTCGAGGTTGCTTCACGCGCTTAGGCTGCCCCTCGGGCACGATCATCTTCGATGCCTGTTCCCGTAGGTCGGCGGACAATTCCGCCTGCCCCGCTCGGTCGTAGGCGTCGGCCAGGATCGTCAAGGTCTGAGGGTTTTTCTCTAGCTCAACGGCACGCTCGAGGGCGGTGATCATGCGCTTGTTGTTGCCGAGCTTTTCCTGCACCTTGGCATACGCGATATGCCGTGCGGCCAAGTCCTCTTCCATCCCCAAAGCTTGTTCGAACGCCAGGGCCGCCTTATCGTACGCCTGGGTCTCGTAATAGATCAGCCCGACGTTATGAAGGCTGCTCGCGCTCGGCTCAAGACTCTGGGCGATCTCGAAGCATTCGATCGCATCTTCGAACGCCTGCTGCTTCGAGTAGAGGATTCCGAGACGGTTATAGGCCGTCGCGTTACGTTCGTCGACACGAAGGATGGTCAGCAGCGCTTTTTCGGCACGCAGATATTTCTTGTCGCGAAGACTCTCTTGGGCGATGTCCCAGAGACGATCGAGCTTATCAGTCAATCGTGACGGTAGCTCGAGCGTGACTTCACTGATGGTCTGTCGTTGGTAGAGTGCCCACCCTGCCAGCAACGTAAGGAGTAGAAGGCCTAACATTTCCCACTCATTATATCATGGGCGAACCGAGTCAAGCGATGACCGCCATCGCCAGATGCGCCTTCGTATTTCCATTGGCGCGGATCGCATCCGATGCGTCGAGCAACCTGTCTATCAGAGCGATCGTCGCCTGCTCAGGATTCGACGCGAGCGAACGTCTAAGTAGAAGTAGGATCATCTCGATGGTCTTCAAGACGGCCGGACGATCTTCACTAGAAGCGACGACGAACGCCAGACGCATATACGCGTCACCTTCGATAAACTGTCGGGCGCGTCCCACTCGCTCCGATAACGCCCTGAAGTCAGATTCATCGCTCGTCAACCGGCTCAGTTCGGCGGGTAGACCCTGTGCGACATACAGCAACCGTTGTTCACTCAGCTCGTCCTTCACACCGAGTGATGTGAGTAGGCGTTTGCTGTCGAGTAGGCTTATCGGCGGGACCGAGAACGTCTGAACGCGCGATCGTATCGTAGGCAGCAGCTTATCGGGTTTGTGCGAGGTAAGGATGAAACGGATCGATTCGTTCGGCTCTTCAAGCAACTTCAGCAACGCGTTCTGCGCCACATGGTTCATGGAGTCTGCATCATCGATAATCACGAAATTCGCACCGTCCAATCTGGATTTGGTCTCGACGTACAGTTCACGGACACGTTCGACGCTGATCGTCGGAATCGATCCCGCCGTCTTGGGCTCAGGTTTGATCGTCGCGAGCAGCGTACCGTTCGATCTCGCCAGATGGCTTGCCAGCGTATACAGACCCGCGCCAGTCTGGCCGGTCAATAACGTGGCGTGGCCGCCAGAGACCCCAAAGTTCGCGATCAGTCGCTCGGTCGCCGGTGCGGAGCGAAGCTTCATGCGTCTACTTCTTGCGTGAACGACTTCGGTATCGGCGAAGTGAATACTCGACGATCACCACCGGGCAGCGTGACCTCAAGCGTGTGCGCATGGAGGAACATACGATCGGCCAGCTCCTTGCCGTACACCTCATCGCCGACGATCGGCGTGCCGATATATGCAAGATGGACACGTAGCTGGTGCGTACGTCCGGTCTTCGGACGAAGTTCGATCAATGCCCTGGAATCGGAATGAATCCTGACTTCGTAATATGTCTCGGCATGCTTGCCTTTGGCGTCCACGCGGAACGTACTTGGCGCCGATGGGTTCCTAGCAATCGGAAGATCGATCACCGCACGTTGCTCCTTCGGAACGCCCGATGAGACAGCGACATAGGCTTTCTTGACCGTACGATCGGTAAACTGCCGGGATATGCTGGCTGCCGTCTCGTCGTTCTTCACGCACAGCATGACACCCGATGTCGCGCGGTCGAGACGATGTACGATTCCGGGTCGATTGGTACCGGTCTTATACGACGTCTTTGCCCGAACGAACTCCGCCACCGTGAACTCATCATTCAGCGCACCTTTGCTGTGCGACAGCACGCCAAGCGGCTTATCGATGACGATCACGTTCTCGTCCTCATAAATTACCGGCAACGTCCGTTCCGAATGGTCAGGGGCGTCCGGAGCGATCGCCGTCACATCGTCGTCATCAACGACATCGAACTTGACCGATCGTTGAACTGTTCCGTTCACGGCGACCTGCCCTGCCTCGATGAGCTTCTGCCACACCGAGCGTGATTGCTCGGGATTGTCGCGAGCGACGCGGATGTCCAGTCTCATATTAGTCCTTCGGTCGAAGGCCAACGGCCTGTTGAACACGACGTAACGTTGCCTTAGCTTGCATATTGACCGTAGCTTCCGATTCCTCCAATGAAGTCATCAATTCAGCCGTATCGATCGCATTATATCTGTTTTGAAAGCCGAAAAGAAACTCCTCTACTGCATCAGCAACTTCGGATTTTAGTTCCCCGTATCTAGTCTTGCCTGTCCATTCATTGTTTACATCTTCCTGAGGCCTATTTGTAAGTATTGAGAGAATTTGTAATAAGCTAGAGATGCCGGGCTGTGAATCATAATCAAAATTAATTACGCCTACATTGTCAGTTACTGCACCCATAATTTTTTTTCTTGCATCCATTGGGTTGTCATCGAGATTGATTTTTGATTTCTGATCGATTGAGCTTTTGCTCATCTTCTTTGTTGGGTCGCTAAGACTTCTGATTCGAAGACCAGTGTCACGTTGAATAAATTTTGATTGATTTTGTGTTGACTCTGGGATCACGAAAACATCACCGAATTTAGCATTAAATCGGAGAGCTATATCGCGTGTAATTTCAAGATGTTGAAATTGATCCTTCCCCACGGGAACATATTTAGCTCCGTATAACAAAATGTCCGCCGCCATGAGTACAGGATAGTTAAGGAGGCCCATCGTGATACCCTGGATGTTTCTTGCAGACTTGTCCTTGTATTCATTCATCCGCTGCATTTCGCCAACATACGTGAAGCAATCTAAAATCCATGCAAGTTCAGCATGAGCAGGAATATAGCTTTGGCGATATATATGCGTGTTCTTATCAGATATATCGATTCCGGCAGCGATGAAATACTTTAGATTTTTTATCGTATTCTCATATAAATTACTGTGATTAATCGGCATCGTAAAACTATGGAGGTCGGGTACAAACATATTTATCTGATGGGTCGATGAAAATTCTTTTTGCAAGGAGGCCATCGGAACCATTGCACCCAAATAGTTTGCAAGTGTTGGATCATCATTCGACCTGACGCCCGTTAGAATAACTTCACGAGGCATGGCTAAGCGACTTTTTTATTTTCTGAGTAAAGCTTCTTGAGCTTTTTTAGAATTGCAGCATTTGTCATATCTACTCCTTATTTTACCGCATCATCTACAGTCTTTACAACGTCGTTAACAATTGCAAGGAAATGCCCAATGTCAAGATAGTAATTAGGGTATGCCTTTTTCAAGTTTTTTATCTCGCCCACGGCCACAAGCACGGGGGCCGGATTCTTATTGACGGTTGCATGCTTCTCAAGCTTAGCAAGATGTTCAGTTGCATCACCAAACTCTTTTTCACTATACCGGTAAAGTCTAGTTCGCCTGCCTGCCAAATCTAGTTCGATAATAACGTAATGGCCCCTGTCATTCCTTTCATTTACGACATTTAAACCTAACGCCCAACCGGCCATTACATCTTGAACTTTCAGTTTCTTTATTAGCTCGTAGGCGGCATCTTGAAGACTTCGATCTGTCATATGTCTATGCGTTTCAAGCACAGGGGTATCCTCGATGCGAGCGATGATCGACGACATTAGTGCAAAAAATTCCAACCATTGCCTAGTACCCTTACCCGACTTCAACTCTTCACGGAGTACGAGCCCTATCGCCTCAACGGCAGTCGCCCAAGCGTGCTGAAGCTCAGTTCGTAATTGAAGTTCAATATTCAATCCATCGTATTCCCTAGCATGCTCAGACCGGCTAAGCGTGTTATTAAATTCAAACACTAAATGCACGCCACGATAGCCACTTTTCTTTGGATAAGCCATGTAGTCATGGTAAGGCTTTCTAAGTTTATGGGAGAAGCGACCAGGCTCAGTGTACTGCCCAACAAGCTCATACACCTGTGACACATCTTTCATGACCGCTCTCACTCCGCCTATGTCTTGCATCCTGCTTAAATTCATGGACGTTTCGCGAGAGCCTAACTTATCAAGTATCGTTTCAAGTCGTTTTAACCGCCTGGCGACAATGGCTTCTTTATATATTTTAAGCGCTTTAATCCTAAGGGTCATATTGAAAGTGTGCATAGGGTAACTATGCGCTGCACGCCACGCACCAATTTTTGCCACAGCTTCGTCGTACTCAACCGTGCCTGGCGGAGACTCACATGCGACCCTACCAGCGCGATCTATCTCTCCTTTCGAATATTCTGGTCTAGGCGCAAATGACATAATGCTAGTATACTCCACGTTCTGGAGCGCGAGTCTTTTCTAAACTATGTATAACGGCGCCTATGTCTGAAACACGTAGCAGGCCTCTTTCTATAGCTAGCGATACAGCATCTCCATCCGGAGTGAAGTCGTACGCGGCCGCACGGAATGCCTGTGCGGCAAGCCCTGTCGCGATGTATTTATTATCTCTTTCTCGCTCTGTTATCAATATGGGTAAATCATGCATCGTCATAGTGTTTCTCCGTTCGATTAATTAAAAAACCGCCTGCTGGCGGGTTGATCGATACCTTCTAGATGTGTCTACAAAACACGGAACAAACCGCCAGAGGAACTGTCGGTAAACCAATAGTCGTTTCGTACAATCTGAGTGGTCATGACAAGAGTGTAGCATAAATTGCTATAATGATGTTATGAAACGCACTATCGTCACATGGATCGGGCTTATTCTCGTATTATCCCTGATCGGGCTAGGCTACGTATATTGGCAGAATTCCATGGCCGCGGATAAGCAGAACGCTAAGGCGACCAAAGATGCCGAGACGCGTAAAACGACGAATGACATCATGCCGAGCGATGATCTCGCCAAGCAGGCGGCCAAGCAACCTGGAGTATACGAGGAATATCAAGAGGGTCTCGTCGCGTCGACCGATGGCGTCACATTGCTCTTCTTCCACGCGCCATGGTGCCCGCAATGTCGGATGATCGAGAACGATATCAAAAGTCAGGGAGTGCCGGACGGCGTGACCGTGCTCAAGGTCGATTATGATTCGAATCAGGCCTTACGACAGAAGTATGGCGTCACCTTGCAGACGACGTTCGTCGAGGTAGACCGTAACGGCGAGCTGATTGAAAAATATGTCGCTTACAACGAACCGACATTCGATAGCGTGAAAGCGAATTTACTGGACGAATGACCCTACTGATCGCATCGTTCGTCGCCGGCCTGCTTACGATCTTGGCACCGTGCGTACTCCCTGTCCTGCCTGTGATCATCGGTGGTGCGATGACATCTGGCAAATCCGGCGTCAGGAGGCCGCTGATCATCGTGTCCGCGCTCGCCATATCGATCTTCGGTTTCACCATTCTGCTCAAGGCATCGACGCTACTGCTCGGTATCCCGCAATCTGTCTGGCAATTCCTATCCGCATCGATCATCATCGGACTCGGTGTGTCCTACGTATTCCCGACGGTCTGGGAGCGTCTTTCATTGTCATCGGGCGCCGCCGTACGCTCGCAGGAAGTCTTGTCGTCGGCGAACCGTAGGGATGGAGCAGCGGGCGCCGTCCTTACCGGTGCTGCGCTCGGTCCCGTATTCACCAGCTGCAGCCCGACCTACCTGTTCATCGTCGCGGCGATCCTGCCTGCCGAATTCTGGCTCGGTATCGCTTACCTCAGCGCGTACGTCGTGGGGTTGGCATTGATACTGCTGCTCGCCGCACTCCTTGGCTCGAGGTTGTACGGGCTGTCGGCTGGAGCCTTAGGCCCGACGGTTGGTTCCGGCGCTCGATCGGCGTACTGCTTATCGTGGTCGGCCTCATGATCCTATTCGGAGCGGACAAAGCGTTCCAGGCTTTCGTCATCGACCAAGGTTGGTATGCTCCGGTGGAATCGATCGAGAATTCCCTTCGCAACTGAACTCCAATTGAAAAGGCTCCTCTGTAGGAGGAGCCGGGAGGGTGCCGACCGGAAGCGTATTCCGGTCGGCACCCTACTTGTGAGACGGCACTACCTCATGGACGGATGACCGTCAGAAGTAGATGGTGGCAGTCGCGACGGCACCGCCCAGGTACTTCGACTTCAGGTCGACGCCCTTGGTCGTGCCGGGCACCTCGACGCAGTACGTCGCGCCGGTGCCACTGGACGCCACGGTGGCGCCACTCTGGCTGATGACACCGATCGTCCAGGTCGCCGTGGAGATCCCGTCGGCGTACACCTTGACCGCACGGATGTTGCCGGCGCTGCCGAAGCCGAAGATCACGCGGTTGCGACCGTTGCCCCAGCCATACGACAGGCCGTTGTGGGCGTAGGTCACGCCGTTGCAGTCCATGGTGTAGCCCTTGGCGTTCATGGCGTGCTTGGTCGCGGAGACCTTCCCGGACGTCGCGGACGGGACGTTGGCCGATGCCGTCGACGCGGTACCGAGCGCGGCCGTGACGACCGCCATCATGGCGACCAGCGCCATCGCAAAACGCATTCGCATGCTTTTGCCTCTCATGTAAAAGGCCCTCACCCGATGCGAGGACTCTATATATTATTATAGCATAATTGTTGCCATAACAAAATACCCCCGAAGGGGTAAATCGTTGCATTCGAGGCGATTAACGCTTCGAGTACTGTTCGCGCTTACGAGCCGAACGAAGACCGTATTTCTTACGTTCCTTCTCGCGTGGATCACGCTTGAGGAACTCGGCCTTCTTCAAGGTCGAACGAAGGTCCGAATGCTCGACGGTCAATGCCTTGGCGATAGCCAGCTTGATCGCGTCGACCTGACCGGCTAAACCTCCACCGCTGACGCGGATCGTGACATCGAAATCCTTCTGCTTGTTGACGAGCGCCAACGGGTCGGTGACCTCGGCGAGCATGGTCGCGTTACCACTTAGGTAATCAGCAGCTGGCTTTTCGTTGATAGTGACGTTACCTTTACCTTTGTACAGGCGGGCACGTGCCGTCGCAGATTTTCGTCGGCCAAGTCCGTAGGCGTATTTTGCATCAGCCATGTTACTTTACCTCAACTTTCTCTGGTGTCTGAGCCGTGTGCGTGTGTTCGCTGCCTGGGAAGACCCGTAGGCGAAGCATTCGATCAGGACTCAGCTTGTTCTTCGGAAGCATACCCTTTACGGCTGCTTCGATGATTCGCTCTGGGAACTTCTCACGAACTTCCTTCAGGCTGGCATCCTTGATTCCACCTGGAAATCCGGTGTGCCGGTAGTAGATCTTGTCTTCTTCCTTATTTCCCGTAACGACCGTCTCGGCAGCGTTGATGACGACGACATAGTCGCCACCGTCGACGTGCGGAGTGTAGGTAGGCTTATACTTACCAATCAGGTGCTTGGCGATGACTGTGCTCAGGCGTCCGAGTGGGGCGTCCTTCGCATCGATCAGTACCCAGCGACGGGTGACTTCGGTAGGTTTCTGTGAGTAAGTCTTCATTACTTGCTCTCCTTTGGTGCGGCTTTGAGCTCGTCAACGAATGCGATGGTAGCCATTTCAGCACCGTCACCTAGGCGTACGCGGGTTCGCTTAACGCGGACGTGGCCGGAAGTACGACCGGAAAGCTGTGGAGCGATCTCGTCGACCAGCTTGAAAGCGGCGGCCTGCGTACTAAGACCGGCGATGACCATACGGCGGTTAGCCAGGTCACCACGCTTCGCCTTGGTGATTAACTTTTCAATATAGCGGACGAGTTCTTTGGCTTTCGGCAGCGTCGTCTCAATCTTGCCGTGCTCTACCAGACTGGTGGCCAGACCCTTCATGAGCGCGCGGCGCTGATCGCGTTCGCGTCCGAATTTACGTCCTTTGTAACCGTGTCGATGCATAGACTATAACTCCAGCTCCGCCAGCTTGTCCTTGACCTCGTCAAGCGCTTTGCTGCCGAATCCCTTCAACTCACGTAGGTCCTGCTCGGTCAATGTGACCAGGTCGTGGACGGTGCGGATGTCGTTATTGACGAGCGCGTTCGCGGTGCGGGCGCTCAGGTTCAGCTCTTCGATCGGTGTGTTCAGTTCGCTGGTGTCATCGTCTGCGCCCTGACCTAGTGCAGGAGCTGCTTCGACGGTCGTAGAACCGGCGAGGGCCGTGTACTGATTGACCAGGATTGCCGCTGCCTCTTCGAAGGCTTCTTTCGGGCTGACGGTGCCGTCGGTGTCGACGGTCAATCGCAGCTTATCCAGGTTAGTCTCTTGTCCGACACGGGTCGGATCGACCTTGTAGCGTACACGAAGTACCGGGCTGAAGACTGCGTCAAGGGCGATCATGTCGCTGTGGACGCGAGCTTCCGACGAATCTTCGATGGTTCGGTATCCACGACCGGCTTCCACGACGAGGTCGATGACGATCGACTTCTTCGGGTCGTCGATTGTCGCGATGACCTGGTCCGGGTTTGCGATTTCGACGTCAGCGGTCAGCTTGATGTCGGTAGCGGTAACAGGACCGGCGCCCTTCTTCTCAAGCCGTAACTCGACAGGCTCGTCACTGTGGACTTTCACCTTGACGTTCTTCAGGTTCAGCATGATATCGACGACGTCTTCCTTGATACCAGGAATGGTCGTGAACTCGTGCGTCGCGCCTTCGACACGGAATGCAACGATAGCAGCGCCACGGATGCTCGAAAGGAGCACGCGTCGGATACTGTTACCAAGCGTATTGCCGTAACCGGCGTGGAGCGGTTCGATGTCGAATGTCGCACTGACGGTAGAGTGCTCTTCGATGCCAGCCAGCGCAGGGTTTGAAATAGCTTTTGACATGTATTGTTCTCCTATTACGTTAGCGCGAGTAATACTCGACGATTAATTGTTCGTTGATATCGGCTTCGGCCTCTTCACGCTTCGGCAGACCGGTGATTTCGATCTTCAGCTTCTTCGTGTCGCTCTTCAGCCAGCTCAGTGGACCCTGGATCGAGTTGGCGACGACATCGGCGATAGCCGAGAAGTACCCACTCTTCGTACTCTTTTCACGGACGGTAATGACGTCACCTGTCTTGACCCGTATCGACGGGATGTCAACGCGACGACCGTTCAGTTCGAAGTGTCCGTGACCGACGAGCTGACGAGCAGCGCGACGGCTGGTAGCAAGACCGGAGCGGTACACGACGTTATCAAGACGAAGTTCGAGTAGCTGCAGCAGATTTTCGCCTGAAAGTCCGTCACGTCGTGAGGCTTCTTTCATAAGCTTGGCGAACTGCTTTTCAAGCAGACCATAGGTTCGGCGAACCTTCTGCTTCTCACGAAGCTGGATCTGGTACAGGCTCGGCTTACTCTGACGTCCGCCTGAGTGCTGACCTGGAATACCTGGTTTCTTAAGAAGGATCTTATGAGCCTTCGGGTGAAGCGCGTAGCCTTCGCGGCGTGACTGCTTCACGATTGGAGAAGTATCTCGTGCCATATGCTAGACCCTTCGTGCCTTCCGTGGACGAGGACCACCGTGCGGTACGCCTGTCACATCCTTAATGCTGTCGACCTGGATGTCGTAACTGCCGAGTGCGCGCACTGCGGCGTCACGGCCAAGACCGACACCCTTGATAAATACGTCCACCGATTTCATACCGTGCATGCTCTGAACCAGCTCGGCAGCCTTTTCGGCCGCGACCTGCGAAGCGTAGGCGGTACCTTTCTTGGAACCGCGGAATCCGCATGCTCCGGCGCTCGACGCGCAAAGGACCGCACCCTTCTTATCAGTGAAGGTAATGATCGTGTTGTTGAACGATGCCTGGACATGCATCTGACCAGCAGGAACGGAACGGCGCTGTTTCTTGCGCGACCCGGTAGCTGGCTTGGTAGTTGTTTCTGCCATCTATCTGTTCCTTCCTACGTCTTCGACGCTGCCTTCTTTTGCGTTCCACCGACGGCGATTGCCTTACCCTTACGAGTTCGTGCGTTCGTACGGGTGCGTTGGCCGTTCACCGGTAGACCTGCCTTGTGGCGAAGCCCACGGTACGCGTTGACATCTTTCAGACGCTTAATGTTATTGGTTACGAGACGTTGGAGATCACCTTCGGTCATGTAATCCTTGTCGATTACTTCGCGAAGCTTCTGTTCTTCAGCCTCGGTGAGATTCTTCACCCGAGTGGTCGGCTCTATCTTTGCCGCCGCAAGGATGTCTCGTGAGTGCTTGGGACCGATGCCGTATATATACGTCAGCGCCACGTGCACTTGTTTCTCAGCGGGAATGGTTACCCCAGAGATTCGAGCCATGCTTAACCCTGCCTTTGCTTATTCTTAGGTTTTTTCTTATTGATGACGCGTAGTCGACCCTTACGGCGGACCAGCTGATCATCCGGACTGATTTTTTTAACGCTCGCACGAACTTTCATGAGCTATCGAAAAATCCTTTCCTAAGTTAAAAATTGATATTTGAACTTCCTTAACGCGTTTGCGCCGGTCGTTCGTCTCGCAGGCGGAAGCTGATTCGTCCCTTCGTAAGGTCGTAAGGGGTCATCTCAACTTCTACCTTATCGCCCGGCACCAGACGGATGTAATGCTTGCGCATCTTGCCACTGATATGAGCGATAATACTATGACCGTTCTCAAGTTCTACCTTGAATTGGGTATTAGGTAGTGCTTCCACCACCGTTCCCTGCATCTTGATAACTTCTTTTTGTCCAGCCATAAATACTGATTATGAATTATACGCCAAACGGGGGTGTAAGTAAAGCATTTTATAAGAGTATTCACGAGCTACCCGCCGGTGAAGTCCATTTCGATTGATTCTATTGTAACGCAGCTATGCTCGCCGTCAAGCATATTGACTTTTTAATGAATTTATGCTTATATGAGAGTATGATCGTCCTACTCGGGGACGACACGTACAGAAAGCGAGGCCGTCAAATGGCCGAGACCACACTCACCCGCACCGAAGCCGTCAACGAGCTGCGCAGGCTCGAGGAGCACACGATCTCCACCATGAAGATCGACGAGCTCAAGTCCCACCTGAAGCGCGTCGTGCCGTTCGGCTTCATGCCGCTCCGTGTCGATCAGATCGACTCGCTGTCGCTCGATCGCGCTCGCGCCAGGCTCGTCGAAGCCCGCCGTACCGCCATGAGCATCCGTGTGAACTGAACCACTCCGACACGACGGAAAGCGGGACCGACCATGGCCACGACCGAAGACGCCGGGCAGACCAGCATGCGCGAACTTCTCGCCCTCACCGATCTCGACATCGCTTCCATGAACGACGAGACGGTCAAGCAGATGTTGATGAACCTCCGTGGGCTGAAGCTCCTGAGCTACAGCAACCGTGAGATCGCGGATCTCACCACGGACGAGGCATGCAGGGAGTTGCTGCAGCTGCGGAACTACCACCGCGGCAAGGTCCGCTGAGCACGCACCGCCGTCGCATGACGAAGAGGCCGTCGAAGGCACCAGCTTTCGACAACCCCGTCATCGACGGCCTTTTCTATGTCAAAACACATATGTCATTGACAAATTAATATTTTTGTTATATTATGAAAGTAGAGTGTCATCACCAGATGTCACCAGACGAGAGGATTCTCATGCTCATCAACCGGCTCCTCGGCATCCGCAACGCCATCGGCTACCGGATCTACAGCGCCAAGAAGCTCCACGACATGCGTCGCGCCAGCCGCGTCGCCGCCCACGAGGCCCGCTTCATGAAGACCGTCGCCGGCCAGCAGGCCGCGATGCAGCTCCGTGAGGCCGAGACCCACCTCCCCGTCGCCGGACGCTGACAAGCGCCCCGCCTCGCCGCCATCATGGCGGGACAACCCGAAGGCCACCGGCTTTCGGCGCGTCCCGCCATATGGCGGCTCTTTCATTACCTCACTCTACGATGGTAGCCCGCACCAATATACGCCGGTCGAACACCTTGTCCTTCGGCACCCATCTGCCTGAGCAGGTGATCAGACTCAGTCCTTCCTTGTCAGGCTCGACCGAGTACATCATTTCTTTCATACCGGCCTTATTGACCCATTCGAGTGGCATGTCACGCACATCGTAGACCTCGTAAGTGAATCGTTTGCCATCACCTCGTTCGATCGATATCTGGTCGCCCTTCTTCAGCTTGTCGAGTCCGGCGAATATACCGTTACGGCTGATACCGCCGTTATGGCCATCGATCACGACGGCACCCACGCCGCTCCCCGGAGTCGCGCTTTTTGTGTACCAACCGGTGTCGTCAAGGGTCTTCGGTACGTCGAGCATATTGTTCGAAGTCACCCCTACAGCCGTGATACGGGCCGAGGAGATGCCGAGCGTCGGTATCTCGAGATATTTTGGATTGCCGGCCGGAACCTTATGCTCCTTGATCTGCTTGTCAGTCACCGGAGTCTCGTTTATCGATGCGTCGGCCGCGGATACCGGCATCGGTAGCGGTGATAACTCACCGGTGTTGTACCAGCGCACGCCGAAGTACACGTATACGAGCGCGGCTGCGAACAGCACGAGCGCGACGATCCAACGAATCGCGTGAAAATTCCGTTTGTGAACAATATGTAGTCCCGACATGTTTATGTTTCCCCTCGTTTGACATTACTTTACCATAAGCCAAACGCGCCGGCAAGCCGACGCGTATCTGTGCGGTTTAATATGGGGGCCGAATCACACCGTTTTCATACGCCCGTGTGATTACAGGTCCTACTTATAATCGTCGTACGTGACCATAAGGGCGCGCGAGTTGATCTGACGCAGCGCTTCGAGCGCCACCGATACTACGATCAGGATTCCGGTTCCACCGACGGCAAGATTGCTGTTCTGCACGCCCGCGACATGGTACAGCAGATATTCCGCGATGAACGGCAATACGGCGATGAGACCGAGTACGAGTGAACCGAACAGTATAAGTCGGTTCATCGTCATGGAAAGGTACTTCTCGGTCTGCTCCCCTGGGCGTACACCTTCGATAAAGCCACCTTGCTTCTGAAGGTTCTCAGCGATCTCGCTCGAGTTGAAGACGATTCCGGTATAGAAGTACGTGAACGCGATGACCAGGACAAAGTACAGCGACGGGTAAATGAACGCCTGCCAGGTGGCACCGGTAAACTCACCCGGGTTCGGAGTCTGGAAATATGTCACCAGATTGTTACCGAGTTCGGTAAAGTCAGGATTACCGGTCGCCTTGAGCACCTGCCCCAAGAAGGCTGGCAGGCTCAGGAACGCGACGGCGAAGATGACAGGAATCACGCCGGCGGCGATCAGCTTCATCGGTAGGATGCTTTTGACTCCACCATAACTTGAGTTACCTTGTACGCGCTTGGCGTAATTGATCGTGACGACACGCTGCGCCTCGTTGATCTTGACGAGCAGATACAGTACGAGCAGTGACGCCAACATGATGGCCAACGTGACCCAGAACGCTAGAGGATTGACCGGAATCGTGAACCAGTTGAACACTGCCAGGCTGCCGCTCGAAGTGTCGAATAGCGAGTTTCCGATGGTCTGCAATGTGGTCGGCAGTTGACTGACGATACCGGCGAAGATGAGAAGCGATAGTCCATTACCGACACCCTGCTCGGTCATAATCTCACCGAGCCACATCAGAAGTACCGACCCGGCGGTCATAGCTCCGACGGCGACGACCCACTCGAGGGGACTTGTGTCGCTTAGGGCGGACGTCGTATTGCCGGCCAGGACCGACTGGCGAAGGATATAGATGAACGCGATTGATTGCACGACGGCGAGCGGGACACTGATCATGCGGGTCCACTGCTGGATCTTGCGACGACCGCTCTCGCCGTCCTTATGTAATTCTTCAAGCTTCGGTATCGCCTTGGTCAGAAGCTGCGTGATGATGCTCGCCGTGATGAATGGGCTCAGCCCGACCAGCACGATCGAGAAGCTGGCGAGCGCACCGCCGGAAAGCAGGTTCAGGAATCCACCGAAGTCACTGCCACCGATAACAGAGTCGATGACGGCGCGCAGTTCGGTCGGTTCGGCCAGTGGTACCGGGATATGTGCGAGCAGGCGGTACACGACCACGAGGCCGAGTACGATGAGTAATCGACGGCGCATGTCGCCGTTCTTGACGGATTTGAGTATCGTTTTCCAGTTCATAGCAGCGTGTTCAGTCCCTCTGATTGCATGGTTCGCATCGAATTATACTTGCATTAAGTATAGCATGGCGGTCCGGTCGACGTGACAAGAATATGACATGCATGCCATATCGATGACCGTGGCACGAAGCCATGCCCACCGTCGTGTTGCGTAATCATATTACCAGATAACATAATCTGATATAGTCTATACTCAATGTCGAGTCACGAACAAGCACCTGAACGCACCAGATTGGCCTCGATGGCCATAGCCTTCGGAGGTGCCGTTCTTACGATGACCGGTGTCCTTAATGGCTATGCCGCCTTCGCTTACCATCAGCGGCATCAAGAGGCTGAAAAAGGTGATACGAAACTAAGCCCCGACATTTCATCGGTAGCCTCGCAGATGGCAGGAAAATCGATTGAAGTCCACTGTGGTAACGAGGTGTTTTCGGAGCTGGGTGATGACCATGTGGTCAGGACGATCGGCTTCGTCGAGCCGCATCGTGCGGTCATACCCTTCATCGGTGTGCGTGTCGTCGCACCGAGCAACGATATATACCTTCGGCAACCGGTATGTCGCCGGATCTTCGAGTCCACGGATGGGGAACGCAGTGGCTCGTTCCAAGATGTCCGCTCGCTACCGGAATCCGCGTACATGTTGCAAGTGCTGTCGCATGAGATCGAACACACGAACGGCACCTATGACGAGGCCGAGGCCGAGTGTCATGCGTTCCAGAATCTACCGGACCGAATGCGCCTGCTCGGATTCGATGAAGTAGACATATCCAACGCAGTCACAGCGGTGGAAGTACTACAGGAGGACAGGCTCTCGGACGCATACAGGTCAGCCGAATGTACGCAAGGTGGGGCCTACGATCTTGCGATCGAGGGCCCATACGCAGGATGACATGAAACCGAGGCCATATACGGCCTCGGTTTCATCCAGTTAGCAGACAGGCATTTACTGTTTGTCGGCTGCTTCTGCTTCTTTGCTGCTCTTTTGCATAGGGGTGGCGGTCTTAGTGAACGATCCACCGGCCTTCTTGACAGCTTCTTGTACACTCTTTGATGCACCCTGTACGTTCAACGTCACTTTTTCGGTCAGTTCACCACGGGCGATGACCTTGACGGTGTGGAACGGTGTAGCGATGAGCCCAGCTTCATACAGGCTCATGTTGTCGACGAGCTTACCCTTGAACGCGTTCAGGTGGTCCATGTAAACGACCTGTGCAGGCGTGCGAAGGCTCTTGAACCCACGGTTCTTAGGAATCGATTGGACCAACGCGCGCTGGCCGCCCTGGAAACTGGCGGATAGCTTCTTACCGGTTCGGGCGCCTTGTCCCTTGGTACCACGTCCGGCTGTCTTACCCTGACCGGCTGAGATGCCGCGTCCGACGCGTTTGCGGTTCTTATTCGTCGATGCTTGGAGTTCGTTGTATTTCATTACGCCTCCTCGGCTTCTTTCTTAGGAGCAGTTTTCTTAGCCTTCGGCTTCTCGGCGTTCAGCCATTGCTCCCTTGGAACCTGGCTCTTCAACGCTTCGATCGTAGCGTATGCGATGTTCACCTTGTTTGTCGAACCGAGGCTTTTAGAAAGCAAGTTCGTAATGCCTGTGACGCCGATGACCTGTCGGACCACGCCGCCGGCGATGATTCCGGTACCTGGAGCCGCAGGTTTGATGAGCACACGGGCACCCGAGAGCTTGATCTCGGCATCGTGCGGAATGGTAGTGTTGACCACTGGAATCGTGATCATGCTCTTCTTGGCGACATCGGTAGCCTTCGCGATCGCAGACTGAACGTCCGCGCCCTTCGCGACACCGACGCCGACCTTGGTCTTACGGTCACCGACGACGACGAGCGCCTTGAAGCGGAAACGACGTCCACCCTTCACGACACGTGCGACACGGTCGATGTTGATGACGGTCTCTTCGAATTGCTTCGGTTCCTCTACACGAGGGGTTCGTCGGTCATCCCGACGGCCGCCACGTTGTCCGCCGCGTCCCTGCTGGGGTGCGTCTGAACGTGGGGTAGTAGCTGCAGTTTGTTCTGCCATACTAGAATTCCAGTCCTTCCTTGCGCGCTGCGTCTGCAAGCGCTTTTAATCGTCCGGCATACGCACGGCCGTTGCGGTCGAATACGACTGCATCGATCTTTGCTTTCTTTGCCTTCTTCGCTATGTCAGCTCCGACGCTAGCAGACTTTTCGGTCATGGTGCCAGTGACTTTCTTGCCGACGGTGGTCGCTGCAGCAACGGTCGTGCCGTTCACATCGTCGATCAGCTGAGCGCTGACATGCAGGTTACTGATAGTGACGCTGAGGCGTGGACGCTCAGCCGTACCGTTTACCTTCGAGCGTACACGTGCCTTACGCAGGTTCTTGTTCAGAAGTTTCTTAGCTAAGTTATTCATGATTACTTACCTGTCTTTCCTGCCTTGCGGAGAATAGTCTCGTCAGCATATTTGATTCCCTTACCCTTATATGGTTCAGGCTTCTTCAGGGCGCGGATCTCAGCAGCGGTCTGGCCGACCTTCTGCTTATCGATACCGCTGACGGTGATCGTCATCTTCTCGACGGTCAGTTGCACACCATCCTGGGCCTTGTATTTGACCGGGTGGCTGAAACCGAGTGCCATCTCGATGTCAGAGCCGCCGCCGCTCACGCGGAAACCGACACCGTTCACCTCAAGCTTCTTCTCGAAGCCTTTGGTAACGCCATCGACGGCGTTGTTTAGTAGTGCTCGCTGCAGGCCGTGTTGTGCCTTGGCGACCTTCTGGTCATCCTTACGGGTGACGACTGCGTTTCCATCCTCGACTGCGACAGTCACGTCACTCAGATGTGGAACAACGAGCTTGCCTTTTGGGCCTTCTACGTTGATAACATCTGAATCGACCGTGATTGTCACGCCTGATGGGATCTGAATTGGTAGTTTTCCGATTCGACTCATATCTTATCCTTTCTTATTGACTTTCTTCTTACGGAGCACCGTGATCGCGGTAACGCCGATGATCAGCCCCAGGGCTACTCCTACGCCGAAACTCGCATATATCCATGCTTCTATCTCCGGGCCGAAAAACGGCTGGATCGAACACGGAGGGATGACTCCGCCGATCGAAATGACAGGCATACATGCGAAGTTCGTCAGCATACTAGTAAACCTTCAACAGTACTTCACCGCCGAGTCGCTGCTTGGCTGCTTCCTGGCCGGTAATGACACCCTTTGAGGTTGACACCAGCACGATACCTCGACCGCTCTTGACGCGTGGAATGTCGTTCGCGCCGACGTACATGCGACGTCCGGGCTTAGACATTCGGGTCAGTTCGGTGAAGTTGACGTTTTCGCCGGCCTTGTTGATGGTGATGACCAGCGTGTCGCGTGGACTGCCGGCCTCTACCTTGACGTCCGCCAGGTAGCCGTTCTTTTTCAGTTGGTCTGCGACGACCTTCTTCAGCTTGGCGTTCGGTACACGTACTTCGCTCTTACCTACCATGCTTGCGTTCCTGATTCGGGTCAGGAGGTCTGCGATTGGGTCTGTAGATTGTAAACTCATATTCTTGCTCCTTTCCTTTACCAGCTTGATTTCGTTACGCCAGGGATCTCACCCTTGCTTGCTTTTTCACGGAAGTTGATTCGGTTAAGGCCGAACCGACGCATGTAGCCGTGCGGTCGACCGTTCAGTACGTCGCGGTTCTTCCAGCGTGTCGGACTGCTGTTCTTCGGGAGTTTCTGCAGGCCTTCCTGGTCACCGAGCTCCTTGAGTTCGGCTCGCTTGGCGGCATACTTGACAATCATCTTCTTACGCTTTTCGTCACGTGCGATCATAGATTTCTTAGCCATATTAGCGTCCTCCCTCTTTCTCGAATGGAATACCGAACTTTTCAAGTAGTGCACGGCTGTGGGCCTTGTCATCGTTCTTGATGACGAACGTGACCTGGAGGCCGTGAAGTACCTGGGTCTCCTCGAACGTCAACTCGGGGAAGATCGACTGTTCGGTCAGCCCCATGTTGTAGTTGCCGCCTTTGTCGAACGCCTTAGTCTTGACACCATGGAAGTCACGGACACGTGGCAGGCTGACGTTGACCAATCGGTCGAGGAATTCGTACATACGAGCGTCACGAAGCGTGACGTAGATACCGATCGGCGCACCCATCTTGGCACGGATCTTGAAGCCGGCGATCGACTTCTTGGCCTGCTGTTCGACAGGTGCCTGTCCGGTTATCTTCGCCAGCGTATTCTTGACGGTTTCGAGCACACGCTTGTCTTCTTTTGTCTTACCGGTTCCAACGCTTACGACGATCTTCTCTAGGCGAGGTACTTGGTGTACGTTATCTAGGTTCAGTTCGGCCTGTAGTTCCTTGACGATCGTCGATGCGTACAAGGCTTTCAAGCGAGGAGCGGTCATAGTAGCGGTTTTCGCCATTATTTGATCTCCTTATTCTTCATGCTTTTCGCGACACGGCTCTTGCCGCCGTCCGCGTTCTTGACCAGGCCGACACGTGAGGTCTTGCCAGTCTTTTCGTCGACGACGAGCGCGACTTTACTGATGTCCATAGGGACATGGATGTCCTTGCTGCCACCACGCGGGTTGAGTTGCGAAGGTTTCATGTGACGATGACCGACACCGACACCCTCGATAAGGACGGTGCGGTCAGCCGAATTCACCTTCAGGACTTTTCCGGTGGTGCCTTTCTTGGCGCCGGCGATGATCTTGACGATATCGTCTTTACGGATACGTGGCATATTAGAGTACCTCCGGAGCTAGGCTGATGATCTTCGCGTAGCCTTGGTCACGTAGCTCGCGTGGCACAGGACCGAAGACACGGGTAGCCTTAGGCGTCTTGTCGTCGTTGATGATGACGCAGGCGTTGTCGTCGAAGACGATCGTGCTGCCATCCTTACGGCGGATCTGGTTACGGGTACGGACGACGACCGCCTTCTGTACCGATTTTCGTTTGACGTTACCGGTCGGGTTGGCTTCCTTCACCGAACACACGATGATGTCACCGACGTGGGCGTAGCGACGCTTGGTGCCACCTAGGACACGGATACAAAGGACTTCCTTCGCACCGCTGTTGTCAGCGACCTTTAGGCGTGATTCCTGTTGGATCATTACTTCGTCTCCTCGCTGGCGACGACCGTATCGACGACGTCTTCCTTCAACTCGACGGTACCTTTGGCACGTGTCTCGATGTTAGAGAGCGTGAACGACTTGGTCTTAGACACCGGACGGATCTCGGAAATCTGCACCTTGTCGCCAAGGTTAGCGTCATTGTTCTCATCATGCGCCTGATATTTGCGATTGACCGTGTACTGCTTCTTGTAGATCGGGTGGGTTTCCCGGCTCGTCACGGTCACGGTAATCGTCTTGTCACGCTTGTCGGAGGTGACAATACCGGTCAATACTTTTGCCATATTATTTTGCCTCCTTCTGAGCGTTAATGGTTGTAAGTAGTCGGGCGACATCTTTGCGAAGCGATCCGATGACCCGTGGGTTCACCAGTTCACCTGCGGCGTGGGACTTTCGTGCTTCGAGCAGGTCCGCGCGTTTCGCGGCGAGCTGATCGATAAGTGACACTTCGGTCTTCGGAGTCGACTTGGTAGATTTATCAGCCATGTCTTAAGCCTCCTCTCGCTTTATGAACTTCGTCTTTACTGGCAGCTTGTGGCTGGCCAGACGCATCGCTTCACGAGCGACTTCTTCCGGCACGCCTTTCATCTCGAACAGGACGGTTCCTGCCTTCACCTTGGCTGCGAAGTATTCAGGGTTACCCTTACCGCTACCCATCTTCACGTCCTGTGGTTTCTTGGTCACGGGTGTATGAGGGAAGATGCGGATCCAGATCTTACCGCCACGCTTGATATATCGGGTCATGGCCTGACGTGCGGACTCGATCTGACGGCTCGTGATACGCTCGTTGCTCTGGCTTTGCAGGCCGTAGTCACCGAACGCGACGTAGTTACCGCGGGTAGCGTTACCGTCGTTCTTACCGATTCGTACCTTGCGGTACTTGGTTTTCTTCGGAAGTAACATTATGAGTCACTCCTTTCGCCCTTGTTGATCCAGACCTTGATACCGACGATACCGCCGCCGTTAGGCATTTGGGCACGTGCGGTGTGGAAGTCGACATCGGCGCGAAGCGTATGCAGCGGTACGGAACCTTCTGATATCTTTTCGCGGCGAGCCATCTCGGCGTTGTTCAGACGACCGGATACCTGGATACGGATACCCTTGGCGCCGGCGTTCATGGTGTTCAATGCTGACATCTTGGTCGCGCGGCGGAAGTTGATACGGCGCTCAAGCTGTCGGGCGATGTTTTCGGCGACAAGCTTCGCAGCCAGTTCAGGACGCTTCACTTCTTCGATGTTGATACGGACCGGCAGGCTGGCGATCTTCTCGATTTGCTGCTTCAGCTCGGTGACGCCCGCGCCACCACGACCGATCACGACGCCGGCCTTGGCCGTGTGGATCGTAATGGTGATCAGGTTCGCAGAGCGTTCGATCTCGATCCGGCTGATGGTCGGGCGCGAATTGAATCGCTTTTCGATCAGATCACGGATCTTGATGTCTTCCGCTAACCAGGTCGCGAAGTCTTTCTTACCGGCGAACCAGCGAGAATCCCAGTTCTTGTGAACCTGGAGGCGGAAGCTGATCGGGTTAACTTTCTGTCCCATATTATGCTTCCTCTTCTTTCTTAACGGCAGGCTTAGCGGCAGCCGGCTTCTTCTTTGGCTTCTCAGTGCCCGTCACTTCGATCAGGATGTTGGTGCTGATCTTCTGGAACGGCAAGGCCATTCCGCGCATGTGCGGCTTGAACCGCTTCAGGCGCTTACCTACCGTGACGCTGAGCGTCGTGATCTGAAGCGTCTTGGCATCCAGGCCGTGGTTGTTGACGGCGTTCGCCTGTGCGCTGGCGATGGCTTTCTTGATAGGTACTCCGGCGCGGCGAGGCACGTGGTCAAGGATGACCAGGGCGTCGGCGACGCTTCGGTTACGCACCAGGCTGGCGACGACGCTTACCTTACGAGGAGCGATGTCGACGCCTTTGGCGTAACTTTTGACAGTGAATTGCTCAGCCATTACTTCTTACCACCGTGCTTACGGAACTTGCGGGTAGGGCTGAACTCACCAAGCTTGTGACCGACCATGTTCTCCGTCACGTAGACAGGAACGTGGACACGTCCGTTATGGACGGCGAAATTCTTTCCGACCATTTCCGGGGTGATCGTGCTGGCACGCGCCCAGGTCTTTACGACGGTCCGATCATCGCTACCGAGTGCCGCGACTTTCTTGGCAAGCTTGGCATCGACGAATGGACCCTTTTTAAGTGATCGACTCATATGTTACCTCTTCCTCTTCGCGTCGTGGCGCGTTCGTACGATTAATCGGTTCGTGCTCTTACGGCGACGCGTTCGGTAGCCGAGTGTCAGTTGACCCCAAGGGGTACGAGGGGTACGACCGACACCGTGGGCACCACCGTCACCACCACCATGCGGGTGATCTGCTGCGTTCATGGCCTTACCACGGACGCTCGGGCGGATACCCATGCGCCGTTTGCGTCCGGCCGAACCGATCTTGACGTTCTGATGTTGGACGTTACCGACGACACCGATGGCAGCGGTTGCTTCGAGTCGGAAGCGACGGACTTCACCGCTTGGCAGCTTGACCTGCGCGTAGTCGCCTTCCTTGGCCATGAGTTGCGCCTTGGTGCCGGCGCTTCGCACCATCTGTGCACCCTTTCCAGGGTTGATCTCGATGGCGTAGATCTGAGTACCGACAGGAATCTTCGATAGCGGCATACGGTTCGAAGTCTCGATAGGAGCTTCAATTCCACTCTCGATGGTCTTTCCCTTGGTCATGCTGGTATCGGCAAGGATGTAGTGGTACAGACCGTGCTGGTCCTTGACACGTGCGATACGTGCGGATCGGTTAGGATCGTACTCGATTTCCTCGATCGTCAGCTTAAGACCGTCGGCCAAGCTGTGATTCATCAGACGATAATGTCGCTTGACACCGCCACCGCGGTGACGAACGGTGATACGTCCTTTGTTGTTACGTCCGGCGTTCTGCTTCTTGCTCTTGATAAGGCTCTTAAGCGGTTTGCGGGTGGTGATCTGCGAATAGTCTTCGCTCGTCATGCCACGTCGGGCCGGAGTAGTTGGGTTGTAAGCTTTTATCGGCATTACTTCTTCTCCTCTTCGGCAGGCTGCTCGAAGATTTGGATCGAGCTGCCTTCGGCCAACGTCACGTAGGCCTTCTTAGTGTCTTTGCGGTTTGTCGTTCCAGGATATCGGTTCTTACCACGGCTGAAGCGGACGGCCTTGCCTGATTGGACGGCGACAGTGACTTTCTTGACGGTCACTTCGTACTGTGCGGCGATGGCTTCGGCGATCTGTTGCTTGTTGGCGCTCAGCGGTACGTTGAACACGTACGTGTTCTGTGCGCTCAGACCGTATGCTTTTTCGGTGGCGCGTGGAGTGATGATGAGACTCATTACTTAGCTCCTCCGTTCAACCATGCATCGATCGTCTTGACCGCGCTTGGCGCGATGACGATATGATCGGCGTTCAGGATGTTATAGACGTTAAGGTAAGTGCTTCGGGTCAGCTTGACACTTTGCAGGTTACCGGTAGCGCGTATGAGCTCCGGGGTCTTTTCGTCCACGACGATAAGTGTTCGGCGGGCGAACTTATTGTCAGCCAGGTACTTGACGACCTCGGCCGTCTTACCGGTGGTTTTGACTTCGTCGACAGTGATCTTCTTGGCCTTGTTAGCCAGGCTCAACGCCTGCTTGACAGCAACACGCTTCGAGGTGGTCGACAGCTTCTTGGTGTAGTTCTCGTTTCCGGATGGACCGAAGACGATACCACCGCCGCGCCAGATCGGGTTACGGCTCGAACCGAATCGTGCACGACCGGTGCCCTTTTGCTTCCATGGCTTCTTACCACCACCGCTGACTTCACCACGCTTCAGCGTGGTCGCGCTCGCCTGGCGAGCATTCGAAAGATATGCGTCATACGCGACTTTCAGGAGTTCGTGGTTCTCAACTTCGACACCGAACGATGTCTTCGGCAGAGCCACTGCTTTTGGAGTAGTTTCAGCCATTACGCGTTACCTCCGTTTACGATGATCAGGCTCTTACGAGGGCCAGGTACGGCGCCCTTAAGACCGATCAGGTTGTTTTCGGCATCGAGGTAGGCAACTTCAAGATTCTTCACGGTCACGCGGTCACCGCCCATACGGCCGGCCATTCGCTTACCTTTGAAGACCTTCTGCGGGTACATGGACCCGATCGAACCAGGCTTACGGACGTTACCGTTACCACCGTGGGTCTTCTTCGACGTATTGAAGTTGTGTCGCTTCACCGTTCCGGCGAAACCCTTACCTTTGCTGGTGCCCGTCGCGCTGACGTGGTCACCGAGTGCGAATGCACTTACGTCGATGGTGCTGCCGATACTTAAATCGTCAGTCAGTTCCTCGACGCGGAATTCCCGAATATACTTCGGCGATGTATTGCTGGCTTTAACGTGTCCAGCTACGGCCTTGCTCAGGTTCTTACCCGATCCGAATGCGACCTGTACCGCGTTGTAGCCATCTTTTTCAAGAGACTTCACCTGAGTAACGGTGACAGGACCGGCCTGGATCAATGTTACGGGCGTTGCCGTACCATCCTCAGACAGGATCTGGGTCATACCAATCTTGGTGCCGAGAAGTGCTTTCATGCCTTCTTTCTCCCATTTAAAATCTCCGGTGGCGAGCGGTTCCCTGTTTTCGGACCTACTCATTCACACGGAAACAAGTTGTTATTACGTAATAAGTTACCAATCGAATATAGCACGTTTTATAGGGGTGCGTCAAGTCTTTATCGGGGGATGCAGGCTACTTGCGTATTTATTATGTTTGTGCTATAATATTATGATTGGCTCATCCGGAGATACCGGATGAAATAGCTTCGAACGGAGTCGCCATGAACCTGAAGCGACTGAGAGTCATCCTGCCGGTCATCGCGCTGGCAGCTCTCACGGCATGCGGTGCCGAAACCCAATCGAGCAGTGATTCCGACGACACCAAGGTCAAGGATCCTCGTGATGGCTGGGTGCTCATCGATGACACCTATCACGATGGAACCTGGAAGGCCTGCGACGGCACGACTTTGGTTTACACGCTCGACATCAACAACGGTGGCGGCATCGCCGTTATCCCCGACAGCCCCGAGTGCGCCAAGTAGCGCCGACACCAAGGAGATACGACATGAAACAGCTCACCGCGTCCGAGATCTCGGACCTGATCGAGCGGCTCGGATCGTTCACCCAGGTCGGACTGGCCGCTGCCTGCGAAGGCCGCGCCAATCCCAAGGACTGGGCCGCTGACAAGGAGCGTCCCACGAGCGACGAGATGCAGCGTCTCGTCGTCCTGAAGGAGTCGATGGACAGGGTCGCTCGAAAGCGTGGTCGAGGAGCCGACCGTCAGTGGGCGATCGGCTCGAACTGTCTGGTCGATGGTTCTCGCATCTCGCCCATCATGGCCGTCAGCCTCGACGAGTTCCAGGCGGTTCGCGACGCCGCTCGCTAGAGCGACGGCACCCTCAAGCCCGTGTCCAGCGGGGCTCCCGGCATTTTGGCCGGTCGAGCCCCGCTAGAGATGCGGGCTATTAATTTTACTTAGATGACGATACCCGCGGCTTGGAAGTTGCTGATAACCCCGATGACGACGAGCAGCGCATACCATATCTTACGGTCCGCCTGGTGCTTCTCGAAGGCTCGTACGAGCAGGAAGCCGACGAATACGCCGACAGGTATGGCAGCCAGCTGGAATCCCCCTATCACCAACGGGTCGGCGAACTTGATCCAGAACGTCCCGAGCAGGAACACCAGCACAAGCTTCAGGAAATACGTGCCGTCACTTTCGAACACGCGCTCATGTAATTTCTTCGGAAGTCTTTTCGGTGTGGATTTTGTTTTTGGCATGGATATGAAATTCATTGTAGATAAAACTGAAAATAAGCACAAGCGTGTATACTGTATGCATGGCTACTAAAAAAACGACGACCAAGAAGACTCCAACCAAGAAAAGCGCCGTGGCAAAGAAACCTGCGGCCAAAGCGAAACCCGTCAAGAAGAGCAAAGCGACGAAGACCGGCCTTCGTGCCCATGTGGGTCTACGCCCTGAAGAGAGTGCCTTCTTCACGTTCCGCCTGACCCGCCAGACGCTGTACTGGCTCGTACTTGGTGCGGTCGTGATCCTGTTCACCGTATGGATCATGCAGCTACAAGCTGACATCCAGTCACTATACGATGAGATTGACGCGGCAACAATGGAATCCGCCCAACTGTAACGACGTCTTTCCGTATAATAAAACTGCGCCGAAACGGCGCAGTTTTATTATGTAGGTCGTGACTACATGCGGATTTCCGCGTCGACACCGGCCGGAAGGCTGAGGTTCTGCAGGCTGTCGATCGTCTTCGGTGTCGCGTTCGTGATGTCTATAAGACGCTTGTGTACGCGCATCTCGAAGCTCTCACCACCGGTCTTATACACGTGTGGGCTTTTGATTACCGTGAACGTGCTCTTACGGGTAGGTAGCGGTACCGGGCCGGCGATGGTAGCACCGGTGCGGACGGCAGTGTCGATGATTTGCTTGGCAGATTGGTCGATGACCTTGTGGTCGTAAGCTTTCAGACGGATGCGGATCCGTAAGCCTTCTTCTTTTACCATAGTGAATACTCCTTTATGGTCGTTGATGCAACGTAACCTCTAGCTCGAATCGGAATTGAGTCATCGTCTGGCCGAGTTGTCGATGCGATTTGTTTGCTTACCGATAGTAGAACATTCCAGACATTTTGTAAATAAGCCGGGTGTACGCGACGATCATAAGATGGTATAGTAGCAAAGTCTCATTCTCGAGTGACAGGAGAACCAGCATGTTGTCCAGCACACCGGTTCGGCTCGGCTTGGTAGCGGCCGTGATCGTGTTCGTCGTCGGCGGATGCTTCGCGCTGAGTACCGGCCGCGAACAGGACAAGTCCTACTCGGGCTGTCTGAAGGGCACGGACGTGTTCGTCACGCTCGACCACGGATCGCTCGACGCCGCCAAGGCCGTCACGTGTGAGCAGGAAGGAATCGTCAGCGACCTTCCTGACACCGTCACCTATGAGTGCATGAAGTCGCAGCCGGGCATCGGCGCCGGCGTCATGCAGGTCAAGTGGCGGCGCCAGACCGTGCTGGCTAGTAGCATGAGCTGCGAGCCGCTGTAATACCCCGCCTCATCCGTCGAAGCCCCGTGTGGCCTCCGGGTCAGTCGGGGCTTCGCATATGGAACGAAAATACCCCCGATTGCTCGGGGGTATTCGCTTGTAGTCAGCGACTACTTGGTAATCGCGGTCACGACACCGGCACCGACGGTCTTACCACCTTCGCGGATAGCGAAGTTCAGACCTTGCTCCATAGCGATAGGAGCGAGCAGCTTAACCTTGAAGGTGATCGTGTCACCAGGCATTACCATCTCTTTGTCAGCTGGAAGCTCGACTTCACCGGTGACGTCAGTCGTTCGGAAGTAGAACTGTGGCTTGTACCCCTTAGAGAATGGGGTGTGGCGTCCGCCTTCTTCCTTCTTCAGGATGTAGACTTCGGCGTCGAATTCGGTGTGAGGAGTCAACGATCCAGGCTTGACGATGACCTGACCGCGCTCGATCTGCTCACGCTCGATACCGCGAAGTAGCAGTCCGGCGTTGTCTCCGGCCTGTCCACGGTCAAGGTTCTTCTTGAACGCTTCGATACCGGTGACGGTAGAGGTCTGGGTCTTCTTGATACCGACGATCTCGACAGGATCGTTCAGCTTGATGACACCCTGTTCGATACGGCCGGTAGCGACAGTTCCTCGACCCTTGATCGAGAACACGTCTTCGATAGGCATAAGGAATGGCTTGTCGAGGTCGCGAAGTGGCTCAGGTACGTAGCTGTCAAGAGCTGCGACGAGTTCCATGATGGCGTCTTCAGATGCGGTGTCACCTTCCAGGGCCTTAGTGGCAGAACCCTTGATGATAGGAGCGTCTTCGTCGAATCCGTTCTTAGCAAGCAGTTCACGGATGTCCATTTCGACCAGTTCGACGAGTTCAGCGTCGGCAAGGTCCATCTTGTTCAGGAAGACGACGATCTTAGGCACACCGACCTGCTTGGCAAGCAGGACGTGCTCGCGGGTCTGAGGAAGTGGTCCATCGTTGGCGGCAACCACGAGAATCGCACCATCGATCTGTGCGGCACCAGTGATCATGTTCTTGACGTAGTCGGCGTGACCAGGCATGTCGACGTGCGCGTAGTGACGAGCTTCTGACTCGTATTCCTGGTGAGAAGAAGCAATGGTAATACCACGGGCCTTTTCTTCAGGAGCGTTGTCGATGTCCTCATAGTTACGTGGCTTGTTAGTATCGCTTGGCAGCTTCTTGGCAAGCACGTGCGTGATTGCGGCGGTTAGAGTTGTCTTACCGTGGTCAACGTGACCCATGGTACCTACGTTGACGTGCGGCTTGCTTCGATCGAAATCGGCCATTGAGGTTATTTCTCCTTTAGTTAATTTTAGCTAGCGGCAATCAATAAAGACCTCGCAGCGTATAGGCCCCATTATACATAGTTATCAGGGGTTAGTAAAGTCGATTGATGTGTTTTATGATTCTGCGGATTCAGAAATACGCAGCTGGGTTTTGCGCTGGGCCCTCCAGGCTTTGATAGCCCAGCCGATCGGCAACACGTCCCGGTAACCTATCATGTCGGCGAGTGAGCGCATGACACTGCCGAGATATCCGTGGAACCGCAGACCTCCCCATTCGAACAGTGCCCAGTCGTGTCCGACTGGAATCACGCATGGAGGAAGCACGGCCTTATACGACTTGCCTCTCCCCTTTATATGACCTGTGACGAAAAGTGCGTCATGCAACGCGGTCTGGGCGAGTCCGGCATATGGCGTATCGGCGTTATCGCCGATGACATACACATGGGGTGAGGAGCGCATGAATCGATCGACCTTGACCTTGCCGCGCTCGTTGAACTCGAACTGATCGCCATTCATCTTGTAGAACGGTGAGTTCGCCACGCCCGAAGTCCATATGACCGTCTGAGTCATAAGCGGCTTGCCGTTCACCACCAGTGAATCGGCCGTCTGCCGCTCGACCTTCTTGTTCAGTTCGACGTTTACCCCGAGACTCGTCAGCCTGGCTTTGGCGACCTTGCTTGAACGCTCCGAAAGTCTGGGCAGGATACGTGGAGCAGCCTCGATGAGGTTGATCGACACCCGCTTCTTGCGGATTCCGAATTCCTTACGAAGCTTCAGGACGTACTCGCCGAGCGCGCCGGCGAGTTCCACGCCGGTCGGACCGCCTCCGATGATCACATAGTGTTTTTCATCGTCCTTACCATCGCTCATCTCTTCCCAGAGATGTGCCTGAAGACGCTTGATCTCATCCTGTGACTTGATGCCGTATGAATAGGCGTCCAAACCTTCGATGCCGAAGTACGTCGTGACACTCCCGAGCGCCAATATGGCAGTCTCGTAGTGGTACGAGCCGTCGCCTTTCAGCAGGTTCGCGGACGTGTCGATCGAGGCGATCGTATCCTTCACGACGGTGACGTTGCTCCTACCGATGAAGATGTCCGAAAGCGGTACGAAAGACTCGCGTGCATCATGGCCGGTAGCGGTCGAGAACAGTGCCGGGTAATACTGGAAGTGGTCCTTATCGGATATCAGCGTCACGCGATTCGAACGATCGCGCGACAGCTCAAGTGCCGCTTTTATGCCACCGAAGCCTCCGCCCACGATCGTCACGTTATTATTTTTTCCCATGTCTGTATCCCCTATTACGTCGTATGTGTACATTGTACCTTACAGGGCCGGCGGAACGTAGAAGTTCAGCACTCCTGCGGCGAGCAGTCCGAGCGTCAGCAATAAGGACGCCCCGAAGACCGAACGCGCCCATTTCGCCTGATCTTTGCTGTTCGTCGTCAGGAACACGGTCGTCCAATACGCCGCACCTGCGAGCAGGAGCAACCCCGCTGACGAACCGACCACGTCGGTATGGATCATCGCCGTAATGACTACCGTGTAAGCTATGATGTACGCGAACATCGTCCAACGGACGAATGCGAATGATTTGACGGCGCCCAATACTGGTAACTTGGCCGAGCGGTACTCATCTTTGCGGAACAAGGATATCGCGTAAAAGTGTGGCATCTGCCAGGTGAATACGAGCAGGAACACGAGCCACGCACCGACCGTCACTTCTCCGGATATAGCGACGTATCCGGCCATCGCCGGCAACGCGCCGGGAATAGCGCCGACCAACGTGCTGTGAACGCTACGTCGCTTCACATACCCATACATAAAGACGTACGTGACGTATGCGATGGCGCCGAGCAGGATGACTAAGGCATTCGTAAAGAAGTAAAGCACGGCCAGACCTACGCCTAGTAGCGTCGCCGTGTAGAGCATCGCGACGTCGAAGGGTATCTTACCTGTTACCGAAGGGCGGTTCTTCGTTCGCTTCATGTGCGCATCGATACCACGGTCCATGTAGTTGTTAGCGACGCACGCCGACGCGATGACGAACGACGTACCCGCGATGACGCCGAGCAACGACTCCCAATCTAGCATGCCACGGGATGCGAGTAACGCGCCTACAGTGACATGCACCGCGTTACCCTGGACGATTCCAGGTTTCGTCAGCTTATAGAGGGCCTTCGCGGTATCCATATCAGAAGCCTTTCTTGTTCTGCGCCTGCATGTAATCATTCATCGCTTCCGGGCTCATTCCCATCCGATAATCGAGGTTACGCATGATCCATAGCGATCCGACCACGACGACGAGCATCATGATGATCGTGAAGATGAACGATACGGTGCGTCCGACCGAACGCCCACGGATGTCGAGGTGGAGGAAGAAGATCAATTGGCAGACCAACTGCGCTACCGCAAGCACCAGGATTATCGCCATCGTGCGCGCAGCTGCCGAAGCTCCGCTCGTCGCGATCAGGTAGCTGCCGACACTCAGAAGCAGCGCCGACATAAACCCTACGACGTAACGCATCAGGAGCCGGTTGAATTCAGACGTCATAAGACCGCCCCCAGGTAAACGATCGTAAAGATGAATATCCAAACGATATCAAGGAAGTGCCAGAACAATGAGAACAGTGTGAACTTACGGACGGAATTAGCGGTGCTACCGTGTCGACGTATGTACGTAAGCATGACGGCCCCCCATAGCAGACCGAACAGGATATGTAGTCCATGCGTGGCGACAAGCACGAAGAACGCTGAAAGCGCGGCATTCGACTGCCATGAATGTCCATGCTGATACAGTTCGGTGAATTCATATAGTTCCATCGACACGAATGCTATGCCGAGTAGCAACGTGGCGGCCAGCGCCGTCAGTGCCATCCGTGTCCGTTTGAACCGTAGCGCCAACACGGCGATACCGCTGGCGAAACTACTTGTGAGCAATATGATCGTTTCTACCAGTGCGAACTTAGGCTCGAGTAACTCACCCAAGCCGGCCCCTCCGGCCACGTTCGGTCGCAGTATCATGTACGTCGCGAACAGGCTCGCGAACAAGATTATATCGGTCATCAGGTAGAGCCAGAACCCCAATTCAGCCTTTTCATATTGCTCCACGTGTCGATCGATGCGTGCGGGCTTGCTCATACGCCACCCCTCTCCGCCCTGGCAGACTCGTGAAACAGATCGTTCGCGCTGATATGGTGCTCGCTGTCATCATCAAGCGTCCGACGCACGATCACGACGATGATGCCGATCAACATGATGACGGTCAGCCACCATAGATGCCAGATTACCGAAAAGCCGAACATCCCGGCGAGCACACCGACGATCATGCCGACCGGACTGTTCTTCGGCAGCCATATGTCGACGAAGTCCTTATTCTCGTACCGGGTCTCGCCGCGCTGCTTACGATACCACCAATCATCGCGTTCGGTGACGTCGGGAATGACGGCGAAGTTATAGTGCGGTGCCGGCGACGGGACCGACCACTCTAGGGTGCGACCATCGTACGGATCGCCTGTCACATCACGCAGCTCACGTCTGTGCTTGACACTGTAAGCGACCTGGATGACGAAGAGCAGTAGACCGATGCCGATCACCACGACGCCGACACCGGAGGTAATGAACAGTGGCACCCAGGTGACTTCATCATACGTGTTGAGCCGGCGCACTGCTCCCATGAGTCCGAGTATGTATAGCGGGACGAACGCCAACACGAAACCGACCTGCCAGAAATATGCCGACCATCGACCGAGTCGATCATGTAATCGGAATCCGAATATCTTGGGAAACCAGTACGTCATACCTGCGAAGAATCCGAACACGACACCGCCGATGATAGTGTTATGGAAGTGCGCGACCAAAAACAGCGTGTTATGAACCTGGAAATCAAGCGCCGGCACCGACATCATGACTCCTGACACGCCACCGATCGTAAATGTGACCACGAACGCCATGAACCAGATCATCGGTGCGCTGAAGGTAATCCTTCCTCGGTACATGGTGAAGAGCCAGTTGAACAACTTCACGCCCGTCGGTATGGCAATGACGGCCGTCATGATACCGAAGAACGCGTTGACGTTCGCTCCCGCGCCCATGGTAAAGAAATGATGCTGCCACACGATGAACGACAGGAACATAATAGCTAGCAGCGCGTACACCATGGTCTTGTAACCGAACAGTTTCTTACGCGCGAACGTTGCGACGAGTTCGGAGTAAATACCGAACGCTGGCAGGATGAGGATATAGACTTCGGGATGGCCCCAAGCCCAGATAAGATTTATGTAGAGCATCGGGTTACCGCCAGCTTCGGACGTGAAGAAATGCATCCCCATGGTCCGATCGAGTCCGAGTAGCGCCAATGTCACCGTCAGGATCGGGAATGCCAGCATAATGAGTACGCTCGTCACCAATATGCTCCATGCGAAGATCGGCATCTTGAACATCGTCATGCCCGGAGCCCTGTTCTTGATGATCGTGACGAAGAAGTTGATTCCCGAAAGCAGACTGCCGATGCCTGCGACCTGCAGACTCCATATCCAATAGTCGACTCCTGGGCCGGGGTTGTATTCGAGACCGGTCAAAGGCGGATACCCAAGCCATCCCCCGTTACTGAATCCGCCGAAGACGAGCGCGAGATTACACAGCATCATGCCGGCGATGAACAGCCACAGACTTATCGAATTCAACATCGGGAATGCCATGTCGCGGGCACCGAGCATCAATGGCAACACGCAGTTTATCAGGCCGAACGCCAGGCCCATGGCGACGAAGAATATCATTATAGTGCCATGCGCCGTGAATACCTGCTGGAACGTATCGGTACTGAACGGTTCTATGCCTGTTTGCGCCAATGCGGTCTGGAGCCGCAGCATGCCCGCGTCCGCGATACCTCTGAACATCATGATCAATGCGACGATGATATACATGACACCGATCTTTTTGGCGTCGAGGCTCGTCAACCAGTTGCTCCAAAGCCAGTTCCAGCGCTTAAAGTAGGTGATGAGTAGAGCTACGCCGACGACGGTCAACGGCATGCCGATGGCTGCGCCTATCGTCACCGGGTCTTTCGGAAGGTAATCCAACGAGAGACGCCCGACGATAAACTCAAGTACGCCTTGCATCAGTGCGAACCTCCGTGGCTACCATGCGAATGCCCGTATTTTTGGACGATCATATCAAACAGCTTAGCATTAGCGAGACGATATGTCCGCTCATCGGTCTCGCTTTTCGGCTGGGCGAGCGACTCATATTCGCCCATCGTCATAGCGTTCGTCGAGCCGGCAGATGTTTCCGACCAACGTTCGAACGCTTCCTCGCTCATCACCTTCGCCTTGAACGTCATGTCCGCATACCCCTCGCCATTGATATTGGTCGTGTAGCCGGTGAATTCGCCCTCCTCGCTAGCTTTGAGGTTCAGTTTCGACTCCATACCGTTCATCGCGTATATCTGACTTCCCAGAGACGGTATCCAGAACGCGCTCATCGGTGCGTCCGCGGTCATGTTGAAACGGACCGGTCGATCCACCGGTAGCGGCATATGGTTCAGCGTCGCCACTTCCTGGTCCGGATAGATGAACAACCACTTCCAGCGCAGCGCTACGACCTGGACATCGAGTGGCTTACCCCCAGATAATTCACGGTACGGATCAAGGCTATGGCTTGTCTGGTATATCGCGACGCCTAAGATCGCTATGATCACGATCGGAATTCCCCACCATAGTCCTTCGAGGACCTTGTTCTCGCCCCATTCTGGCATGTATCTGGAGTGCTGATTACCGGCGCGATACTTGACCGCGAAGTAGATGAGCAGCGTGAAGACCGGGACCACCACTATCAGGCTCAGCGATGTCGTGAATATGAACAGGTCCCGCTGGGCCATACCGATGTCTCCGGTCGGGTGTAAGACGTCGATCGTCTTGCCCTGAATCAGAAATACGAATAGCGCGATGAGTCCGAGGACTACTGTTACCGGCCCGATTATCCTGAACACACGCATCATATGTGTCCTCATCATACCGCTTATGTCACTCGTCGTACAGGCGTGTGCCTACAGACTTGCTTGCGTCTCAGCTTCACTGAGGCTTTCGTCCTCGAAATCCAGTTCGTCCAACGCCTTTTCGGCCGCTTCAAGATCCGCCTTGGTCGTGATGACCTCTGCCGCCTGCGAAGACGAGGTCTTTGTCGCGTTAAGTGCCGTCTCATCGGATTTCATCAAGGCTTTCCACCCGACATATCCCACGCCCGCCAGCAGTGTTATGACACCGAGCACGATTACCACTTCGATGATCGAGAAGCCTCGTGACCGAACGTATAGGTTACTCATCTGATGCAGTCTCCTCGCCCGAGGTCGCCTGCTTCTCAGCGAAGGCGGCCTTGACGGCCTTTAGCAGTTGCACAACACTGTCGCGATACGCCTTGAGCGCACCTTTGGCAGATGCATGGGATTCACGGATCGGACCGGTAGTATCCGATGCATCGATGACCGCGCAGTCATATTTCTCCGAAGCGTACACATCTACCGCGGCGATAGCGGCCGCTTCAGCTTCATCGGCTGCCGCAGCGAGGGTATCGTATGACTCGCTCTGTAGGCCCTGCGCAACATAGAATGAACGTATGCCTTCCTCGAACTTCTGTATGCGGGTGAGCCGCATCTTGCCTGCACTCGCGGACTTACCCATCAGTGCATTGATATTGTCCTCACGGTTCTGGCACTGCGCCAATCGACGACCTTCCAGTTTCTCCTTACGCTCCGACTGCCTTTCATCGATCTTCTGCTTGAGCTCCTGCTTCTTATCGTCGATCTGCTGTCGCTGCGTCTTCAATTGATCACGCACTTCTTTGACCGTCGAAGTCGAGTCGTCACCGGCGACATTCTTGACCGTTGAGTCGACTTTGCTCTCTACCCTGTTCAAAAGACCGGATCGCTCCTCGTCATCGTGTCCGTCCTGCGCGAACACCGGCGCTCCTACCGTCGACACTAAGGCGACGGTGAATATCGCGACACTTAGTTTTTTCAGCACTGTTAGTTTCCTCCGTTAGCGCTATATGTTGCAATGCATTATAGCACTCATGCTTAAAACGCAAAACCACGCCTCGCTAGAGGAGGCGTGGTCATACTCGAAGAACGGCTTACTTCGAAGCGCGCTTTTCTATGATTTCCTGCGCGACGTTCGGTGGTACTTCCTCGTATTGAGCGAGTTCCATCGTACTGGCTGCCCGGCCCTGGCTCATCGAGCGGATATCGCCGGTGTAGCCGAACATGCTGGCGAGTGGCACGTATGCCTTGATCAGCTTGGCGCCGCCCATAAGGTCTTCCATCGCGTCGATGCGTCCTCGGCGTGAGTTAAGGTCGCCGATGATATCACCCATGAAGTCTTCAGGAGTCGTGACTTCGACTTTCATGACAGGCTCGAGAAGGATCGGTTTGGCCTGCTTGATTCCTTCGCGGGTAGCAAGGCTTCCTGCGAGCTTGAAGGCAAGTTCGGATGAGTCGACGTCGTGGTACGAACCGTCATACAGTGTCGCCTTGACGTCCACGACCGGGTAGCCGGCAATCACACCGCCGTCGAGCGTCTCTTTGACACCTTGCTCGACAGGCTTGCGGTATTCCTGCGGAACAACTCCACCCTTGATTTCGTCGAAGAACTCGAAGCCCTTACCGGTTTCGTTCGGTTCGAATCGGATCCATACGTCACCGTACTGACCGCGTCCACCGGATTGCTTGGCGTGCTTACCCTGAACGGCAGATTCGCCCTTGATCGATTCACGGAACGCGACCTGTGGTTCACCGACGTTAGCTTCGACGTTGAATTCACGCTTCATGCGGTCGATCAGGATATCGAGGTGAAGCTCACCCATTCCCGACATGATCGTCTGTGCGGTCTCTTCGTCGGTATGAACGCGGAAGGTAGGGTCTTCTTCGGCCAAGCGACCGAGCGCGATACCCATCTTTTCTTGGTCGGCCTTGGTCTTCGGCTCGACGGCGATCGATACCGGAGGATCAGGGAACGTGATCGATTCGAGTGCGATCGGGTGGTTAGGATCGGTCAAGGTGTGTCCGGTAAAGGTGCCTTTCAGTCCGACCACCGCGGCGATGTCACCAGCACTGACCGAGTCGATTTCTTCACGCTTGTCGGCGTGCATACGGACGATTCGTCCGACACGTTCTTTTTCACCGGTCGTCGTGTTCAGTATGTAACTACCGGCGGTCAGCTTACCTGAGTACACGCGGACGAAGATGAGCTTACCGACGAACGGGTCGGTCGCGAGCTTGAACGCGAGGCCGGCGGTCGGCTCCGTCTCGGCAGGCTTGCGGGATACTTCCTCACCGGTCTTCGGGTTGGTTCCCCATATCTCATCGACGTCGAGCGGACTTGGTAGGTAGTCGGTCATGATATCGAGAAGCTTCTCGACGATAACCCCACGGCCGTCTCCACCTGACACCAGGAAGAAGTCACCGGCGAGCACCCGCTTGCGAAGACCGCGCTTCAGCTCTTCGGTGGTGATACCATCGACACCGTGTTCGAAGAATTTGTCCATAAGTTCGTCTTCGGCTTCGACGGCAGCTTCGATCAGAAGCGCACGGGCGTTGGTGGCCTTCTCGAGCATGTCAGCCGGGATTTCACCTTCGACGAGTTGCTTGTCGGTGTAATCGGTGTAGGTGTAGGCCTTCATCTCTACGAGGTCGACAAGTCCGTTGATTTCCTTTTCGAAACCGATAGGAAGGTGCACCGGCAAAGCGTTCTTAGAAAGACGTGTGTGGATGCTCTGCAGCGACTTGTAGAAGTCTCCGCCCGTCTGGTTGATCTTGTTTACGAAACAGATACGAGGTACGCCGTACTTGTTGGCCTGGCGCCACACGGTCTCGGACTGCGCTTCGACGCCCATCTTGCCGTCGAAGATGGTGACGGCACCGTCAAGCACACGCAAGCTACGTTCAACCTCGGCAGTGAAGTCGATGTGACCCGGTGTGTCGATGATGTTGATCTTGTGATCCTTCCAGAAACAGGTGACGGCAGCGGACGTGATCGTGATACCACGCTCCTTTTCCTGCGCCATCCAGTCGGTCGTCGCACCGTCGCCATCGCCACGGACTTCACCGATCTTGTGATTGATACCGGTTCGGTACAGAATACCCTCGGTAGTCGTGGTCTTTCCTGCGTCGATGTGCGCGATAATACCGATGTTTCGGTATCGTTCTAGTGGGACGTTAGCGGTCGTTGCCATGATGGTATTTGTAGCTTCCTTTTCGTTAATTAGAAATTTTTGCCATAAAAAATAGCGCTTATCTGTTATTCTAGCAGATTTCCTTACGACTTACCAGGGTCGGTATCGTATCCGCGGTAGTAGTCGAAACGGTATGAGCGAAACTCTTCGATGGCCGAGACCGGTATCAATATATGCGTGTCAGGCATGTCCTTGGTCTCGTTCAAAAGTCTGGCGTGAAGATGCGGCGTCACGATCAGTCGCTCTTCACCGACCGGCTGCAGCCATGAGACCTTATCGATCGCAGCCATCTGCTTACCCCCCGCATACCCGGGCTCCATCATCCCCCCAGAAGTCGGAAACCATGCGTCACCGGAAATCCGAATGAGGTATGGTGCGCTGGAGTCGAACGATATCAGACTGTTCGTGTATATGTTCAGCGCGATCATCGAGCGTAGCGCCATCCGTTCGTCTCCCCTGTGAGGTCCGGCGATGTCGACCGAATGCCCGGCGAGCCGTAAGGCGACTTCACATTCTTCCTTCCCTTCAGTGAGTAGATCGACATCGATGTAGTCGATATCATCCGCATGGTAATATGACAGCCATGTTCGTGCCCCGTCGAGCGATAGGCTGTCGCCGAACTCTAGCGCGATGACATCGTCTACCTCGGCGACGCCCGCCAGGTGGACGATCTTACCGGCACTGTCGAGCGCCTCGCGAAATACCTGGATACGCAGATTGTACGTGTGATGTTCCTCGTACTCATCCGTTTCAGGGTTGTAGCGATACGTCGCGTCGAGCTGTTCCGGCATGACACCGTTGAACCCGAACGTCTCGTTCTCGTAGAACTGTCGCTCCATCACACCATCGGTTCCGGCCGCATCGACCGGCAGAAACGAAGCAAGTCCCGTGAACGACGCTTCATGACCCATCAGCATACGCCACTCGTCGTCGATATCCGTCATTGTCTTATTGATCTCAGCCGAGCTCAGGTATTCACCGGCTATCAGCTCTTTGTACTCTTTGATCTTACGAAAGACGTTCCGAATGAACGGATCGATCTGCACATTCTTGAAATCAGAGTAGAAATCGGCTGCCGCTGGGTCTGGGATCGATTCGATGGACATGGTTCAGCTAATATAGTCCACTTCGATCGTTTCATACAAGCACGAACCGTATGGACTCATGCCGCTACCCTGTTTCCCGAAACGTTTTTAGATTTGCGTATCGCCCGATGAATCAGATGCTTCTTCGAGAACCGACGGACCCGCAGCAGTGAGCCCACGCAGACACGCAGGTCATCCAGCTCCATACCGGCCAAAGTCTCGAGTGACGGTGTCATGGCGATCTCCGGCTCACGCATCGTGTCGATGACCCGATGGATCGAGTCGATACATAGCTTACGCATCTGTGCCGTCTGCGCATGCGGATGCATCGGCAGATGCTCGTTCAGTACGCCCTGGAGCTGTCGTGCCTGACCGACCTCAAGGACGGCCTGGCGCATGACATCGACCGAAGGTCGTCCGGGCAGCTCAAAAATGGCGTGCGAGAAGTTATGCATTTGGCGCGGCAACTCGATCTTCAGGCACGATAATCCGCGGAACGCGCTCCCGATGTCCCCCTCGCCGCTCGTCCTGACGACACTGAAGTCAGCCTTCGGCGTCGCCAGGTGATGCTCGTCGAACTGGCCAGGCCACACATAATTCTCGGTGTTCATCAGGCCGAGCAGCTGATCGACCATTATCTCAGGACGCGGGATGCCATATTCATCAAGTGGCGCCGGCAGACGCTCAAGCACTTCTATCCTGTTCTCGTCACCGTCGACGAGTCCGATGGCGTCGGTGTGTTCGTGCAGGGGCACGAGCGTCTGGAGGCTACGAATGTATCGTATCCTCTCGTCGCTCATAGACTTACGCCTGCGCCCTTGTTTGTGTCACACTCAGCATTTGCTTCGTTTATACCACGAGCACTTTCGAACGGTCAACGGTCTACCGTCGTTCGTGGTTGAGAATATGCGCTACCATCTTACCGATCGAGTCGAACGGTTCTATGTCACGACAGTGGAGCTCAGTGGCAAGCACACGCTCATCATGCTCACGCAACCGGGCGGCGCGGCGCTGATCGATCATCCGTGAGATCGGACCTTCGAATAGGAAGCCGAGGCTCATCGGCGCCATCATCGGACTGGCGAACATGACCAGCGGGACGTCCCGCTCGATCGGTCCGCTGGCATTACCCTGCTCCGCCCAACGCTCCGCGATAGAAAACAGCTCCTCCCTGCCTGGTCGGTCTGGAAAGAGCTGTTTCTGTCGCACGTGGTGATCTCGTTCGTATTATCCGCGGGCGAAGTGTGCGAACGCACGGTTGGCTTCGGCCATCTTGTGGGTGTCTTCCTTCTTCTTGAAGGCGGCACCGGCTTCGTTATACGCATCGACGATCTCAGCGGCGAGACGCTTCTCGTAAGGCATGCCGCTTCGAGCGCGGGCACTCTGTACGAGCCATGAGAAGGCGTAGTGAAGCTGACGGTGTCCCTGGATCGGGAACGGAATCTGGTAGTTCGCGCCACCGACACGTCGGCTTTTGACTTCGAAGTTCGGGGTCAGGTTCTTCAGAGCCTTCTCGAACACTTCGATCGGGTCTTCAGAGTCAAGCTTCTTAGCTGCTTGCTCCAGGGCGGCGTAGACGGCGCGTTCAGCGATCATCTTCTTGCCGTCGAGCATGCTCTTGTTGATTAGGCGTTGCACCATGACGCTTTGATATTTGCGATCAGGCTTCAGGTCTCGCTGCAGCTTCTTGGTTACTTTACGAGGCATTACTTCTGCTCCTTCTTCGTACCGTACTTGGAACGACCTTGTGCACGCTTAGCGACACCCTGAAGATCCAACGCACCACGGACGATGTGGTAACGGACACCCGGAAGGTCCGGCACACGGCCACCACGGACAAGCACGACGGCGTGCTCCTGGAGGTTGTGACCTTCGCCACCGATGTACGCCCAGACTTCCTGCTTGTTGGTCAGACGAACACGAGCGACCTTACGAAGGGCCGAGTTCGGCTTCTTCGGGGTCTTGGTCGTCACTTTGATACAGACACCACGCATCAGCGGAGCTTCCTGCTTGTAGTAACGGGTCTTGAGTGCGTTGTGGATGGTTCCGAGCGCTGGCGACTTCGACTTCTTCGAAGCGGTCTTGCGTGGCTTACGCACGAGTTGGTTGATTGTAGGCATGTTAAATGCGAACTCCCATGATTAATCGATATTCGTATACGATTCGGATGCTTTCAGCTTCGCGTCGTCATCGTCTTTCTCTTCTCGGCTCGTTCTTGCTAAAGGAACTGACCTGGAAGATGAAACTCTTGAGGTAGATTGTAGCACTTTTATTAAAGTGTGTCCAGATAGAAGTCGAGCCCGTCACCGATGAAGGAGGCGGACTCGACTTCGTCGGTGACGGGCGTTTGGCGGGCGTACGGACGTGAGCTAGCTTCGTGGTGGCACCGGCTCGGCGAGTACCCGCTTCGCGATCTGCTTCATGCCGTCCGTGAGCTCGGAGGCCCAGACGCCGGGGTTCGGCGTGACGTAGACGACCTCGTAGCTGGAGGAGGACCGGACGGTGCTCTTCTGACGGATCTCTCCGATCTCCGCTCCATAGACCTTGCGCCACTCCTCGATGACTGCGTCGGTGTCCCTGGACTGGATGATGCGGCCGGACAGCTCGCTGTCCTGAAGGTTGATCTCGATGTCGCCGGGGCGTTTCTTCTGAAGCATGCCAGCTCCTCATAGGTCCGAGCGCACGTGACTGGTTCACGTGCATCTATATTTTTACTATATCATACTTATGCATAAAAGTAAATACCCCCGTGGTTGGGGGTATTTACCGTCGTTGGGGCCGTATGGACCTAGGCGGCCAGTTCGGCATCCTCCACGACGGCGTCGAAGTCCTCTTCGAGTTCTTCGACGCCGGTACCGACAGGAATCTTGCGCCCGATGATGACGTTTTCCTTCAGTCCGTTCAGACGGTCGGCACGACCGCTCGTGGCGGCACTGATCAGCACACGGGTCGTGTCCTGGAACGAGGCGGCCGATAGCCAGCTGTCGCTCCAGATACTTACCTTGGTGATGCCGAGTAGCAGCTGGGTGTACTGGATCAGGCTTTTGCCCTTTTCAGCGGCCAGTTCTGCGTTCGCTTCGACGACGGCTGCCTTCGAGACGATATCGCCGGTCACGAAGCTCGAGTCACCCGGGTCTTCGACCTGGACACGACTGAACATCTGACGCACGATGATCTCAAGGTGCTTGTCGGCGACATCCTGACCCTGCGCGGCATAGATACGTAGCACTTCGTTGATGATGTAGCGCTGAGTCGCCTCGGTGCCCTTCAGCATCATGAGCTGGTGCAGGTTGAGCGATCCGATCGTCAGGCGATCACCGGCCTGGACCGAGTCATTCGCCTTGACGACGAGCTGGGTCGTACCAGGAATCTCGTAGCGGACAGGCGCCGACGCGTTCGCGGCTAGGACCAACGTATCGTCGGCGACCTCGACCACACCGTCGAACGGTGCGACCAACGGCTTGGCTTCGCCTTCTGCGGTCGCGAGGACATCACCGACCTTGACGTTACTGCCGGCCTTGACGTTGACCGTCCGACCTTCGAGCGGCAAGCGTTCGACATGCCCTGCCTCTGGCGTGACTTGGACCACATAGTGCGAACCGTCTTCCCATACATCGACCAGACCGGTAACTTCCGTCACGAACGCCTGACCCTTCGGGCTACGGGCTTCGAAGAGCTCTTCGACACGCGGCAGACCCTGGGTGATGTCACCACCGGCGACACCGGATGCGTGGAAGGTTCGGAGCGTCAGCTGGGTACCAGGCTCACCGACCGACTGAGCGGCGATGACACCGACCGGCTGGCTACGAGCGACCAAAGCGCCGGTCGCCATATCGATGCCATAGCTCTTCTGTGGGATACCACGGAGGTTCTTGGTAGACAGCACGCTCATGATCTTGACGGCTTCGATGGACTTGTCGTCCTCGATCGCGTTGGCGGCAGCACGGGTGATCAATTCACCCTTCTTGACATGTCCTGCGACGTCCTCGGCTGAGAATCGCCCGAACAAGCGGTTACTGAAGTCGATCATCGTCTGATCGCTTTCGGCGCGGTAGATGGCGAATCCATCGTCATCACCGGCTTCATCCTCGACGGTGAAGACGTCCTGCGATACGTCGACCAGACGTCGGGTCAGGTAACCCGAGTCAGCGGTCTTCAGCGCGGTGTCGATAAGACCCTTACGCGCACCACGGGTAGCGATGAAGGCTTCCAGTGAGCTCAGACCTTCGCGGAACGAACTTCGGATCGGAAGCTCGATCTCGCGGTTGGTCGCATCGACCTGGATACCGATCATGGCACTCGCCAGCTTGACGTTCGAGATATCACCACGGGCACCTGAGTTGACCATGACCGAGATACTGGTATCCATCTGAGCAAGCTTGCTCTTCAGGAAGTCGGTCACCTGGTTGTCGACCGAACGCCATGCACCGACGGTCAAGCTGTATCGTTCGTCATCGGTGATCAGACCCTGGTCGTACTGATCAGAGATCAGCGCGGTCTTGGCGTCACCTTCGGCGACGAATTCAGAGATCTCGTCGAAGTGGATGTAATCGTCCTTACCGGTCGAAACGGCCGCGACGGTCGCGAATCGGAATGCCAGACCCTTCATACGGTCGGCTGTCTGTGCGGTGACTTCGGCGCCATAGACGTCGAAGATCCGAGCCAATACCTTCTTCAACTGCTTCTTGCTCTGGACGCTGTTGTCGTACGCGAATTCCTTCGGAAGGATTTCGTTGAAGAAGACACGTCCGAGGGTCGTTTCACGGATCTCGCCCTTGGCGAAGATACGGATCGGGCTTTGTAGCTGCAACTTACCGTCGTCGTAGGCCATCTCGGCTTCGTATACGGAACTGTAGGCCTTACGATCGGTGTTCTGCGCACTCGGCTTTTCGTACGTCAGGTAGTAGTTACCGAGCACGACGTCCTGTCCGATGTTCAATACAGGGGCGCCATCGGCAGGCTTCAGCAGGTTGTTCGTCGCGCTCATCAGTTCACGAGCTTCACGCTGCGCGTCGTCGGAGAGCGGAAGGTGGACGGCCATCTGGTCACCGTCGTAGTCGGCGTTGAATCCGTTGGCTACGAGCGGGTGCAGCTGGATCGCCTTACCTTCGACGAGCTTCGGCATGAATGCCTGGATCGACAGACGGTGAAGCGATGGCGCACGGTTGAGTAGCACGTATTTGCCTTCGATCACGGCATCGAGCGCGTCCCATACCAACGCGTCACCGGCTTCGATGAGACGGGTAGCGGAGCGGATGTTGTGCGCGTGTTCGCCGCGAATCAGCCACGAGATGACGAACGGTTTGAACAGCTCGAGGGCCATCTGCTTCGGTAGACCACATTGGTTGATCTTGAGTTTCGGACCGACGACGATGACCGAACGGCCGGAGTAGTCGACGCGCTTACCAAGAAGGTTCTGACGGAATCGACCCTGCTTACCTTTCAGCATGTCACTGATGGACTTCAAGCGTCGACGTCCACCGGTCGCATTGACGGCGCGGCCACCACGGGCAGCCGAGTTGTCGACGAGCGCGTCAACCGCTTCCTGCAGCATACGCATCTCGTTACGACGGATGACTTCCGGAGCGTTGAGGTCGACAAGTTTCTTCAGACGGTTGTTTCGGTTGATAACGCGGCGATACAGATCGTTGAGGTCTGATGTCGCGAAACGTCCGCCGGTCAGCTGCACCATCGGGCGAAGGTCCGGTGGGATGACCGGGAGTACCGTCAGACACAGGCTCGACGGCTTGATGCCGGCGGCGTGCATGCCTTCTAGCACCTTCAGGCGCTTGAGCAACTTCTTCTCACGCTGACCTTTGGCGGTTTCGACTTCGGTCGTCAGCTCAGCGATAAGGCTTTCGAGGTCGATCTCGTCGAGCATGGCCTTCAGCGCGGTACCGCCCATACCGACGGTCACGAGTTCTTCGTATTCTTCCGGTAGGTTTCGGTAATCGGTCTCGCTGATAAGCGCTCCCTTGACGAGGCTGTCGAGCTGTGTCTTCTTCGCGACGTAGCGTTCTTCAAGCTCTTCGGTCTCACGGGTCTGAGCTTCGGCGAGCGCCTTGACGTCAGCGTCTTCGGCTTCAGCTTCCTTTTCGTAGCGCATCTTTATTGCGGCACGTCCGGCTTCGGTCTCAGCCTCTAGGTCGGCCAGGATCTGGTCGCGCTTCTCGGTCTCGGCATTCAGGATGACGTAGGTCGCGAAGTACGCGATACGCTCGAGGTTGCGGACGGTCAGGCCGAGCAACAGGCTCATGGCCGACGGCGTACCACGCATGAACCAGATGTGAGCGACAGGTGCGGCTAGGCTGATGTGAGCCATACGCTCACGTCGGACGATCGCCTTCGTGACCAGCTCACCGTTCTTGTCGACAGCGGCTTCGCGGGAACGGACGCCCTTCAGCTTGCTGTCGTGTGGGTTGATATCCTTGACCGGACCAAAGATCCGCTCACAGAACAATCCGTCACGCTCAGGCTTCTGGGTTCGGTAGTTGATTGTTTCCGGCTTGGTGACTTCACCGTGACTCCATTTCAGGATGTCTTCCGGACTGGCGACCGCCAGGCGTACGGCGTCGAAGTCAGCGATTCCGGTCGTCGCGATGACACGTGACATTACGCTACCTCCTTTTCATCTTCATCTGTAACAAATTCCTCAGCGGTCTCTACCGAAAGTCCGTCTTCTTCAAGATCGATCTCATCGGCTTCATCGAGTACCGTTTCTTCGTCTTCATCATCGATCGTCGGTAATACCGGGTCGGCTGGTACCGATTTGTCGGCGGGGCCTGCTTCGGCGATAACCTCTTCGGCGTCGATGACATCGGATTCATCGAGCAGGTCGACACGAAGTCCGAGTCCCTGGAGCTCCTTAACGAGGACGTTGAAGCTCTCTGGTAGCTTCGGACCGACGATCTGCTCATCCTTAATGATGGCTTCGTAGGCCTTAGCGCGTCCGTAGACGTCGTCGGACTTGATAGTCAGCATTTCCTGAAGCGTCGTGGCTGCGCCATATGCTTCGAGTGCCCACACCTCCATCTCTCCGAATCGCTGTCCACCGTTCTGCGCCTTACCACCGAGTGGCTGCTGCGTGACCATGGTGTATGGTCCGATCGAACGGGCATGGATCTTGTCGCTGACCATGTGGTGCAGCTTGATGATGTGCATGACACCGACGGTGGTGCGCTCTTCGAACGCTTCACCTGTACGACCGTCGAACAGTTGACTCTTACCGTCAGGAGCGTATCCGGCCTTCTCGAGCTCAGCCGAGATGATTTCGTTCGGCACACCGTTGAATGGCGGCGTCGCTACCTTGTACCCGAGGGCACGGGCTGCCATACCGAGGTGGGTTTCGAACAGCTGTCCGATGTTCATACGGCTCGGGACACCGAGTGGGTTGAGTACCACGTCGACAGGTGTTCCATCTTCCATGAACGGCATGTCTTCGACAGGCAGGATACGGGCGACGACACCCTTGTTGCCGTGTCGTCCGGCCAGCTTGTCACCGACTGAGATCTTACGGAGCTGTGCGACGTAGATTTGGATCTGCATCAGCACGCCGGCCTTGAGCTCATGACCGTTCTCTCGAGAGAAGATCTTCACGCCGACGACCTTACCGCCACCGGCATTGTTCATGCGCTGTGATGTGTCGCGGACATCCTTGGCCTTTTCACCGAAGATGGCGCGTAGCAGTCGCTCTTCCGAGCTCAGTTCCTGCTCACCCTTCGGAGTGATCTTACCGACCAGTACGTCTCCCGCACGGACTTCCGAACCAACCTGCACGATGCCGTTTTCATCGAGGTGACGAAGCGATTCCTCAGATACGTTAGGGATATCCCGGGTGACGATTTCAGGACCGAGCTTGGTTTCACGGACTTCGACGTTGTAGTCCTTGATGTTGATGCTGGTCAACGAGTCGTCCTGGACGAGCTTGTTGGAAAGGACGATCGCGTCGTCCATGTTGTAGCCGCCCCATGGCATGAAGGCCACGGTAAGGTCACGTCCGAGGGCAAGTTCGCCATCGGCGACCGAAGCGCCTTCGATCAAGGTGTCACCTGCAGCGACTTTTTGACCGCGGACGACGCGGACCTTCTGGTTGATCGAACGGTCGTCATTGCTCTTCGTGAAGTGGATCGGCTCATAAATCTTGACGCCGTCCTTGTATTTGACATGGACTTCGTCACCATCGGCACGCACGACTTCACCGGCGCTTTCGGCGACGATCAGCTGGCTGGTGTTCTTAGCGATATCGGCTTCGACGCCGGTACCGACGACAGGCGCCTGCGGGCTCAGCAGCGGGACCGCTTGCTTCTGCATGTTCGAGCCGGTAAGGCTTCGGTCGATACGGTTCTTTTCGATGAATGGGACCAGGCTGGCGGTCGAACCGAGGATCTGCTTGTTAGCGGCGTCCATGTAGGTCACTTCGCCGGCGTCGACCTGCTCAGGCAGCAGACCGTTACGGGCACTGACACGCTCGTCGACGAACGCGCCCTTGTCATCAAGCTTGGCACCGGCATCGGCGATGACTTCGGTGACTTCCTGTGATGCATCGAGGTAGACGACTTCGTCGGTAACTCGGCCGTCCTTGACCTTGAGGTATGGCGTTTCGATAAAACCGTATTCGTTGACGCGGGCGTAGGCCGCCAGGTTCAGCACGAGTCCGATGTTGGCACCCTCCGGTGTCTCGACCGAACATAGTCGTCCATAGTGGGTCGGGTGAGCGTCACGTACGTCGAATCCGGCGCGTTCACGTGACAGACCACCAGGGCCCATCGAGCTTAGGCGTCGTTTGTGTGACAGCTCGGAAAGCGGGTTGACTTCATCCATCAGCTGCGACAGCTGTGAGCTGGCGAAGAATTCACGCACGGCCGCGACGACCGGGCGGGCGTTAATGAGTTGAGACGGAGAAACGGTCTCAAGGTCGCTCATGGACATGCGGTCCATGGCGTTACGCTGCATACGAAGCATACCGACTCGGAACTGGCGGGCGACCAATTCACCGACAAGCTTGACGCGGCGGTTACTCAGGGCGTCGATGTCATCGGCGAGCTCCTGGGTGTTGTTCAGGCGGATGATTTCCTTGACGATGGCGACGAGGTCGCTCATCTGGAACACGCGGTTCTCGGTCGTGTTGGCGACGTCAAGACCGAGGCGCTGATTGAGCTTGTAGCGACCGACACGGCTGTAGTCGAATCGCTTGAAATCGAAGAACATGCGCTCGATCATCTGGCGGGCATTATCGACGGTCGCGAGGTCACCTGGGCGAAGGCGACGGTAGACTTCGATCAACGCTTCGTTCGATCCGCGCGCAGCATCCTTTTCAAGGGTGGCGTCGATGAACTTGACGTCTCCGGTGTCGACATCGGTGAACAATGATTTGATTTCAGATGTCTTACTGTGACCGAGCGCACGAAGTAGCGTCGTGACAGGTAGCTTTCGTCGGCGGTCGATCTTGACGTAGATGACACCGTTACTAGCGGTTTCGAATTCAAGCCATGCACCACGGCCTGGAATCAGCTTGGCGCCGTAGTTGTTACGGCCGGTCGTGCTTTCAGCGGTGAAGAATACACCGGCAGAGCGGATGAGCTGGGAAACGACGACACGTTCGGTACCGTTGATGATGAACGTTCCGCGATCGGTCATCCATGGATAATCGCCCAGGTAGATTTCCTGCTCTTTGACTTCGCCGGTGACCTTGTTGGTCAGTTCGACGGTAGCGTGTAGCGGCGCATCGAATGTAACATTGTTTTCTTTTGCGAAGCTTTCGGAATTCTTCGGCTCCTGGAAGGCATACGCGCCGAATCGAAGTTCAAGCTTCTGACCGGTGTAGTCTTCGATTGGGTTGAGCTCCGCGAAAATCTCCGATAGGCCGGTCTCGACGAATTCTTGCCAAGAATCCTTCTGGTGAGCCATCAGGTTCGGGAGCGGGAGTGCCGTATCGTCCTTGGTAAAGAACACACGTGCGTTGTTTGCTGCAGGCTTACTGCTAGCCATAATGCATCTCCTCGCATGAGATTAGTGGTTGATTAGTGTAACAGGCGCCCGAAGTATTACTAAACTGCTCTAAACACGCAAAAACGCCTCGCCAATGGCGTGCGTGTTACTAGCCGCAGCTTATTCAACCTTCATTACATCTTATTATGGACAAACCGATCGGTTATGTCAACAGTAGTCAGAAATGAAGTCGGTGGGCGGAGTGACGTACGTCACTCCGCCCACCAGATGACCTCAGCGGCTGCGCCGAGGACAGCCGTAGCCAGGCTGGTACACCGGCGCCGAGATGCCGACGGTGTTGACCAGGTCGCTGAAGTCCCACGGACCCCGACGCTCACGGCGCCGATGCCGCGGATCGGGCTCGGGCTCGCGGCCGAAGCCGTCGCCGGAGTCGTCCCGTGGAGGTGCGGGCGGTGGTGCGAACATGATTGACATGGCATCTACCTTCGCTGAATCAAAACAAGGGCACGGTGCCCTTGTTTATATTATACTACTATATTTACTTTATGTCAATACTAGGCCGTATCAGACCTGCTTGACGACCTTGTCGATGATGCCGTATTTCATCGATTCATCGGCACTCATCCAAAAGTCACGATCAACGTCCTTCTCGATCTTAGCCAGTTTCTGGCCGGTATTCTTAGCAAGGATCTCGTTAAGCTTCTTCTTCAGCATGATTCCTTCGCGCAAGGTGATTTCCTGATCGGTAATCTTGCCGCGTGTCCCGCTTGACGGTTGGTGAATCATGATGCGTGAATTAGGCAGTGCGAACCGCTTACCTTTCGCGCCGCTCGAGAGCAGGAACGCACCCATGCTTGCCTGCAGCCCGATGCCATAGGTCGCGACGTCAGGCTTTATGAACTGCATCGTGTCGTAGATGGCGAGACCGTCGTATACGCTGCCACCAGGGCTGTTGATATACAGGGATATGTCCTTCTTCGGGTCTTCGTAAGCGAGATGGAGCAACTGTGCGACCACCAGGTTGGCGGTGTGTTCGTTCACTTCTTCGCCGAGGAAGATGATGCGCTCCTTTAGTAGACGCGAATAGATGTCGAACGCACGTTCGCCTTGCGATGAGCTTTCGATGACGGTCGGAACGAGATAGCTACTTGGTTTCATATGATCTAGTATACACAAAATATTAGCACTCGTGCAATACGAGTGCTAATGCCCGCGTCGTTCAGTATTTACGAATTCAGCTGGACCAGTCGGTCGACCGTCTTTTCCGTTAACAGTCGGTTCGCGATATCACGTTGCGCTTCGGGTTCGTCGAAACGCTTCGCCATTTCCGGATTGTTCGCATACTGTTGTTTGTACAGGTTGATGTGCTCGGCAAGTTCGTCTGCCGTGGCTTCGACTTTCTCGACCTTGGACAATTCGGACAGCACGAGACCCGCCTTGACCCGCTTTTCGGCGGCGGGAATGACCTCCTTGTCGTGCCACTCCTGACGATCCTTGAACTTCTGGTTCGCGACGTACTGCTCGATGGTGATACCTTGGTACATAAGGTTCTGTGTCATGTCCTGCTCGATACTCCGAGCCTGGTCATCGATCAGAAGCTGTGGCACTGGGATATCTGAGACATCGATGAGCTTACCGACCAGTTCGTCCTTCAGCTTGTCGTCCGCCTCGCGTTCTTTTTGCCTGCTCAGTTCACCATGGATGTCGTCCTTCAGCTCCTTGAGGGTCTTGATTCGGCTATCGGCCTTCTTCGCGAATGCGTCATCGAGTTTCGGCTTGGTTAGTTTGCTGACCTTTTTGACTGTCGTCGTGAACACTACCTTCTGTCCGGCAAGATCCGCGACGTGATATTCCTTCGGGAACGTCAGCTCAAGGTCGAATGTCTCGCCCGCCTTTTTGCCGACGATGCCGTCTTCGAACCCTGGTATGAACGAATTCGAACCGAGCTTCAGATCGTAGTCGGTGCCTGTGCCGCCGTCGAAGGCGACATCATCTTTCTTGCCGACGAAATCGATAGTCACTTCGTCACCCGGTTTTGCGACGCGCTCAACTTCCTTTTTCTCGCTCATCCCTTCGCGCATGCGTTCGATGATTTCGCTGACGTCATCATCGGTGACCTTCACGACCGAGCGTTTGGCGCCGAGTTTCTTGTAGGCGCCGAGCTTGATGGCCGGCAGTATTTCGACTTCGGCGGTAAACTCCATCTCGCTTCCCGGCACGAACTTCTTCAGTTCGACTTCCGGTCGGTCGAGCGCCTGGATGCCTTCATTCAGGAATGCGTCGGCGACTGCCTTTGAAAGCGCGTCATCGGCAGTCTGCTGCGCCAGAAGGTTGGGATCGACATGCTTCGCCGCGACACTGGCCGGTACTTTTCCTTTTCGGAAGCCGGATACCTTCACTTCGCGGGCGAGCTTCGTCAATGCGACTTGCTCGGCCGCATCGAGCTCTTCCTTACCTAGAACGATTGTTAATTTGACTTTAGTCTTGGATAGTTGTTCAACGGTGGTCTTCATACAAAGACCTACTATAACAGATACGGATTAGTCGAACAATTCGTCGATTTCGTCGGAAGTTCTACGTCGACGATCCTTGATGCGAGCCACCAGACGCTCGAAACCGAGCATCTGGTCTTCGCCGGTCTGCAAATCCTTAAGGTTGTATGATCGGCTTTTCAACTCAGCCTCTCCGATGAAGAGGACATACGGGATCTGCTTCTTAACCGCTGTTTTGATCTGACGGTCTATCTTCCGCCCGGTGAAATCAAGTTCTACGTTGACACCCTCGTCGCGCAGCTGGCTCACCAGGCGCTCCGCTCCGTCGATCGACGAATCACCGAGCACCGAAACATAGACTTCAGTGGTGGACCTGAGAGATGGCAATAAATCATGACTTTCAAGGAACAATTCGATCGTCGAAAGACCCGGCGCCATACCGACCGCGCTGAGCGGCTCGGCACCGAACAATCCGACGAGCCCGTCATACCTTCCACCGCCGAACATGGCACGGTTGTTATCGACATGCGAATCGAAGAACTCAAAAACGATACCGGTATAATAGTCGAACCCTCGCACCAGCGTCATATCGAACACCGCATTGACGATGCCTCGCCGCTTCAGCACGCCGAATAGCTCGCGTAGCTCTTCGATCGCCGGAATCTTCAGCAGTTCCGATGGCAGATCGTCGATACCGTCGGCGATAAGTAGCTGAGCTATCTTGCCTAACCCTACCTTGGCAGCATCCACTCCGAATATCTCGATCGCCTGGTCCCTGAACTGTTCGTTGGAGATCTTACTCTTGCGATCGAAAAGCTTGATCATCAGCGGAGCTTGTATAGGGTCGAGTCCGAGGTAATCGTGCATCGTCGCATCGATTGCCTTTCGGTTATTCACTTTGATCGAGTACATCTCCGGCGTCGCGCCGAAGGACTTCATGGTCTCGAATCCCAGCGTTATGATCTCTGCGTCGGCCTGTGTGCCGTCGGCACCGAACATATCGACGTTCAGTTGCCAGAATTCCCTCTCGCGCCCTCGCTGCGGTCGTTCGTACCGCATGAAATTCGCGATACTGAACAGTCGGGCCGGATACGCCATGTCCTGGCGCCGCGCCGCTACCATACGGCTGATGCTCGGTGTCATCTCTGGACGGATAGCGACATCACGCTCACCTCTGTCGTTGAATCGGTACGTCTGCTCACCGGCAAGCTCCTGTCCGCTTTTCGCCGTGTAGATCTCAAGCGGCTCAAGCAGTGGAGCACCATATTCCTCGTACCCGAACCGTCGCGCGGTACGGGCCCATATGCCGAAGATGTAGTTCTGCAACCGTTTCTCAGCAGGGTAGAAATCTCGGGTGCCCTTATATGGGCTGGTCGATAGAGAGCTCATTTGCTCAGATTTTCACATGATTATGCTCATTTAGCAAGCATAAGCGTAGCGTGCGGTTCTACCGTTTGATGACAAGATTTACCGCTTCGATGCCTGGGCGCGGATATGATTGTCGGTTCAGCACTTCCTGAAGGTGCCTGGCTGCCTGTTGCATGTCTATGCCTCCGGCATGCTGACCGGTGACCAGCTTGAGATCGACGTCGACCGATGAAGTGTCCGCAGCGATGAAACCGGTTTCCTGCAGCGCCTCTGCCACGGCCGGATTAAGCTCGACCGCGAGTTCGATCGCGATACCATCATTCTTGAGCCGACTGAACGAAAGATGATCGGTCATCGCCAGACGGCGATCATTGTGGTTCAACTGACGCAGATCGTGATCTATCCGCTCTACGTCGGGCATGCCGAATGATTCGTTCGCGATACCGAACGGCCGGTACGTATGAAGATCGACATCGGTCGATGCCAACGAATAAAGGTTCATAGCGTTCTGCCCTACGCGTCGCACAAGATGCGGATTTGCGTAAAAGCGCTTCAGACCCTCGAAAAGTATTTGGTCTGGAACGAATCGAAGTCGGGCGACATGTTGCCTGTCGGGTATACCTTCCTGATATATCTCAGGTATCGCCTCTGCCATAACTTTGATTATGAACGAATCCGCACGGATTTCAACCGTTCCTGCGACACCATTCGTACATGGCTACCGCGGCGGCGGCACCGACGTTCATCGATCGCGTACTGCCGCGTTGCCTGATCTCGACGACCGCGTCGGCCGAATTCGATAACTCCCGACTTATTCCTGATGCTTCCGAGCCGAAGACCAGGACCGTGTTCATCGGCAGCTCTGCTTTCGTGATGTCCTGGGCGCCGTCCAAATTATCCACTGCGACGACGTACTTGCCGCCCATAAGGGACATGAACTCGCCCATCGTCGGATGGTGTTCGACATGCAGATACTTGTCGGTAGCCATAGCGCCTCGTTTGTTCCACTGCTTCTTTCCTATGACATGGACACGGCGGACGCCGAAGGCATTCGCGCTTCGGACGATGGATCCCATGCTGAAGTCTCGCTCGACATTTTCTATCGCGATCTCTAGATCGACCCCGTTTTCATCGAGTTTCCGTACGATAGCTTTCTCCGTCATCCCTTTGAAGGCATCGATCACGTTGCGGCCGTCTTCCATCATGGTTCGTATCGATCGGAAGGAATCGTTTCCCATGATGGCAGTGCCGTAGTGAAACAGAAATCATAGATCTGCGCGATGTCTTCGGGCATCTCGGACTTCCGCTCTTGGATCTGAAGGTTGGTCAGCCAGAAAAGCTCGGCGGACTCACCATCTTCTGGTGAATGCATCGGATCACCGTCTACGACGAACAGGAATCCGACGTCGACGTGGAAATGTCCCATATCCTTCTTGAACTCGTGCGTCTGCAGAAACAGCGGAACGGGATGTACCTTGGTTCCGTCCATCCTGGTTATGCGCTCCGCCGGCTGAAGGACCTGAAGCTGCTCGGCTGAGAACCCCGACTCTTCTTCGATCTCATGTAGGACCGCGGCCCACGGGGTTTCATGCAGCTCCACATGACCACCGGGTGGCAGCAGCATACCGAGCTTTCTGTGCCTATGCAGGAGTCCACGTGGCTCGTCGCCATCGGTACGTATGATGAACGCTGTCGTCGTCAGATCGTGTTGACCTGGTTCGGTATGTATATGCGGCATATGACTTAGTGTAGCAAAATAAAAAGACCTTCCCGGTCTTGTTATCTGGTACACGAGAGAGGACTTGAACCTCCACGTCCCGAAGGACACTAGCACCTGAAGCTAGCGCGTCTACCAATTCCGCCACTCGTGCTCGTATACTTCTGCCGATTATACCTAAAACTTAGCCAGATGACTAGTGGCAGCCGGGCCCTCATACGAGCTACGTAGTTGCCGAGCGAGGTCCCGGGCGGTCGTGTCGTGCTTGACGCCAGGATTGAGCGTACCGTGCGGATCGAACACGTTTTTGAGCTTCTTGAACAAGTCATGATGCGCGTCGGACTCAAGTCGCAAACCAGCCCCCAACCTACCGTCGCCTGCCGCGCCGAACGGAGCCCCTCCGTGCTTCCGGACGAGTGCCGATAACGAAGCGGTTACCTTGAACAGCTTCTGCTTGTCCGACACGGCAGCCATCCGGACAAGCGGCCGCACGTACCACAGTTCATCCTGCGGACGACCGTACAGGGCCAATGGGACGTGCTGTTCTTTCATGAGTGCATCCAGACCATCCGCGAACACCGCGAAGCGTTCCATCGGTACGTACATGCCATCGAGAATCGGTGGCGAAGAGAAGTCCGGCTTTTCAGGATTCAACATCCAGTACGTCACCGAGGAGAGAGCACGCAGGTCACTGTTCATGAAGTCATCGTCAGCTACGACATGCGCTCCGAGCGGCTTGAGCCGACTGAGAAGTTTTTTCATCTTGCGGCCCCTCGCCCGTTCGTTGAAGTCGTTGAGCGTGACGACGACGACGGCTGCGACATCACCGAACTGTTCTTTCGCCTCGTCATAGAACCTGAACGTCTTACCGGCAAGCTTGGCGGCTTCGAAGTATTTACCATCGACGTACTCCACTGCGCTCGGATCGATATCATTGATGACGTCGAGCGCATCCTGCGCCCCGGCACGTTCCGCGAACGTAGCGACCACCATCGCAGGATTCTGGTTGACGAAATCGGCCTTCAGGATCATCTCGGAAATGATACCGAGGCTCCCTTGACTACCGACGAAGAGCGGTGTCAGATCGAATGACCCGTTCTTCTCCTTGACCATTTCGAGTCCGACGTAACCCTCGTGATCGAGACGATCATCGTTCGCGACCATCTCGTCGAGCAGGTCGGCATTATCATCGATCAGCGCGTCGACACCTCGATAGATTTCGCCCTCGAAATTCTGCTGGCCTTTTTTCTTCTCGACGTCACGCTTACTCAACCGCTTGGTCTGTAGGACATCGCCGTTAGCGAGCACGACTTCGAGTTGATCGACATACTCTATCGCCGACCGTTGTGACGCGACGCTACCGCCGATACTTGCCATCTGATGGTCCCAACGAAGCTCAGGTATCGCCGTGCCGTGAAGCGTCAGCGCGTTCTGGACCGCGTTGATCGTCACTCCGGGCTGCAGTCGGATAAGTTTCTGCCCGCTGTCATATTCGAATATCCGATTCATGTGGGCCATCGTCGAGACGATCATACCGCTACCGATAGCCCCGCCGGTCGTGTCGGTACCGGCGCCTCGCATCGTAAGAGGTAACGTGTGACCCTTGTCAGCAAGCTGCCACGAAAACCGCGCTATCTTCCGAATATCGCTGGTCGCGCGAGGATACGCGATCATGTCGGGTGTAAAATGCAGGATGCTGGCGTCGGTCGTGTACGCGGCAAGGACTTCCGGTGCGACGATGACCTCGCCGAGCATGTGAGTGTTAAGATAGTGCGCGATCTTATTCATAGCAGTGGTCCCATTTGAGTCTTATCATACCACAAGCGGAACGCCGATTCCCCTGTTTTATCTCTTCTCCGTATCTGGTATAGTAATGACATCGTGCGCGAGTGGTGGAATTGGTAGACACGCTAGCCTTAGGAGCTAGTGCCCTCGGGCGTGAAGGTTCAAGTCCTTTCTCGCGTACCAGATAATCGTGGCCCTTCGGGGTCATTTTTATTTGAAATAAAACATCCCACGGATCCGATGGAGCATAGGGCTCAACATCGGATCCGTGGGTCATGGGTCAGATCGTGAAGAACGTCACCTCGGTGATGAGGTTAGTAGATACCCAGCCCGAACCACCGTACTTGTCGATGGTCGGCATGATTCGCAGCCGTTCGCCGATACGCGGTGACTCGTCGAACGAATCACTGTCGCTCCGCACCGAGACTCGGAGCCGCATCTGCTCCCTGATCTCTTCCAGGCTCGGCATGGTGCGACGATGGCGCCAGGCGAAGAAGTACTTCAGCGGACCATCCCATGAGTACCAGTCGCGAAGACGCTCGTAGGCGTGGGCCGCCAACGAATCGATGACGGACTCGTCGGTGCGCTCACGGTCGACGAAAAGCTCGCAGCCATACGGACCACTCACGTTGAGCATCAGTACTACCGTCTCATCTCCCTCGAGCGATATTGAGATCCGGTCCATCCGGGTCGCACGGCTGGCGTCGACGTACGTACGCGTTCGCTCGGCATATTCAAAGGACATTGCCTCTCCCCCTAGTAGTCGTCGGCAATCTTACATCGGTTATATCGCACTCGCCGCTTGGGCAGCAAGCATAAGGATGGTCACAAAGAAAAAATGCCGCTTACGCGACATTCTTTCGGCGGTAGAAGGTAAAGTTCAAATTTCCATAACTACGATTGTCCACCACAACAACTCCGGTCTTGGAAGGAACCTCACCCTTACCTGGGTGCGATAATACCATAAGCGCGCCGGGTTTGAGAAGACTTAGCAATCGTCCGACTGTGGATAACTGCGGGTCATGATATGGAGGGTCCGCGAAGATGATGTCGAAGTCCTCCGGAGTCGAGGTGTTAAGCCAGTTCGATACCGTGGTCTTTATCACGCTCGCATCCGTACATTCTACCGCGTCGAGATTCTTCTGAACGATTTTCGCTGCGATACGGTCCTTTTCGATAAACAATGCTTCGGCAGCGCCGCGACTGAGGGCTTCGATGCCGAGACTGCCCGATCCAGCGAACGCGTCGAGCACCCTAGCGCCCTTGATGTCTTCTCCGATTATGTTGAAGAGTGCGCCGCGCGCCCGCTCACTCATGGCATGGGTCGACTGCCGGCCGGGTGCATCTATGACCCGTCCACCATACGATCCGGCGATGATTCGTACGTTCATGGGTGCTCCCGCTCCGCCCGCCGGTAAGCCTCGAGCCACGCAAGCTCCACGGCACGGATGATGTTCGGTATCAGCTCGCGAGTCGTTTGACGGGCCAATGTCTGGGTCCAGCCGTCACGCTTGAAACGCTCATACATATCGAGCTCATCGATATACTGGATAGTGTCTATATACAATTGTCTGAAACCGCGGGCTTCTAGGTCAGTGACATCGTCATCGTCGATCGCGGCTTCTTTGAATTGCAGCGGCTTCGCAGCAGTAGCTACTCCGGCTTCGAACAGCGTATGCGTCGTCATGATGCCCTTCGCACCCCAGTACTTCCAGTTATTCCGTATGAACTGGCGCCGCGAGCCATGGCCGGCCATTATCACTTTGCTTCTGACATTGTGGCGCCTGTCATCCTGATGCTTTATCGAACGAAGCTGCTCTTCCAATGGTTCGTGATGCGCCGGGGTCAGTCCGTCTGTGACCGCGTGTGCCAGCCAGGCGGCTTCGAACGACGCACGGGTCATATCGTCATCGAGTAATGCCGCCGTAAGGTTTTGGCTGTGACTCTCGACGTCATGCAAAAGACGGTCATTGGGCTTTATGCGCTTCGGATCGATAAAGTGCCAGGGCTCATCCCTACCTGGACTCTTCAGTTTGATTCCGTCCGGGCCGCGGCTGCCTTCGAAATGAAGGATCTCGTCGATTGCCGGAAATGGTACGGTTCCCATATGTTTCGAAAAATGTCGCCTGGCGACCCTATCGATTTTTTGGTGCGTGCCGATGACACGACCGGTCCGTTTTTGCCGCGGTAGCGGTCCGAATGCATACATATTCAGTTCAGCGTGGTTAAGCGTTGGTATTTATCGACATTGGCCGACAACTGTTTGTATTGTAGCAAGTCGTCGTCGCTTCGTACGAACGCATCCGCCGCTTTTTGGACACGAGCGATCAGCTTGCTATCCGCGAGCGTCGCTACCTGAAGATTCAACGCACCATGCTGTGCCCGTCCGTATATCTCGCCAGGTCCTCTTAGTTTCATATCGACTTCCGCGAGGTAAAAGCCGTCGCCGGAACGCTCGACTTCCTTCAGACGCTCGCTCGGTTTCTTCGTATCGGACATCATGAGATAACAGAAGCTTTGATGCGACGACCTGCCGACACGACCCCTTAGTTGGTGTAATTGGGATAGGCCATATTGATCGGCATCTTCTATCATCATTACCGTCGCGTTCGGTACGTCGACGCCGACCTCCACTACCGTCGTGCTGACAAGGATATCTATGTCGTGGGCAAGGAATCGCTTCATGACCGACTCCTTGTCGTCGGGTTTCATACGCCCATGCAGTAGGCCCATTTTCCGATGTCCGAACACCGAATTCTGGAGACGCTTGAACTCGGTCTCGACGCTCTTCGCTTCGTTGACAGGGTTGTCATCGATCAGCTTGCAGATCACGTACGCTTGTCTGCCTTCGTGTAGTTGGGCATCGATCGTCGAATAAAGTTGCTTGCGACTGACCGGAGAGACGATCTTCGTGATGATCGATTTTCTTGACGAAGGCTTCTGGTTGAGTATCGATATATCCAGCTCACCGTATACCGTAAGGGCTAGACTTCGCGGAATGGGCGTCGCTGTCATCGCCAACAGGTGCGGCATCTTTCCCGATTTCTCCAATAGACGCTGTCGCTGATTGACACCGAACCGATGCTGCTCGTCGATGACGACGAGTCCGAGCTTACTGAACTGAACACTCGGCTCGAGTAGTGCGTGGGTACCGACGATGACGTTCACGCTGCCGTCCTTCAGGCTTGCAAGCAATGGCTGGCGAGCCTTCGTCTTCACGCTGCCAGCCAGGAATGCGACGTTGATATCGTACGGATTCAAAAGGTCCGCTAAGGTTCGTGCGTGCTGTGCCGCCAAGATTTCGGTCGGTGCGAGAATCGCCACTTGGTAGCCAGCGCGAACCGCCTGACAGGCCGCGATCGACGCCACCACTGTCTTACCGGCTCCTACGTCACCCTGCAACAGTCGGTTCATCGGCTGTGGTTTCTCCATATCCTGTAGGATATCCCATGTACTCCGACGTTGCGCGGAAGTGAGCTCGAACGGCAATCCGGAGACGAACTTTTTGATCATAGGCTGGTCGAACGGCATAGGCCAACCATCGAGCGCCGCGTTCGCCTGTTTGTTGAGTCGCGACGCGAGCAGCAGCTCGAACAACTCTTCGAACGCCAAACGCTCGCGTGAACGCTCCACGTCATCGGAAGTCTTCGGAAAGTGCACACCGAGCAGCGCCTCGCCGATCGATGCGAGCTTTTCGGATGTGACTACGGCCGGTGGCAGCGTCTCGGGAATCATCGTCATGAGGGGGCGTAGTTCGGCCAGTATCTTTCGGACGACCTGACTTTTCAGCCCCTTGATCGCAGGGTATATCGGCAACAGACGGTCCGTCTGTACGGGCAGGTCACTCAGTTTTTCAACGCTCGGATTCGTCAGTTGATACCTGTTGTAGCTGAACTCGAAATCACCTGAAAAATAAAATTCCTGATCGGCATCCTTTAGCTGTGTCGCACGATACGCCTGATTGAACCACACTGCCTGAAGCTTGCCGGTGCCGTCGGTCAGGACCGCGGTCGTCACACGCATACCTCGACGCACGTTCCTGGTGGATACCAATTGACATCGTGCCCTGATCGTCCGTTTTCCGGGTGATATGTCGGCGATTAACGTGACATGGGAAAAATCTTCATGCTTGCGAGGCAAGAAGTACACTAAGTCCTTGACGGTTTCGAGACCTGCGAGCGAGAACTGCTGGACCGTCTTCGGACCGACTCCTTTTATCGATGATAGCGGGGTTTGCAGGTTCATACCGAGAGCAGCACGCCCTCGAGCTCCTTCGATAGACCCGTTAGCATATCCTCAAGCTCTTCATATTCAGCCTCGACCCGTCGCGTGTCATTGGATGAGACTGGCTGCCACCATTGAGCATAAAGTTTCAACTTCGGTTCGGTCCCACTCGGGCGAACGGTTATGCGGCGTCTCCGATCACCGAACTCGAGCACGATGATATCGCCCTTTACAGGACAAGTCAGATCGCTTTCCTCGCCGCCCGACTGTCGCTTGAGTGTCTTGTAATCACTGACTGCTGTCACCCGATGACTGCCGACGCTTGACGGAGGTGTGCTCCGCAACATCTCCATGATCGCCGCCATCTGCTCGAAACCTTTGGCACCGGGACAGAGGATATTATCAAGCCGTTCGCAGTGGGTTCCATACTCCATATACATCTCCATCAGACGATCGTACAGCGTCTTTCCTTCCGCTTTAAGCTCTGCCGCGTACTCGGCCAAAACCAACGCACCTACCGCACCGTCCTTATCGCGAGCGTAGTCACCCTTCAGTAGGCCATAGCTTTCTTCGCCTCCGATCACGAACTTCTCTTCGGTCGCTTCTTTAGTAAGTAGGAGTTCGCCGATGTATTTGAAGCCGATCAACATATCGCCGTAGACTTTCGCACCGTAGCGTTCGGCTATCGCATCGAGCATGTCAGTCGTGACGATGGTTTTCGCGATATAATGCGCATCACTCATCTCTCCCGACGCCGCGAGTTTCGAAAGCGAGTATTCCGTCGCGAGCGCGGCCGATTGATTGCCGGACAGATACTTCGGCTCTTCCCCCTGCCTTACTACGACACCGATACGATCGGCATCGGGATCGTTAGTGATAGCTATATCGGCGGACTCGGACATCATGAGAGCGACGGCCAAATCGTTCGCGGCACGTTCTTCCGGATTCGGCTTATTATTCTCGACGGAGGGAAAGTTTCCGTCCGGAGTCATTTGTCGATCGACCGTCTTCACGCTGAAGCCGGCCATCGTCAGTATAGGAAGCGTGTTACGTTGTCCTGCGCCGTGAAGCGGCGAATATACTATCGACAGGTCGCGGACATCCGACTGAGCCTGGCCCAGGACTGCGGCGTAGTACGCTTCATCGATATCCTTACCGACCATCGAGATAAGCCCCGTACTGACCGATTCATCGAAATCGGCGGTATGGATTTCAGCGATCGAATTGACGTGGTCGATCACGGCTCTGTCGTGCGGTGCCACCAATTGCGCACCATCCGACATATACGCCTTGAACCCGTTATCGGCGGGAAGGTTATGACTTGCGGAAATGACGATTCCCGCGCTGGCTTTCAAATGTCTGACAGCGAAGCTTAGTTCCGGGGTCGAACGAAAACCGTCGAACAAGTGCGCCTTGAATCCGTTACCGGCGCATACCGCTGCAGCTATCTTACTGAACTCGTCCGATGTCAGTCGGGTGTCGCAAGCGATGACGATACCTCGTTGCGTAGCATCCGGATCGATGTCGCGGGCGTGGAGACATAGCGCCTGGGTGGCCTCGGCTATCGTGACCTTCGACACCCTGGCCGATCCTATTCCGGTGACCCCCCTGATGCCGGCTGTGCCGAATTCGAGCTGCGTGAAGAACGCGTCTTCCAACTCACTCCATCGCTCGTCGTCAATCATCGTCTCGAGCTCGGCCCTATATTCGTGATATTTGGGTTCGTCCAGCCAGCGCCGGACATTGTAAGCCGCTCTTTCGGACAAATGCTCGGCAATCGTATCTTGCATGCTACCTCCGTATTCGAGCTTTCAGTATAGCAAACTTACCTGACGAGAGCGAAACCGTTCTTGCCACGTTTCACGAGTGACGGCGCGTCCACGTTATGCAGCGAATCGACTTTCATGCCGTTCACCTTGACCGCTCCGGCCTCCACGAATCGCCGCGCCTCTCCCCCCGATGACGCGAGGCCGGCTTCGAGAAGTACCTGCTGGATTCCAGCTGGTGAGACGGTTGGAATCTCGTTCGCAAGTTCATCGATGTCTTTCTCATCAAGCTCGTTCAGTTGCTTAGACCCGAATAAGACTTCGGTCACCTTCTTGACGGATCCGCAGCGTTCGCTACCGTGTATGAGTGTCGTCACTTCGTGTGCCAACGTCTTCTGAAGCTCACGCTCGGACGGATTTTCCCTGTGACGGCCGATAAGACGATCCACGACATCCTTCGGAAGAAGCGTGTAGATCTTTATGAGATCTTCGGCGGTCTCATCGTCGACGTTCAACCAGAACTGGTAGAACTTATACGGACTGGTCTTTTTCGAGTCGAGCCAAATCGCGCCACCTTCTGATTTACCGAATTTCACACCCGTCTGCTTGTTGACGATCAGGGGGGCGGTAAAGACGTGCGCCTCTCCCGATTCGATACGTCGGATGAGTTGGACACCCGAGATCGAATTACCCCATTGGTCCGCACCGGCGACTTGCAACGTCGCCTGTTTCGTCCTGAAAAGATGAAGGAAGTCATAACCCTGAATCAAGGAGTAGCTGAATTCGGCGTAGCTGATACCGTCCCCACCTTCACCGACTCGTGCCTGAACGAAGTCTCTGTCGAGCATCTGCGTCATACTGACATGCTTTCCGACGTCCCGAAGAAAATCCAAATAGTTCATATCCTTGAACCAATCGTAGTTGTCGACGATTTCGAAATCCTGGCCTGAGAACACGTTCTTATATTGCTCGGCGATCGAGCGTTTGTTATGAGCGATCTCGTCGAGCGACTTGAGCCCGCGCTCTTGTTTTTTTCCATCAGGATCGCCAATCATCCCCGTCGCTCCGCCTACGAGAAGGATCGCCTTGTGACCATGATCGATCATGTGTCTGATCATCATGGCAGGAGCGAGATTACCTATGGTCATGCTGTCGGCAGACGGATCGACTCCCCAATAGAACGTCCTTGGCTCGTTGATGTCGGTAAGATCAGCCAGCGTCGTCTGATTGACGAAGCCACGCCACTGAAGCTCTTCGGCCAAAGTCATGTTGATTCCTTCTTATATAACGGTTAGCTTTATCTCTTGCAAGTATACCGAAAATCCCTGCATGCTCACAAACATTAGTGCTATAATGAGGCCTAATAACCGTGTGTGAAAGATATATCTGACAGATGACTAAAAAACCGCATCGCCGACTGAACGTATATGCTAACTTGTCGCATGCCCGACGCACCAAGAAGGACAAACGCGCCCGACGTAAGGCAGAATACTTGGCGACACTTCCTAAGCATCCGGTAAAGCGCGTACTGTACCGTATGCACCCTAAGCGTGTCGCCGCGTTCTGGTTCAGTCGACAGGGCGCGATGATGACATTGAAGATCATGGGCGTCGCGATACTCGTGTCGGTCATATTCGCCGGTGGCCTATTCGCCTATTTCCGAAAAGACATCGACCAGATCCGTCCGTCAGAGCTGGCAAAGCGCGTCCAGACCACGGTGACACGCTACTACGACCGCAATGACGTCCTGCTCTGGGAGGATAAGGGCGAAGGAGACTACAAGTTGGTCGTCAAAGGCTCTGAGATATCACAGAATGTTAAGCACGCTACCATAGCGATCGAGGACAGGGACTTCTATAGTCACAAGGGAGTCAGCCCGACAGGCCTTGTCCGCGCCGCCGTCAACAATACCCAGGGCGATAGCACGCAGGGCGGATCTACACTGACCCAGCAACTGGTCAAGCAGGTGTTCTTCTCGCGTGATGAAGCGTCGAACCGGGGACTTTCAGGTATCCCGCGTAAGATAAAAGAAATAATACTGGCCATCGAGGTTGAGCGAATCTACAACAAGGATCAGATCCTCGACCTGTATCTTAATGAATCGTCGTACGGTGGTCGTCGCAATGGCGTCGAATCCGCCGCGCAGACGTACTTCGGTGTCAGCGCCAAGGAACTTACGCTACCACAGGCTGCCATGCTCGCGGCAATTCCGAACCAGCCAGGCTTCCTCGATCCATATAACACTGCCGGCAACCAGGCTCTCGTCAATAGGCAACACCGCGTACTCGATAATATGGTCGAGCAGAAGTTCATCACCAAGGAAGAGGCAGACGAGGCTAAGAAGGTCGCCATACTCGATTCCATAAAACCGGAATCAGAACAGTATAAGAATATAAAGGCACCCCACTTCGTACAGATGGTAAGGAGTGAACTCGAGCAGAAACTCGGCAAGGCGACCGTCGGGCGTGGCGGGCTCGTCGTCAAGACCACACTCGATATACGTGTGCAGGACAAGCTACAAGAAGAGATGAACAACATGTTCAGCTCCTCGCAGCCTAAATTTGCCGGCTTCACCAATGGTGCTGGAACGATAGAGGACGTGAAGACAGGTCAGATAATCGGTATGATCGGTAGTCGTGACTTCAACTACCCCGGGTTCGGGCAGGATAATGCGGCTGCGGCTTTCATTCAGCCTGGCTCATCGATCAAGCCGTTGGTATTCGCTGAGCTCTTCGAAAACAAGGGTGCGACGGCACAGAATTTCGGAAGCGGATCGATACTCACCGATAACGCGATCGATATCGCAGGATACAAGCCGCAGAATGCCGACGGCAAGTTCCGCGGTAGCATAACGCTCAGGAATTCACTCGCGCTATCACGGAACATTCCAGCTATCAAAGCCATGCAGGTATCGGGTGTCGACCCGACACTGAAACTCATCCGTGCGATGGGTAACAAGTACTACTGCACTCAGGGTGCCGAAAAAGAAGCCGGCCTCAGCTCCGCGATAGGTGGATGCGGAACGCGTATGATCGATCACACGAACGCGATTGCAAGCCTTGCTCGAGGCGGAGTCTACATGCCGACAAGTACGGTACTTAAGGTCACGAATGCCAGCGGCGAGGTCCTCGAGGAGTATAAATCTGATTCCAAGAAAGTCCTGGATCCGCAATCCGCGTACGTCGTCACCGATATCTTGGGAGATTCCGACGCCCGGCGCGGATTGTTCGGCCGAAGTATTACGCCGACTCTCGATGCGGCGAAGGTAAAGATCGCAGTGAAGACCGGAACGAGTGACAAGGACCGCCAGCCGAAGGACATCTGGACCGTCGGGTACACCCCTACGCTATCCGGTTCGGTATGGCTCGGTAATCCTGACACCACGCCACTCGTGAACGGCAACTCATCCATACCCGCACGCGTGCTCGACCCGGTCATGGCGTTCGCCGCTCAACTATACGAAAAGGAAGGTAAAGCAAAGTCCGGCGATTGGTTCACTGCTCCTGCCGGCATCCAAAAGATTGGCAAGGAAGTCTATCCTTCGTGGTACAACAAAAAGGCTGAAGTAGGCACGAAATTGACGTTCGACAAGGTGTCTAAGAAAAAAGCTACCGACTGTACGCCTGCCGGAGCGAAGATCGAGATGACCGTGACGCGTACGACCGACCCGATAACAAAGGCGGCCGTCTACCTCGCGCCGGACGGATATGACGCTTCGAAAGATGATGACTTCCATAAGTGTGGCGACGTACCACCGGATATCAGCGGCATCTGTATAAATGGCAGCAACAACATCAGCATCCGGGTCTCTAAAGGCACTAACACCCTTCAGACGATCGACGTGACGGTGAACGGCGCCAATGTAGCTTCGATACCGGTTACGGACAGCGGGACGTATACGACCAACTATAACTTCTCAGGAGCGGCGACGGTCGCAGCCACGGTTACCGATGCCGGATACTACACCGATTCCGCAACCCAGGCCTACACCGGCTCGGGAAACTGCGCTACCAACACCTCATCGACCAACTCGAATAGCACTCGCGGCCAGCGTAGTAACGGCCCTAACCGTCGCAACGGTTGAGTTTCATTGCTGACGGTCGACAAGCTCTAGCAAGCTGTCTTCACCGGTCCGCTTCCGTCGTCGGCTCGTCGATTGCTTAGAGCTGATTACTTCACTGGTCGCGGTCGTGCTGGTCTGTTGCGACACTACTTCACCCGATTGCTTCGCACGACGTGACCTATTCCCAGCCGGCTGCTTATCGGAACTTTTGGCGGCCGTAGGAGCTCGGCCTTTGGCGGATGGCGCGGCTTCAGGCTGCTTCATAAGCTTGGCGAACATCATGCGTCCGGCCGCGGTCTGGAGACTCCGTATGAACTCGATCTCGACCGTCTGACCGATCATCGACGACGCTTTGTCGACGACGACCATCGTCCCATCAGCAAGGTATCCGACGGCTTGGCTGGCTGACTGGCCTTTCTGCGTCAAGCCGAGGCTGATCGTTTCACCTGGCAGGAATGCCATGCGGATTCCTCCGGCAAGCTCGTTGACATTGAGTATTTGTATACCTTGTACGGTGGCTACCTTGTTAAGGTTGAAATCGATCGTACATATCGAGCCGCCACTTCGCTTCGCAAGATCGATGAGACGTTGATCGACTCCTCCGGAACCCACACTGCCATCGTCGATGACGTGAACGGTCAGATGCTTCATGTCCTGCAACTCTGAGATGGCATCGAGTCCTCGCCTGGCACGTGAGCGTTTTTCTGCGTCAGCTTGATCGGCGAGAAGCTGGAGTTCGTTGACGACGGAACGTGGAATCGTTATGTCGGAAGGTATGAAACCCGCCTGTGCCGCAGTCACGATGCGACCGTCCATGAGCGCCGAGGTGTCGACGAATACGGATCGCTTCGTGCGTAATGATCGATTGCCGCTCAGCCACGCTCGATAGACGAGATAGTTGACCTCGATGAATAGTATGATTATTAGGATCGCGATGATTTCCATTGAGTATTCCTGTTACTTTAAGTAGTCGATTAATGCTTGTCGCAGCGTTGAGACGGATGTCGAAACCACTGCTTGCTTTGCGCCCTTCGGGCCGATCGAATAGCTGAAGCCTAGTTTATTCGCTTCGGCGACACGTCGTTCGGGCTGCTGTACGGAACGGATTTCGCCGCCAAGGCCGACTTCGCCGAATACGACAGTTTCATCATTCAGGCGTCGCTCGGCGGCAGCGCTGGCAATCGCCATACATACGGCCAGGTCCGCGGCAGGATCGACTATCTTCAGACCACCGACGACGTTTATATAGATATCTTTGTCCGATAAGTTCAACTTGGTACGACGCTCGAGCACGGCGATGAGCAAGTTCAGACGGTTGAGATCGAATCCGCTAGCAGTCCGCTTAGGATAGCCGAAACTCGTGGGATTTACAAGCGCCTGTATCTCTACCAAGAGCGGCCTGGTGCCTTCAAGAGTCGCAAGCACTACCGATCCATCGGCATTCTGTCGCTCGGCAAGCAGCGCAGCGGAAGGATTCGTGACAATGGACAGCCCGGTCTCGTCCATTTCGAATATCGCGGTTTCTGCCGTCGATCCGTAGCGGTTCTTAATTGCCCGTACCACCTTGAATCCTCCATAGCGATCACCTTCGAATTGAAGGACGACATCGACGAGATGTTCCAGGACCTTCGGTCCGGCGATACTGCCTTCCTTCGTCACATGACCGACAAGCACCACTGCCGCACCTGATGATTTGGCAGCCCGGATGATGACATTCGATGAATTAGTTATCTGACTGACGGAGCCAGGCGCACTCGACACGTCGTCTAAGCTGAGCGTCTGGATCGAATCGATGATTACGAGCTGATGCTTACCGGCACGGATGGTCGCCCCGATATCATCAGCACTCGTACTCGATATGAATTCCAATTTCTCGGTCTTGTGAGCACCGAGACGTTCGGCTCGAAGTTTGACCTGATGCGCACTCTCCTCACCGCTGACGTATAATACCGAATTTCCACCTGCGATCGAAGTCGCGACCTGTAGTAGTAACGTGCTCTTCCCGATCCCAGGCTGCCCCGCGACCAACATGACTCCACCCGGAAGGATTCCCCCACCTAGTACGTCATCGAGCTCTTTGAAACCAGTACCAAGTCGCTTTTGTAGCTCCGATGATTCGATCGACCCTATCGTCTGAGGAACGAGTATCTTGCCAGCGACGGAGCCTTTGGCGACCGCTGAAGCGCCCACGTCGATCATCTCCTCGCTGAGCGTATTCCATTCACCGCAGTTTTCGCACCGTCCCGTCCATTTGGTGTAGCTCGCGCCACAATTGCCACATACGAATCGTGTCTTTGACTTAGCCATCTCGCCTCATTATATAGCAGGTGCGTCAGACAGCGTACTGTCGAGACTCTGGTTCAACGACGCCGATTCCGCGTTGATGGTATCGAGCTTCGCGAGCAACGTCTTATACTCGGTGATGTTGGTTTGTATCTTCTGCCTGGAGACACCGAGTGCGTCGCTGCGCCTTATCAGTTCTTGCCTGGCAGCCTGGAACTCAGATTGCGTCGTAAAGCCTCCAGACTGTGATGCTTTTGAATTGAACGATTCGACCGCCTGGTTGAGCGAGGCGATATCTTCGTTGTATGCCTTCGTATCATTGTTTATGCTGAACGCGAGTTTCTCGATACGGTTGACCAGGTCATCGGCTTCATCCGCAAGGCTCTTGAACGTTTCATCGACCTTCTTGTGAAGCTTTACTAGCCCAGCCCTATCGTTGAAATATCTCGCATAGTAGGTTTCGAGTTCGGGACTCAATGATTCGAATTCGGTGCCGATTATGGAATGGAGCTCGTTGATCGACTGTCCAGGTTCGGTCTTTTCATAGTACGCCATCCTCGCTTCCAAACTACTGTCGCTCACGCGCTTATACTCGGCCTGTAGCAGCGGCTCGAGTCGCTTCTTTTCCGATTCAGGCAACCGATCGTATTCGGCATGGAGCAGTTCGTGTGCCGCGGTGACGACCTTTATCCCGTCAAGGCGCTCATCGGTCACATCGAAGATGTAGATGCGGTTTGTGGTATAGCAACCGAGGATCGGACTATCGGCTTCACGACGCTCACAATGCAGATTGAACTGCGAGCTGGATTCTATAGACGGTCGCGTGGCGTAGAACGTGAACCTGGCATCATCGGTCAGTCCGGCATCGGCCGCTACCTGCTCGACTCCTGTCGTAGGTTCGTACTGGTAGTACTGGATAGCGTCGACTACATGCTGCCGCTCGATCCAGAGCCATACGGAACCGATGATAAGGAGCGCTGAAACGAACCAGCCCACCCATGAAACTTTCCTAGTCTTCAGTTGTGACATCTAGGGTTATTTTACCGCTTGTGGTTGATGCCGTCAAAACGGTACCCTTCTCATATTCACCCGATAGGATTCCGTCCGCGATGGCATGCTCCAGCTCGTCCTGTATGGCACGCCGGAGTGGGCGTGCACCGTATTTCTCGTCATATCCTTTAGCGATCAGAAGTTTCTTAGCGGCCGGAGTGACTACCAAATGTATGCCCTTGGCAACCAGGCGTTGGTTCAGTTCTTCGATAAGATTATTGACGATCTTACCCACTTCACGTTTCGTGAGCGCTCGGAACGTCGTCAGCGCGTCGAATCGGTTTATAAGCTCGGGGCGCATGATGCGCTTGAGCGCCTGCTCGGCACGCGCCGCGTTCGCCTTGTGCTCATCTTCGAGCGCGGTATTGCCACTACGACTCGTAGCGTTGAATCCTATCGATGCCTCGCGCTGCATGGCTTCCGCTCCGACATTGCTCGTCAATATCACGATCGTATTAGTGAAGTCGACCTTGCGACCTTTCGCATCAGTCAAGCTGCCATCCTCAAGAAGCTGGAGAAGCAGCTGGAACACGTCTGGGTGAGCCTTTTCGATCTCATCGAACAGCACGACGCTGTAGGGCTGCCGTCGTATCTTGTCCGTCAGTTGACCGCCGTCATCATATCCCACATAGCCCGCAGGAGCGCCAAGCAGCCTTGACGTGTTGTGCCGCTCGCCGAACTCGCTCATGTCGATCTTGATGAGTGCGTCGTCACTTCCAAACACCTCTCGAGCGAGTACGCGCGCAAGCTCTGTCTTCCCTACGCCAGTCGGACCCATGAAGACGAACGACCCGATCGGCCTCTTCGAGCTGGCGACACCGCTTCTTGAGCGTCGTACCGCGCGGGCGACCTGCGACACCGCTTCATCCTGGCCGATGATGAATTTCGACAAATGCTTTTCCAGCGAGCGCAGCATACCGGCCTCCGACTTCTGAACCCGTTTGACCGGAATACCCGTCATGACTGAAATAGCATGCGCGACATTGTCTTCCGTAAGCGTGATAGGCGTCTTCTTCTCGAACTTCTCCTTCAACTCGTCGAGCTTTTCACCGACCTGCACCGAGCGGGTCTTGTACAGTGCGGCTCGTTCATAGTCCTCATTAGCGACCGCCTCATCCATCTTTTCGTTAAGATTCTTCAATTGTCGTATATAGTCGCGAAGCTTGCTCGGCTTGTTGGACGCGTTGACCCGTGTCAACGCGGCAGCCTCATCGATGACATCGATAGCCTTATCCGGCATGAACCGCTCGCTGACATACCGATCAGCCATCCGCACGCTCGCTTCGAGCACTTCATCACTTATCGATACGCCATGGTGCTTTTCGTAATACATCTTCAGGCCTTTGACGATGGCGATTGTGTCCTTTAAGGAAGGCTCGGGCACGACGATGGATTGGAAGCGTCGTTCCAATGCGCTGTCCTTTTCGATATGCTTGCGATATTCATCAATAGTCGTCGCGCCAATCATGTGCAACTCGCCTCGCGCCAGAGCCGGCTTGAGCATGTTGGCCGCATCGAGCGCGCCCTCTGCAGCACCCGCGCCGACCAGCAAGTGCAGCTCGTCGATGAACACGATGACATTGTTCGCTTCCTGGAGTTCCGAGATGACTTTCTTAAGTCTCTCTTCAAATTCTCCACGATACTTGGTTCCTGCGATCATAGCGGCCAGGTCGAGCTGTACGACGCGCTGGTCGAGCAGGTGGTCAGGCACGTCTTCCTGAGCGATTCGCTGCGCTAAACCTTCGACGATCGCCGTCTTACCGACACCAGGCTCACCTATAAGTACGGGGTTATTCTTCGTACGCCTACTGAGGATCGTTATGAGTCGCTCAGCTTCCGCGTCCCGACCGATGACTGGATCGAGCTTGCCCTGCCTGGCTCGGGCGGTCAAATCAGTACCAAACGTTTCGAGCGCGCCACCCCGCTTGGTCTTACGGGGAGCGTCAGTCGCCGTCTCGCCATCGTGGAACGCGTTATGCTGACGATCGAAGAAGTCTTCAAGATCGCCACGAAGTTCCGTTATATCGACATTGAGTTCTCTTAGCAAGGTAGTCGCGCGTGCGCTTTTCTGATTGAGGATACTGTAGAGTATGTGCTCCGTACCAAGATGATCCTGGTGAAACTCCTGCGCGACGTCCCAGCCCATTTTGAGCGTAAGTTTCGCCGTCTCGCTGAGTGCAAGTGCACCGCTACTGATCACGATGTTGCGTGGTGAAAGATTCAGCGCCAGTTCAGCACGCTCCAATGTCACGTGGGCGTCCGCAAGTAGCTTGGCCCCGACACTCGAACCTTGAGCGAGCACGCCGAGTAGCAGGTGCTCAGTGCCTATATAGGCACTGCCGTAGCCTCGCGCGATAGCATTTGCATGCTGTAGGCTCGTCTTCGCGTTGTCGGTCAGACGCGATACGAATTCTGCGAAATCATCAGCCATAATCTTATTATCATCCTCCTGATAGTTATGCGCAAGCGGGATTCATCCTGCGTTCACTATACTAAGTATACATATAAATTAGCACTCGTACAATACGAGTGCTAATTTTACATTGGAATCGGACTACTCTTCCGATGACTCACTGAGCGCATCAAGTAGACTATCCTCGATGTTCTTCTTCGGCGCACGTGTTTCCGGCTTCTTGGTCGCGGTTTCTATATCGAGCTCGTAGCCGGTCAGCTTACTTGCGAGACGCACGTTCTGGCCGGCGCGACCGATAGCGATCGACTGCTGGTCTTCTGCCACGAATACCTTGGCTCGCTTCGCGGCTTCATCGATCTCGACCCGGGCGACTTCCGCAGGCCCGAGGGCGCTTCGGATGAACTCTTCTGAGCTTTCGCTATACGGGATGATATCGATCTTTTCCTGATCTCCGACCTCGTTCATGACGGCTTGTACACGGGTACCGTGACCACCTACGAACGTGCCGACAGGGTCGACGCCCGGCACGCTTGAGAATACGGCGAGCTTCGTACGACGCCCGGCTTCGCGGGCGATCGCCTTGATCTCTACCGCACCGGTTTCCATCTCAGGCACTTCCTGACGGAACAGGAAATCGACAAACGCTTCGTTCGCGCGGCTCAATATGAGCTGAGGGCCTCGATTGTCTCGCTCGATATCCTTGATGAATACCTTGATTCGTGAGCCGATGCTATAAAACTCACCTTGTATCTGCTCGCTCTGCGGGATGATACCCACGGCTTTCCCGAGTTCGACCCGAACGACACGAGGTTCGACTCGCTGGACCATACCGGTGACGATAGTGCCGATCTTATCCTCATATTCCTCGAGTACGACTTCGCGCTCGGCTTCACGTAGGCGTTGCAGGACTACCTGCTTGGCGGTCTGCGCAGCGACACGACCGAAACTGACGACATCGTGTGATTCCTCTATCACGTCGTCGAGCTTCGCGCCTTTTTTCTTCTCCTGCGCTTCATCGACGGTCAGTTCGGCCATCGGATTCTCCACCGTGTCGACGACGGTCCAGCGAACGAATACTTTCGCCGTACCATCGGTGACATTCAGCTCGGCGCGTACATCCTGGTCGCGCTCACCGTTATCTCGACGCCATGCGGCGGCGATTGCTTGCTCGATAACATCCATGACGGTGTCTTCGGGTAGGTTCTTCTCTTCAGCGATAGTACGTACCGCTAAGGTCAGTTGCTTGATATTCAAGTCTTCCATGATCAATCCTTTCGATGAAATGGCATCTCTACTAAAAATTCCGACCTGCCGGCCGGAAATGTACTTTCTCATTATAGCGCCAAGATGTCAGTCTTGCAATGGCCTGTGAACTATCTTACAGAAACATATGGACGGCTGTCGGATAATTGATGCAGATCTTAAGGAGGTCCGAATGCTCGCTATTCAACGAGAGCCACTATATAAGAACAAATTGTTTCTCAGCTCGCTTTCAGTCGTCGTCGGTTTCGTCATGACTGTCGGCATCATCCGTCTTGTCAATCCTTCATCCACGGCCCAGCAATCCGCTCAGACGACTTCAGAACGTCGATCAAGCACTCTCATACCGATCAATGCCAGCGAATCAGAATCCGCATCTGAGTCCAAATCGGACACCGCATCGACATCGGGGGCCGAGGATACCGCTGCACCCGTAGCGTCCCAGCAACCATCCGCGCAGGGCTCATGGACTACCACCTCACCGTCTTCGACGTCTCAGACCAGCGCTCCAAGCGGTACGTCGCAAAGTTCTACGTCGGCTAACCCGACTCCTGCTACTCCGGCAACGGCCTCCCCTGATCCGGCTCCTGCCGACCCACCGGCTGAACAATGTACCATCGATTTGCTAAACGTGATATGCCTGTAACCGCAATCTAACCCGAATGACAAGCATTCAACACCCTGGCCATCGCCGTCCGTTCCGCGGATGTGACCCATAATTCGTATTTGATCTTTACCGAAATCTGCCGCTTGACGTACTGACACCTGAACGATTTGTTCGGTGGTAGCCATGTCGCCGCATCACCATCTGATTTTTGCTCATTAGTCGGCCCGTCCACTGCTAGCAGGTTCAAAGCGTCATTAGCGAGCTGGGTTCGCTTTTCGGCAGTCAATTGTTGCGCGCCAGTCTGCCAGGCGTTGGAGAGCGCCACTACGTGGTCGATCTGCACATCGTCACTCGTGGATTCACCGCGCGTAAACGAAATGTCTTTACCTGTATAAGGGTCATGTAATCTACCGGATAGGATCTTACATCCATCATCCGAACGTATCATCGTCATGTCACGGGCTAATATGATATTCCGGGTATCGCAACCGTCCGTTTCGAGCCATCCGTTACCGAATTGGCTTCGTTCGTATCCGGTTTTCGGAGCCCTGCCTTTGACTCGTAACGTAGACAGCTCCGCCGGAATGGCAATGTTATCCGTAGACCCTGCCGATGTCATTACTTCTTGAAGTGTCGGAAGATCCGCCGATACTCCGGCAAGCGGTACGCCTGCGAGCAATATGAAGAAGATCAACGCGATAGCCCGTCGGGTCCGATACGTATCCATGTCATCAGTATAGCGCCCCGCCTTGTCCACATACGTACGGTATAATAAGGGAATGCAGACAGCGAAACGCCTCATCGACCATTTCAGCCCGGAACACTACGAATTATCACTCGACATACGTCGAGTCGAGCGTACCTTCACGGGTACCGTAGCGGTAGATGGTGTGATGCAGCGTGATGGCTCCATCTGGCTTCATTCGAAGGATCTTGTGATCGATTCATGCGTCGTCGACGGAAACCCTGTCGAATTCATTCACGGCGACAATGATGAGCTTGAGCTGAAAGTAAATGCGGATTCGGGTACGCGACTCATGGTGGAACTAGGTTTCAACGGCCGCATAACCAATCAGATGCATGGTATGTATCCGTGTTTCTATGAGCATGACGGAACCAAGAAGGAGCTGATCGCCACCCAGTTCGAAAGTCATCACGCCCGTGAAGTCTTCCCGTGCATCGACGAACCTTCTGCGAAAGCGACGTTCGATGTGACCCTCGGAACCGAGACTGGCATTACCGTGCTCGGCAACATGCCTGTCGTTCGACAGGAAGAGAGCGACGATCGGCTGGCTACGACGTTCGGGCGCAGTCCGAAGATGAGCAGCTACCTTCTAGCATGGGTCTGCGGAGAACTCCATAAAAAGACGGCCACGACGAAGTCGGGGGCCGAAGTGAACATATGGGCTACGCCGGCACAAAAACCAGAAGGCTTGGACTTCGCCCTCGATATAGCTACTCGTACGATCGATTTCTTCGATGAATATTTCGGCGTACCGTACCCTCTACCGAAATGCGACCATGTCGCCTTACCTGATTTTTCGAGCGGCGCCATGGAGAATTGGGGTCTCATCACATATCGGGAAGTAGCGCTACTCGCCGAACCTGGTGCCGTCAGCGTTTCATCGAAACACCGGATCGCGGCCGTCATCGCTCACGAGCTGAGTCATCAGTGGTTCGGTAACTTGGTGACTATGAAATGGTGGAACAACCTATGGCTGAATGAAAGTTTCGCTAACCTGATGGAGTACATCGCTATCGACAATCTCGAACCGTCATGGAACGTATGGTTCGAATTCGCCAGTTACGAGACGGTCATGAGCCTGCGGCGCGACGCGACCGATGGCGTCCAAGCCGTCCAGGTCGATGTCGATCATCCGGATGAGATCAGCACGCTCTTCGACCCTGCGATCGTCTATGCCAAAGGCTCCCGCTTGCTACGCATGCTCGAACGTCACATCGGTGCCGAGGCATTCAGGGACGGACTGCGTATATATTTCAAACGACATGCGTATGGGAATACTGCCGAAACCGACCTGTGGGAAGCACTGACGGAAGCGAGCGGCGAAGACATCGGATTGCTCATGACTCCGTGGATCTCGCAACCAGGTTACCCTGTGCTTAGCGTAACGACAGATGGCATCTCACAGCAACAGTTCTTCATCGGCGAGCATGAGCCGTCCGATCGACTCTGGCCGATTCCGCTCGGCTCAGACCAATCTGACATACCCCGCCTCTTCGATTCGGACAGTTCAACTGTCAACGTGCGATCAAACACGCGGTTCAACATCGATGACAGTGCGCATTTCATAACGAGATACCCGGACGATATGCTCGAAACTCAGCTTCGAGCAGTGGCCTCGAATGGTCTTGAGCCCGTCGGACGACTACAGCTCCTCCATGAGCAGACATTGCTCGCACGTGGTCAGTATGTGACGAGTGCGTCACTCATTCCCGTCATACAAGCGTATCGGCACGAATCCGTCGAAAGTGTCTGGGATATCATGTCGGTCGCCATCGGTGAACTCAAGAAGTTCGTCGAAGACGACGAGTCCAGTGAGGCCGCGCTGCGGAGCATGGTCGGAAAACTTGCGACGGCTCAGTTCGACGTACTTGGCTGGCAAGCTAAGTCCGGCGAACCCGAAACCGACACCAAACTTCGCGCGACCATCGTTGGTCTGATGGCATACTCTCATGACGCCTCGGTCATCGCACACGCCAAGGAGCTGGCTCGGGGAGATATCGAGGCGATCGACCCGGAACTTCGCGCGCTCGTGCTCGGTACGGCGGTCCGCCACACCGATGATGGCACCTTGTTCGATTCACTACTCGCCAAGCACGCATCGACGCAGTCGGCCGAGTTACAGGAAGACATCGTCAGTGGTCTGACTTCGACCAGGTCAGAAGCGCAGATCGAAAAGCTTCTCAATCTCATCAAACAGCCCTCAGCCGTGCGATCACAAGATGTCGCCCGCTGGTTCGTGTATTTGATCAGGAACCGATTCGCACGCGAACGGACCTGGAAGTGGCTGAAGGAAAACTGGGACTGGATCGAAGCCACGTTCGGAGGCGATAAGAGCTACGATAGTTACCCACGCTATGCGGCGAGCGGTCTCGTTACCAAGAAGCAACTCGATGAATATGTCACGTTCTTCACCCCCCTTCGGGAACAGCGCGCATTGACCCGCGTCATCGATATGGGTATCAACGAAATCAGGGCCCGTGTCGCCCTGATCGAATCTGACAGGGATGAAGTCCGCGAAGCGCTACTCGACCAGTAGCAGGTCGCTGATCTCGATATAAGGCATCATGCCGGTCGTCGTCACCACGGCGAGCCTCGCATCCTGCTTTGATCGTCTGGCGAGATACAGTGTGGCAGCGAACCGCATCTGACGAAGTTTCCGTGGAGTAATCGCTTCGATTCCACCACCCTGCGATGCTGTCTTCCGGTGCTTCACTTCGACGAAATACATCGTGCCGAATCTTTCAGCGATAATATCGATTTCGCAGAACGCCGTGCGCCAATTACGCTCACGGATCACGAAGCCGTCGGAGACAAGTCGTTCCGCGACGGCAGACTCGGCGTCATTTCCCGTCTGCTTGTTCGTTGCTTCGATCGAGCGTGTCCGTTTGACGCCCTTACCCAGAAGGTTCGCAATCGGTGCGAAACTTTGCCTGTGGAGCGGGGTGACGCCGTGCATATCAAGGGCGTTTCTATGCTTCGCAGTACCATATCCGACATGTGCGTCAAAACCATACTCCGGGTACCGTTCAGCCATCTGCTCCATATAGTCGTCGCGTGCGACCTTCGCGATTATCGATGCGGCTGACACCGCCCCGATCAACAAGTCTGCTTTTTTCATCGTAGTGACATATTCGCCTTTTTTCGTGCCCGACAGGAAATTAACGGTGCCATCCAAGATGATTTCGTGGTATGGAACCGTTATCTGTTCTAGGGCCCGCTTAGTACCGAGTGTCAAGGCAGCTGAGATACCTATCTCATCCAGCTCCGTCGCGTCGACCCAGCCAAGTCCGTATGACGAGGCGCTTTCTATGATCCGTTTGGATAATTCCTCACGTTTGGTCTTTGTCAGCTTCTTGCTATCGGTAAGACCCTCGATCGTAGCGTCACCCAATACGACCGCCCCGACCACCAATGGGCCTGCCCAGGGGCCTCTTCCGACTTCATCGATTCCGACTATCATATTCTTCATTGTAGATTATTGATTTTTTACGGTTTGTATGTTATAATATTTCAATCAAGCGCCCCAAGGTGCTTGCACCCCGACAGTTAGGACGAATCCGATGATCGAGTTTCTCGTTTCCACACCTCTCTGGCTGAAGGTCGCCGTCTGGACGATCTGCTGCCTGGCGGTAGCGTTCATCGAGACCGTGGCCGACGCCATCATGATGGATAGCAGGCTGAATGAGCACTATCCGAAATGGCTTCTGGCACTACTCATCATCCTCGGACCGATCGGGATGGCTATCATCGCCCTCTACTGGGCATGGTGCCTGAGCTTCGGTCGCAACGGTTTTTTCGGCGCGATCTTCCACGACTAGCGGATCCGTCTGCTCGTCTGATGTCCCTGTCGGGGACATCCCATGCATGAAAAAGACTCCCGGGGTAACCGGGAGTCTTTCGATATCAGTAATAACTACTTGTTAGCGTCGTGAGCAGCTTCGACTTCGGCCTGCTTCTTTTCGAGCTCTGCTTGCTCTGCGGCTTTTTCTGCCGCCTTTTCTTCTGCAGCCTTGGCCGCTTCTTCTTTCAGTCGCTTTTCCTCGGCTTCCGCGTGTGGGTCACGGACGTCGTTCACCTTTTCGCGGTCGAAGTTTACCGCCGTGAGACGTGCGCTCTTACCGGAGCGGTTACGAAGGAAGCTCAGGTATTTACGGCGTACCTTAGCTCGCCTGACGATCTCGATCTTTTCGACGAGCGGGCTATGGAGCAGGAAGCTCTTTTCGACACCGACACCGCTGGCGATCTTGCGGACCGTGATACGGCTGGTGTGCTGCGACTTGTTGTCGGTGCGAATCACGACACCTTCGAAAATCTGAATACGTTCCTTGTTACCTTCTTTAATCTTCTGGTGGACACGGACGGTATCACCGGTGCGTGCGTCAACGACGTCCAACTTTTTCTGGGCGTCATTCACTTTCTGAATCAATGCAAAACTCATTATTTCCTTCAACCTTACAAGTTTATAGTGCTTATTACGTGTAATTGTAGCATAAAAAATCGACTCTGAAAAGAGTTAGAACGGTAGTGTCCCGTGCACACCGCTAAGCGGGTCGCAACGGGACGGGACACTACCTGGATACAAGGAGCAAGCGGCGCCTGGCTGTCGTCCGAGCTCGGAATCGCGGCAACGACTCGGTTGACTCGTGTCGTGACGCTATTATGCGAACCGTGCTCCCGTATTGTCAAACGCCGATACCCTCGCCGACGCGCTATAATAGACGGATATGGATTACGACAAGCTAGCCCTCGACCTACATAAGCAGTACAAAGGTAAGATCACAACCCGACTTCGCGATACCGACGAGTTGGATAAGACGAAGCTATCCGCATATTACACTCCCGGTGTAGCCGCAGTATCGAAAGCGATAGCCGACGATCCGTCGAAGCTTGCCGAGTACACCTGGACGAACAATCTCGTCGCCGTCATCTCTGACGGCTCTGCGGTACTCGGGCTCGGTAATATCGGGCCGCGTGGTAGCATGCCTGTCATGGAGGGCAAGAGTCTGCTATTCAAACATTTCGCCGATGTCGACAGCATCCCGATCATCTTGGACGTCCACTCAGCCGACGAGATCGTCGCGACCGTCAAGGCTATCGCGCCAAGCTTCGGTGCCATCAACCTTGAAGACATCGCAGCACCCTTATGTTTCGAGATCGAGGACCGGTTGAAGCAGGAATTGCCGATTCCGGTATTTCATGACGATCAGCACGGGACGGCCGTCGTAACCCTCGCAGGGCTCATCAATGCCGCGAAAATCACAAAGCGCGATCTTGCGACATCGAAATTCGTGGTCGTCGGAGCCGGTGCGGCCGGAACGGCGATAGCCAAACTTTTGAATTTGTATGGCGTCGGTCAGATATTGGCCGTCGATTCAAAGGGGGTCATATCAAAGTCACGCACCGACCTCAACCAGGCTAAGAAGTTACTACTTGAGCATGTCGACGGTTCGGTCGACGGAAGCCTCGCCGACGCGCTATCAGGCGCCGACGTGTTCATCGGAGTCAGTCAGCCTGGCCTGTTGACTGCCGAACTCGTGGAAACCATGGCGAAAGACCCAATCATCTTCGCCATGGCCAATCCGACTCCTGAAATCATGCCGGACGTCGCCAAGGCTGCCGGCGTAGCGGTCATGGCGACGGGCCGCAGTGACTTCCCGAACCAGGTTAACAACGCCATCGCGTTCCCCGGCATCTTCCGTGGCGCGCTCGATAACAAGGTACGTACCATCACGGACGAACATAAGCTTGCAGCTGCTCATGCTATCGCATCACTCGTCAAAAACCCGTCCGCCGAAGAGATCATCCCGAGTGTCTTCGACGAGCGACTCGTACCGACCATCGCCGACGTCATCCGGTAACGCTTCCTTTCGCTACGGTTCGGTAGTACTATTGGCTGATATGCCACATTTTGAAACGACACACGTGTTCTGCGTCACTCCCGATACCGGCGAAATCGATGTGCGCCGTAACGGTGACATACAGCCTGTCGACCTCGACCAGTCACGCCAAAGGTATCGTACGATGTTTCACGCCACAGGACTCCACCGGCTTGATTTCGCAGTGTTCGGCGCCAGCTTCACCGAGAACGGTGCCGATGAGCATGGACTGTTGGTATTGTCTGAACAACAAGGTCACGGAACGCTGGCCGATGCCGACTTCCTTGAGCGACATCCCGAATATCTGACCGCGGAACTTGCGAAGAAACTCGCATCCGTCGACAGGCTTTGGCTCGAAGAATTCACGATCGAGCCAATCCTTATGGCGCTCGCGAAACGTTTTCCGAACGCTCGCGGATTCTCTAGATAACGCGGTTTATCTCGTCGAGCGTCGTCTCGCCGCGTAACGCGGCCAGAACGCCGACCTGCACGAGCGTAAGCATGCCGGACTTCTTTGCCGCGGCTTCGATCGTCTCGGTATGGAATTCGGACTCATCGCCGCGAAGGAACCGCTGGATGTCCTCGTTGACGACCATCTGCTCCATGATGACGACACGACCGTCGTACCCGAATGGAAATTCCTCGGTCGATACCGGTTTCCATAACTTGAACGTATCGAGATCCGGCACTTCGACCGACTCCGGAACGTCTTTCAGGACGTCTTTCACCCAGTTACGGGTCGTCTCATCCGGCTCGAATTCTTCCTTGTTGTCGGCGAGTTTGCGCACGAGCCGTTGCGCGATGACAAGTCGGATCGCGCTTGAGAAAATCGGATTCTGGCCGATCAGATCGATCATCCGGCTGAACGCGGCGGAAGTCGAATTTGCATGGAAGCTCGAAAGTACCAAGTGGCCGGTGATCGATGCCTGGATCGCAGTCTTGGCGGTATCCTGGTCACGGATCTCACCGATCATCACCACGTCGGGGTCAAGGCGGAGCACGCTTCTGAGCGCGTCGCCGAAGTTATGACCTTCGGTCGTGTTGATTGGGATCTGTGATACGCCGGTGATTCCGTATTCTATCGGGTCTTCAAGCGTCAGGATCTTACGGTCGGTCGTATTCAGCGCATTGATCATGCTGTAGAGCGTCGTCGACTTTCCGCTTCCAGTCGGTCCGACCATCAGCACCATACCACGTGGATGACTGATGATCTCATCGATTTCCGCACGCTGTTTGGCGGGAATATTCAATCTGTCCAGTTGCAGTAGCGATTCATCGAAGTTGAACAGTCGCAGCACGGCGTCCTGGCCATACATCGTCGGCACGGTTTCGACGCGAAGGTTCAGCAGGTGCGTACCGGCTTCGGTAGTGACGTCCTTTTGCATATGGCCGGACTGCGGCCCGTCTGCGGCCGCCGATATGTTGGCGCGCGAACTCAATGCACCCATTATCACACGGTAGCGATCCTTATCGAGCTCCGCCACGGGGTGCAATGCGCCGTCGACGCGCATACGCACACGAATCACATCCCGTTGATTCTCGATGTGGATATCGCTGGCCCCAAGCTTGTCCGCTTGGTCGATCAGATAGTCGAAGACCCTGTCGGTCCCGACGGAATTCAGCGTCTGTGAGACCTGTGACAACGTCTCGCTGTCACCCTCCTTCGCGATTTCGATATCATCGTAGATGATCTGTTTCGGTGGGTCATATCGGTTCATCAGTGCCTTGAAACCGCTGCCCGAGATCATACCGAACTGTATGTTATCACCCCGTTCGTTATACTCGCGCCGCATCTGATCGACGAGCGATTGCGGCGTCTGGGTCGTGATACCGAACCGATACGGACTATCTTCTGAGCCGTGCGCCAGCGGCACAATCCGACCCTTATACATCTCTTCGTTCGTCAGGATGTCGGTCGCGAGGGGCAGCTCTGCCTCGAACGGACGGGTGTCGACGTAGGATACGCCAAGTATCGACGCACGCTGGCGAGTGGCCGCCTCATCGTGTTCGCGACGTTGATCTTGAATCTTTCCTTCGTCCATTACTGGTACTATAGCAAACCGGTTGCGCTTTTTATAGTCGTGGCCGGACCGTACAATGATAAGCATGCCCGCTATCACGCTTCTGCTTCATAACATCCGTTCGACGCACAATGTCGGAGCGATATTCCGAACCGCGGACGGGCTAGGAGTTTCGCGTATCGTGATGACCGGATACACGCCATACCCTCGGCTACCTGGTGATAGTCGACTCCCTCATCTGGCCGACAAGCTTCATCGCCAAATCGAAAAGACCGCTCTGGGTGCTACGGCTAGTGTCGCGTTCGAATATCATGACAACCTGTTGACATGGTTGAAGTCGAACACGCTACCCCTGGTGGCACTCGAGCAAGACCGAAGAAGCGTGCCGATCGATACGTTCATACCTCCCGAAGAATTCGTACTTGTTCTTGGCGAAGAAGTTGACGGCATACCTATCGAACTGCTTAGAGAATGTGAGAGCATCGTCGAGATACCGATGGTCGGCAGTAAGGAATCGTTCAACGTATCGATCGCAGCGGCAATCGCACTCTATGCGCTGAACCGCCGAGCTATTTGACGACGACCGCATCTTCGCCGAGTTGGCGAACGAGCTGATCGACGAGATTATCACTGTCCTCGACACGGAACGGCAGTTTTATCGCCGACTTCTTTTCGGTGCCGAGTACCAATACTATATCCGAGGTGCCCGGGAATTTGGCACATATATCCTTGAGCTTCATCAGGCTGTCGGCGTCGTCGGGGTTCTTTATGTGGACGAAGAGTTTTCGGACGAGCGGCATATGCGGCACATATACTTCTGCCGTGGCCGCGGGCTTGGCTGCGGCCTTCTTGGTTATGGTGACGGCGCCGGCCGGCCGGGCTTTCGGAGCCTTCATTGCCCTGCCGGTCGATTCGTATTCTGCAAGTTCCTTGTCACTGACGAAATTGATCTCGTCCGCGATGAGCTTCACGTCGCTGGTAAGGTTACCGTCGCGGTCACGGGCGTTCACTTTTCCACCAGCTCTGATGACCGCGTCCTGGGTCAATTTGGCGCCGATCTCGCTATACAGGTTCGGGAAGATGATGATCTCTGATTCTCCCGTCTTGTCCTCGATGCCGACGAATGCCATCTTCGAGCCGGTCTTCGTGACGATGGTCCTGACGGTCGATATCAGGCCGCCGATCGTCACTTTCTTATTATCGATGCCTTGATTGAGGTTCGATATCGGAATGCTCTGCTCCTGGAAATACGCGTCGTAACTGTCGAGCGGATGCGCGCTGATATAAAGGCCGAGGAGCTCGCGTTCCCATGTCAATTTTTCTCGGTTGGTATGCTTGACCGGTGCCGATTGGAGCGTTATCGATGGCTGTATCGACGCATTGTCGATTAGCCCGCCGAACAGATCGGTCTGCCCGGAAAGCGCGTCTTTTTGAATCTTCGATCCGAACGCCTGAATGGACTCGAGATTGAACAATAGGTCCGATCGATCGCCGAACGAATCGAACCCACCCGATTTGATGAGCGACTCCCACGCCTTCTTGTTGAATTTCGAAGTACTGACGCGTCGGGCGAAATCTTCAACGCTCTTGAATTTGCTCTCGTCCCTGGCCCGCAGGATCTCCTCGACGGCTCCGACTCCCACCCCTTTCACTGCTGCCATACCGAAACGGATGGTGCTTTCACCGGGTACGACGGCGAACTCCACGTACGACTCATTGACGTCCGGAGCGAGAACGGTGATGCCCATATGACGACATTCGGTGATCTCGATGGCGAGTCGATCGATGTCATCCTGGTCGCTGGTCATGAGAGCCGCCATGAAGGCATCCGGATAGTGAGCCTTCAGGTACGCGGTCCAATACGATATAAGTCCGTAACAGGCTGCGTGCGACTTATTGAAGCAGTAATTGGCGAACTCTTCCAGTTGCGCCCAGAACGTTTCCATGTCTCGGCGATCGGCATTGGAGTGCTTTATCGCCCCTTCGATGAACTCAGGCTTCACTTTACGCATCATCTCAAGGATCTTCTTGCCGACCGCTTTACGAAGCGTATCTGCCTGACCACCGGTAAATCCGGCTATATCCTTGGAAATCTGCATGAACTGTTCCTGGTACACGAGGATTCCGTAAGTACTAGACAAGGCGTTCTCCATCTTAGGATGAAGGTAATTGATAGCCTCCTCGCCATGTTTTCGTTTGATGAAACTGTCGATGAACTGCATCGGACCAGGCCTGTATAACGCTACCATCGCGATGATGTCTTCGAAAACCGTCGGTTTCAATTCTTTCAGGTAGCGTTTCATGCCGGCGGATTCAAGCTGGAACACACCGGTCGTGTCGCCACGCTGGAACAGTTCATATGTCTTTGCGTCATCGAGCGGTATTTCCGAAAGCACGATGTCGTCCTTATACACCTTCTTGATGATGCGAAGCGCGTTGTTGATGATCGTCAGGTTCGAAAGACCGAGGAAGTCCATCTTGAGCAGGCCGAGCTCTTCGACGGGTCCCATCGGGTACTGGGTCGCGACGACGCCTTTCTGGGCCATTTCAAGTGGCGCGTACTTGACGATATCATCAGGCGCGATCACCACCCCGGCCGCATGCACGCCATGCGAGCGGATCGTCCCTTCGAGTCGAATGGCGTAGTCGAACACTTCCTTGGCGGTGGGATTGGCTTCATACTCAGCCTTTAGGTCGGCGTCGTCCTTGACGCTTTTCGCTAGTGGAATATGACGACCCTGGACGGGCGGTGGGATCATCTTGGAAAGTCGATCAGCCTCGGCGTACGGTACCTGTAGCACTCGCGCTACGTCGCGGACCGCCGCACGGGCCGCCATCTTGCCGAACGTCACGATATTCGCCACACGATCGGTACCATACTTGTTGGCACAATATTCGATAACTTCTCCGCGACGGGTATCCTGAATGTCGATGTCGATGTCCGGCATTGAGATACGATCGGGATTCAAGAAACGCTCGAACAGCAGGTCATACTTTAGCGGATCGAGGTCGGTGATCCTTAGGGCGTACGCGATGATCGATCCGGCCGCCGAGCCACGCCCCGGCCCGAAGATGATACCCTGATCCTTGCCCCAATTTATGAAGTCCTGGACGATCAGGAAATACCCGTTGTATCCCATACGCTCAAGAACGTCGAGCTCCATATCGAGACGCTCGGTGACATCGGGTGCGAGTCTTGGTCGTATGTCGACAGGATCCAACTCATCGGACTCCTCTTTCGACATATCGATATACCGCTGTGCCAAACCGCGGTATACGAGCTTATCGAGATAGGTCTTTTCGGTCTCACCATCCGGAACCGGGAACGTCGGAATGAGGATACCGCCGAGTTCGATAGATAGATTACATCGGTCCGCGATGCGTTTCGTGTTGGCGACGGCTTCGGCATTCGTCTTTTCCCAACGTTCGATGATTTCTTTCGGATCGGTCACGTGCAGCTCAAAATCCTTCAGGCTCATGCGCTTTTCGTCCGATAAATATGCACCCGTGCCGACACAGAGCAGTATCTCATGCGTGTCTTGATCATCGTGACTGATGTAGTGGCCGTCGCTCGTCACGACGCACGGGATGTCGAGCTCTTCCGAAAGCTGGTTCAAATAGCCGTTGATCTTGACCTGGACGTCCCACGGCGTCGGCGCTTCCGGATGACCATGATCCTGAAGCTCCAGATAATAGCGATCACCGAAGATTGACTTGTACCATGCCGCGATGCGCTTGGCTTCTTCATAGTTGTCAGAGCGTAGGTTCTCGCCGACCTCGCCACTCGCACAGGCACTCAGCGCTATGATGCCTTCATTGTACTGCTCCAGCAGGTCATGGTCGATGCGGGGTTTGTAGTACATGCCCTCGAGATTAGCTTTGCTCGTCAGCATCATGAGGTTCCGGTAACCGGTGTCGTTCATGGCAAGAAGTATCAGGTGATAACGGGCCTTGTCCTTTGCCGGGTCACGGTCGAATCTAGAGCGAGCCGCGACATATGCCTCGATGCCGATGATCGGCTTGACCCCTGCCTTCGTGGCGGCCTTGTAGAATTCGATCGCCCCACTCATGGTTCCATGGTCGGTGATGGCACAGGAGCTCATGCCGAGATCCTTGACGCGCTCAACAAGCTCGTCAACCTTCGTCAGGCCGTCAAGAAGACTGTGATGTGTGTGATTATGCAGATGGACATAATCCGACACCGAAAGCGCGTTCCCCATATACTACTAAGTATAGCGAACCTGCGTTCCGACGGTATGATTTTATGTAGTCAAATTATCGGTCCGTGGTCTCGAGCGTAGAAGTGACGCCGTCGAAGAAGTCACCGAGCGGAGGAATAACATTACCAAGAAGGCTCAGGACCCATATGAGAAGGGCTATCACCACCGTACCGCCGATGACGCTACCGGCTCCGAACATGATACCGCGGATGAAATTCATGACATACACTTGTGACTTCGAACGACCGAAGTCGTAAAACAGTTCCTCGATGAGCGTCTGACGTGCGCCACGCTCATTGTCTTGCTTTATCGACCGCACTATTTGCGTGAGCTTGTTCTTGATCGAAGATGGCATGGATTACTTTCGACTCCTCAGTGAAGACTTGACGCTATCGATCGTCTCGATCGCCTTGGTGCGTACGTCATCGGAAATTTCTTCGGCCTTGAATAGCAGATCGTCCTTATGCGCGACTGCCTGATCCTTGACATCGCTGGCCTTCTGTCTGATGTCTTCACGGGTCTCGCGACCGCTTTTCGGAGCCGTCAGGATTCCCGCGACCACTCCGGCAGCTGCGCCGACGACGGCACCGATCGCTAATTTGCTTACTTTCATCGTTTACCTCTCGTCTATTTCTTCCGTCTCTTGTTGACTTCTCCGAGTACGAGTTTCGCGAGCATCGCCGGGGTAGTCACCTTACCGACGCCGTTCACGACGCTTTCGATATTCCCCACGGTTCGCTCAGCAGTACTCGTTACCCGCTTGATCTGCTGCGTAACCCTGATCAATAGTCCGATCAGAATGATACCGATCAATAGGAACAGAGCCAGAAAAGCCGACAAGATAATTACTAATATTTCCATTGCAGTCATTATATGTTACCCCTTATGCTCGATGGTAACAGAAAAGTGGCATCGCAGCCACTGATCCGTTAAGTTCAAGACGCTCTACACAGCGTGTCGGTTGCCGTTGAACAATTTCACGACGAAAAGTAGTATCATCGCTCCGACAAGTGCTACGACGAAACTCCAAATACTGAAACCGGTCGTCCCGGTGATACCGAATACCGGTAGCAATAGGTTTCCGATAACCGCACCTACCACACCGACGATGATGTTAAGCAGGATACCCATCGATCCGTCCGTCTTCATAATCATCGATGCGACCCAACCAGCCAGTCCGCCGATGATAAGCGCACCGATAATTCCACCTAATCCTACCATTGATAACTCCTTTGTATTAGTTGTGTCATTACTATATGACAGTGGTCTAGGACGAGTTGTGAATCAGATTACAATTTTCTGCGAAGATATTCGAGAAGATCCTGGCCTAAGTCCGGGTGTGCCAAGCCGAAGTCGACTACGGTCTTAAGATAACCTAACTTATCCCCCGTATCGTAGCGCTTACTGTCTTGCACCTGATACCCATAAAATGAGTGACCGTCCTTGATCATGGGCTCGACAAGGCTGTCTGACACATAGAACTCCTGGCCATCCTCCAGGGATGCGAGCCCCTTATCGACATACTGCATGACACTCGGCTCAAACAAGAAACTACTGACATGCGCGAAATTAGATGGAGCTCTCTCTCGACCAGGCTTCTCGATGATACCGGTCATCTTAATGGCGTTATCTCCTGAGCGCTCTCCTGCCAAGATACCGTAGCTGTCGTATTCCTTGTCGGTCCGCACCTCAAGGCAGGTCAGTATCGAACTTCGCTTCGATTCATATTGCTCGATGAGCTGCTTGTAGACATTCGGCTTTGCGACGATGATATCGTCAGCGAACACGTAGAAGAACGGCTCATCTCCGATCAGATGACGCGCATTGGCGAGTGGCGTCGCGTTCCCATACGGGCCTTTTTGTCGTAAGTAGACGAAATTCGCCATGTCACTGACCCGCATGAGCTCATCGATATAATGCTGCTTCTTCGGACCTCCGGCGCGGATATTCACCAATAAGTCCTCATTAGGGACGTCGAAGTGATCTTCGATCGAGCGTTTATTAGCGCTCCCTACGATGATGATATCCTTGACTCCCGCATCTACCAGGTCTTCGACGATATACTGGATGACAGGCTTGTCGATGATCGGGAGCATCTCTTTCGGCATCGCCTTTGTCTGAGGAAGGAATCTCGTTCCGAATCCTGCTGCTGCGATTATTGCTTTGGTCGGTCGTTGCATAATATTACTCCTCTAAAAATTCTTGTATGAACTTCACGACCTTTCGGTACTGATCCAGACTTATATCGCTAGAATCGTAGTTCATCGTCTGCTTCATATCGAGCGGGCCGTATATGGCACCGGCATCGACGAACATCGTGGAATCCTCCCGTACATCGTCGTGATGCCCGAGGTGTCTTTTACCGGAGCTGACCCGGTCGTTGTATCGTCGTCGTTGCTCATCGACATCGACCCTGCAGTACACCTGCGCGAATTCGACGTCGTGTTCGCGTACAAGCCGACCGAAGTCCGCGTTGGCGAACTCGGTATGGAACGCTCCTTCGATAATGAAGTTCAGTCCGCCATCGATGAAGACCTTCGCCATGGCGAACTGCGCCTCGAACGTAGCCATTCCCAGTACGCGTGATTCATTCCTGTCCTTGGGCAACATGAAGTTGTCGAATAGAAATTCCTTGATTTCGTCCTTGGACAAGATACGAACGTCAAGGTCTTTACTCAGCTTGTGTGACAATGTCGTCTTGCCGCTCGCCGGACCACCTTGGATGATTACGACGCGTGCCGACACTACAGCTTTTCCCGGATGAGCTTTTGTGCCAGTGCCGGGTTCGCTTTGCCAGCAGACTTCTTCATGACCTGGCCGACCAGGAATCCGATCGCCTTATCATTGCCGGACCGTATGTCTTCGACGGCCTTTTGGCTTGCTGGATCGGCTAGCACTTCATCCACTACTGCCGCTATCTCACCCTCGTCACTGACCTGTAGGAGGTTCTTCTGCGCGGCGATCTCTTCGGGCATCACACCGAGGAACGATTCATCGAACAGATCGAGGAATATTTGTTTCGCGCCCGTCGAACTGATCTTGTCTTCCCTTACTAGCTGGGCGAGTAACCCTAAGCGATGCGGTCCGACCAGACCCTCATATACTTTCGATACGTCCATCTGATCCTCGGGAGTAGAAGCGAACCAGTTGAATATACGAACGACATTCTCTTTGTATTCTTCCTCGGTGAAACCAAGTTCCGTGAGAATCTCTGCCCTACGTTCATGGGTAGGTAGCGGATACATCTCGTTCAGAAGTCGTGCGACCGGCTTGTAGTTCAGGATCGTCTCGATAACGCCGCCGCCTAGGTTCAGGTCCGACCAGCCTTCTCGGAAATCGTTCGGTAATTTCGGCATCACCGATTGAATCGTTGAAATCTCTTCGGATGTCAGGATGATCGGCGGGATATCGGCGTCAGGCATATAGCGGTAATCCTGCGCGTCTTCCTTACTTCGTTGACTGACCGTGACCATCTTGGCATCATCCCAGCCCCGAGTTTCCTGTACGACGGACTCACCGTTCTCCAGTAATGCCACCTGTCGCTTGAATTCATACTCGGCAGCTTTCTCGACGCTTCTGAACGAATTGAGGTTCTTGATCTCGGCGCGCTTTCCGAGCGTCTCGCTACCCTCGGGAGCGACCGATATGTTCACGTCGAAGCGCATGTTCCCATGATATAGATCACCGTAGGTGACGTCCGCATATGTCATGAGGCGATGAAGTTCGGTCGCGAACGCCCGTGCCTCGGCGGGTGAATGCATGTCGGGGTCGGACACGATTTCGATGAGCGGCGTACCCGCCCTGTTCAGGTCGACCAGAGTATGATCAGCGAAGTGCGTCTGTTTACCGGCATCGGACTCGATGTGCGCATGATGGATACCGACGGTGAATTTTGCTCCATCGGGCAGATATGCATCGACCGACCCTGCGAGGATGGTCGGATGATACATCTGTGTGATCTGATAGCCCATCGGAAGGTCCGGATAGAAATAATGCTTACGGTCGAAGCGGCTTTCATGAGCGACTTCAGCCTTGAGTGCCTTCGCCGCACGGACGGCTAGCGTGATCGCCTCTTTATTGAGAAGCGGCAGCATACCGGGAAGCCCATAATCGATGGCGTGCACGACACTGTTAGGTTCGCGCTCCCTCGCATCGTTATCTGCCGGGCTGAACAGCTTCGTCTTCGTAGCGAGTTGTACATGACATTCGATACCGATGGTCATTTTCCAGGCAGTCATCTAAATAGCCCTCACATCCTTTAGTGCTTGTTTATAGGCCGCCAGGGCATGCCGAGCGTTGTCGTATCCGACGTTGACATCAGTTTCGTGCGCGATACGATTTCGTAACTTGTGGGCAGCCCACACGTTGTTAGCGTTCGACCATGTATCCCGTGCGGATTTCATTCGCTCGCCCATGGTATCACCCTTGAAGTTGCGTTGCCTAAGCGCCTGATCGAGCAACTTGTCGGCGTTCAAGACGACAAGGTGACAACTGGCCTCCTCGCCCTTGACGAGCTGCCGTTCGATCGTCATCCAGCTGGTTCGAAAGCGATCGACGTCCAGGGGTTTCGACCCCTTGCGCCCATGGCCCATGATGAACAATATCAGGCCACCGACCAAGAGTATCGCTACAAGGAACGCGACCATAAGAATATCGCTCACGATGCATGCTCCATCGACTGCGCTAACGAAAACAGCGTCGCATCATGTTTGCGCTGGGCGATGAGTTGGACTCCGACCGGTAGGCCGGCTGATGTACCCGCGGGCACAGAGAGTGCCGGTAATCCTGCCAGACTGATTCCAACCGTCATCGCGTCGGAAAGGTACATCTTTATAGGGTCGTCGGTATTTTCCCCTATGCCGAATGCCGTCGTCGGAACGACAGGTGATACGAGTACGTCGAATTCGCTGAAGAGCGTATCGAACTGTTCTATGAGTAATTGGCGGGCTTTTTGAGCTTTTTGGTAATATGCGTCAAAGTAGCCACTCGAGAGAACATAGTTACCAATCATTATCCGACGCTTCGACTCTGTCACGAATCCGGAATCGCGCGTCTTACCGTACAAGCCCTCCAGAGTCGTGGCCGACGTATCACGCATACCATACCGAACACCATCATACCTTGCCAGATTGCTCGCTACTTCCGCTGGGACGATGATGTAGTACATCGCGAGACTGTACTTCGCCATCGGCAGCTTCGCGTGACCGACCGTATGGCCATCAGCCTTCAATCGCTCGATGTATTCAGAGACGACGGATTTGACTCCCGCATCCGTATCGTCAGTCATGAAATCATCGATGATACCGATGCGTAATTTGTCAGTCGACCTCGATGGAACGAAGTAATCTTCGAGTGTGGTCATGTCCCTGTCGTCGCGTCCAGCCATGATGTCGGTGACGAGTTCAGCGTCTTCGATGGTCGTCGCGAAACAGCCCATGACATCAGTACTGCTCGCCATAGCGACGACGCCGAACCGACTTGCCATGCCGTATGTCGGCTTGACTCCGATGACGCCGTTGAAGCTTGCCGGTTGCCGGATAGAACCTCCGGTGTCGGTACCGAGGGCGAACGGCACGATTCCGAGCGCTACGGCCACCGCAGAGCCGCCAGAGCTACCGCCCGCCACCTTGCTCGGGTCGATAGCGTTCTTGGTCGGTCCGAATGCTGAGTTTTCAGTGCTGCTGCCGTGCGCGAACGAGTCGAGATTCGACTTACCGATGCATATCGCACCTTCGGCCTCCAGCTTTTCGATGACCGTCGCCTGGAGCGGTGCATTGAATTTTTCAAGTATGTGGCTCGCCGCGGTCGTCGGACCACCGAGTGTCAGGTAATTATCCTTCGCGATGAATGGAACCCCTGCCAACCGACCGCCGATCGTACCGGAGTCGACGGCGTCCGCACGTTCCAGTGCTCGATCTTCGGTTAGGCTCAGGAGAGCATGGTACGACTCATTCCGCCTCGCGGCTTCGATAGCCGCTACGACGTTCGCACGGGCTGATTTTCCAAGGTAATCTGCTATCGATGACATGTCAGATTACCTTCGGCACCTTTATCTGCGGACCGTCCGATTCCGGAGCGAGCGCTAACAGTGTGTCCCGGGTTACTTCGATCGGTGCGACTTCGTCGTTTCGGAACACGTTCTTGAGTCCCGTCACCTGGTACGCTGGAGTGACGTCGGATGTATCGAGCTCGTCCAGTTGCTCCACGTACCCGAGTATCGCTTCGATATCGCTACGCAATGAATCGATTTCTGACTCGTCAAGTTGCAAGCTACTGAGCGAAGCAAGCTTTAATACATCATCACGAGAGATTTGGGTCATATGCCCTATTGTACCGTACGTACGCCCAGACTGAGAAGTGTATCGAGAAGCTCGGCTTACTTCGCCTGCTTCGCCCTTATCTCACCTATTAAGTCACGTAGCTCCGCGGCTTTCTCGAATTCAAGGTTGGCACTGGCTAGTTCCATCTGGCCTGTCAGATCCTTGATGAGACTATCGTATTCATCCCTCGGGATTTTCTTTAGATCCACCTTCGGTTTCTTGTCGTCATCCTTCACCGGGATGATTGAGCGGAGGCCTTCGTCGATCGCCTTCGCGATGCTTCTCGGTGTGATACCGTGCTCGGTATTGTACGCTTCCTGAATCGATCGGCGGCGGTTCGTCTCATCGATCGCCGCTTGCATACTTCGTGTCATGACATCGGCATACATGATTACCTTACCTTCTTCGTGACGGGCCGCACGTCCGATGGTTTGCACCAAAGCGCTTTCTGATCGCAGGAACCCTTCCTTATCCGCATCGATGATTGCCACGAGGCTCACTTCCGGTAAGTCGAGTCCTTCACGAAGCAGATTGATACCGATCAGCACGTCGTAGACACCGACACGGAGATCTCGTAGGATGTCTCCGCGCTCAAGCGTATCGACTTCGGAGTGGATGTAGGCCGTCTTCATATTCAGATCAAGGAGATGCTGGCTTAGGTCTTCGGCCATGCGTTTCGTCAGTGTCGTCACCAGTACGCGCTGACCTTTGTCGGTTCTTTCACGAATTTCTGCGATAAGGTCATCTACCTGACCTTTCGAGGGGCGGATCTCGATTTTCGGATCCAAAAGCCCGGTCGGACGGATTACTTGCTGAGCCGGCTCGGGGCTATGACCGATCTCATACTCGCCCGGTGTAGCCGAGACGTAAATCGCGTTGTTTATATGCTTATCGAACTCATCGAACCTCAGTGGTCTGTTATCTAACGCGCTCGGAAGCCTGAAGCCATGCTCGACCAGCACTTCCTTTCTCGCACGATCCCCGTTATACATCCCTCGCACCTGCGGAAGGCTCATATGGGATTCGTCGACAAGAAGAAGCCAATCGTCCGGAAAATAGTCGATCAACGTCGCGGGCTGCTCCCCCGGCTCACGGTTGGTCAGGTATCGGCTATAATTCTCGATACCTTTGACGAAGCCCGTCTCTTCGAGCATCTCGATATCGTATTTCGTGCGCTGTGCCAATCGCTGCGCTTCAAGCAGCTTGTCGTGACGTTCGAACCATTCGACTCGCTCGCCGAACTCATGCTTGATCTTCTCGATTGCGACTTCGAGCTTTTCTTTGGGCGTCACATAGTGACTCGAAGGGAATATCTTGATCTCTGTAGGTTCACCGAGAATTTCGCCGGTCAACGGGTCGATGCGGGTAATACGATCGACATCGTCCCCGAAGAACTCTATCCGATATGCAACGTCGCTTCCGGCCGGAAAGACATCGACCACGTCACCTTTGGAGCGGAATGTCCCTCGATGAAAATCAACATCATTACGCTGATACTGGATATCGGTCAATAGTCGCAGGAACTTATCCTGCTGCCGACGCTCGCCTTTCTTGACGTGAATCGACATCTCCGAATACGCGTCCGGTGAGCCGATGCCATAGATGCAACTGACACTCGCGACGATGATGACGTCACGACGCGTCAGGAGCGCGCTCGTGGCCGCGTGTCTCAGCCGGTCGATCTCATCATTGATCTTCGAGTCTTTTTCTATGAACGTATCACTTGATGCAATGTATGCTTCCGGCTGGTAGTAGTCAAAGTAGCTGACGAAATAATGGACTTCGTTATCGGGAAAGAATGCTTTGAATTCGGAGAACAATTGTGCTGCCAGCGTCTTGTTATGCGCCAACACCAATGTCGGGACATTTCTGTCTGCGATGATGTTCGCCATAGTGAACGTCTTACCACTACCGGTCACGCCTAGAAGCGTTTGTTCACGAGTACCTTCGTCAAGTCCTTTCGTGAGCTGCTTGATCGCAGCAGGTTGATCACCCATCGGCTGATAGGCCGTGCTCAGCTTGAATTTAGTCATATCTTATTATTGTAGCAAGAACCGGTGCCGATACTCGTCACGCGTCGGTCGTGGAACGCCCGTTGACGCGCTTGGTGTGTTCTTCACGACGCTCCATGGCGGCACGGGCATCCTCGAGCGAGCTTGCCTGAATTATACTAAGCGCCTCATCTATGTCATCGGTGATGGTATAAAGATGTAGGTCTTCCGGCGAAATGGTCTTATATGAGTCACTGAGGATGGTCTTGAAGTATTCATCCATCGGTTGCCAAAAGTCGGTTCCAAGCAATATGATCGGCACCTGGGGCACGATGCCGGTCTGCATAAGGGTCATCACCTCGAACAATTCATCGAACGTGCCGAATCCACCGCCACAATATATATATGCACTCGCATCCAAGGTCATCGCGACCTTACGCCCGAAGAAGTGCTCGAACTTATAGCTGTCGGTAGTGTAGTCGTTGAGCTTCTGCTCCATCGGAAGATGGATATTGAATCCTATCGAATCTCCGCCAGCCTCCTTCGCACCTCGGTTCGCCGCCTCCATCACCCCGTGCCCTCCACCGCTGACGATGGCATATCCATGTTTGGCAAGCGCCCATGATATCGCGAAGGCGTTGCGACACGCCGGATGATCCTGAGGTAGTCTTGCAGACCCGAAGACGGTCACCGTCTTGGGGTATTTTCCGAGTATGTCGAATGCGTTCTCGAATTCTTCGACGACCGTGATCAGGCGGCCCTCTGCGGCATCGATCAGCTTCTGTCTGACGATGAGCTGGTTCTTTTCGTTCTCTGACTTGATTGAAGGGACTGGAATCGGGTTCTGAAGCATTCTACGTTTTCCGGCTTATTCGATTTCTGTGATTTTGTAATCGCTCGGTGCATCAGCCAGCAACGACTGGATCTTATCTCTGCCGAGCAAGCCTTCCTGAGCGCCCAGATGCTGAACGACGTTCATGCTGTTTATCGGGGCCCATGACAGCGCCGTTTCCATAGGTTCACCTAGGGCCAGGGCGGATACGATAGTCGATGCGAACGCGTCGCCGGCACCTGTACGATCGACCGGAGGGCCTGGATCAGGGTAGTTCGGTATGGTGACGAGTTTACCATCGTAGGATGCATATGATCCGTTCGGACCATCGGTGATGACGGCAATCTTCGGCCCCAGTTCGTGCAGGCCGTTCATCAGTTCACGTATGTCATCGTACGATCTTCCGGTCACATCGACGGCCTCCTCGCGGTTCATCACCACGATATGGCTTCGGCCGTACAATCTTGCGAGTTTTTCAGGACCCCACTGGAAGTGGAAGGTCCCAGGCTGAAACGCCAACTTGATATCGGGGCGTTCGTCAAGATAGTCTGCGAGTGCCTCATGAAACTCCCATGACGCATCGCTGATAAGAGCCAGATATACCCAGTTTGGGTCAGTAGCGGGAGCGGACCATTTGTAATCAAACTGTTCATTCTTCACCAGGATGGTACGCTCAGCTCCGAAGCGTAGGACGAAATAATAGCTCGTCTTGAGCCCCTTTTCGATCAGCATCGCGTCGGTGGAGACATGTTGCGAGTGAAGATAGTCGATAGCCTCACGTCCGACTTCGTCATCGCCGACGAACGAGTCGAGCTCGGCTTGCAAGCCCAGACGAGAGATCGCGACGGCCGCGTTCGGTGCGGGACCGACCGCTTTGACGATATCGACACCTTCATACGGTGGCTTCGATCCGAATGGAAGACTGATCCGCTTCTCACCTTTCTCATCGGTCTCGATTCTCGCGACATCCTCGTTGAGCTTGATGAACGCATCGGTGAATATATCTCCGATCGCAAGCACTCGTGGTGTGCTATCGTCGCCTGCTTCCACGCGGGTCGCGTGCTCAGCGAGCAAATGATCGACGTCTACGTGATGCCTGTCAGTCTCAGGTTTCATGCCTGACTGCTCTGCCAGATTGTGGATCAGTTCGTTGCTGGTCCTATCATGCTCGGCGTAACGACCGATGATTTCCATACGTAAGTGTCGTTGAGCGTGATCGACGCGTCGTTGCTCGAACGGAAGTTCATGATGCGCACTGTCGATGACATCCAGTAGATTGAAGGAAACCGGTCCCTGCTCGAATGGAAATAGAACGTACTGAGTCCCGGCCAGTAGTGCAAGGTCACCTTTTTCTACGACGGAGTTAAGGACATGATATAACTCTTCTGCCGATGTGTCGGACGGGTCGACGCCGAGCTTGCGCATGACATCGTGTCCTCGTTCGGTTATGTCTGCGATGAGCCTTGTATCGACGCCGCTTCCGCCGCTCGCCTTCTCGAAGTCGGCGATCGTTTTCGTAAATAACGGATGATCCGTTGCCAGTAGGCTTGCGAGAAAGCTTGTCATACTATGTCGTCTCCTTAATATTGCTTTTCGTGAAGTGGCATTTCATGAAGCTGTACACCGTGATGGAGAATGCCGGCCTTCGCACCGATCTTCGTGACGACCGACGTCGAATTCGCGCTAGCGAATATGACGCTATCCTTAAGCGAACGACCTTGGCTCCATTGGCTTAGGAATCCGGACCCGAAGGCGTCACCGGCACCGGTCCGGTCGATGACTCTGACGTCTTCGTACATACCGGCTTTCACGACGGTCTTGCCGTCCGTCGCAACCACACCATCCGGACCATCACTGACGATCGCCACCGACACGTAGTTAAGCAGATGCCTCGCCAGTTCTTCGGGCGTCTCACCTTGCACGATAGTCTGTGCTTCTTCTTTGTTCACGCTGATCACATCCACGTCGTCCAAAAGACCTTTCAGCTTCGCCGGGTGGTTCAACTCGCCTTTGCCTGGATTAAAGAAGACTTTGATCTTCTTGTCCCTGGCTTGATGTAAGATGCTTGAAAGCGCCTCCATGTTTCCCGCCATGCTCGACACATAGAGCCAATCACATGTCACGTCGTCGAGATTGAAGTGTTTGACATCGTAATGTGTACTTGCTCCCCTATAGGTAAGTATCGTACGTTCACCGTTGGATGCGAGTAGCAATACCGAGTAACCGGTATTGAGGCGTTTCGAGTACGATACATGTGTCGTATCGACGCTCTCGGCATCCAGATCGTCGAGTACCGCCTGCCCGGCGGGATCATGCCCGACGACACCCATGAATGCTGCGTGAAGCCCCTGACGCGCGAACGTGACACTGGCGTTCGTCGCACCTCCACCCGTGGAGAAATCGATGTTGTTCACATCGGCCTTACCGCCCATTTCAAGCTGCATGACCTGCTCATGCATCGTCTTATCGGTCACCGGCTTGAACTCATCGCTATGACTCAGGAAGACATCTTGAACCGCGGCCCCGATTGATACGATTGAAGGAATTTGCCCACTCATTAGTTACAGATTATAGCACTTACGCTTGAGACATTATAGGCAGTGCGATTATATTGAGTCATGGCAAAATTATCTTCAAACCCTCGCGCCAGGGCCGCCTCGCTCTACCGCATGAAATCGATACACGAACTCGATGTCGTACCTGCGTGTGATCACTATGATTCGAGCAGCCACATCGACTCACATAAGGATGAGTTGTACGGCATGCTGGCTGTACTCTGCAATGACTCGTTACGTGACACGCTTCAATCGCGCGACGGACGTGGAAGGTACGGACTACTTGCGCCAGGGCCGCGCTTAACGAGGCATCTCCCATCGGAGCGACACCTGAATCGCTGTATGATCGCTACGCTCGAACATGACGCACTTGATATGTTCGATGTCTATTCGGAGCTCGTCGATGAATGTGACGAATACCTACGTCACTTGCATGCGGCCTCCGACAAGACGATGCATCCTACCACCCGCCTGATGATGAGCGGCGGAATCATGACGGCAGTGATGAGCATGGACATGACATATTCGACGCTGTCCGATGACACGCACAGGCTTGATGCCGAAGCGCTAAAGGCGTCCTGGAAAGTAGTCTACGATCAGACCACGTTAGGCCTGAAGGAGCTCATCGTGCTCCCCATGCTCTGGTCACCCGAAGAGCAACGCGATGCTATCTTCGACGTTGATGAATCGAACATTGCCAGCTTCTGCGCAGAAGGGCTTCGTTCGGTCGACCGATTGAAGAATATACCGGACCGGACTACGATCGGATGTCCGATCAGTTTCGAACCGGAACTGGTACGTGAGTTGTGGAGCTGGTACGTCGATCTTCGCGGCCGAGTCGGGGATGATCAGTTGACGGCTTTGCCGGCAGATCCGAACGCCTGAATCTTCTCTTCGACGACTGCCTGCACCGCTTCGTAGACGGTCGGCATGAGTTTTACGACGGCGTACTCCTTAGGGTTGTCAGCCAACACTTTTTCGAGTGTCGTGCGGAAGACGAAGCGCATGTCGCTGTTGATATTGATCTTCGATACGCCGATCTTAGCCGCCTCCTCGAAGAAATGGAGTGGCGTTCCAGACCCACCGTGAAGGCTGATCTGACAGTTGATCGAGTCACGGATCTTAGTGAGTAGTTCAAGGTCGAGCTCTTTCGGCACAGGATACTTGCCGTGCAAGTTACCGACCGCGGCGGCGAAGGTATCGATTCCCGTCGCATCGACGAACGACCTCGTACCCTCTGGTGTGCTGAACGTCTTTTTGATCGCTTCGTAGTCGATCGTCTCTTCGTGCAGGTTCGAGCTTCCACCGAAGTAATGCGGTTCACTTTCGACGAGCGCACCCGTGAATTTCGCATAGTCGACGACTTCTTTCGTCATGGCGATGATTTCTTCTTCTGACGCATCGTGATTCGCCTGCGAGATATCGATGTGGATGAATTCGTAGCCGGCATCGATCGCTCGCTTGCAGCTTTCGACCGTAGGGCTGTGGTCGAGATTGATATACATTTCGATACCATATTCGACCTTGTAGTTGTCGACCATATCCCGGACATTCTCAAGACCGAGTGCCTCGACTTCACCGTCACTCACCTCTACGAGCACCGGTGCATTAAGTTTTTGTGCCGCTCGAGCCACGGCTATGAGCGTCTCCTGATTGTCGACGTTGAACGCACCGACGGCGAACTTCTGCTGACGACTACGTTGCATGAGATGCCGTGCCCTCGTGGTATTGTCGCGAATCTGTCGTATGCTGTGGCTCATCCTTAATATCCTTTCTTGTATTGCGGTGCGCGTTTGATGAACGACTGTATCTTCTTCGCGAGTGACGCTCCATCGAGTCCGAAATGCTCGACTACTTCCCGAGGAGATCCACTCTCACCATACCTGTCTTCTACGCCAAGTCGCTTGATAGGCACCGGCATGACTTCGGATACCAGTTCGACGATCGCTCCGCCGAGGCCTCCGGCAATCTGTGCCTCTTCCGCCGTGATACCGCGGCCTGTCTTCTCAAGACTTTTGAGTATCGTCTCATCGTCGAGCGGCTTGATGGTCGGCACATGGACGACTTCCGCATCAAAGCCTTGCTTGGCAAGAATATCGGCGGCCACCATGAGTTCATACGTCATGGTTCCGGTCCCGAACAGACTGATGTCCTTTCCTTCGCGAAGTATGTACGCCTTGCCGATCTCGAACGGCGACTTATCGGTACTGAACACTGGTGTCTTATCGCGAGCCAGCCGTAGGTAGCTCGGCTTGCCGTTCTTGGCGAGCGCGAGCGTCGCCTTTTCTGCCTCGATACTGTCACCAGGCACGACGACGACCATGTTCGGCATGACGCGCATAAGTGCGATATCTTCGAGCATCTGATGAGTCGCGCCATCCGGGCCCGTGTACAGTCCGGCGTGACCACCTACCACCTTGACCGGCTGGTCGTTCAGTGCGGCCGTCGTCTTGATCTGCTCCCAGTTACGCCCCGGACTGAAGGCCGCGTAACTGGCGGTGAACGGAATCTTACCGGCGCGGGCCAGTCCACTCGCCACCGTCACCAGGTTCTGTTCAGCGATTCCTACTTCGATGAAACGCTTCGGGAACGCTTCGCGGAAAAGATGCATCTGCACACTTTCGGTCAGATCGGCGCATAATGCTACCACATTCTTGTCCGTCTCTCCGGCACGTTTCAAGCCTCGGCCGAAGCCAGCCCGCGTCGGTTCGAGCGTCACCTTATCGGTCAGGATATCTGGATGTAGCTGGTATTTACTCATGTGATTGTCCTTCGTGGGTAATCTTACCGCGGAGCGTGCGGAGTTCCTTGAGTGCTTCTTTCGCTTGCTCGTGATTCGGTGGCATACCATGCCAGCGGTAGTCATACTCCATGAAATCGACACCTTTGCCGGGAATCGTATGAGTGATGATGACGCTCGGCCGGTTGCTGATCGCCTTGGCCATACCGACGGCGTCAAGGATACTTTCGACGTTGTGCCCGTCGATCTCCTGTACGTGCCAGCCGAAACTGCGCCATTTTCCCGCCAGATCTTCGAGCGGCATGACGTCTTCGGTATTACCGTCGATCTGGATGTTATTACGGTCGACGAAGGTGATCAGCTGCGAGAGCTTGTATTTACCGGCGAACATGGCCGCTTCCCAGATGTTGCCTTCGTTTAACTCGCCGTCACCGGTCACACAGTACACGAAACGATGAGTCTGGGAGTCGAGATACTGTAAGCTGTACGCGACGCCCGCCGCCTGGCTCAGTCCACTGCCTAACGGGCCTGATGTGTTCTCAAGTCCCGGTAGCTTCGTTCGTTCCGGGTGACCTTGTAGACGCGTCCCCCACTGTCTGAGCGTCGATAACTCTTTCTTATCAAAGAATCCGGCCTCAGCCATCGCAGCGTACATGACTGGGGCACAATGCCCGTTACTAAGGAAAAAGAAGTCTCGCTCACTCCATTCCGGCTTCTTCGGTTTATAGCTCATGACACCGAAATACAGTGTCGCCACAAGGTCGGCAAGGCCGAGCGGACCGGCGGAGTGTCCGCTTCTGGCAGTTTCCAGCATGTGGATGATTTCTCGGCGCATATAGAACGCCTTCTGTTCGATCTGCTTGATTGTAAGAGGCCCACTCATTAGGAATATTGTAGCATGAGCGGTTTGAAAATCAGATGACGCCGTGCTTGTTCATTTCGGCGACGAGCTGCTTGTATGTCTCGCCGGGGTCGGCGGATTTGGCAATCGTGCCTCCGACGTTCAGTACGTCGATGCCTCCTTGAGCCAGACCGAACGCGTTGTCCATGTTGATTCCACCGTCCCACCCGATTTCGACGTTCGGGTTGATCGCCTTAATCAAACGGACTTTTTCGAGCTGCATAAGACTGGCCTTGCCACCATATTTACCAAGCTCACCGCTGAATATCATGACATGATCGACGGCCTGTATGAGGTTGGCGATAGTCGACGGCACCGTCGGACGCTGCAATGCGACACCAGCCTTTATGCCGGCAGCCTTCACCTTTTGGATTATCGGTAGCAAGTCTTCCTGAACTTCAGCGTGAAAGATGATCAGGTCACAACGCAGTGCTATCAACTGATCGACGTATTCGGATGGTCGGGCGACCATGGCATGGATGTCGGCATGCCACCCCTCCGGCCACCAGGCCTCACTAGCATTGATAGTAAACGTCGGTGCGAACTCGCCATCGGTGATATCAATGTGTACCCGGTCTGCAAGCGTATGTATCTTTTCCATCATCTGCTTGAACTGGTCGGTGGTCTCGGCCAGGACGGCCGGAGCAATCTGAGAACTCATCAGGCGAACTCATCGATCTGCGCGTTTCGGCGCTTAAACCTAGGAGCGGCACCGAACGGTGTCGATAGCCACGTCTCGATGATTCCTTTCCAGGCACCGTCGTCGTCTTCTAATATGCGTGCCGGAAGACACAGTACGTTGCTGTCGTTATCGTGTCGGGTCATCTTCGCCTCGAACGCGTCCCATATGACGGCGGCTCGGATGCCACGGAATCGATTAGCTGCAATCGCCATGCCTTGGCCACCGCCGCATATCAGGATCGCACGTGGATCATCGTCGATATCACCGATGACCCGTGTAGCCGCCAGTTGTGCGAAATCCGGAAAATCATCGTTCGGGTCAAGTTCGTTATCGCCTATATCTTCGACATCGTAGCCGTGTTTCGCCAGATAAGCGAACACGTTCTCTTTCATCTGAAAGCCCTGATGATCAGCGCCGAGGTAAATCTTCATATCCATAAGTATAAGCGTCATATCTAAAAGCGTAAACATATTGACAAAAGTAATATTATTTGCTATAATATTATTACACGTACCCTCTTGGTTGAGGTGCGTGTGCACCTCGGAAAGGAGCATAATGCTCCGTCGCATCGTCACCAGCGCCATCATCGCCGTCATCGCTGCGCTCAGCCTGAGCAGCTGCATGGACCCGCGAGTGTTCGACGCGTGGAACGACCGGAACATCACTCAGTTGACCCAGCTGGGGTTCTCGGACCCCATCCTGATCAACGACGACAACATGAACCGACCCACGTACAGCGTGGCGCTCGGTGGCTGTCGCGTCGAACTACGTGGCAGCAAGTCGGCCGAGTGGGCCTACCACGTGATCGCGACCGACGCCTACGTCGTCGATGTCGACGCCGACGGCATGGAAGCAATCGCCGACGACCTCGGTCTCGCGTTCTGCTTCAGCTAATTCATCCGAGCCTCGGCCGGCCGGGAGATTGTCTCCCGGCCGGCTCACACCCACCTTACGTGGTGGTTTTTTTGTTTTTTGACAAATGTTCAGTAGCGATTCTGTACGCTATTCGCCCTATGACCATTTCCGGATTCGATAAAACGCCGGAGCCCTTACGGGCTACATCGGCTTAGTTCTTTTCGAGCGATTTTGCGACGTCCGCTACCAACTCAACCAGCCGGTTACTATAACCCCACTCGTTGTCGTACCATACCATGACCTTAATTAGATTACCGTCGACGACCTTCGTAAGGAGAAGATCGACGGTTCCTGACTTGCTGTTGCCGATGTAATCACTCGATACCAGCGGCTCTTCCGACACTCCCAGAATACCTTGATAGTACGGCTGGCTTGCGGCCTTTTTGAACGCATCATTTATCTCTTCGACCGTCACGTCGCGACTGAGAAGCGCGGTTACGTCACTGATCGATACGACCGGAGTCGGAACGCGGACGCTGACTCCGTCGAACTTACCTTCGAGCTGCGGCAACGTCTTCGTGACCGCGATCGCGGCACCAGTCGTGGTCGGGACCATGTTCTCGGCAGCATTACGACCTTCCCGAAGATCTTTCTTCGGTGCATCCTGAAGCGCCTGCGAAGCGGTGTAGCTATGCACCGTCGTCAACATGCTTTTCTCGACACCGAATTCGGCATCAAGGACAGCCATGACCGCGCCGAGCGAGTTTGTCGTACAGCTGGCGTTCGAGATGACCTTCGTGGCACCTTCGATCTTGTCGTCGTTGGCACCCAGCACGATGGTGTCGACACCGTCCGATTTGGTAGGGCCCGAAATGATGACGCGCTTTGCTCCGGCCTCGATGTGCTTACCGGCACCTTCTTTGTCGGTGAAGAATCCTGTCGATTCGATGACGAGTTCGACCCCCATATCGCCCCAAGGTAGGGCGGCCGGGTCCTTTTCGGCCAAGACCTTTATCAGCTGTCCGTCTACTTCGATACCGCCGTCGACGGCCTTTATGTCATGTTCGGAAGGCCCGTAATTACTGTCGTGTTTCAGAAGATACGCCAACGTACCGCTGTCCGTCAGGTCGTTGATAGCGACGATCTCGAGGTCGCTTCTGTCGAATGCGATCTTGAACGCGTTACGGCCGATTCGCCCGAATCCATTGATCGCGATCTTAGTCTTACTCATTATGAACCCACTCCTTATTTGAAATTAAGCGCTAGCTGTTTAGTTCACATTATACATAAAACCGTCCAGGCTGACTCACTCGGTTGACTGAAGTATACTTATAGACATGAACAAGCGTGATGTCATCGGTATCGCTCGGCCTCATTACTCCGCCGAGCAACTGCTCGAACTCGAGCACGCCATCGATATCGCGACCGAATCGCACTCGGGGCAGTTGCGAAAAAGTGGAGAGCCTTACATCATCCATCCGCTCGCCGTCGCTGCGACGCTTATCGAATGGGAGATGGACATCGACTCGGTCATAGCCGGCGTCCTTCATGACACGGTCGAAGACACCCGTCTTGGACTCGATAGGATAGAATCGCTGTTCGGTCACGACGTGGCCTTTCTCGTCGATGGCGTCACTAAAGTCGGTCAGGCGCGTAGCGGAATGCGCGATCTCGACAGCTACTTACCCGCTACCAAGGACAACTTGACGAAGCTGATGATCGCAGTTGGCCGGGATGTGCGGGTGCTCATCATCAAGCTCGCCGACCGCCTGCATAATATGCGTACACTCGAGCACATGCCTGCCGAAAAACAGAAGAAGATCGCTCGCGAGACCATGGAGGTCTTCGCACCGCTTGCCGACCGACTGAACATGGGACGGGTCCGGGTGCAGCTCGAAGAGCTCAGTTTCCGTTACATGATGCCTAAGGACTTCGCCCGCACCAAGTCGCTCATGGATGCTCGGCTTAAGCGAAGCGAACGTAAGCTCGAAAAGGTACGGCGCGAGATTACTCAGCGGCTGAATGACGAGAAGATCGAGTTCAGCATGGATGGTCGCGTCAAGAGCGTCTATAGCCTGTTCAAGAAACTGGACCGCGTCGAGGGTGACATCGACCGGGTACATGACCTTATCGCACTCCGTATCATTGTCGACGATCTTTCTACGTGCTACTTGGTCCTCGGCGTCCTCCATGAAATTTATACGCCGCTGTTCGACCGTATCAAGGACTATGTCGCGCAGCCGAAAAAGAACGGCTACCAGAGTCTTCACACCACCGTTCAGACCTCCTCCGGCCAGATAATCGAATTCCAGGTGCGCACCCAGGAGATGCACGAGTATGCCGAACGCGGGCTCGCCGCCAGCTTCCATTACAATGAGGCCAAACTTACCGACGCGTACCGTAAAGGTACCCTCGCCGAGCTGCCTGCCGATCTTTCGTGGATCCGGGAACTGCAGACGGCTGCGTCACAGGCCGGCACCGGTAAGGCATTCAATGCTAAGAAATTCCGTATGAACCTGTTCAGCGACCGCATCTTCGTCTACTCACCGAAAGGCGACATATGGGACCTTCCGCGCGGGGCATACGTGCTTGATTTCGCCTTCCGTATCCATTCCGATGTCGCAGCGCGCGCGAGCGGTTTCAAGATAAACGGCGCGATGAAACCGTTCAGCTACAAGCTCCAGCATGGAGATACGGTCGAAATCCTGACAAGCAAGACCGCCAAACCGAAATCGGAGTGGAAAGAATACTTGGTCACGAATCATGCCAAGGAGAAATTGCGTCTACAGTTGTCGCGTCAGAATCGACGATTGCTCGGGACGATGACCGCCGGATTCAGGCGCAAGAAGCCTTAATCTTCGATGAGTCGATGTTCGAAGATATACGAGTTAGCACGGTCGTAGAACGGGCGCCATTCCGATGCGACTAGCTCATCCGCGTTCACCCATCTGTACTCGTCGTGCTCCCAGCTCAACGTAACATCAGCGTTGTCGACGGTCGCGTAAAATATGTGGCGGAGGACCGAAGTATCGGTGTTTTCGTAGAACTCGGTTTCGGTGTACAACAAAGTGAAGCGCTCGGTAGCGATTCTTAGGCCTGCCTCTTCGTATACTTCACGTGCGACGCCCTGTTGTGGCGTCTCACCGGCTTCCACCATGCCGCCAGGGAGATCGGGCTTCAACGATCGTTCCGGATTTTCCTCCCACTTGCTTGAACGAAGCATAAGAAACTTGCCATCGGCATTCCTTATCAGTGCCTTCGCGACCATATGGATCTGTGGCATCAGCGAGCGTTCCAGCGTTCGATACAAGACTTGATGATAGCCTTTGCTTCCTCGGCATCTCCCCAGCCCTTCACGATCGTACTTCCTGGTTTTTTCAGGTCCTTATAATGAGTGAAGTGGTGCTCCAGTTGCTTGACGAGCTGAGGAATGTCGGCAAGCGAATTGATCCTGTCGTCATCTCGATTATCAGCTGGTACTACGACGACCTTGTCATCGACTTCACCGTCATCTTCGAACTTCATGACGCCGATGATCTTAGCTTCGAGCCACACGCCGGTAGCCAACGGTTCGGGGCAGATGATCAGAGTATCGAGCTCATCACCGTCCTCGTCGAGCGTCTGCGGGATGAATCCATAATTACACGGCTTCGCGAAGATTGCTGGCTCGACGCGATCAAGCATGAATGCGGCGTGCTCACGGTCCCACTCGACCTTTAGTCGTGAACCCTGAGGTATCTCGACGACGGTATTGACCGTGCCTGCATCGATGCTGCCTGGTGTTAGTACTTGGTTGAAATCGGCCACGATATGTCTCCTGCTTACGTGATTGGTACTTTCATTAATTATAGCAAAGGCCTTCCCGCATACCTTCGGTGGCCACGCGATGTATAATAAGGCCATGTCTTCTCCTAAATTGCTCACGTCGCCCGATTACATCGTCGAGGCGATCAAGTCGATATCCGCGGCGAAGCAGCGCGTACTCTTCATGTCACTTATGTTCACCGATGACGATGTAACCGACGATTTCGTCGATGCCCTTGAAGCCGCCGCCGAACGTGGGGTCAACGTTCAGATCGCAGCCGACGTGTTTACCTACGGGGAACTCGGCGGCCACTTCCTGCCGTTCAAATTCTTCACCGAGAAATCCCGCGCCACGACATCATCCGTCAGAGAACTCACGAAAAAGGGTATCACGTTCAATTGGCTCGGTCGCTTCAGCGTCACCCCGGTGAGTGGCAGGACGCATATCAAGTGTCTTATCGTCGATGATAAGGTCTTCTCGTTCGGTGGTGTCAACCTATACGGCAAAGACATCACCGGCAACAGCGACTATATGTTCATGTGTCCCGATTCCCGGCTGGCCGACGACCTGGCACACGAGTTCAACCAGATAACCAAAGCCGATCGTGGCCACTACGTATATCGTAGCCACAAGTTCTCGTACGGTTCGCATACGGTGCTGACGGACGGAGGCTTTCAGGGTGATTCGATCATCTATCGACGCGTCTGTGAGCTCGCCCGCGAAGCTACGGATGTATTACTCGTGTCACAGTATTGTCCGACCGGCAAGCTCAGTCGCATACTGAAGACGAAGCGTTCTCGACTTTATTTCAATCGACCGGAACTGGCCGGACCGCTGAACAAGGCAGTGATATCGATCGGTATGCTGTTCTCTCAGCACAAAACGCTGTATACAAGAAGTCGGTACCTTCACGCCAAGTTCATGATCTTCACCATGCCGGACGGACGTAAGATTGCCGTGACCGGCTCGCATAACTTCGTATATGGGGGAGTGTTGCTTGGTACGCGCGAAATCGCGCTCGAGACCGACGACAAGAAGGTCATCAGGCAACTCGAGCGGTTCTTCGATTCGTACGTGGCGTAGCTACTAGGCGTCGCTACCGGCGTGATGATTCAGGCCGTCAAGATACTCACGGATACTGAGTGCTGCCGTCGCTCCTTCGCCTACCGCACTGGCGATTTGCAATGTGGCACCACTACGGACGTCACCACTCGCGTACACGCCCTTCATGTTCGTCTGAAGTGTCTTATCGGTCTTGATCAGGCCGACATCGTCGAGCTCGATAGCCGAGTCCTTCAGGAATCCGGTGTTAGGTAAAAGCCCCACGAACACGAATACACCGTCGACATCGATCGACGTGTCAGCTCCATTGTCGTTGACTTTCACCGACGTTATCTTTCCCTCGTTCGCGACGATTTCCTGTGTCGTCGTCTGCAGATGGACGGTGACCTTGCCTTCGTCGACATACTTCTGAAGTTCTTTTTGCAGTACGTCACTGGCCGATATCGAACTACGTACAAGTAAGTCAATATGACTCGCGAACCGTGTCAGGAAGATCGTCTCTTGGACGGCGGAGTTACCGCCGCCGATGACCGCGAGTCTTTTGTCGCGGTAAAAGGCGCCGTCACACGTCGCGCAGTAGTGGACGCCGCGTCCGAAATACTCGGCCTCGCCGGGTACGCCCGTCTTCTTATAGTCACTTCCGGTCGCGATCAGCACCGACTTGGCCTTTACTTCCGCACCGTCTACGACGACGGTCTTGAAGTCGCCGTCATCCCTGATTTCCGATACCTCGCCGAGCTCGATCTGCGCACCGAACCGCTCTGCCTGCGCCTGCAGCAGACCGGCAAGTCGCATACCCTCGATCCCGTCGGGGAATCCTGGGTAGTTGTCGACCTTATCCGTGATTGCGGCCATGCCACCGACGACGCCTTTTTCATATAGCACCGTGTCGATGTCTTCGCGTGTCGTGTACACGCTAGCTGCGAGGGCGCTTGGCCCAGCACCGATCATTATCACGTCACGCACAGTATTATCCGCCATAGCTTTGTAGTATCTCCTTAGGTATTTCTGCGTCCTTGATGGTTTCGAGCTTCTTGAATGGCATGAGCACGAACTTAAGTGGCGTGTTCGCCGGAATCGTGCCTTGACCCGATTCACCATACCCCTGCGCGGATGGTATGGTCAGTTGTCGGACCCCGCCGATCTTCATACCTTTGACACCTTCGCTCCATCCCTCGATCGTGCCACCCGGCCGGGCGATGAACGGAGATTTGAGCGAACTACCGTCTATCGATCCGTCGAAGATGGTTCCGTCCGGTAGCCACCCGATGTAATACACCGCGTACGTCGTATCATCACCGATGGCCTCTCCGGTACCTGCCTTGAGGTCTTCGGTGGCAAGCTTTTCCTGAGCGGCGGCTGCCTCGAACTTACCGACCCGTGAGGCGTATGAGTTGAATTCCTCGAAATACTGCGCAGACAATGCAGTCGCCTGACCATCGAGTTCCGTCTGTTGCGCTTGCTGCTTGGCTTGTACCGCAGCGGCGTCCTTCTGATATTTCGCGTATGCCGTCTGTAAGCGCGCCGAATCAGCCGCTTCGTTCTGTGGCGCTAAGATCATCGCGAGAAATCCCGCGAGCGTTCCTATCGTCAGCACGATCGCGATGATCCATATGCCCGTACGCTGGGCGGTCGATGTAGCCATGTTCCCTCTCTTATTTCACACTAGATAACTTGTAATAGTATATCAAACTATCACGCCGGAGAGCTCTTCGTTCGCGCGCTTCGCGATACTGTCGATTACAGGCCGGACGTCCTTGTCGGTGAGCGTACGCTCGTAGCTAGTTACGTTCAGACGCACGGTGACAGTGGTGTGTGTGTCATCATCTTCCGACTTGTAGATCGCACGTGGTGTCACGTCGATCGTCAGTTCTTCGGTTTCTTCGATGACAGATTCGATCATCTTCACGACGTTCTGGTAGCCAGCCTCGATGGGAACCTTAAGCGAGATATCTTGTGAAACGCTCGGGTATCGTGATAGTGACCGATACGAATTCACAGCCGAAATCACTGCGTCATACAGGTTATCGAAATCGATGATCAGCCCGGCCGCGTATTCCGGTAATTTGAACTTCTTTGAAACCGGCAGTGAAAACTCTCCGATCACACCCAGCCTCCGACCGGATCTGGTATCCGTGATGACTGCCGTACGCGATACCTCGAACAGCGATTCACCCTGATCGTCATACTTCGCGTATCCAAGTTTTATATCGAGATCATCGGCCAGGAAGTCGAGCAGCCTGCGCAGGCGGTAGAATGCCGCACCCGATCGAGGTTTTTTTGCTGCATACACCATGTCGATCGTTTCAACCTCTCTCGGGAGTCCTTCATCGTTCACCGACAGTTGCTTATGATGTTGCTTACCTACCTCGAATAACGCGAACTCGTCGTAGCCGTTCTTTATGTTCATATGCACCTTGTCGAGCAGACTAGGGAGCACGCTTGGGCGATAATATTGAAGCTCAGGACTGACCGCGTTAGAGAGTTTGAATGCTGAATCCGGATCGAATCCGATCGTTTCGAGGAGTTTGCCGTGGATGAACGAGTACGTCAAAAGTTCGTTGGCACCGGCACGGCTCAAGCTTTGCCTGACTCGATCCTTCAACTCACGCCTGGCGTTGAGCGTCGCCGGCTTCATGCTACGTCGTGGCAATTCTTTCGGCAATCTATCAAAGCCGTATAATCGACCGATTTCCTCTACGATATCTTCAGGAAGTTCGATATCGGTGCGCCAGAACGGCTCGTCGATGTCGAGAAGGTCGGTCGAAGGATCGTATTCTGTACGAAGTTCGACGTTGGAAAGTAACGACTTGACCTGGTCTCCTGAAAGATCGAGTCCGAGGCGCGCATTAGCGAAATCAGGCTTCATCACGAATGAGTCTTCGGCATACATCGAGGGTTGTTTCACGAAGTCATCACACAAGTCAGTCGTTTCACCCGCGACGACAGCGCCGGATAGTCCGGATACCATGGTCGAAAGATACGATATGACATACGGATTCTGACGTGGCGATTGTCCCTTGTTGAACCGAGCGAGCGCATCGGTAAAGATGCCGTGTCGCATACTCGACTTGCGCACCGCGTACATATCGAATGTCGCCACCTCAAGTACGATCCTGGCAGTGGACTCCGACACGTCGCTGTCGCAACCGCCCATGATTCCACCAAGCCCGACGGGTCCGTCACCATCTGCGATGACGATATCGGTGTCGTTCAACGAGTAGGTCTTGCCGTTCAAGAGCTTGACCGTTTCGCCCTGGTCTGCCATCCTGGCACCGATGGTCTTGCCTCGCAGCTTATCGTAGTCATACGCGTGTGTCGGCTGCGCAGTAAGGAGCATGGTGTAGTTTGTCGCATCGACGACATTGTTGATAGGCTTGGAACCGAGCGCGACGAGCGCGCATTGGAGCCACAACGGACTCGGTTTGATGACGACGTCCTTCATAGGAAGGAACATGATTCTCGGAACTGCACCTTCAGTCTGATTGAAGGTAGTAAGATCTAAATCTGCTACGCTGGCGAATTCCGGAGCGGTTATATACCAATCTGGACTTACGAACGGCTTGCCTGATATGCCCGCGATCTCCCGTGCTACGCCAAGCTGTCCGAACAGATCCGGCCTGTGCGTGAACATCTTGTTTTCTATATCGATGATCGTGTCATCCATGCCGAAGAGTTCGGCGAAGCTCGCGCCGGCTGCAAGCAGAGCGCCGTCGACGAGGTCGTATTCGGTAACTTCCAAAATCCCATCGTGACCGTCGCCGATGGCAAGTTCTTTCGGACTGGCTAGCATGCCGTTGCTCAATACTCCACGCAGTTCACGTGCACCAAGTACGAACGGTTCGTCATCATCGGCTGTCGATGGCACCGTGGCACCGGGCTTGAGCCAGACGGCGAACATATCCGCCCTTACGTTCGGCGCGCCGCATACCACCTGTGTGGTCTCACCGCTTCCGTCATCGACGAGGCAGACGTTAAGCTTGTCAGCGTCCGGATGCTTCTCACATGATACGACCTTGACTATGATCGCGCCTTCGTATCGCGAACGAAGGTCGATGAGCTCATCGACCTTTCCGAGTTGACGATTGATCCTCGTGACGAGCTCCTCAGTCGAGGGAAGCTCGAAATCAACGTACCGTCTTATATGGTTCAGGCTTACACGCATACTGCCTCAAATTATACCGTAATTCATCACTGGCCGTTATAGTTCGTCCAATCGGTCGCAAGGTCGAATCCGTATGGGTGACGTACCGCGAAGCCACCGGTGTCGTACACCTTGCCAGGTCCAAGGCTCGTTTCGACGATGGTACACCGCGGGTAGGAATTAAGATTCGCGGCGACGAGTACGTATCCGTCCTGGTCGATCTTCGCACCATCGGATCTGATAGAGTAGCTTCCGCCTCCGCATGCCCCTATGACGACGTTCATCGGCAGGTCGTAATACGTCTCACGGTGCGCGACGCCCAGGCTGTCGACAAAGATCTGTGCGCCTTTCGATCGCGTGAGAGCATTCGGTAAAGGTGCGAAGACGATCGGTCGAGGCTTTACCTGTTCGGGCTCAGGCTCGACACGTGTGATCTCTAGGACGATCGGTGTGCCGTCGCGCTCCAAGCTTCCCTTAGCAAACCGTGTCTTATCGTCAGGACCTAAAGGCTGTAATCGGGCGTCGCTTAGGATCGCGTTTGCCGACTGGGCGACCGTAACGACCCTTTCGCGAATCCCGCCGTCGTTGACAGCCACCAATCTCGAACGATAGACGATCACGTCCTGGTTCTGCGAAGTCAGCTTGTCATCGCGCGATGGCTCAAGGACATCCTGTGGATTTATCTCCATGTTCGAATCATCGATAGCCCCTTGCACGGTATCGGCGCGGGTCAGTACCACCCGCTGCACGCCGCGATCATAAAAGGTAACGAGTCGTTTCGTTCCCGATTGGTCCGCGCCGTTGATGAAAAGATGCATGCCGATGACGTACGTGAGACCCACCGCGAAGATGGCGATCATCGTGAATTCATATAGCCTCAGTCGTTTCGCAATCTTCCTTTTCATGAGATATGTCCGCCAGGTACAACGCTAAGTTCGATCGCCTTCAGCATGAGCTAACCTGAAAGGGCGTTCTTAATCTTTTCTTGCTGGCGTGTGAACGGCAGCGGAATCAAATCATCGATCGATCGGCGTCCTTGAGTCGTGATGACGGATACTCCGGGAGCATAGTCATGTAATATCTGACGACATTTTCCGCACAAATCTACGACGGAAACTGTCCCGTCGTCGGCTTTCCTCACCGCCACGATTTCTTCGAACGAATATTCACCGTCGTTCATGGCGATCGTCAGCGCCGCAGTCTCGGCACATACGAGTCCTAAGAAGTGATCGATGTTTACCGCGGTGACGACTTCACCGGACGTGGTCCTGAGTGCGGCCGCAACGGTATGGATGGGATAGACGTACTTCGATTCTAATGTCCGGGTCGCCAGTTCGATCAGGTCGCTCATCAGAATTGCCGCAAGAAGTCTAATTTACCCGAATGGAAATGCCTGACATCCTCTATCGCATACTTCATCATGACCAATCGGTCGACGCCGCAGCCGAACGCGAAGCCGGTATATGTTTCCGGGTCGATATCCGCTGCCCTGAGCACGTTCGGGTGGATCATTCCACAGCCTAACAGTTCGATCCAACCCTCACCTGAGCAGACCTTACAGCTCTTGTCCTTGCCTTCGCAGAACGGGCAGCTAAGCGCGAATTCGAAACTTGGTTCGGTAAATGGGAAATAATACGGATTCATTTGAACCTTCAGTTTCTTACCGTAGTATTCCTCCAGGAACGACTGAAGCGTCGCGACCAGCATACCGGCGTGGACGTTCTTGTCGACATAGACACCTTCGACCTGGTAGAATGTGTGCTCGTGTCGGGCATCGAGGTCTTCATTCCTGAATACGCGATCCGGGGAAAGTACCGCGATCGGTTCACCGGCTTCCAGGTCGGCTTTGTACTTCTTCAATATACGGTTCTGCATGGTCGACGTATGAGGGGGCGCGATGAAAGGATCGCCGTCCTTGTCTTTTTCGACCGTCATGAACGTATCCCAATCGTCGCGTGCCGGGTGATTCTTCGGAAAGTTCAGGCTTTCGAAGACGTGGAACTGGTCATCAATCTCGGGTGAAGATTCGATGACGAAGCCCATTCGTTGGAAGATGCCGGTAAGTTTCGCGATTTCAGTCATGAGCGGGTGTACGGTGCCTTGTCCACTCGGCAAGAGTTCGGGTAATTCGGTGTTGGCATCGAACGGCGCCGTCACGTCTATCGGAGGTAATTTCTTCGTTGAACCTGACTCGGACTCTACCATCGATTTAAGTTCGACGGACAGCTTGTTCACCGCCTGGCCGAAACTTGACCGCTCATGCGGCTCCAACGTCGGAATGATGGAGAAAAGCTCTTTTAATTCACGTGCCTTCAAGATGTCCGATTTGACCGGCATGGAATCATAACGATCGAGTAATTGACTTCGTACTGCCGCGATGCGTTCTAAGGGGTTCATGATATGCATCAAGTATACCGTCAGCTGGAAGCGAGGACAAGCCAGACGAGCGTGGCTACGAATGCGACGATTATGAGTACCCACACCCATGCAAGACTTGTAGTCGCCTTCGTCTTTTCCAGGTATGCAGAATCGGTCACTCCGTCCGGACGGTCCTGCTCGACTTCCAAAGATTTCTTTTTCGCCTTTTCGGCCAGTTCGGCGGCAATACGCTTCTGCAGCTCGGTACGTTCGTTCTGTTGATTCATGAATAAAGCCATTGCTCCTATTGTACACCTTCGGCGCCTCTAGGGGGCTGTGCTATACTGGAGCCATATTTCTATATAAGGAGGGAAATATTCCATGGCAACTAAGAAACCAGCCGCCTCGACGAAAAAGTCGGCCAAAAAACCGGCTCCGTCCGCTAAGAAAACCACGACGAAGGTGACTACCGTCAAGGCCGCGTCCGCACCAGCCGCTAGCGCAGCCGCAAGTACTACCCGGTTCAAATTCAGCCGTGCACCACTGCTCGCAGCATCGGTCGCTGAATTCATCGGTACGTTCTTACTCGCCAGCGTCATACTGGCCGCAAGTAACCAGGCGCTTGCAGTACTCTTCGGAGCAGCCGCAGTCGTCATGACCGTAGGTGTCATGTCAGGCGCACATCTTAACCCGGCGTTGACAGTCGGTGCGCTTGCTACTCGACGCATCAATCTGGTCCGCGCAGTATGTTACGTCGTCGCCCAGGTGCTGGGTGCCCTCATGGCTCTCGTCGCGCTTGATGCGTTCGTCAGTGCTGCACCACAGGTCAGCGAACAGGCCCAAGCATTCGGCCAAGCAGCACCTACCCTGTTCAGCGCTCCTGCGATCGCCGCAGGTTCAGAGTGGGTCGTTCTCGCTGCTGAGCTACTCGGCACCGTCGTTCTCGCGTTCGCCGTCGCAGCCGGCCTCCGTCATGGAAACGGCACCGCGAGTCACGCGTTGACCTACGCAGGTGGACTGTTCGTCGCATTGTTCGTCGCAGGCACCGCAGCCGGTTACGTCGGTGCAGCCGCGATCCTTAACCCGGCCATCGCAGCATCATTGCAGGCACTCAAGTTCGAATTATGGCCAATCCTCGTATATGTCGTCACACCTCTCGTCGGCGGCGTACTTGGTTTCGCGCTCAATGACCTCGTCGATGCCGAGAGCAAAAAGATTTCCGCGTAATTATACGCAGAATAAAAAATCCGCCCGATCGGGCGGATTTTTTATTCATCGATGTTCGGCTTGTCGATCTGTAGCGGCTCGATACCAGGACTGGTGTCCGCTATGCGCACGATATCCTTGTCGACCTTACCAAGTTCCTTATGGGCGGCATTGAAATGATTGACGGTAGTTCCGAGCGTGTTACCTAGCTTCTGCATATATGTCTCGTGGGATTTCAAATGCTTACCGAGCTCACCGACTCGCTTCTGTATATCCTTGGCCTGCTCCTCGATCTGAAGGCTCTTCAAACCTTGCATGACGGTCTGAAGGTAAGCGAGTAATGTCGTCGGACTGACGATGATGACTTTCTTATCGACGAACGCATATTCTATGAGGTCTCGTGAACTCGTGCCGGTCGAACCGACGTTGTTTACAAGCAAGTCATAGTAGATCGCTTCGGAAGGGATGAACATGAACGCATAATCTAATGTATTTTCATTCGGACGTATATACTTCGCCGTCTCATCGATACGGTTCTTAAGGTCCGCCTTGAAGACTTTTATGAGCGATTCGCGTTCGGTCTTGTCCTTGGCTTCGATAAGCCGGTTGTAGTTCTCAAGACTGAACTTGCTGTCGATCGGTAGTATCCGTTTCTTATCGAGCTTGATGATCGCGTCGACGATCTTGCCATCCTTGAAGCCATACTGTGTCTCGTAGATGTGAGGCGGCAATACGTTGGCCAGGACGACATCGAGATAGTACTCACCAAGTCCACCTCGTTGCTTAGGATTGGAGAGCACGTTCTGGAGCGTTTTCAGTTCATCTGCGACATCGACTACCCGTCGATTCGTCTCGTCCAACTTCGCAAGTCGCTCGGTCACGTCAGCAACCAGTTTCGCACTTTGCCCAAGCTGCCGCTCGACGGATTGCTGCATAGAGGTGCTGCTTCTCTCTAACTTATCTCCCATGGACTGCTGCATCAGGTGTATCGAACGCGATAACTCCGTGACGTCAGCCTTCATCATTTCGACCGAACCAGTCTTGTTCAGGTCTTTCAGTCGCTGGTTCAATATATAGATGACCGTCGAGAAACCGAATACGACGGCGACGAAAAGTAAGATAACCAGCGAAGAGTCGTTCATGGTAATGATTATACAGGAGAGCGGCTGGTCAGCCGACCGCGATACGGGCCAGAACCGCGACAGCTATGACGCCGACTACACTCACTACGAGGCTCGTCGGCTGTACGAGCCACGAAAACAAGACATATGCCAGGCTGAACAGAATGATAGCCGTGACGAATGCGAGCAGTATTGGTAACGATGCGAGCAGCGTTAGCATACCCCACGTTGCCACGCCTACGCCGATGATCGCCAAGATCGGGCGATATACACGCTCGCGCACCAGAAGTACAAGCCCAAGGATGGAACCGAGAACGATGGCGACACCACCCGCGAACTCCTCACGACTGTCACATCGTGCGAGCGCAGCAGACTCATTGCAAAGAATCGGTTCGAATACCAACCTTTCCAAGCCGACATAGAGGGCGAACGTTACAGCGCCGACGATGAGCCCGTATAAGAAGATATTAGTCAGAGTCTTGACGCTCATCGTCGCCCACGCCGCATGAGGATCGGACGCCTCGATTACTTTTGCCATTAACCTGCTCCCACCTTTGGTAATTTACGATATCTTACCAGCTTTCGACGGCTTTGACCATTGTCTGACCCTGCCAGGGCCCTCAGGCTGTGGGCGCTGAAGATACCAAAGTGCGCCCACGCACGCGATCGCAACACCGCCGATCACGTCGAGCGGACTATGTACTAAAGCGATTACCCTGCCTACACAAACAATCAACGTCAGCGCTAACGCCGTCAAAGGTATCCACTTCTGGCGTGTCTCGAACCAAAGCGCCAATGTTATCGCGGTGCAGAACAAAGCATGATCGGACGGAAAGCCTGGATTGTTCAGGAATGACGCTCCTGCGTCGACACCCATGAGCTCGAATGGACGCTGAAGTTCCGGCTGGTAAATCGCCCCTACGAACTTAGCAGCCATATACGCCGTTACTCCGGCGAGCAAGACACGACAATACGCCTGATATCGACTACCGGGTTTAAGACGGAACAGCAACGCCCAGGCACCGATAAGTACGACTGGTACCACCGCACCGTCAGCGATGATTCTGACTAGGATATCCTGCATCATTTTCATTATACTCTCGCTTACCTTCGTCTCGGTATATTTGCTACAATCATCCTATGTCAGAACGACCGGAACAAACATCGCACGCCACTTTGAACAAACTCCGCGCTTCAGTCTTAGGGGCTAACGACTGAATCGTCAGCACTTCCAGCGTAGTCATGGGAGTCGCCGGTGCGACCACCGATACCAAAGCGATTTTTACCGCTGGTATGGCGGCACTAGTAGCGGGCGCACTATCGATGGCGGTCGGTGAATACGTATCCGTGAGCTCTCAAGCGGATGCGGAAAAAGCGAATGCCGGAGATGCACACGAAGACACGGAGTTCACAAATCCGTACCAAGCTGCCATCGCTTCGCTCGTCGCGTTCACGGTGGGCGGGCTGGTCCCTTTTCTCGCCGTTATCTTAGCCCCGGACGAAATCAAGATTCCGGTGACGGTATTCGCGGTTGTCATCGCCCTGCTTATGACTGGCTTCGGTAGTGCCACAGTAGGAGGAGCATCACGGCTTAGGGCGATCATACGCATCGAAATAGGTGGGCTGTTGGCCATGGCTATCACCTATTTTATCGGGACGCTCTTCGGCGCATTCGTTTAGGCAAGTGTTGCGAGCCGGTCTTTTTCGCAGGTCAACGTCACTTGCTGCTTCGCGTCTAGCGTGAACACTTCCCCGTCCAGTTGGACTAGTAAGGGACGCGGTGAGGACAGCATAAAAGACTTTGTCCGGATCGTCGGCGTGATTCCTTTGGTGCTCGCAAATAAGAGATCCTTAATCGTTCGTAGCGGCGATATGAACCGGCTTTCATATATTTCCATCTTACCGTCATTCATCGATGCGTCGTCATCAAGTTTTATCACTTTGGACATACGATCGATCGTCGCGGCGATCAGGCTGTTATAGCGGTGAATTTCTCCATCTGTTTGAATCTTCACGTGTTTGAACGCGAACGCCTGTTTAATGACATGCCACTTTTCTGTCAACGCGTTAGGTCGTGCTTCAGTCAGGACCTTACCGACCTTCGGCGTCAGACCGAATCCGACATACGAATGAGCGTAACGCTCCCATGTCTTCCCGTTCATCATGCCCGTTACCTTAATTACCTCGATTTTCCTTACGCGGGCTTTCACGATGCCAGCCAGCATGTCATCGGGTGCGACGGCTCGATGATGATCGTTGGCATTACCGGACGGAAGTACTGCGGTCGACGCCTCGCCTTCGCTCAGCATGACGCCGTTTATGACCTCGTTATACCCCCCGTCCCCACTTGAAGAAATGATCAGGGTTTCTTCAGATTCAGCGTAGTTTGATGCGATTTCTTCGGCGTGCCCAGCGAATTTTGTCGGGATGATACTGACTTTGAGCTTAGCGTCACGCTGTCGCAGTTTCTCAGCGAAATCCTTGGCATTTGACTCACTGTCACCGGTACTGTTCGGATTGTAAATGATGATTACAGTGTGAAAATTCATACATACACCAGTATAGCGCGCCTGTACTCTAGAATGAACGCACTAGCTAAGCTACGATCGGAGAAAATATGACAGACTACCCTACCGTGAAACTCAACGATGGAACGACCATGCCACAGATTGGACTCGGCGTTTGGCAAGCCGAAAGCGGTGAAGAGACCGCTAATGCCGTAGCGGTAGCACTTCAAGCCGGTTATCGCATGATCGATACCGCCATGGTGTACCAGAACGAAGAAAGCGTCGGTGAAGGCATCCGCCGATCAGGCATCGATCGCAAGGAAATATTCGTCACGACCAAGCTCTGGAACAGCGATCAAGGCGCGGTAAACGCACGTCCGGCGCTTCAAGCCAGTCTTGAACGGCTCGGGCTCGATTACGTCGATCTTTACCTCATTCACTGGCCCACGCCGTCACGTGACCTATACGTCGAAACATGGAAGGAATTTGAGAAGCTTCAAAAGGATGGACTGACACGCTCGATCGGTGTCAGCAACTTCAGAGAGGAAGATCTAGAACGGCTCGCGATCGAAACCGATACCGTACCTGCGGTCAATCAGATAGAATTACACCCTTACTTCCAGCAACGAGAGTTGAGAGATTACGGTAACGCCCATGGTATTCGCATAGAGTCTTGGAGTCCGATCGGTGGTAGGCGCGGTAGCCTTCTGGAAGACACATCCATACGTGAAATCGCCCATGCTCATTCGAAATCGGCGGCGCAAGTAGTAATTCGTTGGCACATCCAGAACGGATTGGTCGTCATACCGAAATCAGTCCACGAAGATCGTATCCGCGAAAACTTCGATGTACTCGATTTCAGCCTGAGCGAATCCGAAATGAATATCATCAACGACCTCGATACCGGACGACGTAGTGGTCCGGATCCGGCGACGATGAATACTCACTGAAGGCCGAGCGTCATAAACCTCGGTATACGACTGATGAACAGATTACCGTTCAAGCTCCATGTCTGATTAGCCTGCTACTCTTAGGACCCTACGTATCGTGCATGCACAATGGCACTTTGTATCCACACCCTAACTAGGTATAATCGTAAGCGATTACCTTATGAAACCGAAGACAGTGACCTACGATAGCGCTATAAACCATCGACGAATCGGCCGGAAGGCTCTTCTTGCGGACCGTCTCAGCCACGCCGTCGGCAACAAGAAAGACGATGACCTCTCAGCAAAAATAAAACGTCTTCTTTCAAATCCGAAAAAAGCGGCCCTAGTCGGTAGCGCGATAGTGATCGTGGTTTCGCTCGCACTCACCGGAACCAAACTGGTCAATGACCAGGTCGCCACAGCCCAGTCCATACAGGCGGCTACCACGCAACGTGTACTTAAGCAAAAAAGTGAGGCTGCCGATGCGTGTCGTCGCCAGAAGTTCGAGCAAAAAGCAGAGCTCGTAGGCAAGGTCACGTATGATGAGATGTACGACGGAAACGCATGCGATCGCTAGTAAGGCATATGTATTAGAGCCAAGAAAAATGACCGAAAGATGTCGGTCATTTTTCTTGGCTGGGGCTAGTGGATGTGTTTCAGGAAGAAATCACTACTTTCGATTTTTCGTTTGACTTGAATCGCGTGTCTTTTTCGACTGCAACTTCCTGACAATGATGACAACTATAATCACCGTAGGAATACTTACTAGAATGACTTTAAATATTTGATTCAGTTGATGCGTTTGGCGTGACTTTTCCGGTGTCATTCCGTTCGGCGCTGCTGAGTCCATATCAAAGGCAAAAGTATGGTTTTCTAAAAGCGCCAGATTGAACAGTGCAACCGATAATACGAATAAGATGATAACTCTAGTGATGTGTTTCATTTTTATATTAAAACAAAAACACTTTACGTTAGCAAAGTGCTTATGCTTGGCTGGGGATGAGGGATTCGAACCCCCGATCATGGGACCAGAACCCACTGCCTTACCACTTGGCTAATCCCCAATATGTATCTGGTACAGTCATAAATTGTAGCGCAAAAGTCGGTTTACCTCAAGAGGAGGAGTCATGACGGAATTTACTGTCTGCGAAAACGACTGCCGAAAACCCCGCGAATAGGATCATCGACCATACCGCGGGAATCAATCCGCCGGGCACGTCCAGTGCGCTGGAGAATAAACCGCTGTTGGATGCGTGCGAATTCGTCAGCGATGTGAGCAACCAGAAAAGACTTGCTGATGTTCCCGATACTGCACAAAGTATACGCATCAGTCTGCTGATGTACATTCCAAGCAAGTACGGCAGCCCTAGCACCTGGGCCAGGATTATGAGTGCGGCGATGATCGACGACAACGGCTGGTCGTCGAACGGCATCAACGTTGACATGATAATCGGCTGATTTTCGTACTTGAACAGTTGTGCGAGCGTCATGGCCAGAAACATAGATGCCGTCATCCATGAAACCACTTGTATGAGCCGTGATCTCGGAGCCCCGAACGAAGGAAGGATAGTCATACACTTATTATAGCCGTTTCGTTAATGATGGATATGTTGTTATTTTCGTAATTACGCTTGCGCTTTTTTTGGTTATTGGATAAAGTGATGTTCAGCGACTCATACAAAAACAAAAACTCCACAAAAATAGTGTGTGCTCGCTCTACGACATCCACCACAACATCGAACTCGCCCTAGTCACTTAGGGCGTTTTCGTTTTGCTTTGCTCTTTTCGCCACTCGGCGATTCGAGCATGGTGCCCGCTCAGCAGAACCTCGGGAACTTTCATGCCGTTGAACTCTTCGGGCCTGGTGTACTGAGGGTACTCCAGAGTTTCTCCATCTGAGAAGCTTTCGATTTGCGCGCTCGTCTCGCCGCCGAGTACGCCAGGAATCAAACGCACGATACTATCGATTATCGTCATCGCCGGTAGCTCGCCACCCGTAAGAACGTAATCACCGACGCTCAGCGACGCATCGACGAGACTCGTGATGCGCTCGTCATAGCCTTCATAGCGACCACATATGAATATGTATCCGCAATCGGCGTCTGAGTAGGCCTGCGCGACAGCCTGTTCCCACCTTTTGCCCCTCGGGGTCATCAAAAGTACTTTCGCTGTAGGGTCGACTGACTTAGCATATTCGACAGCTGCGAAGATCGGCTCTGGTTTGAGCAACATACCGTCACCGCCTCCATACGGCATATCATCGACCTGCCGACGAGGTCCGAGGCCGAATCGTCTTAGATCGATGGTCGTCAACTCGACGTGCTCACCGTTCTGGGCCTTCCACATCATGGAGCTACCGAAGACACCGGCAAACATGTCTGGAAATAGTGTGATAGCTTGGAATTTTCTCATCTGTTACTAGGTTATCAACTATTGACAATATAGTCTATATTTGCTGTAATTTACTTGTTGTTCTACCTCTTGAAAGCAGGAATTGCGATGTGGATCAAAGTAATGGGATTCATCCTGCTGGTGCTCGGAGTGATCCTTGCCGTAGCCGGAGTCGCGGATGAACCGAGCAACTGGGTGATGATCATCGGCGGTGTCGTGCTGGTGCTCATCGGTGCAGCTATGATGAATGCGCTGGAGTTCGTCTTCGACATCTTCGACGACGTTTTCTAAGACGCGCTGCACCTGACCCGATACACCCTCCGTAGCCCTCCGGTTGTCGCTTTCCTGCGACGGCAGGCGGCAATCGGAGGGTTCTTCATACCTCATGTCATCGGTTTCTCGTGATAAAATGTGGCTATATGGAGTTCGAGCGAAATAAACCGACGACGGCAGAAGATATCGCATTAGCCGATGCACCTCGTGTCACCATTCAACCGATGGATGCGAATGTCGCGCCTGATCTTGCCATGGTGCCAGGCATCGGAAATTTAGAAGCTAGGAGGAATTTCGAATTCGAGACCGAGTCTACCACCGCCCAGGCGTTATCCTCATCCGGTCGACGTCCATCGCATCACTATCTTGCAATCCTGGTCGGCCTTCTCACGGTCGTAGTTTTTGGCGGTGCGATTGCACTTCTCTACCTACTCCGTTAGCCGAACAGGGACTACTGTTACGACAAACAAAAACCGCCCTTATGGACGGTTTTTGTAACATATAAGGCTCTCAAACCTGTGGTTTGCTCGCATGAGCTTTAGTTCTCGCAGTTGTCTTAGAACTGTTTATGATTATATATCGAGGTCGTCGAGTTCGGCAAGCTCTTTACGCGTATTTTTCGCAAGATCAGATTGCTGGTTTTCCACAGCTTCATCTGTTGATTCATCCACAACCTGGCTATCTTGCTCATCCGATGAGCTTGCATAGTTTTCACGGTCTTCATCGTTATTGACGATTTTCAAATTATACCGCGCATCATTCTTAGTTCCGAGGGCCCGCAGTAGCGTCCGTAAGCTTTGAGCCGTCATACCCCTTTTGCCTATCACTCTGCCGAGATCTTCAGGATTGACCGTTAGCGTCAGCAGGACGCCTTTTTCGTCGATGATACGCTCGATGACGACGTCATCAGGATGTCCGACGAGTGATTTAACGATGTACTCAACGAATTGCTGATCAATTGTTGACATATGCTCTCCTTCGGGTTGTAGCCACACTGCTATTGGAACTCTTCGTTACGTACCAATTATATCACGCGGCTTCGAGGCCCCTCAAACCTGTATATGAAAAAGGTGCTCGGCAAGAGCACCTTTTCTTCGTAGACCGATCAGTTACGCTTCTGCTACTTCCTCGGCAGTCTCTGCTTCGGCTGGCACTTCTTCAGGGGCTTCTTCCTTAGGCTGGTTCTTTCGAAGCTTTTCAGCGTTACGGATAGACTTCTGCTTGTCAGTTGGCTGCTTGACCCAATTTGGTAGCTTGACGCCTGCATCCTTGAGCAGCTTGACGACTCGTGGAGTCGGCTGAGCGCCATTATCGAGGTATTTCTGTACAGCTTCAGTCTGAACGTTAGCTTCTTTGGTATGTGGGTTGTAACTACCGACATACGCAACCACGCGGCCACTCGAAGGATGGCGCTGTGATTCCTGGACGGCAAGTCGGTAAACGGGGTAGCCCTTACGGCCTAGTCGTTGCAAGCGAATCGCGAGCATAAATAATAAAACTTCCTTTAAAACGTTACGTTTTGTATTGCTACTTCGTATGATTCTACGCTATTACGAGTGATTCGTCAATCTGTTAGCCGACTAAGATTGCTCTTGGTACTTCTTCAGTGCTGCCTGAGCCGCCTTTTGTTGCGCCACCTGCTTGGAATGTCCAGTGCCCTTACCCATCAGCTTACCGCCCACATAGACACCTAACGTGAAGACTTTGTCATGATCCGGGCCAACTTCTTCGAGTACTTTGTACTGCGGCGTAGCGCTGTCGATACGCTGAGAAACTTCCTGTAGATGGGACTTCGGGTCACGCCAGCTACCTTCTTCGAGGATCGTATCGAGCTTGGATGTGATGTGCTTATTTATGAACGCCTCAGCATCCGCGTAACCTCGCTCAAGATAGATCGCGCCGATTACCGCTTCGAACGCATTGGCCAGAATCTGTTGACGCGCCCTGTCGCTACCTTGACGTTCGCCCTTGCTCATTCGGAGCAGTGGCTCATAGCCGATCCGGTCGCCAGCCTCGCCGATACTTTCAGTGCGCACCAATGCCGCGCGCCAGCTCGTAAGTGTTCCCTCCGGCTCATCGTAATTAACGAACAGATAATCCGTAACAGCCAGTTCCAGCACGGCATCACCTAAGAATTCGAGCCGCTCATTATGCTGGCTGACACTCTTCTTATGTTCGTTGACATAGCTGCGATGAGTCAGGGCAGTTACCAGCAGGTCAATATTCTTGAATTCGAATCCCAGTATCGCACGTGCGAATTCCTGGTACGGCGCAGTCGACATTCCGGTCATAAGTTCTCCTGTCTGATTCGTTTCATCGCAAGTAGCATCAGTTTGCCTATGTCTTCGTATTCGATCGCATCAAGCGCATCGGTGAATTTGAACCACTTGATGCCATTCATCCATTCTTCTTTCTGAATGGCGTCAGTATCACCTTTGGCTCGCACCAGGTATATCTGCGTGGTCATAAGGACAAGTTTGTCGAGTCGTCGATAGCGGAAGTGAATCTTACCGAGCCATCCTAATACGTCCACATGCTTCAGTCCAGCCTCCTCGCCGATTTCACGCCGGGCGGTCTGCTGGGCGGTCTCGCCTTCTTCGATATGACCCTTTGGAATCGTCCATCGATCCTTGGCATCCTGGATGAGAAGGATTTCGATTTCTCCGTTGACACGACGAAATACGATTCCACCCGCCGTCGGTTCGCGTACGATCTCTTGGATCGATGCTTTACGGTTCTTGTTGAAGTATTTCTTGAACTTATCAGTTATTGGTTGCTGCATCTGGCTGGTCCCCTGCCTCGACAAGCGTCCTGAAGGCGGTACCTAACACGCCGTTGATGAACTTGCTTGAATTATCGGAACCAAACGCTTTGGCGAGCTCGACCGCCTCATTGATGACGACTTTCGGTGGGACGGTCTCTCCTTTATAAAGAAGTTCGTACAGGCCGATACGTAGGACGTTACGGTCGATACGAGCGATCTGGTCGAGTGGCCAGCCCGGCGCCATCGGCTGTAACTTATCATCAAGATCTTTCTGATTCTGCAGCACTCCTTCTACGAGTCCGCGTACGAAATCCTTGTCATCGATAGCCTCCTTGTAGCGTTCGATATTGCGCTGAAGTACCTCGTCAAGGTCCAGATTGCTATCTTCCGACTGCTGACGGAATTCAAATTCGTAAAGCGTTTGTAACGCGACGATCCTGCCTAAATGTCGGTTCGATGCCATAATCGGTTTGGTTCTTTCTTGTTAATCGAAGAATCACCGCCTCTTTAAAGAAGCGGCGATTCGTTTATTTTGTCTTGCCGGTTTCGCGCTTGGTAGTGCGGACTTTGACGGGTGATTTAGCGTTGACCGCACGAGCGAGCTTTAGACGCAGATGACTGCGACGAAGACCCGTTTTCCGTGGGCTCGATTGTTTCTTTGGTTGTCCCATTGAAATGTTCTCCTTTTCAGGTTGGTATAAACTTAAAGAGCATTATACCTGAAACGAGACTTCTCCTCAAGAGACAATGCTTACCAGGCGACCTTTTACGTAGATGACTTTCTTGGGCTCGCCCGTCACGTGACGTTGCACGTTAGCGTCAGCGAGGGCCAATTCGGTAATCAGCTGCTCATTTGCGCCACTTGCCACATCAAGCGTCGCACGTAACTTTCCATTCACCTGGACGGCGATCTGAATCGTATCGCGTTTTATCAGTTCATCATTCCAGCGTGGCCATACCGCAGTATCAAGCGGCTCATCGTGGCCTAGCCGTTCCCAAAGTTCTGCGCTCATATGCGGAGCGATCGGAGATAGCAGCTGAACGAGCGTCTCGAGATGAGTGGAGAATTCTTTCGAATATCCGTTTGTCTTGACTTTATAAAGTTCATTCACGTATTCCATCAGTGCGGCGATGACCGTATTGAAACCAAGTCCACGATAGTCATCGGTAACCTTCTTTATCGTGCGATGCCTGATAGACTCTATGTCCCCCGAAAGCTCGATGTCGGTTTTTTCCGCCTCGAGATACTCCTGAGCTAAGGTCCACGTCCGATTCAGGAACCGATACACCCCGCCCACTCCTTGTGAGCTCCATGCAGAATCCAACTCGATCGGACCCATGAACAATACGTACGCGCGTAGCGTATCAGCACCATAGCCCTGATCGATGATGTCGATCGGATCGATCACGTTACCGAGACTTTTGCTCATCTTGCGGCCATCTTCGGCGTTCACGTAGCCATGATAGACAAGTTTCTTAACCGGCTCCTTGTGATTGAGCAACCCCATGTCACAGAAGACATGCGCCCAGAATCGGACATACAGAAGATGCGCAACGGCGTGGTCGCCTCCTACGTAGTAGTCCAGCGGTGACCAATAATTCGCTCTGGCCGGGTCCCATGGGAGCGAATCATTGCTAGGGTCGGTATAACGTAACAAATACCAGCTCGAGCATGCGTAACCGTCCATGGTATCAGTTTCACGTCTGGCTGGCTTTCCGCACTCGGGGCAGGTGGTATTTACCCACTCGTCTACGGATGCAAGTGCTGACTTGCCGTCACCTTTCGGGGCGTAATCTTTCACTTCAGGCAAGACGACGGGGAGTTCAGCCTCCGGTACCGCGACAGCACCGTGTTCATCGCAATGGATGATTGGAATAGGAGCCCCCCAGTAACGCTGCCTGCTGATGAGCCAATCGCGCATCTTATACGTCGTCTGGGTGTGACCGACGCCTTGTTTCTCAAGCCAGGTCACGACCTGTTCTCGCGCTTCGCTCGACAACGTGCCGTCGAACACTCCGGAGTTCACCAGCATTCCTTCGCTCACGTCCGTATCGATGACCCGACCCTCGCGATACGCATGCCACCCCTCTTGATGGAATTTCCAGGTCAATCGTTCCGCGACATCTCCTTCGTCAACCCACTCTTGGGTATGCTTCCCCTCGTCGATTTCGCTTCTCACTTGGTTCTTCGACGCGAGTATCACCTCATAGTAAGCACCCCATGTCACCTGGTTTCGGTCCTTGGTGGTGCGATAAGCCTTACCAGATGTGAACGGCGCCACCTGGCGGATGCTCGCGATGTCCGTATATCCTGTCTCCTCAAGGACCTCTCTCCGTACGGCCGCCTCTACGGAATCGTCTTCGGGGTCGACTCCCCCACCTACGAAATGGACGTTCTGCTCGTCTTCGATTTGCAATAAATACTTCCCATCTTCATCGACGATGATAGCGTCGACCGTAGCCTTGCGAACCGTCGGCATGTCGTCGCGAGGTTGCTGGAATCCACCATACTCTTCGTATCTGGCTATCACCTGAACGATCGGAAGTTCGAACTTTTCTGCGAACTCCCGGTCGCGCTCATCATGTGCGGGTACCGCCATGATCGCGCCGGTGCCGTAACCACCCAACACGTAGTCGGCGATCCAAACCTGAATCTTTTCTCCGTTGGCAGGATTGATGGCGTATGAACCTGTGAATACGCCTGTTTTTTCCTTACCTTCAGCCATACGTTCGATTTCGGAGCGCTTCAGAGCATTCTTAACGTACACATCAACGGCTCCGCGCATTTCGTCGGTCGTCAGTTGAGTAACTAGCGGGTGCTCCGGCGCTATCACCATGAATGTCGCACCGAATATGGTGTCCGGACGGGTGGTGAATACCTTCAGCGAATCCGCAACACCCTCGACCTGAAAATCGATCTCGGCGCCCTGCGACCTTCCGATCCAGTTCGTCTGGGCGGTCTTGATTTTCTCGGGCCAGTCGAGTGCAGGGATTTCTTCCAGCAGCGCATCGGCATAATCGGTAATCTTGAAGAACCATTGCTTCATAGACCTCTTCTCGACTTCATTGCCGCAACGCCAGCACTTGCCAGCTTCGACCTGCTCATTCGCGAGCACCGTCTTATCAACAGGACACCACCACTGCATACTCTCTTTCTGATACGCCAATCCACGCTTGAAGAACTCGGTGAATACCCATTGGGTCCATCGATAATATTCCGGATCCGAGGTGTTGATTTCTCGCGACCAATCGATCGATACGCCCATGCGCTTGAACTGGGTTTTGAAGTTCGCGATGTTCTCGGCCGTCACGACGGCTGGTGCCATACCAGTCTTTATCGCGTAGTTTTCAGCAGGCAGACCGAACGTGTCCCAGCCCATCGGATTCAGGACATTGTTCCCATGTGCACGATGAAACCTAGCTATCGTATCGACTATCGTGTAGCTGAACGCGTGACCGGAATGAAGCCCGCTCCCGCTCGGGTATGGAAACATGCCTGAGACGTACATCTTCCGTTTGTCGTCATCTTCGGTCACCACGTAACGTTGCTGATCTTCCCACGTCGCCTGCCATTTGGGTTCAATATCGGCTGGATTATACCTTTTCATACTGATTCTAGTATATCACCGATGTTAAGGGGTGGGATTTATGAAAATTTCGAAAAGAAATCGTTCTTGGTCTGCATCCATGCAGGCGATTGCCTTACCAGCTTATGGTCATCCGCGGTCGAATGCAGGAGTAATTTGACCGTCTCTTCCGAATATATGTTTCCCTGTGAGCCCTTCACCAGGACTACCGACCCTTGTTCCATCACACTCCTGACGAACGCCCCCGCGTCGATGGCATTTGCGAACGATTTGACCTGGCACCCCTTCACTTTGGCGGCAGGAGCAAGATACTTCTCAGCTTCTGACCCTATGGTAATCACCCATGCGAGCAAGCTCGGGTCGCATAGGTGTCCGAGCGCTTCATGTTCGGCTGCAGAGCTGGCGCCAAGCTCGTTCATACTGCCCAGCACGGCGATACGCTGAGGTGCCTGCATGCCGTACAGCGTCTGAAGCGCCGCTTCTGCCGACGCCGGACTTGAATTATACGTGTCATCGATCAGGACCGATTTGTCAGCGCCACGGAGCAGGTTCATGCGTCCGGGTACCGGTACGATATCTTCGACCCCGGCGACGATATCCTGTGGTCCCATTCCGAGCTTGACCGCCACGGCGACTGCTCCGGCGATAGGGCGAAGGCTGTGCTCACCGATAACACGGAGGTCAGCCGGGTACGTTTCAGCAAATCCTGACATCACCAACCATGCGTCGTAGCCGTGCTCGACATCGAAATCTTTCACTTCGATACGAAATTCAGCCGCCGCGGTCGTTCCGTACGTATCGATATTCTCGTTCGTCAGAAATTCAGAAAAGCGCCCGTCTATATCATCCCGGTTGATGATTGCCAATTCACTGAAGTTGGCAAGCGCCAGCTCCTCTTTCGCGACGGTCTCGATATCGTTGAAGAATTCCATGTGCTCTGGTGTCACGGCCGTCACCACGCCGACCGCCGGTCGAAGATACGTTCCGAAATGCGCGATCTCACCGGGTCGGTCGGTACCGAGCTCCTGGACGATGACATCCACGTCCGTCGGACCATTGATCCTTTTCTGAGCGGCAAGCATTACCCGCAGCCACTGCAATGGGCTATGTATATTTTCAGGATATTCGATGCCGAGTATACCGAGCGGCGCACTCATATGCGTGTTATGGTTACCTTCCAGCATACGAACGCGATATTTTTTCGCGAGTACCGTCGCTATAGCTGTCTTCGTGCTGGTCTTGCCCACACTACCCGCAACGGCCACAAGTTTCACTTCTGGGTGTTTTGAAAAGTAATTCCTGACGTAGTGCTCGAGTCGTTTTTGAATGAAGGATTTAAACATATACTCTGCTTATGATAACAAAATCAGCCGGTTAGCGCTTGGCGACACGCTGTATTCTGACTGTCACGAACGTCGCGATAAGAACGAAACATGTCACCGCCACGCAAGAGATTACAAGCGCGCCGTAGCCCCCAGTGTCGGGATTCAGAAACGGATATGGGTACCACCCTGTAATGCTCCCTCGGATAAGCGAATACACTAAGTACACGAATGGAAAAGTGATATATGTCAATGCGCTTCGTATCTCCAAATGCGTACGCGGTGGGTCGATCAACCAATCGATCACTAGTACGATCGGCATGATGTAATGAAGCACGTAATTATCCCAGGGTACGGCGGTCAGCAGGCTAGGATCGTAGTTAGACAGCAGTACCGAGAATACCACTCCCGTGATGATAATGAACGTGGTGGCCGCTCCTCGTAGATACGTTACCTTCGTTGATTTCACCTTGCCATACATTGCCCATGCGCCTACTAGCAACATCAGCGCAGCAAATACGTTGGATAGCACCGTGAAGTAACTGAAGAAATTCGCAGCGTCGAACACCCCGCGTTGATTAAGCACGACTATCTCAAGCACGATCGAACTAAGCCCTAGAAATGCGAAAAAGAATTTGAACGCGAGTACATAGAATTGGTTATGCTTCATGCATAGTAGTATACGGCCTTCCTGCCTCTTGATAAACTCGGTTTTTTTACCTATAATTACTCCCTGTAACAACCATGCGGGTTTAGCTCAGTTGTTAGAGCGCTTCCTTGCCATGGAAGAGGCCAGGAGTTAGAGTCTCCTAACCCGCACCATTGAAACAGTCCGGTTCATCCGGACTTTTTCAATGATTAACTACCGAACCGTTCGATCGATCTCTGGCGTGCTTTCTCAGCCTCGACTTTCCTATCTTTCGGACGGGCATTCGTCTTGAGATCTTCCAGCAAATGCTGGCTTATATGAGCGATTTCCTGAACGGCTCGGTCGAATACCGCTTCGTTGACCTGCGAAGGTTTGTTCATGCCTGAAATCTTCCGAACGAACTGGAGCGCTGCGGCCTGGACTTCTTCATCGGTGGCATGAGGTTCGAAGTTATAAAGCTGTCTGATGTTTCTACACATGCACCTATCTTACTTGATCGCATGTCGCGTGGTCACAACCAACCACTTGTCAATCCATTATCTTTCTTCTCTTGGTCTTTACGCGCGGCTTCGGCAGCTTCCTTAGCCTCCTTGTCGGCTTGCTCTTTCTGAGCTTGTGGCAAGACTTGCGACTGCAACCTGTTCAGTTCTGAGATGTGCGGTAGCTTCTGGCTTTCCAAACTGGTAGCAAGATCTCCGTCACTTCGTCCGAGCGCGGTCTGAATCTGACCGTCGATGGCTTGAACCGCCTGTTGCTCCTTCGTGATAAGCGCTTGTATCTCGTCTGGTGTCATATGTGTTCTCCTTACCCTCCATCCTACTCAGGTAGTATCGTTTCATCTGTGAACACTGTTACAATTAGGCTATGTTCAAGTGGAAAAAAGCCAAGAATGACATCGATATCGATGTGCGATTTTTGCTCGCGAACGAACGGACGCTGCTGGCGTGGGTACGTACCGGCCTGACATTGATAGCTGGAGGCGTCGCGGTCGCCTTCATCGCGACGGATTCCGGATACGGCACGATAGCCGGTATCGGAGCGATCGGATTCGGCGGTGTACTCGCGATAATCGGATATGTCCGCTATCAGGTTGCGGACTATGCGATTCGAAGCGGAAAGCTTCCGCCGACAGGAATCGGAAGTCTTTTCGTCGTCCTCGGAGTGATAGTATTCGCTATCGCGTTGATACTCGCCCGGGAACTTCACCTGTTCGAGCGGTAACTTTCATAGAAAAAACCCCATGATGACATGAGGTTTTTTCCTGGTGGCTCCTCCCAGACTTGAACTGGGGACACGCGGCTCTTCAGGCCGCTGCTCTACCAACTGAGCTAAAGAGCCGAACGTGGTTGCTCACACCATTTTACAGGGGAGCAAGCCACTTTGCAACAGAGGTTATTTCTTTATGTGGTCCGAGCCCACGATCGCGGTGGCGCCACGCAAGGCATCTATCAGCTCGACCGGAAACAACATCATGGTCTTTTGCGACGGCTCGGTGCTGATACGTTCCAGCGTACTGAGCGTTCGGAGATTCAATGCGCCAGGCACCTTAGCAAATACAGCAGCGGCGTCTGCAAGGTTCTGAGCGGCGACCTTTTCACCATCGGCGTTGATGATCGTCGCTCGTCGGTCACGCTCGGCTTCAGCCTGTTTGGCCATCGCACGCTTCAGCTCCTGCGGTAATTCGATGTTCTGAATCTTCACGGCCTCTACGTCGATACCCCATTGGTCGGTCTGACGATCGACGATCTCTTTGATCTGCTGCGATATCTCCTCGCGCTTGCCAAGCAGCTCATCGAGTTCAAAATTACCTGTGACGTCGCGAAGGGCTGCTTGCGCGAATTGGCTTGTAGCATAGATGTAGTTGGTCGTCTCGAGCACAGCTTTCGCCGGATCGATCGCACGCAGATATACGACCGCGTCGACACCGGCGGTTACGTTATCCTTGGTAATGACTTCCTGTTTCGGTACGTCGATCGGGGTAGAGCGCACATCGACACGGATGATCCGCTGCAGGATCGGTACGACGATCCGAAGACCTGGCTGCCTAACTCCGCTGAACTTACCGAGCGTCAAGATGACGCCACGCTCATACTGATTAACTATCTTGATGCCACTAAGAATGAAGATTCCTACGGCGACGATGATAAAGATTAGTAGTTCCACGAAGCCTCCTGATTAGTTCTTGTTTAAAATTATATCACTCGAGTGCCGACTCGATGAGGCGATCGATCAACTGAGAGTAACCGATTCCTTGCTGCTCCCACAACTTCGGATACATACTTATGTCCGTGAATCCGGGTATCGTGTTCACCTCCATAAGGTATGGTACGTTATCTTCGGAAAGTCGAAAATCAAGTCGTGCAAGACCGCTGCATCCGAGTAGCCCGTAAGCACGCGCCGTAATCGCACGTATTTCTTCGGACAGATCGACTGGTAAATCGGCAGAAAGAATGACTTTTGACGCAGAGTCGTTCGCGTACTTGTCATCGTAGTCGTAGAATTCATTGCCGGAGATTATCTCACCGACTCCGCTGACCTCATGATCCGGTGGATTCCCAAGCACCGCTACCTCGAGTTCGCGCCCGTCGATCGCGACTTCTATGAGCACTGTGGCATCGTACTTGAACGTGTTACTCACGATTCTCGCGATGTCATCGGCCGACTTTACTTTCGTGACGCCGATCGAGCTGCCTGAGCGTGCCGGCTTGATGAACCATGGGCCGTTAGCACTCAGTGCCCGCACCTTTTTGACGGCCGCATCAATATCCTCGCCTTCAAGAACTGTCACTCCAGGTATGACACGGATGCCGGCAGCGGCAGCCAGCCGCTTCGTCGCGTCTTTGTTCATACAGACCGCGCTGGCTTCTACGCCGCACCCGACGATCGGAATGTGCGCCATCATCGCCAAGCCCTGGATCGTGCCATCCTCACCGAACTTTCCGTGGAGTATAGGCAAAATCACGTCGATGTCGAGCATATCACCACCTACCGTCACGATTCTCTTCGCTCCCGGCATGACGGTAAGCTGTAGCGATGGATCAGATGCGCTCCGGTCCTCGACGGATTCGACAAGCCACCATCGTCCCTTTTCGTCAATAAGGGCAAGGCAGACATCATACTTCGCCGTATCGATGGCATCGAATACGTTCTTCGCGGAGGCGATCGAGATATCGTGTTCTGTAGATTCGCCACCAAACACGAGTAAAACTGAGAGTCGGTTCATATCTACCAATAGTAGCGTCTATAATAAGGGGATGCAACGGACACCACTCGCTGAACGCATGCGACCGACTTCCTTGAAAGAAGTCATCGGTCAGACACACCTGCTTGATGATGGCGAGATATTGCGCCAGATCGTTAAGAATAAGGAACCAGTCAGCCTTATCCTATGGGGTCCCCCGGGAACTGGTAAGACGACATTGGCTCGAATAATAGCACACGAAGTCGACGCGGAGTTCGTCGAGCTCTCCGCGGTGACGAGCGGCAAGAAAGATATCGAACGTATCGTCGAGCATGCCCGGCAGAACTGGAATCTACAGCTCAGAACCATACTTTTCGTCGATGAGATCCACCGCTTCAACAAGGCTCAGCAGGACGCGTTCTTACCACACGTGGAGTCAGGTCTTATAACCCTTATCGGGGCGACGACAGAAAATCCGAGCTTCGAGGTCATCACACCGCTTCTCAGCCGTATGCGCGTACTCGTACTACGGGCATTATCGAAGGACGAGATCATCACGATTATCAAACGAGCGCTCAAACTTGAGAAGCAGACGAAAAACGTGACAACTGCCGCGATAGATTACCTGGCAGAACTTTCCGGCGGGGACGCACGTGTGGCCCTAGGAAACCTTGAAGTCTCACTCGGCATGAAAGAAGCGAAGGTGACACCCGAAATCGTCAAAGTGGCCGCTCAGAAGCGTATACCTGGATACGATAAGAAGGGAGAGATGCACTACAATGTCATTTCTGCATTCATAAAAAGCATGCGCGGAAGTGACGTGACTGCGACACTATACTATCTGGCACGTATGCTCGATGCCGGCGAAGATCCTAAGTTCATCGCGCGGCGGATGATCATATTCGCCTCCGAAGATATCGGCCTCGCCGGTAATGGTGCATTAGGACTGGCAGTCAGTACGTTCGATGCCGTCGATCGTGTAGGCATGCCGGAAGCGCAGTACATCTTATTCCACGCGGCAAGCGCACTAGCCAAAAGCAACAAGTCCCGTGAAACGACCGACGCGATGCTTGCCGCACGGGACCTTGCTAAGCGTTTCCCCGACTCACAGGTACCACTCCATCTACGGAACTCACCGACGAAGCTGATGAAAGACCTAGGCTACACCGAAGGCTACGAATGGAAAGCTGACTTCAAGCATGCCAAAGGCTTTTTACCCGACGACGTAACGACCTGATATCACATCTCGGCAAGAAGCGCGGCAAGGACTCCGTTCGTCCATCCGAACCCGTCTTGAAGCGGATATTCACCACCGCCACCCAATCCATCGCTTGAAAGCACGTTGTATTTTTCAATCAATTTATGTTTCTCGGCGAAAACTTTCATATTGACGGTGATCCAGCGACGTTTTATGTCGTTAGCGAGTTCATGATGACCGTAGTTTCTAAGGCCTTCGATCGCCACCCACTGCAGGGGTGCCCAACCGTTGGGTGCATCCCACTGTTGACCGTTCTCGACCAACGTAGACACCAATCCACCGGGCTTCAGGAAGTCACGCCGTAACCTTTCGGCGACCGCATCGGCCTGTTGCTTGGTAGCAATACGGGCATATAGCGGAAAGACACCTGCGACGCTGAGCATGCCGGTCGATTCGCCGTGATGAAAGTTATGATCCACGAAGTACCGCTCTTTTTCACTCCAGCAATATGCTTGAATCGCTACTGCACGTCTGTCGGCAAGGTTCTGAAACTTACGTGCGAGCAACGGATTCTTTATCAGGCGGTATGTTTCCGCGATCGTCGATTCCAGCTGGTAGAGCAGGCAGTTCAGGTCGACCGGAACGATATCAGCGGTATGGATGGAACGGATATCGGATTGCTCCATGAACCATCGTGAACTGAAATCCCAGCCCGACTCCGCACCTGCCCTGAGGTGGAGGTATAATCTGTCCGATTCTCGTTCAGGAGTCTCATTCGCCGTTTCGATGTCCTCATTCAGCGACTCCGGGCGCGGGGTCATCTTGTTGTCGTAGTACCGGTTAAGGTACATACCGTTCGGAAGCTGGACGACGCGCGCGAACGCCTTATGCTCGGCTTTCGACAGCTTTACCCTCCCCTTCATCCAAAAACGGTACTCGCGAAGCATGTACGGCAGATATTCGGCGAAGGTACGGGTCCGGCCTTTGTGACTGGCGAGAAGTCGCACCATGTGTGAGAAGAACGGAGGTTGCGAACGGCTGAGAAAATATGTCCTATTCGCAGTCGGTATGAATCCGAATTTACGAATCATGAATGCATAATTCTTCATCATGCCGTCAATCATCTTCCATCTGCCATCAGCAGCCAATCCGAGCATTATGAAGTACGAGTCCCAGTAAAACTGCTCGCTGAACCTTCCGCCCGGAACTATATACGGATGAGGTAGGGCTATGAGCGACCCACGATTAAGTCGGTTTCGACGCTCAAGCACGTCCCATAAAAGATGTATATGCTCGGTGACCGTCCGATGCGGGTCGGTGACGAATGTTTCCTTCTGCTTATGTGGTGCAAACTCGTAGAAGTGCCGACTCACGAATTCGCGCAAATCGAAATTCGGATCTTGCTTTGCGAGCGCGTACTCCTGTTGGATGGACCGCATCCGTGCCCTCGGAACGAGATCTACGAATGTCTTGCCGTCATCATATATCCTATCTCTCTGAACCGCCTCGAACAGCTCACCGAGTCCTTCGTCGGGACTTTTAGACGTACGATAAAGTGCTCCGGTCGTCGAGACCAGAGCACTTTTAAGTTTTTCATCACGCGGAATCTTGAACGGAATACGACGGGCCATACACCTAGTATAAACGTTAACGTGTTGGGCGACTAATGCCGGTTATCATGATGACCATCTTCGTCGACACGCGTCGCTGACGATGCTTCGCCTGTGTGCGGAACAAGCTGATGCGCCACGTTAGCAGCCGCACCCACCAAGATGATTCCACCTATCAGCACGGCAGTCTGTATGTTCGCCCAACGACGTTTCGGCTCCGCATGTATGGTCGGAATGATATCGCTAGCTGCGATATAAATGAAGAATCCTGCGGTTAATGCGAGCAGCGCGCTTTCCGGAATCGTCAAGCTGTCCCCGAATCCGTAGATCAATGCCGCACCGATGACGGTGGCGAAGGCACTGAGAAGATTGGCTAGTAGCACCGTTCGCCTAGAAGCTCCTTTGGCTAACATCAATCCGAAGTCACCTAACTCTTGTGGAATCTCGTGAGCGGCTATGGCGGTGGTGGTAACCAGACCGATCGCCGGGTCGACCAAGAACGCGGCGCCGATAGCGAGTCCGTCGATGAAGTTGTGTACGGTATCACCGATGACGATAAGACTGATGTTACGACGACCAACTTTGCCATGCGCTTCGTCGTCATCATGATGGTGATGAAACCAGTTCAAGCTCCGCTCAAGGACGAAAAATACGACCAGACCGATGAGTGCCAGCATCAGCACGGAGTTCGCGGAGTCATGCTCGATCGCTTCCGGAAGTAAATCCAGGAACGCGGCAGCGAGTAATGCGCCTGCCGCGAATGGCACGGCCACACGCTGCAACGTGCGCACGCCTTTCTTTCCATACAAAAGGTAAAGACCCCCGATTAATGATAGTAGGCTCCCGGCAGTTACGGCAGCAAGCAATACAAGCCATTCGCTCATATCTTATTCTCCTTAATGTGTGATACCCAGGGTATCTTTACGCTATCAAAGTTGGATTTTCAAAAGTAAGTACTTCGATTGTATCACGTATACTATGATTTCGCGGCACGCTTACGCTGGTTCGGGTCCAGGTAGCGTTTACGGAGTCGGAGGTTCTTGGGTGTGACTTCGAGCAGTTCGTCATCTTCGATGAAATCGATACTTTGCTCAAGACTGAGGTCGGTGAACGGTGTCAGCTGGATCGTTCCGTCGCTCGACGAAGTACGCATGTTCGTCAGTTGCTTACCTCGACATACGTTGACATCAAGATCGCCTTGTCGGTTATACACTCCGACTATCATGCCTAAGTACACCTGTGTTCCAGGGCCGACGAAAAGCTCACCTCGTGCAGTGGCGGCATCAAGCGCGTATGCCGTCGTGGCACCGGCTTCAGTCGCGACGAGTGCCCCGTTACGCAGCTGCTGAAGCTTGGGGCCGAGCGGCTGATACCCATGAGGCAGACTGTTCACTATCACCGTGCCCTTCGTAGCAGTAAGCAAGAGGTTTCGCAGCCCGATCATGGCACGGGTAGGTAGCAGATACGTCGTTCGTGTCGCACCGCTACTCGTCTGTTCCTGCTTCAAAAGTGTCGCCCTCCGCGCGCCGAGCTCCTGGCTGACGGCACCGACGAACTCCGAACCGACTTCGATCAGTAGTTCCTCGACGGGCTCTTTCGTCTGACCGTCTTCCTCGATGGTCACTGCTTGCGGACGGCCGACTTCGAACTCGAAATCTTCACGGCGAAGCGTTTCGATTAATACGGAAAGATGCAGTTCACCTCGCCCGGAAACGATGAAGCCGATGCCATCTTCTTTGACCCGGAGTGAAACGTTCGTCTCAAGCTCCTGGCGCAACCGGTCACCGATCTGACGGCTGGTGTTATACTTGGCTTCCTTGCCTTTCATCGGACTCGTGTTCGGACCGAGATACATGCTAAGGGTCGGTGCTTCGACGTCGATGACAGGCAGAGCGACAGGGTCGTCTTTGTCGGCGATCGTCTCTCCGATGTGAGCATCGGCGATACCGGTCAAGGCGACGATATCGCCTGAACCTGCCTCACCGATCTCTTCTCGGTTTAAGCCACGATATCCGAAAATCTTTTCGACCTTGGCGTTCTGGATGCTACCGTCCCGCTTTATGAGCGCCACCTGCTGGCTCTTCGCGATAGACCCACGAGTGATACGGCCGATTGCATATTTTCCGAGGAAGCTATCGTACTGAAGTGATGTGACGAGGAGCTGGAACGGCGCTTCGGTGTCTACCGTTGGAGCAGGTATGTCGTTGGTGATGGCTTCGAATATCGGCGACAAATCCACATGCTCGGCCGGATTGTCCGGGAGCGTCTTCCATGCCTTGCCCTCACGTCCGATCGCGTAGTAGATAGGATAATGAAGCTGGCTATCGTCAGTCGCTAATTCCAAGAAAAGATCGGCGAGCTCGTCTTCGACTTCGGTAATCCGTCGGGCCGGCTTATCGATCTTGTTGATCACGACGACAGGTTTGAGGCCAAGCTCGAGTGCCTTCGATAGGACGAACTTCGTCTGCGGCATCGGTCCTTCTTGTGCGTCGACGACCAAAAGCACTCCGTCGGCCATGTTAAGTGTTCGCTCCACCTCTCCGGAAAAGTCCGCGTGCCCTGGCGTGTCGATGATATTGATCTTGTAGTCATCGTGGTAGATCGATGTCTGCTTGGCGGTTATCGTAATACCCCGCTCGTGCTCTTGGTCGCCGCTGTCCATGATGAGGTCCTGGCTCATCTCGGCCTGATTATCACGGAACGTGTTGCTTTGTTTCAACAGACCATCGACAAGTGTGGTCTTTCCATGGTCGACGTGAGCGATGATAGCGATGTTTCGAATGAATTTAGGGTCTGTCATAAAAATATGCCCATATACGGGCTTCCTTTAATTAAACTATAGCACAAACTTGACCGAGGTTCTAGGCCCGGTCAGCCTGCTTACAGATATGCACCACCTGATCCGCTGATTGCCGTCGCGGTGTCTCCGGTAGTAATATTACTGCCACTTACACAACGTGGGGTCGCGTAAATGGTGACATCATCCGGCGAATACTGTCCGTTCTCGGAGATATCCTGAGTCTTTGTGTTTCCCGACTGCCATGGCCAAGTACCGAATTGAGGTACGACGCCAGTGACATTGATCTGCCACTCGGTAGATCCGATGCTACAGGCACCACCGGACGCTGTCATCGCATAGCGGCGATAGAAGTTGCTTCCAATCTTGACCGTGCTTTTCGTATACGAAACGGATGCCGATGCCGGTGGTGGTATCTTCGTCAGACCGTTAGCAGTCGCCGACGTGGTACTTCCGACCGAGTTCGATGCGGTCACGTTCGCGTAGTAGGTCGTGTTAGCACTCAACGAGCTCACCGTACACGGGGAGGCGCTACAGCTAGCGACGGATGTCGGAGATGACGTACCGTAACGGACGATATACCCCGTCGCACCGGACGCGGCCGGCCATGTGACTGTAATGGAGTTAGTCGTGGTGGTATTGATACTGGCGACCGGCTGACCAGGTGCCGACCCGCCACCTCCGGCAACGGGCGTCCAACCGCTGCAGTTTCCTTCGGTCACGTTCGCATCGTCACGGGCCACATATGATGTATAGCCAGTCCTTGAAGTCGTCAGACAGTACGATTTGCCGTCAGAGCTGACCTGGTACGCCACCGTGGTCTTCGAATCGGTCTTCAGTTGGCCGAGTGACGTAAGATCCGCTGGAAACACACCGTTCTTTACGAACGACAGCTCAAGCATGTCCGAGACCGAGGATGCATCGTTTTCGAGCTGCGTGTTCGCGGCCTTCGCGGTCACACCACGATACCCCACGTACGATACGGCCGCCAGGATACTGATTATCGCGATGACGATCAACATTTCGACAAGCGTGAAACCGGTTTTACGCATGGTAAGCATAAGTGCTTTCATTCTAGCTTTAGGACGTCGTAATTTCAATAGCCATTCGCCCGCCTACTTCACGAGTGAAAGTGGAATCCAGCACTGCGGTGGGTCCCCGGCATATCCTGTGTCCTGGGGATGAGTCTGGCCGGATGCCGGTGGCGTCGACGAATACGTGAATATGTTAGTGTCACCGCCGTCGGATGCGAGTGGACCGACAGGGCACCTCGTATTCGCCCCTTCTACCGAATAGACGACGAAGTCTTCCGGCTGACCATCAAGTACGTTGGTGAGTCCGGTACTTTTTGCTTTGAACCACGCGCCTTTCAGTCCCAAGGACTGGTTAGCGGTCATCGGAAAATCGGCACCAGCTATATTCTTCAGACTTTGCATGAATGTCGCGTTCTCATCGATTTCACCCTTCCAGCACTTTCCGCCGGGATAGCCTATACCCAGACAGGTCTTGGAATCGGGGTTACCATCCGGGTATTTTCCGTATTTCGCGTAGTATACCACTAACGCGTCGACATATTTCTGAATTACTACCCCCGTCTGAGTATTTCGCGACTTCTTCGTGACTCCGTTATACGACACCGTGACGATCGTCGCGAGTATACCTAGCACTACTATCACGATCAGTATCTCAACGAACGTGAAACCTATTGATCTTCGATATCTCTGAAAGCTTGTCATGATTCTTATGCTTATCATGGATTTTCGCCAAAAATCTGTCAAATAAAAAACTTGCTTGAGCAAGTTATATTTGGTGGAGCATATCGGATTCGAACCGATGACCTCTTCCATGCCATGGAAGCGCGCTAGCCAACTGCGCCAATGCCCCGACTAAGGACTTAGTGTAACAAAAAGCCACCCCTATTCCTAGTGGTGGCTCCAAGCTGCTACGCGCCCACCCGGGGCACGCGGTGTTGTTGTTCGTATGTTTATTTCTAACAGCGACAGGTACCCCTGTTGCGTACCAGCTTGTCTCAAGTATGCTCCGGTCAGTGAAAAAACACAAGCGTGATACAATATCGCGAGTGAAACAACAAAAACACGTAAGGCACCGTCCCAGGAACAATGCGATCGAACTCTTCGGATGGTTCGCATCGGCCTGCATGCTCGGCGGCTACGCGACCATCAGCCTAGGCATCCTGGACGCTGACTCACCTATATATCACTTGACTTTCCTGATCGGCTCCATTGGTCTGGGATTCGTGACGTTCCGTCACCGTGCATACCAGTCTTTCACGGTCAACATCTTCTTCGGTGTCTTGGCGCTCGCGGCACTTGTTCGCACCCTATATTTCGTCTGATGTTTACGCTTTATGAAACGTTGAAAGTGTGTTTAAATAAAAGCGTTCAGAGCGTTGTGACATGATTCATCATAGATGTTACCTCGGGTCGATCTGAGTAATAGGTAATTAAGCAAGGAAACATCATGGCACAGCAAAACTTGTTCATCGGCAGCCTAGCGTACGCTACTAACGATGACGGCCTTAAGGCTCATTTCGAGCAAATTGGTCCAGTAGCCAGCGCCCGCGTCATCACTGACCGTGAGACCGGACGCTCGAAAGGATTCGGCTTCGTCGAATTCGAAAACGATGACGACAACCAGAAGGCTGTAGATCAGCTGAACGGTAAAGAACTTGATGGTCGCACTATCAACGTCTCTTTGGCTCGTCCAAAGGAAGACCGCCCTTCGAACGGCGGCAACGGTGGCGGTTCGTTCCGTCAGCGCAGCTGGTAATCAGCAATCCAGAAAGATCCCGGTCACTGTGACCGGGATCTTTTGTTTGGCCTCAGCTGACTCTCGAACATCCTGACGAACTCGCCCTCGGCTTTCACTAGCTCATCAAAGGTGCCACGCTCGACCAAAATACCTTCCTTGAACATCAGGATCACGTCGGCTTTTTCGACCGTCGTCAGTCGGTGACTGATCGTGAGCACCGTCTTTTCACTTGCGAACAGATGCTCGAATATTCGCGACTCGGCTAAGGCATCGATCGCTGATGTCGGCTCATCAAGGATGATAATCGACGCATCCCTGTAAAAGTTCCGCGCAAGCGCCAGGCGCTGCCATTGGCCACCGGATAAGTCGGCACCGGCATTTCCGTCCGCATCTTCCATCCACTGATGGACATAAGAGTCGGGTCCGTTCGGTAACTTGTCTACGAACTCTTTCGCCTCAGCCTGCTTCATGGCACGCTCGAAGCGCGCGACGTCGATGGACGAAGACGTATCCCCGAACCATACGTTATCCCGCGCGGTCGCGAATCCGTACTGAATGAAGTCCTGCTGTAAGACGCTTAGATATTTGTGCCACGAAGCTAGATCCACCTTGGTGATATCAGCGTCGCCTAATTTGATACTGCCTCGGGTCGGCTCATACAGACCCGTCAAAAGTTTCACAAGCGTACTCTTCCCAGCACCATTCTCGCCGACGATCGCGACGTGTTGGCCGGCATCGACACTGAATGAAACATTTTTGAGTACGGATCGCTCAGACCCGGGGTAATTGAACGTCAGATCTTCGACCGATATAGTCTTAGGCGCCTGGGTGAGCGTTATCGCATTCGGTCTGGCGACGGGTAGCTCCATGAATGCCTGATATTCGTACAGGTTCGCGATGTCCTCATCGATCGAAGAGATCGTGTTGACAAGACTGTTTGCGCCACCGAAGGCACGACTCACGATCTGTTGCACATAGATGAATTGGCCGATCGGCTGCGCCTGCGCGATAATCTGCAATGTCGTCCATACCAATGCAGTAACTTCCGCGCTCGCTTCAATCAGGTCCGCACCTAATTTCTTACCGATGTAACCCCGTTCGAATTCGATACGTGCCCGTTCGTCCTTATCTCGCATCTTCATGCGTAGATCAAGCAGATACCGGACGATTCCATATAAGCGTAACTCTGCCATGAGTCTCGGCTGTAAGATCTGCCATTCGATCATACCCTGAGTTCGACGTGTCTCGATATTTTCTTTCCAATGTTTCGTCGAAGCCTTGGAAAGACGAAGCTGGATTATCAATCCGGGCACGATCGCTGCGAGTGCGATAGCCCCAAGCCACCAGCTCACGATGACTAGCGCACCGACGCCTGCCACCGTCGTGATTCCAAACGTGACTATGTTCGTCAGTCGTTCGAAGACATATGGGAAGAATCGTGCGAATTGTTGTGCCTTGTCGTACTGATCAGCCGTCCGCTTGTCATCGTAACGCCAGAAGTCCAGGCCGAGGAAATGCTCATACATCCTGTCGGTCATAGCCGCTTCTACCCTATAGCGCATGATCTGCGAGACGTAATTCGAAAGGCTTCCCCATGCCGTCAATACGACGCCGAGTCCAGCTGTCACGAAGACGTACGTCAATGCTCGCTGACCAGCACTTTCGTCGCCCGCATATGCTTCCGCCAACGCGGTCGTCGTCAATGCTGCGAAATACGTCGTGACTATCGGTAGGATCGCCGTTATCAAAGAACCTGCGATTTGCACGACAATCGCCATCGGAGCCGCTTTGTACGTCGTCGTCGCGACGCGCCACATCGCGACGACGAACTGACGCGTCGTCAGCTTCGTCTCGTTTTTCGTGAGTTTCCGATGCGGCATGACTTACCTGACGAACGGTGATTCAGCCCAGTCTAATCCAAGATCGAGCCATTGGTTGATAAGTCCGTATCCGTTCAGGAGCCAGATCGTCGTGACGACTATCACGCACGTCAGTGTCCAGAACCCGGCCTTCACAAGATAGTTCTGTCTGGCCAGCCAAGTCTGCCATGAATCATATTTCCGCCTCCCGAACGAGAGCGTTCGTTTCGCCCAATCGAATTCTGTCGCCAGTATCCCGAGCCCCGCGAAAACGATTAACCAACCCGGTCCGGGATACGGTATCGCGATCATTCCTGCCAGCAGGACCACCGATCCGATCACACCGATTAGGGTGCGTTTAAAGACGGAGCTTTTCTCGGTATTACGCTCCACGAAGAAACGCCCCGACCGCTGCGATAGGCTTGGCGACCAAGTACGTCGCATGGTCTTCGTCTTTGGTCAACTCCGCTCGGGTCTTTCCACCGTACCCGTCGGGCTTGAAAACAGGGTCCCACCCGAAGCCACCATCGCCTTTCGGCTCTGTCGCTATCTCACCTCGTAATTCGCCTTCGAAGTATACCGCTTCAGTACCATCGTAATAGACGAATACCGTCCGTGATATTGCCGTACGATCATCGAACCCGTTCAGGATTTTCACGAGATTCAACATATTCTTACCATTGTTGATAAGGAACTTGATGAACGGACCGGGGAACCCGTCTAGGGCCGGAAGGAACATTCCTTGGTCTTCGACGAGCACGGGACGGCCGACGGCACCGTATGCGTGCATTGCCTTGTGAAGCGTGACCATCTTAAGGTCCATCGACTGTATCTCGTCCAATTCGACCGCATGATGATCGATGTCCATGCCGATCAGATCCGCCAGATACTTAGCCTTGTTCGGATTACCGGTAACGAATACGACATCTTTCATACGAATAAGTATACGTCATATTTTGAGTACCGACATAGCCGGTGGTCTACTACACTAATTCGAATCGCGGCCGAAGCTCACCCTCGAGCTTCACTTGTTCTACGAACGATGAGTATCGACGCGTGAATAATCCATACCCGAATTCATGCTCGTATATGGGCCGATACACCACCAGGATCTCATCGGTCTCCGCATCGACAGCAAGACCGATGACTTCATAGGTTTTACCGGACTTATTGTGTCTATAGGTGCCGTTCACAAGTTCAGGCAGTTCAAGGGCGCTCACAACAGACCTAACAATTCAGATTCATTGATAACCTTCGTACCGTAACTTTCGGCCTTTTTCAGCTTACTCACTCCCACGTTACCACCGACGACAAGGTAGTCCGTATCTTTTCCGACGGATGACTGGAACGTGCCACCGGCGCTACGGATCTTTTCTGCCGCCTCATCACGTCCCATCGTCTCGAGCGTACCTGTCACGACGAATCGTAGACCGCTCAACGTACCCGTCTGTAAATGATATGTAGGTCGTATACCGAGCTCATCGAATTTTTGAAGCAACGCCTGGTTATCCTCATCAGCGAACCACGCGACGATGCTCTCCGCTACCACCTCGCCGACTCCGTCTACACTACGAAGCTCATCGATCGATGCTTTCGCCAACGCATCGATAGTTTTGAAATGTTTCACCAGATCGATGGCCGTCTGCGTGCCCACGTGCCTGATTCCCAGTGCGTACACGAATCGCTCGAGCGGTGGTGATTTCTTTTCATCGATCGCATTAAGCATTTTTTGAGCGGATACGTCGGCGAAGCGATCGAGTGTCAACAGCTGAGCTTTCTTAAGCGTATAGATATCGGCGAAATCCTTTACGAGTCCGGACTCGACAAGCGCCACGACATTCTTTTCGCCGAGCGTGTCGATGTCCAATGCCCCCTTCGAGGAAAAATGTTCCAGCGCGCGCTTCAATAGCAATGGACCGCTTGCGCCCTTGACTCGATAAACGACGTCCTTGCCAGCGCGTTCGAATTCAAGCTCAGGGTACTGTCGCTCCAATTCGGCTTCGTAGTCGAACCGTTTCGTAGACGTCGGTCGAAGCTCGATCAAGACGCGCTCTACCTGTGGAATGATATCCCCTGCCTTGTATATGATTACCGTGTCGCCGATCCTGATATCTTTTCGTTCGATCTCATCCGCATTATGCAAACTGGCATGCTGGACGGTCGTGCCAGCGATATCGACAGGGTCGAAAACCGCGACCGGTGTAGCGGCTCCGGTGCGGCCGATCGATATGACGATATCTTTGACGACGGTCGTCGCTTCCTCAGCCGCGTACTTATATGCTACCGCGGCTCGCGGACTCTTCCCGACGACTCCCAGTTTCGCAAACTGCGCGCGATCGTTCACCTTGATTACCAGTCCATCGGTATTGAATGGAAGTGATTGCCGCTTCTTATCAAGTTCGTGGACGTATGACATCACATCGTCGATTCCGGTGAACAAACGCTGCTGACCGCTCGTCGTCACACCGACTGATGAGAGTGTTTCGTAGACGCTTCGATTCGTCGGAAGCTCGGTACTATCGTCGCGGATCATATCGTATCCGATGAACGTCAGCGGTCGCTCCGCGACGAGTCGTGGATCAAGCTGACGGATCGTTCCAGCTGCCAGATTACGCGGGTTCTTGAAGGCCGGTAATTCATTTCGCGTACGCTGATCATTAAGTGCCTCGAAATCCTTCTTGAGCATGACGATCTCACCGCGTATCTCGGTACGACCGGTCGCGAAATCACCCGCTCCTCGAAGACTGAGCGGGACGTTCTGAATAGTGCGGACATTCATGGTGACATCTTCTCCTACTCTTGAGTCTCCCCTGGTTACCGCCTGTCGCAGAACTCCATCCTCATACACGAGCGCACAAGCCAGTCCGTCCATCTTGATGTCACAGAAAAATTCGCGCGACCCGCCTGGAAGCAGCTTATCCATACGTGCGATCCAAGATCGCACTTCGCTTTCGTCGAACACGTCGTTCAATGAGATCATCGGAACCTTGTGCTCCACCTTCTGAAACTTATCGAGTGCGACACCGGCTACGCGCTGTGTCGGAGAGTCCGGAGTGACAAGCTCGGGATGCGCCTCTTCGAGTTGAGAAAGTTCATGCTTCAGACTATCCGCGGCAGCTTCACTCATGATCGATTCGTTGAGCACGTGGTAGTGATAACGATAATCGTTGATGAGTTCCTTGAGCTGCTTAATGCGCTCTTCAGGCTGGCTGTGCGTCATCTTCTACTACCTTCCTATATAAAAGATATATGTACGTTGCCGACCATACGACGATCATAGAGCCGACGATAGTCATGGCGATCGGAACGATCGGCAACGACGACGTGATCGGCGCAATTCCGGCGAGCAAGCGAGCCAGTATGACAAGAGGAAGCATGAGCACTACCCACAGGATGATGTTAATGGCGATCAACCATGCGATTCGAAGAAGTAATCGTATACGTCGTCCGATAACGATATCTCCAGCCGATCGAACGGCTTGTAGCGGATAAACACCTGGTAATGTCACTATGATGAGCGCGATGAACGTGCTTACGATCCAGTATGTCGATAGGACGACCAGCAGCCCGACGACGATCGAGACAAGCATCGCTACGAAGCCTTGGTCGAACATACCTGCCGATACGGCGCTATTGAATCCGATGATACCGAGTGCGGCCGGTATTAGTTGCATGAATAATACGACCAATACGAGCGCAGTCGGTACGATAGGAGCGCCCGAATTGTAAATTCCGTCACGCAAGCGAACCGGCTTACCCGCCAAGGCTGAACGAAGCAACCAAACGGTCGTCAGCCATGTCAGAAGGAATATCAATCCGGCATAGACTTGCTGTGCATCTGTCAGGTCCGGATTTAGGCTGCCGGTAATCCCTGAAAGTAGCACCAGGCCAGCTTGGCCGACCGAACCCCAGCCGCCGGTAAGTATCTGTCCGCCAGTCTCGTCGAGCAATTCAGAAAGTTGCGAGTAGGCTTCTTGCGAACCGAACCCCAGGAAGATGACGCTAAATACTCCGTAGAACGCTATCATGCCTCCGTACAATCGCTTGTGCGAGCGAATCGTACGGATCACGTAAGCGGTGAAAGCCCAGTAGCCCGGGAGTCTGAGCGATCGCGCGTAATCCCTGCGATACGTCAGTTTGAAGCTACGGTGCGGCCGCCGACGTCGGAACGCCTCCAAGGAGCGTACCACCTTGGTGCGCCACTCGCGCAGTCTACCCGATCGTATTTTCGTATATTTCTTATTGGAACGCTTCACCATACGACAGTCAGAATGAATTTTCCATCGATCGAAGTCTTGCGACGCGTTGCTCTATCGGAGGATGCGTGCTGAAAAGTTTTGCTAAGCTCGCACCTTTCAGAGGACTGGCGAAAAAGAGATGTGCGGTGCTGCTGTTTTGGCGCTTCAAGCCCGTACTGACACTTCCTAGCTTCTCCAATGCCGATGCAAGGGCTTCAGGATCGCGTGTCGTCAACGCACCGCTCGCGTCCGCCAGATATTCACGCTGTCTTGAGATCGCCGCTTGTACCAGGATCGCGACGACGGGTGCCAAGATAGCCGCGACTATACCGAGGGCCAAGAAAATCGGATGCGGCGGGCTGTCATCGCTGCCACCGAACCACATCATACGAAGGAACGCGTCTGCGATCAGCCCGATGGCGCTGACGAGTCCGAATACGATCATCATCACGCGTATGTCGTAGTTCCTCACATGCCCCATCTCATGAGCCATCACCGCTTCGAGCTCCCTGTCGCTCATGAGTGACAGAATCCCCGATGTCGCCGCCACATGTGCATGGTTCGGATCACGACCCGTCGCGAAGGCATTAGGTGCGTTGTCGTCGATCACATACACCTTCGGCATTGGCATACCTTCGGTTATCGCGAGATTCTCGACGATCCGATACAGCCGCGGTTCATCGGATTTCTTGATCTCCTTAGCACCATTGAGCGTCAGCGCCATCTTCGCAGCGATGAAATACTGAACCAGCGTGTAAATCGCCGCTCCAAGGAGGGTTCCCCAGAAGATTCCTATGCTTCCATAGACCTGCGAGAACACATAGCCGATGCCTGCGATCAGGAGCATGAAGATGCCCATGATAAGGAACGTGTTCCGCTTATTCGCCGCGATCGCCTTATACATTTAGAGGCCCTAGAACTTTACTTCGACGGGCTTCTCGACGCTTGCCATGTCATCGACTTCGAAGAATTCCTTATTCTTGAAACCGAACATCCCGGCGACGACATTCGCGGGGAACTGCTGAACACGCGTATTCATGTCACGTACGCCACCGTTATAGAACCGTCGGGCCGCCTGAATCTTATCTTCAGTGTCGACAAGTTCGTTCTGAAGTTGCTGGAAATTTTCACTGGCACGAAGCTGCGGATACGCCTCCGATACCGCGAACAGGCTTTTAAGTGCCTGCTCGAACTGATTCTCGGCTTTGGCTGTTTCCGCCGGGCCCTTGCTGGTCGCGTTCAGAACATTCGATCGGGCCTCCGTGACATCTTGAAAGACCTGCTTCTCATGCGACGCATAACCCTTGACGGCTTCGACGAGATTCGGAATCAGGTCGGCTCGGCGCTTCAACTGAACGGTTATGTCGCTCCAAGCTTCCTGGACACGGACGTTGAGCTGGACCAAGCCGTTGTATGTCGCCCACACGAAAATACCGAGTACTCCGACAACGACGATGATTACGATTAAAAGAATGCTCATTATACGCCCTTCTGTTACGGTTATAGGTGCTCTTAAGTATACCACTTTCCTACTACCGTTAACAGATGTGAATGCCATAAACTTGCGTGCTACACGATAGTGTTGTTAAATTGGTATGTACTCGTTCGTTCCTTACAAAGAGAGGTGGTCGCATGTCCGGATTCTTTGGACAGCTGCTCGAGGCGGCGCAAGCCCTTCTCGAGGGCATGTTCGATTTCGTCGGCGTGCTCGGCAGGGGCTCCGGAGGGCAGTTGCTCTCCGCACTCGTGCTGCTCGTCATCGCGCTGCTGTGCTTCAGGTTCATCGGTGGACCGACCGGCACCATCATCGGTGCCTTCGTCGCTGGAGCGGCGCTGTATGCGCTCACTGTCAGCCTGGGTGCTTCCGGCAATCTCGGCGTCTTCGTCGGTTCGTTGGTCGTCGCCGCGTTCACGTTGCCACTCGCGCTCTCGTCGGCACGGTCCCGATCGTGGGGCTGGCTGGCCGGGAGTTCGATCATCGCAGCTATGGCGGTCTTCGCCGTCCTGTCACTGTTCAATGGCAACTTCATGAACGGTCAACTTCCTCGTGACGTCAACCGCGTCGGCGCGACGGTGTCCGACTTCGTCACCAAGTTCGTGGACGCCGCGATGGATGGCGCACGTGACGAGCGTCCTCGTGGACGACAGGGTGGCGGCGGAAACTAGCTGTGCGTCCGAGTCCAACGCGATGCACCATTGCCTGAACGGGCAATGGTGCATCGCACAATCAATCTGATAAAAAATACTCCCCGCAAGGGGAGTATTCGTTTTCCGTTGGTACGCGGGGCGGGACTTGAACCCGCACGGCCGTTATGGCCAAGGGATTTTAAGTCCCTCGTGTCTACCGATTCCACCACCCGCGCATTATAAATTCATGGAGGCACGTACGGGAGTCGCACCCGTCTACGCGGTTTTGCAGACCGCTGCGTAACTGCTCCGCCAACGCGCCATTGTGTTCTCTTTTGGTGCGGATGAGAGGACTTGAACCTCCACGAGCATAATGCTCACCAGCCCCTCAAGCTGACGCGTCTACCAATTCCGCCACATCCGCACGATGTAGTAGTGTACAAGCACTGATTATACCGATAGTCATGGTGTCTTGTAAACCGGTAGTTGCTGAGCTGACCAGTATCGTATGTTACTGTATCGATCGGCTTCTGATGGTACTCCGCCTTCCTTGATGTCTGGCTGGACACTCGGACGATAGACATATTGCATGACAGACTGGTAAATTCCGATAGCCGGAGCATCGATCATCCACTGTTCGGCGAACGCCTTATATTTTTCGTTCCTGAGTGCAGATTCGGTCCTACCCCTTGCGCTCGACAATGCTTCGTCGCTTATTCCATTACGGTAGTTGGCGAAATTGTAACCAAGACGACTGGCCTGGGATGAATGCCAGTATGCATACACGTCTGGATCGACTCCTATGACCAGTTTATAGAGTAAGGCGTCGTACGCGCGTGGCTGCAGCGTAGACTGAACGAAATCCTGCGTAGGGTTGGACGGATCCTTGATATCGGTCGAGACTTTGATTCCGAGCTTTCGCCACTGACCCGCAAGTCGCTCCAAGACTTTTTCGTATGTCGCGTCCTTGACGGTTACCACGCTGAGTTCAAGTGGCTGGCCGGATGCGTTCTGCCTGACCGTCTGGCCGGCCGGCAAGGTCCATCCCGCCTGGTCCAACAAGCCCTTCGCTTTCGCTTCGTCGAACATAGGCGCAGCAGGGATTCCATCGCCTCGGAGTTGGCCGTTCACGAACGGTAGATGAAGCGCAGGAACGTCATACCCTACTGCCTTACGCAGATCGGCGGTGTCCGTGCCGGCCTGTAGCGCCTGGCGCACCTTAGGATCTTTCATGATAGGGCTATCTGAATTTAACAGTGCATACACCCCACTGTTGACCGGATATTGTTTGACCTGGAACGATTTCGGCAAATCGTCTTGTTTCGCATTAGTTCCAGCGGCGGCGTTCACTTCGCCGGTCTGCAATGCACGCATCATACCATCCTGATCCTTGTAGCCATGTAGCTCAAATCGCGCCAGGCGGGGCGCTCCTTTGTAATAATTGCGAGTAGCCGACAGGTTGGCGATCTTATGCGTTCCGTCCGGTGAATTCTGTAGCAACCGGAGCGTAAACGGGCCGCTTCCTACGGGTGAAACGCTGAAGGTACTTTGTCTGATGGAACCAGGAGAGACGTCTTCCAGGATGTGTCGTGGGAGTATTGAGAACGTCAATGCATGTGGGAACGATGCGTATTGGGCCGGCAGAACGAATTTGACGGTGTTATCATCTAACGCTTCGGCCGTCACATCCGCCCAGTTGCCGTACATGACGGAACGGACTTCCGCAGATTTCATGAGTCCGACCGTAAAAACGACGTCCTGAGCAGTCAGCTTCACTCCGTCGCTCCAACGTACGTCGTCGCGCATCGAGACGACATAGTCCTTGCCTGACTGACCGATAGTCATCGATGTCGCCAGGTCATCGGACAGGGTTCCGGTGTCATCATAATCATAGAGAGACGAGAATATCAGCTTGCTTGCCGACTGTTCCGCGGGTGTTGATGCGAAGAGCGGATTGAGCGAATTGATAGGTCCGAGTACGGCCTCGGCATAGGCGCCACCGCTTTTCCATGCCATTGTGCGGTACGCCTGTTGATACCAAAGCATCTGAAGGGCTATCGCGACGATCAGAACTCCGATGATGGCCAACCACACCGTGACATGTTGCCTGACATTACGCAGGCTATCAAGCTTACCTAGAACGAACTTATGAGCGTGGCGGGTCGAAATATTCTCCGCACGGAGCGCCCGCTTTGAGAATGTCTTAGAGTCGAACGTGATGCGCTGGAAACGTTTCCAACTACCCTTTTCGTCTGCCACCTATGATAGTCCTTTACCCGCTGATGCCCGGTAGGAGCAACCCGGCCATGATTGAAAGCACGAACACGACGGCGAGGATGATCGTCGCATCGAACAAGCTCTTGTCGAGCCCACGACGGGTCGTATACAGCTCACCAGAGCTACCGAATCCTGCACCCAGGCTGGCGCCACGTTGCTGAAGCAACACGCATACTATCATCAAGACACCGGATCCCAGCGTGACGAATTGTAAGATTGAACCGATTTCCATGTTTTATTCTTCCTTTCGGATAGCTTCGTATCGAAGTTCGACCGCGCTACTTACTATATAGTTTATCAGACTGAGCAAAATACCCGTCAGGACCGAATGCCAGAATGTCATTTGAAGTCCCGGTGTCAACGCGAGCGATATATATACCATCAGACCGTTCACGATGAACGTGAACAGACCGAGCGTCAGTAGGATTGCAGGTAACGACAGGACGATGACCACGGGCCGTACGATACTGTTGATGAGCGAGAAGATCAATCCGGCCAACAGGAACACGCCGAGGCCCGCGTCCACCGTCAAAGGATCGTATCCCGTACCCAGTAGCCGCACAGCCAACCAAAGGCCGAAAGAGTTCAGGAGCCATCGGAGCAGGAATATCACGAATTGTCGCTTCATAAAATTAGTATTAGTATACATGGTCGGTTACAGACGTGTCGACAGGCCGGCGCTTAGATTCCTGTTTCCGCCGTCCGTCACCAGGATGTCGTCTTCGATCCGCACGCCTATCTTTTCCTCAGGTATGTATATGCCTGGCTCCACCGTCAGCACCATGTTCTCGAGGAAATACTTCGGTGCGGCAAGACTATCATGCACGTCGATACCGAGCCCGTGACTTACCGCATGAGGGAAATACCGACGCAGACCATCATCGGTCGCGTCAAGACCTATGCTCGTCAACGCCTCTTTCATTATCACGTCGACCTCTCGTTGATATGATTCGACCGAAAGCATCGGCTCGATCAGATCGATTATCCTTTTATGCGCGGTCTCTACGGCGGCATGGACCTGCCTTTGTCGCTGCGTCGCATCGCCCTTCGCGTACGTTCTCGTGATATCGGCTGCATATCCCCCGTAACTGGCGCCGACATCCATCAATACGAGCTGCCTGTTGGAAATCGACGATCGATTATGCGAGTAGTGAAGCGTACACGCGTTGATTCCGGCTGCGATGATCGGGTCATAAGCATGCCCGGCCGCGCCGGCACGTCGCATCGCGTGGCTGAAGTCCGCTTCGATCTCGTACTCATGCTTGAACGTCTTCATGTCAGCATGTATCGACTTGAACGCTTTGACGGTCACATCGACCGATTTGGTAATCATCACGATTTCTTCTTGAGATTTGATCGCTCGAAGAGCGGCGATATCTTTCTTCACGTCGATTACCTGCGTGAAGTGTCTTTCGAGTAGTGTACGCAGTTTGGCTATCGAAGGATTCAACGTGAAGTTGAAATGCTCCGCGTAGCTAGGTGCGCCGACCGTCGATACCGCAGGGTGACGTCTTGAAAGACTCCTCAGCAGACTTATCGACTCATCGACATCGATGATCTTGTCGACACCGCTGGTACTCTTCGCTTCGTCAGCGGACACACTGCCATCGAATGTCGCATGCGTATCCTCTATGGTAGGGGCCACCAGGTATGACTTATTCGCCGAACCATCGATGATAAGCATCCAGTCTGGCTCGTCTATACCGCATAGGTACCAAAAATTCGCTTCCTGGGTGAACGAGTGAGCCGCATCATTTGAACGTTGTTGCCTTCCATACGCACCAAGCACTATGACTCCACCTTCCAAACGTTCGATAAGTCTTCGTCGGTTCGATATGAAAAAGCTAGCTTCAAGCATCGATGACCTCACTGTCAGCTCGTAGCCTGCACATATGAACCATATTGGGTCGCACCACCGGAGTTAGTGCACCGTGATGTCACGTAAAAGGTCAGAGGGGCCGGTGCTTGAAAGCCGTTAGTGATCTGCGATGTCGTATACGTATTACCGCCCTGCCAGCCAGACAAGCTACCCTCTTCCGCAGGCGCACCGTTCTCGGTAACGGAGAACTGCCACTCCCGCGCACCCTGCGAACACGCACCTCCGGTCGCTGTCAGATTATAGGTCCTTTTGCCGCTGCCTATCGTCGTCGTGAACGTGGCGGCCGGTGCGGACGGTGCCGTGGGTGCCGTCATGGCGTCGATCGTCGTGGATGTGACGCTACCGCTCGCGTTCGTGGCGGTCAGGTTTACTTTGTAGACCGTGTTCGATACCAAGCCCGTGATGGTACATGGTGAGTTCGCACAACTCGTCGCGACCGTTGATGGAAACGACGTACCGTAACGGACAGTATATGAGTTCGCCCCTACCACACTGGCCCACGACAGCGTGATGGAGTTAAGCGTACTCGAGCTGAACGTGATGACCGGAGTCGTCATCGGGATGTTCGCCACGATCGGCGATGCCGGGCATGTACCCGCCTTCGGCTCCTTGCCTTGCGTCGTATCGACGAAATAATTTATAGATGCATTCTTCGTGCTCGTGCCTTGTATGCAGAACCTAGTAGCATCACCCCATATGAACGATATAGCTACGCCTTCTCCGACTTTGAACGACGAGGGCACCGATGACGGATATCCTTCTCCGAAATTCTTCGCGGTGTCCATCGATGTCGTAGCCAGACGCAGGTCGGACTGCACCTGACGCTGAGAGATGTTCTGCTGCCAGCCTCGATATCCGAACGATACCATCGAGGTAAGTATTCCGATTATCGCTATAACGATGATAAGTTCCAGCAGGGTAAACCCTTTCGATCGTCGTTCTCGCATCATCCGGGACCCCTCCTTCTCGTTTACGAAATTATACCATGGGCGAGGGGGTCATGCCCTCACTCATGATGGCATCAGTATGCCGGGTACGTCCTAGTACAGGTGGTGCCGCTCAACGTACCGCCACTTGGGCAGTAATAGCCGGCAGCCGTTCCAGGATTATACGTCGCTGGGTAGCTGGTAGTCTTGTAGCAAGTCGTTCCGCTCACTGTACCGCCGTTCGGACAGTAGTACCCTTGGGATTCGGAACTCACCAGGCTACCGCTCGGAGTCTGGCAGACTCCAGGTTGGTACCCGACATCCGGCGGATTACAGTAATCAAGTCCTCCGTCAGCGTAGGTCGCCGGATAGGTCGTCGATGAGGTACAATTCGTTCCACTGAGCGTACCTCCGTTAGGACATGTGTAGTATGCGCTGGTACCCGAGCGGTATGATGCCGTGTATGTGTTCGTGCATGTATTACCGCTCTTGGTATCGCCCGTGTCGCATCGCAGTGGAGCAGCGGTGGTCGAAACGTTCACTACCGATGAATTCTTTGAATCATAGGTACTCGATGCCGTCAGCATAACCTTGTATTGTGTCGACGCCGCCAGATTATTGATCACGCATGGCGAGGTCGAGCAACTCGCCTGGACGTTCGCCGATGTCGTACCGTACTTTACGACATAACTGCTCGCGCCCGAAATCGCCGTCCACGAGACAGTGACCGTATTGTGTGTCGCGGAAGTCGACGGTGACGGCGTGCTGAGAGCGTATGCAGGATCGCATGTACCGGATATCGCGTCTGCGCCCGCCTTGATATTGAATACGACCGATGTCACTCGCGTACTTCGGGCTTCGATACAGAAATTAAGATCGTTACCGCCCATATAGGTCAACGTCACGTCGCTACTTCCCCTGAAATCAGAGGGTATGGAGGTCGGATAGCCGGATCCGAAGTTCTTCTGATTCTGCATGGAAGTCGCCACCAGGGCCAAGTCCGACTTCACTTGTTTCTGGGCGACATTCGACTGCCAGCCCCTTACGCTGAACGTGACCAGACTGACCAGGATACCGAGTATCGCAATTACTACCAGTATTTCTACGACTGTGAAACCTTTTTTGTACATATGTAATCTATTCATGTTGGTTTTTTTAAGATTTGAAGAAAGTATAGCACAAGCGATACGGTAATGGTCAACTGCGACTGCTCAAGTGCCGGCCAGGAACGTACGTATCGCGGCAGCTTTCTTTTCGCCGACGACTTGGGAGACCGATTCCAAATCAGCCTCTTTGACCCCCTTCAAGCTTCCGAACCGTCTGATCAGCTTGCGCCTGGTCTCAGGGCCGATACCAGGAATGTCCTCCAGTGAACTCGATGTCAGCTTCTGACGCTTCAGTACCGTATGGTAGCTGACCGCGAAGCGATGCGACTCGTCGCGGATCCGCTGAAACAGCTTGATGACATCACCGTACGGACTCGTCGTCGTCCCGGATCCGAGATTCTTCGAATGAGAACCCGCGTTACGCTGGCCAAGGTGAAGGTTCAATATGACGAACTCTTTCTCTTCGATGACACCCATCCCGGGCGTGGTCGATGATAATAGTCGCAAGATGGCCTGCTCGGAAATGTTGGAACGAGATCGATGGATGAGTATCTCTTCTTCACGTTTCGCGATACTGACGATAGGTACCGTCGCGCTTCGCTCGCGGACTGCACGTGTCGCCGCCTCGAGCTGACCCTTTCCCCCGTCGATCAAGACAAGGTCAGGCGTACCCCACGATTTTATGTTCTTATCAGAAAAGCGTCTGAACAGCGTCTCGTGCATGTTGTACGTATCGTTGTTCTGCTCGGTCTTCGTCTTGAACTTGCGATATTCGGCCCGGTTGCTAACACCGTTGGTGAAGACGACCATGCTTGCGACCACGTTCGTTCCGCCCATATGCGAGATGTCGTACCCTTCGATACGTTTCGGTACCCTGGTCAGTCCTAGGAGATCGCTCAGGTCGACGAGAGCCTTGTCTTTGGATATGTCCAGGAACTCGCGGTCCCCGAACATGACCCGACGTTGCAATTCCTTCATATGCGTCAGTTTGTTCCGTAATTCGACGGCTCGTTCGAAGTCTTGGAGCTTAGCCGCATGTTTCATGGCCACCTCGATCTCGCGAGTCAATGCCACTCGATTGCCTTTTATATAGCTGATGAGTTTTCGAAGGTTCTGCTTATACGCCTCCGGGCCGTCAGCCGACTTCGGGCTGAGCCCCAGGTCTTCCTCTAAACGAGAGGTCTGCTTTCCTGGTGGCTTGGTGTAATACGGATAGATCTGCCGCAACATACGTAACGCCTTCTTGACCGGCAATCCGCTGTAGAACGGTCCGAAGTACTCAGCTCCATCGTCGCTCGGATTACGCGTGTAGCTGACGTGCGGCCATTCGCTCTTCATGTCGATACGGACATACGTCTGGCTCTTATCGTCGCGGAGCAAAATGTTGAAACGTGGCATGTACCGCTTGACCATCTCGCTCTCAAGAAAAAGCGCGTCGATCTCACTTTCGGTCTCGACCCAATCCGTGTCTTCGATCTCCGCTACGAGTGCTAACGTCTTCACATCGAATCCGCGTGAACTCTGAAAGTATTGTCGCACGCGGTTGCGGAGCACCGCGGCCTTACCGACGTAGATTATTTCGCCCGATTTCGACTTGTGAAAATACACCCCCGGCGCGCGTGGCAACGTCTTCAACTTGTCTTCGAGCGCTCTGTTCACCTCTTAATTATACGTCAGGCGACGAGCCAGCGAACGATGAAGTAAGCGCCGGTCCCGGCGGCTGCGGTCAATATGGTCCCCCATGCCATATCGATCACCATCGCTTTCGTGCTGAAACCCTTGAAGACCGCTAAGTTGGTCATTCCGTATGTCGCGTAGGCAACCAGCCCGAACAAGGCTCCGCTGAAAAGCGCGTACTGCCACGAGCTTTTCTCGAGTGCGGGCATTACGACGAACCAGACCACACCGACGACGTACAAGACATAGAACGCAGCCGCGGCGCCGGCGTTAGGTTTCTCGAGCAGCATTCCGGACATCTCTGATTCGTACAGCCTGCGTGCGCCGAATTTCAGCCACATGAAGTCGAGTATGCCAAGGATTCCACCGGTAGCGAGAAGTTTGATCAACAGATCCATCATCAGCTCCGCGCCGCCGCTTCGAGACCGGCGATATCAAGCTTCTTCATCTCCATCATCGCCGCGAACGCCTTAGGATTATATGCTCCGTCGGGACCGGTCATGTGAGCGTCGATATTCGTCGGTGCGACCTGCCAACTCAGACCGTACTGATCCTTACACCACCCACATTGTTCATTTTCGGGATGCTTCGACAACTTTTCCCAGTAATAATCGATCTCCGCCTGGTCTTCGCAGTTGACCATCAACGATATCGCTTCGGTGAACTTGAACTCCGGCCCGGCGTTTATCGCGACGAATTCCTGGCCGGAAAGCTTGAACGTGACCGTTAGGACCTCTCCCGCCAGATCCTTTTGGAAGTCAGCCAGACCTTCGGAGGGATAATTGACTACGCTTGTGATCTCGCTCTCCGGAAAGACCGACACATAAAAATCAACCGCTTCCTTCGCATTGCCGTCGAACCATAGGTTCGGGACTATCTTCTGTACGTTCGCCATTATCGTTCCCCTTTCTTTAGTTGTTCCGAGCGGAATATCGCCATGCGCTTGATCAATTCGACCGGCAGCGGTTGACCCAATGGAAACTGAACCGAACCTTTGCCGCGCTTATACTGACTAAGCTCCTCCTCGAATTCCACGTGGCCATCCGGCGTCGCATAGATACCTATATGTTCTTTTCCCGGTCCGTAGTGGATCATGTTCTTTCCGTCGATCTGAAACGTCGGAATTCCGTAACTGATTGCTTCGGTCGCATCGGGAACGGCCTGGCGTATGGCGTCACGCACCATCTGAAGCCGGTCCTTCACTTCAAGGCTCTGATTAAGAATGAATGCGTCTACTTCGTCGCTCATCGTTTGTCCTTCCCGTCGAGCCGCAGCATGTTCGATTCGTCCCGATGCGAGCCACTCGAACCGACATGCTTGTCGCTTATCTGAGCCCCGTTCCTGATGACATGGGACATTGCCATGGCGTGACCGTGTCCTAGCCCGAACTCTTCTTTCAGCCATGCCACTATCTCACCGGCCTTGGTATCGCTACCGTATCCCTTCTGTGCGGCCAGCTGTATGAATTCTTCCGGCGCTTTTCCGGTCTTCGCCTCAATGTTATCGAGATATGCTTGAAACGACATTACGTGTCCTCCCTCGAATCATTGAACATCGACACGTAATCGATCGCGTCCTGCATACCGTCCGTGTTCGCACTCACCAGTTGATACCTCCCCTGCCGTCGCTTATTCACTATACCGGCCTCCGACAATAACTTGATGTGTTTCGACACGGCGGCCAGACTCATGTCGTACTCGATCGCGATCTGATTGACGGTCAGCTCACCTTGATGCACGCGTTCCAATATGTCACGCCTTACGGGGTCAGCCAGAGCGGAGAAGATGAGATCGATGCGAGATGTATATTCAACCATATAGTTAAATGCTATTCCGATATGTTAGTTATGTCAATGCGCGCTTAGTTTTCTAGGACCGCCAGCACGTTGCCCGCCGGGTCTTCGAACCATGCGATGTCAGGACCCATGCCAGCTGCTTTACCGCGCATTATGCCTCTTCCGTCCTGATCGCCAGGCATGTCGTCGTAGCGTTTCATCATCACACCCGATTCGATCAGACTGTCGACCGCTACGTCTATGTCCTCAACCGGAAAGTTAAGTACGGTATATGTCGCAGGCATATGGTCTTCCTTTTCATACAGGTAGACCATCTGTCCGTTCGGGAACCTCATCATGAGCCCCATTCCCGGATCTTCGATTTCCAAACCGAGCATCTCACCATAAAACGTCTTGGCTTCCTCCAAGTCATCGACTGAAAATCCGCTGAATGCATGAGCGTTCCTAAACATGTTCCCCTCCTTTGACTACCTGAATTTCGTGTGCCAGCTTTATGACCTTCGACCCGTTGTCGGCCCTGATGACGACGGCCGGATCATCATTCGAACCGTTTCGTACGATGTGCTTACCTTTGCTCTCGATTTCCGCACGCTTGGCATGTATCTCTATGACTTCACCCATCGCAAGCCCGCTTCCCCACTGCCATCCGACCTCATCACCGATCTTCATACCTCCTATTATACGCCTGCTTACGGTCACGATACGTCAAATAAGATGCGTATCGTAGCCACGAGCGACCAAGAATTCGTAGGCACTCCAAACCTTGTCGGGAATCATCTGTTCGACCTGAAATCCTCGCTCGGGATACAGTTTTATCCTTTGCACATCACCGACGATGATCGATAGCGTCCGACGATCGTCATCGGACGTCCTTGAAAGATATTGAGCCAGAGATACGTCTGCCGCCCAACACGTGACCTCTACGTCATCGGCACCGCGCCATTGACACATAAAAGTGGCGAAGTCCCGACGTAGCATGTATGGCTTGTGTACAAGTACGATGCGCGTGACCGCCACGCCCTTCTCTTCCAATAGATGCTGGGTGAACCTGATGTTCTGACCGGTATTGGTCGAGGCCTCCTCGATCAGTATCGCGTCTTCAGGAACGCCATGACCTACCGCTTTGTCACGCATTATACGTGCTTCGGACTGCGGAAATATAGCTTCGGTCATCCTACCCGATTTGCCGCTGAACACGATCAACGGCGCCACCTTTCTGGCATAGAGCGCTGCGACATCATCGGCGACCGTCAGGTCATGGCAACCTAATCCGACGATGACATCAGCATGTTTCGGCTCATGTCGAAGGAACATGAACTTCCACAGTATTTCGGCGTTATGAAGTTCTTCAGGCGACGGAGGCACGTGCGCGCTCTCGGCACTCGCCGGTATGGAAGAGCAAATCGGGGTCTCGCTTACACGATTCGCATATCAGGACCAGATCGTTGCAATTCGCGAAGGCGCAGTTCTCGAAGTTCGACGTCTTGCCGCCGCAGTGACTACATTCACCGATCGTCTTCGCGTGGTCACTGAACTCTACCGTCATCCGGTCATCGAATACCCGAAGACTCCCTTCCCATAGCCCATCATCCCCGTATGCTTCGCCGTACTTCACGATGCCACCGTCTATCTGGTATACGTCATTGAATCCGCGCTTCTTCATCATGGCCGAGATGGCTTCGCAGCGGATGCCGCCGGTACAGTACGTGATGACCTTCTTATCCTTGATGTCATCGTATTTGTCACTCTCGAGTTCGGCTATAAAATCACGCGATGTGTTGGTGTTCGGCACCACCGCGTTCTTGAATTTACCGATCTTGGCCTCGTGGGCGTTGCGACCGTCGAAGAACACCACGTCGTCACCGTATTTTTCAATCATCTCGTGGACCTGCTTCGGTTTGATGTGTGTACCGCCACCGATCACGCCGTTCTCATCGACTTCGATCTCGTCGTCGCTATTTTGGAACCCCACGAGCTCGCGCCGCACTTTCACGCTCATGCGTGGAAAGTCCTCGCGAGTGCCGTCGCTCCATTTGAAGACGATATCGTTAAACTGTGGGTATTGTTTGGTGGCTTTGATGTACTGTTTCAGATCATCGAGGTCACCGCCGACCGTACCGTTCAACCCTTGTTCGCTGATTAATATACGACCGCGCAGGTGAAGACTGTCGGTCAGGGTTTTCTGCCATAACATCACAGCCCGAGGATCTTTGACGGGTGTGAACTTGTAGTACAGCAGGATCTTTTGCATCGATTCAGTATACCATTTCACCCCTGTTTCATTAAAGCGATGCTATATTAATACTCATGGTTACTATCCGAAAGTTCGATCACGCGTTCATCGCATTCGCCCAGGCTCGTTATCAGTGGATCGCCCGTGTGAGCTTATTTGTCATATTCTTCTACTTCGGATTTCTGAAGCTCATCGGACTCAGTCCGGCAGACGACCTGGCGCTCGGCTTCGCCACCAAGATGGGCATGGGTGCATACGCCATGGATCTGTTCTATCTTCTCGCCGTCGTAGAATGTGTCATCGGCGTCATGATGCTCCTACCGAAACTGACGCGTCCCACCATTCTGATAATGGTAGTACACATGATACTGGTGTCTTCACCTCTACTTCTTTATACGGAAGCCGTATGGGTGCGGCCTTTGGTGCCGAACCTTGAAGGCCAGTACATCATCAAGAACATCGCACTCGTGGCGTTAGCGCTCGGTCTCGTCGCGGGAACGAAGCCGCTTACCGGCACGAAAAAGCGATGATATTGACAAAATTAAATATATTTGTTATAATTAAATAATTGACGTGATATACTTGATATCACTATGAACTCGTTCGATATGAGTTCCTCTACCCTCGCTACGTTCAACTGAACCGCTGCATAATCGACTAATTTAGAAGAAACCGACATGAACCGAATTACGCTCAGACTATATTGGCGACAACTACGGCATCATAAGATGACGTTCTTCTTAGCGCTCTTCGCCATACCGATCGGTGCGACCATCATCGATAGTATCCTGCCGTTCATCCTGAGTCAGGCGATCGGTGAGCTGAGTAAGAACAGCGATTACTTCGTCGAGCTTCTTTGGATAGCCGGTGTGGTCGGTCTGATCGGTGCGCTATTGAACTTCATCGGATTCCAGTCTCTTATGCTCACCGAGTCGCATGTACTTCGAAGACTGAGGCAGATGACATTCACCGAACTGATGGGCAAGGACAGCTCGTTCTTCGCCAACCAGAAGATCGGGGCCATGACAAGCAAGTACATCGACTTCGTGCGGAGCTATGTTGTCATCCAGGACCTGCTTATCATCCGGACGCTCGGTTTCATCCTGACGGTCGGAAGCGGTCTGACGATACTTGCGTTCCAGTCACCGCTCGTCGCGTTGATCATCACCGGCCTCATCGTGGTCCTCGCGCTCGAGATTCGCTGGAGCACCAAGAAACGGGCGCCATGGCGACATGAACGCAAGACGCTCGTCAGCGAGATCCACGGCGAGGTGGCGGACTCCCTTACCAATAATCTTATCGTCAAGAGCTATGCCGGTGAGAATCGTGAGATCGACTCGCTCGGCATCAAGACCCGCCGGTTCACGAAAGTGTTCCAGAAGGACATCGGATTCATCGTCGCCGAAGGCTCGGTCCGCGTACTTCTGATGGTCATCGTCCAGGTCGTCGCCATCGTCATATCCGCGGTGCTGATTTCGGATGGTCGCATGGAACTCGCGACGGCGATATTCGTGCTGGCCTACATGCAGCGCATCGGCTCACAACTCTTCACACTGAGTGACATCATCAACGGCTATGACCTCGCCTTTCTCGAAGCCCAGCCGATGAGTGAGATGCTCTCCATCGAAGACCGTGTCACCGATGACCAAAAGGCGATCGAGCTCAAAGGCATCATGCCATCAGTCTCGTTCAAGAATGTCAGTTTCAGCTACCCGGATTCTGATGCCGACGTCGTGCAGGACGTATCCTTCGATATTCCGGCCGGCCAGAAAGTCGGTCTGGTCGGACATTCCGGAGCCGGCAAGTCGACGATCGTCAACTTGCTGCTGCGCTTCTCGGACGTCACCGACGGCACCATCTTCGTCGGAGACAACGATATCCGTCATGTCACCCAGCAAAGCCTACGTCGATCGATCGCCTATGTTCCTCAAGAGCCACTGTTATTCCATAGAACGCTCCGCGAAAACATCCTGTACGGAAACGAGGATGCTTCGGACGATCAACTCACATCGGCCGCAGCCCAGGCGAACGCGACCGAATTCATCGGTACGCTTCCTGCCGGCTTCGACACGATGGTCGGCGAGCGTGGTATCAAGCTTTCCGGTGGCCAACGCCAGCGTATAGCGATCGCACGCGCCATCTTAAAGGACGCCCCGATACTCGTACTCGACGAGGCTACCAGCGCGCTCGACTCTGAAAGCGAGAAGATGATCCAGGCAAGCCTTGAGGATCTCATGAAAGGCCGTACCTCTATCGTCATCGCGCACCGGCTCTCGACGATCGCCAAGCTGGACCGAATCATCGTGCTCGAGAACGGTCGCGTCGCCGAAGATGGAAGTCATAATGAATTATTAAAGATGAAAGGAATCTACGCCAAGCTTTGGGCACATCAGAGCGGTGGATTCATCGAGGAATGAACATAAAACTATTCAGCCGTACCGACAGTGGCACCGTCGCCAAGACCATCGACCTGTACAAGAAAGAAGCCCGTCCGTACAAAAAGACTATCTGGATGTTCTCGGTCATGATTCCGTTCAGCCACTTTCTGTATGTCGTCTTACTACCGCTTATCACGAGCTTCATCGTTCAGTCGCTCATCGAGAATCCTGACGACATCACTACTCCGCTATGGCTGATCGGAGGTATCATCGCGACCGGTGTCGCATCTCTTATGATCCAACATGTCGCCTTCATCGCGTTCTTCAATCACGAGGAACGCATGACGACGCGACTGGCCGAGCGGGCGATGAACGGACTACTCAAGCACAGCCATCTGTTCTTCAGCAATCAGAAGGTCGGTTCGCTGGCCGGCGACGTGAACACGTTCAGCCGCTCGTACTTGTCGTTGATGGATGCCATCTTCCTGCAAGGCAGTGCCATTTTCGTCAGCTTCATAACGAGTCTTATCATCGTCGCCATCATCTCGCCGCTCCTGCTGCCACCGCTCCTGCTATTGACGGCATTCGTCGTCGTCGAATCGATCACGTCGCTCAATAAGCGCTCGTCGTACCGGAACAAGCGCAAGGAAATGCAATCCAGACTGTTCGGCTCGATTGCAGACGTGTTGGGTAATCAGACACTGGTCCGTATGTTCGGAAGACAGCGGTATGAAGTGAATCAGATCATTGCTGAACGTCGCGCCATCGAGCGTATCGCCAGCGATGAGATAGATATCCTCCAACGCTCCGCCGAAGTCCGTCAAGGTGGCCTGTTCCTGTTCCAAGCCATAACGATGGCCGTCGCCGTCTACTTGTTCACGAACGACCTCGTCACGATCGCAGCGCTCATATTCAGCGTGACGTATCTCGGCAGGGTCACCGGAGCGATGTACAACATCAACAGCATTATCAGGACTGCCGAGCAGGCATTCCTGGATGCATCCAAAGTCACCGAAATCCTTTCGAACGACATCGAGATCCTTGACAAGCCAGGTGCCCGAGCACTCAAGGTAACCGATGCGCGCATCGCTATCGATGCGATTGATTTTTCGTACGGTGATGCCCGTGACGAAGCGGTGTTCAGCCAGCTGTCACTTCTTATCCCGGACGGCCAAAGCGTCGGGCTGGTGGGACGAAGTGGCGGAGGCAAGTCGACATTGACGCAGCTACTACTGCGTTATATGGACGTGACGGCCGGCACGATCACGATCGATGGACAGGATATCGTGAAGGTCACGCAGGAAAGTCTGCGCCGCCAAATCTCATACGTGCCGCAAGATCCGTACCTGTTCCATCGCAGTCTGCGCGACAATATAACTTACGGCAACGAGGATGCATCGGATGCCGACATCGAAGATGCGATTACAAAGGCTCACGCCAAAGAGTTCATCGACAAGCTCCCGAACGGCCTCTCGACTATCGTCGGAGAACGTGGCGTCAAACTTTCTGGCGGGCAACGTCAGCGCGTCGCCATCGCTCGAGCAATCCTTAAAGACGCGCCAATATTACTGCTCGACGAGGCGACATCAGCACTCGACTCCGAAAGTGAAAAGCTCATCCAATCGGCGCTCGAAAACCTCATGAAGAATCGGACTTCCCTCGTCATCGCGCATCGGCTCTCGACGATCGCCAAGCTGGACCGTATCATCGTGCTCGATGATGGCCGTATCGCTGAAGACGGTACGCACGCCGAGCTACTGAAGAACAGTGGCACCTACGCCAAGCTTTGGACTCACCAGAGCGGCGGCTTTTTGGAACAATGAAATACGCCCCGATCGGGGCGTATTTCATTGTTGCTCGGTCGTTTACTTGTTAGCGTCGACGTTGCTCTGCTTCGGCTCGTCCTGGCCTTTTCCGCCCGGTCGAGATTCTTCAGCCTGAGAAACCTGGTCGGTGTCTTCGCCGTTTTCCGATTCGACTTCGCTCTCGTCGGTAGCGTCACCTGCCGCGGCCTCATTCTGTGCTTGAAGGGCTGCCGGCTCCCACACGCTCGCGACCATCAGATCGGTGACGTGGGATTTTTCTTCCTCGTCCTCATCGCCGTGACCGCTGTCATGCTCGACGAATTCGACTCCGTCGGCAAGTTTCGCGTCACCCAGCGTGACCTTGTCTCCGGCTTCTTTCAATTCGACGGTAGAAATCTCGATCGCTTCCGGTAGATCCATCGGTAAGGCTTTGACTTCGATCTTGTCGAGCGCCTGCAGGATGATCAGCCCGTTCTTCTCGGCTTCTGACTCACCTTCACCTATCAGATGGATAGGCACCTCCGCGATGACCGGCTCGTTCGCCTTGACGGCGTGGAACGATACGTGACGCACATCTCCCCGTACAGGATCGCGATCGACGTCCTTGATCATGGCGATCTTCTTCTTCGTACCGATCACCAGGTGGACCGGTGTGTATGTCCCGGCCTGACGGTACAGCTTCGTGAAGACGCCGTCTTCGACCTGCACGCTTATCGGGTCGATTCCAGGGCCGTACACGACAGCCGGAACGAGTCCATCTTTACGTAATTTCGCGACTTTTTTACCATGGACACTGCGCTCGTCCAGCTTCAATGAAAGTTTGTCTCCCATCTCTCTTCCTTTCTTGGAATACCTTTACGGAGTTAGTTATTTGTTTCATTGTAACACTTTTAGCCACGTTGTAAAAGCCCTCATGCTACAATTGATAGCAATGAAACGATTCCTCCCTCTACTTATCGTGGCGATTGTGTTCAGTCTCGGCGCCGCAGGCTATCTAACGATCGAATACTATGGAATCGAAGCCCTCATCACGCTCGTTAGTGTCCCGGGTATCGCTGCCATCATCTTCGCCGAGTCAGGTTTACTCGTCGGATTCTTCCTGCCAGGCGACAGCCTTCTGTTTACCGCCGGCTTCCTGGTGCAGACCGGTATCATCAAGTTCAATATCCACCTCATGGTCATCATATTGTTTGCCGCCGCGGTACTCGGCGATAACGTCGGCTATACGTTCGGTCGTAAGTTCGGTCGTAAGTTGTTCGACCGGAAGAACTCGGTACTGTTCCATAGCGACAACCTCAAGCGCGCCGAAGCGTTCTATCAGAAGCATGGTCCGAAGACCATCGTGCTCGCGCGATTCGTACCGGTCGTCCGTACATTCGCCCCGATCGTCGCCGGAATCAGTCACATGCATTACCGCACCTTCGTGATGTACAACATGGTCGGCGGGTTCGTGTGGGCGGTGGGACTGACTTACCTCGGCTACCTCGCCGGCGATATCATCGCGCGCTACGACATAAATATCGAATACGTCATTCTCGGTATCATCTTCATCTCGATCGCCCCACCGCTAATTCACGTACTCCGCGAGAAATCGACACGCGACGGCATCGCCAAAGCGGTCAGATTCTATGCCAATTACTTGTTGCGCGGCAAGCGCTGACGATTACTTCAGCAGGCCTTTCAGGTACATTCCAGTGAACGACTTATCGTTCTTCATGACTTCCTCGGGTGTGCCTTCGGCTACGACCTGACCACCGCCCGATCCACCTTCCGGGCCCATGTCGATGATATGATCGGCCGTCTTGATGACATCAAGGTTATGTTCGATGATGACCATGCTGTTTCCACCTTCGACCAGCTGGTTCAATATACCGAGCAGTCGTTTCACGTCGGCAGAGTGGAGACCGGTCGTCGGCTCATCCAGGATATACAAAGTCTTGCCGGTCGAACGACGCGAAAGCTCGCTGGCAAGTTTTATACGCTGCGCTTCACCGCCACTGAACGTCGTGGCGGGTTGTCCGAGCTTGATGTAGCCGAGGCCTACGTCGACGAGCGTATCGAGCTTACGGGCGATAGCAGGTACGTTCTCGAAGAACTTCGCCGCTTGCTCGACGGTCATATCCAGCACGTCGCTTATCGTGCTGTCTTTATATTTGATCTCCAGCGCCTCTCGGTTATACCGCTTTCCGCCACATTCATCGCAGGTCACATATACGTCCGGTAAGAAATGCATCTCTATCTTGATCACACCGTCACCTTGACAGTTCTCGCAACGGCCACCCTTGACGTTGAAGCTGAACCGACCCGCTTTGTAGCCGCGGATGTTCGCCTCGGGCGTGCTGGCGAACAGCTCGCGGATAGGCGTGAATACACCCGTGTAGGTAGCAGGGTTCGAGCGGGGTGTCCGGCCGATGGCCGACTGATCGATGATGATCGCCTTGTCGAGCTGGTCGATACCTTCGATGTTCTCGTGCTTGCCCGGTACGGTCTGCGCGCGGTGTAGCCTGGCAGAAAGTTCCTTCGCCAGGATGTCGTTCACCAGCGTCGACTTTCCGCTTCCGGAAACACCTGATACGACCGTCATGACACCGAGCGGAAATCCGACATCGATCGTCTTCAAGTTATTCTCTGCAGCGCCACGAATCACCAACTTGCGATCTTTCTCGACGGTTCGGCGCTTCTTCGGAACGGCGATCGATTCACGACCCGATAGGTACTTACCTGTGATACTATCCTTGTGTTTGGCGACCTCATCCGGCGCACCGAACGCGATGACTTCACCGCCATGAATACCGGCATGCGGACCGATATCGAGCAGATAGTCCGCCTGGCGGATAGTGTCTTCGTCGTGCTCGACGACGAGCACGGTATTACCAAGGTCGCGTAGACGCTTCAACGTCTCGATAAGTTTGTCATTATCGCGCTGGTGTAAGCCGATGCTCGGCTCGTCGAGGACATACAGGACACCTTGCAAACCCGATCCGATCTGCGTCGCAAGCCGAATACGCTGCGCCTCTCCACCTGACAACGTGTTCGCGGCACGTGAAAGTTCCAGGTATGTCAGACCGACATTGCTCATGAAGCCGAGTCGTGCCTTGATCTCCTTGAAGATCTGCGCTGCTATGAACCGCTCCTGATCGCTCAGTTCGATCGTGTTGAATAGTTCCAATGCCTCATCGACACCCAGGTTACAGATGTCCATGATGTTAAGCCCGTGGACGGTGACCGCGAGTACCACCGGCTTGAGGCGCGAGCCGTGACAGGCATGGCAGCGACGCTCACGCATGAACCGTTCGATGTCCTTACGCATGAATTCGCTGTCGGTCTCCTTGTGACGGCGCTCGAGATTCGGAATCACGCCTTCGTACGTCGAGTCATACGTGCGACCGTTACCGAGCTGCACCGTATACTTCTGGTTGCCGGTTCCGTACAGCACCTTCTGTAGATCATCCGATGACAACTGCCCGACCGGGGTCTGAACGCTGAAGCCATGTGCTTCGGCTACTACCGACAGCTTCTTCATATACCATGCATCGGAGTTCACCCGGTTGTACGGTCGTATCGCACCTTCGGAAATCGTGAGCTTTGGGTTGAACACGAGATCAGGGTCGACTTCGAGACGGCTACCGAGTCCTGTACACACAGGGCATGCACCCTGCGGAGCGTTGAAGCTGAACAGTCGCGGTTCGAGTTCTGGAATGTCTTCGGTAGGATGATCGACGCAGGCGTAGCGCTGGCTATACACATGGATCATGTCCTGATCGACTTCGACGATCTCGACCACGCCGTCGGCGATATCGAGCGCCTGTTCGATAGACTGCGAAACACGGCTCAGCTGGCTTCCTGCCATGACGATACGGTCCACGACGATCTCGATACTGTGTTTGTACTTCTTGTCCAGCTGAGGAAACTCATCGAGAGAATACACCACGCCGTCTACCTGCGCGCGGGCGAAACCGAGTCGCCGGTACTGCTCAGGGACATGGGCGAACTCACCCTTCTTGTCCTTGACTATCGGCGCGAGAACCATCAGCTTAGCACCTTCGTCGAACTTCATAATCTCATCGATGATAGCTTGCGGCGTCCGACGAGAAACTTCCTTGCCACAGACCGGACAGTGCGGTGTACCGATACGTGCGAAGAGCAGACGCATGTAATCATAGATCTCAGTGACCGTCGCCACGGTACTGCGCGGGTTACGACTGGTCGATTTCTGATCGATCGATATCGCCGGGCTCAATCCGTCGATCTGGTCGACATCAGGCTTTTCCATGAGTCCCAAGAACTGACGCGCGTAGCTCGAGAGACTCTCGACGTACCGACGCTGGCCCTCGGCGTAAATGGTGTCGAAAGCTAAGCTAGACTTACCTGAACCCGACAATCCGGTGATGACCACGAGCTTATCGCGCGGAATTTCCACGCTGATGTTCTTAAGATTGTGTTCACGAGCGCCAACGACGCGAATCGAATTACTCACTAGCCACTCCTACTTTATTGGCGCGGGTCAAGCAGTAACGCTCATGCGACCCGGACAGCATCTGACATAACAGTTTATTATAGCATTTTTCGGAGCACTCCGCCCAGTCCGTACCCCTATTACGCCTATGCTTGCAATCACGGGTGTACGGACGTATATTCATATGAAATCAAGAAGATTATTAAATAACGGATAAGCATATGCGTCAACTCATCATCGCCTTCAGCCTCACCGGATCCTTCGCCCTGTTCGCTCTGGTGACCAACCTGTTCGATACAGCGGTCATGTTCCTATTGTTCGGCATCTTGCCAGGCCAGACCGAGCCACTTAGTGCAAACCAGATGCTTGCGATATACGCTACCGCATCGGTATTCGTGTCCCTCTACGCCCTGCGTCCAGGCATCGTCACGATCAGTAATCTTCTGAGTCCTCAAAGCGATCGCTCGAACGCTTAGATCTCATCGGGCACCGGCATGATAGCCTCTGCCCATAGCTGGAGCTCTTCTAACAGGAATCTCTGTTCATCACTGGCATCCGAGGCGATGCGTTGGAGCGACTTCAGGAAGCCAGGTAGTTGCGCGGATAGGCGCTGCGATCTCCATAATTCCCAGCTGGCCACTTCGTCCTCACTCAGGCTGGTCGGAAAGTTCCTCGCTTTGTAGCGAAGCAGTAGATCACCTAGTCGCTCGTCATCGAAGTTCGGGTGGAAATCACTCAGTTCACGTAAGTCGGCATTCCTGACCGTTTCGATCCGAAGCTTATCAGGGCCATTGATGAATCCGTCATAGAGCCGGGCTTCCGCATCCTTCTGCGCAGCGAACGCCGGTCGACTCTCGATGGCCGATCGCACGCGCTCCGCGAAATCAGGATTCGAGAGCAGGATTTTCTTATGACGCTCGACGACCTCAAGCGATAGTTCTAGTCGACTCCATCCGTCGGATTGCTCGAGCACACCCAGCGGTGCGACGGCCGGACATCGATTGTACTGTAATGTCTTTACCGGAACTGCGACGAACCCGTCCGACTTGCGCTCTTCCCAGCTGGCGAACAGCCGCTTCGCAAGCTCATCCGTGCTCAGATCGACGAATTCAGTCGGATCGTGCCGAAGATCATACACTACGACGTTACTGTTCGGCGCGCTCGTCAGCGGCATCGCCACGGTCGTCTTATCATGCTCAGCCGTATAGCGACCGCTCGTGTATACGAACGGAGATTTGTCATCGAGATTAACCAATTGCTGAACGGCTTTCTTATGTCGGGTGTTCAGTAGGTATTCGAACAACTTCGGCTGCTTCCGTTTCAACAGTCCGGCCACGTCTATAAGTGCCTCGACGTCCGACAACGCGTCGTGGGCTTTCGAGTGATCGATACCGTTTGCTTTGGTCAGAAGCTCCAGACGGTTGGTCGCCTTTCCTTCGCTGTCGAGGGGCCACTGGATCCCATCCGGCCGAAGCGCCCGTGTCATCCGCACGACATCCAGCATATCCCAGCGTGAACAGTCGTCCTTCCAGCACCATTCATATGCGTCGTGGAATGTCCGCCAGAACAGATGCCGGATGAATTCGTCATCGAATCGCACGTTGTTGAATCCCACGGTGATCGTTCCGGGTACGAATACTTCGTCCATTAATAAGCGAGCGAACTCGGCTTCCGTCAGTCCATCGGCCTGGGTACTCTGCGGCGATATTCCGGTCACCATGACCGCTTCGGGACTCGGCAACGTATCATCGTTCAGCTTGACGAGAACGTTGAACGGATCACCTATCGGTTTCAGATCGAGGTCTGTCCGGATTCCGGCGAACTGCATGATCCTATCGCTACGAGCCGATAAGCCGCTCGTCTCCAGGTCATAAAAGAAAAAAGTCTGAGCCATTACCTTATAGCATAACAATGTTCAGACGTTGGGTGAAATAAAAAAACACCCATGTGGGTGAGAGTGTGAAGTACAAGGTAACGATAGTGCGGGGTGAGCGGCGGCTGCGCGCTTCGGTGAAGTTGGCCACGACGGGGCCGGCGTCTTCACGGAAGGGGTGCGCAACCGCCGCTCTCCAGCGTACGCCGGCGTGCCATGCATTATACTTCTGGTTCGCTGCATGGTGCGCGTGAGAAGGCCGCGCCTATCGGCGCTAGGTATCTCGGAATCGCATAATCACGTTCCTTTCGAAACATCTTATGATTTCACCAGTGGGGCATTTCAGATTGACCATCTGAGTCGTTTCGGATGGCCCATTCGAGTAACGTCATGAACATTAGCCGAATGCGCCATCCGAAGGTACTATCGTTACCTTGTGAATGTACCTGTCGAGGTGATCAAGAATGATCACGATTCGACGGTAAAGTTAATTATAGCATATTGATTGATTTATGTCAATAATATCATGCTATTTTATTGCGAGACTACTGCTCGAGAAGTGTAAATTCACTGTTACCGATGCGAATGACGGACACCCCGTCGGCACCCTGACGTCGTAGCTCGTGAGCGATACCCATCTTTTTCATGATGTCGCGCAGACGGTTGACGTTCTGATAGCCACCAGCGAAGTCGGTCCGTCGTGCGAACTTTTCGATCCTGTCGCCGGACACCCTGAAACTGCCGTCTTCCAACTTGACAACTTCCCATGCTTTCGAAATCTGTTCGCCTGTCAACGTGATCCGGCTGACGCCGTCATTCTCATCATTATCCTCTTCGGACTCTTGGGCCGCTCGCGCTTGCTTCACTTCTCCGACAAGTTCCCGTAGCAGCTCCCTGACGCCTTTGCCTGCCGACGAAGACACGGCGAACACCTTGTCGTGACCGGCTGCTTTGCGGACCTCTTCGACTTGCATGGCGATGATATCGGCGTCGAGCCCTTCGATCTTGGTCAATGCGACGACTTCCGGTCGCGCGGCTAAGTCCGCGCTATAATCTGCCAACTCGTGCCGGATCGTTTCGTAGCTCTTAGCGATATCATTCGAGTACGCATCGATAAGATGAAGTAGAACCGACGTACGTTCGACGTGACGCAGGAACGCATCACCCAGTCCTTTACCTTGGCTTGCGCCCTCGATCAATCCAGGAATATCCGCGACGAGCAGACTGCTTTCGTCGATATCCGCCACACCAAGATTCGGCGTCAACGTCGTGAAGGCATAATCAGCTATCTCGGGTCGGGCGTTGCTGACGACACTCAGGAACGTCGATTTACCGGCGTTCGGAAACCCTACCAGCCCGACGTCGGCTAGCAGCTTCAATTCCAATTCAGCATCGAAGGTGTCGCCAAGTTCACCGAGCTCGGCTACTCGAGGTGCTTGACGAGTACTGCTCTTGAAGTGAGCGTTACCGAACCCACCGTCTCCACCTTTGGCGATCACGACCTTCTGTTCGTCTTCGGTAAGATCGGCGATAATGACGCCTTCTCGCTTGACGACCGTTCCCATCGGTACGTTGACGACGAGCGGATCACCGCTTCGGCCACGTTTATTCTGCTTTCCGCCGTTCTGTCCGACCTTCGCTTTCAGCTCCGGTTTGAACCTGAAATCAATCAGCGTATTGACGTTCTTGGTGGCGCGAAATACCACGTCACCACCCCTGCCTCCGTCACCACCGTCCGGACCGCCTTTGTCGACATAGATTTCCTGCCTAAAACTGACGGCACCGTTGCCGCCCTTTCCCGCTTGAATGAATACCTTGGCTGTATCGACAAACATATCAGCTTACCATTATAGCAAAATCACCCCTGTATTAACAGAGGTGATTTACAAGTACCTGAAGATGGATGGTCCAACTTTAGTGGATGTATTGATAGGCTGTCGCCTGGCCAGCCGAAATCGTACGGTCGTTGACGATGTTATATCCGCCGTACGCATAGTTGTTCATCTCTGTGATTACGACATCCCCGTTATCAAGGACTCGTTCGACGACGGCGACGTGACCGAAGTATCCGGCTTGGTCGACCAGAACGGCACCGGCTGCAGGAGTACGGTTGACGAGGTATCCCGCGGCGCGAGCGCTTGATGCCCACGTGTTGGCGTTGCCCCAGAAGCTTCCGACCGGACGACCCATCTGAGCTCGTCGCTCGTAAACGTACCAGGTACAGTTTCCTGCGGCGTATCGGTTACCTGCCGTCGCGAAGACGTTCGTTCCGATCCGTGAGCCACCAAGATCACCACCGAATGATTGGTTACGCGTGACCACAGGTGCTGGTGCCGGTTTGACGCCGCCGGGAATGACAAGCTGTTGCCCAGCGGTGATTCCGCTCAATTCGAGGTTGTTCACGGTAGTGATACGATCGGCACGTGTATTATATTTGCTTGCGATCGACTCAAGCGTGTCTCCGCTCGCTACGGTGTGAAGGAGCCCGTCGGTAGGCAGGATAGACAAGACTTTCCCGGCAGGTACGACGTCGGTGTTGCCGAGGTCGTTCGACCAACGGACGGTGTCGGCGGTCAAGCCGAACTTCGCAGCGATAGATGGGACTGAATCACCATCGACGACCGTGTACGATACGACGTCCGTACGCGAGCTGTTCGGCTGGATGATCTGCGGCTTCGTGATGGCCGATGCATCGGTCTGAGCAAGTTCACTCTTAGCGGCAAGGGAAATGGACATGTTGGCGACGTTCGTCGCGATAGGAAGATTGGCACGCGAAGCTAGATCGGCTGCGACGTCCGTTGCGACGACTTGGTCGACCGATGGAGCGACTTCGTCACTCGCGACAGCAGGAGCTGATGATTGATTCGAAACGACCGCGACTTGACTACTGGCTTGCTGTGGCGATTGGTAGCCGATGGCGACGACGGCGACGAGCAACAGGAAAGCACCCGCGTAGGCGGCGATCTTACTTGCAGACGGGGCAGAAGATTTTTTTCTTATCCCTGTTTGTTTGTGTAAAACCTGCTGACGCAAGGTCGTGGTGGATGATACTGAGCCGAAGCTCAGATCGGATTGATTACGAATTATCGTTCTCCTGCCACTCGGATTACTCCGGAGGGCTACTACCTATACTAAGTCTTTCTTCTCGCAGTAGAACGGGACACTTATGATCGACCTATATTAAATGATATTGGGTTGTTCTTCAGTGCTGTGTCCGTAGCGACAATTCTAGGTAGCGCTCATTTTAAAGGATTCCGGCATTCACTCGCAGAGGTTTTGACACCCTAGTCATGCAGATATCCCTTGAAATGTGCTGAATTAATAATAGCAATGCTTGCCAACTGTGTCAATACGTTTTTTAATATACAATTCTTAGGTTGTCAATTAGATGATTTGGCACTTTTTCTGACAATGATCACGGATATTCTGCTCATGCTCGGCATTAGTACGAGCGAAGTACGTCTTGTCGTCGTCACCACTTAGGAAGTATATGTAATCCCCAGGAGCAGGAGTTCCGACGGCCTTTAGCGCTGCCAGTCCAGGCGACGATATCGGCCCCGGTGGTAGCCCGACATAACGTCGTGTGTTATACGGCGAATCCAAGTCGACGCTCCTGGGCTGGCCTGTCTTATCAGCGATGTACTGGTACGTGACGTCCGAGCCAAGTTGCATGCCTTGGTCGTAACGTAGTTTAAAGACCTGCGCGACCTGGGCGGCATCTTCAGGGGTCGCGACTTCACGCTGGATGATTGATGCCATGGTTATCCCTTGATAGAGGGTAAAACCTTGCTGCTTATACAGTTCGACAAGATTGTTCTGTTTAATGACCGAATCGTATTCGTCGAATATGCGGACCAAGATCTGTTCAGGAGTCGCATCGGCGGGAAAATTATATGTTTCACCGTATATGTAGCCCTCCAGATCAGACTCGGCCGGCTTGCCATCAAATAGTGGGTGGCTATAGGTCTTATCGAAGGCGGCGTCGACTTGTTCGGCTGAGTAACCCGCGTCGATCAGCACCTGCCGATGCTTCGTCAGTGTCGCCCCTGGCAGGAATGTCAGCGAGAACGTGTCGGTATTGCCAGAGGTCAGATGACCGACTATACGGGGTACATCTTCAGATTTGCTCAAACGGTACGCGCCCGACTGTAAAAGGCCGGCTTTTCCCTGAAGTCGGATGTACAGTCCGAACGCGGACTCGCTCCGTATAAGATCGTTTCGTTTCAACACGTTGGCGATCGTCGCGACATCACTGCCTTGATCGATTGTGATCTTCACTCTCTCATCACTCTTCGGATCGACAGCGCTGAGCTGCTGCCCATACCAGACGAATCCCGAGATGACAGCGACGACCACCACCGCTAATAAGGATGTAAGCACGATCAGCCACTTTCGTTGCCAGAGCGACCGCTTGCTCGTCTCGCCGTGTTTGATATCGTCGAGCTTGATATCCGCTGTCTGGATATCCACCGGTTCCTTAGGCGCGGAAGTTGGCGTCGACGCCCTATCGGTTACATCGACGGGAGCGGTGGCCGACTTGGTAGGATTGACGGGTGACGATCCGCCGGATGGTCGAGCGTACGTGCGCTTGGGCTCGTTACGGTCAGGCGGTACTATGTCGCCCCTCACAGGTTCTGCTCCATGTAGTCCTGTAGGATGATCGTAGCCGCTTCGGCATCGATATCACCTTTCGTGTATGCGCCACCTCGTTGCATCAGACGCTTCTCAGCTATGACGCTGGTCAACGATTCGTCCTGAAAGACGATACGGGCGTCAAAATCCTCGAGTTTTTCAGCGAAAGACTCGACCGACGCGGTCTGCGCCGTCGCCTCACCGGACTGATTACGCGGATATCCCACGACGATCGTATCGATATCGTTCTCGATCGATAGGCGAGCGATCGTCTCGATTTCGCTGCCGTCGACATCTATCGCGCCATGAGGGATCGCGATACGCACGCCACTATCACCTAACGCGATTCCGATCCGTGCCTCACCGACATCTAGCGCAAGAAGCTGCTTCGGCTTACTCATTGACCTTGAATTGAACGTTTACTTTCTTCTCATCGTTCGGGACCGAGCTTACCCAGAACGGGAAGTACTTTACTTCGACTTCTTCGATGCCCTGGATCGACTGGAGTGCTTCCTGTATCTCACCGGTCTTCAGCCCCAGGGAGTCTTGTCGTATCTCGTTCTCGTCAAGCTTAGGTCCGAGCTTGGCCGTCGCGATGAGCGTCAGTTCCGCCCCGGTCGCTGAGTTCGTCACGTCCTGGAATTCAGGTTTGTCGGAGCCGTTCTCGAAGACCCGTTGGTTCGTACTGTTGCCGAGCTGTTTCTTCAAGTATGCGTCAAGGTATTTGCCAAGTTCTCCGTCGCTTAGTCCGTACAACCCGTACACGACCGTCGCGCTGAGCACTGCGTTACCGCCTTCGGACTCAGTGCCAACATCGGGGGTCGATTTCAGATCGTTGTAGTCGACACGATAGCTCCCATTGACGACCGTCGCGTTCTTCAGCTGGCTTTTGAGCTGAGACTGCGCATCTTTCGACTCCCCTTCTACCAGAGTCTCCTTGGCTTTCTGAATATCCTCTGCCGTTACTACCTTGACGACGCGGTCGGTTCCGCCGGATGTCGCGTCGGTCAGGCTTGCCGATATTCCCGAAGGTGCGCCGGACATCGGACCCGTCGCGGCGTTATATTTCGCACCCTGCTCAGCGGCAGTGACGGTAGTCGGAGCATTCTGATAATTGCTGATCGTGATCGTGACGGCCGAATCGGTTATGAACACCGAACCGCCCGACGACTGGAGGCTTGTCCCAGCGGGAATCGTCGTACCGAGATTGCTGATGTTGTTCGTGGAGAATTTGACGGAACCCTTGGCTTTTTCACCGACGTTCTTCGTCCCGGTAGCGGCGAAATCAATCGTCTTCTTCTCACTCTTCTGCACCCGGGTAGCCTTGATCGTGTTTTTCGCCAGATCGGTCGTCAGCTTGTCGCCGACGGTCACCTTAGAATTTACCGATGAGTCACTCGTCTTGGCTGCTACGACGATGGTCGCCCGAGGCGCGAAAACGGTCGCCCATACCAGGAACGCTATCAACAACACTCCGCCACCGATTCCGATGATCAGCTTCTTGCGGAACGTATTGAAGTTCGGTACTTTGCTACCTCCTTTGGTACGCACCGGCTTGGCGGATTCGCCGGCTTTCGGCGGCGTCGCTAGCTTGGCCGTACTCGCTGCCGGCGCGGCTGCGATTTCGTCGACGATATCATCGCCAGACTGCCGGGCATGGTCTCCGACCGGCAGTTCGTTACCATCGATGACATCTTCGCCGTCGTCGATGTCGAGTGCGGCGATCGGTGCCAGCTCAGGCTTCGATTGCAGGTTCTTAGCGACGGGCAATTTGGCGCTGGCGGCAAGGCTCATGAGCGCGTGGTTGTTCGTTATGACGACCAGCCGCTTGTCGCCTTGCTCGGCGGCGCGGGCAAGAAGTCGCAGGTTGACGGCAGATTGCAATACACCGATTCGCTTCGGCGGTACGAGAGCCACGATCTTGTCCTTCGAGGCCTTGACCTTGGATATGATAGCGGTGATGTCGTCTTCGACATCGATGTATATGACGTCTTTGTTCATCTGTTCAGATTCTAAGGATTCGATTTAGTTTTTCTTTGATTGAACCATCTTCGGCACTGCCCATCATTGTATCATAGCCGACCCGTAGCAGGCCCATGGCCGTGATGAAGGTATGGTCCTTCACATCACCGGTGGTATCTTCGATTCCGACGACTTCACGTGGCGATATATGATGAACGGTCGGTCGCTTGGTGAACGGTAAGTCCTTGTACCATTCGCGTGTCTCGAGCGCATCTACCAACTGATCGAGGCTCGAGCCGCCACCACACAGTAAGATCCTGCTTGGCAGGTGATCGACCGAATCGAATTCGCTGAGTGCCAGCTCCACTCCGTCAAGCCACACATCGACAGTCTTATCGATCGCCGCCTCGGCCTGTTTCTTGACGCTTGGCTTGATCTGTTCGTGCCCAAGGTTCACCTTCAGCTTTTCGGCATCCTTATAGCCAAGGTCCATTTCGCTGGCGATCGTCCGGGTAAAGCTTCGCCCGCCGATGCCGAACATGCGCGTACCCTCGACGCCACCGTCGTTCACGACGGCTATATCGGTCGTCCCACCTCCGACGTCGGTCAGAATCGCGGTGAAGTTACTACTGGCATCGTTACCGAGGACGCTGCGACTGACCGCGAACGGTTCGGCTGCGACAGCGATGAGCTCAAGCGCAAGCTCGTCGGCGACACGCTCGAGCGCGCCGATATGTACCATAGGGGCGAATGCCGTGTAGATCTGGACGGCGACGTCCTTACCTTGGAAGCCGATAGGATTGGAAACCTTATAGCCATCGATATGGATCGAAACCAACGCCGAGTTGACCAGTTTGACTTCGACTTCTTCGTTGCCTGTCTCGAGCGCGATCTGCTTCTGTGCCTTGCCTTGGGCACGCTCCTGCACCTTCTCGATGATGAATTCCATCTCAGCGACATCGAGCGGACGATCCGGTTGTGGTCTGCGATAGCGTATGGTGTTCGTCACGCCTTTCACGAGCTCGCCCGCGATACCGATGACCACGCGCTTGGCCTGTAGCCCGGCCTGCTCTTCGGCGACGGATAGTGCCTGCTCGCAGTTCTGTACGACGCCCGCGATGTCGGCGATGGCGCCGGAGTGCATATCACTGACGTCCTGCCGTACCCGTCCGACACCGACGATCTTCAGCTGGTCATCTTCGAGTTTCGCGATCAACGCCTTGACGAATTCCGTTCCGATGTCGAGCGCGACGATATGCTGTTTGTCGTCCGATTCTTGACGAGCTTGCTGGAATTGACGTAGTTTTTCGAATACCATAAGTGCTTTTCATTATATCGTAATTGGCAAGCCAACGGTAGGAATATTGTTTTTTACTTAAATTTGTGTTATAATAGAAAGAATGACGTCCGAATACGACGAATCTGCGAAAGAGCGACCGTTATCGCAACGTGAATTACTCACGATATCGGCTGACATCCATCTTGGCGCCGTGGATATCGCGGATAAGCTCGCAGTGATCGGCGAAAAGCAGAAAACCACCTACGAGTTGACGCTGTATCGCAAGGACATCCCCCTTCATGCGGCGCCCTCATGCTGGAAAGATGTTAACCAACATCTCGAATCCGTCGTCATTCGGTACGATGGTCATGCGGATGACGATCGGTTCGGACTTGAACTACGCGCATACTTCGATAACCGGTGGACATGCGTACTGAGCAAGCCTGCCAACGTCGACGCTGCCGAAGCGTTCGCCGGCGTCGCAACCGAACATAAAAGCGCCTTCGGTCCTGTCGACAGATCGTTCGGTCGACCGTATCCGGTCATCGCGCGAACCGATGAGATCAAGGAGTTCATGTCGGCTCTGGTTCATGAACGTGCCTATCAGGCCGAGCAGCACCCTGTATCCGATCCTATGGATGCCGGACAGGCGACCATGATCGTCGATACGATCGACCACAGCATCGATGCCGATACGTCACGGACCGACACTTACCAACTTGAGTATGATGGCGATACATACCTTATCGATTGCGAACACTCGGACGGTCGCGTCACGTCGGTCGACATCTGCCACGTCCTGACCGACGACATAGTATTCCAGGATGGTCAGCCGAAAGAACTGTTCCATCATATCGTCGCGCGTGTGAGTCTGAGCAACTTCGAGCAAGGCATCATGTTCTACACCGGTAGCGAGGAGGGCTATCTGCCCGAAGACGAGGTTACCGATGAGATGCTGCTCAGTCTGAAAGAAACGCTCCAAGAGCTCAATGGTGCGCTCGAAACCCCTGATACGCCTGTCATACCTGCGGATACGGCCGACCAAGCTCCGCTCATACTGCGCAACGAGGAGCGGTACGGCAAAAGCTCACCCTACGTGGATGAATCAGACGAGGACGGCCTTGATTCGACGGATTCCGGCGCTTGAGGCCTCTTCCTTCTGAATCTTGAACTTCTTACCGTCTTCGAAGAGCTGCAACGTATGGTCGACATGCGGACCGCCGCAGATTTCGAAGCTGAACGGACGCTCGTCTTCTGGTGAGCTTTGATCCTTCATCGAATATACCTTCACCGTATCGCCGTAACGGTCGCCGAATTGACCGAGCGCGCCTAACGGGCCGGTCGCTTCAGGCGTCGGATATTCAGCGAAGGTGACGTGCAAATCCTTGGCGATTTCACGGTTCACGATTGCCTCGACTTCATCGAGTTGCTCACGAGTCACTTTTTCTGGGTGGGAAAAATCGAAGCGTAGGCGCTCCTCGGTAATGTTACTGCCACGCTGGACCACATGGTCACCGAGCACGTCGCGAAGCGCCTGGTACATCAGGTGAGTAGCAGTGTGGTACTTCTTGTGTTGCAAAGTCTGTCCACCTAGACCGCCCTTAAACGTACCCTTTGCGGCGGTTTGCGAACGCTCGCGTTGCTCTTTCATCTTTGCGTTAAAGTTTTCTCGCCAATTGTTTTCGAAGCTATAATTGTGTCGTTTTACTATCTCTTCTGTCAGCTCAGAATAGAATCCACACGTATCATAAAGATAGAAAGCCAGTTCGCCTGTAATTTTACCGTTATTCTTCTCTGCGAACTTATTTAATTCACCGACACCTTTAACTACCGTAGATTTGAATGTATTACTTTCCTTAATTAAAATTTTAAGAATTTCATCTCTTTTTTCAACGAATTCAGGAAAATCTGGTTTATATAAATCTATTACTATTGGAACAATCTCTTCTATAAGCCTATCTGCCAGTTGGATTTCTCGTGCCCTTACCATTGCTCGTCTGACTAGACGTCTCAATACATAGCCTTGCTCCTTATTCGAAGGCGCACAGCCATCAAGGACTAGAAAAGTAGCAGCTTTAATATGATCAGCAATTACACGCATTGAATCGGTGTAATGTTCGTATTTGTGACCACTCAGCTTTTCCACAGCCTCGATGATCGGCCACATAAGACTGATCTTGAAGACATCAGGGTCATTCAACTTGGCGGCGGCGATACGCTCCAAGCCTGAACCATGGTCGACGTTCGGCTTCTCAAGCTTTTCGAACTGGCCGTCACCGACCTTCTTGTACGCCATGAAGACATTGTTGCCGATTTCCATGAACCGACCACAGTCACAGTTCGGGTGGCAGTGCTCACCGAACTCGGGGTTATGCGGAATATCGAATTCATAGAACATCTCGCTGTCGGGACCACATGGGTCACCGATTGGTGTGTTAGCCTCGTTGCCATTACGGCTCCACCAGTTCTTGCTGCCATCGTAAAAGAAGATACGTTCGCCATCTTTCATGCCACGCTCATAGCCGGCTTCTTCACTACCGATATCGGCCTGGCCTGTGCTTAAGCCCTTTGCTTCGAACAGTTCCGCCCACACGTTCGCAGCTTCGGTGTCCTTATCGATACCGAACTGAGGGGCGCCACTGTAGCATGTCACATACACCCGACTCATATCGAGCTTCACGATATCGCTCAAGAATTCGAACATCCATTCAATTTGTTGCTCCTTGAAGTAATCGCCAAGACTCCAGTTGCCGAGCATCTCGAAGAACGTCGTGTGGCGGTTATCACCGATGTCATCGATGTCCTGCGCGCGAAGACAGGTCTGGCTGTCGACAAGGCGGTTGCCCTTGTCGTGCGGCTGACCGAGAAGGTATGGGATGATCGGCTGCATACCGCTGCCGGTGAACAATGTCGTCGGGTCGTCCTTCAGCACCAGCGGCGCGCGAGCGATGACCGCATGTTTGCGGGTTTCAAAGAATTCTAAGTAAGCGTTGCGGATTTCTTGGGCATTCATCTCTGTTATTGTAGCACGGACAGGTTGATTCAGGCGCCAGGTGAGATGCGCATAATCGCGTCGTCAGTACCGTTGTCGGTCGATACGTACAGGTTTCCGTCCGGCCCGAGGGTCGCAGCACGTAATCGACCGTACTGCCCTTCGAACAGCGTGCGCTCGCCACTGACGGAGCCGCCCGTGATATTAAGCAGTAGTAGTTTTTGGTCCTTCAGCACCGATACGCCGAGCCAGCCGTCGAGCCTTCCCCACTTTTCTCCCTTCAGGAACGTGGCGCCACTGACCGCAACGGTCGGGTTTCCTGAACTCCATATGCTCGAGATCGCATCGGGGAATTTATTCAGGTCGGTCATCGGAACGGTCTCATCGTACCCGCCGCCCGGATCCCAGCCGAAGTTACCCGGCTTCAGCGGATTCACTTCGTCGTCACGATCAGACCCATGCTCGACACTCACGCCGTATGAGCCATCACGTTGCGCATCGTAAAATGCCAGTGCTTGCGTATTGCGGTGCCCGTATGAATATACACGCCTGTCAGGCCCGTCCGGATTACCGTCCGCTGGCTGTCCATCCCGGTTCACTCGGAGAATCTTGCCGCCCAGACTGTCCTGGTCCTGTGGCTCGGATTCATCCGCCGAATCACCGGTACCGACCCATAGGTTCTTGTCGGGGCCGAACGCGATTTGGCAGCCGGAATGGCGCCCGGAATCGGCGGACGGAATGCCCGTAATGATGTCGGTGCGGTCACTGACCGACGCCTCGTCGGCATCGAGTACCCAGCGTGCCACCCGGACATCACCACGAGTGCTGTTCAAACATGCGTACACGAATCGATCCCTAGCGAATTCCGGGTCGATGGCCAGCCCTAATAGTCCACCTTCGCCGACCACGTTCACATCTTCCGGGGCTTCGATGACGACCTTTTTTCCGTCAGCCAGCTTGGACAGTTCGCCCGATCGTTCGGTGAAAAGTAGGGTTCCGCTCGGTAAGAAATCGACATCCCACGGATGATCGAGTCCTTCTATCAACCGTGTGACGCTCAACTCAGGTGTCGTCGATATGGTCTGAGAAGCCGTATCATCGTCAGCATCGATGACCTTTAAGATGAAGAACGTCGCGATACCGGCCACGATGACCAGTCCGACCGATCCCGCGATAAGCGCAAGCCGTTTCATACGATCATTATACAGCGGCTAGGCGACGACCGCACCGCCGACGCACACGTCGCCGTCGTACAGGACGATCGACTGACCGGGTGTCACGGCGCGCTGAGCGTCATCGAACGTCAGTATGTGATCATCGACGGAACAAGACACCAATTCGGCCCGGTGCCGGACACGGGCGGTAAAGTTTCGGGTTTCAGGTCGGGCGCCAATCCAGTGAAGGTCACGGAGTGTCACCGACTTCAGCCAGAGCGAACCGTCATTGAGGTCGGTCGACACGTACACCTCGTTCTTGTCCATGTCCTTGCCTACGACGTAATACGGTAAACCACCTCCGACGTCCAATCCATGCCGCTGACCGAGCGTGTAGAATATCGCTCCGTCGTGCCTCCCTACCGACGTACCGGTCCGTCGGTCGATGATGGCACCGGGCTTAGTGGTGACGTATTGACTGAGGAATTCGCGCATGCCGATCTGACCGACGAAACATATGCCGACAGAGTCTTTCTTGGCAGCCGTCGTGAGTCCCCGTTCTTCCGCCATCTTACGGACCTGTGGCTTGGTGAGATCGCCGAGAGGGAACAACGTCTTCTGTAGTGCTTGTCGGGTGACACGATAAAGGAAGTATGTCTGATCCTTGTTGGCATCTTCGGCACGAAGCAGTTTGCCGTCAGCGACACGTGCATAGTGACCGGTCGCGACGAATTCAGCAGCGTCTTCCAGTGCAGTTTCGAGAAACAATTTAAACTTTATCTCTTGGTTGCACATGATGTCGGGATTCGGCGTTCGTCCTGCTTCATACTCGGCGATCATATAATCGACCACTTTCTGCTTATACTCGGCCTCGAAATCAAAGACCTTGAAATCGATGCCCAGATGAACGGCGACCCGTTTCGCATCGGCCAGATCATCAGCCCACGGACACCGCATACCCGGCATGTCCTGGGTCCAGTTCTTCATATATACACCCGTGACCTCGTGACCAGCTTCGACGAGCAACGCAGCGGTCAGGCTCGAGTCCACTCCACCGCTCATTCCGACGTATACGCGACTCACTGGCTTTGCCCCGCATAGAACGCGATTATTTTCACGAGTTCGCCTCCGGCCAACCACCAGCCACGCGGCGTCAACCACCATACTACCGACCAGTCGGGATCGTTCGGCGTCGGATGATTAATGATGGTGATACCGTCACCCGCCAGTACCCTGAATTCAAGACTCGCCCTGCGCTGGTGGTACGGCGAAGTTACGAGAATGATGCGCTTCGCACCGCCCCCGCCGGCTTCGACGAGTAGCTGCTTGACCTGCTCGGCGTTCTGACGGGTCGTGCGCGATGACGACTCAACTTTTATGTCAGCCGATGGAACGCCGGCTTCGATGGCTTGCCGACGCATGACTTCGGCATTGCTCGGACCGGTCGTGTCGGCTGCGGCACCGGAAAATATCAACGTATCTGACCACCCCAGCTTATACAGACGGATCGCTTCGGCTGCCCGAACGGACGTATTCCCACCGCTCACCGCCACGATCGCATCGACACTTTGACACTCTGCCGTCTGTGAGATGGTCGGACATCGACGCAGGTCGTCGGGCGTGAGATATACGCTGATGACCGTGATAGAGATAGCGAGGAGCGCCAGGACCACCAACAACACGTTACGCACGGTTCACCCGCTTCTGTTCCTGTAAGATTTCTTCGATGAGAATGTCGCCAGCGACGCGGATGTTGTCTTCGTCGGATAGTCTTCCGAGTGTGATACGCAGGCTGCCGTCGGCAAGCTCGTCTCTCATACCGATGGCGCTCAGCACATGCGATCGAGTTCCTTTGTTCGCAGCGCATGCGCTACCGGTTGCGAGCAGCACCCCACGTGATTCCAACCTGAATACCATGCGCTCGCCGTCGATTCCAGGAATCGACACATGCAGCGAGCCAGGCAGCCGTTTCTTAGGGCTTCCGCTGATCGACAGGCCATCGATGGCATCGAGCAGCCGACGCTCCAGCCCGTCGCGAAGTTTCGCCAATCGCTCAGATTCTGATTTACGTTTCGTGTGTGCTAGCTCGGCCGCGGTCGCGAATCCGATGACACCGGCGACGTTCTCGGTGCCACTTCGTAGACCCCGCTCCTGTCCGCCACCGACGACGGCCGCGGTGAGCTTGACGCCGGGTTTCGCCCAAAGCAGACCCACTTGCTTCGGACCGTACATCTTTCCAGCGTTCAACGTCAAAAGATCCACGCCGAGGCGAGCGACATTGACATCTATCTGTCCGAAACCCTGTGAACCATCGCAGTGCAGGTTGATCGCGAGCCTCTCACCCGCTTCCTTGCGTCTGTCACGCTCGGCTTCGACGACCTGGGCGATCGACCGGATCGGCTGTATGGTACCTAACTCGTTATTGGCCAGCTGGATACTGACCAGCTCCGTCCGAGATGTGATGGCATCGGCAACGGATTCAGGCGTGATGATACCTTGTTCGGTCGGTGCGAGCAGCACATGCTCGTGCGGTCTTGCTGCGGCGAGCACCGCGTCGTGTTCAATCATCGAAGTCACGACCTGTCCTGTGATACCGCTGAATGCGAGATTGATAGACTCGGTCGCGCCGGCCGTCATGACGATCTCGTCGCCGCGACCGCCGAACGTCATCGCAAGCCGTGATTTTGCTACATCAAATTCGCGACGCGTCTGAACTGCCGGCGCATACGGACTGGAGGGGTTGAAGAATGTCTCGGTGAAATATGGCTCCATGGCAGCAAGAACACGCCTGTCGACAGGCGTGGCAGCAGCATGGTCAAGGTAGTAGATCGGCGAGCTCATCACTCTGTTAATTATAACAGTCGCTACGCCGGCTGGCCGGTCTTCGGGTCGCGAGCGTATACGCCACGCATGACACGTTCGTAGTACATGCTGACGGCGAGTAGCAGGTTGTCGAGCTCGGAACCTTCGAGATAACTGTAGCGAGCGCCAGACTGTGCCTTCAGCACCTTATCGCCCTGGATCTCATAACGGGTCGTCGATTCGACGTCCTTACCGTTCTCATCCTTGTAGGCCTCGTACCAGATGCATGTCTTTTCGTCGAGGCAGAAGAATTCGCGTCGATGACCTTTAGGAATCGGTCCGAACAGTTCGCGGCCGATATTACTTTCTAGCTGAATCAGATCCCGTTCGGTCAGCCGCTTCAGCTCCTTACGGCTTTTCGGCATCTTCAAATAGGAAAGGTCATCCGTGTTACCGACGAGCAAGGTCAGGGTTTTCTTCAGGACACTCATGCGGCCCTTCTTTCATCCGGCGATACGATATAGCCGTTTCGCTTCGCGGCCTCACGTACCTCGGCGAGGACGGTCAGCTGTTGCCCGATCCGTTCGACCGGCCCCAGTGGTGCGACCTCCTTGACAGCGGTCCGGCCGAATACTTCGCGACCATGTTCGACGGCTTTTATGTCGTAGTTCGGTACGGTGTTATAGCGGTGAAGGTCGATCTGCGTCATTTCGGCGTCATCAAAACGCGTCTGGTCGGTACGACGCTCATCTTCTTGTGGCTTCGGTTGTTCGCTCACAGTGAATACTCCTGATGCATGACAACAGTTAATAAATTTGTGGTGTGTGTTTTTAGAGAGCGTTTTCTATAAGGAAAACAGTGTAGATGCGTTCGCAGATGTGACTCGTGCAAGGTGTTCGAGTTCTACCGCACGCCGATTGGCGTGATACTCGGCCACATGCCTGACAAACGCTGGCTCATTCACCTTACCACGATATGGCACTGGTGTCAAGAACGGAGCATCCGTTTCGAGCACCATGTTTTCGAGCGGAATAGCGTCCCACATCTCCTGATTCGTCTTCGAAAACGTCGAGATGCCGTTGACGCCGATGAACAGCCCTTCCCCGAGCGCCTTCTCGAGGTTCCGGGTGCTATCGGTGTAGCTATGAAGCACGCCTTTCAGTCCCGGGAAATTCGCGAACACCGGCCAAAAATCGTCAAAGGCTTCGCGGACATGGAACGACACCGGGAGCCCGTAGTCCTTCGCCCATTGTAGCTGCCGCTCGAGCGCGGCGATCTGTATTTCACGTGGTGAATTGTCATAAAAGTAATCAAGCCCGATCTCGCCCACGCCGACCACAGTGTCATGACTGTCTTTCAATATCCGTCCGATGTGATCCACGCCATCCTTGGAATCATGCGGATGTACCCCGACCACCGCGTGACACATCGCGTGACGTCCGGCCATCTCGATCGCCTCGATCGAACTTCTGACGTTCGTTCCGACCAGTAGCAGGTTCGTCACGCCTGCTTCGACGGCCCTCCGTACGGCGTCATCCTTGTCCTCGGGCGGAAAAAGCGCGCTTTCGTGAATGTGACAGTGAGTGTCGGTAAATTCCATATCCCCAGTATAGTTCAGCTGGCGGCCAGTATGCCGGTTTGTCGTAGCACGCCGATGACCGGCGCCGGTACGAGGCTCTCGATCTCGTCACCCTCGCTGATCCGACGCCGGACGTCACTGGAGCTCATGGCCATTTCGCCGAGCTTCAAAATACGATGACGCTTTGGCGTTTCGATGAGTTCGAAGCCTGGCCGTTCGATGACGATCATATCGATATGGTCGAGCAGCCACGCGCCGCGTCGCCACCGACGCATCGTGTTCACCGAGTCTGATCCGAACACCCAAGTGAAGTGCCGGTCGGGGTAACGCTCTTCAAGATACCGATTCGTCGTGAACGTCTCGGTCGTTTCCGCCTTCATCAGTTCGTAGTTTTCTATATGCGTATCGACCCCGTGCGTTTCGCCGCTCGCAAGAAGCGCGTGGACGTATGCGGTGCGGATGGCAAGATCGGCCATGATCGATTTATCATGCCGTTCACCGCTCGGCATCAGCCATAGGTCGGCGTCACGTTCGCGCGCCAGTTCGGCGAGGCCCTTGACGATGGCAGCATGTGCTTTGGTAGGGGGGTTGAACGCGCCACCATACAATATGGTCTGTTTCGGTTCTCTATTCATGACATCTTCTGATTTTTTACTTATTGTACTATTGACACTTAGTAATATAGCATATATCATACGAGTATGGAAAGAGTACGAACGACACTAACCGATCACGAATACCACCCTAAGCAGGACTTCCTTCGCGTCGCGACCGCCACACCAGAAGTAAGCCTTGGCGATGTCGAGTCGAACGTCGCAGCGATCACCGAGCTATACGAACAGGCGCGAGAAGCTGACACGAGCCTTGTCGTGTTCCCCGAGCTCAGCATTACCGGATACAGCATCGGTGACCTGGTGCAATCACCCGCCCTGCTACGCGATACCGAGAACGCCTTGGTCCGGCTCGCCGGGCAGACCGAAGGCACCAATACCGCCATGGTCGTCGGCGCCCCGATCCGCATAGGTAACCTGCTGTACAACACGGCGGCCATGTTGGCAGACGGCCATATAAAAGGTATCGTCCCGAAGCAGAATCTACCGACGTACAAGGAATTTTATGAGAAACGCTGGTACGCTGCGTGGGAAGGTGACAATACCGAGGTTTCGATCGCCGGCATGGACACGACGGTCGGGACCGATCAACTGTTCACCGTCGCTGGCTCCAAGGTGGGTATCGAGGTCTGCGAAGACCTATGGGTGCCCGACTCACCGAACGTACGGCTCGCAGCCAACGGTGCGACGGTCATCGTCAACCCATCCGCCTCGCCCGAACTTGCCAGCAAGCGTGACTACCGTCGACAACTCGTCGCGGTCACTGCCGGCAAACTGGCCTGTGCCTACTTGTACTCAGGCGCCGACAGTAGCGAATCGACGATGGACATCGTGATGAGCGGCCACGGACTCATCAGCGAAGCCGGTAAGTTACTGGCCGAGCGACAGCCGTTCGCGGTCGGTGATCGTCTGATTACCGCCGACATCGATATCGCACACCTCGAGTTCGACCGGATGCTCAGCACGAACTACCCTAATCAGCGAGACATGAAGACCCACGGCTCAGACATCACGGCAGAGCAAGGCGATCTGCTGCGACGATATAACGCGTTACCGTTCGTTCCTGGCGGGAGCGCCGAACAAAGAGCCGAGCGGCTCGACGAGGTCTTCACCATCCAGTCGACCGCGCTGGCCGAACGACTCCGACGGCTCGGCGGCGCCAAGCTTCACCTCGGCCTTTCAGGAGGACTCGATTCGACGCTCGCACTCCTCGTGGCCGAACGTGCCGCCAGAAGGCTCGGCGTGAATCCTGGCGATATCATCGAGACGTACACCATGCCTGCCAAGGCGAGTAGCGAACGCACTCAAAGCAACGCACAAAAACTCGCGGATGCGCTTGGTGTTCCGAACACCATGATCCCTATCTCGGAGCTCAGCGATGCCCAACTCGCCGCAATCGACCATAGCGGCGAAGAGGACGTGACGTTCCAGAACACCCAGGCCCGCATTCGCACGGCGATACTGTTCAACCAGGCTAACCAACGTGGCGGCTTGGTCCTCGGTACCGGTGACCTGAGCGAGATCGCGCTCGGCTGGTGCACGTTCAACGGCGACCATATGTCGCATTACAACGTCAACGCAAGCATTCCGAAGACGCTCGTCCGCCATTTGGTCAAGCACGCCAGCGAATCGGTCAACCTCGCAGCGCAGGACGTCCTGACCGATATCCTCGCCACGCCCGTCTCGCCCGAACTTACCGGTGATGGAACGTTGTCACAGGAAACCGAATCGATCCTTGGGCCGTACGAACTCCATGACTTCTTCCTCTACCACTTCATACGGTTCCAGGACCCTGCCGACAAGATATCGTACATCGCCAAGCAGACGTTCGATGGAGTTTATACGCCCGAAGAAATCGACACGTGTCTCGGTATCTTCATCAGCCGGTTCTATGGCAACCAATGGAAACGATCGGTCATGCCGGACGGTCCGAAGGTCGGAACGGTATCGCTGAGTCCACGTGGCGACTGGCGTATGCCATCGGACGCACATACGGCGGTCAAGCGTCAGCTTGCATTAATTAATCTATGATTGCATAATAAAATTCAATGACCAGAATCACATTTGCCAGGCACGCCGAGTCAGAGCTGAACCTGACACCCGAGTTCATCGTCGGTCGGAGCAACCATGCCCGATTGACGGAGCGCGGCCTATATCAGGCCAGCCTGCTCGGCGCATATTTCCGCGAGAACGGTATCGTCTTCGACGCGATCTACAGTTCGGGTGCCGTCCGGGCGGACCAGACTGCGCAAGGAGTCATCGACGCGGCCGGCTACGACCTGCCTGTCCTGACCGATGAGCGATTTCAAGAAGTCAGCCAAGGACCATGGGAAGGCAAACATCGGGACGACGTCTACACCGAAGAAATCATCCGTATGCATCGCTTGCATGCGCTGGACGGTAGTCTGCCAGGTGCGCAGTCGATCGCTTCGAGCCAGGTTGACATGGCAGCGGCAGTGAGAGACCTCGAGATCTCGTATCCTAGCGGTAACTTACTGGTAGTGGCCCATGGGTTATCGATCCGAGGTCTCGTCGGTAAGGTCCGTCGCCAGTCGAAGGCCGAAATCCTGGAGGCTTCGACACCGAACGTCAGCTTGACGGACATCAGTGTCCGCGACGGAATCATACTGGCCGGCCAGGTTGGAAAAATAGTCATAAGCGAGTAGAATTAGTGTATGAATTACACCGGTCCGTATATTCCCCCTACCCTCACCGTTGACGCGGTCATATTCCGCATCGAAGGCGGCGTTCTTGAGGTCCTTGTCATCGAACGTCCGAACGAACCGTTCAAAGGCTCATGGGCGCTTCCTGGTGGCTACAATGCCGAAGGTGAGACCACTACGCACGCCCTCCACCGGATCGTCAGCCAGAAAGCCGGCGTCGATACCGAAAAAGACTTGTCGTACGTCGAGCAACTTTATACGTTCGATACCGTCGATCGAGACCCACGCGGCCACGCAGTTAGTGTCACCTACATGGGCTGCGGACGCGATATCGAGATCCGTGATGCCGGCTCGAAAACCGCGTTCCTGCAGGTCGATACGTTGCCTGAACTCGCCTACGACCATGCCAGTATCGTCAAGTACGCGCGCGAACGTCTGATCGCCAAGCTGACATACACGAACGCCGTCTCCGCCTTTCTGGCGTCGAAATTCACTTTGACCCAACTTCAGTCGGCCTACGAGATAATCTTCGGAAGAGAGTTCGACAAGCGTAACTTCAGAAAGAAGTTCATATCATTGGATCTCATCCACGATACCGGTGAGACCTGGCGCGATGGTGCTCACAGGCCAGCGAAGCTGTATGAATTCAACAGCAAATCACTCGAGAGTCTATCGCGAAGCTTTGACTGATTTTTGATTTCATTTTATAATCGCAGTATGAAAACTCCTGAAGGTATTTTCCTATGCGATGATTGCCCGTTGCTCGACGAATCGGACGCCGGACGTTTTTCCACCGGGCCGTACGTCGGAACACAGAAAGGCTATTTGTCACAGGGTCTGGAATTCATGGACGAGGCCACCGCGACCGAATCGACGACGCCGGTCCAGCATTGGAAAACGTCGTTCGTCGACGATACGGGTCGAACCGGTCCGCCTTTTTTCGCTAAAGCGACGCTCGAGGACATAGCTGAATGTGATCGCCCTGGAGTCAGCAGACACGGTCTATTACGACTCAGGAAGCTCGCGACCTGCCAGGCTTTCGAAGATACTCTTCCTGATTGGGTCAAGCAACGAAGAAGCTGACGTAGGATACGTCACGCCAAAATCTACTGAGATGCCTCGGTCAAGGATTCTCGTTCGAGCAACCCGGTGAATTCATCCGCGGTCATCGAGTAGTGCGCGATTTCGGGCACTTCCTCGCCTTCTTCCATATGCCAGGCCGGTTCGTGATCGACTGCGCGAAGCGTGAACCCGACCTTTTCGGCTACCCGCCTGGACGGAAGATTCGACGCGCGGGGACTGATAGAAATCTCTCTGAGACCGAGTTCATTGAACGCGATTTCAGCCAGACCGCGGGCCGTTCGCGTCGCATGTCCTTTACCGTCGTGTCCGGCGTCGATCCAGTAGCCGAGCGCCGCTCTTCCGATATCCCATTCGACGGAATGGATACTTGCGACACCGATAAGTGTCTCGTCTTCGTAAATACCACGGGTGATTCCCGTCGGGTGACGCGATCCGATCGCTTCCTGCTCGTTCGCCGCGATGATGAAACGTCTGCTGTCGAGCGCTGACTGCGTGCCCTTTTCCCACCAGAACTTGCCGAGACGCTTCCTGTTCGTATCGACCAACCCGAATAACGCCGGTGCGTCCGACTCTTGCAGGTGAAGCAGATTAGTCTCTGTCATGATGATATACCTTAGAATTATTTCAATGTTACGTCAATATCAACGTATGTGAGTACGCCCCACTTCGACAGGAATCGAAGCGGGGCGGGTTGGACTCAGTGCTCGATTTTGTCGAGTCTGGTGGGTCCGTAGGAGGTGAGGACGACCGGCGTATCGAGTTGAGCCTCGATCGCCTTGATGATGGTGTCAGACGTGGAGTCCGGCGCCGTATCGTAGACGGGCTTTGCTTGAAACAGCAGCTGAGCCAGTCGGGTGATGTAGGCCTTGTCGCCGTAGCGTCCGACCTTGATGTCGCGAGCCATGCCCTCGTCATCGATGTCGAAGTAGCGCTCGGCGTCCGGCACGTCCGGTAGCTCGTACCGGGTAGCGAACCGCCATTCGGGCAGCTCCGCCGTGCGGTCCAGACCGGTGATGACCAGTCCATCGACGCCACCGATTGCATCGAGCGCGTAGCGGTGCGCCAGCGGATCGAAGTGTCCGATCCGGAAGTGCCCCTGCCACGGGCCGGTACCGTTGAAGTACTCGGCCAGCGGGCCATCGAGCGACGGGTCCTCGGTCACGAACGGACCGAAGCCGTGCCGCGTGGTGTACGACCGGACGATGCCGAGCGTACGCACCTGGCCCTGAAACTCGATGTCCTCGAGCTGCCGACGGGCGTTGTCCGGCGTGGTATTGCTCCACGTCGTGTGTGGGTGGAAGCCACGCTTCTCATCCAGCAGCACGCCCTGCGCCGCTTCGAACACCAGGTGCTCGTAGCGGCCTGCCAGCTCGGCCAGGTAGTCCGGTCCCGTCAGTGTGACGAGCCGGGCCCACTCGGCGAACTCGTCGGCGTACAGGGCCGACAGCGTCGGGTCGTTGAGAGCCTGCCACTCGGGCGTGTCCGTCGGCGCCGAAATGGCAGCCATCTGGTCACGTGCCCGCAGTCGCTGACGCTCCAGCCGGTCGACGATGTCGCGATCGGTCAGTTCGTCGGCCAGGATGGTGAGTTCAGGGTAAGCCATCCAGCTGATGACCGCTTCCGAGACTCCCTGACCGGTGCTGCCGTGACGTGACGCGCCACGTACCAGTTCGCGCAGACGGTTGCCTGCCTGGTGGTACGGCGTGACGACGCGGGCGAACCTGTCGACGGTCGTCCGTTGCCAGATGTCCGTCACCCCGATGTCGATCAGGTGATCGGCTTCGAGGAACATGTTGATCGGGTTGACCAGCATGTCGACGGACAGGTGGGTCGGGACGTCCGGCAGGAAGCTGGCCGCACCGAACTGCGAGAACGTGTGGTGCTTACCGTCCGGCGTGACGATGTTGTGCTCGGCCTGCGAACCGCCATTGAAGCGGATCACTGCGGCCGAATCGGACGTGGCCGCCAGGTATTCGGTGGTCGTACCCTTACCGGCATCGCCGTAGCTCAGGTCGACGGTAATGGTCGCGCGTGTCATGATCGTTCCTTTCTAGACGGTTCCCGGTGCGGATCCATACGGACCCGCACCGGGTCTGGCCGGGAGCGGTCAGAGCCTGTCGGCCCCGCCACTGCCGGTGTCGAAGCTGCCGGTCACCGTGGCCACTCCGGCCGTGCCGGTCGCAGGTGCGATCCGGGCGATGGCCTTCATGGCGGTACCGACGGACTTCGTCGAACCACCGGCCGCCAGCATGGCGGTCTCGGTGGCGTCGGTGTCCAGTCCGCGCTCGAAACGGGCGATCAGGGCCGCGATGGCCTCGACCGAAGCCTCCGGGTCGTCGAGAACGATGACGTTCTCCTTCCCGATCAGCTTTTCCCACGCCGGCGTGATCTCCTCGGGTGCGTAGGCACCCTGGCGCTGGAACAGGAAGAACACGTGGTTCTTCCGCTGCAGCTCCCTGAAGACCTGTGCGGTGTCGATGTCCTCGGACACGTCGTCGCCGGTCAGCTCCTTGAGCGACTGCCCACGCCCGCTCCAGTGGTAGCGACCGTAGTCACGTCGGATCTGGTCATAGGGCATCTCGTCGCCGAAGAAGAACACGAAGCCCTTCTTGCCGAGCAGCTCGTACGGCTCGAGGTTGACGTGCCGGGCGCTCATGTAAGCACCCAGCTCGTACGTCTCGCACATCTGACCGCCGCCGGCACCCTCCAGGATGACGGCCGCGATCTGGTCGTCGAGTCGGTTGTCGCTCTCGAACTGCCCCCACTGAAGCGGGTAGCGGTCCGAAGTGGCGTCACCGATCGCGCCGACGTTGATCTGCGGGTCAGCGCAGAAGTCGCCGTCCTTCAGGTAGGCCTGCAGGTTCGGCAGCTTGGCGTGGACACGCTTGGCGGCGTCGATGTTGGACCCCGTGACGTCGAGCCAGATCTGGATCGCCGTCGGGTCGGGGTGCTCATCGGTGACGCAGACCTCACGCATGACCTTGCCCGCGAACGGGCTGCTGGGTCCCGCCACCATGGCGGGGTTCAGCAGGTCGTGTACCTTGTTCACCAGACCGCTCTTGACGGCGGCCGAGTGACCGAACGTCGGCCGGCCGGCTGCCTTGGCAGCGCTGACCTTGGCCGTGTAGGAGCCGGGGCTCCAGCTTCCACCACCCATCACCTTCTCCTTTCAGGATGTCCGATCACCAGTTGAGCGGACGATATGATCTGGGCCAGTACGGAGCGCCGAGACGCTCAAGAACCCCATCGAACCGCATCAGCAGTTCGTACGCGGATCCATGTGTCGCACCACTCGTGATACCGGCGAAATACTTCCGCATCTCGTCGGGTACCATCTGTCCTTCCATGACATAGCACATCGACCTTGCCGCCTGGGCGAGATCGAGCGCTTCGGTCGGTCGGACCGAGTGATCGAGCACGTCTGCCGGGTACCAGTCACGGTACGAACCGACGATGGCCGACAACCTGCCGAATTCCTCGTCCGAACGCTGCACCGAGTAGCACCAATCGACCAGCAGGACACCATGAAGCGTCGGGTGGATGATGATGTGACTCGGCACGAGCGCCGTGTGGAGGATTCCGGCTTCGTGCGAGCCGCCGAGCGCCCATAGCACCCGTCGCCAGATCCACCCCATATCGAGTGGATCGATACCGCCGGGGAACCGCTCCTTTACCTGTTCAAGGTTGTAGAAGCCGTCCATCCTGGCGGTGACGTTGGCCCGCATGCGACGACGCCCATCCTGCACCACCACGCTGTCGAGCAGCGTCGGGAAGTACATGTGATGTTCATCACCGGTGCCGGCCAGCAGGCGCAGGGCATCGGCTTCGGCGATCATCAGATCGTTGTCGTGCGGAGCACGGGCGATCTTGACCACCGAATCCGTAACGCTACCGTCGGTCGCCGTCGACCGGGCATCGAAGCCCGTCGACATGTCGAACCAGCGCGTGCGTCGGTTCAGACAGTCGTGCCGGTACCCACCCGACCGCAGGGTCAGGACGGGGTCGGCCGCACCGAACGTCCCGTCATCAAGCGCCTTCTGCGCCTGGTCACGGAGCAGGTTCAGCTTGCGCATCACCTCGTCCGCTTCCGGTCGCATCGATTCGGGCACCCGGTCCGGGTGGACGACTTTCATCATCCGTCGGAACTCCGCACGGATGTAGTCCTCGACGGGACTCGGGAACACATCTATGTACCCGGTCGCATCGTGGACTCGCGCGGCGACTTCTCTGAACTCAACGTTCATGTGTCGTTTCACCTCCTTGTTAAGGGTCGAGCAGTCTTTTTAGTACGCTTGACTCTGCCAAACAAGCCACCTTCGGTTGAACGAAGGACCAAGGTATGTCCGTATGACGTATCTTGATAGTGTCAATATAACACTAAGTAAAAGTCGTTGTCCATAGTTTTTGTATAAATTACAATAAGTATTTTTTCCTCGGTATTTTTTACGCGGCCACCGTATGAAAAATCCTCCATGACGATGGATCATAGAGGATTCTTTTTAGCGTACGGACTAGTCACCGAGCGTGATACCCATCCGTTTGGCTTTCTTCTCAAGCCGCACCCGGTCTGATTGACGCAGCGACTCCAGTACGTCTTCTGGCAGTAACGTCGGTGTACCGGCGACACGTGCCAAACCTTCTTCGATCGAATACGTCCGGGTTCCCTTCTGTTCGACCCACTCGCCACCGTTCGGTGATAATTCAGGGCAGACGGTGTGAATGATGCGCATCCAGGTCGGCTTGGTCCGTATGTCGTTAGGATCGTTCGGGTTCTGGCGTGTCCTATCGATGATGCTACAGTTCAGCATGTCCTGGTCGACATCTTTCATGAGTGCCACGAATTCTTCCGGTAGCATACGCTCGCTGGCGTATCGGTCGGTCATCATGAAGTCACCGTGCGTGACCTCGAGCACCTGTCCATCCGGATATTCGCGGTGCATCGTTCCGGTCATGTCACGCCAGCGTAGGAACACGTCCATGATACTTTCGCCGCTGTCGAGCCGTGCATATAACGGGTCCATATCCTTGTTACGGAACGTCTGCGGATAGAATTCTTCTTGGTCGGCCTTCGAAAGTTTGCCGTAAAGTCCCCAATCCCGCTCGATGATACGATCTTCAGGAGTCAGCATCGGCCGTTCGTCGCCGGCGGCCATACAGGCAGTCTCAAAGGTTCGCAGGAACGGTGATACGTAAATGACGTCGAAACTGGCGATGGAACCGATATTCCGCCGTATCCAGTCCCCCGCATCTCTCGCCTGCTCGATACCGAGCGGTGACAGTCGTTGCTGCCAATCGGGCCTGTCGTAAATTTCCTTGACTATTTCCGGGTCCAGGTCGGCTAACAGCGATTTCTGAACCACATTGGCTTCCGATTGTCCGTGCCGAAGCAGGACTCGGCGCATTGGCATCGTCATGATATCTCTCCTTCCGCGGCACGTTCGAAAGCTGCCGCTTTTTCGTGAATGGTTTCCAAATCCTGAATCTTGTCGTAATCGCTCGGCAGTTCGGTATGGCCGTCGCTAGCTAGCATGGAGGCGACGATAGATGCGATGCTGTCACTGTCTCCACCTAAGTTCACGGCAGTATATATGGCCGCTTCCGGCTCGTCACAATATCCTGAGTAGATATCGTAAGCCATGGCGAGGGTCTCAGGTACGTAGAATCCGTAGTCGAAGCCGCTCTTGCCGGCTGCGTACCGTTCGATAAGCCCTTCCAGGTTGCGGCATGGCTCGGCGACCGCGAGCTTGATCATGGAAAACTCACGCGTGAATCGGTCCGATCCGGGGGCGCTGTCAAGGACCGCTCGTATGGTTTCCGACATCGGGCTGGCGACCATCAGGCTTCGCAGCACCTCGCCGTGCAGCTGCGTCGTGATGCGCGCGATGTCGCTGTCGTGCGTCATGTCGGTCAGCAGATCGTACGACGACGCCCGCTTGAACTCATTCGCGTCGGTCAGCGTGTTCCACAGTGCCAACGGTGCCAGCTTCATGACGACACCGTTGCCGGCACCGCTGCGTTCCCCGGAGTACATCGGATCGATGCCTTGCTCTATGCGATCTAGCGAACGGGTGGTCGAACCGCCCCAACCCTGCACCTTTTCGCTACCGTCGACCATGATCCGAGGCGCCCGGTGATATGCCGCCAGGTGTCGGTCTGCCTGCGACCGTTGCTCGTACGCACCTGCCTCGACCAGACTTTCAGCGACTGCCAGCGTGAGTTGTGTATCATCGCTCGTCGTTCCGACAGGGTATTCACCTTTGAAGAACGGATTATCAGTCGGTGGGATCAACGAACGTATATACCCGTAGCGCTCAGCGATGTCGTCGGCGTGCATCGTCTCGACCGGCAAGCCGGCCGCGTCTCCGTAGGCGACGGCCGTGAAGATGGCTTCGGCCCTCGGCATTCCTTCGTTCTGTGTCATCGCGTACTCCTTGCTTATATCGCCACTATAGTACATAAGATTGAATATGTAAATAGTGTTGACTTTACACTAATACAAGCATATCATGATGATTAGATAGTGTTATTTAGACACTAACAAGCGAAAGGAGCTTGCCATGAAACTCATATCAACGACCCGTACGACCTCTCGTCGTGACATGATCGAGAGTATCGGTATAGGATTACTGCTCACTGGCATGTCCAATACAATCGGCATCGGATTCGGGTGGATCACCTTCGCGACGCTTAACTGGCTCGAGGTATTCGCCGTCCTGACATCGTATGTATGCACCTACCTATGCGTGAAGGAGCGACGCATCAATTACCCTATCGGCGTCATATCATCCGCCGCATACTCGGTCTTGTTCTTGCAGAGCCAGTTGCTCGCCAGCGCGGTACTGAACGCCTATCTCGTGCCGACGCTCGTATACGGCTGGATCAGGTGGCGCAAAGACAGTGACACACGCCCCGTCACCCACATTACGCTCAAGATGTTGCCGGTCTACCTGCTTGTCGCCGGTACCGGCTATGCGGGAGCCGCGCTCATCAGCGCCCAGCTCGGTGGTGCGATGGCCTGGACCGACAGTGTCATACTGGCGGCGACGATACTCGCGCAGTTCCTACTCGATAACAAGAAGCTCGAGACCTGGATAGTCTGGGCGATCGTGAATGCCTTCGCAATCTATACCTATGCCACTACCGGATTGCCGCTCGTCGCCATCCAGTACGTGCTCTTCCTGGCGAACACCATGTATGGTTACCTCATTTGGAAAAGGAGCAAAGAGAATGAAAAAAGCCTACGTCCTACTGACAGCGATGCCACCGACCACCGGACACTTGCAACTACTACAGTTCGCTGACGAACTGGCAGAGGATGGCGTGGTCGCCATCCTCTGCACCCAACCCGACGAGCCGTTTCCGGACGAACGGGCCAGTAGTCTCCGCGCAGCCATCAAACGCTGCGGTATTGAGCGACGCATCAGACTGATCCACTTCGATAAGCCGATCGAGCAGGACCCCGCGGCGCCAGGCTTCTGGCTGATGTGGAAACGCATGATGACGAGCTTCGGTATCACCCCGGCCGACGGTATCGTCGCCAGTGAGACCTACGGTCGCCGGCTGGCCCAGGTGACCGGGACCACCTTCTTCCCGTACGACATCGATCGCAGCCTGAATCCCGCCAAAGCGACGAACGTCCGGACCAAGCCGCTGAAGGCTTTCGAGACGATCATCCCCGAATTCCAGCCGTTCGTCCGTACACGCGTCACCATATTCGGCGCAGAATCGACAGGCAAGACGACGTTATCGAAGCAACTCGCCGGCGAATTAGGTGGACAGTGGCTATTCGAGTACGCCCGCCCTTACCTTGAAAACACCGTCAACGAGATTACCCCACGGTCGATGAATGCCATCTGGGAAGGTCAAGGCGCGCTGCAACGTCATGCGGACAATCTGACTTCGAGTCCGTTCATCATTCAGGATACCGACCTGTTCTCGACCGTCGGCTACTGGCAATTCCCGCATTGGCAGACGACCATCGGCTCCTGTCCGAAAGGTCTCATTTCCGATGCGAACGACTTAAGATCCGATCTATATATCGTCACCCGAAGTACGATCCCGTTCGAACCCGACCCACTACGCTATGGCGGTGATGTCCGCGAAGGCAGCGACGAATATTGGATCGGTATCTGTAAGCAATATAACCTGCCCTACGTCGTTCTGGACGCCAACGATCGCACCGAGCGACTGACGGAAGCGAAAGAGCACGTGCTTCGAGCAGCGACTCAGAAGGTTTCGTCATTGACGTACGAGAGGTTTATTTAAGATAATTCATAATTAGTGTTGACTTTACACTAAGTAATAGGTAGTATTGATAGTAGATAGTGTCAATATGACACTTAATAAGCGAAAGGAGCTTACAATGAACCCATCATCAGCAGAGCGGAACGTACTGGTCCGAGTAGACGTACAGAACGATTTCATCGACGGAAGCCTCGCGGTCGCCCAGGGCGAGCAGGTCGTCGCACCACTGAACCAAGTTGCCCGAGCCGTCCGTAAGAGTGGCGGTCAGGTCGTCGACACGCGCGACTGGCACCCACCTAAGACACCCCACTTCGACACCTGGCCAGTCCACTGCGTCGCCGGAACCGAAGGAGCTGAACTTCACCGCGGCCTACAGGTCGAGCGAGCCGACATCCTTCTATCCAAAGGCATGGAGCAGACCGATGGCTACTCCGGCTGGGAAGGTAAGACGCCTCGTGGCCAGACGCTCGAAGCCATCATCGAACCACGAAGCCCCGAAGACAAGGTCCGTGTGTTCCTCGGCGGACTTGCCACCGACTACTGCGTCAAGGCAACCGCGCTTGATATCGCCGAACGGTTCGGTGACGACGAGCGCGTCACGCTGTACATGCTCCGCGACGCAATGCGCGCCGTGAACATGCAACCCGAAGACGGGAACCGAGCGATCGCTGCCATGAAAGCCGCCGAATACTTCGCCATCACCAGCGCCGAAGCCGTCCGCATGATCCAGGAGACCGCATAATGCGTGCTTCCCAGGAACGCCCTGCCCTATCCGGTGGCCTCGACTACTACAAGGCCACCATGGGGCAGCTCGAATACGTCAAGCATCCCGAAGCCGAAGTCACCTTTCAATTGAAGAACCGTGCCGAGGCCACATTATCCGAATTCGTCACACCTGAGGAGTTGCAGGCCCGACTCGACGAGCTTCAGGCTGGTTGGCAGCCCGAAGAGCTTGCCTATCTGGCGGGCTTACAGAATCAGAACGGTAACGCGCAGTTCAGCGAAGCCTACCTGGACTTCCTGGCTGACAATCCCCTACCTCCTACCGAAGTGACCTACGACGAACGTGGTGACATCGCCGTCAGCGCGACCGGCAAATGGCCACTGGTCACCTTCTGGGAAACCGTCGTCATGAGCGAACTGAACGAACTGTACTTCCGGAACAAGTTAGCCGCCGAAGGGCGCAGTCTCGAAGACCTCTACGCCGAAGGTGATCGTCGACTCGACGAAAAGATCGCGATATTAAAAGAGCGTCCGGATATCAAGTTCTCGGACTTCGGTACACGTCGTCGCTTCAGCTACGAATGGCAGAAACACGTCGTGCAGCGTATCGCGAACGAACTACCTGACAACTTCGTCGGCACGTCGAACATCTACCTGGCACACGAACTCGACTTGAAGCCTATCGGTACCTTCGCTCACGAACTACCGATGGTATATGCTGCGATCGAAGACCTGAGCGGCGAAGACCCACTTGACGGTCACAACAAGGTGCTTCAGGACTGGGAAGAACTATACGACGGCGACCTATCGACGGCGCTGACCGACACTTTTACTACGGAATTCTTCTTCGCCGACCTGACGCGCGAGCAAGTGGAATCTTGGAAGTACTTCCGCCATGACAGCGGAGACCCGTTCGAGTTCGGTGAACGGCTCATAGAATTCCTCGAGTCATACGACATCGATCCAAAGACGAAGGGAATCGTCTTCAGCGACGGTCTCGACATCGACATGATCATCCGTCTGGCCGATCACTTCCAAGGCCGTATCCAGGTCATGTTCGGCTGGGGCACGACACTTACTAACGACCTCGGTGTCAAGGCCAACAACTTCGTCATGAAGGCGACCGTCGTCGAGGGTCAGAGTACTGTCAAACTGAGTGACAACGAAGGCAAGCACACCGGTGATATCGAAACGATCGAGCGATACAAGGAACTTGTCGCCGAACACATCGGCCGGGCGGCACTGGTCGCGGAAATGGCGGGAGTATGAGCGAAACCATGACACAGACCGTCGAACGCAAGCTGTGGTACGAAGGAGTAAACTTTACCGCCGACGCCGTCGTCATCGATCCTGCGAAAGATAAGATCCTTCTCATCGAGCGTAATGACACGGGCGAATGGGCGTTGCCCGGCGGGTTCATCGACAGAGATGACCCCTCGGCCGAGTACGCCGCCGCCAGGGAGGCCATGGAAGAAGCCGACTTGTCGCCACGTCCTGCCGAGACGATCCTGTTCAGAGGTGTCGTCGACGATCCACGGAATAGCAATGATGCATGGATCGAGACGTCAGCCTACCTGTTCTTCGCGGATGTCGACGAACCGCTTATCAGCGGGGATGATGCGAAGAGCGTCGACTGGAAGGACCTGGGTGATCTACCTGGCCTTTACGCGTCACACGCCGATATCGTCGAACTAGGAATCGACTACCTGGGGAGTGTCCGTAAACTCCGCAGGCCTGATATGATTACTACAATGATTCCTGTCGATGGCGGCCACATGCAGTATGATAAGAACTTCATCGAAGGTGGAGATACGCTGGTATTTTCGAAGGCGCACCGGGACGAGAACTTCACGGATAGCGAGAAGGCTGAGCGCTCGAAGCTGTACCTTCGTAAGGAAGCCGACGTCATGGCACATCTGCGCACCCGAGGCTTCGCGGCCGTGCCGGAACACTCCGCGCTGATCGACTCGGAGCTGTTGATGGAAGCGTTCAGTCCTGACAACGACTGGAGGTGGCGTGCACCGAAAGACGCTACGTTATCGCGCTACGTCAAAGATACGCTGATGGCGTTCGACGAACTCGAAGCCATGCCGTTGATGTCGGACACGTTCGATATCGAACCCTCATACCTGAGTTTTAAGCGGGAAGGCTGGTCGGCGCTGACCGACGATACGCTAGCCGTGATCCGTGAACGTGCCGAGACGTTCTTCCCTCGTATGAACGAATCAAGTCGCAGGAGCGGCGAAGAGTTGCTGTCGATGGTCGAACCGCTGAAGGTCGAGGCTATGCGACCTCACTCACCGGAACGCTACGTCGCCAGCCATCATGATGCGAGACAGTCGAACATCGCATGGCATCCAGAGCATGGCACGAAGGTCATCGACTGGAGCTGGTTCGGCGCTGGTGAACCAGGTAGCGATGCGACGAACTTCCTTATCGATATTCACAAAAGTGGTCATGATATCCGGGATTACCTGGATGTGATGAACGAGCACCATTGCCTGACGCTCATCGGATTCTGGCTCGCGCATGCCTCTTGGCCGATCCACACCGGCGACGATTCGGTCAGGTTCCAGCAATTCGTCTCGGCCGTCAGCGCCTACGAGGTGCTCAAAATATTACGCGAACGATGATCACGCCTTTGGAGCGCGGGGATTCGCGGTGTGTTGATAGATTTTCGGGAATAGTACGCCACCCGTCGTGACGACACCGCTTTCGAACATGTCGTGAATCGCCTTGGCGGTATCCGGCATGAACGGAATCAGTAGGTCGCCGACCTGTAGCAAGTTACCGACACAGTGCGCCAGGATTTCCGACAGATGAGCGTCGGCATCGGGATCCGTCTGCTTCTGCTTGGCGACTTCCCATGGCTTGACGTCATCGATATACTTGTTGAGTGAACGCACCATGTGCCACACCTCGTCAAGCGCCTTATTGAATTCGAGTCGCTCGAACGCGGCATGATACGCTTTCATGTCATGTTCGCCGAGTGGCGCATCTCCGACCACACCGGCTTGATATTTGGTCAACATGTTAGCGACACGTGCCACTAGATTACCAAGGTCGTTCGCAAGTTCGTTATTGTACGCCATCTCGAATTTTTCCCATGTGAAATCACCATCATCGAGCGTCGGTATGTGACGGGAAAAGAAGTAGCGGAAGGCGTCGAGACCATATTGATCGATGACTTCGTTAGGATCGATGCCGTTACCGACCGTCTTGCTGATCTTGGCACCACCGATATTGATGAACCCGTGGACGAGCAGTTTCTTCGGCAGCGACACGCCGATACCGAGCAGCATCGCCGGCCAGATTCCAGCGTGGAAACGCAGGATATCTTTTCCGACAACCTGGATGTCCGCTGGCCAGTACTCCTGCCATTCCAACTTATCCGGGTATCCGAGCACCGTCAGGTAGTTGCTGAGCGCGTCGAGCCAGACATACATCACCTGCTCTGGGTCGCCAGGAACGGCGACTCCCCACGTCAGACTTTTCTTCGGGCGTGAAATGGATACGTCTGGCAGCCCATCCTTGATCAGGTTCAGGAACTCGTTCTTGCGGAATTCAGGAACGATCTGCATGCGGTTCTTCTCGATCGCTTCGCGGATCTTTTCGGTGAATTCGCTCGTCTTCAGGAAGTAATTCTCTTCGGCTACCTGCTCGTACGGCGTCTGATGGTCCGGGCATACCCCTCCCGTAAGTTCGACTTCCTTGTCGGTAAAGAAGGCCTCGTGACCCATGCAGTACCAGCCCGTGTAGGTACCTTTATAAATATGTGGCTGAAGCTGTTGCCAGATATATTGGACGGCTCCCTTGTGGTGGCCATCGGTCGTGCGGACGAAATCCGTATACGTCGCACCGACTTTCTTCATCAGTGATTCGAAGTTAGGATACATCCGGTCGGTGTAACCCTGCGGGTCGAGCCCATTTTCCGCGGCCTTGGCGGCGATCTTGTTGCCGTGCTCATCCGTACCGACCTGGAACCTTACCGCACGCCCGTTCTGACGTTGGTACCGTGCCCAGATATCCGCCAGCAGGTAGTCGAGGGCGTTGCCTATATGTGGCGTCCCGTTGACATACGGAATCGCTGTAGTAATGTAGAGATTCTTTCCCATTGGAGCTTAGTATAACAGAGACGTATCAGGGGCGCATCATGGTGACCACTGCTTGGCGTCCATCGACTTTACGGTTGCCACGCAGGAACTCGCTGTGCGAGAACATGGTGTCGTCCTTCGTCGTGTCGCGCATATCGATCTGGATGTTGCCTGCAGGAACCCCCGCTGACATGATCTGCTGGACTGCGACTTCGTGCAAGCTACGGTTATCAAAATCGTGAAGCGGGTACTTTTCGCGACCTGCCGCAGGACTGAGCCATACCCGGATATCGGTCGACGATACCGTGTAGTCATCCATCATGTACCGAACGACAGCCTGGCCGCCGTTCTGCACCAGATTATGTCGCCCGAGATGCGCCAGCCCCAGCACCTGACGTATCGGGTCATATAGGACGGCGGCGATACAGTCGGCTATCGGCAAGAACAGCGCGACGTTCTTGGCGTTAGTGAACAAGGCATCGGACGTTATCGACGACGCCCGTATCATACCGTCGCCCGCTTGGTCTCCGGCGATGCTGTAATACCGTGTAAAATCGTCACTTTCGTAATCAAGTGCGACGAGCACCGACTGCTCGATCGGGACCTGCTGAGCTTGCAGGAATTTGGTCCTGTTCGCAATCCGTTCCGTGTCTGATACGCCGACCGACATCGATCCATCCTGGATGGACGATATTCCGATCAATACATGCTCGTCGATCATATAACTTTTAGTAAACGCTTCCAGTCATCGATCGACAAGTCCTCTGCCCGATTGTCGGGCGAAATTGATGCCGCGACAAGCAGACGTTCAGCCTCGTCCTTGTCGATACCGAGCCCGCCGCTCAGGCTTGAGCGAAGCTTCTTACGCTTCGCGGAAAATCCGGCTTTGACGATCCGGAAAAAATCAGCTTCTTCATCGGCAGACACGAGTGGAGTAGACCTCGTCCGTAATACGATCACCTGCGAGTCGACCTTCGGTGGAGGCGTGAAGAACTGCTTCGGCACCTCGATTCCGAGCGTCGCTTCGGCATACACCTGAGCGCTGATAGCCAGAATGCTCATGTCGCCAGGGTTGGCCGCGATCCGCTGGGCAACTTCCTTCTGGACGAGTAGCACGGAGATACGTGGCTTGTTGGCATCGGTCATGAGTTTCTGAACGATCTTGCTCGTTATGTAATACGGTACGTTGGCGACGACAACGTAGTCTTTCGGCAATCTAGTAAGGTCATACGACAGTATGTCCGCGTTCTCAACCATCAGGTTTTTACCGGGAAATTGACCAGGAAGTTTTTCGGCAAGGCTGCTATCGAACTCGACCGCGATAACTTTCCATGCGCGCTTAAGTAACTCGCTCGTCAACGTACCGAGGCCGGGGCCTATCTCGAGTACGGTATCTTTCTGTTCGATACCTGCCTGATCGGCGATTTCTCCCAGGATGAACCGGTCGGTGAGCCAGTGCTGGCCGAGTTCCTTGTTGGTCGGCAATCTAGTACCACCCCTTACTTTGGAATGAGCTCCATGCGCCACACGGAGTCGAATATCGACCCTTTATGTAGCCGAGTCCCCACTGTATCTGTACCGCGGCATCGGTCTGCCAACCGGAACCCATCTTACTCCCTGGCAGAGCCTGAGGAATACCGTACGCCCCCGATGAATTGGATGCATCGACACGCCATCCCGACTCTCGCATCCAAAGATTGTACAGGCATGGCCATTGATCTTCTCCGAATCCGTAACTGAGCATCATCTGGTGGCCGAGCTGAGCGTTTTCTGACGGATTGGTCGGAGTCGGTAATTTCGCACCGACCGTCTCGACCTGTTTCGATGCTTGCTTCGTCACGACGGATTGAATGACACTCCGGCTGACTTCGCGACCATCTTGCATGACGATCTCGTACGTGACGTTCTTCTTACCGTCTTCGCCTGGTGTATCGATTTGCTTGAATCCGACTTCACGGTTAGTGTCTTTGATTTGCTCGGTTTCGAACGGTACTGGCTCTTCCTGCGTGACCGTCTGCTTACCGTTACGCCAGATCGATAGCTGCATGCCTTCGGCTATCGGTGTCGAGGGTTGGACCGACACGTCATCGTCCTTACCGAGAACGATACCCTTTTCTTTCATGAAATCAGCGACGGTAGTCGACTGCGTGTACACGGTATCGGTCTTACCGTACAATGTCAGCCTCACCGAAGTCGCTCTGTCGACGGTCATCTTCAAGCTGGCTCCGTCTGCGACGAAGTTGTTCGAAAAATCAACTTCTGCCCGGTCTTCGTCGCGCAACTCGATACCGGCATGGCTCGCGATCTGCTTCGGCGTCTGATATGCGCTCATAACCAGCTGTCTGACTTGTCCATCGACGATGACGATCGGACGGGCACGATAGATATTCACCTGGTAACTACTCGCCACGAGCGGCTCGTCCAGACCAGGCTCTACCCTGTCGTTCTTATCGAGCCTTACCCCGGTCTCATCAAAGACATCACGCAAGGTCTCCGCCTTCGTGATCACTCCATGCTCGACTCCTCGATCGTGAATCATGATCAATCGTTCGCCATCGCCCGCCGCATAAGCCTTCGGCATCAAGAGCGCACTTAATACGCCTAATCCTGCTGCAAGTGCAAGCAGGAAATACCTGAGGGGTGAAACTGCAAACGTTAGATCTCTCATTACAGGGATTCCAGCGATAGCCGGAGATACGAAACCTTCCAAAGTCGCCGAAGGTCGTTAGTACTCATTATATCAAAGTGCCTTGGAGCTTCACAAACGTTCAAGACGCGCGTACTCGACATTCAGCTTTTTACTTTGACCTCCGTCGAACGCTACCGTTACCGCCATACCGTCGATATCCACGATGGTGCCGCTACCGAACTGTGCCGATCTGACGCGGTCATTGATATCGAACGACAGCTGCTCGGTGTCGAAGTAATCCTGGTCGACATGCTCCGGCCCGGTCATCGCGGCAGCCTGCCCCATGTCGGCGATGAATCTGGACGGGGGGTTATACCCGCGCTGCCCGAACTGCAATCGAGACGCCGCATAGCTGAGATGCAGCTCTTCACGAGCGCGTGTCATACCGACGTAGCAAAGTCGACGTTCTTCTTCGAGCTCTTTGGGACCTGCCTCGTGAATACGCGAATGTGGGAATATACCTTCCTCCATACCGACCATGAATACCACTGGGAATTCCAGACCTTTGGCGGCATGTAACGTCATCAATGTCACGCTGGGCTCGCCCTTCGTCTCATCGGCACTCGTCATCAATGCGACTTCCTCGAGGAATTCGGGTAACGCCGCGAACGTCTTCGCGTCAGAAACCAGCGAGCTGACGTTTTCTTCGCGATCTTCAGCCTGGGGGCTACCATCGCGCAGATACTCAAGATACCCACTTTCGTTCAGTAGCCGTTCGATCATGACGCTCGGTTCCTCGTCCAGCCCCCGATAGGCATCGAGCATGTCGCCGAGTCTGGCGAACGAGTTCTTGGCACGTGGCGTCAGGCCGTCGACTTCTTGGGCGCGCACCAGGCCTTCGATGATATCGAGTCCGCTCTTGGCTTGCCAGATCATGAACCTTTCGAGGCTGCTCGGGCCGAGTCCGCGACCTGGAACGTTGGCGATACGAGAAAAACTCATGCGGTCGTTCGGCTGATAGATAAGGCGAAGATATGAAATGACGTCCTTTATCTCCTTGCGGTCATAGAATCTGACACCGCCGACGATCTGGTACGGCACACGAGCTTGCAGAAGCGCTCGCTCCATCGTATAGCTCTGAGCGTTCGTACGGTACAGCACCGCGAAATCGTTGGGCTTACGCGCACCTATGGCCGTCTGAGCGGATATCCGGCTGGCGACGAGCCGTGACTCTTCGCTTTCGTCATACAGCTCATGGACCTGCACCGGTGAGCCCTCACCTTCCGCGGTCCATAGCTTCTTGTCGGTACGCTCGACATTCTTGGTGATGATATTATGTGCCGCTTCTAGGATCGAGCTCGTCGAACGATAATTCTGCTCCAGCTTTACGACCATCGAGCCTGGAAAGTCGCGCTCGAAATTCAGGATGTTCGTAAAGTCGGCACCTCGCCAGCTATAGATGCTCTGCCAATCGTCGCCTACCACGCAGATGTTGCGCTCCGGACCGACAAGACTTTTGACGATGGCATACTGGGCGGCGTTAGTATCCTGATACTCATCGATCATAATGTGGACGAACTGTCGCTGCCATTTACGCCTTGCCTCGTCGTTCTCACGGAACAGCCGCACCGTCTCAAGGAGCAGGTCGTCGAAATCCAATGCGCCGGCCTCCTGCTTCAGTGCTTCGTAGCGCTTATAGATCTTGGCCACTGATTGCTGGAACGGGTAGTTCGCGGCAGCTTCGAATTCCTCAGGGCCGGTCATCTCGTTCTTGGCAGTCGAGATCATTCCGCTGACGGCGCGTGGTTTGATCTTGGTGTCGGTGATACCGATCTGCTTCATGGCCTGTTTTATCAGACCTTGCCGGTCGTCTTCGTCGTAAATGACGAAGTTCGGCTGAATGCCGATGGCATGACCGTCCTGACGTAGTAATCGCACGCAGATGCCGTGGAACGTACCCATCCATGGCATGAAACCGCGACCGTTCGGTTGTCCGAGTAACATCGCTAACCGCTCTCTCATTTCTCGAGCTGCCTTATTGGTGAAGGTGACCGCCAATATCTGATTCGGCCAAATGCCCTTTTCGCCGATGAGATAGGCGATGCGATGCGTCAACGTTTTCGTTTTTCCGCTGCCGGCTCCGGCCAAGATCAAAAGCGGGCCGGTGTCGGCCTTAACAGCGCTCACTTGAGCTTCGTTCAAGCCCTCTAAGAAATTCATCTGTATCTAGTATATCGAATTAAATGCTCGAGTAAGCGATTACGGGATGATTCCGAAAACGTACAGCAGCACCGCGCCACCCGCCCCGATTCCAAGCAGTACAATCACCCAAAGCACCCACAGCCAACCGGACTTCGATTTGGCCGGATGTTGTAGCGGCTCAGGATACTGCGACGCATCATATATCGCGGCGTGGCTTTGGTCGCCACTCGATTCCTTGGCGGTATACTGCTGGGCGATAGAAGTCGCACCGAGTGGCGTCGATGGAGCTACAGTGGATGTATCGCTAAGTCCGGCATCGATCGGCTGAGCCGTCTCGGGCGTCTCACCGGACTCGATCGCCACGAGATCGCTACTCAGTTCCGGCACCTGTGGAGTGATCGGCGGTTCATCATCGCCGTTGTCGGATTTCTGTTCATTCGTGTTCGGAGAGTCAAGTGCGTCCGACTCCTCTTTCGCGGCTTGCTCGAGCTCCTGACCTAAGTTTGGATTCAGTGGCCGCTTCTCGACTTTGGCATCGGCCAAGAAGGGAGATTCGATGGCCTCGGGCTGAGTCGCAACTTCTGGTGCAGAAGTCGTTATCGGTGTCGGTGCCGGTTCGGATGAATCGACCACAGCCATGTCGATCGGGTCGGGCATCGAATCGAAGGATACGCCCGTCGAAGCCGTGCCTTCAGGCGCGGACACAGGCGGCTCGACAGGCTTAGGGGTTGGCTGAGTAGATAGAGCAGTATCTGCATCAGACGACCGTGGCGTGATAGTAAGACCTTCGCGTGAAGCAGGTGCGGAAGTAGCAGGAGTCTGCCTGCCGGGCGATGTCGACGGAACCATATCCATGAACCGTCCTCGTCGCACCGCAGGAGCGGTGACCGGAGCAGATGCGGCAGCGGGTGCCGGTGTCGCGGTAACCACCGAAGCGGTTTCTGTGACCGGCGCGACGGTCGCTGCGGGCTTCGCTACGTTAACGGTGACGGGGTCAGCCGCCGATGGGATTTCAACGGTAGTGGCGGGAGTCGCCGGCTCGTCAGTTTTGTCGGTGGGAGCGGTCGCCATCAATGAGTTGACGGCTTTGTCGAGCTCGTCGAAATCGATATCTTTCATGCGTGCCTCTTCGTCGAAGCGTCAGCGGCATCGACGATCTGCTTGAACTCGTCCGCCTTCAGACTGGCCCCACCGATAAGCAGTCCGTCTATTCCCATAGCGGTCAGGTAACCAGTGGCGTTCTGAGAGGTGACACTACCGCCATAAAGTACTCGTAGCGCGTGAGCGACTTCGCGGCCGAACAGGTGTTCGACCTGTCGCCTGATGATGTGAGCCGCATGCTCGACTTCGGACGGCAAGGCGTTGTCACCGGTGCCGATCGCCCAGACCGGCTCGTAGGCGACGACGATATCGGCGACTTCTTCGGCGGTCAGGTTCGCGAGTCCACCGACGATCTGGTCATGCAAGACTCCGCTCGTCTCCTTCGCTGCACGTTCGTGCGCCGTTTCACCGACGCATAATATGGGAGTGATTCCGTTACGGACGGCGGCTTGGACCTTATTGCGTACATCCTTGTCGTGTTCGCCGAACAGGTGTCGACGCTCGGAGTGTCCGATGATGGCGTAGCTGACGAGACCACGCAGCTGATTAGCGGATACCTCTCCGGTGAACGCGCCTTCGTCTTTCCAGTAAAGATTCTGGGCAGCGAGCTTGAACATCTTTCGCTCGACCTGGAGGCTCAATGATTGGACCGCGAGCATACTCGGGGCCAGTACCATTTCGATGTTGCGATGCTTGGTCAGTTTCTGACCTAACTTATGAACATACAGACTGGACTCATGCACCGTGAGATTCATTTTCCAGTTGCCGACGATCAGTTTTTTGTTGCTCACCCTAGTAGTAATTCGCTTACGCTTTATTATTTGCTCTTAGTGTACATAAGAATTCCCTAGGCGTCTAGGAGATGGTCGATACCTGGCAGATGGCCGTCCGCCATCAACTCCAGGCTTGCACCGCCGCCGGTCGAAACATGGCTGAAACTATCGCCCTTCTTACGGTCCCAGTGAATCGCGAAATCGGCGGTATCACCGCCACCAATGATGGAATCGACGTCGGATGTAGCGAGCGCCTCGGCGATCGCCGCGGAACCCTTGGCGAACACCGCGAGCTCGGCGTACCCGAGCGTTCCGTTCCATATTACCGTCCCGGCACCGTTGATCGCGTCCACGAACATTTCGGTCGTCTTCGTTCCGACATCAAGGATCTTGTCATCGTCGGCAACTTCGTCGACGGTCACGACGCGGTTGTCCGCCGGCTTGTCGATACTTTTCGCGACCGCGACATCGACCGGCAACTCAAGGAATCCGTCCTCTGCCTTCTTCCCGACTTTCTCATCGACAGCCTTGTAGATGGCTCGTATCACATCCATCTGGTCGTCTTCGTATTTACTCGCACCGACCGAATATCCCTTGGCAGCCAAGAAAGTATTCGCCATCGCTCCGCCGATCAATAGCCTGTCCGCGACGCCGACCAGTTCGTCGACGACCTGGATCTTGTCGCTGACCTTCGCGCCGCCCATGATGGCGACCAGCGGCCGCTTAGGATGCTTCATCGCGCCCATTATCGACACATACTCCTTTTCAAGCAGTAGACCTGCCACGCTTGGCAGGAACAGGGTGATAGCCGCGGTACTGGCATGGTCACGGTGAACGACGCCGAAGCCGTCCTGCACGAAGTAGCGTGCGCCGGAATCCTTCGCGAGTTTGCGTGCGAACGCCTCGTCATTGGCCTCTTCTTCGGGGTGGAAGCGCAGATTCTCGAGCACGATGACGCCCCGCTTCGGAGCCCGCTTGACCGCCATCTTGACCTTGTCGCCTACCGTCTGATCGACGAAACGGACCGGCTCTCGAAGCAGCTCCGCCAGACGCAGGGCGGCCGGCTCAAGACTGAGTTTCGGATCACGGCCCTCTGGGCGACCGAGATGAGCGATGATAACCACCTTGCAACCGTCCTTGAGCAACCTTTTGATGGTCGGTAGGCTCGCCCGGATACGGAAGTCGTCATGGATGGTTCCATCACTTTTGAGTGGCACGTTGAAATCGGCCCGCAGTAGCACGGTAGTACCTTCGAGCGGTACGTCCCGGATTGTCTTTTTGAAGAATTTCACTGTTATGACCCACCTTTGTTCATGGCTATTCTAGCACACGGACCCGTATGGTGTCGGTCGCGCCTATCATGCCTGGCTGGCGTCCGCTGACGATGACGACTTTCACCTTTTCGGCTTCTCCGAAGAAACGCTCGTCCATCAGTTCACGCGCGATGTCCAGTCCGGCTTTTTCGCCGTCAGGCCGCACGAAGCTCTTATTGGCGTAGGCGAGTGCCAGTTGCTGCGCGGTACGAGATTCACTCGTGACGCTGATGATCGGCAGATTGGGGCGGAAGGCTGCGATATCATCCGCCGTCGCCCCCGATTTCGTCTCGGCGATGATGGCGTGCACTTTCAAGTGCTCAGCAAGTTTGACCGCCGCCGAGCCGATAGCCGTGCGTTGCAGAGTGTCTTGGCCCGTCAGCACGTCGCCGAGCTGCGCCGGTGCGGCGTTTTCCTGCGTATACAGTATGACTTTCTTCATGGCGGCGATGGTTTCGAGCGGATACTTACCCATGGCGGTCTCGTCCGACAGCATCACGGTGTCGGCACCGAGTATGACGGCACTGGCGACGTCGCTGACCTCCGCACGTGTCGGCTCTGGGCTGTCGACCATGCTGGCCATCATCTGTGTGGCGATGATACTCAGTTTGCCGTGCTTGCGACACAGGGCGATGATTTTTCGCTGAACGATCGGGACGACCTCCGGCCCGACTTCGACCGCCAGGTCACCACGCGCCACCATGACACCGTCGCTCGCCTTGACGATCTCATCGAGCGTCCCGGGCTCGATCGCAGCCTTCGTCTCGACCTTGGCGATGATATGGGCAGTCGAGCCTTTTTCGACGAGCATCTGACGTAGACTGTTGATGTCTTCTGCCGACTGGACGAAGCTGAGCGCCACGTAGTCGATATCGCGGCTAGCGCCGAACTCGATATCGGCCACGTCTTTCGGAGTGATGATATCGCCACCGAAGTCGGTATCGGGAAGGTTGATACCTTTCTTACTCATCAGGAAACCATCGTTCTCGACCCGTAATCGGATCGCCGTGTCGGATTCGATTTCCTCGATGACCGTGCGCACCTTGCCGTCGAACAGATACAGGGGTTCACCAGGTTTTACCTTTTCGGCGAGATTATATTGGACAGGAAGACGCAGACCGTCTTCGTGCTCGAGCGCGTAGTCAAGCACCAGGCTGTCGCCTTTGCGGACTTCTATCCTGTCAGCCGTGAGCGCCCCTAAGCGGATCTTCGGACCTTGCAGATCCTGCAGTATCGCCACCGGCTTACCGGCAGCCTGCCCCGCTGCTCGGATCTGGGCGATGAGCTCATCGGCATGCGCGAAATGCTCAGGAGCGATGTGCGAGAAGTTGAGCCTGAATCCGTTGACACCGGCCTTCGCCATCGAGGCGATCTGTTCAGCCGAATCTACCGACGGTCCGACGGTTGCTAATATCTTTGTTCTTTTGAAAATTACACTCATTCCATTCATTGTAGCAGTCCTTTTTCTACCTGGTCGCGGTAATTCCACCGGCCTTCGGACTCGGTCTTATAGCTCCAATACACGTGTGCCTCGCTGCTGCCGAATGCCGCGTACTGCGAGCTGACATACGCCTTCGTCTGGTTCTCAGATGTCGGATACGGCAACATCGCGCTCCATTCACCGATCATCACCGGCTGTTGAAGGCTCATGATGCGTATGAAACGGCCGACCCATGTAAGCCGACGCAGATGCGAGCCAAAGTCTCGCTTCTTGTTCGCTTCACCGAATACCTGATAAATGTGCATGTCCATGACGACCGGATATTCCTTACGGGTCATAAGCCAGAAGCAATTGGTCAGACGAAGTGGGGCGTATCCGTCGGAAAACACGATACGCGTACCTGGTCGGGCTACCTTGATCATCGCCAGATACGCCCGGCGATAAAATCGAGCGAGCTTAAGACCGAGCAGGTCGACGGAGGGCTCATTAAGCAGCTCGATACCCCAGATATGAGGGAAGTCCTTGTACCGTTCGGCTATTTTTACGAGCACATCCACCGTTTCGGATTGTCTCGGTATATCATTTAACCATTTAGTTGAATGTTTATCTGATACCGAATTACCGCTTCCACTGTGGGCGGCACGATTCTGCGCTCCAGGTGCCGCATGTAAATCGAGCAACAGTTTGAAGCCGTAGGACAGGGAAGTCTCGATCAGCCAGTCCAGCCGTTCGATCGCACCGACGTAGCGCTCGTCGTCGCCGAATATCCAGTAGCCAATGGGTACCCGTAGAAGTTCTATACCGTCCTTTTTCATCCAGGCCAAATCCTCTTCGGTTATGAACGATCCGTGGTGCTTCGCGATTCTCACCCTGCCCTGCCTCGTCGAAGACAGCTCGAATTCGTTTCTCGCATCAGTACCCTCGAATAGCGACGGCGTCATCCACTTCTCGATGACCAGCCAGCCGCCAAGATTAACACCCTTGAGCGGCTTAGTCTTCGGAGACGTCTTCATCATCCGTTTCTGGCAGGTAGTGCCGAGATACCCAGGCTTCGTAATACGGCTTACAGAGATCGAATCGGATCAGCGGTCCGCCTAGCGAGACGGCCGTCTGCGGATTTTCCAAGACACCGGCGTCAATCAGTTTCCGCAACCTTTTTTCAGACATTTCCATATGTCCAAGCGTATGCGTATCGATCGAGATATCTTCGAACGGATCCCGCATCTGGTCAAAATACATGAACATCCCTACTATCGACTCCCGTACTTTGCCGGGCAATGCCTCGAATTCATCCGGAACCTTACCGAAATCCGGACGCTCTTCGCGTAACTTGGCGATTTCTTCTGCCTTACGCTCATGCCGTATCTGCCAAATCTCATCGTTCTTCGTGGTGCCGTAGACGTAGAGATCGTGAAACTCCCTTAATTTGAACGACTCATCCCAAAGGATTCGTTGCTGAGGAGTCATATCATTGATCCAGGAGTAATTGATACCGAAATTCGTTATCTCGTCGGCTGCTTCTTCGAGTCTCCTACCAAGCGACTCCATACTGGCCTCGTCAAGTAGCGCATAGTCATCAGCCGTCATATCACCAAGTACACTGACCGTTGGCGCGCTCATGTCTCGTAGGTCATACGTCGTCGTAAACGCCGCGACGATATCAGGCTCGGTCCTATCCGGATGCGTGTTGGAGTGATAAAACGCTACCGAGAGTCCATTGTCGCCGACACCCGAGTTGAAAACCAGCGATCGAGCTAATACCAGCCCTGCCTCACCGCGTGACTCGAACGGCTCATCAGGCATATCGATAGCGGCCATCGCGTCATCTTCCCACTCTTTGTCATAGCCCCATGAACCGCGCCGATAGATAGGATGCGAATGACTACCGGCACTACTGGCGAGATTCTCACTCAGATACACCCAACGTCGCGCAACCTCGTCACGGTCAGTTACCCATTCGTGTTCATCGGCGTCCGCGTTGGCCTGTGTCCAACCGATAAGATCTTCAAGGAGTGCGCGATAATAAGGCTTTTCGAGTATTTTCGCCCACTCTTCGTGATCCCTGAGGTAGCTTGGAACGTAAGCGTCGTGTGGAGTATTGAGTGATTCCATAACCGCCACTATAGCAAACCAAAAATCCAGCATGAAAAAAACGCCACCGACGTGACGTCCTTTTCATGGTGATCCCGCGGAGAATCGAACTCCGATTGCCAGGATGAAAACCTGGTGTCCTAACCGTTAGACGACGGGACCATGCCTATTTACCTCGGTAGATTGTAGCAAAGAATGCGCTTCTTGAAAAGGGTCAGTGCCCCTACGGAACTTGCTTGCAATGTATTAGACAATATTTCGCCATAAATTGACAATTAACCCCCTTATGTGATAAATTTTTCTCTAGTACATTACTGAGGTTTACCGATTGAGTGGGGCGGTCGATCAATCAACCATCATTCAAACCTAGCGAGGAGGTCTTGATACATGAAAGGTAAACTTTTAGCATTCGGCGTGAGCCTTCTGGCTGTCGCGACTATCGGTGTCGTGCAGCTGACCACCAGGGCGGTCGACGGTAGCCGTGACTGCGATCAGTTCGCTGTCATCCGATGTGGCGCACTAAACGCCAGCGAGCTCCGCACGGAATATGAGACGAACAATGCCAGTAACGCCAACGGCGACACCACCGCCCAGGGTGATATTAAGAAGGTATTCACCGCCATGGGAATTTCCAAGGTTGCCATGGACGCTAAACCTGTCACCGGCGTCGTATACCGCGATGGAACCGTCAAGACGGACGCTGGCAAAGTGGTCGCCACAGGCGCCATGATGGCGGCTCGTGGACTTGGCGGCACCCAGATAGCCGGTACGAATGCACAGAAGGTATCGGTCAGCGCCATGAGCGATGCTCAGACCGCCATGATCTGGCTGGACACTAATGGCACGTTCCTCTTTGCAGTCATGAAGCCATGCGGCAACCCTGTCTCGGCGACACCGAAAGAAGAACCGAAGCCGGAACCACAGGCCAAATGCGTCGACGTCAAGGCTACCATGCAGGAACGAAACAAATTCTCAGTCACCGCCAAGGCGAACGTTTCGGACGGAGCCAAGATCAAGGGCTACGCGTTCAAGGTGACCAAGGGCTCTCAGACGATCTTCGACAAGTCATACGATTCAGACAAAGAGACTCAGACGGTCGTATATCAGGATTTGCAACCGGGTGAATACAACGTGAAAGTCAAAGTGAACACCAGCGAAGGTATGAAGGGCGGTGAGGAATGTAAGACGACATTCACCGTCAAGGAGCTTCCTCCGACTCCGACTCCGGCCGTAAAGATCGAGAAGTATGTCGACACTGACAAGAAGTATATCCGCGTCAACGCCGACGTGCAGTTCAGCTACCGCATCGTCGTTACGAACACCGGCAGCACCGACCTCGAGAACGTACTAGTCACCGATACCGCCCAGGAAGGCATCACCCTCCTATCGGTCTCGCCTCCGAGCGGCACGATCACCCCGGCATCGAACGTCAACCCTAAGTACACCTTCACCTACACGATTCCGAAACTGCTCAAGAACGAGTCACGGACCTTCACCTTGACCGCTAAAGTGCCGGTAGCCAAAGCTGGTAAGCTGCTCAACACCGTTTGTGTCGACGCGCCTGCCGTACCTGGCAACCCCGATGGTTGTGACACCGCCGAAGTGGAGGTTCCACCGACACCAGTCCCTGGTAAGTTAGAAGTCTGCGTTATCAATGAGAAGGTCGTCCGTATGGTCGATGAAGCCGACGTGAGGGCCAACCCGACGCTTTACACTACCGACCTGACGCAGTGTGACGAGGAAGAACTCCCAGAAGAGATGCCGAAGACCGGTCCGACCGAAGCGGTTCTCTCTGTCGTCGGTGCCATGAGCCTGGTCGGCGCCAGTGCCTATTACGTCGCCAGTCGCCGAAACGTCTAGTTTTCCGACACTAGCCGTAGCGTGCCTACGTCTCTCTCGCTACCACCCCTAGTGCCGGGGTGGTAGTTTCATTTTTCGAGCATCGCTTAACCATAAGTATATTTTATGGTGTAGTAGTTGACAAATATTAATGTTTGTGCTATTATGAAGATATCCTCAGTGAGATGGTGGATACGGTGGAAATGCGGGTGCTCAGGTACCCTACAGTCCATCTGAACACACTACCTCGCCCGGGAGGTGCCGTTTAACAATTTAGCCAAGTACGGTAGGTATAAACACCTACCAAATTGTTTACGGCAAATACATATACATATGTAATCCCGTGAACTAGATAGTCATGGGTTTTTAAGACCCATATGATACCGAACTACACCTGATCCAGGGCACGCTGGTAAAGCGACAGACGTCCGACGCGTAAGCGGTCTGTCGCCTTCCCAGCGTGCTCACCATTCAGGGGGTACGTCAGTCCGGGGACATCCTCCGGCACATGACCCCCCTGAGGAGGGATCAAAATGCGTACGAAGCTCAGCACCAGCGCGATCCTGATCGCGCTCATCGGGCTGATCACCGGCATGTTCGCGTTCGTGGCACCCGCCGCGACCGCAGCCACCGGTGGCAACCCCGAGCAGCCTGCCACGCTCGTCGTCACGGCTTCGGCCAACGACGACGCCCACGGCGAGGCCCACGTGGACTCCGAGACCCGTGCCGTCATCGACGGCGCCACCCAGGTCAGCTGGGAGGTTCCGGACCACCACGTCACGGTCACCAAGAAGCAGCTCAAGAAGGCCCCCCGCGTGCGTGTCAACGCCACGGGCGCCAACAGCTCCAAGGTGATCTTCAAGACGGCCAAGGCCAAGCTCTTCAAGAAGTACAAGAAGAGCATGTCGCACAAGCGGGCCAAGAAGCTGGCGGTCAAGCACTCCGGCATCGTCGTCCTGAAGAAGGGTTCCTGCGTCCGCAACACGGGTCGCGAGAACGCCCTTCGGGTCGGCTTCGTCTGGTGCCTGGCGTACGACGCGGTGCTGGTCTTCGACAAGAAGTCCGGTCAGTACCGCCACGCGTACAACATCCGTGACGGGCAGCTCATCAAGACCTGTCTCAACTACATCGGCGGCAACGTCCCGATGCGAGACAAGGTCGTCCAGGTGCGCTACGAGGAGGACGTCCTGATCGACGTCGTCCTGTCCGCCACGGCCAAGGCCACCGCCACGGCCAAGGGAACCCTGGCGTGCCCCGCGGGCACGCTGGAGGGCTACGCGTCCGCTTCCGGAGTCGGCACCGCCGGCCCCATCGTGATCCGCGTCAAGCAGAAGCTGAAGGCTCAGACCATCGCCGACGAGTCGGCGAAGCTGAAGCTCAAGGCCGAGCTCAACGCGAACATCGATGCGGAGGCCAACGCCAGCGCCGAGGCCTACGCCACGGTCAAGCTGACGTGCGGAGACACTCCGCCGCCCCCGCCGGTCGCCAAGCCCACGCTCGTGGAGATCGACACCATCAACGACGTCCTGGTGAACAACAGCCGGACCATCACGGTCCGCGGCACCGTGGCCCCCAGCCACGTCGCCACGCTGTTCTGCACCGCCAACACCGGCAGCATCACCGCCGGCAAGGAGCAGACCGTCAGCGAGTCGAACTTCGCGCGGCAGATCACCTACACCGCCGGCGACGAGCCGGGCTACGACCAGGTGACCTGCTACCTCACGCAGGACGACGGCCAGTCCGCGCAGATCTCGACGAACCAGTTCGAGATCCGCCCGGCGCCCGTCGACCCGCTGTGACCCCACGTCGGGTTTAGCCCGTCTGCACCGTAGTTCGGTGCCACCCTGCCCTGAGTGGCGACGAGTGATGGATCTTCACGATCCTCCTCGTCGCCACTCGGGCGACACACCCTTAAAAGCACGATGACTATCTAGTTCCCGGAAATCCCAAAAGATACTAACTGCGAGAAGTATTTTCTGTAAGGAGATATATCGAATGAAGAAATTTGCATCCCTCGTTGCATTGGCCGCTCTGCCGGTCCTCGGTGTCCTGTTTACCGCTCCGGTATTCGCCGACAGCCCAGGCCAGCTTTCTAACGGTCCAAGCAACTACAAGGTACGTAACGTCACCAAGAACGGCGCATATGCTCAAAGCATCAACGCTACTTGTGACGACACCGTCAAGTACAGCATCACGTTGAGCAATAGCGACTACGGCTTGCTGCGTAACCTGACGGTTAAGGCTGACATGGCCAGCGGCGTGATCAACGCTTCTGCCACTAACGCCAACAACGCCGTTACCAGCGTTTCTGGTAACGCGAAAGTCAACCTGGACCGCGGAAGCCTTGCTTACGTCCCTGGTTCGACCGTCCGTATCACCAGCGATGGTGTTACTAGCACCCCTGTCGCCGACGGTGTCACTGCCGGTGGTGTCAACGTAGGCGACCTCAAAGGTTCGACTGCGATCTTCGTACAGTTCCAAGCTAAGGTGAACTGTCCTACCGAGCCAAAGAACATCCAGGTATGTGAACTGGCTACGAAGAAGATCATCACTATCCGTGAAGATCAGTTCGACGCAAGCAAGCACTCTAAGAACCTTGATGACTGTAAAGAAGTCGTTAAGACTATCAAGGTTTGTGAGCTAGCTACGAAGAAGATCATCACTATCGATGAGAAGAACTTCGACGCTACCAAGCACTCGAAAGACCTGAAGGACTGTGCTGCGAAGCCACCTGTCCCTGGTGAGATCGTCGTATGTGAAACCGCTACCAAGAAAGTCGTTACCATCAAGGAAAACGAATTCGATTCTAGCAAACACACCCGCGACCTTTCGAAGTGTGAAACTCCCGTTACTCCGGTAACCGAGCTTCCACAGACCGGTGCTAACGGTATGATCGCCATCGCCTTCAGCGTCATCGCTGCAGCGGCAGGCTACGTCGTTACCGCGCGCAAGAACGTACTTGGCTAAAAAGAGACTGACCGCTCCTATCCTGTAGCGATCAAGCTCAGCGAAAGCAGACGACCCCTGAATATATCAGGGGTCGTTTTCGTGTTAGACTAACTTCATATGGCAAATAAGCAAAAGAAGAAGCGATCGAAGAAATATCAGGGGCTAGACGCCAAGGTCGCCGCGCCCCAAGTCGTGAAGGTATCAGCCGAAGAACGCTCCCGGTTCAGGGAATGGTGGCTCGTCTACGGTCAGCTGACCAGATTCGTCGCAGCCGTCGTCGGCGTCATCGCCGTCGTGATCCTACTGATCATCGGCATTATCGGTCTGTTTTAGCGGCAACGTGAAGCCGAACGTACTCCCCTGACCTTCCTTCGATGCGAAAATCAGCTTACCTCCGTGACCATCGACCACCATCTTTGCCAGGTAAAGGCCGACACCCGTACCGTCAGGTCGTTGCGTCCGCGCGTTATCGGCTCGAAAGAATTTCGTGAACAAATGCGGTTGCTGTGCGACCGGAACACCGATGCCGTGGTCGACCACCTCGAAACGTACTTCATTCGGGAATATGCGGACAGAGACACGTATTTCGGTGTCGGGTTTCGAATAGTACAGCGCGTTATCGATGAAGTTCATCATGACCTGCCTGATCTTACCCTCGTCGATGTCCATTATAAGTGGCTTCGGTGGTAATTCGAGCTTAAATCGCAGATCGCGTGATTCGGCGGTCGTTTCAAGCGAGTGGACTTCTTGTCGGACCATTCTGACGACATCGACCGCGTGACGATCAATCATGAACTTACCGGTCTGGACGCGAGATACGTTCAAGAAGTCATTGATAAGGTGCACCATCCGCTCACTGCTGGTAAACGCTTCACGAAGGAGCTGCTTCTGCATCTTCGTGATCTTGCCGGCGTCACCTTCGAGCACCATGCTGATATACCCCTTGACGCTCGTCAACGGTGTTCGAAGTTGGTGTGACGCCATACTGACGAACTCATCTTTGGCGACATCGAGGCCGCGAAGTTGCTCGTTCGACCGACGCAATTCGTTCGTAGCCGTGTCGATGCGTTGTTGCAGGTGAGCATTCAGTTCCTTGACGGCTTCGAGAGACACTGCGTTCTGAATAGCGATCGCGAGTTCATATTTGATATCGAAGACCGATCCGATGTCGTAGCTCGTGTAGGAACCTCTGCTTTTCGGACCGAGGAAGAGGAATCCGATGATCTGCGTCCCTCGGATGAGCGGAAGGACGAATTCGACTTTGTAACTCTTGAGCAGGCGCCTGATCTCCGCTTCATCGTGGAGATTACGGTTCCGCACGGACGTCCTTGAAGTCCGATAAAAATATGACTCGAGCATGTGGCAGTCGCTGAGTGTCGGGCGTAGATAATCCTTCGTGCCACTCGACACGAAGTGCCCATCGGGTTTGTAGACGAAAAAGAAGACGCTTTCGGCATCGGATGCCGACTTGATCTCGTCAGCCACGCGTTCCAGAAGATCGCGAATCGGTACCGTCGATGTCAGGATCGTGATGAGTTTCAGATGGAATTCGGCTTGTTTTCGGCGACGCCCGACAGCCCATGCCAAATAGCCGGCACTCCCCACCACCAGCATAAAGTTTATAACGATCAGCCATAGAGCCGTGCTCACGCTTATTATTCTAGCCCAGCCGATTGATTTTTCCTATCACGGGGCGGGGTACGCTACACTTGTACTATGACAAAGATCGCAATTATCGAAGACGACCCTACGATCAATCAGATGTACCGGATGAAGTTCGAGGCCGACGGTTTCGACGTGCAGCTGGCTTCGGACGGGCAAAGAGGCGTCGCGCTGGTCGAGGCATTCAGGCCCGACTTGATCCTGCTCGACATGCAGATGCCGGTAATGACCGGCCACGAGGCGCTTAAGCGCATCCGTGCGGAGACGTGGGGCAAGGATATTCCCGTCATCGTCCTCACTAACATGGGCGAGGAAGAGTCGCCGAAAGAACTGCGCGATCTCGGCATCGAGAGTTATATCGTCAAGGCGGACCTGACACCGAGCCAAGTCGTCGAACGGGTCAAAGAGACGCTTAAGCTTTAGATTCGTCAGCGGCGGCTCGCGCCGCACGGATGACATTGTCGAACAGACTTGCGACAGTCAGCGGGCCGACGCCACCTTTTTGGGGAGTGATAGTAAGATCGGTGCGCTCTCGCACGGTGTCCGCGACATCACCGACGACTTTTCCGTGTTCGGCGCTCGTGGCGGCGTCGACGACTACCGCTCCTGGCTGAATCGAGTCGTTACCGATAAGGCCTGGGACGCCCGCAGCGGAAATGATCACACTGTGACGACGCAGGGCCTTGTTCATATTCTTTGAATGCTCATCGAATACCGATATCTGATAGCCTGCGCCGCTCCAAAGTTTAGCCAGGGGTCGACCGACAAGTCGTCCGTTCCCGACGATGGCGATTTTCTTAGCCTTTAGATCGACATTGTAGCCGGCCAGTAGCCAGTCGATAGCCTGCGCCGTCGCGGCCGTGAATTGGCTGCCTTCGGCCAGACCGTCCACGTCTTTTGAGATCGCGACGGCGTTCAGGACAGCGTCGATTTCGACACCTTCGGCAAGCGGTAGCTGAATGATGATTCCATGGATGGATGAATCTTCATTGCATCGTTCGATCACCCGTTCGATCTCATCGGTGGCAGGCTTGATGACATCGACGTCGATATCGATATCGGTACCATATCGCTGCTTCATACGCACATAGGTATCGATCACCGGGTCATCGACGGTCTGGATTATCGCCAGTTTCGGAGCCACGCCCCAGCTTTGCCGCAGATTTCGCACCTGCTTGGCCTGGCGTTCCTTCACGTAGTCCGCCAGCTCTGTTCCATCAAGTAGTTTCACTTCATCCATTGTATCAAATCGAGAAGTGTTCGAGTCTGAACCGCTACAGGCCTGCTGGCTTGAACATGCTGCTCACCACTTCGTCGTAAAAGCGGGTGGTCATCGCTAGCGCTTTACCGCCCGACTGAGCGAAGCGATTAAGCGAGAACGCCGAGTTGACTTCGAGTACGCTCAGCGTGCCGTTCGTGTCCGTAATGATATCGACGGCAGCCATACTAAGTCCGAGCGCATCGACGACGTCAGTAGCCAGACGTGCATAGTTCTCGCCGAGCTCGTCGATATCGACCGCTACGGCTTTCGCGCCGACATGCAGGTTAAAAAACTTCAGACCGTTCATAATAACCGGATCGACTTTCTTGTATGCAAGCCTGACCGTCCCATCCAGCACTACGACTCTCGTTTCGAACGCCACGTCATAGTAGGGACTGACGGCCCACGCCAGGATGCCCGATCGCTCGATGATATGCCAAGCAGACTCAATCGTTGTAGCGAGCGCGACGCCGACACCATGACTGCCTTGAAGCGGCTTAACGACTGCCGGTCCGGTCGCTAGCATGTCTGACAATAACGACTTATTAAAGCCGCTCCCGTGTGAAGTAAGCAGCCGATGCGAGACGTGATCGATGGCTGCGCGTTCGAGAATCGTACTTGTCGCCACCTTATCTTTCGCGATCGCCGAAGCTGCCTGGTCGTTGACTCCGAACTCCGTACCGAGCACTCGACGCTTCTTGCCATCTTTCTCAAGCTCGAGTAACCATCCGTCCGAGAGTGCGCGTATCGATACATCGTGACGCTCACACGCTTCGCGCAGAAGTCGCGCCAATAGCCGTTCATCCATTACCGTCAGTATACGGCTTTACAGATACGATAACCAGTCGCATAGTAGAGGCATGACTACCGAATCCTCATATATACCCGGAATGTGCAACATCAACACCAAAGAAGTCGCGTACCGCCGGAAAGCAATGTGGTTCGGCGTGATACTCTCGATGATCATGCTACTTGCACTGGCGCTGCTCAACGCACCCTGGTGGCTTGGTATCCTGATCCTCTTCATACCGGTGTACATCGGCGCGATCGGCTATCTGCAGGTGACCAACAGGTTCTGCGTCAGCTACGGAGCGTCAGGTCGACAGAATGCCGACGAGGACAGCGACTCAGCACGGACTGTCGAGGACAACGAGGCTCTTGAAGCGGATAAAGCCAAGACTCGAAAAATGAATCTTCAGGCTTTCGGTATCACGATAGTTATCTTAGTGGCATCGGCCATATTACTTCACGTATTCTGAGCGTCCGGATATCGACGTTTCATCTCGGCGACCGTTGCCATGATGATTTGCGCCAATATGTTCGCATCGACATCGGAAAGTTTGTTGAAATAGATGCAAGATACGCTCGTCTTATGCTTGCCAAGCTTCGCTAAAAGCTCTCGATAATTCTCGACGCTCGGTAACGCATAAACGGTTAGGTTGGCTTTTCGTGGTGAAAATGCGACTAACGGCCAATCACCTTCTTGCGTGCTACGCTCAGACTTATAGTGGTATACGCCGTAGCCGACGATACTCGTGCCCCAGAGCTTCGGTTTCATACCGGTGGCCGCATCGAAGATACCAAGCAGTTCGATCGCATCATTACGGCGTTGTTCGTTTTCAACCGAATCGACGAAAGCCTCGACGCTGGCACCGCTCGGTTTGGTTTTTAGGTCGCTCATGTTTTGATTATACATCCACGAAAAACGCCCACCTTCCGGTGAGCGGTATTCGTGGAGGGCCATCTGAGACTTGAACTCAGGACACCCTGCTTAAGAGGCAGGTGCTCTAACCAGCTGAGCTAATGGCCCACAGCTCCTAAAGACTATAGCAAACAGGGGTCAATATGTCTAGTACAGTTAGTATTTACAACGGATTGACTCGGGTGTACCATCAAGATACTAAACAAGGAGTGTGTCATGAGTGAAAAAGCGAATGCGCGGACGGCAACCTTCAACACTAAACTTTCAGGACTCGAGAAGTGGCTCGACGAAACTATGAATAAGAAGCAACCGGTGCAGCTACCGGTGGATGCAAGGAAATGGCTGAGCGACAACGTATGGTGGCTCGCCGCTATCGGTGGCGTGCTTTCGCTGTGGGGTGCATGGAGTTTCTGGCAGGTAGGCCACTATCTTGATGGTGTCAATCAGATGACGAGCCGGATAGCTCAGACCTATGGCGTCAACAGCTACGCGACCGACCTAGGCCCGATGTGGTATGTCGCCTTGGCTTGCATGGCCGCTCAGGGAGTATTGCTGCTACTCGCAGTCTCGAGGCTGAAAGCCCATCAGAAATCCGGATGGGATTTGCTGTTCTACGTGTCATTGATCAGCCTGGCGATTGGAGTCGTGTATCTGCTTGTTCCCGGTTACGGGTTAGGGAGTCTAATCGGCAGTCTGATCGGCGCCGCTATCAGCTGGTTCTTCCTGTTCCAAATAAGGTCGCGCTTCGTGATCGGCCCTAAAGCTGATCTTTCTTCGCACTGATAAACGCCGCCCACTGACGTATCAGTCGTAAGATCGTTTTCAACGGCAGTTCTATGAGCATATCCAACACGAGTGCGACGACGTTTACCCTTGAGTACTTGTCGCTCAAGTAGCGACCGACCACTACGAACGGCATATACAGGAAGTCGCGTATAAGAGTGACGCCGTTCTGGTATGTCTCGATCGATTCAAGTTCACGGATCATGCGGCTAAGTCGGAATCCAAGGAAGCTTGCGGCAGACAGGAAGACGAAGAATATGAGCAGGTGCACGAGATCGAAGTCCAGCAAGTGCCAGAGGAGGAACGCGACGCCTCCGAAGACAGCTGCGAACAATAGACCGTAAGCGACATTGTAACCGGTACCGAATTCCTGACCGGGACGCCGAGACAACACCTTGGGTTGCTCAGTATGATAGAGCGTCGTGTCGATCTGTTCGACGAGTCTGTTTGTGTTAGCGCTTCCTGGTAGCATCATAGTAGTTCGCAGAAGCACCATATATAGTGGCGGGAAGAAAAGATTGATGAGCAGTGGCGTCCATAGGATGGTCCCGAACACCAAGTAGTCGTATGGTACCTCGAGTCCTATTCCGATAAGGAACTTGGTGATGATCAGGAATATGACACTTTTGATTATGCCGTTATTAACCCGGCTATTCACCGATTCGTAGTCTGACGTCACTTGCTTTTCGAATGCCAGGAGAAACTGGTCTCTCCGCGCTAGAAGACTTTCGATGTCCTGATCGTCAATCATATGACGCAGCACCCGAAGCGGCGCGCCTCGCCTGTCGACAACACGGAACAATCTATCGGTCGTCTGAGATTTTAGTATCTCGTCGATCTGCTGATTCGTAGCGATGTACGCATCAGTGTCCGACGGATCTTGTCGGAATCGGCTCAGAAGTCCGAGTCTGAGTGACGCGTCGTCAGATTTCAGCAATGCCCTGTGGACGGCTACATACAGCGCGACCTCGGCGTCCTTCGGCACCGTCTCGAAAAGCTGCCCGTAATCAATGGTCCGGGAAAAATATCCGTGAGCGAACTGCGTGAATGCCTGAAGTTGCCCATTATCGTTAAGTCGCCATTCGACTTCGACGGCAAGTAATTCATACGTCCAGTGATCGATCTGCTCACGAGAAAGATCCCGGCGCTTCATCAGCGTGACATACGCCTGGTAATAACGTTTCGTCGCGTCTGATATCTCCCGAACATCCTGCTCGGAGACGCTGTCATTCGGAAGGTATCCCGCCTGGGTAAGCTCGATGATGAGCTCTTCACCGCTTGATTCTATACGGCCGATGTCATGCAACAGAAACATCCGTCGATAAAATCGTCGGATGGCACGTTGTAGCAGCACATGCTCCTCGGCGTATTCCGCGGCATTCCGCAGTTGCTCGTACGCCGCAGTCAGTGTGCCACCGGCACCGAGTACGTGCACCTTCTGGTCGGCCGAGCGAGCCTGTCCACGTGAATGCTTCTGCGCACGGGACGCGTCAAGGTCACGGGCAAGCTGTGTACCGATATCGTTGAGTTGGTTCATAAGCAAAAAATGGTACACCCGGTACGATTCGAACGTACGACACCTGGTTCCGAAGACCAGTGCTCTATCCACTGAGCTACGGGTGCGTGTGTATCAAGATAAGACGAAATACAGGGGTAATTATAGCACGCCAAGCGTCTTGTAGGCTATACTTCAAGGACATGGACATCCACACGAATATTCCCCTAAAGAATTATCTGACGATGAAGCTTGGTGGCTCGGCCCGTTTCATGGCAACCGTGACCACCCCAGATGAACTGGCCGCAGCCATTCGCAACGCCCGGTCCCAATCAGTACCCTTCTTCGTTCTTGGCGGTGGCAGTAACGTCATCTCCCGTGACGAGGGATTCCCGGGTATCGTCATACGGAACCGTATCCTAGGCTTCGAGGTGTTGAGCGACTCGGCACAATCGACCACCATCAAGGTCGGTGCCGGTGAAAATTGGGACGAAATCGTGACAAAGACCGTCGATATGGGCCTTTCAGGCATAGAAGCGATGTCGGCCATACCCGGCACGGCGGGAGCGGCACCGGTACAGAACGTCGGTGCATACGGACAGGAAATCGCCGATACGCTCATCGAGCTTGAGGCGTACGATTCACAGGAGGACCGCTTCGTGACGTTGCAGAATGCTGATTGCGGATTCGCCTATCGCCACAGCATGTTCCGCGGCGACCAGGCGGGTCGTTATGGCATCATCAGCATTACGCTTAGTCTATACAAGGCATCGCCACAACCGCCGTTTTACGCCGCACTCCAGCAGTACCTTGATGCTCACAGCATTACGCTCTTTACTCCGAAAGTCATCCGAGATGCCGTAATCGCTATTCGGGCCGAAAAACTTCCCGACCCTAAGCTCACTCCCAATACCGGCTCATTCTTCAAGAACGCGATCATCGAATCCTGGCAGCTCGACGACCTGCGCACGAATTGGCCGGATATGCCGTCGTTCGACCTTGGCGATAAACGGGTGAAGATTCCGACGGGGTGGCTTATCGAGCAGACCGGCCTGAAAGGCCAGCTACTGCACGGCATGCGAATACACGACAAGAACGCCCTGGTTCTCATCAACGAATCGGCAACCTCGTACGGAGATCTCGCGGCAGCCCGTTCCGAGATAATGGCGAAAGTACGGGACACGTTCCGGATTCAAATCGAGCAAGAACCGCTCGAGATATGACACTTGCCGTTCAGCGGTAAAAAACTTATGCTATTTACATGAATCGCGGGTTTACGGTTGTCGAAGTCCTGATTACGTTAGTGATCATCGGGATATTGCTCGGTCTTGGCACCGTCGGGCTGCGTTCGAGCCTAGCAAACGGACGTGATGCGGAGCGTAAATCCGACATTGAGACTATCGCTCGCGGGCTTGAGCAGCGATACAATCAGGGCAACCTAGCACAGCCATCAAATTTCAAAAAAGGCACCTACCCTGGCAGCACGGAATTCTGGAACGGGCCTTCATGGCATGGACAATATAAGATGTCGGATGTCATAACGAACATCTCCCAGGCCGCACTTGTCAGTCCATCGGGGCAACAGATGACGTACGCTTGTTTACTTTTCATACCGTACGGATCCTGCGATTCGGGAAATGTGCCCCAGGGCGAGTCGAATCCTTCGCGCATCCAATCGGTATTCAGGAATCCTGACAATACTTATAAGGACATTTACGTTTACGAATACCTGGACATTGATACGACCGATTGCGACACTGATTGCGTAAAGTTCAACCTTTACTGGATAAGTGAGGTAGATAAGACCAGCTATATGGGTATCCCTGGTCTCAAAGTTATCAGGAGTAAACACAGGCAATGAGCGTGAATAGTTCTCAAGATGGATTCACGGCCGTCGAACTGCTGATCACCCTTATCGTGGCGTCGCTGTTCTTATTTTCCGGGTATCAACTTTACATCCAGGTCACTCGGGATGGTTCGGACGCGAATAAGACAGCCGTGCTGTCCAACATTGTTTATGAACGTATGACGAAGCTCGCAAAAGACACGACCGGTCTAGCCGCGAACCAAGCCGGCTGTAGCTCGACATCCGGATCCGTGCAGACATTACCTGCCGAGAACATCAGTGGCGTCGGATCAGTCACATTCAAAAATACCGTCAGTTGCCCGAGGGCGACGACGCCCGGTAGTCTGACGGATTTGTTTTATATCGAAGTTGAAGCGTCGTATACTGACGCTGGAGCGGATAAGAAGGTACGACATGCGACATATGCCAGTTAATCGAACCAGCGGATTCACCTTAGTAGAAGTACTTGTGATATCCCCTATCATCATACTTTTCATCGGTGCATTCATCACGCTCATCGTGAGCTTGACCGGTGAAAGCATACAGATTCGCGAAAAAAATGCCGTGACCTATGACACGCAGACCGCGTTCGATGATATCGAGTCCGGGGTCGCCCGCGCGAATGGCTTTCTTTACACCACCGGTGCCGTAGCCTCACCCCAAGGGAGCAACAATGGTACGAATGCTTTCACGAACGACACTGCGGACAGCGTCCTGATCATGACGACCGCGGCGACAACGAGCGACCCTAATTCCGCCTCACGCGCATTGATCTATACCGGAACAGGAGCATGCGATAGTCGTAATCCTATCTATAGCTATACGACGGTCTACTTCCTAGCTCTTGACCCCGACACTGTCGCGAATACGACGGACAAGGCCTTATATCGACGAACCATTTTGCCACAAGTCCCTGCGTGTGCCACTGCATGGCAAAAGGGAAGCTGCGCCGAGGCGGTAGTGTCGTCTAATAGGACGATATGCAAGACTTCCGATGAAAAGCTCTTAGGCAACGTAGCCACGTTCAACGTGTCCTTCTACAATGGAACAAGCTCCGTCGCAAAAGAAAACGCTAACACAGCGGACTCCGTATCGCTGAACATAAATTCATCTAAACAGGTCTCGGGCAGCCCGGTCTCATATAACTCCACGTTGACGACGACCAGCCAGAACATTACTACCTCCGGCACCACGGCGACTCCCGCACCGCTACCGTCGATATCCTGGACGAGGAACGACATGGGCGCCAATCCGTACACCACGACCTTCTCGTGGCAGGCCGCCGGAAATGCGACGAGTTATACCGTAACACCGACCGTAGGTGGCGTGGTCAAGGCTCCTCAGACGATTCCTGCATCACAAACCTCGTTCGACCTGGACGCGGGCGCAAGAAAAAGAGCTGTCAGTATAAAGCTAGACGTGACGACGGCGTCGGGCTCATATACGTATGGCACTCAGGCTGCGACAGCGACTCCATCTTGGAACGAGTGTACTCCTTATGGAGGTTGGCAGAACTATGATGGAACGTATAACACGATAGGATTCACAAAGACGTCAAGCGGCGCCATAGGCCTGAAAGGCCTCATTCGATCAGGCCCGCTAGGCAATACCGCGTGTTACCTGCCGGCCGGTTTCCGAACTCCGAATCACCTCATATTCAATGGCGTGGCTTATGATCCGAACGGTATGGGCGGCAATGGCTCTGCGAGGATCGATATCTACCCGGATGGGGCTGTCATCCCAATCGGCGGTAGCAACACTGCATACACTAACGGTTTCGTTAGCTTGGATGGCATCATCTTCATGCCGGGAACGGCAGTCAATTCGAGTGGCACATCCTTATCCACTCCGTGGACCGCAAGCGCCGGCACCTGGGTCAGTCCTTGCTATTACAACAGTTATGGCGGCGACACATATCCTAACCTCGGCTACTGGAAGGACGACAGATCCAGGGTATGGGTGCAAGGACTGGCCACGGGATGCAATGCATCTCAGAATATGGCGAATTTACCAAGCAATATGTACCCGACGAACGGCAGCATGCACTACCCCGTGTCTGCGGATAATCGCGGAGGAGCCGTGAATATCGGAGGAAACATCTCGTCAAGGCCATCATACGGTAGTTACATATCTACGCAACTACTTTATAACTCTGGAGCAACCGGAAGTAATCTACCTTTGTACAATGGCTGGTATAACTACAACAACGGTTGGGCCCTCGCGCAATGCTATAGAGGTAGCGACGATATCGTCATACTACAAGGTCTCGTAGCCGGCGGAAACCAATCCGCAGGTGGAATGACGCACATAGGCGGATGTGGATATATGTCGACTGGTCGCAGAGCGCTATTCAGCGGCTGGAAGAACTGGGAGAGTCAAGGGAGGCTCGACCTACCTACCGATGGTTACCTCTATCCGCTCGCATCCGATCCGGGGTGGACTTCACTCGATGGCATACACTATATCGCAGATTAATAAAATGCTTGCGCTTACCGATAGGCTTGTAGTATATTACAGTCATAATTAAGCAAATTAACTAGGGGGCACCAATGCTTAACAATATAAAAAATGTAAGACAGGACCGCGGTTTCACCATCGTCGAACTTCTTATCGTGATCGTTGTGATCGGTATTCTCGCCGCTATCACAATCGTTGCGTATAACGGTATCCAAAATGCCGCCAATACGACATCTGCTAAGCAGTCCGCTAACGCAGTAATCAAAAAGGCAGAGGCATACAACGCAAGCGAAGACAACACTAGCTACCCATTGACTGGTGCTGCTATGACCGGTGCTACGTCAGACAAGCCATACAATCTGACCGGCGTAACGTTCAATGCTACAGCCGTCAACTATACCGGCAAGCCTGCGGGCCCAAGTGTCCTCATCTTCCGAAAGTGTGGAAGCGGGTCACCAACGACACAGAGCGCCATTACAGCAACGACCATCACCGGTGTTCAAATCGGATACTACGACTACGCTGCCGGCACCACTCAGACCTTGACCACTGGTTCAGGCACCTGCCCAGCTACAGCGACCTGATCATCGCTTTGCTGACTATATTAAATACAGCGCCACATCGGCGCTGTATTTAATATGAAGGTCAATACTTTATCAACTAAGCTAAACCTGCGAGCATACTTTTGACATCCGCTCTTAGATCGGATAGTTTGCTCGAGTCACTTATATTGTCGAGAGCGGACTTCATCCATTCCGCGATCTGTGGCATGTCCTTTTCGGTCAAACCCCTGCTAGTCATCGCTGGCGTTCCGAGACGGATGCCGCTCGGTCTGAAAGGAGGATTCGGGTCATCCGGAATCGAATTCTTATTCAGCGTCAGGCCAATCTTATCCAAAGCCTCTTCCGCCTCTTTACCGTTGATTCCGAAGCTCGTCTGAACGTTCGCCAGAATGAGATGGTTACTCGTCCCGCCGGTCACAAGATCGAATCCTTGCTTTATCATCTCATCAGCGAGAACGCTGGCGTTTTTCAAAATCTGCTCTGCATACGCCTTGAACTCAGGCTGCAAAGCTTCACCGAAAGCGACGGCCTTCGCGGCGATGACATGCATATGCGGCCCGCCCTGCATGCCGGGAAATACCGCTCGATCTATGAGCGTAGGAATGTTCTCTATGGTTTTCTCCGGTGCCTTCAAAGGATTACCGACGACACCCTTCGATAAGATCATTCCGCCACGTGGGCCCCTAAGCGTCTTATGGGTAGTAGTCGTTATCACATGGAAGCCATGGTCGAATGGGTTTTCTTTCACGCCGGCCGCGATCAGCCCCGCGATATGTGCCATGTCCGCCATCAACAGGCATTGATCGCCCACTTCTTTGGCAATGGCTGCGAACTTTCCATAATCAAGATCACGCGGATATCCCGAGAATCCCGCAAGAATGATCTTTGGCTTATGCTCTAACGCAAGGTCTCGTAAATGATCATAATCAATCTCTCCCGTACTGACGTCCTTCATTTTATAAGGGATGAAATTGTAGAGTTTGGCCGACCGGGTCATCGGGTTGCCGTGGGTCAGATGTCCACCATGGGAAAGGTCCATCGCCAAGACCGTATCACCTGGATCCAGCCATGCACTGTAGACGGCTTCATTCGCCGGCGCACCGGAATGTGGCTGCACGTTTGCGTGATCGGCTTTGAATAGCTGCTTAGCCCTGTCGATTGCCAGCTGCTCGAGAGGATCGGTGAAATCCTGTCCACCGTAATATCTTTTTCCTGGGTAGCCTTCTGAGTACTTGTTGGTGAATACCGAGCCTAATGCCGTCAACACATCCTGGCTGACATAATTCTCACTCGGTATTAATTCAAGTCCTTCGCGCTGGCGTTTTTCCTCGCCAGCGATAAGTTTTGCGACTGCATCATCGTTCACGTAGTTTCTCCCTATTCATTACATTATCCTACCCGGCGATGACATTCAGCTATAACATTCTTTAATTGTAACATGAAGATTGTTATATCGTATGTGATATAATAGACGCTATGACTGGAACCGACTACAAACGAAGACTCGGAAAGCTTATTCAGGAAAACCGTGTCGCTCGTAAGATGACTCAGAGTGAGCTGGCGAAAGAATTGAATACGTCTCAAAGTGCCGTCAACCGCATTGAAAAAGGTGGTCAAAATATCAGCATAGAGATGCTGGCGCGCATAAGCGAAGTTTTTGAGAGCAACTTGGTAATGCTCAACAGCACTGGAAAGATCAACTTCAAAGTCAGCGGCGGCAAGCGGCTCAACGGCTCGATTGAGGTTAAGACGAGTAAGAATGCGGCGGTAGGACTACTTTGTGCCGCGCTTCTGAACAAGGGCAGGACCACGCTACGACGTGTCGCACGTATCGAAGAAGTCAACCGTATCATCGAAGTGCTCGATAGCATCGGTGTGCGAACCAAGTGGCTTGATAACAATGACCTCGAAATCATTCCGCCCGCTCGGTTGCGTCTCGAAGACATGGACGTCGATGCCGCGAAGCGCACCCGAACGGTCATCATGTTCCTCGGACCCCTTTTACATCAATATGATGATTTCAAACTTCCCTTCGCTGGCGGATGCAACCTCGGTACGCGCACCGTCGAACCTCACCTGGTCGGCCTGAGTGCGTTCGGTATGAATGTCGTAGCCAAACCCAACACCGACTATTACCACGCCACCGTTAAGGAGATGGGGCCTCAGAAAACTATCCTTCTGACCGAGCGCGGCGACACCGTGACAGAAAATGTCATCATGGCAGCAGCTCTGTACGATGGCGTAACGGTAATTCGAAACGCTAGTCCGAACTATATGGTTCAGGACGTATGTTTCTATCTTGAAAAATTAGGGGTAGAAATCGATGGCATAGGAACGACCACCTTACGCATCAAGGGTAAGCGGTCGATCAATCAGGATGTCGACTACTCGCCTAGCGAAGACCCTATCGAGGCGATGAGCTTTATTGCTGCCGGTATCGTGACCGATTCCGAAATTACGATTTCGAGAGCACCGATCGAATTCCTTGAGCTTGAACTCGCCGTTTTAGAAAACATGGGGCTTAACTATGAATTGAGTGATGAATACACCGCCAGGAATGGCAAGACTCGCCTGGTCGATGTCCACCTCAAACACTCAAAGTTGGTAGCTCCGAAAGACAAGCTTCATAGCATGCCCTTTCCGGGCGTGAATATGGATAATCTTCCTTTCCTCGGCCTGATAGCTACGGTCGCCAAGGGTCGTACCCTCCTTCACGACTGGAGTTACGAGAACCGTGCGATTTACTTCACCGAACTTACTAAACTCAACGCGACTGTCGAGATGGTAGATCCCCACCGTATCTATTTGACAGGACCGACTCGCTGGAAAGCAGCCGACATCGTCGCACCTCCGGCTCTTCGTCCTTCGGTGGTCATCCTTATCGCCATGCTCGCAGCCCCTGGCGTGTCAACGCTACGAGACGTTTACTCGATCAATCGCGGATATGAAGATCTTGCCAACCGATTGAATTCGCTCGGCGCAGAAATTGAAACGGTCCAAGGCATCTAGTCACTCCGGCCCCTGTTATGCTACAATAATCTTCGTCGTGTACGGCGAATGTAGCTCATCTGGTTAGAGCGCCGGGTTGTGGTTCCGGAGGTAGTGGGTTCAATCCCCATCATTCGCCCCATGAGCGGGTGTCGTATAGTGGCTAATATATCTGCCTTCCAAGCAAATGACGAGAGTTCGATTCTCTCCACCCGCACCAAGAAAAGCGCTCTTTCGTAGAGTGTTTTTCTTTTTTTCGATATAATCACTCGTGTGCCCTGGTAGCTCAGCTGGATAGAGCAGAGGACTTCTAAGCCTAAGGCCGATGGTTCGAATCCATCCCGGGGCACCAATTTTGAGTTTTATTAGCCATACCGATTAAATCGAATGGTGATTTCAGTTCCCACCTCAGTCCATCGTCATCGAATATTAAGTTCGAATGTGTCAATTTGATCAGTTCTCGTTTTTCGAGATATGTAGCTTCTTTGAATAGTTGATTTGCCTCTTTTGCTAAATTTAACAGAGATTGATAGCTTGTATTTTGCTTGGGTGCTTTGTGTTCTAATGCTGTGAGTGCGTTTTTGATATTTTGAATTTTAGTCGTGATGTTATTGTGCAATTTGTCGTGGAAGTCGATTGATATGCGATTGTCTAGGTAGTCCTGGTACAGCTTCTCCCTTTGGGTTTCAAGCTTAGATAGTTCCGACTTGTAACGTTTGATCTTAATTGCTGTTAGCTGACCTGCGAGGACCGCGCTTGATTCAATTTCTTTCTTAATTTGATCATATATTACTTCTGGCATTGTAAAGTCAGAAAAGTTGTTGGAAAAAATCTCGGTCAATTCTTCTTCTTTGATGGACGTATGTGGATGTTTGACTGTTGACTGAGTACAGTGACCATATGTGTATTTACCTTTCTTAGTTTCGAAAGTAATTAAGTTGCCACAAGTAGAGCAAGTAATTAATCCTCGGTAAGGATAGGGTTTGCCCGCCCACCTACGTTTGGTCGGTATAAACCCTTTTTTAACCTCATCAATTTTGTTGAATGCTTCCTGATCAATTATTCTTTCGTAGTTATGTTGATACAGTTTTTCATTTGATCTCATCAGTCCGTAATAGAATGGATTGTTAAGTGCATGCTCTACCCTACTCGGACCTGCCTTTAGTCCGTATTCATCCCGCCATTTTTTAGCAATTGCCTTCAGCGAATATATGCCAGAGCCGTACATTTCAAATGCTTCTTTTACAGCAATAGATAAGATCGGGTCGAGTTCAATCCACTTGTTGCCTTGGCTATCTACTGTATTTTTGTAACCAACTGGAGCAGGGTGAGGCCATAATCCATCATTCAACATTTGCTCCCTGCGGCGTTTAACATTGTCACGAGTTGCGTCAGAATAGTATTGAGCAGTCAGTACTCCAATACCAAGTCTAAATTCATCCGGCGCTGGTGAGTCTTTCGAAATTATTAATCCATCTGAAACAAAATGGAGCTCAACTCTGCCCATTCTCCTAAGTTTATTTAGCTCTCTTATGTAGCTAGAGGACGAGTCGCGAGAGTAACGATCGATCTTATCGAAAACTACATGGACGATCTCTGGCTCTGACTTGATTCGGTCTATCACCTTCTGAAATTCATCCCGCTTCTCTTTATAGGCACTTTCTACTATCGAAAATAACTCATAGTTAAATTTAAGTTTTTCAGCGTAGCTAACTAGTCTAATAGTCTGTGCTGGCAACGCTTCCAGTTGATCTTCTGTGGATACCCTCGAAATTAAATATGCCTTCATCTTCATTTTATCTCCAACTTAAATGGACGGTTGTAGCTACCCAAATCAGTAGTCCCGAAAGACACCTTTCTGGTACAACCGCCCATTACAAGCAGAAATAAAAACTGCTCTCGGGATTGATTACTGATTGTGGGTAGCTTCTTCATTATACTCCTGTCGAGATTTGATTTCGTGTAGTATTTCGAATAGTCGTACTATCGACTGGACCTCTTCCGAATTTAGGTTCATGGCAAATACGCCTCGACTTGCTTTCGATCGTAGTATTCGTATCTCCCGTAATCTAATTGCTGGACGTGCTGAGGATTGAGTCCCGTGAACCAATCTCCGGGATTATTTATCACCAACGGCCTTTTAAGTCCATGAGACGCCCAATATCTGTTTTTGCCGAATATTATCGGCATGTCCTTCGTTATATACTTCTGTACATAAAAGGCGATCTTTGTACGCGTTTCCTGAAGATCGTCAAGATGGATAGCGCTAGAATAGCCTGATTTGTACTCCAAGAAATTAAAGACCAATCTTCCCTTCTGACTGATCTGGGTACCTGTGGTGGGGTTGATTGAAGGTGTCAGCTTCCCAGTATATCCGCCGATTAATGTGTGGAAGTGTAACGCACCATCCTTGTGATGTTCGGCAACTATCACATAGCGAAACTTGCCATTTCGAGCCCGCTGATTTTTTAGCCAATTACGCATCACGCGCTTACATTCTGAAACGCTATACCTATCCACGTTTGCTTGATCAAATGTGAATGTGCCAAACCATTCAAAATCGTTCGAGTCTACGAGATCTTTTATCTTCGCTCGAGTTCTCCGAATAGACCTCTCTTCGTTCGTCTCGTACAAATCAGACTGGGGCTCTCTCCCCTGCTTTGTTTTGCTTTCATATCCCTCGAGTCCCTGAAGAAATGGGGTATTTGGTATATATCTCCGAACGTATGTTGAATAGACTACCGCCTGAGTAGTGACTAATGTTCTTATATCTGAAGAGATTTGATATTTAGAGCCTGTGACCCTATTTTTGTCCTGTATATCAAGTAATACAGGACGTGATCGGTTAGATTGTTTTGCTGGCACAGTATCCTTCCATCTGGAGGGATACTAAGGGCACATCACATAGTATCTAAATATTCAGCCCTTGTTGCCGACTGGACGAAAAGATTTATCGCTGTCTATATTCTATGCACTTAACCTTTTTCACTCAAGCATTATCAAAAAGACCTCGGCAAACATGATTATTTTTGGTGCTCGATTGTAGCATGCATAAGCATGCTCAGTTAGCACTATTCAAAAATAAAACAATGGATGATTTGCCCGGCAGTCCCCCGCTCGGTCTATTTTGAGTTGATTGGCTTCAAAAGTTCGTCGTTATTTGTCTTGACGGTGTTCACGTCTTTGGATACCTCATGCATCACCAATGAGCCGTCTTTTATTGGCTGTAGTAGTGCCTCTATGTCGCTCTGATCGTCAGCACTCAGCCACATGTCGTAATCTGATCGATCTATGATAACCGGCATTCGATCGTGAATATTAGCCATCTCTTTATTTGGAGTTGTAGTCATGATAGAGAAAGTCTGCCACTCTTTTCCTTCATGCTTCCATGTCTCCCAGATCCCGGCGAATGAAAATAATTTCTCATCAGGTAAGTGTATATAGAATGGTGTCTTACCGTCATCTGATTTCTTCCATTCGTAAAATCCATTTGCAGGAATGAGACATCGATTCCGTTTTACAATGCCCTTCCACATTGGCTTTTCGTACACTGTTTCACTTCTGGTATTAAAAAGTTTATAGCCGATCTTCTCGTCCTTTGCCCAGGAAGGTATTAATCCCCATCTCATTCGATCGAGACCTTCGGCAGTGTATACCGGCATTAAGTGAGTTGGAGCCGTATTGTAGTTCGGTTCAAGATCTTGGAGTCCTTCGACATTGAATAGATCTCTAAGTTCATCTACTTCGTATAAAACGTATCGTCCACACATATATCTATTTTACTCTTAGTGAAATACTATTCACTGTCATTGGAGTTTATAAAAGATAGTATTAAACAATGAGCTTAACTTCATCAAAATCAACAATTCGAACTCATTGGACTACGTTTTATGTGCTATACAGTTATGAATCAGGCGGGGAGCTTCATAGCGGTGTTCGTTCATCACTGCAAGCAAAAAACGAAGAGGAAGCGATACTTGAGGCACGTCAAAATTTGCTTGTTTCTACAAAAAAATCGTTCACGGCACATGTGATCGGCAGCAGGCAGTGGTAACGCATTCTATTGCATAATGATGTTTCAAGTAGTATAAGAACCTTATGGACGAGACTAAGCAAGCAGAACTAGACACAATAGTAAAGAAAACCATTGAAGCTCATCAGGGAACCCTGGATACTATTTCTACTAATAAGGTTGAATTTTACAAAGATGCGGAACTGAAGATCAATAAATGGCTGCAGAACGTTTCAACGGCATCTTTAGCGCTCGGTGTTGCAATCGTCCCTCTTGTATACGCATCTACCCAGAGTACATTGGTTGGAACTAGCCGGTTCTTGCTTATCTTGGCAGGAGTTGTTTTTGTATTAAACGGACTTCTGATCATGTTAGTAGAAAAAAGAAATGTCGAAACACAAGCACTCATGGCAGTGACTAGTGGACACAGAATTCGGGCCAAGGTGTATGAACAGATAGAAGCAGGAGAAAATTTCCTCAGCCGTGATATTTCACTTCAAAAATACATTGAAACTATACACCGGAAAAAAGACGATGAAGACCCGTTTGCGGAACTATTTAAGATGAGTGGCGATACGAACTACTGGACTGATGTGCATTATATTGCATTCGTATTGGGAGTATCTTTGATAATTGGTGTTGGCGTTCCCTCTAACTTCTTGATTGCGTATTTCGGAGTAGTTTTTATTGTCATCATCGCGCTTATATTGGAAAGTGTACGCTCGTCAATGAAAATTAAAAGGATGATGGCATCAAAGAAGGAATTTGAAAATCGCGTAGATCGTGTCAGTCAAAATAAACGTGCAAAGGTCAACGATGCATTAGAGGAAATTAAGCGCAGTATTGTATAGTTCTAATGTGTTCCAATACGGGGCACCATATTTACGAAAACTTGAAACCACTGCGATTTTTATCAGCAATATGAGTGAAACACTTACGCTATCCGGAGCTCAGTCGTATGACCGGCTGGTTATCGCGAGCGCCAACCTTCTTATCGAGACCAATACTTCAAAGGATCGTCACCTTCGAGTCCCATCTCAACATGTTCGCACGGTCGACCATCTGGCGGCTTTTAAAGAGATAGAGCGCCGCCTCGGTCGACGTATCGACCTGCTTGGCTTACAAGAATTACAAGTCGATGACCTCGGTAATGTAGCCCACGTCCTCCAGTCCGGTTTGCGCCTACCGTTCGAGGCGCACCACCCTCATTCGCGCAAATCCGCCGGAGAGAACATAGGGGTTGCAGGCATTACCCCGGATGAGTACGAATTTGTCGAGCTTGGAAAAAACCGATTCGCCCCATTGCTCCGACTTGGCGAGTTGGCCGTCATGTTCGTGCATATGTCATACAGTGACAAACAGCGGCGCAAACATGAATACGAGACCCTTATGGAAATCGTCGACGAAGAAGACAACATTGTTGTCGCGGGTGATTTCAACGAAGAGCCTCACATCTTCAGCTCGCGGCGTAGACTTGCACGCGTCGGTCTTCAATCCGCCTTCGTACTCGATCGCCATCAATACCCGGTAACACTACCCGCCCCCGGCTACGGACAGCTTCGAACGCTCGGACGCCAGGTCGGATATGTTCTGAAGGGTGGTGGCCTGCAATTCGACGATATATATGTCAAAGGGGAATTGAGAGTCAAGCGTACAGGCACCGTCGATAGTGCAAGTGATCACAGATTCCCGTACGCCGAAGTCGTCGGGCCAGCCGGCCTATTCGGCACTTCGAATCGTTAGCAGAACATTAGCGTAATACGATATACTTTCTTTATGATAAGCAGTATAGTAATCGTCCACGCGATCCTTATGACCATATCACTCATGCTGAGCGGAGTATCGCTATTCTTGGCATTTTTGCGACATATAGTACCGAGCGCGCTACATCTCGCAAACACGTCCATCACTGCCATAGGATTGCTCCTCGGAGTCATCTTGATGTTCAGCCTGCCGCTTGACGTGCGTTGCGTCGTACTGTTCGGCTATGCGGTGGCATTCGCGCTCATCCAAGTCGGTGTCGCACGCAACAATCAGCTGCTGGCATCATCGGAACGGTAGCCGCTCTCGCGCTCTATCGCATCTGCTCGCTGGGTCTTACTCATGGTATCCTCGACCTCGCTGCCGGTGATCGTGATGGTCGAACCAGGCTTCACCGCTCCTGCTAGTATCGCTTTCGCGACATTATTCTCTACTACGCGCTGAATGACGCGGCGCATCGGCCTGGCGCCCAACCTCGGGTCATACCCTTTCTCTACGAGCAGCTCTTTCGCCGAATGTTCTACCTTGACGGTTATCTTCTGTGATTGAAGTGTCTTGTTGACTCCTGCTATCATCAGATCGACGACCTGGAGTAATTCCGGTTTCTCGAGCGGCTTGAACGTTACTATCTCGTCGAAACGGTTCAAGAATTCCGGACGGAACTGGTTGGAGCTTATAAGTTCATCGACGAATTTATCCTCGAAATCCTCCATCTTATAGCCACGCTCGATATATTCGCGTATACGATCCGCTCCGGCGTTAGATGTCGCGATGATGATCGCATCGCGAAAGCTTACCTCTCTGTTCTTGATATCTCGTAGTATACCTTCGTCAAGAAGCTGTAGGAGTGTCGTAAGAACGTTGGGGTGCGCCTTTTCGATCTCATCCAATAAAACGACGCTGAACGGTTGCTTCATTGCCTGCGCGGTCAGACTCGTCGGGTCGTCAGCTCCATCCGCTATCAAACGTGATACGTCTTCGTTGCGGACATATTCGTTCAAGTCGAGTCGTATCATCCGGTCTTCGCCACCGAAGTAAACGTCTGCCAGCGCCTTGGCAAGTTCGGTCTTACCGACACCGGTAGGACCGAGAAACAAGAACGTTCCGATCGGCCTGTTCTGATTACGGACGCCGGCTCGAGCGCGCCTCAGCGCGTCACTGACCACCCCGACCGCACGCACTTGGTTGATCATGCGTTCGTGAATCAGGTCTTCGAGATTGAGCAGCTTTTTGCGCTCATCACTATCGGACGCAGTCCCTATCTTGATGTTCAACGTCTGTTCGATCGCCTGTTGGACCGAGTTGATCGTCACCAAACCGCCCTCACTGTAGCCGGCCGCCGATTCGAGCAGCTTCAGGGCTCTTCCTGGCATGGCGAGATCGTGGACATAGCGTTCACTAAGTCTGTAAGCCTCTTCGAGCGATTGGTATGTGTACGTGACTTTCCGCCTGAACTCACTCATGATCAACTGATCCTGCATGACCGCGATGGTGTCCTCTTTACTTGCGGGCTTGATGGTTACTCGGTTGAGAGAATTGACGAGTGAAGAATTTCGTTGGCCGATCTGTAGGAACCGTTGCTCGTCCATCGTCAATATCAAGCGTAGTCGACCCGCATCGATGATAGGCATGAGTACGTTGCCTAAGTCGACCGACCCTACGCCTTCTTCGAAGAACAGTTGCGCATCATCAAGGCATAGGATTATGTTTTTCGCGGCATATGCCTCTGAAAAGATCTGCATTATCAAGTCCTCGAGCTGACCTCTACCTGGCGCAGCAGAAATCAATGCCGACGAATCGAGCATGATTACCTGACGAAACTTCAGACTTCGGGGTAAATTCGACGACGCGTCGAGCAGACGTTCGGCGAACGCATGTACGATCGTCGTCTTGCCTACTCCGGTCGCACCAACGAGCACCGCGTTCTGTCGACCGTTGTTCGAGAACGTGTCGATCAATTGCTCGAGCGAATCCTGATGTGATTCAAGCTCGACATTCAATAACCCGCCGTCGGCTATCTCCTGGCTGATATTCTGGCCGAATCGGCTTATAAGCGGCGTATAGCCGAATGACCAGTCGCGCCCTATCCCACCGGTCCGTGAACGTTTTGACTGACTCGCGATAAGTTCGTTCAAATGTCGCTGCCACGATATGCCTTGCTTGATGTCATCGAGTTCCAGATGGTTGTGTGCAAGCACCGCCTGATGATCCGGGAATAGCTTCAACAGCGCGTACACGATCATACCCGCACTTATCTCGATGTCGTTCATGTCGTCATGGAGCGATAAGACCTCCTTCCATAACAGATCGGTATCCGACTGTTCGGGTGATGCGATCTCGGACAGGAAATTAGGCGTTACACCGAAGCGCGCCGCGAAGAATAGACCTGCCGTGGTCTGCGATGTGGCGATCGCGACGTCCTTCGGAGACGGCTGCCTGGGAATTCGCGCTAATATCGCAGGGTCCAGGATGTCATCGATGGAGTTCGGATGTTTGTTCGCGTCGACTCGTTTCAGCTCCCCCTTGTACCACTTGACGACGATGGCTGGCCAAGATGCCAGACCGAGCAATAGCCAGCCCGTAGAGACGCCAAGTGCTAAGACGATGACGCCCGAAACCAACATGACGGCGACGACGACCACGAGGAGCCGTTCGTTCAAGCCTCCGAGTGACTTACCGAGCCTGGCCTTTGATGCTCGCGGACTACCGTGTTCGAATTTCACCTCCACGACGGCACCCATCCTGAAAGCATAACGACGAATCCGACGAACGGCATCAGTGGCGCGACCGGCCACAGCAACAGCATGAGACCACCGACTACCGCCTGGAGCGTAAGCCATACGCTACCGACAACGATAAACAGAAGCCGTACGAACGCTCCGATGATTCGCGATATGAGACGATCGACGAATGCGCGCCAGCGCACCTCGATCGAACCGGCGACCCTTCCGGCTGAAATCTGCTTATATGGCGCGAACAATGTCCTGACAAGAAGGCCGATAGAAAAGTAGTCGTACGAGCTCGAAAGTCGTTCTTGCAGTTCGAACAGACGTGCTTTCCAGCCCGCTCCATACCACCACGAGAGTGCCCACACGATGATCATAGTCATATTGTACCGTACTTTAGCCCCGCTTCATCAGGTATAATGAAGCATATGTTAAAGAGTCCTATGCCCCTGACGACACTGCTTGGAAAGGCAGTCAAAGAGGCGACCAAGCTGCGGGGTGGCGGTTCGGCGTTCCCTGGTCTGTTCGTTGAAACGATCGACAAGGACTTCGTCAGCACCTGCCTTTCTTCGCTGCCTAAGGGCGTGGTGCTCGTCAGTGGAACGAATGGCAAGACCACGACCACCAAGATGGTCGTCGAATTACTCGAAGGCCAAGGACTTCGCGTATTCACCAATCGCACCGGCAGTAATTTCACACGGGGCGTCGCGGCGGCGCTGCTCAGTGATATCGATATGAACGGGCGTCTGTCTGCCGACATCGCCGTTCTTGAGCTCGACGAAGCACACGCCGTCAAGTTCGTCGATGCGGTCAAGCCTCGCTACAGTCTACTTCTCAACGTTATGCGCGACCAGCTCGATAGATTCGGCGAGATTGATACGACGGCCCGCTTACTTCGTACGGTCGCCGAAAACACATCCGATGTTGTCGTCATCAACCGTGAAGACCCCCGACTCCTTGCTATAGCCACCGAATTTGACCAACATATCGTCCGTTATTTTGGGCTCGACGCATCCCTGCGAAACCAATTCCCGAGCGATGACGACATGCGCGGTACGAAAGTATCGAAGTCGTCATCCCCGAAAGCGATCAGCCTACTCGAAGAAGTCGATGGAAGTAGCGCACGCTTTAGGCTCGCAGGTAAGCCGCTAGTCGCATCCCTTAAGCTCGAGGGTATATATAACATCTTTAATGCAGCGGCGGCAATCGCGCTCGTGTCATCCGTACTGGATGACACGCTCGACCACGAACAGCTTAAGAGCACACTCGAATCTATCACTCCGGCATTCGGACGCGGCGAAAAGCTGACAGTCAAAGGCCAGCCTTTGGAACTGGTGCTCGTCAAGAACCCTGGCGGATTCAGACTCGGTCTCAAGTCATTCGACCCTAAGGGCTATGCGACCATGATCGCAATCAATGACAACTATGCTGATGGCCGCGACATGAGCTGGCTATGGGACGTTGATTTTGAAAGCCTTAAGCCGGGTATATCGCATATCACCGGCATCCGTGCATACGACATGGCCCTTCGCATGCAATACGATGAGATAGACGTCGCGAACGTCGAACCGGACATCACCAAGGCACTCAAGGACTTCGTTCGAACCAACAGTGGTATGCCTAAGCGAATCTATTGTAGCTACACCTCCATGCTCGCCTTACGACGCGAACTTGCAAAGATTACGAACGTCGAGGTCGTATCGTGAAACCGAAGCTCAACTTACTTCAGCTGTACCCGAACGATATGAACATCTACGGCGACTGGGGTAATGTCCTTACCGTCATACGCCGCGCTCAATGGCATGGTTACGAACCGGTACTCCATGAATATAATCCGGGCGATACGTTTCCGAACGACATCGACGTAGTCATCGGTGGAGGTGGTCAGGACACCGGACAGGATAGGATTCAGACCGACCTGCTCAGTATCGCGCCGAGGCTTCATGAACTTGCGAATGACGGCACGCCCATGCTTGTGATATGCGGGCTGTACCAACTATTCGGCAATTTTTTCAAGACTAAGGACGGCCACGAGATCAAGGGTATCGGAATATTCAATATGGAAACTCATGGTGGCCCAGAGCGCATGATCGGCAATATCGTCACCGAAAGCCTAGAGTTCGGCCAGATCATCGGTTACGAGAATCACAGCGGTCAGACGTTCTTGGCAAACGGGGTATCACCGCTTGGCAAAGTCGTCAAAGGAGCCGGTAATAACGGCCAGGATGAGTTCGAAGGTGCCCGGGTGCATAATGTCATCGGCAGCTACTTGCACGGCTCGCTCTTACCGAAGAATCCGGCGCTTGCCGATTGGCTGATTGAAAAAGCCGCCACTAAGAAGTTTGGCGAATTCACGTCTACGGTAATCGACGATCGATTCGCGACCGAAGCCCGTCGAGTCGCACTGACTCGCCCCCGCTAGGACTGGCGTTTTTTCAGCTCTGCGACAATCTGCTCCCCATGGCCTTCTGGAGTCACCCTACCCCAGACCTTCACGACCGTACCGTTCGGATCAATCAGGAATGTTCGACGAAGGATTCCCTCTTTACCGAACATCTTCTTTCCCCATGCTCCATATGCGTCGATGGCCTTACGATCAGGATCACTCAGTAGTGTAAAGTTCAACGAGTGTTTCGCACGGAATTTCTCATGGCTCGGTGCATCGTCCATGCTTACTCCGGCTACGTGAGCGCCTAACGCAGTGATATCGGTATAGGCATCCCGCAGACTACAGGCCTCGACCGTACAGCCCGGGGTATCGTCCTTCGGATAGAAGTATAGTACCAGCCACTTGCCAGCAAAGTCATCCAACGTGACGATATCTCCATCGGTGTCGCTCAGTGAAAATTCCGGTGCTTCATACGGCGGCTGTCTCATATATCCATTGTACCACTGGAAATAGAGGTCGATTTAGTCTATAATCTTCCAGGTATCACTCTATCGGGGTGTGGCGCAGTTGATAGCGCGCTCGGTTTGGGACCGAGAGGTCGAAGGTTTGAGCCCTTTCACCCCGACCAAGAAAACAGTCGAGCAAGTCTCGGCTTTTTTCTTGCTCATTGCATTTTATAGTTTTTATTCTATAATATAGATGTCCATTGATGCACATTTACAGTTAGCAACTCCCTACTGGTTCGGTCAGTCCGCTACGCTCAACGCAATCGTGACGAACTGACCGAACCACTACGACAAAAGGACATGACATGGTCACACTGGAAGGAGCCTGGGATTGTACGCAGTGCGGCAAGAAAGGCATTCCTGGTCGTCTGACCAGATGTCCGGAGCCCGCGTGTAACGATCCGCGTAACCCGCTACTCGACCCCGAAGAGCGGCCCTACCTGCCCACCGATGCCAAAGTCGTCACCGACGACGAAGGTCTCCGGCTGGCAGAGCTCGGCCCTACTTGGAACTGCGGAAAGTGCGGAACTCTCAATCTGGGCGACACCACCGTCTGCTCCAACGAGTTCTGTAAGCAGCCGCTCAGCCACGACGATGACGTCGCCGGTGTACACACGTATGTCAGCGGCGTCGATGCCGTCGGTGTCAGCATCGTGGATGCCGGCCAGCTCGACGATGACCGGACCGACATGGTCCTGCAAGGTGCCGACAAGCTCCAGCAGCTTGAGGACGGACCGCTTCGTGCGCCGTCCCGGACGCTACGAGCAGACGACCTGCCGCGTCGAGGCATCGCCGACAAGGTTCGAGCCGTGGACTATACGGCTCCGATCAGGCTCGGCCTGAGCTTCCCGAAGTCAACGGTCGCGATCGTCGTCGGCGTTGCCGCCACTCTTGCACTCGTGCTCGGTGGCGGCACCTGGTTCTACGGCGCGTTCATCAAGACCACGACCGTCGACCTTTCCGTCACCAACATGACGTGGGAGCGACAGATCGAGGTCGAGGAATATCGGACCCTGACCCGCGAGGACTGGGACCACCCGGGTGATGCACGTGTCATCAGCAGGCGTCAGAAGATCCACCACTACGACCAGGTCAAGACCGGCACCAGGATCGAAGAGTACACGGTTTCGCACCAGGTACCTTCAGGAACGGACACGGTCCAGGTCGCGTGTGGAACGACCACCGTTGACAACGGCAATGGCTTCTTCGAGCAGGAAACCAAGTACTGTGACCAAGAGGTCACCACCTACGAGACTGTCCACGAAGTCAAGCAACGCGAGGTCGATGTCTTCAAGGACGTGCCGGTCTACAAGACCTGGTACGTCTACGAGATCGACCGCTGGGTCACCGACAGGTTCGACATCGCCAGCGGCGAATCAAGCCCGACGGGCGTGGAGCCGCACTGGCCGCTTTCTACTGCTGATGGCAGCAAGGAGCGCACGGGCGACGAACGCCACGAGGACTATGAGGTCGAACTTGTCGACACCGAAGGTAGGAGCTTCAACGAATCACTCGACTACGGTCGCTGGTCCCTGCTGTCCGAGGGCCAGACCGTCACCGGCGAGCAGACCCGAAGGGGCAAGCTTCGCAGCGTGAACTGGCCCGCCGAGTGAGTCGTAAGCATCAATGGACGAGCCGTGGCTTCATCGCCACGGCTTTTCCATTTCGCTTATACTTGAAAGTATATGACTTTCATCGGGCGACGTATCCGCGCATTCAGACGCTGGCGAAAAAAACACGCATTCAAGCTTTCAGTCGGCCTGGTACTTTTACTTGCGAGCGTCTTTGCCTATGCTGGATACATGGCCGATCAACGACTCGCTGTCAATCCGGAATCATACGAACCGCTCCTTAGCCTTATCGCGAAGGTCGAATCGAACGGTAATTATAACGCGTACTTCGGCAATGCTAGTAACCAAGAAATCAGATTTACCGACATGTCCATCGCAGATGTAACATCTTGGCAGAAAGATTTCGTGGCCAATGGTAATCCGAGTAGCGCCGTCGGTCGTTACCAGTTCCTTAGTGGTACGCTCGAAGGGCTCGTAACCCAGATGGGTCTGAATCCTGATCAGAAGTTCGACGAAGCCACCCAGGACGCCATGGCCATCGCCCTCCTTGAACGACGCGGATCGATCGCCTACGTCAACGAAGAACTCAGCCAGAAGGACTTCGCCGCCAACCTTGCCAAGGAATGGGCCGCCTTACCGAGAGTCATCGGTGACAACCCTGAACAGAGCTATTATGCTGGCGACGGCCTGAACAAGTCACGCGTGGCGCCTAGTGAAGTGTTTAAAGCCATCGAACCTATCGAAGCAAAATAGCTACGGCTTGCGTAGAATCTTGTCCATCGACTTACCTTTGGCAAGCTCGTCGACTAATTTATCCAGGTAGCGGATTTCCTGCATGGTCGGCTCTTCTATGTCTTCGACACGAACTCCGCAAATCACACCTGTAATCAGTTTACGGTTCGGGTTCATACGCGGTGCAGTCTTAAAGAACGTATCAAAGTCCGTCCGTGCATCCAGTTCCGCCTGCAGGCTCTTAGCGTCATGACCGGTCAACCATTCGAAAATCTCGTCCACTTCGGCTTTAGTGCGATTCTTTCGTTCTGCCTTTGTGACATAGTTTGGGTATACGGAAGCGACAGGCATCGAATAGATTTTATGTGGCATTAGGCTTCAGGCTCCATCAGTCGACCACTTTTCATAAGGTAGGGTTCAGTGCAGCCAGCCAGGTTAAAGCAACACGGACGGCGGTGCGTACCGTTCAGCTTCGACACGGTCTTTTCAATCCGCACTTTTCGTGTTTCTTGACTTAGCGTGGCGTTCATCCACCGGATCCACTCCCATCGTGCCATGGGCGTGATGTCATTCCATTTGTCTTTCACTTTCTGCGGCGCAGTTTTCAGCGCGTCTTTCAAATCTTTTGGCACGACAGGCTCCGGCCAGACTGCCTGATTCGTCAATTCGACGCTCACCGAATCACCTGCACTCACGCCGGCCCGGTCTTGTATATCATCAGTCACCCGAATCCAGTGACTCCAGCGACCATCGGGTTCTAGCACGGTGCTGAATTTGTGACCGTTCAGTTTACCCGTCACACTGATCTGCCCGCGCGAACCAAGCTTCAGGCTTTCGTCTTTTGGAACCGGCAAAATCACCCAATCTTTCAACGCATAAAGCTTGGTAGTAAAATTCGTCGTCACCGGAGCGGTTTTCATAGCCACATTATAGCGCTATCCAGCGGGATAACACGTCCGCTATATCGTCCGCGCGTTCCGTGATCTCCTGGCTACTATCAAATGCCATCAACCCACGGATATCAGACTTCCATTCCAACAGCCCGTGGTCGTCAGCAAGTACCGGCTGCGCGGTCTTATCTTCCTTACGCGCCGCGCCCATATGTAAAACCAATGTCGTTATGCCTGTCTTGTTCATAGCGAACGTCACGCGGTCATCGTCTTCAAGCGCATAACTTGGCGCGTTCCATTTAATGCGCTCGATCAAATCGGGATTGAGCTTCAAAATCATCGACCGCAGAAGTTCGACCTGCTTCAGTTTGTCACCTTCAAGGTCGGCTAGATATTCAGCGACGGTTGCGTATTTCTTCATGTTATTCAGCCTTACCGAAGTGCGGATTATCAATCAATCCAAGTAGTTGCCCATTCGGCTTCTTTACCGTCGCGACGATCACGTCGCCGCCGGTGTTCGTGACGGGTTCGTGAATCGTACAGCCTCTAGCTAGTAGCTCGTCGACTGCTTCCTGCACGTTCGTCACGCCGAAGTACGTGCGTGGACCGTCGGCCATGTCCGCGTTCGGGTCGAGCCCTAGTTCGTAGCCATCGACTTCAAACCCGACGTAAAATTCTTCCTTGAAGTATGGGCCAAATCCAAGCACGTCGGTCCACCACTTCACGTCTTCTTCCAGGTTATCCGACGGGTAAATAAGCGTCCGTAGTCCAAGTAATTTCATACTCCCATTATACCTTCTCGCGGTCTGCTATAGTTGCTAGTACATGCATGTACTCTTTATTTGCCGCGGTAATGTCTTCCGTAGTCTTACCGCCGAAACCTACCTGCGCTCGCTAAATCTGCCGAATGTCACGACCGCGTCGTGTGGCACGAATGTCGATGCCTCGCTTCCGCAAGAACGCGAATACTTCAATAACACGCTAGAGCTTCTTAGCCGGCACGATATCCGTCAGTTCGCGAAAGACCATTCAGATGCGCTGACGCAGGACCATATCGATAAAAGCGATGTCGTCGTCATCGCTAACCAGCGAGCCTTCGACGAAGCCATTCAGCAGGTCGATCTGCCGGACGACACGATCATTTGGCGAATCGTCGACATCGGCGAAGGTGAACGGATCGCTACCGACACGAACCGTGTCGAATTAGAAGAACTGATTTATAGTGAATTGACCCACGCGGTCGACGACTTAGTGTCCGACTTGCATTTGAAGCCGTAAGGCATATACTTACTTCAGCACATAAGTCCGTACTTCACGGCGAGGCCCACCCCAGGGAATAACTCGCTACCGGCACTGCCATCTACATCTGGGGACTTTTATTAACAAATTAGTAGGAGTTCTAACGATGTCGAAGATGACAAAGGAAGAGCAAGAACGAATGGGCGCCGAGTGGTACGAACGTACTCACAAGAATTGGCGTTCATGGGGCAGCTGGTTCAGCTGGGGCTCGCCTGTCGGGCTTGGACTGTTCTTCATAGAAACAGCCGCTGCGATCTGGATTATCACCCAGGCGTTCTAGCGAAATAACACCCGGAATTTACCGGGTGTTATTTATTAAGTAAGCTACTTCCTCCCGAGCCTACTTATATAATCATGGTAAAGTCGAGCTCCTTGAGAAGGGTTTATTTGTCTAAGAAAGAGCAATTTTCCAACAGTTCTTTTGCTGATTTTTGATGAGAACCTTGCCTTCTTCTTCATGTAGGCTAAGTGCTTTCTACCTAAGGTAAGTCGTTTTGAGTGGTCAATCTCAATGCCTGTCACAGAAAATCCATCTCGGCCTCCCTTTTTTATAATGCCCGAGTCTTTATCTGGATGAATGATAAACGGAGATTGAGCAAGTGCCCTATTTATAGACGGACGAGCTTTCAGAAGATCTTTGTAATCTCCAGATATAGTTATGTCATCCACCCAGATTGAAAATTTCAAATTATGACTATCGACAATCTTTTTGATACACATACATGTCTTTTCTATGGCCAAAATCGCGAGATTTGTACTCGTTGGCGCACCTTGCGGAACGTGCGAATCTAAGCCTGACGGATAAGTAGTCAGTTTGGCAAGAATATTCGCGGCCTCTTCGCAAAAATTTAATCTATAACGGTATACATCATACACGTGTCTATATGTCACCGATGGGAAGAAAGATTTAATATCATACTTCATCATTGCCTTTGACTCGGCATGATACATGGCATTCTTTTTTACGGAAAAATCCTTCCTACCCCCCATTATCTCAGTTGGTAATGCTCCGACTACTGGAGCAAGGACGGTTTTGTTGATTCGTTTTTGAACTCTCTTTAAGTAATCAATTGATGGCTCTATTGACCTTGTTTTCAGTTTTCCGTCCTTTATTTTCTTTTGTGTATAGGGCGAATAGTAACTGTCGGCGTCGGCAATAATCGAAAGCAATTCAACTTTAGGTATTTTCAATATCTCGATACATAAGCGTCGAGTTGATATTAGGGAACTTTTAGCTACCATGATTTAATATCCAGCTCTCGCTGAATAGCGAATCATGGTGCTCTACCTATTTCATAAATACGAAAATAAGCAGAGCTAGTGTTGTGCTGTCAATCTGAATACTCAGATCTTTGTGAATATCACTAACATTAAATATCCTCCTTCCCGGCTTAAATGCCGACATGCAAAGCAATAATCTGGAAAGGAGTAATGTACATCCAACACAACACACCAGGGCCCGTCCGGCCTGAGGACATTGACATGCAAGATTTCTCATAGCACTAGTTCAGACCACGCACTGGGGCAAAAATTGATACATTCGTATCGACGCAAGCGTCATTCGGCCAAATTACCTTTTTGCAGAAAAGAGTTAATTTAATGAGCGAGACAAGCTCAGTGCAAGCATAATTCTCGTCTCTAACAACATTATAGTCCTCGCAAATAATCTAAGCAACGGATTGATATTACTCGACGCGCCTTGCGAATAACTCCTCAGTTTCGCGCATAAAAATCTCAGTCACCTTTGGCCCAACACCGAATAGCTTCTGTAATCGTTTGCCGAACTGCTCTTCGCTTTCAGAATATTCATACATCAGCATCAGCGAGCCGTCGTAATCGCGAATCAGCTGGCGCATGCATTCTTGCAAGCCACGAGAGGTGCTTTCGGCGTAGCGGGTATACTTGCCTTCGTATAATTTCCATACGAGCTTGCGGTGCTTAGCTTCTACGATTGCCCACGGCGTATCGAACTTCGCATCGATCAATAGCCGCCATGTAGCGACGGCGACGTTGGACTGAATCGGCTTACCAAATAAATAGCACAGCAAGAACCAGCGGAACATGTCGTCGTCTCCGCTGGTTACATCTAAATCGTAGTCACTGGCGTAATGGACCGGCCGCTCTTTCTTGCGGGTCACCACACGAACAACCCGACGATAATGAACAGTGCTACTACTCCACCGAGTGCCCGGCGGAACGGACTGACGCCGAACCTGATTTCCATGTACGACCATGTAAATAACAATAGGTCTGAAAGCGAATTCAGCGATTGATTATCGCGCCTGAAAATCAGGATGCTGATCGCCTGCGTGAGTATCCAAAGCCAAAGGAGCAAGTTAGGGTGCTGGTATAGCACCCGCTTGCCTTGCTTATCTTTGAAGAATCTCGGTACGTTCACAGCCTAGGCGGTCTGTCCGTCGTGTTCGCCTTCGGCGAATTCCTCGATCGCTTTATCGATGAACGCCGGAATATCGTCCGGGTTGCGACTTGTTACCAAGCCTTGGTCGGTCACAACTTCTTCATCGACCCATGTTGCGCCGGCATTCGTAAGATCGGTCTTTAGGCTTGGCCACGACGTGACCGTGCGTCCTTCGACGACACCCGCTTCGATAAGCATCCACGGTGCGTGGCATATCGCTGCGACCGGCTTATGAAGTTCGAAGAAATCACGCACGAAGTCGACGGCTTCAGGCACCGTTCGCATGACATCCGGGTTGCCAACACCACCAGGCAATAGTAAGCCGTCAAAGTCTGCCGCATTGACGTCCTCGACATTCACATCGACGTCAACCTTGGTACCGTCTTTGCCTTCGATCGCGTCCTTGCCTTTCGATATGATGACGACCGTTGCGCCTGCATCCTTTACCGCTTGAAGCGGCTTCATAAGTTCTGAATCTTCGAATCCATCGGTCGCGAGCAACGCTATCGACTTTCCAACTAACCCATCAGCCATGTTTCCTCCTTCGTTTACGTATCTACTGTAAAGAAGGAGTCGGGTCTATGCTGTGATACAGATTACAGCGAACCGGAGTTTGCCATGCCGTCTTGGAAGGCCTTCAGTCGATCGCCTTCGAGCGGCGTACCGAGCCCAGTCGGTCCACTGTTCCATACGGCAGCCCATTTGTAGAGCGAGTCGGACTTTACGACGTTCATGAGATTCGTGATAGCCACCGCTGTAAATCCGTTGAATTCACCCACACCAAGCGCGCTAACGCCACCGGTCCGACGAGCCCACGCCGCCATACGCGCGGCTTTGACACTTCCGTCCTCGCCCAGGTTCGCGTCCTGGTAAAAGTCCGCCGCGATGAAGTCACTAACGTTCTTCACCGACGTCGGAATCCATTGAGCGATCTCGGCATCGGTGTAACCCTGGTTCTGCGCTGACCACCACCAGCCATTCGCGATCACTCCGACCGATGCCTGATTGGCCGTACCAAGAATCGGTAGCGCTCGTTGCTGCATAGCGACATAATCGGCGGGTGTGCCATCTCCCATCGGTTCGTGGTGGACGACAAGTATCTTTGGTCCTGGAATCGCGTTCAACCGTGAGACGAGGCTGTATAGGTCCGCATCGGCTGCGCCGGCTCCTATCTGCGCCCAGGAATAATTACCTGTCTTCCACGACAGAATCGGAATCATACCGGCATTCAATGCATCACTGACCTTGCTCAGATTGTCACCGAACGCCTGAAAGAAGATGCGACGATACTTGATGTTGGCCGGACCGACCTCTGCCAAACGTTGGCTCCACTTATCTGGCGGAGCTGACATGCCGAACTTTGTGCTTGCGACGATGGCCGGTGCCGAAGGCTGAGATGGCGAGGTGCTAGGCGTGCTTGCACCACCTCCGGATGATCCACCGGAGCCAACGCCCGCACTTGAGGCTGGCGCCTTCTTGCTGTCTTCTTTCTTTGACGCACTTTGCTGCTTACTGTCCGTAGTCGCCTGCTTCTTGGTGTCGGAATCATTGGACTTCGCGTCTTCTTTTTTATCTGTCCCGAACAATGCGCTCAGCAAAGGATTTGCCGGCTCATCTGCTGTTTCAAGCTCCGACGTTACGCTTTTATCGGAACCATTTATCTTGGAAATCAGGCCATACCCGGCTTCTACAGTAAATCCGGTGCCGACGACCAGCCCCGATACGAATGCGAGCACGACTAACTTCTGCTTTAGGCTAAGTGCGCCTAAACGTCGTAATGAACCGAGTATCGATGGGAGTTTCATGTTTGTGTTGTGGTGAGTTTGATAAAAGGATACCGCTCATGTGTTGTCCTGTCAACGACGGTCTGCTACTTGGAACGGATGAGTTCGGTAACCAGTCGTTCGTCGTTACTGATGTAGCGTTTTGGACGCATCGCCTTCACCGTATCGTATACTTCGCTGATTGCGTCCGTCGATTCGTACGCTTTGAAGATACGTGGATCGATATAGCTACTTTTAGCGATGGCAGGCGTATTTCCTAACTTCTTGGCGACACGTTTGACACATTCGGTCATGGCCTTCTTGCGGGCAGCCTTGGTGTCCGGACGTGCCTCTTTGGCAAGTTCGACCGCCGCGAGCAATGTGCCACCCCATGTGCGGAAATCCTTGGCGGAGTAATCTTCGCCCATGATCGACTTGATGTATTCGTTCACATCGGCGGATGTAAGGTTATGTAGCTTACCTTTTTTGTCATAATAACGAAACAATTCATACCCTGGCATATCATCAAGTTTCTTGACGATGCTCGCGATCTGTTCATCGCTGACGACCTTGTGATGTTCCTGTCCGCTTTTACCGACGAAATCAAAGATTGCCTTGTCGCCTTTGACCGTCAGATGTTTCGACCGAAGCGTCGTCAGCCCATACGTCTTGTTCGATCTTGCGTACGAATTATTGCCGACCCGGAAGTATTCCTGGTCCATCAGGCTGACCGCCGCTGCCGTGACCTTACGTTTGTCGAACCGCCATCGTTTAAGGTCCTTCTTTACCTGCTTACGAAGCTTCGGTAGCTCATCGGCGAAACTGGTGATACGGTCGAATTTGGCAGCCTCTTGCTTTGCCGTGTGCGCGGCACTATATATGTACTGCTTACGACCGTTGGCGTCGAACCCTGTCGCCTGCACCTTTGATTTGTCGCTGAGTGAAATCTGGACATCGGTCCAAGCCGGCGGCACGGCGAGACTAGCGACACGGCTCAGCGTCGCCTTATCCACGGATTTTCCCTGAAGGGTGTAGCGAAAGCCTTTGCCGTGCTTCCTACGTTCGATATAGCGATTACTCATATTTCTCCTTGTGTTCTGCCTTCAGTCGCTGGTACGTACTGTTGTCTTTCGCCTTCATATAGTATTCGTGGAATATCCGGGCCGATTCTGCTTTGATAGGGTCTTCCTTGCTTCGTGGCAACTCATTGCGGCCATGGGCTCCGCTTTGGCCTTTCTTGTCGCTGGGGACCGGTCCATCGTACTTCTTGCCACCTTTGTGATTAGCGTAGCGACGTGAGCGAGTGTACCCCATTTGAAGATATTTACGCGCCATGTCCATACCGACGAAATCACCATGACTGCCATAATTCTGAAACATCGAAAAGATCTTTTCTGCGGAAATTTTCGCTTTTTCAGGCGTCGCGAACCGCCAATGCGGTAGTAGCTCGCTTTTATACGGCTCGGCGAGCAATACGCCTTCTTCTCCGCGACCGATTGGGTACTTCTCTGGATGTTCCTTAAAATCGATGCCCAGGTAACGCTCGGAAGTGTTCATACGCTAACTGTAAAAGGAAGTCGCGGTGTTGTCCAACGCTTATGCTATACTTTTAGTAAACCAATCTCATACAAACAATATGAAACGACACATACGAATCATCTCTTCCGTCGCCCTTATCGGGATAGCGGTCATCGCGGTACAGATGCATGCCATGTGGCCACGTTCTACGCTTGGACCTGAGGTGACTCCGACTCAGCCGATCAGCTACAAACAGAATATGGGTGGTGTAGCCGAAGACGCACAGGCTTCGGACTCCAAGTCTGATACATCCGAATCTGCCCGTCGGACCACTCCACCATCTCAGGATAAAGATGCTGAGTCGACGCTAAACACCGCTCCGCGGCAAGCAGAAATAGCAAAGAGCGTTCAGACCGAATATCCGTACCAGGCGCTTCGCACAAGTAGCGACCCCCTCCAGCAACCCGGCTGGGTCAATTCGGCGATCAAGCATAACAATGCATGGGATACGGCTACCGGCAACGGCGTCGTTGTCGCAGTGATCGACAGCGGGTTCGCTTTGAATCATGAGGATCTGGTCAACCAGTGGTACCAAAACGGTGGAGAAACCGGCATGACCTCAGTCGGTGGTCGCTGCTGGACCGGAACGAGCGTTTCGAAGTCGACGAACAACTGCGACGATGACAATAACGGCTACGTCGACGACTGGCGGGGTTGGGATTTCGTAGGCGTGAACAATGACCCGCAAGCCGGGCAGACCAATCCGAATGGGTCGGGTGTGTCGCACGGAACACAGGTTGCCGGTCTTGTCGGCGCCAGCGGTAACAATGGTGTCGGAACCGCGACGGTCTCATGGAACAACAAGGTAATGCCGCTTCAGGCGCTGGATGATTCAGGGTCCGGGTATACGAGTTCGGTCGCTGCGGCGGTCTACTACGCCGTGGACAACGGCGCAAAAGTCATCAACATGAGCCTAGGCGGATCGGCGAATGACACGGCGTTGGCAACGGCGACGCAGTACGCGTACGACCACGACGTGGTTGTAGTGGCTGCGGCCGGCAACTGTGGCACTGGCTCGGAGCAAGGATGTGACCCGAGTAAACCAGGTGCGATGGGCTACCCAGCACTCAACCCATACGTTATCGCGGTCGGTGCGACTACGAGCACGAACGCCCGCGCAAGTTTCAGTAGTTACGGACCCGGACTCGATGCGGTCGCTCCAGGATCGGGAAATCTGGTATCGACGATGTGGACTTCTGGTAATCAGACATCTGCGTACGCTTCATCGTTGTACGGCACGTCTTTCGCCTCGCCGATCGTTGCCAGCTACGTCGGACTTCTCAAATCGATCCGTCCGAACACCTCCGTCGACGACATTACTGCCCTGGTAGACGCGACCACGTTCCGACCAGCCGCAATGGGCACTGACTACTATTCGAACACGCTGGGTCATGGCATCATCGATACCGCTAACGGAGTGGGCATCGCTAGCAATCTCGCCGTGGCGTCCGTCGTACCGGAACTGATGCAGAGCGGCAGTAATGCGACCGAACATTCGTTCGCTACCAGCTCCGCCATGGGCAGCGGTTGCTCCGGTACCGCAAGTACATACTGTACTGTCTGGGCCCGCAATGCCTCCGGCTACGACAGATACCTTCCCTACACCATGACCAATGGGAGTGGCCTTGCTGGGTGGTCATGGCAAGGCACATGGCTTGGAGACGGCGCATGGGCGCTCAGGGCGCGAAGTGGCGCCGGACAGAGCACGACGCCCTATGGGCTCTCGACGAAGTAGTCAATAGCCGTACGATTGGATAAGTGGTTTGTTTTCGCGGAGAAACCGTTTGATGATCTTGTATTCGTCAACGTCGAACGAAGGCTCCATGGAGTCGTAGACCCTGTCACCCTCGGCATTCAGATACCCGCGTATGATCCAGTTGTCGATGATGACGCGCTCGCCTGCCTGATTGATCGGCACGGCCACCGCCGACTCATGCGGCCAAGCCGCGATCTTGTGATGCTCGAGCGCGAGTTCGAACCGCCGATCGTATAATTCAGCCGGCTCCTCACCGATACATGCGCCCCTGCATCGTCCAAGACTATATGAAAAGCACGCACCCTTACTTTTTTCGAGTCCCATAAGCTTCGGACACAGCTCGAACGTTCGCGTCAGTTCAAGGATACGCGCTTTTGCTTTGGTGCGGGTCTCATAGACACCGTACACCCTGGCTAAATCCGTCCGATCGTCGATCGCCCCCGATTTCACCGTCAGCGTCGCATAGCCATCAACCTCGTCCTTCATGAGCATTGCATAGCTCGACACCCGACGCAGCTGACGATTAAACAGTGGCTGAAGTTCCTTGACGAGCTTCGATTCAAGTACGAGTGCCGCCAGCTCGCTCCCCGTGGGAATGGTCTCGACGTGATGCACCGTCTGTGAAATCTTTACCTCACGGGCCGACGTATCACGAAAATGCGACAATATACGATTCTTAAGCGTAACACTTTTGCCGACATACATCGGCTGACCGACATCATCTTTGAATATATACACACCTGGAACGTTACCGATAGTTTCGAGCTCTTCTACGTCGAGATTCGGCGGTAGATATTGAGTGCGAAGTTGTCTTTCAACCATATGGTTGAATGTGTCTTTGCCATGCTCGTTGAACGCTAGTTCGGCAAAATATTTCATAGCATGCGCGTCGGCAAGCGCTCGGTGACGGTCAAGGACCGGGATGTCGTGGCGTTCAATGAGCTTAGCAAGACTGTGTCCCTTTTCGTAGTGGTATAAGGCCCTGCTCAAACGGACAGTACAAAGTAACTTAGGTGAGAAATCGATGCCAAGCGCCGCGAACTCCATCTTCAAGAATGAGTAATCGAATCGTACATTGTGAGCGACGAACACCGCTCCCGAAAGGATATCGCTCAGTTCATCGGCGATGTCGTTGAATAACGGTGCACCGACGATATCGTCGGATGTAATCCCGGTGATGCGAGTGATGTTGGACGGCACCCGCGTCTGTGGATCGATAAGCGTGGAAAATTCTCGAGCAGTGCCATCCGGCTCCACCCGTATGGCGGCGACCTCAAGCACTCTGCTGTTTCGCGCGCTGCCTCCGGTCGTTTCAATATCGACGTAAACCACTGGATATTCAAACATTCTCTCTTACTATTATAGCGCCTCGAAACCACTTACGGCGCTATGTGAGATATCTCACGGACCCCACGCTGTATCGGCTATACAGTGGATGTTAGGCAAGAAGCCTGCAACTAATCGAAAGGAGCTTTGAATGAGTACGTTTACTACATCAGCTATCCAATCTAACAGTAAGAAGTTTACGATCGCCGGACTGGTAGCAGCAGCCGCTACGGTGGCCGTGATGACCGCAAGCATGTCAGCCAGCGCGCTCGACAACTTGAATCTCGGTACGAACCTGAGCTCAAGCGATGGCGACGAATCAAGCAGCCTCGGCGTACGTCTCGCAAGTGAAGACGATCTAGAGAACCTTGGACTCGGTGTTAACGCGCAGAACAAGGACGGTGATGAATCACAGCACCTCGGTCTTGGCGCCGAAGCTACCGACGACCTTGAGAACCTGATGGTCAACACCTCTGCACAGAACAGGGACGGTGATGAATCACAATCGTTACTTGGTAACATAGCGACTACCGACAACCTGGAAAACATTTCGGGCAACCTGAATGGTCAGACTGTCGATGGCGACGAATCAAACACGCTGGGCGGTAACCTCGTTACTACCGACCACCTCGAGAACGTCGCTGGTGGTGTCACCGGTACGAGCCGTGACGGCAACGACTGGGACAGTACCGGTATCAAGTTCAGCTTTGACGAATAGTCTACCCCTTTCGTCAAACGCACAGCAAGCGCCCGCCATTACGCGGGCGCTTCTATTTGGGACTCGATAGCATTGATATCGACGATGAAAGTCGAGCGTGAATAATCCACCAACCCTTCGTCGCGTAATTTCGCCATTTCAAGCGAGACAGCTTCTCGGGTCGAGCCGATCATATCGGCCAGGTCCTGATGAGTCAGATTAAGGCCGATCTCGTGAAGTGCCGGTTTGTCCGATGAGCTGAACTTTACCGTGATGTTATGGATCACATGAAGAAGCTTGGATCGAATATCGGATTGTTCTACGGCATTCATACGGCCAAGCAGATCATCGTAGTGCTCGCTCAGACCATGTGCGATTTCGGCCATGACCTCCGGGCGCTCCTTCAAATGCTCAAGCAGATCGGTCTTATTCATGACGAATGCACTGCCATCGGTAAAACCGCTGTAGAAATAGTTGACCGGGCGTTTAGAGAACAACTGCTCGACAGGAACTATGTCGTACCGGCCAGCGATCCATAGCAACTTTTGTCTGCCGGCATCATCGAGCGCGGAAACCTTCACGAAACCTTCGCGTATCGCGAACAGGGTATCGTTGGGCTCGCCACTCGTAATCAGTGTCTCGTCTTTGGAAAATTCCCTGATAGGGAAAGATTTTACGTAATTGACTATGTCCATCGTTCTCATTCCAGTATGACATGTATTCGCCAGCGACCATGAGCGCATTTGCTATGATAAACACTATGAACGTCAAACGGCTACGATACGTTACCGGTAAGATTCTCTTGACGATAGGCTACTCGGCCGTCGTATTCGAATGGTTGTGGCTCAGTGTCATCGGGCTACCATTACTGATCGACACTGGGTTACTCGACGTCCTAAGGACCGAGCAACCGGCCGTGCAGATCACGCCTCACGAGCAAACCGAATCCTCACCTCTCCTTGTAGCGGCTGTCAGTATCACTACCGTAGTCATATTAGCAATCACCGTGGTTATTTTGGCCAAACTGCCGCGGACGATCCTGAAAGGCGGTGACGCCGTAATCGCGCAAGCGACGAATGTCGCTTTGCCGACGGTTACGCATCACAAACAGCTTCCAGCCAAAAGACGACGCGAATTGACGCGCCGACTCCGCCTGGTAATCGAATTGCTTTCTGCCATCATTCCGATAGCGATCCTTCCGCTGCTTCCTGCGCCGGAAGGTCTGACGTTCTGGATGGTGATGTCACTTGCCATATTCTTGGCAGGCGTGGGCGCAATCTCATTCTTGCTGACGTGGCTCGTCGAGCCGACTGTCGTTACTTCGCGAACTCGGTCGCACGCGTCTCGCGGATAACGTTCACCTTGATAGTACCCGGGTACTGCATCGTGCTTTCAATCTTGTTGGCGATGTCACGGGCAAGCTTGATGCTCGAAAGGTCATCGACGCGCTCCGGCTTGACGATGACACGTACTTCACGTCCGGCGGATATGGCGTAAGCCTTGTCGATACCGTCGAAACTTATAGCTATGTTCTCAAGGTCACGCATACGCTCGGCGAAGTTTTCAGCCGAGATATTACGCGCACCCGGACGTGCGGCCGATGCCGCGTCGACGACACGGACGACAAGCGCCTCAGGAGTGGTGGCTTCGATATCGTCGTGATGCGCTTCGATAGCGTGGACGATCTCATCACGCATTCCATACTTACGGGCAAGCTCTGCCCCGATGTGATGATGCTTGCCTTCGATCTTATGGGACACGGCCTTGCCGACATCATGCAGTAGCGTCGCGGTCTTCGCGACACGCACGTTGGCGCCGATCTCTTCCGCGATCATGCCGGCGATGTGCGCCATTTCGGTCGAGTGCATCAGGACATTCTGGCCATAGCTGGTACGGAACTTCAGCTCACCGAGCAGTCGTAGCATTTCTTTCGGAATACCGACGACTCCGACTTCTCGAGCGGCGTCTTCACCGGCTCGGTCGACTTCTTTCTCAATCTGCTTCTGTGCCTTAGCGACAACTTCTTCGATGCGACCTGGGTGGATTCGTCCGTCCTTCATGAGCATCTCTAGCGTCAATCGGGCGACCTGCCGACGGATCGGATCGAAGCTACTCATCACGATCATGCCCGGCGTATCATCGACCAAGATATCGACACCGGTCGCGCGCTGAAGACTTTGGATGTTTCGACCCTCTTTACCGATGATCCTACCCTTCATCTCATCGTCGGTCAGTTTGATAGCCGTAACGGTCCGCTCGGCCGTGACCTCACTGCTCATGCGCTCCATGGCCGATACGAGGATCGTAGCAGCGCGCTCATCGGCATCCTGCATGGCATCCTTCTGTAACTTGTCGACCAGTCCGATAAGATCATGCTTGATGTCGCGTTCGGTCATCTGCATCAGTTTGTCAGCGGCATCCTTCTTCTTAAGACCTGCGATCTTCTCGAGCTTTTCTTGCTGACGGGTACGGATTTCGCGGATTTCGCCTTTAAGTTCTTCGACTTCGTTTTCCTGCGAACGAAGCTTCTCGGCCCGCTTGTCGAGTTCATCAAGCTTGCGATCGAGTGACGATTCGCGGTCACTCAAGCGGTCTTCGGTCTTCTTCCACTCCTTGCGTCGCTCTTTCTCTATCTCGAGCGCCTCATCCTTGGCTTTCAAGACGATGTCGCTTGCTTTCGATTTCGCGGTCGAGAGCTCCTTTTCGATCTGCGCCTTACCTCGAGTGCTCCTTTGACGGTCATAAACGGCTTTACCGCCTACACCCAAAAAAGCACCGACGATCGCGATGATGATCTCTAGCATATTATGTTCCTTTCTTTCGCGCTCTACGTGAGGAGTCCCGATCCTCGCTGTGAAAGTAGGGTGGTGTCTGTTTTTAGTTGGGTAAGTAAGTTATTGAAACCGCACGTTCTTCGTCTGAAGGAATTTGTCGGGAGCTGTTGAGAGCGCGTATCGTATCAAAAATTTGTCAATCGGCTTTATCGTTATGAAAAAAGCTACTCTTATTGTAGCTCTTATTCGCAGCCCCACGCAAGCTACTTGCGAGGTTTCGTGATATTCGGCTCGCGGCCATATAGCGGCATGACCAGCCCATCATTCTCATCCCGGGACAGCCGTTCAAGACCCGATGACAGCCATGCATCACCGGTTTCTCCGACGATCGGCAACGAATAGGTATCGGCAAGCGTGTTCATGACCGTCAGCCCTATACGAAGGCCTGTGAAGCTACCAGGTCCCTTGAACACGACGATTGACTCGATATCACGCCATGAACGCCCGTCCGCGACCAATAGTTCTCGCAAATACCTCAGGATTCCATCGGCGAGGTTTCGGCCGGCATTCCATGTGTGATCGCGCCGATCTTCGCCATCGATAAGCCAAACTCGACATTCGGGCGTCGAAGTATCGATCGCAAGAATCATGCCAGCCCCTTCGTTAAGCGCTCGGAGCGTGACCCGGTAGCTTTGAGGGTAAGCGTCCGCTCGAACTCAGTCGGCGATTCGATGACGATTCGCAGCGTGTCTTCAGGTAATATCGAACTGACCACCTCACCCCATTCGATAACGATCGCCGTCTTGACATCTTCGAGGGATTCACTCAGCTCATCTGCCATGATTCCGGCATCGGCCAATCGGTAAAAGTCATAGTGGCTGAGTCGTATACCGTCACGACCGTCGTACGCCCTGTTGATGGTGAATGTCGGACTCTGTATCGTCTCGGCGATCTGAAGGCCGCTCGCGATACCTTTTGTCAACGTCGTCTTACCTGCTCCGACATCACCGATCAGTTCGATACATTCACCGCCTTCAAGCGAACGACCTATCCGTTCACCGAATTCCTTCATCGCCGCTTCGCCGTGTATCGTCACATCCATCTCTATAAAATATACCATCAGTTCGGCCCCTGGTGAATTCTGCCAAGCCGTCGTATAGTAGAGCGTAAGCGGTATGCGAATTTCTGATGATACCATTGAAAAACTGTTGACCGGGGCGGGAAAAGCGACTCCGGAACAGATTGATGAACTTAAAAAATCATCCGATCGCAGCCATCGTCCATTGCAGTACATGGCGATCCAGAATAAGCTCGTCACCGAACTCGAATTGACGAAGATATTCGCCGAGTACGCCCACATACCGTTTGTCCAGGTCGATCCGCGCGACATTCCGAGCGAGGTTTTAAATAAGATACCCGAACGTATCGCCGTTCAATACCGCGCGGTATTGTTCAAGATCGACGAAGACGGTCTCATGCACCTTGCCATGGACGACCCCGATGACGTCCAAGCCGTCGACTTCATCCAGAAAGAAATCGGCGAGCACACGAAGATCTACGTCGCTACCCGAGAAAACATCCTCGGTTGCCTCGAGAACTACCGCGGGGACGTGAACGAGCAGCTGAACGACGTCATCGATATCCAACGCGAGGATGACGGCAGTGATCAGCAGGTCACCGAAGCCGACGTATCAGAGGATTCGCCGGTCGCTCAGACCATCAATCTGTTGCTCGAATACGCCATCCGTTCCAGCGCGTCCGACATCCACATCGAGCCACGTGAAGGCTTCGTCCAGATCCGCTACCGTATCGACGGCGTCTTGAACGAGGTCAACCGACTTCCTAGGAACGTGCTCGGTTCATTGATCAGTCGTATCAAGATCCTCTCGAACCTCAAAATCGACGAACGGCGCGTACCACAGGATGGACGGTTCAAGATCAAGGTCGCGGGAAAACAATACGCGCTCCGTGTCAGTACCTTACCGGTCGCGGACGGTGAAAAGGTTGTCATGCGTATCCTGGATGAAAGCAACGAGGCCGTCACGCTGGAGCAACTCGGCTACTGGGGTAAATCACTCGAGGTCGTCAACCAAGCCCTGACCGAACCGAACGGCGTGGTCCTTATTACTGGTCCGACCGGAAGTGGTAAGTCGACCAGTCTGTTCAGCATCCTCAATATCCTTAATACCCCCGACGTGAATATCTCGACCATCGAAGACCCTGTCGAATATAAGATACCTGGAGTCAACCAGACGCAGACCAACGTCAAGGCGGGTATGACATTCGCATCAGGGCTCAGGGCGCTTCTGCGTCAAGACCCGAATATCATAATGGTAGGTGAGATCCGTGACGGCGAAACGGCCAATCTTGGTATTCAGGCTGCTCTGACCGGTCACCTCGTATTCAGTACGCTGCACACCAACAACGCTTCTACCACCCTTCCTCGTCTACTTGATATGGGTATCGAACCCTTCCTGATCGCCAGCACCGTTCGCGCCGTGGTCGGACAACGACTCGTCCGCCGACTCTGCATGAACTGTCGCGAGCATTATACGCCGAGTGCCGAAGATATCGAGGCAGTCAAACGCACATTCCACCTCGGTGACACAGGACTGCCGATCGTGCATCAGCTCGAAACGGTCGCCAAGGACCAGAAAGTCGGCGAGGGTACCGATCTCAGTACGAATGAAACGACCATCACCACGTTGTGGAAGGCTTCGAGCAAAGGCTGCGACGAATGTAACCACACCGGCTATAAAGGCCGAATCGGTATCTACGAGGTTCTCGGTAACTCGCTGAATATCCAAAAACTCATCATCTCGAACGCTACCAGCAACCAAATCCAGACCCAAGCGATATCGGAAGGTATGGTGACCATGCAGACCGACGGTCTTATCAAGGCGCTCCGCGGTCAAAGTACCATCGAAGAAGTCCTACGGGTCACGAAGGATTAGCCTAGGACATGGCGACATTCAATTACAGCGCGGTCAACCAGAAAGGTGAGCATCTTAAGGGCACGCTTGAGGCTACAGAGCGTAGCGTCGCGGTCAAGAACCTCACGAATCAAGGTCTACGGCCGTTAAGCGTCAAGGAAGCGAGCGCGTCAGGCAACTCACGTGAGCTCATGAAACTTTTCGGTGGCAACAGGGTCAAGAGTGATGAGATCGTCATCTTCACCCGAGAATTAAGCGCCATGGTCGGAGCGGGCGTTCCGTTGCTACGAGGACTGACATCCCTTCACGATCATGCGGATAGTGAAAGCCTGAAAAAACTGCTTGCCGGCGTCATCAAAGATGTCGAAGGTGGCGACCAGCTAGGTGACTCCTTGGCTAAGTACCCTAATACCTTCAGTGACGTATACGTGAACATGGTCAGGGCCGGCGAAGCGGCCGGAATCCTTGATGAGATCTTAAAGCGGCTCGCCTACCAGCAGGAAAAGAACGCGACGATGCGCAAGAAGATCAAGAGTGCGATGACATATCCGATGGTACTCGTGTTCATTACCGTCCTTTCATTCTTCGGACTCATGCTCTTCGTCATTCCTCAGATCGGAAAGATATTGACCGATCTCGGTGGCGAAGGCACGGAACTTCCGCTACTGACACAGTTCATGCTGTCACTCAGCGCGTTCATCATCAGCTACTGGTGGATCCTTTTCCCACTCATGGGCGCGGGTATCTTCATGCTTATCAAGTACTCGAGGACTCCGAGCGGAAAGTCCATACTCCATAACTTCGTCCTGAAGATCCCAGGGCTCAAGACAATCATCATGAAGATTGCCGTCGCTCGTTTCTCGCGCACCTTCTCTGCGCTCATCGGAGCCGGCGTACCCGTTCTGGAAGCGCTGGATGTCACTTCACGCGCCATCGGTAACGTCGTGTACGAAAAAGCGCTCCTTGACGCGAGTAAGGCCGTAGAGAGTGGCTCGACGTTATCGAAAGAAATCGAGAGTAATCCGCTCTTCCCCGCTATCGTTCCGCAGATGCTGGCCGTGGGTGAAGAAACGGGCCAAACAGACACAGTACTGGTTAAGGTCGCAGACTTTTTCGAAGAAGAAGTCGATGTAGCTATCGACGGCATCAGCTCGATCATCGAGCCAGTCATGATCGTATTCATGGGTGGTATGGTCGGTCTTATCGCCGCCAGTGTCATGCTTCCTATAGCAAGCCTGTCCTCGAGTATCAAATAACCCTTCTCACAGATATGAGGTCGCCGTGGTAATTCGTATACCGCTCATGTATACTGGAAACTAACGTAAGACGTGGGCAATATAAAGAGGTGGCGAAACTATTTTATAAAGACAAACCTATCATCGGACTCGATATCAGTCAGACCGGCATGAAGGTCATGTCGATAGATAGGAAGAAATGGCTCGTCACTGGTTACGGGTCTATCGATCTTGACCCTGCGAAAGTGCAACAATCCCTTGACGGCGGCGACAGCTACCTAGCGAAGAATATGTCAGAACTTATCGGCAAGAACCTTGTCGGTAATCTCGCCAGTGACCATGTCGTCCTCGGTATTCCCGCAGGAAGGACGTTCACTCGCACGTTCACGGTGCCTGCAAGCTCAGAGAAGAATCTTTCAGACGCTGTCGAGCTTGAAGTCGAACAGTACATTCCGATTCCGATGGCAGCGTTGTACGTCGATTATGAAGTCATCGAGCGCACGAAGGACCAGTTGATGATTCTTATGTGTGCAGTTCCGCGAACGGTAGTCGACTCATGTATCGAGATCGCCGAATCCGCCGGGCTTCGCGTATGTATGGTCGAATCCAGCGTATCCGCGGTGGCCAGGCTGCTCGAGGCGACCGAGGAAGGCCATCTCCCTACGGTCATCGTCGATATCGGTCCTGCGAGCACTGACATAGCCATACTGGACCGCTCAATCAGGATCGCCGGATCATTAAGCGTGGGAGGTAACACGTTCACTCTCGACATCGCAAAAAAACTTAAGATACCTCTTGAGAACGCACACCAGCTGAAAGTCCTGAACGGACTGAACGCGGGTAGCCGTCAGCAAAAGATCGAATCGGCACTATCGCCGAGTCTCGAGCGTATCGTGTCAGAGACCCGCAAGGTGATGCGGTATTACGATGAACGTATCGCCGATCATAGCAAACTCGAACAGGTACTGGTCGTCGGTGGCGGCGCCAACGTTCCTGGTATCGGTGAGTATTTCACGAACGAGCTCGTCATGCCGGCCCGTGTCGCAAGCCCTTGGCAGCAACTCGACTTCGGTAAGCTTCCGCAACCCGCCAAGCACTTCAGACCTCGCTACATCACCGTCGCGGGACTCGCGAGCGTCCAACCGGATAGGATATGGGCATGATCAACCTTCTTCCCGATACATACAAGAACGAGGTGAGAGCCGGACGTACCAACATCCTGCTGGTCCGCTATATGATGATACTGGTCACGGCCATCATCGTGTTGAGCGGTCTGCTCATCGGCGCCTACATCGTGCTTAACAACACACGAAGCATCGCCGAAGCGAAGGTGGCCGAGAATGAGCAACGCGTCGCGGGCTATCAGAGTGTCCGTTTGCAAGCAGATGCGTTTCGTTCCGATCTGACGACCGCGAAGACCATATTGGGCAATGACGTGTCTTTCACCAAACTTATCTACGAGATCGCCTCGATAGTGCCACCGAACGTCGTGCTCGACGACCTCACGCTCGACCCTAAGAACTTCGGCTCGAGCGCCACCATGAACGCAAGTGCGAAAACGTTCGAAGATGCCACGAAACTGAAGGAGGCGTTTATAAAGAGTGATCAGATATTCTCAAACGTCCAGCTACAGACCATACGCGCATCGGAAGCGGGGGCGGACGATGGCTCTTATCCGGTCAAAGTGAACCTATCGGTCGTGATAAACAAAGGGGCCTTGCAATGAAAGGCGGCATGACTGCGATCAAGCTACGACTGATCCTGATGATCTCGATGCTACTGCTCGTAGTCGCCGCGACCGCAGGATTCCTGCTCGTCCAAAGGAATTTGAGCGAGTATGCGACCACGATCAGTCGATTGAATGCCGATGCGGAGTCGGGTGACCAGAATCTCGTTACGCTGACAGGACTTCAGGCAAAGCTCGATGAGCGTCAAGCGGCTGTCACGGATGCCCACAGTCTGGTCGCCGATGAATCGACTTATGCCGATCTCGCGATCAGCGATATCACTCGCATCTCGAACGATGCCGGCGTTAAGATCACCAGTTTCGAGTTCGTCGAGAGTGGCGCGACGAGTGGCACTACTACAGCTCCCGCGGCCGCTACGCCTACCGCGTCGTCGGTGGATACCGCCGGTGTGCCGGCGTCGGTAACCAAAAAAACCATTTCGGTCGCCATCGAAAGCCCGTTGGAGTACTCCAAGCTGATGAGGTTCATAAACGGCATCGAGACCAATAAGCTGAAGATGCAAATTCCGAGCGTTTCCATGACCAAAGGTGAAGGTTCGGAAGTAACGACCCAGCAATTTTCAATAGAGGTGTACGTACGGAAATGAAAAACGAAGTGACAGTGGACGGAATCATACGACCGATCATCGGCTTCTTCCGGCGGTTCCATACGATTCTCTTTTTCCTCGTCGTCAGCGGCGGACTTTTCGCTGCGATCCTGATGTTACTCTCGATAATCAGCGTCGCATCCGGTCAGGCGAATTCCGCCGACAACGCTGTCAGTGGCTCGTTCGACGAAGAGACCATACGCCAGCTCGAAAACGGCTCGAGCGCCAAGACTACGCCGAAAGGAAGGGCTAGTCCGTTCGTCGAATAGCCCTGCTATACTAAGCTTATGCTGCTGCCTTATGAACGTCTTCTTGATACTCCGGTCATGAGCCTACAGACCGGATCGGAGCTCGCTCGTACGAGTAGCGTCCTGGTCGACCCGCGGGATTTGACTGTCGTCGCGTACGAACTCGTCGGCCCGATGCTTGATCAGCGCCCATCCTATTTGCGGCCCGTCGATGTCCGAGAACTATCCAATCTTGGACTGATCGTCGATAGCAGTGATGAGTTCGTGGGCCTCGACGATGTTATACGGATCAAACAGGTCCATGATTATGGGTTCAATCTCCTGGGAATGGATGTCATCGATGAGAAAAAGAAGAAGCTCGGACGGGTACAAGGCTTCAACGTCGATTCGGCCAGTTTTTCGGTTCAGCAGCTCGTCGTAAAGCGTCCTCTGTTAAAGAGCTTTGGTGAGACCGAACTTCTCATCAATCGGTCACAGGTCGTCGAAGTCAAGGAGTCGCATGTCGTCGTGAGGGCCGCGGCGAACGAGTCACCTGAGAAAACGCAGCTTCGTGATTACGCGAATCCGTTCAGGACCACTAACGTTCAACCCGAAGCTATCGATTTAGAATCACGCTGGCATTGATCCTCATCAGCGATCGCAGTTTTAATATCGTCATACGCAAATCCCTGTCGAGCCAAATATGCGATCAGTTTCTGCTCGTCGGGATATTTCGAGCGTTTCTTCGCAAGTATCTTTCGTAGTTCGTCGTCGTCAGAACGATCGGAGTCCGCTAGGACGGATTCGATCATTAACTGATCGATGCCCTTGGTTCGTAGTTCGGCCGTCAGCTTACGCATACTCGAGCCTTTGGTCTGGTTTCGATTTTCGACCCAGAACCGGGCGAATTTAGCGTCGTCTATATAGCCTTTTTCGATGAGTCGCTCGAGTACCCTGTCGGCATTCGCCTGCGAGACTCCCTCGCGATCCTTGATCTGACCGTCCCGACTCTTATACTTCGTAGTCCGCGTCTTCTTCCATAAGTAGTCCTTCACTTCCCGTATCGAATGCGGTCGCATAAGGCAGTACTCTAACGCACGCGCATACAGTTTTCCGAACTGGCTCTCGTTTTCTATTCCTGCGAGTTCGCCTTCCGTATACTCTCTCCCAACCTTGATACCAAGCTCACCGATCTGGAAGATATCGAGAGAAAATCTGAACTTTCCATCGACCGATACGTTTACGCGATCGGCATTCTTAAGCTGAATCGATATATCAGTGATTTTCACTGTGCCATCGATTGAATCGGTCATGAAGGTCATCAGGAAAATCTGTCGATACGTGCGCGACCTGTTCCGGACGACCGATATAGACGCCCGGCGTGCGGATTGTAGCGATCACGCCACCTGGATAACCTCCGGTTTCCGGTTCTGGAAAACCTAGAGCTTGTGCGATATCGGCGAGTTCCAGTGCTAAGCGAAGATGCCTATCAGGCACGTGACATATATCGTCTGAATCGACGGCATTATCCATATCGACCCAATAGTCTTTGCTCAGGAACGGCTTGTCACTTTCCTTGGTAAAGAGAACTTGACGATCGATCTGCACTGGCCCCGACTCGCCATACGACATGTGACTAATTCTCCTGTTCGGCGACTTTCTGACGGACCAGCTTATCTATTTCTGCAAGCACCTTCGGTTCATCCTTAAGATACTTCTTGACGGCCTCACGGCCCTGTCCGATCTTGGCATCCTTATAGTCGAACCACGCCCCCGACTTACCGACGACGCCGTGTAGCACGGCGAGGTCGAGCACATCTCCCGTCAGCGAAATCCCTTCGTTGTACATGATGTCGAACTCAGCGATTCTGAATGGCGGCGCGATCTTGTTCTTAACGACTTTCACTTTCGTTCTGTTCCCAATGATATCCTCGCCTACTTTGAGCTGTCCGATACGACGAATATCCAGACGGACGCTGGCATAGAACTTCAGCGCGTTACCGCCAGTGGTAGTCTCTGGATTACCGAACATGACGCCGATCTTCATACGGATCTGGTTGATAAAGATGACTGTCGTCTTCGACTTATTGATGATGCCCGTAAGTTTCCTTAGAGCTTGGCTCATAAGCCGGGCCTGAAGACCCATGTGACTATCACCCATATCGCCGTCGATTTCCGCCTGCGGTACGAGTGCCGCGACCGAGTCGACGACTACTAGGTCGACAGCGTTCGAGCGTACTAACGTCTCGGCGATCTCAAGTGCTTGCTCACCGTTGTCCGGCTGGCTGACTAGCAGGTTGTCGGTGTCGACTCCCAGCTTCTTGGCATACGCTGGGTCGAGTGCATGCTCGGCATCGATGAACGCAGCTGTTCCACCTTGCTTCTGGATCTCTGCGATCGCATGAAGCGTCAGCGTCGTCTTGCCTGAGCTTTCCGGTCCATAGATTTCGATGATACGGCCCTTCGGGTACCCTCCACCAAGCGCGATGTCGAGTGATAGCGCACCGCTAGGCAACAGCTCGACGTCGACTTTCTTCGCTTCTCCGAGTTTCATGATCGAACCGTCACCGAATTGCTTGGTAATCTGGTCCATCGCGAGACCGAGCGCTTTTAATTTTCCTTCTTGATCTGGTTTATCAGTTCCCACCGCAGGTTTTTCAGCCTTCTTAGCCACAAGTATTCTCCCTCACTTAGTGTTGCTTACAATTATACGTGCACTAGAACTAATTTACTACGACGAGGATTTAATTGAAGTGAACAGTTTTACACCAACCGGCTGATCCCTGGCACCATGCTATAATTATCAGCAATGAAGCAAAGCGGATTTACCGTCATAGAGCTACTCGCACTTATACTCCTTCTGAGTATCGTCGGAGTCGTGTTTTGGACGCAAAAGACCAACATTGAGACGGCAGCACGTGACGATGACCGCAAGACGTCCATCAACGCGATCTACTACAGTCTCGAGGAAGTCTACTATCCAGCCAACAAACACTACCCGAAGACCTTGACCTCGTCGACGCTACCATCGGTCGACCCGGCACTGTTCAAAGATCCTCAGGGCAATGAGCTCGGCAAGTCAGAATCCGACTACCGCTATCAAGGTACCGAATGTAGTGGCGACGCATGCAAGAGTTACAGTTTGCGCACTTCACTTGAGAATGAAGCCGACTACGTCAAAGACAGTCGTAACAAGTAATTAGCTTTCGTACGGATCGACCGGACGGCCGTTCTTGAAAGCTTCAATGGCGTTATTAAGGACTGCGACATGGTTGCGAGGATTCGCGACGTAGGTAAACCGATACGTCGTTTCCTCACCTTCGGTACTTAGTCGTACCGTACCGTAATTCAACATCATCTGCAGTATACCGGACTGCTTGAAACTTGCATCCTCTATACTCCCCAGGCTGACCGTCTGCTCATGTCGCGAGAATAGGCTATGCTGGATCTCCTGAATGACACTTTCGTTCGTCATATAGAACTGGTTCTGCAGGTAAACCCATACGGCGATAGCTCCACCGACACCTACGAGAAGCATGAGTATCATGAGCACGAGAAAGGCATCACCATATGCCGGCAATGTCGGTCCTGCGCTCATCGACAAGGATGCTTCCGACGGGTAGATGATCAATACGGCGATCAGTGCCAGAATTGTCACGCCGGTCGCTAATACCGGAAGTAGTAGGCCGATAGGGTGGCGCTTCACATCCAATACGACGAATTCCCCTTCACTTAGGTTCAGGTGCGGATATCTTTTCACTGAGTCATCATGCAGACGGGCGTTCTCGTCGCTCACGGAAAGATTCGCCTCCTCAGGTCGTCGCGCAGCATGTACGACTTTCGGTTCGTTGGCATACTGTGCGCGTATACGAGGGTCGAAGTTATGTCCCGGCATCTCGCTAGGCGCGTTCGTCACGTGCGATGTTCGTCCAGTCTCATCCTGTCGGTTCGGTTCATCGTTCATGGCTTTATTCTATACCGATTCCACCGGTTTGTCTCGACCGACATGCCGCCTCGCCTTGATGGTCACGCGCCGTCCTCGCGGCGTCCGTTCGATGAATCCGATCTGAAGAAGGTACGGTTCGTAAAAATCTTCGATCGTACTGGCTTCGTCGCCAGTCAGCGCGGCGATAGTGTTAAGCCCGACCGGATTGTCACCATAATTGTCGATGATACTAAGCAGCATCTGGCGATCGGCTGGATCAAGTCCCATCTCATCTATCTCCATCATTCCGAGCGCATGTGTCGTTATCTCAGTGTCGATGATTCCGTCACCATTCACATCAGCGTAATCCCGGACACGTTTCAGGAGACGATTGGCGATACGTGGCGTCAGCCGCGCCCTGCCTGACAGCATTGCCGCCGATTCGGTCTTTATACCGGTATTCAGTATCGATGCCGCACGAGTGATGATCTTGGCGATTTCTTCGTGAGTATAGAATTCTAGTCGGTACAGGTGTCCGAACCTATCACGGAGCGGAGCGGCAAGGCTACCCGTGCGCGTCGTCGCGCCGATGACAGTGAACTTCGGTAGGTCAAGTCGCACACTACGCGCGGCCGGACCCTTGCCGATGACGATATCGAGCTTGAAATCTTCCATAGCGGCATACAGGACTTCCTCGACAGAACGGTTGAGCCGATGGATCTCATCGATAAACAGGATATCCCCGTCTGACAGATTCGTCAGAATGCTCGCCAGGTCTCCGGCCCGTTCGATAGCCGGCCCAGCGGTCACGCGAAGACCGGCCCCCATCTCATTCGCGATGACACTCGCCATCGTCGTCTTGCCCAGCCCGGGTGGTCCATACAGCAGAACGTGATCGATAGGTTCGCCACGTTTCTTGGCCGCCTCAATCGCGAGTTTGAGATTTTTCTTAAGCCGCTCTTGACCCACGTACTCGTCGAAGGTCTGCGGACGGAGCGTCAGTTCGATGATCCGCTCGTCGCTATCATCAGCATGAACTGTAGTGTCAATGATTCGTTCAATCGCCATTATCGCTTCAACGCCTCACGGACTCGCTCACCGGTCGAAAGGTCCTTGCTGACTGACTCTAGTGCCTTCGAGGCGTCCGCTAACGTGTATCCGAGTGCCATCAACGCCTCGAGCGCCTCATCACTGACCTCCGTATGCACCTGAGTCGGTGCGGTTTGCGTGAAGGATGTCGGTAAGCCGACCTTGTCGGACAGATCGACAACTACTCTATCGGCTGTCTTTTTGCCGACGCCGCTAGCTTTTGCGATAAACGTCGCGTCAGCGGATGCGACCGCGTTCCTGACCTCTTCGCTAGATCCAAGGCTAAGAATAGCGAGCGCGGCTTTCGGGCCGACACCCTGAACACCTATCAGAAGCTCGAAGAGTTTTTTGGCGGCCAAGCTTGAAAACCCGAAAAGTTCATCCGACTGCTCCCGCACATGATGATACGTGTAGAACTTCACCGGCTCATCGAGCAGCGCAGTGTCGAAGTCGCCGAGTGGTACCTGGATCTCGTAACCGACGCCGCTGACATCGACGATCACTGCACCCGCGAACTTTTCCGCGACTAAACCTCTTATATGTGCTATCACGGCGTCGAGGTTCCCGAAACTGGTGTTCCTGTACCACTACCGGTACTGCTTGTCGGCGTTTGAGACAGCGAACATCCGGCACGGTTTCCTGATTGCTCTACCGTCGCACCGGCTGCCGTACCAGGACATTTGTCCGATGCATCCGGAACACCGTCTGCATCACTATCGCTGACGTCTTTCGGCTCGACACACTTCGGGTCGTTAGCCGCCAAGTATTCAAGTCCGGTGACCTTACATGTGTCCACGACGCACTTTTTGTCGTCGGCCGCCAAGTCTTCTTTTCCGACGATCTTACATTTTTCGACTTCCTTCGGCTTCTCTTCTTCCTTGGGCTCTTCTTTCGGAATGTCACACTGCTTCGGCACCGCACTGGACAGGAACACATCGCTCTTCGTGCCAAGCGCCGTACAAACGCTTGCCTTGACGACGCCGCTCGGTTGTGCGAACGTCGGATTTCCCGTGCCGATCGCCTGACCCATCATGTTCCGCCAAATCGGTCCCGCCATACTTGAACCACCGTTATCCATTATTTCGTTGTCGTTGTTTCCGACCCATACGCCGACTGCGATGTCAGGCGTGTAACCGATCGTCCACGCATCACGTGAGTCATCCGTCGTACCGGTCTTGACGGCGGCCGTCTTGGTACGTCCGTCGGTTCCGGTTACGTTCAGCGACGTCCCGAACACACTGCTTCGTGTCTGATTATCAGAGAGAATGCTCGAGAGTAGATATGCACCTTCCGTGCTTATGGCCTTCGTGCTGTTGCGACTCTGCGTGAATATCGTCTGGTCATACTTGTTCTTGATTGACGCGATACTTGACTGGTCGTACTTGGTACCCTGGTTCGCGAACGTCGCGTATGCGTTCGTCATCTCAGTCAGCGGTACTTCTGCCGAACCGAGTGCAAGCGAGAGGCCGTAGTTCGTGTTCTCGTCCAACGTCGATATTCCAAGTTTTTCGGATGCGGTGATCGCGTTGGATATACCATCTTTTTGCATCACCTTGATAGCGGGAATGTTCAAAGACCAGTTCAGCGCCTGGCGGACCGTCACATTGCCGCGGAATTTACGGTCGGCGTTCTGTGGGGTATAGCCTCCTCCGAAATCCGTCTTCTTATCCTCAATCACCGTCGTCGGTGTAATCTTTCCACTAGCCAGTGCATCCGCATAGTAGATGGACTTAAAGCTGGAACCAGGCTGGCGTGGCGTCACTGCCATATTGACCTGTCCGAACTCCTCGTTAGCGTAGTCAGCACTACCCACGAGCGCCAAGATACCTCCGGTCTTTGGGTCGATGGCCACTAGGCTGGCATTTGATCCGCCGTTGCGTTGTATATACGCCATGTTACTTGCGACCGCCGCATTGGCTTTCTTCTGCAGGTCCATGTCGAGCGTCGTCCTGACCTGATAGCCTGAGCGTGTGACCTGCTCTTCCCCATACTTCTCGTACAGCTCCTTCAATACCATGGCGGTAAAGTGAGGCGCTTCATTATCGATTCCCGTCTTCGGCTCCGCATATGCCAGTTGCTCACCGAGCGCCGCTGTCTTCTGATCGTCGGTGATATACCCGTTACGTACCATACGGGTAAGGACTGTCGTCTGGCGCTCCTTAGCGAGCTCGGGGTCACCGCTTATCGGTGAGTACGCCGTCGGTGCGGGTAAGACGCCGATTAGCATGGCACTTTCAGACAGCGTAAGTTCGCTCGGCTTCTTATTGAAGTAGTTTTTAGAGGCATCTTCGATTCCGAACGAATTTTCCCCGTAGTACACCGAGTTCAGATACATGGTAAGGATCTCGTCCTTGGAGTATCGCTGTTCGATCGCGACCGATATCACAAGTTCCTGGTACTTACGAAGTATCGTCTGCTGTTCGGTGAGCAACGTGTTCTTAGCAAGTTGCTGAGTGATAGTCGACCCACCGCCAGCGATTCCTCGGGCTACGATATTGTTGTACAGCGAACGAAGGATTCCGAATACGTCGAACCCTGAATGCTTATAAAAGTCCTTGTCTTCCGACGCGATCAAAGCGTGTTCGGTCGTATCAGAGATCTGGTCGAGCGGAACGAGCTTCCGCTTTTCGGCACGCGTACCGGGGGTCGTGTAGAAGACCTCACCATTCCTGTCAAGCAGTGCCACACCCGTATTATTGCTGTTGAGCAATCGGTCTTCATTGCCGATATCGTTGTAGTAGTACGCATATGTCGCCACCGGTACGATGACAAGGAATGCCAGAATAGGCCCACCTAACAGAAGAGCTTTTTTCTTCTTACTGAGTTTCTTGAACCACGTCCATCGACGCTTCACGAAACGCTTCGCAGACCCTACCGGGCCCTTCTTCTTGGTGTACTTTCCTTTTCGATACATACCTAATCAGTATAGCAAAACAGCCATCAATCAAGTAGTCATCACCGGGGGTAGGGGCGACGACTACATCTGATTAATGACGCTTAGCGGCTGACGTGAATCATGGTCGGATTCGTACGTACAGCCGTGACTGTGATCTTTCTGCTTCTATTCTCTACCGCCATGTAATAAGTGTATCGATTGAAGCTGATAATTCGCTGAAAGCCGCTTATGTACGGATCATCATCTGATGCGTCATAGCCGCAGCGAGGGCATCGGCCGCATCATCCGGCTTCGGAACCTCTTTTAATCCGAGTTGCAACCGCACCATCTCCTGTACCTGTTTCTTATCGGCCTTGCCGTAGCCGGTAAGCGACTGCTTAATCTGCATCGGCGTGTATTCTGCAATCGGTAGCCTCGCCTTACGTCCGGTAAGTATCGCTACTCCACGCGCCGAAGCGACGCTCATGGCCGTCGTCACGTTCCGTGCGAAGAATAACTTCTCCACTGACATTACGTCTGGTTTGGTTTCGGCGATTATGTCGGTAAGGCCGTCGAAGATTTCCTCCAGGCGCACATCGAGCGGCGTGTGTGCGGGTGTCGTTATAACTCCGGCAGTCACAAGTTTCGACTTGTTGCCGTTCACTTCGATCACACCGAAGCCTAATATGCCGGTACCCGGGTCGATGCCGATTATCCTCACGAAAGCTTTCCTTCGTACTCTCCATCGACGACATATGCCTCGCCGTCTTTCAGCGTTTCATATTTCAAGCCATTCGCTTCAAAGTAGTCGACCATCGCGTCTGCCTCGTCACGCCACCAATCGGACTGGTAATGTGGAATGAGCTGCGGATAAATCATACCGAGTCCGTCCCATACTATTTCTTCTTGGTAACCTTCGGGTACCGCGTACGCATTGTCGCCGTGCTCACTGCCACGAAGCGTCTTGGTCATTACTATCGAACCGGCACTCGAACCACCGTACACCATGTTCGTATTCTTCAGGGCATTCACTAACAGACTATCTAGTCCTGAATAGGCGAACGCTCGCCGTAATACGAACGTATTTCCACCGCTCACCCAAATGAACGGTGCCGCATCGATAAGCGGCTTCAGCTTATCCGGGGAACCGAAGTAGTTCCGTAGATCGAGTTCGAAGAATTCGAAACCCGCATCGGTGAATTCTTTTCGTTTTTCTTCGGTATGCGCCAGCCGATCTTCTTCCGATCCGATATCTTTGGCATTATCGATGAACAGCACCCGCTTGTCTGGCCCGACCATGTCGTGCAACCTGTCGAGCATATGTCCGTCCTTCGGAAGACCAAGTGATGCGAGAAATAGCTTCATACTCCCTATTATAGCTTCAGGGGAGGCCGATGCCGAGTGGTAGTATTTTGCGAATCCATGAAGAGACTTCTCGCCTCCACTCCCACCCCGCATATCCGGCTGCCAGTGTACCCACGCCGCCGAATGCCCACCAGCCGAGCGTGGCTTCACTGCTTTGTGCTACCACTTCGACGGGGAAATCGGATGTGACTGTGCCGATCTTATTCCTGCACCGATTCGTCTCGGGGTTTCTTTCCTGATTCTCATTACATTGCTTCAGCTCCGTATCGGCAGAAACGCTACGGCAACGATTCGTCTCGGGGTTTCTTTCCATGCCAGCAGAACACGCCGACAAGCTACTTGTCGTCGCAAGAAGACTCCTGCAACGATTGGTTTCAGGATTCCGATACTGACCGATGTCGCAAGGTGTCAAGGCAGTAGCCAAAGCCTCTAGCGATCGGCAACGATTCGTATCTGGGCTCCGATACTTTCCAGGGCCACAGTCCGACAGTGCGGTGTCTGATCCAGCGATCTTATTACAATTTCCAGTATCGATGTTACGTATATACCCATCCTGACATGCGGGATAGTGCTGATTAATATTTTCACCTCCAGGCGTTATGGAATAGGTCTGCACCCAATTCCCTCCTATATCTGCCCAAGCCGTGCCCTCTTCCAGATTCGAGTAGCTGACCTGATGCACTTCCATCAGACCGTCGGATGAAAGTATGTAAACGGTGCCCGTTGTCGTCTTTGTCAAGGTCAGACTTGTGTCTTTGATGTAAATCGCCTGCCGTGATTTCGGACCTAATGATGAAGAGGGCAAGACGACTCCCTGTGCAGAACGATTGGTCTGAATGACACATCCAAAGGTGTCGATCTCGGCGTCAGTAGGATTGTAAATCTCGACGAACTGACTTTCGGTAGAAACATTCGCTGCGATCTCGGCGATACGGATTTCTTCGCATCGGTTGACCTTCGGCAGGCTGGGAAACACGTTTGGAGTATCGTTCGGCATGGGCGTGTTCGTCCATCTCCAGCTTTCCATATCCCGATCATATGACCACGCCTCATTCGAATGACCACTACCTGAGGGGTATTGGACCATCGTGTCGTCGTATCTGGCGGTGCCATATAGGTCTTCGATCCACACCCAACTTCCAGCCGAACTTAAGCTAAGTGGTACGCTGACATAATGCCCGCTTAAGACCGAACCGTTCAAATTACGTGCGTTCGACGATGACGGCGCCTGACCATACGAGCCTGTCCTGATTCGATAGCTCGAAAGGTCTAACGTTTCCGCTGATCCGTTGAAAATCTTTACATAATCGACGCACAGTGACGAGACTTCTAGCGGCGAGCACGTGACTGCATCTGCATAGATTTCGACAATCTTAAACGATGGCTGCGCGGGAGCGCTATACAGCTCATCATTCTTAAGCCTTTCCGTCGGGAGGTTGAAGCTGAAGCCGGACAAATAATTTCCAGTCGTGCTCGATACCTCACGCTTCACGTAATAATACGCTAGCGGACCGTCCAGTTCCTTTACCGTTGACGTGTTTATGGTCGGAACCGTGGCACTCTCGTCGTTATATCCCGATGACGTGGGCGCCATAAGAGTAACGACGCCGATGTTCGCGGCACCAGACATCACACCGGCCGGCAGCGAAAACGAGGTTCTGTCAACCAAACCGGGGATCGCTGCGATCACGTGCTTGCCAGGCTCAAGCTGACCACTCAAGGCCCCATACGTAGTCGTGGCCACAGGAGCCGTCTTTGTCGATGATGAGATCGACCATCCTTCAAGTGAGACCAATCCCGACGAGTTATTGAATATCTGTATATATCGGAGGCTTACTCCAGCGAAAGAATAACCGGTAATCATCAGAGGCCCCGCCACTTTGGCAGGAGTGGTAGGCACGGTGTCAAGTGCGTGAGCGGGCAGAGATAATATAAGACTAAGAACACACGCCAGCACTCCCCACCCAAGCCGTTTCATGGCCACAGTATGCGCTTAGTGTTGTAATGGTGTCAATATAAAAATTAAACCAGGATATCGGCGTTGGTATGCACGTTTACGACATCGCCGACTTCGTCTAATACATCCAGTACGCGCATGACCTTATCGGCCGTCTCATTATCATCAATCGTCACCGATGCGTTGGGGATGTACTGTAGTTCCGCATCTTCGACCTTCAGCCCAGCCTCGATCAATGCCGAGCGGACTTTCATAAGGTCTTTTTGATCGGTATACACGATGGTCTCATCGCCTTCTTCCACCGCATCTTCAGCACCGGCTTCGAGCATCATCATCAATGCATCTTCACCACCGGCGGCTACTCGTATAACTCCTTTACGACTGAACTGGAACATGACACTGCCCGCATCGGCGATGCGTCCGCCATTCTTGACCAACGCAGTCTTCACTTCCGGCAACGTACGATTACGGTTGTCCGTCGCGGTCTCGATGATGATACCGACTCCGCCCGGCCCCATAGCCTCGTAGGTAATCTCCTCCAGTGCGGCGGCGGACTTGTCAGCTACGCGGTCAATCGAGCGTTGGATATTGTCCTTCGGCATGTTCGCCTGGCGCGCTTTTTCAATCGCCATAGCAAGCGACGGGTTCATATCAGGATCGATACCACTACGGGCGGCAATCGCGATCTGATTGCCAATTCGAGTGAAAACTGCGCCACGTTTCGCATCGTTCGCACCTTTATCACGTTTGATTTTTGACCATTTACTATGCCCGGACATTACCTGCTCCAATTTGATTTGCAAAGAATTAATTCAATTATAACAGATACGGGAGTGCTACTCTATGATGCTGGATGAGCGAAGGTCGTACTTCGTCACGACTTTCATGTAAATACATGCCGCGATAATCAGCGCGTACGCCGAGATCGCCCAGAGCGGCTTAATCGTCACATTCTGCAATGCCCATGGCAGACCACCCATGAGCTCGGCCATATTCACCATATATCTTAGGAGTAGCGTCGCAGGTAGCCCGATAAACTCGGCAACCGCACCTGGCAACGCCAGACCGGCTACTCCGGCGATGAACGTTAGTAGCATGGCAACTGGAACGAGAGGCAAGATGGCCATGTTCGCGATCGGTGCGACCATACTGAATTGGCCGAACGATAGGATGATGATCGGGAGCGTCGAGACCGTTGCCGCGATAGTCTCGATGAAAATCCGACGAATCATGTTCTCCTTTTTATCTCCAAAGAAGTAGGCGTGCATGAGTGGGGCCAGTATCATGACACCCGCGAACGCGGCGAAGCTCAGCTGCCAAGCCAAGTCTCCCCACGCATAACTCGGCTGCACCACGACGGTTATCGCCATGCTGAACGGCAACAGTACCAGCGGATGAAAGCGCTTGCCGTAGTACCATGCAACAAGACTGAGACCAGCCACAAGTCCCGCGCGACTCATACTTGGACTGAGACCAGTGACTCCGATAAAACCTACGATCATAGTGCCAGAGACTAATGCGGACAGGTATTTGGAAACATTTTGGAACAAACGGCGTGAAAGTCGAACGAGGATAGTCAGATTGTACCCGCTAGCCACGACAATATGCGTCAGACCTGCGGCCTGCAGCGCTGTATCAAGCGAGTCAGGCAAGCCTCTTCGCTGCCCAACCAGATACCCTAAGCCAAGACTTGCTTCGGTGTCCGGAATCACTTTTCTTACTCCTTCGGCAAAAAAATCTCTAATCGACAGAGCGACGTCTCCTGGAACCGCACGTTGGATTTTTTCGATTCGCGCCCGATATATTGATCCACTGAAATTTCCGAATCCTTCGGATAGGCGACCGATTAACGTGACTTTATCGCTTCGCCGTATCGCGTCAGTCTGGCCTGTCGTCACCCAGACCGTTCCCTCGACGTATCTGTCGTTGAGCATGATGTCATTCAATCGCAGGACGGTGTTGCCACTTTTGTCGATATCCGCATCTTCTTTCACGGTCCCCTCGATACGGACATCGGACGAGATGAGTGGCTGATAAGCTACCATCGCGGCCTGTGATATGCTCGCCCTCCATACACCGATGATGCATCCTCCCAATATGACGAGTGGGATGACCCAGACTTTCATCCGTACAAGCCCGAGCAGTGCGAGTGCACAGCCGGACATCAACCACGCGATCGAATCGAACGCCGGCAAGCTCACATGTCCGGCCGTCGTCACGCCGCATACAAGACCGACTGATCCAAATGAGATCAACCAAGATACATGGATGTTTCGCTTGAGTAGCCGCCTCAACATGACGATCAACCCAGGCGTTCTGGTCCCATGAATCACATCCAGGATGCAAGGATGGCGGCGTTGATCGGCGTCGTCACCAAGAAGAATGCCGCGTTCAAGAACCAGAATGCCCATGACTTGCGTGAATAAAATGTCACGCCGATGGTGGTGGCGCAAGTAAGACCAAGCGCAACGAAGAATCCAGCGACTAAGCCATTTACCACGCCTTCGATGTTCATGGTGTTGAGTACGACGGCAAGCGTGAATGCTTGGAGCAGCGACGATGCCACGACGTACATGATCGCCTTGTTGGCTTCTTGCTGCGGTAGCTTCATGATGTCGACGCCGCTCAGCTTAGACCATTTCTTGCCGAATCCGGCCGGCGAATACCAGAACGAACCGACCGCACAGTACACGATCCATGCCACAGCGATCGCCCAGTAATTAAGTCCGCTAAAGTCTAACATGGTCGTATACTCCGCTTAGTTGTTGCTCGTATTCTGGGGCTTGGCATCCATAAAGTCAATTACAAATAAAAAACACCCCCGGTAGCGAATATGGGATGTTTTTTACTTGGAGGGACCACTGGGGCTTGAACCCAGGACACCCTGCTTAAAAGGCAGGTGCTCTAACCAGCTGAGCTATGGTCCCGCGACACTATAAAATCTTACGGTAATAGAGGTGGAATGTCAATGTTTGGAGGGCTTATGTGCCTTGGACGTGTGCGTTCCGAGCAGGTCGAATATCGCCAATATAAGTCCGATGGTAACGATATAGACCTGGTTCGAACTGAAGAATTCATAGATCATACGTCCTTCGTCCTGAAGCACCAACGCCGAACCGAGCGGCCCGATAAGCAGCGCGAACGCCAACGCTGCGAAAAGCAGCGCTCCGACGACACGCTTGAACGTGTCATGATAGCTCGGCCCACTGAATAGCAGAAATACGGCAGGTAGCAATACCAGCACGACCGACACGATGGTAATGAGTGGCGGGTTCTGCACCACGAACCCGGCATCACGGACCACGGGCGTGAGCTGCGCCGCCCATAACTCACTGAGCATCGAGCCGGCGGCAAGCGCCAAGCCGAGTACCCCGAATCGGCGTTTCGTAAAGTAGGCCAACGCGAACAGGAGTATCAGTACGATTCCGAAGACGATGGCAACGTTCATGCTTAAAGTATACACCGGTATATCAAAAAGGAGCCGTAGCCCCTTTCATGACTTACGCGCCGATCTTGTCCTTCTTCGGACGTCGCTTCGCGTTCTGTTCGATGTATTCGATGATCTTCTCGGCGACGTTGCGACCAGTTATCAGTTCCGGTGTCTTGATACTGGCGGATGAATTGACTTCCAGAACCAACGGGCCACGTTCGCTACGCATCATGTCCACACCGCAGATCGCGAGTCCCATGGCCTTGGCAGCTTTGAGCGCCGTCTTGCGCTCTTCTTCGGTCAGCTTCACTGCCACGCCTTCACCACCCTGATGGGTGTTAGAGCGGAAGTCACCGTCAAGGCTCTGACGCTTGACGCTGGCGACCACCCTGCCACCGACGACCAACGCACGGATATCGGTACCGGCCGATTCCTTGACAAATTCCTGTACCAGGAAGTTCACCCCCTCGACGTAGAACGCCTGCATCACGGCCTTGGCAGCCTTCGGCGTTTCGGCAAGCACCACACCATTGCCATGCGTTCCGCGCGCTACCTTGATAATCAGTGGAGCCCCACCGGCAAGTTCGACGATATCGTCGAAGCTGGCAGATTCACGGGCGAAGACGGTCTTCGGAATGCCGACACCCGCCTTGGCGAGTACCTGGTAGGCCCGAAGCTTGTCACGCGATCGGTTGATGGCGAGCGAGCCGGCCGTCGTGAACGAGCCCTGACTTTCGAACTGACGGACGATCGCGGTACCGTACTTGGTGTAGCTTTGAGCGATGCGTGGAATTATCGCGTCGAACTTCTCAAGACTTTCACCCTTGTAGCGGACGACTGAGTTGTTACTCTCGATGGCGGTATACGCATCCTTGTACTTGACGATGCGCACCGTGTGGCCACGCTTGACCGCTTCTTCTTTCAGGCGTTTGGTCGTGTAGTTCCCTGGTCCGTTCGATAGGATTGCGATGTTCATGCCTGATCTCCTTTGACTGTAGTTATAAGCTTCTGTAGCGATTCGTTGCGTTCGTTCTCTTTCTCGGTCAACGCTTTCCCGTCTTCAACGTCGACGATGAATTTTCCGGTCAGTACGTTGCGTCCTATGAGTACCGGATATACCTGTTTCGATCTGTTAGCTAGCGTGAACGACGCGTTGATCGTACGACCGTCGAGCGTGACTCGAATCTTTATCTTATATCGTTCCTGTGCTTCTCCAATAGTACTTGCTACGATGACTTTTTCATACCTATCTGCGGTATGACGTCGTCCGTCATACGACGGCGATCCTTCGTCGAAAAGTACGAACGATAGCTTGCCGTTCGATTCTTGTACGACATCACTCACCCATAGGGATGATGTCTTCGCACCGGTATCGATTCGTGCCGGCACGTCAGCGTAGCCGAGGTCAGGAAAGCTGACCTCCTCTGCTCGGCCGATCGTGTGCTTGGGTTTCGTAGTTGGCTGATTCATACTGGTATTCACAAGGTTTACCTATATACTCTAAACAAGCTCGGCAACTATATACATAGCCGATTAATTATTAGTTTATCATGTTTTTGCTTATTGGTCAATACCATCCAGATCTCACCGACTACTTTGAGCGGCATGGACTGGCCTTCCATTTACTACTTGACCGCAAGCGATATGATTCTCCCGGTGCCGTCGACTTCAGCGACTGGACAGACGTGGTCGCCGCTGCAGAGAAGTTGCCCCAAAGACCGACAGTCGTATTCGCATTATACGAGCAGTATATTCCAGCCGCGGCCAAGCTCGCCAAGGCGCTCGGTATCGACACCGGGCTGTCGGAGCGAGCGGCGCTGGCCGTTACCGACAAGCTAGCCATGCGACGAGCGTTCGATACCGCACCTACCCCGATATCGACGCCGTACGAAGAAGTCGGTAGTCTTGACGACGCCGAATCGTTCGTAGTGTCACATGGCTTTCCCGTGTACCTCAAGCCGACGAACCTTTCGAAGAGCCTGCTTGTTCAGCGATGTGATACGCCAGAGGAACTCCATTTAGCGGTGGCACGTGCGTTTGAAGCCTCGCCGGCGTTGTATCGTCGCTATGCCGCCGACCGGACGCCGCATTTCATCATAGAAAAAGCCCTTGAAGGTTCGATTCACACCGTCGCTGGTTTCGTTAATAAGGACGGCGACGTCACGTTCGCGCCAGGAATCGTCGACAACGAATCCGCGATCGACGTAGGCTTCGATGACTCATTCATCTATCGCCGCATGATGCCTAGCACACTCGACGAGTCCTCAAGTAGGTCACTTTTCGAATGCGCGCGCATGGCGGCTCAGAGCCTCGGTCTACGAAGCTGCCCGATCCATGCGGAGCTGATACTCACCGATGACGGAGCGAGAATCATCGAAATCGGAGCCAGACTGGGCGGGTACCGCGCACGCATGTACGATGCCGCGTATGGTATCGACCTGATAGAAGCCGCCCTGACGTCCTATGCCGGTAAGACCGTGTCATTCAGATTCGAAGACAGCAACTTGGTCGCGGTCTACGAATTCTTTCCCCGTACACCAGGCGCGCTCCGTTCGGTCGGTGACATCGCGTCCATCAAGCGACTCGATTCATTCTCTCATTTGGGACTATTCAAGGAAATCGGCAGCTCGGTCGGTCGCGCCAGGGACGGTTTCAAGGCCGTCGGCTCAATTACGCTGTCACACGAAAGCAAGAAGACGTTATTGTCCGACCAGCGAAAACTTGAATCGCTCATCGATATAACGACGGACTAATCCGCCAGGAGCGCGTCGACGAACCGATTGACGACCGGGCGCGATTCACCTTTTTGAGGATTCATATGAAGGCCGAAGCTCGGGGCCGTGTTGGCTTCTATGAGGTGCCATTCGTCGGAGCTTTCATCGTGCATGAAATCAACGCCACAGACGAATGCGCCGAGCGAACCTACTAACAGTGTAGCTAGTTCGTTGATGTGCTGCGGGATATCATCGGTCACGTCCTCGGCGTATCCGCCGGACCCGATATTCGCGGTGCCAACGACCTGGACGCTCTCTCCTTCCCCCGGAACATCGCTCCGCCGTTGCTTGAGGTACGACCAGGCCTTCGTTTCGTCGATCTTACACAGTCGATCGGAGTATGCGACCGTCCGTTTGTCACCGGCATTTTCATCGAGAATCAATTGCTCGATCGTCGATACGCCATTTCCGGTTACCATCGCCGGGACACGTTTCGCGGCCGCCACGAGCTGACCATCGATCATGAGCAAGCGGTAATCTTCGCCACTTACTTGTCGTTGGAGAAGTATCTCGCTTTCAGGATAGGCGTCTTTCGCATCACGTATCGCGAGTTGAAGCGACTCAGCGCTGCTGACATCGGTACTAATACCGTTGCCATGCGCACCGTCGACCGGCTTGACCACGATCGAACCGCTACGCTCCATGAACTCCAGTGCGCGGGTCTCATCGACGTACGACTGCGTGTCGGGAATAGGCAGTTCAAGCGAACGAGCGAGCTGGTCGAACGCGAGCTTATCGTTACAGATGACCGTCGCGATACCAGAGCTCAGATCCGGCGAAGAACTGAGCGTATATCGCTGCCTGTCGCCTTGCATGAAGCTCAAAATCGGGCCCTTTTGCGATTGAATGACAGATACATCGTATCCACGTGATTCAAGCTCCTGCTTGATTGAGTGCGCGGTTATCTGCAAGGCCATCAGAATAGTGATCGCTTTTTCGCACCGTCGAACTGCTCGAGTAGTTCGCGTTGTTTCTTGCTTAGCTTGGCGGGGGTATCGACGATGATCTGAACGATATGAGCGCCACGTCGCTCGCTTCGCATATGAGGTACTCCATGTCCGCTCAGCTTGAAGTCGGTACCGCTTTGGGTTCCGGCCGGGACTTTCATACGTACCTTGCCATCTACCGTCTGAACGTCGATCTCGGTGCCGAGTGCCGCGTCGATCATGCCGACATGCTGCTCGCTAAGGATCAGATCACCTTCACGGGTGAAGGTCTTGTGCGCCTTGACCCTGATGTGGACGTAGAGGTCGCCCTTAGGGCCGTTCGCCGTCGCCTCGCCGCGCTCCGTCAACCGGATAGTCGCTCCGTCATCGATACCTGCCGGTACTTTCAATTTGATCGTCTGCTTGCGACGCTCCGTGCCCTGACCATTACAGACGCTGCATACTTTTTCCGGTACCTTACCGCGGCCCTTGCAGGTCTCACAGGTGACAGCCTGCTGGATCGCACCGAACATCGTGTTCATGACACGGGTCTGCTGACCGGCGCCCTGACAGGTCGGGCATGTCTTCAGTTCATGACCCGGCTCAACGGTCGTACCATGACAATGCGAACACTCGTCTTCCATGTCGAAGGCAAGCTCACGTTCGACACCGAACACCGCTTCTTCGAACGTCAGCTGAATCTGCGTCTCGACGTCTCGACCACGTTTCGGACCACGCTGTTGCTGGCTACCGCCGAAGAACTGGCCGAACATGTCGCCAAGGCCGCCGTCGCCGAAATTGAAGTCGAACCCCTGGCTACTGAAACCTTCGAACGGATTACCGCCACCGTAGCCGCCGCCCGATCCGCCGACGCCGGCATGACCGAACTGATCGTAGCGCTGACGTTTCTGAGCATCCTTGAGGACCTCGTAAGCCTCGTTCGCTTCTTTGAACTTCACCTCATCACCACCTTCCTTATCGGGATGGTGTTTTACCGCCAACTTGCGGAACGCCTTCTTTATCTCGTCGGCGCTGGCATCTTTTGAGACACCGAGTATCTCGTAATAATCTCGTTTTGACATCTGTTACCAGTATAGGTTTTTAGCACTCGAAATTCAAGAGTGCTAATTATGTTTGGCAGAGTTCGACCGGAAGACGAAGCGTCGCTGCGTGTAAAAATTCCACCATAGACTCAGTACGCCAGCTATGACCTTAGCCGTATTCGTCGCTAAGAGATCGTTCCAGGCTCCAGTCACGCCGAAGGTCGCATACCAATCCTCTGTCACACCGTGGCCCAGCACGGCGATCACACCACTCTGGATCACGGCGATACTGACGACGATCGACCCTAGGTAGAGCAAGAAGGATCGTCGCTCACCGTGCGCGATACTATCGAACACGACTTTGCGGTTTAGTATGTAGCTGTAGATGCTCGATAGCGACGACGATATGACGTTCGCACCCAGTATCGGCACCCCGAAAAGCAACGTCAGTATGTTCAGGACTGCGTAGTCGATGACGGTCGCCGTGAAGCCGATCAGAGTGAACAACCGGAATTCACGTTTTTCAGTCTTAGTCGGCACGCTAGAATTTTTCTCGGATATGCGAGAAGCTGAATTCCCAGGTCGCATCCGTCTTCTTGTGCGGGTTGAAGATATTCTGAGGATCGTAGATATCCTTGATCTCTTTCATGTAACCAAGCACCGTTTCGCCGTACATGTCCTTGAGCCAAGGGCCGCGGACCATACCGTCATTGTGCTCACCCGATACGGATCCACCATAATGAATGACCAGGTTGTTCACCTCTTTCATAGCCGGCTCAAGCTTCGCACGTTCTTTCGGGTCTTCGATCTTCATCAATGGAATGACATGGAAATTGCCGTCGCCCATGTGCCCCGCGATGGTCGCGAACAATTTGTATTTCTTGATTATCTTACGTAGCTTCGGAAGGAACTCCGCGAGGTGTGCCGGTGGGACGACGAAGTCATCGATGAATGGAGCAGTATGCTTGTCCTTCACCTTGCTACGAAGTAACTGGAAACTGTACCGTCGCATGACCCAGAATTTTTCGCTCTTACCTTCCGTCGGCGTCTCTTCGAACCCGTTGATCTCGTACTGCGCGTGACGCGTCTTCACGGCGGGGCTGTCATGCAGATCCTTGTGCAATACCTTGATCTTCTCCCGTACCTCTTCTTCGGTGTCACCGTTGAACTCGACCATCAGCACGAGCTTCGGAATCCCGCGCAGCAACTGCAATCCGTCTGGAATCAAATTGAAAAGTAACCGGATGAACCGCTTAGGTCCAAGCAACTTCAAGAAGCTCGGCATGAACTTGATGCTCAACCATAGCGTCTTATCATCGAAACTTTCGAACGTCGCGGGGTTGTGTTTCAGCACGGCCGGAATCAGCTCACCGAGGTCGTCGATATCACGCAGGAACATGACCAGTAGACCTGAGTGCTCACGATGCTTGACCAGCTTGACCGTTCCCTCGGTAATAAGTCCTAGCGTCCCCTGCGCGCCGACGAACAATTTCGTCAGGTCGAATATACCGGTTTCTCGGTCCCATACGTTCCATAGATGATAGCCGGTCGAATCCTTGCTGACGTTCGGCTTGGCTGCATGGATCTCATCGTAATGTGCTTCGAGCAGCTCGAACGTCCTCTTGTATAAGTCACCCTCGAAGTCGCCTTGGCTCATCTTTCGGACCAACTCCGCCTTGGAAAGTGGCTTTACGACGTATTCGTTACCGTCACTCAGCACCATCTTCAGTTCGCTCACGAAATTGTCTGTCTTGCCGTATTCGAGCGACTTTTCACCACCGGAATTATTGCTCATCATGCCACCTACGCTCGCGAGGTCACGACTGGCCGGATAGCTCGGTAGTAACGCTCCATGCTTCAGCGTTTCGATTTCAAAATCCTTGTACATCATGCCCGGCTGCACGGTGGCATGCGTCCCGCTGACCTTAACGAGCGTCGTCATATGCTTCGACACATCAAGTAAGATAGAGTCTCCGATCGCACCACCAGACATGTCCGTACCACGTGAGCGTGGTGTGATGTTAAGACCCGGATGATTCTTCTTGTTATCGTTGACGAATTTGACGACCGCTTTCACGTCGTCCGCGTCCTTAGGATAACCGACGATATCCGGCTTCAGCTCGAACAGACTGGCGTCGTGGCTGTAGGTTTCGCGCGTCTGCTCGTCGACATCAAGTTCACCCTTAAAAATCTTGGCAAGTTCTTTTTGAATATCCATTACCACTATGGTATATCGCACACAATATAAGCACAAGTGATTCAAGCGATGCGCTATACTGTTCCTAATGGCAACCACCCATCAACACTTCGTACGCACTACCGGCATCGTTCTCGGAGCGATCCGCGCCGAGTGGAGACAGCTTTACAATCGATACTTCGGAACAATCGAGCGGTTCGAGGGCAATGCGGAGGAAATCAGCATGCAGATCACCGAGCGATGCTGGAACGGAGAATATTACAAGACAAGCCTTGGCCACTTCGAACAGTTCTTCGTACGCGACTTCGGAACCGTCGCGGAAAGCCTGTGTCGGACCGGCTACCGAAAACATGTATTGCATACGATCAAATGGGCACTCATGCACTATCGACGCGGCGCCACGGTCACTACGTGCATAGACAAATCAGGTAGTTGCTTCGACGCGCCGATGCATGCCGTCGACTCGTTGCCGTGGCTCCTGCATTGCATCGTCGTGAGCGGATACGAACTGAACAAGGCCGAGCAGACGTTCATCGAGCATGAACTGCGAAAATATCGAAAGAAATATCTCGATACCACCGGTCACCTGCGTCCGATCCGCATGGGTGAGATGCGCGACGCGGTAATCTACGACCGTAGCGCCTATGCGATCAGCCTTATCGGCCGATTGGCGTGGTGTGTCGAACAACTCGGACTAGGGGACTTCCCGTACAAATTAGAAAAGTACCAACAGGAACTTATCACCCGCTACTGGAACGGGCAGTACTTCAACGCCGACCGTACTAACGAAGCGTTCGTCGCGGAATGCGCGCTGTTCCCGTTCTTCCTTGGAGTAATCGAAGATGAGGCACTCGCCGGCGCGACGTTCGACTACATCACCGACAACGACTACGATGACCCGTTCCCGATGATTTATACCAAGCAGTCCAAGACATTCAAGTACCATTGGTGGATGACCGCACCTATTATGCCGGAATATGAGGGCGAGACGCTATGGAGTTGGCACGGCATGTTTTACCTTCACAGTTTGCGTCGCTTCGGCAGACCGGAGTTCACCGTGCAACGCGAAAGGTTCGCTCAGGGCATGATAGAGAAGCATAAGACACTCCCTGAAATGCTCAACAAAGACGGGTCTTGGTACTACTCACTGATATACCGCGGTGACCCTGGCATGGTGTGGGCGGCGATGTACGTCGACCTTGCGAGACTCGATCACGTCAGCTGATCAGATACGGATCTTCGAGCCAGCGCTCGATTCACAGGTGTATGTGACCCCATCTACAGTATGTGAACCCGGACCAAGCTCATTACACTTCTGTATGATACCGCCGAACATATCGACGAAAAGTGATCCGAAAACGATGAGTGCGATCGTTCCGATTATTGACAGTATCGAACCCACGATGACTCCCCAGATGGCGAGGGTGTTCTTACGACCGGCGTCCTTGGATTTGACGTAGCCGACGACGCTGAGCGCCGTTCCGATCATCGCAAAACCGAATACCGATACCAAGATTCCGGCCAGCGCCCATGTCTTGCCGGGATCTTCCGTGCTAGTCCGCACAGGTAAGTTCTGAGTCCGGCCCTGGTTTATGTCCGTTTTTTGCATAATTCGCTTAGTATATCACTCATCCTTTACACCGAGCTATCGAGCGTTCGGAAACAAAATTGCCTCGCACGGCTCGTGCGAGGCAATTTTTAATTCCGCCGTTTTACTTCTTATCGTTTTCGTCGACGACTTCGCCTTCGACAGGCTCGTCCTTATCCGACTTCTTGGCTTCGTCTTCGCCTTCAGACGCAGGTGCATCGTCTTTCTGGGCTTGCTCGTACATCTTTGCGCCGATCGGCATGATGGTATCGGTCAACTTCTTAGCTGCAGCTTCGAGTGCGTCCTTGTCAGCTGAATCATCCGATTGGACCTTCCTAGCTTCTGCGACCGCTTCTTCGATGACCTTCTTGTCTTCATCGGAAATCTTTTCGAATTCAGATGGCATCTTCTCGGCTTGATAAATGCCGTTTTCAAGTAGGTTTCGAGCTTCGACCGATTCACGCTTCTTCTTGTCTTCGTCGGCGTGCGCCTCGGCTTCCTTCTGCGCTTTTTCGATGTCTTCCTTGCTCATGTTGCCGGAATCCTGGATGGTGACCGAGTTTTCCTTACCGGTGCCCTTGTCTTTCGCAGTAACGTTAAGGATTCCGTTGGCGTCCAGGCTGAAGGTGACTTCGATCTGTGGAACACCGCGAGGTGCCGGCGCGATGCCATCGAGTACGAAACGACCGAGTGACTTGTTATCACTAGACATTTCGCGCTCACCCTGAAGCACATGAATCTCGACCTGCGGCTGATTGTCAGCCGCAGTACTGAAGGTCTCGGATTTCGACGTAGGAATCGTCGTGTTCCGTTCGATCAGCTTCGTCGTTACACCACCCATGGTCTCGATACCAAGGCTAAGCGGAGTGACGTCGAGTAGTAATACGTCTTTGACATCACCTTGCAGTACGCCACCCTGGATTGCCGCACCGATTGCTACGACTTCATCCGGGTTCACACCCTTCAGCGGATCCTTGCCAAAGATAGCCTTTACCTTTTCAACGACGGCAGGCATACGTGTCATACCACCGACGAGGACGATCTCGTCGATATCACCTGCCTTGACGTCAGCATCTTTAAGGGCTTTCTCGACAGGTTCGGCTAGTCGGTCAATAAGATCTTTGACGAGCTCTTCGAGCTTGCTCTTGGTCAGCTTGTATTCGAAGTGCTTCGGCCCGTCAGCATCAGCTGTGATGAACGGCAAGTTGATCTCGTATTCGGAAGTCGAGGAAAGCTCCTTCTTGGCTTTTTCAGCTTCGTCCTTAAGCCGTTGCATGGCAGCCTTGTCGCTCTTCAGATCGATACCTTCGTCGTTCTTGAACACGTCGAGGAAGTGGTTGACGATACGGTTGTCGAAGTCTTCACCACCTAGGTGAGTGTCACCGTTGGTAGAACGGACCTCAAACACCCCGTCACCAAGCTCAAGGATCGATACGTCGAAGGTACCGCCACCGAGGTCGAACACGGCGATTTTCTCATCCTTCTTCGACTCAAGACCATACGCAAGCGCGGCGGCGGTCGGTTCGTTGATGATTCGCTTCACTTCCAACCCGGCGATCTTACCGGCGTCCTTGGTAGCTTGGCGCTGAGAGTCGTCGAAGTAAGCCGGCACCGTAATGACCGCTTCGGTAACGCTTTCACCGAGGAATGCTTCGGCATCGGCCTTGATTTTCGAAAGGATCATTGCCGATACTTCTTCCGGGCTGTAATCCTTATCGCCCATCTTTACGGCTACGCCATCGCCTTTCTTGATGATTTCATATGGCATGATGTCGTGGTCCTTCTGGACTTCCTTATCGCTGAACTTGCGACCGATAAGGCGCTTTACGCCATAAATGGTATTCGTCGCGTTCGTGACGCGTTGACGCTGCGCCACCTGTCCGACAAGACGCTCACCTTTTTTGTTGATTGCTACGACACTAGGAGTCGTACGGTTACCTTCCGCGTTGGCGATGACTTCAGGCTTACCTGCGATCATATATGCGAAGGCGCTGTTAGTCGTTCCTAGGTCGATTCCGATAATTTTACCCATGGTTCCCCTTTCGTATTTGGAATAGATAGTCGTAATTTCTTCTTACTATTTTAGCACTCCTCGTAGTACAGTGCTAAACATATCCTCAGTATAGTAAAATTAGCACTCTACTGTCAAGAGTGCTAATTCATGATTTTACAGGGTATAATTAGACTTTTATCGTCTTTTTTCGGAAAAGATAGGCCGCCAACGGCATAGCGACGATGATCGCTCCGATGCACCAGACGATTGCCAGAAGCGCACTGTCGTCTACCGGCTTCCCGAGCATGAGTGATCGAACCGACTCGATGACATGGGTGATTGGCTGATTCTGGGCGAATGGCTTTATCCAGCTTGCGAGAGAATCGGTCGGCGCGAACGCACCGGACGCGAAGGTCAGTGGGAATACCACCAGGAAACTCATCCATTGCACACCTTCGACCGATTTTGCCAGTACTCCCATGATCGCGCTGACCCAGCTGAACGCCAGAGTGAATAGTACGAGGATTCCGGCGATTGCCATCCAGTCAGCGAAATCCGCTTTTGGTTGGAATCCGAACAGCAAGCCGGTGAGCAACATGACGATCGTCGATATGGCATTCCGGAAGACGTCCGAAACCACATGACCGTTCAGTACGGCTACGTTGCTCATCGGTAAGCTCTTGAACCTGTCGACGATTCCACGCTGAAGGTCGTTGGCTACCGCGATGGACGTAGTGGTTGAGCCGAACGCCAATGTCTGGACGATAATTCCGGCCATCAGGAAGCTGACGTAATTGATACCCGGTTCAAGCGCCAGGCCTACCGCATTGAATACGGCGGTGAACAGCACGAGGAACATAATCGGCTGAAGAAACGTCCCTAGTAGCTGATCGGTATTGCGCAGAATATGCGTACTACTGCGTTTGATCATCAGAAGGCTGTCGAACACGGCCGAGAGGACTTTCGGTCGTCGGACAAATTCAAGTTCAACAGGTTTTTCTACGCTCATCACTTTTTTCCTTTCTTCGCGGTCGTCTTTTTCGTCTTACCCGTGAGACTCAAGAACACGTCGTCAAGCGTCGGCTTATGAATGGCCATCGATGTGAGAGATATCTTGTCTTTCGTCAGTTTGGCGAGCGTTGACGCGACGTCTTTGTTCGTATCGGTAATCATGGTCGTCGCCGTAAACTCCTTGTCATCACTATCGATCACGATTTTTCCAAGTACCTTGATAGCCTTTTCAAGCTGCGTCCTATTAGCAAAGGTCAGCTCAAGTCGATCCTTCCCTACTTTGGCTTTGAGCTCCTTGGCAGTCCCTTCCGCGATGACCTTTCCGCCATCGATCACGACGATGTTATCGGCAAGCTGGTCGGCCTCTTCAAGATACTGCGTCGTGAGCAGAATGGTTTTACCGTCGGCCTTGAGTTTGTTGATGATTTCCCACATGGCGATTCGACTACGTGGATCGAGTCCTGTCGTCGGCTCATCCAGAAAAATGATGGGAGGTGTCGCGATAAGGCTGACGGCGAGATCCAGACGCCGACGCATACCACCGGAGTAGGTCTTGACCGACCGGCTTGCGGCATCGACAAGGTCGAACTGACGCAGTAACTCGTCGGCGCGCGCAACGGCGCTCTTCTTGGTAAGTCGATACAGCTGACCCATCATGATGAGGTTTTCGCGGCCGGTCAGGATTTCGTCGACAGCCGCTGATTGCCCTGTCAGACCGATGACCGCACGCACTTCATCCGGAGACTTCGCGACATCATGACCTTCGACGGTCACACTACCCCCATCGTACTGCAAAAGGGTGCTCATGATCCGTACGGTCGTCGTCTTACCTGCTCCGTTCGGACCGAGCAGAGCGAGCATGGTACCACGCTTGACCGACAGGTTCACGCCCTTTAATACATTGTTTTTGCCATAAGACTTCTTCAAGTTCTTGACGACAATCGCATCGTTACTAGCCATCAGTGGCACTTCCTTGCTTAAATGATGGGCCTAGTATAACAGAGGTGTTACTGCCGTGTCACCTTGACCATGCTCGGTCGCATGACGATGCCGTCGACTTTATAGCCAGGCTGAAGCTCTTCGGCGATAACTTCATGCTCACCATCCGTGTCTTCATCGACTTGGACCGCATCATGCAGATCCGGATTGAACGCTACTCCAGGTGTGGCGACAATTCGCTCGATACCCATGTCGGACAGTGACTTATCGAGACCTTTGGTGAGATTAGTGACACTCAGCGCCCAGGCGTTTTCCTTCAGTTCTTCAGGTAGGTGTGCGATCGCGCGCTCGATATTGTCGACGACAGGCAGAAGCTTCATCACCATTCCCGCACGGCCCGAGCTACGAGCCATTTCTTTTTCTTGCTCGACACGCTTACGATAGTTCTCGAAATCAGCCCGTGTGCGCTGAAGATCGAGTGTCAATTCACCGACTTGCTGTTCGAGCTCTTCTTGTTTCTTACTCTTTGGCACCTACAAAACCTCCTCTAGCATCGCACCGGTCTGCCGGACAAGACGCATGACTCGTGCGTAACTCTGCCTGGTCGGCCCGAGTACGCCGATGTAACTGTTGTCTGAATATGGTGAACGGAACCGACTGATGATAAGTGTCGCGCCGCTGCTTTTACCGATCGGATTTTCAGCACCGATAAAAACGTTAAGAGGCTCATTCGGTGTCGCCTCGCGGAGCCATGGTTCGAGGTTATCAAGCAGGCGGGCGACATTCTGTGCGTTAACCCCGCCCATGAATTCCGGTTGGCTGAACAAATTACCCATACCAGCCAGATATAACTCATCGCCGATCGTGGCAAGCCCAAGATTCTGTGTCAGATCGACGAGACTATCGACAGCCGACCTGATGGCGCGGTCCGCACGTGTACCATGATTCGATACACGGGCTTCGATCGCTCTCGCACTGCGATCGATAAGTTTCGGCTCATCCTGTTGGTTCGTCAGAAGGTTCACGTAGTACCTGTAGCCCTTATCGGTCGGGATTCTACCGGCACTGGTGTGAGGTTGACGGATGAACCCGAGCTCTTCGAGCTTGGCCATCTCACTTCTGACGGTCGCGCTTGATACGTTGAACAATTTCGCGAGCGTCACACTACCGACTGGCGCGGCGATTTCGGCGTATTGCTCGATGATGGTCGTAAGGATAGCGATTTGTCGATCGGTCATATGGCCATTATACCGTTGATCTAGCACTCTTTCAAGGTGAGTGCTAATTTGGTGTGCTACCTCTCATGTCATATACTGCCCATATGGAAACGCAACGAAACGATCGAATCAAGGCATGGCTCGGCAGTGGAACGATCAATATATTCGGTCGACCATTCGCGGGCAAAGACACTCAGGGTGCGAAGCTCGCTGCGACCTTCGAAGGTTCACTGCTGGGTGGCGGAGATATACTGCGTAACAGTACGATTCCCGACTACGTCGACGCTATCCTTCGCCGTGGTGAACTGATACCAAGCGATGATTACGTCGACATCGTCCTCCCCTATCTCTCAAAACCGGAATTTGCCGATCGTCCGCTCATACTAAGCTCGGTCGGACGGTGGATCGGTGAAGAAAAGGGAGTACTCGCTGCTACCGAGGCGGCGAATCACCCACTCAAGGCAGTGGTCTACTTGGAACTCAGCGAAGCGACGGTCATCGACCGCTGGAAAAGCCTGCAGAGCCATGACGATCGGGGTGGTCGGTATGATGACACCGAAGAAGTGCTGACCAAACGTCTTGAAGAGTATCGCAATAAGACGATTCCTGTCATCGAAGAGTACGAAATGATGGGGTTGCTCATTCGGATCGACGGAGAATCCGACCCTGTGACCGTCTACGATTCGATACTCGGCGCGCTTGACGAAAGAATCGCTTGAGTTTCAAGTGTTATACTTGAATCGATGAACCGCTTGATGACAACGCTAAAAGACATGTTCGGCTCGAACATGTTTTTTTATGCCGTCCTGGCGTTGTTCGGAATCAGCGCCGCATGGGTCGCGTCGGCGAGCATCTACCCGATGGCCTTCGACGAAGAATTTCACTATGGACTGATCCAGATCTACGCTCAGTCGTGGTTACCTTACGGCATCGAACATACGAAGGACATGGCTCAGTACGGTTCGGCCACCGGTGACCCCTCATATCTGTTTCATTACTTAATGAGTTTCCCGTACCGGCTGCTTTCGGCCATAGGCATCGATGATACCGCGATCATCATCACTCTGCGCCTGTTTAACATCGGCTTCGTCCTAGCCGCGCTACTGGTATTCGCCCGGGCGTTAAAGGAAGCCGGCATGCGCCAGTCTGTCATCAATACGACCATGGCGTTCCTGTGTGCCATACCGGTGTTTGTCATGCTCGCCGCACAAATCAATTACGATAATCTTCTGCTCATCGTCGTCGCCTCAGCTACGCTACTGACAGTCCGTTTCACGAACGGGGTAATCGAGGATCGACGAATCCGTTCAGGTTCACTGTGGATGCTTGTATCGCTGTTACTCGTCGGTATGTCAATCAAATACGCATTCTTGCCTATCGTCGCTGCGATTGGGATTTGGCTTATCGGCCTGGTGGCATTCCATTGGCGACGCCATGCCGTGACGATCCCCGCGCAATTACGTCAATTCTTCGTCGACAGTCTTCGATTGAACAAAACTGTGAAGGCGGCGATTCTTATAAGCATGTTTGCAGGTCTGTTCTTCGCCACGCACTACGTGACGAATACGGTTCAATACGGTCACCCGATTCCGGACTGCGCGGCAGTGTTCGACGAAGACGCCTGTACGGCCTACGGGCCATGGAATCGTAACCGTAACTATGTGAACGGACTGAGCGATTCTTTCCAACCGTTATCGTACCCTGCCTACCTGATTATCGAGTGGCTACCGGGTATGACCGAGCGATTGACGTTCGCACTCGCAGGCAAGACGAACGACTTCCAGACCAAACAACCGTTGCCGATCGCCTTGATCGGTCTTGTGGCTCTCAGTGTCGTCGGACTGCTAAGCCTGCTGTATCGATTGGCGAAAACGCCCAAGAGGATCTCGCCGTTCACATGGTTCACACTGCTCGCCATATCGACATACGTAGCGGTACTTTCGCTTCAACTCTACGGCGACTATGTCCGTACCGGCCAGCCCGTTGCGATAAATGGAAGATACCTGCTCCTGTTGCTCCCTGTCTTCGGGGCGATCCTGATCGATTCGACTACCGCCCTCCTTCGCAGGATGTCTCCGGCATTGAAGACATCGATGCTCACGATTGCCTTGATCGCTCTCGTCATAGGAGGTGGCGGTGTCTCGACGTATATCATACAAGCTGAGTCCCACTGGTTTTTCCCAGGCTGGGGCCAGCAGAGTCATGAAGTTCTCCAGCGGGTGTTGTCGGCCGTCACCATCCGCTGGCAGCTTTTTCCCTAGTCGCGTTTAAGCATTACCGTGAAGGCTTCGGACGGAATATCGACCTTGCCGAACCTCTTCATGCGCTTCTTCCCTTTGGCCTGCTTGGCGAGCACCTTCTTCTTACGACTGACATCACCGCCGTAGAGTCCGGTGGTCACGTCTTTTCGATACGCGCTTAGGTCTTCTCGAGCGATGAATTTGCCTCCGATCGCTGCCTGGAGTGCGACTTGGAAGTTCTGCCGTGGTATGACATCCTTGAGCTTCTTCGTCGTCTCGCGACCGATGCTTTGACTTTCCGAACGGTGCGCCATGATGCTGAGCGCATCGATCATTTCTCCGGCTACGTAGAAATCCACCTTCACTAAGTCCTCCGGCCGATATCCGGAAAGTTCATAGTTGAAGCTTCCGTAGCCACTCGTCACCGATTTCAACTGATCGTAAAAATCGGTCAGCAGGTTCGCGAGCGGCGCCTCGAAGCTTATGACGGCGCGTTCGTCGATATAAGTAAGGTTCTTCTGCAGTCCGCGCTTACTGACAATGAGCTGGATGACCGCACCGATGTAATCGGTGGGTACGACTATCTCACCGTTGATCCACGGCTCCTTGATCTCGCGTATCTTGGTGACAAGAGGTAGATCGGCTGCCGATTTTATGTCGACATGCTCGCCGTCCGTCATCGTTATCTGATAGTCGGTACTCGGATTCGTCACTACCAGGTCCAGTCCATATTCTCGCTCAAGACGCTCGCGGACGATGTCCATGTGAAGTAGCCCAAGGAATCCGATCCGGACACCGAATCCTAGGACCGGAGAATTCTCGGGTTCGAATTGCAGCGCGGAATCGCTCATCGCAAGCTTTTCGATTGCGTCCTTCAGGTCATTGTACTCATCGTTCGAAATCGGGAAGAAGCCGGCATACACGAATGGTTTGACGTTCTGATACCCGGGCAGTGGCGAGCTTGCACGCGAGCGCTTGGCAGTCACCGTATCGCCGACCTTAGCGTCACGCGTCGTCTTCAGGTTCGTTACGATATAGCCGATCTCACCGGTAGACAACTCTGGACTTGGCATCATCGTCGGTGACAACGAACCGACCTCCAGGGCGATTCCATGAGCACCGGTTGCGATCATCTCTATGGTGTCGCCTTTCTTGATCGCACCGTCGACGGTGCGGGTATATAGGATCACGCCTCGGTAATCGTCGTAGTAACTATCGAAAATGAGCGAGCGGGTCGGTCCCTCCGAAACACCTTTCGGTGGAGCGATCCGATCGATGACGGCAGATAGCACCTCCGGAACCCCGTCGCCCGTCTTCGCACTGATCTTCAGTATGTCGCCCTCATCGCAGCCGAGCAGGTTGATGACCTGAGCGCTGACCTTATCGACGTCTGCGGCCGGTAGGTCAACCTTGTTCAGTACCGGAATAATGGTCAGGTCGGCAGCGATCGCCAGATACACGTTCGCAAGTGTCTGAGCCTGAATACCTTGACTCGCGTCGACGACAAGTACCGCGCCTTCACACGCTTCCAGACTACGACTGACCTCATAGCTGAAATCGACATGACCCGGAGTGTCGATAAGGTTGAGTTCATAACCATCGTGATTCATTCGAACGGGCGCGAGCTTGATGGTGATACCCTTTTCTCGTTCAAGATCCATACTATCGAGCAATTGGCTTTTCATATCTCGTTTGCTCACCGTGCCTGTTATCTCAAGCAGACGATCGGCAAGCGTCGACTTGCCGTGATCGATGTGAGCAATGATACAGAAATTACGGATTCGTGATTGGTCCATAGTTAGCCTTTCACACCACCGGAAACGACGCGTTTTGCTATGCTCATTATCGGTTCGGCCTCACTCAGCTTCAATAATCGGCTGAACGTCACGTACGCAGCAAAGCTGATAGCGACGATCAAGACGAACTTAGGGAACGTGAAGTAGAAGCTACTATCGTCGCCCGCTTGCAAAGGCAAGAGCGATACCATCGCATAGCTGATGATCGCCATGAATCCGGTCGCACTAGCCATGCGCCAGACTGCACCCCAGAACTCTCGGTTCAGCAGACCCGGGAAACGCATCGACATGACCGTGAACAATATGAAGACCTCGACTGCCGCCATTATGGACTGTGCCCATGCGAGTCCATAGGCGCCCATGTCGAGCGCGGTCGTGAACCATACCGCGAGCACTATGTTGAATCCGATTGAGAATATCGATATATACAGCGGGGTCTTCGTATCCTGCTGCGCGTAGAACGTTCGCGCCGCGATATAGTAGACCGAACGGAACAGGATCGCGAGCACCAACGCACCGAGCAGTCCCGCCATCAACGAGTCACCGCGCGGATTGATGAAGTTGACCAGATAGCCTCGGGTAAAGAACGTGATGATGGCGACAGGCAGACTGAGCCAGATGATGACACGCAGTACCGTCTGAAGCTCAGAACGGAACAGGTCCATCTTACCCTCGGCGAGACGCTCGGTCATCTTGGGAAATGCGGCTGTGCTGATGGCGACACCGATAAGATTGATCGGCGCCATCTGCAACGTGACCGCCTGGTTATATGCACGGACCGTTCCGGCAGCCATACGTGACGCCAAGTTCGTCTCGACGATTCCGACCACGTAGTCCATGCCTTGGTCCAGTGATCGAGCGGGTAGAAGACTGAGCACTTTCCTGAAACCTTTGTTCTTCCAGTGGATCTTGAATCGGTAGTCGAACCCAAGCCCGATAAGCCCGATACTACTGACGATCAACTGCATGACCGATCCCAGTGCGACACCGAGAGCGACACCCATGATACCACCTTCGAACACCTGCCAGCCGAACAGGTTGATGCCGTTCGTAAAGAATAGGATACCGATGATGATACCGAGGTTATAGATCGTCGGAGCCAACGCGTAGAACGTGAAGCGACCGACCGCCTGCTGGATACTGGCGATGACCGTCGCGATCGCGAACAGGAACGGATTGATGGCGATGACACGCATCATACTGACCGCGAGCGCGGTACCTGATTCACTGAGACCAGGTGCGATGATGAAACGTATCAACGGTTCGGCGAACATGATGATCAAGATACTCGCAAGTAGTGTCGCAAGTGCCATCAGGTTCACCATGCTGGTGGACAACTCCCAAGCGGAGCGCTTGTTTCCTGTCGCCATACGTTGGTTGAAGACCGGGATGAAGGTGACGCTCAGCGCGCCCGATACCAATATGAAATACATGAAGTCCGGCAGCAAGAATGCCGCCGTATACGCATCGAGTCCGACCGGGTACGAATCATAGTAGTATCCGTTCAACAGACGTTCACGCAGGAACCCGAACAACATCGATACCAGCGTAGAACTGGCTATCAATACAGCAGCAAACCGGACTGTCAGTTTCCGGTTTGCTCTGGCGACAACGCTTTGGACTCGTCCCATCGTCGTCTACCTACGCTGCGTGCAGCATGACTTCCTTCGGAAGGTCGGCATCCTTCAGGATCTGATTCACCTTTTCCTCTTCGAGCGTCTCATCCTTGAGTAGTGCATCGGCCAATGCTTCGAGATGCTTCATATTGTGCTTGATTACCAGCTCGGCCCGCTTAGCGGCTTCCTTGATGAGCGCTTCGACTTCACGGTCAATCTCGCGTGCGGTGTCGTCGCTGTACGGACGCTCATGGGTAATCTTATCGAATACCATGCCGCCGTTATCGTCATGGAATACTTGGTCGCGCAGCGTCTTGCCCATGCCTTGCTCGATGATCATGTCGCGGGCGATCTCGGTCGCTTTACGGAGGTCGGAGCCTGCACCGGTCGTAATTCCGTCCTCACCGTATTTCAGCTTTTCGGCTATACGTCCACCCATGGCTCGCGCCAGTATGTCCTTGAACTCATACACGTTCGTATAGCTCTTATCCTCAGGTGGCAGGAACCATGTCACACCACCAGTACCGCCACGTGGGATGATAGTAACCTTATGGACCGGGTCGCTGTCCGGCAGTACGTGTCCGACGATCGCATGGCCGGCTTCGTGGTATGCAGTCAGCTGCTTTTCCTTCTCGTTCATGACCTTCGCCTTGCGCTCTGGACCGATGGCGACCTTTTCGAACGCTTCGGTCAGATCTTTGTTCGAGATCATCTTGCTGTCACGTCGCGCAGCGATGATAGCAGCCTCGTTGGCGATGTTGGCCAGGTCGGCACCGCTCGAGCCAGCGGTCTTGGCAGCTAATTTGTCGAGATTGACGCTCGGATCAGTCGGCTTGTTCTTGAAGTGGACCTTCAGGATCGCCTCGCGGTCTTTTCGCTCAGGCAGCATGATGTTGGTCCGACGGTCGAATCGTCCGGGGCGAAGCAAGGCCGGGTCAAGTACGTCGGCACGGTTGGTCGCAGCGAGTACGATGACATTGGTGCCGGTCTCGAATCCATCCATCTCTACCAAGATCTGGTTCAGGGTCTGCTCGCGTTCGTCGTGACCGCCGCCCATTCCTGAACCACGCTTACGACCGACGGCATCGATTTCATCGATGAAGATGATCGCCGGTGCGTTCTTCTTGGCCTTAGCGAACAGATCACGGACGCGGCTTGCGCCGACGCCCACGAACATCTCCACGAATTCGGAACCCGAGATGCTGAAGAACGGTACGTTCGCCTCACCCGCGACCGCGCGGGCCAGCATCGTCTTACCGGTTCCAGGATTACCGACCAGCAACACGCCCTTAGGGATCTTAGCGCCGAGATTCTGATATTTCTTCGGGTGCTTCAAGAAATCGACGACTTCTTCCAAGTCCTGCTTAGCGGCATCGTTTCCGGCGATATCGGTGAAGACGACTTTTTCTTTGTCGAGACCGTACAGTTTCGCCTTGCTCTTGCCGAATCCGAGCGCCTGGTTGTTCTGCCCCTGTGCCTGGCGCATCATGAAGATGAACAACGCGCCGATAAGGATGACCGGCACGAGTATACCGGCCGCGGCCCACAGCGCATCACCGGTCTGCGATGGAGTGATGACTTTCACTTCCGTCTTACCCTTTTCAAGGCCCTGGTCGTAAATGCTACTACCACCTTCTTTCACCGACTTCTCGGTCGGTTTGTCCTGGCCATCAAGCGTCACCTTGAGATTATTGCCCTCGACTTCGATCTTCTTGACTTCACCCTTGTTGGCACGCTCCGTCACAGACGATAGTGAGACATCTTTAAGCGTGTCCTGAGGCGTCGTCAGCGCGATGACGGTCAGTGTCGATACGACAAGAATCGCCCAGAAAAGTCCGAGTCTGAGCATATTGCTCGTGCGTTTGCCATTAGAAGGTTTTTTTGCAGCCATTGAGTTGAAATACCGTCCTTTCTAGTTCAGCCGGAGCCTGTAAGAGTAATCGTTCAAAGTCACTCCTTTAAATATAGCAGTTATCAGGGGTGTTTGACAATGAACTCACGTGCGGTGAAACCGATCGTCACACCGTCACCGGCCTGCAATATCGACCCGGCGCGAGCCGTTTTGATAGCAAGGGACATACGGGCTCGTTGCGGGCGCGTCAGCGAACACCCTTCCCTGCATAAGATCTCACGGATCAACTCCGACGCGACGCTGTCATCGACCATCGTCAAGAAGTGACGATCGTTGGTCATCAGGCGCCTTGACTCCTGTTTGATTTCGAACGCAAGCCGAAGCTGAAGCCGGTACAGGCCGACCAGTCGCTCGCGGGATGACCGGTCGAGTCGCCCAAGACTGCGTCTTAATCGGTTACGAAGGTAGGTGTCACTGCCGTTCGTCGCATCTTCGACCCACTCAAGGCCGTTATCGACGGCGTACGCATATAATTCCTGCTTGCGTAGATCAAGCAACGGTCGTTCGATCGTCCTGTCGTTCATGACGGCAAGTCCTCGCCAGCCGGTCCCCCTGGTAAGGTTGATCGCGATCGTCTCGATGACATCATCCTGATGATGGGCAGTCACTAGCGTACCGCCGGATTTCGCCGCCACCCGACGAAGAAAATCATACCGATGTATCCGGGCGGTCTCCTCACTGCAGTCAGGCCCCAGCTCGGCACGTTCGACTTCGAACGGTAGTCCGTACCGGGTGGCGAGCGCCCGCACGAAAGCCGCATCGTCTGCCGATTCAGGCCTGATGCCGTGATCGAAATGAGCCACCGTGAGCGAATGCTCCGCGGACTTAGCCAGCTTATCGAGCAGCACCACGGAATCGACTCCGCCACTGACTGCGACGACATAATTCATCTTCCTATTGAACCACATAAAACACGCCATCCGTCTAGCGAGGTACGGATGGCGCGTTGCGACGGATGGTCCGTCTAACTGTCGGTCGATTCCTGGTCGCCCCGAGGGCCGCCCATGCCAGGACCGCCATGACCATGACCTCCGCCCATCAGAAGGTAGGCGTACGTATCATCGATATCGTTGTCCTTGAGCCAGGTGTCGAGCTCGGTCTTCTTGGCTTCCATCGCCGCCTTCCTCTCTTCGGCGGTCTTGTCTTTCATGCTGTCGCGGTCAGATTCCATCTGGGTCTTCATCTCTGCCCGCTTGGCATTTATCTTATCCGCCTGAGCCTGGGTCAGTTTGCCATCTTCGACCAAGGCCGCGACCTTGTCCTTGACTTCCTGTTCCCGCTCAGCCTCCATCTGCGTCCGTTGCTCGTCGAAGACCGCTTGCACGTCGGTCGTCTTAAGATTGAACTTGGTCGCGATGGCGCTGACCAGGTTGCTCATCGGATCGGTCGATGAGCTGGATTCCGTCGTCGCGAATACCGCTCCGGTCGAAAGACCTGCCACGCCAATCGTGGCGACGGCCGCTGCCGTCATCAATCGTTTTTTCATTGTTCCTCCTTTACCTTACGATTCGGCTTTCGCCATTTCGTATCGTAAGATCTCTAGCTTAAGGAGGACTTTAAGACCAAAGTCGGTATGCCTTGACGCCGACCCATATTCCGAAGAAGCCACCTATCATACCGCCAAGGATACTCCAGCCGCTCAGTAGATCGTGGTCACCGAACAGCACCGGCACATACGAACCAGCCGCGCCGAACACTGTCATACCCAGAAGTACGAATTGTTTCATATGTACCAGTATACGCTTACATGTACCTCGTGCTGCCGAACGGTATCTTCTCGCGCATCATCTTGGTCGTCAGCGTATCGGCCGAATGGACGACCCGCTTGCCATAGCGGGCGTTGATCTCGTCGATAGCACCGGTTATCGCCCGGTCGATCGCTAGCTCATCGCCGAACAGGTGCAGCTGTGAATCGTCAGGCTCACTCAGTTCATAGCAGCTGACACCGATTTCCTTTACGAACACCGGCGCCGACTCGAACAGCTTCTTGGCTTGCTCATAAATCGCCTGATTGGAGAAGAAGGGAGCCGCTGCCATCGATCGTGCATGCCAGAACGTACCGCCCCATCCACGTCCGGTATCGCTGTAACTTCTGGCATGTACGGACACTCCGCGCGCCACCAATCCTTGCGACCGGACCTTGCTCCCGGTTTCTTCGCATAGGTGATGCAGCCGCTTCAACACCTCGTGTCTTGGCATCTTGTAGGCGTCAAGGACATACTGCCGGCCGGCCGTACGAATGGGGAAGTCCCGCTTATCGACTTCCCAGCCCCGAAGTCGCTGATGCCACTCCAGGCCTACCACGCTCTTGAAGACCATCCTCTTCAAGGTCACCGGATCGGCATCAAGGAACTGGAGCGGCGTGAATATACCGACGGCGTTCAGACGCTTTTCGAACCGTCCGGCTATACCGGTCAGATCGGTCAACTCGAGTCTGGCGAACACGTCCCGAAGATTTTCGTGCGTAATGACGTCGAGGCCGTTCGGCTTATGCAGGCTGGCGGCGGTCTTAGCCAGGAAGCGATTCGTCGAAATGCCGACGTTGCAGTTCATGGCGCAGCCTATCTCGTCCCATAATCGCTGTTTTATCTCGTAGCCGATCTCCGCCAGATCACGACCGGCGATCATGGCGGTACTATCCGAAAAATCGATTACACCTTCGTCGATGCTTTTCATACGCACATGTGCCGAATAGTCCTGCATGATGGCCATCAGCTTGTGATAGACGAACTTGTATTTCGCCGGGTCGCTTTCAAGCCACACCAGGTCCGGACAAAGCTTCTTCGCCTCCTTGACACTCATCCCTAATTTCACACCTTTGGCTTTCGCTTCATAGCTACAGGTGATGATCATCGTGTGTTCGGTGCGTCGGTTGATAATGACGACCGGACGACCACGCAAGCGCGGACGAGCTTGCTGTTCGACGGTCGCGAAGCAACTGTTCAAGTCGATATGCATGACCGTCGGTCGGGCGGGATTCAACTGTTCATTCATGACCGGTCCGCCTCGAGCGTCAACTTCCAGGTCAGACTTTCGGCGTCCATTTCCAGCCTATAGTCAGCGCCCCCGTCCGTCACATCGAACATATGCACCATACGCTTTCCTTGCATGGTCGGGTGCCGCAACCCTATTTCGCTGATTTCGATCACCCGCCCGTTGCGTCGTCGGAATTTGATCGGTACGCAAGGGTTAAGGCCAGTTCCGAACGTCGCCACTACATCGACCCGTTCATCTAAAAAAGTTTCATCATTCATAGCAGTTCTCCAAACGTTTAGTAAGAGAAACGATCGTCGAATTGTTCGCCCGTACGCTTCCGACCCGTTTCTAGTCAGAGCATCCGAAGACGATGAATGATGATATCGCAAGTGACGCTTTGCCGCACCCCGAAGTGGGGGAGGCCAGTGAGTGTAGCGAATCTACTTTCCAGTATACTCCGCACCCCTCAGGAGTGTCAAAAGTATATTAAACCTAATGGTTGAATATTATTCCGACACTCTGCTTGCAAGCAGTCCCGGCATGGCGCACGGAATATGATGCCCTGTGTTGACGGTCTCGAGTTCGATCGTCGGGCTGAGTGAGATATTGTCACGTAGGTTCTCCAGATACACCGCCCGATCCTCCAGGCCGGCCAATATTAATGTCTTGACCCGGACCATGTTGAGGTCGATATCGGTGCGGGCGTCAGCAATGACCCGTTGATATGAACGGATACGGCTAAGCGGACTATGCTGAAAGAAATAGGAGTTCTCCTTCAGGCGCCTCACGGTAGTCCGTGACAGCAACCGCAGCCTGAACAATGTCTTGAACAGGCTCCATGCCAAACGATGAGTATACGGTTGCAGTCCGTATTTGTAGGCGAAGCTCGTCGATCCGATCTCCTCTTTGACCTGACGACGCCCAAGCATGACGGGCATGTTGACCAGCACCAACCTGTTGACCTTGGTTTCGTTCTGACGTGCATAGCGGAGAGCGATCAAGGATCCCATGGAGTGCCCGACGAGCGTGCAGTTACCGGTGATTCCCAAGTGGTTCAGCGTCGCATCGATGCTGGTAATATGCGCCTCGTAGTCGTACATGCTCTTGCGTGGCTTAGGAGACTTTCCGAACCCGAGTAGGTCGAGTGCTACTACCGTGTGGTCCGCCTCCGAGATATCGGCTACCTGCTTCCAATACTCTGATGATGAAAGGAATCCGTGTAACAGTACGACCACCGGACCGCTACCGGTGACACGTGCATTAAGGATATGGCGTTTCATGTCCTACTCCTTCGAGCGTTAACTTCCGAATGTGAAGACGTTGATTTGAACGCCTTCGGGAACCGTTAATTCTATTGTACTGTCTTGTTCGAACGATTTGAACTTGACGGCGCGGTACAGTTTACCTTCGTCCACCATGATCTTCGAGTCTTTCACATCGTCGCCTGCCATGCCGGTCTGGCTGATCGGCTGACCGTTAAGCGTCACTGATACTTGCTTACCGGCGCCATCGCCCGTGGTGACGAAATACACTTCCTTGGCCGCGAGCCTGAATCGTATGGTCGAATCATTGACGGCTTTTATACCTTCTGACGACACGTCCCAGCTACCGCTCAGCGTCCAGTCATCGACGTCTTTCAGCTCACCTGGCGTAAACGATTTGACTCCGGTTCCAGCCGTCAATAATGGCGTGCCGACGAAGTTCGATGCCCGTTTGGTACCAAGGTACGTCTCAGGAGTCTGGTCCTCACTTACCGGCACCGTGCCGTCAAGCGCCTTGGTCGTGCGCTCCGGAACACGGCCACCGTTCTCGCCGAGGAGTGCACGGATCGCTTGTTCGGTTTGCTTATACTCACCTTCGCCACCATGGTAGCGTCGGACCTTACCTTCCTTATCGAGCAGGTAGGTGCCGGGCCAATACTGGTTCTGATAGGCGTTCCAGGTCGAGAAGTCGTTGTCGAGCGCGATAGGGTATTCCAGCCCTGCCTTCTTGACCGCATCCCGTACGTTGTTCGGATTCTTCTCGAATGAGAATTCCGGTGCATGCAAACCGACGATCACGAAATCGCTATCTTTATACGTGCTGTACCAATCCTTCAGGTACGGCTGGGTACGGATGCAGTTGATGCAGCTGTAGGTCCAGAAGTCTATCAGGACCACCTTGCCTTTCAGGTCTTCTTTCGTCAGCGGCTTCGAGTTGATCCAGTTCGTCAGACCCGTGAATTCCGGTGCATCGTAAGCATCGACGTTCAGCACGCCTTCACCGTTGGTCTTGGTGCCACCTTCAGGCAGTAGTGTCGACGAGAACGCGTCGAAGTTGAACGGCGTGTGCGTACTGACATAGGTCTGGAGTTTCTTGTCGTACCCCGACATGATCAGCAGTCCCACGACCACGAATATGATGGCGATGGTGCGAATGAACCAGCCACGAGGGTTCGCGATGAATTTGATGCGTCTCAAAAATCGCTGACCTAAGTAGCCGATCAGAAGTAGCATCAGGCTGAGGCCAAGCACGTAGGCCAGTATGTACAGCATGGCTTCGGCGAAGTTCACCGGTAGCACGGTCGCGATGATATAGGCATACACCGGACTACAGCTGCTGAACACGGGACCTAGGGCCGCTCCGGTGATGATCGCACCGACATATTTGCCTTTTCCGCCGGCTTGACCGAGCAGCTGTTGGCTTTTCGCCTGAAGGTTCAGTTTTGCTATGACGGCATCATAGATATTTGGAAAGAACAGCGCGATACCAAGTATGACGAGTATGCCGCCGCTGATGATCGTAAACGTCGCCGGCGGAATATCGATGAACAGTGTCGTTGCTTTAAGAAGTACGGTGAATACGATCAAGCTGGCAGCAAGACTGGCGGCGATGATGAGTGGTCGCTTCTTATCGTCCACCTTTCCACTGATCGATCCGCCGATTATGACAGGCAGCAGCGGCAATACGCACGGTGCGAGCACGGTGATCATGCCTGCGATGAACGATCCGATAAGTAGAAACATGGTTATCCTTTCGAGGAATTAGTTTGCCTGAATCCCCTTCCCATGCGAGGGGAAGGGGGTTCAAAGCTCTAAGGTACTGAGTGATTAGCTCTTCGGCATCATGACGCTTTCGATGACGTGCGTGACACCGTTGCTCGAGATGACGTCGCTGGTCTCGATGTCGATAGTATTGCCGCTGGCGTCCATCAGTTTGACCATGTTGTCCTTCAGGACAGGCATCAGTGTCTGACCTTGTACGGTAGTCAGGCTTTCACCCTTCTGTGCCATGACCTTAAGGTCGGCGCTGGTGTACGTTCCAGGAACGACGTGGTATGTCAGGATGTTCTTCAAGGTATCGACGTTGGCTTCTTCCTGAAGGCTGGCGACGGTTTCCTTCGGAAGCTTGGCGAACGCGTCATTGTTCGGCGCGAAGACCGTGAACGGACCGTCGCTCTTCAGCGTGTCGACCAGGCCGGCCTTCTGGACCAGGCTGACGACCGTCGTGACGTTCTTTGCGTTGACCGCGTTATCAACGATGTCCTTGTCCTTGACCATCTTAGCGCCACCGACGGTCACGCCGTCGGATGTGTCATCCATGCTCATGCTGGTGCTGGCGTTTGAGGTACTATCTTTTTCGTTCATGTCCGCTGCCGCGTACCCGACACCACCACCGACCGCGAGGCCGAGAACGAGAGTGACGATTGCTACGACTGCTTTGTTACCGTGAGATTCCATCTGAATCCTCCTTATGAATAGTTTATTGCCGCCAAGTTCGAATGGGTAATCATAGAGTTATAATTAACTTTACAAACTTAACTATCTTATATAGTATTATATGTAGGATGTCTAAGTCAACAAATAATTCCGAAATCGATATTTCCCAGATTGCTACTTACCAATCCGGTATCGTTCAGGCGTCCGCTCACCGCATCGTCAACCGCATCGTTTCCGATTATCTGTTGCGTCACGGGCTGACAGCCATGCAGTGGTTCGCTATCGGCGCCATCTATGACGCCGGCGACCAAGGTATACGATTGAGCGATCTCACTCGTAAGCTTTCGACCACCCTGCCGTATGTTACCAACATGGTGGCTCTGCTCGAAAGCAAGGATATCGTCCGCAAGGTTTCTCACTCTGGTGATTCACGTATCAAGCTGGTATCTATCGTTCCGAAATATAAAAGGACTATCGACAACATCGAACGGGAACTCCGCGACCACATGCGCGCCAACCTGTACGAGACCGATGGCATTTCGCGCGATGAGCTGCAAACGTATATTTCCGTCCTGTACAAGATAGTACGGCAATCGGGCGTGTAGGAACTGTAACCAGGATTACAATATATTCACATCACGTCGTACTGGTCATGCCAGTGTCCATCGGATGTGATCGGGACTGTTCATAGGCGATCGACACCACCGTTCCGCCCACTATGAACATCACGATACCCGTGAGCAGTACCGCGGTCGACGGCGCCGGCACGAACCGACGCCAGCCCACGACTGATCCATGTGACGCATGAGACGTATGAACGAGCGCGTGTCCTCGGCCGCGGCTCATCAACCATCGATTGACCGGAAACGCGACGATCGCAGCCAGACTGAGCCCCAAAGCCATGCTGGTCCAGAACAGCGTGTTCACGAACCCGGCCTCCATAGCTCCGGGGATGACGGCGACGATGATGTTATCTACCAGCTCCATGGTAAGTATGGATAACGTATCGGCAGCCAACACCAGACGAAGCGCCTGCGAGAACGTTCGACCGGATCGGAGCACCGGCAAGATCGAAAGACCGTACCCGAATACGAATGCCAGACCGAACGCGAGCACGACGGTCTGGGTGGTCGTCGCCCCGATCGCCGTTCCGGCGAACAGCCCGATCACTTCACCGGTAGCGCAGCCGGCTAAACAGTGCAGGGTAGCGCTGAGTGCCATCGTACCGCTCTGATGCGGATGAGTATGGTGATCCATACTCATATAGTCTCACATCCCAGGAAGCGCCGGTTGCTCAGGATCATCGGCCGGCTTCGGTGTCTCGACGAATTCATACGGGCCATGTCCGGCGATCAGCGAGCCCATGCCCAATCTGAACCGCTCGCTTTGCAGGATTTCGAGCCTACGCTCCGCGTCGTTCAGCCTGTCAGGCATGACGATGCCGTTCCACTCAGCCCCGTCGCCATCGGTCGTCATCGTAAGGTCGAAAGTGATGATACCACCGTCCTTGTCGATTCCGACCCGTTCCGTCTTTTGATCACGGGTCGTGAAGTTACGTGTGAACACGTGCCACCCTCGACCGACCTCATGGACGTATCCGGTACGGCGTTTCGAAACGATACTCAGATCAGGCACGCCTTCTCGGATGAGCACCATGAATGCCCGTGCCGCCAGTTCGCGCGAGCGGGTGTCAGCTTCTGCGAGTTGGCGAGCCTTTTCTTGATCTTCGGCTAGTCTTTGCGCTTCGGCACGCGCCGCTCGGTCTGCGTCACGCTGAAGCTTGGCGGCATGTGCGTCTGCCGCTGGAATCATATCGTAAAAACTTTTTTCGTAATCGCTCATATCGGATCTTAGCTGGTTGTATATAACACTATAATTTTACTTTTGTCAAGTATCGCCCACACGTGCTCGAACGGAACGAAAAAACGACCATCGAGTGATCGTCTTATCTTGGTAGCAGCGACAAGGATTGAACTTGTGACCTCAGGCTTATGAGTCCTGCGCTCTAACCAACTGAGCTACGCTGCCGCAGGGTTACTCGGTAGATTGTAGCAAATGCGAAGGGGGTTTTCCAGGGGTGGTCAATCTGCGGCCGAAATATTTTTGCCAAGTATCCGACGATAGCCTATCGATGCACTGTCGCGCGTCATCATTCAACCGAAAGATTAAATATTAAAATAGTATTTTTTGTAATCCGTTTCACACGTAGGACCTAGCGTATGCGCGTAGCATTGTTACAACAGCTACGTAAAAGCTGAAACTACCGTTAGGAGCTATCATGCAAGAAGAAACACGAACAACCACGACTACCGCGGACGAGCCTGTCCGAACGACGACTACGTCCCGAGCCTCCAGTGGGACTTTGGCAAAACGAATCGTCTACTATATCGCCGGTGTCATCATCGCGCTGATCGCCCTCCGATTCCTTTTCCTACTTCTCGGAGCCAACCGCGGGAGCGGATTCGTCGACTTCATCTACGATCTGAGCGCGATATTCGTCGCACCGTTCGTCGGCATATTCGGGGAACCGACGTTCGGCGTTTCGTATGTCGAGACCAGCTCCATCGTAGCCATTATAGTGTACGGGCTAGTCGCGCTCGGTATCGGTAAGCTGTTTACGCTTAACCGTCCGGTTAAATAATTCCAGAACTTATTGCATTGATTTGATCAACTTGATTTAGATATCAAGTTCGACATCGATCAATGATGCCAATCGGCTTGAGATCAGGTTACGTCGCTCTTCGACGCTTCGCTCTCGGTTCCATGTTGCGAGATCGCTTGTGTTGTTGATTGCTTCCATGATGTTAATGTTCCTTGTGCGTTTGTTGGTTTTATTTGCTTGTAATCTTATTTAAGCATAAACGTTAAAAAAAAGCAATACCTTTTTACCATTTCATGACATGAACTTTGCGTTTACAGATACGCTTATGGTATAAATAGTCTAGGATTCTACCTAAAAACTAAACAATATGAACACTTTTGACTCGCTCATCATCGTGGCAGTCGCCGCCTTGATTCATGCCAGCTTCCAGCTGAGCGTCAGTATGTTGACGCTGCTTTCTAGTCATACCATCGGCGCCAAACGTTCGCACAATCGTCTGCTCGGACTTTCCGGATCATTCCTGCTCGGCGTGTTCGTCATGACTGTCATGTTATTGTCGACCATCTCGTTGTTCGTCCAGCTCGTACTTGGCCAAGCCGAGCAAATGCTCGCCTGGGTGGCCGCCTGCGGACTGTTGTTCGGACTCGGCGTCGCCGTATGGATTTTTTACTACAGAAGAGAGCAGGGGACGACACTATGGCTTCCCCGTGGCATGGCCAGATACCTGTCTGATCGTACGAAATCCACCAAACAGTCCGCCGAAGCCTTCGGACTTGGGATCTCGAGCGTCCTGGCGGAGCTACTCTTCATCTTCGCCCCGATCTTGGTCAGCTCACTGATCCTGACGCGGCTCGACTCGCAGTGGCAGCTGGTCGGCATCGCGCTCTATGCTTCCCTGTCGCTCTTCCCTCTCCTCATCGTCTACGGACTCGTCGGAAGCGGTCATAAGATCAGCCGGATCCAGCGTTGGCGCGAAGAAAACAAGAGTTTCCTGCAGTTCGTCGCCGGTGGTGGACTCATCGCGCTTGGATTCTATATCTACGTCGACCAGGTCATTACCCCTACGGTCATGGCTGCCACGGGAGGCCTTTGACATGCCCGGCCGATTGATCGATGTCGTCAAACGAGGCGGTAAACGCTCAAGCGAGCGATTCTCGCGCGACAAGCTCCACGCGAGCGTATTGGCCGCTTGCCTGAGCGTTCGAAGCCCTCAGGCAGTGGCACATGGCGCCGCCGACTCGGTCTGCGAAGTCGTCGTCACCTGGTGCGCCAGCAAACCCGAAATCACGTCCAGCGACCTGCGTCGTATCGCCGCCGATCATCTACAGGTCATCCATCCTGAAGCGGCCTACCTATATAAACACCACAGATTAGTATTGTAAGGAGAAAAACGTGGCCAAGAAAGTACAGTTCGACTTCGATCTCATCGTCATCGGAAGTGGCGCGGGCGGGAGCGCGGCCGCGAGCATCGTGGCCCGTAACGGCAAGCGGGTCGCGATCGTCGAGGCCGATACATTCGGGGGGGACAGTCCTAACTGGAGCGACGTACCGACCAAGGCATTGCTCCATGCCGCGCAGCTGTACGACGAAGCCCGTCATGGCGCCAGGTTCGGACTTCGTTCCGGCACTCTCGGCTACAACTACCCTTCCCTTCGCGCCTGGAAAGACCTGGCTGTCAAGCGAACCGGTGCCGGTGGTAATCGCAAGTTCTACGAGAACGAAGGTATCTCGACTTTCAACTCACCTGCCCACTTCTTGAGTCCGAACGAGATCAGCGTCAATCGTCGTCACCTTTCGGCAGAAAGCTTCATCATCGCAACCGGCTCACATTGGGTCACACCGAGCGTGCAAGGTATCGAGGACGCCGGCTTTTTGACACCGCGTACCCTGCTCCATAGCGTCCGTCCGCCGAAAAGTCTGTTCATCATCGGTGGTGGCACCGTCGGCATCGAAATCGCGCAGATGATGGCGATCTTCGGAACCAAGGTGTATATCGCCGATGTTGCCGCTCGCCTATTACCCAAAGAGGACGAAGAGGTCGGCGTACTGATGGAGCGCCTGTTATCCGAGGATAAGGGTGCTACCGTGCTGACGCAGACCCGCGTGCTCAGCGTGGTCCGTCAGGCGCTCCGTAAGAAAATAACCTACAGCCGCGGCGGTACCGAGCACACGGTGCAGGTCGACGAAATACTGGTGGCGACCGGTCGTCGCCCGAACGTCGATCTCGGGCTCGAAAATGCCAGCGTCACGTACACGCCCAAAGGCATCGAAGTCAATGCCAACCTACAGACCAGCGCACGGCACATCTACGCAGCCGGTGACGTACTCGGTCACGACGCGCACACCCATACCGCCTTGCTCGAAAGCCGCATCGCCGCTCAGAACCTGCTCCAAAAACAAAAGGTCGCCCCGGATTATACCGCGACACCTCGTCTGACGTTCACTCACCCGGGCATCGCATCGGTCGGTCTGAGTGAAGACGATTGTCTGAAGCGTGATCTGAGTATCAAGAAGTCGATCGCTCCGCTCAACATGGTCGCCCGTAGTAACACCAGTGATTTCCGCGACGGCTTCGTCAAGGTCATCGCCGACAAGAACGGCGTGCTTATCGGCGCCACCGTCGTCGCGCCACACGCGGCCGAGATAATCCATGAACTCGGCCTGGCCATCAAGTACAAACTGACCGCTACCCAGGTCGCCGCTACGCCACATGCGTTCCTAAGCTGGAGCGAAGCTATACGCGTCGCTTGCGGACGACTGAAGTAGGTCTGTCATATGGCGAATCTTCATCCGACCGTATATTTCGACGGCAAGCTGGTGCCGAAGGACCAGGCCAACGTATCCGTCGCCAGTTCGGCGGTACTATACGGACTGAGCGTCTATACCGTGTTCCATGTCGCCGTGCAAGACGGTGAATATCGTGCGTTCCGCCTGAAAGACCATTACGAACGACTCGTCAACTCGTGTAAGATCATTGGTATCGATACGTTCGGCAAGGATTGGTCGTACGAATCGTTCGAACACGACATGCGCGAACTACTTCACGCCAACCGGCCGGACAAGAACGTGTTCGTACGCGCCAGTTTCCATGTCAACGAACTGCTCCCTGGCACGCGGTCGCGTGGACTCAAGACTATATTAAGTGCTTTCATTTACGACGCCGACCCGATCATTCCGACGGACGGAGCACGACTCAAGACCAGCGTATGGCGACGCACGCCCGATTTCGCCATTCCGTCGCGTGCCAAGGTCAATGGCGCCTACGTCAACTCGGTATTAGCCCGCCAAGACGCCATCGACTCGGGGTATGATGACTGTATACTGCTCGATTCTTCCGGTCACGTCGCCGAACTATCGGCGGCCAATATCTTCATCGTCCGGGCCGGGCGACTCATCACTCCCGACACGAATACCGACATCCTCGAAGGAATCAACCGCCGCACCGTCGTCGAACTCGCCCGCTCTATGGGCATCGAGGTCGTCGAACGTTCCATCGATCTGACCGAACTGTATATCGCCGATGAAGTGTTCGTCAGTGGTACCAGCGCGTTCCTGTCACCGGTTTCGGTCATCGATGCGCGCGATATCGCGATGCCGAAAGATGGATTGACCGAGCGTCTGAAAACGGCATATCTTGACGCCTTGACCAGTACCGACAGTGCATTTCTTACCGTGCTCTAGACGTTGCATTAAAGTATTCTATGTGTTATAATAAGAATGGAACGTTGGTTCTGAAGTTTGTTAGCATCAAGTGACTATTTACTTCACCGAAACAGCACTGCCCAAGACGAAATGCCTCCATTTGGAAGACAGAGTAGAGCTAAGCAACTGCAGACTAAGGCAATAAATACTATTTATTGAACGGCTGCGGTTATTTTTATACCAGGCCAGGGAGACATATTATGGAACGATATAAACTACGACGGCTGATAGCCGGATCGACGCTTGGCATATTGGGCGGACTCGGGCTGAGCGGTTGCGCCGAAGCACCGCTTAATTATGAAGGTCAAGGCCAGGCATTCACCGTGCGCGGAAAAATCGCTGAAGTCGAAGATGACGGTACGATCAAGATCCACCAGGATGATCTCGAGGTCATTTCGGCCGAAGGCAAGGCCATCGAATGGTTCCCGGACCACGACGGTCAGGATATCTTCAGTGAGAAATTCAATTTCTTACAGAAGTTTAAGCAGGAACCAGGCGGCTGGTTCAGTTGCGGTGACGACGTCGTCGTCGGAGAAGCCTTCGACATCGAGAGCCACCCGATCGAGCCGCAAGACCTGAGCAAGGGCGATATGGTCGAGATCTCCGGACACATCCGCGAATCGATCTACTACCAATCGTACGGAAAATCAGGCGCCTGCGAGGCAGAAGACCTAGCGGTCTATGATGTCGCGAAGCAGATCAACTAGGCGATCGACCCGACAACGAAAAAACGACTACCTGACGGTAATCGTTTTTTCTTGGTTGCCCAACTGCACCTACAGTGGAGCCTTATCTGTAAAGAGATAACTCGCTGGAGAGAACTAACCGAGGCAACTACCCCTATCAACAGGATACCGTTAGGAGATTAGAACTTGTAAGATACAATGGAGCTAATAAATATCCTCTTACCGCCAATAACATGCTGATATGAACTAATGTTTTGGAAAGTATTTAGTTTATAGGCTTATTTTACTTGCTTACTTAACGGGATATGCGTAATCATGTGTGCCGCCATTTGCAGTTATCCTATACAAAATAATGAAGTTGAAGTTAGGTATTAGGGTGTGTAAGTTATCCACTACAAAGCAACTGGCTACTATCTTTATAAGCAAGCATCTATTAACTCTAGCGTTAAGCTAGTCCTCATTGTAATATCGGAGCGATGGAATAGAGCTATATCTTCCGATATGCGTTATAAGCAAGAATAACATTCCCAGCAGAGCTGACTACTCCGATCACCGATGCGACTAAGTCGATGAGTTCATTTCGCGCTGCCATTTCGCGCGACTCACGATTCTGTCTTGAGCAACTTATGTCTGGCTCCTCGATTACTACCACTCCATCCGCGGAGACTGATTGACCACCACTGTAGCATTGGGGTTCAGAAGCTATCGTGCTGATATTCTTAGTAATGTATATGGCTGCGATTGATGCGACAGTGATTAACGATAATATCGCCATGATGAGTAATTGTGATTTCGTAACTATGTACTTGGATACAGGTTGCTTTTTCATATTACATATTTTACTTTAGCGTTTAAGCTTAGTCTATTCTTTGATCAATTTAGTCGACAACTATTACCCCGTCGGCCGACAGAGGTGTACCATGCGAGGCTCCTGAGCTCCGCGCACCATATTCTACAGTCGGAGTACGGCTTCCGTTAAAGGCTCTTACGTGATTTTTGAGAGCTTCCCAGTCATTATGATCATCTGTACCGTTTGATCCTTGAGATAGCTCAACGCTACCTAGGTCATCTTCATCCGTTAACTGATATCTATAGTTCATCACGCTCTCATAGTTTTCTAAGTTGAAGTAGTCATCCGGATCATAATCTGGTGCGTTTCCACTGTTATTATCTATACCGGCGTACATGCACTCAGACCCTTGCTCCATATAGTAGTGGACTCTACTGAGGCAAAGTCCGTGCCCAAGCTCATGTAGGACTGTACCTGCAACTGCCCTGTCATCATTTGCCTTACCGGGGATTGAATCTATTTTTCCACCTGCTATAAAAAGATCGTCTCCAGTAGTCTCCGCCCATCCGGATGAGTTAGCGACAGTGCCTCCGACAGAATAATGGTCGCCAAAAATCATATATCTCCAAATGCCTGCTCTGTTTGACGAAAAGTTACGAGTAATCCCGTCCCCACCCACTTTCTAATCTTGGAAATCGGGAACCGAACTTATGCTTGTTCGCTCTAGCTCAGCATCGAAGTCAGGTAGAACATTACCGCCCCCGTAATTACCGGTGTCAAAATGTATATTGATATCTTTGTCGTCAAAGACTTCTTCAACAATACTTAATTGAGAATTAGTCGGTTTGTACAGGGTACTGTTGGTGGCGTCACTCATCCAATCGATTTCCACATAGATATCCTGCTTAACAGGGTCTGGAAGTGCGCACACGTCCGGATTTGGCGCAGTGTTACAAAAAACATCCGTTCGATCGACATACCACACCGATTCGACCATATCCGACAAGCCGTCGTAATCTGTGTCATTGTAACCGGCTGCATCTACGGTGCCTTGCTTGAGCTCCTGTATTAAATCTAGTCCGTCCAAATCTATATCCTCATCACCAGCTTTGATAGCCTCTCCCTCGTAACCTAAAGGTAGGTTCGAGTGATCGGTGTACAGAAGGAAATTCTGGTATTTATCAGATGCCGAACCTGGATCTATATCAGGTACGGTTGAATTAACGAGTACTGCATTAGGGAGATTTACAAAAAATCCGACATTTTCCACTTGGTTGGTACTTCCGTTACACATTATTACAGCCGCACTCATCTGACCGGTGGATGACTCGGCGAATACGTATCCAGGAGCAAAATCCCAATCTAGAGCCAGGGATGTATCCTCAGTCCAGTACACAACCATGGACGTGTACGCTGTATATTGATTACCCCCAAGGAAAGACTCTTTGGTAACGCCCCATCTTCCATTGTTTAACGCCTCCTGCCACGAAGATTGCAATTCTACGATATCAGCGGCTACGGTAGGATTTTGGTAATTTGAATAGTTTTCGTTATTTGTTATCCATTCGGGCCATGTGTTAGTTAAATCTTCTTCGCAAGTAGGCGTTCCTGATGGGCTGTTATATATATTGAGGCTATTAGTAGTGTGGTAATAATCGTCATACGCTGATACTGCCCCAGCCTGATTAGTGAATAGGATTGCACCCGTTATAGCTAATACCAGATGTAGTCCCAACAGTGCCTTACTAAACATCTCACCCCCCCCAGTTTGTTATGCGCTAAGAATACATTGCGAATTCTGAAATTACAATCTAATAAGCTTTAGCCACAGAGCAGGCTGAAAACACGTTATCGATGTAGAGTTTTCGCGTAATGAATAAATCGGTTAATTGGTTATTGGACGGGTTCTACTTCATATAGAACTATCCCGTCTACTGCTAAACGAATCCGACATTGAATTTTGTTTAAGCTCACTTAGAGATCTCGATCTCCAGTGGGTATCAATGAGTTCTTACACTAAGCAAAGGTTCCAAAACATACTGTTCCCAGAAGGTTTGATATATGATTACGAAGCGCGTAAATTTGGAACCTCTAAAATGAGCCCTTTTTACAGATTGACAGCAACTAAAAAAGACTCCGAAGTGCCTTCGAAATCTTTCTTGGTTGCGGGGAGAGGATTTGAACCTCTGACCTCGTGGTTATGAGCCACGCGAGCTGACCAGACTGCTCCACCCCGCGATACATATCAAAGTCTAACAGATACGGACTACCGTTGCAAGCTACGGTAGGCTCCGCCGAATAGGAAGTTCACCCAAGCCTGAAAATTACTTTCCGGCACGACCTGCGGGACGTTGGCCGTCGTTTTCTCATCGGCACTCGCCGCCGCGGAGTTCGGCGGCAGTATCAGTACCTTCTCACCGGGGCTCACCAACCCAAGCTTTTCCCGGACGGCCAGCTCCTTGTATTCATCGCTCTTGAAGTAGTTTTGCTCGTATTGGAGCTTGGCCGTACGCAGCTGCGCGAGACGGAGTTCGCGCTGCTTATAATCGATCTCTTTCTGTAGCCCATAATTACGCTCCATGGCCTGCACCGACCCCCAAGCCCAACTGGCCGCCACCAACAAACCGACGACCACGACCAGGTTGTTGGTGGTGAAATAATTATGCCGTGCGTGGTAGTACCAACGACGTAGATTTCTTGCGTTTATATTTTTCATCGGCTTGTTTAGTTCGCCTTCTCGTGAGTTATTATAGTCCACCTCGGTTAATTACGCTATAATGGAGCCTTGTACGGGGGCGTAGCTCAGTGGTTAGAGCAGCGGGCTCATAACCTGTTGGTCGCTGGTTCAAGTCCAGCCGCCCCCACCAAGCATTATTCGAATCATCATGAGTGAACTAACCAGAGTCAGCCTTGCCGTGGTCAGACGGCCTGGCAACGAAGTATTGATTGTCGAGCGTGCGCGTGCCGAAACCATCGGCGGGCATGTCCTTCGCTGGGCGTTCCCCGGCGGCAAGATCGAGCTAGGCGAAACACCCGAACTGACGGCCGAGCGTGAGACGCTTGAAGAAACCGGTTATTCCGTAGATGCCTACCATTTGCTTTCAGAAGCTACTTCACCAGGCACCGAAACGCATCTGTCGTATTTCGCTTGTCGGCGGGAGCGACCGTCACGCCTACCCACGCACGACGACAGCATCAAAGATATCCGTTGGGTACCGTACGTCGAACTGGGTAACTACTTCACTACCCCGCTCAACCCCGCCGTCGATTCCTGGCTGCGTAGCTACGAGAAATAATCCCGCGAGAGTTGCGCGAGGTTATTGATAATGGATTATATTTCAACCGTGCCATCGACGGCACGCTTACCGAGCGGCGGCGTGATGCCGTTGTCACGGTAGAATTTTTCGAGGTCGGCTTCAAGTTTCGCCTGGCCTTTTTCGATCTGACCTTGGCTACGGTTGAACATGGTCGATACCGAACGGGTATACCTGTCACCGAGTCGGAGCATGCCACCCCAATTCGCCATACGCTCGTCCTGCGGACCACCTAGAAGACGGAAGGCCATCGCCTGACGCATGCGGACCATATCGTCGGTCGAAAGATCCTTTTGTTGCTTGACGACATCAAGCATGCCGCCGAAGACTTCGGTCCATACGGTCGTCGCCATCATGCGGACATCAACATCCGAAACGCGTCGATGATAGCCCGGCGTTCGCTGCATATCGATGAGCGTCGCGAGGACTTCCTTGCGATGATCGAGCGTCTCTATGACCTTTTCGTGCCGATCATGCTTGGAAGAGAGGCTACCGAGCTGCGAGCGGAGTTGTCGCTCCTGCGCCAGCGTGTCCGGAGTCAATGCATTGGCACTGACGGTCTTACCCTCGACACTCGTCAGGAATGCGCCTTGGCTGCGGACGATCGCTTCATAGAAATCACTGCCGAGCGCGAGTCCGTTATATGCGGTCTTGCCGCTGACGCCGAACAGACCCTGGGCTAATATGTCAGGCCTGACGCGCATCAAGGCGCGTTGGTCAAGGGAGCTTTCGCGGGGTACGTCGACTTGGCTACCGAGCATACGCGGGACGCTGCCGAAAGCACGGAACTGGTCAAAGTCAAAAGCCGGCCGCTCTGGCTCGGGCATACCTGGTAACTCTTCACCAGAAAGTCCAGGAAATTTTTCACGTCGTGACGGCATGTGGGTTAACTTCCGCAGCCGTTACAGCCAGGCTTGTTGCAGTTGGCGCACGTGACGATACCTTCGGCTTCGCTGACTGCGGCGTGCTCGGCGGCATCGATGAGTAGCTGGATCTCTCTTTCGCTTCGTTGACCGGCCCAGGCGGCACGCTCACCTGATGCACGGTGTCGGGATACCGATTCATCGTCGATGGGTATTCCTAAGTCGAGCGCGACTTCCGGGTCGAACCCTTCGATAAGATGCTCGTCAGGGGCGTCCGTATACGCCTCATGGCTGGTGAATTCGGCGTGAGAGCGATTCATAACTTCATATTACCATAAACGTTACAAAAAGTCAACTATTCCCAGCGGAAGACTCGGAAGGCGATGACGTAGATGACGACCATCCACACCAGTGTCAGGCCGATCTGCGGGCCGAGCTGAGTTATATTCTGGCCCTCGGTGATGATAAGCCGGATGGCGTCGTTGATGGGTGTCAGCGGCAAGGCGGCCGAGACGTTCTGCAGCCATTCCGGCATAAGGAACCGCGGGAAGAACGTGCCCGACAGGAACATCATCGGAAAACTGATGATATTGCCGAGCGGCGCCGCCTGGTTCTCGTTCTTTGCCCAACCACCGACCGCAAGGCCGATACCGAACATGGTCGCCGTGCCGAGGAGAATGATTATCAACAGGCTGAAATAGTCCCCACGCATATTCAGATCGAACATCGGTATGGTCAGCGCAACCGCGAACATGACGGCTACCGACAGCACGCCGACGACCATCTGGCTCAGTACGTTGGCCGTGAAGAACTGCCAGACCCGGAGCGTCGTCGTGTGGTAACGACGAAGCACACCGCGCTGCTTCATACGTGGGAACACACTGGTCGGACCGAAGATACCGAGCGAAAGCAAGGTGAACCCAAGCAGGCCGGCGAACGTGTAATCGAACTGGGTCATACCTGGCGCCTTGGCTGTCGTCAGTGCCACCGTGAACGGCGTCGGCGCGTTCGTTATACCCTTGTTGATATCCGTGAACACCCCGTCGAGCACACTCGAAAGTGTCTGACCCGCTTGCTGTGAGTTCTGATCGACGACGATCTCGGCCTTGCCCGATGGGAACGATTCTCCCGGTTTCGTCTCGCCGAACGATTCCGGTAACTTGATGATGGCGTCGATCTCGCCGCGCTGCAGCTTTTCGGACGCGGCCGATTCGGACCCAGCCTCCTTATCGATCTTTACCAGATCGTCCTTCTGGATATTTTTGACGAATTGATCGGTGAACTCGTTGTCGGCCTTGTTGATGAGCGCCACGCTGAATGACAGGTCGTTGCTACCACCGAAGATACCACCGAACACGAACAGGAAGATAAGCGGAAAGACGAATATGAAGAACAGCCCCGTCTTGTCGCGGAACGCACGTTTCACATCGACGACGGCGAACGTAAGGATGGTGCGAAGGTTCTTCATGTCAGTCCCGGAGCGCCTTTCCGGTCAGATCGATGAAGACATCTTCCAGGTTAGCCTGCTCGACGTGTTGCTCTTTTTTGAATCCCTTCTTGAGCAGTGCCTTCACAAGATTCTTCGGTGTATCGAGTGCGATGATCTTACCCTTATCCATGACAGCGATCCGATCGCACAGCAGCTCCGCTTCGTCCATATAGTGCGTCGTGATGACGACCGTGACACCTCGTTTCTTGATATCGTTCACCAGGTCCCAAAGATTACGTCGGGCCTGCGGATCAAGGCCGGTCGTCGGTTCGTCCAAGAAGAACACTTTCGGTTCGTGTACGAGTGCGGCGGCGATCGAAAAACGTTGTCGCTGTCCGCCGGACAGCTGTTCGACGTAGCTGTCGGCCTTATCTTCGAGCTGGACTTCCTTCAGGTGTTTCATGGCGTTGACTTTCAGGCCATACGCGCTCGCGAACACGGCAAGTAGCTCCTTCAGCTTCGTCTTGTCTTCGAAGCTCGGACTCTGGGGCTGCACGCCGATGATGCCACGCACGCCGTACGGATGCTTGGCGACATCGATACCGTCTATCGTCGCCATCCCTCCATCGATCGGGCGTAGTGCCTCGAGCATTTCGAGCGTCGTCGTCTTACCGGCGCCATTCGGACCCAGGATGCCAAAGACTTCTCCTGGCTTTACCTGAAAGCTCACACCGTCTACGACCGTTTTTCCGCCATAGGTCTTTACGAGATTTTCGGCCACTACCATATGCTTCATTACCATTCATTATACATGTAGCGAAAAACAAAAAAGCCCCGCCGGTGAGGGTGGGCTACTGCGGGCCACAACCCTCCTCGTTATGCGAGGCATTTTTGGCACCTGTTTGTTTGATACTACTTTAGCACCATTACCGCTTACGTTTCAATGGTAATTTTTACCTATGAAAAACCGCCCTGAATCGGGCGGATTTTCAACGTTTAAGAAGTGTTATTTCTTCTTAGAAACAGTCAGGAAGCCGTTGCGTGGGTTTTCCTTGACGACGCGGTCTTCTGGAAGATCAACTGGTTCACCCTTCGCGTTCTTTTCTACCTTTGCGAAGAAGTAGATAGTCTGTGGTTTACCACCACGAAGAGTCACTTCGGTCTTGTGCAAGTAGTATGTGATGCCCTTCGAGTTTGTGTGACTGTAAGCCATTGGTTCTTATACCTCCTATTAGTTCTTACAAGAGTAAGATTACTCCCAGAGGTCACCCCTGTCAATAGTTAAACGTGTGCGTAGTGACGGTGTAAAAGTGCCCGTAACACCACCAGTCCAAGCAGCCTGGTGACGATGACGAATACGATGATGCCACACAAGAACAAGCTGAAGCCGGCGAAGTCGGGCGACCACGCGGGGCTTGAGAATTCGTGCCTATATAGGCTCGGACTCGGCAGGTTGGCCTTGTCTGGAGCGTTCGCACCTTCAGGATATTTGGCAAGTTCCGCGGCGAAACACTGTACGTACGCTTGCGAGTAGCCGCCGAACTGTGCCTTACAGGTCTGGTCGGCGAGCGTGTTTATGTTACTCCCGGAATCACGGGCGCTGGCCGCCTCGATCGCCACCTGGGTGTCACGCTTATACTGCTCTTCCAGGTAGATGACACCGCTCTCGGCGTTCATATGCGCCGCGGAGTAGCGCTGGAGATCGAACAGACGAGCCTTGGTCACTTCCGCGTTCCCTGCCTTGTCGGCACTGAACACGGCCGTGCGACGTTCGATCATACCGATGTTGTTGAGACGGAGGAACGTTGCCGCTATAAGGCCGGCCAGGATCAATAGCAAAATGAGCTGCCAGGTCTTCACCCGTTGCAGCCAGCCGATACCCTGTCTGATATGTCGCTTGTCCGCCACTGCTTTGACGTTCACCTCACCCTTTATAAACTGGCCTTAGTATACCATGAGCGGCTACTTCCGATAGAGGGGGAATCGTGGCGCCATGATGAGGAGCGTGGCGGCCGCGAGGAACACGAAGAAGATGCGGAATGAGATGGTCTGCTCGGATACGAACATCAATGCGCTGAAGAACAATGCCGCTAGCGCCGCTCCGAGATTGACTACCATTTCGATGACGAACATGTATTCGATCCTCCTGCCGGTACGGTCCGCCTGGTCGAACATCCCCCGCATGAACGGCATGCCATAGCCTATGGTCGAAAGTTCGTTCGCGCTGTTGACCAAAATGACCGATACCGGAGTCGACACGAAGCCACGAAGCATATGGATCGAACTGTTCAGATAGGTCGACGCTTTCAAGAGCTGGAGTCCTTTGCGGTGATCGATCAGGCGCCCGAAGCCGTACGACACCACGAACGCCACAAGGATGGTAATGGAAGAGACGAAGCCCAGTTCGGCGTATACCTGGTCCGTACCGCTGACGAAGACAGCCACGACAAGGAACAGTGTCCAGGCGATATTCGTAACGAAGACATCGGCCCCGATCGCAGATTCGGCCAAGAAAGCCCTGAACGTGGTCCTCCAGGGGAAACCGCTGAAATCCAATCCATGCTGAAGCCGTATCGGCTCGGCCGAGAGGAACAACGGAGCGGCGGAAAGCACGAACAGCACGGCCGAAAGGACCATGACGCTTTCCGGGCCGAAGAAATATGCGACCAGACCACCCACCAGCGGGCTCAGTCCCGACGCGATCCTTTCGACGATATTCATGAAACCTATTTCCTTGCCGGCGTGGTCGGAATGCTTCACCTTGGAGAAGTCGACCAGGTACGCCATGTCGTTCATCGCACCTGAGAAGGCCTGAAAAAGACAGAAGACACCCAGACCCGCGAGCGAATATGCCGGGTTCGAAGCGAACGGCAGCGCGAACATCGCACCTGCTGACACTATATTGCTATAAAGGGTGGCGTGTTTCGGACCGTATGCCGCGATCACCCTAGCGGCTGGAATCGAGAACGGTACCTTCAATGCATAGAACGCCGTGAAAAACAGTCCTATGAATAACAGGCTGTAGCCTTCCTGATACAAAAACACCGCCGTGAACGTCGAGACCAGACGAAGCGCGAACACACGCATCAATCGCGAGGCATACAGCTCCGCGACCTCACTGAACGACGCATGACGCCAGAAATGGCGCCGTTTAAGCAGACGATGTATAAGCGAATTCAGCATGTCGATTGTTTTTTATTTGATAAAGGATTTCACTTCAGTATACCACTCGCAGGGATATCCTCGTAGCGGCGGAAGCTCGTGGAGTATGTCATTTCGGACGTCGCTGAGGGTATACTACAAGCATGAACATATTCTTCTCCGGTATCGGTGGGGTCGCACTCGGCCCGCTTGCCCAGATCGCGCACGGAGCCGGCTACTCGGTACTCGGGAGTGATCTGAATGAGAATCTGATGACACGTGAGCTCGGCCGAAGCGGCATATCGGTCAAGATCGGCCAGAGCGCCGAACTGATCGAAGCCGAGCACGCGGTCAATCCGATCGACTGGTTCGTCTACACGGCCGCACTCCCCGATGACCACCCCGAACTTAAGAAGGCGCGTGAGCTCGGTATCAGGACGACCAAGCGCGACGAACTGCTATCGTTCATCATCACCGAGAAGAATCTGAAGCTCATCGCCGTCAGCGGTACGCACGGTAAGACGACGACCACCGGCATGCTGGTATGGGTGCTGAAGCAACTTGACGTTCCTGTGAGCTATTCGATCGGGACGACGGTCAGTTTCGGGCCGAGCGGCTATTACGATGCGGATAGTGAATACTTCGTGTACGAATGTGATGAGTTCGACAAGAATTTCCTTCACTTCGCGCCACATCTCAGCATCATCACGTCGATCGGCTACGACCATAGCGACACGTACCCGACCAAACAGGACTATGCCTCGGCGTTCCGCCAATTCATACATCAGTCCGGTTTCGCCATACTCTGGCAACGGGACAACGACGCGATAACCGCGCGATATTCCAATTCGTGGTGCATGCAGAATGACGAAGTACTCAACGAGCTGAGACTGGCGGGTGCTCATAACCGTCGCAACGGTACGCTCGTACTCAAAGCCCTCGAAAAGTTAGGCATCGGCGAGAACATCGATAATCGTCGCTGGCTCGAAGAATTTCCCGGCACCAATCGTCGGTTCGAAAGACTGGCCGACGACCTGTATACCGACTACGGACATCATCCGACGGAAATAGCCGCTACCCTTCAGATGGCTCGCGAACTGAACGATACCGTCGTGCTGGTTTACCAACCACATCAGAATGTCCGGCAGCACGAGATACGAGCGTTATACCGCAACGCGTTTACGGAAGCCGAGACGATTTATTGGCTGCCGACGTACCTGAGTCGTGAAGATCCTGAGTTGACGGTCCTTACTCCACAGGAGCTCAGTGCCGATATCGTCAACAAAGATGATATTCACATTGCAGAACTTGACGACGATCTATGGACCCAGATCGAATTACACCGACAGAACGGCTCGTTGGTATTGTGTATGGGCGCCGGCTCTATCGATGGCTGGCTACGGTCTCGGCTCGAGTCTAAGGTCTAGCGATTATCGCCACTTCCGTGGCTGACGCCACGGGCTTTACGACTGAGGACCTTGTCGAGGTTCGCCTGAGCCACATCCTCGAGCGTGTAGCCTAGATATACTGCCGTCGAATTGATGTACCACAAAATGTCACCGAGTTCTTTGACAAGTTCCTTCTTGTCTTCTTCGCTCATGACACCGTCCTTATCACGCAGGATCTTCTTCATCTTCTCGGCGACCTCACCGGCTTCACCGGTTAATCCCAGTATCTTAGACAGGAACGCATGACTTCCCGGGTCTTTCGGTTTCGAATCGTCGAAGGTGTCAGTCGATAGCGCTTGTGTCGAGTAGTCGGATAGTTGCATATGCCTAGTTTACCAATTTTCCTCAAACTCTTCGAAGAAGTATGGATCATTGAAGAACGTACGCGCCACGATCTGCTCTACGGCCGGAGCAAGCTCATATTCATTCAATCGATGCGGCTTCACCCAGCGTAAACGATCGTTCAACACGATGTCATCACTGTTGAATTTGAAGACGTGTACCAACGTGCTCATCACTACCCTGTCCTCGCTCATCGTACGGATATAACACTCTCCCGCATGAGTGAAGTCGGTCTCGGACACACCAAGCTTTTCGCCCGCCTCACGCCGAGCGGATTCTGCGACCGAACTGTCCGATATGTGCACCTTGCCGTTCGGGAGCGCCCATTTTCCAATGAACGGCTGGCGGTAGCGTTGGAACAGCAGTACTTGGCCCTCACTGTTCTGAATGACGAACATCGTAGTGATCTTAGGCTGCAGTCGAACGTCGAGCGTCGCCGTACTGACGCGGTCGACGTACACTACACCGCGCTTTGAAAGCGTATAGCCTTCGACCGTCTTTTCAATCAGGCCCGCCTTGATAAGGAGCTTCAGATGGTAACTGTATAAGTTGCTGTCAGTCTTAGGCGGCCGCATGTCACGGAAGCGGGCGGTCCGTTGATGCATGAGTACTCCGAGAATGTGTTTCTGAATCGTATGTTCAACAGTATTCGTATCAATCATATTTGAGTCAAATTATACTTTCTATACACCGTCATACTATCACGATATGGTGATTATGTAATCTGTTATTTCAAACTGAAAGGACGTTCGCAAATGGTTGATAAAATTTCTAACTTAGAAAGATTTGAGCATAATCGGTATCGTGAACGTGAAAAGAAGTATCTGCCGCTCTTTCCGGAATCACTTCAGGAATTCCGACGTCTCGCCCAGCCGATCGAGCAGTTCTACCTTAGTCATCCGGACGAGCCGTTCTCGCTCCGTTTTCGTGAAACGCTTGACCACGAAGGAAACCTTACCTATTCTGCCGCGCTCAAGGATCGCGGCGAACTGACGCTGGATGGACTCGACAGGCTTGAGGTCGAGGTGGACATCTCTGCGGATCTTTACGGATTCTACAAGACCGATGAGGCCCCATTGATTCGAAAGTTGCGGTACCACGCACACCCTGATATCGTGGTCGACTACTATGAGGACGGGCACACCCATCTGGAATCCGAGAATGACTTCGCGATGCGGAAATTCATGGATGACCATGGCGATTCTTTCGTCGATGTCACGGGCGACCGTATCGTCGATAACGAGTGGCGCGCTCACCTTGCCTACCGGACGCGGCACGACGGCGCCGAAGCGCTGACCATACCGCCTGAGATATCGGTCGACAGTGCAGCTCATACCTTGCTAGGACTCTCTCGAGCGAAGTCGCCGGTCGTAGCACAGATATGCGGACGATCAGGCTCAGGCAAGTCGACGATCGTACACGAACTACAGGACACGCTCCATGAACACGGCGTCGAGAGCATCGTGTTGTCGACCGACGACTACCACCGTGGATCGACCTGGCTCAATGCCTACAATAATGGTGAAGAGTGGTCGGAGTGGGATCATCCCATCGTCTACGACACCGCCACGGCAAAGACCGATCTGGCGAAGCTGCTCGCCGGGTCATCGATTGATCGTCGGACGATCGACTTCACCGTCTGCGAACCCGTGATTACCGGAGCCATACGTCCGGCTCCGGTAATACTGCTCGAAGGAATCTACGCCGGTACGAAGGAGTTTGACGCGCTCTCGGAACTTCGCATCAATATCCCCACACCACTCGCGACCTGCATCGGTAGAAGGCTACTCCGCGACATGCGCGATCGGCCGGAGTTCGCGGACCCTGCGAAAAGTTTCAGGTACATGCTCGAACAAGCCGAGCCGATGTGGCGAGGGCAGTCCGATGCATAGCCACGACACTATTTTTACCGACAGTCAGGTTACTGCTATAATCAACGTAATTCAGGAGGAAGAATAAACATGAGTCAGCCGATCGAACACGACATACCGTTACCAGGATTCGAACGTTCGTGGGACAAGACGGATATCGCATTGTCACTCGGACGAGTCGCCCTTGATTTCGCCGACGTGAAACGGGTCCCTCGTAAAGCGGATGGCGAACGCGAAAGCGACGTCGAGCATAGTTTCATGCTCGGACTCATCGCACCCGAGCTCATCGAGAAGCTTGAACTCGGCCTCGACAAGGGCCTTGTCGCGCAGTTCGCGAACGTCCACGACCTTATCGAACTACGGACCGGAGATGTCAACACGTTCAGCATCAGTGCCGAGGACTACAAGAAAAAAGCCGAGGCGGAAGCGCTTGCGCTCGAAGAACTTATCAACGATCTGCCTCCTTACACCGCGCAGTTGCTCGAACGATACGAAAGCCAGGCGGAGCCTGAAGCGCGCTTCGTCAAGGCGGTCGATAAGTTCCTCCCTTTCATCGTCGACATGCACGGTGAAGGTATCCGTATCATGATGGAAGATCACAACATATTAAGCGGCGAGGCGTACCTGGCTGCGTGTGAAGGCATACAAAAATCTTTCGAGGATAGGTTCGGGGATGAGTTCCCTGAGCTCGCCGTCATTCACCGCGAACTGTGGCAAAGCTTCGGCCAGAAGTTCAGACGCCTGGTGCCGCGCGGAGTAGAGCAGTTACCCGTCCCTGCTCAAGCCACCGTGCTTCGTATGTCGTCTTGACCTTATAGTCATCACTCAGCTCAGAGTCATGAAGATCGAAACTCAACTGTCGGATGTTCCAGCCAGACGCGACGAGTTGCTCAAGGCTCCAGTTAAAGAACGTCGGTGAATCATGTTTAAGCAAGAAGGACCCGTCGATAGACAGTAATCGTTCGTACATCGCTAGGTAGTGCGGGTGCGTCATGCGACGACCAGCGGATCGGCGCTTAGGGTACGGATCAGGAAATGTCATCCAGATGGCTCCGACAGAATTTGCCTTGAAACACTCTTCCAGCTGATCGGCTCGCGCTCGTAGAAACCTGATGTTCTTCAGTCCCCTGGCTTCGGCTTCATACGCGCCCTTTTGCAAGCGATCGCCTTTAACATCGATTGCCACGTACGTAGTCTCGGGATGAAGAGTCGCCAACTCGACGCTGAACATACCCGTTCCGGCTCCGACTTCGATCACATCGGTCTTAGTCGGCTGCCATTCATCGAGTTCGTAGCAATACTGCGAATTGGCGAACTTGGCGAAGCGATACTTCTTCCGCTTCCTGGTTATGACGAATTCGTCCGGGTCGACCATGACCTCATCAGACTTGTCTGCAGTGTTCGGACGAGGTTGCGGATTGCTGGTCTCGATCATCGGAGTCGCGTCGCGCTTCCGTCGATATCGATCTTCACGAGCTGGGACGGCGTCGCATCGTTCACCCGGCCCGCGTCGACGTAGAAGTCGACACCATCACCGAAGTACGTCGAAGCTTCGGTGCTATCAAGCGCCGGAGCGGCGCCTTGCGGGTTGGCACTCGGTGCGATCAGCGGACCGGTCGTACGGACCAGATGGCGGAGCGCGTCATCATCAGGCATCCGGTACGCCACGGAGTCATTGCTGCGCCGTATCCATTCAGGTGCATCGCTCGATGGCAAGATGACACTGACAGGGCCAGGCCAGACCGACTCAAGGAACATGTTCGTCTCATCGAACGGCTGATCATACAGCTGGTCATACCCGTCGATCAGGACGATCGGAGACTTGTCGTCGTCGCGTCCTTTCAACTCATAGATGCGCCCTACCGCGACCTCGTCATCGGCCCGCGCGACCAGTCCATACAACGTATCGGTACGAAGTACGCCGACGCCGCCCGCCATCAGAATGCGAGCGATTTCAGGGTCGTTTACAGATGTGAAGACGGTCATATCACGTGCTATACTACCACACATGGAACACCTCAAAAACCAACAGCTTTTTGAACAATGGGTAGACTGGCTCACAACCCACGCCCTCGATTTCGTCACCATCATCGTCGTCGCATCAATCGCCTACTTCCTTGGGACGCGGCTGGTCGGCATAATCGTCAAGCGTGCCGTCAAAGGTGCTCGGCACCGTTCCTGGCACAAGAAGGACATTGAGAAGCGTCAGAAGACACTATCGCATCTTTTCAAAAGTATCTGGCGTATCGTCATATTCCTGACAGCCACGTACGCCATCGTCCGCGTATTCAACCCGAACATCACTTCCGATCTGGCTCCGTTGTTCGCTAGCGCGGGAATCATCGGTATCGCACTTGGATTCGGCGCGCAGTCGCTCATCAAGGATTTTCTTCAGGGTATCTTCATCATCTCCGAAAACCAGTACCGAGTCGGTGACATCATCGATATCGAAGGCTTCTCCGGAACGGTCGAGCGCATCGGCACCAGAAGCACGGTCCTACGTGATGTCGATGGTCAGGTCCACTATTTCCCTAATGGAATGATCCAACACGTGATTAACAAGACGATGGGATACAGCATGGCACGCTTCACGATGCTGATGCATCCCGATTCGGAAATCGACGACGTGTCGGAACTCATCGATATGACCGGCAAGGCGCTGTCCGAAGAGGACGGCTGGAAAGACAAGATACTCAGTCCCCCATCGTTCGTATCGATCGGCGAAGTGACAGGTAGTTCGGTCGAGGTGATTGTCGCCGGCAAGACCCAGCCGAGTGATCAATGGAGCGTCGTTTCCGAGATGCGCCGTCGCCTGCTTGAGGAATTCGAGCAACGACAGATTCGCCTCGCCGTCGTGCCGTTTCAGACCCAGCAACAGTCGCGCAAGAAATAATCAATCTCGATCGAGCGTCAGCGCGGCATCACTCAACGCGTCACCGGAAAAGTCCGCCACATCGTCGGTAAATGCCTGGGCGGCCTTCTGCTTATACAGCGTATCGAATTCCTGCAAGGACGCCTTGTCTATAGGACCGTCGGCCGAAAATCCCTTGAAGACTTCTCCGTTATCCTTGATCGCTTCCTGTCGGGCGCTGTCGTAGCCAGGACGACTCAGATCGAGCTGGAGTGCTCCGCTACTTTGATATAGGCTGAGCGCGACGTACACCAGGAAAATCGCGATGACGATCGATAGGCTCACCATGACGAACAGTTGATGGGCGCGAACGGTGCGGACGCCGATAGATTCATGATTCTCGTTCATATGCTCACTCATGGGTTCCGGCTTTCGAATTCAGTCTTGAAATTGGTGAATGCGAGTCCGTACTGGCGGATCAACTCCCGTATGGCCTGGTTGCTGGCCGCCAACTTTGCACGCTTGTCCCTGGTATCAAGCAGTGCGTTATAGAACGCCACAGGTTCGCGGTCACAATTGATACTTCGTAATTTCGAGAGCGAGTTATCGTACACGACGTATGCATCGAAGAATCTGGAATACTCCTCGTTGTAGTCGGAAGTGATCTTCAGCAGTGGACCGGCATCTAGACTGTTGGCGGCGATACGCCGGTTCAATGGCACCATCAACTTGTCGCTGATCGTGCGATATAGGTTGCCTCTGTCATTGCGTAGGAATACGTCTGTCGTCTGAAGTCGGTTCAGCACCGCCTGGTTCTCGACGCAGCGCATCCTTATGCGTGCGACTTTTTCCGGCGTGATCGTCGTCGCGGCGCTGGCTTTCATGCCGAACGCGAAAAACGTGGCACCGAATACCAAGGCGACGATGACGAGAATCCGAAGTTTCATATCTATAAGTATGCGACGGCGACCCTTATTTGGTCAAATGGATCATGCTGCCGGAGCGTGCGACCAGACCGTCATTCATAAGCCCCGACAGAGCGGCTGCGAATCGCTCATCGGCATCGACGATCATGCTCAGGTCCGTCTCGGTTGTAGCACCTCTCGTCAACGCACGTATGATGCGTCCTCGCATTTGCCGTACGCTTCCCTCTAGCACCGCCTGTTTCTTGTAGTGCTTACTTTGACCGATGTTCCGTACGCCGTTCGCCTTGAGCCACGAGCCGTAGTCCATGATCGCCCAATAGAATTCCCTGGGATGCTCGACATCGAGCGTGCGAGTCAACATTTCACGTATCTGACTATCCTCGACGTCGACGTCGTCATCAAAGAAATGATGGATATAGACGGTACGCACGTTCGTCTCGACGAATATCGCCGGCCGGTTCATCGCATACGCCTCGATTGCTCCAAGCGTGTTCTTACCGACCCCTGGAAGGCTCAGGATATCCTCGCTCGTTTCTGGAAAAACGCCATCGAACTTTATGGCTATACGCTTGGCGGCATCATGCAGAAACTTTGCCCGCCGGTTATAGCCAAGGCCCTGCCATAAGACGAGCACGTCCGACAGATCGGCATTCGCGAGCGATCTGATATCAGGAAATCTGGTAACGAATGCCTGGAACTTAGGAATGACACGTGCGACCTGTGTCTGTTGCAGCATGAGTTCGCTGACCAATACGTAGTAGGGTTGCGTATCTTCGCGCCATGGCATCCGACGAAACAATTCCCTACCTCGGTCTTCGATCAACTCCTTGAATTCGCGCACGTCCATTCTAGTCAGTATAATGGAGACATGACTACATATACACTTGCCGGTGGGTGCTTCTGGTGTTTGGACGCGGTATTTCAAAAGCTTCAAGGTGTCACGTCATCCGTTTGCGGGTATGCCGGCGGTAGTGAGTCGGACGCGAATTATTACCGCGTGGCGAGTGGTGCGACAGGACATGCCGAGGCAGTCCAGGTCTCCTTCGACGAGTCGGTGATTCCTTCCGCGGATCTCCTCGACATCTTCTTCCTTATTCATGACCCGACGAGTCTCAATAAGCAGGGTGCTGATGAAGGCCCGCAGTACCGAAGCGCCATGTTCTATGCGGATGAGGCACAAAGATCCACGTTCGAGTCAGCGATCGCCAAGGCCCAGACCAACTGGAATGCGCCGATCGTCACGGAACTCACCGAACTCGACGAGTTTTACGAGGCGGAGCCCGAGCATCAGGACTACTTCAATAACAATCCGGCGAATCCGTACTGCTCTATCGTCATCGATCCCAAAGTGACCAAAGCGCGCAAGGCTTACTCGCATTACTTCAAGAGTTAGGCTACGGAGCGGAAGGGCAAGCGATGCCCGAGCCGCTGACGACACCAGCCGACATGAAGGACGTCGAATTACCGGCACCATAGTCGAAGTAAAGCATCTGGATACCCGAAGGGGTCGTGATCGCGCTCTGAGTCGTCGGCGTGCCACTTCCGCACTTCCTGAAAATCAGCGTGGACGGGCTGGCATTCGCGGCAGGCGTGCCGAACGTGACGCCGGTGAGGTGATATGAATTCGTCGATGCTGCACCGGTAAGGTCAGTCGATGCCGTCGGGTAGTTACCTGTCTCAGCGTGATATGTGCCAGCTTTCTTGGCAGCGATACTCGCAGATGACTTAGCAGATGCGGTCTTGGAGCTGGTGGTAAATCCGTTGTACGCAACTATGGTGATGGCCGCTAAGATACCGATGACGACGATGACGATCAGTAACTCGACGATAGTGAACCCTTTGGTCCGTGTTGGTTCAAGCAGTGCCCACGATGCATTCATTGCCCTTATGGTACTACCCCTTTTGTGCAAATACAACATCCGAAGCCTATAATAGACCTAAGGAGGAATGACGAATGTTACTGACGAAATATCAGCATGCCTGTTTCACACTTGAGGCGGACGGCAAACTCTTGGTCGTCGACCCCGGCGTATTCACGACGAATCTGCCCTCGTTGCAGAACGTCGTCGCGGTCATCATCACGCACGTGCACCCGGATCACTTCGATCCCGACATCCTGGAAGCACTTTTTGCATCGAACCCTGACATGGTCGTGTACGGTCCGCAGCAGGTAGACAAGGAGATTTCCGGTGAATACGAACATGTGGCAGTGAAGCCCGGCGACCACATCAATGCCGGACCCTTCGCCGTAGAATGTTTCGGTGGCCTGCATGTACGCGTCCATCAGACAATTACGCCCCAGTTCGAAAACCTCGGTATCATGATCAACGATACGCTCTACTATCCCGGAGATTCATTCACGTTGCCCGAGGGCAGACCGATACCGTGGCTGGCATTGCCCGTGAGCGGCCCATGGCTACGAATCGGCGAAGTGATGGATTTCGTCCTGGCTGCGAAAGCGGATCGAGCGTTTTATACCCATGACGCGCTGTGGTCGGAAAAAAGCCAGTCGTTCGAGAAAGACTACATCGGGCTCGCCGCCCAGCAGGCAGGAACGCGGATCACCGAAGCGAACGATAGTCTCGAACTCGATGGATGACGCGCTCCGACATCTTTCGACGAACGACCCGGTGCTCGCCAGGCTCATAGACCTCTACCCGGCTCCGTCCTTCGAGCGTCATACGAATTATTATCAGGAGCTCGTCGACAGCATCATATCCCAGCAGCTCAGCGTCAAAGCCGCACGGGCGATCGAGACAAGGTTCAAGGATATCTATGCCGGTCGATTCCCTGCCCCCGAAGAAATTCTTTCGACCGATATCGAAACGCTTCGCGGCGCCGGGCTCAGCAGACCTAAGGCGCGTTACATCCAGGATCTTGCCCAAAAGATACTCGATGGCGATCTCCGGTTCGATACCATCGATACGTTATCGAACGAGGACATCGTGGTAGAACTTACGAAAGTGAAAGGAATCGGTGAGTGGACCGTCCATATGTTTCTGATGTTCTGTATGGCCAGGCTGGATGTCTTGCCAGTAGGAGACCTCGGTATACGTAACGGCGTGACCCAGCTATATGGTTTCGAGTACCAAGCGTCGCCGGACGACGTGCGTTCCATCGCCAAAAAAAATAACTGGCGACCGTACGAATCGGTCGCCAGCTGGTACATGTGGCAAAGTTTGGAAAACGTGCCGGCTACTTCTTCGTAGTCTTCTTAGTGACTCCGCTTGCCTTGACGTCACGCTCGACTTTCTTTGCGGTCGACTTGGCATCTTTGGCTACACGCTCAGCACGTACCTTCGCCTCGGCACCGAGTCGCTCCGCTTCGTCTCGCATGACGACCGCGGAATTCTTGGCGCTCTTAGCCATACCGCGTGCCTCGGACTCCACTTTTCCGGCGCCCGATTTGACCGACTCGGCCGCGGCGGTCGCCGCAGCTTTGGCCTGGCCAGCGCGCAGGTTCACCTCGTCCTTCGCATCCTCGGCCTTTGCCTTGATGTCCGCGCGGGTTTCCTTACCGCTCTTCGGTGCCATGAGCACACCGGCAGCGAATCCGGCAATGGTGGCGAATACAACTTTTGCTAATCGGTTCATATGATTCTCCTATTTTTTACGGAATGCTTTGACAGCTTCGGTGAAGATTTTCGCGGGATTGATCCAGTTGGTCGCCGATGAGATGTTCGTGGTTATCGCATCGACGTTCTTCGCTATGCTGTTCACCTTAATAATAACCATAGTGACCGCCGCGAGCAATGCGATTATCACGATCGATAGCAGAACGATGGCGATGGTCAGTAATGTGATGACGAGATTCATATCCATAGGGATGCAGGGCCTTTCGTATGTTAGGTGGCTATATTATTAGTATATCACTATTTTTGTTTTTTTGCAATAGCAGTCACTATCGGCGCGAATATCGTCAAGCATAACGCGATAGTCGAAAGATGACCGACCGTCCACATCGTGTGCGCGGTCGCGCCGTTCGCCGTGGAGTATCGCCTGCCGACGACGCCGTCGATCACCGCACGTATAGCGTGTATATCGACAGTGTAGTGCTCGGGTATTTTCGCTACGGCTTCATCGAGTGCTGGCGCGCGTCGACGTAGGTACGGCGATATCGGCGTCGAACGCTGGGCGACTCCGCACAGCGTGATGATGCGGCTGATACGTGCATCGGATGCATAACGTAAAACAAGCGTACCACCGGCAGACTCCCCTATCAGCACGATTCGCGAACCGGAAGGTGCTCGTCCTATCGCCGCCTCGATACGATCGAGCTTCGACGCCATAGATGCCCCGTCATACCAGACGATCGGTACATGTTCGGCGGTGACGCTCCATAGGCCCCATGCACTGAGTGCTCGGCGCCGGAACGGATCATACCTGTCGCCAAGTCCTGGAATATAAATTATATGAGTCTTCATTACACCTTCGAGTATAGCGTGCTAGAGTGGTGCTATGAGCAAACTGACCGTCGCCCGCGCATTGACCGCCCATATCGCGCTACGTGTGCTCCGGGCCGTCACACTTGCGGTTTTCGCCATATTCGTGCTTATCGTTATCGTCTGCGGACTACTCGCCCACTTCTTCAGTCCGTGGTGGTGGCTGTTACTGATTCCATTCGTGGGCCTCGTCGGAGTATTCGTGATAATCCGTTTGATATTCGCTATCGTCATCGCCCAGGTCCATTCCCAGCGGTTGACGAAACCTCAGCGAGACGCGATGGACGACTTCGTCGACAAGATTCAGCAGCTTGTCGAAGCACGCTCGACGCCCTTGCCGCTTTTCGCGCTGATTACGTTGAAAGATTTGCTCGTACATCGCGACGTCACTACCATCAAAAGGCTGGTCAGCGATACCGCCGGCTTGCGTCGGGATTTCGACGCACTCGAACGACTGTTCTAAAGATTTCGGATGTGAAGCTCTTTTTTCTGAGCTTCGTCGACAGCACTAGGCGAGTTCATCATGACATCGACACCGGAACCGTTCTTCGGGAATGCGACGACCTCGCGAATGTTATCTTCGTTCATAAGTTCCATGAACATTCGGTCGATACCGAACGCACAGCCCGCATGCGGTGGAGCACCGAACTTGAACGCGCTTAGCATGGCACCGAACTTTGCCTCGACGTATGCATGGTCGTAACCCAGTAATCCGAACACTTTGTAGAGGACCTCGGGGTTGTGGTTACGGACACCTCCCGAGCAGATCTCATAGCCGTTCATGACCATGTCATATTGGTCGGCCAGGATCTCGAGCTTCTGTTCGTCGGTCGTGACATCAAGTGCGGCGAGTCCGCCCTTCGGCATACTGAACGGGTTATGTCCGAAGTCGACTACCTTACGGTTCTCGTCCCATTCATAAAATGGGAAGTCGACGATCCAGCACAACGCGATGACATTCTGATCCTTCAGTCCGAAGTGGGCCGCGAATTCGGTGCGCAGCTTTCCGAGCACCTTGTTGACGACCGGGCGTTTGTCGGCGCCGAAGAAAATCGCATCGCCGTCCTCGGCTCTGAGTGTCGACTTGATAGCCGCCAACTCATCATCGGTCAGAAACTTGGCGATCGGTGATTTGGTCTCACCGTCCTGATAGGTGATATATGCCAGGCCACCGGCACCTTCGGATTTCGCGATCTCGGTGAATTCATCGATCTGCTTGCGACTCAAGGAGGCGCCACCTTTCACGGCGATCGCCTTGACGACTTCCGCATTCTTGAACACACCGAATTCGGTGTTCTGAAGCACGTCCGTAAGATCGGTTAGTTCCATGTCATACCGTAAGTCCGGCTTATCGGAACCGTACTTTTCCATGGCTTCGGAATATGGGATACGCGGAATCTCATCGCCGAATTTCAACGTCTTGCCCGCGAACTGTGTCGAAAGCTGCTTGATGAGCGGATCGAACATGTCACGGACTTCCTCGCCGTCTTCGACGAAGCTCATCTCGGTATCGAGCTGGTAGAACTCGCCGTATAGACGATCGGCACGCGGGTCTTCGTCGCGGAAACATGCCGCTAGTTGGTAGTAGCGTGGCACGCCACCGACCATGAGCAGCTGCTTGAACTGTTGCGGCGCCTGTGGCAACGCATAATACTTACCCTCCTGGAGACGACTTGGAATAAGAAAATCACGGGCACCTTCCGGGCTGGAGTTCGCCAGAATCGGCGTCGTAACTTCGGTGAATGACTCACCTTCGACGTAGCTACGGATCATCTTGAACATCTCGGCGCGGCGGGCCAGGGTATGCTGCATCTTGTCGCGACGAAGGTCCAGGTATCGGTATTTCAGTCGCAGTTCTTCACTCGCCTGCTGCTCGGAAAACGGTTGGATAGGCAGCGCATCGGCACGGTTCAAAATCGTCAGTTCATCGACGACAAGCTCCACCGCGCCAGACACGAGCTTGTCGTTCTTCAGATTGCCTTCGCGTTCTTTGACGACACCGGTAGCAGATAACACGAACTCATCACGAGCTTGGTCTGCCAGCGCGAACGCACCGGACTTTTCCGGGTTGAATACCAACTGCGTCAGTCCCGTGTGGTCACGGAGGTCGATGAAGATAAGTCCGCCATGATTCCTACGGGAATGCACCCAGCCTTTGAGGGTTACGGTTTCTCCGATCTTCGTCGCGACGTCGTTTGCAAGTGTTCTAATCATACTTCTTGCCATTATACCCGTTCCCACCCCTTATCACCAGAGATGAATTGCGGTTGCAGGCGGTCTTTGACATACTTGATGTAAACGTAAGCGATTCAAATCAATATATGCATCAGGAAATATTCGTAGAGCTCAGCATCGTCCTCGTCGTCGTCGCCGTCATTTCGGTGATCATGCGCCTGCTCAAACAACCGTTGATACTCGGATATATCCTGACCGGAATCCTCGTAGGGCCCTTAGCGCTCGATGTCATCCATGCCAAGGATGCGTTCGAAGGCTTCAGCGAGATCGGTATCGCGCTCCTGCTCTTCATCATCGGACTCGGTATGAACGCCGGCGTCATAAAGAGCCTCGGAAAAGTCTCGATCACGACCGCGGCGGTTATATTCACCGTCGTCGGCGGTCTTGGCGTGCTGGCCGCAACGCTTATGGGGTTCGATATGATGACCGCGCTCGTCATGGGAGTGGCGCTCTTTTTCTCGTCTACCATCGTCATCCTAAAGGTACTCAGTGACAAGCGCGAGATCAGCCGACTGCACGGACAGGTCGCGATCGGTGTCATTCTTGTCGACGACATCGTGGCGACGCTCGCCATCGTCGCCGTCACCGCGGCTTCGAGTGGCGGTCTCGGCATAGGTGACCTGGTGCCGATGCTCGCCAAGGCGATCGGGCTCGGCGCACTGCTCTTCATCACGGGCGCCTACGTCATTCCGAGATTCAGCAAAGCGCTCGCCAAAAGCCAGGAGTTACTTTTCATATTCGCCGTAGCCTGGGGATTCGGTATCGCAAGCTTGTTCGGCCTGTTCGGATTTTCCCATGAAGTCGGCGCGTTGTTCGCGGGCGTCGCGCTCGCTTCGCTTCCATACGCCACGGAAATGAGTACACGTCTCAAACCGCTTCGTGACTTCTTCATCGTCCTGTTCTTCGTCACGCTCGGCGAGCGTTTCGTATTCGACGACATCAGCGGAACGCTCCTTCCCGCACTTGTACTTTCGGCTATCGTACTGATCGGTAAGCCACTCTTTACCATGGCGAGTCTTGGACTGCTCGGCTACACCAAATTGACAAGTTTCAAGGCGGGCATCCACCTGAGCCAGATCAGTGAATTCTCCATCGTGCTGGTGGTACTCGCCGTTCAGACAGCGTTGATCGATAGCCGCGCGGCTAGCGTCATCACTCTCGTCGCACTCATCACCATCGGGGTCAGCTCGTACCTTATGAAGTACGATGATTTACTATATCGACGTATTCATCCACTTCTTGGATTGTTCGAACGGAAAAAGCCGACCGAACGCAAACAGAAACGTGGACTCTATACGGCGGTCCTGTTCGGCTACCATCACGGCGGCCATGAGTTCCTTCACCTGTTCCGCGACATGAAAGAACGCTATTTGGTCGTCGACTACGACCCTGAAGTCATCGAGCATCTTGAGGCCCAGGGTATCAGACATGCCTATGGCGATGCGACCGATACCGAATTCTTGGAAGAAATAAACGTCGGTCACGCCAAGTTCGTCGCAAGCACCATCATCGACCGTGGAGTGAACAAACTGCTGCTCGGCTATTTACACCGTTACTCACCCGATATCACGTTCGTCTGCCATGCTCGAACATACGAGGACGCGTTGGAATTATATGAACATGGCGCTGCATACGTCATACTGCCCCGCTTCCTTGGATCCGAGTACATCACCAGTCACATCAAGAAGCATGGTACGGACAAGAAGGCGTTCGACGCGTTCAGGGCACGTCATATCGTCAGCATCGGCCGGGCCGCGGTCGAGACTACGATGTAGCTAGACGTCTTTGGAACCGCTCGGACGGTTCGGTGCGGATTTTGACACAGCATTCCGTGCCGCTACGACACGCATGTCATCGTGTGCATCGAACTCGTCGATGATCTTCCGGCCGAGCAACGCCTCGAGCGTATCTTCGAGTGTCAGGATACCGACGGTTTCACGGAACTCGTTGATGACGATGAAAAGATGATGGTGGGTGCTAAGGAATGCGGTCAAGGCTTGCTCGAGCGAGTGGTCTTCACGAATATAGTAGACTCGCTTTGACATGGCGGTCTCGACTTTCGCGGTATGTTTCTTCGTCGTATCCAGTGTCAATACATCGCGTACGTACAAGATACCAACGACATGATCGATGTCTTCATCGATGACGGGGAAACGGCTATGTCCGGTCTTATGTAGGTCATCGAGGACCAGCGGCCCGAGTATCTCGTTTCGTTTCACGGTCTCGACGACACTTTTGGGAGTCATGACTTCGCCGACGATTCGGCCGTCGAATTTCAGACTGGCCAAGATTAGCTTTTTCTCATCATCTGAAATCACGCCTTGAGAGTCACTGACCAGATGCTCCAGCTCCTCGCGCGAATCGATACCGCGTCGTTCCGATACGGGAACTGCCGAACGGAGCCAGCGCACGACACCCTGGTGACGACCGATCCGTTCGAGTACCGCAAGCTCGTACTTGTCGTAGTACTTCGCGCTGAACCTACGGATGAAACCGAGCCCTGACACCATACCGTATTCGAGCGAGACGATTACGGCGACGATTCCACCCACGAACCAGCCGAGCGACGCGACGATCAGAAGCACGAACGCAACGAGAAGTACCGCTTGAATTACCCGCTGCAGCGATACGACGTCACCGTACAACGACTCGCGTCGCTCATCCATGGCGACATCTTCACCGGCAGTCCTGCGACGATTCAGCTCGAACCGGCTGAAGCGCGCATGGTGTGGGCTGACCGATGCCACGAATACCAGCATGACGAAGAGTAGCGCAGCAAGACATATGAGTACGACTGACATTACCACCATTGTACCCGACCGTGCGCTATGGATTCAAAATAAACTCTAGTACAATGGTAAGTAATCTAAACGGAGTGTTTTATAGAATGAGTGGCAAAGCATGGATTATTTTCGGGGTCATCTGTGTCCTATTGTTTGGCGGACTGGTCGTATGGTCCGGTCGTGACCGTGTGGACGTTTCTGGTGTCGATACCAATAAGATCCAATCGGCATCGGAGAATTCAGGCAATATCGCGGATAACGTTTTCGGTAACGGCAAATCAAAGGTAATCCTGACCGAGTACGGGGATTTCCAGTGCCCCGGTTGCGGTAGCGCACACCCGATCGTAAAAAGCCTAAGCCAGAAATACGATAAGCAGCTCGGCTTCGTGTTCCGTAATTTCCCACTTACCAACATCCACCCGAACGCACGCGCTGCGGCCGCGGCAGCGGAGGCCGCCGGAACCCAGGGCAAGTACTGGGAAATGCACAATCTGTTGTTCGAAAGCCAAGACGAATGGTCAGACGCGACGACAAGCAACCGCGGTAAGACCTTCGCCGGATACGCTGAACGTATAGGCCTTGATAAGTCAGCATTCGACAAAGCCATGGATGAACGATCGGGCGACATAAACAAGAAGATCAACTTCGATATCGCGCTCGGTCGAAAGCTCAGCGTTACCGGCACACCGACGTTCTTCTTGAACGGCAAACAGATGACTTCGGAACAAACTGGCAGCGAGGAGGCCTTCGAGAAGGCACTGCTCGACGAATTCAAGAAACAAGGCGTCACCATTCCTACCGACGGCACCAGTCAATCGTAAAAACGAATGCCACCATGTAAAAAATCATCCCGGTGCCTTGGGATGATTTTTTCTTTGGGATGTAGTCGGACTATGTCTTTCTACGAGTCGAGCTTACTGCTCAATATACTTTTGCCATTCGGCAGGCACCACATCCACTGCGATCCGTTTGCTCCGTGATGGCGCAAACTCGATTGCGATTGGCATGTAGTTTATGCTCCGTGTACGTACTTAATGGACGTACTTATCCGTCAGCGCATTCGACCTTTAAATTTAGAATTTTAACGTTTTGGCGCTGAAGAACACAGGAACAATCGTATCAACGCTGTCAAGTTACGTCAATACCTACACCGTGCTTATGCTCGAATCTACCTCCGTTAATCAGAAGATTCGAAGCTTCTTTGCGATCAAATATACGACTAAGATAAGCGCAAATGTGAATCCGACGATCGCCGCGTATGCATACGGTTCATTGGCGTACGGCAACGTCACGTTCATACCGTACATGCCATAAAAGACGTTCGGCAGCGTAATCAATACCGTGAATACGGTCAAGGTTTTCATGCGCTGGTTCAGCGTGTTGTTGGCGACAGTACTATAGGCATTGCGAATGCTCTCGACGCTCTGCGAATGTGAGGTGATCGACACGAGGAGCTGTTGAATATGCAGACTGATGTCGTCGAGCGCCTCGAGGCTGTCTTCATCGAATGTCTCATGCTTGTTTTCGCGGAGTCGCTTGGCCATGGTAAGCGTGCTGTCCAGGTTCATGCGACAACTGTTCAGGTTATCTTCTACCGTCACGAAGTGGATGAAATCACGGTTCGTCACGTCGTGGGTCTTAAGGCGATTCGCCGTATCGGAGATGCTCCGCGAGGTATGGCCCAACAGTTCCTCGAATTCCGCGACGACACCGGCGATCACTCCCAGTAGAAGCGTCTCGGTCTGTTCGGTCGTGATGGGTAGCGTCGAAAGTGCGACCTTTTCAGGCGACAGCGTATCGCCTATCGACAGTGATATGAACGCATCCGGCTTTACGATACATAGGAGTGGCAGCGCAGACACGTGCCCCGATTTAGCGATCCGCGGTAGTCGCAAGAACACATATGCATCAGAGTTTATGAACTCCGCGCGTGGTAACTCTCCGCGGTCACGAGCATCGTATACCGTGTTGCGATTCAGGTCGTAGTCGTTGATGAGCGCATCGATCTCATGATCGCTCAGATTCGAGCCATCAACCCAAACCCCTCGACTGACTGGTCGGCTAATCTCCTCGAAATCCTCACCCGGTGAGCGCTTGGCATAATACGCTAACATGTTAACGCTTAGTATAGCACCATCGTTGTCATAAATTCAGTCAAACGAAACGAGCTATTCCTGTCATAGAAATAGCCCGTTCGACTGTTGTCGCATTCTTACCGTCGACTATGCCTCGCCAGGTGTGGAGCCTGGAATACCCTGCTTCAACTCGCGCTCTTTGAGCGTAAAAACGATTACTGCAGCGAGTGCCATTGTTACCGCAGAAGTGACGAAAATCATGGTCAGTGATTCGCTGAACGCATGCGTGATCTTGTCCGAATACGCAGCCTGATTTCGCTTGAACGTCTCTTCGGCCTTCTGCTTGTACGCGTCAGGAATCTGAGAAGATGCTAATCCGGTCTCGAATCCATCCGTAATCTTCTGCTTCACTTCAGGTGAATTCAGTGTCAGCAACGTGTTGGAATCATCGAACGAACCGATTCTTTTAGCCTCTGGACTTTGCTGTAACGTCGCAAGATAGTCATCGTTCTGTATATCGTTCAAGTTCGCCGCAATGCCGGATGTTAACAGACCACCGAACACCGCGATTCCGATAGTCGAACCGAGTCCACGGAACAACTGGACGGAGCTCGTGGCTACACCTAGCTGATTCTGCTTGAACTCATTCTGTACGGCGATATTCATGACAGGCATTACAAGACCTAGTCCCATTCCTAGAAATGCCATCATGATACCTTCCTGCCAGTATTGGCTGTCTGGATTTAGTGTCGCGAGAAGAGCGATCATCACCGTAGCGATAACGATGCCGATCTGCATGAATATCTTGTAGCGACCGGTGCGAGATATGATCTGACCAGAACCTATGCTCGCGAACATCAGTCCACCGATCATAGGCAGTAGCATAAGGCCCGATTCGGTCGGAGTGGCTCCGAAGACCTGCTGATTGAACTGGGTCAGGTAGATGATCGACCCCATGAAGCCGACTCCGAACAATGTGGCGACTCCTATGATTTTGACGAAATTCTTATTGTCGAAGAAATCGATAGGCATGACTGGCTCTTTCGATTTACGCTCGACATACACGAAGGTCGCGACAAGGCCTGCGATGATGACTGCCATCACGATTCGTAACGCCGTCAGTGACAAGCCTAATGAGTCCATTAATCCTGCGAAGGTCTTTTCGGTATTGTCGACTGCCAGAACGGTCAATGACAATGCAGCGGTGAGCAAACCTGCCCCGACATAATCGATCTTCGGCTTTGCAGCGTGTTTGAGCTTAGGAGTGAAGATAGCTATCAACGCGAACGCTACGATGGCGATTGGCACGTTAAGATAAAAGGTCCAGCGCCAGTCAGTCGTCAGGCCGAAAAATTGTTGCTTATCCGTCAGGAAGCCACCTAGTAATGGCCCTATCACCGACGCGATGCCGAACACCGCTCCGAAGAGCCCCTGCCATCGACCACGCTCACGTGCTTCGAAAAGGTCGCCGATGATAGTGAATGCATTCGCAGTGATGATACCTCCACCTATACCCTGAAATGCTCGTGCGGCGATGAGCATGCCGATACTGTCGGCCATTCCGCTAAATAGCGACCCCAGCGCGAACACCGCCACACCTACCAACAACACGATACGTCGTCCGAAGGTGTCGGACAGTTTACCGGCTATGGGCACCGTGACCGTCGTCGTCAGCAGATACGCAGTAACGATCCAGCTCAGGCTGTCATAGGCATTGAAATCCTCTACGATCTTACCGAGCGCCGTCGATATGATCGTCTGGTCCAGCGCGACCAAGAACAGGCTCGCCATGACCGAGAACATGATTACTAACTTACCCCTCAGGGTTAAATGATGATGCATACGTTTTACTCTTTCTCTGCTTGTTCTTTTAACGATCGGAGTGCGTCCGCGCGTTCCGTGATGTGGTTGAGCATTTCGGTGAACTGCTCCTCTTTGATAAGTCCGACGAAATGACCGGTACCGAACACATATAGTTTGTCGCCTGATTTTATGCCCATTTCTTCACGGGCTTCGGCCGGTATGACTACCTGTCCCTTGGTACCGACCGTCGCGGTTCCAAACATTTTCTTGTCGTGCATTGCCATGCGATGCGCTCCTATTTATTGGTTGATTCAAATCTGTCCCTAGTATAAAAAAGTATGAAAAGTATGTCAAGTATACTTCGGAATCATGGCAATTCATCCTACCGTTGCAAAAAAAACTGTACGCGTTTTCATCAGTAAATTCACATATGGTGGCATAATAACGTTGACTCACACTATGGCTGTTATAAGCTGGTTCTTGTGTTTTTTGAAATCGAAAATATTTCGAAGAACGTTATCACGCCAATTAAACATAAACATTCCTTATTTACTAATCGGCGTGATCCTAAGGAGAAGCAATGCAATCAAAATTTGGTCTCGTGGCGCTCGGCGTCATGGCTACCCTTGTGCTCTTCGGTGGTAATACCGCAGAAGCAAAAAGCAACGAACCAGCAAAACCAAAGGCACCTGAACCCGTCTACGTCAGCGTCCAACCGGGCGACAACCTGACGAACATCGCGACCAGCCAGAACACATCGTACATCCGGCTGTTCAACGCGAACGAATCCATCACCAACCCGGACCTGATCTTCGTCGACCAGAAACTGCGTATTCCGACCAACGAAGAGCAGCTACCTGACCGTCTTGCACAGTTTAGCGCGGAGCAGCAGGCGCAGATCGTCGCGGCGGCAAGCTACCAGCAATCGACGCAGCCATCCGTGCGCGGAGCGGCGCGTGGCTCGAGCGCAGGCAATACCTACGATTGGGGCTGGTGCACCTGGTACGCCAAAGAGATGCGTCCTGACCTTCCGAACAATCTAGGCTCAGGCGGCCAATGGGTCGGCAACGCTGCCGCTCAGGGTATCCCTACCGGCACCGCACCACGCGTCGGCGCCATCGCCGAACAGCCAGGACATGTCGCGTACGTCGAAGCAGTCAATGCTGATGGCACTGTCACCATCAGTGAGATGGGCTGGAACTACACCCAAGGTCAGTACAATCGCCGTACCGTACCTGCATCGAACTTTCGCTACATCTACTGAAGCATTAAACTCACTAGGACTACCCGGACACTACCCCGTCCGGGTATTCTTATGCCGCTAGGTTCGTATCTATTTCGAAATGTCGTGACACGCCGGCGCCCATGACGGCGTATTCGGCCATAGGGCCGGGCAACCGGCTCGCGTCCCGCACGACCTGAGCCGCCAACGGGTTCTCATCGCGCATGCAGTCATAGGCGTCGATGAAGTACTGCCGGATCTTCTCGGCATCGTACGTACCTTCTATGCCGGCGCTGAGTTCAGACATCCTGAGCATATTGGTGTTGCCTGGTGTCACGTTGACGATCGCCGACATCGCCTCGTACATCGCCACACCGTGATCGATGGCCCGTAATGGCCCTGGGTCATACTCCAATATACGGCCTGCCAATGATATGGAGGAATGTCCGACCTTGAAAACGCGCCGTATGGTTTCGGCCATGGTGTGGTTGACGTCGATCACATCGCGATTAGCCAACATCAATTCGAGCGCGCTTGCGTTCGATTCCGTCAAATCATCGTACGGGAATCGCGGCTGGGCTTCGGCTTGTAATAGTGTCACCATGGCTTTCTCCTAGTTGGTCAGATTATACGCCCCTGACGATTTATAAGTAAACCCTTTATAATAGGTATATACCGCCATTCAACCATAGACACACAAGGAGATGAACGTGAGCAAATTAGAAGGAACCAAGCTACAAGACTTCGATCCGATCGATACGGTGACCGAATTACAGATCATCGACATAAGCGAAGGCACCGGAGATGCCGTACCGGAAGGCGCAAAGATCACCGCTCATTACACGGGAGCTCTTTGCAAGGACGGTACGATATTTCAGAGCAGTCACGATTTCGGCGATGCCGTGACGTTCGGACTGAACCAGGTCATCAGCGGCTGGACCGTCGGCGTTCCTGGTATGAAAGTCGGCGGCACACGCAGGCTTATCATTCCATCCGAAATGGCGTACGGCTCGGTGCGAGCCGCGGCCAATATCCCACCGAACAGTGACTTAGTGTTCGATATAGAACTCGTCGCCATCGTCTAGACGATCATGCTGACCATCCTGCTGCATTCATCCAAGACCATGCGCCCGCCGAGCGACGGCACGCTTCTGTATCAAGCGCCGGCGCTACTTGCGAAAGCCGATGAACTTGCCGGTTATCTCGCCGGTCTAAGCGCCAAGCAGCTTGAGACTTCCATGCAGCTGTCCGCTACCAAAGCAGAACAGACACGCGAACTGCTGCGAAGCTGGAACAACGATCAAGCGACGCAGCGACCTGCCATCGACGCGTTTCTTGGTGACATATACAGTGGATTGCAGGTTCAGTCGTTCAGTAAGTCCGATCGCGACTTTGCGAACCGTCATCTGCTCATTCTCTCTGGTCTGTACGGAGGCTTGCACGCGCTCGATTCCATTCACCCGTACCGTCTTGAGATGGGTTATAAATTGCCACGTAAGAAATACTCGAATCTATATGAATTTTGGGGAGATTCGATCGCGAAGTTAATTCCTGAAGGTAGTGACATCATCAATCTTTCGGCCCTCGAGTACACCAAAGCCGTGCTACGCTACCGGAACGGCAGCACCGTCATCACGCCTAAGTTCCTGACGGTTAGTCCGAAGACCGCTGAGCCGACATTCGTGACCGTGCATGCCAAAGTAGCTCGTGGTGCCTTCGCACGCTGGATGATTGTAAATAGGATCGAATCACTGCGTGATATCACGAAGTTCAGCGATATCGGTTATACGTATGATCCGGCCCAAAGCACCGAAACCGAACCGGTATTCGTGTGTGAGCAGTTCGGTGGTATCGGGCTTAGTGTACGACTTTCGTAAATAGGCGCACCCACTGCTCGAGTGAAAGCTGCGACGGAATCTTTTCCGCCGATATACCCGCTTTATCGCGAGGCTGCTTAGCGAAAAACTTCTGTTCGGCGAAGCACCTGCCGACGAACTCACGGTATTTAGCCGCTTGCTCCACATCGATCAAGGCTTCCTCGCGAAGCTTGATTTCGAGCAATACCGTATCGACGGCCGGTGGTGGCGTAAAGTCGGTCTTACAAAGCGGTTTTCTTATACGAACCGAGAACAACGCGCCAAGTTGCATGCCGAGCTGCGACGTGAAATGGTCGTCACCTGGCACGAGTTTTCGTGCGAACTGTTTTTGCGCCACAAGGTATGTCGCGATCGGTGGATTGTCAGACTCGGTGAACTTACGTACGATCGCCGCACTCTCGCTGAACGGTATGTTCGAGAATATCTTGTAGCGACCGCCCGGAATTTTCATGGTCAGGATATCCTGTTCAAGGATATCGACGTTCAGAATGTTTCCCAGGTTAGTCCGGAGCGACTTAAGCGCTCCAGGTTCGATTTCTACGGCGATCACTTTCTTGCATTTGTTAGCAAGTACGCTAGCGATCACGCCGCTACCTGCACCCAGATCGTATACTGTGTCGTTCTTGCGTATATTGGAATGGCCGATAAGCTCCGCGACGAGTCGTGGGCTCTTAAGAAAGTGCTGGGAATGCGTGTGCAGTCGCGCCATATGTTCAACTATACACACCCACCGCTGTAAAACGCTACGGGTGTACACTAAGTACATGAAGAAAAAGTCGCTCAAACCGCTCGTAACGAACCCGCAGAATCAGGGTCGCGAAAAACGTGCAGCGTTCATCAAGGAACAGATTTATGGCTCGTTCACATTGCTGGCCGTCAATTTCGGACTGCTACTCAAACCAGATCTGAGCACCCACAGTGCCTTCATTACCATCACCTCGACCGCGATCGGTCTGTGGCTCGCCAGCCTGCTTGCCTCGGTCATCGCGTTCAGGGTCGTCCACGACAAAAATATGCCCCGAGGCGAACTGATTCACGAACTGACGATCCACCGTGGCCTGCTTGTCGCGGCAATACCTTCCTGGCTTGTACTCACTCTTTCGGCGGTCAGCCTCATACAGATCCGCACGGCGGTCATCGCGGCGATTTCGCTGGCCATCGTCGGTATGACGGTGGCGATACTCCGCTCTGCTAAGACGAGCTCTAATTCTTTCGTTACCGCGCTCATATCAATCGGAATCCAGGTAATCGTCGCGGCGGCTATCATCCTTATCAAGCTAGGAGCCAAGTAGCCACCAGGTTGCTATACTGATTCTATGGACACGACATACGACACGACCCAGATCGATCCGACGACGCTCGAAGGCCTGCTTAATAATTCGAACACCAGTCTTATTCCGGAATCACTCGTAACGACGCTGATCGTCAGTTTCATACTTATCAACGTCCTAAGCATCCTGTTCTTCGTGTTCTATATCTTCAGTCTCATACGTAAATGGAAAGTACAGTCAGCGGTGCTTCATATGCAAAAGGATATCGCCGAAATCAAGGCGCAACTGGTGAAACCGGTTACAGAACAACCGCCGGTACAGCCAGCTGAGTCAAACGCCGTCATCGCGAAAGAAGAATCGGAAGATGCCACGGCTTAGACTTTCGGTCGCCAATGCGGGCGGCCATTTTTCTACAGATGATGTAACGGCCATCAGATCAGGTGTTCGTGCCGCGGAGCGCTTTATCAGCAAGCACTTCGAACTCGATTACGATGTCGATGTAGTCGTGACTGCGCCGTCATATCTTATGCCCATCATTCCCGAAGATGGCATAGGTGGCCGTACGTACAATTCGCGCCTTATCGTGCTGGTCATCGATGCCACGAAACCTGTTTCTTCTGACTTCGTGTTCGAGACGGTATGTCACGAACTGTCGCACTCGCTCCGCTGGGAAAAGGTACCTGACTTCGCGGACACACTACATAAGACGATACTCTTCGAAGGTCTAGCCACCGTGCTCGAAGAGACGGCGATCGTACAGTCCGAACGCAGAGCCACACAGTTCTTCTTGAAAGAAGTGCAACAGACCGATGCAGCGACGATAAAACGTATACATTCAGAGCTCAAAGAATCCTTCGATGACACGAATTACGACTACGGTGCCGTATTTTTCGACGGTAACGACTCACTCCCCCGATGGGCCGGCTACAAGCTAGGCTATTCGCTCATCAAGCAGCAGTTGGCACGTAGTGGCCGTACGATTTACGAACTTACTCTCGAACCATACGACAACCTATGAAGACTACGTACGACATCCTCATCAACGCTCGCTCGAACCGTGGTGAGAAGATATACGTACAACTGGCTGGACTGTTTCATTCATGCGGCATAGATCCACGCCAGCACTATATCGCACGAAACGGTAAGGAGCTGTCCGAGTCGATCAAAAAGCTACGACGACGGCCTCCTGACGTAGTGGTCATAGTCGGCGGCGACGGTACCATCAGCACTACCATACGGAAGCTGAGCGATCTGAACGTAACGTTCGGAATCATACCTACCGGCACGACGAACAACTTCGCGCGGACGCTGGGCCTGCCGCTCGATGTCGAGACCCAGGTACGTACGATATCGAATGGCCACAGGACGCCTGTCGACCTGGGCTTCATAAACGACGACGGATTCGTGAACGTGGTCGGCGTCGGTATGTCCGCCATAATCGCCCGGCATGTGTCTGACGGCCTGAAGCGAGTCATCGGACGGTCCGCATACACAGTCGAAGGCATCCGTCGGTTGCCCGGCTTCAAGCCGTTCATCGCGACCATCAGCGACCCCGATAGTGAACTCGAGATCAATTACGAGACCCGTCAGGTCATCATCGCGAATGGCAAGTTCCATGCAGGTACGGTCATCGCGGACGACAGCGGAGTCACTACCGGCGAACTCGTCGTGTTCCCATTAGGCGGGAAGTCCATGTTCAGCTTTATAACGGCTATGGCCAGCTTTTACCTATTCCGACGAAGAAGCGGACGTCGATCATCGTTCATTCATTCCACGCACATGACAATGAAGACTTCACGCATCGTACCGTACGAACGTGACGGTGAACCCGGTAAAGCTGATTCTTTCGACCTGATCGTAAGGAATAAGGCCGTCAACGTGCTAACACTCAAAAAGAATATCTAATAAGATGGAGTCATGGGCATACACGAGCATCTGAAAAAACTGGGCGAGGTATTAACGAATCATAAGCCCGAACTTCTACGCCTGGCCTTCGTGCTAGGTACGATCATCGTGCTGTTACTACTGTTCGTGAACCTGGCCGACGAAGTGTTAGAAAAAAGCACCGATTCACTCGACAGGTCAGCGTTACTCGCCATTAACGAACGTTCAAACCCCGTGCTCGATGCCACATTCGTCAACGGAACCGAGGCCGCCGGTAAGATCGGTGCCAGTATTTTGACTGTCCTGGCGGTAGGCATATTCGCATACCGTAAACACTACCGAAAAGCACTTTTCATCGCAGTCGCGATTGCCGGCACCGCGCTTATCAACCTGGTGCTGAAGCTCTACTTCGTGCGGCAGCGGCCCGACCTTTGGGAACGACTCGTCGACGAAACGACCTACTCGTTCCCGAGCGGTCATGCCATGATCAGCATGGCGATCGCACTGTCACTGGTGCTCATGCTGTGGCGCACCAAATACCGTGCCCTAGCGACCATAATGGCTTTCATATACGTCCTATTCATCGGCTTTTCTCGGCTCTATCTTGGCGTTCACTATCCGACGGACGTACTAGGCGGATGGCTAGTAAGCAGCGCCTGGGTGATCGCGTGTTGGCTGATGTTCTACTCTGACAAAGTGCGTAGTAAAGCACGCGTCCGCTAAGCTTTCCGCATATTCGTAAAATCGTATTGTATTTCGTAAAAACAGGCGTACAGTCAGTTCTTGCCACCAAGGAGAATAATTACGATGTGCAACAACGAATCACACACTGGTCTATCAAATCCTGAACACTTCAGTCGACATATTTTTGTCGTCGAACGTGTGCGCAATTTAGCCGAAGCCGGCATCCGCGGCGTCACTATCGACGAAGCGTTCGGCGATGCCCGTGAAGCCATGAAGCTCAAAGACGCCGGTACTTCGAAGGAAAGCGTAGCGATGCTCGAAGGCATCGTGGCTCTTGAAGCCCGGGCCGTCGCATCTTAGCTCTCGTTCAGTAAACCTGTCAGAGTTTCTTTGTTGACACTGACACCGAATACGTTGGTGCCTGGCTCTAACCGGCTGCCTTCATGCAACATGCCGATTACGACCGGATCGAATCCGAGCGCGCCGACAAGCTTCGCCACCATAGCTACATCGCTATCGTCATTTCCGGCGATGGCGATGGCTTTTTTATTCACAGACTGATGCTCGTCGAACAGATCGTGGTAGCCGATGTGGTTGAAGGCTTTTACGACGTGTGAATCCGTCAGGTATTCCTGCACTGCTTCGCTCGACGACTGCTCATCGGGCAAAATCGCGCTTCGTTCGCCATCGACTTCCCACCAGTAGTTCATGGCGTCGATAACGAGCTTGTCAGCGAGCGCGTCTTTCGGTAGCGTTCGAAACTTGCCAAGCGGCAGCGCCAGAACAACGACACCGGAATGTCTCGCTACGCCTTCGCTCGTCATGGCTTTCGCACCAGGTACTAATACTTCGGCCGTCAGCGCGATCTTCTTCGGGTCGCCCGAGCCGGATATATTGACGTCAAAGTCATAATGTCTTGCAATGCGCGCTAGCGTAATGCCAAGCTTACCGGCACCGATGATTCCGATCGTCTGAATCTCCTTCACGTTACTTCGCTTCTTCAGCTAGCAATTCACGGACGCGTGGAATCACTTCACGGCCGTATAGTTCGACCATGTGCCTGCGGGCACTCGCCTTCACCGGGCCGAATCCGTATACTAAGTCGAATCGGTTCACGCCAAGGCGGCTCATCGAACGAGCGATCTTCTTGGCGACCGTCTCGGCTGAACCCACATACATAGAACCGAATTTCACTTCGTTCATAAAGTGCTGTTTGGTCATCGGCTGCCATCCACGCGTCGCGCCGACCTTGTCCATGGCTTCCTTGAATAGTGGGAACGCTTCTTCAATCGCTTGCTCGTCGGTATCTGCAATATAGCCCGGTGAATGCATCCCGACAGGGTGCACCGTGTTCCCAAATTCCTTGGCTGCACGCTCGTACAGTTCGACGTATGGCTTGAACCTGTCAGGTGATCCGCCGATGATCGCCAGCACGACCGGAAAGTTATATGCGGCGGCGCGAACGATCGAGTTCGGTGATCCACCGACGCCCACATAGGTTGTAAGTCCGTTCTCGGTCTTCGGGAATACATCTGCATTATCTAATGCGGCGCGCGTCTTACCCTCCCAGGTCACCGGCTCTTCTTTCAGTAGCTTATGGAACAGCTCGATCTTTTCTTCGAACAGCAGCTCATAATCTTTCATGTCGTAGCCGAACAGCGGGAACGATTCCGTGAACGATCCGCGGCCGAGTATCACGTTCGCTCGGCCGTTCGAAATTCCGTCCAGCGTCGCGAAGCGCTCGAACACACGCACCGGGTCATCGGAACTAAGCACCGTTACGCCGCTCGCAAGTTTTATATTCTTCGTCTTCGTGGCAATTCCGGCCAGTACCATTTCAGGACTTGATATAGCATATTCTTCACGGTGGTGCTCACCGAGTGCGATCGAATCGACGCCAAGCTTGTCGGCAAGTATCGCTTCATCAACGACCAGTCTTAGTGCTTCGGCATACGTCGTCAGTTCACCATTATCTTTCGTCGCCAAGTCACCGAACGAGTCAAGTCCAAAAAAATATTGTTTGTCAGTCTTCTTTGCCATGTTCCGTACCTACAATTTGCTCGCGTCTACACCAACGCTCGTTAGTAATTCGTAATTAAGTTCGTACGATTTCGAAACGCCTTCTTTGTGTTCTATCAGTACGTCGGCAGCTACCAATTTTTGAAAATGGTGGCTCATGGCCGGTTGTGACAACTTATGAAATTCAGCACAGCTATTTATAATTTCCGCGCCCTTCACTTCGCACGATTCTTCTGCCAGTTTTCGTACTATCGAAAGTCGTGTTTCATCGGCAAGACTCTTGAATATCGCGGCTCTTCGTGCTTGCATAGTTTCATTCATATCTTTCATTATATAGAAAGATTTAAATGTTTCAATGTAATATTTTACGTTGGTATATGATCACACCGAAGAACAACGATGTTTTCGCAAAACGCCTGCGTGATTGCCATTCCACCTCGTTCGACATCAAAATCAGATTCAGCAACGACTTGGAATTTTCCGCCGTGCATGATCACCCTGCTGTTAACGGGGCCTCCGGCTTTTCCGAACTTACCAAGTCGGTGTTGCAGAATATCACCGACATGGATGCTTCTTCCTGTCTTATCTTTGAAGCCGGTTTCTTGACCACGTTCCATAGAAATAAATTTATAGCAAAATGGTTATTCGTCAACGTTTTGAAGTTCAAGCAACCGCGCGAATAGCTTCTGACCGTCACCACTTTCGAATAAACTTACCCAAGCACCTTCATTGAATCGGGCATTGCGCATAACCGCAGTGAGTAGCTTCAGTACCGTTTCTTGGTCGAGCTTATCAAACTTTTCTGGGTCTTCAGATTTAAAGAAATCGCGGCCTTCTTGCCAGTTCGGCCAATCGAATACAATTGTCAGCTCGTTATCGTTTAAAAACTGTCGCGCTTCGGTGAGTATCGGCGCTTCGACCACGTACGGTATTTGGATCGCGCCGCTCTCGGTCTTTTCGCCACCCTTCCATTCACCCCACGAGCCACTATGGCTTTCAATCCTATATACCAACAGTTGCAGACGTCGCCGATCCATCTAATTTCCAGTCTCAAAATCCCTGAGTATCTGTAAATATCTACCTTGTACATCCTCAGTAATGAATGGGTGCTTTAGTCTTCTTATAGAACCGTGTCGGTCTATAATTTTGCTTACTTCGTCAAAATAGAATCCCTCCAATGTAGCGATGAACAAGTATGAGGGATTCCAAGATTTGTGCATGCGCTCAGCCGCTGCGAGCACGTAGTCAAGATTGAGCTCCCGTTGATACTTTACTTCAATTAGCCTTACCTCTTTTTTTGTTTTATTAATAACCGCAAAATCTGGTGCCGATCTTAGTGTTTCGATTAACCCATAATTTTCGTTATAGCCGTGCTGAACAAGCTCGGGAACAAGCTTCTCGTAACCAAACTCAAGAACAGTAAACTGGTTAGTTTCACGTAGCATCTGAGCAAAAATCGTTTCGGCTATTTTCCCTTTGACCAATTTTCTCGCGAATGTCACGTTATTCATGCTTACCTCGACTTAATGCTAACGCCTATGTTAAATCAATTCGCGTAATTGTGCACTATTTTTCAGAAACTGCGATAATCGAGATAGTTTGACTAAATAATCGAGGATAGATATGGCAACTGAGAACCAACTTAAGACAGTTCAGAATAGCTTAAAAGACTATAAGAAGAAGTACCTGCGAAAAGAATTTTCATCGCTTGATGAATCTGCAACCCGTATTATGACGAACAGTTTCCTTTCTGAGCTACTTGGTTATCAAGAATTAGTTGAAATCAAAACTGAATATAGGATTCGATCAGAGTATGCCGATTACGTTATTCAACTAAAGCGCAAGAAGCATTTCGTCGTTGAAGTTAAGTCGATTGATCTAGACATTAACGAAAAACACCTGCGTCAAAGTCTTAGCTATGCAGCGAATGAAGGGATCGACTGGATACTTTTGTTGAATGGTCGCGAAATCCAGCTTTACCGTGTGAACTTCGGTAAGCCAGTCACCACTACGCTCATATATAAACTAAACCTGATGGATAAGGATGACTTCAAGAAAGCTCCGGAGTTGCTTTGGTATCTTTCAAAAAAGGCTATTGAACGCGGTGAGCTAGAGGATTTCTGGAAACGAACCAACGCGCTAAATTCTGCAAATCTTGCAAAAGTTTTATACTCTGAGGAAATTGTTAAACGATTAAGAAATGATCTAAAAGAGCAAACCGGCATCTACTTCCAGATCGAAGACGTCGCCGAATCATTGCTTCAAGTGATAACAACAAGTGTTGATTTTCCAAAACCTAAGTTGAAAATAAAAAAGAAAATTGCGCCGAAGCATTCACCCATTATTGACAGCGTTGCTTAGAGTTGGGCAAATAAATGTAGCCACTACTATTCGTCATGCTTGCGATCCAGTGACATGAACCTCAAGCGCTCAGGGTGGAAGTATAGCCCCACTTCGCCGACAGGGCCGTTACGATGCTTAGCAACTATTAGCTTCGTTATGTTCTCGACTTCGGGATTATCGGGTTCGTAGTAGCCTGGGCGATAGATGAAGCTAACAATATCAGCATCCTGCTCGATCGAACCCGACTCACGAAGATCTGAAAGCATAGGAATTTGCGGGCTTCGCTGCTCAACTGAACGTGATAATTGGGATAGTGCAATAACGGGTACATTTAATTCACGAGCAATGAGCTTGAGGCCTCGACTAATCTCGGAGACTTCCTGAACACGGTTGTCGGTTCGACCAGATCCCTGCATGAGCTGAAGGTAGTCGACGATGATTAATCCGAGTGGACTGTCATGGGACACGCGGCGAGCCTTAGTACGCATTTCGAGCACCGAAAGCCCCGGCTGATCATCAATAAATATTGGTGCCTCAGCAAGCTCACCCATTGCTTCCGACAATTTCGAAAAATCATCATCGCTTAGATTTCCTGTACGAATATTCCAAGCATCGACCCCGGAAGCATCTGCCAACATACGGTCAACAAGTTGCTCTTTACTCATCTCCAGACTAAAGAATAGTACAGGCTGCTTAGCAATTGTTGCCACATTATATGCGAGGTTTGTGACAAAGGTTGTTTTACCCATAGCTGGGCGTGCGGCTAGAATAATAAGATCACTACGCTGTAGTCCGGCCGTCATATTATCGAGGTCACGGTAGCCCGTTCGGATACCCCGAAGCTGGCCTTTATTACGATGTAGTTCTTCCATACGGTCAAAACTGTCCGTAAGAATATGCTCAAGACTAACAACATCACCTTTCAGGGATTGGTCCGAGACGCTAAAAAGCTCCGCCTCCGCACGTCCTAGCAACTCTTGTGTCGTAGTATCTTCATCGTACCCGAGTTCTGATATGTCAGAACTTGCTTTTATTAGCCGACGCCTGACCGCTGAATCAGCAACGATTTCCGCATATGCGGCCGCATGAGCTGCCGTAGGTACGTAGGTTGTGAGCTCAGTAAGGTATGCCGACCCCCCAATCGTTTCAAGTTCCTTTTTGCGCTTCAGTTCATCAGTTAGTGTCAGGAGGTCAACCGGCTTATGTCGCTCGTACAATCGCATCATACCGTCGAAGACAATACCATGTCGCTTATCGTAGAAATCTTTTGGGTTTACGTATTCGGTGACATCGGCTAGCACTTCGTCGTCTATTAGCACGGCCCCAAGCAGGCTCTTTTCAGCATCTAAGCTCTGCGGTGGGACTTTACCTGCCTGCACATCTTTAGTGGCCATAGTTCATTTACTTTATCACTTTGCGTAATTAACGGACAACTGAGCTGGCAATGCAACTTAGCAAAATAATGCTTACACTTTCGTTTATTTTCGTGTATATTTGAGTTATGAGCGGTTCTAGACGAGGAGAAATTTTGAGCTACATAGAACACTTCTCTTCGACATATGGCACAAATCCAACTCTTGAAGAAATAAAAACTGCTACAGGATTAAAGTCGGTATCAAGTGTTCATCAGCACATACAAAGTCTTTTGAAGCAAGGTGCGCTCGTTAAAGATGAAGCTTACGGTGGATATCAGCTGAAAAGCACTCTAACGAGTACATCTAGAGTGCCCATCATAGGAAATATTGCGGCCGGTCAGCCGATTGAGGCCATTGAACTATCCGACAATTATATTGATTTACCCGGCCTGCCAAAGAGCGGAGACTTTTACGCTCTTAATGTAATCGGCGACAGCATGATTGAAGATGGCATATTCGACGGAGATATCGTTGTCATAAAAAGACAAACATCAGCACAAAATGGCCAGACTGTCGTAGCGATAGTTGACGATAATAATGCAACGCTAAAAAAAATCTATAAGGAAGGTAGTGGGTATAAACTTCAACCAGCTAATCAAAATTTATTGCCTATATTTGTAGATGAAGTTGAAGTACGTGGCATCGTATGGTCGATTCATAGAAATTTTAATGTTAAGAGTGGAGAATACATGAGTACAAAAACATGGACAACAATAGACCTTTTTGCGGGAGTTGGTGGCGTTAGACTTGGCTTTGAAAAAGCTGGATTTAAGACAGTTTTCGCGAACGATTTCGAGCCTAAGTGCAAAGTCACTTACGATTTGAACTTCAAAGATACAAAACTTGTTGTCGAGGATATTACTAAAATTGCTGAAGAGGACGTTCCAGACTACGATTTTGTGCTCGGTGGCTTTCCCTGTCAGGCTTTCTCTATTGCAGGATATAGGCATGGCTTTGATGACATTAAAGGCCGGGGTAACCTATTTTTTGACATTGCACGCCTAATTAAAGCAAAGCAACCCACTGGATTTTTGCTGGAAAACGTCAAGAACCTAAAAGGCCATGATGGCGGAAAAACTTTTTCGATTATTGAGCAGACTTTAAACGAGCTTGGCTACACAATTAAGTACAAGGTATTAAACTCGATGGACTACGGCAACGTTCCTCAAAACCGTGAACGGGTATACATTGTCGGCTTCAAAGATCCTAAGAAGACTGAAGCTTTTGAATTTCCTGAGCCAATTAAATTAACGAAAAAGATCAAGGATATTTTAGAAAAAGACGTAGACGAAAAGTATTACTATAACGGTAAGCCATTGTATGAAAAACTAAAGCTAGACGTCACCGAAGAAAATGAAGTGTATCAATGGCGAAGACAGTATGTACGAAAAAACAAAAAAGGAGTTTGTCCTACGTTAACAGCAAACATGGGAATGGGTGGACATAACGTTCCGATAGTGTTCGACGGCAAAGGGATACGCAAACTTACACCACGTGAGTGTTTCCGAATTCAAGGGTTTCCTGATAGCTATCAACTACCAGCGATTGCCGATTCGGCACTATACAAGCAAGCTGGCAATTCCGTTTCAGCACCCGTACTCGAGCGTATTGCACAACAGATGATGAAAGTACTTTAAAATTTGCGAAAGTTAATCTCGCCAAACTTTGACTCGTGACTCGATAGGACTAATATTGTTCTCGCGAATGACTTTTCGTAAAGATAAACGAGGCCTCCTGCCCTGTACTTGTTGATCTTTAAAAGTCTGTCTGCTGTTAACTGGATAATTGTAAATAATCTCGGAAGGAATTTCATAGACCGTAAACCTACCGTCCACCCTACCCTCGTTATAAAAGTCTACAAAGATTAGCTTGTCCCATCTCGATCGAGGTCCAAAGGAAGTCAAATCATCTTCGACACTCGTTGCCTTAATTTGCTCAGCAATCCTGCTTGAACTATTAAATGTATCAAAAGAGGTGTTCGACAAGTTTTGCGCTTTAATGAACCTGTGAGATCCAGACCACAGACAGTACGCCACTTCACTCAAACCCTCTGGAAAATTCGGTTCGCGAGCTTTATACTCTCTCATGCCCAGTTTAAGCTTTTTCCAAGAATCGAAGAGTACTTTCCAGGCTTGTCTATCAGCCTCATCGAAACTCATAAGTTCTAGCCTGCAATCCTGATTGAAGACTTTTGTAGTTACTGAAAAACTTTTCATATAGCTTTACCTTCCTAATCAAAAAGCATACCACACAACACTTATCCTACTATCAAAGTCATCCTTGAGTTTAGATTGTCTACGCTAATCGTAGAGCCTTTCGGGTGCGTATGATACCATATTGAAGTACATTACTAAAAAGTATCCAGAGCGCAGCGAGAGAACTAGCTTTACGACCTGCCGGCAACCTGTGTGAATTCACGTGGTGCCCCCTCTAGCCCGAACAAGGGAAAGATAATTCGAACGCCGAACGACTCCTTTTCTTGCCACGGGCAAAGATACGAAAGGAGTTATTTTTATGACAAAATTAAAAACCGCCGAGAGTGTGAGCCCGAAGCACCCAGACAAGATATGCGACCGGATATCTGACGCGCTGCTAGATGCGTACCTAACGCAAGATCCGGATTCGCGCGTGGCGATAGATGTAGCCGGCGGGCACGGCACAGTATTCGTGACCGGCGAAGTAACATCGAGCGCGAAAGACATTGACGTAACGGCAATCGTAAAGCGAATCGCAGGTGACATGAAAGTCATCGAGCATTTAGCTGCGCAGAGTCCGGAAATCGCGAGCGGCGTCGATACCGGCGGCGCTGGTGACCAAGGCATAATGGTCGGCTACGCATGTGACGAGACACCGGAACTTTTGCCACTTGAAGTCGTGCTGTCGCGCAACCTGAACCAGTACTTATACGAACGCTGGCCACACGACGGTAAGACCCAGGTGACAACCAAAGACGGCGTGATCGATACGGTCGTAGCGAGTTTTCAGCATGCGAAAAAGGCCGAGCTGGGAACGGCCGTGAGCGAATGGCTATGCCAACAACAGAATGTGAGCGCGAATGTAACGCTGCACTGCAACCCCGCCGGTGATTGGGGCCAGGGCGGCTTTGATGCCGACGCAGGACTTACCGGGCGTAAATTGATCGTCGACAACTATGGACCCCGCGTGCCTATCGGTGGTGGCGCGTTCAGCGGCAAGGACCCGAGCAAGGTCGACAGGTCTGCCGCGTATATGGCGCGGAAGATCGCGCGTGATTATTTGAAACGATTCAACGCGCACAAGGTAACCGTGTACTTGGCCTATGCGATCGGCTACGATCAAGCGATTGAAGCGACTGCCGTAGTCGACGGAATAGAACAACCTGTCGAAGGCTACGACCTATCCCCGAACGGCATTATAAGAACTTTGGACCTTAAGCAACCGATATACGAGCAGTCGGCCGAATACGGGCATTTCGGACATGACCGATTCGCATGGGAAAGGTGAGTGACTAATCGCTCAGATCGATGTGCCAGTCCTGGTTGCTGGCGACATAGCTTCGCTCGAAGCTATTAAGTGTGGGGTGTTTTTGTGAGTTCTTCATATGATCGTCCTTCCTGTTAGGATTCGGTGCGAATCTATATGTTCACTATAGAGTTATCGCTATTGCGAGGCTGTGATATTTCTTACGCTATTTGTACATAGCGATATCGTTGGTGCAACGTATTGATTTTGTATTAAAAATATGTCAATATATTGTAGTTTTCGATTCCCCAACCGGAAGGTCAAGAAATGAACCTCATGCTGACGGTACTCGCAAGCGAAGGACTGCTCGAGTCGACTGACGACCCGCTGATGCTCACGCTGCTCGGATTCGGCCTGCTGGCCGCCGCGCTAATCGTGCACGTGGTGCACGTCTACGTCGGCGAGGACAGCGATGCAGGTTTCATCATGGACATCGTGTCCCTGATGCTCCTGTTCGGCGGCCTGTACTCCCTGTACACGGGTCTGTTCGGCGGCGAGTAGTACGTCCGCTTTTCTGCCCCGCAACCTGGTCGAGCCCCGCTCCTAGGATGCGGGGCTTTGCCATTTATTGCACTTTAGGCGGGTGGCCCCTCTTTGACCTGCGTCTGTTCAATCATGCATGTACCGAACGCGACGCCACCCATGAAATTCAGCTGCGCATCGTCGATGGATTTATATAGACGGCCCGCTACCGCGGCGGCGGCGCGCTGATACGCTTCGTCCTGTTCGATCATGTATTCGGCCCAGTTGTTCTCTTCGATTCCCAGCCAATCATCGAGCCACGCCGTGATACCGGTCTCAATATCCGACTTGGCGGGATTCGTGGCTACATGCTCGAGAAAATCATGATTGAGTACTCCCCTGCGCTGCAGTGTCGGCATGACGGCAGCGTTCGCATGGACGGCCAACAACGCTCCTGCGTAAAAGTCATCGTTCATACCCGACTTGGTCGCGACGTTCCCGGCTTCGTCGCGCTGCACCGCGAACTGCGCGTATTGACGGATGGAATTCATGAACGGCAAATTCTTATACATCTCACGCAGGCCGATCATCATACGTATCGTTTCCAGCCTGTTCGGGTAGAGTCGGAGTTCTTCTTGGATCTGCTGCGCCGGTGTCGTGGGAAATTCGTAGTGTTCTTTAGCGCGATACGGAAACGGCTCTGAAGACATCATGTATTTGCTTTTCCTGTTCAGATTTAGGCTTATTGTGCTGATTTGGCACTATACTGTCAATGTTTCTCTTGCTCAGGCTACAGTAATACTCATCTGTTAAGCATAAGAATATATTGACAAATTTATAATAATTTGCTATAATATACTTATGGTGGGCGACTAACCCCGCCCGTTCTTCCCACCGTGCCGATTTTCGGCACCAAACGTGAAAGGTCCGACATGGACGACATGACCTGCAAGGTGTTCACCGACGAGTACGGCAACGTGCTGGCCAAGGCCTGTGCGAGTGGCGACGCGAAGATCAAGTTCAACTCGAACTTCGAGAACACCTACTCCTACTCCACGAGCACCGACCTCAACCCCTTCCCCAGCACACCGTACGTCGACAAGCCGTGGTACCAGGACGCCTGGGACTACGTGGCCAACCACTTCGTGGCCGCGTGGGGCAACCCGCTCGGTCAGGTACTGATCCTGCTGGCAGCCCTGGCTGTCATCGGTGGTGTCATCTGGTGGGTCGCTCAGCGAGCCCAGTGGATCGACCTGGCCGACGACGCCTACGACGCCGAGGACTACATGGACGAGCTGAACGAGGCCGCCGCCGAGCGCCTTCAGGAGTCCCGCGAGGACTATGCCTACGACGGCGAGTACGGCGACTGATCACGTTTCATGGGAAGAGCTGTCCCCCATCGCTTCGGCGGTGGGGGCTTCTCATTTGTTTACGATATACTTTTTGTAGCATGCTTGATCATCATATTCAGAAATCGATCGTCTACGACCTGGCGTTCGCCGAGAGCCTACGCTTCAGTGACCTGAAACCTGATGACATGGAAAACAAGGCCTTCACCTACCACCTGAAAAAGGTGATGAAGGCCGGCCTGGTCGAAAAACAGGATGATGGCCATTACACCCTGACCATGAAAGGACGACGGATCGGCAAGGGTGCGCTGAAGAAAGAAAGCCGTCTGCTAGACAGGGCGTATTCAATCCTTCTGCTCGCAGTCAGAAACATTGAAGACGACTCCTGGCTACTGTATAAACGGCAGACCCAGCCCCTGCTTGGACTGACGGGTTTTATGCAGGCCCAGCCCGTCGCCGAAGTTGACGCACGCAGTACGGCCCAACAGACGTGCTTCGAGCAGACTGGAATTAAGACCGAATTCGCAGTGCAGGGCCATGGGTATTTTAGGGTGTACCGAAAGGGCGAGCTTGAAAGCTTTATTCACTTCACGCTCCTAGTGGGCGAGAACCCGCAGGGGCGACTGCTTGAAACAGCGGAATCGGCCGGCTACTTTTGGCAACGAACGCCGAACTTTGCGCGCCCTGATATGTTACCGAACATGCGAACACTTCACAGAATGTGTCTAGATTCACCCGGCTCTTTCGTTGAGCAGACGTTCGAGTTGTAGTCTTCATTTGATTTGTCCTTTCGTTAACTTCTACCTTCACTATGGACTTCGGGTTCAGACAAAGCAGTGAATAGTTTTTCACCAACGAAAAGCACCCCCGCAGGGAGGGTGCTTCTCTTGAAGCAGGTCCTTCCCTAGCGAGGGTGTAGTGGTACGTCGGTCAGTCGGTCAGCAGCGCCGTGTCGATGACGCTGTAGTCCGCGCGGTAGACCAGCAGGGTCTTGCCGTCGATGCGGAACCACGTGGTCTTGGGGATGTCGGGGTTGAAGACCTCGACCTTGTTGCCGGCGTAGACCGACACCGGGGTGCCGTCCTGCGACCGGATCATGATGGTCTTGGCCTTGCCCTCCCAGACGTTGCGGTTCTGCTCGTAGAGGTAGTTGAGCCAGGGGCGACCCGGCTCGGTGTTCTCGAGGTCGAGCGTGGTGGCGGCGTCGGAGACCTTGACCAGGCCGTCCTCGGCGAGCACCAGCGTGGAGCCGACGTGCCGGATGATGCCGTCACCGACGGAGATCTTGAGCACCGACGAGTCGGAGTTCGAGGAACCGTCGCTGTTGGTGCTGTCGAAGGTCTCGTCCCGACGGATGTCGATGGACTTGCCCTTGATGACGTCGATCTGGGCGCCGGCCTGGTTGTACGTGGTGATGGTGGCCGACCTGCCGCTGAGGTAGCTGTTGAGGTCGTCGACGGCCGCTCCGAAGAGCGCGCACGATGACAACACCGGCACCAGCATGATGAGGGCGGCACACAGGATGAGAGGCCTGAGCTTCATGGGTCACAACCTTCCGATTGCTGTTTAACTGACGGATGTGGACGTACGAGCGTAGATCACTCTGCGCAGTAGTATATTATAGCAAATTTAAGTAATTTTGTCAACTATCGCTTGCGTAAGAAATAGAGGCTGAGCGTGCCGGCGAACAGTAGGCTGACGGCGATGATGACGAAGAACGTGATGGGAGAATCGGCCCCTGGAGGCAGTTGGACGTTCATACCGAACAACCCGGCGATCATGGTCGGGACGGTCAGCGCCAGCGTGATGACGGTGAGCAACCGGATGGTCTCGTTCAGACGGGTGTCCATGACGGCGCGGTACGAGTCCCGCAGGTTGGTGATGGTTCGAAGTAGCGATTTACACCGCGAGATAAGCTGCTCGAAGTCGATGGAAAGGTCTTCGACGAGGTCCTTATCGTCTTCGCTTAACTTAAGCATGCGCCCACTGAGCAGTTTTTCGGTGGCGGTATTGGTGGGAATGAGCGCGTCGAGATAATCGTTGAGCTTACGCTCGTATTCGGTGAGCGTGGCGATATCACGCGCGCGCAGATTGGTGACGTCACTGGTCGCGGCGCGCATTTGGCGGTTGATAGTCGCGACGCGGCGTTGATACTGTACGGTGATGGCTTCCATCATGAGCATGAACAGACGGGTGCGCTGGGCGGTCGGCACGGCGGTCGAGTCGATGAACGGCTGCCATAGCCTGCCGAGTGAGTCGCGACTTATGGTAAACAGATGGTCGCTTGAGATGGCGAACAGGATCGGCGTGGTGTAGTCGTTGAAATCATCGTCCGTATCTGGCAGCCGGGTGATGAAATACGTGAAGCCGTCCTCTAGCTCGACACGTGGCACCTCGTGCGGGTCGAGCGCGTCGTTCAGGATGTCGGCGTCGACGCCAAGATTGATAAGCGCGGTCTTCTCGTCCTCGTTCGGTCGTTCCGAGCGCACCCAGGTACCGTCGATCAGGTTTTCTTTTTGCTGGATAGCGAGATTGGACGGCGTGGCGCGAAGATATTGCAACATACACTTATTCTACATGAGTATATTTTAAGGTCGATTAAAGCTGCGCCCTGGTATGCTGAATGGCATGCGCGATGAATCTTTCGGACGACTCAAGGTCATGATCATGATCGCCCTGACCTGCCTGGTTCCCTTGCTGTTCGTTGCACCCCCAAGTTCGCCGACCATGTCGAACATCACCCTGTACGTTTCGGCGCTGACCGGATATGCCGGCATGGCGATGCTCGTATGGATGTATGTGCTTGGAACGAGGTCGCTCGTGAAGCATCGGTTCGGCGACATCGCCGGAATCCTGAAGATGCACGGCTGGCTGGGTAAATACGGGACCCTCGCGATTTTCGCCCATCCGATCTTCGTGATGCTGAGCTACGGAGAAACGTTACTATATGTCGTCGCCCCTCAGGTGGGAACGCAGTTCGAGAACCATGTCACGCTCGGACGGCTCGCTCTCTACTTCTTGCTCGTGATTTGGTTGACTTCCGCGATAGTACGAGGCAAGATCGCCGATCGTCCGTGGAAGTATATCCATTACCTCAGCTACCTCATCCTTCCGTTCGCCATCTTGCATGTCCCGGATGTCGGCAGCACGTTCATGACATCGCTCGCGGCGAAAGGATTCGTGCTGTTTACGGTGCTTGCCTTTCTGGTAAGTACCCTGTTCAGGCTGTACGCGCTAGCCGGCTTGGACCGGCTCGAATACCAGGTGCGTAGCAACGTCGAGATCAACCCCGGCATATTCCAACTGACGCTAGCGCCGACGCGCGGAGCCATATCGCCGGCATACGGACAATTCGTTTTCATACGGCTCGGACTGATAAGCGAGGACCATGCGTTCTCGGTAGTCTATACCGACCCGAGTGACGGCACGTTGGTGCTGACATATAAACGATACCGCATGTTCACGCGGGAGATGTCGAAGCTACGTGCCGGAGCGACCGTGACGATCGACGGCCCGTACGGCAAGTTCACATCGGAACTGGCGAGCGCTAAACGCCCGATCGTATTCGTCGCCGGTGGCATAGGAATAACGCCGTTCGTGTCACATCTATTCAGTGATACCGACACCGACCGATGGCTCTTTTATACGGCACCATCGCCTGAGAACGCCGCATACCTACCCGAGCTTCGGCGGCGATTAGGCGGGCGGGTCATCGGACTGTTCCAAAACCTGCCACCCGACTCGGACTTCGGCGAAAAGGCGTGGGTGTCGATGGAAACGTTCAGCAGACATCTTGATGATCCTATCCGGTACGACTATTACCTGTGCGGTCCGCCGGACATGCTGAAGGCGGCCGAACGTAGCATTCGTTCGATCGGTGTCAGTCCGTCGGCCATCCACAAAGAAGAATTCGCGTTCTAGTCACGGACGAGTCTGACCGTCAGACCGTACCGCGACGAGAGTTCGGCCGTAAGTTCGGGCTGAAGATACAGGACGGTAGCCATCGCATCGGCTACCACGGCCGAGTCCGCCTTGACATACGCGGCTCGCACATCAGACGTATGTTCGGTCGGATGAACCAGGTGTGCGTATTCCTGGCCGTAGTGCACCCAGCGTCGTTTAGTGTTGGACGAGACGGCAAGCGCCTGATTGCGAAGCTTGGTCGACCCTATGGTCTTCGTTCCCTCGGCATTCTCGAGGGCTATCTCGACCGGCGAATCCGATGAGACATATACGTCACCGCCGCCGTTCACGATGAACTTCTGAACGTCATATGAGCGCAGGATGTCGCTGAATCTGTCGATCAACCACCCCTTGCCGAGGCCGCCGAAATCGATGGTCATGGTATGTTCAAGCCGCGCAGAACGATGGTCGTACACGACGTAGGGCCACGGATCGGGGTATACCGGCGCCGCCTTACTTCGAGCACCGTACCCTCGCTCGTGCAAGACTCCGCCGACGGAGACATTGAACACACCACGTGACACGTCGAAGAATTCCTTGCTCAGCCGGAAGAGCTCGAGAAGATCATCGGGTGGACGATGAACGACCTGGCCTCGGTTGAGCCTGTCGATGATCGACCCGTCGATAAAACGGCTATAGTCGTGGTCGAAGTCACGCGCCACAGCAAGTAGCTTGCGTTTAATCGGATCGTTCAGCGTCGAGTCGATCGGCTCGATCCACCACCTGGTGCCGATGGCATCGAACTGGAACGTGTCAGGCCGTGGCATCACGTTCGATCGTATCGAGCGTATCGTCGAATGCTGCCGTCGTGAGCGACGCACCGCCGATCCGGCTCGGCGAAAGACCGGCTAGCGACTTTCCTACGACCTCGCCTTCAAGGTCCTGTTCGAACCAGTCGATATATTCACTCGACTCCCTGTCGGTCGCATCGTTATTCACCTTGACCGACGTCACGGTACCGTCTTTTACGGTAATCGTGGTCTGAATTGAGTTGCTGTAGCCATGCGGCACGCGGTATGACGCCGACGCGGTATACGTCCCGTCCTTATAGTCAGATTGCGATCCTGCGTCAGCCGACGACGTCGGCTGGTCCGTGGTCGTGGAACCGGACGCAGCGGATATGTTCGATGAGCCCGTGTTCGTATTCTCATCAGACCCACCCAAGAAAAGCGCACCGGCGGTGAATCCGGCCGTCGCGATGACCGCCACGCTGCCGAGTACGACGAAGACCTTCCGTTTGGTATCCATGTCATCGCCCTCCCTTCGGAATGTTCAGCACGAACGTGTTACCCTCATGCTCGCCGGCCGTGATGGCCAAGTCATACCCTTGTCGTTCGGCAGCCGCCTTGGCGATAGCGAGACCCAGGCCGGTGCCTTGCGTGTGCATGGACGACCGTGATTCGTCGATCCGATAGAATCGCTCGAAGATACGACGCTGCTGGTCGACCGGAATACCTGGCCCGTCATCGTGTACGGCGAATTGATGCGCAGTGGACGTGTCCGCGTACGACAGGGTGATCCTGGATGATGGCGGACCGTACTTTATCGCGTTATCGAGCAGGATACGGAGCACCTGGCTGACCGTCGATTCGTTGATGGCGAGGACGATGTTCGGAACATCACGCACGATCTCGATCGATTTCTCCTTAGCGAGCGGAGCGAACGATGTGACGACGCTAGCGGCCAGCTCATCGATATCTACCTTTTGTCTGGATGTGTCGGTACCGTCTACCTTGGCCAGTACCAAAAGAGATTCGGCGAGCGTACGTAACTTGATGGTTTCGGCAAGGTTATGTCCGATGAGTTCTTTTGCGTCGGCAAGACTGAGTTTTTTCTTGCGAAGCGCGACCTCATTGGTGACCTGGAGTGACGCGATGGGCGTGCGAAGTTCGTGTGAGGCGTCGGACACGAACCGGGCCTGCGATTCCATGGCGGCTTCGATCGGCTCGAGCGATTTTCGTGCCAGGAAGTAACTGAACATGCCGCCACCGATAAGTACCGCCAAGTTCAAAAAGATCAGCGATGCCATGAGCTCGGCACGGGCTTCGTCAGCGCGACGATCGAATAGCTCCTGAAGGTCTTCGTTCTGAATGTCACGGAACTGACCTATCGGACCGCGTGGCAACGGTCGGTCGAACTGCGACGAGCTGATGCTGAATATGATTCCCGAGAAGACGAGCGTCAGGCCCATGATGATGGCCAGGTACGTACCGGCAAGTCGCCCGGTATCACCCTTCAATCGCTGCATAATGTGATCCATCGAATCAGCCTTTCGCACTCATGCGGTACCCGAACCCGCGGACGGTGTGAAGTAACGGACGGCCGAACGGCTTATCGATCTTGGCACGGATAAACGTGATGAAGACTTCGACGTTGTTCGGCAGGACATCGGCGTCGAAGTCCCAGACGTGGGCGATGATACTATCTTTGCTCAGTACGCGGTCGGGATTTCGCATGAGATATTCGAGTATGGCGAATTCCTTGGATGTCAGGCGGATGTCCTTGCCCGCCCGCTCGACGTGCTTGCTGGCCGGGTCGAGCTTCAGATCGCCGACATTGAGTTGCTCACCGAGCGACTGGTGCGGCCGGCGCAAGAGCGCCCTGATCCGCGCGAGCAGGACGTCGAAACTGAACGGTTTGGCCAGATAATCATCGGCACCGGTGTCGAGTCCGTTGACGACGTCGGCTTCGGCGTCGCGAGCGGTCAACATGATGATAGGGACATGGTTCCCATCGGCGCGCAATTTTCTGGCCACCTCGTAGCCGTTCATACCTGGCATCATGACGTCCAGGATGATGAGATCGTAGTCGTCGCTGGCCGACGCCGTGTTGTAGCCATCGTCGCCGTCATGTTCGACGTCGGCGGCGTAGCCTTCTTCTTCAAGCCCTTCCTTGATGGCTTGGGCGATACGGTGTTCATCTTCGACGACTAGGATCTTCATACGTACTCCTTACTATAGTTCGAATAGTTTAAAGAAACCTTAAAATCTTCCGGTTCCCGTGCTTGGGTTGATAGTTATGCTGCTGGCGAGCGAGTCATCGTCGGCCGTCGTGCCCTGCACCCGGACCGTGTCACCGATCTTGATGTCGCCGATGCCCGCATCCGTATCGTCATTCGTGACGGTCGTCGCATCATTAACGTCGAAGGTAATCACTCCGCCCGAACGCTCGTCCTTAAGACTGATGCTGGTGGCCGAAACGGCCGTCACCTCACCTCTCGAACCGCCGCCGAACATACCACCGCCCATGCCACCCGCGCCCATGCCCGACGAATCACCCTGGGCCATACCGCTCGGGAACTGACCGTTACGATCGGCGCGCCGATCGCCCGAATCACCCCCACCTTTGGCTACTGCGAATCCGGCCGCAGCACCACCGAACAGTAGCACCATACCCGCACCGACCGCGACTCCGATACCGAGCGGGCCGCGTAATCGGTCCTTGCGTTCTACTAAGATTTCTTTACTTTCCGTCGACATGTCCCCTGACGCGACTTTGTTTCCCTTGGCCATGATTCCTCCTTATTTCTTTACCAGTTGACCGTCACGCAGTCGTAGGACGCGGTCGGTCTTGCCAGCGATATCGTTATCGTGCGTCACGACCACGATGGTCGTGTTTTCGGTGCGAGCCAGGTCGTGCAGCAGGTCGAATATCATCTTGCCGTTCTGACTGTCCAGGTTGCCGGTCGGCTCGTCCGCCAAGATGAGACTGGGCTTGTTGGCGAGCGCCCGAGCGATACTGACACGTTGCTGCTCACCACCCGAGAGCTTTCCTGGACGCCGTTTCTGCTTGTCGCCCTGTATGCCGACCCGATCGAGCAGTTCGCTTGCACGAGCTTTGGCTGTCGATTTCTTGACGCCGGCATATTCCATAGGCAGCAGCACGTTTTCGATGGCGCTGAGGTTAGGTATGAGGTTATAGTTCTGGAATACGAACCCGATCTTATCGCGACGATACACTATCTGCTTGCGGTCGCGCAGCTTAGCGATATCTTGACCGTCGATATCGATACTGCCCGAGGACGGACTGTCAAGCGCACCGAGCAGTCCGAGCAAAGTACTCTTGCCGGAACCGGACGAGCCGATGATAGACACGAATTCTCCTTCCCCGATGCTGAAACTGACGTCGCTCACGGCCGCGACCTTGTGTCCGCCTTGGTTGAATGTCTTTACTAGGTTCTGTACTGCTAACATGTCATTCACTCCTCATGGCTTCCGCCGGTTTGATCTTACTTATCATGAGTGCCGGGATGGCGCTGCCTAGGATGGCGATGAGCAGCGTCGCGCCGACTCCCGCGGCCAATGTACTGGCTCCGACCGACGATTCGATGTTACTCAGCGCCTGGCGTCCAAGTCCGAAGGCCATGCCACCTCGCATACCACCAGGTCCTCCACCAGGACCGCCTTGCTGGCTTGACGACGAGCTGGTGTCGACGAGCAGGCTGGTGAGCGGTGCCGAAGCGGCGATGCCGATGATACTTCCTACCACGAGCGCGAGCGATGTCAGCGTGACGGCTTCGGCGACGAACTGTTTCATGATGCCGATGTTGCTTGAGCCGATAGCTTTCATGACACCGACTTCGCGGCGACGTTCACGGACGATCATTATCATGGTCAGCAGTACGATGACCGCCCCGGCGATTACCGCTCCGATGAGGCTGAAGAGCGATATGTTACGGACACTTTCGAGCGGTGAGACAAGCTGTTCGACGGTTTCAGCTGAGTTAGTGACATCGGCGGTGTCGCCAAGGGCGTCGGACACGGCGGTCGTGGTCGCCGTCAGGTTATCGACGCTGTCGACGGTGACGCTGGCCCGCGTGACACTGTCTGCCTGGTCCGAGATTCGTTGCAGCGTCGACAGTGAGGTGAATATGCCGTTGTTAGCGAAATCGGTACCGGCATCGTAGATTCCGACGACGGTCAGTGTCGTACCGTAGGCAGTGAACGTATCACCGACCGATAGGCTGTTCTTCTCAGCCAGATTCTTCCCGATGACGGCGTCGTCGGTGTCGCTACCGGCGTCGAAGACCTTGCCACTCGTCCAGTTGACGCTACTACCACCGAACGTGCTGGCGCTCGACGTGTTGTCGGTACCGGTAATATTGACTGACGTCATGGGATTCGCCATGCCGGCCGGTGGCGTCGGCATAGGGCTACTCGTCGACGTACCCGACGAGGAACTACTGCTTTCGCCGGCACGGCGCTGTCCGAGAGCGCCGGCTTCGATACTGCTAGTGAGATCAGTGGTGTCATCGGTGGTCAGACGATCGCTTAACGTGCTGGTAACGCCGGAGACATGGTCGATATCGGATAACTTGGCGACCGTATCGGTCGTCAGGGCTTCACCGCCACCTTCGAATCCCATGACTCCCGCCGGCGAAACGGAAATGGTGTTTCCGACCGAGCTTTTGAGTGATTCGATACGGGCATCGACGGCCTGCCGGGCCGCCATCATGGCGATGATCAGACCGATGCTGATACTGAGTATTATGACGATCGATCCGGTGCGGATGACGTTGCGGAACGCACTGCGCGCGCCGCGGGTTAGCGTGTTCATGTTTAAGCCTTTCCATTCGTACTAGTACTTGTTTACAGCACGAGTATCGGTCGAAAGGCTTAAATGTTACTTAAGCGAGACTACATGATCATGATGCGTCGGAATAGGCGTCGATCCGGTCGAGCGTAGCCAGCACCGGTAGAAGATCGCCGGTCGCAACCATGGCGTCGAACCGTTCGGCGGTCTTGGCTCGAACTTCATCGGGCGAGTCACTGTCGTTCGGGTTGGCGTCGACGATCCGGATGCGGATGACATTGTCGTCACCCTGTGCCATCTCGGCATCGTGGATACTGTCTCCGACCACGATGACATTAGGCCGCTCGGTGCGCAGACGTAATAGTTCCGGATGTGCCGATTCACCCTTGTTCAACACATGGACGACGCTCGACTCGTCCCAACCGGTCATCCGACCCTGTTCGTCGGTGAAGAATTCGGTCGAGACGACAGCGGTCGGTGATATATCGTACGCCCGACACCAGATATCGATGACGTTCTTGACGCCCGCCGATAGGACGATGCTTGGAACGTCGAAACGTCGCATGAAGTCGAACAAGTCCTTACTACCGACCCGTATGGTGTCCTGTTTCAAGAAGTCGGCTTCGACTTGCTTAAGATTGACCTGACTATCCTTTTGGGCCTTGAGCGCCAAACCCCACCATGTCTCGGCGTCCTGCACTGTCATGGCGCCCGATTTTTCGAGCGGATAATATTTCTCGAACAGCTCGATACAGTATGCTTTGGCTTCAGGAGGCAGATGGTTCTCGAGCATGCTCCAACTTGAAAGCGGTCGCCCCTCGGGAGTAGGTGCGGTCAGCGTCAGATCGAAGTCGAACACCCCATGCACGCTACTAAGACCGGCCGTGCCGAAACGGCGCAACTTGGCTTCGAACGCCTCGCCGTCAAAGACTTCGAGGCCTGGCACCGGATAAGTTTCGTATGGGACGGCCATATTAGCCTTCCGTCCGCATGAAGAACACGACGAGCAACGCGATGATGATGGCCATGACGACGACGAATAGTTCGAGCAACGTGAAGCCGTTCTGGTCGGATCGTTTTCCCATAGTAAGAACACTATATCACGCCTCTGTTTTAGCCATGGATTAGCATAGGCTTTTTTGATATACTTCCGCATAAGGATAACCAACAAACATATGGGGATATTACGGTCGGGAGGCCAGATACGGGGCATCGCTATCAGCGTAGGCGTATTATTCCTGGCGCTCGGTATTCTAGTACCGTCGGTCAACGCCGTCACCTCACTGTCCGAGAGCTATTCGACCAAAGACGACCTGGCCGTCGGATCACTCGTCAGTATCCAGGATGATCAGACCGACATCGTCGAGGCGAGCGAGAGCGAGAACGTCGACAACTTACTCGGAGTCGTCATACCGAGCGGTAGCTCCCTGTTGAGCCTATCGAGCGGTAAGGACGGCCAGGTACAGGTGGCTACCAGCGGTACGTTGCCGGTGATCGTCAGTGATATCAACGGTGAGGTCATGCGTGGCGATCACGTTACTGCCGGCCCCGTCAAAGGTGTCGGCATGCGTGCGACGGCCAACGTACGTGTCGTCGGCATCGCCCAGGGTAAGATGACGAACGTCCGAGAGCAGAAATATAAGGATTCTGAAGGCGTCGAAAAGACGATGAAGCTCGGCGAGGTGCCGGTGCTCGTAAACGTGGCGTACTACTTCAAGGAACCGGACAAGACGATCGTTCCTGCAGCCATACAGAACGTGGCCAACTCCCTGGCCGGCCGTGAGGTCGGGACGGTACCGATACTTATTTCGGGAGCGATCTTCCTTATCATGCTGATCATCGTCGCCAGTCTTGTGTACTCGATGATCCGTGCCAGTATCATTTCCGTCGGACGCAACCCGTTGTCTCAGTCGGCCATCTACCGCGACCTGGTGCAGCTTTCCGGACTGGTGTTAGCCATACTCGGTGTTGGGCTTGTTTCAATTTATCTGGTGTTGGCGAAATTATGATGGAACGGTGGTGGGCATGAGTTTTCTAGAAATATTCCTGGTAGCGAACGCGTTCCTTGTAGGCATCGTCGTGACACTGGCGGTCCAGTACGGTGCGGCGCATCGACGATCCAAAAAGAATCCGGCTAAGCCAGCGCAGCAGAACACGCCGGTTCCGGCGGCCGTCCGTGAGCGTATCACCAAGCAGGCCGAGGAGAACTTCCAAGGTATCGTGAACCGTTCGGCGTTGCAGTTGCAACACGACCTGGGGGCGACCGGAACCCAGCTTAACAAACTGCTCGAGAAGTTCGGTTCGGAGGTACTCGACGATGAGATGCGGCTGTTCCGCGCCAACGTAGCCGATATACGTGCCAACACCCAAGGTGCGCTATCAGGTGCCCAGGATCAGATCACCGTCCAGCAAAAAGCGATCCTAGAGAGTCTGGCCGCGAGGCAGGCCGACCTTGACGCGAAGATGAGCCAACATCAGACCGAACTCGAAACCGAGCTTGAACAAAGCTTCACCAGTCAGAAGGATGCGCTGGTCGCGCGTTTGAACGACAAGATGAACGATGCGGTACTCGCCTTCCTGCTTGAGACGCTCGGACACGAAGTCGATCTTGGCGCGCAGGCCGAGTACCTTATCGCGACACTTGAAGCCAATAAGTCCGAGTTGCTCGAAACGGCCGTCGGACCATCGAAACCCGGAGCAAAGTCGTGAAACTGATGATTCCTGACAGTGTCGCATCGGCGCAAGATCTTACCGGCGTCTTGAACGATGTACAAGCATATGCCAAGTGGGCTTCGCGTGAGCTGATAAAACAGAAGGTCGCCGGAAAGTCCGCAGGGGCACAGCCGGCCGTAAGCCTTGAGGCGACAGCCATCATCCGCGACTGGAGCGGTGGCAAGCCGATGTCCCAGACCAGTATCGACGGGCTGCTCAAGGCGCTCGAGGAGTATAAGAAATCCGCTCCGACGATCACCATCACCCTGGCTGCGATACCGAGTGGCGAAGTAAAGGCCAAGCTCGTCGCATGGTGCCGGAAGGAACTGGCAGCCGGCGTACTGGTAAGCTTTCGGTTGAACCGCAACATACTAGGCGGCATGGTCGTAGCATACGGCAGTCATATTCACGATTGGTCGTTCAGGCGCAAGCTCATCGAAGCTGAAAAGCCGTTCCACGAGGTACTGGCCGGTGTTTGATAACTCGCAGTTCCAAAAGCTGGTCGAAGCTGACAACCTGACCGGTGAAGTCGTCGCCGTCAACCGCTTCATCGTCGAGGTAAAAGGCCTGGAGGGCGTACGCGTCGGTGCACAGGTGCTGTTCGAGAACGGTCAGCGTGGATTGGTGCGCGAGGCATACGGCGACAAGGTGATCCTGTATAACATCGACACCGAGGAACTTCCTCTCGGACAACTGGCGGTGGTCGAGAACGACGTGCTGAGCATTCCGGTCGGAGAAGGCCTGGTCGGCCGCGTGCTGAACCCGATGGGCGAACCGCTCGATGGCAAAGGCGCGGTCAAAGCCACCAAAAAATCAGGGATATTCACGCCAGCGCCAGGCATCATGGACCGTAAGATGCTCGACGAACAACTCGCTAGCGGCGTGACGGCCGTCGACAGCTTCTTCCCTATCGTGCTCGGTCAGCGTATCGCGATCCTAGGTGACTCGAAGTCTGGTAAGTCGACATTCCTGTCGCAGCTTTCTGCCAACCAGGAAGGCACTGACCGTGTCGTGGTATACGTACTGATCGGTAAACGCAAGGTGGACGTGGAGCGGCTGCTACGCGACCTGAATGAATCGGGTGCTATGGAACACACCATCGTGGTGATGGCCGACATATTCGATTCCCTCACCCAAAGTTACCTGGCTCCCTATGCCGCCTGCGCCATGGCTGAAGAGCTGTGGTACAACCTGAACCGCGACGTCATCATCATTTACGACGACCTTTCGAGTCACGCCGAATCATACCGACAGCTGTCCCTGCTCCAGGAAGTCGACCCAGGCCGTGACTCATACCCAGGTGACATCTTCTACACGCACTCTTCGCTGCTTGAGCGTGCTGGAAAACTACTGACGAACGAAAAGACGCTGACGTCGCTACCGGTGGTATTGACGCCGAACGACGATATTACCGCGTATCTTTCGACGAACATCATGTCGATCACCGACGGGCAGATAATCTTCGATCTCGGCTATTTCCGTAAGGGCATCCGCCCGGCGGTCAACGCCGGTCTATCCGTCTCGCGTGTCGGTGGACAAGCCCAGACGAAGCGCCAGAAGCAACTCTCGACGGCACTGTTCAAAGCACTAGCCAAATACAAGCAGGCCGACGAGTTCAGCCACTTCTCTTCACAACTCTCGGCCGAAACGAGACTCGATCTGCAACGCGGCAAACACCTGTACCAAGCGCTCGGTCAGACTCCCGAGCAACTGTTCAGCCTCGTCGAGCAACAGCTGATTCTCGAGACCATCATGCTACCCACCGACGACCAGCAGATCGACGTGGCCGGACTACGACTTGAAGTCAAGGAAATCGCTAAGAGCGTCAAATCAGAGGATGAATACGACAAGATCGAGGCCGACTTACTGAAGAAGTTCGGGGCGAAGAAAGTCGAGGCTGCCGCACCGGCTGCCGAGGCGCCTGCCGAAGAGGCCCAACCGACGGAGGCGAAGAAATGAGACGTCCCGGCACGATCGAGAAAGAGATGAATTCCATCGGCACGCTCAAGGACCTGACGAGCGTGTTCGAGTCATTGGCCAGCACGCAGGTCGCCAAGGTGAAAGACAAGGTGCAGTTAAGTGAATCATTCTTCGACCTGCTGTGGCAGCGCTACACCAGCCTACGCGTCGATCCGAAAAAACGCATTACAGGACGTGAAGGCATCGGCGACAACGGCCGCAAGGTACTTGTGCTGATATCGGCAGAAGCCGGACTTTCCGGCGATCTGGACATGCGCATGATCGAGAGCATGCAGTCCGAATACGACGCTAAGGACACCGATATCGTAGTGCTCGGTAGTCACGGCGCTTCGCAGCTTTCGCAGCGTGGTATTCCATATATAAAATTCTTCCAGCTGCCGGAGACCGACCAGTACATCAACGTCAATCCGGTCATCGACGTGGTTCGCCCGTACGAGAAAATTACGGTCTACTACGAAGAGTATTTGTCTCTTGGCGAACAGGAAGTCCGCTCGATCAACCTGGTCACCAGCATCCAGGCCATGAGCGAGGACGCGCCGGAAGACGTCATGACCGCCAATGAGACGATCTTCGAGCCCAGCCTCGACGAGATCGCCGACGAGATGGAAGCCAGCATGATGAGCCTGGCGCTTTCACAGACCATCCTGCAATCAGGCCTTGCCCAAGCCGCCAGTCGGTTCAACGCTATGACCGTGGCCGAGGACCGGGCCGGTGAACTGCTGCGCGACTACACCATGGAATTCCACCGCTCCAAGCGGGCCGAAAGTGACCGCCGACTGCGTGAAGTATTGGTAGGAATCAAGAAAAAACGACGCGAAAGGGCCGCATAGCATGGAAAAGAAAACGTTCAGCAGCCCGATCGGCACCATCGTCACGATACGTGGATTGACAGTCGAGGTCGTCATCAGCGGTGAGCGCCCGGACGTCAAGGAGCTGCTCGATGTCGAAGGCCAGCCTGAAGTATTTTTGGAAGTGAACTTCTTTCGCGGAGATCGGGCGGTCTGCCTGAACCTTAATAACAATTCGACGGTCCGCTGCGGACAGCGCGTCGCACGCACCCATACCAAGGTGACGGTACCGGTCGGCCCGGCTACGAAAGGACGCGTCTTCAATGCCCTCGGTGAGCCGCTTGATAAGGGCGAAAATATCACTGAGAATCGTCGTCCTATCACCGTACCGAGCGGTACGAAGAGCTACCGCGACTCATCGAAGCTCGAGCTACTCGAGACCGGGTTGAAGGTCATCGACTTCTTGACGCCGTTCGTCAAAGGTCGCAAGATCGGCGTCATCGGTGGTGCCGGTGTCGGCAAGACAGTCCTGACGATGGAAATGATCCATAACGTCACCCAGGGCAAGAAGGAGGGGTCGGCCGAATCACTTTCGATCTACTGCGGAGTCGGTGAGCGTATCCGTGAAGGTAACGAACTATATGAGACGCTTCGCGACGGCGACGTCCTGAAAGATACCGTCATGTTCTTCGGTCAGATGGACGCGACACCGGCGATACGTTCGATGGTCGGTCCGGCCGCAGCAACGGCAGCCGAATATTTCCGTGATGAAGAAGGCAAGGACATCCTGTTCTTCGTCGACAATATCTACCGTCACGTCCAAGCGATGACCGAGCTTTCGACCAACCTCGGATTGATTCCATCGGAAGGTGGCTATAGCCCGATGGTATTCTCGGACCTACGTCGCCTCCAGGACCGCTTGAGCTCGACCGAGCAAGGCACGATCACCAGCGTCCAGGCCATCTACGTCCCGGCTGACGACCTGTCCGACCCCGCGGTGCAGGCGATCTCGCAGCAGCTCGACTCGGTGCTCGTGCTCGACCGTTCCATCGCCGAGCAAGGCATCCGCCCTGCCGTCAACCTACTGAAGACAACCAGTTCACTGTTGACGCCGAGTATCGTCGGCGAGCGTCACTATAAGCTTGCCGAACGCGTGCAGGCGATCATGCAGAAGTACGACAGCTTGAAGAATATCATCGCTATCGTGGGCGAAAACGAACTCTCGCCCGCCGATCGCGCCGATTACCAGAACGCCAAGAAACTGATCCAGTTCTTCTCGCAGGACTTCTCGGTCGCCGAGAAGTTCTCGGGCCACCCCGGCGAATACTACACGCTCGAAGAAACGCTGACCGGTATCGAAGCGATCCTGGCCGGCGAAGAACCGATCAGTAAGAAAGACGGCGGTAAGCCGGCCGAGCCGAAAGCAGCGAAAAAGCCGGACGAGCAACCGTCCGAAACGGTCAAAAAGTCAGAGGCGGCGTAGGGTGTCAAAACATAATTTAACCGAAAAGTTAAATGTAGCGGCGAGATCACCGTTCGAACTGTATTTCGAAGGTGAAGCCGTCGCCCTTTCGGCCAGTAACCGCATCGGCGCGTTCGACATACTGCCCGGCCACGCCGACTTCTTTTCGATGCTCGAACCGGGCGAGATCATCATCACACCAGACGGCGGCGACCCGGTGAAGATCGATGCCAAGAACGGCATCCTGACCGTGCGCGATAACCAGGCCTACCTGTTCGTGAACATGTAGCCGACTACTGCATGACGATGTAATCGAAGGCGTATCCGCCCGGTGGCATTGAGCTCGCCGCGTAGATATTGAAGCCACCGATGGTGCGCGTGACATATACCTCGACGAATTGCCCTACCGGCGTAACGACAATGTGAGGAATGTTGCCGTACTGGCTTTTGAACGACACCTGCGCGAGCAGACCGTTACCGGCACCTGTTCCGGTGTTGACGGCGATCGTTCCCGACGCGTCGTTGCCCGATATCGAAACGGTGCCGTTGCTCCCGACCGCACCTCCCCGGCCGACAGCGGGGGCGTTGCCGACCGTGATGATGTGCCCGCCGACCGTGAGCGTGCTGCCAGATGTCAACGAGTTGGCCTGGAAGTTACGCGCCGACAGCACGCCTCCCACCGCGACGTTCCCGGCCACGTTCAGGCTGTTGTTGATCGTCAGAAGCTGGCTCATGGTAACCGGGCCCTGAAGCGTCGTGTTGCCAGCTACCGCCAGATTAGACCGTATATTCAGGTTCGTCGTCGTGGTATCGCCGTTGACGTTGAGCTGCTGCAGTGCCGTCTCGCCTGCCTGAAGCTTGGTGAAATTACCGCTGTTGGCGGAAAAATCACCTTTGAGATTCAACTTACCACCGATGGAAAGATCGCTCCCCATCGTGACGGTGCCGTTGAAGATGGTTTTCGGACCGATGGTCAGCTCGGCACCGAGATTTCCGACAGGGTTGCGACTGACGCCAAGGTCATCGAGCGTTTCACTGCTGAGCGTGACGGTATTCTTAGTCTGGTCGACGCTGGCTGCTTCCTGGGCGTTGATGATCCAGGCGATGATCGCGCCGTTAAGCGCCAACACGCCCGCCACGACCGCAAGGCCGATGAACGTGGCCTTGTGACTCGGACGATAGGTCGTACGTCTTAGTGACCGTTTCGGCTTTTCGTGTGAGTCGGGGCTTGCCGCCGGACTCGAATCAGGGCGGGCCGGCTCGTCACCTTGCACGCTCAATACTTCCGGCGCCGGTGCACCAGAACCATCGGCTCCGTTCGGTTTTTCCTCACTCATGTCTGCTTTTTCGTTGTTCTATTAGTTATAGACTTGGCATAAGTATACCGCTAACCCTTATAGCTTGCAAATCGGGCTATGAGCCGACACAATAGCTGATGTAATGGGGAGAAACAGAACGGCGAAAGGTCTGCTTGGCACGCTCGTATGCTTGCTTGCCTTGACGACGCCCGCCTTCGCCGCCGACGTACCGACATCGACCAATTACCGCTTCGATGAGACGAACGTCGGTGTCAGCAGTATCCTCGAGAGTAATTCGGCGAATTTCAGAGCGACGTCGGGTGCCGGCGATACCGGAATCGGTAACAGTGGGTCAGCCAACTTCCAGACCGAATCTGGTTCGAAGACCACACCGGATCCGAACCTGACGTTCACCATGACATCGACCGCCGCGAACCTCGGAACATTCAGCGCCACGACCACACGCACCGCGACCGCGACGTTCTCGGTCATAAACTACACGAGCTTCGGGTACGTGGTCCAGGTAGCTGGACCGCCACCGCAATACGGGAATCGTGATATCACCCCGATGACCGCGACCGCCGCAAGCCAACCCGGCGTGGAGCAGTTCGGCATCAACCTGGTCGCCAATACCAGCCCGGCATCCTTCGGCGCCAACCCGCAGAACGGCACCGCCCCGAACAACTTCGGTTTCGGCGTGGCCTCGTCTAACTACTCTACCCCTAACCAATACCGCTACGTTCCCGGTGAAACGATAGCCAGCGCACCGAAGAGTTCAGGCAAGACCGACTACACGATCAGCTATATCGTGAACGTATCGACACTCACGCCGGGCGGAGCCTATTCCACCAACCAGACGCTCATTGTTACCGGCACCTACTGATATAGTTTTCCACAGGTTTAGCAGTCATTGTAAAAAAATCGTTGACACCGTAAAACCGCTCATGGTATGCTTCGGTCAACAACCACCACATAAAATAAAAAGAAGTCACCACCACAATGACAAAACCACCACTACAAAACGTATTCAGTGTCTTCGCGGTCTTCGTCATCGCGCTCGCACTCATGCTCCAGGCGTTCTTCGTTCCGAACGTTTCGGCTGCACAGATCACCAACCGTAAACTTACCCTTCAGCAAGGTACGGATGGTCCCGACTCGAACACCCTACCCGACGGTGGTACGCAGCCTGGTGGTAATGCGAACCATCTGTTCGAATTCACGTTGCCTACCAGTGGAAACGTCGGGTCGATCAAGTTCGAATACTGTACGACTGCGGCGAACTCCATCGCCAGTCCGACCTGCGTGACTCCAACAGGCCTCGATACGACCGGTGGTGCGGTCACTCTCGGTAACGAAACCGGTGCGACAGGCTTCAGCCTTAACAAGACGACCAACGGTGCTCCATATCTGACAAGGACGGCCGCCAGTATCACCGGACCACTGAACGTCTCGTATCGTCTTGATACCGTCGTCAACCCTACCACCGAAGGAACATTCTTCGTACGGATCTCGACCTATCCGACCACGGATACGTCAGGAGCTGCTACCGACAACGGCACCGTGACCGCATCGACCGCGGAACAGATCGTCCTGAGCGGGACGATGCCCGAATCGCTCGTCTTCTGTGCTGGTGCGGATATCACCAAGACCGCCGGTGTCCCTGACTGTTCTACCGCGACGAGTGGCGTGATCAGCTTCAACCAGCTGTTCAGCCCAACCGATACCGCGAGCGCGATAAGCAAGATGGCCGCCAGCACGAACGCCGGATTCGGCTACGCCATCACCGTCAACGGCCCGACGCTGACCTCAGGTGCGAATACCATCGGAGGCATCAGCTCACCGTCAGCCAGCGCCAAGGGTATCGCCCAGTTCGGCCTCAACCTGGTCACCAATACCCTGACCGCGGCACCTGGATTCGACTCGGGATACACCGCTCCGACATTAAGCGCGAACATCGACCTTACCAGTGACGGCGTCAACCTCAACGGCCGGCCTATGACCGACTACGCCACCCAGGACACGTTCAAGTTCGTCACCGGAGACATCGTGGCTGACAGTAACTTCAATAACACCGGTCAACCAGATCCGTCCGACTCACAGATCTACACTGTAAGCTACATCGCGAACGTACCAGGTAGCCAGCCCGCCGGTACCTACACCTCGACACTTACCTACATCTGTACTCCTACCTTCTAATCCGTACCGCTCCAAGCCTCGAAAAAATTCGTTGACGATGATTTGACGCTTATGCTACAATTCGTGGCATGAGACAAACATGGGGTAAAAAACTAGCAGTTATTCTTGCTATCGCTGTCGCGATCACCCCTTTGTTGACGTCAACCGCGAACGCGGCCTTCTTATCTCCTCGAAAGTTGACCCTCGTCCAAGGTATCGACGGACCAGATTCCGATACCTTGCCGGATGGTGGTTCACAACCCGGAGGTAACGCCAACCACCAGTTCAGCTTTACCGTGCCAAGCGTCGGTAACGCCAACGTCGGCTCGATACGGTTCGAGTACTGCACGACGACCGAAGGTACCTGTACCATCCCGACCGGACTCGTCACCACGGCTGCAACTCTTGGTAGCGAAAGCGGCATCACCGGATTCACCGTGAACAACTCTACCGCAGGTAAGCCATATGTCACCCGCACCGCCTCCGCGGTGACCGCCAATACCGCCGCCGTCATACAACTTAATAACATCACGAACCCGACGACGGTGGGTACGTTCTTCGTACGTATTCAGACATATACGGCCGCAGCCCTCGGCGGTACGGCGCAGGACGCCGGTGTCGTCGCGGCGAGTACCGCGCAAGCGATCGTCCTGACCGGAACGATGCCGGAAAGCCTGATCTTCTGCACCGGTGCGACGGTCGCTGCTAACTGTGCATCGACGACATCAGGAAATATCTCGTTCAACCAGCTTTTCAGCCCGACCGACACCGCTATCGCGACCAGCCAGATGGCCGCCAGTACGAACGCGGCACAGGGGTATACGATTACCGTCAACGGACCGACATTGACCTCAGGTTCCGCGACCATACCAGGCTACTCTACGGCAACCGCCCTGACATCGGCGAACCGCGGTGTCAGCGGATGGGGTATGAACCTGCGCGCCAATACGGCCGCGGTGGCATCGACGTTCCCAGGAAGCAGCGCCGAAGTCACAAGCGCATCGACGGGTGTCGACCTCAAGGGTCAGGCACTGGCAGGATATAACACGGTAGATACGTTCAAGTTCGTCACAGGCGACCCGGTGGCTAACAGCGCGAGTACCGGTGGCGCCCTCGGCACCGTCGGTGCGACGCTCGGTCCGACGAATAGCCAGACCTACACCGCGAGTTACGTCGTCAACGTAGCCGGTAACCAGTTGGCCGGTACCTATAGCACAACCCTAACGTACATCTGTACACCGACGTTCTAACATGATTCAACTTCGCCGAATCGCACTTTCGGCCCTCGTGATGACGATGGCGTTTTCGAGCGTCGCGCCTTTGACTGCGTTCGCTGCCTCATCAGCCAACCAAGGTGTCGGGCAAGCCCTCGAAATCGCACCGCCAGTACTCAACATCAAGGCGGACCCCGGACAGACCGTCAAGACGACCATCAGCCTTCGTGATGTCTCGACAAGTCCTCTGGTCGTCCGAAACCAGATCAACGACTTCGTGGCGAACGGCGAGGACGGGACGCCGCGGCTGTTGCTCGATGAGAACGGCAATGCGGAATCCAGTCCTTACTCGCTAAAGGACTGGGTGCAACCACTACCACAGTTCACCCTGAAGCCGCGTGAAGTCAACCAGCTTCCGGTGACGATCAGCGTTCCGGCCAATGCGGCGCCTGGCGGATACTATGCGGTGGTCCGATTCACTGCCAGCCCTCCTGGGCTCGATGGCAACGGCGTGTCACTTTCTGCCAGTCTCGGCACTCTCATCCTGCTTCGTGTGAACGGTGATGCGAAAGAGGCGATGAAGGTAGAGGAATTCTCGGCTACGAAGAACGGTCTATCGAACTGGCTGTTCGAATCCGTCCCGATCAATCTGATCACCAGGGTCAAGAATGAGGGTAGTTCACATGAGCAGCCTTCCGGCCAAGCGGCGATAAAAGACATGTTCGGCAACCCGGTAGCGAACGTCAATTTCAACCTGAACCAAAGCAACGTGCTTCCCGGCAGTATACGGCGCTTCGAGCAGCCGCTCGATAGCTCTTCGATCGGTAATCGCATACTTTTCGGACGCTACACCGCTGACCTGAAAATGAGCTACGGCACCAACGGCCAAACGATGACCGCGAGTACGAGTTTCTGGGTAATACCCTACCGAATGATCGCAGCCGTCCTTATCTTCATCGTCATTGTCATCGTCATCGGTCGTATCCTGCTGAAGCGCTACACAGAACGGGTCGTCGAACGTTCACGCGGCCGACGCCGTCGCCGCTAAGAGGTAGTCTCGCATGTCACATCTCAAACTCATCCATCACCGCCACAGCGGCAAGCTACGTCCACATGAACATACCTCGTATCTACCGCTCGGTGCGCTACTTCTCGTCGTCGGTCTGTTGCTCGGGGTCTACACTTCTTATGCGGCTAGTCCCGGTCCCGAAGCAGGATCGGTCGGTCTAAGCGGTGTCGTTCCAGGTAAGCCACCGACGGTGGCGCCGACGATCGACACGCCGAAAAACGGTGCCCGGTTCTCAATCACTCCCGTTAACGTCACCGGGACCTGTCCGAAGAATACGCTCGTCGAGTTGTTCAAGAACGACATTTTCGCCGGCAGCATCCCCTGTTCCGACGCAGGTACGTACGCTATCGACATCGATCTGCTGATCGGTGAGAACATACTGGTCGCTCGGGTCTATGACGATCTGAACCTAGCAGGGCCTGACTCGAACAAACCGACGGTCTTTTACGATGCCCTGCCCGCTCAAGCCGGGCCATTGACTAGCCTCGACTTCGGTGGTGCCCAGCTACTACTTAATACCGACGCCGTTTTCCGCGGAGTGTTTCCGAACCAAGAGATGAGCATTCCGATCGACATACTGGGTGGTACTCCGCCATATGCGATAAATGTCCAGTGGGGTGATTCGTCGAACAAGGTAGTTCCACGCGGTAACAATCAGAGTTTCACCGTCGGGCACGTTTATAAACGGGCCGGCACGTATCAGGTGAGCATTCAGGCGAGCGATGCCAACGGACGCGTCGCGTTCCTGACGGTCGCAGCCATCGTGAACGGCCAACCGGGTGCGGTCGGCACTTCTTCGAATGACCAACCGACGATGTCGAATACTACCATGGCACGCCTGCTCGCGCTTTGGCCACTTTATACCAGCGTCGTCGCTATCGCGATCAGTTTCTGGCTCGGCGAACGCCGCGAAAAGCACATCCTTCTGAAGGGTGGACCGATCTACCATACGTAGACATTATTACACTGAAAATCTTGCTTTTTTTGACCGTTTCGGTTATGCTTGCTACAGATAAACTATTGTGTGAGAAAACAAAAAGCTTTATCTAGCTAAAAAATAACAGAAGACAAACATGTCAAACGGTGTAAAAACGGTACGTCGCTTTGCGATGGCCGCCCTCCTTAGCGTTAGCGCTATTTTGGGTGGTCTCTTGGTAGGCCTCGCGGGAACCGCAACTCCCGTGTCAGCCGTCGTAGGCACGAACGAACAAATCAACTTCCAGGGACGCTTGTTCAACGCACAGGGTGCGGTAGTTCCTGATGGGTTCTATAATATCCAGTTCAAGATCTATCAGGACGGCGATGGCCAGAGCGTCGGCAATACGACCGGCTCACCTGCCGGGTCTTTGAAGTGGACCGAAAGCTTCCTGAACGTCAATGGAAAAGGAGTCCAGGTCAAGAACGGCTACATGTCGGTCGAACTCGGTTCGGTCAACCCGTTCGGTACCCAGGTCGACTGGAACCAGAGTACGCTGTGGCTCTCGATGAACATCGGTAACACGAACGCGAGCTGCGCCAGTTTCGCCGTCTGCGGCCCTGACGGTGAGATGGTACCGATGAAGCGGCTTTCAAGTGCCGTCTACGCCATGAACTCGGCCAACGCGAACAAGCTCGGTGGCCTGACTTCCGCGGGATTCATCCAGAACCAGAACGTCGCTGCGCAGACCACTGCGAACTTTTGGATCGATGGCACCGGACGCGCCAACACCCTACAGGCAGCTACCAGCGTCAACGCACCGGCCATACGTAGCGTCGCCGACAGCACCACCGGTATCCAGGTACAGAACGCTACGGGCACCACGACGATCATGAATATCGACACGACGAACGCTCGTGTCGGTATCGGCACGACCGCCCCGAGCAGCAAACTTCATGTCGCAACCAATGACACCGTCACCAACAACGCGCAGCTTACCGTCGAAAACCAGGGTACGGGTGATGCGACCCTCGCGCTCAAGACTACTACGGAAACCTGGAACATCGGCGCGGACGCAAGCGATGGAAGTACGTTGAAAATCAGCTCCGCGACCGCATCGAACACCTACTCTTCAGTCGGCAACACCGCGATCGGCACGACCAACGACAGCTCAGACAACAACTCTATCAATGCCGCCCGCTTCACTGCCGGCTCCACCGGTAGCGTCCAATCACTTTCTGTCTATGTCGCGTGTACCATAAGCCCCTCGCCGAACAACCAATTCACTATGGGTCTATATACCAGCAACGGTGGCGGCACCGCACCGTCGGCACTGCTCACCCAGGCAAGTGGGACTTTGACTACCGGTTGGAACCAGATTTCCGTACCGGCAGCGACGGTCAACAGTGGCTCGAACTACTGGATCACTTACAACTCGAACGGTACGAATGTCAACCACAACTGTTTCCGACGAAACACGACCGGCGGGTCGATGGTATGGAACACAGGATACACTTACGGCACTATGCCTGCGACCTGGCCTGGTACGACGAACGGTGACAGCTCGAACCCTTCGATGTTCGCGAAAATTCTCGTGTCGAACGCTACGGATAATCTAGGAAACCCCCTGCTTCAGATGACAGCGACAGGACGTACGACGTTCCGCAATAATCTCGACAGTCTTTCGGCGCTTCAGGTACAGAACGCGGCTGGTACCAGCATGTTCAATATCGATACGGTCAATGGCTACACCGGAATAGGAAGCGGTGCGGCCGTGCCTACCGCGACATTACAGGTAGCAGGCACGATGACCAGCGCCGGTGGCAATATCAGCTTGAATGACAGTTCCAACTTCACTGTATCCATCGGTGGCGGTACGACAACGGGGGCCGTCACCATCGGAAACAGCGCCAACACGACGAACCTTGGATCGAACACCGTCAACCTCGGAAGCGCTACCGCTGCGACCACCCTGCAAAAGACGGCCCAGACCACGACGAACACCGCCGGTGCGGGGCTGACGATCCGTGGTGCGACCGGTAACGGAACCGGTGCCGGTGGTATTGTGACCATCCAGGGCGGTCAGGGCGGTGCGACGAATGCGAATGGCGGAAACCTTCAGCTCAGCGGTGGTGCATCGACGGGAACCGGCGTGTCCGGACTCGTCGTGCTGAACACACCGACCTATTCGACCGCCAGTACTCAGACATCCGGTACCAGCGTGAACGTCACGCAGTCCAACGTCGACTCGTTCGGAACGATCATACTCAACGCCAGCTCCGCGGGTATCAACTATACGCTTGGCTCACCGACACTCGGGGCTTCGGCGGCCGGCCGTCTGATCTATGTGACCGCAGCCAACGGTTCAGCGGACTTCACGCTCCGGGCCAACGTCGGTGGCGGTATCGGTGTCGAACAGAACATCGCCATGCGCCAGAACACTACCGCGACCATGATTTGGAACGGTTCGCAGTGGACCGCAGCTGGTGCGTCTAGCTCGACCACGCTCCAGGCCGCTTACGACAATACCCTTACGAGTGCCGGTGGAGCGGAGTTACTCCTCAGCAACGGCGCGAATGCTAACGGCCTGACGATCCGTGACAGCTCGACTAACCCGGTGAACGGTACGCTGCTCGAGGTCCAGAATTCATCGGCCGCGACATTGTTCTCGGTCAACAGTAACGTCACGGAATATGCCACCAATGCAGGCGCTGAGACGGCCGGCGCATCAGCCACCACCTTCCCATCAAATACCTGGGATACCACAGCCGCAGGCGCCACTGTTACACGATACAGCACTGCCGGAAACTACGTCGCGACCGGGCAGGCGTCGGTCATGGTCTCTACGGCTGCCACGAATAACATCGGTGCCAAAAACACCCTCTCGACGACCTTGTCGGCGAACACGACCTACAACGTCAGCTTCACGATCCGACAGGCTTCAGGTACCCTGAACACGATCAATACCTACTACTCTAGTACCGGCTCCGGCGTCACGACCAGCTGTACCGATTCTGCCGTCGCGCTGACGAGCGTCTGGAGCAAGGTAAACTGTACGTTCACCACTCCTGCGAGCGGAATGACCTCCGGCAATGCGATCTACATCCGACAGAACGGTGCAGCAGCCAGGGTGTTCTACATCGATAACCTTTCTGTCACGATCGCAGCCGATTTCAACTATGCGACCGACGGTAGCGTGAGCGACAATACGAACTTCGCGACAAACTGGGCGACGGCCGGGCTCGGAACCGTCAACGTCACACGGAATACCGCCGATGGTAACGACGCCAGCGACAGCGCACAAGCTGCAGTCACGACCGGAGCCGCGAACGCCGGTGTGCGTAACAAGCTATCGATCAATCCTCTGACGAATACGCTGTATCGGGTATCGATCTATGCCAAGCTCGCTTCCGGTTCGTTCACCGACTTCAAGGTCCGCTATTCACGTGACGGCAGTACGACCGCAGGCGGAAACTACGTCGACTGCGTCGATTACAATACGCAGACACTGTCGACGAGCGCTTGGACACAGATCACCTGTTACATCACTACCGATGCGACGGCCGCTACCAACCCATACGTATACTTCGTCGAAACATCATCCGCGACACGGACGTTCATGGTGGACAGCTTCTCGATGACCCTTGCCTCGAACAACACGCCGAACGTACAGATCGGTGGTGGCGCCAACGGTGGACCGACTACCCTCTTCACGCTCGACAAGGGTGCGTCCGCCCCGATCGCCGCGAACAACGATGCGCTCCTCGGAAGCATGTATTACGACACCACCCTCGGAAAACTCCAGTGCTACGAAGCCGATGGCTGGGGTGCCTGTGGTTCGAGCCCGGACAACATCGTGACAATAAGCCCCGAGTATACCAACGCCGTCATGCATGGCACCGGCGTAGGAACGATGACGTCAGATTTCTGCTCGGACACGCTGAACATCAACGACCCGACCAACGGCCCGGCGATCTGTGGGACCAATGAGACCTACAACTTCTACAAATGGACCTCCCCGCAGCCGACTACCCAGTCATACGGTATCTACGTCACGTACCAGCTACCTAATACGTTCAAGGCGTTCGCATCCGGAAGCACGTCGCTCATGGGCAGGACTGACAGCTCCAACTCTTCTGTCACCTACCAGATCTACCGAAGCGATTCGTCCGGCCTGACTCCATGCGGAAGCTCAGTGTCAGTATCGAGCGGGGCGCAGTCGACATGGCAAGTCGGCAAAGCGACCGGCGCGGCAGATCCATCAGCGTGCGGGTTCGCCCCTGGCAACAGTGTCGTATTCAAGATAAATATGGCATCAAGCAGCAATGCCAATGCCTACGCCGGCAACCTAGGCTTCACCTTCACCAACCGCTAGGTTTACCATCCCAGTTATGGTAAAATTACACCGTGAATACGGCGTCCTTAATAGGGGTCGAAGGGATTGGTGAAAGACATAAAAAACAAATCGTCAGCACGCCGAAGAAGCAAGGCGAAGATGCGAATCGTACCGACTCGCTTCTTTAGCGTACCGACGTTCGTGTCCCGTCTCGCCCGATCGATACGGACGGCGAAACTACGATACCGCATCTTGATGGTAGTAGTAGCGATCATCGCTGCGGATGTCTTCACGGCATATCTTCCGTTGTTGCGGTCGGACGCATACTCCCTGAAAGCTAGCGAGGGATTACTCGGTGAGTCGAACGCTCAGATGGCCAGCCGCCTGAAGTTCGATCAGCAGACGAACACCTTCACGTTCAATAAAGACCAGACGCCACGACAAGAGTCTACCGGCACCAACATGCTTGCGAGCGCGGTAGCTCATCCTGATGCCTCCAAGGGCGTCACCATAACCGACCCTGTCAATAAGGTGGAGCTTACCATGAAACCGAAGTTCACCCTGGAAAGCGGTAAGCGCGACAAGGACCGTGTCGTCTACCCGCTCACCGACGGTACCGGATGGGTTGTCTACACGATGAAAGGCGTCGGTGTCAAAGAGGACATCATTCTCAAGCGGGTCGGTCAAGATAACGCGTCGTATAGTTTCGAGCTCGGTCTCAACAACAGCCTTGAAGCAAAGATCGAGTCGGACGGAAGTCTCGGAATATACGGAAACAGCTTGCTCAGCGCACAGATATCAGCCGGTACCGAAAAGGATCAGAAGCTTCTTGAAAGCGCTCGGAAGAACGCGCCGAAGGACACGCTGCTTTTCACGATCCCAAAGCCCGTGGTGAACGATCTTCACGGGCCCGCGAACGGAGTAACCGCCCGTTACCAACTGAACGGCAACGAACTCACCGTCGTCGCCTCCGGGTTGCGAAAAGGCCAATATCCATTATCAATCGACCCCAGCATCTATGTCGTGACTGCCGAGCAGTTCATGGCCGGTAATAACGAGACGAACATCAACTTTGATGTCGACAACAAACTTATCAAAAAAGGGCGCACTACCGGCGCACGTTTCGATTCGTGGCAAGACACCTCACCGTTGCCGAATGCGGTCTGGGGAGCGAGTGCCGCAGCGGCCGGAGGGTATGTATATTCCATAGGTGGCGGAGCTTCGAATGGGCAAACATTCACCAGCCAGGGTGCCAGCACCTACACCGTCCCAAGCGGCGTTACCAGTATCGGCGTCAAGCTCTGGGGCGGTGGTGGTGGCGGCGGTGGTGGCGCACAATCAAGCGCTAGCGGCGGTGCCGGTGGTGGTGGCGGCTACGTCGCCGCCACGATCGCGGTCACGGCCGGCGAAACGCTCGACGTGTATGTCGGTGGTGGCGGCGGCGGTGGTCTGTACAGCGCAGCTGGAAATGATGCCGGTAGTGGCGGTGGTGGCGGTGGCTATACCAGCATTTACCGTGGAAGTACGCTACTCGCGCTTGCGGCCGGTGGTGGTGGCGGTGGCGGTGCTCGCCAAACCACGGCAGGCGGTGCGGCCGGTGCCGGTGGTGGCACGAGCGGACTTGCGGGAACGGGCGTCGGAAACGGTAGTGGCGGTGGTGGCGGTACGGCGAGTGCCGGCGGAACCGGTGGTAGCGGTGGAAATAATAATATCGGGGAGAACGGAAGCAGCCTGACGGGTGGTGGCGGAGCCGGTGGAAGTAACAACGGAAACTCTACCAACGGTGGCGCCAATAACGGTGGACTGGCTACCGGTGGTGGCGGTGGACTGGCTAACATAAATACCACCCGACCTGGGGCCGGTGGTGGTGGCTCAGGATTCTTCGGTGGTGGTGGTGGTGGCTCGACCACGAGCGCCAACGGGAACGCCGGTGGTGGCGGTGGTGGTGGCTCAAGTCGCACGGTTACCGGGGCGACAAGCGTCACCAATACGGCAGGCAGTGGATCGACGCCAGGAAACTCCGGCGACGCACTGCGTAACGGAGCCGGGCAAGGAGGATCGGCAGGCCCGGGACTGAGTGACGGAGGAACCGGAAGCAACGGTCTGGCTTCCATCTCCTTCGGAAGTGGTGGCTCATCCGCTTCATCAAGCGTTAGCTGGGCAAAATTCAACACCGGGAGTGGCACGATCGACAGCGCGAACCCTGGCACCGGTGCCTGTGTCGGCTGGTGCTCGACCGGCGCGTACAATCTTCCGTCCGGCCGAACGAACCTATCGTTGGTGGCATATAATGGCTTTTTGTACGCGTTGGGCGGCATGGACGGGTCAGGATCTCGGCAGAACACCGTGTACGTCGCCAAGCTTGGCGCGAACGGCGAGCCACAGCTATGGCACCCGACCGATTCGAACAAGGACAACTGGGTATATTGGTATCAGAACGCCAACCTCTCCAACACTCGAGCTTACGCCGGCGCCGTGGCGTACAACAATCGGATGTACCTGCTCGGTGGCATGGGACCGAGCGCACCGGTAAATACCGTCCAGGTAGCCGACATCCTTCCGACCGGCCAGATCGGAAGCTGGAGCACGTCGACAAACCTACCGACCAACCTATACGCGCACGACGTACAGGTGTACAATGATCGCCTTTACATCATCGGTGGGTCTTCGACGGTCGGCGGCGCACCGACCAACAACGTTTATTTCAATAAGATAAACTCCGACGGAACGTTGAATACTTGGGTCCAGACGACCAGTTTTTCAGGCGGGCGGATGAACCAAGGTGGCAACATGTCGGTGGTATGGGGGGCATATATCTATATCTCCGGGGGGTGCAGTAGCGTGAATGGTAGCGGATATTGCACGTCGGTAGCATCAGACAGTCAGGTGGCGAGCATCAACGCCGATGGAAGTATCGACACATGGAACAATATGGCGAACGTGACCGATACCCGTATGGGGCACAGTTTGGTGGCCTGGCGAGACAATATCTACGAAATCGGCGGATGCTCGGTACAGAACACGTCCACCGGTGACTGTAACAGTGGCATGCTGGGGAGCATAAAGTACGGCACTGTGAACCAGGATGGAGATGCATCGACCGTCGGTCAGAGCGTCGGAACCTCTACGGCCCCGTGTAACAATGCCACCCCGACAGACTGTAGCTTGCCGGGTACGACGTATATCGGTAACATGCTGGCCGGCGCGATAATCACTAACGGTTACTTATATATTATCGGTGGGTGCACGAACAATGCATGCTCTACGACCACAGGCAACGTCGCATACGTCGCAATATCCTCGACCGGTCAGATGGTGCGTCCCGCGACATGTCCCTCCGGAACGTACCGTGGAAATGCGTGGTGCGTCGACACGACGAACGTCGTCAGCGGTGGTATCGCCGCGACGAGTCCGGTAGTATTCGGTGGGCGGATTTATCTTGTAGGAGGCCTGGACGGCGGCGGCAACACCAACACGATCGTGCGCACGACGGTGAACACCGACGGGAGCATATCCGCATGGACATCACAGTCCATGACGGGAGTCGGTGCGACGAACGTTTCGTACCACTACGCGTTCGCGCGCGCGAACGCGGCTAGCGCATCGACGAACCCAGGAAACCTGTACATCTTCGGCGGATGCACGACGAGTACGTCAGCTGGATGCACCGCGTATACGAGCAACGTATTCAAGTGCAACATCCAGACTTCCGGAGCGATCCAGGGCTGTTCGACGAGCGGTCAGTTGCAGATCGGGGTGATACCGGGCGGTACCAACCAAGGCTTGGCAATCATGAGCGGGACGGTATACGCGGGGTATGTCTACCTGATCGGCGGAGTCACACCCGACATACAGGACCTTGCGACGGTCAGATACGCGAAGATAGACAATAACAATAATATCGTCACTGCCGGATCGGGGTGGGTCGAGTCGCCGAGCGTCATGAACGTCGGTCGGCGTCGCGCAGCTGCGTTCGGGTACAACGGCTATCTATACATGGTCGGTGGGTACGACGCCGGGAGCGGTGTCCTGCCCGATATCGAATTCATCAAGATCAACGTCAGTGATGGAAGCCTGATAGGCAATCCTGCGAACGGAAACAAGTTCAATAAATCAGGGGTCCAGATCAACCAGCGTTGGGGACTAAGCGTGCCAGTTTCGAACTCCTACGCATACGTCATCGGTGGATGCACGACCGGTGCGAGTCCGAGCGGTTGTACCGCCAGAACCGATGTCGTGCAGACGTTCCAGATATACAACAACGACAGTGGTGCGCCTGCCAACTTCTCTACCTCGGCGGCGACGTACGGCACGAACCCGAACCGCGTCGGTGTAAGTAGCACCGTCCTGAACGGATACCTCTACGCCGCCGGTGGCTGTATAAGTACGACGGATTGTACGGATGCAGTCAATACGGTCTCATACGCTCCGCTGAATGCCTATGGCACCGTCGGCACATGGACGAACACGACGGCGACGCTACCTGCGGACCGCGCATGGGGATCGCTCAAGGCAGCAGGTAATTCGTTGTACTATATCGGCGGGCAAAGCGACACGGCGACCGATCGGCGTACCGAAGTGTATTACGCGACGCCCTCTTCAGGTAACGTGACGAGCTGGGGTACCGCGAGTAACGGACTACCCGTGGCACGCACGAACTTCGGTGCGACCGTCTGGAACAATCGACTATACGTCGTCGGCGGCCAAGGTGCCGGAACCGGATGCACGAACGGTGTATGTAACAGCGTGTATGTTAGCCCGCAGCTGAACGCAGGTGGCAACATAACATCAGGATGGTCGAGTTCGAGCACGTCCTTCAACGTAGCCCGGAGCGGAACCGTCGTCGTCGCGTACGCCAACAACCTGTACCTCTTCGGGGGGTATGATGGGACGAATTATCTCAGCGATACCCAGTATTCCCAGATCAGCTCATCAAACGGTAACGCGGGAGCGTGGTCGAATTCGGCAAGCCTGCCGCAGCCGCTGGCCGGCGGTGACGGCTTCGCCGCGAACGGCTACGTATACATATTGGGGGGCAGAAGTAGCGCGACGGTCTGTGACCCGATCATGATGGTCGCACCCGTAAGTGCCAACACTACCATCCAGAGCGGCAATAACCCGACCGGTATCGGTGCATGGTACGAGACGAACCAACGATACACCGGAGCAAGGTACGGAAACTCCGTCGCTTACAACGACGGGAAGGCCTACGTGCTCGGCGGTGGTTGTGGATCGACGCTGACGTACGCCAGTCCGGTAGTACAACAGACAGCCCTGCTCTCGCAGCCACAGGTAGCGAAATACTCCATTCTGATAGATACAGACTCAGATGTATTCCCTACGAACTGGCTACTGAACGGGCTTGACAATTCCATCGGCGCACGCTGGCAGCTCAAGTACCGCAGTATGACCAACCCGACCACCTTATGTACCAGTCCCGCCATGACGACATGGGGGCAGGAGACTTACTTCGGAGATGTCACGTTGGGTCTTCCGGGCGTGTACACCCCTAAGAATGGCTCTGGCGTCAATACGAACTGTGCCAGGTACTACTACTTCAACGTCGGCGTCGACAGCTCTCAGGCGTTCGGTTACCCTGATGACGTCTCGCGTGGCCCCACCATCACCGACCTGACGCTCCAATTTACCGCCGATCCGGCGAAGCGTCTGATGCATGGACGTACTTTCACCGGCGGACTTCAGCAACCTATCGATACTCCGTACTATGCGTTCTGATATGATCACCCATCGAGGAAATCGGATACTGCTCGCCTGTATCATCGCTGCCGCGCTGGGCGTCATGACGCCGTTACGTCTTTTACCGAACGCTTCAGGCGCGCCACAGCTGGCGCAGCAGCCGACGGACGATCAACCTGTGGTGGGCAACCTGCAAAAGGGTACGCCCGATTACGATACGGTTCTTCCTCAGGGCAAGTCTATCGAGCAGTACGGTGGCTGGACGAGGGTCAGCCCGCCGAACCGCGACCCGGTATACGCCTACGTCGATACTATCGGCTCGACTCCGATCAACGTTTCCCAGCAACCGCTGCCGAAGGATTTCGAAGGTGAACCGGATGACCAGGTTCGCGATCTTGCCTTAGGATACGGAGCCGATCGAACCATCCAGTCCGCCGGGCTGACGATCTATCTGGGACAGTCCGCCAAAGGACCGCAATCGATTATTTTCAGAAAAGGGGACTTGCTGATCCTCATAAAAGCGAGCGCGACGGTTCCCGATTCCGAGTGGCAGGAATACATTCAATCACTTAGTTAAATGTGCATTTGGCACTATGGTTTCACGGTGATGTTCGCACGCACCATGGCGGAGTGCTTCTTGTTCTTACATGTCATGTCCGCAGGCCACACCCCTGCCGGAGCAGTCGGTGCGACCGTCCACGACCATCCCACCACCCCGAATTCGTCAGCTACCTTGGTCGTCAGGCCGCTATCGACCGCTTTCACGTCGTTGTAGAGCACGATTATCGAACACTCCGCCTCAGGATTGGTACGGATCGTGACGGATACGTTCTCGCCCGGTTTTACTTCGGGCGTTACCGTCTGCACCGCCGCGCCTACTTTGGCGTCCGATGGCATCTTACTCGGTTTTATGATCGCCCTGCTCTGTCGGGCAGGTGCCGTCTGACTGGCAAGTGCCGTCTGGTCCTGTCCGATATACCAGGTGTATACGGCGCCGGCACCGATCGCGAGTACCGCCAACACCAGGACTGACGTCATCGTCCTTCGGACTGACTGCCGACGCTGCTCACGCTTCATCACACGCTGCGGAAGCGTGTGATGTGGACGACTTGCGTGCGGTACAGGGTACTTTTTTCTGACCTCGAGAGCCATGGTGTTCGTTTCTGTTCATGCGGCATCTGCCGCGTTATCTATTGGTTGTTCTTTTGGAAATTGCTGATGGTCTGGCTGACGGTTCCTGCAGGCTTGAGGTTCTCGAAGAACAGGATCTGGTCCTTGGCGACGATCATCTCATCCTCCGGTCCATGGATCTCATTTCCCAGCTTGATGAGTTCGACGTCGGACGCGTCCTGCTTGCTGGCAGACTGCGGCGTCGTCTCGTCGGTCGCTTGCTCCTTGTTTTGCAGATAGTACACTCCCTTAAGTCGCATGTAGTCGCCGTTCAACTGGGACAGCTTGCCGAAATAGACCTGGCCGTTGGTGAAGAATACCGCTTGGTACTTATCACTCTGGATAGCAGTCGATGTACCGGTCTTGCCCACGAAGAACCAGGCCGCGGCGGCGAGTACGAGCACGGTGATGACGATCCCGATAAACATGATCGGGCGACGACGCTTCGGTGTCTCATGAGAACGCTTACTTCGCGTGGCAGGTGCTGCGTGTGTGGCCGGGCTCGGCGCGGAAGTGGCCTGCGGCTCCGATTCTGTCGGGCGCTGGGCCGGACGATTATTTCGATACGACATACTGTCCATGAACGTGTGACTCCCTTTTTATTCTCACTTTATGCGCCGACGGCGATTACCAATATCATAGCATAAGTGGCATACCCGACCAAGGTACGACAGGGTAAGAAAACACCCGCTGAAAGCGGGTGGTTCAGGGTAGGGTGTGGGCATACCCGTGGAAGACGAAAACTAGGTGCCAATTATCTTCGGTAGTCTGGTTGTCTAAGGACCGTTACTTGATAGCGAGCGCGATGTATCCCGTAGGGGTAGTGGATACTTCTGCGTGCTGACGGTGTGTCCGGCGTGCTTTATGATCGGATAGATCACTGACGTCCGTCAATACCGGTAGTTTTCGGTCGATGAACTTATTGATTCTCGCGGTCAGTTCTTGGCTACTCATATTTTTTACCCTCCTCCACAGTTGGTATGCTCTTACTATAACGACGCTTATGGCATAACGTTGTGAGCCTGCTCACAGAATTAGTGTGATAATTTTCACTAAGGCACCACTGGTAGTATACTTAAGGGAACGATGGATGCCCTGCTCAGAGAACTCAAACCCATCGGTTCGTTCAGGACCATTTCTAAAGGCGGGAATGTGCTCTTCCAAGGTGAGGTCCCTCGCTCTGTCATGGTCGTCCGGAGCGGTATCATCCGGGCATATACGATCACCTCTTCCGGCGAAGAACGGACCGTCTCGTTGCACGGTGACGGCGATGTGCTCCCACTCACTTGGGCGCTCGGCGTCACGAACAACAGCTTGTTCTACTACGAGGCCGTGACCGACTGTCGGGTGTTCCAAGTCTCGAAGACCGCTTTCAACGACTACTTGTCGGACGACCCTGGCCGTCTTCGGTCGATGCTCGATTACTCGGTCAACCTGTACACCTCCCTGTTGTTACGCATCACCGGACTCGAGCAGTCGAGAGCCGTCGAGAAGATCGGCTTTACGCTGTACTACCTCGTACTGACCCGAGGCAAGGAGACCTCGCCCGGTACGTTCAGAATTGATGTCCGGCTCAGCCATGCCCTGTTCGGCTCACTGGTCGGCCTGACCCGCGAAAGTACCGCGAAGAATATGAAGATCCTGCGTGATAAGAAAATCATCGACTACGCCAGCTTCACGTATACGGTGAACAAATCGAAGCTCGAGGCCTTCCTGGGTGAGGACGGCTTCCGCGACCTCGAAGTCTAGGCTCGTTGACGTTCGTGGGCGATATCGGAAATGATGCGTAATAGCTCTTTGGGAGCGGCGCGAGCCTTGAGTACGTAGCGGTGTGCGCCGAGCGTGAACGCTTCATCGACTTCATCCTGAGCGTCATAATTGCTGAACACCACGACGGTGCTGTCATGCTCATCGGGTCGATATGCTTTCAGAAACCCGATACCATCGAGCACCGGCATCCGTAGGTCGAGAAAGATGATGTCGGGCGTCAGGCCGCCGTCGATCATGTCGAGCGCCTGTTTCCCGTTGAAAGCAGACTCGACAGCATGCCCGTCAGCGCTGATGATCATTTGGTAAGCCTTGTTCAGATCCTGATCGTCCTCGACGATGAGGATACTAAGTTGTTTATTAGTCTCCATCTAGTGGCTCATTGTAGCTGGTTACGACCGGCCACAGTGTAATCTAGTTCACGTTTTTCGTTGGAGTTTCGGTAAACATATCGTGAACGCCGATCCACCGCCCTCACGTGGAGCGTAGTCGATCGATCCGTTGTGCATATCGACGATGCGTTTCGCCCAATATAGCCCAAGACCTGTCCCTCCGACCTCCGTCGACAGCTCGTTGTCGAACCGTGCGAACTTTTGGAACAGGTTCGGGATGTCTTCAGGCTCGATACCGACGCCTTGGTCTTTCACTGAAATATGCATGGACATATCGTCCTCTATGATCTCCACGCTGACCGTGGTTCCCGGTTTCGAGTATTTACCAGCGTTATCGATGAGATTTTCGAGCACCATACGCATGGTGTCGGCATCGAAGTACATGACAGGGGCACCACTCACTGGTTGTATCGTGAGGGTCTGACCGCGGTCCCTGAACCTTTGTAGCTGTTCGTCGACGACCTCTTTGACCAGTTCATTTATATTCATTTCATTGAAACGAAGCCGTATCTTACCGGAATCGACCTGCGCGACCTTAAGCAGATCATTGATGATCCGGAGCTGTCGCTCGTTGCTTTCATAGGCCTGTCGCAGTAGCGGCATCTGCGCCTCGGGAACGTCACCGACGAAACCTTCGATGACCATACCGAGGAACTGCTTGACGCCCGTCGCAGGAGTGCGCAATTGGTGAGACGCGATCGAGATGAAGTCTTCCTTCGCCCGATTCAGCTCCATCAACTGGTCGATGCGCTGCTGTTCGATATATTTACGCTGCAGCGCGTAGAACAATGTCCGCGAAAGCAGTATGGCGTCGAACGATCCTTTAACCAGATAATCGGCGGCGGCGAGTTTAAGTGACCTCCACTCTAGGTCATGATCGGAGACTCCGGTCATGAGTATGAACGGCTGGCGTCTGGTCTCCGGATGCGCGTATTGCAGCAGATCCGTCCCCGTATGTTCACCGAGCCTATAGTCGATGAGATAGACATCGTGACTGTCTGAATCGATGTGGGCTACAGCTTCATCGTACGAGCGAGCCCACTCTATGACGAAAGGCGACTCCTTGATCTTCGAGAATATCTTCTTGGTTATCAGCCAGTCGTCTTCATCATCCTCGACTATCAAGACATGGATGTTCTTGAGTGCGTTAGGATCCATCGCCCCGAGGAAGTTCGACGATTTCGAACCAGTATTTACCGAGCGTGACCATGACCTCGGTCAGGTTGTCGAACGTCACCGGTTTGGTAATGAAGGAATTGACGCCTAGTTGATACGTCTTGTATATGTCCTCTTCGGCCTTGGAAGTCGTAAAGACGACGATGGGAATATTGCGCAGTTCATCGTTCGACTTGATCTCTTTCAGGGCCTCTCTACCGTCTTTGCGTGGCATGTTAAGGTCGAGCAGGATCACGCCAGGACGTGGTGCGTTCTCGGCGTTGTAGTCACCTCGACGGTTGAGGTAGTCGAGCAGCTCTTCGCCATCGCTGACGCGCATGAGCCGGTTGAGCAGACGGCTTTCGCCGAGCGCCTTCCTGGTCAACATGAAGTCATCGTCGTCATCATCTGCCATAAGGATGATTATCGGTTTCTTATCGGCGCTTTCCATCACTTCTTTCCCTTCTTCGGTAGCCAGACGGTGAACGTCGACCCCTTACCTTTGGTGCTTGCTGCGGTTATTGTACCATCGTACCGCTCGGCAATCTTTCGACAGACGGCCAAGCCGATACCGGTTCCTTCGTACGACGATCGTTCGTGTAGCCGTTGGAACACCGCGAATATCCTGTCGACGTACTTCTCGTCGAATCCTATACCGTTGTCGCTGACGGTGATCTCGTGGCCACCGTTGACGACCCGGGCTTCGACCGTCACCTTCGGCGGCGTTCCTGGTCGATTGAACTTTAATGCGTTTCCGACCAGGTTTTGGAACAGTTGACGCATATGCGTCGGGTCGCTCGAAACGACCGGGAGCCTACCGACGACCACGCTGGCGTTCGTGTCTCCAATGCGTGCCTCCAGGTCGCTCACCACGTCTTTAAGGGTGTCGTTAAGGTCGACATCTTGCTTGCCCCGCTCCCTTCGTGTCACCCGAGAGAACGTCAGAAGATCTTCGATGAGCGTGCTCATACGGTTGGCGGCCGAGTGCATACGCTTCAGGTAGTCGGCTCCCTCCAGCCCAAGCTCATCCCCATACTCGCTCAGAATGAGGTTTCCGAATGCCTGGATCTTACGGAGTGGCTCCTGAAGGTCATGCGACGCGACGTAAGCGAAATCTTCAAGCTCCTTGTTGCTACGCGTCAGCTCGTCGCTATATTCGTTGAGCACCTTTTCTACCGACTGGCGTCGGGTGATTTCATCACGGAGGCCTTGGTTCGTCAACTGAAGCTGTGTCGTACGCTCCTTCACACGAGACTCGAGCCGTTGCTTCTCTTCGCGGAGTTCGTGCTCGAGTTGCTTACGATGTTGTAGTTCGTCGACAGAACGCGTATATAGCTGTGCGTTGGTCAATGATAGAGATATGCGCGATGTGACTTCGATAGCCATTTTGAAATCTTCATCGTTGAAATGACGGTTCGATTCGGCCGACATGAAGCTGATGACTCCGACGGTCTTCTTACCTTCCTTAAGCGGTAACACCATGACCGAACAGAGCTTCAGTCGCTTGAGATATCGGCGGGTTTCCTCTTTGTGAACGTGGCGATCGATCACTTCGTCGGTGATCCGACCGATCATCTCGGGCTTTCCGCTACGCATGACTCGCGGTACCGTCGTATCATCATTGATGTCGATTGAGACCTTTTTACGGTATTCGATCACCTCTTTGACCTTTTTGGGATCGGAGTGAGCCACGCCGACTTGGACGAAACCATCCTTAGGGTTATAAAAGTCGACCATGCACCAATCGGCCACTGTCGGTACGGTCAGATCCGTAACCCTAGCAAGCAGCTTCGAGCTATCGAGCGTACCTGTCATGACCTTCGAGACGTCCGCCAGGAATGATTGCCGCTGACTTTCGCGTCGCTGATCATCTATGTCGGTACACGTCCCGTACCATTTCATAATCGCACCCGATTCGTCACGGAACGGCATGGCACGCCCTATCACCCAGCGGTACGTATCGGAGGCCTTGTTATACAGACGGTATTCGATCTCGTACGGTTCACCGGTCTTCAGCGAACGTCGCCAGACCTTCCAGGCCCGCGCTTGGTCATCGGGGTGGAACAGATCGTTCCACCCTTCGCCATCCGTCGTGCCAGGCTTCGTGCCGGTGTAGTCGTACCAGCGCTGGTTGTAGTATTCGTGGTAACCGTCGGGCCTCGTGATCCAGACGAGCTGCGGCATGGAATCGGCCATGAAACGAAGCCTGGTCTCGCTTTCCGTCAGTGCGTCCTCCGTCATCTTCCGTTCGGATATGTCGATGACGACGCCAGGGAACCGATCAAGGTCCCCGTTCTCGTCTTTCTCTACGCGACCACGGGCGATTACCCATCTGACGTTACCGTCGATATCGATCGTCCGGTATTCGGACTCGAACGTCGTCGCATCACCTACGGCCTTCTCGATCTCGGTGGACACTCGGCCACGGTCGTCCGGGTGGATCGCGGCAGTGAACCGTTCCAGGTCAAGACCCTTAGCGGCTTCATCGGTTGTCAGACCGAACATCCGTGCCAGGTTAGGACCCCCGTACACGACGGAGTGCTTTATATCCCACAGCCATGTTCCGACGAGACCGTCTACCAGCGTCTGATCAAGCTGATAACGGGTCAGGGACAGCTGTCGTTCGGCGGCCTTCCGCTCGGTGATGTCTTCGGTCAACTGATACACCGCGACGACCGCGCCCTCATCGTCGAATACCGGGTATTGCGTCGATTTCCAATACTTCGTGACGAACGCTCCATCGGCCGACGGCACATCCCAGTTGAACTCGCCGAGCGAGTCCGGCTTCTTGGTCCTGACGATCTTCTTGATGGATTCGATCGGCGCGCTTTTTCCGGTTCGTTTGAATTCTTCGGACGTATCGGGATACACCTCGAGGAACGGTCTACCGATGATATCGTCGCGCTTGGTCAGGGCGACATGCTCGTGAGCGACGTTCTCGTCGAGTATCCGGTACGGCTCGACCGCTTCGTACACGAGGTATGGAATGGGAAGGTTTCGCATCACGGTTGAGTGATCGATGAAGGACTGTGCTTGTTTGATGTCGGTGACCTCGCTAAATGATAAGCCTATCGTACCGTCTGGCTACGAGGTCGGGTGTGAAGTATTTCACACTCTTACGGTGTTATCGTCGATCTTTGAGAAACCTGCCGGCGATACTGAGCGCGAATGAGGGCAATATGACGAATACGTCCGCGAAGAGCAGTCGTATCAATGTCTCGGTCAGTCGCGAGTCAGGCGTATCAGGCCCCGGGGCGGTCAGCACGATGGCCATACCGATGACGCCGAATGCGAGTGAGGCGTATATGAAGACTTGCGTAGCGATTTTCTGCATGGGATCAGTGTAATGCAATGTCCTCTGAAATTGAAGAAGGGTGCCCCCGGTCCGACGAATCGGACACGGGGACACCCTGATGGTAGCTCGCGGCTACCCCTTCATGATCAGTCGTTCTTCAGCTCGACGCCGTACTTGCGGCACAGGCCGTCGAGGCCCTCCGGGAAGCCGGCGCTGTTGGCGCTGAGCACCCAGTCACCGCCACGGTTCACCAGCTCGGCGAAGACCACGCACGTCTCGAGCGCGGCCTCCATGTCGAGCTCGTACTTGGCGAGCTCGGAGCCGTCGTCGCCGAGGATCCGGATGAAGGAGTTGTCGACCATGCCGAAGTTCTGGCCGCGCTCCTTCGCCTGGTAGATGGTGACCGCGAAGACGATCTTGGCCGCGGCGGCCGGCACCTTCGAGAGGTCGATCTTGATCTGCTCGTCGTCGCCGTCCCCGTCACCGGTGAGGTTGTCGCCGGTGTGCACCAGCGCGCCCTCCGGGCTCTGGAGGTTGCCCCAGAAGACGAAGTGCTCCGTGCTGAGCACCTTGCCGTTCTCGTCGATCACGAACGCCGAGGCGTCGAGGTCGAACTCCGCACCGGAGTTGTTGGGGTCCTTGGCGTCCCAGCCGAGACCGGCCGTGGGCGTCCGCAGGGAGCCACCGGCCTCCTTGGTGAGGTTGACCTTGCCGCCCTTGGTGAGCGAAACACCAGACATGCTGGACCTGCTTTCTGAGGCGTGCGCCTCGTTTGGGTGTGCCCGCGACCGGTCGGTGCGGGATCGTGCGAGGAAGGCTACTCCGGCTGACCGAGAAGGTCAGTGATCCGGGTCAGCTTTCCAGTCTTGCGGAGCTGGACTTCACACCGGTCGTCGCCCTTGGGCAGGACGTAGACGGTGATCAGATCTCCGGGCTCGAACCGTCGTCCGTCGAACGAGATCGTTTGACGGACGAGTAGCTGTGCCTGCCAGGGAACCTGGTGGTGCCCATGGCCGGACCGCGTACGGACCGCATCGGTCGCGCGCCAGTCGTCGAGTTGCTCGACGAGTCGGCGGGCGACCTCGGGGTTGTCGACGGAAGTCCAGAACTCTACGAGCAGTTGACGGTTCGTCTCGTCTCGCCGGAGACCGGCGGCCTGAAGACGGTCCGTCAGGGACCATGGGTCGAACCCGAGATTGAGCTCGTCGAGCGTCGGTTTGCGGTTATACGCCTCGCTGAACGGTTGCCCGATCAGGTACGGCGCCCACAGCTGTTGGCCGAGGAGGAACGCGTCGTTGACGATTGCCGTCGCTTGCGACACGAAGTCCACCTTGTTTTCCGCGATGCGGGTGGTGGACATGTCGCGCCGAATGCGGGCGAAGACGCTCGCCACGTGACGGAGCCGCTTCTGGCTTTCCTGGAACAGATGTTCCATTCGGCCAGGGACGAGCCCCGACGCGCCGAAGCGTTCGTAATCCGCCTCGACATTCGAAACGATTACGTCGTAGATCGACCAGATGCCCTGGAAGGACCCTTGGTCGATGTGCCATTCCGGGAGCGAGACAAGCTGCGAAAGCCTGACCTTACTTCCCGTCTCGAGCTTCGTGTCCAGCTCGATGGCCGTCCGCGACAGGACGCTAGCATCGTCACACAACGAGTCGCCGAACTGGTACAGCTGCCGAGGCAGTGTGTCCATTCCGTTACTCGTCATGACGGCAGCATCCAGGTACACGGTAGCCATCTCCCAACGGAGTGCGGCGAGCCACTTGCTGTGGAGGACCGCCATCACCTGGAGGGAAACGCTGAACGTCGACTGGTTCGCGACCAGAAGCCGGGCCACATGTGACTCGAACGACTCGGTCGCCGAGAATTGGCCGTCGACGGTGCGATGAAGCAGGTCGGCAACATACTCGTCGCCTTCACCGTGCTGGTCGTAACGACCGTACAGCTGGGCGATTCCGTGCATGTCACGCTCCTGTTCTTCGTAGGATTGATCATGAAGATTGAAAGTGCTCCTCTAGGCGGATGCCGAGAAGTTAGAGCGATTATAGCAACGTTTTGCATATTTATCAATAGTTTTAGCTTTTTACGCAAATATATTGCTTTAATCGTTTTTTTACGCTATACTGCCTGCATCGATACATTCCGTGTCGTGTACGTCACAACTACGAAAGCTGGTGTCAGCATGGCCGTTTCACTCAAGAAGGTCCAGGAAGAGGCACCCCACCTCGTGTCTCTCGTCAAGGAGACCATGGGCGTGTCTCTGCAGAAGGGCCTCGACCTGCAGGTCGACAAGGCGGCCGTCGTGGCCACCTTCGACGACTCGGGCAGCGCCAAGCCGCTCTACGACTCCGGCGAGATGCAGCGGGTCGCCGACATGTGCTTCGCGGCCGGTCTCGTCTTCGACGACGACGGCAGCGTGCCGGTGTCGTTCTTCGACAGCTACGTCCAGGACCTCGGCGAGATCACCCTCGGCAACTGCAACGGCTTCATCGCCAAGCAGCGTCCCGCATGGGGCAGCACGAGCTACAGCAGCGCGCTGCGCTGGATCATCGATCAGGCCGGCTACGGCAACGTCGACCTCGGTGCCGGTGGCGCCAGCCGTGGCGGGTTCTTCGGACGCAACAAGCCGTCCGGCGGTCCGCTCCAGGTCAAGGCCAACGCGGCCTACCCGACGTTCGCGATCTTCGTCACCGACGGTGAGCCGAACCGCGACGACGAGGGCCCGGCCGCCGACCTGCTGGTCCGCATGAGCCAGCTGCCGATCTTCGTCCAGTTCGTGGGTGTCGGGCCGCACCGGTTCGAGTACCTGCGCAACCTCGACGACCTCGGCGGTCGCCTGATCGACAACGCCGGCTTCTTCGACTCGAAGGACGCCCGTGACACCAAGGGGATGCTCGAGGGACTCCTCAACGAGTTCCCGACCTACCTCAAGGCGGCGCGCGCCTCCGGCCTCGTCACCTCGTGACACCCGACCCACCCGGAAGACCACATGGTCTTCCGGGTGGGTCACCCACTCAAATTGTTTTATTCGCCCGATGGGGCGTTTTTATTTGCCTAGGAATCCTGCCAAATGAAACAGGGTGCACGTTCCAGCGTTTCCACTGGAACGTGCACCCTTGGTGCGTTCGATCGGGATGATCAGGCGCCCGTGATCGACTTGGTCTTGCGACCCTGCGACACGACCGATCCGGCCGTCGACACGGCGCTCTCGAGCGCCTTGACGTCGGAACGCTGTGCGGCGTCGATCACCTTGGACGCGCTCTGGATGGCCGTCATCTTCTCCTGGTTGCCCTGCTTGGCCGCGGCGTACGCCGACTGGACGTCGGTGATCATGCCAGTGACCTCCTGGGCGATGACGCTGATGGTCTCGGTGCTCATGGACGACTCGGTGGTCGCCTTGGCGACGGCGCCGATGGTAGCGCGCGTCTGCTTGAACATCGTCTGCGTCATGTCGTTGTCGAACGCGTTGAAGGCGTTCGTCGTGTCGGCGTCCTTCTGCAGGTCGAGCGTCATGGCGTACTGCGCCAGGATCAGCCTGACCTTCTCCATGCCGGTGGTGGCCATGGTGTTGAGCTTCAGGGTCATCATGACCTGCTGCTCGTGCTGGGCACGAAGCATCGGGTTGAGCGCCACGCCGGTGTACCAGCGGGACGCCAGGTCGGTGATCTTGAGGTCCAGCATGCGGTCGAGCATCTCGAGCGTGCGGGCCTCGTCGGCCTGCGGGTCGTCGACCGCGATGACGTCCGGCATGGACGTCCGGCGAGCGCGCACCTGCTCGCGGACCTTCTCGAGGACGGCGATCCGCTCCTCCAGCAGGAGGAGCGAGTCGAGGTTCGTCTCGTGAAGCTCCTGCGTGGCGTTGGCCATGAGCGCGCGGTGCATCGCCTGCTTGGCGAAGTCACCGCTCATCTCGTCGGTCAGCGCCTCGAGGGACTGCCGGTCGGCCTTGAAGGCCGCGAAGTAGGTCTGGGCCTTCTTCTTGCCGAACATGCTGCCGAGCTTCTCCTTCATGGCGCGGTAGCGCTTGAGGTTCTCGGCGATGGTCAGGTCGTAGCCGCCCGCCTTGTCGAGCTGCACCTTGAGGTCGCGGAGGGCCGCGTCCTCGTCGCCGGGCAGCTTGACGTCCTCGGTCAGCTTCATGATCTTGCGCGTCGTACCGATCACGTCCTGGAGCGCGTCCATGCCGTAGTCGATGACGAACTGCGTGCTGCCGAGCACCTCCGGGAGGATGCGCTCGGCCTCGACGGTCAGGGCCGTCTGGGCACCGTCGGTCGAGCCGAAGCGGTCGAAGAACTCGAGCCCCTTGCCGATCTCGGCGGACTGGTAGAGCTCGAGCGCCGCCTCGGCGGTCCCGGCCTGCGGTGCAGGCAGGAGCTCGGTGGTGCCGACCTGCGTGAGTGAACCGGTCATGGTGTAACCTTCTCTTTCGTTGGATGTCACTGGATGGTCTTGGAAGTGCCGGACAGGAAGTCCGTCAACGCCTCGTACGAGCCGAGGTCGTTGTTGGCAGGGTTCTGCGACGTGGCCATCTGGCGGTAGAACTGGTCGACAGCATGGGAACCACGCTGAAGCAAGGCCATGGCCCCGCCCTTCGACGCGTACACGTCAGGGTTGGGGTTGTCCTGGATCTTGACGTAGCCCTCGAGCGTCTCGATCAACCATGCGACCGAAGTCATCATGCGTGAGATCACGTCTCCGGTAGGCTTGCCTCCGGATGACTGCTCGAGTGACGGCACGGCTTCCCACGCGATCTTGGTGATCATGACCTTCAGCCGCGGATCGCGGACCTTCAGCCTGAGCATGCCGAGTTGCTGGACAAGTTCTGCCGTCTTCTCGACGGTGTACTTGGCCTCTCTGGGAGCTGGGGGAGTTACCTCCCGATCGAATAAGCCCACGACTGCCTCCTCTCAACCTCATGGCGTGCGTGGAAATGGTGTATGTACTAGGTTGGAATCTAAGTTATATAATATCACTTTATTATTTAAAATCAATAGCATTTGTGTACTGATGGAAGTATTATTCTCGATGTAATTTCGCTTACGATGCGTATTGTATTTTTAATAAAAAAGTGCTATAATAATTCTGTTGTGTGCGAACACGCATTGTTCGCTACGCACCTTAACAGTGTGAGTCATAGTTCGCTCATGACAGGTCAGGCGACCAGGACGACACGTCCCGTCGCGTGTTGGTCGCTTGACCCGTCAGAGCATTCCCCGCCCCTACGTACAGAAAGTGAAGCGCATGGACGCACTCAAGCGGTACATCCCAGCCCTGTTCGTCATCGGCCTGCTGGTCGTGCTGCTGTTCTTCCTGGTGAAGATCCTGCTGCCGCTCCTGCTGGTGGCGCTCGTCGTCGGTGCCTTGGTCTACCGGATCAAGGGCCCGGACAAGCGGCACCACGCGGTACGGCGCCCCCGATGACCGGCTCACGCCTGGTCATCGTCGCCCTGGTCGCGGCGCTCGTCGTCGTCTTCCTGTTCTCGACGATCTCGCAGTTCAAGTTGTTGCTCCTGAGCAACTTCCTCTACGGCGTCATCGCCGGTGGTGTCATCGGTGCCTTCGCCGGCTACCGGTACGCCAAGAAGCGTTTCACTTCATCTACCCGGCTCTGAGAGGAGCACTCCATATGAAGCAACTCGTCATGGCCACCCGCTGGCCGCTCATCATCACGGCCATCGTCATCGGCGTGGCGGTGATCTTCAGTGACATCCCGACGGTCGTCAAGATCGTCGTGCTGATCGTCCTGGAGATCTCGCTGTCGTTCGACAACGCGGTCGTGAACGCCAAGATCCTCGAGCGCATGTCCGAGTGGTGGCAGAAGATCTTCCTGTCGGTCGGCATCATCATCGCCGTCTTCGGCATGAGGCTCGTCTTCCCGCTCGCCGTGGTCGGCCTGACCGCCAGCCTCGGTCCAGTGGAGACGTTCCAGAAGGCCATGGCCGGTGGCAGCATCGACCAGCCGGACACCTATGCCTACCTGCTCCACGAGGCCCACCCGGCCATCGCGGCGTTCGGTGGCATGTTCCTGCTGATGCTGGTGCTGGACTGGCTGTTCGAGGACCGCGAGATCACCTGGCTGTCCTGGCTCGAGCGCCCGCTCGCGCGGATCGGCAAGCTGGACCAGCTGTCGGTCGTCGTGGCCGTCACCGCTCTCTGCGTCATCGCGGAGACGATGGCCAAGGAGCCCGGCACGGTCCTGCTGGCCGGCGCGCTCGGTCTCATCACCTACCTGGCCGTCAACGGCCTGGGTGAGCTGTTCGAGAACGAGGGTGGCGAGGGCGAGGACGACGAGGCCAAGTCCGGCATCCACGGCGACGTGGAGACGCTGGACAAGTCGTTCGGATCGGCCGAGGTCGCCAAGGCCGTCGGCAAGCAGGCGTTCTTCCTGTTCCTCTACCTGGAGGTGCTGGACGCGTCCTTCTCGTTCGACGGTGTCATCGGCGCCTTCGCCATCAGCAACAACATCTTCATCATCATGATCGGTCTCGGTGTCGGCGCGCTGTACATCCGTTCGCTGACCGTCTACCTGGTCCACCAGGGGACGCTCAAGAACTACGTGTACCTCGAGCACGGTGCCCACTGGGCCATCGCGGCCCTGGCCGTGATCATGCTGGTGAGCATCGGGCACGAGATCCCCGAGGTCATCACCGGTCTGATCGGTGTCGCCTTCATCAGCGCCGCCGTCATCCACTCGGTGTGGCGCAACCGCCAGGGGATGGACGACAACGACAACGACGGTTCGACCGTCCTCGTCGCAAGCTGACCATCAGGCAGGGCGGGTTCCCTACGGAACCCGCCCTGCTGCGGAACTATGACCACCTGACCTGGCCTTCGTCACTGACGAAGGCCCTTTTCATATCCGTAATTTTATTATATTGATTATTGACTAATCGAGTTAAAAGTTATAAAATTATATTTACCAACGTCCCTGTTCCAGCGGCCGTCACGGTCGCACATTCCCATGAAAGGATTGGTGTTTCAATGGACACCGCCATCACCCGACACGCAGCCTTCCGCTTGCGGCACGACGGTGAGTCCCTCACCGACCAGCACGGCGCCGACTTCGACGTCATCAGCTACAGCCGGTTCAAGTACGGCAACGCTTCGATCGCTCGGAGCTACGGCGCACTGCTGGCCCAGCTGTTCATCGACAACGAGCCGGAGCTGGCCGCCACTAAGGAGCGCGTGGTCGTGACCGGTCCGTCGTACAAGTACCTCGGGACGGCTTCACAGGCCATCGTCGCCACGTTCAGCCTGTTCCTCAACGCCTACCGCATCCGCCAGGGGCTCGAGCCCGTGATCCAGATGCACATCATCAGGTCATGGGTCGGCACCGACTCGTACGCGATGGCCGGGGTCGACGAGCGTCGCGCCATGCTGGCGAACAGCACCCACCACGTCGACGACGCGCTCGTCGCCGGGTCGGTCGTCATCGCCATCGACGACATCAACGTCACCGGCGCGACCGAGGAGCGCATGCACCACCGTCTGCTTCCCTGCGGGCCGAGCACCATCTGCTACCTGCACGTCGCCAAGATCGACGAAGAGCAGGCGCTGGCCAACTCAGCCATCGAGGATGTCATGAACAAGAGCTACCCGCTCAGCCTGGCGAACATCGAGCTGGACGTCGTCAACGACGACTTCATCCTTAACTCGCGGGTGTTCCGCACCATCATCGAGACCGACGACCTCGACGAGCTGTCAGCGTTCCTGGAGCGTCGCACCGACGCCTTCCTGGAGCGCATGTACGACGCGCTCGTCGGCGGCACCGTCGAGATGTACCAGCGGCACCCCAAGGCGACCGCGCTCCTGGAGCGCATCGTCACCGACCGCAAGCTCATCGCCCCCGTCAACTGACCCGAGAAGGAGCCTTACCCATGATCAAGCTCATCAGCTTCGACATCTGGAAGACCCTCATCAAGTCCAACCCGGCCTACGTCCAGCTTCGCGCCGAGCGCATCGCGTCGGCGTTGGGGCTGGACGACCGCGTGACCGAGGTCAAGGAGGCGATCCGTCTTGCCAGCAACAGGCTCGACGATCACACCGACCACACGGGCATCCAGCACGGCGTGGAGGACCGACTGGTCATGACGGCGGAGATCGTCGAGGCAGCACCCCTGGGCGACCGCGGCATGCGGACCCTCAGCCAGGAGCTGCACGACCTGCACGTCGCCAACCTGCCCAGCCTGATGGAGCCCTCCCTTCCCGACACGCTCACCGCGCTACGAAACATGGGACTCGAGATCGCCGTCATCAGCAACACCGGCATGTCGTCCGGCAAGACGCTCCGGGCCATCTTCGACGGCCTGGGCATCCTGACCAGCATCGACCACCCCGTCTTCTCGGACGAAGTGGGCGTTGCCAAGCCGGATCCGGAGATCTTCGCCAAGCTGGTGACCATCTCCGGCATCGAGCCGGCGTCGATCCTGCACGTCGGGGACAACCCGCTGGCAGACGTCGGCGGCGCCACGGCCAAGGGCCTGCACGCCCGGCTCTACACGCCCGGTACGGACGCGGTCGAGGGGACCATCTCCTCGCACGCTTCGCTCCTGACCGACGCGCTAGTAGCCAGTGGGCGCAAGGTCCGCTCATGAGCACCACGTCCATCTCCCTCCACGAAGTGGTCGGAGAGAACGACGCCGGCATCATCACGCTCGACGGTGCCCCGTTCGGAACGGCCGACTACAGCCGGTTCAAGTACGGTGACGTCTCGGTGGCGAAGCGCTACGGCGCCCAGCTGGCCGAGTCGCTCGTCCGACACTTCGGTTCGATCGACGACGACGGACAGCTGGTGATCAGCGCCTCGGCCTACAAGTCGTTGCCCACCGCCGCTCAGGCGGTAGCGGACGCGACGGCCGACGCCCTGGCTCGTTCCGGTCTGGACGTTCAGCGGGGGCGCGTGTACCGGGAAACCCTCACCGAGGGTGACTACGGCGACATGAGCCTCGAAGAGCGCCAGCATTGGATGAACAAGAACGGCCTATGGGTCAAGGACGCCGACTTCGTCGGTCGTCACGTCGTCATCGTCGACGACGTCCGCATCAGCGGCAGCCACGAGCGTTCCATCACGGCGATGTTCGACAAGATCCCGCACCGCAGCCTCGCGCTGGTGCACGTGCTCAAGCTCAACCCGGAACTGGCCTTGGCCGATCCCCGTATCGAGCACCGGATGAACCACCACGCCGTCAGGACGCTCGACGACCTGCTGACGCTCACCAAGCTGGAAACGGGGCACCACCTCAACGCCCGCTTCGTGAAGTTCGTCCTGTCGCAGCCGGCATCCGATGTCCGGCGTTTCGCCAGGCGGCTCTCACCTGAGCTGCTGGACGCCCTCCACGAGGGGGCGATCAGCGACGGCTACCCATCCATGTTGACCTACGCCGACGGCTTCCAGGCTGTCGACCAGGAGTACCAGCGACGGCACCGCAAGCATCCTTTCATCATCGCAACGCGCGCACTCTTCTGACGTGTGCGCCGAGCAAAGACCCGGGCGGTCGGCCAATCACGGCCACCGCCCGGGTCCCCGGCCTCGTCCTTGTCGTGTTCCTACGACCTGGACGGGGCCGTTTTCAATTCGCCCCGAGGGCATTTGCTACACTGAGTAAAATAGACCTTCTAAGGAGAGAGCACCTATGAGCGTCATTAACCCCTATATCAATTTCAACGGCAACGCCGAAGAAGCCTTCGAGTTTTACAGGTCGGTGTTCGGCGGAGAATTCGAAACGGTCGTCAGGTTCAAAGACCTTGAAAGTGACGGATTCCCGATTCCCGGAGAAGATGCCGATAAGATCATGCGTATCGTCCTACCCATCGGTGAAAGCAAGCTGATCGCCAATGACGTGCCGACCAGTCTCGGTACCGTGAATGAGAACGAAAACCGCTCGAAGATCGCGGTAAGCGCCGATAGCCTAGAGGAAGCCGAGCGCATATCGACCGGACTTTCAGCCGGTGGCGAAATAGAAATGCCCATGGACGAAAGTCCATGGGGAACGCATTTCAGTATGTTCCGCGACAAATACGGTATCGAGTGGACTGTCGAATTCGACGCAGGCAAGAGTAAAGGCTAGCGTTTCGACTTCGCCATGTCATCAATCTAAATCTTCAAATTATTAAAAACTTAGGTTGAGGCGACAGAGTAGATACGCCCTGCTATCGCCGGGTGTGCAGTCAACTTGCGACTGCACACCCACGGACGGCCGGGTCAGTACTTCGAGTACACCAGCTTGCACGCTCGGAGCTCGATGGCGAAGAAGACCATCCTGTTGAGCAAGCGCTCAACAGGACTATCGGCCTCGGTGCCATCCGGATAGGCCCCGTCGAACGGGAACTGCTCGGCGAGCTCGTACGGAGCGTCCAGGATCATCTGCGCCTTGTCATCGTTGGTGAGCTTGGCGATCTGAGCGTGGATGTCGGGAGCGACAACCTCGGACAGCCCTTCGAGCTCCATAGAGTCAAAGTCGGGGTTGTCGAGGTTCATGAAGTACTTCTTTGCCGCCCTGCGGTGTGCCTTCAGGACCGCCAGTGCGACCTTATCAATCTGGGCCTGTGCGACCAATGGGATCATCTCCTTCTCGGGAATCTACTCTGTCGAGGTGCTTCGAAAGATTGTACTAACGAAATCTTACTAATTTAATCATAAAAACTATAAAAAGTCAATACGTATCAAATCCTGAACGCTACTAACACTCACGATTCGGCTTGCGGATCGTCGATGATCAACATCTCGGCACGGCCCATTGATTCATCAGTAAATACAACGTGGCCACCCCGTCTTTGATGCTCCATAACGAGTCTGTATACCTGCAACGCCCGGCTAGTGACAGTGCTCTTGCTCAGACCCGTTTCGGATTCTTCCTTGGCGACCGCATCGTATGCGACCGTGCCTAATTCCATGATCACACGTTTCGGTGAACCTTCGCCCCCATCAGGCGCCTCGGGGCTAAAATCCACATTGATGACGTTATCCGCTACTTCGAATCGACGTTTTTTCATCTGTTTACCGTATCATTATCTGAATTCACTGGCAAAAGTAGGGCTTATTCCAGAACTGCGCGGCACTACGCCGAGCCCATGACTACCGTCAGGCAAGCTGACGAATCGCTGGTCAGGTCTAGCCCAGAAACATAGAAAAAACGTGAAGGTCAGATGATCTTCACGTTTTTTCATGGCTCCCGCTAGTGGACAAGGTTAGAACTTTTCATGTCAGCCGATGACTTGCTTGGCGGCCGGATCACTTGGTGCTTTTATGGTAATACCTGCGGAATCCTCTAGCGTTTCAACTACTAGATTATTTGGCGTTCCGGGCTCAATGGCAATGTAATCGCCTGCATTAATCTCAACTTCATCTCCGTTAATCATTGCCTTTAACTTGCCTTTTAGAACTATAGTGCATTCGAAAATAGATGAGACTTTTGCTGGATGATTGCCTGTTTCACCTTTTGAAAACTCCCAGTATTTTATCTCAACGTCCGAGTTCTTTCGAGGCGCATCCTCCATAAAAGCGCCTACAATCCATCCGCCATGATGTGGATCAAGAGAGTCGTCTTTATATGATCCTACGTAATACGAATTCATAAGGATATTTTAGCAAAAGAAAAAGATCCTCGTAGTTGAGAATCTTAAGCATGAACATCTTGGCTCCGGCGGCTGGGCTCGAACCAGCGACCTAATCGTTAACAGCGACCCGCTCTACCACTGAGCTACGCCGGAATACCTAAGATGGTATTATACCGACGGCTATAGGGGTCGTCAAGGTTAGCGCAAGGCTTCGATCTTGCGGGTCAGATCGGCGATATTACCCCAACTACTACCGTCGGTCATGACAGTCAGCACGTAGGTGCCTTTCGGCGAGTAGACGATGGCGGCATCGTGCAGTAACCCCCACAAGAACCCGACCTTGTCGGCAGTCTGCCCTGAAGCTCCAGCCGGAACACCTTGGCGGTAAACGTTACGCTTCATGGCGCCAAGTAGGCGCTCGCGACTTTCGGGCTTGATCGGCATAGTACCCTTTTCGAGCTGAGTCAGATAATTCGCGAGGTCGTTGGCGGTCGTGACGTTATTGTCGGATTTGAACGCGGTGTTCGAAAGGCCGAGTGACCGGATGTCGGCATTGAGTTCCGAAGCACCTATCTTCTTTATGAGCGCCTCGGCACAGGCGTTATCGCTTTTGACGATCATGTCATCGAAGCAGGTCGACAGGTTTCTTCCACTGGCGATATTCGCGTCGTCCCACTTGTACGTCCCGGCATCGACGCGCTTCAGCGTACTGAACGCGACGAACAGCTTGTACGTACTGGCGGTGACAAATTGCCGAGTACCGTTATGCTGGGCACTCAGGCCCTGTCCACCGAGCTCTACGAAGCTGACGCCGAATACTCCAGCGTTATCTTCGTCATAAAACCTCAGCTGGGCCGCGATACCGGTACTGGACTTGGTGTACGAGCGCGTGTACTCGACCTTCGGTGCAAGCTGTGTCACCGCGGCGGTCGCCACATCCTTATTACCTCGCAGAACGTTAGAGATGTCTCCCAGCGTGACGTCGGTCGCTAGCGTCTGCCCTGTCGCACCGTCGTTACGTGACGTTTCCGTGAAATCGAGCGTACTGACCTTCGTGACGCCGGCCGGCTTGGCGACGAGCGGAGTCACCTGCTTGGACAGGTATCCGTTCGCTTTTTCAGCATCTGTCGCGAATACCACGTCACCGTCCTTTGAGGAGAACGTCAGCCACGAGAGCACTTCCTTTTGCGATATGGTCTGCATCTTGTCGGAAACCTTCAGCTTCACTCCGCCCTGGCTATTCGTGTTCAGTGTCTCGCCGAGGCGCCTGGCAGCCGCGTCACCGACCGTCGGTGCCGTCACGTCCATCGGAATAGTCAGTTCAGCGGGGTCATTCAGACGAGGCTTGGCCGACAAAAGGACTTTCGTCGCGTCATCGATCCGACAGACACCTCCCGATTTGGCAGGTACGGTCTCGAGCGTGTCGCCGTTCTGACGTAACGTAGCGTCCTTGGCGGCGATCACACAGTCCTGGCCGAATTTCTTGACGATATACTCCGTCGCTTTCGCTTCATCGTGAGAATACGCCGGAGCCTCTTCCGACTGCACCAGTCCGTACCAGAGCAGCGATGTCGGAATCACACGCACGTACCACGGGTAGTCCACGTCTTTCACGCGGGCGTCATTCGAGACTGAAATCCCTATGTCACCCGGTTTCGGCGTGTCGAAATCCTTGTCGATCCTTCCGAGCGCGACATCGACCGGCTGTTTAGCCGAAAGCTTGTCGAGGTGTTTGGTCGCATCCGACTTCTTCCAGCCGCTTAAGGCTACACCATCAACGGTCGAAAACAGCGGTAAACGATCGGTCGGGTAGAGCAACTGGGATACGAGCAACACCGCGACGAACACCCCTCCGACACGGAGCAGAATCGTCTTATGACGGCTTGCCCATCGTCGTAGATGATCGAGATTATTTCGTTGCTTCATCACTGTCCTTCAGGCTGGTTGCGATATCATTCAGACCGAGTCGCTCAAAGACCTCGGCGGCCGATCGTCGTTCTTCGTCGGCCAGCTCCGCCTTTGCGATGATTGCCAATAGCTCTTCGCTCACTGACTTCCGTGGCAATGGGGTCGGATCTTCTTCGTGCGGACGGGTCGTCACTACTTCGAGGGAGCGAGCTGATTTATCCCGGCGAGCCAGGTACCCCTTGGCGATAAGCCCGTCGATATGGATCGCGACAGTAGAGACCGATCGATAATCGAGCGCACGCATGATCTCACGATAACTCGGCCCATAGCCGTTACCCTTTATGAATCCGTCGACGAAACTAAGTAGTTCCTGTTGCTTTTTGCTTGCGCGTTGTTCTGCCATGTCTGCCTCCTATTATATCGCGTGGTACGCCTAGGACCACGCCGCTAAGTCCCCACCAGATGATCGCTATCGTATCGTCGTTCCAAATCGGGAGCAACAACCCGATGAGACCGAGACCGACTCCGCTTGCCAGCAGCCCAAGCGCCATCCATCCGTCCCGTCGTCGCCAAAGAGCCACCAGGGTCGTTACGAACAGCGCAATAAACACGGCCAGTCCGATCCACCCGGCCTCGTGAGCGACGAACAGATAGTAGTTCTCGATGACGATATCGTTGGTGACATCCTTGTCGTAGAGCGATGCGGAACCCGTCGAACCGATACCTGCCCCGAACGGCTGTCGCATCATTCGGCTCGAGCCTTCGGCAAGCGATGCGACATGCTCATCGTTCGACTTGGTCGCGACGGGCGACTCCGGGTCCTCATGGAGGATGACGTTTGAATACCAGTCGCTCGATGACAGCAAGGCCAGCGCGCCCGCGACCACGATAAGACCGGCAACGCCCAAGACAACGAAGCGTTTGGTCAGACGACTGCCCGCCACGGCTGCCACGGCAAGTGCTGCCACGAACGCGCCGTACGCGCTACGGGAGTAGGTGGCGAACAGTACCGCTACGCTCGCGGCGCCGGTGGAGGCGGCGATCACCTTCCGTCGCAGCCGGGCAGTATGATTTCGACGAATCAGGTACGCGACGACCAGTGCCGCATAGACGATAGTCAACGCACCCAGAGGATTCGGGCCACGTAACGTGCTGTTTATGCGCACGAAATCCGGGTTACGATCGATAGTGATGAACGGCGCGATGTTCACGTCCTTGGCATATCCTATGTGTCTCAGTACGTCGTCAGGCAAGACCGTTATCTGAAGTAATCCGAAACCGAGCACTATGGCCGCTCCCGCCGCCGTCACTCTGGCTACTTTCGGCAATACGTCGGGCCACAGCGTACCGAGTACGTAGGCAAGCAGGAACATGGCGACGAAGCGCAGATCGATCATAAGACCGGCGATCAGCGAATTCGCATCACCCCCGAAGGCGACCGCGAGCAGCAGATGAATATCGATGTAGGTAAGACTCAGCAGTATCAGCGGGTCATGAAGCAGCTTGCTCCAGAGTTTTCGTCGCGTGACCAGGACGACCGCGATCATGGCAAGTAAGGCAAGAGCGATTTCTTTCCAGGACCGAAGCAGATTATTGTATTCCGGAAATGCGGTGCCAAGCATGACTGTCAGCGGTGCGTGCACGACGATGAGCAACAAGATGCCGAGCAACCCCCATCCATACAACTTAGTTAAATCGACATGCTTCACGTAAGCCCTAGTATAGCTGAAAATGCTATACTTCAGATACACCGCTATGCCGAGTAAGAACGCAAAGTTATATAGCCTTCTCCTGTTGATCGCAGATGTCGTAGTACTGATGCTCGCGTTCTCGATCGCGTACGTACTTCGTGTGCAATACGACCCCCGTCCCCTGCTGGTGCCTATCTACGCCCAGACATTTCTGCTGACGTTCCTAGCCATCGTGCCGTTCTGGATACTCATCTTCGCGGCGATCGGCCTTTACAACTCGACGACCTATAACCGACGACTCGTGGAGTGGACGAAGATTGCGATCGGTTCGTTGATCGGCATATTGCTCGTCATCGGATACGAATACGTTACCGAGGAGCCCGTCTTCCCCGCTCGGCTGGTCGCTGCCTACGCGTTGGTCGGATCGTTCGTATTGCTACTGCTCGAGCGTGAGTTCATGCGCGGACTTCGCGGCCTGCTATTCCGCTATGGTCGCGGTGTCAGCCGGCTGCTCATCATCGGTAACTCGAGCGCGACGAAAGATATCGCATCGGTTCTCGCCGAAACTAAGCGAAGCGGATACCGTATCGTCGCCATGAACTGTCCGGCCCGGCTCGTTCCGAAGAAGTTGCAGGACGTCGAGCATTTCGTCAGTACCGAGGACGCAGTCAACGCCATCAAGCGCCTTCGTGTCACCACCATCATCCAGACCGATCTGTACGACTCGAGCGAACGCAACCAATTGATCCTAGGCGCCTCGCAGGTCAATCACATAAAATACAGCTTCATACCTGGAGAGCCGGAATTCTATAGCGGCAAGAATACGGTCGACGTGTTCCAAGGCTACCCGATGATATCCGTTTCCCAGACACCGCTCATAGGTTGGGGTGCGATTGCGAAGCGTGTCTTCGACACGATCGTCGCCGCCGTCATGATAATCGTGCTTTCGCCGTTCATCCTGCTACTGATCGGTCTTCAGAAATTACTCAACCCAGGCCCGGCGTTCTATGTCTCCGATCGTCTCAGCCAGTTCTCAAAACCGGTACGACTGATAAAATTCCGGAGTATGTCGGCAAAATACGGCAAGAAGGACGCTGCGGATGAGTTCCGAGAAATGGGACGCGAAGACCTAGCCAAAGAATACGAGAAGAACCGAAAGGTCAGCGATGATCCACGCGTCACGTCGTTCGGAAACTTCCTCCGCGTCACGTCGCTCGACGAGCTTCCTCAGGTCTTCAACGTACTCAAAGGCGACCTTTCACTTGTCGGTCCACGTCCGATCCTTCCGCAGGAAGTTAAGTTCTCCGAAGGTAAGGCCGCCCTGCTCCACAGCGTCAAATCGGGCGTCACAGGTCTTTGGCAGGTGTCGGGCCGAAGCGAACTGAGCTTCGACGAACGCATCGAACTCGAGACGTTCTACGCACAGAACTGGAGCTTCTGGCTCGACATCAAGATATTGTTCAAGACGATTGCCGTCGTCATTCGTAAGCAAGGAGCCAAGTGATGGCAAGGAAACCGAAGGTCGCGATTGTCGCCGACTGGCTGACCAATATGGGAGGTGCCGAGCAGGTCACCTTGGCGCTCGCCGAAGCGTTTCCCGGCGCACCTATTTACACCTCCACATACTCGCCCGAAAATATGCCGGCATTCAAGAAATATGATGTCAGGACGACCTATCTGCAGCGGCTTCCGGGCCCGCTACGTAAGCTTCATAAGTTTCTGCCGATGCTCCGCGTCAATGCGTTCCGACAGCTCGATCTGAGCGAGTTCGATATCATCATCTCGAGCTCGAGCGCCGAAGCCAAACAGGTGCGTAAATCCCGTGACGACCAACTCCACATCTGTTACTGTCACACGCCGATACGTTACTACTGGAGTCACTACGACGAGTACAAGAAAGATCCTGGCTTCGGCAAGCTGAACTGGCTCGTCAGGCTGTTCATGCCTCTCATGGTACCCGGATTGAAACAGGCGGATTTCGATGCCGCCCAGCATGTCGACGTGTTCATCGCGAACTCGTCGGAAGTCCAAAGACGTATCACCCGGTATTACGGCCAACCGAGCACCGTCATCCATCCGCCTGTCGATGTCGACAGGTTCGAACCGGCACGTGAACGCGGCAGTCACTACGTGACGTTGGGGCGCCAGGTCCCGTATAAGCATCATGACCTCGCGGTCATGGCGGCTACGAAGCTCGAAGTTCCACTGAAGGTATTCGGTAACGGAAGTGAGCACGAACGTCTCAAGCAGCTCGCCGGTCCGACGATCGAATTCTATACCGATAGGTTCGGCGACGCTTCCGACCAAGTCGTCACTAGAGCCCTAAACGGCGCCAAGGGCTTCATCTTTCCAGCCGAGGAAGATTTCGGTATCGTATCGGTCGAGGCGCTCTCGGCCGGAGCACCGGTCATCGCGTTCGCGAAAGGCGGAGCGCTCGATATCGTTCAGGATGGTGAGAGTGGCGTGTTGTTCGCCGAACAGACTGCCGAATCCGTGGCAGACGCCATAAAGCGTGCCGAATCGATCGATTTCAAGCCTGCGACACTACGTCGAAAAGCTAAGCGCTTCGACAAGGGGCTTTTTATCACGAAGATACGCACCGTCGTACTCAAACATATCGACGCGTAGTCGTCCGTGCACCCCCGTCATTCGACCGTCACACTCTTGGCGAGATTCCGTGGCTGATCAACGTCGTTACCTCGCTCGAGTGCGACGTAGTAGGCGAACAATTGTAGCGCGACGTTGAACAGTAGCGGCGTGAACAATTTCAATTTCGAATCGATCCGTAGGACCGTTTCGGCATCGATCTGCCTCGTGCTATCGGTCACGGCCACGACGTGACCACCTCGGGCATTTACTTCAATCAGGTTGCTGAGTGATTTTTCGTACAGCCAGTTATCGGCCACGAGCGCGACCTCGAAGAAACTATCGTCGACCAGTGCGATCGGACCGTGCTTCAGTTCGCCGGCCGCATGGCCTTCTGCCTGTATGTAGCTGATTTCCTTGAGTTTCAACGCACCCTCGAGCGCGACGGGATACGACGTATCGCGCCCTATGAATAACGCGTGTTCGTAGTCCTTATACCGCTTGGCAAGTGACATGACATCGGACTCGACGGCGGCTAACGTGGATTCGATCTCTTCCGGTAGCCTATCGAGTTCATGGATATACTCCGACAGCTCCTTGGCCCCGAGTCCCTTGGCCTGCGCGACCGTCAGACCGAACAGCACCATGGCGGCGACCTGCGACGTGAAAGCCTTGGTACTTGCGACCGATATTTCCGGGCCGACATGCACATACACCCCACCATCCACTTCGCGCGCTATAGATGAACCGACAGCATTCACGATACCGAGGCAGCGGACGCCGCGCCGTTTCAGCTCGACGAGGCACGCCAACGTGTCGGCCGTCTCGCCCGACTGCGATACGATCAGCGCGACGGCATCGTCCGGCACGTTGAACGATCGGTATCGTAGTTCCGAGGCGACTTCCACGCGGATCGTCACGTCGTCGGTAAACTGTTCGATGAAATAACTTGCCAACTGACCGGCGTAATTCGCCGTGCCGCATCCGACCACGATGATGTTTCGGATCGACCGAAGCTCTTCATCGGTCATATTGATTCCGCCGAGCCTGACCGAACCCGACTCGACCAGAACCCGGCCGGCAAGCGTCGAGCGGAGCGTCGTCGGTTGCTCATGGATTTCCTTGAGCAGGAAATGGTCGTAGCCGTCCTTCTGGATCGCTTGCATGTCGGCCTCCAGTGTCTCGACAGCCGGATCGATCGGGTTGGAAGCTAGGTCGAACAGTCTGACCATACCGGCGGTACACTGCGCGACCTCGCCTTCTTTCAAGTAAATCACCTTGTCGGTGTGTCCGATCAACGCCGAGGCGTCACTGGCGATGAACGTCTCATCATCAGTCAGTCCGACGATCAGCGGACTACCGCTCCGTGCGACGACGATGGTGCCCGGGTCGTCGTGAGCCATGACTGCTAGCCCATATGCTCCTACCACCAGACGTAGCGCGTCAAGCACCGCATCTACCAGACTGGCACCTTCGACGTACAGTGAGTCGATGAGCGCGGTCAATACTTCGGTATCCGTGTCGCTCGCGAATTCGTACCCTTTGTCGCCAAGTACCTGCTTCAGATCCTGGAAGTTCTCGATGATGCCATTGTGGACCAGCGATATACGTCCGACGACATGGGGGTGTGCGTTCTTGACGCTCGGAGCGCCGTGCGTCGCCCATCGTGTGTGACCGATACCGACGGTGTCTTTCGTAGACTGCTTGATCTGCAGCGCGGCTAATTCCGCCACTTTGCCTTTCTCACGTAGCAAGGTCTGCTTGCCGGCCGCGTCGAGCGTGGCGATTCCTGCCGAATCATAGCCACGATACTCAAGCCGTTTGAGTCCGGCGATCAGGATAGGCTGCGCCTCTTGTTGTCCGATGTATCCGACGATTCCGCACATACGCTTTGTCCTCCGTTCGTTCATTCCATTATACTTGGTCATATGGAAATGAATCATTGCCGCCGCTGCGGATCCGCACTCACCGGTACCCACGGTGCGTTCGTCTGTGCGAACGGCCATACGCTCTACTCGAACCCGGCACCGACGGTCGGCGTCTTCTTGCTGACACCAAGTCGCAAGGTAATACTCTCGGTCCGAGGTATCGACCCCGGTAGGGGTGGACTCGATACGATCGGTGGTTTCGTGGATGACGACGAATCATTCGAGCAAGCGATCATCAGAGAAATCTTGGAGGAAACAGGGCTACGGAAAGAACAATACTCTAGCCTCACGTACCTGACCAGTGCGCCGTCGACCTACGAATTCGGGGGTGAATCACGTAACGTACTTACCTGTTTTTACCATGCGACGCTTCTGCCGGGAGCCGAGGCGGTGGCGGCCGATGACGTCGCCGAACTGGTCACGATAGCACCGGGCGATATCGTCATCGACGACATGTGGAGCAACGATACTCGCATCGCGGCCGAAGCACTCCTCAAGGTGATAACGTAGTATACTAGAACATATGAATATGCTTGTGACAGGCGGTGCCGGGTTCATTGGGGCGAACTTCGTGCACTATACTGTGAAAAACCGCCCAGAATACAACGTAACCGTCGTCGATAAACTCACCTACGCCGGCAATCAGTCCAACCTGGCCGATGTCAAAGACAAGGTAAGCTTCGTGCAAGGTGACATCTGCGACCGCGAGCTCATGGACAAGCTCGTCGCCGAAGCCGACATCGTCGTCCATTTCGCCGCCGAGTCCCACAACGACAATTCCCTGCGCGAGCCATGGCCGTTCGTCGAAACGAACATCATCGGAACCTACACCATCCTGGAAGCCGTGCGTAAACATGGTAAGCGGCTACACCATATATCCACCGATGAAGTGTTCGGTGACCTCGAGCTAGACGACCCGAACCGATTCACCGAAGACACGCCGTACAACCCGAGCAGCCCGTACTCCAGTACCAAGGCCGGGAGCGACATGCTGGTCCGTGCCTGGATCCGTAGCTTCGGTATCAAGGCGACCATTTCGAACTGCTCGAACAACTACGGCCCGTACCAGCACATCGAGAAGTTCATTCCACGCCAGATCACCAATATCCTAAGTGATATCAAGCCGAAACTCTATGGCACCGGCGAACAGGTGCGTGACTGGATCCATGTCGACGACCACAACGAGGCCGTCCATCTTATCATCGACAAAGCCCCGATGGGAGAAACCTACATCATCGGCGCCGACAATGACCATGTGAACAACAAGCAGGTCATAGAAATGATCTGCGAAGCCATGGGTAAGCCGAACGACTGGTACGAACACGTCAACGACCGCCCAGGCCATGACCTACGTTACGCCATGGACTCTAGCAAGCTCCGCCGCGAACTCGGCTGGCAACCGCAGTACACCGACAACAACGGTATGATGGAAGCCCTGAAGCAGACGGCTGCCTGGTACGACGCAAATCGCGACTGGTGGCAGGCCGATAAGCAAGCCGTCGAAGACCAATACGCCAAGCAGGGTCAATAGCCATGAGCTTCAATCCTGACGATTACAATGAGTTGACCGTCACCGAATCGCCCATCCCTGGGTTGTTCGTCGTTAAAATGCCCGTTCACGGTGACAATCGTGGTTGGTTCAAAGAAAATTACCAGAAAGAAAAGATGGAGGCGCTCGGCCTACCATCGTTCGATGTCGTGCAGAATAACTACAGCTTCAATGTCGAACGCGGTGCCACCCGCGGTCTTCACGCGGAGCCATGGAACAAGTTCGTCTCCCTGGCCAACGGCTCAGCATACGCCGCGTGGGTCGACCTACGTAAAGGCGACAGTTACGGCACGGTATTCGGTGTCGAACTGAATCCGGGTACGGCCGTCTTCGTTCCACAAGGTGTCGCCAACGGCTATCAGACACTCGAAGAAAACGTCGTCTACGCATATCTCGTCGATGCCCACTGGTCTCCCAATGCCAGATACACGTTCGTCAACGCGTTCGACCCGGAACTCGGCGTCGAGTGGCCGATCGGCAAGGACCAGGCCATCACATCCGAAAAAGATGATAACCATCCACCCCTCTCTCAGGTCGAAAGTGAGTTCTAAGATGAGTAAATCTTATCTCATTCTCGGCGCCGGCGGTCAACTCGGCATGGCCCTACAGGCCCGTTTTCCGGAAGCCCGAGCACTCGGTTCCGATGAACTCGATATCACCGATCCTGTCGCCGTGGAATCGTTCGATTGGTCGTCATTCAATGTGATCTTGAATGCAGCCGCATATACGAACGTCGACGGGGCCGAAACCTCCGAAGGCCGCCGCTCAAGCTGGAGCATCAACGCCTGTGGCGTAGCTTTGCTATCCCAGGCCGCCACGAAGCACGACCTTACACTCGTCCATGTGTCGAGCGACTATGTGTTCGATGGCACCTTGTCACCCCACCGCGAGGACGAACCATTCACCCCGCTGAGTAATTACGGGGCGAGCAAAGCCGCCGGTGATGTCGCCGCGCTCTGCACACCGAAGCATTACATACTGCGGACAACCTGGGTCGTCGGCGAGGGTAAGAACTTCGTCCGCACCATGATCGGACTGGCTGAAAAAGGCATCTCGCCCACGGTCGTCGCTGATCAGATCGGCCGGTTGACGTTCGCCGATGAACTAGCCAGTGCGATCGATCACCTACTCACCACCACGGCCGAGTTCGGCACATACAACGTCACCAACGACGGTACCCCGGCCAGCTGGGCCGATATCACCCGCGAAATCTTCTCGCTCTCCGGGCACGACGAGCTGAGCGTGACCGATACGACGACCGAAGAGTATTTCGCCGGCAAGGAAGGTATCGCCCCACGACCGCTTCAAAGTGAACTTGCGCTCGACAAGTTGCAAAGGACAGGGTTCACCAGCCGGGACTGGCGGGATGAATTGAAAGAATATATCGATAAGGAGAAACGATCATGAAGGGAATAATTCTAGCCGGTGGGTCGGGTACGAGATTGTGGCCGATAACGAAGGGTATCAGCAAGCAGCTTATGCCGATCTACGACAAGCCGATGATCTATTACCCGTTGACCACGCTCATGCAGGCAGGCATCTCGGAAATCCTTATCATCACGACGCCCGAGGACCAGAACCAGTTCCAACGTCTGCTCGGTGACGGCTCGCAGTGGGGCATCTCGCTGTCGTATGCGGTCCAGCCGACACCTGACGGACTTGCGCAGGCGTTCATCATCGGCGAGGAGTTCATCGGCGGAGATAAGGTTGCACTGGTACTGGGCGACAATATATTCCACGGAAACGAGCTCGACGAATCGCTCAAGGCCTGTACCGACCCGGACGGCGGCATCGTCTTCGCTTACCAGGTCTCGGACCCCGAACGCTACGGAGTCGTCGAATTCGACGGTGAGATGAAGGCGGTTTCCGTCGAAGAAAAACCTGCCCAGCCTAAGTCGAACTATGCCGTCGTAGGTCTCTATTTCTACGATAACGATGTCGTGGAAATCGCTAAGAATGTTCAGCCGTCAGAGCGTGGTGAGCTCGAAATCACCGCGGTCAACGATGAATACCTCAAGCGTGGTAAACTTCGTGTCACGACGCTCGATGACGGCGATGTCTGGCTCGATACCGGAACCATCGATAGCATGACCGACGCGACCGACTACGTACGTGTCCTGCAAAAACGTACCGGCCAGATCATCGGTAGCCCTGAAAAGATCGCTCACGAGCAAGGTCTGCTTTCGGATGATCAACTCGCTGAGATCGCCGGACCGCTCAAGAAGTCCGGTTACGGCAACTACTTGTCGAGCTAGCCTATGGCAGTTTCGACCATCACCGTCCTTGGAGCAGGCTACGTCGGATTGACGACGGCCACGCTGTTCGCGCATGCCGGCTACACGGTCTACGTCGTCGAACCCGATTCCCGACGACTCGATGTCATCAAGCAGGGCCGGTCATTCTTCTTCGAGGCCGGGCTCGATCCCATCATCGGTGCGGCAGTCACTGACGGAAGACTGATTCCGACAGACTCATACGAAAACAGCGTACCGAGCAGCGATATCGTATTCTCGTGTGTCGGCACGCCAGACAATCCTGACGGAAGCTCCAACTTACGCTACGTGTTCGCGGCGGCCGAACAAGCGGCCGGGCTTATGAAATCGGATGCGATCTATGTTCAAAAGAGTACCGTACCGGTCGGAACGGGTTCACGGATAATCGATACCTTCGGAAGTGCCGGGCACGATATCGCCTATGTCTCCAATCCGGAGTTCTTACGTGAAGGCACGGCGCTGGCAGACACCCTGTTCTTCGACCGCGTCGTCGCCGGCGGTGCGGATGCTATCGCGGTCGAACAGGTGCTCGACCTGTACCGCGAGCTCGAACGTCATCGTGGCGACATCGCGGAGCGAGCCGATATCTCTGACATCCAGAGTGACGGCGAATATATCGCGACCGAGCTTGCCAGTGCTGAACTCATTAAGGTGACAGCCAACGCGTTCCTGGCGCTCAAGATATCGTTCGCCAACTCCATCGCCCAATTAGCCGACAAGGCCGGCGCCGATGTCGTCGAAGTGATGGATGCGGTCGGAGCCGACAAGCGCATCAACCGCGCGTTCTTCAATGCCGGTCGCGGATACGGTGGTGGGTGTTTTCCGAAGGATGTCAGCGGTCTGATCGCCAGCGGACTCGACTACGGCGTCGAACTACCTATCGTCCAGGCCACCAAGTCGGTCAACGATGCCATGCCTGGGTATGTCGCCGAGAAACTCCAGGAACACCTGGGTGGTACGCTCAAAGACAGGCACATTGCCGTGCTCGGACTCGCGTTCAAGGCCGGTACTAGCGACGCGCGTAAGTCGCCGGGTATCGCCCTGGCGAACTTGCTGGCCGACAGGGGAGCGGTCGTGACTGCCTATGACCCGAAAGCGGCCGACGAAGCAAATCCTGACCTCGTCACGCAAGTACGTTTAACCAATGGGTTGAATGAATGCGTGGTATCGGCCGATGCGATCATCATCGCGACCGACTGGCCCGAACTCGTCAACATGTCCGCCGATGACTACAAGCAGGCCTCGGGCGCCCGTGTCATATTCGACGCCGTCAATGCCCTGCCTAAGCGATCGTTCATCGATGCAGGCTTCCGCTACCTCGGTGTCGGCCGGTAAAACTGCTATACTTACCAGTAATGAAAGTCTTCATCCAGATTCCTTGTTACAACGAAGCCGAGACGCTCCCGCTCGTATTTGAAACCATGCCAAAGACACTTCCTGGCGCCACGTCCGTCGAATGGCTGATCATCGATGATGGTTCGACCGATGACACCGTCAAGGTCGCTAAACAGCTCGGCGTCAAGCATTTCGTGATCCATCGGAGGAATATGGGACTCGCCCGTGGCTTCCGCGACGGGATCGATTACGCGCTCGCTCAGGGTGCCGATATCGTCGTCAATACCGACGGCGATAATCAGTATCCGCAGGACCGCATCAAGGATCTGATCAAACCGATACTGGATGGCCGCGCGGAGATCGTCATCGGTGATCGCCAGACCGCTACCATCGCCCATTTCTCCGGCTTCAAAAAGATCATGCAACGGTTCGGTAGCTGGGTCGTCAACAAAGCCGCTGGCACCGATCTCCCTGACGCCGCCTCGGGCTTTCGCGCATACTCGAAGAATTCACTCATAAAGCTCAATATCGTCACCCAGTTCAGCTACTGCATGGAAACGATCATCCAAGCCGGCAACAAACGGATCGCTATCGTCAGTATTCCGATCGAGACGAACGCCAAGACCCGCGAATCACGTCTGTTCAAGAATATCTGGCAGCACATGCTAAAATCCGGCCAAGCGATACTGCGGAGCTACATCATGTTCAAGCCGCACGTCATCTTCTTAACGCTAGGACTGAGTCTCTTCGTACTGGGGCTGATTCCTTTCGTGCGCTTCCTCATCTTCGCGGTGAACGGTGAGGGTGGCGGCCACCTGCAGTCGCTGATATTCGGGACGGCACTGCTGATCGCTTCATTCGTATCGTTCGCGTTGCTGGTCATCGCCGACCTTCAGAAAACCAACCGAATCCTGCTCGAAGACCAACTTGAGCGCCTAAAGGAACAACAGTACAGATGAACCAGCTTCGTGCGCTGCTACGAAACCGGCACATCCGTATCCTTCTTATCGTCATCGTCATGCTGGCCACGCTCGGGCTGTTCGGATCCTACCTGAAGGACAACCCCGACGTGCTCGATAACGTTCTTGGTCTCGACGCGACGACTATCGCCCTCCTCAGCCTGGCATATCTCGGTACGGTCGCGGCGAACGCTTTCGTACTGTGGGCATCGCTACGCCTTATCGGCAAGCATGTCGGATTCTTCGAAAACGTCGCCTTGACTGGTTATTCATCGGTCGTCAATTTCTTCGGTCCATTACAAAGCGGGCCGGGCTTCCGTGCCGTCTACCTCAAGTCCCGTCACGCGGTCAGCCTGAAACGGTTCTTTTATGTCACTCTCGTCTTCTACGGATTCTTCGCTGCGATCAACGGTCTCGTCATCGTACTCGCGCTCCTAGGCAGGGTCGAGCAAAGTCTGCTCCCGCTACTCACACTCGGAATCGCCCTGATTGCCACGGTGGCCTTACTAAGTCTCCGTGGCTCGAAACGGATAATGACTCTTTTTGCGGAAGTACGCCTGACCGACCGGAACTTCTGGTTCATCGGACTTGGCGCCGTGGCACTGGCCGCCACGACCGCGCTTGCCTATTTCGTCGAATTACGTCATGTCGACGCATCGATCTCACTCTTGCATACCGTCATATATACCGCAGCCGCCAATCTCGCACTGTTCGTGTCACTGACACCTGGCGCCATAGGCTTCCGTGAGTCGTTCCTATTGCTCAGTCAGCAACTGCATGGCATACCGACGAGTACGGTCATCGCGGCCAGTGTCATCGACCGAGCATTCTACGTCGTCTTCCTGCTGGTCATGTTCGTCGCGTTGCTACTTCTTGGCGTCCGGAGCCGCATCACCGGTAGCGGAAAATCCAGCTAGGACTTTCCCTAACTTTTCTACCAGATGCTGCGTCGCGTACCGTTTTTCGTATATCTTCCGCCCGGACGTGCCGATAGCGCGTAGTTCGGAGCGGTGATTCATCCCCCATCGAATCGCCTCGACCAGCGGATCGGCATTCGCTTGGCGAACGATGAGCGCGTTCTTTTGATGCGTGAAAATATCACTTTCATGATTCATCCCGATCACCGTCGGACGTCCCATAGCCAGGTACTGATACGCCTTCCCGGTGATGACGTATTCGGCCTGGAACGTACCGCCGAACGGGCCGGCCAGGCACAGGTCGGCCTGGCGCATGAGGGCTGGAAGCTTATCGAAGTCCACCCAGGCCCTATAGTCGATATTCGCGCCGTTGCCGACCGCCAGCGCCACGTCATGCGCGACTTTGGCATTGCCACCCACCAGCACAAATCGCACGGCTTCGTGGTTCATCTTCACGGCCGCCTCAATCACATATTCAAGCCCGTGAAGCGGCAACATGTTTCCGTAATAGAAGACGGTGAAGATCTCGTTCTCGATTTCTTCTGGCGCCTCATCGTGGAACATGTCCTCGTCGACTCCCACCGGTATGTCGACGATCTTCTCGCGTGGAGTTTCCGTCAGCTCCGCCGAAATGTCGGCATGTGAAGCGGTGTCGGCAAGTACTACATCGACGGATCGTAGCAGTAGTTGATAAAACTTCCTGAAGGGCCATGACGCCACGATCGACACGATGACCTTGCTGACCAGCGCGACAAGTAGGCGATACCATGCCATCGATGTCTGCTTAGCCTCGACCTGCCGTTGCTCCTTGACGACCCACTCGATCGGATTGATGAACTCGTCGTATATCAGCGGCTTGCCAAGACTCAACAGACGGACAGGCAGCAGCATCTCGTATCCGCGGAACGTCAAAAGATAGACGTCGGGTTTATGCTTAAGGCGGGCGACGAGCGTCGCGGCGAAGACTTCCAAGTACCGCATCAGGCCGGTCCGGCGGTTCTTCACGATTATCACATCCACGTCATCAATCCGCCCGGCGGCGGCCCGAAGTGTCACCGCCCGTACATAATCGGGTTGGTTATAGCAGGTGATGACGCATAGTTTCATACCATCATTATAGCGTTAAGTTAAGTAAATCCACCTCAAGACACCATACGCAAAATGCTTGACTTTTATGTTTAAATATGCTAATATTATTCTCATGAAACAACGATACGCCGAATTGTTCGATTACCTCAGTGCTCCGGAGCTACCGGAGCACGCGACCGGTACCATCGTGTTCGGTCGTAAGGACCCCTTGGTCGCCGAAGCATATGTCGACCTGTCCGAGCAAGGACTCGTAGACTGGGGTGTCATGACCGGTGGCGTCGGTAAGGACTCCGGTGATCTGAAGATTCCCGAAGCGGAGTACCTTGCCCGACAGGCCGATATGATGGCCGAGCTGCGCCGTGTCGACCTTCCGATGACGATCGTCGAGACACAAGCCACGAACGGTGGCGAAAACGTCCGTAATAGCATGGAAGTGATGCGCCGCGCCAAGCTCGGGTACAACGCCATAACTGCAGTCGCACACGCTACCTCGCTCCGACGCCTAGCAGCGATGGTCGACCACGAATCTTCGCAGACGGACACGCCGATCAAGTTAGTTTACCGAAAACCATCGGCCTATGACTTTGACATCTCGAATCCTACCGATCAGCAAGAAGCGGTCGCGGAGATGAATCGGCTCGCCGATTGGCCTGCGAAGAACTGGCTCAGGCCTGGCTCCGAACATGATCTACCCCAGGACCTCGTCGACTTCGCCAAGGACATTTCGAAGTAGCGATTTGCTATACTACGAACATGTCTGAAATGAAAATCCTTGTCGCGATTCCTGCTTACAAATGTGCCCCGCAAATCACCCGAGTACTCGACGAGATCGATGAAAAATTAGCCGCTCGCGTAGCCGAAATCGCCATCATCGATAACGGAAGCCCCGATGATACGGTCGAGAAAGCGCTCGAATATAAGAAGACGGGCCGCTTACCGCATCTTCACGTCTACCGTAACGTCGATAACTACAATCTTGGCGGCACTCACAAGGTCGCGTTCCTGAAGGCGGAGCGCGAAGGCTTTACGCACGTACTCATCCTGCACGGAGACAACCAGGCGAAAAGCGACGAAGGAAATCTGCTTATCGACTTCGCCGAAACTCACCCCGATCAGCAGACCGTCCTGGGATCGCGCTTCTCAAAAGGTTCGAAGTTACACGGCTACGACTGGAAGCGAATCTACGGCAACAAGACCCTTAATCTCGTTTACTCGATCGTGACGCTTCGTTCGTGCAAGGACCTTGGTTCCGGCTTGAACCTGTTCGCCATGAGCGATATGGACAGGCGCACGTACCTCGAATTCGCCGACAAACTGACATTCAATTTCGAGCTACTACTCGACCTGGTCAAGCGCAAGGTCAACTTCGCGTATTATCCTATCACTTGGCGCGAGGAGGACCAGGTTAGCAATGCCCGCAACTGGAACATCTTCTCTACCGCACTTAAGAACTTGGTGCAGTGGCGTCTCGGCAAATCATACAAGCAGACCAAAAAAGAATCCGACTACCGATGCAAGGAGGTACTCTAATGAAAACCCTACAGATTCTTATGCCGATGGGGGGACTCGGCCAACGGTTCCGTGACGAAGGCTATGATACTCCGAAGCCGCTTATCGACGTCGAAGGTATGGCGATGTTCCAACGTGCCCTGGCCGCGTACGACGATTACTCCGGCGAAAAGCGTCATCTGTTCGTCATCCGCAAAGATACCGATGACGAGTACGGTCTCGCTGATCAGATCCGTGCACTTCTTCCCGAAGCCAAGATAAATATTCTCGACCATAATACGGGCGGTGCAGTCGAAACCTGTCTTATCGCCGAAGACCTCATCGATCCCGAACTGCCGCTCGTCATCATGGACTGTGATATCACGTTCGACGCGCCCCATTACTTCGAAAAGATGCGCGAGGCGGTCGAGGACGATGCTTACGACGGCCTTTTGCTTTCATTCGATTCCAATGATCCGCGCTACAGTTTCGCCGAGGTCAACGACGACGGCATCGTTACGCGCACAGCCGAGAAAGTCGCCATTTCGACGAATGCCCTCATGGGTGCATACTTTTTCACCAAGGCATCGACCTTCCTGGACGCGGCACACGAACTGGTCGACCGACAGCTGGACGAAACCATGAAGGAATACTTCGTTTCCCTTATCTATAACATCCTCATCGACACGGGACGACGCGTCGGACTTGCCAAGGGATCCTTTACGAGCTTCGGTACGCCGGAGGAACTTCAGCGATATCTTGACCGCGATGAAAGCTGACACGAAATCAAAGCGACCCGCGGTATTCTTGGCCGTCGGGGTACTCAATACGTTGCTCGACTTCGTGTTCTATACGTTCCTCACGACCATCGTGTTCGATGCCAAATCGATCGTCTACGCCGGCATAATTTCGGGTACTTTCGCACTCGTCTGCGCACTGCTCACCCATGGCCTCGTCACGTGGCGTGGCCGTGACCTCGACCGCGGCACGGTGCTACGTTTCTTCGTATTCACCGGCTTCGGTATGTGGGTCATCCGGCCGATACTGCTCAGCCTGTTCATCCTCATACGACCGCTCTACGAATTCGCCCATTCCGTATCAGGCACCATCGGCCTACCGTTCGATTACGAGTTCATCGCTAGCACCGGAGCGTTCGGATTCATGGTGATAATCGTATTGCTATACAACTATGCCGTCTACGACCGGTACGTCTTCAGACGAGCCGACTGATCGATCTTAGTTCTTATCGTACTGCGCGTAAAAGTCGTTCAGCGTCTTCACACCGACCGCATACATCTTGAGCGCGTTCTGAGGGTATGAGTGAACCTGATGCTTCAGGCGTCGCAGCAGTAGGGTTCCCGCATGGAACAATAGCGCGCGACGCTCCTCATCTTCCAGATATTCGGACGCTAGCTCGGTCCGTATGAAATCACACAGCTCAAGGTAGCGCTCAGAACGTTGGTCGCGGTAGTTTATCGAACCATCCGCACCCAGCTCGACCGGGTCTTCATCCCTGAAAAGGAATTCGTAGCCGCAGTAGAACGACTGAAGCAGCTTGCCCATGTCGAAAACGGGACCGTTTATCAGGTTGCCGTCCGGCGCCGGGTCGATGATGAGCGGACGACCGGTGTCAGGTGAGACCAGTATGTTGTCGATCGACGGGTCACCGTGGACATATTCGCTCTGCCGGTACGTCGCGATGTCACGCCAGGCCTGCTTATGCTTCTTGATCTTAGCCATTATGGTGTCGAGATTATCGTATTCGACGCCGTTTATCGTGATCGTATCCGCGGCTACCGCCCGGCTGATGTCGTCGTGTGCGTCGGCGGCAAGTCGAACGCATCCCCATATGTGCTTGTCGATGAATTCATCGCGGCGTTTCGGAAGATATTTCAACGGCTTGGCATCCTTATGCAGATGCGAGTAGAGGCTCTTCCACGTCTTGGTTATGACATCGATCGCCTGCTGCCGTGAGCTGTGATGTAGGTACTCGAAGAACGGCACGTATTTCGGATCGTAGGTCAGATCGATCGAGTAAAAGTCGTCCATGTCCCGTTCGCCGATGACCTCCACCAAGTAATCCATCTTTTCGTGTCGCTTCAGCCAATCGTATTGTGCCTTCAGCCTGTCTCGGAACTGCTTCGGAATGATCTTTTTGACGAACAGCGTATCGTCTTCCAGCACCAGCACCGTTATGGCGTCCGACCCTCCCTTGAAGTAACGCACCAGCCGAAGATCGTCCGCCGCCTCCAAGCGGTGCAGTATCATAGCGAGTTGGTTGCCCGCGAAATACGAATCGAGGAAACCGGGGAACGCCTGAGATATGTCCTCGTGCCGGGAAAGCTTGTTCATGAATGCCGATGGGTTCTCAACCTGTGATGACCTACGCGCCCGCTTGATGCGAAGTGCGAATAGCGTCATAAGTCCTATCAATGCCATAGGGAACACTAGGACCGCCCAGCTCAATATGCCGAAGCTCACCAACCGTTCCGGCTCCTGTGCAGGCAATAAGGCGCTCAGCTGTGAATACTCACCGGATTGCAGGATGCTCCAGGTCGGAATCGAAACGACATATGGAGCAACGGCGGAAACGAAACGATCGATACCGCTAAGCTGACCCAGTACGGATGATGCCAGCACCCACGCGGACGCACCGTAAAGCGCCCACGACAGACCGGCGTACAGGCCATACCGTGTCACCAAGCTTCTGTTCCGGAAAAACTGCTGTAAACCGAAGATCAACGACCATACCTTGAAGCGTAGGCTATTGGTGATAGACACGTTGAACCAGCCGGTCATTTTCCAGATGAGTGAAAGCATCTGACGATTCTCTCGCATGAGCAACCATATCGCTATCAGCGCTATCAGCGCGAGTGCGACCGCACCCATGGCGACGAATGCCACACCGAACGCAAGACTACCGCCTATAAGGATCGCGCCGATCATGATAAGTACGCCGAGCAGTAACACGTCGACGGCTCGTTCTATCACGACCGAGCTGAACGTATACAGGAAGCTTATCCGCAGTCGCCTCGCGATCACCAAGGCACGGATAAGTTCTCCGATCCGTAGAGGTAGTAGCGCGTTGAACAGGTAGCCGATCGACAGCGATGCGAACTGGAACCTGTCACTGCTTTTCGCCGCTTGGTCCAATATCAGCTTGGTGCGCTTCGCCCTGAGTATATGACCGAGGATTTGCAGTATTACCGCAAGTACGACCGCGACGACAAGCGAAGAGTCAGCGAAGCGCAATAGGTCGAACGCCGCGGTGATAGCAGGCATGGCCAGGTATGCGCCCAGTACGCCGGCGATGAGTGCGACCGATAGTAGATACCGTCGCATCACTCAAAACTCCTGATTCGTATCGTCTTTATTCCGGCGGAATGTGCCGCATCAAGACCGGTCTGAGAATCCTCGAACGCCAGTACCTCGTCAGGATTCAACCCCGTCAATTCCAACGCCCGTAGGTACGACTCCGGGTGTGGCTTGGCCTCCACGACCTCATCGCCGAACACGAAGACATCGAAGTATTCATAGATTCCGTGGGCCTCCAATACCAGCTCCGCATTCTGGCGTTTCGCCGTGGTCACGAGTGCCGTCGTATGATGCGCTCGCATGTCGGCCAAAAATGCGATGAGTGATTCGTTAGGTACGGTCTTATCGAGATAATTCTTATAATATTTCTTCTTACCCGCGGCCACTCCCTGAACCTGCTCCTCGGTCGCATCGGGCGTCAGTAGTTTCAGTTTCTGCTTCATCTCCATACCGTTGGTACTCATGAAGGCATCACGATCAACCGTCACGCCGGTAGCCTCGCGAATCGCATCACGGTACGCGAGGAAGTCCGCCTCGTAAGTATTTACGAGCGTGCCGTCGAGGTCGAAGAATAGTCCCTTGGTCGCATTCATGATTCGGTCCGGATAGTTCTCTGCATGGCGTTACCTTTAGTATAGCGAATAACACGACTACTTGTTAGCTTAGGAGGATCACCGCTCGCATGCCAGGTCGTGATCGACGGACCATTGCCAGGTTGTCGTTGGGTATACCTGTATGATCACGTCTTTCTTTTTCGCGTATTCACGACATGCTTTTTCAAGATTGGGCTCGATCGGTTGCATTGATTGATAGTAGACTTGTGAGTTATGACCGAACGAGGTGCTTAGCGGGAATGCCAGAAGCGCGTAGAGTACCAAGCCCGATAGCAGTAATGCCGACTGCCTGAAGGAGCGCGCTCGTATCCAGGCACGCGACACCCATGCGACCAGGAAGATGAATATCATGTTCTGCGCCATGAAGAACTGATCCGGTCCACCTTTGTGAAGGTAGTTCAGGTACAATTCACCGATTCCGGGACGATTAATAACGAACAGGACCGTCCCCAGGAACATAGCCCAGAGAAGCGCGATAATCACGTACCTGTCCGATACCTGTCTCTTGAAGCACCAGAGCAACGCGACGACACCCGCAAAAAGTAGCACGGCGACGAAGTACGAATTAAAGGCAGGCGTAATCGGGTGAGTGAATGCGAAAAAGGTCGTACGTTCGGCGAGCGGCAACGTAGCCGCGGCATTATACGGAGTGTCAAGGTATCCGGGAATCTTTGGAATACCTTTCAGTATCGCCAGGCACGTGTAGGCGGCACCGACAAGCACGATCACGGCCGCGCTGATCAGGCCGAACGTCGGCTTGATCTTGATCGCCCTGCTCATTCGAAATTCTGTGAGTATGCCGATTACATAAGGAAGTAGCAGTACCGGTAGAAGAAAGGCCACCGTGACGTTCGTGAGCGTACAGAATAATAGGATCGCATCTACCACCACCGTCCTGAAGCGGCCCATCTCCGGATTCACAAGCCGGTAAACGACGAAGAGTGTCGCGATATACAAAAATACGAACTTAAGGTTTCCGATCGTTCCGATGATCGCGTAGTCGTATGCGGCGATCGGGACGAAGCACGTCATAAGCACGACGACCAGGGCAAGCGGAACACCAAGTTGTCGCCTGAACAATATGAACGGCAGACTGGCGGCAAATCCGAGGAAGAAACAGGACACCGCGGCCGTGACGACCGCAAGCGTATCGAGTCCTCCCCCGAACAGTTCGTTGATCGCAGCCGCTACATACGCTACCGCGTAAAGCCCCACTACCAAGTAGCCGTTGAATCCCGTGAGCATCGTGGCAACTATATCCTTACTGTAGACGTTCTCGAACAGGATGGTCGCGTCCTCTGCATAAAAGTTCGGTAACGTGAACGCAGGGACGTTTCGTAGTGCGAAAATAGCGGTGGCGACACCCATGACGACGAGCCAAGTGATCAACGGGTGACGCTCAATCACGGTGATGCATTTGCGTGAAGTTTTCTGACAACGCTCAATCAGACGATTCATCTTCATCTCCGCCCCCTCGCCTTAGCCGCAATACGCTTCGTGGCACGAAGCCCCTTAGTAACCTTCCATGAAATTGAGCCTTTCATCAATTCAAGATCGGCCTCGAGTTGCTCGACTTTGAGTTGTAGCTCCTTCGTTTTATCAACAGGCGTAGCGAAGTTCGGCAGCGACGCCAATTGTTTCTTCTTAACTACTTTGATCGGCTTTCGCAATGTCACATAAAATTCGATCTCGTTCTGCTGTGTCTCGAGGAAGTAATCGACCTCAAAATCAAGCAGCTCGTGTTCGATCGCCGCACGGAGGATGTCGACGAACGACGCGGGGGTGTATACGAAGCAATGACAATCGACGTACTTATCAGGGTTCAGGTTATCTTTCAATTTTCCCTCAACAACCGCCTGCGACCAGCGTCGAGAGCTCGCCCGACATCCCTCGGGATCAGCCCACGCTGCCGCGGTGTCAACTTCCGTCTTGCACTCATAAGCGAAGTCGTACATCATAGCGGACGTAAATCCCGTCAATCGATCGTAGTAAGCGCCTATGACTTCGGCCGGAAGAGACACCCTGCGGTTTATGTCGAAGGTGAAGCGCTTATCCGGAATAATCAGAGAGACGACTCCGCCGGGACGAAGTATGCCGTTAAGTTGCTTAAGCCAACTTATAGTGTCGGGGATATGCTCGATGACGTGCGACGCCAATACGTAATCGAATCGCCTCTTCGGGAACGTCTTCGTGAGACTGGAATCTTTAAGCACATAGTCGATTTGAGCGATATCTTCCAGTACGACCGGTTCATCCTTGTATTTATCTTTCAGACCTTGCGTGTCGACATGATCCAAGTAAAAGATGTTCGCTTCTTCTTTTGATACGATCGGCGTGCTAAGCGGGCCGATTTCAAGCCCGACCCCTTCGTCAAGATTGATGCTGTGCAAGATTCGATTTTTTCGAATATCCATAGTATGTGGACGATTATACCACGGTGCTATCTCTATAAAACGGCTTTACCGACAATTACGGTTATGGTATACTAGTAGTTGATAGTTGGATATATGAAAATACAAAAACGTAGTAACAATCGTAAGAAAATCATACTGATCGCCGTCGCGGCCATATTGATTATCGGTGCCATCGGCGCCTACGTCGCATACTCGCTACTCAGCCAACCCGATGACTCCAGCGTGAATTATGATAAGGCGACTAACGAGCAGAAAGAGGCTGGTAGCAGTACGAAGGCTAATAACGTAAACACCAGTGATGAATCGAAGTTCAGTTCTGGTAGCGACCAAGCCGAAGCGCCGGTCCCACAAGATAACGGCAAAGGAAAAATCAGCGCCACGATGACAGCCGCGAACCAGAACGGCTCAGTCGTTCAGATTCGATTCGACCTCGGTGGGGTGACAAGTTCAGGCACATGCACCATGAAACTGACCAAAGGTGCTACAAGCGTAACGAAATCAGCAGGCGTACAGGCTATGGCCGGAAGCACGACATGCAAAGGGTTCGACGTACCTACGTCTGAGCTCTCTACCGGAACCTGGCAGGTATCACTCCACTTTGAAAACGATGAGCTTGTCGCAGATACGACAGGGACACTAGAGGTACAATAGACATCATGGTAAGCATAAGTAAAATTATCACGTTATCGGCGCTAGTCGTATCCGCGGTAAGCCTCGCGGTACCATTCGGTTCAGCCGGTGCGGCACCGGTCGTCGGCTTTCAGGCTGGACGAATCATCGACGATGCTGTCTTCACGGCCAAGGACTCGATGAATGCCGGTCAGATTCAAAGCTTCCTGAACAGCAAGGTGCCGAACTGTGATACCAACGGAACGCAACCTTCTGAATACGGAGGCGGGACACGCGCCCAATGGGGTCAAGCCAAGTACGGTCAAAGTACTTTCATCTGTCTGAAAGACTACAGCGAAGGCGGTAAGAGCGCCGCGCAGATCATCTACGACAAGGCGCAGGCGTATTCGATAAACCCCCAGGTGCTTATAGTCCTTCTTCAGAAAGAGCAGGGCCTCGTTACGGATACTTGGCCGCTCAATATCCAATACCGATCAGCGACCGGATATGGGTGCCCCGACACAGCGCCTTGCGACAGTCAGTATTACGGACTCTCGAACCAGCTTGATTGGTCGGCCAAGATGTTCCGAGCGATCATGAACGCGAGCCCTACGTGGTATACGCCATATGTGCTCGGGAACAATTTCATCCGGTGGAGTCCATCCAGCTCGTGTGGCGGAGGAACCGTCAACATACAGAATCGTGCTACCCAGGCTCTCTATAACTACACGCCGTACCAGCCCAACCAATCCGCGCTAGAAGCGGGATACGGAATGGGCGATTCGTGCGGTGCATATGGCAACCGAAACTTCTACCTGTACTTTACCGATTGGTTCGGACCGACGAACATAGGCCAGTATTCATCACCCGTGTACCGAGCGATGACATCCGGTCAGATTTACGTGGTCATCAACAACCAGAAGTTCTATGTCCCCTCGTTCGACACCCTCGTGAACTACGGACTTCACACACAGCCCATCACAAGTATGCCGGACAGTTACTTTGCCGGCCTCGCGGATGGCGGCACGTTGACTAATCTAGGTCGAAAACAGTATGACCCGAGCGGAGCAGTGTTCTTCTACGACGACGGGAAGGCATATCATGTCCAATCACCCGAGCAGTGTACCGCGTGGGGCCTCGAGTGCTTCAACTCGGCAATTGCGAAGTCTTTGCCTAACGAACTCATGGACCGTTATATGAAGTCTGGAGGAGCACTACCTAATACCGTCCGAGTACAAGACAACGGCGCATTCACGTTCTCGGGTGGTAAGAAACGTGCCATCATAGGCTACTACTCTAATCTCGCTTACAACACCGCTGGCGCACCGTACATCAAGGCACACAACCTACCTCAGCCATACGGAAAAGTCATACTCGACGATCGATACGTCGTTAAGTTCGGTAACAACCCATCCATGTACTTACACGACCGCGGACAATTACACCCGATCACCGATATGAAAGACTTCGATAATTGGGCTCTATATAACCTAGGTGGCTCTAACATATCCCAGAGCAACGACGATGATCCGCTGCCACGTACGGACCCGTTAAGGACACTCGGCAAAAATGCGGATGGTCAGACGTACCTCGTTGCGAATGGCCAGAAATTCAGTCTTGGTAGCCGCTTGAACGATTTCAATAATGTGCCGGTCACTAACTTCAGTTATGGAGGATCCCAGCTGGATAGGCTTCCTTCCGGTGGACCCGTCAAAGATCTCTTCCGAGCTCAGCGAAGCGGCGAGTTCTTCACGGTCACCAATGGTACGAAGCGAACATTCGCCTCCTTCCCTGACATGTACAGTCTAGGATTCAATCCCACCAACTCGATCAATGCGCCCCAGCAGCTGGCAGACAGCCTGGTATACGCCGGACTGAGCCTACCGAGCAACAAGATCATCAAGGTTACTGGCACAGATGACCTTCGCCTGATACGCGGTGGTAGCTATTACCTCCTGACACGGACCGACCACCCTGGAATCGACTACAGCAACGGCCTGAACGTCGATATACAGACCGGTAATCTGTACCCATACGCAGGAATCTACCAACCGTAGATTGCGCTAGTGTTTCGGCGTTGCTATGATTGCTTAAGTGTATAAAAACGTTAAGCGCGCCATCCTCAGGATAGTATCGTCTCAGTTCTTAAGCGACCACCGAGGTGCGCTTCTCTACGCCGTGTGCGTAGCGTTACTCAGCCTGTATATGTTGGTTTTTCAATCCGGTTTCACCCTTACCGGAGACACCTGGGCAGAGGCTTACCCCGAGTACGTCAATGACGTCTTGACGAAGGACCCTTCCGATATCGTCGATTCGTCATGGGCGGGATATCTGACTATCGTCCCATCGTTCCTGACCCAGATCTACATAAGTTCGCCGCTGCCCTTAGGTGAGATCGACTACTACTTCCGAGCGATCACCGTTCTTTTCGCCGTGCTATGCTGTTCATTCATCGCTCATACGTTCAATCGACAATTCATAAAATCCGACTTGCTCAGGATATTCCTTGCGTTTCTAACACTGGTGAGCATCTGTCATGTCAGCGGCCTCGCCTTCATCAACGTCTGGTACGCCGGTTTCATCGTCATCATACTTATTTGCGCAGGAAGTAGACAGCTTTCACCCCCCAAGGAACTGCTGTTCGTACTTTTTGCACTGCTTATATGTTTATCGAAGCCATCACTGATCGTCTTACCTTTCGTAGCGTACAGGCTCGCTCGGCAGCTCGACGTTCCGCAGCTTGTTAAGGCTGCGTACGAGTCCGTGACCAGCAGTAGGCGAGTTCTAGTGCAGAAAGAATTAGCCTTGAAGGCACTACGCCGGCACACTTACGGAGTCATCGATTCAATCCTTATCTCTCTTGCGATAACATATGAGACATTCCTTACGGTTTTCGGCAAGAATGGTTTCAGCAGCGGTAGTGTTCAAGCCGGCCCGTTTGCTATCCTCCTAGATACCCTGCTCGGATCGGGCACGATCTTACTGAAGTCACTTTCACTCCCCGCCCCCCATGTGAGTGCCATAGTCCTGGCAACGGTCGCGGTGCTGGTGTTATTCGTATCGCTATTCAGACGGTCCAAGTTATTAGCCCTCACACTCGGTGCGTGTCTCGCTTTCGGTCTTTACCTGCACCTTTACTCGCCGGACAACACGCTGAACAACGTATGGTCATCGTTCGGTGACCTTTATTCCGATCAGACGAAGCTTCAACGAGAACTTTTACCGACGTTCATACTGCTCTTCGTTCTGTTCATGAACATCTCGTTCCTTCTCGGCAGCAAGTATCTCGCCCGAAAAACATGGCTTCGACGAAGCTTGAGTCCGATTCTCATCGTATCTTTTGCACTCATCGCCCAGCCATGGAACTCTATAATCACCGCCGAAAATAGTCACCTGTATTCCGTTGACATCGATAATTATCGCTCGAGTCTTAACGTTAGCCAGCCCGTGTGTATGCCGGTCGCACCAACCGTATTCCTCGACAGAAGCGCAGGTTGGTTCTTTCAATATCGTGGCGGATGCTATCAGCTTACGGCAAGCAAGGTCTTCTCGACTGATTCATTTGTCGATCCGCTCAAGAACGGCGTGACTTCGATATACCTCGAAGGGGATTCTAAGAGTGAGCTTAAGACGGTCATACTACCCATCAAAAGCCCTCCGATGACCCATGGTACTATTCAGATTTCGGATACTGCTACCGCGAACACCTACACGTCGCGCATTCGGAGCATGCCGTCAGAATACCAGCAGATAAGTTTCAATGTCGCAGGATTAAGTAGTAGCGAGGCAGGATACTCTTTTGTCATCGAAAGCACTCTTGGCCCCGACACCCGTCTAGCCAGAGATGATAACGGCGACCCCGTAACGTACGGCCTATATATCGGTAAGACCGAGTAGCTTATTCATCGTACAGATGTAGAAATACCACATCTTTATTCGACGATCCTCCATTGACCGTCAATACACCCTGATCATATACGTGATCAGCCGTAGTCCTTAAGGCAAACGCTTGCAGATCAGGGCTAGGCGTCGTCTCAATCGTGAAACAATACTGCATGCCCGAAGAGTTCTTGATTGGATCGAACTTTATCGGATAATACGAGTCGTCAGCGGCAAGCATAGTTCTAAGTGGGACGGTATACAAAGTTTTAGAACAACTCGAATCCATGAGGCGGAATCGATAATGATCCACGAGTGCTTTTTCGTACGTGGCGAGCAAGACCGATATACCACTGAGGTTGTTGCTTTTAGCTACGAAGGTCTGAGTAAACACATCAGATGCACCAGGCTTGAAGACCAAGCCATCGGCCGGTAGACCCACACTATAGCCTGGTGGATTCTTAGCAGGGTCATCGTTCTTATCGTTACATATATCCGCCCGGTTCATCCTTATGACATAAGGCTCCTTCGGATAGGTCGTAACTATGAGAGGATCTTTTAATTCGTTATTGTCGCACACGACTTTTGCATTTGACTCGAATGATTCGCGTGTAATTGCCATAAAATGAGACCGTCCTACCGTATGAGGCGCAGCGACAGCTAGTATTAAAAGTCCGCCGAGTGCAACACTACCCGCCGCAACAAGTAATCGCTTATACCGAGCAACCGATGCCAAGAAAAGTGCGAAAAGCAAAAACGCCATGATGTTCTGCGCGAAGAAATATTGATCATATCCACCGCTTTTGTAATCGTCAAATAGCGTACTTATGCCAGGCCGAGAGAACATGAGAATCATGGTTGTTATCATAATCATGAAAGAAGTGAACAACACAATTGACTTGTGGCGTCTTGCTGCCGCCAGGAAACAACCGATAAAGAGCAGGGTGGTGAGAATAATCGTAATCGCATTCGTAAGATGCGTATATACGGGATATAAAAATCCGAACAAAACACTTCTACCTAGGAATATTTCTATGGTATTTCGGAAGACGTACGGGTAATCGTAAAGATTGCCTATGCTAACTGATTCATCTCTCGCTATCGTTAATACAAGTAGGGTTACAGACAGCATCACCGTCATACCGATGTAGGAAAGGTTCTTTGCAGCAGCCCAGTTTCTCGTCCTGATTATTTCTCGACCGTGGCGGTACAGCGGTAGTGCAAGGGCGGTTACTGATATTACATTCGTCAGTATGCATATCGTGAGTAGTACATCTGTTAGCACGTTCTTTCTTGAGTTTGACGGCAAATTGTATCTATATATCGCAAGTAGTGTGGCGATATAGACAAATACAAATTTTACATTCGCCATATTTCCTATGACTGCGTAATCCATAGTCGGCAACGGGACCAGTGTCGTGGCGAGCACGAGCCATACTATCACGTACCTGTTCAGAGTATTTCTGAGTAAGAGCATAGGTAACGCGGCGGTAAAACCCAGGAACAAATACGATATAATGCCGATTGCCCAGGGCAACCCGATGAAGCTTCCCGTTCCTGTGTTTAAGAGAAATGCCAACCCGTGCAAGATGTAAATCCCGACGATATAGTAACCATTAAATGATTCGAACATTGCACCGAATATACCCTTATCGATGATGTTCTGTACGTAGATTCCGTCTTCTGCATAGAAGTTCGGGTAATTGACGGCATCTGGAAACCTTAAGAAAAATATAACGCTCCCAGCCACACCAAGTGCGACATACAAGAGAAGTACCGAGATCAATGGATGGTCGGCGAGCTTAGTACGAGTTCGCCTGATTGTTCGCCTTGCTATACGAGCATTCAGGCTTCGCAGTACGGTGGTGCGTAGGCCGACAGCTTTGTCTCGAACCTTCATCCGTTTTGCCTAATTGCTCTGTATATCGTTCCAGATAGCGTCGGTCTGTTGCGGCCAGGTATAACCCAGGGTCTTTAGCCCGTTGTCCGCGATCTTGCGGCGCAGCTTATCATCGTCGATAAGCATCGAGATCTTCTCGGCTACCGCCGCGGGAGACGGCTCGGCGAGCAGGCAGTTCTTCCCATCCTTCAGTAGCCATAGGTTATCTTCGTTATTATTGGTGACTGTCGCCATACCGGATGCCATGAACTCGAACGGCTGATACGACGGGTGCTTCGAGAGCATATACACGAAGCCTATGTCGCAGCTGCGGTACAGATCCGCTACTTCGCTGATTGATCCCAGCAATCCAAGATTAGTTATCTTGCCCTCGAGACCGAACGCCATAGGCTTCCAGTCAGCTCCGGCCGTGACTACTTCGATCTTGTCGCCGTATTTCTCGATCAACTGCTTGATGATGACGATACCGAGATTGAATGCGTTACGAGGATTGGCGGGACGTGCGTAGAAGAAGATCTTGACCTTATCGTTCTTCTTTTTCGGATCAGGGAAGTATACCGATTGGTCGACCGCCGGTATGAAACTGATTCCCTCCATACCATGCCTTTGGTTGACCGCTGCGAGCAACCCCGGAGTGTTCACAAGTCCCCTGAATCCGAAGCGGTACGTCGACTCGGCAAGCGCATAGGTCGAACCGCCCGGATAGAATAACGGTTCGTAGTCCTGCACGAAATAATACTTTCGTTTTGTCTTGTTGAACTTCAGCAACAGGTACGCCGACACCCAGAATGAGCATATGGCGATGTCGCACTCAGGTAGATCGTTGATATCATCGTTGTTAAGGTCGTAGATGACTATTTCGTAATTCGTCAGTTCCGGAAACGTATCTTTTATCTGCTTGTGCAGCCCTTCGACATCGAACGACGGGTGATCGTAGATGATGATCCTGTTGAAGACCCCTTCTTTCGAAAACTTCTCAATGAACCTGAAAATCGTGAAAATACCCCCGAAGCTCAGATGATTGAAGTTCGGCACGAACCAGTTCGCCGTCTTAATCGGCTCACCCGGTTCGGTAGCTTGCAGACTCTTCTTGCTTGCGACGATATCGGCTTCGGTAATCTGGAAAATAGGATTAGCGACATATTCGTATTCTTTCCAAAGCTCCCGGTATGCCTTGTCGTGACGATTCGGTGCGACCACCTCGAGCACCTTCGTCTTGGCAAATCGAGTGCCTTTGACACTGAGCGTCTTCACACCCTGATTCTTGTAGATATGGACGGCCTTATCAATGTGTTTTTTCATAAACTCTCCTTATACCGACCTGCTCGTTCATGAGATCCAGATTGGGGTTGAAATACGGATCACCAGCTTCGTGATACTTACGGTAATATGTCAGCGAATGGTCGTAGTCTAATTGTATACCGGTATCGTAGCTACCGACCGACACGCTCTCGTAGTGATATAGCTCGGCGAACGGCCAATAGATGTTCCGATACCCCATTTCATAAAGTCGGATACCGAACGCGACATCCTGGCCGGCGACGGTGAACGTTTCATCAAGACCGCCAGCTCTTTCATAGAGGCTCTTTTTGACCACGACGCACGCTGCAGTAGTGGCCAGATAATTGCGTGGCCACGACGGGCTTCCGAAATCAGTCCAGTCCGATGGTTGTCGATGCCTGAATACGTGGCCCGCCATCGTGCCCATACCGAGCACGACGCCGGCGTGCTGGATGCCGTTCGACTCATCCGGGTAGTGTAGCATCGGCCCGACGGTACCGACACCTTCCTGTGACGCGACGCCGACCAGCTCCTCGAGCCACGAGGCAGTAATGATCTCGGTATCATTATTTAGCAGTACGACGTAGTCTCCGGACGCTTTCGATACACCGAAGTTGTTGACCTTCGAATAATTGAACGGGTGGTCCCAATGAAACACCTTGACTCGATCATCCGCGTCGAGCGCATCGAGTAGCTCGGTAGTTGCGCTCTCCACACTGTTGTTGGAAACCAGTATCAGTTCGTAGTTCTTGTAGGTAGTCTTGTTGAGGATACTCTCGACACAAGTCTTCAGCAGCTCCGGCTTGTCCTTGAACGGGATGATGATGGACACGAGCGGTTGTTTTTTCGGTAGGTCATACTGCAGACGATAATTCGTCGGGCGCTCCGGAATCTCGACGACCTTCGCCTTAAGTCCTCTGCGTTTCACCGCATCACCCAAGGCCCGTTGCCCTGCGGTATCGGCGTAATTCTTTTCACCGACCGTCTTCGCCGTCGAACCGTCCGCGAGTCTCCAGTGGTACAGGATCTTCGGAATATGGTGTATATTCTGGGACGCTTCGGTAAGGCGCAGCAACAGATCGTAATCCTGGGCACCATCATATTCCGACCTAAGCGGCCCGACTTTCCTCATCAGGTTACTGCGCACCGTCAGGAAATGTGTGATGTAATTGACGCCCAGCAGTAAATCTGGTGACCAGTCAGGTTTGAAGAATGGCAGCTGGCGATACTTGCCGTCGTCGCTCAGCTTATCCTCATCGCTGTATAGGATATCCGCATCGGTGTCCGCTATCGCGCAGGCGACTTCGTTCAGCGCGTTCGGTGAAAGGATGTCATCGTGGTCGAGCAGTGATATGAAGTCACCGGTCGCTAACTTCAACCCCTCGTTCGTATTGCTGGATATTCCCGCGTTCTTCTTCAGGTGTTTATAGACGATCCGTTCATCACTTCCGGCCAGACTTCGGATAGCGACGGCCCGCACCTCGTCCGTCGATCCGTCGGCGAGACACAACTGCCAGTTCGAATAGGTCTGCGCCTTGAGTGAATCGACCAATGGAACGATATATTTGTCCGGCGTGTTGTACGTCGGGACCACGACTGAGATCTTGACCGTGTCGCTCTTCGTGACCGGTAGCCATAGATCAGGTTCGACATCTTTGATCCACTGCATATACGGAATAGAGGTCGTTTCTGCGCCGTGGTCATCTTTGCGCCCCAGTAAGGTTCTAATCCGCTCGCGACGAGCACTGCCATTCGGGGCTACTCTATCGATAGCGCCTGAAACGATGCGAGACTTCAGACCCATCCTGACTACGTATCCCTCTTACGGATCTTATCTTTTATCTGTTCGGTGATTGAGCGATTGATGCGTAACTCTAATTGGTCTTTCTCGGCACCTATACGACGAATTTCGTCTTCAAGTTTCCTAATGTGCGCGTCAGAACCGGCAAGTCGCTCGTTGTAGTATTTCTCGGTTTGCGCTAGAAGCTTTGAAAACTTGTCGCGCGGACTTGATACTTCCATTTTTACGCTTTTCGGCTTATCCGAGTATGTGGCGATTCCAACCAGCTGATAGATTGACGCGTTGGTACTGTTTATAAAGTTAGTGAACTCATCGGTATTTTTCAGTCCGACCACTTTCAACTCATCATCCAGTAGTTTCTTAGGATAATCCTTGATAACGGGATCGAACGTCGTGATTTCCATGCCAGCCTTCTTAAATACGCGACTCAGTTCGTTAAGCGTATAGAAATGTAGATGGGTATTATCGAGCAGTCCAGTCTTACCGTATTCAAAGTTTCCATTCAGAAGCATCAGACGAACCGAAACATGCGACATGTTTGGTAACGAAAAGAGTAATTTGGCTTTGTTCTTGTCGGAGAACAGGGGGAGAAGCCGTTTGAGTGCCTTGACCGGATCGACAAGGTGTTCGATAACGTCACCGAAGTAGATATAGTCATACGTATCGGTTATCGAGGACAGATCGTCCGTTTCGATATTCAACTGGTAAACGTTACGAAGTCTGGTTGAAGCCTCTTTGAAGTCATTGGGGTCGATCTCAAGCCCGTCAACGACACACCTTTTTTCATCGATCAGCCTTTTTCCAAAGTTTCCACTACTACATCCGATATCGAGGACTTTCGATTCCGGTTTGACGAATGAGAATATCTTGTTCCAAGAACTGTTCGGGTCACTCGAAAAGGCACTGTCGGAATAATTCGACATCGTTTAGCTCCAATCATGTTCAAGTTTAGTAAAACCACTCCACCCGTTCGTATAGGTAGACGGTTCGACGGCGAATTCCGTAAAGCCCGGTTCATATGCGACGATATCCAGGTCACTATCACCGAACAATCCGATAGCGACGCTATACTTACCAGGCGCCAGATTCGCATTCAACGTGTAGGTAATTTCATTACCGGACAGTTCGAACTTGTCGATGATCGTGTTGGTTCCAAACACGTATTCACCCGTATCTTTGGTTATTGCTACGCCGACGTTTTTTACGGACAGGTCTTTCTTCCATGCGACAGTCATCGGCAAGCTTTCACCCGATCCCACCCTGTCGCCGCGTCCGAAACTCACCGACATGAGGCTCGTGTCACCGATAGTGTTCGCACCGTTGTCCTTCGTCTCCTTTGTCTCGAGATTATTACGGACATACCTATCGGCTATTTCGGCAGTACTACCGATAGCGACGACCTTACCGTTTTCAAGATAAAGCGCGCGGTCGCAGAATCTTCGGACCTGTGACATATCATGAGTGATGAACACGACCGTCTGACCCTTCCGTTTCAGTTCGACGAAGTACTCCATACACTTGCGCTGAAAGTTTTCGTCGCCGACTGCCAAGACTTCATCGAGCAGCAGTATGTCGGAACGTGCACGAATGGCAATCGAGAAGGCAAGGCGGACCTGCATACCGGAAGAGTAGTTTTTGAGTTTCTGATCCATGAACTTGCCAAGCTCGGCGAATTCGACGATGTCATCGTACATCGATTCCATTTCTTTGCGGCCGAATCCGAGTAGCGCACCGTTCAGGAATACGTTCTCGTGACCCGTCAGTTCCGGGTTGAAGCCGACACCCAGCTCGATGAACGGCGTCAGACTACCATTGACCTGGATGTGCCCCTTGTCGGCGGCATAGATACCCGCCAGAAGCTTTAAGAGCGTGCTCTTGCCGGATCCGTTACGACCGACGATCCCGAAGAACTCCCCCTCTTTGATGTCGAATGAGACGTCGCGAAGCACCTTTTGGATCTCATACCCTTTTTTTCGGGTCGCGAAATTGACGACCATCTGCTTGATACCACTGCTTTGTTCGTGCGGTAGCTTGAAGGACTTATGAAGCGAAGTGACTTCGATGGCGGAATTGCTCATGACTATACGTTCTCCGCGAAATACTTTTGACTGCGCCTGAAGTACCAGCTTGCCAGGACAATAGATACGAATACGATAGCGTACGGAACGATTATGAAAGCAGGGTTCTTGATAAGGTCGTCGGTCGTCAGGGTCTGGTGTGTGATCGCGTTGTATCGTGCATCCTGAATGATTTGTGCGACTGGGTTCAAAAGCATGACCTGGGCGGCCTCACGACTCTGATTTATGACGATGGTCAGCGGATACAGGATCGGTGTAGCGTAGAATGCCGCCTGAAGAAACACTTCCCAGATGTGCGAGATATCCCTGAATTTCACATATGCCGCGGCCAGGAAGAACGCGACGGCAAGCGCGAACACGTACAGTTCGATGATATTGAGTGGAAGGAGCAGTATGGTCGCTTTTATATCGACCTGGTTGATAAGCATGAAGACGAACACCACAAGCAGATTGAACGTAAGGTTGATAAGCGCCGATATAGTACCTGATATCACGATGATGTATTTCGGAAAGTTGATCTTGCGAATCAGGTCGCCGCGAGACACGATCGCCTGCATTCCCTGCGTGGTCGCTTCGGTAAAGAACGACCAGAGAACGATTCCGAGTAGCAGATAGATCGGAAAATGCTCGACGTCGGATCCGAACCGTAAGAAATGAACGAATACGACGTAAAGGACTGCGAACAGGAACAAGGGCTTGAGTAGTGACCATAGGTATCCGAGTACCGAACCCTGGTATCGCAGCTTGAAATCGGTAATGACGAGTTCGCGAAGAAGAATCCGATTGCGACGACTAAGGATGTTTTTCAGTTTCATAAACTCCCACCATTATATGACACTTACGGAGTGGTTGACAGGATAAGCCATGAGTTTTTTCGGATACGCCGCAAATGGATGCGTTGGCTTATACTGGTAGGGTGGCTACTCAACCGAACATACTGGTCGTCATTCTGAATTTCAATGGATGGCAAGACACATTGACCTGTGTCGATGCCGTACTGAAGCAATCATATAAGAACTTCCATATCTATCTGATCGATAACGGCTCGAAGGATGAGTCGCTCGAGAAATTGACCAAGTACGAGAATCATGGCAAAATCACGTTCTTCAAGAATCCTGTCAATGATGGTTTCTCCGGTGGCGTCAACATCGGTATCAAACACGCGATGGAACACGACTACGAGTACGTCGCCCTGCTCAACAACGACGCGACCATCACGAAGGAATGGCTTGAAATCTTACTCGAATCAAGTCGAAGAACCGGCGCCTCGGCGACGACCGGCTTACTGCTCGACGGCGATGGTAAAAAAATCGAGAGTACCGGCGACGGCTACTCCGCCTGGGGGCTGCCGTTCCCGAGGCAGCGCGACGAACCCGTCAAGGACGCACGTGATTCGGAATTCGTCTTCGGTGGCACCGCCGGAGCCACGTTGTATACCACCGCATTATTCAAGGATATCGGTCTGTTCGATGAGACATTCTTCGCATATTTCGAAGACACCGACATCAGCTTCCGGGCACAGTTAGCGGGGCATACTGCCTACTACGAAAAATCAGCGATCGCATATCATGATCACGGTACGACGAGTAGCAAGATGCCCGGTTTTACCGTGCAACAGACATTCAAGAATCTTCCGCTCTTCTTTTGGAAGGATGTTCCGCTCGCCATGCTTCCAGTCATTGGGGTACGGTTCTTCGCCTGCTTCGGTCTGATGTATGTCAGGGCGCTTCTTCGTGGGCAGTTCAAACCGGCGACGACCGGACTGCTCAAGGGCATCGCACTCTTGCCACACGCCTTCAAGGAACGCCGTCGGATTCAAAAAAACAAGCGCGTCACGAATGCCTATCTTAGAACGGTCATCTACCCTGATTTGCCACCGAACAACAAGAAGTACGCGCGAAGGGTGTTCCACCGGTAGTACCATGGCGCATATCGCTATCGATGCCAGACTAATCAGCTCGACGACCGGACGGTATATCGAACGCCTGCTTCATTACCTCGAAACGATCGACACGGAAAACGAGTATACCGTGCTGGTTCGCGACAAGGACGAGACATATTGGACACCGACGAGTGATAACTTCCAGGTAAAAGTGGCCGAGTTCGCGGATTTCAGTTTCGATGAGCAGATCGGATTCAAACGTCTACTCGACAATCTTAAGCCTGATCTGGTACATTTCTGCCTACCTGAACAGCCGATACTTTATACCGGCAAGACCGTGACGACGTTTCACGACTTGACTCTCCTCAACACGTACAATCCCGACAAGAATTGGTTCGTCTACCACGCCAAGCAGTTCGTCGGCAGGTTCGTATTCAAACGGGTGGCTAGTAAGAGCAGGGTTGTCCTGGTACCGACCGTATACACGAAACAGGCGCTTATCAAAGCCACCGGTGTTGATGAAAGCAAGGTCCGCGTCACCTATGAATCAGCAGAGCCGCCCACCGGTAGTCCTAGGCCGTATGACGTGCCGTTCAAGCGTTTCATCATGTATATCGGTCAGCAGTCTGAATATAAGAATATCCGCCGGTTGATCCTGGCGCACCAGACGCTTCTTTCGGCCGATCCAGAACTCGGTCTGGTGTTGGTAGGGAAGAAGAATGCCCCCATAATGGCGAACGAGAAATGGGTGTTGAGCAAAGGCCTGAAGAACGTCCACTTCACCGGCTTCATCCCCGACGAGCAACGAGACTGGCTCCTTGATCGCTGTGACGCATATGTCTTCCCATCGCTCATGGAGGGATTCGGGTTACCGGGACTCGAAGCGATGGCCGCCGGAGCACCGGTCGTCAGTAGTAACGCCACCTGTCTGCCTGAAGTGTACGGTGACGCGGCCGAATACTTCGACCCGAACGATACCGATGATATGACGCGTGCGATCGGACGGGTGATCGACGATAAGAAGTTACGTGAAAAACTGATTACAGCTGGTCATAAACAAATCAAGAAATACTCCTGGCGACGTATGGCCGAGCAGACGCATCAGGCATATCTTGACGCGCTGAAGTAAGTCTCAAAAATATATTTAACTATTTGGTTTAATATTAATTTGACACTCAGCGTAGTTTGATTTTTTCATATGTTTATTATAAAAAGGTTCGTATTTCTACGAACCTTTTTGTGCGATGATGATGCGGCGCTCTCGCCCCTCCCCTTCCGAGAATGTCTCGATATCCTCGAACTCACCGGCTACCTGATGAACCACACGACGGTCGGCGGCATTAAGGTTGGCGACATGACTATCACCGGTCTTGCGGACCTGCTCGATCCATTCCCTCGCCTGCCCTGCGATCTTGTCGGCTCGTTGCTTCTTGTAGTCAGCGATGTCAATGTTCACGCGCACCAGGGCGGCATCCTGGTTTCGGAGCGTGGTCGAAACGGTATATTGCAGGCTTCGTAACGTCTCAGCGTTACGCCCGATCAATATGCTGTTACTTTCGGTCGACGGGATCGATAGCTCGATCACATCACCCTCGACACTGGCTTCGACATCGATATTGACGCCGAAGAAACTTAACAGGTCTTCAAGGTATTTCTTCGCGTAGGCGACGCTTGCTTCGTGGTCCATTAGTTCTTCCTCCCGGTATCCTTAGCGACGATGCGCGTGACGGTCGTGCCGCCCGATGGCTTCGATGGTTTCGCTATTTTCGCTTTGACAGGTTTCGACGTCTTCTTCTTCGGAGCGGATTCTTCGGCGATTTCCTCGAGTTCGTCCTCATCCTGACGTAACAAATATGCCTGCTGCCCGACGGCCACCATGTTACTTACGGCGTAGTATAACGCCAACGCCCCCGGGAACCCTAACATGATGAAGAACATGAAGAACGGAAGGATCTTAGTCATCCGTTGCATGACGATCGCGTTCATCTCACCCTGGTCGGCCTGTTTGCCCTCGGCGGCCTCGGCAAGGATGTCACGGATACGCCGTTTATCCTCGGTCTTTGGCATCGTCTGCTTGCTCATGAAGTACTGCGTGACACCGGCGATAACAGCCAGTGCGACGAGGAATATATCCACCCCTCCACCTGCGAAGGCCGACTTGGTAAGGTCGACGAAGCCGAGTAGTGTCTCGTTGAAGTTACGCGGGTCGGTAATCAGATCCTTGATCGGACCGATAGACTCAAGCCCATCGTATGTGAACTTGGCTATCTGGTCGCGGTGGATGGTGAATATCTGAATGACCTGGTAAAGCGCGATGAAGATCGGAAGCTGGATAAGCAGGATACCGATCGAACGGAACGGGCTGACGCCATGCTTCTTATACAACTCCATCATCGCCATCGTCTCGGCCTGCTTGTTACCCTTCGACTGTTTCTTTATCCTCGCGAGTTCGGGTTGAAGTTTGCGCATCGCCTTGGTCTGATGAAGCATACTGCGTGTCAGCGGATATAGTAGGAATCTGACGATGACCGTGAATAAGATGATGGCGATACCGAAATCACGTCCCGGTACGAACGCATACAGTCCCATTAGAAGGTTGAATATAGGCTGAACGACGACAAGCTCAAAAATGTTCACTACGGATGCCTTTTACTAGTTATGAATTAGGTGGATACTATTTGGTAGTATATCATTTTTCAGTGGTTCTGTAGAGGTCAGCCTGCTTCAGGGCACTCCTCAGCACGCGCACCATCTCGTTCGAATCGACCGTCATCAGCTCCGGCGACGTGACGATGAAGACGATATCCGATCGTTCGCTAAGAGCCGGCAGCTCCTGTCTTACGGCTTCGTATAACCGCCTCCGGATACGGTTACGCCCTACCGCGGGTTTCATGATCTTCTTACTGACCACGACGGCGATACGCGGGGTTTGTCGTCGCGGATTGGATGAATACTTCAGAACGAAATACTTCGACCGTACCACCTGCCCTTTGGCGTAGACGAAACGCAGACTGCCATGCCCGTGGAACCGATGATCAAAAGATAACATACACACCAGTATATAAAACTCCCGGCGTTATGCCGGGAGTTTCTTGGCCACTTCGCCGTAGGCTTGTGACTAGACGGTCAGCTGCGCGCGGCCCTTGGCGCGTCGTCGCTTCAACACGGCACGACCAGCTTTGGTCGACACGCGTGCTCGAAAACCGTGCGTACGGGCGCGGTGACGGGTGTGAGGTTGATGGGTTCGTTTTGGCATATCAGTGGTCAATTATACCCTATTTAACGACTCACCTCAAGAGGTAATGGTTGTATGGGTGAAGGTAATGTTGTGTGGTTAAAATAATTGTCCACATTTACTAGCGGTTTATCCACACATTAACAGATGGAATTCATATATGTGGAAAACTTTTGAACTGTAGGAGGTGATAATCCCCACGAGCTTTCATGCCTTTTCGCGCATTGTGGAAAACTATGTGATTGGCTACAATTAAAGGAGTAAACGTGGACCGGTTAATCTGGTAGTTATGGGGAGTGCGTGAGTCAGTCATTGTGGCAAAGTGTATTAGGTGAAATCGAGGTGTCGGTCTCGCATGCCACTTTCATGACCTGGTTCAAGAATACCGAGCTGCTCGAAACAAACGATGAATCGGTGACAATCGCGGTCCCGAACATCTTCGCGCAGCGTCAGTTCGAAGTGAAGTTCAACGACCAGATCAAATCGATCCTCGCTAAGAATGGCGTCAGTCCACAGACGATCACCTACGTCGTCAAGACGAGCCAGAAGCGTGCCGGTACGTCTCGCGAGACGACTCGATCACAAACTCCGAGCGAATCACCTGCCGATCGACTCGTCGCCCCGGTCAAGCAAAAGGTCGTGACGAACGGTCTCAACCCGCGTTATACGTTCAAGAATTTCATCGTCGGGTCGAGTAACGACCTCGCGTACAGTGCCTGCCAGGCTGTCGCCGCCAATCCGGGTACGAAATACAACCCGCTCTTTTTGTACGGCGGTGTCGGACTCGGTAAGACCCACCTTATCCAGGCGGTCGGTAATGAAATTACGAACAAATCACCCGAGACGACGATTCTCTATATCAGCTCGGAAACGTTCGTGAATGATTTCCTCGAGAGTATCCGGTTCAAGAAGAAGGGGTTCGCTGACAAGTACCGTAATATCGATGTACTGATCGTCGATGATATGCAGTTCATCGCAGGAAAAGAAAAGACCCAGGAGGAGTTCTTCCACACCTTCAACGCGCTCCACCAGGCGAACAAGCAGATCATCATCTCATCCGACAAACCACCCCGTAATATCCCGACCCTCACGGAGCGACTCCGTAGCCGGTTCGAATGGGGTATGAGTATCGATATCCAGATGCCCGACTTCGAGACCCGCTGCGCGATACTCGAGGCGAAGGCGGCGGCATCATCAGCTCAGATAGACCGTGCTACCGTGGAATATCTGGCGAACAACATAAAGACCAATATCCGTGAACTCGAAGGAGCACTGAACCAGCTGCTCGCCTATTCCGAGATGCGAGGCATACCCGCGGACATATCGACGGCCGAAGGTCTGATCGGAAACGTCCGGCGCTCACGTCCGCAGCACCTTAGCGCCCGACAGATCATCGATAAGACGGCGCGCCACTTCCAACTGACATCCGCGGAGATATGCAGCTCAAAACGGGATAAACACATCGTCACACCGCGTCAGATAGCGATGTACCTGCTTAGGAGTGAACTTCACCTTAGTTTTCCTAAGATCGCCACGGAGTTAGGTAGAAAAGACCATACGACAGCCATCCATTCGGTAGAAAAGATCGAAAAAGCCATAAAGCTCGACTTCTTGATCCGTGAACAGGTCGCCGAGTTACGGGAAAAATTATATGCGTAATAGTTCCGATTGGGGATTCGATGTGGATAAGCTGTTGATCGTGGCCGGTAAAGCCTGTCGGAGAGTTTCCACATTCGTCCGGTCATACAGACTCATCGTCGCCGGATCGGTGGAAACATCTGGTTTTCCCGCATTCTTACCGACTGTTTTCCAAACGGTTATACACGACCGAAAACAACGGAATCAATCTGTTATCTGTGGAGTTTTCCCTATTTTCCACACCCCCTATTACTACGAGCAAGAACTGAAAGGATATAACTAATAATGGAAGTAACAGTAACTCAGGAAAACCTCAGCTTCGCTCTCGCGAACACAAGTCGTATCGCCAGTAGTAAGGCAGGACTTCCCATATTGACCAACATCCTGCTTCGCACCGACGGCTCGAGACTTCTCGTAGCGGCGACGAACCTCGAAGTAGCTTCCTCGCATCTGATCGGAGCGAAGATAACCAAACCAGGTTCGATAACCGTACCCGCAAAACTTCTCAGTGATTTCGTGCAGAATCTACCGAAAGGCCAGGTCACATTGGTCGCCAGCGGAACGAAACTCCATGTCACATCCGACAAGTCCTCATCGACGCTCAATGGCGTCGCGGATGACGAGTTCCCCGAACTACCGACGATCGATGAGAAAAAAGCCGTCAGTTACATGCTGGCGTCCGATGATTTCAAGCAGTCTGTGGCGCAGACGGTGATAGCCGCGAGCGGTGACGCGACACGTCCCGTTTTGACCGGAGTTTACTGGCACGCGTTCGAAAACAACTTGTATCTCGCAGCCACAGACGGCTACAGATTGACTGAGCGTCGTATTATCGATACGAAGAGCGACGTCACTGCCATAATACCTACCACGACGCTTCAGGAGGTCCTACGGACGATCAGGGACGATATGGATGAAGTGGAGATACTGTTCGATGAGACTCAAGTAACCTTCCGACTAGGCGAAGTCGAGATTACCAGTAGGCTGATCGATGGCAATTTCCCGGATTATCGACAACTGATTCCTTCGTCGTCTGATTCGTCCTTTGAACTCAATCGCACCGAGTTCGTACGTGTCATCAAGATCGCAGGATTGTTCGCTCGTGAATCCGGTGGCGGGATAACGTTGACGCTCGACGCTGAGAAATCGCAGCTGACAATCCACTCCATCGCATCGGAGATCGGTGAGAACTCTTCGGAAATCGACGTGACTTCGACCGGTGTCTCGGGCAGCGTCAGTCTGAACTCGCGCTACCTACTTGACGCACTCGGAGCCGTATCTTCAGATAAGATCGAGTTCGGGTTCTCTGGTAAGCTCGCTCCGTGTGTCATGACGGAGTCAGTAATAGACCCGGTCTATAAACATATCATCATGCCGCTAAAGAGCTAATTGAAATAATATACAAGCGCGTAACGGTCGAGAATACCGTCGTCACGTAGTTTCTTTTCGATCTGCTGCTTAGTGATTTCAAGCGCCTCAACGTCGACACTTGTCGTTCCGTTCTGTTTATCGGATGTAATAGAGGCGTATGGCTTTATGTAAATAGTATCGTCGTCATAGTCCATTTCGAAAATCGGCAGCTCACCGGGAATATCGTACGGCAGCACTCGCTCCGGTCTGACGCCTTTCACAGGGTCGTCGGTGACCTGGTATGTATGGAGCGTCGTCTGTAAATCGGATTTTACGAAGGTGTTTATGAGGACGACATCACCCTTCAAATATGCGTTTGAAAGCGCCAGATGACCCTCTCGAAGAAGCAATCGACTGACCCCATCTTTCGTCTTATAAAGACCTGATCCGTCGCTATACACAAGGCTGTCTTTGCCACATGACACCGAAACGACGTTACTGCCGATCGCGAACGACCCGCCGGCCTTACGTTCGAATCGCAAAACCCCATCCTTTTTCTGATAATAGATGCCGTCTTTCGCGACACAGAGCGAATTGACGACGCCCTCGACCTTGAAATTCGATTGCTTCTTTGACGCGGTGTCGTACGACACTATCCTTGATTCCTTCGCGACTTCCTCTTCTTCGGTCGAATGCGAATCCTTGTCGGTATTCTCGGATTTATCCGTCGCCGAACAGGCGAATCCTGAATCCGCTACCGCACAGGTCCCATAAGTGACGGATTTCGGAATCGAATACGTGACCGGCTCGGAATCGATACTGGTGTAGGAAAGTAGCTTACTCGCAGTATCATTCACGACCACGATGGAATCGGAGGATGGATTCATGAACGCCTTGACGGTGTCGTTCGTGCTATAGGGGAGTTCGCGCTGGCGTATGTCGCTATCTTGTACGCTTGTGTATTCGAGCGCCATATTATCACCAAGGCGAACGAGTGAGACTACACCGTTCCTGTACGGGTATGTCGCGAAACGATCAGGGTTCAGTGTCGTACTGAGTGCCTGGTTTTCAAACTGACCCGCCTTCTTGTTCGCGAACGTGAAAACTCGGTCGAAACCCTCAGTACAACTATAGGTGTAAACCACCCCTGAATCGGTTCGGCCACTACAGCTTTGGCTATCCTTACCTATCTTTGAGAGCCGTTTCTGCGCGACCAACTCGGTATCGACGGTCATGACACCGACGAACGGTTTATCAGTGGCGACGACTCGGACTTCGGATGAACCGGACTGGAGCACGATCGATTCGGCCGAGCGTGGCACCATATGGATACCGCCGATCGATCTGGCCACGCTGACAACACCCTTATTATCGACATACCCTACTTCGACCTTACCACCCGGTACCGAGACGTAGATATTGATGATAAAGAAATATACCACCGCAATGATCGCTATGATGCCGAGTAACGCTAAGACTATCGTTTTTCGTCGATCCTGAATCATCCTGGCAGCTCCTCATATAACGTATTAAGTAGTGGTATCAATGTCGGGCTTCGACAGCAGTCGTATCCACCATTCTCACCTTTCTCAGGGCCTCCACGGTCGATATGAAGGTGTTCCGGCGTACCTTTCGCGCACTTCTTTTCTCCTACGAGAGCTAGCTTTTGTCCAGCTTTGACGGACTGATTCGGTGAAACGACCGGGCTCTTGATGTGTCCGAGCCAGTATTTCCAACCGCTTTTTCCGAATAGGTTGATGCTGTAACAGCCCGGTATCCCGTCATACCCGTCGCTTACCGATGCAACCGTCCCGTCCTCTATCGCGAATACACTCGTTCCAAGCGGTGCGAACATATCGGATGCCGGTGTTCCATCGTGGTGACAGGTCGTCTTGTTGCATGGTAGATAGGTGATCTTACTCTTGGCGAGACCCAACGGGAATGAATAGCCATCCGAGGATACGATGCCGGTTTCCGGTGATCCACAGGCGTCACCGGACCCGCCGCTCGCGATACCGTCCTGTGCGATACTCTTAGACCCTCCGGCTCCGTCCCATGCCAGCGTGAAGTCGGATGCGAGCAAATAATACCCGTATTTGACGTAATCAGCGTTCTGTCCGCTTGGAAAATCCTTCAGTGCTACACCGTCCGGAGCACCACTACCGTTATATTTCGCAAGGTAATATAAGAGGTTCGTATCGTTGCGCTTAAAGACTAGTGAAAGGCCTGCTTCCAGGTCTCCGTTGAAACCGGTAATGATCGGCTTGCCAGCCGAACCGATCTGATGCTTGAACGCGGCATGGACGGCGTCCTTAGGGTTGTTCGGATCCTTAATGCCATCCCCGTCCCCATCGGTTCCCATCCCCGGCCAGCTGCCATTACCGTTCCAGGTGCTGTCGATGAACTGCCATGGACCTTTTGCTCCGGCGCTCGACACTGCCCAATCCTTGTTGTAGTCCGGCCAGCCGCGGTTCTCGATCCAGAGCGTTGCAGCGACGAGGCGCATATCGACATCAGGATACGTACTTGCCGTACTAGTTATCAGGGAGCGCCACGGATCTGGCACACCACCAAGTTCGCCTGTACTCGTACCTGGTGTAGTGCACGGCCCTGTCGTTGTCGTCTCTCCTTGGTCGTTCGGGTTGTAGAAATAGATCCCATTACCGATACGACTCTGTTCATCCGAAAGCAGTCCGTCGTCGGTCGCGAACACGCCGACCGGTCGTGTCGCGATGAGCGCGATCGATAGGAATAACAAGATCGCCTTAATCTTCACGGCAGCCATCCGGTTCATAAATGCGCTTGTCTGCAGGCGCGCATATCACGTTCACGATGTCTACCTGGTCCTCGGTGCTGACGTAACGACTTATCGTATACGAGGTCTTTAACTGCTCCATATCGAGAATGAAAAGCGTCTCGCCGCCGGCTTCGGTGATCGAACCATCTCGCAGGACAGCCTTTAACTGCGTATTTTTAGGAATCTTGCTCATCGTCTTGTTTATGAGCGTGTCGGAAAGTTGTCGTTTTTGTGCGCTGGTCAATAAATCGGTATTACCCTTATAGTCGACATCGACTATCCGTGACGTTTGATCGGTGTCCTCTTCTTTAAGGTCGAACGATGCTTCCTTTTGCATTGATCGATAGATGAGCGAACCGATAGCGACTACGACCAATAGTACTGCGACCGAAAGAATCAAGATGAGCTGTCGTCTTGTGATCATTTGTATTTGGTCTCCGTGTGGGCGAACGATATTATTTTCAGCGTCCGATATCGATCAAGAGCATCTTTTGATATCGTCCTACTGCCATATACCTGGCCTCCTGGCCAGTTATACTCCTCGACGACGATCGATCCGTCGGCATTTACCTTGGAGACCATCGCCGTGTGTCCGACGCTGTTGTGTCGCAGCGACATGACGGAATTGACGGCCGGGGTGGTGTCGACCTTAAAACCAAGCCCGCGAAGCACATTGGTGACATTCCCGCCCGTACCGAATCCGTCCGGGATATCCGACAGCTTTATGACGCCATGTTTGACCAACCTGAATTTCACGAATCCGACACATTGCCCCGTACAATCTCCTGAGCTGAGGTATTTGCCACATTCTTTGGCATAGTCATCACCCGCGACTTCACCTCCTGGGGTACTACCGGTTCCACCATCTCCAGGTACGGTCACTTGGGCGTATCGCACCGGGTGGTCGGTGTAAGACGGTGGACCACTACCGCTTCCGCCGTTGGCGATCTCTTTCGTCCAGTCGATCTTGACTTCCGGCGTAGTGTAGATGTAGTCGACGGTACCGATGCCGTACTTAGGATCACATTTCATGGCCGGACCGGCCGCACTCTTCATGAGACCGTTCTCGGCGAACATACAGAATAACAGATTACTCTGCTTGCCTTGATATGTCACGTTCGCACTATTACGGACATTCGTTCCTTCATTGAAGTCACCGGTCAGGAATATCGGCACACCAGGGTTCTCGGTCTTCAGTTCCTTGATCTTCTCGACGATTATCTGAGCCGAACGGAACCTGCTCTTCGACGGTTGCGTACCGGCCGCGCTCTGGACGTTCGCGACATTGTGGACATTCACGACGATGACTGTCTGTCCTGTTCCGGTATCCTGAAGCCAGACCACCGGAATATGCGTCCATACCTTCGGAAGTCCGGTCTCGCTATGGCTGGCCGTTGTCTTTTCGCCATCTCCGCCACAATCGACCGCCGGGTCGGGGTAACGAGGAATCTCGAAATACTCACCTTGGACCAATTTGAACTTACCTTTGTTATAGAATATCGCCTGAGCGTTCGAGCAGGTCTGGTTCGGGCCCGCGTGGGTCGGATATACGCCGTAGTTCTTCTCAGCGAGATACGACTTGTATCGGCCGTACTTCGGATTCGACGTCTCCTGCGTACCGACGACATCCATGCCGTTGTCGGTAATGTTCTTCGTAGCGTTCTCGTGCTGGGATTCCGATAACGATCGCTTCTGGTTATATGTCCCGATGACGAACGTCGAGCCGGCGCCGGTACTGGCAGCACCCCCCGGAATCTTAAGGTCGGCATATACCATATCGTGGTCGCCGCCGTTCTCGCCACGTTTCGCGATACCGTAGCCACTCGCCTCTATGGTCGGACTGACGAATATATGGTCGACATCGTTGCGGCCGAGTACATCCTTGTCGCTCGGACATTCACCCGATTTTCCTTCCTGGATATCAGAGATATGTGCGAGCAGACTATCCCTGGTCAACACGCAGTACGCTAAGTTCTCGCGTTTTCCGTCGAGTGGCTGATTACCTTGGTCGATTATCGACATACGCGAGTTGAAGTCGCCGGTGAACATGACCGGTGCGTCACTTAGCTCGTTCTTTATCAGATCAACGTACATGACGGTGTTGTTGTAGCGGTTCTGTGCCGCGCTCGCGTCTCCCCCTGCCCTACTGTCGGTCGGGTCATGGGTATTCAACACATAGAGTTGGGGGCCGTCGGCTCCTCCTTCAATATATTTGAGCTTCACGATATTAACTTTTCGATTACCGCCCTCATACTGGATCGATTTTTGTCTTCCCTGTACGAGCGAGAACTTCGACTTATCCCATATGACCGCCGAGTCAGGGTTCTCATTCGGACCTTGTCCGTTCGTCGCGTTCTGAGGATAGATATCGTAGGTATCGCCACCGTACTTCGCGGCTCTAAGTAATTTCTGCTGATCCGGCCGTGCCTCTTGGAGCCCAGCGATATCGATATCGTTATCTTTCAATGTCGTGACGGAGCGTTCAAGTCGACATTTCCAGTCACAATCACCGAAGTTATCCGGTTCATGGAGGATATTGAACGTGGCCGCCTTGAATTCGGCACCTTCGGCCGATGCCGTACTGGTTCCATCGTCGAAATCATTCTCCATACCGTCGTTGATACTGCTGTCGATATAGAACAGGGAGAACATGGCGTTCCGATACTCATTTTCGCCGGCTTGTCCGATGACACATTCTTTGCCATCGTATCCGTTTCCTTCCGAGGTGCCGTCCGTGTAATCCGTCTGATCATCACCTATCGATGACTCACGGTTAATACACTTGGCGACATAATCCTTGTAATCGCCTTGGGGAGTAGGATCCTCGTCGGTGATATATGCGCCGTTCGGACCACCTTTGAGCATGTATTCGAGCACCTCGTCCGAGTCTTTATCGACATAGGTCGCTGCATAGCGGAGGTTGCAGAACGGGTCGGCTGCCATATCCAGGTCTTCATACTCAGGATCGTCACATTGCTGGTACTTCTCACCTTCTGCCTGTGCGGTCGAGGCTGATCCAGCCAACGAGGCGAAGCTGTTGCCAACGAACGACATGGCGCCCACTCCGGCCATACCGATACTTTGTTGCTTAGAGAAGTACGGTAATAGCTGCGAGACGATAGATCCAAGGAATGTGTTCGGGTTAGTCGCGTCGAACGGACTTGTCGTCGCCCGTTCTTCCTCTGCCCTGAGTGCGGCGATTTCGTCAGCCTTCTGAGTGAACGCGGCGTACGCCTCGTTCGATGCAGGACGAAGCCCTCGTCGCTGCGAGGTCTGTGCATTATATCCACCACCACCAGATGCAAGCGCGTTACCGGTCTCGTTACCATTCTCGTCACCTTTGATCACCTCGCCCTTAACCATGTCGATCAGCTTCGGTTGGATAAGGGCCATGGCGACCGATATCGCTACGCTTGCGCCCGCCTGGAGCACGACGCCGGCTCCGAGCGAGAACCCACCGGTTAAGATTGCCACACCGACACCGACGATGGCCGCGGCGAAGACGAGCGCCTGACCCTTCCAACTCTTAGTGAACTTACATGTCTTATCGGCAGCCTTGACCGCCGTCGATCCTTCGTTGTTCTGGATCGCGCCGACAAGCTTACTCATCATATTGTCGTTCAATATCTGCCCGTTCACATAGCGGCTAGTCTCGTTCTGGATCATGATCTTGCTAGCGGATTCTTCCTTGGCCTTGTCGGATTTTTCGGTCGTTGTTGCGAAACTACCCGGCGAGAACGTATCGCCATACGCCGCGAACCGGTATCCGGCCGAATCGAGCGCTGACTTTCCTTCGCTGTTCGTCGATGTCAGCTTGTCGGCGAAGAACGTCATCTCATCCGGGGTCAGGTCACCGAACTTCTGCTTATGAGCGATCTTGGCGAATTCAAAATAATAACTTATAAGTTGCCGCTGTTGGTAGTACTTCGCCGCGAAGCCGGCGACACGGATCATCACCCACGCTGAGCAGAGTCCATCGACGGCCCCCGCACCCATCGCGGTCACGAGCAATGCGCCTTTTACACTGCTCTTCACGGCAGACTTCGTTACCTTTTCGGCCAGGTTGGCACGTCCGACGTTTTCCTTCAGGACATTGTTGACTCGCTCACCCGATTCCTTAGGGTAGGTGTTGCCATCCTCGTCGCTATAGGTGCCGTCGTCATTCTGTGTCAACGGCTTACCGTCGGCCGGCAACTCGTCCGTCCTGGCGGCGACTTTCTTCAAATCCTCGTTCATCTTTTCTTTGTCTGACGATGGTTCGACACTACTGCTGCGCTTCAATCCGAGTTTGGTCCTGACTGACGCCGCCAGTTTATCCGAAGTAGCTGCGAATATCGGGTCGTAGCCTTTTCTGATTGCGGCCCGCAGTCGCGGATCCTTGCTGGCCTCTTTGATCAGGTTCTTCGCTTCGATGCGCTTCCCGTCGAAAATGAACGCCTTCGGCTTCATTCGACCCGGCATGATACTACGATCGGCTTCTATTTCGATACCGGCAGCCTTCAGTCGTTTGGCAAGTCCTGATTCTGTGCGCATGGTCTTGTAACGGCAGGCTATCTTGACGATATTACACTTACCGTTGGTGATGTCGGACGCGTACTTCTTTTTCAGCAAGATAGGCGAACGGATATCCATGGCCGATACCTCGTCATTGAACTCGCTAGTGAACGTCGCGATCATCTGCTGGAAAATCATGAACGGTGCCGAAAGAGTCATGAACAATCCGAACAATCCGAGCGCGCCACCCCCAATACCTATTCCGGCGCCATTCTTCTTGCCGAACCCGAGGATACGGGCTGGAATCGACTTCGGAGCGGTGGCACCTGCTCCCGCGCCGGCCGCTCCACCATCCCAGTTGTATTTATTAGCAACATCGGGTGCTTGCTGTTCGGCGAGGTTGGTCGCCTGGATGTTCCCTGATGCATTGGCCGGGTCGTTGGCGTATGCGCTCAGCTGGTCCAATCCAGCATTGACTCCGGCATCCTGACCGGTCTGTTTTTCCATATCGACAAGCTGACGAGCCCGCTCCGAAGACGGGTTATGAAGCTCATCCGTGTCTGAATAATCTTTTAGTGTTGGCATCCTACCCCCTCACAGGGTTTGGCTTAATTATACACCGTATTCACCAGGGCTCATATAACCCGGCTGGGTCATCGGCTCTGATGGTTGCTGCGTCTGCGCCGGCGGCTGCGGCTGTGCTTGGCCGCTTGATCCCGCGCCTGTCGTCACGAGTCCCTGCTCGGTCTGCGATGCGATGATCTGAATATGGACATGGTTCTGGCCGGCGAAGAATAACCCTTGTCCGACCGGGAAGTTGGCCAGACGCTTACGTTCCTCCTCGGTCAGCTTGAAGACGTCGGCAAGGACATCGACGGCACTCGATGACTGCTTGAGTAACAGCTGCATTGAGCTGTTGGCGACGATCGCACGTCCCATCTTGCTACCCATGAAGTCCTCGACGTCCTGGGTGATCGTAGTCAGGCCTAATTGGTACTTTCGGGCACGCTTGGCAAGACTGAACAGGAAGTTCGCCGAGTCGTCGTACTTCATCAGTTGCCATGCCTCGTCGACGATAAGCATACGCTTACGCTGGTTACTACGGGTGATGTTCCAGATGTGACTGAGGACGATATACATGGCGACCGGACGAAGCTCGTCTTCGAGGTCACGGATATTGAACACGACCATATTGTTATTGATATCGATATTACTTTGCTGCGAGAAGATACCGGCGAACGTTCCAGTGGTGTACTTGCGAAGTCGTTGCGCCAGTTGTGGGCCGGTTCCGCCCATGTGGAGCAGTGTGTCGTACAGATCGGCGATGGTCGGCGGTGTCGAATTATGGGTCAACGGGTCGCTGGTAATGCCGGCCCGCGCGTACGTGTCGATCAGTCCTTGGTCGAGATCGGCTTCTTCGGCCGGATTAAGGCCGCTCATCACCACGCCGCTGGCTGTCGCCTGTGATCCACCGAGCATCAGGCGGAATAATCCATGGAGTGTTACCAGGTTGGCGCGAAGCGCGTCGTCGGCTTCTTCGGTATCGATGACACGCGGCAGGTCGAACGGATTGATACGGGTGTCGGCATTCAGGCTCAGTCGTATGTAGCTACCACCGACGGCGTCGGCCAATTTCTGGTACTCGTTCTCGGGGTCGATGATAAGCACATCGGCACCGGTCATCATACTTCTGACCGCCTCGAGTTTGACGGTGAACGACTTACCGGCACCGGACTTCGCGAAGACGACCATGTTGGCGTTCTCGAGCGTGAACCGGTCGAATATTACCAGACCGTTATTATGCATATTGATGCCGTACAGGATTCCCTTGCTGTCGGTCAGGTCGGCCGAGGTGAATGGGAAGCTCGTCGAGATTGCGCCCGTGTTCATGTTGCGTCGGATCTGTAGCTGGTCGGTCATCTGTGGGACGGTGGAGTTCATCCCCTGCTCCTGCTGGCTGCTTGCGACCTTGCTGAAGACGAGTTGTTGACCGAAGATCGTCTCGATCTTGTGTTGTACGAAGCTGAGTTCGTCGAGGCTGTCGGCGTAGAGCGTGATATACAAGCCGTAGCGGAAGAAACGCTCGGAACCGACCTGAAGCTGATCTCGTAGTTCCTCGGCATCCTGAATGGCGGCTTCGAGGCCAGGATCACGAGTACGCCCCTTCTCACTGTTGATGGCGATACTGGCTTCCATCTGCGTGACCTTCTTGCGAAGATTGTTCAGGACCACCTGGCTTTCGACCGGGTAGATGAACATGGAGATGTCGAGGACTTCATCGATATTGATGATACTCGACAGCCAACCGGTGTAAATCTGGCGCGGGTAGCCATACACGTACAAGGTCCGGCCGTACTTGGTGCCGAGCCGGAAATAGCTGGAGTGGATTTCGATACTGCTCGGTGCGATCAGATCACGGAGTGTAGTAACGCCCTTAAGGAATGCCTGTTCTACTTCGGCTTGCTCACGCGCGCGCTGCTGTGCGGCGATGTCGACCGGATCAAGTTTCTTGGCCATAGCTAGGCGCCTCCTGTCGTGGTCGGTCGAGGGGCTTCGCCCTGACCTTTGGTCACATACGTACTGGTTACCGAGTCAAAATCACCAAGTGGTTCACGGACGGCAGTATCGGGGTTATAGATGTTGTAGTACAGCTCGCCGAGTTCCTTGGTGTTGAGCTGGACACTTTTGACGCCGAGCTGGAATAGACCGCTCATGACGGCGTTGACGCGATTACCGATCTCTTCCTTGGCTTTGGCGTAGGCTGCCTCATCGATCTTGATGGTTTCGGTCGCCGGCTTTGCGAGCAGCTTTCCAAAGAAGCCTTTGGCCTGGTCTTTCAGATCATTCAGGTCGCCCGACGGGTAGAATGGCACGACGATGAAAAAGCTCTTATCCATGATATTGGCTTCCTGACTAAGGACGTCGATGAAGTTGATGTAGTCATCCATCAGAACGCCGAGAAGCATATTGTCTTGGTCGCGTCGCATGCCGACGAGCCGGTCAATGTATGGTCCTATATCGACACGCTGGGAACGGATGAATACCTGTATCGGGAAGTACAGTGAGTTCAGGAAGTTCTGGTAGCTATACTCGACACCTTCCCTTTCGCGGCTACTCATGAGGTCGAAGTTGATAGACTTACAGGCGACGACCGCACGAAAACTACCATCACGCATGATGACCATGTTTTCACGCACTTCGGCGATCTGCAGCGTGTTCTGCGACGTGTTCGGGTTCGGCACCGGTTTCTTGACGGGCGCGGCGGCAGGACCGGTTCCGACCGGGTTACCGGCTGGTGCTGGAAACGCATTAGGAGCAGGAGCGGCACTGCCTACTGGAGGCATGGCCTGCGGAGCCTGTGGCTGGTTAGCTGGTTGGCTTGGCGGCATCTAAGACTTTCGTTCCCACTCGTTACGCCGACCTAATTAGCGAAGTGATATGACTACCTCATCCTCGGAAAGTTTTTCTTTCTCACGAATGCGATTGGCCTCCCGGGCAATCGTCTCCACCGATAAATCGGGATTGTTTGCAAGGCTAATTATATCAGGCGACAACTGTTTTTCGCTAGGCTTTTCTACCTCTGCTGGTGCCGTGTTCTGATCAGGCGTAACCGGAGTCGCCGCCTGGGGTCCGGCCGGATTTATGACCGATTGATGCATGTTCGGGTATGGGTTGAACGCGACGCGGGTGTTCGGATCGTCAGCGGCCGGCTGAGCGGCTACTGTCGGCGTCGGAGCGGACGGTGTAGGAGTCGCCGGGGGGAAGGCTGGTGCTTGGATAGGTTGCTGGACCGCCTGCGGTGAAGAGAGTCCGGCGTACGGGTCGGCTACCGGCACGGGCGGCATGACCGGCTGTACGATACCGACCGGTGGTGCGACGACGTCTGCCGTCACGGCGGCCGATTGGTTACGCACGCGGTCGAGCATCTGCTGGTGCCGGAGCGCGTCGGCTTGGTCAAGCCTGGTGTCAAAGGCTTGCCCTACTCCCATGGTGGCATCGAGCATGTCCGGTGTCGATTGGGCTTCGAAGTAGGCGTCGTTGGTCATGGACCCAGGCGATGTCGGCGTCTGGGCCTGGACACCGCGTACCGCCCATCCACGGGAGTCGACGATACTCGCCAGGTAACTCAGCCGCTGCTCAGCTTCCGCCTCGCTCAGGTCCTTGGTGCGCTGTACTTCTACGACGTTAGGAACGGTGATCTCGACGAAGGCCTGCGTACCGTCCGGTATCCACATGCGCTTACGAGGTTTTATATAGAATGACACGATCGCGGCCAGGTAGGTTTCCATAGGCTGATCCTTACGGAGTGGTAAGGCCAAAGCACCGAAGAACACGATGACCGGCAGTACGATGACCGCCAACGGAATGAACAGTTGCGACAGGAACCAACCTATGAAGCACGCCCCGACCACGATGATCAGGTAAATGAACTGACGGAACGAGAACGGTCCGATCAGCTTGTCATCGGCTTCGACATCCTGAGGTACTTTGTAGACTGCCATTTACGGTAAGTATAGCAAATCTCAGTAAGCTTAAGGGGTTTCTGTCTCTGGGAATGGAAGGTTGAATCCGAAGCTTGCGGCGACACGGTTCGCCTCTTGTCGTGCATCCACCTTTGTCTGAGCGCGTATCGCTGGAGTGTTATTGATATCATTGAATGCTTCCTGAAGGTTTGCCAGTCCGACATCTCCAAGTTGATTCCTACCAGCTTCGGTACTCGCGAGTCGACTAATTGCCGCACGGTCATCTGGGTCCATGCTTCGCCACTCGTCACCAGACATCTTCCTTTGAACACGCGTGACCAGCTGCTCGTCGTGCGTCCCGTATTGCGCTGTCGTGTACTCACCGCGACCGATTGCACTTCGCGCACGGTCACCGAGTGCGAATGGAACGCGATTCATATCACTCTTGACCTGCATCAGCATATCTCTTCGGACTTCTGCGCCATGTCCTGCCGCCCCGCCTGCTTCCGTGTCAGGAATGCTTCCTATTTCGTCAATGAATGTATGTAGTTCACTCATCGGTGCGGACTTCATAAACATGCCTGCAGCTGCTGCGCGACGCTCGGCCGACTGTGTTGGGTCAAGTGCAATTTCTCGTAAGGAAGGTTCGCCGTTCGGACCCTGGTCAGTCGGGTGTGTCATGGACATGGTGGTCTGTTCAGAACCGACATTCTTATTGAACTGATCAATACGGACCTGTGTGGCAGCCGATACGGCTCGTTGAGCGCCATACTCATCCACGCCTCCGGCGATGGCCGCAAGCCCGGTCGATGCGTCCGCTACTTGATCGGCGTACTCGACATTCGCGATGTTACTCGCCGATGCCGACCGTTGCGTCTGGACCCGCTTCTGCGTATCGGCTGCGCGTAGTTCCTGGACTGTCGCCTGAACCTCGGGACTTTGCTGGGCTATCAAGTGCTCATCGGCACCCGCTTCGGTACGGAGTTCCTGTATGAATGCCGACTCTTCGGCCTTGGCTGCTTCGAGTGTATCGGTGGCTGCTTGTGCCTGCACGTTCAGGTCGGTGTTCTGCTCAACTGCACGCGTCTCGGCTCGCTTTTGAACGATGTTCGACCGGATGCCAGCGGTCGCCTTGCGGTCTGCGATCGCCGACCCCGCTGCTGAGGCTTCGAATGCGTTCTTGGTGTCCGTTCGCTGGATCTCAAGGTTACCTTCGGACTCTGCGAGCCGCGCGTATTGCCCGCCTTCCTCAGAGTTCGCCGCTATATGATCCGTCGTAGCGTTGTTGGCGAGTGTTTTTTCGGCGTTGGTCGAATCCAGGCCTGCTTGGACCGCACGTGTCCGAAGTCCCGCATTGTTAGCAAGGTAATTCTGTGTCGATTCGGCGTGATGGATCGCCTGTTCATCCTTAAGCCCTAGCCCGGATTGGAATGCTTGGTCGTGTAGTTCGTGATTCTCGGCCAAGTGTTCGCGCTTCGCTCGATTCGTATTGAGTTCGTTGGCGAGCTTGGCGGTTTCCTGGCCCTTCGTAGCATCACGTCGACGACGCGATGCGGTCGCGTCGGTATCTAGGTATGTATCGGTCGCGGACTTGGCGCGGTCTTCCAGGTTCTTGTATTTGTCGTCGCGCTTGGCTCGTCCGCGCATCATACCACCGACACCGAGTCCGTAGGCGCTCCGCCAACCTGTTCGTCCGAACGCACCCTCACCGCTCATCGCACGGCGCTTCAGAGCATTGGCCGCACCGCCCGCCATCTGCTTACTTCGATCACCGAACTGCCTGCCCGACATACGGGTGCTGCGGTCTGCCAAGCCCGCGATCTTAGTACCGACGCTACCGGCGGCCGACAGTGACCCCTTCAATATGGCCGGTACCGCGAATAATGGCACCGCCGCTACACCGAGTGCGACGAGTACGAGAAGCTGCTGATCGTCACCCTCGCTTCCCTGTCCGACCTGTATAAGGATACTGGCGGCCAGAGTACTGGCACCGAACACCAGACCGACGATCGGGTACACCATGAGCGTGGTCACGAAGGCTTTCCACCATTTCTTGAACCAGCTTTCCGTATTCGGTAACAGGTATGCGACGAATGCCAACGGAGAGATGACGATGAGCAGGATAACGAGGGCCTGCCTAGCGACCAATATAAGTATGATAAGCACGAACGCGAGTAGTACCGCCGGTGCCATAGTGATGGCGACGACGAGCAAAATGATACCTATACCGGTCGCGGCGATACCCAGTATCTGGCTCATGGAGTTTTCCCATTGGGTCGTCTCGATGGCGCTTCCGACGTCTATCGAATCCTTCAGAAGTGAATAGATGCTGGAGCCGAGGATGTTGCTTATATCGACGGCGATAGCACAGATATAGAATGAGATATTGACAAGTATCGCGGCCACGACGATACGTGGCAACATCTTCTTTATGCCGTAATTACTGATTCCGGCGCTGGTAATCTGGGAGTAGACGATGACCATGAATGCGATGACGAACGCCACGTTGGCGATGTCGCGGAACGCCGCCCAGGCGTTACGTGTCCCCTCGCTGCCGACCACTGCCGGGCGTATACCAAGGATATTCTCGAGGAACCTGAACGCGGCGTCGTTCATACGGCCGATGAATGTCAGAACCGGACAGACCAGCCAACCGATACCGTCGACGGCACAAGAGGTCGTCTCGGCTTCTCCATCGCCCGTCCCTGTTCCTCCATCGGTCGAGCCGTCGTAGCCGCCGCCTTTCAACGGCCCTTCGAGAGCGATGCCTCCAGCCGCCGCTATGGAAGGAATATCCATGGTAGCGGTGGCGACGCTCGAACCGTCGAATCCGAAATCGATCTTCTGGTAATGATCCTTTTCGGAACCTGCGTCGTAGTAGCTTTCCGGTAGGCCGAACTGTTTGAAGATACCCAGGTCGTCGTTATCGGTCGGGCCACAGTCCGTTCCACCGACACCGAGCTCCTTGTCGAACAGTTCACGTATCTGATTGGAGACGTCGTCCTCCTTGTCCTTTTTCTCGAGCGGAATCAGTACCCATCTACTACCGTTGTTCGCGACGACGAGCGGACAGTCATTGGCGTCGACACCTTGCTCTATGTAGGCGGTATCACCCTGGTGGGTACCGTACTTCTTGAATACAGTGCCGTTCGTCGGCATGACACTGATGACCTTGCCTTCGCTGGAGCTTCCGGCAAGTACGACGTTCGCCCGCTCCGCGTTATTTTTCGGCGCGCTCAGGTCTTTCGTCTCGGCTGCGCCACAACCACCACCGCCACCTTCGTCGGCGACCTGGTACGAGAGTCCCCAGCGCTCGGGCGTGCCACCACTTTCGTCGCTGGTGGCGGGCGCGTACGCGATTTCGGCCGGACAGTTGGTCCCTACTGCCTTGAAATTCCAGGTCTCGTCGGTAGTATTCGAATCATAAAAGTAGACGCTACCAAGCAGCAACGTCATGCGGTTGATGCGCGCGAACGCACCGTTCGGATCCACCTTCACGTCCGCCGCCGCAGCGTTCTGCGTGGCAAGTATTAAGTTCAGCCCTGAAATGAGCTGTAAGAATAAGAAGGCGGCCGCAATTATACGATATTTTTTTTGTTTAAGCATAACTACGATACACAGTATAGTCTTAACACGAAATGACGGCAACTAAGTGCCGTCATTTCGTGTTCGGATGTGGTATGGACCGAATCTATTCGGGGGTCGAAAGGTTATCGACTTCCTTGAGCTGCCATTGACCGTCGACGTTCTGGAACGTCAGGTGGTACTGGTTCGTCGAATCCAGGTTTTCACCGGTGCTCGCACCCATGGCCAGGACGGTGTCCATGATATTGTCGGTCGCATGAAGCGTCACGATTCCGGAGACTTCCTCGGCTGATTCCGTCACGCCGGTAACTTCCGTTACCTCCAGTGTGCTTTCGTATTCAGGGTCACCGTTCTCGCCGGTAGCGTAGTGGTTCGTCGAAATAGTCTGAGCGGTTTCTTGAAGATCGCTGGCGTATTCACCGAACTCAGAGTTCGTCGACCAGTCAGAGCCGAGCAGCGCGTCCAGGTATTGTGTGTCGCCGGCCTGTTCCGATTCAGGGGTACCACTTTGGAAGAACTGTTCCAGCTGTGCGTAGTACGCGGTCGCCGCTTGCTGGAACGTCGGGTTCTCGACGGCGCTGACACCTAACGGGTTGCCAGGTTCGACTTCAGGGTTCGAAGGCGTGGTTTCGCCAGGAGTCGGGTTCGCGGAAGCGCTCGGTGTCGTGCTGTCCGGTCCCTTAGGACCGGTTTCACCGCCACCTTGTGTCACGCCGACGACAGCCGCACCGGCACCAAGGAGTCCGAATACCGCACCGGCTACCTTCACGGCTTTGCGCTGATACCACTTAGGTGGGAAATAATCCTCGTGACGCTGACCTTCCGGTGGAATACCGGTAGGACCAGTAAGTTGACCGTCTTTCCATTCATCGGGTCGGCTTGATCCGGTTCGTTCAGGAGTAGGAGTGCTCATTTGGTGGTGGTTCCTTGCCGCTTACGTGGGGCATTAGGTTATCTAAGCGCTAATATGCTTATACTCTTACTATACACCTTATGGTTAAAAAAGTCAAGTAGGTAGAAATGACGTCAAGGGTTGACCTTGCGATTCGGGTGACGGACGCTCCTGTTATTGTACGGAGCTTGGATCCTGGCCGTTCAGGACTGCCTGAACCATTCGGAGCGGCTTATCCTTGATGCCACTCATCGCAGCAGGGTCCTGGGATACACGTTCGACCAGTCGCTGCAGGTTGTTCGTACCGTTCGCCTTGTCGTCGGCTTCAAGCAGGCGAAGCGCGTGCTCCTGAGCCGGCTGTACCAGGCTCGAGAATCGCTGACCGGTGATACTCTTCCATATACCGACGTTATTATTGACGGCATCGAAGTTGGCATATAGTTGACCGTTCTCGTCACGCTCGTTATTCGCCCATACCTCGAAGGCACGGCTGGCGGTACGGATCGACTGTTCCCCACCCAGGATTTCCTTGAGCAGCATGACGTTGTCCTCGTCTGGCGGAAGCCCCTGGGTATAGTCGCTGAGCACGCTCATGAGGCGAGATGCACCAGGCGAGCCGTTCTTGGCGAGCAACCTGGCGTATGCCACACGCTGAGGCATGTATGACGGATCGTTCGGCAAGGCCTTGAAGCGGGCCTCAAGCTCATCGATGTTGGATTGGACGCTGTAATCGAGCGTGTTCTGGTAGTTATCGGTGTTAGTGATGAGCTCCTTGGTCACGGCAGCCTTGGCAGCGGCTAGGACGCGGTCGGCACCACGTGGGTCGACACCGGCGGCACGCTGGCGAAGCTGGGCAGACTTACTGAGCGCATCGGTAAAGTCACTCTGCTGTATGAGCTTGGCGGAGCCCTGTACCTGCCCCTCGACGTCGATATCACGCTTGATGCTCTTGATGGCATTGGCGACGCCGACGTTGTTGACGCCGGCTTGGACGTCGACGAGCACTCCAGGTGCGTCACCTCCCTTGGCGCGGATATTCTCGATAAGGCTGTTGTATTGTTCCTCGACACGCTTGGCCGAATCGGTCGCCCGGACTTCGTCCAGGCGGAGCTGTTGGACGTTGGCATCGACCCGCGAGACGTAGTTCCAGTTCGCCTGTGCATTGCTCTTCAGGCGACTTTCGATCGATTCGGCGACCTTTTCGTCTGAGAAGGTACGTACCTTCATGGTCCGCAGTTCACGACTGTTATCGATGGTCGTCTGTAGGGCGACCTTGGCAGCGGCATCGATCTCGGCGGCGTTGATCTCGGCGACGCCCTTGTTGACGGTCGTCTGGATCTTGGCGTCACGGAGCGTCGCGTAGCGTGGAGTGACGCCGGCGTTCAGGCTTTGCTGCAGGAAGCTTTCGTCGTCGGATGCCATACGCTCCTCGTCGATCTTGGCGCGTCCTTGTGCGAGCCTGGTCGCCGTCTGCATGCCGAGGCGGCGCGAATCACCTTGCAGGACGTTCTGCCAGTGTTCGTCGTGACGGGCCTCGGTGTATCCGTGCAACAGGTTGGAATCCTGCTTGAGTTCGGAAATTTCTGCGGAACCGTAGCGGTATGACGGGGTGTAGGTTGATCGACCGCGCGCCTGGGCGTATTGGCGACGGGTGCGACTAGCGAGGGTCTCGTAGCCGTCATCGTTGTCTTCGAGGAAGCGGTTGGCGTACTCGGTATTCGCGTCGCGTAGCCGTTGACGGTTGTATTTCTTCAGGTCCTGCCTGTAAGCGGCGCGGCGCATGAAGTTACGGCCGCCGGTCAAGGTACCGTCGGCGTTGCGTTCGGCATTTATCTTGCGCTGCTTGGCGAGGAAATCCTGACGACGCTCGTTGTTGTAGTTCTTGTAGCGGTCATAGATTCCCTTCTGCGGGTTGTTGACGATACCACCGAACCGGTTGAGAACGCCGCCACCGAGTCGTAATAGAAGCGGTGTGATCGCGAGCGGTGCGACCATGACGCCGAGGCCAAGGATGACCTGCTCGATACTGGTCGCGGTCCGAATCAGTACTTCACCGGCCAGTTGGGCGGCGCCGAATACCGCACCGAACGCCGGGAACATGATAAGCATGGTGAAGAACAGGCTTCGCCATCGCTCGAACCACTTCTCCGTATTGGGCAATATGAACGCCGCGAACGCGAGCGGTGCGATGGCGATGAGCAGGATGATGATGGCCTGACGGGCGGCCAGAATGAAGAACGTCACCATGATGAGCAGCGCGCCACCGACCAGGAACGGAGACAGTAGCCCCCATAGTCCGGCCGCGGCAGCCGACCCGAGCGTCGCGCCAGGTAGGACGTTCGCAAGCACACCGACACCGACGCCGCCGGCTAGTACCCATGTGGTGACGCTGGTCCAGTTGACCTCGCCTCCGCCGGATGATCCCGGTAGGACATCATCCCGGACGCTTTCGAATAATTGGTTGATGCCATAGCCTGCGATGTTACTGATGTCGACCGCGGCAGCACACAGGATGTACGAGACATTGATAAGTATGGCTGCGACCGCCAAACGTGGCAGGATCTTACGGATCTCGTAGCCGTTGAAGCCTCCACCGACCAGATAACTGTAGATGATGACCATGAAGCCGATGATGAATGCGATGTTCGCCAGGTCGCGTGAGTACTGCCAGACACGGTAGATCGGGTTGTCGACCGAGTTGGTGATCGGTTGGACGGTCAGGAAGCCACGGATGCGTTCGAATACGAAGTCCATGACCTCTGCGAGACCGTTCATGACCGGACAGACGATGTATCCGATACCGTCGATAGTACAGCTGCTTGAGAAGGCGGATTCATCTGTTTCACCGACATCTACCGCCGGTACGACGACGATCGGCTCAGGGATGGTAGGGCTGGAATAATCGTTCGGCGGGTTAAGGGTGTACCTGATGTAGCGGGCTTCTTTTTCGGCCCGAGGATCACTGGAATCGGCGGCGAAGTAGACGAAGTGGGCTTGGTTCGGCGTGACACTCGAGTCGACGTACTGGTAGATGGCCGAACTGTCGCGAATGAGCGCGGGCGCCTTGTCTTTCGGTTCGACTACCGCGTAGGTATTGCCATCATATGTCAGTGACTCGCCTTCCCAGGTAGCGTCGGCCGCGTAGGCGGTCGGTGTCGTAGCAAAAACGTACCCGAGCAGGGCCACAAAGAACGTGGCCAGCAACATGCTGAATTTCCGCGGGTTATAACTACCACGCGGAGCTCTCACGAGAACATCCCACATAACCCTTGCATTGTATCATTTTACAGAGAAAAAGTCAATACCGTTAGCCCTTTAATGTATGGGTAAAAAATACGGCAAAACGTTGCCAAGTCATAAGAAATATCGTATCGTGTGAACAGTTATGAACAAAAAACAAACAATCCGACACTTCGTCGCGGCCTGGATGGTGCTATCCGGTCTTCTGACCGGTGCGCTCTTCCTGTCCTCGCCGACGGTATCGGCCGACCCGGCAACCGGTACTTCGATCAAGTGTAAGGACGGCAAGAGCGTGCAGGCGCTGCCGAGCATGAAGCCCGATACGAGCAAGCTCGACGACAAGGACTACCAGTATGCTTGTCGCAACAACGGAGGCTATCGTGTCGTCGACGAGACGATCCAGTGTAACGACGACTCGATGCAGAGCGTTTTCAAGGATGCGGCCGACCCGAAGGACAAACTGAACGACAAAGACCGCGAGAAGGCCTGTGCGAGTCATGGTGGAATCAAGGCCGACGTCAATACGCCGAATACGACAGACGACGGTACCGGTGGTACGAACGTCGACGGAAACGACTGTGGCGGTGTCGAGACGGCTATCATAAAATGTGACGCGGATAACTCCGGTGACCTTGAGAAGAACGGTGTCTGGGGCCTGATGATCATGGTACTGAACATCCTTACCGCCGGCGTCGGCGTCTTGGCCGTAGCGGGAATCGTCTACGGTGCCGTCCTGTACACCACCGCCGAGGACAAGGCCGACCAGGTCAAGAAAGCGACCGATATAATAACCAATGTCGTCATCGGGTTGATCTTCTACGCCCTGATGTGGGCAGGATTGAATTTCATAGTTCCAGGAGGAGTGTTCTCATGATTCGACGATATATCAATGGCCTGGCGGTACTCGCGGTACTGGCCGGTGTCGGAGCGGTAGTATTGCCGTCATCGACGGCTTCCGCCGCCGCGGCGGAACGGTTCGGTGACGCCAACAGTGACGCGTTGAATTGCACGTCGTCATTCCTAGGCTTCCCTGCCTGGTTCGACGGTTTGCCACGTAAGGAAGGTACGTGTGATTTGGCCGTATCGTCGCAAAAACCTGAGGCGAACGAAAACGGAGATCTTGAGGAGACTCCTTCTCAGGAAGACCTGAACGCGTTCATCTTCCGTATCGTGCTGAACGTCATCGAGATCGTGCTCCGTATCATCGGTTACTGCGCCGTCGGATTTATCATCTATGGCGGATTCAAGTACCTGACGAGTGCCGGATCTGCCGACCGTATTACTTCCGGTCGTAAGATCATCACCAACGCACTGATCGGTTTGGTGATATCATTCATGTCAGTAGCGATCGTCAATCTGATCGCGGGTAACCTGAAATGAACGAAGTACTCCTAACGCTAGCAGCCAAGATCAAGCCGAGTGAGATCGGCGTCGAAGAGATATCCGCCGATAGCGCGCTGAACGGTATCCTGAACACCGTCTACTTCGCGGCCGGTCTGGTGGCGGTCATCGTCGTTATCGTGAGCGCGATATTCTACACCACTTCACAAGGTGACCCGGCCAAGACCAAACGTGCCAAGGACGGCATACTTTACTCGATCGTCGGTATCGTAATAATATTGGCGGCGTTCGTCATCACGAACTTCGTCGCAGGAAGGTTCGCATCATGAAACGATTCATAACAACATTCATCGCTTCGTTCGCGCTCGTCGCGGGTATCGGCGTGTTCGCGGCCGTACCTGCTGGGGCGATCAACGTTTTCGAACAGTGTACGGCGGATAACAAGGATACGAGCGTGTGTAAAGCCCAGGGTAGCGACGATGTCAACTCGCTGACCCAGACGATCGTCGGCATCCTCTCGTTCGTGGTCGGTGTGTTATCGGTCATCATGATCATCGTCGGTGGTATCCGCTATACCCTTTCGAACGGGGATTCTGGACGGATCAAGTCGGCCAAAGACACGGTGCTTTATTCGGTCATCGGACTCGTCGTATCACTGCTTGCCTATGTCATCGTCAACTTCGTCGTAGGACAATTCACATGATCATAAAAGGATTCAATATGAAAACGACCATATCACAACTACTAATCGGCGGCTTGATCGCGATGTTCGGTGCGCTCGGACTTTCGTCGCTCGCGCCCGCTCCGGCGTATGCGCTTGACTGCGACGCGACGCCGAACGCTCCGGCCTGTCAGATCCGCCAGGGTAAGAACGCGGCCGGTGCCAACGAAGATAAGAGCTGTGGCAGTGATGGCAAGCAGCAATGTACGCTCGGTGATCGGATCGCCCAGGTCATCAATATCCTGCTCTTCATCATCGGTGCGATATCGGTCATCATGGTGATACTCGGTGGTATCCGATACGTCCTTTCGAACGGCGACTCGTCGCAGATCAAGGGAGCGAAAGATACTATCATGTACGCCGTCATCGGACTCGTCGTCGCACTGCTGGCCTATGCCATCGTCAACTTCGTGGTCACGCAGCTGGTCTAAAAAGAAACTAAAGGAGAACATATGATATCGAACGTAAAGAACACACTTCTCGGACTACTAGCGTTACCTATGCTGGGCATGGGTCTGCTCGCGCTCGTTCCGCAGAACGTCTCTGCCGCTACGCCGGAGACTGACGGAACATGCCAGAACAATCAGATCAACGTCGCCGAAGGTGTCGACTGTGCCCGCGGCGAGGGTGCCCGCCAGAACCTGTTCGGTGGTAGCGGCAGCCTGTTCAAGATCGTCACCGACGTCCTACTCTTCCTCATCGGTGCGGTATCGGTCATCATGCTGATCATCGGTGGCTTCCGTTACGTCGTAAGTAACGGAGATTCAAGCCAGGTCACCAACGCCAAGAACACGATCCTGTACTCGGTCATCGGTATCATCGTCGCCCTGCTTGCGTACGCCATCATCAACTTCGTGGTATCGTCATTCATCGCCCAGCCAGCCCAAGGTGCCGCACAGTCCCGTACCGAGTCTTAACATTCCGCTTCATATTTGATATAACAAGAACAAGATTACCCCAGAAAGGAATTACATACATATGAAACTATCAATCACTAATGCGCTGAAAGGCCTGCTGGTCGTCCCTGCTCTCGCGCTGGCTGTCGGCTTTACGGCGACTCCTGCGGCTGCGTTCAGCCAGACTATCAATGACGGTGCGACCGCCGCTCAGGGTACCGGTACCGAGGAATGTCTCTTCGGCGGCGGTGACTGTGCGGGTGACGGTATCTTCAAGACCATCACCAACGTCCTACTCTTCCTCATCGGTGCAGTATCGGTCATCATGCTGATCATCGGTGGTATCCGCTACACCGTATCGGGTGGTGACTCTACCGCGGTAACCAGCGCGAAGAATACGATCCTTTACGCCGTCATCGGTATCATCGTATCGCTTCTGGCATACGCTATCGTCAACTTCGTTCTCGACAGCTTCACAGGACCGTAAGCTGCGCGTTCAGTAATAAAAGACCGCTCGTCAGAGCGGTCTTTTATTAGTTCATAGAAACTCAGGCAATAAAGATACCGCCCGTACTTCGGGCGGTATCTCGATCGTGTATCGGCTAGTTGATGGTAATCTTCTTGGCCTGTTCTTGCTTGACCTTACCGAAACCGATGGTCAGGACACCGTCCTTCAGCATCGCTTCGACTTCGTCTTCCTTGACCGCTACCGGCAATGCGACGGTCCGGCTGAATTCGCCCCAGTAACACTCCTGGATGTGCCAGTTCGTCGCGTCCGAGTCATCGCCGCTCGAAAGCGTACCACTGATGGTCAGGATACCGTCGGAAATACTGACATCAAGGTCTTCCTTGTTAACGCCGGCGGTGCGGGCTTTTACGATAAGCCGCTCCTCGGTTTCGTAGACATCGACTGCGAGCTGTCCAGGAAAGTCCTCTTCCCCTTCGTCCCAGTTGTCGTCACCGGCCTGTGGCGCAGGTTGCTGCGACTGTTGGCTGGATTCTTGCTGCTGCAGGTCGTCGTCGTTCAAGAACGCCGCGGCCAGTTCATCTTCAATTAATAAATCGTCGTTTTGTTTACGAGCCATTGGTTTCCTCCACATTTACCTCAGACACTATTGACAAGTAGTCACCTTCAGTATAACTAATGCTTATTGTATAATCAACGCTACGAGACCTTAAAACGTAAAAAGCACAATGGTTAACAAACTTTTACGATTCATCGCTCCTCACCACTGTTATGGATGCCAGAAAATCGGCTCCGTACTATGTGATAATTGTAAACACGACATCATCGAGGACGGATTCGATGGTTGTATCGTCTGTTCGCGGCCGTCATCTGTAGGAGTCTGTTTGTCGTGCCGTACGGCATACGAACGTGCATGGTGTGTCGGTGAACGCTCGGGCGCGCTGGAGCGTACGATCGATGCGTTCAAGTTCGAGCGTGTCATCGATGCGGCGGCACCACTTGCCGGATTACTCGATAGCCGCATGCCGGTATTACCGAACAATGTCGTCGTGGTTCCGGTCCCTACCCTATCACGTCATGTCCGTCAGCGTGGGTATGATCACATTCACCTAGTAGCGAAGGAATTCGCTATACGTCGATCGCTTAAGTCGAACAAGGTGATACGACGAACGAATAACGGCGGAGTGCAACGCGGCAATACCAAGGCTCGGAGGATGGAACAGGCAAAGCGGGCGTTCTACGTGGATGGAGTACTCGACCCTGACGCTACCTATCTCGTCATCGATGACGTCGTCACGACCAACGCGACGCTCAGGTATGCGGCGCAGTCGCTGCGCGACGCAGGCGCCAGGCATGTCTGGGTGGCGGTTATCGCCCGACAGCCCCTCGACAAGTCCGCCTGACATCTGTTAGAATTGCTCGGATAGCCTGGAGAGGTGACCGAGTGGTTTAAGGTACTTGTCTTGAAAACAAGCGTGGGGCAACTCACCGCGAGTTCGAATCTCGCCCTCTCCGCCAAGAAAATAGACGACACATCTTGTCGTCTATTTTCTTGTTCGCAGTATGTGTGGTTTCTTCAGGTCACCGACCGTGCTTCACGCGAAAGGCCGCGGAGCACCGGCCGGTGACCCATATGGTCGGGCGAGGTCAGAGTCGACCGTCAACCCGCGCGGCGTCAAGGCTGCGTGAGACCTTTAACTCGACACCACATGCGTACAAGTATAGTGTTCTAAACTGAGAAACGGCTTAGACGTTGGTGCCAGCGGTACCACCGCCGCCGGTAAAGCTCTCGAGTACGAAGTTGACGATGGCGTAAGCCAGCAGTGCTACGATCACTCCGACTATCGCATAAAGGATGGTATTCTTCGCCGCAGTCACCGCGGTAGCGTTACCGCCCGATATCACGTAGCGCAGACCACCGATGATGATCATGATGACCGAGATCGCGCCAAGTATGAACAGGAGTACGTTAGTGATGGTCCGGAAGATGCCGGCGCTACCGAACAGTTGATCGGTCTGATCATCGCCGCGTGCGGAGTCCGCTCCACCCTGGACGCCACCGTCGAATCCCATTGCCATCGGGGCGACGACGACAGCTAAGGCCAGCGAAGTGACCAAGATTGATGGAAGTAATGTTCGGATGACGTTTCGTATCACGGTATGCCCCTTCGTTAATGTCTGGTATCAATATAGCAAAACGAGGCGAAAAGTCTACCCGTCCGCCCCTGTTATATGCTACAATCATTCAAGTTGAGCTATGTGCTCATACCCTTTGGAGGAGTACCCAAGTGGCTGAAGGGGACGGTTTGCTAAATCGTTAGTACGGAGAGATCTGTAGCGGGAGTTCGAATCTCCCCTCCTCCGCCAAATAATGAAGACCCATAAGGGTCTTTTTTATATTTGCTATCATTGAACGATGAGCAAATTGAACGGAGTGGTCGACCACACCACCGGCCGCAAGACCGATTATCTGTATAGGCTGTCACTGAAGGCGCTGATCGTCAACGAGAACGACAAGGTGCTCGTAGTCAAAGAATCCGGCCGCGACTGGTGGGACTTACCGGGCGGCGGTATGGACCATGATGAGACGATCGAGCAGGCGCTCGCCCGCGAGCTAGCCGAGGAGGTGAATCTAAGCGGCAAATTCGAATATAGAGTCATCAATGTGGACGAACCTGTTTACTTGCCGAACGCTAATGTCTGGCAAGTGCGGATGATCTTCCACGTCACGCCGGAACATATGAGCTTCTCGGAGGGAGTCGACGCCGACGCGGTCGCTTTCATGGAGCCTGCCGATTTCGAGTCTTCGGACCGCGATGCGGAGCGTCGGATATTCCGATACTTCAAAAGTGCCTCGGTGGCGTAGACGACGCACAACTCCCCTACGTGGTACATGACGCTAGTGCTATACTCGAGACATGAAGAAGAAATCTCCCGTCAAAGCATTAGGTGTCGCATCTCGAAAAACTCAGGAAATGCAGACCGTCGCGCTCATTGTCATCGGTGCGGCCGTCGTCGTCCTAGCCTGTATCGTCGCGGTACTTCTCGCGCAGGCCGATCGTCATCGCGACTCGATCGATGCCATCGAACAGACGCTATCCGTCGACGAATAGCCCCTGTTCGCCCTACGTGATGACGCTCACGCTCCCGTGATATACTAACGGCATGCAACCGGACCAGCCGAACGACCAAACCGACCTGTATGAGGACGCCGAAGCGATGTCTGAAGCGGCTGTTTCAGACGAATATTCCGACGAAGCGCCGGTACAATGGCAAGCGCCGGAATACATCCAGGAGCGCCGGTCTCCGTGGTGGTTCATAGGATTCTGGGTCGTGACGGCCGTACTCATGGTCATCGCGGCGTTCGTCATCCGCTCGTGGTCATTCACTATCTTGGTCCCGGCCATGGCGGCAGCACTTATGATCTATTCGCACCGACCACCTCGTACGCTGACATACGTGTTGAGCTCCAAAGGGCTTTACATAAATGAGAAACTGCATCATCTGAGTGAGTTTCGCAGCTTCGGCGTATTGAAGGACGATTCGATCCCAAGCCTCATGCTTATACCGGTCAAGCGGTTCCGCCCAGGACTTACCGTTCATTTCCCTGTCGAATCCGGTGAAGTCATCGTCGACATGCTCGGAAGTCGCATTCCGATGCAGGAGCTGAAGCTCGACATGTTCGACCAGCTCATCCGCAAGCTGCATATCTAGTCTACGGTTGCTCAGATTACCTCTGTTATGCTACAATCAATCCTGTTCGCTTTTTGTGGGCGAAGGCACCTTCTAGTTACAACACTAGGGGCACGTTACCAATATTCGTGCCTTTGGTAAGCACCCGTAGCTCAGCTGGATAGAGCGCTGCCTTGCGGAGGCAGAGGCCAGAGGTTCGAATCCTCTCGGGTGTACCACGCTTTGTAACTTAAATCACCTCAATAAGACGAGGTGGTTTTTATTTGAGGGCAAACGGGATTTGAACTGAATTGGCACTCTTGACATTAGAGTGCCAGCTTTGCTATAACGGAAATAGAAAGGGTTTTACCTTTCGCATTACAAATCAAATGAAAGGAGGTTACCATGAGTAACTTAATCAAATTTGATCCGTTTGCGGAAATCCAAGCCTTACAGAAGCAATTCTTCTCGGACGATTGGTTTTCGCCGATCAAAAGCATGCAAATGCCGACAACGGACGTGTACACGTCGAAAGACGATAAGGAGCTTCACATCGAAGCTCACCTGCCTAACTTCGAACAGAAAGACATCAGCATCAACGTTGATAAAGGCAACTTGGTAATTCGCGCCGAACGCCACGAACAGGAAAAAGACAAAGAAAAGAAGTACATTGTTCGCGAATCGAGTTCGAGCTTCTATCGCAGCATCAGATTGCCTGAAGCCGCAGACGAGAACTCAATCAAGGCAAAGATGAAAGATGGCGTGCTAAAAGTATCGGTACAATTCAAGGAATTGCCGAAACCTAAACAGATTGCTATCGAAGCGTAGATAGCTGTGAGAGAATGAGCCGGTTCACGCCGGCTCATTCATTTTGGTTCTAACATCATTCATTATGCTGTACCAAGAAAAATGACTCATCATTCGATGGGTCTTTTTTCTTGGTCATGGTTTTTGCTATGCTTCTGACATGTCTTATGTCCTCATCGGTCTGCTGCTCGGAATCTTTACCCTCGTGAACATACTTGCTCCCATATCCGGCTCTGCTACGGTGACCCCAGTCCTCGCCGGTCTGGTCGGTGCCAAGGACGCGATAGCGGTGGCGACGGTCTTCTTTTTCCTGACCTGTATACCGCGCATATGGTTGTTCCGAAAATTCGTACGCTGGGATATCGTCAGAACGCTGTGGCCGGTGTCGATAGTCGGAGCATTGATCGGGAGTATCATCTTCATCCACGTCAGCGAACTGTTCGTCTCGCTTATCATCCTCGGGTTTCTGACCTACTTTCTTATCCAGAAGGTGCAAGCCTCTTTCGGCATGAAGAAGCCTGCCAAGAAACCGACCAATCATGGCGTCGCCTTTATCGGATTGTTATCGGGCGCCTTGCAGGGAACGGGTCTTGCCGGCAGCGACCTTCGGAACGGATATCTGCTCAGTCGCGGCCTTTCCATATCGAACCTGCATGGAACGACCGCTATCATCGGTGGATCGAATTTCCTGTTCGCGAGTATCTCGCGTATCATCTCGGGAGAGCTGACCTTCCAGATGGCCTATCCGATTCTGCTACTCTTCCCCGTCATCGTTGTGGCCACGTACGTCGGACGTCATATTACCCTGAAGTTGCCGAAGATATGGCAGGACCGGTTCGCACTTCTCGTCATGATAGTCGCGCTCGTCATGATAGTCGCAAGCCTGTCGTCGTATCTGTAGCGTAAGATTTCAATCCGATTCAAAGTTCGTGACGAAACGCACGAGTCCCGCTTCACCCTGTTCCATAAGCGCGTCATGATTCGCGGTGAACAATCGTCCAAACAACGGCTTCGCAAATCTCATCCACGGTTTCGTCGGAGTCACGTTCCAGCGTATGTCGATGACCGTAGTTCGCCCGACAGCTGAAAAGACGAAACTCCCGCTTCCGACCAGATCTCCGGTCGAGTCAAATTCTATGTTGCGGTTCGACTCGTACCCGGTTACGACTATCCTTGTACGTAGTCTATAGCCCATTTCGCTCCGCCAGGTGCATAAGTATGTAGACCCGATTCCATCTTGCGTACGCAGAATGACCTCGACGGCTTCAAGTCCGCTCCACCATTTTTGCCATGTCGCGGAATCTATGAGTGCCGCGTACACGACAGGTATCGGAGCGGGAATATGCCATCGGCTGACGAAGTCGTACGTGCCGTAGCTACTGCGTACTTTTCGATCCACCGGGCTACTCATGTCACTGCCGGGTACCACCGGATCGGTAAAAGATGAATACGATGGTAAATACTATGATGACCGCGATACCGGTTACGGCAATCGCATCACCTCCCTTCAACTCCGTACCATTGTTCAGCTGCTGGTGTCCGGCATGCGCGAGATTCTGTAGTACGTCGGTTCTTGTTTCGAGCATGGTGTATCGTCTGTCGGCTTATCAAGTGAAAAGGACCCGCAACATGCGAGTCCTTTATAGGCTCGATATTTAGGCAGCTACGACGTGATCGTCCTTGACGACGTTGCCGAAACCTAGTGTCAGCGCCGTCGCCGCTATGGCGATGTGCAGGTATAGGTCTGCGTAGTTGTGCGCGATCAAACCGAGAATCGGGTCGTTCCCGTAGAACACACCGAGTACGGCGACCAATGCGTATACGACACCGAATACCTGGAAGTACAGCTTAGCGTATTTGTAACCGCTAAATCCTGCCGCTAATGCTGCGACACCACTCAATACGTGCACGAGGTTATGGAACGTGTTGACATGGAAGATTCCAAGAAGGTGTCCGTCCGGCGTGAATGCGGGGACGAATCCAAGGATACCGACTATTAGTAGGACTGCTCCGAATGCCTTTGATATGTTGGCTAACATCTTATTCTCCTTATTAGGTTGTGAGGTGAGTATAGGCGTTGTTGATAAATCAATATGTAATAATTATTACTTAATTTAACGGAAGCCGAAAATGAAAGACCCCGCAGGGTCTCCCACCTTTCGGTAGTGAGTCCCTGCGGGGTTGTACTTCAGCCGACGCGTCGGACCTTGATGTCACCGGAGCCCGCGACGGTCTCGACCGGGGTCTCGTCGACGTGTGCGACACGGATGTCGCCGCTGCCCATGACGGTCAGCCTTGCGGTGTGTGCCGAGGTATCGACGCTGATGTCACCACTGCCCTGTACGGTCGCGGAAAGTGACCGGACGGCTCCTCGGGAAATCTCGACGTCTCCTGAGCCCTGGACCGTGACCGCGGCGTCTCCGTTGACCTCGCCCACGCTGATGTCGCCACTGCCCTGAACGGTCAGTTGCACATCCGTGACGCGGCCGGCGTACACCCTGTGGCCCTGTGTCGATGCGATCAGGGGTGCGTCGATGTCGCCGACCGTGACGGTGCCGAGCACGTGGTAGGCGTTCACGGCGGTCCCCTGCGGCACTTTGACGTCGACCTGGACCTGGTTCTTGCCGTTTCCCGAAGTAATGACCGTGGCGGAGCCAGTGATGACGATGTTGCCGCTGACGCTGATGTTGTTGCTGCCGAATCCGATTTTGCGACCGCGACCTGACTGCACGACGGTGTGGCCGCCCGTGGCAGGCTGGTTGGCGACCATGACGAGCGTTCCACCGCTGACGTTGGTACGGATGTCGTTGACCTGGTCTTCGGGGCCGCTGATCACGAACTCGATGAAAGGCTCGCGGTGAACGCTGACCGTGACATCGGCACTGACACCGCGGACTTCGAAGGCCGATGCCTCGACTCGCTCGGGTCGCTTGGTAACGCGCTCCGAGGACGTGGTCCCGGAGCCGAGACTGATGTAGCCGCGGCCGACATTGTGCACCTTGCCGGTGCTGACGTCGCACCAGCTGCCGTCGGTGAAGTCGACACGTGTGTCGCGGATACTCGCGTACTGCTTGTCGGAGTGGACCTCCGTGCCGTTGATGGTGGCGATGAGCGTCATGATGACTCCTCTTTCCGGTATCGGTGAAGGTACTGACCTACGTGTAGGTATGAAAGTAATTTTACAATGTATCGTTACAAAGTCAAAGCAGATGCTCACTCCTTCAGAAAAGATGTCGACCAAGCCCCCGCCGGACTTTCTGATACGATGGAGACATGAAGAACAAATGGGATTCGGACGACGACGCACTTCAGCGTAAGTGTCTTGATGAAGTCATCGCACGTGTGGACGAAATCGGCGACTCGCCAGCAGGCATCATCGCCGCTCAGGACATCGTCGACATCGTGACCGAACATCTGGCACCGGAAATCTATAACCGAGGAGTTCGCGACGCTCGCAAGGTATTGCAGGATAAGCTTGGCGACCTCGAGTACGACCTCGATTCACTTACGCATCGTCCTTAGCCTGCCACATCTGTTAGAATGGTATGCAGTCATGCCACATGGAGAGGTGCAGGAGTGGTTGAACTGGCTTGTCTCGAAAACAAGTGTGCCGCAAGGTACCGAGGGTTCGAATCCCTCTCTCTCCGCCAAGAAAAATAACGACCGTCCGGTCGTTATTTTTCTTGGCAAGTTGAAACCCCCCGCTGGCTGCGAGGGGTTGTGGTTGAGTCGTCAGCGGGCGTCGGCCTCCGCCGGTTCTGCCTTGACGAGCTCGAGGCCCGGACGCTCGGTATCGATGACCGCACCGAGCACGGCGGAACTGAGGAAGCCGTTGGCGATGGCCTCGGCCAGCTCCGACTGAGGGCGCTTGACCAGGCGACGGACCTTGATCTTGACGATCTCGTACCCGTAGTCGGTCATCAGCTCTTCGCGGCATGACCGCTTGAGCTTCTTCTTCAGCCGATCCCGGCTCATACCGGTCTCGAGCAGATCCAGGATGCCGTCGTTCAGGTCGTCGGTGGCCTGCTCGACCGCTTCCGAGTTCTCCATGTTGGCACGGTTCAGGTCCTGGGCCGTGTAGATCTGCGCGAGCAACGCTTCCTTGGTGTCGGCGACCTTCAGCCATACGGTGACACCGTACTGCCAGGTCAGCGTTCCGATGCCGACTTCGTCGTCGATACGCACCTTGATGCGTGCGACCGAGGTCTTGCGGACCTTCCAGATCCCCTCGACATCAGGGTGCAGGCCGGGGCCGACCCGGTACAGGCGACATCCGCAGAATTCGCGGATACCGGCCTCGCTCGGACCGATGCTGACAAAGCCGATCTTGCCACGCCAGATGGACAGGCCGATCACGATCAGGGTGGCCGTGATCAACGCGCCTTTGACACCGAGCTCCGCCCAATAGGTGTAGTCGGTGGCATTGCTCATGGAAATCAGTGGTACTACCTGCTGGGTCATTCCCTTCACCTCCTTCGGGTCTCGCGGGATGAGGACAGGTCTGAGGACACGATACCATGTACGGATTGCGCAAGGTAGACGATTATCGTTGTAGTAATTGTATGCGCGGGTCTAAATATTGGTGCGCGGCTTCGTCGGGTCGGGAGGGGTCGTTCGGACGGCGCTGCTCGGGATACGGTTGATGTCCTCGTCGGCGTAACCGGCTTGCCTGAGGCCAAGTTCCATAAAGGCGATCATGCGTTGTAACGACTGAGCTCGTTCGGCGAGCCCGGGAAATTCCAACGGGTGTGTCGCCGCGACGATCCTGAGTTCGGCGGCGGCGAGGGCGACCGATCGTAGCCCTTGCGTGGCGACATAATCAAGAAACTCCGTCGGTTGGTCCGTGGCTGTCTCGCCCACCCCAGGCGCGACTTCGGCATGCTGTGTCATATCGGTACATCCAGTATACACCTTGACCGTGACTCAGGCGGAGCGTATAACAAAGGCATAAACACTCCATAAGGAACACAAACATGCCTCGATTCGAACAGATCCACGCTACGCACCGTAAGCACCGGACCGAGGATGTCTACGAACCCGAGGTCGAGATTGCGCCGATCCGGACCGGTGGCGGTGACGAATCCGACATCGATGAGCTGCTCCTACGGATCGACGAGGTCCTTTCGGAGGTAACCACCCGGGCGCTCGGTCGTTCGACCGGTATCGAAGCCGCCTGACACGCTATACTTGGTATATGCAACCGAGTATTTTCACGAAATTGGTGCACGGTGAGATTCCGAGCCATAAGGTATATGAAGACGAACGAACACTCGCCTTCCTTGATATTTACGCCGTCATTCCCGGCCACACCCTGGTGATTCCGAAGAAACAGGTCGAGTTCGTCTGGGACCTTGATGATGCGGACTATGACGCGCTACGGGATACGGCGAAGAAAGTAGCCCTTCGACTTCGCGACATTCTAGACACTCGATACGTCGGAGAAAAGATCATCGGCGTCGATGTCCCTCATGCCCACATCCACCTGATCCCGTTCGATGATCCGGCCGATCTACACCGTGCCAACCAACAGAACGCGGAGCCCGACCACGAGGCGCTCGCCGCCATGGCGGAGCGGCTGTATTTCACATGATCACTATCGTGGCCGTCGGCAAGAAACATGAGGATTGGGTGACGACGGGCATCGATCGTTACCAACAACGCCTGCGGCAGCCATTCGATATCCGTTGGGAGCTTCTGCCGCATAGCATCCATAGCGCTGATCTGGCACGTCGGGAGGAATCGGAGCGGGTATTGAAACGTATCGGCGACGACGCGTACGTCATCCTGCTCGATGAGACCGGCAAGCGACTGTCGTCCCCTGCACTTTCCGAGCTACTGGAGCGGACGGTGACGAACGGCCGGCATATCATCATCGTCATCGGAGGTGCATACGGTGTCGATGCGTCCGTCCACGAGCGCGCCGATACGGTACTGTCGCTATCCGACATGGTGTTTCCCCATCAGCTGGTCCGGCTGATCCTGGTCGAGCAGCTGTATCGAGCCCAGTCCATTGCCACCGGCGGCAAATACCATCACGAATAAATAATCTCACGTACGCATATTGACTTTTTATCAAGGTTATGCTAATATGAAATAGTAAACCTCAGTAAAACAAACAAATGTACGACCTTACCATCACCGCACCCGTCTCATTGTTCATCAGCCTGGCCGCTTTGGCCGGCGTGACGTTACATGACACCAAGATCGACAAGCTGGCGACCAGCGTCGTCGGCATTCCTGCGATGATGACCTCGAGCGAATCCGGTACCAAGGGCCTTTCGACCGAGCTACATACCCATGTCGAACGGGTCAATCTCAACGAGGCACATTCTTCACAGCCTCGGCTTGCTCCCCGTAGCGACCACCGTAAGCACCTGATGCAGAAAGCCGTACCGAAGGGTGCGCATCACCACGACGGCTACAGTCTCCCCCTTGCCTAACCTTTTATGACGTCGAGTTCGTTCTGAAGGCGCTCGATCAGCGTCTTTGCTTCTTCAGCGTCTTTACGCGACGCTTCGACCAATTCGGCCGGAGCCTTCAACACGTAGCGGTCATTGGCCAGTCGTGCGGCCAGGTTCTTCAATCGGGCATGGGCTTCGGCCAAGCGGACCTCGAGGTTCGACTGGTGCTCGTACAGCGTCGCTTCGTCGATGACCAACCAGGCTTCGCGGCCACTGTTAGCCAGGCGTAGGCCGGATGGCTGTTCGGTCTGCGTGACGCTTTTCAGGCGGGCCAGCTTGGCGATCAGCTCTGCGTTATCGGCGACCAGGCTGTCGCTGTGATAGCTAAGCTCGTACCTCTTCGTGCCGGGTAACTCGGCCGTGACGAAACGGATTTCGTTGACGAGTGCCTGCAGGCGTTCGAATTCGGCGGCGGCGATATCGTTGAATTCAGGAGTGCTTGGCCACGACTCGGCGATCAGCATACTTCCCTGCTTGTACCACGGTAATGTCTGCCAGATCGTCTCGGTGACGAACGGGGCGAACGGATGGGCGATGCGCAGCGCCGTGTCGAGAGTCCAGGCCAGCATGTCAGGGTCATCCTGCTGCTTGCTAGCTTCGACGTACCAGTCGGCCAGGCTGCTCCAGATGGTGTGGTACACCACTTCCGAAGCTTCGGCGAATCGGTAATCGGCCAGGAGCGACTCGACCTGAAGCGCGGCTCCTGACAGCTCACGCATGATCCAATGATCCGCCAGCGTCTTCGGCGTCGGGGCATTCAAACGGTAGTTATCACCGAGTTTATCCTCGATGAATCGGGCGATGTTCCATAGCTTGTTACAGAAGTTGCGGCTGGCGACCACCTTTCCTGTCGAGAACGCCTGGTTCTGGCCGGCGCTCCGATTGGCGATGATGCCGAGACGCAAGGCATCGGAGCCGTATTCGGCGATGACTTCCATCGGGTTGACCACGTTGCCTTTGCTCTTGCTCATCTTCTGGCCGTGCTCGTCGAGCACCATGCCATGCAGGTAGAGGCTCTTGAACGGAACCGTACCGGTCAGGTGCTGGCCGAGCATGATCATGCGGGCATCCCACCTGTCGACGAGATCACTGCCGTTCTCCATGATGGCAGCCGGATAGAAGCGTGCCAGATCACCGTTCTGAAGATAGTCGGTCACGATGTACGGCCACTGACCGCTTGAGAACCAAGTATCGAACGTGTCTTCTTCGCGTCGGTAGCGTTTGCCGTCGACCATGATGAACGGCTCATCGACTCGCTCGTCGAATATCCAGTCGTCCGGATCGGTATCGTTCTGGAACGCCGGAATCGGAATACCCCAAGGAATCTGACGGGACAGGTTCCAGTCGCGTATGTTCTCGAGGTAGCTGACGAGCTGTTTGCCACGCGATTCAGGGAAGAACGCTATCTCGCCCGCGTTGATGGCCGTTATCGCGGCTTCGGCGAGCGGCTTCATGGTCAGGAACCACTGATCCTTGATGAGCGGTTGGATGACGTTGCCGCACTTGTAGCAGTGCCCAACGGCGTGTTCGATGTCAGTGTCGCCTCGGAGTAGTTCTGCCGCCTGGAGGGCCGCCAGGACGCGTTTACGGGCCTCTTCTGCGGTAAGCCCCATGAACTGTGACGGTACGTTGATCATCGTGCCGTCGAAATCAATGACCTGGATACGCTCGAGGTCGTGCCTATTCCCTACCTCGAAGTCGTTAGGGTCATGAGCCGGGGTGATCTTGACCGCACCGGTGCCGAACTTCGGGTCGACATATTCGTCGGCGATGACGGGAATCTCCTTGTCGGTCAGGGGCAAGAGAACCCTGCTGCCGATCAGATGCTTATACCGTTCATCGTCAGGGTGGACGGCGACGGCCGTGTCTCCGAGCAATGTCTCTGGCCTTGTCGTCGCGACGACGATCTCGGCGATCTTATCGAGTGTCGGGTACGCGATCTTATACAGCTTCCCTTTCTCGGTGGTATGCTCCACCTCGATATCCGCGAAGCTGGTATGGTGTGTCGTGCAGTAGTTGACGATTCGCTCACCTCTGTAAATCAGATCTTCGTCCCATAATTTCTTGAACGTCTGGTACGCGGTCTTGATGACTTTTTCGTCAAGCGTGAATACCGAGCTGTCCCAGTCGGCACTGACACCGAGCGCGCGTAGCTGCAGGTCCATGTCGCCACGCTTCTGATCGACGAAGTTCCACACCTGACTGTATAACTGTTCACGTGAAAAATCGAAACGGCTCTTGCCTTCCTTTTGCAGTTCTCGTTCATAGACGACCCAGGTCTCGAATCCTGCATGATCGGCGCCAGGGATGTATGCCACGTCCCTTCCCTTCATACGATGGAACCGCGCAAGGACGTCCTTCAGGTTGAAGTCGAGCGCATGGCCTATATGAAGGTTCCCGTTGGCGTTCGGTGGAGGCATGACGATACCATACGGCTCCCCCTTTCCACTCGGCTTGAAAGCACCACTGGTTTCCCACATGGCATAGATGTTCGGTTCATATGTATCTGGTTGGTAAGTCTTAGGTAAGTTCATAATGAAGTTTTCACGTGAAAAGTCGCATCGGTATTTTTCACGTGAAAATACAGTTATCCACGCGCCCACCTCTGCTTTTTCTAGGGTTCAGTATAGCACAAGGGGCGGTATAATGGTGGGATGATTGACGTACGACGACACGATGATGCCGGCTCATGGGACGACCTGGTGCGAGAGAATGGCGGACATCCGTTACAGCTGTGGGGCTGGGGTGAGGTAAAGGCTGCTCACGGCTGGCGCGTCGAGCGGTTACAAGTGGGGAAGGGCGGTGCCCAGATCCTGATCAAGCGACTTCCGAAGCCGTTCGGACCGCTCGTCTATGTGGCGCGAGGTCCGTTCGGTGATGCTCTGACGGATGATGCGAGCAGGGAAGCGCTGGTTCTTCACGTGAAAAACACGTACAAACCGACGCTCATGAGCGTGGAGCCGGACACCACCGGACCTGTCGACTGGAACGGCTGGCGGCAGTCGAGCAACCGGATATTACTCCGACGAACGGCAGTCATGGACCTGACACGGAGTGACGAGGATCTACAGGCGGATATGAGCAAGAAGACCCGACAGTATATCCGCAAGTCAGGTGGAGAGGGGCTGGGCGTCAAACTGGCGGAATCCCGCGCAGATATCGACGAATGCCTGGCTATTTACAAGGCTACGGCCAGACGGGCCGGATTCGCGCTCCATGACGATAAGTACTACTACGATATCTTCGAACAGCTCAACGATGACTCACCGGTGTATATGGCAACCTACCAGGGTTCGGCAGTCGCCTTCTTGTGGCCGATCGTCACGCCTGAAGTCGCGTTCGAACTGTACGGTGGCATGAACGAAAACGGGCAACGACTTCGGGCGAATTATTTCCTGAAGTGGAGCGTCATCCAGGCGATGAAAGAGAGGGGAGTGAAGCGCTATGACGTCAACGGGCTCCTCAACGACGGCGTTAGCGCCTTCAAGCAAGGCTTCATACCGACGGAGACCATGATGAGCGGCACATTCGACCGACCGATGTCACCGTTGTATCCGATCTGGAGCGGATTGCTTCCGACGGTCAAACGAATCGTCCAAAGACTCCGACGATAGCATGGCCGAGAAAATGACGGAGCCCGGCAGCATGGTGCTGCCGGGCTCGTTGTCCTCGAAGATCAAGCAAAGTCGGCCGTGACGGAGAGCAGGAACTTGTCGCCCCGCGTGACCGCCCCATCATTGGCCTTGTAGATCTCGACGCTCTTGCACGTCTTGCCAAGGCCGGCCTTCAGCTTCTTCCGTGCCTTCTTGTAGATGAGGAGGCCGATCTCGTCGATGAGGTCGAGATCGCTACCAGCCTTGTCGTACAGCTGACGGCTGACGCTGGAGGGGAGCGTGACCTCGATACGTGGTCGCTTGGCTCCGGCGTCGTACTTCTGCTTGAGCTTGGGCAGCGCGGCCTTGACGATCCGTGCTGCGATCTCGGACGCGAGCGTGTTGAACTCGCGACGGGCTTCTTCGTGGGGAGTCGCCACGACGATCACCTCTTTCATGATAAGGAACAACGTGCGTACCACTGTAAACCTGGATCCGGATATTGCAAGCGGGAGCGTCTTCGGGCTTATGCCCAAGATGTCTCGGTCATCGACATGCTCGGATGCACCGAGACCTGGTCGACGGGAGTCGGCTCGAGTGCCTGGGCTCGGTAATAGCCGAGCGCCGCGATCATGGCGGCGTTATCGGTACACAGGCTGATAGGGGCATACTCGATGTCCATCGGGAGTCGCTCGCTCAGTTGACGTCGTAACTCGGAGTTCGCGGCCACGCCGCCGGCGATGACGATCGATGTCGGCTTGAACTCACTTACCGCTTTGACCGTCGCGTCAACCAACGTCTGAACGGCCGTGAACTGGAAGCTGGCGGCGAAGTCTGCCCTCTGGACGTCGTTTAAGCGCCCTTGAAGCTCGTGTGAAGGAAAAGTGTGGTCAACACCCACCTCGTTTTGAATAGCCCGTAGGACGGCCGTCTTAAGGCCCGAGAACGAAAAATCGTACGGACGTTTCAATCTTGCTTTCGGAAACCGGTATTTCAGCGGGTCACCTTGCGTGGCGGCGCTAGTGATGGCGGGGCCTCCAGGATAGGGAAGCCCGAGCATACGGGCTACCTTGTCGAAGGCTTCGCCGACGGCGTCATCGAGCGTCTCACCGAGAAGGCGGTACTGACCATGTCCTTCGAACAGGACGAGCTGCGAGTGTAGCCCGCTGACCGCCAGGGCGAGCATAGGGAACCGTGGCTGCCTGGCTGGAAGCTGTAATCCGTTTCCGGTCTGCTCGGTGATGAAATTGGCGTAGATATGCCCTTCGACATGGTGGACGGGAAAAAGCGGTTTGTCGTGCAGTTCCGCCAGGGTCTTGGCGGCGAGTACGCCGACGAGAAGCGACCCGACGAGCCCTGGTGCGTTGGCGACGGCGATGGCATCGATATCATCCCAGGTGACATCCGCTTCACGCATGGCCTGGCGGATGACAGGGTTGATGACCTCGATGTGCGATCGGGCGGCGACTTCCGGGACGACACCGCCGTATTCGGCATGGATATCGACCTGTGAATTGACGACGTTCGACAGTATCCGCCGACCGTCCTTGACGACGGCGGCCGAGGTTTCGTCACAGCTGCTTTCGATTCCGAGAATTATCATGCTAGAAACAGTATAGCCCAGGCATCCGTCAGTGGTAAAATAGGGGTACTATGGACAACGAAGTGGTAGGGAAGCTGCGGGCACGGGTGGCCGCATGGCGTCACGGCAATCCGTCACGAGGATTGAAGCTGATCGCCGTGGCGGGAGCCAGCGGTAAATCGACGACGATTTCACTGCTCGCTGAGATCTTGCAAGAGGCTGGACATTCGGTCATCACACTGACCGACCGAGGTTGCCAGCACGATGGGCAGGCGATCGCCAAGCGCTACGACGTATCGGCCGATAGCCTCCAGCACTGTCTGACGGTCGCCAAGAAGAAAGCCGTCGACTACGTGATCATCGAGGTGTCAGACGAGCTTGTCGCGACGCACTCCCTGCCGACATTGTTGATCACCATGTCGGTAGTGACCAACGACGCACCATCAGCCCAGGCACTGCTGAGCCAACCGGTCGACTACACGGTGGTTCCGAGCGGGTTCGACGTAGCCGGACTCTCGGTCGCGCCGCACCAAGCCATCAGCTTCGGTGAGGATGAGTCGGCCGAGGCCCAGATCATATCGGTCAATCAGCGGCGCAAAGGCACGGAGATCGAGCTGGTCATCGATCACCAGACCAAGGTATCGCTCGCGACGTATCTCGTCGGTTCGGCCAACGCGCTGAACGTGGCCGCTGCCGTGTCGTCGGCGTACGTGCTTGCTACCGACCGCGATGTCTTCGAGGAAGGTATCGCCCGATTAGAACGGATCCCTGGCAACTACGACTACGTTGATGCCGGTGACGCGCCGTATGAGATCGTCGTCGATGGCGCGACAAGCGAAGCGTCGCTTTCGATGGTCGTCAACTCAGCCAAGAAGCTCAAGAAACGACGGTTGCTCGTCGCGGCCGACGACTCGGTCTCTACCGACCACTACCCTGAACTCAAGCGACTGTCCGATCGGTTGGTCGTGGTAAGCAGCGCTCCGGAGCTGCCTGGGGTGGATCGGGCTGATGATATGAAGTCGGCGTTCGACCTGATGAAGCGCAGTGCTAAGAAGGATGATCTGATCCTGCTGCTCGGTACGCAGTACGCGGCTCTCCAAGACGGCGTCACCTACGCCCAGCGTATGCTCGAGGCCGCAGGTGAGTAGCATCAGAAGACTCGTCAAGGGGCTGATTCCAAGAGGGCTGTTCCGAAGGATTGAACCGTTCGGGCACTTGGTCGAGGCGGTCATCATGAACATCCGCTACGGATTTCCGGCCCGCGGCATGCATGTCATAGGGGTTACCGGCACGAACGGCAAGACTACGACTAGCTTCATGATCCACCGTATGCTGGTCGAGGCCGGTTACGACGTCGCCCTCATGTCAACGGTGGCCAACGGTGTCGGTCGTGACATCACTCCTCAGGCGGCGCACATGACGACCGTCTCCAGTCCTCAACTGTTAAAGAAAATCCGTCAATTCAAGAAGCAAGGCGCCACCTGGCTGGTGCTCGAGACCACCAGCCATGCGCTCGCTCAACACAGGGTGTGGGGGATTCCGTACGAGATCGCCGTCATGACCAACGTGACACACGAACACCTGGACTACCACGGGACTTTCGAGAATTACGTGCGCGCCAAAGCGCAGCTGTTCAAGGTGGCGGATCGACATGGCAAGCGGTTCGGCGTGGTCAATGCCGATGACGAGTCTGCGTCGGTATTCTCGAGTGCCATCCGCCGTCACGTCTCATACGGCGTGAAGAACGGTGATCTACGAGCTACTGATATACGGTTGAACGGTGACGGAAGCAGCTATAAGCTGGCGCTGAACGGTGTGATGTTCGAAGTCTCGTGCCGGATTCCTGGCGAGTTCAACGTCTACAACAGCTTGGCGGCCATCGCCGTCGGCCTCGAGGTCGGACTGAAACCGAACCAAGCGATAGAGGGTATCGCCGCACTCGAAGGCGTCGAGGGTCGTATGGCAACCGTCGACGAAGGCCAACCGTTCTCGGTCATCATCGATTTCGCCCATACGCCAGATTCGTTCGAGCGACTACTCGGCGACCTGCGCAAGGCGACCAAAGGAAAACTGGTAGTCATGTTCGGTTCGGCGGGGCGCCGTGACGAGAGCAAGCGCGCCATCCAGGGTGAGATCGCCGGTCGCTTAGCGGACGAAGTCGTCGTGACCGAAGAGGACGACCGTGATATCGATGGTAACGGGATCATGAATCAGATCGCCGGTGGGGCAGAGTCTGCCGGTAAGACGCGGGACAAAGACCTTTTCCTCATCCTTGATCGTCCGACCGCTATCAGATTCGCCGTTTCTCGGGTCGCGGGAGCCGATGACGCGGTCGTACTACTCGGTAAAGGCCACGAAAAGACCATCGAACGGGCCGATGGCGAGCATCCATGGGACGAGACGGCCGAAGTACGTTCGGCCTTGTCGGCAACGAAGTAAGACCTGTTCGTTTTTCAATTACGTTTTACCTGGAGCCGTAGGTTCGCCGGTGGAGTTCTGCTGGCTTCGCCACGGTCTTAAAAGATGAACGAGTCTTAGTTCAGTCGTTGAACGATAACGTCTGACAGCGTATGAACCCGCCTCCTTTGGCAAGTTCGACGACCCGTGGTGTCAACGTGGTCAGTCCGCGCGATTCCAGGTCGGCTTTGAGTCGCGGTGCGTTGGCACTCATGATCACCGTACTGCCGGTCGAGACGAGGTTGCAGGCGAATGCCTTCGTAGCCTCGTCCTCAGAGACTTCGATGAGTTCGAATACTTCGGACAGGCTGCGTAACTTATCCACACTGTCAGAGCTGAATGCCTGGGGACAAAAGGCGAGTATGCCTTTTGTTGAGCCTTCAGGGGGTCGGACGACCGATAGCGCCAGGTCAAGGTCGTAATAAAAACTATCAGGCCAACCGGACGACGCGTTCGTCACGGGCTGTCCTGCTTCATCCAAAAGGGGAACGGTCCGCAACTGAACCAGTTCGTAGCCGAGCGTATCGGCGGCGAATATCTGTGCGCGCGGGTCGCTGCGATAGCCTTGGCCGGCGAACAGATACTCTCCACATGGAAGCGAGTCCCCTTGGCCGCTGAAATGCCAGTCTTCCGGCACGCGCACGACCTCTACGCCCAGTCGGCGTAACTGCGCCTCCGCCCAGTCTTCCTCGGACTTGCGCGCGTCGGGCAGGCGGGCGAGGACTGCCTTGCTACCTCGTATGAGCGCCCAGTTGGCGGTGTAGACGCCGTCCTGGGAGTCCGATGGAGCGTCGACCTGTGTCACCTCGATGCCGGCCTGTTGGAGCATAGCTTTCAGACCTTCATGTTCGGCGATTGCCGCTTCGAGGTCGACAGTATGGTCGCCGTAGTATGGATTGATCTGCTGCTCGTTACTGAAAAAACGGGCACTCGACATCAGGACGGTCTGGTTGATCCGGTTCATAGGACTAGTAATACGATTCCTTATGCAGCATGAAATGTAGTTTTCGGACGATCTTCTCGAGGTAGCGGTGCCATAGGCCGGCCTTCCAGTCGACGATCGGCAGCTCGTACGCGCCGACATACTGCGTGACATCCTTGTTGAAGCTGGTCTTGAACCGAGCCAGGCCGCTGAATGGGTGGTCAGGGTCCTTGATATCCTTGATCGGTGGAACACCGGCCAAATCATGCTTAAGCGAGCCGTTTTCTTTGGCCCAGCGTATGACGTGCCACTGTAACAGATGAGAAGCACCGTACGCCGTGCGCTCACGGACGCTGGCGCCATCCTTATACATACTGTTCTTCCCTTGGACCATGGCGAAGGCGCCGGCTACGACCTTACCTTCGAAGTAGGCGAAGAACAGCTGGCCTCGACCTTGCGCCTCGTACGCACGATAAAAGGACCGATAATATTCCGGCGGGCGGATGGCGAAGCCGGCACCTCCGGCGGTCGCCGTGAACAGGTCATACATGACGGCGCAGTTCGTATCGTCTGCCGGCACCCGTTCGACCGTCACGCCGTCCCGTTCGGCTCGACGGATGGCATGACGACCCTTCTGGTTCAGGTTGGCAAGTATGTCATCCAGGTCCGGGGACAGGTCGACATAGACGGTCGAGTAGTTGTACTGGATAGGATTGGTCGGCAAGAGTCCGAGCCCGCTCATATCGGTCTTATGATCAAGCTCAGGCTCGATCTTCATGGAGAACACGCCGTTCTTCGCGGCGAACGGGCGCAACGCCGAAATCAGTCTCTTCAGGTCAGACACCGATGTCGTCGACGGCCCCTTCGGCAGGTACCAGACCTTGCCGAACAGGGGTATCTGTTTCTCGATCGCCGCCATCGCCCGATCGCCGGCCATGATATACCGGGCGGTCCAGCCGGCGGCCACTTTCTGTTCGATGAATTCGCGACCTTGTAAGATGTTGCCACCATCGGGGTTGGCATCGATCAGGTCGTTCCAGGATTCGATTTCTTCAGTCGTAGCGAAGCGGACGTTCATCCACCCTATTGTATGCGAGCTTGCCCAAGAAATGAACAACCCCTCACCCGCCGAGTGGCAGGTGAGGGGTCGCGTGTCGCAGTGGGGCCGTCAGACGGAGACCAGGCCCTCGTTCTTGATGAACGCCTCACGGGCCGCATCGCGTAGCTCGGGGTAGCCGCTGGTGAGGATCTCACCGTCGAGCGCACCATCCTTGCGGTAGGCGGTCGCCCAGGGGCTGTCACCGATGTCTACGCCCTTCGTGTCGCCGAGGAACTCGTGCTTGGCCTTGTAGACCGTCGTCGGGAAGGGGACGACCTCGGCCAGGACCGAGAGCTTCGCCTTCTTCTTGGCCTTCCTGGCCTTGGCTGCGTCCTCGTCCGAGACACCCATCCAGGCTACGGCCACCACCTGCAGGTGGGGCTTCAGACGCTCGGCGTCTTCCTTGGACATGTAGTCGCTCGCGTCGTCGATCCTGTCCGCCATGGACACTCCTTGTTGTCGGGTGCGACCTATGGTCACACGGCTTGGTACTGCTTGCGCGTAGGGATGTTATACCATATTTACCTCTGTAGTGACAAGCGGGATGTATTGACATTCGAACCTGGTAATGCTATAATCATGATATGACGAATCAGAAAGCGAAACACGAACGATACGCGATCAACGGCGGTGACGCCAGCTTTCATGATGTCGAATCGGGAAACGTATATGGGACCGCCGAGGGCGACAGGACCGAGGGATCCCACGCGCCTGACATGCGGGTGACCCGCGGACTGGGTGGAAAATCACTCCGCTCACCGGCTGAACGCCTGCGCGACGCGGACGCCGACGCGTTCTTCCGCTCGAAAGGTATCGATCCGGACAAACTGTAATGGCCAGCGAACACTCACACTCCCGGTTCGATGAGGAATCCCGCGACGGCGCGGGTCTTTTTGAGGCTCACGATATGGGACTTTTCGACCAGGATGAATCATCGGCAGGTGAAAAGTATGACCTGGCGACCGGTCGGCCGATCAACAACTCGACTCACGGATACGATGATCTCGGATCGATCGATGATGAGACGGCCGCCGAGCTCGGGTTCTCTATCGTTTCCGATGCTGACTACGACGATGAGGGTGTCGTCGAGCTGCTTGACCACTGGGTCGAGACGCAGCGCGGTCTTGCCCAGGCGGCCGGTATCGACTACCCGTTCGACAATGAAGACATCGCATAAGACGTCTTATCCACGGAATAAGCCCGCTCGACGCGGGTATTTTTGTGCCTGAAAAAGATGAGGCCCCGCCGCGGACCGTCGACACGAAAGCGTGTCGGACGGTCCGCGAACGGGGCAGGATTCACCCTAGCGGGTGTCGGGTCAGCTGACCCAGCGGTTGCCGACGACGGTCCGGCGGAAGTCGTCGATCGAGTCGCGCTTCTTGCGGATGACGACGGAGTCCACGCCGACGGGCGTCAGCACGCCGAGGTTGTTCTTGACCAGGCTCAGGACGTCCAGCGTGTCGAGCCGGGTCTTCACCCGGACCGACTGGCCGGCCGCGATGCCGATCTTGACGTCGGGCTTGGGCTTCTTCATCGACCCCGCCCACACCTTGATGGGGAAGGCGTTGGGGTTGACGAACTTGACGGTGGCCGACTTGCCGTTCTTCCTGATCACCGTTGCGACGGCCGGCAGCACCTGCTGGACGTTCAGGGTGATCGTCGAGGTGACGTAGTGCTGCCCGTCGCTGACGGCGACCTTGAGCACCTCGCTGCCTGCGGTGAAGGCGTCGTAGTAGACCACGATGCCGTCGGCGTAGGCGTTGTTCATCGTCGAACAGGACAGGCCGACCAGGGTCAGCGCGTCGTTCTCGGGGTCGGCGTCGTTGGACAGCGGCGCGACGGTGACAGAGTCACCCTGACGCAGGTCCATGGTGTCGGCCACGAGGACCGGCGCCAGGTTGGCGGGGTCACTCGGCACGGTCGGCGCCACGGCACCGCCGCAGGACATGTCGTAGCCGACCGCCGCCTGGGTGGGGGCGATCGTCAGCATGCTGGCCGCGAGGGCGAACGGGATGATGACGGACAAACGCTTCATGCGAGAAGCCTTTCACTAGGATGGGATCTCGAATCACCCAGGGGTAATCCGGTCGTGATCCGGAAACGGACCATCATAAAATTATAGCACTTTAATGTAATAATGTCAATATATTTATGTATCGTACCTCTGTCAGGGGGCAGGCTCACAATGAGCACTATTGACAATATAAGCATTTTGATGTATGATGCGTATACAAACCTTTCAACACAAACATATGACCGTCCCTGAGCAGCACCATTTCCGACCTCCACACCAATACATGGGTGCCATACGACGTAGCGACAGGTATATGGTCGAGCGCGCACGACTCGCGCCATCGGAGCATGACCGACGGGCTATCGGAGCGGCGGCCCTCGGTTTCGTAGCCGAGCGTGAGGCGGTGTCCGAGTACCTTGACCTGGATGTCCAGGCGGTCCGCATGATCGGACTGCTCGATGATTTCGCTTCAGGAGAGCACGCGCTCGACATGATCCGTGAACGTTCGGCCGCGGGTGAGCGTGTCTCGCGTGAGGAGCGTGTCGCCGAAGTCACCAAGACCGTCAGGTTCAACCACGCGCTTCGAGAGCTTATCGACACTAACCAGAAGCTGACACTACGGGAAATCGAACGTTTCGTCGGTGCTACCTCACTGGAGCTCTATGACAGCAAGGATGAGCGTGATTATCTGCTCAACAAACTTCGTCAGTGCATGGTAGGCATGCAACACGAGGTCGTCGCCGAGCAGGCGCTATGGACGATCGACGGGGTCGAGGATGTCATCCATGCCGGTGTCGAGGATGAGCTTCGAGGCATCGACCTGAAGGTCGTGTATAACGGCCTACCGATCAACCTGGACATCAAGGCCAGCAAGCGCGCCGAAGAGGCCGCGACGATGAAATCCCAGGGGTATCGACGCTCGAGCGTCATCGTTTGGAGCGGGACGACCTCAACTGACCTGAACGGTCACTTCCGTGGCGACGCCGATACAGTCGCTGCCGTGAGGCGTCATATGCTGGCGGCGCTCGACCAAGGTGTCGCAGAACAACTAGCTATTGCTTAATAGTATAAATTATGCTATCGTATAGCTAATATGCAAATCAAAGAGTTTGATGTCATTCAGCCGCCGAACGCGGGTGAACTAGAAAGGCGGATGAAAGAAGGCCGCCTTAGTTCGGTTGTCCTGGATCTTATCATCAGACAGGACCTTGATGAGCTAGCGATCCGTCGCGGTGATGAGAATCCCGAGATATCATGCGAAATGACCGTCCACTACAGTCAGTTCGGCGAGAATCCGTTCCTCATCGGTCATATCGACGAAGACGTCGAACAAGTCGCCCGATTGACGATTGTGAACGAGGAAGGTGTCGCCGATGCCGACCGGACACTCCACCTCGCGGTATTCGATAGCGAAGCCTGACCGCGCATAAAAGAAATTAGCACTCGAAGTTGACGAGTGCTAATTTGATTCGGTACAATAGGTCGTATCGAACTGAAATAACGGAGGAGTAGACGTGAGTTCACCTATTACACCCCTGGGCGACCGTGTGGTCGCCGTCCGCGAAGAAGCGGCCAAGACGACCGCCAGCGGCCTATATTTACCCGGTACTGCCAAGGAGAAGCCTGTCATGGCGAAGGTCGTCTCGGTCGGCAAGGACGCCAAGAGCGTGAAAGTAGGCGATCGGATCATCTATAAGGAATATTCGACGACCGAACTGAAGATCGACGGCACCGAGTACCTGGTCGTCAAAGAAGAAGACGTTCTGGGGACGATAGCATGACGCTTGACGTGGCGCAGAGCGTGACCCTGCTCATCATCGCGGCATTGGCAATCGTGATCCTGCTACGTATCCTCGCGGTCGTACATAACCAGACCGGACGCGTGAAGGAGCTGGAAATGCGTATGAAGGCGATGGAAAAGATGGACGCTCAGCCCGACGCAGACAAGACCATCGACGAATCAAGTGAGAAGACGGAGAAATAATTCATGGCGAAACGAGTATTTTATGATGACGACGCACGCGAGCGTGTGCTGAAGGGTGCCGAAGCACTCTACGACGCGGTAAAGGTGACGTACGGTCCGAAAGGGCGCAACGTGGTCATCGCCAAGGGCTACGGCGGCCCGACGGTGACGCACGACGGTGTGACGGTCGCCGAGGCCGTGGAACTGCCTGAAGACGATGATGCGACGCTGGGCTACAAGGTCGGCGCGGAGCTGATCAAGCAGGCCGCCAGCAAGCTCAACAAGGCCGCCGGTGATGGCACCACTACGGTGACGGTGCTGACCTATAACATTTTGAAAGAAGCCAACCGGCTGATCGCTGCCGGTCATAACCCGATGGAACTGAAAAAGGGTATCGAAGAAGCCGGACGCGAGGTCGTGGCCCAGCTCGATAGCCTGAGCGAAAGCGTCGAAGGGAAGACCGACCGCGTGGCCGAGGTAGCGACTATCTCGGCAGGGGACGAGCAGATCGGTGCGCTGATCGCCGACGTCATCGAGAAGGTCGGTAAGGACGGCGTCGTGACGGTAGAAGCCGGACAAGGACTTGAGATGGAATCGGAAGTCGTCGAAGGCTTCAGCCTGGATAAAGGATGGGCTTCACCGTTCTTCGTGACCGATGCCGGTCGTCAGGAGGCGGTATTCGACAAGCCGTCGATCGTGATCACCGACAAGAAGCTCAGTACCCCGCAGGAGTTCTTGCCGCTGGTCGAAAAACTCGTCCAGGCCGGTAAGAAGGACGTGGTGTTGATCGCCGACGAAGTCGACGGAGAGGCGCTGACGTTCCTGGTGTTGAACAAGCTCAAGGGCGGATTGAACACCGTCGTGGTCAAGGCGCCGAGCTTCGGTGACCGCCGTAAGGACATCTTGGCAGACATCGCCGTACTGACCGGAGGCCAGGTGATTTCGGAAGACCAGGGTCTGACATTCGAGAACGTCGGACTGGAAGCCGTCGGTGGTGCCCGCAAGGTCATCGTCGGACGTGATGAGACGACAATCGTCGAGGGAGTCGGGCACGGCGACGTGATCGCCGAGCGTATCAAGCAGATCGTGGCTCAGGCCGATAATGCCAGCAGCGAATATGACAAGGAACAGTTCGAGAAGCGCTCGGCCGCGTTGTCCGGCAAGGTCGCCGTCATCAAGGTCGGCGGCGCCACCGAGACCGAGATCGACGAGAAGAAGTTCCGTGTCGACGACGCCGTAGCCGCGACCAAGGCGGCATTGGCCGAAGGGATCGTGGCCGGGGGTGGCATAACATTGGCGAATATATCAATTAGTCTTTCTGATGCTGAGCTAAAAGACGAGTCAGAGTCGATGCTGAGTAGTTTAAAACAGAGCGCGATGCTTTCCCGCAATCCTGGTAAAAGCATTGTTTACACAGCTTTGCACGAGCCATTTAAGCTTCTGATGGAAAACGCCGGTTTGAATGCATCAGGTTATGCACCTGAGGTATTTAAAAAACAGGGCTGGGGCGTAAATGTTAATACTGGGGAAATAGTGGACATGAAGAAGGCCGGTGTCATCGACCCGGCACGCGTCACCAAGGAAGCCGTGCAGAACGCCGTATCGATCGCCAGCACCGCGGCTACCATGGGTGCCCTGGTCGTCGACATACCCGAAAAGGAGCCACCGATGCCGATGGGTGGCGGCATGCCGGGAATGATGTAGCACGACGAAAAACGACCGCGATACGAGCGGTCGTTCTTTGATTCGGTGATGATGCCTTCCGTCCCGGACGCCGGAAGCGGCGTCCGGGACGGAAGGTGCTGGGGCCGTCAGTGTGCAATGGTGATCAAGGCGTGACCTGCCCCGTCGGGGGGGATCAGGATCGTGACCTCGTTGTTCTCATCGACCGCCGGCATGCGCCGACAGACGTAGATGGTGCCAGCCGATGTGGCTTCGACGGGTTGCCCAAGGACTTCGACACGGAGCGTGGCGGGTTCGCCGTTGTCATGTCGGAATCCGATGTCGAGGATGGGAGACGTCAGGTTGATCTGGGCGCTCAGAAGCGCCTGTTCGACCTCGCGGGCGGGTAGCCACGATTCGAATCGAACCATCATCCTGAGAGGCTTCTCTTCCTCGTGCTGTGAGCCGTCATATGATTCCATGACGGCACATCCTTTCATTGGTCACACCTCCGGTGTGGGTTGTTGGTCGGACGGTCAATACTATACACTAAAAATGTATATAATTCAATAGCTACAAGGTGTTAGCGCGGGCGATACGACGGGTCGCGGAAGGTATCGAGCGACACTGCAAGAAGTCGGTTGATGCGGCGGACCGTACCGGTTTCACCGGTGCTGGTATGTAGGACGCGTCGGGCACCGCTGGCGCTGGCACTCCGCTTGGTGGCGAGGGCCGAGCCAAGGTCTTCTATGGCGTTGTCATCGTTGCGAAGCACGTAGGCGGCATTGTTCTTGGCGACCGGCACGGCGTCCATGACAAGGGAGATGACCTGACCGGTCTCGTCCTTCCGAACCCGGGCGACGTAACGGTCGGACAGCTCGTATGAACGGTTGTCGGAAGGCTCGGGCTGGCCAGCTTCTTCCGTTTCCGGTTCTTCGTCAGCTTCGTCGATATCCTCGATGATACGAGGAATCCGCTCTGGTTGGTCGAACGATAGCGCCATGAATTCCAGGGTATCGGTATCGGCCATGACCTCCGTTATATCGGAGAGTAAGCCGTATGCTCGCTCGACTTCCGATTCCTTGAGACCGAGCGCATCGGCGGCTTCCTTAGGGGTACGGACGACGGTACCGACGTCACCGAGCGTATCGGTGTCCATCAGGTCGATCATCAGCTTGTCGATGAGTTCTTTCGAACGGCCACTGAGGCTTTGATATAGTGCGCCGGCCTTGTAGTCGTCGGCACGTTGTTTGTCGGTCGGGTAGCTGGCGCGGAGACGGGCACTCTTATCAGCGAACAGGCTGACGAAGCGCTGCGCATTGGCGATTAGCGGATTCGACGTGTCATCAAGTCCGGCAGAGCGCATGAGCCGGAGTGCGCGGTCGGCCAGTTCGCTGTCCATTTGCTCGTAATCACTCGATTCCTCCTCGTAGGCCTGCTGCATCTCGAGCAGGGAGCGGTGCTCCGACATGATATCGGCGAGCTGGCGAAGGGGTGATTTCGGGGCTTCGGTTGTCATGCGCTACATATTACCATAAACGCTTCGAAATGTCAATATGTTTATGGTTTCTCATCTGTTAGACTACACAGATTAGCATTGACTTTATTACCGTAAAAGTTTATAGTCTTTTAATTATGACTCCATCACACGAGCGTCGCAAACGGACGATCATCGAACGCGCCGAAGAACTGCTACCGAACCGGCATTTCGCGCTTGCGCACAATTTCATGCTTAGTACCGACGAAGCCTATATCGTGGGCTCCGCCGTCGCCAGCCGTAACAAGAAGGTGATCGACGATATCCTGGAAGAACCCGTCAAGCAGATGGACGAGCACTACGAGACGTTCAGTATCGCTGAGCTTCGGGATGAGTGGACCGGTGAGATCCAACGGTTGACGGGCGTAGAAGCCACCCTGCAGCAGTTCCTGACGGATAAGAAATATCAGAAGCATCTGGACGACCTATTGTCCGGACGGGACGGTAATTACCTTGATTTCCGCCCTATCGCGATGACGAAGTTCCTCGAGACGGTCCTGTATGTGACCGCACCGGAAGGAATACAGACGTTCCAACCTCGTGAACAGCGCCCACCCCGCCGTCGCGCGATCGGTGCGACGCTCCATCATCGGGCCAACTACCTGCTGACTTCGACCGCCAACAGGCCGCTGGGAGTTCGTGGCATCCGTGAAGGACTGCTCGCTGGTGATGAGTCGACCCTCGATGATTTCCTCGAAAACCTTTCTCGCGTCCACTTGTCGCAGAAGGTGATCGAGCACACGATCGAGCAATACGAATCGGGTAACGCCGAGAAGCTCCGACTCAAGGTACTGGCGGAGCTTGATGGTTCCGACGAAGACGGTTTCGACGAACTCGTCGGCACGCACATCCTTAACTGGGAGATGCTTCCGAACGAACTCGCCGATCGCCCCGATCGAACGTCGCGGATCCGCGACGTCGTACGAGGTGCGGCACGCACCGACGAGCAACGGCGCGCGATCGATAAGGAGTGGCATGATGAACGCATCGACCTGCTGTTCGAGATCGCCCATATCGGTTCCGGGCAAGGAAGAGGCGCAGAGCTCTACATCTCAAGCGCGTTCACTAGCGGCAAGGGACTTTACATCGCGACTTCGCTCAGTCACCCGCTTGATCCGAGCAAACGGATCGTCGTCGCTGACAATCCTATCGGGGGTAACGCACTGTATATGGTCGACGAATTGCTGACCGAGTCAGATTCCGACGGTCGTCAGTTCGCGTGGAGGGAAGTGCTCGGCTCGCACAAGCATATCGCCCGTTCGCGAGGCGCACGCCGCCGCTACCACACCGGTAACTGGTCCGAGCTGGCCAAAGCCGTCTGTGAATACGGCGGTGATTACCAACTCGCGGAGCGAAAGCGGCTCGAAGCCGCCGAAAAGGCTAACGCGGCCTACCTCGCCGATCCGAACATCGATGCCTACGAGGCGCTCCAGGCCGCGTTGACACGCGCACGACATCTGTTAGACAATTGACGTAAATAACGCAAAGTTATATAATACTTAGACTCCTGCGACCACCTATGGTCGTTTCGGGGCGCACCTACAACTAGCCCAGAGATGAGCGTGAGATATGAACACGAGGCAAGCGGAACAGAAGCTCAGAGAGCTGATGAAGCGCAAGCCGGCGATCGACCAACCAGGTCGACTGTTGGCGCACCTGCTGAACGAGCTGAAGGTGGAGGCCGACTCCACCAGGGCGAGATCCGGCATCATCGAGAACGCGCTGGAAAAGCTGGAAGAAGCCGGCATCGTGACGCTCGGTCGGACAGGCAACGTGCTGAACTCCTACAAGGTGACCGAGGCCGGAGCTGCCGCCCTGAGGGCCAACCGGAAACGGGTGACCGAGAAGCGGCCGGCTTCTAAGCTGCCGGTCACGGTTCCTGCCGCGGCGTCCGCACAGGAAGCACCCGCACCGGCCGAAGAGACAGCGGCGAAGGTCGAGGTAGCACCTGCACCGGCCGAAGTCGAGGCTCCGAGTGAAGCGACCAAGCTGTCGCGCCACGAGATGGTGACCATGGCGCTCCACGTGCTGCAGGAGGAGAGCGACGACGACGGGCACATCTACGTCCCATCGTCGTCCCGGATCATCGCCCAAGCGCTCGGCCTCTCGAAGTCCGAAGCGGACGGGTTGAACTTCTCGCTCGGCGAGCTGCGGCTACGCACATCCCCGCGGGGACGGAACGACGACGGACGGCGCCCTCACTGGGTGTCGAAGGAAATCAAGGAGGTCACCGAAGAGATGCTGACGCAGGCTGGCAAGAAGACGGAGCAACCGCGTGCCGACAGCGACGACGACCAGACACAGGTCGGAGAGGCCGTCGACGAGACCCTCGTCGAGATCATCACCGGTCTCGAGCAGGAGCTCGCCGAGGTCAGACGTGAGAACGACGAGCTCAGAGGGAACGCGCAAGCGACCGACGAGCTCGTCGAGATCATCACCGGTCTCGAAGCGACGAAGGCCGAGCTGGAGCAGAAGCTCCTGAGGGCGGACACGATGATGCAGGAAGGGTCGCAGACCCTCCAGCGTCTGAGCGACGAGGTCGAGCGACTCACCGGGGAGCTCGAGTCGACGCGGTCCCAGCTCACCGAGGCCAACGCCAAGCTGGTGGTGCAGTACGCACCCAGCGCCAAGGCACAGGAGGTCCTGAGGCGCTACGGCAAGTCGTAGTCGCTCAGGGCCGGTACCGGTAGTCTGCGCCGAAAGCAGATGAAATCGCCAAGATCTGGCGTCCCCGCACCGACGTGCGGGGTTTTTCATATGTAAAAATCCTCCGGCTAGGGAGGATTTTCGTATACGGACGAAGCTTCGTTACTGCTTCGGGCCGCTTAGGAAGTCGATTTCCTTGATGATGTCCAGGAGGGCCTGGGCGCGACGGGCTTCATCCTCGATGAGCTTCGCCGTTTCGTGAGCCGGCTCGATAAGGGCCTTGTCATCGGTAGATCGAAGGAGCAAGAGGTAAGTGTCGAACTTTTCTTCGGCAGGGACATTGAGCTTGTCGACGAGAGGTCGCAGTTCGGACAGCGCTTCCTGCTTGACGCTGCTCAGATCGTCTCCACCCAAGGGAGCGACTGGAGCTACCGGCGGCTCGACGACCGGTGGGACGGCGACTTCGGGTTCGGCGACGACTTCGGGCTCAGGAAGGGCGGCCGCGTCATCGGTCGCCGGAGGGACGACGGTCCCGGTACCAGCGTCAGCAGCCGCGTCGGCCTGCATGTCGACGCCGGCGAGTACCTTCGCGAGCTCCTGGTCGTCACTGATTGGTTGCTGCGACTGATCTAACGGTTCTATGTTTGCCATTCCCACCCCTGATAATGATTATGCTTCTAAGTTGATAATACTGTACCATAGAAGGAACGAGCACGTAAAGGAGACCAGCTTACTGAAGCTCCTTCGGGCCGTGAACTTCTATACCAAGGTGGTATAGGGAGTAATCGACTAAGAAGATGGAGGCTTTTGATGCTTGATGATATGAACGTGATCGCACAGCGAGACGGATCGGACGCCTTGGGCCTTGCCGCGGCGACACCCGATCAGCTGTTGCATGATTTCGGAGTGACGGTGAGTCCCGCCAAGGCGCCTATCGCTAACGTCGTGTTCGCAGCCATGGGCGGCAGCGCGCTTCAGGCCGAGTTCGTGAGGGTCTATCCGGAGCTGAGCGTCCCGTTCGTCATCGTCAAGGACTACGACCTACCCGCGTTCGTGAACGAGTCCACGCTTGTCATCGTATCGAGTTATTCAGGAAATACCGAAGAAACTGTGTCGGCGCTCGACCAGGCCATCGCACGGGGTTCGACCGTCGTCGTCATGGCGGGCGGGGGAAAATTATTGGAACGTGCCGAGGCGGAAGGTCTTGACCATGTGGTCGTTCCGAAAGCCGTCCAGCCTCGCATGGCGGTGCTCTATGCCTACCGCGCCCTCGTCGAGGTCTTGGTGGCTCACGGGCTGACGCCGTCCGAATCTCTCCGGGCGCTTGAATCCATCGTACCCGCACTCGAGCAAGCCGTCCTAGGCTGGAAGAAGGACATGCCGACCGAAGAGAACGCCGCCAAGCAACTGGCACTTCGGCTCGTGGGTAAGACACCGATCATCTATTCGGGGCAACGCATGGCGCCGGCGGCGTACAAATGGAAGATCAGCGTCAACGAGAACGCCAAGAATACCGCATGGAGCGGTACGCTGCCTGAGTTCAATCACAACGAGTTCATAGGTTGGACGTCACACCCTATCGAAAAACCGTTCGCGGTCATCGACTTGCTCTCGTCGTTCGAACATTCGCGCACTCAAAAACGATTCGAAGTCTCGGATCGGCTACTTTCCGGAATGCGACCGAAGTCGATCGATGTGCATGCGCAAGGTGACAGTGAGCTTGAACAGCTCTTCTACCTGATTCTGTTCGGTGATTTCGTGACGCTCTACCTGGGCCTGCTGAACGGTGTCGACCCGAGTCCGGTCGCATTGGTCGAGAAGTTCAAGATCGAACTCGGATGATATCATCCGGTGATATGTCAGGGAGACATCACGCGAACCGATAAGTAAGGCGGGGCTATCCTGTCAAACGACACCAGCCTAGTGGTAGCGGCGAAGCGACTCGATCGGGTCTTTGCGCGCCGCTCTGACGGCAGGGTACAGGCCGAACACGACGCCAACACCGATCGATAAGGCCGCCGCCCAACCGACCACCGACCAACTGAAGCTTGGGTCATATGGAATCAACAGGCTGACGACGAAGGCGATGAAGTAGCCACCGAGGAATCCGAGCAGTCCTCCTAGCACGCTGATGATGAGCGCTTCGATCATGAACTGGGAGATGATCGTACCGTTACTGGCACCGACCGCCTTTCGAAGCCCGATCTCGCGTGTCCGTTCCGACACACCGACCAGCATGATGTTCATGATACCGATACCGCCGACGAGCAACGATATGCTGGCGATGACGGCCATGACCACGCTGACGAACCGGAACAGCTCGCTGGTCGGTTCGGCTATTTCCCGACCCGTAAAGACGTCGACGTCTTTCTGGCCGTCGTGGTTGCGCCGTAAGGTGTCGTCGATGTTTTTACCGAACGTCGTCATATCGGTGCCTTCGCGGGCCTTCACGTCGATCTGTTGGATCTGGGCGACGCCACCGTTGAACAGCTTACCGCTTTCGAGGGATATGATGGCCGCGTAATCGAAGTCGACATTGTTGTAGTTGATCGGCTCGTTCTCGCGATCAAGCACGCCGATGACGGTGAACGGCTGGCCTCGTATCTTGAAGTTCTGGCCGATCGATTGTTCCGTGCCGAACAGGTCGATGGATAGCTGGGTTCCGAGCACAGCGGTGTTCTGCTTAGTGACGCTATCGATGAACTGTCCGTCGCGGATCTTCAGGGCGGTGATATCGATGAGCTCTGGCGTGGTCGCGACCACGGTGCTTTCTGCCGGGCTCGAAAGCTCGGTACGGACACTACCCGATAAGGTCATGATCGGTGCTGCGGTCTCGGTACCGGGAAGATCAAGGATAGCGGCCACGTCACGCTCGGCGAGCGGACTGGTGGAGTACGCGTTCGACGGACTCGGGTTCGACAGATCGGCAAGCGTCGCCTTGCCGGTCAACGGGCGTACGACGGCGACCCGACCGCCAAGGTCGGACACCTGTTTGCCGATGACCTTGTTTATCCCTCCCGACAACGCCAGGATCGCCGTGATGCTGGCCACGCCGATAGCCACGCCGAGCATAGTAAGGAAGGTCCGTAGTCGCGAGCGGTCAAGTGATTGACGGGCGGTGCGGTAGTGATCGGTCAGGAGCAGTCTCATTATTTCTTGACCTTCCGCTTGGTGTATTTTCGCTTGGCTTTCGGCTTGTTCATCGGTCGCTTGGCGGACGGATCCTTGGCCGGAGCGACGGCTGCGGCTGTGTCGGTATCGATGCGTCCGTCGAGCATGGTGATGACCCGGGTGGCATACGTCGTCAAGTTAGGATTATGGGTCACCATCAGGATGGTGTTGCCCTTCTTATGGATCTCGGACAGTTCTTCCATGATGATGTGACTGGACTTCGAGTCAAGATTGCCGGTCGGTTCGTCGGCGAGGATGATGCTCGGGTCGCTGACGAGTGCACGCGCGATCGCGACGCGTTGGGTCTGGCCGCCACTGAGTTGCCACGGCATGTAATACTCGCGTTCCTGCAGATGAAAGCTCTTTAGGACGTCGCTGGCACGCTGGATGCGTTTCATATGATGCATGCCGCTGTAGGTCAGTGGGAGTGCGACGTTCTCGAGGACGTTCAGCCGTTCGATCAGGTTGAAGCTTTGGAAGATGAAACCGATCCGACTGGCCCGTATGCGTGCCTGTTTGCCGCCACGCAGGTCCTCGACGCTCTTGTCGTCAAGCAGATATTCGCCGTCGGTCGCCCGATCGAGAAGCCCGATGATATTAAGAAGGGTGGTCTTACCGCAGCCGCTCGGTCCCATGATGGCGATGAATTCACCCTTCTGGACCGTCAGATCGACGCCGTCGAGCGCATAATGTTCGGCATCACCGACGCCGAACCGTTTTTTCAGGTCCGTCAGTTGTATGACCGGTGTACTCGCAGATTTTGCCATAAATCACCCTTTATTATAGAAGTGCTTTTAAGGTTAACGCAACCGTTAGCACCCCGTTAATTTAACAACTGATATATTTCGTGCGTTTGCGGACCATAAGCCGGATATAATGAACTCATGCCGAAGCTCGAACATACACACACCACGCACTCGCACGGTTCACTGCGTGTCGGGCATTCGAAGCCGTTATGGCGGACGCGGCATCGGATCCGAAAGGTGCTCCATGCCAAGCATGCCATGGCAGGGAAGTCCGGTGCGCCCAAGTCGTACAAACGTCTGCATGTATATAAGAATGTCGACGAACTCGCGCATGCATTCTTCCCTGATTTCGATGAGAAGATGCCCAAAGCCGAGGCATTGAAGCGAGTCCGGCATATGATTCGTCAGCTCGACTATACGGTCGTCGAGTTCGATGATGACAAGCCCTGGGGTGGCATGTACCGGATGTCGGACGATCAGGCCGAACGGTTCGTCGCCGAATTCTTCCCAGGTCTGACGATGGATGAGGCGCGTCTCGGTCGTAAGGACGTCAGGCTCAGCCCGAAATTTCTGCTCGTCGAGCCGGGCAAACGATTGAGTTGGCAGTACCACCATCGTCGGGCTGAACGGTGGCATTTTCTGACCAACGGTGCTTACTCGAAAAGTCTTCATGATGCTCAGCCCGAGCCGAAGCATGCGATCGCCGGAACTATCGTGCAGTTCGAGCATGGAGAGCGCCATCGATTGTGCGCGGCAAGCTCCTCGCGTTACACGCTTGTCGCCGAGATTTGGCAGCATACCGACCCGACCGCACCCTCCAATGAAGCTGACATCGTACGGCTTGAGGATGATTACCAGCGCACCTAATCGGTTCGAACGGGGTAAATAAGGTACAATAAGTCATATTGGAGAGGTGCAGGAGTGGTTGAACTGGCACGCCTGGAACGCGTGTAGAGGAGCAATCTTCTCGAGGGTTCGAATCCCTCTCTCTCCGCCATATTTGAATTCAAACAGGGGTATTTCGTGATAAGAACCGATGATCATCGCTACGCCGTCATCGTCGCCGGCGGATCCGGTACGAGGCTGTGGCCGTTGAGCCGTGAAGAGCTGCCGAAGCAGATGCAAAAATTCGTCAGCGATAAGACGCTGATCGAGGAGACCGTCGATCGGATCGCCGCTGTCATCCCGTACGAGAATATCTTCATATCGACGACGAAGAACTACGGTGACAAGATCGCGAAGTTGCTACCGGCCATCCGTGCCGACAACATCATCGTCGAGCCTGACCGCCGCGGCACGACGGCGGCGTTCGCGTTGTTCTCGAGCGTGATAAAAGAGCGTGACCCAGAAGCGATCATCTTCAGCCTGGCCTCCGATCATGCCATCGCCGATCCCGCCCCGTTCCAACAGACGATCACCGATTCCTACGACTACATTACCGATAACCCGCAGTCGATCGCATTGGTGGGAGTTACGCCGACTCACCCCGACACCGGTCTGGGCTACATCAAGGTCGACACCGTCATCAATGACGACCCGAGGATCTACTCGGTCGAAAAATTCATCGAAAAGCCGAAGCTGAACGTCGCCAAGCGATACGTCGAATCGGGAGAGTATTACTGGAACGCGGCATATTACTGTTTCAAGGCCGTGACCCTGCTCGATGCCTACGAGGAAGCCGACCCTGAGATCGGCCGTTGCGTCGGCGCGTATCTCGAGAGTGGAAGTACCGATGACTTCATGCGGACGCCCGAGAAGCCGCATGAGATCGAGATCATCAATGCCAAACGTTTCCCGCTCGTCCTCGTGCCGGGCAGCTTCACCTGGAGCGACATCGGTAACTGGAGCGCGCTTCACGATCTGCTGGCAGACGCGGGTGATGACAAGAAGATGGTATCGAACGGCACCAAACATGTCGACATCGACAGCGAACACTGCCTGGTCGTCTCGAACGATGACAAGAAGGTCATCGCGACGGTCGGTCTGAAGAACATCATCGTCGTCGACACCGAGGACGCCTTGTTGATCATGGACAAGGGCCACAACCAAGATATCAAAGCCGCACTCGCCCTTATGAAGGAGCGAGGGCTCGACAAGTACTTATAAGGATACATATGAACGCACCAAGCTATTTCACACCCGAAGCCGTCCAAAAGATCGGTTCGAACGACAAGAAGATCGTTCATATCGTCCTGATCGCGACCAAGCCCGACATCATCAAGCAGGCGCCGATATACAATGAGCTGAAAGCCCGGGGTGAGTTCGTTCTACTATGTCACACCGGTCAGCACTACGACTTCCGCTACAGCGGCGGTATGGAGGAAGAGTTCGGCCTGACGACCGACATCCATCTTTCGATCGAGGGTAGCCTGAACGCCAAGGTGGCACAGATGATCGAACGGTTCGGCGAAGTCATCGAATACCTTCACGCTTCGGGCAAGACGCCGATCCCGTACATCCATGGCGATACGAGCACCTCGATGGCGATCGGTCTGGCATCGTACATGCACCGCGTGGCGTGCGTCCACGTCGAAGCCGGCATCCGTACGCTGACGCCGAAGGCGGAGGTCTACGAGAAATTCTACTCCGACTTCAAGGCGGGTACGTTCGACTGGGACGAATACTACGCGTCGCAACAGGTGAGGGATAACTTTGAACTTGGCAGCATGGAACCGTTCCCTGAACAGTTCAATACCCGCGTCTCCGAGCCGGCATCCGGTTATCACGCCGCACCGGTCGAACTCGACCGTGAATTCATGCTGTCCGAAGGCTTTACGCCGGATTCCATCGAAGTCATCGGTAACACCGTCGCCGATGCAACGCTCCAGGCAATCGAGGATTCCGAAAAATCGACGATCTTCGAGAAGTATCCGCAGCTCGAAAGCGGTGAGTTCGTCAGGTTCTGTATTCACCGTCGTGAAAATACTCAGGACAAGAAACGTTTCACGGTCTTGATCGATGCCATGGAAAAGTTGGTGCGCGGTGGCTCAAGCGTGCTACTCATATCGTTATTCGGTACGGAAGAAGCCATCGATACCTTCGGGCTTCGGAGCCGGATCGAGGCGCTGGTCGCGGAATATCCCGAGACCTTCATTTATTCTGACGTCTGGCCGTACTACCGTGACGTCATCGCGGCCATGCGAAAGTGTGCCGCTATCGCCACCGATTCCGGCAGTATGCAGGAGGAGATGAACATTCTGGGTGTCCCATGCGTGACGTTGCGGTTCGGAAGTGACCGTGGCGAGTCGGTGCTGGCCGGCGGTAACTTACAGGCTCCGCCGATCGACAGCGATTTCGTCGTCGAAATCATCAAGGGCGCCATGAACAACAGTCGGATGGCTGGTGTCGGTAACATCTATGGTACTGACGTATCGAAGAAGCTCATCGACGGTGTGCTGGCCCGTGTCGATGACGATCTCGGTCTGTTCCAAACCGAAGAAGCGCGCTTGAAACTGAACCTTAATTAGCGCGGCATTCGAATCGTCCGTGGATGTCGTGTGCCATGTCCCAGTGAGGATTACCACGAGCTAACGGGTCGCGCAACTGCCGCTTTTCGGCCAGACTACCGGGGTATCTGACGTCATCTACCATACCTTCGAGCTCGCGCCCGAGCGGGTCCGCACGGAAGGCGGCGATCGTACGGCGTTCGCCCGCTTGCGCCAGTGCGAGGTTGTCGTCGGACGGATCGTTGACGCCGACATAATCGAACCGTCCGATCGGTACGCCGATGGCTTCGGCGTGCTCCCTGAACCGCTCATCCTTGAATTTCCACCCGGTGACGGTGATGAATCGTGGCAAAGAACCCGTGAGAGCCTTGAACGTCGCGATGTCGCCGAGTACGTTCTCGATAGAGTCGCGAGCATATTCATTGGACGCCAGGAACAGCTTCTTACCGTCCGTCGTCTCGACGGCTCGGGTGGGAATCACGACACGGCTCCCGCGCGGGGTAAAACGTTCCTGCGACGCTCTGGCCAGTGTCCGTATCCATCCGCTTCGTTCGGCTGAGCGGATATAAGAGTCAGCTTCTGACCAGTCGTAGCGTCCGTTCACGGAATCGGGCCTGGTAAACCCGCCGCTGACGACGAGCAGACTGTTCGGGTCGTCGGCTGCCACATCGAGACCGGCTCGCATATGCTCGCCGAAGAACGTCGGCTCACCATATTGATACGATGCGAGTACCCATGGCTCGCTCCCGACGTCGAACGGTCGGTCAGGTAGTTCGTCCGGCATGACATCCGTCTCGAAAGCCGCATGACCGGGGACGATGATAAGATGTTTTTTCAGACGATCCATGCGATGCGCATTACATATTATTTGACCTAAGAAGTCAAGAGTACCGTCAGAGCGGGTCTGCTACACTGGACAGTAATGCTGCGACGCTATCGATTGGAATTCATCTCATTTGTCACGGGGTATTGCCTGCTGACATACGAGTTGGCGGCGGCCCGGGTACTGGCACCCAGCATCGGTAGTTCGACGTACGTATGGACCGGTGTCATCGGTGTGATCATCGCGGCGCTGAGTCTCGGGTTCTTCGTCGGCGGACGATTGGCGGACAAGCGTGATCGGGCGATCGACCTGGTGTACCTACTACTGCTTGCCAGTCTGATGGCGACGATAACGCTCGTCACTTACGACAGTATCCTCTACGCCATCGTCCATACCATCAAGGACAGTCGTATCCAGGCCGTGGTAGCCGCGCTGACTCTTTTCGCACCGACCAGCTTCTTCATCGGTACCACCAGTCCGTATCTCGCAAAGTTGAATGTCGACTCATTGAAATCGACCGGACGTTCAGTTGCCAACCTCGACATGTTCAACGCCATCGGAGGTATCGCCGGTACGTTCGTGACCGGATTCATACTGTTCGGATACATCGGATCCCACCAGGCGATCGGATTGGTCGCCGTACTGCTTCTGGCACTCAGCTGGCTGATCGCACCGCGCGTCCACCGAGCCAAGCGGCTGATCGTGTCGGGAGTATTGATCATGATGGCGCTGACGCCGGCTGCCAACATTCCCGGACTTATCAGTATCGATACGGCGAGCGCACATTACGGCGTTATCAGCACCTTCCGTGACGATCGGCCGGTCACCGGTCTTATCACCGGGCCGACCGGGACGCAGTCGGCGGTCTACCAGAACGGCCTGAGTGATCCGGTGTTCTGGTATGCCCAGGTAGTAAGCAGGCTGACGATCGACCGTCAGCCTGATTCCATTCTGGTGCTCGGGGGTGGCGCGTTCACGTTGCCGCAGTATTTCAGCGAACGGCTACCGGATGCCAAGATCGACGTCGTCGAGATAGATCCGGAACTCGAGACCATCTCGCAGCAGTATTTCGGGTACCGGAACCCATCGAACGTCGATGAGATATTCACGGATGGCCGGACCTACGTGAACCAGACCGATCGGAAATACGACGTCATCATCGTCGACGTGTACGGGGACAGCTCGATTCCGTTCACTTTCATGACCAAGGAATATGGTGAAGCGATCTCGAAGATCCTTACCAAGGACGGGGTCATCATCGCAAATATCATCGGCGGCGAAATCGGCAAGTGCAGGGGAGCACTCGGCGCCGTGGACGCGGCGTATCGCTCGCAGTTTCCGTACGCGCTCTATACCAACGAGTCAGGGAAGCCTGAGGCGCGTGCCAACTATATCGTCATGTATTCGAAGCAGGAACTGACGGTCGAGGGTATGACGACGCTGCCGAAGGTCGGTAGCGAACTCTACACCGATAACTTCGCTCCGGCCGAACGGTTATACCACGACTGTCGATCGGTATTCGAGAAATAAAAAACACCCTGCTCGGGGTGGAATGTAGTTTGGTGGGGAGAAGTATGTCTTTACTTCTCCCCACCGTGTGCTGACCGTGCGGGGTCAGCTGGTGGCGGCCACCATGGGCTGCTCGGACCGCTGGCGACGGTCGGCGGACTTGCCGGCACCCTTGCGGGCGGGGCGCGTCTGCCGGTCGGCGTTCTCGAGCTGGTGCTCGGCGAACCGACGCAGGGCCGGGGTGCAGTCCTTCAGGGCGACCTTCTTGGCGGCCACGTGGCGCTCGAGCCACGAGAGCTCCGAGACCGCGGTGTAGGCGCCGAGGTAGTCGGCCGCGATGGTGATGAGCTCCTCGTTCGCCTTGGGCGACGGGGAGTGCATCTTCTTGGCGAGGATGACCATCATGGCGGCACCGCGCTCGCGGACCGCCTGCTGGCGACCCTGCTTGCGCTCCCAGTCCCGCCTGTTGCGGTTCTTCATGTAGTTGGTGCCGGGGGCGGGGGCGCGGTCGACGCTCGATCCGGCGCTCTTGCGGGCCTTCTCGCGGTGGACGACCTTGTCGCCCTCCTGGTGACCCCGACGGGGTCCAGCGTTCTTGACCTTCTTGCTCGCGGTCTCCTTGGCCATGGGGCCACCTCGTTTTCTGTGTGCAGGGCGCCTGGTGCGACCTTGTTAATGCATATTATCATAAAAGTATAATATTGTCAATAGTTTAAGCTTAATTTACACTTTCTACGCTACATATAGCGTTGTAAATAACAAACACGACGCTAGGACTGGTACACCAGAGGTAGCGTATACCGCTTGCGTTTGTAGTCAAAAAAACGCCTATAAAATACTTGCATGGCCCACATATAGGGCCTATAGTAGTCCGCAGACCACTACATATGTAGCGTTCCAATAAAATAGACAGATACGCAAGGCACCACTACTGCAAATAGGCCGGCTAACCCCCGGTTAGGTATGCTTTGTGTTCGCTCGGAAACCTCGGGAGGTGAGGGCGACTGTCTGAATGAACATAAAACTAACCAATAGGGGAAGCACTGTGAACGGAATCCACGTGGTAAAGCGAGACGGCACCCGCGAACCATTTGACGCCAACATGATCAACCTGGCCCTGGTAAAGGCTTCTGAAGGCCTGCCTGACCAGATATCGAAGGTAGTCCAGGTCGCCACCGAACTGCAATTGACATTATTTGACGGAATCACCAGCGAGCAGTTGGATGAGGCCGTCATCCACACCGCGCTCCAGAACGTCAAGGACGACCCTGATTTCGATACCATCGCGGCCCGTCTGCTCCTGAAGAACATCTACAAGAACATCCTCGGTGACTATGAGACCGACGAGGATCTGAAGAAGCTGCACGCCAAGAAGTTCGCCGAATATATAAAGTTCGGCGTCAAGGACGGCCTGCTCGACACCCGTATGGCAGACCCGAAGGTGTTCGACATAAAGAAGCTGTCCGAAGCGCTCGACCCTTCGCGTGACGGTTTGAGCAAGTACCTCGGCGTCGTGACCAACAAGAACCGCTACGCCCTGCGTAAGCAGTCAGGCGCGCCGATCGAAGTCCCACAGTTCACTCACATGCGTATCGCCATGGGTCTTTCGTTCAACGAAGAGAACCCGACCGATGCCGCCATCGACTTCTACCGACATATGTCTAACCTCGACTACGTACCTGGCGGTTCGACCCGGGTCAACGCCGGTGGTTCGTTCCCGCAGCTTTCCAACTGCTTCCTGATCGAAGTACAGGACGATATGGAAAGTATCGCCAAGGGTATCCGCGATGTCATGTGGATCGCCAAGGGAACCGGTGGTATCGGTATCTCCCTTAACAAGTTGCGCGCCGCAGGCAGCCCGGTCAAGACGACCAACACCGAGTCGACCGGTCCGATCCCGTTCATGAAGATGATCGACACGGCACTCTTCGCCGTATCACGAAAAGGCAAGAAGGCCGGCGCGGCCGCCATGTACATGGAAAACTGGCACCTTAATTTCCCACAGTTCCTCGACCTCAAACAGAACTCCGGTGACCCGTACCTGCGAACGCGTCTGGCGAACACCGCGGTATTCATTTCAGACGAGTTCATGAAGCGCGTCCAGAAGAACCAGGACTGGTACCTGTTCGACCCGGCGGAGGTAGAAGACCTACCTGAGCTGTACGGTGCTGAGTTCTCGGCCCGCTACAACGAGTACGTCAAGATGGCCGAAGCCGGCAAGATGCGCGACTTCATCAAGATTCCGGCCTTGCAGCAGTTCCGTCAGATCCTGACCATCCTGCAGGCGACCAGCCATCCATGGCTGACCTGGAAGGACACCATCAACGTCCGCGCGTTGAACAACAATACGTCAACCATCCACCTGTCTAACCTTTGTACCGAGATTACCCTGCCGCAGGACGCCGACAACACGGCCGTCTGTAACCTGGTATCGATCAACCTGTCGGCTCATCTGATGGAAGACAAGACCTGGGACTGGGACCGATTAGCCGCTTCGACACGGAGCGCCATCCGTCAGCTCGACAACCTGTGCGATATCACCAACACGCCGATTCCTGAAGCGATGAACTCGAACCTGAAGAACCGTGCGTTGGGCCTTGGCATGATGGGATTCACAGACGTCATCGAGAAGCTGAGCCACAGCTATGAGTCCGAAGAGGCCTACCAGCTGATGGACGAACTGACGGAATTCATCAGTTTCCACGCCATCGACGAGTCCGCCGACCTTGCTAAGACCAAGGGCGCATACGAGACCTTCAAGGGAAGTGGCTGGAGCAAGGGTATCCTGCCGATCGACACCATCGACGAGCTCGAAGCCGACCGCAAGGTAAAGGTAAAGATCAACCGCAAGCACAAGCTCGACTGGGACGGCCTGCGCAAGAAGGTCAAGAAGGGCATGCGAAACGCGACGCTCATGGCCATCGCTCCGACCGCTAACATCGCGCACATCGCCGGCACCACCCCTGGTATCGACCCGCAGTTCGCGCAGATCTTCAGCCGAAGTACCCTGAGCGGTAAGTTCCTGGAAGTGAACACCAACCTTGTTCGAGATCTGAAGGCGCTCGGCATCTGGGACGAGGTAAAGGATGAGCTGCTTGCCAAGCAGGGCGATATCCAGACCATCGACGCCGTACCGCAGCACCTGAAAGACGTATACAAGACCAGCTTCCAGCTCAGCCCATACGCCTTCATCGAAGTCGCGGCCCGAGCACAGAAGTGGGTCGACCAGGCGATCAGCCGTAACATGTACCTCGAAACCCGCAACATCGACGACTACGTCGAAATCTACACCGAGGCATGGAAGCGCGGCCTGAAGACAACTTACTACCTGCACGTCAAGCCACGTCACCAGGCCGAACAGTCAACTACCAAGGTCAATAAGTCTGAAGAATTAGCCAAGTCAAGCGGCGGCGCCCGCAAGGCCGGGTTCGGATTCGCGAAAAAACAAACGGTGGAGGTACGCTCATGAACTGCACATGCGCATGCACCTGCTGCTAACACGAAACTTCCAAACAAACTAAATAGGGTATAAGGGAATAACACAATGAACGCAACTCAAATCATCACCGACGACATGACTCTCGAAGAAAAGCTGGCCGCTATCGATCAGGCTATGCTGAACGCGCAGGCAGTCGCCGACGATCAGGCACGTGCCAACGGACAGGTCGCAGCACCACTTGACCCGGCCGACCTAACGATGTGTGAAGGCTGCCAGTAGGCAGTAGCGTTCGCGCTTCACAAATTGACCATGTCTCTCGGGGTGAACTCCACCCCGAATAGATACGGGCGTATAATAGTAAGAGAGATTAACGAGGAGGTAAGACTATGGCAGGAATCTTAGGCACTGGCATTCAGGACGGTTTGCTCCTAAAGCCGGTACATTATCAATGGGCGATGGACCTGTATGATCAGGCGGTCGCGAACACTTGGTTCCCGAACGAAATCCAGCTAGGCCAGGACCTATCTGACTGGAAGAAAATGACCGATGAGGAGAAGCACGCGCTGACCTACCTCATGAGCTATTTCAATCCGAACGAGCTGCTCGTCAACAAGGCGCTCGCCTTCGGTGTGTACCCATACGTCAACGCGGCCGAGTGTCACCTGTACCTCGCGAAGCAGATGTGGGAAGAAGCCAACCACTGTATGAGTTTCGAGTATGTCCTTGAGACGTTCCCGATCGACCGTGACACGGCGTACAACGCCCACGTCGAGATCCCTAGCATGAAGGCGAAGGAAGAGTTCGAGACCAAGTACATCAAGCGCATGACCGAAGATACCCTCGACATCACGACGACCGAAGGCAAGAAGGACTTCGTCAAGAACCTGATCGCCTACAACATCATCCTCGAAGGTATCTGGTTCTACAGCGGCTTCATGGTGGCACTTTCGTTCCGTCAGCGAAACCTTATGCGAAACTTCGGTTCGCTTATGGACTGGATCATCCGCGACGAGAGTCTGCACCTTAAGTTCGGCATCAACCTGATCCTTACCACGCTCGAAGAGAACGAAGACCTTCAGACCGAGGAATTCGCCGCCGAGATCAAGCAGATGATCCTCGACGCCGTGGAGATGGAAGAGAACTACAATAACGACCTGCTTCCGAAGGGAATCTTGGGGCTGAACGCAGACTACGTCAACCAGTACGTGAAGTACCTGACCGACCGCCGACTCGAAGAGCTTGGTTTCGAAGCCCACTACAAGGTTTCGAACCCCGCCAAGTGGATGGCCGCGGCCAACGACACGCTGGAACTCGTGAACTTCTTCGAAAGCACCAACACCAGCTACGAGGTCAACGCCGGAGGTAGCAAGTAGTTTAAAATACCACTCGACAAAGGGTGCGGGACTCATGTATTTGATCCGCACCTTTTTTCGCCCCAAATTTAAAGGATAATCATGGACATAAAGACAACGCTACAGACATCGACGCTCATCATCGGCTTGGCCATCATCTACTCATTGATATTCTCTATAGAAGCGGGGCGGTAACATGAAGGTGTTCATGAGCACTGGCAGTCAGCTGAAACACGATGTCGTACGGCAGACGTTCGCGGCGGCAGGGTACGAGGTCGAGACGGTACCGGTCATCGTGGCCTCGGGTGTCAGTGAACAGCCGGCGTCGATAGAAGAAACGTACCAGGGTGCCGAGAACCGTCAGGCGGCCATGAAAGAACAGGTGCTAGGATCCGTCGCGGCAGGGGACTGCCTGGTGACGATCGAAAGCGGTATCTTCATTCCTATCGCCAAGCGGGAAACGTACTTCGGCACGACGGCGATCATCGTCGAGCGTGACGGGGTCGAACATGTCGGAATCGACGCCGACATCGAATTCCCGAAGGAAATGACCGACCGCGTGCCACGCGATTATCCTGACCTCGGTGCGCTCGTGCGGGCTGAGCATGGGGCGACCGAGAATGACCCGATGCAGGTATTCACCAACGGGCAGCGTACCCGGCGCGGATTCATGCAGCACGCGCTCGCTAACGTTCTGGTACAATTCGAAGAATTCGCAGAAACGGGGAAGCTATGAAGACGGAGATAGAGGTGAAGTTCGTCGATATCGACCTGAACGATATGCGTGACCGCTTGAAGGAACTTGGCGGCGTCTGCGAACAGCCGATGCGCCTGATGCGACGGGTGGCGATCGACAGCGACTTCATGCGCACCGACAAGGACTCGTTCCTGCGTGTGCGCGACGAAGGTGACAAGGTGACCATGACGTACAAGCAGTTCGATGATTTGTCGCTCCACGGCGCGAAGGAGATCGAAGTGACGGTAAGCGATTTCAATGATACCGTAGCGATTTTGGCTAACGCCGGCTTGCCGTCGCATACCTACCAGGAAACCAAGCGCGAGACCTGGAAACTCGGCGACGTGGAAATCATGCTCGACGAATGGCCATGGCTCAATCCTTACATCGAGATCGAAGCCGACAGCGAGGAGGCCGTTCGCAAGACTGCGAGCGATCTGGGCTTCGACTGGGACGATGCTGTGTTCGGTGACGTCATGGCAGCCTACCGCGTACAGTACCCACATCTTGGCTTGAAGGATACGGTAGCGACACTTGCTGAAGTTAAGTTCGATACGCCGCTCCCTCAGTTATTCATCAGCGGAGCTGACAGGCGATGAGCGACAGCGAGCGAGAGTTGCTCGAACTGATACAGCTATATCCGTCACCGCACAACGGGCAACCGATGCGTCTTGAGCGAACTTCTGAAAGCACGTTCGATGTATGGTTCGTGACTGATCGCGGGCTGACAGCGACGCCTATCTCTGCCCGGTTCAGTTTCGTCACCATAGGTGTGTTCCTTGAATATGTCCAAGCCTGTGGCGAAGCTCTGGGGCATGTCATCACGGTTTCCGAAAACCTACCGAAAGAGGCCGACATGCTCGGTTCATCGAAAGAGCTCGCATGCGGATCGATAGTGGTGAAGTGGAACGACATTCAGCCGAGCGAGACTCGTCTTGCTGCCATACGCTTCCGTCAGACCTCCCGAAAGAAATATACGAGTGGGCTTTCGAATGAAGAAAAGACCGAACTCGAGGCTATGGCTTCGGGCGAGGTACGGTTGAGTTTTGTCGACGAAGCGACGTCGCATCAGGTGGTATGGCTGAACCAGCGCGCGGTATTCGACGATATGTTCGACGAGCCGGTACGTAATGAGCTGCGTCAATGGATGCGCACGAGTCACGAAGAAAAGGTTGCGAAACGTGACGGGCTTTCTTATGACTGCATGGAGATGAGCGGATCGGCGTTGAAGTTCTTCCTGAACCACTACCAAATCATCAGGTGGCCGGTGATTTCGGGGCTGCTTAAAAGGTATTATTTGCGGACCATGCGAGACAACAGCAGTGTCGGATACTTGAGCGCGTCATTTGCGAACGAATCGGACGCATGCGCGATCGGTCGGGTAATCATGAGAATCTGGCTGAAGCTGAGTGAGCAGGGTACGTACCTCCATCCGTTTGGTACAATTGTCTCGAACGACGAAGCGCACGCGGATTTCCTTCGGCTCGTGCACAAAGAGGAGGCGGAAGATTCATACGTCGCATTCATATTCAGGGCGGGAAGATCTTCGGTGCCGGTACGGAGCGAACGGTTGCCGCTCGACCAATTAATCAGGGGGAACCATGCTTGAGAAATTTTACATCACGGCCGTCGCCATACTAGACCGAATTATCTGGGCGGTCGACGTCAGCCCTGCCATACATAAGCTCCTGCTTGCGCCCGAACTCGGTGATTTCAGGGTGTTCCTCGGAAAGATCAGGGCGGTCAGGGCATACCGTCATGCGGCAAGCACGGTGCCTGCATACAAGGACTACCTGGAGCGCCATCCGCACACCGGCCCGAAAATCGCCAAAGGATTCGCGTCGCTGAACGATGTTCCCGAAATGGATAAGTCAAGTTACATCAAGCGCTACTCGCTCATCGAGAAGGTGCAGTATGGCCATTTACCGAAAACCGGAGTCATGTTCGACGAATCGTCCGGCAGTAGCGGCAAACCGACCAGTTGGGTGCGTGGTCGTAAGGAACGTCGCATGACCCAGCGCATCATGCAGGTGGCATTCCGACATTTCATCGGTGATAAGAACCCTATCATATTGAACACATTTTCTATGGGTGCCTGGGCGACGGGCTTCAACACCAGCACCTGCTTGCTCGACATCGGCCGTATCAAGTCGATCGGTCCGGACATCACGAAGGTGGTCGATACGCTTATCGAGCTCGGTCCGGAGAACGACTACCTGATACTCGGCTACCCGCCGTTCCTGCGTCAGCTTATCGATCAGCCTGAAATAGACTGGAACCGTTACCGAATCGCTGGAATCTTTGGCGGCGAGGGCATGAGCGAGTCGATGCGTGAATACCTGGAACAGTACTACACCGAGGTCGTCGGTTCGTACGGCGCATCGGACCTCGAGATCAATATCGCACACGAATCCGAATTCACCATAGGGCTGCGCAAAGCGCTTATTCAGGATGAAAAATTGCGTAAGCTGATACTCAAGGAAAATCACGGCATCATACCGATGGTGTTCCAGTACAATCCATACGACTACTTGTTCGAGACCAACGACAAGGGCGAGCTGATCGTCACGATCTGTCGGACGTACAACCTTAGTCCGCGGATCCGCTACAACATTCACGACCTTGGTCACGCCTATGACTTCTATAAGCTCAAATCGTTACTCAAGCGGCACGGCTACGGCAAACTGCTCGAAAACGTCGAGCTCGACTTCGGCGTACTGTTCCATTACGGTCGAAGCGACCTTTCGGTCGATTACAACGGCGGCGTGGTCGGCCCGGAGGAAATCAGACAGATCATCGAAGCCGACGACGAGTTCCGAGACAAGGTGAATACTTTTAGGCTCATCAGCTTCGAAGACAAGGATGCCAAGAAGCACCTGATGATCGCCGTCGAGACCATGAAGGACCGCAAGATCGACGCCAAGCAGGCGGACACGTTGCTTGCGACCATCATCGAGCAGCTCAAGCTGTCGAATCTCGACTTCAAGTCGGCTATCCGCACGGCGGAATTCGCACCTGAATTGAAGATATACGAGGCGCAGACCGGCATATTCGACGCCGAGCACACCAAGCTCAAGAACGATTACATCTGGAACATCGACTACGAGCGGGCTACGGTCGAAGGTATCGTAGGAAAAGGCAAGTAGTGGTCAAGAAAGCTCGTCGCATACTGGTACTGCTGGGTCCGGCGTTCATCGCCGCCGTGGCGTACGTCGACCCCGGTAACTTCGCGGCGAACTTTTCGGCGGGTGCCGAGTACGGCTACGCGCTGCTTTGGGTGTTGGTCGTCGCCAACCTCATGGCGAGCTTGGTGCAGTATCTGAGTGCCAAGGTCGGACTAGTGACCGGTATGAGCCTGCCCGAGGTTATCGCCAAGAAGCTTGGTCGCAAGAGTCGTATCGCGTACTGGCTGCAGGCCGAAGCAGTGGCTATATCGACCGACCTTGCCGAAGTCATCGGTGGGGCGATCGCGTTGAACATATTGTTCGGCTTACCACTGCTGACTGGCGCGGTCATTACCGGGCTAGTGTCATTGTTGCTACTGGTCATTTATACACGCCGTGGTCAAAAGATATTCGAACGCATCATAGTCGGACTTCTACTCATCATCCCTCTGGGGTTCTTCGCCGGTCTGTTCATGCAGCCTCCAGATGCCGCCGGTATGGCCGCAGGTCTGGCGCCACAACTCCGTAATGCCGACATGGTGCTGCTCGCCGCGGCCATGCTCGGTGCAACGGTCATGCCGCACGTGGTATACCTACACTCAGCGCTTGCGCGTGATCGCCATGGGCATGTCCGTAACAAGGGTGAGCTATTGCGCCTGCTGAAGGCCACCAAGATAGATGTCGGAGCTGCCATGGTACTCGCCGGTAGCGTCAATATATCCATGTTGTTACTCGCGGCCAGTGCGCTGAGAGGTGAGCCGAACACTGACAGTCTTGAAGGTATTTTCGCGGCGCTCGGTAGCAATGTCAGTCCTATCGTCGCCGGGCTGTTCGGCCTGAGTCTGCTAGTTTCCGGCTTCGCCAGTACTACGGTCGGTGCGCATGCCGGTGCGGTCATCATGGACGGCATGCTGAAACGAAGTATCCCGCTACTTGTGCGCCGTGTCATTACTATCATTCCCGCGGTCATCATCGTCGGGTTCGGTATCGACCCCACGCAGGCGCTCATCATATCGCAAGTAATTCTAAGCTTCGGTATTCCGTTCGCGCTGATTCCGCTACTTCTGGTCACGTCGAGCGAACGGATAATGGGGGAGCAGAAGAACGGCAAGCTTATTATCTCGGTGCTATCGGTAATTACAGGCATTATCGTGCTGCTAAACCTGGCTTTAATATGGCTAACGATTAGGGGTTAGTGTGTCATCGTATAGCTCTATACAGGATAAGTTTAAAGGAAAAAGCCTAGGCCTGTATTTCGCTATCGGACTCTTTTTATCCGTTAGCTCGTACTTAATACTAAAAATACCGATTAAATCTATTCTTTACGATGTGTTTGGAGTAGACAGTTTAACCCTCTCCAAGAGTGAGCCGATTATATTTAGTGCCTACATAATTATATTTACTCTGAGTTCAATTATGATATTGAAGCAAAGTAATAAATATGAAAAAAACCTCTCATCTAATCAGATATCTAATCAAATTAAATCTGGTGTATTCGATCATGAGGACTATCGTAAAATTCAAAGCTTCTACCTTAATCATATTAAAAAGGAGAGAACTCAAACTCCGAAAGTCTATCACGACCTTTCGAAATATTATCCACGATCGGTGTATGCATTAACCGGAGGTTGGCGTGCTGGCAAAACCACAGCTGCTGGCATGCTGTTGGATATTTATAATAATGATAAAAAAGTTGATGTTGCCTCCGAGATGTACCACGAATGTTTTAGCTTCGGCAATATCGATGAGTCGATAAGCTCCTTCTTTAAGTTGTTGGCGATAAAAACCGGGATTACGGAATTCGACAAGCTCGGACAGGTCACGACATCGGGCTTAGATGTTGGATTTAGCTTAGGTGGAATCAGTGTGAAAAAAGCCTTATCAAGCCCTATATATTCAAATGAAGTAAAAGCACTAATTTCACGAAAATTGAATGCGAGCGAGAGTATTCACATTGTAATTATTGATGATATCGATAGACTTATGCCAGCTGAGCAATATCAGTGGCTGAAAGTAATCGAGCTATTGGGAAAATTTCACCACAAGGTCACCATTATCGTTCCAGTTCACCTAGATGAAGTTGTGAAAAACCTTAATGATGCCTTTAATTTAAATCACAGATATATCGATAAAATAATTCCAATTGAAAATCGAGTGAAAGTGGGTGTCGATTTAAGACATTTGCGAACGATAATGGGCATTAGTGACGCCTCTAACGACCGGGCTAAGAGACTCTATTCAAAATATTTAATATCGTTAGGCATAAGACTATCGATCTCGGAACAAGCAAATTATCAAATCCGTAATAGGAGTGAGTGGTTCAATGAAGCATATCGAGGTGGTATATCTGAAATCGCGTACGTCTTTTCTCAGACCCTACCGAATACTGATAATAACGGCGGCTTAGAAGTTGATGGACGTCATCTATCGCGACATGAAACAATTTGGTTTAAAGAATCTCGTAAGGACTATTCACATCTTTCATTAAACAATCTGTTTTGGAATGTCTTTTTGTCTCCAAGTCCCTACAATAATCTATCAGTGAGTCCTGATGAAATTAGAGAAAACGACTTCAGGCATTTACGTAGTATTCAGGTGTTGTATAGCGTATTCGGTCCGAATCACTTCCAAGTTGGCGACTCCTTGGGCAGAATGCCAAATGATATGGACGATGACACATGGGAGGACTATTGGCTTAGAGTTATCTGGCCAATTAGCGCAAGAATACAAAAAGATAGTAACATTGCGAAACATTTTACTTATGAAATGATTAATAAAGAGATAGCGAAGCTAATGAAGACTGAATCAGAAGAAGACGAGAGAACTGTATTGTCCGAAATGGTTTTAAAATGGAAGTACTAGTTGATCTACGGTGAAAGGTAGAATTACGCGCACAAGGTAAAGAAAGCGCCGCCCCGAATTTTAGTAGGGTGCCGGGCGGCGCATATGGCTTACGAGCCGTTTGTGTTTGGGGTGCTCATGTCGCCGTCACATCCGTCGCCTTCGGCTGCCTGGGTAGTCGCAGTCGAACTTTCGGACGCCGTCGAATTTGCCGAGGTGTCTGATTCGCTAGTGTCCGACGAGTCTGTCGATGTGTCGGTCGTGGCTTCGGCGGTGGTCGCCGTGGTATCTTCGGTGGTCGTCGATTCGGCGGTAGTGACCTCGCTGGTCGACGTGTCACCCGACAGCGCGCTGACCGTCGAGTCGATGACTCCGGTCGTCGCGACACCGGCGAGCGTCGCGACGGCTACCGCTCCGGTTATTAAGGTTGGTACTAATGCCATTGGCAGGCTCCTTTCGGTTATGTTCAGACCGTTCGTCTGAATCTATGTACGACTATGACGCCGCATACTAAAAGTGAGCTTAACGGAGCCGTTGTGTGATTTAATTAGGACATTAAGCATAAGTCACATGAACAAAAGGGCATCATGAATAAACAGCAAGGTTCCGCGCACGTCATTGTCGTCGTAATACTGGTAGTAGCATTACTTGGCGCACTAGGGTTCATATTCTGGCAGAACTTCTTGAAGAAGGACGAGGTCGCCAAGCAGTCGGAGACGACGAAGACGACGGACGTGCCAAAGACAGAGGCTGAGAAGGAACCGGCTACGAAGACCTACGAGGCGACGGCGTACTCGTTTGAATATCCCGCTGACGGCTGGGTGGCCGACTTGTCGACGTCGGACGGATCGTACGGTTCTGTGGATGCTCCGACGGTCAAGACGCTGGATTACGTAGCGAACATCGGCATGGGCGTCGACAGCGGTGCATATGTCGCAGTGTACGCAGGTGCGCCGAACAGCACGCTCGCAGAAATGAAACAGAACGTCATTGAGACCTTCAACGCTACCGAAGTCAAAGACACGACGGTCGATGGCGTGCCTGCGTTAAGCTACCGCAACGATTACGAGGGTACGAGGTACGTGACGTATGTGATTAAGAACAACACTAGCTACCAGATTCAGTATCAGTACGGAGGAACCGACCCTTCGGTGTACCGGACAGGTTACGACACGGTAGTGAAGTCGTTCAAATTTAAGTAAGGAGCAGGCATGGCTGATGTGAAACGCGTAAAGGTAGACGGCGGAGCAGGGCAGTTAGGGTTCATCTTTTTCATGTGCTACGTAGGAGCGGCATATTACTTCATAAGCACATCGTCCGGCGCGTTCTTAGATGTCGTATGGTCGCTGATCAAGGCGATCGTCTGGCCGGCGTTCCTGGTGTTCCACGCCATGAGCGGACTCGGTATCTGACGGCCCGAAGGACATGATGATGGCCCGCAGCGACAGTCGCTGCGGGCCATTTTCGTCGGGCTTGCCGACGCATCAGGACGGAGACACGAACTTCTCGCAGGCACCGGCCTTGCCCACGGCCAAGCAGTAGGTCACGGTCTGACCGGGTCCGACGTAGACGCCTTCGGTGTAGCCGTCGACCGTCGGGTCGCCCGGCACCGAAGGCTGCTCCTCGCGAGGGAAGCCGTCGGTGACGATGGTCACCACCCACGACTCGTCGGACGTCTCGGTGTACGGACGGAACCGCGCCCAGTAGATGTTGTCGCAGAAGATCGGATCGGCCTTGCGGAGCTCGAGCACGCCGCTCACACCCGCCAGATCACTCGGCGACACCTCGAACGGCTTGCCTGCGGTGGTGGGGTTGCCGGAGTCGCAGCCGGTGTCGGCCACTTCCTGGTTGGAGCACTCCTCGCCACACGGGTCGTCCAGCTTCGAGTCGCCCCCGTCATCGACGGTGGGGCTCGAACTCGACGCGTCCGATGGCTTCGAGCTTACCTCGAAGCTGCATCCCGTCAGTAACGCCGACAGGACGATGGCACTCATGATGATCGCACGGCGCACCGTGACCACCTCCTGATGTAAAAAGGGTAGCGCTCTGCTACCCATCCCATTCAGTATACCAAAATACGAGATTATGGCCTGACTGTTGATTTGACTTAGCGTAGGAAGTACAATAAGTCTATGAACGAATTACTACGTGTCGATAGGGAAGAATCGCGGTGGCAGGAAATGGGCGAAGAACAGCTTGCGAGGGTCTTCGATGCCCAGGACTCGGCGGATCGAGACGCAAGGATGACGGAATACGGTTTTTTGCTCGACCACATCGGCGGTGTGGGACTGTTCGAGCGGGAGTTCGGGGCGTCGCTGGACTTGTCGTATCGACTTACCGATAAGTTGCAGCGCCGTCTGGCCAAATACCACAGGAACAACGACGATGACCCGATGCTTGAAAGCGAGACGTGGCTACTGTTCATGGCAGCTGATACCGTGAACCGACAGCGCGTCGGGCAGATTACGCCGGAAATGCACCGTGACCTGGCGCTGCTTTCGCTGAGCGGTGAAAACAAGGTCATGTTCGATGACCTATATGCAACCTATCCGGCCATCGGTGAACTGGAAGCCACGCGGCTGGTGACGCGACGTCAGTTCGGCCGGATCGCCGTGCTCGATGTCATGGGCAGCGGTCGGCTTGCGCTGAAGCAGCGCATCGCCCGCGATATGGCGAACGCAGGTGTCGGCGAGTACGCCGCATCGTAGAGGGTCTTATGCTCATGCTTGCGACGTCGCCATACCGGGGGTATATTTGCAAGATATGCCAAAAAGCTATGAGATACGGACGAAAGCGATCGATGGACTACTGACGACGATGGGGCAGATTGCGACCGTCAACAACGCCATCGAGGGTCTGCACGCCCTGCGCGGTGAGTACCCCGGTGAGTCGGTCGAGCAGGCCGTCGAAGAGGTCGATGAACTGTTCACCGGACTACCGACATTCGACGTCGATGCCGACACCATGAACACTATGGTCAACATGATCGCTCAGGAAGTCGAACGCTCGGCACCGGAAAAAATAGCCCGTGACGCCGTTATCGCCATGGCGACCCAGCGTCGTGAAGCCGCGCTTCGCGAGCAAAAAGCACACATCAAGAACCTCGGTAAGGTACTTCAGCTGACGCCGCTTCGTGACAACATCGTCCAGCGGCATTGGGCGCAGGTCGTCTACATGAAGGGTGACGAGATACGGCCAGGATTCGAACCGGTCCCGATTCACGAGACGTTCACGCTCATGGATACCAGATTCATGACGAGAGGCTATGCCCATGGATTCAGGACGGAGATATGGCCAGCACGAAGAGAAGCGCCATATAAGAATTATCACGGCTACAGTCTTGGTGGAATCTTCGAAGGCGGGCGGTGGCACAAGGCCAACGGATTCATGCACTATGTCAGTCTGGTCGATACCGATGGTACGCCACTTGTCGACATTATCCCCGGCGAGAAGTAATCAGACCCTGGCGCCTTCGCGGGCCTTATTGGCCCAGACGTCGGCAAGTTCGTTACCTTCGTCACCGTTGTGGCCGCGTACCCAGACAAGCGTGGCTTTCGATGATCGATACAGCGGGCAGACTTCCTGTACGATATCGAGATTCTTGATTTCGCCACCTTTTTTCTTCCAGCCGCCTGCTTCCCATGCGAGTGACCATTTGGTGATGACATTGATCCAGAACTCCGAGTCGGTATAGATCTGGCATTCCTGACCGTCGGCGAGCTTCAAGGCCGCCATGATCGCGAAGCCTTCCATACGGATATTGGTCGTGGCGTCACCGCTCGGTTCGGAGCCGAGCGCGACGGGACGTTTGTCCTGAATGACGGCGTAGCCGCCTGGGCCGGGATTCGGACTGGCGGAGCCATCGGTGTAGTACGTAAGCATTATTCAAGTATACATGAGCTGGTGCTACACTGTTGCTATGAGTGACACGCCTCAGCGCACGCGTCGGTTCTACTTAAGGCACCTCATCGCGCCCGTGATCATACTTCTGCTTGCCGGCTACATCGCCTATGACGTGGGTGATCGGTTCGGCACCGAACAGGTGTCGCATTTCAGTCACGATTCCGACCATGCGGTCCTGGTCGCCACCGCCAAGCTGGATAACTACAGGGACCTGCTGTATGCGGGCAGGGCGTTCGTAATCAGTAGCGATACCGTGACCAACACGGAATGGCGGACATTCTACGACCAGCAGGACGTATTCAACCGCTATCCGGGCGTCAGTTCCATCGCGTATATCCAGAACGTTCCGACCGCTGAACTGAAAACGACCGAAGCTATGCTTCGCTCTGATGAGTATTTCGGGCCGACGTATAGCCTGAAGCAGCAATCCGATCGTCCGACCCACGGTATAGCCAGGTCATACGTGAGCCGCAGCGATCTGAGCAATATCCTTGGGCTCGACCTATTCGCGCAGCAGAACCGATACGATGTCTATCACGCCAGCGAAACGCAGAACGCCGTCGTAGCCAGCCCGCCGTTCAAGCTCGCGACTGGATACGATGGGTTTTTCTCGGTACTAGCGATATCACGTGGAGGTACGACTGAAGGCTACGTTCTGACTTCGTTCAGGTTCGGTGACCTGATGGACAAATTGTTCGTCGACACATCATTCGGCTACCGGGTGACGGACATCACCGATACACCCCGAAAGATCTATGAGAACGGCTATTCGACGGACGTATACCACGCGACCCACACCATTGAGGTCGGCGGACGTAAATGGAGTATCGATATAAGCAGGGCGGCTGAGAAACGTCCGCTCGGGCGGTTCCTGCCGGCAGTCATCGTTACGACCGGAATCTTACTCGCGATGTCCGTCTACGCATTCACGGTGCGGCCCGTACGATCGAAGAAGTAAGATTCGAGGATGCGTGTCATCCTTACAACGATAACCATAAGTAGTGTCGGACTAAAACACAACACTCTATACATAGCGTATACATAATTTATATTGCTATAATGAAATTCCATGGAACAAACGAAACACCATGGAGCTAAACAAAGCAAACAGAAATACATATTTGTGACAGGCGGTGTCCTGTCGGGGGTAGGGAAAGGTATTACTGCGGCGAGCATCGGAGCAGTCCTGCAAGCCAAGGGTTCATACGTTTCCATTCAAAAATGTGACCCGTATCTCAATGTAGATGCGGGTCTTTTGAATCCGGCCGAACATGGCGAATGTTTCGTTACCAAGGATGGCGCAGAGACCGACCTGGACCTCGGTCACTACGAGCGGTTCCTCGACATCGAGCTGACGCAGAAGAACGCCAGCTTGGCCGGGCGGATCATGAGCGATCTGATCGCGAGCGAGCGGGCCGGCAAATTGCGCGGTAAGACCGTGCAGCTGGTACCGCACTTCACCTATGCCATTCAGGATCGGATCGTCAACGCGGCGTTCGTCGGCGACCAGCCGAGTGATGTCCATATCGTCGAGATCGGTGGTACGGTAGGGGATTACGAGGGTCTTGCGTTCGTGGAGGCGATCCGTGAACTTGCCGCCCGGGTCGGCCGTGAGAACTGCCTGTTCATGCATGTGGTGTATGTGCCGTTCATCGGTACTTCCAAGGAGTTCAAGACCAAACCGGCGCAGAACGCCATGCAGGATTTGCGCTCGTTCGGTATCTTCCCGGATGCCGTCATCGTACGGACCGAAGCACCGGCGCCCGAAAGCGTGGCACGCAAGATCAGCCTGCTGTCCGGGGTACCCGAAGAGTACGTGGTCGGCATGCCGAACGTCGATACCGTCTACCGGATTCCGGAAGTCATCGCCCAGTCGCCGCTCCACGACCTGCTCATCAAATTCACCGGAAATCACCATAAGCCCGACCTTGGTAAGTGGCAACGCCTGATCAAGGCGGTCAACGAAGTGCCGGAAAAGAAGGTGACGGTCGGAATGGTCGCGAAATACATGGACAACGAAGATACGTACCTGTCGGTTACAGAGGCGGTCAAGGCGGCCGGTTGGACGCTTGGTGTCGGCGTGGACATACGATGGATCAATGCCGAGACGTGCGACGATAAGGATTTCGAAGCCGTCGATGCTCTTTTGGTTCCCGGTGGATTCGGTGACCGCGGCGTCGAGGGCAAGATTACCGCCGCGCACTACGCTCTTGAGCACAAGAAGCCGTACCTTGGCCTCTGTCTCGGTCTACAGGTAGCTGTCATCGCCGCTGCCAGAAGGAGTGGGCTGAACGATGCAAACAGTACCGAGTTCGATGCCGATACGATGCATGACGTGGTCTACATCATGGAAGGGCAGGAAGGCAAGGAGTCGACCGGTGGGACACTCCGACTCGGTGACTACCCGGCTCGACTGATCGAAGGGTCGCTGGCAGCGACGACGTACAATTCTACCGATATCGTCGAGCGTCACCGACATCGCTACGAAGTCAATCAGAAATTCAAAGCCGATATCGAAAACGGCGGCCTGGCTATTTCCGGTACTTCACCGGATGGCAAGCTGGTCGAGTACGTCGAAGCGAAGGATCACCCGTATTTCCTGGCCACCCAGGCACACCCTGAATTCAAGAGTCGTCCGTTCAAGGCTCACCCGATGTTCGTCGGTCTTATCGACTCGGTGATTTCTAACTAGCTATTTAGCCTGCAATGCGATGTCGCTCGTGTTGGTCGATCCATCATCGCCATCGACGACCCGCGATACGCAGAACTCGATGACCTTACCTGAGCGCGCGATACTGTACGCGCTGCCTTCGAAGACGCTTCGTTCGGCAGCGACGACCGAAATCCTGCTGTTCGGGTCGACGGTCACTTCGATTTCGGTACAATCGTTCGATTCGCTTATCGTGACACGTCGAGGATGCTCCAGCGTGTCGCCATCGTTCAGTTCAGGAATCGCGCCGAGCTCCTTGGAAGATATGACACCGACCTGGCCCTCAGCGACGACGACGCCTTCGCCCGGTAGGTCGTAGCCACTTTTGTCGAACGTAGCGACGGCTGCGGCTTTTTCTTGGCGTGGCTCTGAAATGAGCTTATGCCAGCCGAATGCCACTCCGCTTCCCACCGTGGCTATGACGGCAAGAACGGCACCGGTACCCAGCGCACGGTCGATGCGATGTTTGCGAGCTTCCTTCTTAGTCCGCAGCTCTTCGTTGACCGACTGTCGCAAGGAGTCGACCTTGGCGTCGATCGCCTTGAGCGCTTGAAGGACGTGCTTGTCCGCCTCGGGGTCGACCGCGTTATCGACCCAGGTTCCGTTCGTGGTGTGAGATACGATGCCGTCGACGATCTGGTACTCGGCCATGTACGAGTTTGACGTGTCGGGATCGAGAGCCAGGTACACCCGGTTCATCGTATCTCCGTCAACGAGGTACGCGGTCGCCTTGGCGGTCGTACGGCCATCCGTTCGAAACTCGACCGCAGGCGTTATCAGCACCTTCTCACCCGATATCTTGCCAGATTCGAGCAAGTCCGCCGATTGTCGCATGCCAGCCAGTAGATTGCTCGCAGGTTCGAATAACGGACCGCGTTCCTCAGGCGGGGCTGAATTCGGTCGGGTTATGAGTTCCATCGCGGTACTCATCGGTTGTCGCTTGTTGCGCATCGCATTCTCCAATTTTCAATCTATTAATCAAAACAGGTAATCATCCGTAAGTCAACGACACGTCCATCTAATTGACACAAAAGCATAAGTGTGATAATATTAAATTATGACCGATGAAAAACAAAAACTGATCGAACTACCTGAGCATATGCGGCCCCGTGATTCCGAAGGCGCTCGCGGAGTAGGCCGGGAGGTCGTATCTCGCGCCACATCGGAAGGCCGCTATGGTACGCCACCCGTGCCAGTTGAGAAGACCGGTGGTATCCCGATTGATCTTGTCGGACGAGATGCTCTCATTCGTCAGGCCCGTACGTTCGGCGACATGACGGCTCCCAAGGAGCGCCGAACCGAACACGACCCCGACGAAGTATAGCCGGTCCATTCGGCGTATCGTCTGGCCCCTGTTATAATACGTGTCAATGAATAGCGACATAGCATCAATCATCCACGACCTTTACGGCATCGACGTAGAGGTCGCTTTGACGCGTCCGGAGCCGCAGTTCGGTGATTACGCGACCAATGTGGCGTTGCAGCTCGCGAAGCCACTCGGACGTAGTCCGCGGGATATCGCCGGTGAGATAGCAGGGAAGCTCGAAAGTGTCGAGTCGATCGAGAAAGTCGATGTCGCCGGTCCGGGTTTCATCAACCTATGGCTGAGCGATGAAGCGCTGCTTGCGGATGCCGAACGCGCACCGGCGCGGCCACTTGAGGGCAAGACGGTCGTGGCGGAATACTCCGACCCTAATCCGTTCAAGGTGCTACACGCCGGACACCTGTATACGACTATCGTCGGCGATGCGATGGCAAGACTGGTCGAAGCGGCCGGAGCGACCGTGCACCGGGTGAACTTCGGTGGTGACGTCGGACTGCACGTCGCCAAGAACATGTGGGCGATCGTGCGCGAGCTGGGTAGTATCGATGCCGACAAACTCGACACGATCGAAGATGACCTTCATGTGCGCGCGGCCTGGCTGAGCGCACGATACGTCGAGGGCAACGAAGCCTATGAGTCGGATGAAGCGGCCAAGGCCGAGATCATCGAACTGAACAAGCAGATATACGCATTGACGGCTGAAAACGATCACGAATCACCACTTGCAAAGCTGTACTGGAAAGCGCGCGCCTGGAGCTATGATTACTTCAAGTTGTTCTACGATGAACTAGGCGTGGTGGAGTTCGAAAAGTATTACCCTGAAAGCGTGACGACGCCGACCGGTATCGAAACGGTACGCGACGGATTGAAGAACGACGTCTACGAAATGAGCGACGGCGCGGTGGTGTTCAAGGGCGAGCCGTATGGTCTGCACACCCGAGTCTTCATCAACTCCGAGGGTCTTCCGACCTATGAGGCCAAGGACGTCGGGTTGATCATGCAGAAGTGGCGTGATTATTCGTTCGATCAGTCGATCATCATCACCGGCAATGACATCCTGGAATACATGAAGGTCGTACAGAAAAGCATCGAGCAGTTCGAACCGGAACTGGTACGTCGAAGCATACACCTGACGCACGGCAACCTGAAACTGGCCGGTGGAAAGAAGATGAGCAGCCGAAAAGGAACGGTACTATTGGCACTCGATGTGCTTGAAGCCGCCCGTGAGGCGCAAGCGAGTGCCCACGACACGCAGAACGAACCGGTCGTACTCGGTGCGGTGAAATACGCGTTCCTTGCCAACAGGGTAGGGGGCGATATCGTCTATGATCCGGACACATCGGTCAGTCTGCACGGCAATTCCGGACCGTATCTGCAGTATGCCCACGCGCGTGCCCGCTCGATCGTCGCGAAATCCGACAAGCAGGCCGTCCGACCTGCCACGTTCATCGGAGGCGAGCGTGAGCTGATCCGGAAGCTGGCGCAATCGGCCGAAGTGGTGGAGCGTGCGGCCGAAGAACTGATGCCACACCTGGTATGTACCTACCTGTACGAGCTCGCGCAGGTATTCAACCGGTTCTACGAGCAGTCACGCATCATCGGTGACGAACGCGAAGCCGAGCGACTGTATTTGGTCGAACGGTACGCCTCGACGCTACGATCCGGTCTTGGCCTGCTCGGCATCGATGCGCCAGAGCGACTATAGTACGCGAGAATTTTCATGTATGGCATCCGTCGGGGTGCTATACTTTTTTCAACAACAGTATGCATAAGGAGGTGCGTATGGCGACGAACAAGACAGCGAAACAGTCTGCAGCGGAAGCGAAGCGGGAAGCGACCAAGGCGCGTACCGAAGCCGCGAAGGCCAAGGCCGAGGCGGCCAGGGCACGTCTGGCAAGCGGACATGCTGCCGGATTCATGAACTTCATCCGTGAGCAGGGTGTCGTGGGCCTGGCGGTCGGTCTGGCCATCGGTACGGCGGCCGGTGCCAGCGTCAAGTCTCTGGTCGACAATTTCATCAACCCGATCGTCGGCTTCCTGCTCGGTGGGGCTGATCTTTCCGGTATTACCTGGGAAACCGGCCTGAAGAACGGTGACACCGAACTGGTGTTCGGATGGGGTGCGATCGTCAGCTCGCTCATCACGCTGACCGCCACCGCGCTGGTCGTCTACCTTATCATCCACGCTGCGAAACTCGATAAGCTCGACAAGAAAAAAGCGTAGCTTGACCACCGCAATCGATACCCCGGTCCTGCCGGGGTATTTTGATAAGCGTATAATAGTACGGACAAGGAGGCGACAATGCTTGACCACGCACACGACATGATTACCAGGGCGGCCGAAAGACTACAGCTCGACAAGGACCAGACCGACAAACTACTTGAACTCGACGCGCTTCATAAGGCGACGATCACGACCGATAAGGGCTCGTACGAAGCATTCAGGTTTCAGCATAGCGACAAGCGTGGCCCGTACAAGGGTGGTATCCGATTCCATCCGCAGGTCAATGAAGACGAGGTGAAGGCGCTCGCCACGCTGATGAGTATCAAATCTGCAGCCGTCGACATCCCGATGGGTGGTGGTAAGGGCGGCGTGGCGATTGACGCCAAGAACACTGATGACGATGAGCTCGAAGCGGTGGCGCGCGGCTTCGTAAAGGAATTTTACGACTACATCGGACCGAACAAAGACGTGCCGGCACCGGACGTGAACACCGATAGTCGGATCATCGACTGGATGGTCGACGAGTACGAGCGGCAGACCGGCGATAGGACCAAAGCGTCGTTCACCGGCAAGTCGCTTGCTAACGGTGGCTCCGAAGGCCGGACCGCGGCGACTGGTCGCGGAGGTATGATCGCGCTTCGGGAATATTGTGCGGCCAACGGTATCGATACTACGGAGCTCCGCGTCACGGTGCAGGGAATCGGTAACGTCGGGTTTTATTTCGCGCAGTTGGCACAGAGTGAGCTTGGTGTGAAGATCGTCGCGGTGTCGAACTCGTCGTCGACACTCGTCAGCTCCAAGGGGTTCGATCTTACTGACCTGGAATTTTCACGTGGTGTTGCCGATGAGCTCAAACGGACTGCCGACGAAACGCGCTCGCCGGACGACATATTGTCTGCCGATGCCGACGTGCTGGTGTTGGCTGCGCTCGAGGATGCGGTGAACGGTGATAACCAGGCTGAAATTACAGCGAAGGCCGTTCTGGAGCTCGCCAACGGACCGCTTGATACGGCCGCGCTCGACGCGCTCGAAGCCCGTGATGTCCACGTGATCCCCGACGTGGTTGCCAATGCCGGTGGCGTGATCGTCAGTTACCTGGAGTGGAAACAGAACATGGAAGGCGAGAAGTGGCATGAGGAGCGAGTGAACGATGAGCTCGAGCGAATATTGTCTGCGGCCATGAAAGCTACGATCGAACGGGCCGAGTCGGAAGGAGTCAGCCTGAAACAGGCGGCGTTCATGAACGCGATCGACCGTCTACGAGAAGGCTAGTTGCTTTACATAGTATAGTACTTTGCTATACTAAATAGAGTAATAAATTTTCCGAATTCCAGGAGGGACCACATGAAACTACTGATCATCAACGGCAGCACCCGACAAGCGCGCGCATCCGAGCGTGTCGTCAAATGGATCGAGAACAACGTGAAGAACTACGAGCTCGCCGACGTCGAGTTCGAGACGGTCGACCTTCGTGAATTGGCGCTTCCGCTGTTCGATGAGCCTATCAGTCCGATGATGAACGAGAACCGTGTCACCGAAGGTGGCGTGAAGCAGTGGCTCGACGCCCTGGCTGGCGCTGACGGGTACATCATCGTCACTCCCGAATACAACCATGCCATGGGTAACGGTCTGAAGAACGCGATTGACTTTATCGGTCACGAGATCATGAAAAAGCCGTTCGTCGTGGTCGGTCACGGTGGTGTCGGTGGCGCGCGTGCGATCGAGAACGTCAAGACGACGTTGAACGCCAATATCGGTGCTGTACCGGTTCCGAACAGCGTGAACGTATTCGGCTACGTCGGTTATCAGGATCTGATTTCTGAAACCGGCGAAGTCAATGATGACAACGTCCGTGCGCAGGAAGGTCCGCTAAAGGCCGCCGTCGAGACACTCGCATGGTACGCCAGCGCACTGAAGAACGCCCGCGAACAATAATCCTACGAAGGAGGCTCAGATGGCCGACGAAACGCAGTGGAAAGAAAAGCTGACACCTGAACAGTATCGGGTGCTACGTGAAAAGGGGACCGAGGCACCTGGGTCCGGCAAATACGTCGACTTTTATGAAGCTGGTGAGTACCACTGCGCGGCCTGCGGCCAGGCATTGTTTTCGAGCGGCACCAAATACGAGTCCAATATGCCCGGGCTCATCGGTTGGCCGGCGTTCAGCGAGGCGTCGGCCAAGGGCGCGGTGACGCTTGAAGATGACGATTCGCTGGGCATGCACCGCACGGAGGTGCTATGCAGTAACTGTGGTAGCCATTTAGGCCATCTTTTCGCGGACGAAAGTTCGCCGAACGGCCAGCACTACTGCATCAACTCTATCTGCTTGTCGTTCAAAAAACACTAGTTCGCAGTACCGCCAGTTGGTAGTATTAGGTTAAAAGGTGGGCAGAACAAGTTATGGCTAGACAACGACGCCCATTCAACCCAAGTAGACGCCTCGAAGCGAGTGGCGTACCGCGTGCCGGCGATCGTTCGCCGGAGCTTCAACTTATGCTGGCGCGGCGTCTCGGTATCGCGGAACCGGTGGTTCATGACCATCTGCCTCGTGCCGAGCGATACCTCGAGGAATCAGTAGGTAATGAAACGTTACCCACTTGGGAACATAAGGATACGATTCTTTCTGCTATCAACGAGAATCCCGTCACCATCTGTATAGCCGAGACTGGGAGTGGAAAAAGCACGCAGATTCCCCAATATTTGCTTGAGGCGGGGTACGAAGTAATACTTACTCAACCGCGCCGTATCGCCGCTGAGATGCTGGCTCAGCGCATCGAGGCCGAGACGGCATCGAAGATCGGTGCCAAGGGCCGTTATCTGGTCGGCTTCCAGACCGCAGAGCGCAGCACGGTAACGGCCGATACCCGCGTCCAGGTCGTCACCGACGGCCTCCAGACCGTTCGGGAGCTCGGCGTTTTTTCCAGTGAGCCCCGAACGCCCGACAGCCCACCTCGTGTCGTGATCATCGATGAGGCGCATGAGCGTAATACCAACATCGACGTCTTACTTGCATGGGCGAAAAAAGGCTTATCAGAGGGCTCCGATACGCGTATCGTCATCACATCCGCAGGCATCAACGCCGATAGGATGGCCCGCTATTTCAGCGTTCCGGGATTCACGCCGCCCGTCCTGGAGATACCAGGACGCTCCTATCCGATAGAACGTATCGAAGCACCGGATTCGACGGTCGTCGATGAAACTGTCAAGTGTGCTCGAAACGGTGAGGATATCCTTGTCTTCTTACCGGGTGTCGGTGAGATAGAGCGGATAAGCGCCGCGGTCCGCAAGAGATTGTCCGGTGACAAGAATGGACGGTACGAGTTCCTGTCGCTTCACGGACAGATGTCGCCTGTCGAGCAACACCGCGTCGAGATTGACTACCCACATCCCAAGATCGTCTTCGCTACCAACGTCGCAGAGACGAGTATCACGATTCCATCGGTCGACACGGTCATCGACTCCGGCCTGGCACGTATCGTCGTCATCAATGAAGAGGGAGTCGAAAGCCTACAGGTAATGCCGGTTCCGAAAGCGAGCTGTATCCAGCGCGGTGGGCGTTGCGGGCGCACCCACGAAGGTAAGTACATACTGACGCGCTTGGACACCAACGTGGAATATGTACCGTTCATCCAGCGTCCGGATTACATACAGCCTGAGATACTGCGATCGAATGTCGACAAGACGGTGCTTTCGATAGCGGGCACTGGCCTCGATATCAACGATCTGCGGTTTCTCGACCCACTGGATAGCGGCGTCATCGCAGAGTCGAAGCGAGCATTGCAGATATTAGGAGCGCTCGACGAAGAAAAAAGGATCACGACCCGTGGTCGACGCATGAACCAGTTTCCGGTGCGCCCGGGCCTCAGCAGGATGATCACATACGCCGAGGAGCATAACTATCCGGTCGATCTGAAGCGGCGGGTGGCAGCGATGGTCGCTGCCATAGAGAGTGGAGGATTACCTGACTTCACGCCAGGCGCTGACCGGAGCTGGCGCCGTATGAGCGACGAATCGTCATCGGACTTCCTGGCCCAGCTCGAAATATTCATCCAGGCCCAAGACCTGAAAGATAGCCGCGAGATCGCTGAGCTGGGCTTGAACGCCCGGTCCGTCGAGCGATCACAGCAGCTGTACCATAAGCTGCTCCGTCGCATGAAAGTCGATTTCAAACCGGCAGAAGGCGACATGTCCGGGGAAGACATCGATAGGATCCGCGATGCGATCGTGGCTGGTCTCATCGACTTCGTGTACGAGAAGTCCGGAAGCGACTATCGCCGGACATCGGCACGGCTCGGACGCCATGCGACTCTTCGCTCTATCAGCGATAGGAGCGTAGTAAAAGGGAAGCCGAACCTGATCGTCGGGACGCCGTACGCGATCGCGTCACCGCCGGGCAAGGATATCCCGGAAAAGCACATCATCCAAGACGTGACGAAGACGACTCCGCAGCAGGTAGGGTCGGTCGCCGCGGAACTTTGTACGTGGGTCGACGACGCCGAGTTCATATGGCGTGGAGGTAAGCCGTATACCACCCAACAGAAATATTTCCGTGACACCGTAGCGGTGGGCGAATTCCGCGAGACGCCTGCGAGCTGGTCGCCCGAGCTCGCTAAGGCAATCATCGATCTGGCACGTCGCCAGCCCGGACCTAACCTACGGAAGATGCTCGAGGCTAAGAAAACGAGCGAGGCGCTTCACCACAGATCGGGTACCGTTCAGCCGATCCATAACAACCAGGTGACCGACTTCCTGTACGCCGCCTCAGGCCTTACTAAGCGCTCCATGAGCCACAAGCCGATGAATCCGCAGATGCTCGATCTCGGACTCGCCGATCCGGCCGATCGCGTGGTCGCTATGCTCCCTGACGCCGCGACGATCCGCCGCATCGAGAGGGAATCACCGGATCACTTTAACTTCGAAGGCATCGAGCTCGATCTGGCTTATCGGGCGGGTGTACCGTACGTCGCGAGAATCACCGACGAGATAAAACATAGTCTTCGTGCGACTGGCGGCACCATGCGGTTGCCGGACGGACGTGACATCCGTATTCCGCACAAAGTCGGTCGTAGCTCCAAGCGACTCACTATTGAGGAATTCCGGCGCGCGGTCGCGTAGCGTATACTGATAAGTAATGACGCATCCTGCCACATTGCTCTGGATGGACCTGGAAATGACCGGTCTGGATCCTAAAGAAGACCGCATACTCGAGGTCGCCGTGATAGCGACCGATTGGGAGTTCAACGAAATCGCCACATATACGGCGGTGACGAAGGTCGACGCCGATCTCGTCGATGCCCGCATGGTAGGCGAGTTCTGGGAGAAGTTCCCGGCCGTACGCGAGGCGCTCGTGTCGCAGAACCGGGAAGGTCGTGATGGCATGGTCGTCGAGGACGAGCTACTGGCGTTCATCGACGAGCACTTCGAAGCCGGCACCAGGGTGCTACTTGCCGGTAACTCAATCCATCAGGACCGCAAATTCATCGAGAATGAGTGGGAGCGACTGGACGGTCGGCTGCATTACCGTATGCTCGATGTCAGTGCCTGGAAGGTCGTGTTCGGCGGAAAATTCAAGAAACAGTTCGCCAAACCCGAAGCGCACCGGGCGCTCGAGGATATTCGCGGCAGCATAGAAGAGTTGAAGTATTACCTTCAGAAAGTGTCGGTCTGACATGACGCACAAGGAAATGGAAGATTACTTGCTGGCACTCCCGAACGCTTGGCTTGATTTTCCGTTCGGCGAAGGAACGAGCGTCTATAAGATCGGCCATAAGGAAAACGGTGAAGGGAAGATGTTCGCATTGATCGATGACGACTCGAAGCCGCTTCGTGTCAGTCTGAAGTGCGACCCGCAATTGGCCGAGAACCTACGCGAGAAGTACGAGACGGTCGTACCTGGATATCACCTGAACAAGAAACACTGGAACACCATCATCTGCACCGGTCAGTTGTCCGATGACGAGATCAAAGACCTCGCCCGGCTGAGCTACGACCTGGTGAACGGCTGATTACCCGTTGAACGAGCTGAACTCGATGACGAGCGGCGTCAACGTCTTCTGCGTATCATCGAGGATCTTTTTGAGCGCGGCGCTCCGGGTCGAGTTGTAGAGCGTCGCCATATCGCTATTGAGCGTCTTCAGCGCATAGGTCATTTCGCGTGCGTAGGTACGGTCGTATACGCCGTTCAGGCGTGCGTCCTCGAGCCTCTTTTCGACTTCGGTGAAGTCGTTACGCACGGCCAGGATAGATTCGTTCTTATTGTCTTTGAGGTTTATTTCCTGGGCTTTGAGCGGCGCGGCGAAATCCCGGTTGGCGTTGGTGAGTACGAGAGTCAGGCTACTGTTCAATGTCCGTAGCTGACTGCTCTGGATATTTTTCTGGCCGGCCTCGGACTGGGTGCGTAGGCCATCAAGTCGGGCACCGACGCTGGCGAGCGACGACGTAGGGTTACCGCCGATGCTCGATGACACACCGATGATTGCTACGATCGCTAGAATGAGCAGCCCGCCGATCAATCCCCATAGGATCATCGGGTTCAGTGTCTTGACGGGTGTCGGGGCGGCGATGGTGTTCAGATAATCGCTCGGTACCTGAGGCTGCTGGGCGCCTGCCTGAGGTAGTTGGTTCGACTGATATGGATCGTTCGGCTGCATAAGTACCATTAGTTTACCATAATCGGTAACAGAGGTGCAGGTGATACAATGAGATTATGCAGGACGCCAAAGAAGAAGTTCGAGCCCGGCTCAACATAGAGGACGTGGTGGGGGAGTATGTCCAGCTCAAACGCGCCGGGCGTAACTTCAAGGGTCTCAGTCCGTTCACCTCCGAGCGTACGCCAAGTTTCACCGTCAGTCCCGAAAAACACATCTGGCACGACTTTTCGAGTGGGAAGGGCGGTGATGTGTTCAGCTTCGTCATGGAAGTCGAAGGACTTGATTTTCGGGCGGCACTCGAGCAGCTGGCTCGTAAGGCGGGTGTCGACCTATCGCTGTATGACAGCAAGCAATCGGGTGAGATCGCTGCCAAGAAACGTCGTCAGATAGAGGCGAACGAGTTAGTATGCCGGTATTTCCAGCAGAGTCTGCTGAGCAACCAGCACGCACTCGAATACGTATTCAAGAAACGTGGTCTGAGCAAAGAAATAGTACAGGAATTCAAGATAGGGTACGCGCCAGACGACGGCGAAGCGGCCGTGCGATTCCTTTTGAAGAAGGGCTTCACGAGAAAGGAGCTCGGCGACGCAGGACTGACGAACCGGTTCGGCGGAGACATTTTCCGCGGTCGTATGACGGTACCGTTGATGGACCCGAGCGGGCAGGTGATAGGATTTACCGGTCGGATACTTAAGGACGACCCGAAGGCGCCGAAATACCTGAATACGCCGCAGACTCTCGTGTATGACAAGTCGCGTCATGTCTTCGGGCTGAGTCAGGCGAAAGAGGCGATACGAAAAGGCGAATATTCCGTTATCGTGGAAGGCAACCTTGACGTAGTAAGTAGTCATCAGGCCGGTGTGAAGAACGTCGTCGCGAGCGCAGGAACGGCACTGACCGAATGGCACCTCAAAGCCTTGGCGCGTCTGAGTTCCGATGTGCGGTTATCATTCGACGCTGATAAGGCCGGATTGGCCGCCACGGAGCGTGCCATACCCATCGCGCACACCGTCGGTGTCGAGCTATCGATTATCAGTTTGCCGGACGGCGCCAAGGATCCCGATGAGCTGATTCAGCAGGATGCGTCAAAGTGGGCCACGGCGACACAAGATGTCGAGCCGGTAGTCGACTGGGTACTTCGACAGTACTCGACGCGCGTCGACATGACCACGGCGGCCGGCAAGCGTCGGTTCACGACCGAGGCATTGAACGTCGTCGCCAATCTGAGTGATTCGGTAGAACAAGAGCATTATATGAACCGCATCGCCGATATGACCGATACGTCACTCGACGCCATACGCTCCAAGCTCCATTCGTCGGCAACCTCCACGTCTCCTACCTTGAAACAGGTGAAGGCTCCTTCGGTCGAACAGGCACCGCTCGAACGGCCTGCGGCGGCCCATCAGGATAATTTGCTGGCGGTATTGATGGCCAATCCCTCCACCAGGCATCATTTGGGCGGGTTCGACACGAGCATATTGGCAGGTGAGGAGCGGCAACAGGTCGCCGCTTGGCTCAAGGGGTATGACGGTCCGGTCGACGATCTACCGGCTGAATTGAAGCACCTTGAAACGTATGTTAAAATAATACAACTGAAGGCCGAGAATCGGTATGATGGCTGGAGTGAACAAGACAGTTCGCTCGAAGTAGCCAAACTGCTCCGCCAAACTGAAGTCCAACACAAGAAACAAACGAAAGACAGACTGATACACGAGTTGCGCGATGCTGAGGCGAACGGTGACGACACCGCTGCCGACATGCTTCGTGCCGAGTTGTACGCATTAATCAAGGAGACTGCCTGATGGCCGATGACCCAATGAAACAACCCCTGAGCGATGAAGAGATCAACTCGTTGGAGGGAGTCGAAGAGCCGGACGCGACCGAGCTGCAAGACGAAGAAGAAGATGATGAAGATACGCTGAATTCGAACCAGTATTTCGACGACGTATCGGATGACTCGGTGCGACTATACCTGCGTGAAATCGGTAAGATTCCGCTGCTCAACGCCGAAGAAGAGCTGACGCTTGCCAACCAGGTCGTCGCCAACCGTGATGAACTGGCCGAAGTCCAGGCGCAGATCGCCGAACTGGCCGAGAAGTCCGAAGGTACAAAGAAGATGCAGGACCTCAAGGCGCGTGCAGCCAAGCTAAGCAAGCCGAAAGACAAGATGGCCGAGGCCAACATGCGTCTGGTGGTCAGCATCGCGAAGCGTTACTCAGGACGCGGACTCGACTTCCTGGACCTGATTCAGGAGGGTAACACCGGATTGCTACGTGCCGTCGAGAAGTTCGATCCTGACAAGGGATTCAAATTCTCGACGTACGCGACATGGTGGATCCGTCAAGCGATCACCCGTGCCATCGCCGACCAGGCCCGTGTCATCCGTATTCCGGTGCACATGGTCGAGACGATCAATAAGCTCCTCCGCACCCAGCGTCGCATGACACAAGAGCTCAACCGCGAACCGACCATCGAGGAACTTGCCAAGGAACTCGAGATGGAACCTGAGAAGGTCGAATATGTCATCAAGATCAAGCAGGACATCCAGTCGCTTGACGCCGGTGTCGGTCGTGACGGTGAGGACGAAGACAGCGTGCTGCAGGACTTCATCGAAGACGAAGACTCGGCGACACCTGAGGAATCAGCGACGACCCAGCTTCTGAAGGAGCAGGTGCAGTCAGTACTGTCGACGCTCTCGGACCGTGAGCAGAAAATCGTCCGCATGCGGTTCGGTCTTGATAACGGTAAGAGTCACACCCTCGAAGAAGTAGGACAGGAGTTCGCCGTCACCCGTGAGCGTATCCGTCAGATCGAAGCTAAGGCGCTCGCCAAGCTCCGTAAGCACAAGGACGCGAAGAAGCTTCACGAATACCTGAAGTAAGCTACATGTCTAGACACTAAAAAAGCATCCGGTACCGGATGCTTTTTTAGTAGGCTCATGGATTACATCTGTCGCTCGCAAGCTTCGGTCGAGCTGGCGGTACCGAGAGCGGTGATACGCTTGTCGTCCTGAGAGTCGCCTAGGTAGGTGATCTGGGCCGCACCGGTGCCACAGTAAACGTAGGTGACGCCATTGCTCGTATAGATAGCCGAGTATAGGCTGATATCGTCGGGCACGGTCGACTCAGGATATTTGGAGAAGTCACTGATCGTCTTCGGGTAATCGCCGGCTAGGGCGTTGTATGCTTCGGCTCGCTTTTCGACGGCGGCGACGTCATCATCGAGGCTACTCGAGCCGGTGCTGAAGCTTGAGCTGCCTGATGAAGAGGCGGCGCTACTCGCCGACTCCTGGATGCCGGCAAAGGCGACGATCATGATGAAGATGAAGTAGAGGAAGCCGATGACGGTGAAAATGATACCGAGTACCATACCGATGGTTCCTAGCGTCGTCGGCATGCCGGCCGCCTTCGATTTGCTGCGTGAAATGATACCAAGGATCATACCGACGAAGGCGAGTCCGATGACATCAAGCACGATACTGATGATACCGAGTGTCTGCCCAGGGTTCTCGCCGACGGCGGCCGGGGCTGGTCCATACGGAGCGGCGACGGGAGCGGGAGATTGCGGGAACTGGTTCATGGCGGCCGGGTCAGGGAAGCCTGGCTGTTGCATCTGAGGTTGTGGTTGTGGTTGAGGTGGCTGAGAGGCGTATGCGTTATTGTCGAACGACGGCTGAGGTGGCGTCACTGGAGCACCGGCATCAGGCGCTTGATTCTGGTTAGGGTCGTTGCTTGGATTTTGGTTGGGGTCCACGATATGTTCCTCTAAATACGCTTACATTAATTACGCTAATAATACCATAAGCGTAACGGGGTGAGGCAAAATAGTTAATCGATGAAACCGCTGTGGCGAAGGACCTGGTCAAGCTGTTCATGAAGCCATTCGACGTCCCGGTCGTTATGGACGAAATAATCAGCGATGGCGATAGGGCCGCCTTTTTCGAGATTTTCGATTTCCGCCCAATCACGTTGGTCGATTTCCTCGGATGACATCGGACGCTCCGGACGTCTTGCCATACGGGCTTTGCGTTCGTGCTTCGGAGTTACGATCGCGATGACGGTCATTTCACCGGGGAACTCATGTTTGAGAATCTTATATTCGCTCCAGGTATATAGGCCATCGAGTACGATACGATGCTGCCCGGCGTCGATAAGGTTGCGAGCTTCGATGACAGCACGTTTGACGACGAAGTCCTTGCCTTCACGCTCGCGGATCTCTTCGCGGAACTTCTGTTGGCTTTCCCAAGTTACTTCTATGCCGGCTTCTTCCATGGCCTTGTAGATGATGCCACCGAAATAAATCTTCGGAATGTGTTTCTCGGTGAGGTATTCGACGGCGGAACTTTTACCGCTACCGGCCAGGCCGACGAACGCGACGATCTGTACATTCTTATCTGTGCTCATTATGAACAAGTATAGCAAACGACACCGCTAATGGTTTGGTATGACGAATGCGGAACGTATCATAGGACCATGGATAGAGAACAACTGGATAGGAATCTGCAGCTTGCAGAAATGATGCGCAGGTCACGTCGGGAGTTGGGCCAGGCCTCACTGTCGGCGGCTAGTCAAGGTGCGATCACCAAGGACGCTGCGAAAGCCCTGAATCTTCACTTAGGCGTCAGTGAGCACGGCATGGTGCTTGCCCATAGCAAACGTGCGCGTAAGGTCGAGCACCTTCGGACTATCGCCGAGGCGATCTCTGAGCGTCGCCATCATTTGGCGAGTCATAGGATCGTCCGCGTGAACGCACGGCTGAAAGAGACGGCGGTACTTGCGGCGGCCGTCGGCGAGACGAGCGACCATCCGTTCGATCGCAGTGAGCTCATTGATCTGCCTATCGTCCAGGCGCTCGCCGAGCATCACCGTGTCGATCCGAACTTCGCAGTCGATCAGACGGTCGCGCGCGACCTCCTATGGCTGTACGCGCCGACTGCACCGCGATAGGATCGGCCTGAACGAGTATACTTATACGTAATATGAAGAAACGACTGGTACTGATAGACGGAATGAGCGTGTTTTATCGCGGGTATTATGCCATGCCCGGACTCAGTCTGCCGGACGGTACTCCGACCGGCGGAGTGTTCGGCTTCGCCAGTATCGCGGTCGAGATCATCAAGAAATTGGAACCGGATTACGTGGTCGTAGCCTGGGATAAAAGTAAGACCGCCACCAGTAAGCGAAAAGAAATCTTTCCTGAATATAAGGCAGGTCGCACGCGTCCACCCGATGACTTTTTCGCACAGATTCCGTTACTGCACGAGCTACTCGAAAGTTTCGGTTGGCCATTATATGAGATGGACGACTATGAAGCCGACGACATTATCGGAACCATATCGGTCCAGGCGACCGAAAAGGACATTGAGACCTGCGTAGTAAGCGGTGATTACGACATGATGCAGCTGTTGAGCGCTCATACGAGCGTCTATATCAACAAGAAGGGAAGCGACATGATGCGTTTCACCGAAGCCGAGTTTGAGGAAAAGTACGGGGTGAAGCTCGCACAGTTCGTCGACTACAAGGCGCTGGTCGGTGACTCGAGCGACAATATCCCTGGTGTTCGTGGCATCGGTCCAAAGGCGGCGCAGACTCTGCTCGCCGAATATGGGACACTCGATGGTATATATGAACACGTCGAGGAGCTCAAGGGCGCGCAAAAAGCGAAGCTCGAGACCGATGAAAAGAACGCCCGGATGAGCCGTGAACTTGCGCGGATATTCTGCGATGCGCCGGTCGAAATGGACTGGAAAGAAGCAGACGTCAATAACACGGACTTGCCTGCGGTGGCCGCGAAACTAAAGGATCTTGAATTCCACTCGCTCATCAAGCGCTTACCAAAACACATGCAGGAGACTGCCGATACCGGTCTGTACTTCCATGAATCTGACGAGGTGAACCTGAAAGAAGTCGCGTGGCCAGAACAGGTCACTATCGACGGACCGTTCGTACTGCACCTGGCTGAGGACGTGCTGTGGGCATCGTTCACGCCGACTACCATATCGCACACAAAACTTGATCAGATTGACACGTCATTCTGGCGAGCCGTCGAGTTCGGTACCGTGGTTTCATATGATGTCAAAGAGCTATATCATTCACTGGCTAAGCGGGGCATCAGCGTACGTTTCAGCGATCTGCACGATATCCGACAGGCCGCGTTCCTGCTCGACCCGCTGCGTCGTGACCGTTCGCTCGTCGGGCTTATAGGGGGCGAGCTCGCCACCCCTATAGAAGAAGTCGCCGCCATGCGACAAATCTACGGCTGGCAGGTAGCCTCGTTCGATGACAAGCCTAAGGTCAAGGATATCGCCGACCGGTTCGATTTTCCGTTGATATATCATCTGTTCACCATGGAGCACCAGGGAATCAAGCTCGATACAACGGTACTTAAGAAGATGAGCAAGGAACTCGGTGACAAGTACGATGCGCTTGAACAAGAAATGTATAAGCTGGTCGGCGAAGAGTTCAACATAGGATCTCCCGCACAACTTTCGGAAGTTCTGTTCACCAAGCTCGAATTACCGACCCAAGGAATCAAGAAGGGTAAGACCGGCTATTCGACGGGTCAGAAGGAGCTCGACAAGCTGCGCGGCCAGCACCCGATCATCGAGCTGATCGAGCAGACCCGAGAGCTGAGCAAACTGAAGAACACGTATGTCGATACACTGCCTGAACAAATCGATGAGAACTCAAAATTGCACACGACGTTCAACCAGGATGTCGCGGCGACGGGACGGTTGAGCAGCACCAGCCCGAACCTACAGAATATTCCGATCCGCACCGAGGCTGGCCGCAAGGTGCGTGACGCGTTCATTCCCGAGACGGGCAACGTGTTCGTCAGTGCCGACTACTCACAGTTCGAACTCCGTCTCGCCGCGGTGTTGGCTGACGACAAGGAAATGATCGATGACTTCAACGGCGATCTTGATATCCATACCAAGACCGCCAGCGACGTATACGGTGTACCGATGAATGAGGTCACGAAGAATCAACGTCGTGATGCCAAGGTAATCAACTTCGGCGTGCTGTACGGCATGGGACCGCATGCCTTAGCGCAGAATACGGGTATGAGTTTCGCGGATGCACGCGACTTCATCGCCAGATATTTCGAACTTCGCGCGCCGATCCGTAAGTTCATCGATGACACGCTTGAAAAGGCTAAGACCGAAGGCTACGTCGAAACCTTCCATGGCCGTAGACGACCGACACCCGATGTCAATTCGAGCAATTTCATGGTGCGTGAAGCCGGTAAGCGGGCCGCTGCCAACATGCCGATCCAGGGTACTGAAGCTGACCTGATGAAGCTCGCGATGATCAAGGTCGACGAAGTCATGGGTAACCTCGGCGTCCAAGTATTGCAGATCCATGACAGCATCCTGGTCGAGTGTCCAGAAAAGAACGCTTCAAAAATCAGCGAGATCCTCGTGACGACCATGGAGTCGATCGCTCCCGACTTACCGATAAAGCTGAAGGTCGACGTGAGTGTCGGCAAGAACTGGGGCGAGGTGTAAATACGTGTCTCCCCAGATTCTTGAATCGAATATATGAAAGTCTTGTTCGTCTGCGAAGGCAACATGATGCGAAGCCAAATCGCTGAGCTATTCTATAACTCGCTGACTCATTCGTGCGATTCGATGAGCGCAGGTGCGGCTGCGACGCTCGATACCACGATGTCGAAGCGGGGAATCGAGGTCATGAAAGACACCGGGATTAACACCGCTAACCAGTTCAGCAAACAGCTGACGCCTGAGATGATTGATTCCGTAGATAAGGTCATTCTATTTCCGACTGACTATATGCCTGATTACGCACTACATAGCGAAAAATCGGAGATGTGGGATGTCGCCGATCCGCACTACAATAAGGAAAAAGGTATGCCGTTTGTTCTGGCGGTACGTGATGATATAAAATCACGCATAGAAAAACTAATTGAAAATCAAAGATGAACGATCAAGAACTACTGAAGGCTTTCCTAGCAGAGCAAAAATATATGACCCTCGCGGTCACACTCGACGATGGCACGCCGTGGGTTACGCCGGTCCGTATAAAAAATTGGAAGGGTAAGACGTTCGAGTGGGACTCGCATGTCGGGACGGAGCATTCGAAGGCGATAGCGATGCGACCTAGTATCGCTATCAGCATTTATACGCCGGACAGCGAATCGACGATCCAGTTCGGTTTCTACGGGCATGCGACGGCTGAGCGGATGGGTGAGCCGAACGAGCATGGAATCGCCCGTTACCGCGTGACGGTGAGCAAGGGCTTCATCAACGATGCCAGCTTCAAGAAGCGTGAGGTAGAGCTTGGCTAGGTGGCGCCGCTTCGTACCGCGACGACGCCCGAAAATCATGGTGCCGGATATAACCGGCTTCTCATCGGCTGTCCGTAGTGTCGAAGATGCTAACCGGTTGATTGAGGAGCACCGCAAGCTCGGTCTGCCTGCAACCAAGATGGAGCGGCGCTCAGTCTATCGGTGGCTAGTGATATTGCAGACACCTCGCGCCGCCTTGGCGCAGCAACAGATGGACGCCCATCGTCATGGGTATCATGACCGCGAAAAGCGGCTGTACGAACTTATCGAATTCAACGACACGTTCGTCGACTACGTCCTATCGACCTCGCACGAACAGCTGCCAGGTCTCGCGGAGAACCTGAAACAGGACATGGCCGAATTCTGCAAGCGGCTACGGACACCGATGTTCACCGATGACCAATACGATGCCATCGTGCGTGGCCTCAGCCGCGAGATCGCCGTCTATCGTACAGCCAAGTATCACGGGTTCGGGGTCGAAATGACCTCGCGGTCCGACGATGCCTTCGGTATCGATATGATCATTACCCAACCGGAAACGGGCAAGGTGCTCAATATCGACTGCAAGACGCCTCCGTCATTCCGTCACCGTATGGAAGACCTCGTACATCATCACCGCATCAAAGTAAATGACCTTCGCCGGGGAGACGCCGACGGATTCCTGACGGTCATCCAGCATCGTGGACAAGAGGAGGTGCCAGTCACGCTGTTCTGCATACTGCCCGACCGACTGGGTGAGATCAGCGACTTCACGTTCGATGAGCCGGAAAAACTCAAGGTGATGCTCGAAATCATGTTCGCCACCGTACGATAAATCGCTATTGTCTTTTGCTTCACGTAGGAGCATGATTGTCTCACAACCAGGTGGAACACAAAAAGGTGGTAGGAACATGGCTCGATTTGAAACCCCAATCGACGACCCGCAGGTAGCGGCGGCGCTCCATGGGCTAGACCTGCAATCGGTGCTAATGGCCCGAAGCTTCGAACGCTCATCGCGCTTGAACGCGTTCATCGATCAGTATGTCGACCCGGCAATACTCGAACATGTAACCGAAGACGAACCGCACCGGTATGTATATGGACGTGTCAGCGCGATAGGGGAGAACGGTAGCCTGGTACACATACGACTGCACGAGCAACGGGTCGGCCACACTTTCTCGGAGCATCTGGCGCATATCGCCATCATCAGCCATGTAGATGACCCTAATCCGGCGATGGTCCACCTTGCGACCTCCGAGGATATCGTCCGGGTCGATGCCACTCGACAGACCAGTTTCAAAGTATCGACGATCGAGTCCGAAGGCCTGAAGGTGGTCGAAGCACCGATGAACCAGTTGCAGTGGGGAGTCGAGCAGATCCTGGCTCGCGAAGCGGCGCTTGCCGCGCAACCGTTAGTACACATGACGCAGGAAGGCTGGGAATATCGCCGCAGCGACGGTCATTGGGAGAAACTGCATGATATACATATGGTCCGTGAGCGGGTCGCCCGGGCGTTGTCGCAGGGTCTTGGTTACGCGGCCTTACCGGACGTGAGACACGAACCGCTAACAGAGACCGGACAAGTGGTCGAAAAAATGGTAGTATAGCCACATGCAACGAAACAATGGCGCCAGATTCTTTCCACTAATCATCATCATCGTAATCGTAGCTCTGGTCATCGCCGCGATCATCAGTATCGGCCGCGCTTTGTTCAACAGCGGCGACGGTAACTCTAACGAGCAGACATCACAGGTCGACTCGAACCGGGAGGACCTGTTGAACACGAGCACCGGACGCAGCGTGGCTATGACCGTCCGTGGACCGATCGTCGCACAGGAAAACTTCACCAGCTATCGTGTCACTGCCAGTAACAGTGAGCGGTCATTGAACGTCTACAAAGGTTATCTTGAAGAGCAGACCAACGGTAAGGCGTTCAGTAATAATACCCAGGCATACGAGCAGTTCGTGTATGCTCTGGACAAGGCGAACATGACCAAGGGAAGGGATGTCGCCAACGACGAGACCGACGATGATCTGCGTGGCATATGTGCCGGTGGATACGTGTATGAATTCTCCGTCCTTTCAGGTGGGAACGAAGTCCGCAAACTATGGACATCGACCTGTGACGGCAGCAAGGGCACCCTGAACGCCAGTAAGGACCAGCTGAGTAGGTTATTCTTAGCGCAGATTCCTGGCGCGAACGAACTGTTGCCGTTCAAACAGTCGGCATCTCTCCGCTTCTAGTACGCTCAGGCGACACCGCTATAGAGGTGTACTATAATAGATGAATGACCAAAGCACTGATTTTCGACTGTTTCGGCGTACTCTACTGGGATGATCTGAATCGACTTTATAATCTTGTCAGCCCGGACAAGTTTCAAGACCTGAACGACATCATGCACGCCTGCGACCATGGTTACATCACTCAGCAGGATTTTCTTGACCAAGTCGCGGCCTTGGCGGGTATCAGTACCGCTGCCGTGGCGGCCGTCATGCACGACAAGCATCGTCGTAACGAGCATATGATCGACCGGGTGCGCGAACTCCGCAAGTCGTATAAGACAGGGTTGCTTACTAATATGGGGCCGGGCACGCTTGATGGAATCTTCAGCGAAGCCGAACGTGAGGAGCTATTCGATGTACTTGTGATATCGAGCGACGTCGGTATGATCAAACCGTCACGCGACATATTCGAGCTGACGAGTGAGCGATTAGGGGTACCGGCCGACGAGACGATCTTCATCGACGACCGACCGGTCAACACCGACGGAGCCGAGCGGACCGGTATGAAAACAATATTGTTCACCACCAATAAACAGTTCGAGGTGGAGTTGGCTGCGCTCACGGAACCGGTCAATGCCTGAGCTGCCGGAAGTCGAGACCGTCAGACGCGGACTTGCAGAACTGATTCCAGGAAAAATCGTACGGTCGGCGAGTCATATCGACTCGCCGAAGAGCTTTCCGAACGCGCCGAAGGACGTCGAAGAATTCCTGATCGGCGCGACGATACTGGATGTTCGTCGACGCGCCAAAGTATTGCTTATCGAACTGGATACCGGGTATTCGCTCGTCATTCACCTGAAGATGACAGGGCAGCTGGTATTCCGTGGTGAGCAGGTGTTCGGAGCCGGACACCCTAACGATTCGCTCATCGGTGAGCTGCCGGATCGGTCCACCCGCGCCATCATAGGGTTTATCGACGGTTCGACGCTGTACTTCAACGATCAGCGCAAGTTCGGCTGGGTACGGCTGATGCCGACGCTCGAAGTACCGAACATCGACTTCATGAAAAAGGTCGGGCCGGAACCGCTCGAGGCCGACTTTACTTCGAAACAGTTCGCCGATCGGTTCACACGTCGAGCCAAGACGAACATCAAGGCGGCGCTCCTTGATCAGACGGTCGTAGCCGGAGTCGGCAACATATATGCCGACGAATCGTTGTGGGGCGCCAGGATCGATCCACACCGGCTGGTATCGAGTCTCGGCGACGCCGACTTCAAACATCTCTACACCGAACTGCGCGATGTCATGAATCTGGCCATCGAAAAAGGCGGCAGCACTGATAAGAACTATGTGAACGCCGAAGGTAAACGGGGCAGTTATATGGACTTCGCACGTGTGTTCAGGCGTGAGGGGCAAAAATGCCCACGCTGCGGCCACGAAATCATAAAGATCAAGTGGGCGGGGCGGGGAACTCACCTCTGTAAAAATTGTCAGAAATAGGGTTGTAAAAATGTAGTTGACAGTAAGCATAAGCGAGTGCTATTATTTGTCCAAACTCTGTATAAAAATAGAAAGGTTTCAAAAATGGCTATCTCAGTCAAACGAAAAGCGGAAGTCGCTGCATGGGCAGTGCTAGCTACCGCTATCGCGACGGCACCGATCACCGCTTCTGCGGCGACGGCAGACACCGTCATCAACGCGACGGTCAACAAGGTCATCAGCTTGTCTTCGGTTTCTCCGGTCGCATTCAGCATGACTCCTACGGCAAGCGGTGTAGTATCTAGTGCCAGTGATACTGTCACCGTCAGCACGAACAGCACGGCAGGGTATACCCTGACGCTGATGGACGTCGATGCCACCACTTCTTTGCAGAGCGGCGGTAACAATATTACCGCACATGCCGGTACACAGGCATCTCCGACGGCGCTTGCCAACGGCACCTGGGGTTACCGTGTCGTCGGTGTCGGTGGATTCGGTGCGAGCGCCTACACCGGTGAAACTGACGCTGGATCGAGCACCAGCACATGGGCAGGAGTGCCTGCTAACGGCTCGGCCAACACGTTGAAGACGACCGCAGTTACCGCGAGCAACGACACGACGACTGTCTGGTACGGCGCCAAGGTAACCTCGTCCCAGCCTAACGGTATCTACACCGATACGGTACGTTACACGGCTACCGCCAACTAGCATATCGGATGAACGATTGAAAAACCGTCGCGAACCTGCGACGGTTTTTCGTAGCCTCTGTATAAGCATTAGTTTTTCGTGTATAGTGGCCGTAGACGTGAGTGACAAAGCGAACAAACATGTGATTCTTCGAACAGCTGCCGCCATGCTGGTAGCGGTTATTCTAATGGCATCTCCGACCGTATCGGCTGCAGAGCAGGGTGGTGCGCCCGCTTCGGGTGAGAGCATCCTACTGTCTCCGACGGATAAGCGGTATTCCCTTGACGCGGGTGCCGTTACCACCGATTCGTTCAAGGTGGTCAATGACGGTAAGGTCGGATTCAACTTCGTGACGTACGCCCGCCCGTATTACGTCAACGATGATTCCTATGCGCCTGACTTCTCGTCGAAAGCCCAGAATGCGGACGCGTACAAGTGGATCCAATTCGATAAGACGTCGTATTTCGTCAACCCTGGCGAAACGGCAGAGGTGAAATATACGGTCCGGGTACCGGCTAACGCGACCCCAGGAGGTCACTACGGCGTACTCTTCGCCGAGACGCAGCCGACTCAGACGAACGAAGGTACGTCGGTACTGCGTGCCAAGCGCGTCGGCGCCATCATGTATGCCACCGTGAAGGGTGATGTCAGCCTGAGTGGCAAGTTCGATTCCGTCGACGTACCGACGTTCCAATTCCGTGCTCCGTTGACCGCTCGCCAGCAGGTATCGAACAGTGGTAATACCGACTTCCCGGTGACATCGACCGTCAGCGTGTATGACCTTCTCGGCGGCTTGAAATACAAGACGCAGAAAGAAGCCATCGTTCTTCCAGGTACGACCCGAAGTATCGTCAACGACTGGCAAAGCCCGGCATGGATCGGCATATATAAGGTCGAGCAGAAGGCCAAGTTCCTCGATACCGAAAAAACCAACACGAACTACGTCATCTTCGTACCTGTCTGGGTATACATGACGCTCGTATTATTAATCGGAGGCCGCATATTGTATGCAGTGGCCCATCGAAAACGCTCGCGCAAGAAGTAGCTGGTTCATACTGTCTACGGCCGTCGTCGCGGTCGGAGTATTGTTGGCATGCGTAACACCAGAAGCCGGTGCTGTCACCGCTGATAGCGAGATAGGCGTCAGCGTGTGCGGTGGCAACGTTCCTCCGTCACAGATCACAATCACCCAGCCGCTCAGCGATAGCGTGGTGAACCAGTCCGTCACGACGTTCCGTGGCACCATCGCCCGCGCGTCACAAGTGGAAATTACTATTGACGGTCAGTACAACACCACTGTCGCCATAGGCGCCAATGATTCAACGTTCCAGGTCGATGTCACCATACCGAAGGGGACTCACACCATAGAAATGCAAGCCAATGCCATATGCGGAGGTCAGGACTCTAGCGACAGCGTGGTCGTGACATATCAGCCGATAGAGGAGCCGACGAACGGTGATACGACTCCGACGACGATCGGCGGTGACCCGGTATCCGATTCGCAGGATGTGACGGGACAAGCCATCTCAGATAACGATATCGTCCGTCAGATCGAACAACTACCGGTCGTCGGGGCGGCTGTCAGCGTGGTGTCGGACTTCGCGGTAGCGATCGGACTGACAGGTACCATCGCTAGCAGTAGCTCGGCCCCGGTCGCGGGCGTAGCGCGAGTAGGCGTGACCGTCGCGGCACTGACGACCGTCGTCATGGCGAGTTCGATCGCACCTGTCGCCGCGCAGGCACTGCCTGGCGTGTCCGAGATGTTCAATGTCACGAGTCACCGTTCGATGCTGTATCTTGGGTGGGCGATTCGCGGTGCCGGCGTGCTTGCGATGGCCCTGGTATACTTCCTCTGATGATAAGCGTGTCCGATATCGTATAATAGCAATATGAAACGGGGGATTCTGTGGAGCGTGCTGCTAAGTATCGTGGGTGTCGGCGGCGCTTTGACCGCGCATGCGGCTACCTATAACAGTACTAATTTCTCAATCAATGGGAACCTGGGCGACAGTGCGGCCGGTGGACAGACGTCGACGAGCTACCAGCTGACCTCCGCTGCAGGTGAGTCGATCGCCGGCGATACCGCCAGCAAAAGCTACAAACTAGGGCAGGGCTACGTCTCGACTCTGGATAATTCACTACAGCTCGTCACGCAACCGAGCGGACTCGCCGCCTACTGGCCACTTGATGACGCGTCCGCAGGAGGGCCGATGGTCGACGAAAGCCAGAACGCCAACAACGGCTTTTATGAGGCATCGTCCGTCAATGTGGCCGGAAAGGTTGGCAGGGCCTGGAATGACCTCAATACCAATCAATACGGCCAGGCACCCGACAGCGCCAGCTTCCCGGCAGGCTCTGCCATGACAGTGTCGGCTTGGGTCAACTCAAGCGATCTTTCGAACCAGCGGACGATCATGAGCAAATGGGATTATTCGGTAGGTGGCGGTACGGTCGGCGAATGGGCGATTCAGCTGGCTCCGACCGCCGGGCAGCTACGGGTGTTCATCAGCTCGGGCTCTGGTGACCCAGGCAACAACTACGTCGACACTACCAACGCGGGTCTGACGACCGCTACGTGGTACCACGTGACCATGGTCTATGACGGCTCGCAGGCTGCCGCTAATCGGGTAAAGGTCTATGTCAACGGTACGCAGACATCTACAACGGTCGGTGGAACGATTCCGACGACGCTCTATGCTGCCGGCACCAACCCGGTCGTCATCGGTAACTTCCCGGGTCTCAGCAGGTGGTGGGCCGGCGCGATCGACGAAGCAAAGATCTATGACCGTGCGCTAACGCAGAACGAGATAAAGGCTGAATACAACGCGGGTAACAGTGGTATACCGGCGGGTTTGGCGCTCGGAGCGGTCACCCCTGGGATGTCGCAGACTTCGGCGTTCGACTCGATAGTTCAGACCAGTGCCGGTGGGTATTCGCTTGCCATCAATCAGAACAATAATCTTCAGACCGGCCTTTCGGGTGCGTCGGCAGACTTCTCACAGAATTTCGATTCGTTCGGTGCGGGTACGACTCTCACGACAGGCAATACCGGTTTCAGCGCACTGGCGAACTCCGGGGGTGCGACGTTTACGTCGTCGGCAACCGACCCAGTCCACAACACGTTCGGGCGTATGCAGACGACCTCTTCATCGACCATGAGCGCGCAGACCGACTACAGCGCGACCGGTTCGAGGTATTTCAGGTTCTATATACGATTAGCATCGATTCCTGGATCGACGCAGACCGTCGTGAACTTACGCGACGCCGCGACGAACGTGGTAAGCGCCATCCGTGTGCAGAGTGACGGAACCATCGTGCTTCGTGACGGCAACCTGACGACCGCCACGTCGACGGCGACGCTCAGTGCCAACCAATGGGCCCGTCTTGAGTTGTATTATAATTCGGCAAGTTCCGTACAGACGCTCCGTATATTTACCGGAACGAATTTCGACGGCTCCGTTCCGACGCAAGTACTGAACGGTGCCGCCACGAACGGTTCGACGACCAACACTAACTTCGGCATCGTCACGGCGCAGGCCTCGCAGACCCTGGACCTCGATGAAGTCGCCACTTCGACAGCCGGCTGGCTTGGGCCGAGCGGGGGGACCGCCATACCGTCGGTGTCGAGCAATATCTCATCACCATCCGCGTGGGTTGAGGGTACGACCAAAGGCCTTGGGTTCACGCTTTTCAGCACCAATGCCACCGCTATACCAGGATCGTGGGGGTCGGGTGCCAATTATGCGGCGATTCCAGGTTCAAGTACGACGTTCTATTCCAGAACAGGCTACACCGGAGGTTCGAAAGATGTCCTTGGTATGCGGCTCAGGCTCGACGTAGCTGATAATCAGGACGCCGGCGACTACGCGAACCGCATGACGATAACGGGGACGATGATACCGTGAGACGTCTTCTGATTTCGGCGCTATTCGCCGCGTTGTTCATCGTGCTATCCGGCCAGCCGACATACGCGCTCGGCCTGAAGGTCGCACCGCTCGAGTATAAGGCGATGCTGGCGGACGGAGAACGCAAACAGGGTTTCATCGATATTTCTAATCCTTCCACGCAACAAGTGAATGTCGGGGTTACGGTGCAGGCATTCAAACAAATCAACGACGACGGGGGGCTGCAATTCTACGATGACAACCAGGTACAGCTCGGTATCAAGCCCGACCTAGACAGGTTGGAACTCGGCCCGCGTGAGGCCATACGGGTAATGTTCACCGTCGACGGAAAGAATTTGCCAGAAGGCGATGTGTTCGCGGCCATATTCTTCACGACCGATCTCGCACAACCGAAGAACGGGGTGGGTCAGCTCGTCCGCGTGGGAACTATCATCTCGTTGGTCAATAAGAACCCGGGGCCGAGGAGTGCCGAAGTGTCGAAGCTAAGCTTACCGTTGCTTCAATTGACGGACAATGTCAGCGGTACGTATTCTATCAAGAACAAAGGGTCGGCAGATAGCGGATTCTACCCGACCGTCGAAATATCTTCGTGGCCCTCGGGTAAGCCTCGCAAGGTCGAAAGTTCGCTGGTATTCGGTGGACGTGAACGAAGCAACGACTTCAAGTATCAGACCGGATACGGCATTCACCTGGTGCAGGTAGGGTATGGCAGCAGCAAGAAAAGCCAATGGGTCATCTCGATCGCACCGTGGATGTTCGTGCTGCTTCTGCTCGCGACTTTGATCATCGGAATCGAACTTTTGTTGCTTAAAAAGCGACGTAAATCGACCAAGAAGCCACCTCATAAAAAACAACCTTCTACCTCTGAAAAATAGATTGCTTTTAAGCGTAAGCGGAAGTATAATTTAGGGGTACCTTTTATCTCGTGAGATAAATTCGGGGTATAGGGTGTAAATAAATATGGGTGTATACAAAACCTTACAGGGGTGGAGCAGCATGCAAATCAGATTTGCCGCTCTAGCCTTAATGTGCCTGTTCGCAGGTTTGTTTGCGTTTACGCTCGATACTCCGGCAGACGCGGCGACGACGCTGCCGACCAAGATGAATTTCCAAGGCCGTATTACCAACGCATCCGGCACGATCCTTGCGAACGGCACCTACAACATGCGCTTCCGTATCTGGAATGCGGCGAGCGGTGGTGCGACCCAGTGGACCGAAGATCGTCTGGTATCCGCAGCCCAAGGCGTCACCGTCACGAACGGACAGTTCACCGTGCAACTCGGTAGTGTGACGGCGCTCAATGCATCGGTATTCACCAGCAGCAGCCTGTATTTCGAAGTCGAACTTCCGACGCCCGCGACGGCGACATCCTCCAGCCCGAGTTGGACCGAAGGCGCCATGACGCCACGTAACCAACTCGCTACCTCGGCGTATGCCTACAACGCGGAAACGCTCGACGGTATCGATGGTGCAGCCTTCGCGCAAATGGGGCAGGCGAACGCATTCACCGGAAACAATACGTTCAGCGGGACGAGCGGCTTCACGAATACTGTCGACGTGAACGTATCGAGCACCGCGGCGTTCCAGGTACGAAACGGCTCGACAAACTTGTTCAGTGTCAACACAAGTGGCTCGCAGATCACACTCGGTACCGCGGATACTACCGGTATGGTACTGGTGCTCGACAGCAAGACGAACACAGGTGATCCGACCGGGACTAACGGTGCCATGTACTACAACAGCAACAGCAATAAATTCCGATGTTACCAAGCCGGAGCGTGGGCGGACTGTATAGCAGCCGGTGGATCGACCACACTGCAGAACGCGTACGACAACTCAGGTAGCCCTGCTACGATAACCACGACCGCCGCGAAGGGAATCAACATTACCGCAGGAGCGGTGCCGACTGCTGATTTATTCAACGTATCGAACGCGGGGCAGGGAGTCACGACAGCCGGCGTGAACGGCATAGGCGTAAATTTCGTCGGTGGAGCTGCAGCCATAGAATCATCTGGTATTCGTGTCGACCTGACACCTGGTGGCACTAGTGGTGGAACATGGAGTGGGTTCCGGGTGGTCGCGAATGCCACGGGAGCCGCGTCCGGTGTAAACGAAAATGGAATAACCATCGATGGTCCATCGAGTCCTGGCGCAGGTACCGAGAAGGGCTTGGAGGTTGGAACAGGCTGGGACATCGGTGTCGATATCCAATCCGGCGGTATCCAGCTTGCCGCCAACTCGGACCCTGCAGCTCCAGCCACTGGAAATCTGAAGGTATATGCCAAGGATATCGCCGGACGCGTAATGCCAAAATGGATCGGGCCGTCAGGTGTTGATACGCCGTTCCAGGCCGGTCTTGGATTCAACCGAGTGTCAATGATGATGCCGGCCGGAGGATCGACACTTACGACTTTCGTCGGTGGGTTCGGCTCGACATTTACTAACGTGGGTACAGCCGCCAACCCAACTCCTACCTCGACGAGTCACCTTTCGTCGGTACGTCGCGCGACGTTCAGCACGGGAACGACCGCCGGCGCCATGACTTCTCACCGCCAGAGTGTCTTACAGGTATGGCGGGGCAATGCTGCGAACAGGGGTGGATTCTTCTATACTATCCGTTTCGGAACAAGTACTCTGGCTGCAGGCAACAGGATGTTCGTAGGCTTGTCAGACTCGACAGCTGCACCGACCAACATCGACCCGCTCGCCACAGGAACGGGCATCGGTCGCCTAGGCGTCGCGATAAACTCCAACACCGGTAACTGGAATTTCGTGAATAATGTTTCGGGAACGGCGCCGACCGTCACGGCTCTCGGCGCGAATTTCCCGGTAAATACGACGGACATCTATGAGTTGGTACTCTTTTCTCCACCGAACGGCAGCAGCGTTGGCTATCGTGTCCAGAACATAACGACAGGAAATCAGACAAGCGGATCGGTATCGACAAATATTCCCGCTAACACCACGTTCATGTCTCCTAACTTCTGGGCAACGAACAATGCCACCGGAGCGGCCGCGATCATAGATTTCACAGGATGGTACCTTGAGAGCGACAATTAGCGCGAGGATACGTAAGAGGCGCGCGTACGGAATCGCGCTATGCGTAATTGGCTTAATAGTAATTTTGGCTGCGATACTGATAGCCTATCGTATAGGAAACAATAATTCGGAAGAGAGCGACCTGATCTCGGCGGTATCTCGCCACATCATCCTGCCTTCGAACGAGTCTCCGGCCCAGCTCACAATAGTCGATGCCTCAAAGGTGCAAAGCCAGTTCTTGAAGAAAACGCAGGACGGTGACCGAGTACTCGTGTATCAGAACAATCGGAAGGCGATCATATACCGGCCTTCGATAGATAGGATAGTTGATGTCGGATTCGTTCAGATCGACGACGTAAGCTCATTGAAACAAGAGTAGATGGTAAGATGGTAGATATGGAAGCAAAAGCGGATACACACTCTAAGCGAACGCCACGTGCTATGTACAAAAGAAGTGGCGCCCTCATCGTGACACTCATCGTGGTTTTCGTCGGCGCGTTGCTCGCGATAACCTTTTTATTGCCAAAGGGCGAACGTATCGACTCTGACAGCTATCAGGTGGTATACACGACCTCAGGGCAGGCGTATTTCGGAAAATTGAAGAACACATCAGGCGAGTACTTGGTGCTGGACACGCCGTATACGGCCCAGGACGTGAAGGGCGAAGGCGAGAACGCTCAGACCTCTACCACTCTGCTGAAGGTCAGCCAACAACAGTACGGTCCGACAGATGTGATGTCGATCAAATCGGAACAAGTGCTGTTCTGGCAGAACCTTCGCGACGACAGCAAGGTCGCCGAAGCCATCAAGAACGCCAAGTAGTCTCGTAGCGCTTACAATTTAGCCATAAGCATAATATAATCTACCCAAGTTTACCGGTGTAGGGCCAAATAAACATATGGGGAAGTTTACGAGGGGAATCACTATATACCGTCTGGTAGCCGTGCTGCTGCTAGCTTTCGCGTGGTTCAACGTGGTGAGCGAACCGAACGTCGCTGCTGTCGACTCCGTGCCGTACAAGATGAACTTCCAGGGTCAACTGACCGGCTCGAATGGTGCCATCGTGCCGAACGGGGTATATAACATGAAATTCAGCCTGTATGATTCGACGACGGGTGGTAGCGCACTTTGGACGAGTACTCGACTCGTCTCCGCGGGGACGGCCATACAGGTGACCAACGGTCGGTTCACCGTGCAGCTGGGACGCATCGTCGTGCTCGATCCTAGTCTGTTCAATACGAGCTCAAACAATCTGTATCTCGAGGTGGAGCTGCCTTCGCCAGCTTCCGCGACGTCGACCAGCCCTGTGTGGGACGAAGGGCCGATGACACCTCGCAACCAGGTACTTTCTAGTGCGTACTCGTTCAATGCAGACAAGCTCGATGGCTTAGACTCGACGGATTTTGCTCAGCTTGGATCTTCCAACGTGTTCAGTGGGATGCAGTCGTTCGATGGCTCATCTGTATCGATTGGCGGTGTATCTAACGCTTCTAAGTTCAATGTTTCGAGTATATTCAACGTCGATAGTATGGACAGTGTTGTGTCCATCGGGTCTAGCGACGCGACTGGCACGCTACTTGTGCTGGACACAAAAACAGGTGCAGGGGAGCCTGTGGGTGCCGATGGAGCAATGTACTATAGTCAGTCTGCTGCTAAATTCAGGTGCTACCAAGATGGCGAGTGGACTGACTGTATAACTACTCAGGCTACGCTACAAGATGCCTACGATAATTCGAACAGCCCGGCGAGTATAACGACTACCGCAGGAAAAGGTCTGCGACTGTCCGCGGGCTCAGCGCCGACCACTTCCATTTTGGACATATCAAATGTCGGGCAGGCCGTATCTACGGACAATGCCAACGGCGCGCAAATCAGTTATGAGGGCGGCAACGGGCTGATCGAGGCGGCGGGTATGCGAATAGACTATACTCCAGGTTTTACAACCGGTAGCACATGGGATGGGGTGCGAATCGTTGCCGGAGATAGCGCAGCGGGCGTCAATAGCAACGGATTGAAGATAGAGGGGCCGTCATCGGGCGCAGGAACTGACATTGGCGTAAAGGTTGCCACTGGTTTTGACATCGGCCTCGACGTCGCGTCGGGTGGGCTACAATTAGCAGATCAACCCGATCCGACCGCTCCAGCGTCGGGCAATCTTCGGATTTACGCTAAGAGCGTCAGCGGTAGGATGCTAGTGAAGGCACGTGGACCATCCGGCCTCGACTATCCGCTTCAACCTAGCCTGTTTCAAAATCAGATTTGCATGATAAGCGCAGGAACAGGCACCGCGATGTATTCATTCGGGTGCGGACAGACGTACACTGGTACACGATCACATCCACAGAATACACAGGATAACGGATACATGACTAACTTCGCAACAGCCGCTACAGCGGGTAGCGAGGCCGGATTCGTAACATCGGTTGAGCAATTCTTCAGAGGTAGTCAAAATGGCTCAAACGGCTTTTTCTTCAACGCCCGTCTATTCACGATTGACGACACCGATATTCGTGAATATGTCGGGTTGAGTAGTCAGAATAATATTGCGAATGCTTTCGCAAGTGATGATGTATCGGGTAGCCGAGTAGGCTTTACATTTTCGACTATCAGAGGTGATAGCAATTGGCAGTTTACAACGAAGGATAACTCTGTGCAGGACCTCATCGACACGGGCATAGCTTACGCAGCTAATAAGGTCTATGACGTATACTTCTTCACTCCTCCATATCCTAACAACGGAACCATATTCTGGCGTATCGATAATGTGACCGATAATGTCACGCAAGAAGGATCAAGCTCTACGCGGTTACCTGAGCCTTCAACGTCCATGAGGGCGGTAGTCGGGGTGGAATCCCAATCAGCAGTCGCTAAAAACATTCGTATCCAGCGTATGTACGTCGAAACGGATCGATAGTATGACGAGTAGAAGGAGAGCAGTACTCATCATCGTCGTAATCGCAGTCGCCGTGGCTATCGCTCTCGCTTGCTGGATAGTATGGAACGGTCGTCCGCAGGTAAATGAGGTGGATGAGCTTGTAAGCAAGGTAGGGAGGATATTTGTACTACCGGAAGATGAGACTCCTGCCGTCGCTACCGTAACGGATGAGACTAAAATCCAGACTCAATTGCTTGAAAGGGCACGCAATGGCGACAAGGTACTGATATATCAGAAAGCTGGAATCGCTATTGTATACAGACCATCGAACAACAAGATTGCTGCTGTCGGTCCTGTAAAGATCGAGCCGCTCAACTCGAGCGCCCGTTAGTTGACTGACGCTTGATGCTAGGTTAGGTACAATAGTACGAGTGATTACGTTACTTTGTGGTGAGAATGATTTTGAGCTGACGAAAAAACTTGCTCAGCTACGGGCCGATTTTGATGGTACCGCAGAGCGATTCGATGGAAGTGAGCTCGACAAGCCACGACTCGCCGACATATTCGCCGGACAGACCCTGTTCGCGGTCGATCGGCTGATATTCATCGACATGCCCTCGGCAAGCCCTGACCTCTGGCAGGACATCGCCAGCTGGTCCGAGCGTTTGAGTGACGATACGAACGTCATATTGATCGAGCCTAAACCCGACAAGCGCACCAGTACGTACAAGTGGCTCAAGAAGAACGCCGACGTGCAGGAGTTTCTGTTACTGGATGATCGCAACCCCGCAGCCGTCGTACGTTGGGCGGAAGGTTATGCCGGTGAGCACGGCGTACAGTTGACGCAACACCAGCTTCGTCGACTTGTCGACAGGGCAGGGGCGGACCAGTGGTCGATCGCGCATGCCATCGATAAGCTTCGGCTTGTCGATGAAATCACCGACCAATGGATAGAGGACGTGGTCGAGGCGCATCCGACCGAAAGCGTGTTCGCACTGTTCGAGACCGCGCTGAACGGCGATATCGCCAGACTCCACGACATGCTACGCACGCTTCGACAGACGGAAGATCCGTACCGGTTGACCGGGCTCATAAGCTCTCAGGTCCTTCAATTAGCGGTGCTCACATACGGTGACGGCAATGTCGCTAAGGTGGCGAGCGACACGGGTGCCAAGAGCAGCTACCCGTTACAGAAACTCGCACCGTTCGCCGCACGGCTCGGGCGAGCACAGGTCGCAGATATGGTCAAAGTCCTCGCAACCGGAGATTCGCGACTAAAAAGCAGCGACGCCGATCCGTGGTTGGTGCTTGAAAGCACGCTTGCACAGGTGGCGTCGCTGTCGAACGAACGGTAGGGAGATTACTTCTTCGCGGCTGGCTTTTTAGCAGCAGGCTTCTTAGCTGCAGGTTTCTTCGCTGCGGCAGGTTTGGCGGCTGCACTCTTGGTAGCTGCAGGCTTCTTGGCTGGGGCTGCCTTCGCAGCGGCGGGCTTCTTCGCAGCGGCGAGCTTTACACCAGCGGTCTTGGCGGCTTTCGAGAGGTTAGCCTTGCGACGAGCAGCGGTATTCTTGTGCAGCAGGTTCTTCTTGACGGCCTTGTCGATCTCGCTCTGAGCCTTGCTCAAGGTCTCGCTCGATGGCTTCGCCTCGAATGCCTTTACGGCAGCCTTGATGGCACGCTTGGTAGCGACGTTACGCTCGTTACGAACGGCGGCTTGCTTTACACGCTTAATAGCTGATTTGATGATTGGCACTAAGTAACTCCTACACGGTTCTAAATTTTATTTGCAATCTAAGGGGTGATTATAGAGGAAAAACGGAAAGTTGTAAAGCGAGGAGCACAAGGGAAAAGTTGTTGACGAACCGATCAAGCTTATGGTACGCTTGGGGCAAAATCCACTAAAACCAAAACAACAGGCAATAACAGATGAACGACGGCCAGAGTGCACGACAACAAATAGTCGAGAAAATTAAAAGCTCGACGAATATTCTGGTTACCGTCAGCAAGGACCCATCGGTAGACGAGCTTTCGGCCGCGCTCGGTCTGACCAGTATGCTCAACGGGCTGAAGAAGCACGCCACCGCTGTCGTATCCGGCGACGTTCCACCGGCGATCACATTCCTCGAACCGGCAAAGACGTTCGAGAACACCGTCGATTCACTGCGTGACTTCATCATCGCGCTCGACAAGGAAAAGGCAGACCATCTGCGCTACAAGGTGGAAGGTGACGTCGTAAAGATCTTCATCACGCCGTACCGCACTACGATCACCCAGGACGATCTCGATTTTTCACAGGGTGACTATAACGTCGAACTTGTACTCGCACTAGGGGTGAAGGACCAGGATAACCTAGACAACGCGCTCCAGGCTCACGGTAAGATCCTCCACGACGCGACTGTCGCGACGATCAGCTGCGGTCAGGACCCGAGCCAGCTCGGTCAGATCGACTGGTTCGAACCGAACGCCAGCTCGCTGTCAGAGATGCTCGTTTCGATTTCGGAAGCCCTCAAGAGCGATAAGCCGGTTCTTGACGAACAAGTCGCTACGGCATTCCTGACCGGTATCGTGGCCGCGACCGACAGGTTCAGTAACAATAAGACCAGTAGCAAAGTCATGACCATGGCCGCACAGCTGATGGCCGCCGGCGCTAACCAGCAACTTATCGCGGCCAAGCTGGAAGAGGCGCACGAAATCGGTCCGGACAAGCCTGAACCGTCTGATTCTTCGGATGATTCCGGTAACTCGGACGGAACCACCGACATGAACGAAGGTGAATCGACCAAACTTTCTGACAAGCCCGCCAAGAAAAAGAAGTCGGGTGCCGACGGCGAGCTTGCCATCAACCATGAAAAAGAGGGTGATCTTGATGAAGTCGCTAAGCAGACCGCTCAGGAGCACCAGCAGGAAGCCGCTAAGACGGCCGAAGAAGAGCTTGCCGAGCAACTGTCGCATGTAGCTCCAGCCTCGGCTGCGGTGACTCCGACGGTCGATGACCTCAAGGAGGACTTGGCGGCCGCGAGCACCGAAGCGGAGAAACCTGTCGAAAGCATCCTTCCGGTCGTCGAGACACAGGTACCGGACGCGGAAGTCCCATCTATGGGGGGTACGCTCAACGCTACTACCGAGCAAGCACAGCACGACAAGGAAGCAGCGATCGAAAGCGACCGTAACAAGACCATCCTGACGCACGGAGGAAGCAGTTACATCGGTGACAGTCAGCCGAGCTACCAGGCGCCATTCAGCGCCGCTACCGACGATGCCGACAAGGACGAGCCTGATGTCGTCGACATATTCTCGGAGCCGTCACAGCAGACCGAGCCGGCCGCCGACGTCGCCCCGGCCGTCGAGGAAACGGTAGCATTGCCACCGACAGAGACGCTCGAAGATATCGACCGTAAGAACAGGCACGCAGCATCGCCGGAAGAGCACGAAGAGGCCCGCTCGGCCGTCGATATGGCCTACGAAGCGACACCGCTTCCGACGGCAGCTCCGGCAGTCGAAACAGCTCCTGCGGCGGAATCGGCTGTCGAGCAGGCGTTCGCGGACCAGGCCGAGCCCGTGTCGCCGTCACCATTCTCAGCTCCCGAGGTCGCATTGCCACCGATGCCTGCAGCTCCGGCGGACTTTTCTCAGCTACCACCTCCGCCACCGCTACCGACGTTCCCGGCTCCGCAAGGACCACTGCCGCCCGAGCAACTCGGTCAGATCTTCGCGACTCCGGCCGCACCGGTCGACCTTCCTGCGGCTCCGGCACCGGAATCGAACGATCCGAACCAGTTCAAGATCCCTGGCCAGTAAGAATTACGATACGACCCGGAAATGTTCACTCGAAAGCAGCTTGTCACCGAGCTGCTTTTGCGTGGCGGCGTCGTTCGCCTGGCTGACGTGCGCGTCCATGACGGCATATTTACGTTGGAGCACGCCTGAGACGTCGATCGTGCGGTTGATGTGGTCCGCGTCGCGACCGATCGGCATATAAAAATCGGTCCATTCGGTAGCGGGGGCTTGTTCACGACTCAGGCAGTAATACCAAAGTTCGCCCATGGTCACCTGAGGTGGCAAGTCGTTCTTCAGGCTGTAGAACTGATGCGTAGCGGCGTAACTGGCAAGGATATGGTCGAGGTGGCCGGTCAGGCCTAGTAGATCGAACGTAATGACCGATATTTCGATCGACTCGGCGTAGCTTTCAAGAATCCGGTGCATCTCGGCGTGTAGCGCGGCGCCTATGGCGATGTGCATACCGTGGCTCAGTTCACCGTCAGGGAAGTGCAAGGCGGCGGTGCTCTTGGCTCCGATCAGCTCGGTTGCTCGTGACCACTCATCCAGGCGCATCCTACCGAGATCGGGCGCATTGGTCGGGTTGGCGCCTGCTTCTCCGTCAGTGATAAGTAACAGGTGAATATCGACGTCATCCTGGACCATTTTCAGTAGCGTGCCGCTCGGACCGAAGCTCTCGTCATCGGGGTGTGCGAATATTCCAACCATCACTCGTTTCATACTTACCAGTATACTAGTAACCGATGAATCTGACTGACGATGGAATCCTGCTAATCGACAAGCCAGCCGGCTGGACCAGTTTCGACGTGGTAGCCAAGATTCGCGGCGCACGAAAATCTATGCTGAAGGCGCAGGGGGTCACGCCGACGAAGCGGCAGCTCCGCGTCGGGCACGCAGGTACCCTCGATCCGTTCGCGACGGGACTTCTTATCATACTGCTCGGTGACGCCACCAAGCGTTCGGACGAATTCTTGAAGCAGGATAAGACCTACGAAGCCACCCTGACCTTGGGCGCCACAAGCAACACTGGCGATCCGGAAGGCGAACAGACGTTCGTCAGTGACCGACGACCGACCGAACACGACGTGGCGGCCGCACTGAGCAAATTTACTGGTCGTATTTCGCAGGTGCCACCAGCTTTCAGCGCTATCAAGATCAACGGTCAGCGGGCGTACAAACTGGCTCGTAAAGGGCACGAAGTCGAAATGCCAAGCAGGCAGGTGACGATCCACTCGCTCGAATGCCTGAGCTACGACTACCCGCGTCTGAAGTTACGTACCCACGTCAGTTCGGGTACGTACATCCGAAGTCTGGCACAAGATATCGGTTCGGAGCTCGGTGTCGGCGCATACTGCAGTGAGCTGCGTCGCACGACCATCGGTGACCTGGATATCTCTGGCGCCGTGACTGTCGATTCGATAACATTGACTAAATAGCAACATATTGGTGTAATACGCATATGAAATGTCCTGGTGAAGGAAAGCGTGACTGCGGTGACTGCCTAAGTATCGCCCGCGGCGCATATGCCGACGGTCTCCGCACCGTGAACCGAAGTCTCGGACAGAAAGCGGCGGAAGTCCTGGCTGAGAATGCGAATCTGAACGTGTGGCTCGAGCAGAAGGCGGTCGATGAAATGAGCTGCGCGCAGCGGCAGCATCGGGCACATATGATCGGCAAGCAGGCGTCTCTCGGAGAGCGCTACAAGACCGATGACGGTGGGCGTTGAGATGGTTCCGCCATTCGAACGTGGCCCGTCCCGTGGCCCCGAGCTGAATCCGAACGAGCTGACATCCTTACAGGCGGGTCTGATAGCCGTCCTGAAGCATCGGGGTCAGCCACATCAGTATCGTGGCCAGTATCCGGTGAGCGCGGGCGATAAGATGCCGCAATCACGGATCATGAAAGTCAGCCCGATCGTGCAGAAGGAAATATTCTACCCGGACGATCCGCTTATGTCGGCCGCTTCACCCGGTCACGTCAGTTATAACGAACCGCATCTCATCAACCCGCGTCATGTTGAACCTGGTGGTCCGGTATACGAGCAGATCGTCATCTCTCTCGATTGGCGTATCGGCCATGGTTCGTTGGAGCAGCAGGACTCGTATTACATAGAGCTGACCGACGGCGTTATCAACGGATCAGCCTCGACGCATATCCTCGAGAACGGGCGTGCCGTGAACCCGAGCAACCTCAAACGTGCACGTCACGAGTCCGATGACGAGTTGCTCGAATTCCTCCGTGATCTCGACGCATCCTCACGTCCGCTCGATCAAAACGACGCCAAGAAAATCCGGCTCCTGACCAACGTCCTCCGTTAGCAAAGAGGTGACCTCTTGAAACCTCGGCCATTCGGTGCTACAATACGTTCCTGATGATTACTAAAGACGACAAAGCAAAGGCCATCGACCTTACCCGTACGCACAAGACGGACGTCGGTAGCCCACAGGCCCAGGTATCTATCCTGACCGCTCGTATCCGCGAAATCACCGAACATCTTAAGGGCAACAAGGGCGACCACATGGCTCGCCGCGGCCTGATCCAGATGGTCGGTCGTCGCAAGCGACTGCTCAAGTACCTTGAGCGTCGAGACTTCGAAGCCTACAAGGCTGTCGTCGCCAAGTTGAAACTCCGCAAGTAAGCGGAGTTTTTCTTTTGGTTAGGTATATACTATAGCCATGAGCGATACGCAGTCAGCTATCGATGTCCAGGCCGTCACTAAGCGGTTCGGACGCTTCAAGGCCGTTCACGATATCACGTTCACCGTACCGCACGGACAGGTCGTCGGCTTCGTCGGCGCGAACGGCGCGGGTAAGACCACCACGATCAGCATGTTGATGGGGTTCTTGGCAGTCAGTGAGGGAAAGATATCCGTCGCCGATCAACCGGTCACGACCGGACGGGCTCATAAGGTCCATCGTAGCGTCGGCTACGCTGCGGGAGACATGGAGTTACCGTCCGGGCTTACTGGCGAGCAGTACCTCGACTTCCTGCTTTCACAGTCCAAGGGTGACCATACCGAGACGACCGCCATGCTGCTTAAGCGCTTCAAGCCGCAGCTGAACAAGAAGATCAAAAGCCTGTCGCGGGGCAACAAGCAGAAGATCGCCCTGGTCGCGGCCTTCGCGACCGACCCGGACGTCATTATTCTCGATGAACCGACTAGCGGACTCGACCCGGTCATGCAGGAAGCGTTCCTCGACTATGTGCGTGAGCTGAAGATGGCGGGCAAGACCGTGTTCATGTCATCGCATTACTTGCAGGAAGTCACCGAAGTCTGTGACCGCATTATTCTGATGAGCCACGGTAAGATCGTCGAAGACCTTATGAAGGACGAGCTGCTGAAGAACAGCGGCAAGCACATCACCATACGTACCGGCTACCAACATACCAAGCCGCCACGCGGATCGGAATCGGCGGAATCGACAATGAAGGACGACGTATTGACGATCAGCTTCGTCTATAAAGGCGACGTGGAGGCGTTGCAACGTTGGTTGGCGGGTGTCAAACGGCTCGTGGACGTCGAAATCAGCGAGTATAACCTCGAGGGCGCCTTCAGTTCACTATACGAGTCCGAGACCGGTGATAACGAGGAAGGTGACGAAATATGATGGGCTCGGTGTTCACCAAGACGCTTCACGAAAAACGGTTTTTCGTACTGGGTTGGACGATCGCGTTCGCGGCTATCGCGGCACTTCTCGCCAGCTTCTACCCGGCGATGCACCAGGACGGCGCAATCGACTCGCTGCTTGCCAACATGCCGCCGGTGTTCAAGGGGCTCATAGGCGATCTCGGCGACCTGAGCCGGTTCGATACCTACATCGCCAGCCAGCTGTTCGATATCCGGGTGCCGCTGATCGCCGGCATCATGGCCATCATGCTGGGGTTGAGCCTATCGATCAGCGATGAAGAGAAGGGTGAGCTACGGACAATCCTTAGCCTGCCGGTGTCGCGCACGAAATTGTTCGTACAGAAGTGGTTGGCCATGGTCGTCATCATGCTCGTCGGCGTACTCGGCATGGTCGCCGGTATCTACGCGGTGCTGCCGTTCATTGACATACCGGCCGACATATCCCTCGAACATATGGCACTTCTTGCCGGCATGACGCTGCTCACCATGGTGACCTACGGGACGATTCCGTTCGCCGTCGGGTTCGCGAGCGGTAGACGTGCCGTCGCTACCGGACTAGCCATCCTGACGATTATCGGTAGCTTCATCCTGACCACGTTCGGCCAAGCCGTCGACTGGTTGTCCGATTTCGAAAGATTGTCGTTGCTCCATTATTTTCCGGCGGTCGACATCGTCAAGAACGGCATCGATACGAACGACGTGGCGGTATTCGCTACCATCACGGTTGTCCTGCTGATCGTAGGCGTAGTCCGATTCCGTGGCCGCGATGTGAACTAGCTAGCGTAAGGAGGTGTCATATGGTTTCGAACGGTGAATTCAAAGGTGTCGGTAAGGATATCTTCACACCGGCGGCAGTACGAAAGGCAGGGCAGGAAGCGATCGTCCGGAGCGGCCTGCTCGCTGCAGGCGACGAACCGACGCAGCTGCAGGCGCTGCATGAACTCGAGCCGGTGGTCGAGGCCGAACTGAACCGACACAACCGTATGCGAAGGCCGTGGGTGCCAGCGGATTTCTTCCCGCTTGACGAAGAGGGGCGTATCGTCGGTCGATTGGGTCAGGATGAGACGGCGCAACCGCTATCGCCTGAAGCGCAGGCCGCCATGGTCGTCAATCTGCTGACTGAGGATAATTTGCCGGCATATCACCGTATTATCGCCAATAACTTCGGTCTCGACGGACCATGGGGTACCTGGACGAACCAGTGGACTGCCGAAGAGGACGCCCATGCCTACGTCATGCGGGTGTTCCTCGATCTGACGAAGCAGGTCGCGCCGTCGGAACTCGAAGCCGATCGCCTGGCGCAGATGCAACAAGGATATGCCGTTGAAAAAGACCCGTTCCACACGCTGGCTTACGTCACGTTCCAGGAACTCGCCACCCGTGTCTCGCACCGACAGACGGGTCTCGCCAGCAAGAACGATATCGCCGATGCCATGCTCGAGCGCGTCGCGGCCGACGAGAACCTGCATATGCTGTTCTATCGTAACCTCGCCAAGAACGCGCTCGATCTGGCACCGAACCAGATGATGCGTGCCATCACCGACGAAGTCATGGGCTTTGAGATGCCTGGCAGCAATATCAAGGGATTCCAGGTCAGCGCGCTCCGTATCGCTAACGCGCAGATCTACGACCTTCGCCGTCACGCCGACGAGGTCGTCAAGCCGGTACTGCGACAGTGGAAGATATTCGAGCGTGACGATTTTACAGGATACGGTGCCGAAGCACGCGATGAGCTTGCACGGTTCCTGGATGAACTCGATAAAAGCGCCGCTCGGTTCGATGAACAGCGTGATTCAGGCAGGGTAGACAGCCTTATCGCCCGACTCGCCGCTCGTGATCAACGAGCCTCTTCGTTATAATACTTCCATGAATCTTCCGATCCGCGACGAATTGAACGAGTCGCTCAAGTCCCAGCGCGTCTCCAGGCGCCTCGTGCGTGACCTTCGCTACGTACCGGAAGAAATCACGAGTATCGATGACCGTGATTTCCTTTCGATCACGACGAAATCCGGTAACGAAGGTGTGCTGCTCTTCGAACACGTCATGTACCCGTTTGAGTTGCAACGACGCGCTCCGAACGCGGCCGGCAGGGTAGAGGCTATCATCTGCGATTTCTGCGCGACCTGGCAGCGCGGTACGGCCTCGGCGCTTATCACCTTCAAGAAGTCGGAGCGTCGCAGTGTCTCGCACCTGGTGTGCGCCGACCTCGACTGTTCGCTTCATGTCCGCGACCTGACACCGGCCAGCAAGATTTCCCGGACGCAGCTGCGCGAACATATCACTCTGGAAGCACGCGTACAGCGGCTTCACGATCGTCTGACGGAGCTCCTGCGCGACTAGAGCTTGCTCGACACGTCCCAGATGACGCCGAACATCAGCCGCATCAGGTGCGCCGTGCGGCCATCGGTAATGGCATGTGCCGTCTTCTTGTCGTAATCGTCGATAATCAACACCGTGTCGTCGTACATGATGGTCAGTGACGAGAACTGCCCGGTGAACGAATCAGGCAGACGGCGCGGACTCCTGAAGAACAGGTCCTTCATGGAAGGCGAGTAGGTAGAGCCCGGCACTTGTTCCCACAAGGTCTTGGCACGTATGCCGCGACGTTCACGTTCCTGTAAGTAGTGCTCCTGGTACTGCTTCGGCATATGCGCGAGAAAGTTGTCACGCGCGGCGATGATACACCACTGCCTCGAATCACAGCGGAGCGCCTTGTCGATTGCCGACTTGATCGCGTCGACACCCTCGAACCGTGACACGAACGATTCGTCACTATCGGTAGCGGACAGCGACGTGATCATCTGGCTCAGGCCGTCGAGCTGTTTCAGTTTCGTCTCGGCTTCGCCCATCGTCCGTTCCAGTCGCTTCTTCAGTGCGTCGCCGTCGTTCACCCGGTAGGTCCGCACGTTGTTCTGGACGTTCTCGGATATCAGCCCGTCGGCGCGTAGCTGGTTCAGGCCGTAGTAGATGGTCGTCCGCACCAGTCCGGTGCCGCGCTGGATGTCCCGTACTTTGCAGTGCGGATTGCTGGCGATATATACGAAGGTCTCGATCTCATTGTCGTTCAGTCCAAGTGAGCGGAGCCGTGCCTGTAATTCACCGTCAATCTCAAAGTTGTCTACAGTCATTTGTAGACAATATATACCATTCGTTCGCAAGTAGCTAGACTCCAACGTATAGCTACTCAGACGAAAGGAGTCATATGTCGGAGTCATCAGGTTCGTATAACAAGCAGGTACATATATTCGGTGGGGCGACCCTTGAGTCGGATGGGGCGAATCCGAGAAGCGGGGAACTGGCCCGGCGAGCTGCCGATATCGTCAATAATTCGTGGACCAGCATGGACGTGAAGTTACATCTGACCAGCGAAGCCGACCCAGGCTCGGGTATCGACACGGAGCGTGACCTGTACGAGTCGGCCCGTGAGGTCGTCGGCAACCTGGCGACCAAGATCGTCGTCTGGCTGCCGGATACGCCCGATTACATGGGCATCGGCAAACTGTTCCGTCAGGAAAGCGTCGATGGCATGAATCCGCGCAAAGACATATTCATGACCGGCATGACGACGACGAAGGGAGCGAGCGGACAGGACCAATACAACAAGGGACTGAACTTCGTAAAGACCGCCAGTGCTAACCTGGCTTTGACGTACGACTACGACAGCGGCAACGCCATGGTCGTCGCGCCGGAAGAAGCATGTTATGACGAGTCGAGTGACGTCGACGTAGCCCTAAAAGGCATGTTACAGATCGCCAAGATGCGCTCTCAGCTGACCTTCACGCGCTCGACGGTGATCGGTGGTGAGCCGGTCGGCTGGAACAGCGATCTGGTGTACCCGACGCTGAGAGACGTGGTGAACTACTGCATCACTAACGACGCCTACAAGCCTTTTCTGGGCGTCACGGCCGGACATTTCGCGGCTAAGATCGGCGAGAGCGAATTCCTGACATCACGCCGCAAGACCAACTTCAACCAGCTTGAAGACGTCGGTCTGGTGCGGGTGACGACCGACGGGCCGGATGAGGTCTGGGCGATGGGCGGCAAGCCGTCGGTCGGCGGTCAGTCACAGCGCATCGTCTTTTCGGAGCACCCTGGCACCGATAGCATCGTCCACTTCCATTGTCCGATAAAGCCGGGCTCGAACGTACCGACCGTGTCGCAGCGTGAGTACGAGTGCGGGAGTCATGAGTGCGGGGCCAACACGTCACAGGGTCTGGCCGTCGTCGATGACGGTATCGAAGCCGTCTACCTTGATAACCATGGGCCCAACGTCGTGTTCAACCACGAAGAAGATCCGCGAAAGATCCAAGAATTCCTGCGTGATAACTTCGACTTTTCAAAGAAGACCGGCGGGTATCAGGTCGGGCGGAAAATGGCGTTATGACGGAGGTCTTGATCACCGCCGGCGGTACCGTCGAACCGATCGACGATGTGCGAGGCATCACGAACTTCTCGGGCGGTGCGTTCGGTCATGAACTGGCCAGGGCATACGCCGAGGCAGGACATGAGGTGACATTGCTATCACCCAGGTCGACGATCGACCGATTCGGTATGATCGACGACGTACGGCATGAATACTTCACATCGACCGCTGACCTACAGCGGCAGATACGACTGGCGAAGTCGGCGCGACTCGTCCTGCACGCCGCCGCCGTGTCGGACTATTCGCCGGTGCGTTCGGAAGGGAAGCTATCGTCCGATGAGGACGAACTGATTATCCGCTTGAAACGGAATCCCAAACTTATCGCTGATTTTCGTGAACAGTTCGGACCGGAGGCGGTACTCGTCGGATTCAAATTACTCAGTGGTGTTGCCGACGATGCGCTCCTCGCCGCGGCAGACAGACAGATCAGAACGAACGGTACCGATTTCTGTATCGCCAACAAGCTCGAAGATATCTCGGCCGATGGGATCCGTAGGGTCGTGCTCCTGTCACGCTCGGGTGAAACCAAAGAATTGAAGGGAGAAACGAAAGAGGTGGCCGCGTTGGTCCGGTCACACGTAGGTGAGCGGAGGCCTACTGCCTGATCTCCCAGATCTCTTCGAGCCACCTGTAGCCCTCTTCGGCCGCGCCGGCGTCGTCCATACCCATACCCACGAGCCACTTATCGTCGAATGTGAAACCGACATAGTCGGCCGTCACGTCGCGTTCGCGCTTCGTCCGCTTGTCGCACAGGACGGCGATTCGGATCGCGGCCGCGCCTCGGGCTCGTAGATGGCTGGTGACGAAGTCAGTGGTGATACCTTTGTCGAGTACGTCATCGACGATGACGACATCGCGTCCACGCACGACCTTATCCGGAGCCAGATCCATCACGATGTGTGGCTCACCGGCCAGCTGACCGCTACCGTAGGTGCTGACGGTCATGTAATCAAGTTCCGGGTGATAGTCCGGTGACTGCCTGGCGATTTCGGTCATGAGCTTCGAGCTGAAGGGTGCCGCTCCCCGCAGGAGCGCGACGAAGAGCGGTGAACGCTCGGGCTCGTCGTTCAGGATCTCACCCGCCAGACGGGCGATCTGTCGGTTCACATCATCTGCGTCTGCGAGCTTGTCGTATCGTTCATTCATATGCTTCACTGTAGCAAACTCGCACGGTGAGCTATAATAAGAAGGTATTAACGCGGAAGGTGATAGATACGAGCGCTCCGGATGAGCATTCGCACCTGTTACTCTCCGCACTCAAGCATGAAGGAGGACATTCTATGTCTACTATCAACCCGACCGGGAAAGAGATCATCTCTGTTTCCGGTGATTTTTGTGGCCAGCCGCTGACGCTGGAAGTCAACCGTGTCGGTTTCCGCACCACCGCCAGTGTGATGGTGAAGTACGGCGACACCGTGGTGCTCGGTACCACCCAGATCGGTACGCGTCCGGTGCAGCTGGATTACTTCCCGCTGTCAGTCGATTACGAAGAAAAAATGTATGCGGCTGGTAAGATATCCGGCAGCCGTTTCATCAAGCGCGAAGGCCGCCCATCAGACGAGGCCATCCTGATCGGCCGTATCATCGACCGCCCGATTCGACCACTGTTCCCGAAGGGGTTCCGTGCCGAAGTACAGGTCGTTGCTAGTGTCCTTTCGATGGATCCTAGCTTCCGCCCAGATATGATAGCCATGACCGCCGCATCGGCAGCTTTGAGCATCAGCGGTGCTCCGTTCGATGGCCCGGTCGCCGGTCTCCGTGTTGGCCGAGTAAACGGTGAGTTCAAGGCATTCCTAAGCCCTGAAGAGCGTGAACAGAGTGACCTCGACCTGGTCGTCGCCGGTATCGAAAGCGGTGTCGTCATGGTCGAAGCTGGCGCCAACGAGGTTCCCGAAGACGTCGTCATCGACGCCATCGCCTGGGCGTTCGAAGCCATGCAGCCGGCCATCAAGCTGCAGAAGGAGCTGGCCGAAAAGCTGGCGACTGCTCCTATGGAGTACACGCTGGTACTGCCGAACGAAGATATCCAGGCCGAAGTAGACGAATGGGCGCACGACAAGCTTGGCGAGAAACTCCGACGTGCATATCCGGAACGAAACGAGATGGTCAACGAACTCCGCTGGAAGTTCCACGAAGAAATGACCGAGAAACACGTAGATGACTACGCCGAACTGAAGGACGAATACGATGAGGCCTTCACGATGGCACTGCACAAGGATGTCCGTGCCGGTATCGTCGAATCGCAGACCCGACCCGACGGTCGTAAACTTGACGAGATCCGTCAGCTTTCGAGCGAAGTCGGCATTCTGCCACGCACGCACGGTTCAAGCCTGTTCACCCGTGGTGTCACCCAGGGTATGAACATCGTCACACTGGCGCCGCTGAGCTATGCCCAGATGGTCGACACCATGGAAGTCACCGATGGCGAACGTCGCTATATGCACCACTACAACGCGCCTGGCTATACGGTCGGTGAAGTCCGACGTCTCGGAAGCCCGGGCCGTCGTGAAATCGGTCACGGCTATCTGGCTGAGCGGGCCGTCCTGCCGGTGCTGCCTTCGGAAGAAGAATTCCCATATGCCATCCGTAGTGTCACCGAAATCATGAGCCAGAACGGCTCGACCAGCATGGCCGCGACCTGTTCGAGCGTGCTCGCTCTGATGGACGCCGGTGTCCCACTGAAAAGCCCGGTCTCTGGAATCGCCATGGGCCTGATGATGGACGGTGACACGCCGTACGTCCTGAGCGACATCGCCGACGCCGAGGATTTCGCGGGTGACATGGACTTCAAGGTGACCGGAACGAAGAACGGCATCACGGCCGTCCAGATGGACATGAAGCTTCATGGACTACCGGTCGACGTGCTTGCACTTGCTATTCGCACCAGTACTCCGGGCCGCGCGCATATCCTTGAACATATGCTGACGACGCTGGCCGCTCCACGACCGCAGATGAGCCCGTACGCGCCACGTATCGAAAAGATCAAGATCAACCCTGAAAAGATCGGCGCGGTCATCGGTAAGGGTGGTGAAGTGATCAACAAAATCACCAGCGAGACCGGTGCCGAGATCGACATAAAGGATGATGGTCTCATCACCGTCGCATCGAACGACGCTGCCAGCATCGAACGCGCCCTTGAATGGATCCGCGGTCTGACCGAAGAGCCTGAAGTCGGTAAGATCTACGAAGGTAAGGTCGTCAGTATCAAGGACTTCGGTGCCTTCGTGAACATCATGCCGGGAACCGACGGTATGGTGCACATTTCGCAGCTTGCCAACGAGCGTGTCGAAAAGGTCACCGATGTGCTGACCGAAGGCCAGATGGTCAAGGTGAAGCTGACCGGTATCGACGAACGAGGCCGACTGAGCCTGAGCCTCAAGGACGCGCAGTAAGCAGATGACCAAGCCGCTGCTGGTGACGTTCGTCGGTATTCCTGGCTCCGGTAAGACGACGTTCGCCCGGCACCTCGGCGCGCATCTGGGTGCCGTCATCCTTAACAGCGATAGTATCCGCATCGCCATGTGGCGAACCAGGGAGGCGATCGAAGCGACCCATACCGACACTGCTGAGCGTAAGTTCGGTAACCAACTGACGTTCGGGGCCATGAACTATGCCGCCGAGCAGATCATCGCCGCCGGGACAAGCGTGATTTACGACTGCAACGCCAACAAGCTTTCGGAGCGTCAGGAGAAGCACGATATAGCCGACGCGCACGGTGCGTTGTCGGTCGTGGTGCGCATCAGGGTTCCATATGAGGTCTCGCTCGAGCGAATCACCGGCCGCGATGAAGCACATGATTCACGAAGGATCTCGACGGATCGTGCGTCGGGAGTGCTCGACCGATTCATCAGCGAGATCGAAGAGCCGACGTCACCGGAACTGGTCATCGACATCGACGGTACCGCATCGTCCGATGCGCAACTTTTGGCGTTCGACGCCGCCATCCAGAAGCTCTAATTAGGGGTGCACGACAGCGTAGTGTGTTGCATATTTTACATAAATATGCTATAATTTAGTATAGTCCGTATCTGTACCTACACAATCAGGTGGTGAACCATGAAGTCCTTCTTCAAGCTGTGCAACATCGTGGCGACGCTCGTCGCGGTGCTCATGAGCGCCACGCTCTTCGTGCTCGCGACCAAGTTCATCCTGCTCCCGATCGCATCGTTCGGATTCCGCTACGCGGGAAACGCTCTCGACGCGCTTCGTGACGACAACATGCTGTACTTCGCGTACTCGGCATGCCAGGTGATCCTGGTGGTGTCGTATCAAGCGGCGCTCATATTAGTGCTGAGCTACCTCAGCTGGTCTCCGTACCTGGCGCTTCGTCGCCTACGTGCGAAGTGGCGAGTCCGTCACGCTCAGCCGTCAGTCGGCTTGCCGCTCTCGCCCAAGGAGAGGACCGCGCAGATGGCCAGGATGGCTCCGCAGCTCGCGCACGAGCGGAGCAAGGTGACAGTCGCTGCCGCCGTCGAGGCAGCCAAGCGTCGCCGCGACGAACGCTGAGACGTTTTCGCCACCTGCCACGGACGTCCTGTCCGGCCCACGCCACTATGAGCGTCGGGCCGGACAGGGTACGCACACCTGACTCGTCTTCATACGTTTGGTATACTTCCTATCAGACAGCAAACGCATGCGAGAGGAGTCAGAATGAAGTTCGACCGTAAGAAAATGGCTATCGCCGCGGGCATCGTCCTGCTGATACTGGCCGGGTATGGGCTGGTAACCTTGCTTAAGCAGCCGAGCACGGCGGACTTCGATAACCTTGACGCCGAACGCCAGGTCGTCGACACGTCGATGAGCCTGTACGTACCGCTCTTCAGCGATTACTCAAGCAGCTACGCGAACGTGTACGCCGAGCAGCGTTCCGACGACGAAAAGACTGAGCTTAAGAAGCAGTACGTCGATATGCTCGAGCAGGAACGTCGCATCAACGAGGCCCGGCTGAACGACATGGGCTCGTCGATCGCGCTCAAACAGCCTGACGTCAAGAAAGCTTTCGATACGTTCGATGACAAGTACTCGGCCGTGGTGAACTACTATGAGCAGCACGTCAAGAACATCGCCGCCGTGACCGAGTCGGTCGGTGGACCGTGTGCCGAACTGACCAAGCTTAACGTTTCGGTGCAAAGCTACGCGAGCGATTACACCAAGACCGCCGACGCCTGCCTGAAGGCGCTGGCGACCGCCAAAGAAACGACCGATGGCACGACCAAGAAGTTACTTGAAGATGTCGAGGAGCTCATAAAGGAACGTCGTGACAAGTTCAAGGCGGTCGAGGGCAAGGAAGGGTTCGATCAGACCGTCTCTAAGCTCCAGGCGCTCGTCTCTATCATCGATATCAATACCGACGTCAAAGCCGCGCAGGATGACTATGAAGCCAAGACCAAGGAGCAATATACCAAGCTGGTCGACGAGGCCAACGATGCCAACGACGCGCTGAGGAGGGCGCTCGAAAGCCACCTCAGTGGTGCGGCTAAGAAAGAGGAGGCGTAAGTCATGGAACCATCGAACAAGCCGAGCAAGCGTTTCGTCAAGATCGCTATAAGCGTCGCGGTCGCCGTCGTCGCGGTCGTGGCCATCGTCGTCTATATGCTGCAGCAACCGAATCAACAAGATTACAAGACAGCCGCCGGTGCGCGTCTGGAAGCCATGGCATCGACCCGTAAGGAACTGACCCCGGCCGTCAACGCATACCTGGCCGCCTGGAAGAATGCCTATAACGAATCCAAATCGTCCAGCAAGGCCAGCAAGACGGCCAAGCCGCAGTACGATGCGTTCAAGCAGGCCGAAGCCAAAGCTAAGCAGGCGATCAATGACCTGAATGCCAACCGTTCGGTCAACGACGCCGAGGTGGGTACGGCCATCCGCCAGCTGAACGATGACTACGCGGACGAAATCGCATACTTCGCCGGACTGGTCGAATCATACCCACAGTTCAGCACATTGTTCGCGAGCGGCGAGAACTGCTCGGGAGTGCTGGTAGGGCAGGTCGACAGTCTTGCCGAGCGTAAACAGAAGCTCGATGCGGCGGCCAAGGTATGTTTCGCCGCGACCGACAAGCTTAAGAAGTCCGGCAGCGCGACATACGTCGACTATGCCAAGAAGATCGAACGACGCGTCAAGCAGATGCAGGCCGATTCGGCGGTGACGGCCCAAGCCGAAAAGGAGTACAAGGATTTCGAGACGCAGGCTACCGGCTATCAGCAGAAGGTCGCTGACGCTACGGCCCGCAACGCTTCCGACAAGGAGCTCAACGAGCTTACCGCCGAGCTGAAGAAGGTCAACGCCGCGATCAACGAAAGCCGCGCCCGGTTCGAGTTCGCCGGCAAGCGGTACATCGCCACCGTTCAGGAATTGCCGGAACTGTTCCAGGGAGTCTACGCCACCGAGGTGCCCGCCAAGCTGAAAGTGTATGCCCAGTTGAACGACATGCGTACCGACGTACTGGAACTCCTGCTCGACGATAGGGCCGCGAACTAGCCACGTGAGTCACGAACAACGATAGCACTCACGCTTATGCGCGAAACGTCGTACTATAGGAATATGAAAATCCGATTTCCGCGCTCTCGCCGTTCGATCGCCGTCGCCGGTCTCGTCGGTGTGGCCGTCATCGTGACTGGCGTCGCCATCTGGAGCAGCTTCTTCGCAGCCCCGTCCAAACAGGATTACCAGCGAGCCGTTACCCAGGCACGCGGTCTCAAATCGGCACAGGTGCAGTCAGAGCAGGCGACGACGAAGTACGTCCAAGCCATCGTCGCGTCGCTGCGTCTCGACCCGACGGCCGCCAAACTGAAAGATGATACGAAAACGGCACTTGCCGACTACGACGAGGCGTTCGACCGTTATGATCGACTGCTAAGGAAAGTCGTTTCATCGCCCGCCACTCGCGATAAAGAGGTGAAGGAGGCGATGGATGCGGCCGAAACGCAGGCTGAGACGTTCAAGCGCGTATTCGCCGACCTTACCGACATCTACCCGGCGCTTTACGCGACCTATATCAGCTGCGACGATGTACAGCGGTTCACGCCGACTGGTGACGAGTCGGCGAACTTCAAGGAGTTCGACACCCGAAGCAAGGATTGTATCGGTGATCTGAAGAAACTTGCGAGCACCGACAAGCTCAAGAGCATCGCCGAGTACGCCAAGAAACGTGTCGACATCGTGAATGAACAGCGTTCGGCGTACGAAACCCTGACCAAGCCGGATGCGAACAGGGCGGTGGTGGCCAAACGCATGGGCGAGCTGGCCATGCAGACCCGCATGCTGGACCCGCTGACATTGGTACAAAGCGAGCGGGCGAAGGCGACCGACACATCGGCTGTCGATAGGCTGATAACCCTACTTGACCGCAAGACGAAAGGCTGAGCCCAGCCGTCGAGTGCTCGGGTGTTGATATAATTCAAGAGTGGATAAACAAGGCTTACTCGACGAACTGAAGGCAAAGATTACCGAGCGTAATGTCTGCCGTGAGTTGGCCGAGCAAGCCACGAATCTGGTACTCGGTGACGGCAATCCGGATGCCGACATCGTCTTCATCGGTGAAGCGCCCGGTAAGAACGAAGACGAGCAAGGGCTACCGTTCGTGGGGGCAGCAGGGAAGTTCCTCAACGAGATGCTGGCGGCGGCCGGCATGGACCGTTCGGATGTCTATATCACCAATATCGTCAAATACCGACCGCCGAACAACCGCGACCCTAAACCCGAGGAGAAACAGGAATTCTGGCCGTACCTGGCGGAGCAGCTCGAAATCATCGACCCGAAAGCGATCATTACCTTGGGACGACATAGTATGGAGTTCTTTCTGCCCGATGCCAAGATAGGCGAAGTGCATGGGCATGCCTTCCGTAAACAGGTCAAATTCCATGACGGCCGGGCCGTAGAATGGCTGATCGTGCCGCTCTACCACCCAGCTGCGGCGCTGTATAACGGCGGTCTGCGTCAGACGCTGATCGACGATTTTTTGAACGTACCGAAGCTGATAACGACCAGCTCGAAATAAAAAATGCCCCTTCTGAAAGGGGATGTGCCGGGGTGAAGCCTGGACGGCTCCACCCCGGCGGCCTATCGCCGTGGGGATGGTCAGCGGAAGCTGATCTCTTCGCCGTGCTCGGCATCGAGGTAGGTCTTGGGCTCGACGCCGATGACGTCGACGACCTCTTCACCGGCTCGCGACAGTCCACGGACCTTCAGGGAGTAGTAGTCACCGTAGTGACCGGAGTAGAACGATCGACCGACGACGGTGCCACGTGTGACCTGCTTGTACCAGTAGCCGTACCGGCCGTTGGCGGTGAAGCCGATGATCAGGCCGGTGGCAGTCATCGCGAGGGCGGTCTGCCAGGTGTAGCTCTCGGCGTAGCCGCAGTCGACACCGGTCCAGCTCTGCTGGCACCACATGACCTCGGTCTTGTAGAGGTAGTAGCAAAGGAGTGCGGCGCCGATGATGGCCGCGATCCAGCCGATCCACTCGGCAGCCTTCAGGGCGAACCGGGCCGGGCGGCCGGGGGCGTTGTACGTCATGACGAACCTCTCTTTGTGCGATAGGCGGGAAGGTGCGATGGCCCACAAGGAGCCGTATATTATATATTAGCACATTTTTGTTTAAAAGTCAATCATAATCGTTATACACCACCCCTGTTATATCTGTAAAAACATTGCGAAAACGTGCCAAATCTGCTATGCTTGAAAGCACTAAGAAGGGGAAATTCCGAAAGATTATCGCCTGAATACCCTTATCTTGTAAAACGTTCTACACGAAATCAAATAATTTTCCATACAACAAAGGAGAAACATACCATATGGGTCAACGACGACTCTCTAAGCCGCAAGGGGACGATATGTCCAAACGGCCTGCCAACCAGCAGAAACGCAAGTCCGATAATACGGTCCTGAACAATACCAGTACCCGCCGCGGGGAAGTGTTCCGCGCCCAGCGCCGCACGTCGGAAGACGTCAACCTACGCGCCAGCCAACACATCATCAACGTACCGGTGAACAAGTCGGTCTATAACGGCTACGACGGTAAGCAGTTCAGTCTGGCCGACCAGAAGCGCGTGAAGCCGACGAACGGACCGAAGCTGAAGATCATGCCGATCGGTGGACTCGGTGAGATGGGTATCGGTAAGAACTGTATGGCCATCGAATATGATAACGACATCATCATCATCGACATGGGATTCCTGTTCCCGGGCGCCGATTACCCTGGCATCAATTACATCACCCCCGATATCAGCTACCTCGAAGCTAACAAGCACAAGATCCGTGGTCAGATATTCACCCACGGCCACCTCGACCATATCGGCGCATACCGCCACATGGCCCACCGTATTCCGGCACCTGTATACGGAAGCAAGTTCACGCTCGGCATGGTCAAGCGGACCATGGACGAAGCGACCAGCGGGTACGAACCTGAATACTACGAACTGAACCCTGAGCTGCACGAGCGCGTACAGCTCGGCGACAGTTTCTCGATCGAACTCGTTCGGGTAAACCACTCGATTCCGGACGCGACCGCCGTCGTCATCCGTACGCCGGTCGGAGTATTGGTCGACACCGGTGACTGGCGTTTCGAAGAGAACCCTGTCGACGGTAAGAAATTCGACCTGGAGCGCCTGACGGAAATCTCCGCCAAAGAAGGCATCCTGATGCTGATGAACGAGTCGACCAACTGTGAATCGGACGGTACGCACCACCACGGTGAATTCGATATTCAGGTCAGCATGGGCCAGGCCATGGACAAGTACCCGAACTCGCGGCTTATCCTTAGCTGTTTCTCGAGCCAGATCCACCGTATGCAGGTGATCCTCGACGAAGCCAAGAAGCACGACCGCAAGGTCGCCTTCGCCGGCTACAGCATGATCCAGAACATGGAAGTCGCACTTCGCGCCGGTGCCATCAAGGTGCCGAAGGACGTCGTCATGAAGATGGAAGATATCATCAAGCTGCCCGATGGCAAGGTGACGATCGTCTGTACCGGTTCGCAGGGTGAATTCAACGCCGTGCTGAACCGCATGGCCTCGGGTGCGCATAAGCACATCAAGATCAAGAACAGCGACGTCGTCGTGTTCTCATCCAACCCGATTCCTGGTAACGAGAAATACGTCGTCCGTACCGTCGACGGCCTGATGCGTGAAGGTTCGGAGGTCGTCCAGAACGGCAAGACCCACCTGACCGGCATCGGTCCGTTGCACCTTTCGGGTCACGGGTACTATGACGACCACGTGAAGCTGGTCAACGCATTGAATCCGACCTACTACATGCCGATCCACGGCGAATTCCACATGCTCGTGCACAACGCGCGACTGGCCGAAAAAGAAGCCGGCATTCCTCGCCAGAACATCTTCGTCTGTGACAGCGGTGACGTCATCGAGATAACTGCCGACGGTGCCAAGAAGAACGGTCGTATCCCGGTCGGCGGTACCATGTACGACGACAGCGGCGCGGTGGTGTCCGAAGTCGTCCTGAAGGATCGTATCCACATGGCCAACGAAGGTATGTTCGTGGTACTGCTGACGTTGCAGCGCGGCACCGGACGCCTGCTTACCAGCCCGGATATCATCTCGCGCGGATTCATTTACCTGCGTGATAGCGAAGAGCTGATGGGACTGATCCGCCAGTATCTGAAGCAGAAGATCGCCCGTGGCTTCGGCGGTAAGCGGGTCGACCTTGACCAGATGAAGAAGGAAATCAAGGATGAGATCACTCACATCCTTTACGACCAGACGCGTCGCACGCCGATCGTCATTCCGGTCATCAACGAGATCGGCGGCGGTGGCGGCCAGGGTCAGCAGAACGGCGGCCGACGCCCGGTCAACCAGGACCGCGATCGACGCCCCGGCCAAGGACGTCCGCAGCAACGACCGCAGGGAATCGAAGGCGATGATCCACAAGCCCGCCCGTTCGAAAAGCTGGCACCGAAATCCTTCCCACCCAAGCAGGTACCCGACAGCGAGGCTACCCAGCCGAAGCAACACCAGGATACCCGCGGCTACTAATCCTTAGAAACTCCACCACATGTCGCAATCACGAATCCCCGAGGCTATCGTCTCACTTGAATTTCCCGACATCGAGCGGGTGGTGCTCGCGGGGAGCGGAGTCTTGGAGCTGAACGGCATACGTCCGGCCCAGGACATCGACCTTGCGACGCGGCGAAAGAACATCGACCATCTGTTTGAGACGGACCCCGAGCACTGGACCCGTAAGGTCAACACCTTCAAGCGCATCACCGACGGTACGAGTTTCGAGCGGACATCGGTCGAAGATGTCGACGGGCGATTCGATATATGGAAGACCTGGTATCATGCCGGTCGGCCACAAGGCGATAGGATCGTACGGCTCGACGAACTGTTAAAAAACAGTGTGCAGCACGAACTTGGTTTCCATGTATTGAAACTCGAGTACGTCATGGATATGAAGGCGCACGCTCGCCGCCCGAAGGACCTGAGTGACCTGCGTAGGTACCATCAATGGCTCGAGAACGGCTACTGATACGGATATCGAGCATGAGAAAACCCCGCGAGACCGACCGCGGGGTTTTCTATTCCGAAAGCTCGACGCGGACGACAGCGGGGCTGTCAGCTGATTTCGATCTGATCTTCCTTACCCTGAACGTCACCCGAAGGTTCCATTGCTGGAAAAAAAGAAAACCGATGACCATGGTGGTGAGGTGGATGACCAGGTAGGGGAGGAACCCGAACAGGTAGCCGAGGCACCAGGAGACGACCGCGTATACGCCGGTGCCGGTGACGACGCCGATGATGAACTTCGGGATCGTCTGCCAGCGGAACGGTTCACCGTAGCCGTACGACACCAACTTGTGGCCGATGTAGCCGACCGAGCCCCCGATGACGACGGCATACCACTTGGCGCCTTGGACGTCGAAGCCGTGCGTAAGCACGAGGAGGGTGATGACGTTCAGCAGTCCCGAAAACGCTGCCACGGCGAGGTAGCGAAGGTGCTGGTTGTCCCATCCGAAGACGAAATCCACGCGGAACGCGTGGAACTGCTTTCGAAGCATATTCACGCGTTCTCACATCCGATCGTGTAGGTACTCAGAAATCTGACTTAATAACTATAGAATAAAAACGACTTTTTTGCAATGCCATGGCGCATGAGAAAGCCCCGCGTGTATCGCGGAGCTTCCCCGAGGGAGGCTCGACGCGGACGCGGGGCGACCTGTCAGTCGTCTGCTTCGGAAGCGGTGCCTTCGATCGCATCGATGGTCTTGATGACCATGCAGGGTGACGGAGAGGCGATGCCGCACTGCTTGCAGTGCTGGCCGGTGTAGCTGACCTCCATCGAACCGTAGTCACGCCGGGCGGCGATGAGCAGACGGCGCCCGATGGAGAGCGAACTGAGCTTGACCGGGACGTGAAGCGCACGCAGACGGTCGATGTTGTGCTGGATCTGCTGGGCGGTGGCCATTTCAGTCACGACCTTTCGTGTGGAAGCGGACGAACGAAAGTATGCCAGGAATAATGTCGTTATGCAACCATAAGCTTGATTTTTGTAGTTAATTATGCTACAATAAAGCCATTCCATCCCTCGACAGGGGTGAGAAGCATAAGTATAATCTCGAATAGGTATGGCTAAAAGAAAAAAACGAGCAAGCAAGAAAGCGGTCAAGCAGGTACCACAGCACACGCTTCCGGCCGGCTTCTGGAGTCAGGTCGGTGCGGTCGTACTGGCGGCGCTCAGCGTGTTGTTCGTCGTGGCCTGGTTCGGCGTCGGTGGGCCTGTACTCGAAGGCCTGCAATCATTCACACTGTCGGCGGTCGGTTGGGCGGTCTACGTGCTGCCACTGCTGTTCGTCTTTATCGCCGTCGAGATATTCCGCTCCGAGAACAACCGCTTGCCAGCGGTGCTATATGTGTCAGGATTCGCGCTGATCGTCTGGTTCGCCGGCCTGTTCGGCGTGTTCGGTGATCCGGACCGTATGACCGGTGGCTTCCTAGGTAAGACGTTGAACGACGGCGTACTGGCCATGGTCGACGGCGGGGTAGCCGTATTCATCTATGTCCTTCTGATCCTACTGACAACTTTGTTCATCCTCAAGGTGTCGCCGTTCGTCCTGATCGGTAAGCTGTGGGACCTGATGAAGACCCGCAGCGAGGAACGCGAACAGAAAGAGAACGTCAAGATCATGAAGCGCGCGGCCGAAGTCGACGTCAAGGGGCAGAATTCGGCAGAGTTCAAGCTGAACGCCGGCGTACCGGTGGCCGATCCGTCCGAAAGTAAACAGCGCTCAAGCTTCCGCGGTAGCGTACAACAGGACAAGACGGCCGAAGCCAAGACCGCGCTAGTCAGCGTCAGCGACCCGAACTGGAAATCGCCGAGCCTCGAACTGCTCGAGAAGAAACAGAACCCGGCCGATGCCGGTGATGTGCAGGGCAACGCACAGATCATCAAGGACACACTGGGAGAGTTCAGTATCGACGTCGAGATGGAAGGTGCCAACATCGGCCCGAAGGTCACGCAGTACACGCTCAAGCCACCTTCAGGCGTCAAGTTGACGCGTATCGCGGCACTCGAGACCAACATCGCCCTCAATCTGGCTGCCCAGAGCCTGCGTATCGAAGCGCCGATCCCTGGCCAGCGTGCCGTTGGTATCGAGGTGCCGAACCGCCGGGCCGCCGACGTGCGTCTGCGCGGAATCCTAGAGAGCAAGCAGTGGACGAGCGCCAGTGAGCCGCTCGGATTCGCCATCGGTAAGGACATCTCCGGTGAAGCCGTCGTCGGACAGCTCAACAAGATGCCCCATCTGCTGATCGCCGGTCAGACCGGTTCCGGTAAGTCCGTCATGATCAACACGCTGCTTACCAGCCTGCTGTACCGTAACAGCCCGAGTGAGATGAAGCTGATCCTGGTCGACCCGAAGCAGGTCGAAATGGCGCCGTACGAAGATATCCCGCACCTCTTGACGCCGGTCATCACCGAGCCCGAGAAGACCGTCAGCGCACTTAAATGGGCGGTCAATGAGATGGAACGCCGCTACAAACTGTTGGCCGAAGAAAAGCTGCGTGATATCAAGAGCTATAACCAGATGATCAACAGCAAATCGTCCCGTGGCGCCAAGAAGATACCTGTCGGCGATGAAGAGGATGGCGCACCGCAGAACACCGAGGACGGCGCGATGCCGTACATCGTGATCGTCATCGACGAGTTGGCAGACCTCATGATGGTAGCTGCCAAGGACGTCGAAGCGTTGATCGTCCGTTTGGCCCAGAAGGCCCGTGCCGTCGGTATCCACCTGGTGCTCGCCACGCAGCGTCCGAGCGTCAATGTCATCACCGGACTCATCAAGGCCAACGTGCCTGCGCGTATCGCCTTTACGGTGGCGTCCCAGGTCGACTCTCGTACCATCCTGGACGTGGTCGGAGCGGAGAAGCTGCTCGGTATGGGTGACATGCTCCTGAAGACCGCCGAACTGCCGAAGCCAAAGCGTATCCAGGGCGCCTGGGTGATGGACGAAGAAGTCCTGAAGATCACCGACCATCTGCGTATGCAGTCGGCCCCACAGTATAACGACGAGATCATCTCTCAGCCGGTACAGATCAATGGTAAGGGTGGCGTGGTCATGGACATGAACAGCGAAGGCGGCGACGATATGTACAACGACGCGCTCCGTGTGGTCATCGAAAGCCGTAAGGCATCGACCAGCCTGCTGCAGCGACGCCTGCGAATCGGCTACGCCCGTGCGGCCCGCATTATCGAGGAAATGGAAGAGCAGGGTGTCATCGGTGCCGCCGACGGCTCTCGCCCACGCGACGTGCTGATCAGCAGCATGGATGACTTGGCCGGCGACGACGAATAGTCCCGGATATTCTTGACAACAGGTAGCCATAAGCGTATACCGGAGGTAAGAATAAAACGAAAGCGACACAAACATGACCGAACAAGCACTCGCATACCGACCCGTTGAAATCGATGATCAACAAGAGGTCGATGCGACCTGCGAGGCGATCATGCGCCTGATGGACCTGAACACCCAGCTCGATGAGCCGGGTGTTTTCGAATCGGAGCAGCGGACGATCCACGAGGAGCGTGAACGGTTGATCGCCGAACTGTTGCTCGACCCGGTGCGATCGTTCCACTATAAGTTCTCGCTACTGCAGCTGCTCTACGAGAACCGCACGCTGCACGAGACCGACATGCTGGGGACATCCATGGGCCAGTTCGTGACGCGTAACCCGGCCCGGGTGAAGGCCGATCTACACTTTCGCGAACTGACATACGCGAGCGGTAACGTCGAGCGTGTGGTCGAGGTGCCGCGTGAGCAAGAGCTGGCGGAGCCGTTCTTCATCAGCCTGAAAGGCGACCAGTTGCGTATCGCGGCCAGCGTATACCAGCGCGGTCGGTACGACCGGGTAGAGGTTCCTGCAGATAGTGATCATGGTCAGCGACTGATGGGTGACTTCTTCCGCCACACCATCGTGGCCGGAGATTACATGAGTACCCGTAGCCCGCAGGAAGTCGCCGACGCCGACGCGCAGGCCCGGCAGTTCCTGGCACGCAAGATTACCACGCAACGTACGCTCTGACATCTGTCGCATCGGTAGACACATCGCATAAAAACTGCTATAATCGCATACATTATCAACCTAGCTTGTGTCGATAGGACATAAGCATCCGTAAATGGATTCCAAGGAGGAAACTATGCAGGAATACGAACTGACCGTGTTAGTTCACCCAGACCGCGAAAGCGAGCTGGAAAAAGCACTAGGCACCGTGCGTGACCTGGTCACCACCAACGGTGGTAAGATCACCAAAGAAGATAACTGGGGCAAGAAGAAGCTGGCGTACCGTATCGCCAAGCAGGACTTCGCACTGTACGTGCTGTTCGACGTCGAACTACCGGCCGATGCACCGCTTAAGATCAGCAATGTCCTGAACATCAGCGAAGACGTCATCCGTTACCTACTGGTAAAGGTAGACAACAAGGTCCGTGCGAAGCTCGAAGCTGCCAAGAAGAACCAAACCGAAGACGAGGAGGAGTAGTCCATGGCACGTAGTATCAACCAAGTGATCCTGATGGGGCGCCTGACGCGCGATCCTGAGATGCGTACTACAACCACCGGCAAAAGCATCGCCAGCTTCTCGTTAGCCGTCGATCGCCAAAGTCAGGACGACCAGGCCGACTTCTTCGACGTCACCGCGTGGGAAAAGCTCGGTGAACTCGCCAACCAGTACCTGTCAAAGGGCCGCCGCTGTCTCGTGCAGGGTCGCCTACGCCAGGACAGCTGGGACGACAAGGAAACCGGCAAGAAGCGTAGCCGCATCGAAGTCGTCGCGACCGACATCACCTTCCTGGACGGCCCGAACGACGGCCAGTCACAAGGAGGCGGTTCATCCGCTCCGCGCGGTAACTCGTCAAGCTCAAGCAAGAGCAAAGACACCGTCATCGAAGATATCGACGACAAACCAATTGATTTAAGCGAAATCCCATTCTAGGAGAATAAGAATAATGGCACCAAAACGATTCAAGAAAGACGTCACGACGTATTTCGACTACAAGGACGTGAAAACGTTGACCCGATACATCAACGCATACGGACAGATCGAACCTATCGGTAAGACCGGTCTGAGCCTCAAGCAGCAGCGCCAGCTGGCCGTCGCTATCAAGCGCGCCCGACACCTCGGCCTGCTTCCGTTCGTAACCCAAGGCTAGCCACATGTCTGCCGAGCGTCTCGACCCCGATATGTCAGACGACAGGGCCGGCAAGGTCCCTATGTCCGATGGTGAATGGGTATACCCGGACGAGGTCCTTCACTACGGTGCTGAGGACGATGAATCCGAATCCGATGAGGCACGCCATCATCGCCTTGCCATCGGCGCGTTCAGCGCCGCAGGCCTGGGTCTCGCGATATTCGGCGGCATAAAAGCATACAAGCATATAAAGGATAAGTAGGACCAGTCATGTACCAACCGACCGATCTAAAAAAAGGCACCGTCATACAACTCGACGGCAAACCGTACCGCGTGGTCGAATATGGCCAGAAAGTCATGGGGCGTGGCGGCAGTATCGTCAATGTCCGACTCAAGAACCTGCTCGACGGCAGCGTGATTCCGAAGACCTTCAAGGGCGCCGACAAGATCGAACCGGCCGAAGTGACCGGAAAAAGCGTCCAGTACCTATATAACGACGGCACGAACTACTTCTTCATGGATCCGGAAAGTTTCGAGCAGTTCGAACTGCCGGCCGATACCGTCGATTCCGCCAAGGATTATCTGAAGGAAGGCGACAATCTGAACCTGCAGTTCTTCGACGGCAGCGTCATCAACGTCGAACTACCGAAGAACCTGTACCTCGAGGTCACATATGCCGAGGATGTCAGTCGTGGTGATACCTCAGGTGCGGTCCAAAAGGATGCCACCCTTGAAACCGGACTGTCGATCCGTGTTCCGGCATTCATCAAGACCGGTGACATCGTCAGCGTCGATACCGAGACCGGTACCTACCGCGAACGGAAGAAATAAATGAAAGGTCGGCTCGACGCCCGACTGACTCAGCTCAAGCTGACTCCGACACGCTCTCAGGCCGAGAGCGTGATTCGCTTAGGAGAGGTGACCGTCAACGGCCAGGTGATCACCAAGCCGGGGCATTTCGTATCGGATTCCGATACCGTCCGGCTGAAGGACAAACAACGATACGTGTCGCGGGCCGGACTCAAGCTTGCCAGCGTGGCCGACAGGTTGAACGTGCGGTTCGAGGATTCGGTGGTGCTCGACGTCGGATCCAGCACCGGCGGATTCACCGATTTCGCGCTGAGGAACGGTGCCCGTAAGGTGTTCGCCGTCGACGTCGGTACCGAACAGCTACATCCATCACTACGGCGTGATACGCGTATCGAACTGCATGAACAGACCGATATCCGGAACTTCGTGCCGTCCGAGACGCCTGACATCGTCGTCATGGACGTCAGTTTCATCAGCCTGCGCGAAATCCTGCCGCACATCGCGAGCATCGCAGGCAAGGACACACTGATCGTCGCCATGCTGAAGCCACAGTTCGAAGCGGGCAGGGAACAGGTGAACAAGGGCGTCATAAAGAACGATTCGATCCGACGACAGATCCTGAGGGACTTCGAACAGTGGTCGAAACAGTTCTTCACCATCGCCGACAAGGCCGACAGCGACGTCACCGGTGCAAAAGGTAACCGGGAACGCTTCTATTTGCTCCGTCTGATTATCTAAGCATTTACTTTTTTACACATCTATGATATAATCAGTTCTATCTGACCTCTTATGGGTCGGTGCATGTTCGGTGTGTGTCCGGTTTGAGCCTAGTCGTTCGCCGTCGACGCATGTCGACGATCAACAATTTGGTTCTAGCTATCACATCGAACGCAACCCGACCCATCGTGGGGGAGGGGCATCCGATATCTACGCTCTGAGAGGAGCTGGGAATGAAGCGTTTCCTGCACAGGGCGTTGTTCACCTCGGTGGCAACGCTGCTCTTGGGGACGGGGTTGACCGCGGTCACCACCGTCGCCTCGAGCGCTCACGTGGGTGACATCAGTGTCACCAAGAAGGAGTGCGTCGACGCCACGTCCATGAAGGCGACCTACCAGGTCGGCTGGACGAACGGCACGGCCACCGGCAAGCTCTACCAGCGCGCCGGTCTCTACGGCCAGACCGGCAACGCCGGCAGCAACGTGTCGGGCTGGACGTTCGTGAAGAACGTGTCCGGGGCCAGTGGCTCCGAGTCGTTCACCCTCACGCACGCCAAGTCGTCGTTCTCCGGCACCAACTCGGCCAACGGTCCGTGGTGGTCCAGCAAGGTCGTCTTCTCGGACGGGTACGGCGTCGCCGCCGACACCCGCGTCGAGGGCTTCGACTGGAGCTCCTGCAACCCGCCCAAGGTCGTCGAGGCCAAGGCGCTGTGCGAGCACGAGATCAACTCGACCGAGTGGCACTTCGTCGCCACGATGGTGAAGGACGAGGCTTCGGCCGACAAGTTCATCACCGTCACCTGGGACAACGGCCAGACGGCCGAGGTTCCGCTGGAGAAGTTCGTCGGGGGCGTGGCTCACTACACGACCACGCTCAACCTCGGCAGCAACGTCACCAAGGCGGTCATGCAGATCTACGACGGCTGGTCCGGGCAGTTCAACCTGTCCCACGGCCCGGCCTGTCGCACCAAGGTGCCCGTGCCGGCCAAGCCCGGTCAGAACGACCCGTGCGGCCCCAACAACGCCGCCTGGATCGTCCCGAACGACACCGACTCGCTCGACTGGACCCTCCAGTCGGACGGTCGCCTCACCGTGTCCACCAAGGCCGGCTACGTCTTCAACGACGGGTCGACCTTCAAGGACTTCGGCAAGGCCGTCGACTCGAACGAGCCCTGCAAGATCCCGATCCCGGCCAAGCCGTCGTACCAGGACCCCTGTGGCGTGAACAACGCCACGTGGAACGTCCCGGCCGACACCGACAAGCTCGACTGGACGCTGGAGGCGGACGGTGACCTCGTGGTCGCCACCAAGCCCGGCTACGTGTTCGAGGACGGCACCACGTCCAAGAACTTCGGCAAGGCACCCGACTCGGGTGTCAAGTGCACGGTCCCGGTCCCGCCGGCTCCGACGCAGAACGACCCGTGCGGCCCCAACAACGCCGCCTGGAACGTGCCGAACGACACCGAGCAGTACGACTGGACCCTGCGCCAGGACGGCCACCTGGTCGTCACGGTCAAGGGCGACGTCACGTTCCCGGACGGCTCGACCACCAAGGACTACGGCCTGCCCACGGACTCCAACGAGCCGTGCAAGGTCCCGGTCCCGGCCAAGCCTGCCATGGATGACCCCTGTGGCGTGAACAACGCCACCTGGGTCAAGCCCGCCGACACCGCCAGTGTCGTCTGGGTGCTCGAGGCTGACGGCGACCTGGTCGCCAAGACCACGCCCGGCTACGTCTTCGAGAACGGCCAGACCGAGATCAACTTCGGCAAGGCCGTCGACTCGAACGAGCCGTGCCCGTCGACCGTGGTGCAGCCGCCGACCGTCCCGGTCGTCGACGACTGCGGTCCCGGCAACGCCCACCTGGGCCCGGTTCCGGCCGGCCCCTGGACGTCCGTCGTCAACCCTGACGGCAGCGTCACCATCACGGCGAACCCCGGCAACACCTTCCCGAACGGCCCGTCCGTGACGGTCCCGGCGCCGGTCGACTCCAACGTCGCCTGCCCGGTCCCGCCGCAGCCGAAGCCCAAGAAGGTCAAGGGCGCGGTCAAGAAGATCGACAAGTGCGAGTCCTACAACTTCTTCTACGCGAAGAAGGTCAGGGGCCTGCACTACGTGGTGAAGGGCAAGGTCGTCCGCGAGGGCGTCTGGATCCGCACCCACGGCAAGCGCCTGGTCGTCCGGATCGTCGCCGACAGCGACAAGTACGTCAACGTCGGCAAGAAGAAGATCGTGCTGAAGTTCCCGAACACGCGGAATTGCGAGCCCATCGTGACGCCGCCGACGGGGCTGTGAGCCGCCGGCTCCTGTCGGCTCTTCTGACAGTGTTCGTCGTCTTCCTGAGCCTCGGGGTTCAGGAGGCGGCGGACGCCAAGGCGCCGGCACAGCGTCTGGTCATCGCCCAGACGGGTACCAACGCGCACATCGTGCCCGTTCCCGTCCGCAACGGGCGTCTGATGATCGGTCACTCCGTGTCCGACGTCTACACGCCCAAGGGTGGTGACCCGTTCTGTGATCCACTGGGTACCTCCGTCATCGCCGGTCACACCTATCGCGCAGGCGACGGGGTGGCTGACAACTGGCGGACGCTCAAGTCGGGAGCACGCATCCGGGTTCCCGGGTGCACGTTCAAGGTGACGAAGGTGAAGGTCGTGTCCGGTAAGTTCCGGATCGGCCGTCTCATGCGTCCGGACGGGCCGCCCCGGCTCATCCTGATCGGGTGCAAGCCCGACGACTACTCCAGGCGAATCCTCGTGTTCGCCAAGATGGTCGGCTAGGACCGAAGGACCGCTTCAACCCGGGGAGGGAACCCTAGGGAGGGAGCAAAACGGGTCCGTCCTCCGCGTCTGGTTTTCAGGCGTGGAGGGCGGACCCTCTTCAATTTCACGAGGGGGTGATAAGCTGCCATTGACAAAGTATTAAACTTATGCTAAAATGTATAGATTGCGTCATCCGTATGGCGCAACGTCTCGGGGCTTCCGCTCCGATGTCTTGCCTCCGCTTCTTCCTGTATGAGAGGATCCTTCCCCATGAAGTCATTCCTGCTTTCGCTGCTCGCGGTCGTTGTGCTCCCGATCCCGGCCTACGCCGATGACGCTGAGACGTCGTCGACCCAGATGACCGCGCCGGTCACCAAGACCCTGCGGATCACCAAGTACGGCCGGGGCGTCAACCGCCCGTGTCCGGCGGGTAGCGACAAGATCTTCACGCTCCGCGTGTTCATCGCCCGGGACTCCGTCGGTACCTTCGTCGAAGGGAACGCCGGCATCGGCGAGATCGTGATGCTTAACGACCGTCAGCTCAACAGCGACGACTACCAGGTCCCCATGGACTTCCGGGAGTCGGACTTCTTCTTCTACGCACCGCATCGCAAGACGCGGGTGAAGATGGACCCGGCCGAGAACAGCGTCACCGTCCAGATCTCCGGATCGGACGTGCGGTTCCGGATGGGTTCGCTCCGACGGGACTGCATGGAGCGGTACGGCCCGGACGTCAAGCGCTGAGCGCGAGCGTCCACGATGGGTGCGAGCACAGGTCTGATTCAAGACCCGTGCTCGCACCCTGTTTTCTTTTGACACGTTGACATCCGAAGGTGAGGGGATGTACCATCGTGGTAGTATCCACCATCAATACACAAAAACGATATCATGAATACCACCACACATACGGTCATCAAGACCGAATCCGCGCAAGGCCTGACGCATAAGCTACTGTTCGCCGGCATCGTCGCCGGTGTCGCCGTCGTCACGGGGCTCGGCATGGTCGCATACGTGACGCTACGACCGGTCGAGCTACGATCGGGGTCTTCGGTCGTGATCGTGCGACCGGCCGAATCACGCTGACGCTTTCGGATACACCGTCGGCGATATATACTTTCTTTATGGAACACAGTCATGAACTGGCTCGAAAGGCCAGTTTTCGTCGTTATGTGGCATTGCTCGTCGCCGGAGTCGCACTCGGTCCTATGGCACCGAATTATTACGCGTCAGCCGAAGCACTGGAGAATGCCAAGCCCCGGCAGCATTCGGATACGGACTGGAAGCGTGACTGGAAAGATGACTTCGTCGGTGATTCGCTGAGCGGTGACTGGAAGGTGATGGACAATACGTCCGTCGAATATGAACGATTCGCCCAATACCGTGCGTTCGCGGTCACCGTCCGAGGGAGCAAGCTCGTCATCACCTCACGTCGTCACTGCGTCGCCCCGGGCGAGGACGTATCACTGGCGAACGCCCAGGAGGATCCGTGCCCACCGGGAACGTCGACCGAGTACTCATCGGGCAGGGTAGAGCAGGTGATCGGCAACATAACCGGCGATTACCGTGTCGACGTGAAAGCCCGCGCTCCACGTGAAAAAGGGGCGCGCGTCGCCATATGGATGAACAACATAGAGGATGACCGTGGCGGGCTGAACGGTGGCTACTGTATCGAGGGGTCGGAGACGCCGACCAAGGAACTTGATCTGTACGAAGGCTTCGGTGACCCACGGGTGCGGGCATCGCACCATGCGTTCTGCAAGGACGGTGATACCGCCGAGATATCCCGCGTCGCCAAGTTCACGGACGGCTGGATGAAGCGTGCCCATGTGTATTCGGTCGAGAAAGTCGGCAGGAGCGTCACGTTCTCCGCCGATGGCGAACTGCTACCGATACGGGGAAGCCGGGGTCAGAGCTTCGTCGATAAGCCTCGGGACTTTCCGGACGTGACATTGCCCGAATACCTACAGGCCGATGCCTATCCCCAAGGAATGATATTCGACACCCGTGTGTTCGACGATCCGGACGCGGCAAGCCGCCTGTTCAGGCCGCCGGATCCGACCGTACCGTTCGCACCCAAGAAACTGTTCATCGACTGGATAAAGAAATACAGCTTGGACGGCAGCGAATCATCTTGACGCCGTTCATCGCGTGACCGTATACTTTGCTTAATCAAACAAGCATAAGGAAAACGAACAGATGACATACCTACTGAGCCGCATACGACTTACCTGGCTGTTCTTCGGTTTCCTTGCGCTCTACGTCGTATTGGCCATGTTCCTGCCGAAGATCAAGCTTGATTCGGCCGCCTTGACATTGTTTTCGGTGAACTCGTTCCTGTACGGGTTCTACATCGCTCCGATCCTGGCGGCACAGAAGTCGCGCATCGAAGAGATGCATAAGATCGTACGAAGCGAGGCTAATGCGCTGTTCAGCATCATGCTGAAGACGAAGTCGCTTCCCGAAAGTCTGCGTAACGATATCCAGAAGCTATTCGTCGACTACATCAATTCGATGGTATCGGGAAAGGGTGCCGTGAAGGCCGAGAAGCAATACGAACGCATCATCACGTTCCTGCTCGCATACAAGGGCACCCATAAGGACCAGACCGACCGCGTCCTGGACGCGGTGGTCGCCAATCAGCAGAACCGGACGATGCTGAACATGCAGCTGCGCAACAAGGTGTATAGCAACGAATGGATGATCATGGCGGTCCTATTTTCCATCACGCTTGGGTTCATCCTCATGATCGATGTCGGTGAATCACTGGTACTTACGGCCATCAAGGCGCTTCTTTGCACCGGCCTGACCATGCTTATCGTCATCCTGGCGAAGCTGAGTACCCTGACGCACAAGAAGGCCCGCGAGATTTGGACACCGCTCAAGCACTTCAACCAATCGCGTTTCTACAAGATCGACTAAGTTATTTCGTCACGTTGAACCGGAACTCGACTATGTCGCCTGGGCGCATGACGTAGTCCTTGCCCTCGGTCCGTACCTTGCCGGCTGCCTTGGCAGCCTGTTCGCTGCCGGCCGTGATGAGATCGTCGTAATCGGTGATCTGGGCGGCGATGAAGCCACGTTCGAAATCACCATGGATCACGCCCGCGGCCTGAGGCGCGGTCGCACCTTTCTTGATCGTCCAGGCACGGACCTCCTTTTCGCCGGCGGTCAGGTAGCTTTGTAGGCCAAGGGTGTCGTACGCGGCGTGGATCAGCTGGTTCAGACCACGTTCGGTGACGCCATAACTGTCGAGCAGCTCGGCCGCGTCGGTATCATCGAGACCGCGGAGTTCTTCCTCGAGCTTGGCGCAGATGAAGACACTGCTAGCGGGTGCCACTAATTTACTCAATGCCGCTTGTTCGTTCGCATCGGCGATGGTATCTTCATCGACGTTGAACACATAAATGACCGGCTTGGACGTCAGCAGGTGCAGGTCGGCGATCTTTTCGTGGTCGAGTGAAGGCAGGGCGGACAATGGAGTACCGTCGTTGAGATGACGCTGCAGGCTCTCCAGGTACCCCAGCTGTTCCCGGGCCGCCGGGTTAGCCTTGGCTTCCTTCTGGACTTTCGGCAGACGGTTCTCGACGGTCTGCAGATCGGCAAGTACGAGTTCGGTGTTGATGATGTCGATGTCACGGGTGGGAGTGGTCGGGCTTTCGTCGTGCCGAAGGATATCCGGATTGTCGAAGGCGCGTACCACGTGGATGATCGCGTCACACGAACGGATGTTCGCCAGGAATTTGTTGCCAAGGCCTTCACCGGTCGAGGCACCGGCGACCAGACCGGCGATGTCGACGAACGTCACGGTCGCCGGAATGACCTTCTGGGCCGAATACATTTTTTCCAGCACACCGAGGCGACGGTCCGGGACCGGGACGATACCGGTGTTCGGCTCTATGGTCGCGAATGGGTAGTTGGCGGCCAGGATCTCGCTATCGGTGAGCGCATTAAATAACGTCGATTTACCGACGTTGGGAAGTCCGACGATGCCGATGGAAAGACTCATGTAAGTATATTGTACAGTAACAGAGGTAGAATGTGTATCGTTCGGGCATGATGAAGGCCTCGTTCCGCGCGACCCGAAGGTGCGCGGAACGAGGCCTGTGTTCGTCTATCCTCCCATCAGAAGGTCGTAGTCCTGCTTGATGTCCTTCACCCGGGGCAGACGCTGCCAGGTGTCGACCTCGGCGGCGTAGAACTGCACGGTGACGGTGGTGAGACCGGCGGAGTCCTTGTTGCTAACATCGACGATGTCGTATGCGTTGGCACCGTTAGGGGCGAGCGCGATGACGGTCGACAGCCTGTAGCGAAGGAAGAAGTCATCGTCGACGATGAATCGCTCCGGGTCTCCCATCTCGACCAGTCGCTGGACGCGGAACTCGATGTCACCGTCGTCCATGGACTCCGAATCGGATTTCTTGGGGTAACGTGTGAACCAACCGGCATCCGTCTCTTCGATCCGGAACAGCGGCGGCGGGACATAGTCGACGTCCGCGTTCGGACGCATGAACCGCGGCCACTCGTCGCTCCGTAGCAGGTTGTGGGGCTGGGGCGAGTGGACCATCGCGTCGCTCGCCGAGGTGCCGCGGGGCAGACTCAGGAAGCGGAAATTGTTCGTCCACTGCTGACACCTGATGTCCGCCACCAGCCCGTGACCCTCACCGAAGTGGAGGTTGATGGGCTGAGTGAAGGTGAGCAGGTGACCGATGGCGTAGCCGTCCTCGAGCGGACGCAGGATCGTCCGCGACCAGTCGAACTTGCCGTCGACCATCGGGGAGGTCGTGTACGGACAGTTCGATGAACCGGAGTTCTGCAGGATGTACGGCCGGCCGCTCTTGGGCAGTCGGACCGACTCTTCCTCGTGCCAGCGACGAGCGATGTCGTCGTGGTACTGCAGGTACTGAAGCGCCTTCGGGCCGAGCCGCGCCATCAGGACACGGTCGAGCTTGGCCTCGAAGATCGAGTGGTACTCGTAGAACGGATCCTTCCAGCTCGTCACGTAGTCGTCCAAGTGGATGACGGTGACCTCACCGAAGCGGCCGGCCTCGAGGTCGAGGAACTCCTGGGCCGTGATGCGCCCGCCGTTCCTGTGACCGTCCTTGTCCTTGTACTCCCATGCGTAGGCCTTCATGATGCCGTCGAACGTCGACATGGGGCCGACGCCGTGGGCGATGATGAGCTTCGCGGTACCGTCCGCGCCGGTACCGTAGTATTCGGCGGAACTGGTGGTGAAGTAGGAGTGCCAGGCGGGCTCGTTGTCGGCACTCGCCAGGCGGGCTTCGACGATCTCGGGGAGCGTGGCGATGTGGCCACGGTCTTCGGCGTACCGTGCGGCGAAGTTCCACGCCGGGACGAACCCGTCCTCGTGGAAGAACGCCATGGGCTGCTCAGCAGTCATTGGAATGACCGCCTTTCTCCCGTCCCGTTTTGCGGGTGTTGGGATAGAAACGAACACTGAGGCGACATGCCTCAGATAAATATATTATATAACGTAAACAAACTTACGGCAATGGACGGTCCCATTGTAATTTTCGCCATGCGCCGAATACCGTGGTAATAGGATGCTGTCTCTGGAATTTCAAGGCTTGACTCAAAAAGCTTAAGATTTACATCTGTTACATTACATGAGATAATTTGAGCATCAATCTCTCGGATGATGGGTTGGTCAAGGCTGAACTGACGATCGTCTCGTGTCCACAACATTGAACACGACACTTGAGGCCCGTCACAGTAGGGCCTCGTTCTTCGACAGTTACGCTTTGATCATCGATCACCCACACTACAATCCCGCCTGAAAACGGGAAGGAAGGGAGGCAGAAATGTCTCATCGAACCAAGTCGTCGTGGGTGGTTCGAGCCCTCACGACGCTTCTGGTCACCACGGCGCTGGCATTCGTCGGCGTCTCGTCGCCGGCTTCGGCCGCGACCGCCTGGAACCCGGCGCCGCCCGTCCCTCGGGACATCTGCGGTACGTCACAGGACGCGTTCCTGGTTCCGTACACCCCCGACACCGCATACACCTGGAACGGAAACTACATCTCGAGTGAGACGTGGATTCCGACCGGTGGCGCGGCGACGGTCACGCTGGTCGCGAGCTACATGGTGATCTCTGACCCACAACCTGCGGACATGACGTTCACCATGACCTTCGATGTCCGCTCTGATGCGACGTGCGTGGACGGCGTCGACACGGTCATCACGCGCATCGTCGCGTGTGACCCGCAGACGACCGGCACGCTGGTCGAGTTCACCTACGTCAACACGGATGACGGCGCGGATCGGGCCCGTACCCGACCCGTCGTCGAAGCCAGTCGCTGGGATGGCGGGCAGTACGCCTACGTTATCGTCGCGGATGGGTCCGTCGCGGACGGGCAGTCGGCGTCGTTCATCGGTGGAACGGGCGGAGGCGACGGTACCGGCAAGGAGTTCTTCCTTTCGCCGGGCACGTACAACCTGAGCCTGACGACCAACGAGACCGCGAAGCGCAAGCTTCCGAACACGTTGTTCGTCCCGGCGTGTGCAGGTCGTCAGCCTCCGAAGGGTGACCCGATGGGCGGAACGGTCTCCGGCAACGGAAGCAAGACCCCCAAGGGCAAGCTGACGCAAGTGTCGGCGACCAAGATGAAGGTCAAGGCCATCAACAAGGGCGTCCGTCAGTCGACGAAGTTCAAGGTGATCATCGACCCGAAGCAGGGGAAGACGATCGTCAAGGCCTTCACGGTCAAGGCTGGCAAGTCCAAGGTCCGCACCTACAAGGCGATGCCGCGCACGCGGTTCGTGCTGAAGGCGCGGGTGCTGGTGGAGACCGGCAACGGACGGCTCGTCGCCAAGTGGAAGGTGCTCACGCGTTCCACGCTGCAGCGTCGCTGACCACAGTCACTGTCGAAAACATATCGGCGTATACCGGTCCAGGAATGAGAATTCCTGGCCGGTATACGCCGTTTCCTTTTTTGGACATGACGAAGAAATTTCTCTGCTATAATTCCAGTTATGGTTACCAAGGTAAGACGGTTCGGCTACGTAGGGGCGGTTGTTGCGTTGTTCGCTGTCGTCGGATTCGGTCTTCACAGCCAGGTAGCGCTTGCCGAGCAGAATAACAGTTTCCCGGGTCTCGAGAACTCTTCGGACTGGATCGTCAACGCTAATTCTCCGGACCCGAGACTCACGTACTTGTACAAGAGTGATGGCACCATCAATGGTAAGACGACCCACATATTGAGGAACCGTACGCTCGGTCGTAACGAAGGTACCAGGCTTCGTGTCTACTATAAGAAGGCCCCGCAGACCGTCAGCGTGACGGTTAACGTGAACGAGTGCGAGCTTGAAGCCAATGACAAGTTCGCCGGTCGCGTCAAGGTGACGCTTGGCGGTGATCTGAAATACAGCCAGCCGACTGACGGTAGGAAAGTCGATGAACAACGGGACTATTACCATTGGGTAGATAATGGTGGTGACGGTGCGAGACCCTACAGGCTCCAATTCTGGAAGACGGAATATGTCGAAGTCGATCGGGCCGATTCGAATTCGCCGGTCTGTGGAAATTATAACGGTGATTATCAGATTAGACGATACAACGAAGGGTGTAACGATGCCAATGCTGACGGTACCCGTTGTGCAGGAGTGGGAAATAATAGTTTCAGTGATGCAGGCAAGATAGGAGATGGCACGGTGCCTCCGGATGGCGGTACCTTCGGAGACAAGTTCGCGTACCAGAACCGGTTGAACGGCAAGACGTTCAGCACGCCGTTCAGCATACGCCCCGACGGCAAAATGGGGTATGACACCAACACCAGACTGTTCTACGCCGACCTCGACATCGACCTGACCTCATATGGACAAAATGGAGATGAAAGCCTCGGTGACGCATCAAAGCCTGCCAACGGTGCGGACCCGGCAATGATGCAACGGATCACGTTCAAGGTAAAGGGCGAGGACGCGTTCAACGGAAGCACCTGGATGAACGCACGTATGGGATATCGTTACTTCAGTGATGAGAACAACGCGGCCCGGTTCTTCGGTCTGCAAGGTAACGGAGGGGATGACAACAATACGTTTCCGGCATACGGCCAGAAGCACCTGATTCCGTTCGGGCCGGATTGTGACGGGGCGAGTAGGAATGGCAAGATCACTCTGTACGACCCCGATAGGAACGGCTACGGGGAGGTCTACATGGCCGTCCTTCGAAGGAATCCGGATAACGGGAATGTCGTCCAGCTCAACAGCTACGACAATCTTGAAGCTCTGGTGCAAGAGGGCAACGTACTACGTTCGACGGCAGCGGGAAGCGGTAGTCGAAGCTCGTTCACGGTCTATATGGAAGTAGGGTTCCAGTACATGCTGGCGGTCTACAACCCTAGTCAGAAATTTCCTCCGTCGAGTAACGTCTACAGTATGCGCCTGCCGACCGACTCTATGAACGGTCTGGTGAACTGTCGGTACGACCTTCGACCTTCGACGACCAACGTCAAGCCGACGTTCAGTGGTTACGGCGATACGTTGACGGCGCGGGGTGAAATAGTGAATAACAATCCCGACGCGGCGTCCGGCGATCACAACTGGAAGATATCGAAGGTCGTATATCCAAGCCGCCCAGCCGATCTGAGCCGCGCCAGCTACGAGAACTCGTCTATTACCGACCCATGCCTTTATGCGCGATCAAAATCAGGCAACTACCTATCGTGTACTCCTGATAGCCCTTTCAACGGGACATACCCTGCGACCGAGAGCTACGACGCGACCGAGTCCATCGGTGCTACACCTATAGGTACCTACGTATGTTACTTTACATCAGTACTCGATCCGACCTGGCGACCTGAAGACAACAACGAGCGACGCTATAGCACCATGCAATGCTCCGTCGCAGGCATCAAGCCGAAGATCCAGGCTTGGGGCTATGACACACGTGCGACCGGTCGGATAAAGACCAGCATCAGTGAGTATAACGGTCGTTGGTACGGCAGCTGGGGCGAATACGGCCTGCAGTCGAACGGGACCAATACTAACATGGCGTCTGGCAACGGGCTGCTGGGTGGTACGGTAGCAGGGTTCGGGCAATCCTCGTGGAGTTCGCTCACGTTCGCGAACGATCCCGGGACCGTCGGGTTCTGCGGGTACGGGTGTTTCACCAGCGTGACGATGCCGACTTCGAGTACCCAAGGTGCGGTAACGCGGCCGAGCGGATTCACCGTCAACTCATACGCCGATCTGGTGGCCGCGGTCGGGTCGAACAAGGGCAAGATACAGGTCGCGGGCACACTGTTCATCAACGGTGACCTCGCATACCCGGACTCGACCACCGGCATCACGGGTCTCGCCAAGATAGAGCTGATCGCTCAGGACATCGTTATCGGGCCGAACGTGAGGAGGATCGACCCATGGTTGATCGCTCGTGGATCGACGGGTAACAACGGACGTATCAGCACCTGTAGCCAGGTACAGCAAGCCGGAAACTACTTCGTTTCGATGCAGAACGCCGGACTATTTGGCGGCGGGGCAGGCATCTGTGGCAATCCTTTGAAATTCAACTCACCGGTCATCGCCGACAGGGTGTTCCTGTACCGGACGTTCGACCAGGCCGACGGAGCGCAGGCTGCCGAGACCTTCAACGTACGCGCCGATAATTTCTTGCGCTCGTATGCCGGTGGTGGTATACCACAGCCGGTGGCTACGACGACCGGCGTCCAAGAGCTTCCTCCACGTTTCTAGAGGTCGCCTATCTGTCGGCAAAAACGCTTGTGAGCGACATACCGCTTATGTATAATGAGGCGTAATATGGCATTCAAAAGTGTGGGCGATTTCTTCGGGCTTGATATAGGCACTAACGCTGTTCGCGTGGTCCAGCTTGCTCAGGCTGGTCAGAACTGGAACCTGGTCAAGTACGGATACGCCCCGGTCGATTCTAAGACGAGCCAGAGTGATTCTGCTGAAGCGCAGCGTAAGCTCGGTGAGATCATCATGACCGCGATAGGGCAGAGCGGCATCAAGACGCGTGACGTCGCGATAGGGCTACCGAGCCAGAAGACGTTTACGACGGTCATCGACATTCCCTCGATGAGCGAAGCCGAACTGAGAAGCACCATCAAGTACCAGATCGATCAGTACATACCTATGCCGATGGACGACGCGAAGGTCGACTGGGTTTCGCTCGGACAGAGCCTTCACGACCCCAAACAACAAGAGGTCTTGCTAACCAGCACCGCTGTCAGTTACGCAGAGAGCCAGCTCGACTTCGTGGAGTCACTCGGGCTTAACGTCATCGCGGCCGAGCCGGATCCGATCGCCATGATCAGGTCGCTACTTCCGGCCGGGCTGACCGACGCGCGACTTATCGTCGACATGGGCGAACAGTCAACAGATATCGCAATCACCTATGCGGACTCCCCACGGTTGGTCCGTACCGTCCCGATAGGACTCAATACGCTCCTCAAAGCCATCGTTACCAACCTGAACGTCCAGGATGACCAGGCGCGTCAGTTCATCCTTAAGTTCGGTCTCGCTCCTGATCGTCTGGACGGTCAGGTACTCCGTGCCCTCGAAAGCACGCTCGACAACTTCACTTCCGAGCTTAACAAGTCGATCAAATTCTTTCAGACCCGCTACCCCAACACACCTGTCGGGGGTATCCTGCTCGCCGGTTACGCCGCCAGCACTCCTCGCTTCGGCGAGTACGTCGCCGCTAAGACGGGAGTCAAGACCGAAGCCGCGAACCCGTGGCAGAAAGTGCGTGTCTCACAGACCGACCAACAACAGCTCGTACCGATCATGCATGAGTTCGCGACCGTGGTCGGACTCGCTCAACGGAGTAACAGGTAATGATTGAAATCAATCTCGTACCGGACGTAAAGCTGGAGCTGCTGAAAGCTCGCCGTCAGCAGAAGATGGTGATATCGGGTTCGATACTCGTCGCTATCGTATCGGTTGGAGTCGTGGTGCTCATGGCGGTCTACGCGTTCGGCGTCCAAGCTCTTGCGGAAGGCATTGCCGACAACGGTATCACCGAGAACACCAAGGAACTGAAGGACGTCAAGGACCTCTCGAAGACGTTGACTATTCAGAACCAGCTCGACCAGCTGACTGCGGTCCAGTCCGACAAGAACATGACGTCACGTCTGTTCGACATCGTCGGTACGATCGTCCCGGCTGGCGAGAACCAGATAAAGATCACCAGACTCAGCCTGGACAGCGAAGAGAACACCGTCAACATCGAAGCCGAAGCCACCAACGGATACGAAGCGATGGAGGTCTTCAAGAAGACGCTTGCGCAGACGACGTTCCAATACTCGAAGGATGACAAGGGTCAGAAGCCGCTCAAGATAGCTACGGGAATCAGCGAAGGCGATCGCCGATACGGAGAGAACGCTGATGGACAACGTGTCCTGCGCTTCGACCTGACGTTCACGTACCCTGACGAGCTTTTCAGTCCAGACAGCCTCGACGGTAAGATCATCGCGCCGACCCAGCAGCGAGCGACCGACTCTACCCAGGGCGTTCCTGCCAGCCTGTTTACTGACGGAGGGAGCCAGTAATGCCATCGGACAACGCGACTAACACCCAGGCCTTGCGGAAGCGTCAACAGATCGAGAACGCCGGAAAGAACATGTTCATATGGGTCGCCGGGGCTGCCGCCATATTCGGTATCTGTCTCGTGCTTGCCATCTCGCTGTACGAGCGCATCGCATTCCGTCAGGAAGTCATTTCCGCCAAGAGTACTACGGTCTCGAATCTCGAGTCGAACGTTAAGACGGCCGCGAAGCTGAAGACGCAGATGCGTGTGTTGAACACGAACAGCGCGTTACTCGCGACTCCGCGCTTGGACGGAACGGAACCGTTGTCGGTCGTCCTTGATGCGTTACCTTCGACCGCCAATTCATCGGCACTCGGAGCGTCGCTACAACAAAAGTTGCTCAATGAGAGCGGTGTGACGCTCGAATCGTTGACTGTCGACCCGATTGCTGGCATCGAAGACAATGCCGACGACCGTACCAGCAGTCGGACAAAGAAATCCGGAAACGTCATCAACTTCCAATTCACGATCACGGTAGCAGCCGGTCAGGCCGGTCAATTACAGAACACCCTTCGACGCCTGGAACGCTCCATCCGTACCATCGACCTGACGACGGTATCCATCGAGCAGCAAGGTGGCAAGATCACGCTCATCGGTGAAGGTAAGGCGTTCTACGAACCTGCTAAGACCGTCGAGCTCAAGGATGAGAACTGTACGCCAGGAAGGAGTTGCTAGGATGAAGAAGACAGACATAGCCATGATCATCCTGATAGCGTCAGTCAGCGTCGGTATCGCGTATGGTGCGGTCAGTGCCATACCCGGACTGAAGCTTAGTGAGGAACCTGTGAAGGTCAAGACCATCGAGAAATATAAGGCCGGCCTTGATGAGCCGGACGAGCGAGTGTTCAACAAAGACGCCATCAACCCAACAGTCGACGTGACGATCGGTGGATCATCGGCCTCCGGCCTTTGATAAGGAAGGCAAGTCATGGCACTTCTGACACCAGAGATACAAGAAAAACTACTGACGCTTCTGAAAGACGAAGGTCTCGTCGCCGCCGAACAGATAGAAGCGGCACAGACCGAGTCTGCCAGCGTCAACAAGCCCGTCTTCGCGGTACTCACCGAGCAGGGGACTATCGATGATGAACTGCTGACCCACGCGACCGCACAGGTTTCAGGGGTTCCGTACGTGAACCTGCAGGGAACGCTGATTGACGAGAAGATTCTCGGGCTTCTGCCGGAAGACATCGCCGAACGCTTCATGGCCGTGCCGCTCGCCGAGGTACAGAACCGTCTGGCGGTCGCCATGATCGACGCCAACAACGTCCAAGCTGTCGACTACCTGGCGAACCGCATCCAACGCCCACTCAAGGTCTTCATGGCGTCCGAACTGAGCGTCAGGCACATCCTTGAGCAGTACAAGACCGACCTTTCAGGCGTCGATGCCGCTGCCGCGCAGTCAGAGGCTGACGCGTCCCAGGAAAAGGCTTCCAATATCAAGACCATCGTGCAGGACAGCCCTATCAGCCGGGCACTCAGTACCATCCTTGAATATGCGGTCAAGACCAAGGCGTCCGACATCCACATCGAACCGCTCGAGGGTGCGCTCAAGATCCGTTGCCGTGTCGACGGCGTGCTCCGCGAGATCATGCAGCTGCCGAAGAGTATCGAACCGGCGCTCATCAGCCGAATAAAGATCTTGTCCAACCTGAAGATCGACGAGCACCGCACGCCACAGGACGGTCAGTTCGCGATCGCCGTGGCCGACAAGGAGGTCGACCTCCGTATCGCGATATCACCAGTCGTATGGGGTGAGCAGGTAGTCATCCGTCTGCTGGACAAATCCGGCAGCAGTTTCGATCTGGAACAGATGGGCTACGCAGGACGTGGACTACGCACCATCCGCAAGGGTGTCAAACGTCCGAACGGTATGATCTTGACCAGCGGTCCAACCGGCTCCGGTAAGTCGACCAGCCTCTATGCGCTCATCAAGGAAATCAAGGACGATTCGGTCAACATCGTCACTCTCGAAGATCCGGTCGAGTATAAGATGCAGGGAGTCAATCAGATCCAAGTGAATGCCGAGGTAGGGCTGACATTCTCCGCCGGATTACGATCCATCCTGCGTCAGGACCCCGATATCGTCATGGTGGGTGAGATCCGTGACAAGGAAACGGCCGAACTAGCGGTCCAGGCGGCGCTGACCGGACACTTGGTGTTCAGCACGCTTCACACGAACTCCGCCGCCGGCGTGTTGCCGCGTCTGCTCGACATGGGAATCGAGCCGTTCCTCATCGCGAGTACCGTCAATACCATCATCGGTCAGCGACTCGTCAGACGCGTGGCTCCGAAGCGTGACGCCTACAATTCCAGCCCTATCGAGACACAGAACATCACGTCGACCGTCGGCCATCTGCTACCCAAGACGAAGGACGTCGTCGCATCGGTGTCGGAAGACCTCGGGTATAAAGACTTGCCCCTGGCGGGTCAAAGCGCTTATACTTTAGTCAAGGGAAAAGACACACCTCAGACCCCAAGGGGTTACGCCGGTCGAGCCGGACTGTACGAGGTGATGGACGTGACCGAAGAAATCCAGAATCTGATCATCAAACGCTCCACGAGCGCCGAGATCCAGAAGATGGCGATCGCACAGGGCATGGTGACCATGCGTCAGGACGGGTACCTCAAGGCGCTTGGTGGACTGACCACGTTAGAAGAGGTCAACAGGGTAGCTGCGGATACAGCATAAAAGGTGGGATAAACATATGAACCAAGAACTCAGAATAGAATTACTGCTCGAAGAAGTCGTCAAGCGTCGTGCTTCGGACCTTCACTTGCAGGTCGGCTTGCCACCGATGCTTCGCGTCGACGGCTCGTTGACACCGATCCAGGGGTATAACGCACTCGGTGAGGCGGAAGTCGAGCAGCTCGTCTTCGCCATCCTCGACGAGGACCAGCGTCAGATATTGAACAAGGACAAGGAGTTCGACTTCTCGTTCGCCTTCGGTAACCTCGGTCGTTTCCGTGTGAACGCCTTCCATGAGCGTGGCAATACGGCGGCAGCGCTTCGTCTGATTCCGAACGAGATCAAGAACGTCATGGAGCTCGGTATGCCGCAGGTCGTCCAGTCGTTCGCCGATTATCCTCGAGGTCTCGTACTGGTGACCGGTCCGACCGGTTCGGGTAAGTCGACCACGCTCGCCGCGCTCGTCGACAAGATCAACACCGAGCGTTCGCATCACATCATCACCATCGAGGACCCGATCGAGTTCACGCACAAGTCCAAGAAATCCGTCGTCGTCCAGCGTGAGGTCCACTACGATACTTACAGCTTCTCGGCCGCGCTGCGTAGCTCGCTTCGTCAGGACCCGGATGTCGTGCTCATCGGTGAGATGCGTGACCTTGAGACCATTTCCGCAGCGATCACTATCGCGGAAACCGGACACCTGGTGTTCGCGACCTTACACACCAACTCCGCGGCGCAGAGTATCGACCGTATGATCGACGTATTCCCGCCGCACCAGCAGCCACAGATCCGTGCGCAGCTGTCGAATATCCTCATGGCTATCTGTTCTCAGCGTCTGGTGCCCGCCATCGGCGGCGGACGTGTGGTCGCGGCCGAGGTGCTGCTCGCGAACCCCGCCGTACGCAACATCATCCGCGAAGGCAAGAGCCACCAGCTCGATGCCGTCATCCAGACCTCCGCCGACCAAGGGATGCAGACGATGGACCGTACGCTGGTCAGTCACGTCCAAGCTGGCACCGTCACGTATGATGAAGCACGCAACTACGCCGTCGACCTAAGTGAATTCGAACGATTGATGAGAGGCTAGCAGGGTAGGGCGTGAAACGTTTCAATTACGAAGCCAAGGACCAGTCGACCGGTAAGATGGTCAAGGCCAGCGTCCAGGCCGACAGCGAACACGCCGCTGCCAAGCTACTGCTCGCGCAAGGATTCACTCCTCATAACATCAAGGAAGAGAGCGAATCGGCGAATATCATCGCCAAGATCACCGGCCGGATAACGATCAAGGACAAGGTGGTGTTCACCAGGCAGCTATCGACCCTGATCGGTGCCGGCCTGCCGTTGACCCAGAGTCTCCGCACGGTCCAGGAACAGACGCAGAACAAACAGCTCCAACTGGTGCTTGATGAAATCATCGCAAGTGTCGAGGGCGGTAAGTCACTTTCGGAATCGTTCGGAAAGCATCCGAAGGTGTTCGACAACGTGTTCCTTGCGCTCGTGACCGCCGGTGAGGCATCGGGAACGCTTGACGATGCGCTTCGACGCATCGCGGCGCAACAAGAAAAGGACGCGGCCATGATGAGTAAGATCAAGGGTGCCATGACGTACCCGGCGATCGTGCTCTTCGTCATCTTCGGCGTCGTCATATTCATGCTCGTCGTCGTCGTTCCACAGGTGAAGAACCTGTACATCGATCTCAACCAGGAACTGCCTCTCATCACGCTCATCATGGTCGGGTTGGCGGACGTCATCGTCAAATTCGGCGTGTTCATTCTCATCGGTATCGGTGTCGGTATCTACTTCCTTCGCCAGTATATGCAAACGGAGTCGGGCACGAAGACCGTCGACACCCTGAAGCTGAACGCGCCCGTGTTCGGACGGATGTTCCGTAAACTCTATATGGCCCGGTTCACCCGGACCGGCCAGACACTGCTCAATACCGGTGTCCCGATGCTCGATATGCTGAAAATCACCTCACAGGCCGTCAACAACGTGGTCCTGTCGGCCGCCATAAAGCGTTCCGCGGACAAAGTGAAGGGCGGAAAGGCGCTTTCGGACGCGCTCAAGAACGAGGACGACATCTTGCCGTTCGTACCGCAGATGATCAGTATCGGTGAACAATCCGGAAAGATCGACGAGATGATGGGGAAGGCCGCGCAGGTATACGAGGACGAGCTCGACGAAGAGATCAAGTCGATATCGACCGCTATCGAGCCGATCCTTATGGTCGTGCTGGCGGCAGTCGCAGGCACCTTGGTCGCGGCCATTCTTCTGCCGATCTACGGCCTGGTGAACAACCTCAACATATAGCCGTAACTCGCTGTAGACATTTCTACGGCCAGCGCGTATGATAAGCGTAAGCGGTCTGCTGATGACCCCTGAATATAGGTTCATAGAAAGGTGGGAAAACAACGATATGAACGTACAGAAACAGCAAAAAGGATTCACGATTATCGAGGTCGTCCTGGTGCTCGCCATCGCGGCCCTCATCTTCCTGATGATCTTTGTGGCACTTCCGGCATTGCAGCGGGGACAGGCAAACACGGCTCGAAAGAGCGATGCCAGCACTATCGCGTCGGCCATCAACACGTTCCGAACCAACTCGAACGGTCGTTTACCGGCCGATGCGGGTGAACTCGACAGTTATATCGATGAGCTTTCGCAGCTGACATTCGATGACACGACGACGTTCGAGTCTGGGGATGGTGTCGACATGGGTGCCGACAACGCGGCCCGTGAAGACGCCCTCGACACGGTTATCGTCGTGACGGATGCAAAGTGTAATGATGCGAAGAACGCCACCGTCGGTGGTACTGGCCGTCAGGCTGCCGTGCTTACGGTGCTTGAGACCTCCGCAGGTAACTTCGTCACGTTCTGCCAGAACGCATAGTCTGAAACGAACGGATTCAAAACGGCCGCGCTCGCGGCCGTTTTACTATGTATAATGAATCGAGATGGAAATCGTTTATGGTATTTACATGGTCGTCGGTCTGCTCGGACTGGTGCTCGGATCGTTCGCGGGCGCGACGGTCTGGCGACTCCGTGCGGCTCAGCTCACGCAGGATAAGAAGGACGGTGAGCCATACGACAAGGCGGAGCTGAAGCGGCTGAAGCCGTTGACGACGTCGACGGTCACGAACGACCGCTCCCGATGCCTTGACTGCGGTCATGTCTTGGCCTGGTATGACCTACTCCCGCTCGTCAGTTGGCTGAGTACGCGAGGGCGTTGCCGATACTGCAAGAAGAAGATCGGTTACTTCGAGCCGCTCATGGAAATCGGGACCGCTACCGCGTTCGTACTGTTCTTCGCCGGCTTCGTCGCGACATTCGGCCTGAGTCTTCCGGGTATCCTGCAGTTCGTACCATGGTTCGCGGCCCTGACCATGTTGGCGATCCTGTTCGCCTACGACCTCAAATGGTTCCTCCTTCCCGACAAGGTAATGTTCCCGTTGATCGGACTCTCGGCAGTTATCGCGCTCATCAATGCCTATGTGATGGCCACTGAAGAGCAGGGTGTCGTGATGCGACTATTCTCTACACTGTTGGCGGTCGTCGTCCTTGCCGGGCTTTATTTCGTGTTGTGGTTCATGTCGAAGGGGCGCTGGGTCGGCTTCGGCGATGTGAAGCTGGGTATCGCACTCGGTCTGTTACTCGGTGGCTGGGACCTGGCGCTCCTGACACTCTTTTTGGCGAACCTCATCGGGACCCTTATCGTCATACCAGGTATGTTGATGGGAAAGCTTTCACGTAAGACGCAGGTGCCTTTCGGACCGCTGCTTATCGTCGGTTTCTTCATATCCTTGCTGTACGGCGACATGCTTATCACGGGATATAGCGACTTTTCCCTCTGGTTAAGCACGACGATGCTTATGCTATAATTACCCCAAATGGGCGTACGATCACAAAAGGGTAGACAGGGGCGGATACGGATCATCGAAGGCGGTTTCACCGTCATCGAGGTCATATTGTTCCTCGCGATAACCGGACTTCTGGCGTTCTCGCTTCTCGGCGGCTGGACGGCCATGATCAACACCCAGCGCTACAAGGATAGCGTGAAGACGGTACAGTCGTTCCTGCAGCAGCAGTACAATCTCGTCTATAACGTCGAGAACGTCAAACAGGCGGACGGTGGCCCGTATTGTGTCGTCAACGGAAGCGGCGAGCCTGAGTTCGTGGCGACGGGTGTGTCACGTGGACAGAGTAACTGCATACAGATGGGAAGACTCGTGAATATCACCGGCGGTACACAAATCCGCTCCTATGCCATCGTAGGGGTAGACCTCGTGAGTGACTCGACCACGACCGATTCGGCATCCATAAGAGGTCGCAATCCCATCGTCGTGACCGATGGATTCCAGCTGACCGACAATGAGCTGGAGGTCCCATGGCAAGCCGAAGTAGTGCGACGGGCCAGCCAAGGAGGCACTCGCCAGAACGTCGCCCTTGCCATCATAAGGAGCCCGCTGACAGGATCGGTCCATACGTACGCGGTGCAGACGGACGGATCGACCATACCGGATATCGATTCCATGGCCGTGCCTGCCAACGAACAGGAAGTGACATTGTGCCTCGACGCCGGCACCGCATTCTCGGGTGGCAGGATCGGTGTGGTAGTGCGCCAACGCGCTTCCGCCCAATCGTTCGTCCAGACCATCCAGGATGATTCGACATGCTGAAGCAGCGTGGCGATACCATGGTGGAGGTGATCCTAGCGTTCGCCGTCTTCAGTATGGTATCCGTCGGTACGATGACCGTCATGGGACAAGGTACCAACGCCGCACAACGTGCACTCGAAATCACCTTGGTCAGGCAGCAGATCGATGCGCAAGCGGAAGCCCTACGGGCCGCACAACAGGCATACAGCTCAAGTGAGATCGCTTCGGACAGTGAATGGCGCAAGATCGCCATCGCCGACGCAGGGCAGAATAGTGCGACCTACTCGAGCCAGACGACCTGTCCGTCCGCATTGGCTCAGATTCCACGTAGCTTCATCATGGATCCGCGCAATGCCAGCCTCGTCACGTCCGGTTCATGGTTCCAGGACATCAACGCGCGAACGACCCGACCATATGCCCAGGTCGAGACGAGCGGGGCGGTCCAGGCGTACGGCATATGGATCGAAAGGGAATTTCGACCGGGTAACAACGTCGCCGATGTCTATGATTTCAAGGTCCGCGCCTGCTGGCAGGGCGCAGGGATGAACGTGCCGCTACAGATCGAAACGGTCGTGAGGTTGTATGAACCAGGCTCATAAACGTAAAGACGCACAATCCGGCTTCACGCTGGTCGAACTGACGCTATCCATGGCGTTCATCGCCTTATTGCTACTTGGAATCGCCATGCTGACCCTTCAGATAAGCTCGATCTATAACAAAGGCCTGACGCTCCGGGCCGTCAACGAATCAGGTCAGTTGATCGCTTCGGACATGCAGCGTACGCTCAACAGTTCGCGCCCGGCCGACGTCATAAGCGTCGGTGACGCCACCGGCGGAAGGTTATGTGCGAACAACACGGTATACGCTTGGAACTACGCCGGGCGACTCACCAACGGCTTCAACCGCTTCGATGCTCCTGGAAGGGAGGTCCGTATGATCCGTTTCATCGGCGATGAAGGGTTCTGCCAGGTGCAACCGTCAGGTCCGACGTACAAGGATATCCCGTCGACCGCCGAGACCCTGACCGAGCTGCTCAAGGCAGGCGACAACACACTCGCGATGCATAGCCTGTCGGTCTCGCAGACGGACGTCAAAGATGATGACACCCAGCGCACATATTCGATATCGTTCCTCATCGGCAGCAACGACACGGCCGTCTTGGCATCGAACGGTTGTGAGGCGCCCGCCAGTCGCACCGATGACGAATATTGTGCTATAAATGAGTTCAGATTCACCGCGAGGGCAGGTAATAGGGAGGTTTCAGATGGGTCATAATTCGAACATACGGTCCGACAGAGGTGCGGTCTCCATCTTCATCGTCATGTTCACGGCTCTGCTCGTCACGATCGTGACGGCAAGCTTCATACAGATCATGCTCCGGAATCAGCAGCAGGCGAGTAATAACGACCTGTCTCAGAGTGCCTACGACTCGGCGATCGCCGGTGTGGAGGACGCCAAGCGTGCGTTGGTCAAACTCAAGCAGTGTTCACGTGACTCGTCGATCGACCCGATCGGTTGTGCGAATGTTAGCGAGCTCGTCGGCGACGGCCAGGACTGTGAGGTGCTGGGAGAAGATCACGCCAATATCGTCGAGTTCAATGATGGCGAGGTGATGGTCGGTGAGTCCGCCATGAACCAGGCATATACCTGTGTGAAAGTCGACGTACAGACCGAATCATACGATGGTAGTCTCGACCCCGGTGCCATGGTGGTCATACCGTTGGTACCGGTCGGTGATCCGAATAACCTGACATCGGTGCGGATCTCATGGTATTCGCAGGATGATTTACCGCTCAACCAGACGACACCGGCATTACCGGCAGCGATCGACCTACCGCGAGACAACGGCAGCAGCTGGGGTGCGACGGTCCCGCCGATCATGCGCGCACAGCTGATCCAGTTCGACGGCAATGCGCCGATATCCGTCGACGGATTCGATTCGGGTAACGCGAGGACGAGGCTGCTGTATCCGTTCGCTGCCGGTAGCGGTACCGCCAACTTCGGTGACGATAACCGACGCGCGGCCGGAACGAACAGTTTGACGACGAGCGATTGTCGCACAAGCTTCTTTTACAAAGGATTCGCCTGTTCGGTCGTGGTCAGTATTCCAGGCGGATTCTCGGCTCCTCAGCGCAGAGAGGCGTATCTGCAGCTGGCGGGCTACTATATCCGCCCGGGCGGCAAGATGACCTATAGCGTCGAGCTCCTTGGTAACGCCGGTACGTCCGTCGATTTCGACAACGTCCAGCCGAAAGTCGATTCCACTGGTAGGGCGAGCGATCTGTTCCGTCGTGTCCGGGCCAGCGTGACCGTAAGTCCGTCTGGCGTCCCTGATCGGTTCCCTGAAGCGACGGTGACGACAGGCAACCTGTGTAAGGACTTCTTCATCACGAACGACCCCGCTCAGTACAACGCCAACGCGACCGGCGGTGCTACTTCCACCTGCGAGCCGTAATCCTTAGGTATCGCTATGGAACCGTTCGTGGACGTCGCGTAGGTGTTCGTCAGTGACGTGGGTATACACCTGAGTCGTTGCGATATTGGCGTGCCCCAACATGCTCTGTACGGAGCGCAGGTCGGCACCGTTCATCAACAGGTCGGTCGCGAAACTGTGTCGCATGGTATGCGGACTGACGTGCTTGGTGATGCCGGCGAGCCGGGCGTACTTGTTTATCATGCGCTGTATGCTCCGGGCAGTCAGACGGCGGTAATCACCGGATTGATCGGCGACATTATTTCGTGAATAACTGAGGAACAGTGGAGGCAGGTTGTCCATGCGGGTAGCGACATATTCATCGACCCGATCGGCGGCGGACTTGCTGACGAACACCGGCCGGTCTTTCTGCCCCTTACCGCGTACCATGAATTCGCGACGCTTGGTGTTCACGTGTCCACGGTTCAGATTGACCAGTTCGGATACGCGAAGGCCCGACGAAAAAAGTAGTTCAAGTATAGCGCGGTCACGAAGCCCGGCTTCGTCATCGAGCTTGACCGTCTCGAGCAGGCGGGTCACTTCGTCGTAGTGGAGGAATGACACCTGCTTTCGACTGACCTTCGGCAACTTTATCTTGTCAGGGGTCAGCGAGTCAATACCTCGGTCACTGAGGTATTTAAGGAAGCCACGGAGCGCGATCAGGTGGTAGCTCTGTGTGATAGTCGACAGCGCGTCACCCGATTCATTCTTGTACCGGTTAAGCCATAATCGGTATTTGCGAATCATCTCCTGACTGATCGTCGCCACGGTCGTGTCATCACTGAATTGGACGAACCGCTCAAGGTACAGCTTGTAATTCTCGGCAGTCTTAGCCGAGCGACCGCCCTCGACTTCGAGGCTTTCGACGTAGTCCAGTAGCAGTTCGGAGACGTACATGCTTTTAGTATACAATGTGGGGGTGAGTATTTTCGAAGCCGTCATCCTCGGTATCATCCAGGGTCTGACCGAGTTCATCCCGGTCTCGTCGTCGGGGCATCTCGTCATAGGCCAGAGCCTGCTGTTCGGCCGCGAAACCGACCACCTGTTCATCCAGGCGCTCGATTTCGGGACGCTTCTCGCGCTGGTCATCTATTTCTCGCCGAAACTGGTCGACCTGTTCAAGAAGGTATTTTTCGAACGCGACTACAGACTTGCGCGCAATATCTTCATCACCTGTATCCCTGCAGGATTACTAGGGCTCGTGCTCGCCGATTTCATTCAGAAGAGTACCGTACTGCTCAATCCGCTTACCGTGTCCGTCATGCTGGCGCTCGTCGGCGTATTGATGGTCGTCGTCGACAGACTACCCAAGAAGTCATCACGTGAGACCGGCACGGATCTCAGCCCCAAGCGTGCCCTCGTCGTCGGCCTGGCGCAAGCGTTCGCGCTCATCCCAGGTGTCAGCCGTAGCGGCTCCACTATTATCGCCAGTCGCGTTATGGGACTCAGCCCGAAAGCGGCCGCCGAGTACAGTTTCATGGTCAGTATTCCGATTATGTTCGGACTTATCGGTAAACTGCTCTTGAAGCCGAGTGATCGGGCGTATATGGTCGAGCATCTTGATGTCATCCTGGTCGCCAACCTCGCGGCGTTCGTCTCGGCGATGCTGGCCATCCACTTCCTGCTGAAATATCTGAGCAAGCATGGTCTCAGTCTGTTCGGTTGGTACCGTATCGGTCTCGCCGCTGTCGTCATCACCGTGCTTTTGTTACAATAGTAGGTAATAAGCCAACTTTGTAAGGAGTAAATCCAGTGAGTAATAACCTCGAGCAAACATTAGTGTTGTTTAAGCCAGATACCGTCCAGCGCGGACTGGTCGGTGAGATCCTGACCCGTTTCGAACGGGTCGGACTGAAGATCGTCGGTACCAAGATGATCGCGCCGGACAAGGAACATTACTACTACCACTACGAGGACATCGGCCAGATGGTTACCCGTCGCGGCGAAAAGGCCTTCGACGTCACACTCAAGAGCATGGTCGTCGGCCCGGTCATCGCGATGGTATTCGAGGGCGTCGAAGCCGTATCCCTGGTCCGCAAGCTGGTCGGTACCACCGAACCTAAGTCTGCCGATCCTGGAACTATCCGCGGAGACTACAGCCACATGAGTTTCGGCTACGCCGACAGTGAGAACAAGGGTATCCCGAACCTTATCCATGCCTCAGGTGATCCGGAAGAGGCCGCCAAGGAAATCGCTCACTGGTTCAGCGACGCCGAGCTGTACGACTATGAAGCACCGCATGAGAAGTTCACCCGCTAACGATAGTACTGGACAAGTAAAAGACGGCTCCTCGCGGGCCGTCTTTCGGTATTACGTCAATCGAGTGTCGTCGTTACGCGACTAGGTCGTCACGAATCCCACCAGGAAGAAACTTCCCGACAGTAACAACGGAGATATCAGCATGCCGACGGCCATAGCCGTGGTCCGTATGTGCCTACACACTGCCATCGTCTAGTTTCCAGTCGAACTCTCGGCGGTTGGGGCGGGGACGTTGACGTTCGTCGTCGAATTATTAGACCCCGTGATGTACGGTAATCCGTACATCGCCAGTACGATGAGTACGATAACTGCTACGACGACCGCGACGATCGCACCTGTGCTCGAGCGGTGTTCGCGCTCAATGACTACTGTTTCCGGTTTCTCGGCCATTTCTGAACTCCTTATCATTTATGAAATAAGTATAGGTCGCTCTAACTCACGAATTAGTGAACAAGTTCGCAAAATAATTAGATTATGAGATAACAACGGTTGATTCGAAGTAACGATAGGAATGGTACCCCGGGCAGGAGTCGAACCTGCAACCTTATCCTTAGGACGGATCTGCTCTATCCAGTTGAGCTACCGAGGCGAAGTACCTCTGTTATTGTACCATGGTGATTTTTGATACGAATTGAAAACGGACCCTTCAAGGTCCGGTGATATCGAAGTTGTAATTGATAAGCAAGTGTCGGAAAGGTTGTGCACCCCTGGCGCGGCAGGCTCGAAGCCCACCGCGCCAGGGGAAGAGCATCGACTCAGCTGTCGAAGCTGCTGTGGCGGTAGCCCCCCGGGAAGCCCGACTCGCCCGGCATCCCGCCGAGGTCGAGGCCGAAGGCACCGAACGGCGTCTTCATCCGACCCCCGGTCAGACCGGCCAGCAGGTCGGCGAGATCGCCGAGTCCGGCGAAGCGCGCGGCCGTGTCGAGGAGCGACTCGCCCCCGTCCATGCGGCCGAACGGGAGGTCGTTCGCCCACGACTCGAAGGCGGTCTCGTCGAAGTCGGGCTTGTCGAGGTGCATCTGGTAGTGCAGCTTCATGCTCTCGACCAGCGCGTCCAGGATGGCGTCGACCTGCTTGCGGTCGAGCCACTTCCAGAGCTTCAGCTCGATGATGGCGCCGACGATGGTCCCGCGGTCCTCGAACTCGAAGACACGACGACCCCGGTTGGTCTCGCCCGGCGTCATGAGCCCGAGCTGGCCGAAGATGTCGACGAGCAGCCCGGCGGCGACGTCGGCCTGGTGCTCCATCCAGTTGGCGAACGAGTTGTAGTCCTCGTTCTTGAGCTTGCCGTACCCCTCGAGGGTGACGACGATCTCGCCGATGGAGTTGCCGAACTTGGCGGTGCGCTTCATAGGAGCTCCTTGTAGTGTTCCCGTGCGTGATTTTCACGCGGTGTGGCGGGCAGTCCGGGTATCGGAATACCGGGGCTGCCAGCCACACTAACACCTGCTTATCAAAGGTCACGTCCATAAGAATGAGCGTTATATAATATTATACCAAAAATAATTAAAATTGTCAACTATTTCCGTCATCGGAACATGCTTGAGGTTTGGTATACTTATGCCATGAAACGTCAGGTAGTAGATAACCAGGCCGTGTTCGACGGACAACGCGAAGGGGAAGAGCTGCTGTTCGTGTTCCGGCGACACATCATCGCCATGCGAAAGGGCTTCTATGGACTGCTGATCCCGTTCGCCATCAGCTCGGTGCCGCCGCTGATCTGGCAGGATAACCTCCAGCTGTTCCTGCTGCCTATCGGCGGGCTGCTTCTCGGACTTGTCATCTTCAGCTATCATTTCGTGCTGTGGTACTACACCGTGTATATCGTCACGAACGAGCGTATCCGACAGGTGACACAGAACGGATTCTTCGGCACCGACGTGGTCGAGCTACGCCTGTCAAAGATCCAAAACATAAGCTATAATGTTCCTGGGTTCAGCGGTGAAGTTTTCGGCTTCGGGACCATCGTCATCCAGACGTTCGTCGGTGACCTGGTCATCCATAAGGTCGAACATCCCGAGAAGACATACAACAAATTGCAAGACGCCGTCATGAACGCGATCGAGTCGCAAGGAGCATATGAAAAAACTGAAGTTGAAGCGAGGTAAGAAACAGCCGGTCGCACCGTCTCGAATTACCAACGAGACCGTCACAGAGCATCGTGAGCAGATTCTTGCCGGTGGCCGCAAGTTCAAGTATCCCCACCAATATGAGCGCCACAAACTGGTGTTCAATGTCGTCATCATCGCGATCGTCACGGTCATCATTCTTTCCGTCATCATCTGGTGGCAGCTATATCCGGCGCAGAACACCAGTACGTTCTTTTACCGGGTGACCCGTATCCTGCCGGTACCGGTGGCGACCGTCGATGGCGCCCAGGTCCGCTACAGTGATTATCTTATGAGCCTGTCGGGTTCACGCTACTATCTCGAACAGTCCGAACGTTTAAACCTGAACTCCGATGACGGTAAACGACAGATCGAGTTCATCAAGCGACAAGCGCTCGATGGTGCCATCGCCGATGCGTACGCCGCCAAGATCGCTCGCGAAAAAGCTATAAAGGTCACAGACGAACAGGTGAACGATGTCGTCGACTCCAGCCTGAACACCGTATCGGGCCGGATTTCGCAGGACGTCTACGACGACTCGACGTTGAGCACGTTCGGGTACAGCGCCAGCGAATACCGCCAGATCATCCGCAGGTCGCTCATCCGCCAAGAGGTCGCGTACAATATCGACACCAAAGCGGCCAGTGCCAAGAAGGCGGCCGAAGAAATCCTGTCAGCCAACCCGAAGCCGGGCCTGGCGGATGTCGCTAAGCAGCTTCAAGACAAGGGCTACACCAACATCCAGCTCGGTACGTCCGGTCTCGTGCCGAAGACCAACCATGACGGCGGGCTGACGCAGGCTGCCATGAAACTGCAGAAAGACCAGATCTCAGACTTTTTCAGGTCGACCACCGGTGATGGTTACTATGTGGTGCAGCTCGGCGAAAGCAACGACAAGCAGCTTAGCTACAACTTCCTGAAGATTCCGCTGACGGCCTTGAACGATCAGCTCAAGACACTCGTCTCGAACGACAAGGTCGACGAATACATCTCGGTCGAAAAAAACGGCCAGGTCATACGTCGCTAACCGGCCGCGGCGTATAATAAGAATGAGAAGGGAGGTACGTAATGTACCAATTACCAGACTTAGCCTATGACTACGGTGCACTAGGCGACTACATCAGCAAAGACATCATGCAACTGCATCATTCCAAGCACCATCAGACGTATGTCGACAAGCTCAACAAGGCTATCGATGATGCGCCGGCGCTACGCGAGCGGACGCTCGAAAGCCTGCTCAGTGACATTGACAGTCTGCCCGAAGCGGTGCAGGCGGCCATCCGGAACCACGGTGGCGGACACTACAACCACAGCCTATTCTGGCAGTGGATGAGCCCGGATGGCGGCGGTGAACCGACCGGAGAATTAGCGAACAAATTAGTTGCTCAGTACGGCTCTTATCAGGGGTTCGTAGATGCCTTCACCGAGAAATCATTGGCCATCTTTGGCAGTGGGTGGTGCTGGTTGATGCCTGACATGTCAATTGCGACGACCGCGAATCAGGACACGCCGATCATGCAGGGAAACGCGGCTCCACTGCTCGGTCTCGACGTGTGGGAGCACGCGTATTACCTTGACTACAAGAACAAACGTGACGACTACGTGAAGGCGTGGTGGAACGTAGTGGACTGGGACTTCGTCGCTACGCGAATGAAATAAGTCTAGCGATTATTTTAGTTAGATTTAACATGGGCGCGTGCAAGCTGAATCGGATTATCGCCAGCGAGCTGGCTCCTCCGCATCAAAAGGGACACGACCGGAATATTGGCTGAAGCCTCTTTCGTTTGCTCGGTTCATTAAAAGTAAACTTTTATGAACCTTCGCTGCACTTCACAACCCGGCGATTAGCGTGGCTTCGCCTCGCATCGCCGGTGCGGATCCATGTGAAGCATGCAAAGAAAAAACGCTCACCGGAAGGTGGGCGTTTTTTCTTGGCGCGCTCGACCGGATTTGAACCGGCGATCTCCTCCGTGACAGGGAGGCGTGATAACCCCTTCACTACGAGCGCACAGGGTATTTCGACTCCACGTATAGTAGCAAAAATCCACCTCTGGTGCAACAGCCCTTCGACTACTTTAAAACGCCGTCCGAAATGCTATACTAAGCAGGTACTAGTAGGCTAGTGAACTACGCCGCTATAGCTCAGCTGGTAGAGCGGCGCTTTCGTAAAGCGTAGGTCTCCGGTTCAAATCCGGATAGCGGCTCCATATAACGAAACTATGAAACATATCATCCAATCGACATTCAGGCAGGTTGTAGCAGACAGGGTAATGCTGATGTTATCGTTGGGCATCATCTTCGGTGGAATCGCGTATCTCACTTACGTCGCGTTCAACCTCAGCCCGAGTGACCTGCAACTCGCGACCCGCTACACGTCGTTCGGCGAAAGTCAGTTCTACCGCGAGAAGTGGTGGTACCTGTTCAGCTTCGCCGGCTTCGGCGTCCTGTTCATCGTGGCTCACCTTGGCATGTTAGCGAAGCTCTATGTAATCGGGCTTCGACCGCTGGCGCAGGCGTTCGCATGGCTGTCACTGATCGTCCTGGTCCTCATGTTCGTCTACACTTACTCGGTGTTCGGCATCGCTTACTTGAACTGATATGATCAATCTCGAAATTCCCCTTAAAGCCCGCTCCCGAAGCTACCGCTTCTTCGAAATGGTCCCGGGACTGCTAAGCTGGGGTTCGATCGTCCTGTTGCTCGTATTGAGTTTTACCAGTCCGCTGCTTGCGGGCGTGTACGTACTACTGTTCATCGCTACGCTCCTTATCAAGGCGACCGGTATCGCGTTCCATACGCTCGTCGGCTTCAGCCGTATCGAGCGGGCCCAAAAGGTCGATTGGCATGCGCGTCTGATGGATTTGAAGGACCCCGAGGCTGCCCATGCCCGTATAAGCGCCAACCCTACCCGTGAACTGGGGGAAAAGGCGCACGCGGAAAACCTTCGGCTTATGGCGGCGGCCCCGGCGAGCTACCCGAAGCCGGCCGACGTCTATAACGCCGTCATCATCGCGACGTACAACGAGCCGTATGAGATTCTGCAGCCGACCATCGAGTCGGTCATCAACGGTACCTTCGACCCTAAGCAGCTCATACTGGTCATCGCCTACGAAGAGCGGGGAGGACGGGCGACCGAAGGTACCGTCAAGCAGCTACGCGATGAATACGCTCATCGGTTCAAGGCGCTCGAAATCGTCAAGCACCCTAAGGATCTGCCGGATGAAGTCATCGGCAAGGGTGGAAACATAACTTATGCTGGGCAGTACCTTGCCAAGTGGCTCAAGAAGCAAAAGATCCCGTACGAAAACGTCATCGTCACCACGCTCGACTCCGACAACCGCCCTCACGCCACATACTTCGACTACGTCGCCTACGAGTTCATCGTCCACGACGACCGCAAGCACCTGGCATTCCAGCCGGTCTCGCTGTTCTTGAACAACATATGGGACGTACCGGCGCCGATGCGTGTCGTCGCCACCGGTAACTCGTTCTGGAACATCATCTCAGCCATGCGTCCGCATACGCTCCGTAATTTCGCGAGTCACTCGCAACCGATGGAAGCCTTGGTCGAAATGGATTTCTGGAGCAAGCGCACCATCGTCGAGGACGGACATCAGTACTGGCGCAGCTGGTTCTACTTCGGCGGTAAGTACGAGGTCATCCCGATCTACGTGCCGATCTATCAGGACGCCGTGCTGTCCGACACCTACACCAAGACCCTGAAAGCCCAGTTCGTGCAGCTCCGTCGCTGGGCATACGGTGCCAGCGACATCCCGTACGTCGCGACGCGTATCTTTACCAAGAATCGTAACGTACCGTTCTGGGCCGGGTTCACCCGCCTGATGCGCCTTATCGACGGCCATGTCACACTGGCCTGCGTATCGATCATCGTTACCTTCGGCGGATTCGCGCCCCTGTTCATCAACCCCGAAGCCTCGCGGTCCGTCGCCGCCAATCAGTTACCAGAGGTCCTGAGTATCCTGCAACGTATCGCCATGATCGGTCTGTTCATCAGTATCTTCCTGGCGTTCAAGATGTTGCCGCCACGACCTGCCCGCTACAAGCGCCATCGTACCATCGGTATGCTCGCGCAGTGGCTGCTGATGCCTATCATCTCTATCTGCTATAACGCTACGGCCGCCTTCTATTCGCAGACACGTCTGCTATTCGGACGTTACCTCGATAAGTTCGATGTCACCGAAAAGGCGACGGTCGCCACCATCGACGCCAAGAAGGAAGCCAAAGGGTGAGTAGGAGCATCGAGGACCGCCTGGCGCTGCTGGAAGAGCGTAACAAGAAGGTCGAAGCCGACAAAGGCTGGGAGACCAGTTGGTTCAGGCGCGTGTCCATCGCCGTCCTGACCTACGTCATCGTCGCCGCGTATCTGGGAACGGTCATCGGCATCGACCCATGGCTGAACGCATTGGTACCGGTCGCCGGATTCTTACTCTCGACATTGACGCTCTCGTATCTTAAATCCTGGTGGATTTCCCGTCGTTAACGGATACTCGGCCGTCCGCGCCGTGAGCGGGTAGCTGCGACCAACCCGTGGCCTGCCGCGTACTGCAGGGCAGCCAGCTCATCGAATCGTTTCAACACCTGATGGGTCGTGGCCGCGATGTCGTCGGCACTGGGCGTACGCACTTGGCTGATAAGCAGTTGTTCGACGGTTTCTGCGAGCGGGAGTGAATGGAGTTGTCTTGCTGCGCTGTCATGCGTGAAGCTGGCTGCGATACTGAGCGTCAGCTTGCTCAGGCTGAATGGGGCGGTCGTTTTCGATCCCTTGCCGGATCCGTAGTGGACGGATACCGATTCATCGAGCGCCGGTTTCTCATACGTCGTAAAAGTAATGCCGCACGACCCCTGACATTGTCGCCGTCGCCATGTGCCGGCGGTCTTTTTGTGTGGCCGACTGTTCGTTACCATAGTTTTCTCGTGGAAACAATTAACGCAAATCATGTCTATATATTGTCATACAGCTATTAAAATAACCAGTGGAAAACATAAGTGGAGTAGTGGGAAACAAAAGAAGATCGCCGCTAAATAGTAGCGGCGATCGGCAGAATGTCGATGACAGAGGTAGAAGTAACGATTACTTCTTAGGCGAGACGTAGCCCTTGCGAGCTTCGGCCCAGGTCTTGTTCAGTTCGAAGCCAAGGCTGAACTGGTCAAGTTTCGATGGTTTTTGGTGTTGGGGGGTGAGTTGTTTCGTACCCATGCTTTTATACTAGCATAAGCGGTAAAAATTGTCAATAGAACGTGATCTAGCGAATATATCACCAGTGGTATACGAAAAGGGTAGGACTGTGATTTTGGGTGGTGGAAAAGTCATGTGGATGGCTGCGATAATGGTGTGCGATAATTCAGAAAAGAAAATGAAAGGACATCGAATTCCATGCAATCCGTAAAATGGGTACCGTTTATCATCGTCTGTACGATTCTTATCGCGGGAGGGCTGCTCTGGTTACTTTTGATTCCCGATACGTATTTCATGTACTCCCGAACAGGTAGTGCCAATGCTTTCAACGGTACGTTTCCGCTGACGGTCGGTCTCATTTGTGTCGCGATCGTCATGACACTACGATTCTGCTCATCTTTGACGAATGGGCAATATGACCCTTCTCATAAATTGAAATGGCCGGATAGCGCCAGTAAGACGGTACTCTTGTTGGGGACTTGGGTCGTGGCGATGGTCGTGCTCGTCCTAGCGATCGTGGTTTCGGCAGATCATAAGGATGCATGCGCTAGTCGGGCAGAAGTGACAGAATCCTACTTCTGCACGCTGTAATATCACTATCTTCTCTCAAACAAAGAACCGACCACATGGTCGGTCTTTTGCTTGGTGGGCGATAGAGGATTCGAACCTCTCACCTCCTCAACGTCAATGAGGCGCTCTAGCCAAATGAGCTAATCACCCTGATTTGGTACAGATACGAGCATAGCAAAAACAGGGGCGATAGGCAAGACGACGTATATGAAAAAGGGTCATGCAGGCGGCGTTGTGCCGCCTGCATGACCCGGGTGACCTCGACGGATCACTTGGGCTTGTTAGGCCCTCCGAACAGCTTGCCGAGCTTGTCGAACATGTCGCCGACGCTCTCGAAGAACTCCTCGACGGCCTCGACCTCATCGGGAGTCGCCTGGCGAGTGGTCGTGGTCACGTCCTCGGCGGGCTTGGCCTTGGCGAGCTTGGGCGGCTCGGTCAGCATCCTGAACGGGACGTTCAGCGAGCTGATGTACTCGTGGAACTGGTTCATCTGTCCGATGCTCATGGTCGTTGCGTAGTAGTCGCCGTTGACGTCAACGGTCGTCAGACGAGGCGTGTCGGCGACACTCTGCCGGTTGATCTTGGCCAGCGCGGTGTTGACGACACTGCGCGACAGATCACTTTCGTTGATCAGGAAGTAACGCTTGAGGTCCATGTCGCTGGCCCTTTCGGTATCGATGTCTCGGTGCTGATACTCGGTGAGTACCCGAGGAGTAGTGTACGCGCTACACGAAGAAAGTCAATATATGGTATTAACGGGGGTAAACCGCGACATATGCTACAATTTAGCTAAGTGTTGAAACGGACTAACCACCCGTGGAGCTTCGTGGGAGCGATCGCAGACGAACGACATCGAACGCGGTAAGAGATAATGCCGAGGTGGAACCTCCGGAAACGGACCAAGGCACGTGGGTCAGATAACTGACTATCGCACGTGTCTTTATTTAATTTCAAAGGAGTTTCAGCGTGAAGTATCGAAAGCTTATCGTCGTCGTATTGATACTGACGTGCCTCGTTTCGCTCGGGCTGAATTTCTTCCGTTACAGCCTCGTATTCGGTAACGATTCAGGCCTTGTGACGACACCTGCTATCGAACAGCGCTTGAAGACGCCGGAGTACTGCATCGCAGCCGGTGACAGTATCGGCTACGAGGTGCGTGGGGTGCCGTTCATCAATCTGGTCGACAGGGGCGATTGTAACGGAAATAACACCGCGTATCCGCTCGCGTATATCCTGAATACCGCCCTCGTGCTCATCGTCCTTGGTCTTGCGGGCTACGGCTACGCCCGAATGAGCAGCCGCATCAAGCAGACGCGAGGAGTGTTCGGTGTCTCTGCGGCACTCGTCGTGGTCGGAATCGGCATGATCACATGGTCGGTGGTCGGATTCAGGCAGTATTACTACGACACGACCCCGTCCGTAGCCGGTCCGTCCGTCGATGTGACGGAGTTCGGCGGGTCCGGAGTGAACGTCAAAGAAGGTGTCGATGACGGCATCATGGATACGCCCATCAAGTTTTCTTACGGCTGGCCGTTACAGACGGCCACCGGGTTCGAATACGACGATGAGCCTGGACGTATCAGTACCGTCTATCCTGCATCCGTCATACTCAATTCACTGACCACTCTGGTACCGTTGACGCTCACGCTGATCATTATTAATACGAAACGAAGGAGAACATGATGAACGACGACCAACTTTACGCCATGCGCCACAGCCTGGCGCACATTACCGCCCAGGCGGTCCAGCACTTGTGGCCGCATGCCAAATTCGGGGTCGGGCCGGTCGTCGAGAACGGATTCTACTACGACATCGACCTCGGTGATACCAAGATTTCCGAAGCCGACTTCAAGAAGATCGAGAAGGAAATGCGGAGTATCATCAACAAGGATTATCCGTTCGAGCGTAGCGAAAAATCCGTTGACGACGCATTGAACTGGGCACAAGACGCCAAGCAGCCGTATAAGACTGAGCTACTGAACGACCTGAAGCGCAGCGGTACGACCATTGCCAAGGATTTGAACGTGGCTGAACTCGGACTGGCGTCAAGCGGTGACTCGGCCGTAGAGAACGTCAGTTTCTACACCGACGGTGACTTTACCGACCTCTGTCGAGGTCCGCATGCCGAAAGTACCGGCAAGGTAGGAGCCTTCAAGCTGATGCGCGTCGCCGGTGCCTACTGGCGTGGCAGCGAGAAGAACCCACAGATGCAGCGACTGTACGGCGTAGCGTTCGCCACAAAGGAAGAACTGGACGAGTATCTCGGGCGTTTGGAAATCGCTAAGAAGAATGACCATCGTGTACTTGGTCCGCAGCTCGGCATCTATATGATGAGTGAAAGCGTCGGTTCGGGGCTGCCGCTCATGCTTCCACGCGGAACCGCCCTCAAGAACGTGCTCGAACGCTACATGCGCCAAGAAGAAGAGAAGCGAGGCTATAAGTACGTCGAAACACCGGTACTCGCGCACGAGAATCTATACCAACGCTCGGGGCACGCCAGCTATTACAGCGACGACATGTACAAGCTGAAGGACGACGAAGACCAGACCTTCTACATGAAGCCGATGAACTGCCCGCATCACCATATGATATTCGAGAACATCGTCGAGAGTTACCGCGACCTGCCGCTTCGTCTGGCCGAAGCCGGTCGTATCTACCGCAAGGAACTGTCGGGAACGCTGAGCGGGCTGATCCGCGTGCGTGGTCCGATCACGCAGAACGACTCGCACATCTACGTGCGCCCCGACCAGCTGAAGGACGAGTTCATCAAGGTGCTCGAGCTATTCAGGACGGTCTACGACACCATGGGTGTGACCGATTACTGGTACCGATTGTCATTGCCTGATTTCGCTAAGGATAAATACGGTGGTGATAAGGAAGTGTGGCTTGAAGCCGGTGAATCGATCCGGGCCGCCATGCGCGAGTTCGGTGCCGAATTCGTCGAAGCCGAGGGGGAAGCCGCCTTCTACGGTCCCAAAATCGACGTGCAGACTCGAAATGTCCTTGGTAAGGAAGATACCATCGCGACGTCTCAGATCGATATATTAGTGCCGGAACGCATGAATATCACCTACATCGACGAGAACAGCGATAAGCAGAAGCCGATCATCATTCACCGGGCGATCCTGGGCTCATACGAGCGGTTCATGGGTTTCCTTATCGAGAAGACCGGAGGCTGGCTACCGTTCTGGCTGGCACCGGAGCAAATCCGTATCCTTACTATCAACGACACCGTACTCGACTATGTCGAGGAGATCGAAACGGTCCTGTCGGACATCGTGCTGATGAAACCGTTGAAATACAACGAACTCCGCTTCACCCGGGATGACCGCAACGAATCGCTCGGCAAGAAGATCCGTGAAGCAGCCGGTATGAAGATTCCGGTGCAGCTTATCGTCGGCAACCAGGACAAAGAAGCGCGTGAGGTCAGTGTCCGGACCCAGGCGGGTGAAGAGAAGGTCTCCCTGGACGAACTTAAAGCGTATCTGGAAGCGTTGTAATGCCGGCCCAGGAAGGCCTACGTGTCAGCTGGGATATCGATGACGTCATCGTACCGTCAGCCGAGCAACTGGTTATCATTTACAACGAATGGCACGGTACGTCGCTTCAGGTCGAACACTGGAACAGTAGTCGTGACCCCGAACACTGGGGTGCTCCGACATTTCCCGAGGCGGTCCAGCGGGTCAATGATGTCCTCGGTTCCGAACGATTCATCGAGACCGTGCCGGGAGTGCCCGGCACTGATAAGGTGATTGCCCGATTAGCTCAGATCGCCGAACTACAGATCGCGGTCACCGGTCGTCCCGAAGACATACGACCGCAGACCGTGGCGTTGCTCGAAAAGCATCATGCGGGCGTATTCCCGGACGAAAAGGTGCACTTTACCGACTTTTACAACAAAGGTAACGGCGGAGCTATCCGTGACAAACTGGTGATCGCCAGAGAGTTCGGTGTGACCCACCATGTCGAAGATCACTTTTCGCACGCATTGCCACTCGCTACCGCCGGCATCAAAGTGCCGTTATTCGGTAGATATCCATGGAACCAGGGTGGTGATGATGATTTCCCACCGCTCCTGACAAGGGTCGGTGATATGGACGGATTAGGTGAATATTTCGAAGATGAGTACGCGATGCTACTCGAGTACGGACGTGTCGCCGCGCAAGCCATGAAAGCACGTCGAAAGAGTTACTGATGAACCCGGACGCTAACTTCCGGCAAAAGATCGAAACACTGATGGCTCAGGTGCCGTATGGTCGGGTCACGACGTATGGCGACTTGGCCGGACTGGCAGGGCAGGCCAATGCCAGCCGGATCGTCGGTGGCGTGGCGCATTACGGTGACCCGGACTTGCCTTGGCACCGACTGGTCAACCGGTTCGGTGGGCTGGCGGCAGGGTTTCACGGTGGCCGCGAGGCTCAGGCGCAACTGCTTGAACACGAGGGTGTGAGATGTACCGATAACATCGTCGATGATTTCAAGGAGCTCAGGTGGCAACCCGACTTCCTTTGATCGCGATCGTCGGTCCGACGGCCAGCGGTAAGACCTCGCTGGCACTCGATATAGCCGAGCGCTATGGTGGCGAGATTATCTGTGCGGATTCGCGCACGATTTACAAAGGTATGGATATCGGCACGGCCAAGCCGACGGCGGATGAACAGGCAAGGGTGAGGCACTGGGGCCTTGATCTGGTCGAGCCGGACGAACGGTTCAGTGTGGCGGACTTTCAGCGGTATGCGAACGCGGCGATCGCCGACATCCGCTCGCGGGGCAAAGTTCCGTTACTCGTCGGGGGTACGGGTCTATATGTCGATAGCGTGTTGTATTCGTTCACGTTCGGGCAGAAGGCCGATGAAGCGAGGCGGGATGAGCTTGAGCTGATGTCCATAGGGCAGTTGCAAGAATATTGCATGGAACACAACATTACGCTAGCTGAAAATGCGGGTAACAAGCGCTATCTCGTTCGAGCGATCGAGCGAACAAACATAAGCGACATCAGTCGTAAACCACTGAGTAAGGATAGTTTCATTGTAGGAATCGCTACGGATATGGAGGAGCTGCGAACACGAATCATACTCCGTACCGAACACTTGTTTGCAAATGACGTTGCGGCCGAGGCGACTTTCTTGGGCAAAAAGTATGGCTGGGATTCCGAGGCGATGACTGGAAATATCTATCCACTCATCAAAGCGCACATAGAAGGTGGGTTGACGTTCGACGAAGCGAAGACGAAGTTCGTAACGGCCGACTACAAGCTAGCGAAACGACAGATGACATGGTTCCGTCGTAATCCGGACATCATGTGGTGTGACCTAACGGGGGCGGAAGACTACATACGATCCTTACTCGCAACTGAATAACTACTGTGGTACGATAGTCGTAGAAAGTTATTCGGTAGAAATAAATGATTGACGCACTATTCGGTTCAAAGACGCGCATCAAGTTGCTGCATCTATTCCTGAACAACCCAGGGAAATCGTTTTATGTACGCGAGATCACCCGGCTCATCGACGAGCAGATCAACTCGGTCCGTCGTGAGCTTGCCAACATGATGAATGTCGGAATCATCAAGAGCGACACCGCGGACAATAAGCTGTACTACGAAGTTGACCAGCGCTACGAGCACTATGTGCCACTGCGGGCGATCTTCGGTGACGACAAGGACGCTTCGACGGCCGTGGCCGCACCGAAGCAGTCGACACTCGACTGGCAGGCCCGTCTGGACGAGCTAGGTGGTGTGAAACTGGCGGTCATGGCCGGCGTCTTCGTAGCTGGCAGCGCCAGCAAGGTCGATCTGCTGCTCGTCGGAAACCCGGCGCCGGCTCGGACCAAGGCCTTCATCAAGACCCTGGAGAAGAAAGAGGGTCGGGAACTCAACTATTCGGTCGTCAGCTACGACGAGTTCTACTACCGTATGTCGATTCGTGATAAATTTATAACAGAGCTCATGAGTAGCAAGCACGTCGTGCTGCGTGACGACGAGCAGATTCTAGCTAAAGCCAAGTAGGAGAACTATGTTCGATATCGAATACAAGGGTGGAAACACCGTTGTCATTGCAACCAAGAAATCAAAATTGATCAGTGACCCGAAACTGTCACTTGTCGGCCTTAAAGATGTCGAGCCGAAAGGAATGGTTTCCTTGGCGACTGAGTCACGCTTCGAAGTGCCGTCAGCCGACGCCACGCTTCACATCGAAGGTCCCGGCGAGTACGAGGTCGGCGATTTCTCCATCCGCGGTATTTCGGCTCAGCGTCATCTTGACGCGGACGGCCTTGGTAGCACGATGTACCGTATCGAGATCGGCGAAGTCCGCATAGCGCTGCTCGGTAATATCGGTCCGAAGCTCAGCGAAGAGCAGCTGGAAGGGCTCGGTGTCGTGGATATCGTCATCATTCCGGTCGGTGGCGGTGGTTACACGCTCGACGCGACCGCCGCGGCGACGCTTGTCCGCCAGATCGATGCCAAGGTGATCATTCCTGTCCACTATGCCGACAAGGCGCTCAGCTACGAAGTCCCGCAGGACGATTTCGAAGTCTTCCATAAGGAACTTGGTGGGGAAGTCGAATCAGTCGACAAGCTCAAGGTAAAGGCCGCCAGCTCATTGCCACTCGTACTCACGGTATATAAGCTTACTCGCTCTTAGGTAGACAAATACACCGGAGGGTCCTGCCGGCGTGTCCGCACCTGAAAATTTTCGAAATATCGAAACATTTTCGGGCGCAGGATCACCCCACGAAAGACTTTCGCGGCGACCCCGCTGCCCCGCACGCCGTCACCCTCCGATAGCGAACATCAAAAAACCTCCGCATGACGGAGGTTTTTATCGTGCCGGTATGATTACTTGGCTGGTTCGGTGACGACCGGGTTCAGCAGGCCCTTCTTCTTGAGGGTGCGGATTGCCGAAGTCGAAAGGGTCATGGTGACCTTCTGACCGTCGACCATGAACGTCTTCTTCTGCAGGTTAGGCTTGAAGACACGCTTGGTGCGGCGCAAAGAGAAGCTCACGTTGTGGCCGAACTGTTTTCCTTTACCGGTGAGTTCGCAGCGGGCTGCCATTTCTTTACTCCTTAAAGTTATTTAGCAAACTCGTACGATTGTATCGAAAATCGTCAAGAACGTCAAGGGTTTTTAAGAGGTGAGTAAGGTATAATGGACGATATGGAGTATCTTCTCATCTATATCGCCGTCGTCCTTATCATCATCTTGTTTTCCATGACATTACACGAAGTGATGCACGGCTTCATGGCATTCAAGCTAGGCGATGATACTGCCGAGCGGGAAGGCCGGCTGACGTTGAACCCCGTCAAGCACATCGATCCGTTCCTTACGGTCGCCTTGCCGTTGATACTGCTGGTGACCTCGGTATTCAGCGGGGGCGGTACGCCGATCTTCGGTGGCGCCAAGCCCGTGCCGTTCAATCCTGCCAGATTGAAATTCGATGAATGGGGTGCGGCACTTGTGGCGCTGGCCGGACCGCTGACGAACTTCCTGCTGGCGTTCTTCGGATTCGCCGTCGCGACACTCCTTGGCCTGAAGGTCGATGACCTGATGTTCTCGGGGCACGCCGACACCTTCTGGACGCTATTCATCCAGGTAAACCTCGGCTTCTTCATCTTCAATATGATCCCGATTCCACCTTTGGATGGTTCGCGTGTCATCTACGCGCTGGCTCCCGACTTCGTACGTCGAGGCATGGAAGCGATCGAACAGTTCGGCCTCATCTTCATATTCGCCATCGTGCTGCTGGCCAGCCCGATCATCAGCGTCGTCATACGAGGCGGTACCGCCGGTATGCTCCAGGCATTTAGCGCCTTATTCGGCGTCTAACAGCGTTTCGAGTTTCTTCGCCGTCGTCCAGCTACGGATGGTCATGCTCTTGTAGCTATCAAGTTCGGTGATCTTATTCATGCGACTTTTTGTACGTTCTGCAGACACGCGGGTAAAGTACAACGCCTTACTGCCGGCCGATACCGTATCGACGCCATCGCGGAGTTTCAATCCGACAACATCTTTCACCACCTCTATTGATTTGAACGGATATTTCAAAAAAACAACGTCCGAGTGCAGTATGTCGGGTGTCGATCCGAAGCCTTTCGGAGCATCTTCGATGATCTGACGATAGTCCTTTTCGGCGATGATAACCGTCGGGCCTTTATAGCCAAAGACCTTGTCGACAGCCGTATCGAACAACCGCTCGGTCTTATTCAGATCCTCGGTATGAGTGAAGAGTACGTTGCCACTGGCGATATACGTACTTACATCGGTAAGTCCGGCCTGGATCAGGCAGTCCCTTAAGGCATCCATCTTTATCGGGTTCTTTCCGCCGACGTTGATACCACGGAGCAGGGCGACATAGCGGTTCGTAGACATGGAATCAGTATAGCAAATGAGGGAGCCATTAATTGACAAAGTACATAATTTATGCTAAAATGTTATCACTTCGGTCTCGAAGGCGTATTGCCGACGGCCCAAGGCACTTTGACAAGCAGATACCACAAGATGAGCTGCGATCATTCGACGTGTTCGAAGCGTCGCACCTCGTCTTGTGTCTCCACCATCCGGTAGTGACATGATAATGGCTTTCGCCAGATGGGGAGAGGAGAGATGCCGAAATGAACGAGATGCACGAGACCACTCGCAACCCCGACGTGGTACGGCTCGAGGCCTTCCTGGAGTCCGCACCGCGGCCCCTGCCCAAGGTCGACGAGCCGGTGATTCAGCGACGCGTTCCGCGTTCCCTGAAGTCCTTCTTCGACCGGGCCCGGGTCGGCCGCGTCATCGCGTCGGTGTGACCTGATGCGACCATCCACGGAGGTGGCGCCGGGAAGACCTGACGCCACCTCCGTATCTGCTTGTCATGATCACCTACGAAATTACATCGCCCAAAGTGGGCGCTTTTTATTTGGCGGGAGTATAATAGAAGTAGTCCTTCTGATGGTAACCAGAGGACGTGGCGTCATTGATTTTCTAACGTCATCTGATATGGAAGATCAACATTCTGGAAGGCCGTGGCCGACCTGTGAGATTCTCCACCTTGCATCTAAGCGGGGATATATCAAGCGCCACGTCCTCCGGATATCGCGGAGGACTTTTGCTTTATAATCGAGGTATCGGGGTTTGGCGCAGTTGGTAGCGCGCGCCGCTGGGGGTGGCGAGGTCGCTGGTTCGAGTCCAGTAACCCCGACCATACGGTATAATCATAAGCAATGAAGCAGCTCATCGCCGTCCGTGCCATCATCCGCGATAACGAGAAGACCCTGCTGCTCAGGCGGGCAAACGGCCGCCAGTCGATTCTGAACAAGTACGAACTACCCGGCGGAAAACTAGGGTACGGCGAACAACCCGAAGATGCCATGACGCGCTATCTTAAGGATGATGCCGGGCTCGTCGTGCAATCCGCACAGCTATACGACGTATTGACCTACGTCGACCATGACGACCGCGATATCCAGTACACGTTCATCCTGTATCTGGTCAGCTTGAGCCCGACCGGCAACAAGGTGCATCTGAGTAGTAACTACGACCAGTACCTTTGGAAAAAGCTGGGACAAATCAGTCAGGATGAGCTGACCGAGTCGGCCAAGCTACTCCTCGGCATATCGGAGCAGCAGGTGACGACGCTCGAGAAGAACGTGCCGATCGATAATCCTACGAGCGGTGATGCGCCTGTCGACACCTCGCACGTCATCGTGTATTCCGACGGTGGCTCCAGGGGTAATCCGGGTCCGAGTGCCAGCGGTTTCGTCATCATGGATTCCCGGCTGGATGTGGTGCACCAAGGTGGGATGTATCTCGGTATCACCACCAATAATCAGGCCGAATATCATGGAGTGCGTCTGGGGCTCGAGAAAGCACTTGAGATGGGTGCCAAGACCGTCGACTTCAGGATGGACAGCCTGCTAGTGGTCAATCAGCTCAACGGTATCTACACCATCAAGAATAGGGAGTTGTGGCCGATCAACGAGCGGATACTCGAGCTGGCCGGTAAGTTCGAAAAGGTCAGTTTCAGTCATGTGAAGCGTGAATTCAATCAGTTGGCTGACGGGATGGTCAACAAGATTCTGAACGCGCACGAACAGGCCGAAAAGCAAAATAAGGTACAATAAAAGACGGCAGCTCGGCAGGTGGTCGCTGGTAGCTTAGGCTACGAGAGGAAAGTCCGGGCAGCGTAGGACAGGGCGGTCGCTAACGGCGACCGGGTGAAAGCCTAGGGAAAGTGCCACAGAAACGAAACCGCCACCTCGGTGGTAAGGATGAAACGAGTGCGGTAAGAGCGCACAGTCCGGTACGGTGACGTATCGGGGAGGTAAACCCCGCCTGCTGCAAGGAGAACTACACGAAGGATTGTCCGTCCGTAGTTCGATAACCGCTTGATGTGTCCGGCAACGGGCGTACTAGATAGATGACCATCCACGACAGAACCCGGCTTATCGCCAGGCTGCGCATAGTGAGAGGAGGGGCTTGCCCCTCCGATTGCTTTTTTTGAAATGAATTAAAAAAGCATTTCCGTCTCCTCAAGCTCAGCGGACCTCTGGAACTAAAAATATCCGCGAACGCGGATATTTTTAGTTCCAGTCAGAATGTGTAGCTACTTGACGCTCTTGACGACGGAAGCGAATGCCTTCGGCTCTTTGACGGCGATTTCGCTCAGGACCTTGCGGTCGAGTTCGACACCGGCTTTCTTAAGACCGCTGATCAGCTGACCGTAGGTCGTACCGTTCTCACGGGCGGCCGCGTTGATACGGGTGATCCACAGTGAGCGTAGGTCGCGCTTGCGGTTGCGACGGTCGCGGTAGGCGTAGGTCAACGCACGGATGACACCCTGCTTCGCAAGACGGAAGCTGCGGGTGCGGTTGTGCTGCATGCCCTTGGCAGCTTTAAGGATCTTTTTGTGCTTAGCGCGTGCTGGGACGCCTCGTTTGACTCGCATGAACTAGACTCCTAACGATCGTTTAACGTTTCGAGCCATCTTGCCGGTAACGGTACCGGTGACGTTGATGGCGCGTTTGCGGCTTTTTGACTTCTTGGCTAGCAAGTGTCCACCCGAAGCTCGCAGGCGGGTGATCTTTCCGCTGGCGGTCAGTTTGACCCGCTTTGCGGTACCTTTATGTGTCTTGAGTTTAGGCACGTTATTTACTCCTTATTGTGATGCTCAGATTGCGACCAGCCATTGTCGGCTGTTGTTCGACGATGGCGTCTTCTTCGAGAAGGGCGACGATCCTGTCGATCATGACGTATCCCAGTTCCTTGTGCGCGTTCTCTCGTCCGCGGTAAAAGATCTGGATACGGACCTTGTGACCTTCGGACAGGAAGCCGCGTATCTTGCGAAGCTTGATGTCCAGATCTCCTTGGCCGATCTTCAGTCCGAACCGCATTTGCTTCAGTTCGGTCTGCTTGCTGTTGGCCTTGGCCTTCTGCTGTTCCTTCATCTTCTGATACTGGTATTTACCCCAGTCAACGATTTTGGCAACAGGCGGATTAGCGTTCGGAGAAATCTCAACCAGGTCAACGCCAGCTTCTTCCGCAAGCTTCAGTGCTTCGTTCCGGGGGAGGATTCCGAGTTGTTCCCCGCTTGACCCGATAACGCGTAGCTCTGGGCTGCGAATTGCTTCGTTGATCCGTATCTGTTGGTTGGCTATGTGATGATCTCCCTTGTTGGTCGCTTAGTTCCGAGCGTTTAACTCGTTCACAATCATACCACAATCTACCTCGAGAGTTCAAGAGGTGAGTGGCGTAATACTGGGATAGGTCAGACGGCGGGTGTCCGGTACTGCAGGGCTTCCGCTACGTGCTTCGTTCGCACGACGTCGCTATCATCCAGATCCGCGATGGTCCGTGCGACCTTCATGACCTTGAAATATCCACGCGCGGACAAGCCAAGTCGCTCGGACGCTTGCGAAAGCAGGGCACGGGCATCCTCGTCGATCTTGATGAGTTGCGACGCGTCTTTAGATGAAATATCGCTGTTGTAAGCGTTGCTTTTATGACTACTCTTGTATCTGTCGGACTGCCTATTCATAGCTTGAATAATACTTTTCTTCGCTGCTAGGTGTTGTAAATTACCATTAGCGGTATGGCGTGAAAGCGCGTCGTTATCAGTTCGACCGACTGCGACGACCAGGTCGATCCTGTCGAGAAGCGGTCCGCTGAGCCGTTGCTGATACTTCAATATCTGCAATGAGCTGCAGGTACATTCCCGCTTGTCGTCCCCGTAGTAGCCACAAGGGCAGGGGTTCATAGTTGCGACCAGCATGAAGTTTGCCGGGTAGACGGCATGACCGTTAGCACGGCTGATTGATACTTGACGGTCCTCTAGTGGCTGCCTGAGCGCTTCCAGGCTTCCTCGTGGGTATTCGGGTATCTCGTCAAGAAACAAGACTCCATGGTGCGACAGGCTGATGTCTCCAGGTTTCGGAGGATTACCTCCACCTATCAACGAGACACGGCTCGATGTGTGGTGTGGGGAGCGGAACGGTCGAGCGATGGCGGCGCTGTCGATATTGCTGCCGGCCAGGCTGTGAAGCTTGGTGACGGCGACCCGTTCCATCGGGTTCAATGCCGGCATGAGCTCCGGCAGTACTTTTGCCATCATGGTCTTGCCGGCTCCGGGTGATCCGGTCAACAGGATGTTGTGATGTCCCGCTGCGGCCACGATGAGTGCACGCTTAGCTGCTTCTTGGCCTAGTACGTCGTCCAGGAGCGGCCCTTTACCAGAGGTGGATGTATCTGATGAACTAATGACAACGGGTGTATGAGCCGGTATGATCGACTCTTTTTTCAGATGGAGGAACAGTTCTTTCAGGCTCCCCACGGGAACGATATCGATGCCTTCGACCAACTCTGCCTGGCTGACGTTATCGGAAGGTAGGTATAGCGTGGTATTGCCAGAATCGCGGGAGACTTCGGCGATCGAGATGGCGCCGCGTATTGGGCGGACGTTGCCATCGAGACTGAGCTCGCCAGCGAACAGGGAGCCGGCGACTTCATGGGCCTTAAGTTGTCCGCTAGCGGTCAGGATCGCGATGGCTACCGCCAGATCGTAGTGACTACCATCCTTCGGCAGTTCCGCGGGTGCCAGGTTGATGATGAACTTCTTGGCAGGGAAATCAAGTTGCGAATTAGTGACTGCGCTACGCACGCGCTCACGGGCTTCATCAATCGCTTTGCTCCCCATGCCGACTATCTGTAAAGAGGGAAGGCCGGCTTTCATATCGCACTCTACCTCCACCAGCTGGCCATCGTAGCCCACCGGAGCTGCCGTTAACACCTTGGATACCCGCCCAGCGTTACTCATTACGCTAACGGTACCACACTCGTTTGCCCGCTGTAAATATTGCTATGTATTACGCTCGTGTTTACCATCGACGGAGTGCGCTGGCGGTCTGGTCAACAGGGGCCGAGGCGTGTTATAATTACTACCGTTGGGGCTGATATAGCTTTCGACAGATGGACATTAACAGACTATCTTGCAAGCCGACCACAGACGATATCTGTATCTTAACTGCAACTAAATTGCAAAACGCCGTAGCGTTCGCTAAGGAGCTTTTCGTTCCTCGCGCAACTTCTATGGCGTACGCAGCCTAAATTAGGCCGCCGTGCTTCTTCCGACACCTGCTAGGAAGACGTGCGTCATATCAGCAGGGTAGAGACCGCATGGAGATCCAGCGTGCGCGATCGAAGCTTCACTGGAACACGTGGCGACCGGATCGTTCGTCCGATTCCTCGTTCGGAAGTCACGTTAAGCCTCGAACCGGACTAAGCTTGTAGACGGATAGCCAGTTACCGTTTGGACGCGGGTGCGATACCCGCCAGCTCCACCAATGAATGTGCCCGACCATGCGAGAGTCGGGCATTTTCATTGGAAACGTACGCATATAAAAAACGACCGCCTGCGAGGAACGGTCGTTTTTGTGGAGTTTTTGTTCGAATTTTTGTTTTTGTTCTTTTTTAGCCTCTGTACACTTTTTTTGCTCAGAGACTACCCCTATATTATGACGTGAAAACGCTAATGTCAATGACTTTTTTCAGTAAATTTCAGCAAGTTTTTCGACCGATTTCTGAACACTATATATGGTGTGTGGTGGGTGGGTCGACGCACAGTGGCATGGCGGGCACGTATAGGTCTATACTACTACCTGAAGAATGTGGAGGTATGAATGAGAGTGTCTTTAAGCCGGTTGAGACGTGACGTCATGACAGTAATGTCAGCGAACTGCAGCCCTGAAGAAGCGGCGCAAGTCGCAGACTACATAGTGTGGGCAGAAATGTCGGGAAACCGAACGCAGGGAATCATCAAGCTGTCCGGTACGGAGCCGCTTCAGTCGATCGTCCGGTCGGACGCGCCGAACGTGACGCGTGACACGAAGGTGTCACAGCTCATAGATGCAGGAGGATCCCCGGCACCTATCGCCGCGGCACTAGGCACCGATGTCGTCATACGTAAGGCATCATCTCATGGGATCGGACTGGTCGGCATCACCGACACCTTTTCCAGTAACGGTGCGCAAGGCTACTACGTCGACAGGATCGCGCGAGCCGGCATGATCGGCCTCATGGTAAGTCGATCGCCTTCGGCTACCGCTGCGTTCGGCAGTATCGACCCACTGTTCGGCACGAATCCGATCGGCTTCGCGTTTCCGACGTCCGATGACCCAATCACTTTCGATGCCGCCACCTCGGCGATGACATTCTACGGACTGGTACTCGCGAAAGCGCAGGGCAGGACCATACCGGAAGGTAAGGCGATCGACAAGGACGGGAAGCCGACGACCGACCCTGGTGAGGCTATGGAAGGCGCTCTCTTGTCGTTCGATAACGGCTACAAAGGGCAAGGGTTGGCGATGCTAGTGGAACTACTCGCAGGGCCGTTACTCGGCGGAGCGTTCATCGACAATCAGACGTTCAAAGAAGGGTGGGGTACGCTTATTATCGCGATCGATCCAGAGTTGTTCGTCGACCGCGCCGAATTCGTTGCTGGTACCACGGAATTTCGCAGGCGGATCCGGAACGCTCGGACGGCGGACGGCGAGTCGATCAGGATGCCAGGCGAAGGGACATCGGCACGACGTAAGCAGGCCGAAGACGACGGTTTCGTAGAGATCGACGATGAATTATACGAGAAAATCTTCACAACAAGTAATTGAAACAACATAAATATCATTCATGCTACAGATTGAGTATAGACATCGTTGCAATATATACTTCAAATCATCGACATCAAGGTATTGACCATACGAACTTCTTATGCTAGTCTAGACATAAGCTTTTAGAAAAACCAAAAAAATCAAAAAGCCACCACAGACACCTTAACAATCAAACCACTCGACACTGACCGCGATCTCCATGCGGACATTCGTTCACACTCGAACGGACAGTCGATAGCGCCATTTGGCGATCGAAAGAAATATTGGGTTACTCTGTAACTCACGCACCTTTTAATCTTTCTTCGTCTACACGATGATGCTATCGATAAACCGAGCCTTTCAGGCTTAGTTGAGTACGTAGGCTCGATAAGTACCTACGTGCTGAGTAAATCCCTAGAATCAGGGTCCACACCGATTCCAGTGAAACCACTCAGCACGTACGCGGAACGTCGCTTACGACAGACGGATGCTCTGGCTATTGCCGGAGCGGTCAGTTGCCTCGAGCGATAGGCTGTTCACGACACACGCGCTTACATATTTTTTAGAGCGGACTGTGATTTGTCTGAACATATGGTCTGTCGCTCAGGCTCTCTTGAATGTCTTTGAAGGACAGTTCGTTGCCAACGAACCTCGTCGATAAGCAGGAGTGCTATAGTGGGAAACATGTTAGGGAAGATCATCGCAGCCAGTACGGTAACCGCCGGTATTATTCTGATCGTGATGCTGCAGATGACGAACCCCTCGACGGTCGGTCCATTGGGACTGTTGGCCGTCTTTTTTTTGTTGTATGTGATCATGCTCGGTGTCGTGACGGAGCTGTTGTGGCTCGGTTCGTACGGCTTTCAGATGGTAGGGCGGCAGTTCACGTCGAAACGCCCACCGCAGCGACTCAGTCTGGCACGGGCCTATTACTTCTCGACGGTACTCGCTATGGCCCCGATCATGGCGCTGGCGATGCAGTCGATCGGTTCGTTCGGAGTGTATGAGATGGTGCTGATAGTCGTGTTCGTCGCAGTCGGCATATTGTATGTGTCGCGACGTTCGAGCCGCTGAATAAGGGGTGGCGCGATGTCTATCAGCCCTCATGCCATATCGCTCCGCTTATATAGCATTTCGTCATCTCAAAAACAGATGTAAAACACCTGTTTTACTCGATTCCTCATGCTATACTTCTAGGTATGGAACCCAAGTTTTCTTCACCGGAACTGAACGCGCCGACACCGGAACGTTCACCGGAATCGTTGCCGAACGTACCGAACCCGGAAACGACCCCTGAGATTCCACTGAATTCTCCTGAACGCGAGCAATCCGCTACGCCGGAGCGCGCGCCTGAGCAAGCGGCTGCCGCGCAAGCGGCGACCGCCGCACAACCAGTGCCGATGAGTCTACCGACACCAGTGCTACCAGCCGATGATACGGCGACGGTAGCGACGGATGATCTACCGGCTGTCGCGGCCGATGAGGACCTGATCGAAAAGGAGTGGGTCGACAAGGCGAAGCAGATTATCAGTAGCACGGATGGCGACCCGGCACGGCGCGAACGTGAGATCGGCAGATTACAGGCTGATTACCTTAAGAAAAGATACGGAAAAGAACTCGGCGTTTCGCCGGAATAACGAATAGGGCAGTAGGGGGCTGGAAAAGGTGTTAGGCGTCTTCATCGGTATCTTCATCGTAGCGCTACTGGCGTTGTTCGGTGGTGTCATCGTGTTCATGCAGTACCGCAAGACGCTTCGAGAGGCGAAGAACTACGAACGTGGTCTGAAGATGGTACCGATGATAATCCATCTGCCTCCGACGAGCGATGACCTGGAAACTGGTGGTCGCGATGAGCGCGATGTCACCGAAGAACTGTTAAGCCAGGCGCAGGTGATGTACAACATCATCTCGTCGACGGCCCAGAAGGGCTTCAAGAGCAGGGTATACGGCCAGCGGCACGTGTCGTTCGAGATCGTAGCCCGTGACGGACTTGTGAGGTACTACACGGTGGTGCCGGTCGCACTCGTCGATGTCATCCGTCAGGCGGTGGCGGCGGCGTATCCTTCGGCACGTCTTGAAGAGGTCGAAGAGCACACGGTGTTCTCGGAAGTCGGAAAGATGAGCGGCACGATCGGCGGCGAGTTCACGCTGAAGAAAGACTCGATATACCCAATCGCAACGTACGTCGAGACCAAGCGTGACGCCTCGCGGGCCCTACTGAGCGCGCTGAGTTCGGCTGGCCGCGAGGACGGCATCGGTATCCAGATACTCATACGACCGGCAAACGAGGGCTGGACGAAGAAATCGCTCAACAAGGTCGAGCACATAAAGAAGGACCGTGCCAGCGGACGCAAGTCAGGATTCGGAAGCAATGCCCGTGACGTGGCCGGTGCGCTCTGGAAACCGCCATCAGCGGAGAATCATAAGGAAGAGCATTCCGTCGATACACAGTTGACGGCGATCGAACAGAAAGAAATCGAGATCATCGAAGACAAGACTCGCTATGCCGGCTACGAGACGTTGGTACGCGTGGTGGTGAGTTCGAATACGGCCGCTCGATCACAGACGCTTCTGAAGAACGTCATATCGGCGTTCGCCTTGTTCGACTCGGCGACCTACAACGGCTTCAAGTTCACGGTGACCCGTAACATAGACGAGCTAGTGACCGCCTATATCTTCAGGTTCTTCCCGCAGAGCGTGAGTAGTAATATCCTCAACACGGTCGAGTTGGCGACGATCTTCCACCTGCCGGACCAGAAGAACATTCCGACGTCACAGGTACAACGCCAGATGAGCAAGCAGGTCGACGGTCCGACCGAAGTCATGGAGGAAGGGTTCCTGCTTGGCTACAACGAGTTCCGTGGCACGAAGAAACCGATCCGCCTCAGTACCAATGACCGTCGTCGTCATACGTACATCATCGGACAGACCGGTACCGGTAAGTCGGTGCTGCTTGAAAACCTGGCGTTCCAAGACATGATGGATGGCAAGGGCTTCGCCTTCGTCGATCCGCATGGTGACTCGGTCGAGGCGCTACTCGGCAAGGTACCAAAGGAACGTGTCGAAGATGTCATTTATTTCAACCCGGGCGATATGACGAATCCGATCGGACTGAACATGTTCGAGTTCGATCATGAAGACCAGAAGGATTTCCTGGTGCAGGAGGCGATCAACATGCTGTACGGCCTGTATGACCCGGGGCACACCGGTATCGTCGGACCACGGCTTGAACACATCTTCCGAAACTCTGCGCTCCTGCTGATGGCGGACCCCGAAGGAGGCACGTTCATCGACATACCGAAGGTATTGATCGACCCGGACTACATGAAGTCCAAGCTGAAGTACGTCAAGGATCAGAGTGTCATCGACTTCTGGACCAAAGAGTTCCCGGCGTCCCAGCGATCGAACGAAGCCGGTGAAGTGATATCTTGGGTAGTATCGAAGTTCGGCCCGTTCATCTCGAATGACAGTATGCGCAATATCATCGGCCAGACCAAATCCGGATTCAACCTTCGCGACATCATGGATAACAAGAAGATCCTGCTGGTGAACCTGTCGAAAGGTCGTATGGGTGAGTTGAACTCAAAGCTCCTCGGTATCATCTTCGTCATGAAGTTCCAGGCCGCCGCCATGGGGCGTGCCAATATTCCAGAAGATCAGCGCGTCGACTTCTCGCTGTATGTCGACGAGTTCCAGAACTTTGCCACCGAAAGTTTCGAATCCATCCTGTCGGAAGCCCGTAAATACCGACTTAACCTAATACTCGGTAACCAGTTCATGACCCAGCTGACCGACAAGATCCGGGAGGCGATCATCGGTAACGTCGGTACGGTGATATCGGGTCGTATTGGTGTCACCGACGCCGAACTGATGGTGAAGCGGTTCGCTCCGACCTTCGACGCCGAGGATCTGATAAAGATGCCGAACTACCAGAGCGTGACGTCCGTCATGATAAACAACGTACCTTCGGCACCGTTCTCCATGAGCTTCGTGCCACCGATGGGGCAGACCAACCCGCAACTTAACGACGCGTTGAAGCGACTGTCAGCAGCCAAGTACGGCAAGCCACGTGCCATCGTCGAAAAAGAGATATTCGACCGACTCGGTGCGGCCGAAAAGGCGAAGAAGGATAGGCTGGAGCAGATGAGGAGCATGCAGGGAAAATCGGGCGGTGGAGCACCGTCGGCCAGCAGTGGCAGCACAGGTAAACCTGGCTCATCTTTCCTCGACGAATGGCTCGCCAAGCGTCAACAGCTCGGTACTCAGAAGCAAGCGGCACCGACGCCCGCCGGCGCTCCGGCCCCTGCGCCTGCGGGAGCCGCCCCGTTCGGCTCGATGGGTGCAAGCAGCCCTTCGACGCCTCCGCAGCCATTGAACGACAAGGCTGCGCTTCAGGCGGCTCCACAGCCACAGCCTGCTCCGGTAAACCCAACGGCTCCATTCGGAGACGTTGGCCAGGCACCAGTGACATCTGCTCCGATACCGGCTCCTACCACTAATACGGATACTGCGGTCCCCGATGCTCCAGCTGAACCGCAGAAGTTTCACCTTCGCGGGGACGATAAGAACGACGATAGCGAGATGGCTATCAAGCTTCGGTAGTCATGAAGGTCTTTATTAGCCACTCGAGTAACTTTGATTACAAGAAGTCGTTGTATGAACCGATAAAATCGCACATCGGAGCGGCGCAGGAGTTCATCTATCCTCACGACACCGATGAGATAGCCAACTCAAAGGAAGCCGTCATCTCAAGTGATATGGTACTCGCGGAAGTTTCCTACCCCTCTACAGGGCAAGGTATCGAGCTGGGATGGGCCGATGAATATGGGGTACCGATCGTCGCCATATATCAGAGTGGCATGCGGCCCTCGGGCGCGCTGAGCGCTGTCGGCGTAAGTCCGGTGGGGTATGACTCCGTTGAGCAACTCTTATCGGTCATTCAGACGGCGATCGATGGTCTGAAAACGAAATAGACGGGAAACATCCCGTCTATTTTTCATGCCGAATAGAGGCTAGGCTTTCTTGCCGGTGATCATGATCCGCAGGTAATCGAACAGCAGTCCTACGACCCAACCGAGGATGAACGCGGCGATCATTTCCGTACCCGAAAGCGGGTAGCCGTAGTACTGTGCTGTCAGATAGATGCCAAGTCCAAGCAAAAACGCGCTGAGTGAGCCGGCCAAGATGGCATTAGGGCGGGCGACGGTGCTACCGAGAGCTTCCGATGTCTTCTCGACGGCCGGGTTGTGGATGACCTTGCTGAACGAACGTTCGGCAGGCTTCATCTGCGCCTGGGTCTCCCTCATGGTCTTCTTGTAGCTGACCTTGGCCTTGGCACGCCGTTGGGCAGGGGTGTCGCGACGCTTTTCGACCGGCGCCACCTCTTTCTCGACCTTCTTCTTTTCGACTTCGGCAGCTTTTTCAGCCGACTTCTTCAGTTCTTGGACATCCTGTTTTTCGACGTTCTTAGCTTCGCGCTCGAGTGTGCGCTCGACTTCGGCGCGTCTCTCGTTACGAGCCTGGTCCAGGTCTTCGCGGCCTTGCTCGCCGCGCTCCGGTACGTTGATGATTCGTTCTGCCATATTCCCACCCGTTCCTTGCTTATATTGTACCAGTGTTAAGACCGCGTCGGATCAATCGTACTTCACGACCGAGCTGACGTGAGCGGGCGTAGAAGTAGGTGACGACGGATAGAAGGACGGCGGCGAAGATCATATTCTCGCGCGGTCCCGTGTGCGGTAGCTCACCGACGACCTGCTCGACGACGACCTTCTGCGGAGGGCAGTCGACGTTGATGTTTACGGTGTTACCGAAAGTATTCATCATCTTGCAGTCGTAGCTCGTCGGTACGCCCGTACCGGTGTTCGTACTTGGGATGTTCGTCATCATCTGAACTGCCAGCGTGCGTGACTGCTTCTGACCTGCGGCTAAGGTGACAGCGGGCCAGGTGAGTACCTTGGTCTGCTGATTCAGGTCTCCGCCACCTTGGTCGACGAGCGTCGCGTATTCAAGCACATCAGCCAGATCTTCCTGCATGGTGACCGATTCGCTGACAAGCCCCTTATTTTCGATGGTGATCGTGTATGACACCTTGTCGCCGGCCCGTGCGGTGACGGTGCTGGCTTCGACCATACCTTGGGTCATGTTGGTCGCGGTCTTGCTGCTGATGATGGTCGCCACACATTTCTTATCCTTGATCCAGACATCGGGATTTTCAGGACATGGCTGGCAGTCAGGACTGTTCGGAGGCAGGGTAGCGTTGTACGGACACACGTCCGGAGGAGTGATCGTGAACGGCTTCGTGCAGTCCGGACCTGTCTTGTCGTTCAGGCTGGTCTGCACATACAGCTGGACGGTGTAGTTGCCGGCGGTCTGCAGGTTCACTGCGCTTGTCGAAGCTGTCATCGCTGTGCTTGGCACGACGACGCGCGATACCTCAACACCGAGTGCGTTCTTGACCACGAAGGTGTAGCCCTTGACGGTCGCACCGCCCGACACGGCTGCGTTTCCGGTGAAGTATGCCTGGGTACGATTGGTAACAGTGACACCGACACTCGTGCATATGGCGGTAGGAGTCGGAGGACCATCGACGACGAAACTGGTCTTACATTGCGGACCTGAGTCCTGTCCGACGGTCGTGTATACCGTAGCCTTGGCTGCGTATGTACCTTGCGCCGGAGCGTCGAAGTCGAGTACGGCGGTCTTTTCGCTAGTGTTGATAGTCTTTTCGACAGGCTGGTTGTTCGGCTTGGTAATCTCGAATACGTATTTATTGACCTGGGCGTTCGTGGTCGATGCGGTCGCCCGAAGGGTGAACTTGTTGGCCGATACCTTTATAGCATTGAAACTGGTACAGGTCGCGTTCGCGACGACGACGGTACCACAGTCGAGCTTACCGTGACCGTAGGCAAGCACCGGAGTGACGTTGTAAGTCCCGTATGTCAGGTCGACCTGGTAGAAGCAGCCTTTGGCCGGCGTACTCTTGTCCGGTAGCGACGTCTTCATCGTGTGTTCACCAGGACCGGTGTAAACGTTGGTCTGGCGGTCATGAAGGATCTGCTTGTCGTAGGGTGTTCCGTCCATGCTCGGGGCAAAGAATGAGTTAGCAGACAGCTGCACCTTACAATCTTTCGGTCCCTTGACGACGAACCTGACCTTCGCCTGATTGCCCTCGATCTCAAAGGCCTGTCCGCGAGGTTTGACCGACTCGACGGTACAACGCTGCGCGTTACCGACCTGACCTGGTGTCGTCGCGTTGGCGGCTTCGGGTGGACTGAATACGGCAAGGCTCTGAACCACGAGCGCGAGAGCCGTAAATACAAGGCCCATGCGGCGTGTCGCTTCTTCCTTCTTAAGCCGCTTGGCGTAGAAGCCTAGCTGACCTACCAAGGCTGGGCTGAAACTCAGGTTCGAGACGATTCGACGAAACATATTTTTGCTACTTTTTGTTTAGGTTTACTACTGTTATTAATCCTATTGTAGCCAGATTAGCATAAACATTGTGTTCACTGCAAGCATATTCCTCTGTAAAGTTTCACAAGGGTTGAGTGAACACACATAATTCGATATAATATGCGCAGTGTAAATGGCTGACTGCAATAAATAAGGCCGATTATCGAATGAGGGGAACAGTAAGTGGCTAAACAAACAGGCGACTCATATGACGGGTCACAGATTCAAGTTTTAGAGGGGCTTGAACCGGTTCGTAAGCGTCCGGGAATGTATATCGGATCGACCGGTTACGACGGGGTCCACCATCTTATAAAGGAAATCGCCGATAACAGTATCGACGAAGCGATAGCCGGTCATGCGACCAGCGTCAACGTGACTATCCTGACGGACGGTGGCATCACCATTACCGACGACGGACGTGGTATCCCTGTCGATAAGCACCCCAAGACCGGCCTGAGTACGCTCGAGACCGTTCTGACGGTGCTTCACGCCGGTGGTAAGTTCGGCGGCGGGGGTTACAAGGTATCATCGGGACTCCACGGTGTCGGTTCATCGGTTGTGAACGCGCTCTCGAATAAGATGATCGCCGAAGTCGTCCAGAAGGGCGAGCTGTACCGAATCGAATTCGCGCGTGGAGCCTCCCTTGCTCCGCTGAAGAAAGTCGGCAAGACCGATCGTCCGACCGGAACGACCATCACGTTCTATCCTGATGAGACCATTTTCAAAGAGACCGTCACGTTCGACTACAAGTGGGTAGTCAACTATCTTCGCCACCAGGCGTACCTGACGAAAGGCGTCTACACCCGTGTCATCGACGAACGTACCGGCGAGCGCCAGTCGTTCTACTTCGAAGGTGGTATCCAGAGCTATGTCAAACATCTCAATATCGGTAAGGACGTCATGTCTGATTCACCGTTCTATGTCGAACGCCAAGTCGAAGACTCGATGGTCGAAGTCGCCGTTCAGTACAACGATACCTATGTCGAGACCGTGAAGCCGTTCGCCAACAACGTCCTGACTCCCGACGGCGGTACTCACCTCGTCGGGTTCCGCTCGGCGATGACCCGTGTTATCAACGAATACGCACGTAAGAGCGGGCTTCTCAAGGAAAAGGAAGAGAACTTGAGTGGTGACGATATCCGCGAAGGTCTGACGGCTATCATCTTAGTGAAACTCCCGGACCCGCAGTTCGAAGGCCAGACCAAGAACAAGCTTGGTAACCCAGAGGTTCGACGTTACGTCGAACAGGTCATGAACGAATACTTCGCATACTATCTTGACGAGAACCCGAATGTCGCCAAGAAGATCATCGGCAAGTCACTGCTCGCGGCCCGAGCCCGAAAGGCTGCTCGCGCCGCCCGTGACAACATCCTACGCAAAGGCGCGCTCGACGGACTCAGCCTGCCAGGCAAGCTGTCCGACTGTTCGAGCCGCAACCCGGCCGACAGCGAGATCTACATAGTAGAGGGTGACTCGGCCGGTGGATCGGCCAAAAGTGGTCGCGACTCTAAGACGCAGGCCATTCTGCCACTTCGCGGTAAGGTGCTCAACGTCGAGCGTGCCCGACTCGACCGTATGCTGGCCAACAACGAGATCGTCGCACTTATCAAGGCGCTCGGTGTCGGTATCGGTGAGCAGTTCGATATCAACGGTCTGCGCTACCACCGTATCATCATCATGACCGATGCCGATGTCGACGGTAGTCACATCTCGACGTTACTGCTGACGTTCCTGTTCCGATACATGAAAGAAGTCGTCGACGGCGGTCATGTGTATCTGGCGAAGCCGCCGCTCTACAGCATCAACCGTGGTCAGAAGAAGACGTATGCGTACGATGAGGAAGAGCGTGACAGGATCCTGCAGGAAATCATCACAGGTAAGACCGATAAAGGTTTGGAGATAGATGAGACAGCCGATGTCACCAAGCAGGCCGGTGTCACGATCAGTCGGTTCAAGGGACTGGGAGAGATGGACGCCGACCAACTATGGGAGACGACGATGAATCCGGAGAACCGCGTACTCGTACAGGTGAAGGTCGAAGACGCCGAAGACGCCGACGCGATCTTCACGAAGCTGATGGGCGACGACGTGAGTCTGCGCAAGAACTTCATTCAGACCCGTGCACGAGAGGTAAGCCTAGAGGAATTGGACGTATAATATGGACAACGATGATAAAAATACACCAGATATCGCTGAGACACCAGAAGTTGTCGTAGATACATCACACTCGAAAACGGTCGAGAACCGGACCGTCGAATCGGTCATGGAAGACAGTTTCCTGCGCTACTCCATGTCGGTCATCATCGACCGTGCACTGCCGGACGTACGTGACGGGTTGAAGCCGGTCCATCGTCGAATCCTGTATTCGATGAACCAGAACGGTAACCGCAGTAACGCCAAGTTCGTCAAGTCGGCCCGTATCGTCGGTGACGTCATGGGTAAGTACCACCCACATGGTGACAGCTCGATCTATGACGCCATGGTGCGCTTGGCCCAGGACTGGAGCATGCGCTACATGCTCGTCCAAGGTCAAGGTAACTTCGGTTCGATGGACGGTGACCCGGCGGCCGCCATGCGTTACACCGAAGCCCGTATGGCCAAGCCGGCTGACGAGATGCTGGCTGATATCGACAAGGAGACGATCGACTTCCGCGATAACTTCGACGGATCGGAGCGTGAGCCTGTGGTCCTGCCGGCTAAACTCCCGAACCTGCTGCTCAACGGCCAGATCGGTATCGCCGTCGGTATGGCGACGAACATCCCACCGCACAATCTTTCGGAACTCGTCGACGCGACCATCGAACTGATCGACAATCCCGAAGCTACGACCGACGACCTGCTGAAGCACGTCAAGGGCCCTGACTTCCCGACAGGTGCGACCGTCTATGGCGGTGCGCCGATGAAGCAGGCATATCAGACCGGTCGTGGTAGCGTGACCATCCGAGCCGTCGCCGAGATCGAAGAGACGAAGAAGGGGCGCCACCAGATCGTCGTGACCGAGATGCCGTACGCGGTCAATAAGGCCACCTTGATCGAGCGCATCGCCGAACTCGTCAAAGAGAAGAAACTGCTGAGTATCAGCGACATCCGTGACGAATCGGCCCGTGGAAGCGTCCGTATGGTCATCGAGCTCAAGAAGGACGCTTACCCGAAGAAGGTATTGAACCAGCTCTATAAGATGACAAGTCTGCAGACCAGCTACCACTTCAATATGCTGGCACTGATCGACGGTATCCAGCCGCGCGTCCTCGGACTCCAGGAAATCCTGGCCGAGTACATCAAGCACCGTCAGATCGTGGTGCGCCGCCGTACCGAGTTCGAGCTCCGCAAGGCGAAGGAACGTGCTCACATCCTGGAAGGCTACAAGATCGCACTCGATAACATCGATGAAGTCATCCGCATCATCCGTGCGTCCAAGACGACCGACATAGCCGAGAAAGCCCTGCGTAAGGCATTCGGACTCAGTGAGATCCAGGCCAAGGCCATCCTGGCCATGCAACTCCGCCGTCTGACCGGACTCGAGCGACAGGCGATCGAGGACGAGCTGAACGAACTGCTGAAACTGATTTCGCGACTCGAGGAAATCCTGGCATCGGAAGAAGAAATCCTGAAGATCATCAAGGAAGAACTACTCGAGGTCAAGGAAAAGCACGGTGACGAGCGTCGTTCGAAGATCATCAACCACGAGCTTGGTAAGTTCAGCGACGAAGAGCTGATCCCAGAGGAAGACAGTGTCATCCTGCTGACGGCCGAGAACTACGTCAAGCGTACGCTCGTATCGGAATACCGACGCCAGAACCGTGGCGGTAAGGGTAAGCGAGGCATGACGGTCAAAGAAGAGGACGTCATTTACCAGCTGGTACCGAGCAGTACCCATGACTGGCTGTTCTTCTTCACCAACCGAGGTCGCGTGTTCCGACTGAAGGCCTATGAAGTCCCAGCGGCAAGTCTCGCTGCCAAGGGCGTCGCTGCGGTCAACCTGCTGCAACTTCAGCCAGAAGAGAAGATTACCAGTATCATCCGTCACGAAAAGGATGCCAAGGACGACGGCTACCTGTTCATGGCGACCACCAAGGGTACCGTCAAGAAGACGCCGCTCAAGGATTACGCCAACATCCGCACCAACGGTCTGATCGCGATCAACCTCGACGAGGGTGATGAACTCCGCTGGATCAAGCCGACCGATGGCGCCAAGGACGTGATCATCAGTACCAGCGCAGGGCAGGCCATCCGCTTCAACGAATCGGATGTCCGTTCGATGGGACGTGCCGCGCGTGGTGTGCGGGGCGCCCGCCTGCGACCGAACGACACGGTCGTCGGTATGGATATCGTCTCGAGCGAGGAGCAGGAGCTGCTCGTCATCTCCGAGAAGGGCTTCGGTAAGCGGACTACCGCCGGTAACTTCCCAAGTCATAAACGCGGCGGTGTCGGCATCAAGTCGGCCGTTATCACGGCCAAGACCGGTCCGATCATCAGTGTACAGACGCTTGACCCGGAGATGGTAGACGCTATCATGATCAGCAAGAACGGTCAGACCATCCGCTTGGCGCTCAAGGACATCAAGCTACTTGGACGCACCACCCAGGGAGTCACCATCATGCGCATGAGCGAAGGTGACAAGGTCGTCTCGATCGGCCTGATGCCGGAAGCCGAACGGGCAGAAGAAGACTGACCATGGAAACGGTCTCTCCGTATCTGCTCGTCGTCGCGCTCGGGTGGGTATTCGCCCAAGGGCTGAAGTATGTCTTCGCCGTGCTGAAGACCAAGAAGATCGGTAACTTCCGCTCACTGTATACCTCTGGAAATATGCCAAGCTCGCATAGCGCTGCCGTCGTCGGATTGGCGACGGTAGTCGCGTTGGTCGACGGAGTCGATTCCGCCGTGTTCGGTATATCGTTCCTGTTCGCCTGCGTGGTCATGTACGACGCAGTAATGGTCCGGCGATCATCAGGAGAGCAGGGACTGGCCATCCAGCAACTGATCAAACTCGGCAAATCAGACATCGTATTGCCGCGCGCAGCCAAGGGCCATACACCCCTCGAAGTGCTTGCCGGCGCGACACTCGGACTCATCCTGGGTCTAGTTGTATTCTTCGCTACAAAATAACAGATATAATCCCTTGACGTAGAGCGTGCCGACAGGTATGATTAAAAAAGTCTGTCGCGAAAAGGAGCTAACAACTACTTCTGACGCGAACCAAATGCGAGGATAACCAAGTACGAGGAACAGGCTTTAAATTGTCCATTAACAGTTTAGTTGTGCAATATCATCGTATTGTTAATTCAATACATTTCGTCAGTTTATATATGTTTTGAAAACTACCGGTAACGATAGTTAAGCAAACTTTTATGGAGAGTTTGATCCTGGCTCAGGATGAACGCTGGCGGCGT